>Ga0157373_10000001_pt1 | contig 864756 bp, 711 predicted proteins | sample C65metaG_FD_113460 | JGI IMG/M metagenome (GOLD analysis project Ga0157373, IMG submission 113460) | Corn rhizosphere microbial communities from Kellogg Biological Station, Michigan, USA - C6-5 metaG | ecosystem: Host-associated > Plants > Roots > Rhizosphere > Soil | place: USA: Michigan...
AACAGAGTAGTTAAGCCCGCCTGCGCAGATGGTACTGCATATTTGTGGGAGAGTATGTCGCCGCCTTTTTTTCAAAAACCCTGTTTCGAATAGAAACAGGGTTTTTTCGTTTTTATTGGTTTTGTATATTTTAGTTTTTACTAAAAAGCTCAAACTGTTAAATTATAGTCAATTGTTTGTTCTTCTATATTCATACTTTAGAAGTTTTAAATTTGAATGAGTATTTTTGTGCTCAAATTATTATTTAAACATGAGAAAAAGTATTTTACTGTTGGCACTTTTTATAATTACAAATCTAAGTGCACAACAACGTCCTAAGTTAGTTGTAGGTATAGTAGTTGATCAAATGAAAATGGAATATTTATATCGTTTTTCAGATGATTTTTCCCCGAATGGTTTTAAAAAGTTAATGAATAATGGATATGTTTTTCAGAATATGCATTATAATTATATGCCAACCTATACTGCGCCGGGACATGCTTCTATATACACTGGTACAACTCCTGCTACACACGGAATCGTAGGCAACGAATGGTTTAGCAGAACTCTTGGAAAAGAGATGTACTGCACAGATGACGCAGATGTGAAAACTGTGGGAGACGGAACTGCTGAAGAAGGTGCAATGTCTCCTAAAAATCTTCAAAGTACTACAATAACTGACGAAGTTCGAATGTCAACTAATTTTGCTGGAAAAGTTATTGGAATGAGTCTTAAAGATCGTGGAGCAATTTTACCAGCTGGTCATTTTGCAAATTGGGCTTTTTGGTACAGTAAAACCGGTTCGTTTATTTCTAGCAGTTTTTATGGAGAAAAATTACCAGAATGGGTGTCTGAATTCAATAATGAAAAAAACTACTTAAAATATATTGATAAAGGCTGGGATTTGTATAAACCAGCTTCAGTTTATAATGAAAGTCTCCCAGATAATAATCCTTATGAGGGGAAATTGTACGGAAGTGCTGCTCCAGTTTTTCCATACGATTTGAAAACTATGTATGAGAAAAATGATGCTGGAATTATTCGTGCTACTCCTTATGGAAACGATCTTTTGGCAGATTTTGCTAAAAGAGCAATTGAAAAAGAAGAATTAGGAAAAGATAATATTACAGACTTCCTAACTGTGAGTTTTTCTTCAACTGATTACGTAGGTCATTTACTTGGACCAAGATCTATGGAACTTCAGGATACTTACTTGAGGCTAGATCAAACTATTGCTGATTTCTTAACCTATTTGGATAAAACTGTTGGTAAAGGTAATTATTTGTTGTTCCTAACTGCGGATCACGCAGGAGCAGAGAATGTAATTTACTTAAAAGACCGTAAATACAATGTAGATAACTATCCGTCAAAAGAAGTTAAGAAAAGCATGCAAGATTTCTCAGTAAAAACTTTTGGAGTAGATCTGGTTTTAAACTATTCGAATTTTAATGTTTTCTTGAATAAGAAGATAATTAAAGATAAAGGTTTAGAATTATCTAAAGTTAAAAAAGCTTTTAAAGATTTCTTGATTTCTCAACCACAAGTTAAAAAGGTTTATACAGAAGAAGAAATTCTAGCTAATGGCGGAAACGATTACGCTCTTAATTTTGTGGCTAAAGGATATGATGTTACACAAAATGGTGATTTAGTTATAGTTGATAAACCAGGGGATATTGAATATAGCACGACAGGTACATCTCATGGAACGATCTACAGTTATGATACTCATGTCCCAGCTATTTTTTACGGGTGGCATATCAAAAAAGGGGAATCTTATGAGAAAAAAGCAATTACTGAAATAGCTCCGACAATTGCTCAAAAAATTAAAGTTACTTTTCCTAATGGAACTGAAGCAAAAGTATTGCAGGAAGTTTTAGATGAAAAGAAATAACATCTTAATATTATTAGAAATAGAAAACCTGTCTTTTATGAAGACAGGTTTTTTTATGCATAAAAAAAGGCTTTTCAATTAAGAAAAGCCTTTATAATAGTGACTTAGTAAGCACTTATTAAGTATTAGCACTATGCGTTTGCTAATACTATCTCTTCGTTAAAAGGAAGGTTCCAAGCTTCAGCAACTCCTTTGTAAAGGATTTTTCCATTAGCTACATTTAAACCTTTTTTCAATTCTTCATTTTCGTTACAAGCTTTCTCCCATCCTTTGTTTGCTAGTTGTACGGCATATGGTAAAGTTGCATTAGTTAAAGCTAAAGTTGATGTGTAAGGTACAGCACCTGGCATATTAGCTACACAATAGTGAACAATATCATCTATAATAAAAGTTGGATTTTCGTGTGTTGTAGGAGTACAAGTTTCAATACATCCACCTTGATCAACCGCTACGTCAACAACAACGGCTCCTGGACGCATTAATTTTAGCATATCACGAGTAATTAAGTGAGGTGCTTTTGCTCCTGGAATTAAAACCGCTCCAACAACTAAGTCAGCATCTTTAATTGCTCTAGTGATATTATAATGGTTAGACATTTCTGTATTTACATTCGCAGGCATAATATCATCTAATTGACGCAAACGAGGTAAACTTAGATCCATGATAGTAACTTGAGCACCTAAACCTGCAGCCATTTTTGCAGCTTGAGTTCCAACAATTCCTCCGCCTAAAACTAAAACTTTTGCAGGAGGTACACCTGGAACACCACCTAAAAGAATTCCTCTTCCTTTTAATGGTTTTTCAAGATATTTAGCTCCTTGTTGAATTGCCATACGACCTGCAACTTCTGACATTGGTACTAAAAGAGGTAAGCTGCGATCTGTTTTTTCTACAGTTTCGTAGGCTAAACAAACAGCTCCTTTCTCAAGCATAGCATGAGTTAGTTCTTCTGATGAAGCAAAGTGAAAGTAAGTGAAAAGTAATTGATCTTTTTTAATCAAAGGATATTCAGAAGCAATTGGTTCCTTAACTTTGATAATCATTTCTGCAATTGCATAAACTTCTTCAATAGTTGGTAAAACTACAGCACCAGCTTGAGCATATTCATCATCACTAAAACCACTTCCTAAACCAGCAGTAGCTTGAACATAAACTGTATGCCCGTGTTTTTTCATTTCTGATACACCAGCAGGAGTTAAAGCAACTCTGTTTTCGTTGTTTTTTATTTCTTTTGGAACACCTATTATCATTTTGTTATATTTTTTTGTTTTTATTGAAATTGTTTTACAAATCTACAGAGAGAGAAGAAATTATGGTTTAATGATTGTTAAATAAGAAAATATTATTTTATTTTTTACTTTTACAGAAAAATATTCTGTTTTAGGTTCAATTTTATTCTTGAAAAAGAAAAAAAGACTAAAAACTATTAATCTAATAAAACGTTTTCGCTATGGCTTTAGATGAAATTGACAAAAAAATCTTACGTCTTCTTCAAGAAGATGCACATTACACTTTAAAAGACATTGCAAACAAAATAAACTTGTCGCTAACTCCTGTTCATGATAGAGTGAAACGTCTTGAGAAAGATGGTATTATAGAAAAATATGTTACTATTTTAGACAAGAAAAAGTTGGGAAACAACTTAACGGTTTACTGCCAGGTCACACTTACTAAACAGACTTATGATACATCTGAAGGGTTTAATCAATCGATTTTAAATTTACCCGAAGTTGTGGAGTGTAATTATGTTTCTGGAAATTTCGACTATATGCTTAAAATCATTATTCCAGATATGGAAAGTTATCACCATTTCCATCAAAAAAAATTATCTGTTTTGCCTGAAGTTTCTTTGATTAATACTGTTTTTGTAATTTCTGAAGTAAAAAGCACAACAGTTTTGCCAATTTGATTAAAGAAAAAACCACCAAGAAATCTTGATGGCTTTAAAAAATAGTTACTTTGGTTGAATTAATAATACGTATAACGTCTTACTTTGGCAATATATTTTGCTAAACGAATTACTTGATGGCTGTATCCATATTCGTTATCATACCAAATATATAACACGATATTTTTTCCATCCTTTGATACAATTGTTGCATTGCTGTCATAAATGGATGGAGCAGAAGTTCCAACAATGTCAGATGAAACTAATTCATTATTTAAAGAATATTTAATTTGTTCTACCAATTCTCCCTCAAGAGCATATTTCTTCATTATTTTATTAATGCCAGCAATTGATGTCGCTTTTTTAACTTCTAAATTTAAAACAACCAAAGATCCATTTGGAACAGGAACTCTAATCGCATTTGAAGTTAATTTTCCTTCTAAAGATGGCAAAGCTTTTGCAACGGCACTTCCAGCACCAGTTTCAGTAATTACCATATTTAACGCAGCAGCTCTTCCGCGACGGTATTTTTTGTGCATATTATCAACTAGATTCTGATCATTTGTATAAGCATGAATGGTTTCTAAATGGCCTTTAGTAACTCCTAAAGTATCTTCAATGACTTTCAAAACTGGAGTAATGGCGTTAGTTGTACAAGATGCTGCAGAAAAAATATCCACTTCATCAGGATTGTATTCATTTTGATTTACTCCGTAAACAATATTTGGAACTCCTTTTCCTGGTGCCGTTAATAAAACTTTTTCAACTCCATTTGATTTTAAATGTCTTTTTAAAGCTTCTTCCGTTGTAAAAGCTCCAGTATTGTCAATTAGTAAAGCATCATTAATTTCGTATTGCGTATAATCAATTTCTTCAGGAGAATTTGCCGTTATGATATGAACTGTAGTTCCGTTGATAATTAGAGAGTTATTTTTTGGATCGGCAATAACAGATCCGTGAAAATCACCATGGATAGAATCATAACGCAGTAAAGAAGCACGTTTCTCTAAACTTGTGGCATCATTTTTATCACGGGTTACAATTGCTCGCAGACGCAGCTGATTTCCTTTCCCAGTTTTAGACATTAATTCTCTTGCTAATAAACGTCCGATTCTTCCAAAGCCATATAAGACAACATCTTTCGGCTGAATTTCTTTTGATGATTTGGCTTTCTTCAATTTATCCATCACAAAATACCTTGCATCTGGATATTTTTCGTCCTCTAAGCGATATTCGTAGGTTAGTTTTCCAAGATCTATTTTTGCCGGTGGCAGGTCTAAAGATAAAACGACTTTTGCAATTTCTACAGAATCAAATATGGTGATTGGTTTTCCAACAAATTCACCCGCATATTGATGAAGGTTAATAATATCGCTGACATTTTTGTCTAGCAGTTGGTTTTTAAATAAAACCATTTCTACCGATTTGTCATACCATAAATCACTTATGATTTTAATTAATTCGACTCCAGCTCTTCTTCGGTCGACCTGTAATGATACCTCTTTTTGGTACAAAGATTTGTTGTTCATAATAGATTAAATTGAAATAATAAAACGCTCACTTATTTTATAATTTGGCGCAAAAGTATCTATTTCAATCGATTTCGTAAACTATTTTAGCATTTATTTTAAAAAATAAAAAAGCCATCTTAAATTTACTAAGATGGCTTTTTTAGTTTTCAGTCTCAGTCACAGTGTTCAGTTGTAAAAACTGTAAACTGCGACTTCAAACTGCGACTTAGATAATGATTCTAAAAATTTCTCCGTTTCTGTTGATCATTTCAATTCGAATACTTTGGCCTTCGTCTTTTTTACTTAAGAGTTTCGAAACTGTTTCAACATTTGTTGCTTTAACATTATCAATGCTTAAAATGATATTGCCTTGTAATTCGTTTTGATACTGCATTAAATTCTCATTTGTAATATTTTTAATCTTAACACCATAATCAATTCTGAATTTTTTCTTGTCTGCAGCATCGATATTTTCTAATTCAATTCCTTTAAACTCGGCGCTGTAAAATTCATTTTTACTTAAAGTTACTGGAACAGTTTTAGTTTTTCCATCTTTAATATACGTTACTTTTACTACATCATTTGGGCGTTTGGTATTAATGTAACCTGATAAATCTGCATATGTAGAAATATTTTGATCATCTAGCTTTACAATAATATCACCTTTGCCTAAGCCTGCTTTTTCTGCGCCAGAATTTTTGGTTACTCTATTAATGTAGAATCCTTGAGTTTCTGTAATACCTAATTCTTTAGATGCGGTACTATTTAGTTCACCACCTTCAACTCCTAAAATTCCTCTTTGCACATTTCCATATTCCATAATATCCTCGATTATTTTTCGAGCGATATTAGAAGGTACAGCAAAAGAATATCCTACATAAGAACCAGTCATTGAGGAAATCATGGTATTAATTCCAATTAGTTCGCCTCTCGCATTAACTAACGCTCCACCGCTATTTCCTGGATTAACTGCCGCATCTGTCTGGATAAATGATTGAATGCCGCTTTGATCTAAATTTCTGGCTTTCGCCGAAACAATACCAGCAGTTACTGTAGAAGTTAAGTTATACGGATTTCCAACTGCCAATACCCATTCTCCAACTTTTACGCTGTCTGAATTTGCGAAAGCGGTGTAAGGAAGTTTTTCATCGGCATTGATTTTCAAAAGTGCTATATCCATTTTTGAATCTGTACCGATTAACTTCGCTTTATATGATTTTTTATTGTTTAAAGTAATTTCGATTTCCGTAGCATCTTTAATAACGTGATTGTTGGTTACAATGTATCCATCTTCGGAAATAATTACACCAGAACCAGTTCCAACTTGTTCTTGTTGCTGCTGTCCTCCGTAACCATAGAAAAATTCAAGCATCGGATTACTAACGGTTCTTCTAGAAACATTTTTTACGTGAACAACGGTATGGATAGTTTTGTCTGCGGCTTCGGTAAAATCTACTGTTTCAGCTGCTAAACCAACATTTTTTCCAAATGAATTGGGGGCAAGAGTAACAACAGAATTTCCTTTTCCAAAAAAAGAATTGTTGCTTTCAAATAATAACTTGTAAGCACCAAGAGTAATAGCACCACTTAATAATGACACTAAAAATAAGGCTGAAAATCTTTTCATATTAGAATTTGTAATTAAAGTTATTAGAATTTATGTTCATGTTATTTAACGTAAAATTACTTCAAAAAATTATTTGTAAAAACGGTTTAACTCTCTTTAACAATGATTAACATTTCATTAATTAATAGTTTGTACTTTTGTATTTCTAATGACTAAAAAATGCAAATAGAATTTTATAAATATCAAGGAACCGGGAACGATTTTGTAATGATTGATAATCGTTCAAATTTCTTTCCAAAAGAAGATGTTAAACTTATTGAACGCTTGTGCGACAGACGTTTCGGGATTGGAGCTGATGGATTGATTCTGCTTGAAAATGACTCTGAAACCGATTTTAGAATGGTTTATTATAACTCCGATGGAAATCAAAGCTCCATGTGCGGCAATGGTGGGCGTTGTCTTGTTGCTTTTGCCAATCAGTTGGGAGTAATTGATAACAAAACAACTTTTATTGCCACTGACGGATTACACCATGCTTCTGTTAATGATGATTCTATTGTTTCCTTGCAGATGATTGACGTTAACGAAATACAGAAAAAAGATTCTTATACGTTCTTAAATACTGGATCGCCACATCATGTTCAAATTGTAGATGATTTGGAACACTATAATGTAAAAGAAAATGGCGCAGCAATTCGTTATGGAGAATTATACGGAGAAAAAGGCAGCAACATCAATTTTGTAAAAAAAGTTGATAATGATACTTTTTCTTTGAGAACGTATGAAAGAGGTGTTGAAGACGAAACATTGGCATGTGGAACGGGAGCAACTGCAGTTGCAATAGCGATGAATGCAATTGGCGAAACAGATAAAACCTCAATTAATTTAAATGTTGAAGGTGGAAAACTTGTCGTTTCTTTTGATAAAGAAAATGATGGTTACACAAATGTTTTCTTAACCGGACCTGCAAAATTTGTTTTTAAAGGAACAATCGAGATTTAATATAATAAATACCAATTTTTTAAATCCCAAATTCCAATCGACATTCTAAAATCTAAAATTGTAAATGATAACATTAAAAGGAGATTCCATTTATCTGCGTGCACTTGAGCCTCAAGATTTAGAGTTCATCTATTCGATAGAAAATGATGAGAATATCTGGGAAGTTAGCAATACGCAAACTCCTTACAGCCGTTTTTTGATTAAACAATATTTAGAAAATGCCCATCAAGATATTTATGAAGCAAAACAACTTCGTTTGGCAATTTGTCAGGATGAAGATTTTCCTGCTGTTGGATTAATTGATTTATTTGATTTTGATCCTAGAAATAATAGGGCAGGAATTGGGATTGTGATTCAGAAAGAAGAAAATCAAGGAAAAAATATTGGTTCTGAGGCTCTAGAACTTTTAATAAAATATTCTTTTTATAATTTAAACCTTCATCAATTGTATGCAAATATTGGTGTACAAAATGTAGCTAGTCTTGCACTTTTTACTAAATTTGGTTTTAAGAAAATCGGAATAAAGAAAGATTGGATCTTGTATCATAACCACTATCAAGATGAAGCAATTTTTCAATTAATTAATAAACAAATTTAAATTTTAAGCTTTGACTCTAAAAAAAATTATCACAATAAGTGCCGTAGCCGTAATTTCAGTCTTAATGATTTATGGTTTTATTTTAATCAGTAAAATTTTTAGTTCTAATACTAAGTTTGAAGAAAAAGAATTGTACGTGTATGTGCCTACAGATGCAACTTATGCTGATGTAAAAAAGATATTATCGCCTTACATCAAAAATTTCGACAATTTTGAAATGGTTGCCGAAAAGAGAGATTATCCAGAAAATGTAAAATCTGGACGTTTTCTTTTAAAGAAAGACATGAACAATATTGATCTAGTACGAGCAATGCGTTCTAATATTCCAGTGAAATTGGTTTTTAATAATCAAGAACGTTTAGAGAATTTTGCCGGAAGAATTGGTTCAGAAATAGAAGCAGACAGTTTATCATTATTAAAAGCCATAAAAGATTCTACTTTCTTAGCAGCAAATGGTTTTAATGAAGATAATGTTTTTGCTATGTTTATTCCAAACACATATGAAATCTATTGGAATACTTCGGCAGAGAAGTTTCGTGATAAAATGATTAAGGAGTATAATAATTTCTGGACAGCTGATAGAATTGCTAAAGCAAAAGCGCAAGGATTAACTCCTGTTCAAGCTACGATTTTGGCATCTATTGTTCATAAAGAGTCAGTTAAAAAAGATGAAAGACCGCGTATTGCTGGTGTTTACTTAAACCGACTTCGTCTAGAAATGCCATTACAGGCAGATCCAACTGTTATTTATGCATTGAAATTAAGAGAAAATAATTTTGATCAAGTTATTAAAAGAGTTTTTTATAACGATTTGGTTATGAGATCACCATATAATACATATGTGAATAAAGGACTTCCTCCAGGACCAATCGCTATGCCTGATATTACAGCGTTAGAAGCAGTTTTAAATCCAGAGAAAAACGACTATATTTATTTCTGTGCAAGTGTAGAGCGTTTCGGATATCATGAATTTGCGGCAACATTGGCAGAACATAATGTAAATGCAAAGAAATATTCTGACTGGATCGCTAGTCAGGGCGTAACAAGATAATTTACTTTTTTAAATTATTCAAAACCGAAGTAATTTTACTTCGGTTTTTTTTGTTTCTAATTTTTAGTTGAAAAGTGATTTCGATCTTAAAAATATCAAATTATTATTTTGAGTATTTTTTTGTTCAGCTTCATAAAAAAAATAAACATTTTTTAATGGGAAATTTTATAAAATTCAAAAAGTAGTTTTCAAAATTTGGATCAAAACGAGTAAACAATTGTAATCTATTTCTTTCTTTTTAGCCTTTTTTACTTAAAATTAATATAAAATTTGATTTTTTTTGAGCCTAAAATTCAATTTTTGAAGGTAAAAAATCACTCGATAAAACTTTTGGAATCCATTATTATAACTGGGACGAAAGCAATTTTGAGTTTTTTGATAAAAATGTTAAAACGTTGATTTATAGCATATTTTTAAAATGCCTTATCTTTGCACCGTAGAAATTTCAAGAGGGTGACAGCGTCTTGAAGAAAAACAATTTATGATAAAGAAATGGTATTTTTATGCGAGTTTAGTCGTTATTATTACATTTTTAAGTTTGGGATTTATTCCCTCTAACCACGAAACCAAACCTTGGTTTTCAATTGAAAAAACAGATGGATCAGAATACATTTTTCCATCTAAAGAAAAGGATGATTATCCAAACACTAACGTCCCATACACAGGAAATCATCTGATAGGTTTTAAAGAAGCAGTTGCTTTTAAAGAATCTCAAGGGAAATACAGATTAGTAAATTCTCTTGGCTACATGGGTAAATATCAATTTGGTTCTAAAGCTTTAAGAGCAATCGGAATTAATGATAATAAAGCCTTTTTAAAAGATCCTGCCCTACAAGAAAAAGCTTTCATGGCTTTATTGGCCAAAAACAAATGGATTTTACGTAATGAAATCGAAAAGTATGAAGGCAAAATCATCAGCGGTATCCAAATTACCGAATCTGGAATTTTAGCTGCAGCCCATTTAGGAGGTGCAGGTTCTGTAAAGAATTTTTTCAAAAACAAAGGAAGCAGACATTTTAGAGATGCTTTCGGAACTTCTTTGAAAAGTTATATGAGAGATTTTGCAGGTTACGATCTTTCTTTTATAGAAGCAGATAGTAACGCAACAGTTAACGACTAAATTAAAAGAGGTTATTTCATAATTGTGAAACAACCTCTTTTTCTATTTTTATCTCTTCAATCAGCCTTAAGTAATACTATAAAACCTTAAGAATTTTTTCATCAACATCCCCTAATAACTGAAAACCGAGACTGAGACTAAAAAACTTACTCAATCAAGGCCTCCAAGATTTTAATAGCAGCTTCACTGATTTTAGTTCCAGGACCAAACACGGCAGCAGCTCCCGCATCAAACAAAAATTGATAGTCCTGAGACGGAATAACACCGCCTACAATTACCATAATATCATCACGGCCATGTTTTTTTAATTCTTCTATAACCTGCGGGACCAATGTTTTATGACCGGCTGCAAGTGAAGAAACTCCTAAAATATGCACATCATTTTCTACAGCTTGTTTCGCTGCTTCAGCTGGAGTTTGAAATAACGGACCAATATCAACGTCAAAACCAACATCGGCATAACCTGTTGCGACTACTTTTGCACCTCGGTCGTGGCCGTCCTGACCCATTTTTGCAATCATAATTCTAGGACGTCTACCTTCTTGTTTAGCAAAAACATCAGCTAGTTGTTTTGCCCGCTCAAAATTCTCGTCATTTTTTATTGCTGCACTATACACACCGCTAAAAGATTTGATTTGTGCTTTAAACCGACCAAAAACAGTTTCCAATGCATTACTAATTTCGCCCAATGTTGCTCTGTTTCTAGCGGCTTCAATTGCATTTTCTAATAAGTTTCCCTGTCCTGTTTGTGCACAAAGGATTATTTTTTCTAGTGAATTATTTACTTTTTCTGTATTCCTTGTTCTTTTTATTTCTTCTAAACGTTCAATTTGTTGTTTACGTACCAATTGGTTGTCAACATCCAAAATATCTAAAGGATCTTCTTTTTCCAATCGATATTGATTCACACCTACAATAATATCCTGTCCGCTGTCGATACGCGCTTGTTTTCTCGCGGCAGCTTCTTCGATTCTAAGTTTTGGGATTCCAGCTTCAATTGCCTTAGTCATGCCACCTAATTCCTCAACTTCTTCAATTAATTTCCAAGTTTTTTCTGTGATGTCATTAGTTAAACTTTCCACATAATAACTTCCAGCCCACGGATCAACTGTTTTAGTAATCTTAGTTTCCTCCTGAAGAAAAATTTGAGTGTTACGAGCAATTCTTGCGGAGAAATCTGTTGGAAGCGCAATTGCCTCATCTAAGGCATTGGTATGAAGCGATTGTGTGCCTCCAAAAACTGCTGCAGCAGCTTCAATACAAGTTCTAGCAACATTATTAAACGGATCTTGTTCTGTTAAACTCCAGCCGCTAGTTTGACAGTGTGTTCGCAAAGCCAAAGATTTATCACTTTTCGGATTAAACTGCTGTAGTAATTTTGCCCAGATCATACGTCCAGCCCTCATTTTGGCAATTTCCATAAAATGATTCATCCCGATTGCCCAAAAGAAAGATAGCCTCGGAGCAAATTCATCAATTGTCATTCCTGTTGATAATCCTGTTCGAATGTATTCTAAACCATCTGCTAAAGTATAAGCCAATTCAATATCGGCAGTGGCTCCAGCTTCCTGCATGTGATAACCAGAAATCGAGATAGAATTGAATTTTGGCATTTTTTTGCTAGTAAATTCAAAAATATCAGCAATTATTTTCATCGAAGGAGCAGGAGGATAGATGTAGGTGTTTCGTACCATAAACTCTTTCAAAATATCATTTTGGATAGTACCTGCTAATTTTTCTGGGGTAACACCTTGTTCTTCGGCAGCGACAATATAAAAGGCCATAATAGGTAAAACAGCTCCATTCATCGTCATTGATACCGACATTTCATCAAGTGGAATCTGGTCAAAAAGCACTTTCATATCTTCGACAGAATCTATTGCAACGCCGGCTTTTCCAACGTCACCCACAACTCTTTCATGGTCAGAATCGTACCCGCGGTGTGTAGGTAAATCAAAAGCTATTGAAAGTCCTTTTTGACCCGCAGCTAAATTCTTTCTGTAAAAAGCGTTGCTTTCTTCCGCAGTAGAAAATCCAGCATATTGACGTATCGTCCACGGGCGTCGTACATACATTGTTGCATATGGACCGCGTAAATTAGGTGCAAAACCAGCTCCGAAATCAAGAAATTCTAAATCTTCTATATCCTTTTCAGAATAAGTTTTTTTAATCTCAATTCCCTCTGCAGTTGTGAAGTATTGTTCTAAGTCTTCTGGGTTTTGCGTTGGTTCGCTTAACTCTTCACTTTTAACTTCCAGCTTTATATGTTTAAGGTCTTTTCTCATTTTATATTGAATGACTACTGAAGATTTTTAAGAGCATTAATCATATTATTCATTATCATGTAATATGGTAAATAATAAAAAAGTATAGCTAATAACATGGTTGTAATTGCTATGAAAATCTTTTTATAGTTTTTATATGTGATTCCGATTGTCAAATAGATTAAACAAGTAACTATCATAATTAATGATAATATCCAAAAGATAACAAAATAAATTCCCATCTTATTCTTGTTCTAATCGTTCCTGTTCCATTTTTTCTGAAAGTCTTTTTTCGATTATGGGCGTAATTAATGTTTTTCTGGGTTTGATTTTGACAAAAGGAAACAGTTCTAAATCATGCTTCATTCTGTCTTCTTTGTTCGGATATTTATTTGTTCCTAAAAGAATTTCCTTTTTAGAATCAAATAATTCCTGTTCTTTATTGGCACTTTCCTGAATTTTCTTTTTGATTGTTCCATCATTTAAAAGCTTCAAGAAACCTCCATTAGCTTCAATATCTTTAAACAAGGCTAAAGCTTTTTCGGCGATCTGCATTGTTAAACTTTCGATATAATAACTTCCATCAGCTGGATTATTTACTTTGTCAAAATAGCTTTCGTGTTTTAAAATCAAAAGCTGGTTTCTGGCGATGCGGTCTCCAAATTCATTGTCTTTATGATACAAGGCATCGTATGGCAAATTAGCAATTGCATCTGCACCTCCTAAAATTGCCGACATGCATTCTGTTGTTGTACGAAGCATGTTAACATTATAATCGTAAATCGTTTTATTTCGTTTTGTCGGCGTTACCAAAAAATGGCATTTTATTTTAGAATTGTATTCTTTTGCTATTAAATCGAAAAGCATTCTAAGTGCGCGAAGTTTTGCAATTTCGAAGAAATAATTGGTTCCAACAGAGATTTGAAAAACAATTGGTTTCGTTAATTCAGAAAAACGATTCAGGTATTCGTTAGCATGCGCTAGACTGTATGCAATCTGCTGGGTAATATTTGCACCCGAATTTTGATATAAACCTAGATCTACGCTTAAGAGATTTAAGTTGGTTGTATTTTTAAATAGTAAATCTAAAGTTTCAAAATTATTTTTCTCTGAAGTTGTAAACCAATTTCCGTCGCGTGCTAATTGTCCAATAGGATCAAAATTGCAATAAAAATAAGCCTTTTTTTGGATTGAAATTGTATCTAATTTTTTAACGAAATCGATTGAGATAAAATTGAAATTAAAGTAAACGATTTTGTTTTCTAAAGGAAGATTCTCTAGTAATTTTTGAACATCAATTTTGTCATTTTCTATAGTAAAACGAAGACTTTCGGCACCTCTTTCTAAAGTGTTCAAAGCTCGTTCGATAGATTTATCGACATCATAAACAAAGATATTCTGGCAGATTTTAAAATCTGATGCTTGCGTATTTACATTAGCTGCTTTGGTGAATTCATCGCTGTGATAAAAAGGTTTTACCTGAATATCTTCTGGAGAATTCCAAATAACAGTTTGATTATAATCGGCTCCATCTAATTCAAACTGAATTTTTTGTTTCCATTGTTTGGATGAAATCGGATTAAAATCGTCGAATAGGTTAGTGGCCATTTTATTTTTTTTGATTATTCTTTTTCTGGAATAGTGTCTCCTTCAAATTGTATGATGTAGATATCTTCGCTGTCTTTTTTCATGAAATACTTTTCGCGGGCGTATTTCTCAATTTGTTCTGGATTTTTTAATTGCTTGATCTGTTCCTGATCTTTTTTGATTTCTTCTTGATAATATTTTTTATTATCCTGAAGTTCATTTATTTGCTGATCTAAAAAGCGATGATCAAAATAAGAGTAATTGTCTAAAAATAACATCCAAACAATAAAAAACAGCAACACCCAAACGTATTTGTTTCCAAGGTATTTGAACCATTTTTTGTCTTTATATGGATTTTTTAATTTCATTTTTTAAACGAATATTGTTTTGAATATGATTGGTGTTTTTTTAGCCCCGATAGAAGTGAAAATCCTTTTGTGTCTCGTTTCTTTAACGAGACACAAAAGATTGTAACGAATAGCGGGAAACAGCTCCTTATTATTAAGGTTTAAATTTACGATAAAAATTATGAAATTCGCTGATTAATTACTGCACGAACTACATCAATTGCTACTGTATTGTATTTGTCATTAGGGATAATAATGTCTGCAAAAGCTTTAGACGGCTCGATAAATTGCTCATGCATAGGTTTTAAAGTTGTTTGGTAACGGTTTAAAACTTCGTCAATATCACGTCCGCGCTCTGAAATGTCTCTTTTTAGACGACGAATTAATCTTTCATCAGAATCTGCGTGAACGAAGATTTTAATATCGAACATCTCACGTAATTCTGGATTTGTTAATATTAGAATTCCTTCTACGATCATTACTTTTCGCGGATGAGTTGAAACCGTGTCATCTGTTCTATTGTGCTGTACAAAAGAATAAACAGGCTGATCGATTGTTTCTCCAGCTTTTAAAGCTTTTAAATGTTTTTCTAACAATTCAAAATCGATAGCACGCGGGTGGTCAAAATTAATTAATGCTCTTTCATCAAAAGACAAATTGGTTGTTTCTTTATAGTACGAATCTTGAGAAATTACCCCAACTTCTGTGTGTGGCAATTCATTCATAATTTGGTGTACTACTGTGGTTTTTCCACTTCCTGTTCCTCCTGCAATTCCAATAATGAGCATAAAATTTTTGTTTGATATTTGTTTGGCAAAAATAATAATTTAACTGAATCGCTAGACATATTATCTGTTTTAAACCATATAAGTAATATAAGTAAATTTAAGCGGAAAATTTTTTAAGCAAAACAGTACTTAACTGAACTTATATCACTTATATGGTTAAAATGTTTGTTTTTATTTTAAAAAAAATCCCGAAAGTAAACCTTCGGGATTTCGTGCAATCAGTATAGTTTTAAAAAAATATTCTGAATTTAGTAAGCACTTGTAATTATTTATTCTTTTTTGCTTTAATCATCATTTCAAGCTGATCCCAAAGTTCTTCTGGAATTGCTTCTAATAAGTTGAATTGGCCTGCGCCTTTTAACCACTCGCCTCCATCAATTGTGATTACATCTCCATTGATATAGGCTGAAAAATCAGATACTAAATAAGCTGCTAAATTGGCTAATTCCTGATGATCGCCAACTCTTTTCAATGGCACTTTTTTAGCCATATCAAATTTTTCGGCTAAATCACCTGGCAATAATCTGTCCCAAGCTCCTTTTGTAGGGAAAGGTCCCGGAGCAATTGCATTAGAACGAATTCCGTATTTTGCCCATTCTACAGCAAGACTTCTTGTCATTGCCAAAACTCCTGCTTTTGCTGTAGCGCTGGGAACAACATATGCCGATCCTGTCCAAGCATAAGTAGTTACTATATTTAAAATCGTCGCCGAAGTTTGTTTCGTGTCAATCCAGTGTTTTCCAAACGCAAGTGTACAGTTTTTAGAGCCTTTCAATACAATATCTATAACAGTATCAAATGCATTAGCTGACAACCTTTCTGTTGGCGAAATAAAATTTCCTGCTGCATTATTTAAAAGAACATCTACTTTTCCAAAAGCTTTTAAAACTTCTTGAAGCATTTTCTCTACTTCTTCGTAATGACGAACATCACATTGCAAAGGAAGGCATTTGCCCCCAGTTTGGCTTTCCAGTTCGGCAGCTGTAGTTTTTAACTTTTCTAGATCTCTAGAAGTTATTGCTACTTGAGCTCCTAATTCGAGAAAATATTTGGTCATAGCTTTACCTAAACCACTTCCGCCGCCTGTAACGACAATGACTTTGCCTTGTAAAGCATCATCACGTAACATTTTGTCTGTATAGCTCATACTTTTTCTTTTTTTGCAATATTAGTTAAATAAAATAGGATGCACGCATAATAATGTTATAAAATTTTGAAAAATTTTATATTTCGCATAATTTTTTTGCAGCAGATTCAAGTGTAAAGTCGTCTTTGGCGAAACAAAACCGAATTAATTTTTGATCTTTATGATCAGAGTAAAAAGTCGAAATCGGAATTGCTGCAACGCCATGGTTAATGATTAGATTTTTGCAAAAGCTCACATCGTCTTCGTTTGAAATATTGGCATATGAAGCGACTTGAAAATAAGTTCCCTCGCAGGGTTTTAATTCAAATCGGCTGTTTTGAAGTAATTTTTGAAAGTAATCTCTTTTTTCCTGATAAAATTTTCCAAGAAGATTGACATCGACAACGTCTAAATATTCGTTGATGGCAAATTGAGAAATACTATTAACACTGAAAACCAAAAACTGATGCACTTTTTTGATTTCTTTCATTAAATGTTCTGGAGCAATGGTATAACCAATTTTCCAGCCTGTTATATGAAATGATTTTCCGAAAGAGGAAACCATTACACAACGTTGTAAAAGGAAATTTTTGGTGTGAGCAGAAATATGTTTTTCTTCGAAAGTAATATATTCGTAAACTTCATCAGATAAAACGATAATGTCAGGATATTTTTCGAGAAGGTTTTTTAGCTGAACAAAATCATTTTCAGTTAAAATTTTTCCAGTCGGATTATGCGGGTTATTGATAATCATCATCCTGCTTTTTGCAGAACAAGCTTTTTCTATCGTTTCCCAATTCGGCGTATAATCATCGTTTAAGGCAACTCGAACTGGTTTCGCTTTGCAAAGTAAAACAGGAGATTCATAAGAATCATAACTTGGATCGAGAATAATTACTTCATCATTTTCTTTTACTAAAGCTAAAATTGAAGTAAAAATTCCCTGCGTAGCGCCCGCTGTAACCAAAAGTTCTAAATCAGGATTAATTGTTCTGTTATAAGAATCTTGAATTAGTTTGGCAATTTTATTCATCAACGGAGGATAACCTGCCATTGGAGTATATTGGTGAACGTTTTCCTTCGCTAATCTTGCAACTATATCTGTTAATCTTTCATCTACAGGAAAATTTGGAAATCCCTGCGAAAGATTTATCGCATTGTATTCGGCTGCCATTTTTGACATTACCGTGAAAATGCTTGTGGTTACGTTTGGGAGTTTACTCATGCTTGAAGTTTGATTAGGAGAAAAACTTATTTAATAAAAAGGAAGACCAATTGAGAATTTAATTGATTGTTATAGGGAGAGCAAATAAAACCCTAACGTCTTGTCCTTCTAATTTTCCTGAATTCCATTTAGGAGATATCTTTAAAACCCTAATTGCTTCATTTCCTGTATTAAAACCGAGATCTTTTACAATTTTTATTTCATTTAACGAACCGTCTTTTTCAACAACAAAAGTGGCGACAATTCTTCCTTTTACGCTAATGGGCTTTTCGTGTGGGATTTTATAATTCTGAGCGATGTATTTATAAAATTCATTTAATCCTCCCGGAAACTCTGGTTTAATATCTATTCCTGCGGTATTGTAAACATGATTTTCATCGTCAGAAAGAACACTAACAGTTTTAGTTGCTTGAGAGAATGAACTTTGGGCAGCACAAATTAAAATCAGAAATAAAAGTTTTTTCATGGATGATGGTTTGAGTTAGTCTACATTTTATGGATAATAAAAATCGTTGGTCTATTATGTAAATCAACTTTCAGTTTTTTCCAGTCGGCAATTTTCATTGTTTTAATGAATTCTGTCGGCAGTGTAATATCTGTGGCGATACATAAATGTGTTGACGGACTTACAATCTGCAAAATATCTTCAACCAATTTGTTGTTTCTGTAAGGAGTCTCAATAAAAATCTGTGATTGGTTTTTATCAAAAGATAATTTCTCAAAATGCCTCAATGCCGATTTTTTCTCGTCTTTGTCAATTGGTAAATATCCGTTGAAAGTAAAACTCTGACCGTTCATTCCAGAAGCCATCATCGCCAGTAGGATAGAAGAAGGGCCAACTAAAGGTACAACTTGAATTCCTTTTTCGTGTGCTAGTTTTACGATCACAGCACCAGGATCAGCGACACCAGGGCATCCTGCTTCACTCATTAAACCCATGTTTTTGCCTTCAAGTAGAGGTTTGATAAAGTCTAAATGTTCGCTTGGTTCAGTACGTTTGTTAAGAGTAAAAAGCACCAATTCGGATTGCTTTTTTTCGGGATAAACCGCTTTAATTGATTTTCTGGCAGTTTTATCGTTTTCAACAATATAGTGGTCTATAAGTTCGATACTTCTTTTAACTGTTTGAGGTAAAACATCCATCGGATCGCTTTCGCCCATTGTAGTTGGAATTAAATATAGTTTTCCTAGAAGTTTCATGTGTATATGTTTAAAATTAAAAAATTCAATTATCTCATTTTTGAAACAATTGAATTAAATTAAGCGTGTTTTTTGATTAGTTTTTCGGCGATCAAGTCTGTTACTTCGTCCAGCATTTGATACACATTTTCAAATCCGTTTGTAGCACCGAAGTATGGATCTGGAACGTCTACATTTTCGTTGGGAAATAATTCATTTAGAATCAAATGAACTTTCTTTTTGTGTTCAGGATTTTTAGCAAGATGATTTACATCATTAAAATTTGAATTGTCCATTACAAAGATGTAATCAAATTCATCAAAATCACTGGTTTTAAACTGTCGGCCTTTTTGTCCGCTGATATTGATACCGTTTTTTCTGGCAACCTCGATCGAGCGTTTGTCAGGACAATGGCCTACGTGCCAAGAACCTGTTCCGGCTGAATCAACAAAGAATTTATCTTTAGGTAATTTAGAAGCTAAAATTCCTTCTGCTAAGGGAGATCTACAGATGTTCCCTAAACAAACCATTAGGATTTTTACAGGCATGATGCGACTTAAAGCGTTAGTTTTTTATTGATGTCTTCAACAAACTTTTTAAATTGTTTGTCTGTAGAAACTAAGTTGTCGACTGTTTTACAAGCGTGAAGAACAGTTGCGTGATCACGATCTCCAATTTGTGAACCGATATTGGCTAAAGAAGCTTTGGTGAATTTTTTAGCAAAAAACATTGCTAATTGTCTTGCTTGCACAACATGCCTCTTTCGAGTTTTCGATTGAAGTGTTTCAATATCTAACTGGAAATATTCTGAAACGATTTTTTGGATATAATCGATTGAGATTTCTCTTTTTACGTTTTTAACAAATTTCTCTACAACGCTTTTCGCTAATTCGATTGTAACTTCTTTTTTGTTGAAAGAAGATTGAGCAATTAACGAAATAATGGCGCCTTCTAGTTCTCGAACATTTGTTTTAATGTTTCGAGCCACATATTCTAAAATATCTTCTGGCATTTCAACACCATCACGATATAAAATGTTCTTTAAGATCGAGATACGGGTTTCGTAATCAGGCTGATGCAATTCTGCAGACAATCCCCATTTGAAACGAGACAATAATCTTTGTTCAATATCCTGCATATCAACAGGAGCTTTATCTGAAGTTAAAATTACTTGTTTTCCATTTTGATGTAAATAGTTGAAAATATGGAAAAACACGTCTTGCGTACCTGATTTTCCAGATAAGAACTGAACATCATCAATAATTAAAACATCTATTAATTGGTAAAAGTGAATGAAATCATTACGATTATTCTTTTTTACCGAATCAATATACTGCTGTGTAAAAATCTCAGCAGAAATATATAAAACTGTTTTTTCAGGATATTTATCTTTTACTTCTACACCTATAGCATGTGCTAAGTGTGTTTTTCCTAAACCAACTCCTCCAAATATCAATAACGGATTAAATGAAGTTCCTCCAGGTTTGTTGGCAACAGCCATACCTGCAGAACGAGCCAAACGGTTAGAATCTCCTTCTAAGAAATTATCAAAGCTGTAGTTCGGATTTAACTGAGACTCAATTTTTAAATTTCTAATTCCAGGAATTACAAATGGATTTTTTAGTTCAGGATTTAAGTTTTTAAACGGAGCATCAACCTCTTGCGGTTTCATCGGCACTCTGTTGGAACTTGGCAGCTGCTCGGTAAACGGCTGTTTGTTACCATAAGTGTTCTCCATTTTAATTTTATAGAGTAACTTTGCGTTTTTTCCCAGTTCTTTGGTAAGCGCAACTTTCAATAATTTTACATAGTGCTCTTCGAGCCACTCGTAGAAAAATTTACTTGGAACTTGAATGTATAATGCGTTATCGGTTAGCTCAACTGATTTGATTGGTTCAAACCAAGTTTTGTATGCTTGATCTTGAATATTATCCTTTATAAAGGACAAACAGTTTTCCCATACCGATTGAGCAGTTTTAGTCATAGATTCAGATAAATTTTTATTATTGTTATAAAGATTCTCCTAATAAATGAGGAGCAATTTTATTCCGTATTTCGGGATAACAAATATGTGAACAAATTTCTGTAAAAAAAAATATTTTGACATCTAATTTTATAAAAAAAAGTTGTAAGTAGGCTTTTTAAATTTGAATTTTTTTAATCTCTAAATAATGAAAAATCACCAGACTCAAGTAAGAGTTCGTTACTCAGAAACCGACCAGATGGGAGTCGTTTATCACGGAAATTATATTCCTTATTTTGAAATCGGACGCGTGGAATGGCTTAGAAATAAAGGGGTTTCGTATAAAAGCATGGAAGAAAGCGGCATTGGTCTGCCAATTGTAAACATGAACATAAGTTACAAAAAATCGGCGAGATACGATGAGCTTTTAACAATTCATACAACTTTCAAAAGTCACTCTTCTGTCAAGATTGAATTTGACTGCGAGATCTATAATGAGTCAAATGAGTTATTAACAACTGCGACGTTTATTTTAGTATTTATTTCGTTAAAAACAGGTCGTCCGACAGCTCCTCCAGATTATATTTTAGAAATATTTAAATCGCTTGAATAATTGTTAAATCGCTTAAAGATTTTCTACTAATTTATACAATTTTAATATCAATTTCAAACATTAAATCAAAAATGCTGAACACTGTTTCGGCATTTTTTTTTCGCATTTTGATCGTAATTTTGCCAATCGGTAATCCAGAAATTTCATTCATTTCCATTTCTTGAGAAGTTATTTCTAACTTTTTCTCTTTGATCACACGCATTACTTTATTCATGTTTTTATAATCAAATGAAATTAAAAATGATTCGTCAATTGTTTTTTCAATAATCTCGCAAGTTTCTAAAGTCATTTGAGCTGTTGTCCGATAAGCAGCAATTAAACCGCCGACTCCTAATTTTACGCCTCCAAAAATTCGAACAACCACAACAAGAACGTTCGTTACTCCAAAAGATTGTATCTGCCCGTAAATAGGTGCGCCTGCAGTATTGCTTGGCTCGCCGTCATCATTAGCACGATATGAAATTTTGTTTCCAACACCCAGTTGATAAGCATAACAATAATGTACAGCATGCGGATGTTGTTTTTTAAGGTCTTCAATAATTGGTTTTACTTCGTCTTCATGATCTATCGGAAATGCATAGCCAAAGAATTTACTGCCTTTTTCTTTAAACAGCATTTCTTCAGATGGAGATGCAATAGTTTGATAAGTATCGTTAATTTCCAAAAGCAGTATTCTAAATTATATTTTTATTATAAAGGTCAATAACATCTTCTTTCCCAACTTGAAGATTCCAGACTTTAATGCCTAGCGCTGCTGCGCTGTCGGTGTTTTCTTTTTTATCGTCAACAAATAAAGTGTTTTCTGGTAATAGATTATGTTTGTCAAGCAAGAATTGATAAATTTTTGGATCTGGTTTTCTTAATCCCATATCAAAGGAGAAATAAACTTTTTCAAAACAGCCATAAAAATCTTCATAAAAGGCAGTTCCGTTTTTTGTTTCAAATGTGTTGATATGAATAGAATCAGTATTACTCAATAAAAACAAACGATATTTTTTTGATAATTCTTTTAGGAACTCCAAACGGTATAAAGGAAAATCTGCCAATACAGCATTCCAAGCTTTTAAGATTTCTTCTTTCGATGCATTCGGAAGTTGTTTTTGAAAACCGCCAATAAAATCTTCTGGAGAAATATGTCCAGTTTCAAAAGAAAAATTTAATTGATCAAAGTCATTATTCCATTCTTTCATTCCTAATTTTTGCAAACCAGAAATTGTGGCTGGTTTGTCTAAATTGATAAAGATATCTCCAAAGTCAAAAATTATAGTATCAATCATAATTTCTAATCTGTATTAATTCGTCGCTTAAAATAGTATTTTTACTGTTGTTTTTTCTTGAAATAATTGGAGCTTCTGTTCCATTGCCAAAACTTTGTTTTCCAACAAAAATTCGAGCTTCATCCCAAACGTTTTCATCTATAAAAGATTGTAAAGTTTGTCTTCCGCCTTCAATTATTATCGATTGAATTTGATTTTTATATAAAACATCTAAAATTTCAGGAATAATATTTTTACTAAAATCAATTACTTCAAACTGCGTATTTGTTGTTGATGTTTTTTTGTTTTCATTAGAAAAAATAATTGTTTTTACAGTGTCGTCAAAAATAAAACTGTTTTGGTCAATTTTATTTTCCCGATCTATCACAACCCTCACAGGATTATTACCGCTCCAATCTCTGGCGTTTAATTTAGGGTTGTCATCAATAGCAGTTTGTGTCCCAACTAAAATAGCCTGCTCTTCGGTTCTCCATTTGTGAACCAGTTGGCGAGAATAAGTATTTGTAATCCAAATAGGTTTACGATCCTGGCTGATTGTTTTTTCAGGAGCTAAAAATCCGTCTTGACTCTCTGCCCATTTTAAAATAATATAGGGTCTCTTTTTTTGATGAAAAGTAAAAAAACGTTTGTTCAACTCGTTGCATTCATCTTCTAAAACTCCAACCGTAACATTTGCTCCCGCTTCGATTAATTTTAGAATTCCTTTTCCGGCCACTTTTTCATTAGGATCAACCGTTCCGACAACTACATTCGGAATTTGATTTGCGATAATTAAGTCGCAGCAAGGAGGCGTCTTTCCAAAATGACTGCAAGGCTCTAAACTTACATAAATTGTAGCTTTTTTTAGCAGTGATTTATCCTTCACAGATCGAACCGCATTTACCTCTGCATGTGGTTCACCTGCCTTTTTGTGCCAGCCTTCGCCAATAATTTGATTTTCGTAAACAATTACGCTTCCGACCATTGGGTTCGGATAAGTAGTTCCAAGCCCATTTTGTGCCAGTTCGATACAGCGTTTTATATATTTTTCATGTATATTCACGGTGCAAAAGTAGTTATTTTTGAGTTTATGACTAAGTGAAGAAACTATAGAAATAACTACCTTTATTTTGCGTTTATAATATTTTAGATTAAAAAAAATGGTAAATTGGCTTATACGCGCAATTGAAAAAGAAGATAATCAATCAGTTGCGAGTTTAATTAGATCAGTTTTTGACGAAATGGAGATTCCAAAAGTCGGAACTGCATACGAAGATCCTTATTTGGATTTAATGTTTGAAGAGTATAGTAAAGCAAAATCTTCCTATTTTGTTGTAGAAAGTGAAGGTAAAATTGTAGGCTGTGCTGGAATTGCGCCTTTGGAAAATGGGGATCCAAAAATCTGCGAATTGCAGAAAATGTATTTTCTGCCCAAAACCCGCGGTTTAGGAATTGGAGCCAAAATGATGGAAAAGTGTTTACAGCAAGCAAAGGATTTTGGTTTCGAAAAATGTTATATAGAAACAATGCCTTTTATGCATGCAGCACAAAAGTTGTATAAAAAATCTGGTTTTGAATATCTGGATGCGCCATTAGGGTCAACAGGACATTGCTCTTGTCCAATATGGATGCTGAAAGTTTTGTAATTAGAAGTTGTAACAATTTTGTGTTAACAAGACTTATTGAATTGTAAAAATCAGTTTTTAACTGGTACATAATGTTCAAAAAATTGAAATGAAAATTAAACAATACCGCACTCAATTTATTAAAGAATTATCGCCTTTTTACGATGCGTACGAAGCGGAGAGTTTTTTTTATTTAATTCTGGAAGAAAAACATAAGCTTCGTCAGATTGATTTGGCATTAAATCATGAATTGACTTTTGAAGAGAATGATTTTGTTATATGGGACGAGCTTTTAAAACAGCTCAAAAAAGAAGTTCCAATTCAATATTTATTAGGAAAAACGAACTTTTACGGTTTGGATTTTGAAGTAAATGAAAATGTTTTGATTCCAAGGCCAGAAACTGAGGAATTAGTAGAATGGATTATTAATGAAAATTCTAATCCAGATAAATCAAAAAAAACGAAAATTCTAGATATTGGAACCGGAAGCGGCTGTATTGCTATTTCGCTGGCAAAAAATCTGCCTAATGCTGAGGTTTATGGAATCGATGTTTCTAAAAAAGCAATAGAAACAGCAAAAAGAAATGCTGTAAAAAATAATGTCGATGTGACTTTTGTTCTTTTGGATATTTTAGAAACCGAAGAACTAAGATGTAATTTTGATATTATTGTTTCGAATCCGCCCTATGTTCGAAATTTAGAAAAAGAAGAAATCAAAAAAAATGTACTGGATTACGAACCGCATTTAGCACTTTTCGTGGAAGATAATGATGCTTTGATTTTTTACAGAAAAATTGCTTCGCTGGCACAAAAACGCCTTTTTGAAAAAGGAAAATTATATTTCGAAATCAATCAATATCTTGGAAAAGAAATGATTGAATTGCTCGAAAATATGGATTTTAAAAACGTAGAGCTGCGAAAAGATATTTACGATAACGACAGAATGATAAAAGGGAATATTTAAAGTTTTACAGTCTCAGTCACAGTTTTCGGTAACACTAATAACTGAAAACTGTGACTGAGACTGAATACTAAAAAATTATTCATATCGCAAAGCCTCAATAGGATCTAATTTAGAAGCTTTAATTGCTGGATATAAACCAGAAACCAATGCAACGCAAAAACTTGTTGCAAAAGCGGCAAAAATTGCCATCCACGGAATCACAAATACGAAGCTCATCGCTGCTGCAATAGCAAAACCAAGCAAGATACCCAAAACGATTCCGACTAAACCTCCAATTTGTCCGATCAATAAAGTTTCAATAAAAAACTGGAATGCTACGGTTGATCTTTTTGCTCCTAAAGCTTTACGGACACCAATTTCGCGGGTACGTTCTGTAACCGAAACAATCATAATATTCATCAAAGCTATGGAGGATCCTAAAATCGTTATGATGCTGATAATCCACGCGGCCCATCCTAAGTATTGAGTAATTCCGAGAATTCTATTGATTAAATCATCGCTTCGAACAACGCCAAAATTATTGTCACGAACGGGGCTTAATTTGCGCACTCTTCGCATTGTGCTTGTTGCATTGTAAATTGCCTGGTCTAAAACTTCTTTTTTAGAAACCATAACACTAATTGTATAATTGATATTTGGTGCCGTGAATAAAGATCTTGCAACCTGAATCGGAATCAAAACTCGTAAATCCTGACTGTTTCCAAACGTTGAACCTTTTTCTTTAAGAACTCCAATTACTTTAAATCTTGCTCCTCTAATGGAGATGATTTTATCAATTGGATTAATATCTTTTAAAAGTCCTTTTTCAAAGTCAGAACCAACAATGCAGGAATAGGTATTATTTTCAACGTCAAATTGATTAAAACTTCTTCCTAAACTTGTTTCCAAACCAGAATTAGTAATAAAATGTTCGTCAACGCCTACAATTGTAATTTCAGGATCTGTTTTTTCGCCTAAATATTTTACTTCAGCCGTAGAAGTAGCTGTAAATGATAAAGAAGTTTCAGTAAAAGGATATTTGTATTTATTTTTGAAAGCAACAGCTTCGGGATAAGAAATAATCGGATTGATGACTTCTCGTTCGTTGCCGCCACGATTACGAACTTTATTTTCGTATTGATTGATGTTAAATGTATTTGCTCCCATTGACGCAAAATCGGTAGAAATTGTGTTTTCTAAAGCAGAAACCACCGTAAGAATTCCAACCAGAGCTGTTATACCAATAGCGATAATTAAAACGGTAAGAATAGTACGCAGTAATTGTGTTTTGATAGAACCAAACGCAATTCGAATATTTTCTTTAAATAATTTTAGCATCATGACCAATTTGTCACGAAAATACGTTTTTTGTTACAAGTTTGTTTTCGAAGCGCTATTATTTATTTTAAAAAGTAAGATATTTGCAGGCGATTAAAATTAAAAGAAAATAATGTTAAAGAATTTAGAAGTAAGGATTCAAGGAATCTGAAATCTAAAATCAACAATCTAAAATAAAAAAGATGGCTTCAAAACCAAGCATTCCACAAGGGACAAGAGATTTTTCGCCTGCAGAGGTGTCAAAACGTCAATATATTATTCAGACAATCAAAACTAATTTTGAGAAATTTGGTTTTCAGCCAATAGAAACTCCTTCGTTTGAAAATTCAGATACTTTGATGGGGAAATATGGGGAAGAAGGAGATCGTTTGATTTTTAAAATATTGAATTCAGGAAATTTTTTCTTCAATAAAAATAAAATTGAATTGCCAGAATCTATCGAAGCACTTCAGTCAAATTCTGCCGAAACAATAGATTTAAGTCAGAGAATCGAATTGAATAAATTTACTGGAAGAATTTCAGAAAAAGCATTACGTTACGATTTGACAGTTCCATTTGCAAGATACGTTGTACAACACCAAAACGAAATTGAATTCCCTTTTAAAAGATATCAGATTCAACCCGTTTGGAGAGCTGACAGACCACAAAGAGGACGTTACAGAGAATTTTATCAATGTGATGCCGATGTTGTTGGTTCAAAATCACTTTGGCAGGAAGTGGAATTAGTTCAGTTATATGATACCGTTTTTACTTCTTTAGGATTAGAAGGCGTTACAATTAAAATTAATAACAGAAAAATATTATCTGGAATTGCAGAGGTTATTGGCGCTTCAGATAAATTGATCGATTTTACGGTTGCTTTAGATAAACTAGACAAAATTGGAGAAGACGGCGTAAAAAAGGAAATGATCGAAAAAGGAATTGCTGCAGAAGCGTTGGTTAAAGTACAGCCGCTTTTTAGCTTTAGCGGAACATTTGCAGATAAAATTGAGCAGCTTTCAGAATTATTGGCTTCTTCAGAAGAAGGAATGAAAGGTGTTGAAGAATTGAAATTTATTTGTGACAATGTTGCCGTTTTAGGATTGGCAACAGCAACTTTAGATTTAGATGTGACTTTGGCACGTGGTTTAAATTATTACACTGGAGCTATTTTTGAAGTTGCGGCTCCAAAAACCGTTTCGATGGGATCTATCGGAGGCGGTGGAAGATACGACGATTTGACTGGTATTTTTGGTTTGAAAAATATGAGTGGTGTCGGAATTTCTTTTGGTTTGGATCGAATTTATTTGGTTTTGGAAGAATTGCAATTGTTTCCAGAAACTGTTGCAGCGACTTCAAAAGCTATTTTTATCAATTATGGAGATAAAGAAGCTTTGTATGCTTCAAAAGCAATTCAAAAATTAAGACAAGAGAATATAAAAGTAGAATTGTACCCAGATAATGTAAAAGTGGGGAAACAGTTTCAATATGCAGATAAACGTCTGATTCCGTTTGCAGTAATTGCAGGAGATCAAGAAATTGCCTCGAATTCTTATGCACTTAAAAATTTAGTGTCAGGAGAACAGATTACAGTTGATTTCGAAGGTTTGAAAAATGCTTTGTTGGCATAAGAGTTTAACCGCAAAGTACGCTAAGATTTATTTTAATTTCTGTATAAAAAACACAAAGTTCGCAAAGCCAAATCAATACAACGCTTTGCGAACTTTTTGTTTTTTTATAAACCACACTCAAAAAAAAACTTAGCGAACTTTGCGGTTATTTCGCATAGTTTTGTTTTGACAAAAAAGGGGAAATTTGCAAACCTTTGAATATGATTTGGTTAGTAAATTATTAGCATTTTATCCGCTGAAATCTTTTGTAATGTGCGTGAAATACTTGCTAGTAAAGAAAAAAAGCTTTTAATTTGCCGACCTTAAGTTACGGGCGTAGTTCAAGGGTAGAATAGCGGTCTCCAAAACCGTTGATGGGGGTTCGAATCCCTCCGCCCGTGCAATAAATTTTTTACGCAGATTTTTTGTTGTAGAGATTTTAAACACACATACATAAATCGCAAAGCTAAATTAAAGCTTGCGATTTTTTTTTTAATCACAGAGAACACAAAGATTTATTTAAGTATAGTTTCTAAAATCACAGAGTTCGCAAAGCTTTGTGTGTTTAGATTGTATAAAGCACAACTTAAATCTCTGTAAACTCTGTAAAAACCTTTGTGTTCTCTGTGGTTAAAATATGTAGCAAAAAAAGCAAAAAAAAAAAGCTTCGTCTCTTAAGGCGAAGCTTTTTTTAATATAAGGTAAATTTGAATTAATAATTATTTTGAGGCCGAGGCCAACCCTTAAATTCAATTTTGATAGGTAATGATTTAGTTTTAATGCTTCAAAGATAAAATAAACTATAACGTAATAGTCTTAAAATTATACTAAATTTTATTTGCCACGTTTCATTTTTTAAAAGACTCATAATTAATAAAGTGACAATTTGACATTTTAGAAGATTTGGCAGTACTTTTGCAATCCAACAGAAAGAAAATAAAATGAAGTTTAAAAATATTTTTAAAAATAAAAGTAATATGACTACGGAAAATACAGAATTCGATCAGGAATTAGACGACGTAACGTTAGAGAACAATGCCAACGGCGAACAGTTAATTGTTGAAGAATTAAGTGTTGAGGAGCAATTAGCTCAAGACTTGGCTAAAGAAAAAGATAAGTTTTTGAGATTATTTGCCGAATTTGAAAATTACAAAAAAAGAACTTCAAAAGAGCGTATTGATTTGTTTAAAACTGCAAATCAAGAAGTTTTGTTAGCAATGCTTCCAGTTTTAGATGATTTTGACAGAGCAATGGTAGAAATCAACAAATCTGAAGATGAGAATTTAACTAAAGGTGTTGAATTGATTCACGAAAAACTAAAAAGTACTTTGGTAACTAAAGGTTTAGAGCAAGTTGATGTAAAAGCAGGTGATGCTTTTGATGCTGATTTTGCTGAAGCAATTACCCAAATTCCAGCTCCGTCTGATAAATTAAAAGGGAAAATTGTTGACGTTATTGAAAAAGGATACAAATTAGGAGACAAAATTATTCGTTTTCCTAAAGTAGTAATCGGAAACTAAAAAAAGCAAACAAAAGTTTCAAAAGTCAGTTTTAAGATTGGAATTTGGAATTTTAGGTTTTGGAATTTAACCTTTATTATGAAAAAAGATTTTTACGAAATACTAGGCATTTCAAAAAATGCTGACGCTGCTGAAATAAAAAAAGCATATAGAAAAAGTGCGCTGAAATATCACCCTGATAAAAATCCAGGCGACAAAGAGGCAGAAGAAAACTTCAAATTAGCGGCAGAAGCTTATGAAGTTTTAAGTGATCCGCAGAAAAAAGCAAAATACGATCAATACGGACATCAAGCATTTGATGGTTCTGGCGGATTTGGCGGTGGTCATGGCGGTATGAATATGGATGACATCTTCAGCCAGTTTGGTGATATTTTTGGCGGTGGATTTGGCGGTTTCGGAGGCGGAGGCGGTGGTCCTCGCCGTGCAAAAGGAAGCAATCTTCGAATTAAAGTGAAATTAACTTTAGAAGAAATTGCTAATGGAGTAGAGAAAAAAGTAAAAGTAAAACGTAAAGTTCAGGCAAAAGGTGTAACGTATAAAACTTGTACGACTTGTAACGGTCAAGGTCAGGTAATGCGTGTAACTAATACCATTTTAGGAAGAATGCAATCTGCGTCAACTTGTCCTACTTGTGGTGGTTCTGGTCAAATTTTAGATAAAAGACCTTCTGAGGCAGATGCTCAAGGAATGGTTCAGGAAGACGAAACAGTATCAATCAAAATTCCTGCGGGAGTTGTTGACGGAATGCAGTTAAAAGTTTCTAACAAAGGTAACGATGCGCCGGGAAATAGTATTCCAGGTGATTTAATTGTTGCGATTGAAGAAATTGAGCACGAATTCCTAAAACGTGAAGGTGAGAATGTTCACTACGATTTATATATCAGTTTCCCAGAAGCTATTTTAGGGGCTTCAAAAGATATTGAAGCAATCAACGGAAAAGTTCGTATTAAGCTTGAAGAAGGAATTCAATCTGGAAAAATCTTAAGATTAAAAGGAAAAGGAATTCCAAGTTTAAACGGTTACGGAAGCGGAGATTTATTAGTTCACGTAAATGTTTGGACTCCTAAAACTTTAAATAAAGAACAAAAACAATTCTTTGAAAATGCTCTAAACGACGAACATTTTATTCCAAGTCCAGAGAAATCAGAGAAATCATTTTTTGAGAAAGTAAAAGATATGTTTTCATAATTGAAACTTTTTCTAAAATGTAATATTATTAAAAACCCATTCTAGCGCAAATTAGAATGGGTTTTTTGCGTATTATAATACAAGTTCGCTTCGAATTATTTACTTTTACAGTCGCAGAGCCACAATTGGTAAAGTGACGCAGAAAATCTAAAAAACAGCATGAGTAACTTACTTGAAGTACATAAAGTCGTAAAACAATACGGCGATTATGTAGCGCTTAACGAAGTTTCATTAAATGTGCCGAAAGGCAGTATATATGGACTATTAGGTCCCAATGGAGCTGGAAAAACTTCCCTTATTAGAATCATCAATCAAATTACAATGCCCGACAGCGGCGAAGTAATTTTGGATGGAGAAAAATTACAGCCAAAACACGTGCAGACAATTGGTTACCTTCCTGAGGAAAGAGGTTTGTACACTTCTATGAAAGTAGGAGAACAATGTTTGTATTTGGCACAAATGAAAGGGCTTTCTAAAGCTGAGGCAAAACTGCAGTTAGAATATTGGTTTGATCGTTTAGGAATTCAAGGCTGGTGGAACAAAAAAATCCAAGAACTTTCTAAAGGAATGGCGCAAAAAATTCAGTTTGTAGTCTGCGTTTTGCATAAACCAAAACTGCTGATTTTCGACGAACCTTTTTCTGGTTTTGATCCTGTAAATGCCAATGTTATAAAAGATGAAATTTTGGCATTAAAAGAGCAGGGCTCAACAATTATTTTTTCGACACACAGAATGGAAAGTGTTGAAGAACTTTGTGATCATATTGCTTTAATTCATAAATCGAATAAATTAATAGAAGGTAAAGTAAGCGATGTAAAACGTCAGTTTAAAACCAATAGTTTTGAAGTTGGAATTTTAACTGATAACGTTGAAGGTTTGATGTATGATATTACACAGAAATTTACTGTTGCACCGGCAAATTTCAAATCCTTAAATGATGATTTAAAATTAAATATCCAAATAGGAAATGCAACTCCAAACGAATTATTGAATATTTTGACACAACGTGGACAAGTGACACATTTCGTTGAAAAAATTCCAAGTGTAAACGATATTTTTATTCAAACAGTAACAGAAAATAAAATTTAAAAATTCCAAAATAGAAATTCCAAATTCCAATTGTAAAGCTGGAATTTGGGATTTGAAGTTTTAAAAATTAAAAATATTTATGAGCATTATCTCGTTGATTATAAAAAGAGAATTTATTGCCAAAGTCCGCAATAAATCTTTTGTTGTCATGACTTTTTTGAGTCCGCTTTTATTTGTGGCGATAGCCGTTTTTATTGGCTATTTGAGTTCGATGAAAGCTGAGACAAAGCGTATTGCAATTCATGACGAAACTGGACTTTTTGCTTCCGATTTCTTAAAAGAAAATAAAAAAGGAGCAGAGTTCAAATATCTCGATTTATCTGCAATTGATGTAAGGGCTTTAAAAGACAGTATTACAAAAGAAAATTTCAGCGGTTTAATTGTCATTCCAAAAACAAATGACACAAAAGATTTAGAAAGTAAAATTGAATTTATTTCGAATAATAGTCCCAGTATTTCTTTTGTAGAAAGCACACAGGATGTCATCGGAACAAAAATTACAAAACTAAATCTCGAGAAAGCCAAACTAGACACTCTAGCTATTCAAAAAGCACAGTCAAAAGTTAATATTCATTTGATAAAAGCTTCTGGTGAAGAAAGTTTGAAAGGCTTAAATGAAATCAAAATAGGAATTGGCGGTGCGTTCGGTTATTTGATTATGATGTTTATTATCATCTACGGAAACATGGTAATGCGAAGTGTAATTGAAGAAAAAACAAACCGAATTATAGAAATCATTATTTCGTCGGTAAAACCATTTCAGTTAATGATTGGTAAAATTATAGGAACATCGCTTGCAGGGATTTTACAATTTATGATCTGGGCAATTATTGGTTTGGGATTAATGTTTGCAGCTTCTGCATTTTTTGGTGTCAACGTTGGACCAACAGCCAGAATTTCGCCAGAATTAATGCAGTCGGCACAGCACGAACTTTCAGGATCTGCACAAATGTATATTGCTGAATTGTGGAACCTGCCAATTGCAAGTATCATAATCGGTTTTGTGGTTTATTTTATAGGAGGTTATTTTCTGTACAGTTCATTTTATGCTGCAATAGGCGCGGCAGTAGACAATCAAACAGATTCGCAGCAGTTTTTACTGCCAATTATAATGCCTCTTATTTTAAGCGTCTATATCGGATTTTTTACAGTTGTTAATGATCCGCACGGAAGTGTTGCAGTAATTTTTTCGATGATTCCGTTAACGTCGCCAATTGTAATGCTAATGCGTATTCCGTTTGGTGTGCCGTGGTGGCAAATCGCAATTTCGGTATCATTATTGTTTGCTACATTTTTCCTTGTTGTTTGGTTCGCTGCAAAAATTTACCGCGTAGGTATTTTAATGTACGGTAAAAAACCAACTTGGAAAGAATTGTATAAGTGGCTTAAATATTAATTTTTTTGGAGTTACTAAGGTTCTAAGGTGCTGAGGTGCTAAGATTTTTTTAGTGTCTTTTAGAAATACCTCAGAACCTTAGTAACTTAGAACCTCAGAACCTTTAAAAAAAATGAGTAAAATACTAATTATAGAAGACGAAGCAGCGATCAGAAGAGTTTTGGTAAAAATTTTATCAGAAGAAAATGATTCATACCAAGTTGAAGAAGCTGAAGATGGCGTTGCAGGGCTTGAAAAAATAAAAAACAACGATTACGATTTGGTTTTGTGTGATATCAAAATGCCAAAAATGGACGGTGTTGAGGTTTTAGAAGAAGTAAAAAAGATAAAACCAGAAATTCCGATGGTCATGATTTCGGGTCATGGCGATATGGAAACAGCAATTCATACCATGCGCTTAGGAGCTTTTGATTACATTTCAAAACCGCCAGATTTGAATCGTTTATTAAATACCGTTCGTAATGCTTTAGACAAAAAACAATTAGTTGTTGAGAATAAAATTCTAAAGAAAAAAGTCAGCAAGAATTACGAAATGATAGGCGAGAGTGAGTCAATTAATCATATTAAAGTGATGATTGATAAAGTAGCTCAAACCGAAGCCAGAGTTTTAATTACGGGGCCAAACGGAACTGGAAAAGAATTAGTAGCGCATCAGTTACATGAAAAAAGCGAACGTGCTAATTTTCCTTTAATAGAAGTTAACTGTGCGGCAATTCCGAGTGAATTGATTGAAAGTGAATTGTTCGGACACGTAAAAGGTGCTTTTACATCGGCAGTGAAAGACCGCGCAGGAAAATTTGAAGCCGCTGACAAAGGAACTATTTTTCTAGATGAAATTGGTGACATGAGTCTTTCGGCGCAAGCCAAAGTTTTACGCGCCCTTCAGGAAAGTATGATTACCAGAGTTGGTGCCGATAAAGATATTAAAGTTGATGTTCGTGTAGTAGCTGCAACAAATAAAGATTTAAAAACAGAAATTGCCGAAGGCCGTTTCCGTGAAGATTTATACCATCGTTTAGCCGTAATTTTGATTAAAGTACCGCCGTTAAATGAAAGACGTGACGATATTCCGGCTTTGATAAAACATTTTGCAGAAAAAATTGCATCAGAGCAGGGAAATGCAGTGAAGGTGTTTTCGGCGCAAGCCATAAAATTATTGCAGGAATACGATTGGACAGGAAATATTCGTGAACTTCGAAATGTAGTCGAAAGATTGATTATTTTAGGAGGAAACGAAATTTCTGAAACCGATGTAAAATTGTTTGCAAGCAAGTAGATACCTTGCGCAATAGGCTTTAAGCTTTAAGCTTTAGGCTTTAAAAAAAAGTATAATATTTTAGCTTATGGCCTAATGCTTAAAGCTTAAAGCATAAAAAAAATGAAACTAAAAAAAATAAACGAGAAATTACAAGACGGATTAATCGAAAATGGTTTGACAGAAGCAAATGCATTGCAGCTGGAAACATTTTCGACCATAAAAAGTGGTGCCGATTGTGTTGTTATTTCTCCAAAAGGAAGCGGGAAGACAACTACAATTGTTTTAAATGTCATTCAGCAGTTAGCAGGAAAAAATGAAGAATCGCCTCGTGCTTTGATTATTGTTGAAGACAAAGCGAAGGTATTGGAAATGGTGGCGCTTTTTGAAAAATATGGAAAATACACCAATCTTGAGGTGTATGGCGTAAATGAAAAAGGCGACATGGATTACGATAAAAATTACATTTCAACTGGGATCGATGTTTTAATTGGAACACCAACGAAACTGAACGATATGTTTAGTACAGCGGGTTATAATGTAAACCGATTAAAAATGCTGATCCTTGATGATGCTGATCCTATTTTAAGGTTGAGACACGAAACAAAAATTATGCGAATTTCTGGCAGTATTGCAAAAACACAGCGTTTGATTTTTGCTGAAACCCTGACAGAACGTATCGAAATTTTGGCTGACAAAATGTTAGTTGAACCTTTTTTATTTGATATGGATGAAGAAGGAGAGGAAGAACTTGACGAAGAAGAAGACGATATTCAAGAGGAGGAATAAGTAATCAGTCCCGGTTTTCAGTTTCAGTCATCAGAATGCTAAACTGAAAACAGCGACTGAAACTAAATAATTACTGATTAATGGAGATATTAAAAACGTTTAAATTTTTAGCATTGGTACTTTTGTGCTTTTTTCTAATTGTTTATGTTTTAATAATATCTTACGTCTATTTCAATCAGGTTGAATTAGTTTTTCATAGTTCAAAATTACCAAAGAACTTTAAATTTGATTATCAGCATAAGTATGAGGAAATTAACATCGAGTCCTTTGATGGAAGTATTCTCAACGGATTGTTATTTAAAGCAGAAAAATCCAAAGGCTTAATTTTTTATCTTCATGGAAATGCCGGAACATTAGAAACTTGGGGCAAGATTGCTAAAATATATACTTCACTGGGTTACGATATTTTTATTTTGGACTATAGAAGTTTCGGGAAAAGTGAAGGTGAAATTGAAAATGAAGAACAATTAAGTAAAGATATTTCGATTGTTTATAAGCAATTGTCTAAGAGATATTCTGAAGATGAAATTATAATTGCTGGATATTCTATCGGTTCTGGGTTTGCTGCAAAGCTTGCTTTAGAAAATAGACCAAAAGCAGTAATCCTTCAGACGCCATATTACAACTTTTTACAATTGTCAAGTTCGAGAGTTCCCTTTTTTCCAGACTTTATGAAGAGGTTTAGTTTAGAAACTAACTTGTATCTTCCAAAAATTAAAGCTCCAATTTATATTTTTCATGGAACTGATGATCAGTTAATTCCTTGTGAAAATTCAGTAAGATTGAAAAAGCTTTTGAAATCAAATGCCTATTTTTATCCTTTGAAAGGTCAGGGACATGTTGGGGTGAATGAAAATGAAGATTTTCAAAAACAATTAAAAATAATATTAGAATAAATAGAATATCATGGGATTAATGAAGGTGTTTTCGGGTAGTGAAGTGTTAGCAATTGCTTTGCAGGAAAGATTAGAAGCAGCGGGAGTAGAAACCGTAAAAAAAGATAATATTCAATCGGCTCGTTTAGGAGGTTTCGGCCAGACAGACTTGGCTGTTGAGGTTTTCATTCAAGAAACTGATTTTGCAAAAGCAAATCCGGTTATTGAAGAATTTAGAATGAGTCTTTAAAAGTTTTCAGTTTTCAGTCTCAGTTTTCAGTTGTTACTGAGACTGAGACTGAAAACTGAGACTGAAACTAAAAAATATGCAATACAAAATGCTAGTGCTCGACATGGATGATACCTTGTTGACAGATGATCATAAAATTTCAGATTTAAATAAAAAAGTAATATTAGAGGCACAAGCCAAAGGTGTTTACGTAGTCTTGGCTTCGGGAAGACCTACATCTGCAATGACGGCTTATGCAAAAGAATTACAATTAGATATTTACAATTCTTATATTATTTCATTTAATGGTGCTATTATCAGCAGGGCAAAAGACGATTTAGTTTTTTTTGAACAAAAGCTGACTGTAGAGCAGATTCATGAATTATACGATTACAGTGTTAAAATGAAAACGCATATTATCACTTATTTGGATAATGAAATTATAAGCGAAACAGATTCGCCATACATAGAAGTCGAAAAAGAAATTACTGGAATGGTGCATCGTAAAGTGACCAGTTTTAAGGAATATGTTGACAGACCTGCTGTAAAATGTATTTTATTACAAGATCCGGCTTATTTGAAAACGGTTGAAAAAGATTTAATTGAAGCAATGCCGCATTTGAGTGTTTCTATGTCGAAACCATTTTTCTTAGAAGCAGCGCAGCAAGGGATTGATAAAGCGGCTAGTTTGAAACTTTTGGCAGATAAGTTAGGAATTCTTCAAAGTGAAATTATCGCAGTTGGAAACGCTGGAAATGACTTAACAATGATTGAATATGCTGGCCTTGGAGTCTGGGTAGATAATGTAACGCCCGAATTGCGTGATAAAGCAGATATAATTGTAGCATCTAATAATAATGATGGTGTTGCAGAAGTAATAACACGTTATATTTTAAACTAAATAAAGATGAAGAATTCAATTGAAACCGAACGTTTGATTTTAAGAGAATTAGCACTTTCTGATGCAGAAGGAATGTTCGAATTGGATTCGAATCCCAATGTTCATTTGTTTTTAGGAAATAATCCCGTAAAACATATTGAAGAAAGTATTGATTATATCAAATTCGTTCAAAAACAATACAAAGATTTTGGAACAGGGCGCTGGGCTGTAGTTCTAAAAGAAACCAATGAATTTATTGGATGGTCAGGAATAAAATATATTACTGACGAAATCAATAATCATAAAAACTTTTACGAGTTAGGTTATCGTTTTATCGAAAAACATTGGGGAAAAGGATATGCTTCTGAAGCAGGAAAAGCTTTTGTCGATTATGCTTTTAATAAAATGAAAGTGGAAGCACTTTACGCGTATGCCGATGCTGGAAACGAAAATTCTAGAAAGATTTTAGAAAAACTAGGTTTCCATTTTGTGAATTCTTTCGAATATCAAGGAGAAATAGAAGTTTGGTATGAACTCAAAAATCCAAACTCAAACTAAGAAATGTATTCCAAATCTTTACATACTTAAAAGTCAGTAAAGATTTGGAAACAATTCAGAGTGTATGATTATTTTTTAGCTACAGAAACAAAATATTTATTTCCGTCACCCATAGTTAATTTTACACGTTCGTCGCAAAGATCGATTGCAAAATTAGCGCTTTCGTAACAGCTGCAAGTTGTGTTTTTGTCTTTAGACATTTCTGTTTTACAGTTGTTATTTTTAAAACTTGCCAATTGCGGTGTATATAAACTAACTAAGTCAGTAGAAGCAGTTACCAATGAGATAATACTTGCCGAATTATTATTAGTAATTCTGTACACAATTCTATCAGTATAGTTTACTTCGTTAACTGTTACTTTACGAATGTAGGTATAAGCTGTAGATCCTTCACCTGGTTCTTTAACTTCAAACTTAAATCCAACAGCACGAATAGCAACATCAAATTGTTGTTGTGAATTGAAGCTCGCCCAAGTCGTTAATGTACTAATAGAAGGAAATGGATTTGCGGCTGGGACATTAGTTTGCGCTTGCGAACTAAAAATGGTTAAGAACATCAAGCAGATTGTGGGTAAAAATGCTTTCATAAAGTGGTATTTATTATTATAATTTTGCCTACTCTCTTTGGTTTTCGGCTTTCCCATTTCATTTTGTAACACAAAACAACAACATAACGAGTAAAATTCAAAATTGTTATGCCCGAATTATTATTAAATTAATTAAAGCTTTCTAAAATTCTTAATTATGGATTTATTTTGAGGCTCAGCCATAATGAAAGTAAATGTAAGAAATTTTGAATTTAAATCAAGAAAAAATGTATTTAATCGATAAAATTTGCATTTGATCGATTATTTTGTCATTTTATTCTTATTGTACTGTTAAAAAAATAGAGTTTAAGAGGTATAATCTTCTGAAAAAATAAATCTCCAAAATATATTTTTAATGTTTCTAAATTAACATTGAATGCAAATTATTGATTCGAAGTAAATTAATCCCTTTCTTTTGATGAATATTGTTTGTAAATTTGCAGCCTTAAATTTTTTGACAACGATTTCATTAATTTAAGACAGATTATGGAAAATAGAAAGAAAGTTGCCTTTTATACGCTGGGTTGTAAACTGAATTTTTCAGAGACTTCTACAATTGCCAGAAACTTTAACGACGAAGGTTTTGACCGTGTCGATTTTGAAGAAATAGCAGATATTTATGTAATTAATACTTGCTCTGTAACAGAAAATGCAGATAAGCAGTTTAAGCAGGTAGTTAAAAAAGCAATGAAGCTTAACGATAAAGCTTTTGTTGCTGCTGTTGGCTGTTATGCACAATTAAAACCAGAAGAATTGGCTGCAGTAGACGGCGTTGATTTGGTTTTGGGAGCAACAGAAAAATTCAAAATCACTGACTATATCCATGATTTGAGTAAAAACGATATGGGCGAAGTGCATTCATGCGAAATTGCCGAAGCCGATTTTTATGTTGGAAGTTATTCTATTGGTGACCGTACAAGAGCATTTTTAAAAGTGCAGGACGGCTGCGATTATAAATGTACTTATTGTACAATTCCGCTGGCAAGAGGAATTTCCAGAAGTGATGCTTTAGAAAATGTACTAAAAAATGCCAAAGAAATTTCGGCTCAGAATATCCGTGAAATTGTTTTAACTGGAGTAAATATTGGTGATTACGGGAAAGGGGAGTTCGGAAACAAAAAACACGAACATACTTTTCTAGATTTAGTTCAGGCTTTAGATAAAGTAGAAGGAATTGAACGTTTACGAATTTCGTCTATCGAACCAAATTTATTGAAAAATGAAACCATCGAATTTGTTTCTAAAAGCCGCACTTTTGTACCGCATTTTCATATTCCGTTACAATCGGGAAGCAATGATATTTTGAAATTAATGAAACGCCGTTATTTACGTGAAGTTTATACAGATCGCGTGAATAAAATTCGCGAAGTAATGCCTCACGCTTGTATTGGTGTTGATGTGATTGTTGGTTTCCCAGGAGAAACAGATGAACACTTTTTAGAAACCTATCATTTCTTAAATGATTTAGATATTTCGTATCTGCACGTATTTACGTATTCTGAAAGAGACAATACAGAAGCAGCGGATATGGAAGGCGTTGTGCCTTCAAATGTAAGAGCAAAACGCAGTAAAATGCTTCGTGGCTTATCAGTTAAAAAACGCCGAGCTTTTTACGAAAGCCAATTGGGAACAAACAGAACGGTTCTTTTTGAAAGCGAAAATAAAGAAGGATACATTCACGGATTTACAGAAAACTATGTAAAAGTAAAAACACCGTGGAATCCTGAATTGGTAAATACTTTACAAGAAATTAATTTAACTAAAATAGACGAAGACGGAAGTGTTCGTTTAGAGTTTTTGAATAAACTGGCGGAAGCTTAATTTTATGATTTTTCAACTTTGACAAAGTTTTTACATAACTATTGTCATTCCGAGGAACGAGGAATCTCCACAAGTAACTCTACAAAGATTGGCAATTTTAGGAGTGGAGTTTCTCGTGGAGATCCTCCCTTCGTCAGGATGACAAAAACCGCATAATTTTTTAAAATTATGCGGTTTTTGTTTTTTAGAAGATATTTATTTTTGATTCTCGTCAACCACCAGTTTCAAAGAATTAATATAATCAGTATCAAACTCAATAACACGAATCTTTTCTGGATTAAAACTCAATTCTCCTCCAAACTGGCCGCGTGTGTCCAAAAAATTAATGGTTAATTCTTCGTCGTTTAATTCTATTAATTTTCCTAAATAAGCAGATTTTGATGATTTTTTTGCAATTTGAAAAACACCGTATTTCTCAGAAATAAATTTCATGATTGAAGCCAAATCTTTAATCGGAATAATATCTTCAGAATTAATTTTTAAACCTTTCAATCGAATTACCTTCTCTGTAAACGCTAGATCATGATCGCGGTTTACAGCTTCGATGTTTTTATTTCTCAAAATGACAAAACCGTCCAAAACAAAATCTACAGGATTATTTCGAAGTAAAATCCATTCATCAGAATAATCAATTAAAAATCCGCTGAAGATTTCTTTTTTATCCTGAAATTCTATTTCGACCAACTGTCTTAAATATTGTTCCATAATTTTAGTTTTTGAAATTCCAATATTTAAAATCCCAATTTAGTCAAACTTGGAATTTGGAATTTAAAAATTTGGAATTTGAAGTTTTAATTTTTTAAGGATTAGTAGACCAGATGCTGCTGTTTTTAATAAACACTCTTCGGTTTAATTTTAACTGCGCAATAATTAAATCTGCCATATCTTCAGACTGCATCACTTTTTCTGGATTTCCGTCAGTCAGATTTAAATCTTTTGCCATGTCAGTAGCAACAGTACTTGGCGTTAAAGCTGTAACACGAATGTTGTGTTTTCTCATTTCCTGCATCAAAGAATCGGTTAAACCTAAAACAGCAAATTTAGAAGCGCTGTATGCACTCGTAAGAGCATTTCCGTTTAAGCCGGCAGTAGATGAAATATTAATAATGTCTCCAGTTTGTCTTTCGATCATATTTGGGATAACGGCGCGTGTCGTATAATACGTTCCCATTAAATTCACCTGAATAATTCTTTCCCAAGCTTCTGGTTCCAATTCTAAGAATTTTCCAAAAGAAGCAATTCCGGCACTATTGATTAAGATGTCAATACTTTTAAATTCGGCAATTGCTTTTTCAACAGCAGTATTTATAGAGTTAATATCCGAAACGTCTGCAGATAAAGCCAAAGTTTTTACGCCCAGTTTTGCAGTTTCTTCTGCCAATTGATCAATATCGCTTTTAGTTCTAGAAACTAAAATCAGGTTTACACCTTCTTTAGCCAAAGCAATAGCTACAGCTTTTCCAATTCCTTTTCCAGCACCAGTAATTAGTGCATTTTTATTTTTTAAGTCGGTCATGATTGTATTTTTAGAAATGCAGAAAGCATCATTTTAAGTAATACAAAAATAAGCTTTTGCAAACTAAAATGATGCTTTAAAATATATTCTTAATCTAAGTTTAACAACTTTTTGTTATTCTTTCAAAACCATATCGATACACATTACAGCTCCTAAAATTAATTGTCTCAACGGACTTTCGGCTGCTACAGTGTCTTCAATTTGAAGTACATAATTGTCGGCGCTTGTGAAAAACTCTTTTCCTAATCCAGCCCATTTTTTACTTACCTGCGCCAATTGTTTGTTTTCATGTGAGAATTTAAAATCCCAGCCTGTCCATTTTCCTTGAAGTGTTGCAACAGGTTTTTCGTTTTTGTCTAGGATATCAAACTTTCCTCCAATAGAGAAGAATTTTTGTTTGAAAGTTCCAACCAAACGATCTTTTTCGTCCAATACTTCAACAGTCGATCTAAAGATGGCAACGCCTCTTCTTACGGTAATTAATTTTTCGCCAGAAGCAGTTGTAATTTCAACATTAAATGGAGTTGCTCTTTTGTAATCTGTAAAACGAAGTACTTTTGTGAAGAAACCAAGATTATTTTCTCGGCAGTTCATAATTATCTGATTCGTTTCTGGATTGTATATGTCATAATTATTTGCGGCTTTAAACATTCCAACATGTTCTTTTACTAAAAATAGATTTTGGCTTAAAATTGGGTTCATACGAGTATAAAAATTAATGTTTTAAATAAAACCCAAAAGTAATACAATATTTATTAATTATACTGTTTGGAGGTTTCAACCAAACGAATAAATTCAGCTTTGTAACCTTCGGGATCATTTGAATTTCCTTGCTTTGCTAATTTTACAATCTCTTCAGAAGACTTGTCGGCAATCAATTTTGAATCTCTTAGTTTTAATCCAAACCAGGCAACTGCAGTACTAAATTTCATGTCATCGCTCGCTTTTTCCATAGCAGCTGATTTGTTTTCAATTACCTGAACCATTTCTATACTTTTGTCACCGTCAGGTTTTTTATAACGGAATTTTATTGTTGCCAATTCATTAGTGTAATTGCTTGAAGTAGTTTCTGTTTTAGTATATTTTAAATCATCTGGCTGTACATTTAAGTAATCGCTTTTTACACCAACAGGAATAATTTCATATAAAGCCGTTACGGTATGATTACTTCCTAATTCGCCAGCATCAATTGCGTCATTTTTAAAGTCTTCTGGACGAAGTTTTCTGTTTTCATATCCAATCAAACGATACGATTGCACTTGTTTCGGATTGAATTCAATCTGAATTTTTACATCTTTCGCGATAGCAAACATCGAACCTTTAAATTCTTTTCCTAAAAAACGATTCGCTTCTTGAATATTATCGATGTAAGCGTAATTTCCATTTCCTTTATCGGCTAAGATTTCCATTTTGCTGTCTTTATAATTACCCATTCCGTAGCCTAAACATGTCAAGAAAACACCCGTTTTTCTTTTGTCTTCTATTAATTTTTCCATGTCAGAGTTAGAAGTGCTTCCTACGTTAAAATCGCCGTCAGTTGCCAGGATTACACGATTGTTTCCGCCTTTGATGAAATTTTCAGCAGCGGTTTTATAAGCCAGTTCGATTCCTGCACCGCCGGCAGTACTTCCGCCAGACTGCAATTTATCCAAAGCATCGATTATTGTTTTTTTCTCATCGCCTGAAGTTGGAGGTAAAACCATTCCGGCAGCGCCCGCGTAAACTACGATTGCCACTTTGTCTTTTGCACGTAATTCGTTTAATAAAATTTTTAAAGATTGTTTTAATAAAGGAAGTTTATTCATATCACTCATTGAACCCGAAACATCAATTAAGAAAACAAGGTTTGAAGCTGGCAGATCGTTTGTTGGAATATTTTTTCCCTGTAAACCAATTTTCAAGATTTTATTGTTTGCATTCCAAGGCGAATCGCTTACTTCTGTGTTAATAGAAAACGGATTTTCATTTTTAGGCTGTGGATAAGTGTATTTGAAAAAGTTCACCATTTCTTCTACACGAACTGCATCTTTTGGAACTTGCTGTCCGTTGTTTAAAAAACGTCTGATATTGGTGTAAGAAGCATTATCAACATCAATAGAAAAAGTAGAAAGCGGTGCTGTTTTAGGGCTTTCAAAAGCATTCTCAACAAAAGAATCATAATCTTCCTGAGTTGGTTCAGCAGGAATTGGCATTATGTTTAGTTTTTTGTCTAATTCTTTTTCTGAAAGATTTTTATAAAGTTCATTTTTAGTCGAAACTATCACAACGCCATTTGAACCTTTAGTTCCATATATAGAAGTTGCTGCCTGGTCTTTTAAAACCGAAACATTGTCAATATCATTCGGATTAATTTTTGCCATTTGATTGGCTTTTGCAGGAACTCCGTCAATTATGTACATTGGTTCATTTTTTGGAGAAACAGATGCATTACCGCGTACAACGACATTGGGGCTTGGCATATAAAGGGCGTTACTCGCAACTTGCATCGCCATTTTTCCTTGCGGTGCTACCGATTTATCTCTTTTTTCTTTTCTTCTTTCGGCACGAGCATAACTTCGGTCTTCATATTCAGAATTACTTGTACCATAACCCACAACTACAACTTCACTTAAAGTTTGATTTGCAGCTCGCATTTGTATATTAATTGTATTAGAATCTTGTATTTTTTGTCTTTGTGTATCATATCCAATAAAACTAAAAACTAAGAGATCTCCTTTTTGTGCCTGAATACTGTATTGCCCGTCAAAATTGGTTGCCGCATTTGCTTTTGATGTCTGATTGTAAATAGTTACACCTGGAAGTGGTTGTTTTGTTTCATCTGAAACGATTCCAGTTATTGTTCTTTGTTGTGCCATGGTTACGAAACATACAAGCATAGCAATGGCTGATGAAATAAGTTTTAAACTTTTCATGATAATAATTTTTAAGATTAATGTTCGGATTTAGCTTTGTCAAAGCTACAGACTTTGACAAAGCTTGGAATTACTTTTTCGGAGCTGGTTTTCCTGTTTTTGTAGTAATAATAACAACTCCTTTTTTACCTTTTTCACCGTATTTTGAAGTGGCTTCAAGGTCTTGTAAAATAGTTATAGTTTTAATGTCTTGTTTGTCTAGAGGCGCGTAAGGACTCGTTGGATTATTCCCAAATAAATCATTTTCAGAATAATAAATGCCATCGATAATGTACAATGGCTCATCTAGAACAACGAGCGAATCTACATTTTCTGGATTTAGATTCGGCAGTTCGCTTCGCATCATTTTATCTTTTTTAGCCTCGTCGCTATGCGCCATTGCGTTTCCGTTAAAAATAACAAGAGGTGCACTTTTTTTAGCTCTTTGAGTACTTTTTTCAGCAAAAGCAACTTTCGCAGATTCTCTTTGCGGACTTCTTAAATAATCCGATTCTGAAGAAAGCTCTTTTTTATAAATAATGTTATTATCTTCTTCAATTGATTCTTCCGCTGCAGGCGCAGCAATTACGAGAGCATTTGCTGAAACTTTTGGTGCTGGTGCAGCTTGTAGCAATTCTGTATTTGGTGCAACTATTTCTTGAATAGCTACTCTTTCTTTATTTTTTTTAGTGTGATTCTCTAGAATTTTATCGGCTTCTTCGTTTGAAATAATTCCTGAATCAGAAGAAGGATCTGGATTTTTTTGATTTAAAGCAGGTTCTTGCGATTCTACTTTTTCAGTTTCCTGAATAACTACTTTAGGAGTTTCTTGTACGGCATTTTTATCTGTATGTAAAAATTGAACAGCTAAAGAAATCAGTAAAAGAAGAGAAGCTGCAATGGCGATTTTTTTCCATAAAGCAATTGTTTTTTTATCTTCTTTTTTGTCTAGTTTTTCTTCAACACGTGCCCAGACTTTTTCCATTGCGGGAAAGTCTTTGAATTCCGCATTTTGCGAAGCTTCTTTTATTTTATTGAATATTTTATCTTGATTGTCCATGACTATTTTGCTTTTTGATAATACAGTTTATTAACCAGTTCTTTCAATTTGGTCTTAGCGGCGTTCAATTGTGATTTTGAAGTGCCTTCGGAGATCTTCAGCATTTCGGCTATTTCTTTATGGGAGAAACCTTCAATGGCAAAAAGGTTAAAAACAGTTTTACAGCCGTCTGGAATATGGTTTAATAAATTGAGTAAATCTTCTTCTTCCAATGTATTTAATTCGTCAACAGAAGGTTGAGAAATTAGTTTTACATCGTCGAGATACATGTTGAAATTAGTTGCTTTTCGAATTGCCGCCAAACAATGATTTACGGTTATCCTTCTGGCCCAAGCTTCAAAAGCATACGCTTCTTTTAGTTGGTCAAGTTTGGTAAAAATCGTAAAGAAAGAATCGGCAAGTGCTTCTTCAATTTCCTCTTCCTTTTTTAGGTATCGTTTGCAAAGGCGATACAATTTGGGCGCCATGTATTCGTACACCTCACGCTGCGCATCGCGGTGCATTTTTTTACAGTTTGCTATTTGAGTCTCGTTTATCACAATTGTTGTCTTTCTTATATAGAGAGATAAAAAGATAAAAAGGTTGGGACGATGATGATTTTTTTTTTAAAGGTTCAAAGTTACAGAGATTCAAAGTTACAAAGGTTTGTCGTAGAGACGCACAGCAGTGCGTCTAAAGTCCTGTAAATCCGCAATTTTTAATGGGGTGAAATATTTATTCTCCCAAACAAATATCATTATAAAATTCTACAATTTCTTTAATATCTTCAAAAACCCATTTATCGCCTTTTAATTTTTTGACGATAAAATCGCAGTCAGCGAAAAATTTGGAAGTGTTTTTCCTCCACGCGTTTATAACACCGCAGTTTAAACAAGTTGGATATTTGTCTTTTGGCTTCTTTATGTAATAAAATGTAGAAGGTTCGCTTACATTAGAATTTGATAAATGTTGTTGGGCTTGCGGACCTAATTGTGTTTTTAAAGTTGGGCTTAAGGTATTATCAGGCCGATCATCGTACGGATTATAAATCATGTCTGTAAGACTAAAATCTGAGCCTACTTTTTTATATAAAGTCGCTTCACCTTTAGTAATAATTTCTACCAATTTTGGTTTGTCTAAAGAATTCAGCTTTACATATTCAAAAGTTCTTGTGGTTCCAAAATCAAGGAAAGTAATTTTTTTGACATACTCTTCATCCCAGCTGTCAGATTTGTCATCCTGCGAAACTTTAAATTTTATTTTATTGAATTTTAATGAAGCAAAACCTTCTATAGAATCACCATCTTTAAAATAAATTATAGCTTGTGTTTGAGAATAGCTTTTAAGGCTGATAAGAATTAGGATGATGATTTTGTAAAGTTGTTTCATTAATGAATTTTGATTTCATGAAATATTTATCTTAGAGGCGTGTACAGCAGCGCGTCTCTACATTTAATCTGCTAGGCGAAATACTTTGTATTTCTCTGTGTAATTCTTTGCGAATCTCTGCGGTAAAATTATTACACAGAGAACACAAAGTAAAAAGTGCATTTAAATTTGAGCTATAGATTACTTCGCCATCTGAAATTTTGAATTTCCAACCTGCCACAATGCAAAAGCAAACATATCAGCACTATCATTATAAGTTACATCCAAATCGTTAGAAAAATGTCCGTTTGCGTAATTTACATGTAATAATATTGGTCTGTCAGAACTATTGTAATTTTGTAAAACAGCAGCAAATTTTCCAGGTTCCCAAGAAGCTACTCGTGCGTCGTTAATTCCAGTATGAACTAAAACTGCAGGATATTTTTCTCCTTTTTTGACTTTACTCTGCGAATCCATTTCCAATATATTTTTAAAATCTTCTTCATTTTTTAAAGAACCAATTTCTGGAATTTGATTTGGACCGTTTGGAGTTGTTTCCATTCGCAAAGTATTGGTGCATCCAACTTCAATAATAGCAGCTTTAAAAAGATCTGGACGTTCTGTAATTGCTCTTCCAATTAAGATACCGCCCATACTTGCACCATTTCCAATAAGTTTGTCTGCCGAAGTATATTTTTCTTTGATTAAATATTCAGAACAAGCAATAAAATCTTTCCAAGTATTAGGTTTCGTCGCTTTTTGACCTCCTTTATGCCAATTTGCTCCTTTTTCTCCGCCGCCTCTAACGTGTGCAAAAGCAATTACAGTATTTTGCTCCAGCAATGCCATCAAATCATCGCCAATATAATAGGGTGTTCTGCTTGATCCGTAAGCGCCATAACCACTAATATAGCAAGGAGTAGAGCCGTCCATTTTAATGTTTTTGGGATAAATAATAGATAACGGAACCATTACGCCATCATGACTTGCTATTTCAACTTCTTTTACACTATATTGCTTTGAAAAGTCAGGATAATTGCCGCTTGCAATAAATTGTTTCGACTTTTCTAAACGATCAGTTGAACCATCAAAATAATAAGACGTAGAAGGCGTGATCCAGCCATTGTTAAAAAACAAGAAATTGTCGTTTTCACGAGAATTTAAAGCATAACCTCCATTTGAACCTTTTGGAAGAGCGATTACTTTAGTTTCGAATGTTTTTGGATTAATTTGATATTTATTCTGTACAATTCCGTCACTTAAAGTATAATAAATGAAGTTTTTAGATTTCTGTATTCTTCGTAATATTTTACTACTCTCTGGAATTATAATTTTAGCATTATCAATATTTGGATTTTTAATGTCTGTTAATCCTATTTTATAATTGGGCGCATTTTTATGAGAAACAAAGAAAAATTGATCTCCAATTATTTCATAGCTTATAATTTCATCATCATATTTAATAAGCGGTTTCCAATTTATCTTCGGATTGTTAAGTTCTGAATAAGGAGCATAGAATGCTAATATTTCGCTTTTTGTAGATCCGATTTCTAAAATTATGTATGAATAATTATCTGAGAATTTAACATCAGGAAACTGTTCGGCAAGAAGATTCAAGTTGGGATTGTTTTCTTTTGATGCCAGTATTTTATCTGTTTCAGGATTAGTGCCAATAACGTGAAGTAAAGATTTCATGTGTTTTAGAAAATCATCACTTTTATTATCATTAGTACTCATTTTAGTATAAGTGATCGCTTTGCTGTCAGGTGTAAATTCAAAATTAAACTCACTCCACACTGGATTTAAATTGTCTGGAAGAAAAGTTTTAGATTCAATATCCATAATTCGGAGATCACAAACTTCGGCACCATCTTGAGATAATGTAACCGCTAATTTTTTCTGATCTGGACTAATATTGAAACTCGTAATCGTTGCATCTTTTTTATAAGTATTCGGGTCTAATAATAAAACCTCGGTTCCGTTTAAACCTTTATGGATATATAATTTATCAATGCTTTCTCCTTTTTTCTTTTTGGTGTAATAATAATTGTCTCCTAATTGTTTTACGTAAGTATAATCATCTCCTGCCAATGCACTAATTTCCTTCATTCTATTGAAAAGAGCATCACGGCCAGAGATTTTTTTTATGACAGAATTGGTAAAATCGCTTTGATCTTTAAACCATTTTTGCACTTCTGGTTTTTTCATATCTTCCAGCCAACGATAAGAATCTGTGATTTTTGTTCCGTAATAATTATCTACTACAGGATGTTCAGGTGTTGAAGGATATTGATATTGAGCCTGTGATATTTGACTGGTAATAAAAACTAAAAGAGCGAAAGCGGTTTTTCTGATCATTATTTTTTTATGTTTATAATTATTACTTAAGGTTTGTTATATAGTCAAAGACTCAATAAACAGGAAATTACTATGTTATTTAGCCGGAATTGTCAATTTGTATATTTTTGTTTCCAAAAGATCGGTGTCATTATCCTCGCAAAGCAAAAACTCAATTTTATTGTTTTCTTTTTTGTAGAAAGTTAAACCTTCAAATTTGTTTGTTGAGGTTATTTTTTGAGTGAAATCTATTTTCATCGTTTTAACGTCGATTCTTCCAATGAAGCTTCCTAGGATTTCTCCGTCATCATAAGTTGATTTGGTATCTTCTGCGGTTGAAAGAAAATAGATTTTACCATCGACCAAAACAGCATCTGTAAAACTGGAACGAACGCCTTTTATTTTTGGAAGTTTGTAATTGACAGAAATCAAAGCGAATTCTTCTCCAAGGTTTTTGGCGTGAATGGTAAAAATGGTGTTTTTGTTTGAAATTCCATTTCCTCGATTGAATAAATACCAATTTTCGCCATCGAAAATAGCGCCTTCTAGATTAAAATCTTCGGGTTTTATTTCTCCGAAATTTTGCATTACAGCATACAAATCGACTAAATTGTTTTTCTGCAAAACAGTTTTGGACTTCAAATCAAATTCGATCATTTTGTTTCGGTTTTCAGTTGAACCAGAACCAAAAACATAAAGTGTGTCGTTATGATGCGTAAGCGATTCAAAATCGGGTTTTAAGTTTTTCGGAATATTTTGTGTCGGATTGTCAATTAAAGCATGTTGGTTTAATTGCTGATTCTGCATATTGTATTCGTATAAGAATCCGCTGTTGTCGCCAATTACATAAAGTGCGTCATTGTTATAAAATAAACCTGATGCCGAACCGATTCCGATGATTTGAAATAATATTTCTAATGTGAATTTTTCCATGAATGTTATTTTGAAAATAAGTGCCTAGCCCTGATAGCAATGAAAATACTTTGAAAAGAAATTGCATTTTTTCCTGACAGAACAAAGCGACCAGCGGAAGCTCTTGTTATGGCTTTGGAAAAAAGCGATTTATTGAAAAGTATTGCAATGAATAGCAGGAATATGCTTCGTAAAAGTAGTATATTTATGATATAAAATTTGAAAATATGAAGTCAATAGACCCAAAAGATTTTAAAGTTACAGATAAAATAAAATTAAGCAAGCTTCCGACATTACTAAATGTTGATGCGGATGATGACGAAAAAGAAGAAAATTAGATAAGGTACAAGCCAAATTGAGTGATTTGCAGGATGTAATGTATGCGCACAACAAATACAGCGTTTTGATTTGTTTGCAAGGAATGGATACTTCGGGGAAAGACAGTTTGATTCGCGAAGTTTTTAAGGAGTTTAATCCGCGTGGAGTAGTAGTGCATAGTTTTAAAACGCCAACTTCAACAGAACTGGAGCATGATTATTTATGGCGCCATTATATTGCATTGCCAGAAAAAGGAAAGTTTGCGATTTTTAATAGAACTCATTATGAAAATGTTCTCGTGACACGAGTGCATCCTGAATATGTTTTGGCCGAAAACTTACCAGAAATTAATTCTGTTGATGATATCACTCCAGATTTTTGGGAAAACAGAATTGAACAGATTAATAATTTTGAAAAGCATATTTCTCAAAACGGAACAATCGTAATGAAATTCTATTTGCATTTGAGCAAAGAAGAACAGCGCCAGCGTTTATTACGTCGTTTGGAGGAAGAAAAACACAATTGGAAATTTTCGCCTGGAGATTTGAAAGAGCGTGGTTATTGGGATGAATACATGAAATATTATGAAGAAGCAATCAATAAAACATCGACTTCGCATGCTCCATGGTATATTGTTCCTGCAGACGACAAAGAAATGTCACGCTATATTGTAGCTAAAATTATCTGGGAAGAAATGAAAAAACATACCGATATTAAAGAACCTGAGTTAGACGAAAAAACCGCTGCAAATATCGAATTGTATAAGAAAGAATTAGGAGAGAAATAGTTGGATAATTGAGATAATTTGTCAATTTGATAATTTATTGAACCCCGATAGGTTTTTAAAAACCTGTCGGGGTTGTTTTATGTTTATATATGAGAAAGTTTTAAACTGTTTTGTACATACCATTAGTCAAAACAAAAACGCAGTTCATCAAACTAATTTTAATAGTGTTTGCGGTTTATGCTCCTTTGCTATTTGTTTAAAAAAATATAGGATTAATTTTGGAGTCAAATTTTCTCAATAAATTATTTATAGATGGTTGCGATCAATAAAAATAGACATTGGATGTTCCTAGTCTTTTTTTGGTGTTTATTAGGTTTTACAATTTGGGGTCAGTTAATAGAAGATTATAGTTTTTGGTCGGCATTTTCTCAGTCAGTTTTAATCTTGTTTTGTTCGACAGCTTTAGCACATTTTTTAAGTGATGTATTATTGCCTCGAGCTTTGCGAAAAAATAAAATGGCTTTGTTTGCTATTCAAGGCGTTATAGTTGTTCTTCTTTTGTCATTGTGTCTTGCAACAGTTTATGCTGTTTTTTCAAATCCAGAAGCACGAAGCAGAGTGTATCCTGATGGAGAAGATCTGAGTACATTGCAGTTTTTATGGGTACAATTTTATGGGAGTATTCCAGCCGCAATTTTGATAAATGGTACAGCCTGTGGACTGCGATTTTATCAGGAACATAATGTTATCGAAAGAAATCATGCGCAATTACAGCAAGTTCATTTAGAAGCGCAAATCAAGATTTTACAAGATCAGATCAATCCGCATTTAATGTTCAATGTTTTGAATCATATTCATATTCTGATGCAGAGCAATGTAAAGTTGGCTTCAGATTTATTGGTTCAATTTTCGGATATTTTGAGGTATCAATTGTATGAATGTAACAAGGAATATGTGCCTCTGCATCTTGAAATTAAGTATTTGAAAGATTTAATTGCTGTTGAAGAGACCAGATGGGGAAATGAATTAGAGGTTAAAAGTAAATGGAGCATTGAAAATGGACAGCTTCAGATTGTGCCTTTACTTTTAGTTCCGTTAATTGAAAATGCTTTTAAACACGTTTCTAGGCTTCCAAAACAAAAAAGATATGTGCATTTGTCCTGCAAACAACTCAACAATCAATTGAATTTTAAAATTGAAAACTCTTATACCGAGCAATATAAAGCACCTTCAAAAAATCAAGGGTTAGGTTTGGAAAATGTAAAGAAAAGGCTGGAAATACAATATCCAGAAAAACACAAATTAAACATTCATAAAACCGATTCTGATTTTACTGTTACAGTAGTTTTAGATTTAAAATAAAAACACAGATGATTATGAAATGTCTCATTATCGATGATGAACCCATAGCAAGAAACGGAATAGCAGATTTCGTTTCTAAAATTGATTTTCTAGAAACTGTAGCGACTTGTGCTTCGGCATTAGAAGCGACTTCGTATCTTCAGGAAAAGCAAATCGATTTGATGTTTCTGGATATCAATATGCCTTATCTTTCTGGAGTGGAATTTTTAGAATCATTAGAAAAACCACCTTTAGTGATCTTTACAACAGCCTATTCAGAACATGCATTAGAGGGTTATCGTCTTCAGATTGTAGATTATTTGTTAAAACCTATAACTTTTCAACGCTTTTATCAGGCTTCTTTAAAAGCTAGACAGTGGCATCAGATGATTAATTCTCCAAAACAAAATCAATTGGATCCGTTTTTATATGTGCGCCAAGAAGAAGGTTTTCAAAAAATCTCATGGGTCGATATTTTATACATAGAAGGAATGCAAAATTATGCTAAACTTCATTTTAAAGATAAGGTCCTTGTCATTCATCAGACTATGATTTCACTGGAAGAAACACTTCCAGCAGAAATTTTCTTTAGAATCCATAAATCCTTTCTTGTCAATATTACCCATATAGATTCTGTTTCCGGCGGGCGATTATTTATAAAAGGACAAGAACTACCTATTTCAAGAACACGTCGAGAGGCATTATTGAAAGAGGTAGTCTATAAAAATTTATTAAGCAGATAGCTCTAGAATTTCCATTTTAGAGCTATTGCTCCATAAAAAGTAGTGGTGAATTTTGGATCGGCTATATCTTTCTCTTTAAAAATATCCTTAATTTTTCGGTTAGTTGTAGAAAAATTACGGACAAGCGTGGTTCCTGCAGTAGGTTCTAAAGTCCAGTGTTCGCCAAACTTAAGCTGTGGACGTAAACCTGCTATAATTTGCTGATATCCTAACAATGAGGATTTATTTCCAATTTTGGTTTCTGCTGTCATTCCGCTTAATTCTACAACAGCTTTTAAATCGAAATTATCAGACATTCTGTAACCTACTTCTGCACCCTCTGGAAAAGTAATTTTAAAATGTAAAGCACCTCTGGATTCCCAGTTAAAATATATTCCAGGAAGCACCATTGGCACACCAAAACTATTGGTTAAAACTGGTCCCACACCCAAAGCCAGATTCGGATTAAATTGTTTAATAAAAAGCACTCCACCTTGTATCAGGACATCATCTTTGGTGATTTCGACCATATCTGTATAGATACCTGCCGAAGCCATGATTAATAAAGACCACGAAGGAGATATAGATCGTATGTGCTTTATACCAATCTGAGTGTTTAGTAATTCATTCGGAAATCCTCCCCGATATTCTACTGGAAGATCTTGAATGTTGTAGTTTCTGTTTTGCATTTTGGCGTAACTTCCATTTACAAAAACAGACCAAAGTCTCGGGTGATTGTATTGGTCCATTTTTAAAGAAAGCGGTACTTCAAAGGCAATTTGCGCCCGCTTAAAATTACTTTCCGCATTTGTTTTTGTACTGTCTATTGGCCGTACATATTTAGAAAAAGGAACGTAATCGACTTTAAATTCACCTGAAATTCCTGATTGAGATCGTGCAGCAAGACTAACTAGTAAAAAAAGGAAAAGCTGCGAGAGATAAAAAACTGTTTTGTTCATGATTTGATTAATTTTTCTGCGAATTACCGCGATCTAAATCAATCTTAAAAAATCATTTGACTAATGGCACTTTTGTTTTGACCAATGGTAGAAAATAAAAAACCCGACAGACTATGCAGGCTGTCGGGTTTTTACCAAAAACAAAATAATAAATTAAACCTATTTCTTAAAGTTTAAAACCGTATGCAACACGTAGTGCTACTTGGTTGGTTCTAAAATCATGATAATCTTCGTAACGAACACTTAAGTCGATGTATTTATTGGCATATCCAATTCCTGGCGACCATAAAAAAGTAGTGTTGTTGTAACCATTTGTTACTGCAAAACCAGCACCAAGTTCTCCTAGTACATAAAATTGATCTTTTAAAACAAAGGCTTTAAAACCTGCTTTAGCCGGAATAAATCCTAGGTCTTTTATGTCATTTCCAGCGGCATCTTTTTTGCCGTTAAATAAATTAGTAAATCCTGTTGTTAAGGTTAATGATGTTTTTTTAGAAAGGTCATATTGTAAACGAACGTCTCCACCAAGAGCCCAGTCGTAATCGTTATCTGTTGGAAGTCCTCCATTTACTCCAAATCCTAATCTAAATCCTTGATCGTAATTTGTTGCTTCTGTTTCTTGAGCGAAAGTTGTGTTAGAGAATAAAAAAGCAAAAGCAGCTAGGCAAATAATCTGTAATTTTTTCATGGCTTATAATTTTGAATTATTAATGATGTAAAAGTAAAATAGAGCACTTTTGAGCTTGTTATATAATTTTTAAAAATCGTTATATAATATTATGGTATGCTTATTTTACCCTTAATAAAGGCTTATATTTTTATTAATAGGATAGAATTCGAAGCTTCTGATTATCTTTGCCGACTAAAATTGATTACAAGTGAATTTAAAGCAGTACACCAGAGAGTTTTCGTATAATTTGAGACTAGCATACCCTATTATTCTGGGAATGGTTGGCCATACTTTAATTGGTATTGTAGATAATATTATGGTGGGTAAATTAGGAAGTACAGAACTTGCTGCGGTTTCTCTAGGTAACAGTATGATTTTCATCGCGATGTCTCTTGGAATTGGATTTTCGACAGCAATTACACCAATTGTTGCAGAGGGAGATGCAGAGAAAAATGATAACAAAATTCGTTCTGCATTTCACCACGGTTTATTCCTCTGTACTATTTTAGGATTAGTTCTTTTTGGAGTTATTATGTTTGCAAAACCAATTATGGAATTATTGGAACAGCCTGCAGATGTAATTGTGCTCGCAAAACCATATCTAGGTTGGGTTGCTTTTTCGTTGATTCCATTAATAATGTATCAAGGATATAAACAATTTGCAGACGGAATGTCGATGACTAAATATTCGATGTATGCAATGGTAATGGCAAACGTTCTTCACGTGGGAATTAATTATGTTTTGATTTACGGAATTTGGATTTTTCCAAAAATGGGAATTATCGGCGCAGCACTTGGTACCGTAATTTCAAGGATCTTTTTGGTTATGTTTATGCATATCATGCTTTCAAGAAGAAATGATTTGAAACGATTCTTCAAAAACTTTAGTTTCGACGAAATTAAAAAAGCAACCATTAAAAAGATTATCAGTATCGGATTTCCTTCGGCTATGCAGATGCTTTTTGAAGTGGTTTTGTTTACGGCTTCTATCTGGCTTTGTGGTAATATTGGTAAAACGAGTCAGGCGGCCAATCAAATTGCTTTAAGTCTTGCATCGATGACTTTTATGTTTGCAATGGGACTAAGTGTTACTTCGATGATTCGAGTGAGCAACCAAAGAGGTTTAATGGATTATAAAAAACTAATTGTTGTCGCTCGATCTATTTTCTTGCTTGCCATTATCTTAGAAACTGTTTTTGCTATATTCTTTATCATTTTTCATAATTACATTCCCTACATCTTTTTGAATATGGAAAACACAGGACAGATTTTAGACAATGAAGAAGTAATCAGTATCGCTTCAAAATTGCTTTTAATTGCAGCTGTTTTTCAAATTTCTGACGGAATTCAGGTTGTGGTTTTGGGCGCTTTACGCGGATTGCAGGACGTAAAAATACCAATGTATATTACGTTTGTTGCATATTGGGTTATTGGTTTTCCAATTTCTTATTATTTAGGAGAGCATACCGACTTAAAAGCGCAGGGAGTTTGGATAGGACTTTTGGCTGGTTTAACAGCCGCAGCGCTTTTTCTGTATATTCGCTTTCATTACTTAACTAGAAAATTAAATAATAATTCAGTTTCAAATAATTAAATTTGACTGACAATAAACAGTGACAGCAAAATAAATAACAATTAATAAAACAAAATAAATATGGAATTACCTAAATTTTTACTTGGAGATAATACTGATTTTCCAGATGATATCTTTATCATTCACCTTGATTACCCAAGATTTATTATCAATTTAAAAGATGATGAGGTAGAATTTTTAGAAGAACCAGAAGATCTAGATGAAGCTGAATTGAATGCAGAAATGGAAAGCTTGATCGAAAAAGCAAATGATTTTTACGATCGTGAAGTAAACCGTTACGAAGAGTAGGGAAGTACAACCTTACTTCGTACAAAACACTTTAGCTAAATATCTAAATTATCTAATGAAAAAATTAAGTTTTTTAAAGCCTATATTTAATTTTATAGCAATCGGATTATTGATTACTACTTTAAGCCGAATCTTTTTATTTTTTCTTTTTAAAGAAAGAGTAGAGCAAACACCAAATTTCTGGTACATTTTTCCAATCGGTTTACGAATGGATTTGATTTTACTTTGTTATTTGTCTTTTCTGCCTGCTGTTTTAATTACATTTCTGCCAAATAAATGGCTGAAATTTACCAATACGTTTTTGGTAATCTATAGTTTCTTATTTCTGTTTCTAATTCTTTTTGTGGAGTTAGCTTCTCCAGATTTTGTAAAACAGTACGATACGCGCCCGAATAAGATCTTCTTAGATTATTTAATTTACCCAAAAGAAGTTGTCGGAATGCTTTTAAAAAGTTATCTGACTTCTATAATCGTTACTTTCCTGATTTTAGGAGTTGTGATTTATTTTGCCTTCAAAAAAGGGAAAAAATATTTTCACACCACAAGTACAGAGTATAAATTCAAATTAATGGTTTTTCCATTACTTGCTTTTGTGTTGTTTTTTGGAGCACGTTCAAGTTTAACTTCAAAGCGTCCGATTAATGCTAGTAATGCTGTTTTTTCGACAGATCAACTAACTAATACGTTAGGTTTAAATTCATTTTATACCGTTGCTTTTGCAGCATATTCTATTAAAAATGAAGGAAACACAAAGATGTATGGTAAAATGGATAAAGCCGAAGCGATTGCACGTGTAAAAAAATACATGATTGCCGGTCCAAATGATTTTACCGATGCTGAAATTCCATTTTTGCATGTACAGCAGCCAGATTCTGTTTTGAAAAAACCTTATAATTTGGTGATTTTCCTGCAGGAAAGTTTAGGCGCAGAATATGTTGGAATCTTAGGCGGAAAACCTTTGACACCAGAATTTGATAAATTATCTAAAGAAGGAACGTTATTCACCAATTTATACTGCACAGGAACTAGAAGTGTTCGCGGAATAGAAGCCGTTGTAACAGGGTTTTTACCTTCGCCTTCTGAAAGTGTTGTAAAACTTGGAAACTCACAGCAAGGCTTTTTTACACTTGCCGAGGCTTTAAAGCAAAAAGGTTACGATACGAGTTTCATTTATGGAGGAATGTCGAATTTTGACAATATGGCTTCGTTTTTCAACGGAAACGGTTTTCAAGATATTGTAGATCAGGAAGATTTTGAGTCTGATGGAAACAAATATGCTTTTAAAGGAACCTGGGGTTATTCTGATGAAGATTTGGTAACCAAAGCGAATCAGTATTTTAAATCAAAAGGAGATAAACCGTTTTTCTCATTAATGTTCTCGACTTCAAATCACGAACCTTTTGAATATCCAGCAGGAAGAATTAAACCTTATGATAAAAAAGCGGCGACGGTAAACAACGCCATGAAATATGCTGATTTCTCAATTGGGAAATTCTTCGAAATGGCTAAAAAAGAAGATTATTTTAAAAACACCATTTTCATTGTAATTGCAGATCATAATACGAGAACATACGGAAAGAATTTAGTGCCAATAAATAAATTTCATATTCCAGCATTTATTATGGGACCTGGAGTTCCAAAAGGAGCAGTTTATGACAGACTGGCAAGTCAGATTGATATTCCACCTACATTGCTAAGTTATTTAGGGCTTTCTTTTGAAACGCCCATGGTAGGAAGAAATTTAAGCAAACTAGATCCAAAAGTTCAAGGAAGATCTATTATGCAGTTTAATGACATCAACGCATTTAGGGTAGAAAATCAGGTTGTAATCATGCAGCCAAATCTAAAACCTTTGCAGTTTGAGATTAAAAATGACACCACTTTAATCCCTGTAAAACTAAACGAGGAATTGGCAAAAGATGCTTTGGCGCATGTAATTACTGCTGGGAATTTGTATAAAGAGAGTAAATATAAATTGAGAAAAAAATAATTGTGAATAATTAACTAGAAAATGAATACTAGAGAAATATTTGAAATAGGTTGTAAAAAGATTTATGATCATCTAGTTAATTTTGGTTTTAAATCTGTTAAGAAAGGTCAATTGCTTAAAAAAGTGTCAAGCGATGGAGAATTTATTTATGAAATATATTTTCAGTCTAGTTTACGAAATTGGAGCGGAAATATTTCTATTTGGCCCCATATTTCTGTGAGTTCAAATTCACTCAAAAAATGGCAAATGGAAAAGTATAATTCCAATGAAGAAAGTGGATTGGTTTTTTCAACTAGATTAGAAAATTTAACACCATTAAAAAATAAAAATACTGATTGGAATATTGCTCAAAACAATCAAGAAAATATAATTCCTAGGTTATGTGAACTAATTGAAAAATATGCAATTCCTGTTTTCGAAAGATTTGAAAATATTGATAATTTTTTAGATGACATTGTTGAAAATTCATTAGCACTTAATAAACATTTTGATACCAAGCATCAAAATTTGCCGATAGATTTTTTAATTTATTATGGAAACATTGATATTGCACAAAAAGCTTTTGATAATTATTTGGTAAAGCAAAAGTTAAGAAATAATGCAAAACGGGTTTTTGAAGAAATGAAAAAAACTGGAAAGATTTCAAATCAATTTGTAACAGATGTTACAATGTATCGAGCTTATTTGAACAGCTTGAAAATAAAAGGCTAATTAGAGAGAAAAAACTTAGAACCTTAGCATCTTAGCCACTTAGAACCTTTATTAAAATACAATTTCAATAATTCAGAAGCAGCTGCAAAAGGTGAAATTTCATTTTTTTGCACTGCTTTTTTGCTTTCTTCTAAAAGTGAAATAATTTCTGGCTGATTATAGAAGTTTTGTTTTAATTGTTCGTTGATGGTTTCCATCATCCAGAAATGATTTTGGTCATTTCTTTTTTCGTCGAAAAATCCGCTTTCTTTAGTTAATTCAAAATATTCAGTAATGGTATTCCAAACTTCAGGAATGCCATCTTTTGTCAGTGAACTGCAAGTGGTTACTTTTGGCTGCCAATTTGATTTTTTTGGTGGAAACAAATGCAAAGCTCTATTGAATTCAAGTTTTGCCTGATTTGCTTTTTTGATATTATCTCCATCCGCTTTATTGATGACAATTGCGTCTGCCATTTCCATAATACCGCGTTTGATACCTTGAAGTTCATCGCCGGCACCAGAAATTTTTAAAAGCAAAAAGAAATCAACCATACTGTGAACGGCAGTTTCGCTTTGGCCAACACCAACAGTTTCTATAATAATAGTATCAAAACCTGCAGCTTCGCAAAGCATAATTGTTTCTCTCGTTTTACGCGCGACACCGCCTAAAGTTTCCCCAGAAGCACTTGGTCTGATAAAAGCATTTTCATCTTTAACCAATTCTTCCATTCGGGTTTTATCGCCAAGAATACTTCCATGCGAAAGCGAACTGCTGGGATCAACAGCAAGAACTGCGACTTTTTTTCCTAATGCAGTAAGTTGTTTTCCGAAAGCTTCAATAAAAGTACTTTTTCCAACGCCGGGAACACCTGTAATTCCTATTCGGATAGATTTATTCGCATGTTGTAAGCAGCCTTGAACAACTGCACTGGCTTTTTCAAAATGATCTGGATTTGTACTTTCGATTAAAGTTATAGAACGGCTTAAAGAAGTTCTGCTACCATCTAAAATTCCTTTAATTAATTCCTCAGAAGAGGGCTGTTGTCTGCGTTTGCTTTTAATTTGATTGATAGCCGAAACATTGGTGATTTCAGGAGGTGAAATTCCAGCTTTTTCAGTAATGCTGTTCGACTGTTTCTTTAAACTTGACAAAATACTTTTTTAATATTGTAAAAGTACAGAAAACAAAAACAGTTTCAAAAAGTTAGTTTGCCACGAATTACACGAATTATCACTAATTTGTTATGCTTAAAACTGCTTTGTATAAAAAACAATTCGTGAAAACTCGTGTAATTCGGGGCTAAAAAAAAAATTAGTAACCAGCTGTAAATCTAACTTGATGATGTTTTGGATTTTCTGCTTCATCAGCGATAACAACTGCTAAATCTTCTACAGATAAAATACTCCTTTGTTCGTCGTTAAAAACTGGATTTTCTAATCCTAAACGATATTTTCCTGTTCTTCCTGTTGTAATTCCGCCATGCATTTCAAAAGCAGGACTGAAGAATGCCCAGTCTAAATCTTTTTCTTCCTTAATTACATTTAAATAATCTCTTGCAGCCGTAGCTCCTGCATAAAATTCTTTTGGAAAATCTGGAGTATCAACTGCTTGTAAACCTGGAGCGACAAACAAACTTCCGCCTCCGCCAATAGTAATGAAACGTTTAACTCCTGATTTTTTAACTGCTTCCTGAATAGCTTTAGAACCTGCTAAAAAGTCATCATAGATGTTTGGGTTTGTCCAACCTGGATTATATGCGTTAATAATTGTATCGTGGCCTTTTAAAATTTCTGCCAATGCATCTACATTAAAAATATCTGCAGCAACCCAAGTGGCGTTTGTAGTACCTTTTGGAGTTCTTGCTATTGCAGTAATTTCATGTTTTCTATCTGCTAATTCGTTTAAAATTGCTGAGCCAACAAATCCTGTTGCTCCGATAATTGCGATTTTCATAATATATAAATTTATTTAGTAATAAAAAATGTTACAGTTTAGGTTAAAAAAATAGTTTTAAAATTGATTCGAAAAATCTTCCAATGAAATTCCTTCCAGCTGTTTGCTGACTTTTTGATTCATTTCGCTGTACAAAGCTTCCAAATGCTGATTGATGTTTTTTCCAACAGGACAATCAGGATTCGGCTGATTTTTAGCAAAACCTAAACCAATAGTCTCAAAGGTCATTTCGAATATTTGTTTTAAAGTCAGTTCAGCAGCATTAACCGCCAATTTTGTTCCGCCATTTTTTCCTTCTTTGCTTTCTACAACATGATGAGCTTTTAGGTTGGCAATTTCTTTTCGAACCAAAACAGGATTTAAATTAATACTTCCTGCAATAAACTCAGATGACAAAAAATCATTTGGGAATTTATGGAGCAAAGTAAGAATGTGAATCGTTATGGCAAATTTACCTGAAATCATACTGTAATAAAATATGTTACAAATATAAGTGGCTTTTTTGAAATAAAAAAAGTTTTAACTAAAAATTAATTTTTGGTACTTAAAAGTCACTTAACCAGTTAAAAACAAAAAAGATGCACATCATTAAATTGAATGATGCGCATTTTCCTGATTGACTATTTTGATTTTTGATTATTCCTAATAGAAGAAAAATATACCCAAAGTATAAAAAGAAGTTGCATTGGTATTCTAAGCCATAAATAGGAAAGGCCTTTGCCTGTATGGTCTGCAGTTTGTAAATTGATATTATTACTAGCCGCATAAATGTTAGCCGGAAGTAGCAGTATAAAAAATAAAATAAGTAAATTTCCGGTAAGGAATTTGGTACTTGGCAATAAGAGTCCAATTGCAGCGACTAATTCTATAATTCCTGTAGCCAGTACAATGTCGTTTGCCCAAGGTAAAAAAGAAATCATCATTGCCATTCCTTTCGTAAAGGCAAAATGACCTATAGCTGTAAATACTAGCATAATTGCCATGGCAACCCTTCCTGAGAATGATAGTTCAAGTCGTTTGGTTGTAAGCCAGATAATAAGTAGAGTTGCAGTAAAAGCACCAAATAATACAATTAAGGTTTCCATATCTTTTTGTTTTTATTATACAAAGTTGCAGAGTAAAGAAACCTAAAACAATGAACCTGGGTTAAGAAATGCGCTTTCTAATTCGGCTTAAAGCTTGTGGAGTAATACCGATATAAGAAGCAAGGTATTTTTGAGGTATTTTTTGAATTAATTGAGGTTGCTCTGTAAATAAATTAAGGTATCGCTGTTCTGCAGAATCATTTAGTAACGACAATTCTCTTTTTGATTTTTTAAGAAATAATACTTCGCTTGCCAAACGGCCGATAGTATTACCGATTTCGGTTTTGGCATAAATATACTGAAGATCATTATAAGAGATACGCCATAATATAGTATCTGCAAGAGTTTCAATAGTATAATTTACGGGTAATCGGGTAATAAAGGAGTCGTAACCACTTGTAAATTCGCCATCAAATACAAAAGTAAAAGTGAGATCTTTATTTTCTGAAGGAATGTAGTACCTAACGATTCCTTTTTCTATAAAGGAAAGGTAACTTTCAACGTGGCCAGTATGAAGAATTGCAGTTTTCTTTGAAAATTCCTGACGGATAAGTTTTGACGAAAAGATATTCCAGTCTTCATCAGAAAGTTTTACCATTCGTTCCAAATTGTCTCGTATTTGCTGCATTACTTTTTTTTAAATATTAAAAGTAACAAAAAACTTAAAGAAGTGCTATAATTTGTTCAGCATCGCAATTTATAAATTCCTATTTTTGTGCGTAAGCCGTGATATGAACAACTTTATATTGATATTTATCTTTCTTTCCCTAGGTTTAGTTTTACAACACGTAAAACAATTTCCTACTCCTATTTACAAGACGCTCAATAAAATTGTTATTTATTTCTGTCTTCCTGCGATTACTTTATATCATATTCCGAAAATAAAATGGAGCAGTGAATTGTTGTTTCCAATAGGTGCGGGATGGATTACTTATATTTTGGCTTTTCTATTTTTTCATTTTTTGGGAAGAAGAAATGGCTGGTCGAATAAACTGATTGGATGTTTGATTTTAACTGCTGGATTGAGTAATAGCTCTTTTCTTGGTTATCCAATTATTGAAGCTTTATTTGGAAAAAAAGGATTAGAAACGGCAGTGCTGGTCGATCAGCCTGGAACTTTTGTCGTTGTCTCTACACTTGGAGTTTTTACGGCAGCTTTTTATTCCAAAGGAAGCCCAAACGCTTTGGGAATTTTGAAAAAAATAATTCTGTTTCCGCCTTTTATCATGTTTGTTATATCATGTTTGATGAACATTTTCCAATTTGATTTAAATGAAAATATTCAATCACTGTTATTGAAAATAGGCAGTTTAGTAACGCCTTTAGCTTTGCTTTCTGTTGGTCTCCAATTAACTTTTGATCGAAAAAGTCAGCATTGGAAATTCTTGAGACTGGGACTTTTCTTTAAGTTAATTTTAGTTCCTTTCATAATCTTTGTACTATATGTTTTTATTTTTAATCAACGCTCTGAAGTTATAAAAATCACTTTAATGGAAACTGCTATGGCTCCAATGATTACGGGTGCTATTTTAGCTTCAACTTATGGTTTAAAGCCCAAATTAAGCAGTATGATGATCGGTTTCGGAATTCCAATTTCATTTGTAACTCTTGCTGTTTGGTACTTCGTTTTAAGTTTTATTTAGTTTAAAATAGTAATTATATCGAGGAAGTAGAATTTTAACTTTTTTTTAATTCTATGTTGTTTTCTCAATGTATTTTTTAGTTAATTTTAGAGGAACTAAAAAAATTAAATTATGTCAACATTAAGATTAGGCGATATAGCTCCAGATTTCCATGCAGAAACCACGCAGGGACCAATTAATTTTCATGAATGGCTGGGAGATTCTTGGGGTGTATTATTTTCGCATCCAGCAGATTTTACTCCTGTTTGTACAACTGAATTAGGAACTGTAGCGAATTATGTTCCTGAATTTACTAAAAGAAATACGAAAGTTATTGCTTTGAGTGTAGATGGTTTGGAGTCGCACAAAGAGTGGATTAAAGATATCAACGAGACTCAAAATACAGAAGTTAATTTCCCTATCATTGCCGATGAAGATAAAAAAGTAGCTAATTTATACGATATGCTTCATCCAAATGCGAGCGATAAATTTACAGTACGTTCTGTTTTTGTTATCGGGCCTGATAAAAAAATCAAATTGACTTTAACGTATCCAGCTTCTACAGGAAGAAATTTTGATGAATTACTTCGTGTTATTGATAGTCTGCAGTTAACAGCAAATTATAGTGTTGCAACACCTGCAAACTGGAAAGATGGCGAAGATGTAGTTATTGCACCTGCAATTCCAGACAGCGACATTCCAGCGAAATTCCCAAAAGGACATACACCAATTAAACCTTATCTGCGTTTGACACCACAGCCGAATAAGTAACCTAAAGGTTCTAAGATACTAAGGCGCTAAGATGCTAAGTTTTTCTCTCGTAGAAGCTTACCATCTTAGCGCCTTAATTATATTAAAAGGAAACTTAGAATCTTAGTATCTCAGAAACTTAGCCCCTCAAAAAAAAACTATTTCACCGCTAATAAATCAGTCATTCTTTTTTTGTCACCAACCACCCAGAGAATATCGTTTTTCTCTAAGATTAAACTAGATTCTGGATTTAAGATACGATTTCCGTTTCGTTCGATTCCCACAACCATCCCGTCGGTTTTTGCTCTAAATTGCCCGATGCTTTTTTGAATGAATTCTTCCTGAGAAACTTCGAGCTGACGTAGTACAATATTAGTTTCTTCCACTTTTCCAGGTGCCTCAGTTTCATTCTGAGTTAAAAATTTAGTGAATTCAACAATTTGAGCATCTGTTCCAATTACGCAGATTTCATCTCCAGGAAATAGGCGTTCATTTTTTGTTGGAATTGGTATAGTAACTTCGCCTCTTTTGATATAGGCTATATTAATTCCTAATTGTTCCCTAATTTTAAATTCCTGTAACGTTTTACCAACTAAATTTGATTCTTTTTTAATTTCAAAAAAAGACATGTGACCGTCCCATGGCATTAAATTGGCATATCTTCTGTCTATTTTTTTGTTTTCGCGGTCATTAAGATTTTTCAAAAAGTGATTTTCAATTCTATGGTATTGTTCGTTCAGTTTTTTAGGGAAAATTTGATAGGCAGCAATAGCGATAATCAGCGCAACAAATGCTACTAAAGGAGAGAAGAAAATATTCAATAAAAATCCAACAAAAAATAATCCAAGGCTCATTCTAATTAAAATCAGCATTAAAAGGGCTCCACGATATTTTCGTTCTTCCCAAAGTATTTCTACTTCTTCCACTTTAACGCGTCGAAGCGATAGAGCCCATAAAAACGGCGCAATTATCACCAATGTTAGTAAGGCAGCTAAAGTATTTCCGAATCTAGTATCGGCTACTAACGGTGCTACAAATCGAGATGACAATAAAATAATAGCTGCAATAATTATAGTATGAAGAATAATTTGAGTGATTGAAGACCGCAATACAATCTGCCAAGTACTGACCGACTTAATTGCCTGTGCATTCACACTGTAGCGGTTGATGTTTTTAACCCATTTTTTTGGCATTTTTGATTCTAAAAATTGAGCAAATGTTTCAGAATATTTGATTAAGAATGGAGTTGTAAAAGTTGTAACTGCCGATACTGCCACAATAATGGGGTACAAGAAATCGCTTGTTACTTTCAAAGTCATACCAAGCGTGGCAATAATAAATGAAAACTCTCCAATTTGCGCCAGACTCATTCCCGTTTGAACAGATTGTTTAAGAGGCTGACCAGAAATTAACGCTCCAATAGATGAACTAAATGCTTTTCCGAAAATAGTTATCAGTGTAATTAAAGCCACAGGAAGTGCATAAGTCACTAAAGTTCCCGGATTAATCAACATTCCTACGGATACAAAGAAAACCGCGCCAAATAAATCTTTTACAGGCTGAATTAAATGTTCGATTTTTTCTGCCATTGTAGTTTCAGCAATAATAGAACCCATGATAAATGCGCCTAAAGCTGGAGAAAAACCAACATTTGCAGCAAAAATAACCATCATTAAACAAAGTGCCAGTGAAATTATCAAGAGCATTTCGTCTGTCATAAGATGTTTGGCTTTTTTAAAGATAGTTGGAATAATAAAAATTCCGCCTAAAAACCATATAATTAAAAAGAAAATCAATTTTAAAACCGATTGTAATAATTCACCTCCAGAAACTTGGTCGCTTACCGCAATGGTTGATAATAAAACAAGCATTAAAATAGCTACAATATCTTCCACGATTAAAGCTCCGAATACAATGCCGACGAACTTTTTACCTTTTACTCCCAATTCATCAAAAGCCCTGATAATAATAGTTGTAGACGAAATCGAAAGTGTGGCGCCTAGAAAAATACTGTCCATTTTTCCCCAGCCCATCCACTGGCCAACACAGTAACCAATCAGCGTCATAAACATAATCTGGGTTATAGCGGTGATAGAAGATGTTCCGCCAACTTTCATTAGTTTCTTAAAACTAAACTCAAGTCCTAAACTAAAAAGTAAAAAAATAACCCCGATTTCTGCCCATACTTCGACACTCTTCATATCGGTTATGGATGGAAAAAAATCAAAATGGTTTCCAGCTAAGAATCCTGCAATCAGGTATCCTAAAACTAGAGGTTGTTTCATTTTTTTAAATAATAAAACGGCAATTCCAGCAGTCATAAGGATTAATCCTAAATCACTAATTAAAGGTTGTAGGTGATGTGTACTTTCGGCCGCGGCATTTAATGCAATCATATTAAAATGTGGTATTTTTTTAAGGAGCTGATCCAGCTTTTCATTACAAGCTTTTGTTCAAAAATGCCTATTTTTTTAACAGTTACATGAGCTTCCGTTGGTCGCTCTGTACCTGCAAAAAAAAATATGGCTTTTTTCACAAAAGGCTTTTCATTTCAATCTGGGCTAAACTCTGATTTAAATAAAAAAGCTATCTCGATAAAGATAGCTTTTTTTGGTAAAATATTTTGAATTTTCTTTAGATTCCTGTGTAATTACTAGGTGTTATCTGCATTAATTCAGCCCTAACTGCATCAGAAACTTCCAAAGTAGCAATAAAATTATGAATTGCATTTTTGTCAATAGCTTCATTTGTTCTAGTCAAACCTTTAAGAGCTTCATACGGATTTGGGTAAGCTTCGCGGCGTAAAATTGTCTGAATTGCCTCAGCAACTACTGCCCAGTTTTTTTCTAAATCTTCAGCAAATTTACCCTCATTCAAAAGTAATTTGTTCAACCCTTTCAAAGTTGCTTCAAAAGCGATAATTGTATGTCCAAAAGGAACTCCAACATTGCGTAAAACTGTACTATCAGTTAAATCACGCTGTAATCTTGAAATCGGTAATTTTGCAGATAAATGTTCAAAAATAGCATTTGCAATTCCTAAATTCCCTTCAGAATTTTCAAAATCAATCGGATTTACTTTGTGCGGCATTGCAGAAGAACCAATTTCTCCAGCTTTGATTTTTTGTTTGAAATAATCCATCGAAACATACGTCCAAATATCGCGGTCTAAATCGATGATAATTGTGTTGATTCTTTTCAAAGCATCAAAGAAAGCAGCAAAATGATCGTAATGTTCAATTTGAGTAGTTGGAAAAGAATGCTGTAAACCAAGATTAGTCTCAACAAATTTATTTCCAAATTGTTTCCAGTCAATCTGCGGGTAAGCCACATGATGTGCATTGAAGTTTCCTGTCGCACCGCCAAATTTAGCTGCAAACGGAATATTGAATAACAAACGCATCTGCTCTTCTAAACGTTCTACAAAAACCAAAAGTTCTTTTCCTAAACGGGTAGGAGAGGCAGGTTGCCCGTGCGTGCGTGCCAGCATCGGAATGTCCTTCCATTCAACGCTTAATTCCTTTAATTTAGAAATTACGGCAATTAAAGTTGGCATATAAACCTGCTCAAACGCTTCTTTTGTAGAAAGCGGAATAGCAGTATTATTAATATCTTGAGATGTTAATCCGAAGTGAATGAACTCTTTGTGTTGAGATAAACCTAATTTTTCAAAAGCATCTTTTATAAAGTACTCAACTGCTTTTACATCGTGGTTGGTTACTTTCTCTGTTTCTTTAATCCAAAGTGCATCTTCTGTAGAAAAGTTTTTGTAAATATTTCTTAAGCTGTCAAGTAAACCTGAATCAATACCTTTTAATTGTGGTAAAGGAATTTCGCATAAAGCAATGAAGTATTCTACTTCAACTAATACACGATATTTTATTAAAGCTTCTTCAGAGAAAAAAGGGGCTAAATTTTGGGTTTTATTTCTATATCTTCCGTCAATTGGCGATATAGCATTCAGTTCGTTTAGAGTAGTCATTGTTATGTTGTTTTTCGAAAGGTGCAAATATAAACAGAATTTGCGGATTTAAAGTAATCAGAAAGTCAATTGGATAAATTTAAAAAGGGAGAAAAGAAAACATAACACAAATTTCACGAATTAACACGGATTTTTTGGCTGCTTGATAGATAATGCAAAGATTCATGTCAATTAGTGAAATTTGTGTCAATAAATTATGTGTTTAAATTGATTTTAATTTCTCTCTTAAATCTGCAACTCCTTCTGAAGCAAATTTTGCAATCGTTTCCACTTTATTTCGAATATTGGCAATAGCAATTGGCTTTGGATCAATATAAAAAACTGGAGTTGTACTTGGGACATACGAAATTAAGCCCGCAGCAGGATAAACCTGAAGAGAAGTTCCAATTACGGCAAAATAATCTGCGGTTTCAGTTATATCAATAGCTTCTTCGAGAGCAGGAACTTCTTCGCCAAACCAAACAATATGAGGTCTGAGCTGATGTCCGTTTGCATCAAAATCTCCTGTATTTAAATCTTCAGTCCAATCTAGAATTAGATTTTTATTCTGAATGCTTCTCACTTTTAGCAATTCGCCATGTAAATGAAGCACTTTTGTACTTCCCGCGCGTTCATGCAAATCGTCAACATTTTGAGTGATAATGTAAACATCAAAATCTTTTTCCAATTCAGCCAAAATAATATGACCTAAATTTGGATTCACTTCTTTTAACTGCTGACGGCGTTTATTGTAAAAATCTAAAACCAATTCCTGATTTTTATACCAGCCTTCAGGTGTTGCAACTTCCATTACGTCATGTCCTTCCCACAAACCGTCACTGTCGCGAAATGTTTTAATGCCGCTTTCTGCGCTTATTCCAGCTCCTGTTAAGACTACAAGTTTCTTTTTCATTTTTAGGAAGATTTTTTGATTCTCATTCAAAGATAATCAAATAAGGAATTTTTCAAATGAAATGGTTATTTTCGCAGACTAAATTTCTGTAAAATAAGTTGAAGAACTCATTTAGTAATAAATAGAATTAAAATGATTGATTTAGATTACCTCGCATTTCTAGAAAATATCTTAACGGATAATAGAAAAAGCAATTTTTTGAAAGTTTTACAAAACCGTACGAAGCATTTTACAGTTGCGGTAGAAGATGTTTTCCAGATGCATAATACAAGTGCAGTAATGCGAAGTTGCGAAGTTTTTGGAATTCAGGAATTGAATGTAATTGAACAGCGTTTCGGAAAAAGAATTGATAAAGAAATTGCTTTGGGCGCTCAAAAGTGGGTGGACATCAATAGGTTTGATTCGGTTTCAGGATGTCTTTCTGATTTAAAAAGCAAAGGTTACCAGATCATTGCAACTACACCTCACGAAAACGACTGCATGCTGGAAGATTTTGATATTACAAAACCAAGTGCTTTATTTTTTGGAACAGAAAAAGAAGGTCTGTCAAAAGAAATAATGGACAATGCCGATGGTTTCTTAAAAATACCAATGGTTGGTTTTACGGAAAGTTTAAATATTTCAGTTTCGGCAGCTATTGTCATTCAAAATTTGACGAATAGATTAAGAAGATCAGATATTGATTGGAAATTGACCGAAGAAGAAATTTTAGTAAAACGTCTGGATTGGGCTAAAAATTCTATTAAAGATATTAAACGAATTGAAGCGCGTTATTATCTGGAAAATCCGAGATAAAAAAGTCGCAGTTTACAGTCTCAGTCTTCAGTTTTGAGATGTTTAATTTAAAATATAAACGCTTAAAAAATAAAAAACCGACAGTTTTTGCTGTCGGTTTTTTTATGGAATTTGAAGTATCAGTGTAAACTGTAAACAGTACTGAGACTGTAAACTGCGACTGAATACTTAGAATTTATTCATTTACAATAACCCAAGTTCCAGCAGCTAAAAGACTTTCTGCTTTTTTGAATTTCATTGTTTCTGTTTTACCAGTTGCAACTTCTTGAACTGTTACAGTATCGTTACGATTGATTTTTGGCATATCTCTCACGATAGTTTCAGTAACTTGACGTTGTTGTGTTTCTCCAGCTTCGCGATTAATATTTTCGCTGTTTGGAATTTCGTCTTTAGTTAATTGTAAATTTTCTTTTTGACGAATTTCTCTTGCTTCATGAATTTCAGGAGCGTTTTGAGCAGGTAAATCACCTTTGAATAAGAATGAGATAACTTCTTTATTAACGTTGTCTAACATTGATCTAAACAAGTTAAAAGCTTCTAATTTATAAATAAGCAATGGATCTTTTTGTTCGTGAACAGCTAATTGAACAGATTGTTTCAACTCGTCCATTTTGCGTAAGTGTTTTTTCCAAGCTTCATCAACGATAGAAAGTGTGATGTTTTTCTCGAAATCAGCAATTAATTGAGCACCTTCACTGTCGTACGCTTTTTTCAAGTCAGTAACCACATTCAAAGTTTTGATTCCGTCTGTAAAAGGAACTACAATTCTTTCGAAATGATTGTTAGGTTCTTCATAAACACCTTTAATGATTGGGAAAGCTTCTCTAGCGCTTCTTTCAGTTTTTTCTGTGTAGAATGCCAAAGCTTCTTTGTACACTTTTCCAGTAATTTCAATATCGGATGATTTTAAGAAATCTGCTTCTGAAATTGGAGATGTAATTCCGAAATAACGAATTAAATCAAAATCAAATCCTTTGAAATCGTTTGCCACTTTATTATTGCTTACGATTAATTCGCAAGTGTCATAAAGCATATTAGCGATATCCAGTTTCAAACGCTCTCCAAATAAAGCGTGGCGACGACGTTTGTAAACTACTTCACGCTGTGAGTTCATAACGTCATCATATTCCAATAAACGTTTACGAACACCAAAGTTGTTTTCTTCTACTTTTTTCTGAGCACGTTCGATAGATTTAGTCATCATAGAATGCTGAATAACTTCACCTTCTTTAAGTCCCATTCTGTCCATTACTTTAGCAACTCTTTCAGAACCAAATAAACGCATTAAGTTATCTTCTAGAGAAACATAAAATTGAGAACTTCCTGGATCTCCCTGACGACCTGCACGACCACGTAACTGTCTGTCTACACGACGAGAATCATGACGCTCTGTACCCACGATTGCTAAACCTCCGGCAGCTTTTACTTCTGGAGATAATTTAATATCGGTACCACGACCAGCCATGTTTGTTGCAATAGTTACAACTCCGGCTTTACCAGCTTCTTCAACGATTTGTGCCTCTTGTTTGTGCATTTTAGCATTCAAAACGTTATGAGTAACACCTCTCATTTTCAGCATTCGGCTTAATAATTCTGAAATCTCTACAGAAGTTGTTCCAATCAAAACTGGTCTGCCAGCGTTTGATAATTCAGTAACGTCTTCAATAACAGCGTTGAATTTCTCACGTGTTGTTTTGTAGATATAATCTTCTTTGTCATGTCTAGCAATTGGACGATTGGTTGGAATTTCAACAACATCCAATTTATAAATCTGCCATAACTCGCCAGCTTCTGTAACTGCTGTACCCGTCATACCACCTAACTTGCTGTACATTCTGAAATAATTCTGTAATGTAACGGTAGCAAAAGTTTGTGTAGCAGCTTCGATTTTTACATTTTCTTTAGCTTCGATCGCTTGGTGTAAACCGTCAGAATAACGACGTCCATCCATGATACGACCTGTCTGCTCATCGACAATCATAATTTTGTTGTCCATGATAACGTATTCTACATCTTTTTCAAATAAAGCGTATGCTTTTAAAAGCTGAGTAAGGGTATGAATACGCTCGCTTTTTACACCAAAATCTTGGAATAATCTTTCTTTAGCTTCTGCTTCAGAATCTTTATCAAGTTTTTGTTTTTCGATGGCAGCGATTTCTGTTCCAATGTCTGGTAAAACGAAGAAATCTGCATCAGTATCTCCAGAAAGGTATTTAATACCATTATCTGTTAATTCAACTTGATTGTTTTTTTCTTCAATCACAAAATACAAAGCTTCGTCAACTTTGTGCATTTCGCGATTGTTATCCTGCATATATTGATTTTCAGTTTTTTGAAGTAATTGTTTAATTCCTTCTTCACTTAAAAATTTAATTAATGCTTTATTTTTTGGTAAACTTCTGTAAGCTCTTAATAGTAAGAAACCACCTTCTTTAGTATTTCCTTCTCTGATTAATTTTTTAGCTTCTGCTAAGAAACCATTTGCTAACTGACGTTGTTGTGCAACTAAGTTCTCGATTTTTGGTTTCAATTCGTTAAATTCATGACGATCTCCTTGCGGAACTGGTCCTGAAATAATAAGCGGTGTTCTAGCATCATCAATTAATACAGAATCTACCTCGTCGACAATTGCGTAATTGTGTTTTCTCTGCACTAAATCGCTAGGCGAGTGTGCCATATTATCTCTTAAGTAGTCAAAACCAAATTCGTTGTTGGTTCCATAAGTAATATCTGCGTCGTAAGCTTTTTTTCTAGCTTCTGTACTTGGCTGGTGATTATCGATACAGTCAACAGTTAAACCGTGAAATTCGAATAAAGGTGCTTTCCAAGTACTATCACGTTTTGCCAAGTAGTCATTCACCGTTACTAAGTGAACTCCATTTCCAGTTAAAGCATTTAAGTAAAGTGGAAGTGTAGCAACCAAAGTTTTACCTTCACCTGTCTGCATTTCAGCAACTTTACCTTCGTGCAATACCATACCACCAATTAACTGAACGTCATAGTGAATCATGTCCCAAGTGATATCTTTTCCAGCTGCATTCCATTTGTTAGCCCAAATTGCTTTTTCACCATCTATAGTAATGTATGGTTTTGTTGCTGAAAATTCGCGGTCTCTTGGAGTTGCAGTAACTTCAATATGTGAATTATCTTTAAAACGACGAGCCGTTTCTTTAACAACAGAAAAAGCTTCCGGAAGAATTTCCATTAAAGTTTTCTCAGAGATTTCATAGGCTTCTTTTTCAAGAGCATCTATTGCATCATAAATATCTTCTCTTTTGTCGATGTCTTCGATGTTTTCTACTTCCGCTTTAAGTGCAGCAATTTTAGCATCTTTTTCTGCTCTAGCTTCTTTTATTCTATCTTTAAAATATACGGTTCTCCCTCTTAATTCGTCATTAGATAGACTCATTAAGGTAGTTTCGAATGTTTTAATTTTGTTTAAGTAAGGTTGTAAAGCTTTGACATCTTTCTGTGATTTATCACCTACAAAGACTTTAATAATACTGTTTATGAAACTCATGATTTATTGTATTTCTTTATTGTTTTAAATATGTATTTGAACCAAAAAAAAAGCCTCTGTGATGAGACTTTTTCCTTTGGTTTATTTTTTTAATATTCATCCTCATTCCAAAGATAATCTTCGTCTGTTGGATAATCAGGCCAAATTTCTTCCATTGATTCATATATCTCGCCTTCGTCTTCTATTGATTGAAGGTTTTCTACCACCTCTAATGGAGCACCAGCTCTAATAGCGTAGTCTATAAGTTCATCTTTGTTAGCAGGCCATGGCGCATCACTTAAATAAGATGCTAATTCTAATGTCCAATTCATCTGTTATCTGTTTAGTTTGTGCAAAAATAAATTTTTTACTGAAAAAGACAAGTAAATTTTGATTTATTTTAATAAAATTTAAGAACGTCTCTTGTTAAATTCCAAAAAACAAATTTCAAATTCCAAAAAATGGGCTTGAAAGCCTACTCTTTAATCACCATATTGTAATATTGGATGATAATTTTGTCATTTGTAAATTCAAAGAATTTTGTTTTTTTTCTTTGGAATTTGGAATTTAAAAATTTGGAATTTTAGAAAATTTATTTCCTAGGTATCCATTTCACTTCCTCCGCTTTTAAGTCAGACGACAACTTCCGTGCCAAGACAAAAAGATAGTCAGAAAGTCGGTTTAAGTATTGAATTGCTATTTCTGGTACATGTTCATTGTGGCTTAAATGAACAGCTAAACGTTCTGCTCTACGGCAAATACAACGTGCAATATGACAATGTGACACAGTTGGATGACCGCCTGGTAAAACAAAGTGAGTCATTGGCGGAAGACTTTCGTCCATTTTATCAATTTCTTTTTCTAATAATTCTATATCAGAATCAATTATTCCTAAATTTTTTAATCTCAGCTCGCCATTCTTCAAAACTTCTTTTTCTTGCGGCGTTGCCAAAATGGCACCAACAGTAAAAAGACGATCCTGAATTTCTATTAAAACTGTTTTATAATTTGAGTCAATTTCTTGGTCGCGAATAAGTCCTATATAGGAATTCAATTCATCAACAGTTCCGTAGCTGTCAATTCGAATGTGGTCTTTTGGTACACGAGTCCCTCCAAAAAGAGCTGTTGTTCCTTTATCGCCGGTTTTGGTGTATACTTTCATTTTTTTTATTGTAGATTGTAGATTTCTGATTTTAGATTAACCTATATATCTTTTATGATTCTATTGTAGTTCTTTCTGGAAACTGTTCTTTATTTTGAACACTTAAAACTGCTAGTCTTTGAGCAGCTCTTTTAAAATAAAAAGCATTAGAAATTTGTGGATCATTTACAGGTTGTAAATCTAGAATTTTTTGATGAATTTTGTTAAACTCTATTTTTCCCAATATAATTTCGTTTGGACCATATTGATATACTACCTTGTTTTTATCTTCATATTCCTTAATCATCACAATAAATACTGCCATTACAATTATTTAGTTGTATCACTTTCAATTAATCCGTCACGTAGACGAATTACACGATGCGCATAAGCCGCAATATCTTCTTCGTGAGTTACTAGAATTACCGTATTTCCCTGTTCGTGGATATCTCCAAAGAGTTTCATGATTTCTACAGAAGTCTTACTATCTAAGTTTCCTGTGGGCTCATCGGCCAAAATAATCGAAGGTTTATTTACTAAAGCTCTGGCAACAGCGACACGCTGGCGTTGTCCTCCAGAAAGCTGATTTGGCTGGTGATCCATTCTGTCGGCTAGATTTACCTGTTTTAAAACTTCAGTTGCTCGCGCAATACGATCAGATTTTCCGTAGCCGGCATAAATCATAGGAAGTGCAACATTATCAAGTGCTGTTGTTCTTGGCAGTAAATTAAATGTCTGAAAAACAAAACCAATTTCTTTATTTCTGATTTCGGCTAATTCATCATCTCTCATTTGGCTGACATCTTTTCCATTTAATATATAATGTCCAGAAGTCGGTGTATCTAAACAGCCTAATAAATTCATTAATGTAGATTTTCCAGATCCAGAAGGCCCCATTAAAGCAACATATTCTCCTTTTTTTATTTCTAGATCTATTCCTTTTAATACATATACAATTTCGTTACCTAAAACAAAATTTCGTTTGATGTCCGTTATCTTAATTAATGGTTCAGCCATTTCTTTTTACAATTTTGGATTTAAAAGTACAAAACACTTTTGAATTAAAGAGATAAGTAGCTTATAATTGGTTTTTGTTACAAATGGATCTTTTCTTATATAGTGATAGTATATTTTAAACTGTTATGTAATTTTTATATTACTTTATATAATTGTCATTATTTTTTATTTTTTACAGATTTAATATATTTTTAATATTAAAAATATGGTAATAATGTAATTTATGGGGTTTTGTTTTGGGTATCTTTGAAATGTAATTAATTAAATAATCAACATTATGAAGAATATTAAAATAACTGCAGTAATTGCATTAATGGCGTTAGGTTTTACGTCATGTAAAGATGAGAAACAAGAAAAAGCACAGCGAACAATTGACTCTTATGTAACCTACGTAGATTCGGTTAAAAATGTTAAAGCCGAAGATTTAAAAGAAAATTGGAATGCTGTAGAAGCAGAATATGACAGAAGAGCGGCAGAGGCTAGTTTAGCTTTAGCAGATATTAAAGACAACGCTGCTCAAACTGAAAAAATAAATACAAGTAAAGCAAAATACGAGGACTTTAAAAATGAAATGACCACCCTTTTGGCCCCGCCAGCTCCAAGTCCTAAACAACAATTGAGAAATGCTTTATTTGGTGAAGGAAAAATTGGAGACGATATGAGTTTTAGCTGGGTTAACGCTCAGAATATTCACAGCGTTTACCAACAATTTGTACATACAGTTGAAAACAATAAAGATAGTTATTCTAGAGAAGACTGGGATGAAATTAAATTATTGTATGAAGCACTTGACAGCAGAAAAAATACTGTTGAAAAAGAAGGACTTTCGTCTGAAGATAACAGAAAAATTGCTGGTTTAAAAATCAAATTTGCACCAATGTACACTGTTAACAGAATGGGAGCAAAATCTGAAGAGAATAAAGAAGCAAAAAAATAAAAAATATTTTTTTGAATTAGTATAAAAAAAGGCAATCAGAGATGATTGCCTTTTTTTATTTATGCTCTTATTATAAAGTGTTCTTTTTCCTGTTCTCGTCTAAAGAAAACAAATCCCCATTGGAAAGTATCTATTGTTACTTTTACCTTTGGATGATTTTTTATAATCTCCCAGGTTTCCTCCATTTCTGGAGACCAATGAATATCATCAAAAATCCAAACAGAATCATTGTCAATCGTTGGTAATAAAAGTTCAAAATAGGTTAAAGTCGCTTTTTTTGAATGATTACCATCAAAATAGATCAGATTGTAAGTTGTTGATTGTAGATTTTCGGAAATTAAAAAAGATTCAAATTCAGAAATTATATTTTCAACATTTGTACAATCGAATTCATTCAGTTGATTTTTGGCAATATTTGCTGTATTCGGACAGCCTTCTATAGTTATTACTTTTGCTTTGGGATTTCCTAAAGCTAAAGCAGAAGTTGCCAAGCCAAGTGATGTTCCTATCTCCAGAATATTTTTGGGTTGAAAGTAATTGGATATTCGAAATAATAATTCAGCACGCTTCGGTGAAATTCCCGCTGTTTTAGCAATTTTAGCAATTTGTCTTTTGTTTGATTTAAAAACTTTAGAACCTGCTCCAAAATCAGTTACTTCAATAAAGTTTTTATTCTCCAGAAGTGATTTTCGATATTTCTTAAGAATTGAATATTCTGGCTTTTGTTTCTTATCATAAAAACATTTTGTCAGTAAACTAAAAACAAAAGGCGAGTGAACCGCATGTTCGTTTTTAGAATTCCACAAAAATTTTAGATAAGATTTTATTTGAAAGAGCATTATTTTTCTAATAGTTCTTAAAATGGCATTAGTTTACTGCAATAATCTTTACATCAAACACAAGTACAGATCCTCCAGGAATTCCTCTGTCAGTATAACTTCCATATCCTAGGTGAGACGGTATTAGTAAAACACCACTACCACCTTCTTTAAAAAATGGAATTCCTTCCTGCCAGCCTAGTATTACACGATTTAAAGGAAAAGTTGATCCAGAAATTGGGCTTTGATCAAAAGTAGTTCCGCTTGTGTAATAACCTTTATAAACTACTGTAACTGTAGATGCTGTTGTTGGTTGTTTTCCTGTTCCTTCTTCATTAACAATATAATACAATCCTGAACTTGTTCTCTTTGCAGTTAAGTTATTTTTTGCTAAATAATCTGTGATTTCTTTTTCATTTTCGGCCGTAAAATCTTTAGGCTTTATCAAGTCATCAGAACTAGAGCAGGAAACAAAAAGTGTTAAACTGAATAATGCAGTTAATAATTTTTTCATGTGGTATTTATTTTTAAAGTCGTAAATATATAAAAATTAGATTTCAGTCTCAGTTTAAAACCTGAAACCTGAAAACTAAAAATTACCCTTCAATCTTTGCCGAAAGCTCAAACCAGCGTTCTTCTTTTGCGTCTATTTTCTTTATGATATTTTGCAATTCATTTGCTTTCTTTTCAATATCAGCATCGGCAACTTTTCCGTCAGAAAATAACTGTTCAATTTTAGTTTTTTCGATTTCTAAATCTTTGATTTCTCTTTCGATTTTTTGATATTCTTTTTGCTCGTTAAAGCTTAAATTTCCTGTAGGATTGTTTTGTTTCCAATCTTTCTTTTCGGCTTTGTTTTCTTCTTTTTGAGCAACGTCGGCACTGTCTTCATAAGCTCTAAAATCAGAGTAGTTTCCTGGGAAATTCTCAATTTCACCCTGTCCTCTAAATACAAATAAGTGATCGACAATTTTATCCATAAAGTAACGGTCGTGCGACACTACCAATAAACATCCCGGATAATCTAAAAGGAAACTTTCAAGAACATTCAGCGTTACAATATCCAAATCGTTTGTTGGCTCATCGAGAATCAAAAAGTTCGGATTCTGAATTAAAACGGTACATAAATACAAGCGTTTTAATTCTCCACCGCTCAGTTTTTCCACATAATCGTATTGTTTTTTGGCATCAAAAAGAAAACGCTCTAACAATTGCGAAGCAGAAATAATTTTTCCTTTTGCCAGCGGAATATATTCTCCGTATTCTTTAATGATATCAATAACGCGCTGTCCTGGTTTTGGGTTTATTCCAGATTGTGTGTAGTAACCAATTTTAATAGTATCTCCTTTTACAACACGGCCATTATCGGGCGGAATTGTTCCTGTCAACAAATTTAGAAAAGTAGATTTTCCAGTTCCGTTTTTACCAATAATTCCGATTCTTTCGCCACGCTGAAAATCGAAACTAAAATTGTCTAGAATAACTTTGTCTTTGAATTTTTTAGAAAGTTTATGAAGCTCGATAATCTTGCTTCCCATTCTTTCCATATTAATTTCAAGCTCAACTTTGTTTTCTTTTCTTCGGCTTTGTGCTTTTTCCTTAATTACATAAAAGTCATCCTGACGAGATTTAGATTTGGTTGTTCTTGCTTTTGGCTGGCGGCGCATCCATTCTAATTCTTTTACAAATAAGTTTTTAGCTTTGTCAATGCTGGAGTTTTCAGAAGTTATTCTCTCTTCTTTTTTCTCTAAATAGTAAGAGTAATTTCCTTTATATTGGTATAATTTTCCGTTATCAAGTTCGATAATTTCGTTGCAGACGCGTTCTAAAAAGAAACGGTCGTGCGTAACCATAAACAGCGTAATATTTTCTTTTGCAAAATAACTTTCCAGCCATTCAATCATTTCAAGATCTAAATGGTTGGTTGGCTCATCTAAAATCAATAAATCTGGTCGATTGATTAATATGATTGCCAATGAAAGGCGTTTCTTTTGTCCTCCTGACAGATTTTTTACTTTAAGTTTAAAATCTTCTAGTTTTAATTTGAATAAAATCTGCTTGTACTGCGTTTCAAAATCCCAAGCATTATGCTGATCCATTCCGTCAAAAGCCTTTTGATAAGCCTCTTCATCATTTGGGTTTTCAAGCGCTTTTTCGTAAGCCTCAATTATCTTTAGAGTTTCGTTATCTGAAGCAAAAATGCTTTCTTCAATCGTTAATTCATCTTGCAGATTATTGTCTTGCGATAGAAACGCCATTCTGATTCCTTTTCGCAGCACAACTTGTCCTGTATCTGGTTCGTCCAAACCATTAATAATGCTCATAATGGTGGTTTTACCAGAACCATTTTTGGCAATAAAAGCAATTTTTTGGTCTTTGTTGATTCCAAAAGAAATGTTGTCAAAAAGGACTCTTTCGCCAAATGACTTTGATATGTTTTCTACAGATAAGTAATTCATGAAGATCTTTAACTGATATTTCAGTTTTTATTAATTAAAATTCTAAATATTGCGCAAAGATAGGCTTTTGCATCAGAGAAAAAAAACAGACTTAAAAGCTCTATATCTTTGATTTTGTAAACCTATAACAAGTCCTTCACTAAAAACAGTTTTAAAAATAGATTGTAACGTTTTAAGATTATCTCCGACATATTTAAAAACTTAATTTCTTAAATATGAGTGAGAAAGAGATAAAATCGGGCAGTTTTGAAGATTTTAAAATAAACACTAAAATCAAACTTGCTGCATTGTGGACTTCGGTAATGTTTTGCTACATATATGGAGATTATTTTTCATTGTATGTTCCAAATAAAGTAAAAGATTTTATAAATGGTGAAACGCTTCTTGATTCTCCAGTAAGATTATTTCTTGCCACAATTTTAATGACAATTCCAGCTTTAATGATTTTTGCCTCTGTTATTTTAAAACCAAAAATAAATAGACTGCTAAATATTGTTTTTGGAGTTATTTATACACTCATAATGTTATTAATTGCTTTTACCACAATGAAACCTTGGTGGAGTTTTTATGTTTTTTTGGCATTTATAGAAAGTATACTTACAGCTATAATTGTCTGGTTTGCATTTAAATGGCCAAGATGTATTTAATTTTAAAAAGATAAAAGATGACTCAAGAATCAAAAATATCGTTTACTAATACAGGAAGAATTGCAGGTTTGTTATACTTAGTTGTTGTAATAACCGGAATTTTTAGTTTAGGATATGTTCCCTCAAAATTAATTGTTTGGAACAATGCATCTGAAACTTTTAATAATATTGTGAATTCTGAATTTCTTTTTAGACTTGGAATCGTCAGCAGTTTAATCTGCTATACCTTCTTTTTGTTTTTGCCTTTGGTTTTATATAAATTACTCAGGTCTTTTAATAAAACATATGCCAGATATATGGTTGTTTTAGCTGTTGTAAGTGTGCCAATTTCCTTTGTAAATATGTTGAACAAATTTGCGGTTTTGTCTATTATTAATTCGGGAGAACAAAAAAAAGATCTCGTAATGTTTTACCTCAATCAATATGATTACGGAAATTTAATTGTTCAGATTTTTTGGGGACTTTGGTTGTTTCCTTTTGGATACTTAGTTTTTAAATCAGGAGTAATTCCAAAATTTTTAGGAATTTTATTAATGCTTGGCTGTTTGGGATATTTAATAAATTTCTTGGGCAACACATTATTATCTAATTATTCTGAACTTGGAATATCATCTTACGTAAGACTTCCGGCAAGCATTGGAGAAATCGGAACTTGTTTTTGGCTCTTAATAATGGGGGCTAAAAACAAAGTTATTGTTGCCGATTGATGTATTGATTTAAAATTGGACTCAAATCTAAATAATGAATTTGCTGCTTCACATTTATCACAGGTTTGCGAACCAGAGCTTCATTCGTTAAAAAATAATGAAGACCATCTTTAGTTGTAATTCCTTCAATTTGATGAAAAGGGAGTTTTAAGTCTATTCTTCTTTTATTTCCAGACAAAAAATCCTGATTTTTAAAATCGTAAAGCAGGTATAAAAATGGTTTTCCAACTTTAGTATACCCGCATAAAACAATCAAGTTTTTATTTGCTACATAAGTCGCGCCAGTTACCAAACCTTTTGTATCGAATGTTGCTTTAAGTTTTGCAACCTGCGATCCAGTTTGATTGGGAAGAACGTAAATATTGGTTTTAGAAGATTTCCATTGTTTAGTAAACAAATAAATACTGTCTTTAGAAACAATAAAAGCTTCACAGTCAAAATCGGTTTTATTGGGTTTTGAAGCAGAAAAATCCGTTTGATCAGCATAAGAAAATGAAATTGTTTCAATCTTAGGATTTTCTTCCAAAAACGATTTTTTTTCAATTTTAAAGATCTTAAGATTAGATCGGTTTCCAGAATAATTATTGCCAAAATCACCTATATAAATATGTGAGCTGTCTTGGGCAATTTCTTCCCAATCGTGATTTGTTGCTTCATTAAGAATGATTTTTCTTTTGATTCTTCCTAAAGAATCCAATCCGTAAATCGTTTTATCGTGATCGTCGTTATGCGTCCAAAGTAAATTTTCGAAAGCAATTAATCCTGAAGTTTCTCTTATAGAATCGCTTAAGATTTTCGAATATTCTGGTTTAACTTTTAAATTCTTATAACTACAACTGCCATCATTTTGTATAGCATTCGAATTGTAATTTTCTGCTCGAGAATCTGTACAGAGCGAGATTTGACTGTAGGTCGAAGTAACAATTAAGAAAAAGAATACTATAACTTTTTTCATTTAAAGTCGCGTTTTAGGCATTGCAAAAATAGCTTTTAATGTTCAAAAAGCAGCTTTAAACTATTTTAAATGCAAATCTATATTTTTTTATTCTACTTTTTTGTAAGAGGAACAATACGTCTTTTTTATATTAAAATAAGACATTTCTTTCATTTTTGTTTTTTGATGCTGTTTTACTAAACTACTTTTGCAAAAAAATTAAAAGGACTCGTGGATAAATGAGATGATTTATTAAGAGTATTTTTTAATAGAATTTTAATCTGAATCTGACTTTTGTGAGTGGGAGAAGCGAAGCTATGCTTATAAATAACTAATTTTTTAAATATGAAGATAGGAATAACATTTAGCGCTTTTGATTTACTACATGCTGGTCATATTAAAATGCTGGAAGAAGCCAAAAGACAATGTGATTATTTAATTGTGGGATTACAAATAGATCCGGCATTAGATCGCCCTGAAAAAAATAGTCCGACACAAACAGTTGTTGAAAGGTACATTCAACTTAAGGGATGCAAATTTGTAGATGAAATTATTCCTTATGCTACAGAACAGGATTTAGAAGATATCCTGAGATCGCATAAAATAGATGTTCGAATTATTGGTGAGGAATATCAAAATAAAAGCTTTACTGGAAGAAATTACTGTGAAGAAAAAGGAATTAAACTCCACTTTAATAAACGAGATCATCGTTTTTCAAGTAGTGGACTAAGAAAAGAAGTTGCTGATCGGGAATTGAAAAAAGAGCGATAAAATATTTTTTTTTGTAATAAAAACAAGGTTTTTTTAGAAGATTTAAAAGCCGCCTTCATTTAAATTATAGTGATAAAAAAAATTAAACAAAAAGTTTTTTCTTTTTTTTTAGAGGGTCATAGCAGGACCATTTTAGCAAAAAAGAATATAGCAATTTCTTTTTTAACTAAAGGTGCTAGTATAGTTACTGGTTTACTATTGGTTCCTATGACTATAAATTATATTAGTCCTATGCAATATGGTATCTGGTTGACAATTAGCTCGTTGATTGGCTGGATGAGTTTTTTTGACATTGGAATGGGGAATGGTCTTCGAAATAAATTAACAGAAGCTTTAGCTGTAAAGAATTATCATTTAGCCAAGATCTATATTAGTACAACCTATGCCACCTTATTAATTATTTCTTCTTGCTTATTTCTTTTTTTTTCTTTTTCGAACCGTTATATAGATTGGCAAACATTTTTAAATATACCTAAATCTGTCAAAGAGGATATTTCATTTGCAGTTCTAATAGTCTTCTGTTCATTTTGTTTACAATTTGTAGTTCAATTAATTAATACAATATTAACGGCTGCTCATAAGCCTGCTATAGCTGGCTTAATTTTGTTAATTGGTCAAATATGTGGCTTAATAACCATATATATAATGACAAAAACAATTCAGGGTAATCTTATAGTTTTGGTTTTAGCCCTAACGATAAACCCAATCATCATATTTACATTAGCAAGTTTATATTTTTACAAAACTAAACTTAGAAATATAGCTCCTGCATTTTCTCATGTCGATTTTAGTTACTCAAAAAAAATATTCAAGGTAGGAGGTTACTTTTTTATTATTCAAATAGGATCTATCGTATTACTTCAGACAGATAATATCATTATTTCAAAATTTATAGATCCAGAATCTGTTACACAATTCAATGTGGCTCTTAAATTGTTTTCAACAGTAATTATGCTTTTTTCAACGATTTTGATTCCTTATTGGAGTGCTTTTACGGATGCAAATACAAAAAAGGATTACATATGGATAAGAAATAGCATTAGAAAAATTAGGCAAATTTGGTTTTATATTTCAATTATCGTGGTTCCTATTATATTGATGGTGTCAAAATTTATATATAAATTTTGGATTGGTGATTCAGTCAAAATACCTTTTAGCCTTTCTTTTTTGCTAAGTTTATATGTAATTGCTTATATCTGTTTGAATTTAAATAGTTACTTTTTAAATGGTGTAGGTAAGATTAGGTTACAAGTGTATCTTTATATAATTGTCTGCTTTTTAAATATTCCTTTGTGCTGTTTTTTGGCAGCAAAAATTGGCGTAAATGGTGTGGTTATATCCAATTTAATAATGTTTATAGGAATGAATATTATTCTTTGGATTCAAACTAATAAGATTTTAGCTCAGAGGGATAAAAATATATGGAGCAAATAAAAAAGCATTGTGCGATCAGTATATCCTAAAAGAGATTTTTTTTTAAGACAAAAAAAGTCAACAAAACCAAATTTAAGCGTTTTACTGCTGATTCATTTACAGCTTATTAATATTATCACTGGACCTGATATTATTTTAAAATTTTTAGGTTTTAGATATGATGATGTAGCTGAAATTGGGCTAGGATGGTTTACATTCTCGATAAATTTTTTATTTATTTTATTGGGCGTATTCGTTCTTCTTAATAATAAAGCTAAAAGTCTTAAACTTATTTTAGAGGTAAAAAAAATCGGATTTTTTTTAGTTCTAATTTTTTTGTCAAGCTTTTTAGTTTTAGAAAACTTGTTTGAACAATCTCTTAATTTAATTTTTCTTACTATTGGTTATAGCATTAAAATTTGCAGTCTAATCATTTTATTTGATAAATATAATATTGAATTTTCTTCGATACTATTAAAAGTATTAAAAATACTAATGATAGTAATGCTTGTATATCTTGTTATTTTTTTTGGAAATGGTTTTTCAACAACATTAATAGGTCGATACCAAAGTGTTTTTAATCAGCCTAATACATTAGGACAGTTTTCTTCTTTGGCAATTGCAACTTTATTTTCGGATAGATTATTTATTTCTAGAAGAAATAAAAAATTTAATAATTATTCTTTTTTCTTTTTCCTATTAACTGCAATAGCTTTTGTGATAATCAGTCAAAGCTTCACAAACTTTTTATTAATTATATTAATAGTATTGATGTACTTCTTTTATGTTTTAAAAAACAAAATGTTACATGTTTTATTACTGATTTCAATAGCACTTTTTTCTTTTTTCTTTTTTACAAATTCTAAAGATTTATCGTTCTTATCATTTTCAGATGTTAATGTAACTTCTTCAAATTTTAATCGGGATTTAACTTTAACTGGAAGAACACAAATTTGGAGAGACGTTTTAGATAAAGTTCAATTTGATGACAAGACATTATGTGGTTATGGGATAGGGGGATTTTGGGGGAAAACTGGTGCTCCATCCTCCAAGATTGACAATGCTCTTTTTGCAGAAATAGGACAGTCACATAATGGAATGATAGATTTATATACACAATATGGGTTAGTTGGTATCTCTCTATTTGTTTATATTTTATTTACAATTTTGAAGAAATTATCAAAGTTAAAATCTAATTCTGCCCAAGTCATTTTTTTAAATTTCTTCTTTGTTTTATTTCTTTTTAACAACTTAGTAGAGTCTAGCTATCTTCAGCCTAAGAATTTTTTAAACATCATATTTATTTTAAATACAATTTACATTCTTAATCCTAAATATTTATTAGAATTTAGGAAAGCTATATTAAACGCAATCAATATTTCTCAAAGTTAAAACTGAATGCTTTATAAATATATTACAGTTGCGATATGCACGTATAATAGACCGTTATTATTGCAGAAATGTATTGAATCTGTTTTAATACAAAATACCGATTATGAATATGAAATAATTGTTATAGATAATGATTCAAGAAAAACGGCTCAGGAAATTGTCGAAAAATATGAAGAAAGAGTTCAATACTATTTTCAACCATTAAAAGGATTGTCCTTTGCAAGAAATATGGCGGTATCAAAAGCGACAGGAGAATTTGTTCTTTTTATTGATGATGACGAATATGCTGATCGAAATTGGCTCACAAATATGATCAATTGTCAGAAAAAATATTCTGCAGATGTTGTTTTAGGTAAAGTGATCTATGAAATTCCTGAATATTTTCCTTCTTATATTAAAAAGAGTTCTTTTTTTATTCGCAAGAATATAGTTACAGGTCAAGAAGCTAAAATAAATGAAGGATATACAGGAAATACTTTGGTTAATAGAAAATTATTTGATCTAAGAATTCCCTCTTTTCTCGAAAAATTTAATCATACAGGCGGAGAGGATTCTGATTTTTTTAATTTTTTATTATCAAAACAAGCAAAAATTATATTTTCAAATGAAGCTGTTATTTATGAAACTCAAGATAGTAAAAGGCTAAAAGTATCTTGGTTTTTTAAAAGAGGATATCGTTCGGGATATAATTATGCAAGTCATATTTTGAAAAATAACAATTTTTTTATTGGTTCAATAAAATTGATATATAGTGTTTTGGGTGGATTGTTTATAAGCTTTATACTAATTATTAGAACCATTTTTAGTCCAAACAAATTTTACATAAAAACGTTAGCAAAAATTGGCAACCAATTAGGGAAGATTGGATATTTATTTCGTTGCCAAATTACAGATTACTCATAATAGTTTAATCAAAGCAATAAAAAGTTTAAAAAAAATGTAGGTTATGAATTCCAACAATCTTAGTTCTACAAGTATTGTCTCATATAGAATACATTTTCGTGTAAAAAAATTTGAGCAGAAATATTAATAAATGAATACTTTTTCTCCAATTGTACTTTTCACATACCGACGACTTGGTCCTTTACAAAAAACTATACAATCGTTAAAAGAAAACTATCTCGCAAGTCAATCAGATCTCTATATTTTTTCTGATGCAGCAAAATCAGATTCTGATAGCGAGGCTGTAAATGCTGTTAGGGAATATATACATTCTATTGATGATTTTAAAACTATTACAATTTTTGAAGCAGCAAGAAATAAAGGATTAGCAAGTTCAATTATAGATGGTGTAACCCAAATTTTGAAGATTCATAACACTGTCATTGTGTTAGAGGATGATCTTGTCAGCAGTAGAAATTTTCTAAATTTTATGAATGAAGCTCTTGATTTTTATCGGGAAGAACCAAAGGTGTTTTCAATTGCAGGATTTAGTATGCCTATTAAAAGTAATACAAAATTTGATAATTATTTTACTCAAAGATCCAGTTCGCATGGCTGGGCAATATGGAAAGATCGTTGGATGAGAATAGATTGGGCTGTTAGTGATTATAATGAGTTTAAGAGTAACAGAAAGTTAAAACATAGTTTTAATAAAATGGGCTCAGACATGTCAGGTATGCTAGATCGCCAGATGCAGGGAAAGATAAACTCTTGGGCTATTCGCTGGTGTTATCATCAATTCAAATACGGATTATTCTCCGTACATGCAATTAACTCAAAAATTGAAAATGTTGGTTTTACAATTGATGCAAGTAATACGACAGAAAAATATAATAGATTCAAGACAATTGTAGATAATGGAGTAAAAACAAGTTTTCTTTTTTCGCCAGATATTCGTTTAGATCCAAAAATAATAAAACAGTTCACTAAACCATTTTCTATTCTTTTAAGAATAAAATATAAGGCGATTAATTTATTTCAGTAAAATTGAAAATTCTTATAATTCATACACGCTATCAAATGTCTGGTGGCGAAGATACTGTTGTAGAGCAAGAATTGAAATTATTAAAACAATACCATACTGTTGAGGTTGTTTATTTTCAAAATTATTCTGGATGGAAAGGGGCAATACAATTTTTAGCTTCAATATGGAATATTTATTCTGTTAAGAAGGTTAGAGAAAAAATAATAGAATTTAAGCCGGATTTGGTGCATATCCATAATTGGCATTTTGCTTTAGGGCCACTGGTATTTAGGGAAATAAATAATTTGGATATTCCAATTGTTCACACAATTCATAATTATAGATTATTATGTCCGTCTGGTATTTTACTCAATAATGGACAATTATTTACTCATAGTTTACATCAAAAATTTCCATACAAAGCAGTCTTTAAGAAGGTTTATCGGTCCTCTTTTTTTCAGACGTTTTGGCTTTCTGTTATTATTTGGTTTCATAAAAAAATAGGTACATGGTCAAAAATTGAAAAATATTTATGCTTGACTTCATTTGCAGTTGAACTTTTTCAAAAATCCAATTTTGGCATACCTGTCGAAAAATTTACGGTTAAGCCAAATTTTGTAATAGACCATAAAAATAACTTGGAAACTAAAAGAGATAATCATTTTTTATTTGTCGGAAGATTGTCTGTAGAAAAAGGGATAGAAGTATTAATTGATGCTTTTAGAGATACTTCATTTGAATTGAAGATAGCTGGAGATGGTCCGTTAAAACAGCTTGTTATAGATGCAGCTGTAGACAATAAAAATATTTGCTATTTGGGAAGCTTAAAAAATGAAGAAGTAAAATTAGAGTTGCAAAAAGCGCAGGCTTTTATTTTTCCTTCTATATGGTATGAAGGAATGCCAATGACGATAATAGAAGCTTTTTCATGCAGTACGCCAGTTATAGCATCAAATTTAGGAGCTATGTCTTCTATAATTTCTAATAATTTCAACGGTTTTCATTTTGAAGAAAGGAACCCTCAAAAACTAAAAGAAGCAGTAAAGTTATTTGACAATTTAATGCCAGAAGTTAAAAAGCACATTCAAGATAATGCTTATCAAACTTATAAAGAAAAATATTCAGTAAGCTCGCAATTATCATATTTCAATACTATATACATGCCAATTATTAATAAAAGTGATAGAAATGATTAATAATTTATCATTTGAGCCCTGTCTCAATTATAAAATATTCAAGGATGATTTGTCTAATTGTTTCACTAGCAGAAAAACATTAATTAATACCATTAATCAATATTCGTATTGCATTGCTGAAGTAGACTTAACATTTAAAAAAGCGCTACAGGGATCTGATATTTTACTGCCAGATGGTATTGGAATTGTAGCCGCTGTAAAATTACTGAATAATAAAAAAATTTCTAAAATTGCCGGAGCAGATCTTCATCATTATCTATTAGATGATTTAAACAAAAAAAAAGGAAAATGTTTTTATTTAGGTTCTTCACAAAATACATTAGATAAAATTGTTCAACGCCTTTCAATAGAATTTCCCAATGTTAGTGTAGTAACTTTTTCGCCTCCTTTTAAAAGTAAATTTTCTGATGATGATAATCAACAAATGATAAATGCGGTAAATGATTTCAAGCCAGATGTTTTGTTTATTGGGATGACAGCACCAAAACAAGAAAAATGGTCTTATGGCAATAAAGAATTTTTAGATGCCAAAGTTATTTGTTCTATTGGAGCGGTATTCGATTTCTACGCTGGAACTGTAGAAAGACCTAACAAACTATGGGTGAATTTGGGACTGGAATGGTTCATTAGGCTAATTAGAGAACCACGAAGAATGTGGAAAAGATATTTATATTATGGACCAATATTTATTTGGCTGATTTTCGTAAAAAAGATAAAAAGTGTTTTTAATTAAAAATTTTTTATCATGAAAATTTTAGAACAATTATCAAAATATAAGTTTTCAAGATATTTCCAAATACTGTTCATATTGTGGGATGTGATATTGCTTAATACCGCAGTACTTATTTCTGGATTAATAAAATTTGAAAGTCTGGATAGGCTTTTTTTAAAGGAAGTACAAACAATATCGTTATTAGAAAATTTAATTTGGCTTGGGCTTTTATTATATAAAGATTCCTATAGAATTATCAGGGTCGAAACGATTGAATCTATATTATCTAGAACAATAAAAAAAGTTATTATTCATGGTGCAATCGTTGCCATCTTTGTTGTCTTTTTAGATTACTCTGATATTTCGAGATTTCAACTGCTTTATTTTTATATTTTTTTCTTTTCATTTTTAATGCTTTCCAGAATTTTTTCGATGAAAGTTTTAAAATATATCAGAATGAAAGGCTATAATTTCAGAAACGTTATCATTGTAGGAGCCAATGAAACTGGAAATCGCATTCGCAAAATACTGGCTAAAAATTTAACTTACGGTTATAGGTTTCTGGGTTTTTTTGATGAAAAGGAAAATATTTCCGATGCAATTTCTAAAAACCTTATAGGAGGATTTGAAGATGTTCAAAACTTTATTAGTAAGCATCAGGTTGATGAAATGTACATCACACTTCATATTAATGATATTGATGTAATTAATAAACTAATTCAAATATGCGAACAGCATATGGTACGAATTAAATTTATTCCAGACTTTCAATTGTACACTAAATCTAGTCGAGTTGAAATCTCTTTTTATGAAAACACACCTGTTTTAATGTCAAGAAGAGAACCTTTGGAAAATTCATTAAATCGAATCATAAAAAAGATTTTTGATATGTGTTTTTCCTTTCTAGTAATAGCTCTGTTATTTCCTTGGCTGTTTCCTATTTTGATGTTAATTATAAAAATCGAATCTCCAGGACCAGTTTTTTTTAAACAAGAAAGATCAGGAAGAGATAATAAACCATTTTCATGTTTAAAGTTTAGAAGCATGCGTGTAAATGAAGGTTCCCATAAAAAACAAGCCGAGAAAGGGGACAAACGTGTTACAAGATTTGGTGCTTTTATGAGAAAGACAAGTATTGATGAATTGCCACAATTTTTTAATGTTCTATTTGGTAATATGTCAGTTGTCGGGCCAAGACCACACATGTTATATCACACCCAAGCGTATAAGGAATTAATTAACAATTATTTGGTTCGTCACTATACAAAACCTGGAATTACAGGATGGGCACAGGTAAATGGTTATCGTGGTGAAACAAAAGAACTGGTCGACATGGAAAACAGAGTAGAGTTTGATATTTGGTATATAGAAAATTGGAGCTTACTCTTAGATATAAAAATCATCATAAAAACAGTTCTCAATGTATTTCATGGAGAAAAAAATGCGTACTGATTTAGTACTTCTATATATTCAAAATATAATCCTAGCAGAATAATTTAGACTATTCCTGTCCTATAATTTTTTTAAAATCAAGTTGAATGAAATCTAAAATTAATTTTTTGATGAGAAACATCAGTTTCTTGTCAATCATACTTATGCTTTTTTCCTGTGCTTCAAAAAAAGATCTAATATATTATCAAAATATTGATTCATTGGAAACAAAGCAAAATGAAAACTCATATGAAGTTAAAATTCAGCCAGACGATTTACTTATGATTATCGTCTCTGCTGATGATCCTGAAGCTGCTATTCCTTTTAATTTAAAAACGTACAGTATCTCTTCTAATAATAAACTTGATGTGACCCGAGGCCAAGAGACAGTTCAAACTTATTTGGTAGATTCTAAAGGTAATATTGAATTTCCAATTATCGGAAGTATTAAAATCGGGGGACTTACCCGTACAGAAGCACTTCAATTATTGCAAAATAAGATTGGTAATTATATTAAAAAACCAATTATTAATCTTCGTATAACAAATTTTAAGGTTTCACTGCAGGGTGAAGTCAATTTACCAGGGACTTATAATGTAGCTTCTGAAAGAATTACATTAATAGAAGCTTTAAGCATGGCAAAAGATTTAACAATTTATGGTAAAAGGAATAATATTCTTGTTATTAGAGAAACAAATGGTGTAAAGACATACAATAGAGTCGATATAACAAAAGCTGACTTTATGAATTCGCCTCTTTATTATTTGGCTCAAAACGATATTGTTTATGTTGAACCAAATAGAACAAAAGTCAATTCATCTGCAGTTGGTCCCAATACTTCTGTAATTATATCCGCTGTTTCTATTTTAGTTTCCCTAGCAGTTTTAATTTTTAAATAAAAACAAATGCAAAAAAGAGATTATTACAACGATTTTATCGATGATGAAATTGAAGATGACAACTTTAGAGAACAGTTGGAAAAATACTTAGTTCATTGGCATTGGTTTTTATTTAGCATTATTATTGGTTTAGTTGGAGCTTTTACATATTTATGTTATGCAACAAGAACATATGAAGCGCACACAACCGTACTGGTTAAAGATGAGAAAAAGGGAGGCATGCTCTCAGAATTATCAGCCTTTTCAGATATCGGCCTTGGTGGAAGCATGAAAAGTAATGTAGATAATGAAATTGAAATTTTAAAATCAAGAAGCCTAATAGAAAAGACAATTAAAAAATTAAATCTTAATATTTCATTATTTGCTGAAAGAAATATAGTAGACCAAGATATCTATCAAGATGCGCCAATAAGTGTCAATTTTATAAATAGAACAGAATTATTTGATGACACTAAAATTATACTAAAATGTAATTTGTTAAGTTCTGGAACTTTTTCATTGAAGAATGAAATAGAAAATAAAGCAAATGTCAATTTTATTTTAACATCTAAAAAAGAGTTTAAATACGGAGAAAAAATACGAACAAAGATTGGTACTTTAATTATTGATAAAGAACAATTGTCTGACAACAACAAAACTGATAAATTTGAATCTATTTCCATTCAAATCAAACCGTTCGATGAGGTTGCAGAAGATTTTAAAAAAAGACTCAAAATTGATCCTATAAGTAAAACAAGCAGTATTGTAGAGGTTTCAATTACAGATCCAGTTGCAAATAGAGCGGAAGCATTTTTAGATAATTTGATTCAGATTTATAATGAAGATGCGGCTGAGGATAAAAATCTAATATCTGAAAACACCTCTGAGTTTATTTCAAACAGACTTTCTTTGATAACAAAAGAACTTGATGGTGTAGAACAAAACGTAGAAGGATTTAAAAAAACGAATAGATTAACAGATATAAATTCTGAAGCTAAGCTATTTATCGAAGGATCAAATGAATATGATAAAAAGGGAGTAGAAACTGAAATTCAACTAAATGTCATTTCTTCATTGTTAGGTTTTATGAAAAACAGTACTAATTCAGACTTACTTCCTTCGAATATTATTACTGATAAAGGAGATGCAGGAGGTTTAATTAGCGCCTACAATCAACTGGTATTAGACAGAAACAGGATTTTAAAATCGGCAACAACTGACAACCCGTCTGTAATTAAATTAGACCAGCAAATTAATTCTTTGAAATCAAGTGTTACGGCTAGTTTAAATCGAATCCAGTCCAATCTCGAGATTCAAAATAAAAACATTAGAAATCAAGAAGGAATTTTAAACAATAAAATTGCTAAAATTCCAGTTCAGGAACGTCAATTAAGAGTGATAGCAAGACAGCAGAAAGTAAAGGAAGAATTATATTTATACTTACTTCAAAAAAGAGAGGAAACAGCAATTTCACTTGCGGCAACAGAGCCTAATGCAAGAGTAATTGATAGCGCAAAAGCGGAACAGACACCAGTTAACCCGAAGAAAAAAATTATCTATTTAGCGGTAGTCTTATTAGGGTTGCTAGTTCCATTTGTGATTATTTATGCGAATGACTTATTAGATACCAAAATCAAAAACAGCAATGATTTGGAAGGAAAAACACAAATTCCATTTATTGGCGAAATACCTTCTTGCAATGATATTTCTGAATTAATTAAATCTAATAGCAGAAGCAGCTCTGCAGAAGCTCTTCGGATTGTCAGAACCAATCTTGGATTTATGTTGAATAAGGTAGAAGAAGGTAAGGCTAAAACGATATTTGTAACTTCAACCTTTGCTTCTGAGGGAAAAACATTTGTTTCAACGAATTTAGCAGCAAGTTTTGCATTACTGGAAAAAAGAGTTTTACTTGTGGGCATGGATATTAGAAGTCCACGTCTCAATGAATATATGGATCTTCCTGCCGAAGGGGTAACAAATTATTTATCATCAAATGATCATAATGTTGACCAATATATTGTAAAACATACTGGGTATGAAAATTTTTATATACTGCCGGCAGGTGTAGTTCCTCCAAATCCAGCTGAATTATTAATAGATAATAAAAAAGTAGATCAATTATTCGAAAAACTAAAAAAAGAATACGATTATATTATTGTTGACACTGCTCCATCCAGTCTTGTAACAGACACTTTACTGATTGCGAAAAACGCTGATACTTTTGTGTATATTATGCGAGCCAGATTTTTAGAAAAAAGAATGATATCAATTGCAAACGGATTTTTTAGAGACAAAAAACTTCCAAATATGTGTATTGTTCTTAATGATACAAATCCGCAACAAAAATACGGTTATGGATATGTTGAAAAAAGTTCGAAAGCAGGATGGTTCAAGAAACTTATCGGCTAAATTTATAAAAGGAAAAAAACGGCTCAAATATATTGAGCCGTTTTTTTTATGACCAAGCCATTGTATAATATGTCCTTAATCTAAAGTTTCACAAGAATTGATTTAAAAATAGTATATAAGAATAATTAAAATACTATTTTCGTCATCCAGACTAAAAAACAAATCTTATCTAGAGAAATAAGCCGAAGATGAATTTTTTGCAAAACTTATCACGTTATCGTTTTTCGCGTTACTCCAAATTCTTATTTGTGTGCTGGGATCTTTTATTGTTAAATTTTGCTATATATCTATCTGCTATGGCGAGATTTGGGGATTTAGACAAGCTTTTTTTAAAAGACGAAAAAACGATTTCATTATTGGCGAACCTAATCTGGATAGCTTTACTGATGCAAAAAGACTCTCATAGAATTATTAGGATAGAATATATCGAATCAATTTTAAGAAGAACAATTAAAAAGATTTTTATGCATGTCGCGTTAATAGTATTTTTTGTGGTTCTTTTAAAATATACAGACATCTCCAGACTCAGGCTATTGTACTTTTACCTGTTTTTCTTTGCTTTGCTCGTGATCTCTCGTTATGTGTTAATGAAGATCTTAAAATATATTAGAGCTAAAGGATATAATTTTAAAAAAATCATCATTGTAGGGGCTAATGAAACTGGGGAAAAGATGCGCAAGATATTAGCTAAAAATTTAACCTACGGATACAAATTTTTAGGTTTTTTTGATCAAAAAAATGAAATTGAAAATCATTCTATTCCTATTACAGGAGGATTCGATGATGTACAAGAGTTTATTATTAGAGAAAAAGTAGAAGAAGTGTATGTGGCTCTGCATATAGACAATATTGAAATAATAAATGAGCTAACAAAAATATGTGAGCAAAATTTGGTAAGGATTAAATTTATTCCAGATTTCCAGTTGTACACAAAATCCAGTAAGGTTGAGGTAGCTTTTTACGAAAATACACCTGTTTTAATGCTGCGTCCTGAACCTTTAGAATTAACACTTAACAGAGTCATAAAAAAAATATTTGACCTCTGTTTCTCTATACTCGTTATAATTTTAATCTTTCCCTGGCTATTCCCAATAGTGATGTTAATTATCAAATTAGAATCACCAGGCCCAATATTTTTCAGACAAGATCGTTCTGGTCGTGACAATAAATCATTTTCATGTTTTAAATTTAGAAGCATGTACGTAAATGATTTAGCACACGATAAACAGGCAGGAAAAGGAGATTCACGTATAACAAAATTTGGGGCCTTTATGCGTAAAACAAGCATTGATGAGCTGCCTCAATTTTTCAATGTTCTTTTAGGAAATATGTCTGTTGTTGGACCAAGGCCTCATATGGTCAATCTAGCTAAAGAATATGGGGAACTAATAGATAACTACTCTGTCCGCCATTATGCAAAACCTGGAATTACAGGTTGGGCCCAAGTAAATGGCTATCGAGGAGAAACAAAAAAGCTCTCTGATATGGAAAATAGAGTGGAATGCGATATTTGGTATATAGAAAACTGGAGTTTGTTATTAGATATTAAAATTATAATTAGAACAATAATGAATATTGTTCAAGGCGAAGAAAATGCTTATTGATAGCTCTAAAAGTATTAAATCTTAAAAAAAGAATTATTTGCAATTACTTCTTTCAAAACAGAAACACTGCTAACATTCACTTTTTGTTCAAAAGATCTGATATGCTTATTATGATGTACATCAGTTCCTGCAAAATCATACATTCCTTTTTTTAGAAGCTGTTCGGCTGTCTTGCTAATCTCACTTCCATAATACCCAACAACAGAAAGTAAGTTTAACTGAAATTTACACCCCGCCTTTTTTAATTTATCATATTCATTGAAGTTTTTATGATAAAACAAATATCTTTCCGGGTGAGCCAGAACAGGAATATATCCTGCTACTTGTAAATCAAAAAGTATCTTATAAAGCTGTACAGGAGCATTAATGTATGACATTTCTACCAGTACGTAATTATCTTTTAAAGTTAAAAGCTTTTCAGTTCTAAAGTGCCTTTCAAACCAATCATCCATAAAATATTCAGCAGCAGCCTTAAAAGGTATTTTTATTTGATTTTCTTCTAATGCATTTTGTGTTTCCTGAAGTTTTGATTGTATAATTTCAGAAGAGTTATTCCAAACATAATGACTGATATGCGGTGTCGTGATAATTTGACTTATTCCTAATTTTTGAAAAGATTTAGTAAGTTCAATAGATTTCGCAAGAGATTTAGCACCATCATCAATTCCTGGTAAAAGGTGAGAATGAATGTCAACAAAACTGCCGTCAAGCAAGTCTTTTAATGCAGGTTTCGATTTAAAGAATGTGAACATGGGGTAAAGCTATGTAACTCAATTTATAAGTGACAAAATTAACATAGAAATTGTAATAAGACATTTTAGAATTATACTATATTTGATTTTTAGTAAAAAAGTAAAAAATTATGAAAATAAAAACGAATTTGTTTAATCAGAGAATTATTTCTATAGATGCTTTGCGTGGAATTACAATTTTTGTAATGATTTTTGTAAATGAACTGGCAAGTATTCAAAATGTTCCTCAATGGATGAAACACATGCCTGCAGATGCAGATGCAATGACTTTTGTAGATTTAGTTTTTCCTGCTTTTTTATTTATTGTCGGAATGTCAATTCCGTTTGCTTTTAATGCCAGATTACTAAAAGGAGATACTACAAAAACAATTTGGACCCATACTTTCAAACGAGCTTTGGCACTTATAATTATTGGTGTTTTTATGGTTAATGCCGAATATGGTTATGATGCTTCTAAAATGATAATTGCACCTGCTTTTTGGGGACTTTTGGCGTATGCCATGCCAATTCCGATTTGGAATAAATATCCAAAAGATTTTCCTGTTTGGCTGAAAAATGTACTTCAATACGGTGGAATTTTGGTTTTAATTGCACTTTACTTTCTGTACATTCAAGACACGGGAGAAAGGGGAATGACTCCAAAATGGTGGGGGATTTTAGGACTTATAGGATGGGCATATCTTATTACAGTGGTTTATTATTGGCTGGTGTCTGGAAATCTTTGGGCAATGATCGGATTTTTAGTTTTTTGCGTGGTAATGAATTCTTTAAATCTTACCGAAAATTCATTTGTTCAAAACATTTCATGGCTCAGCTTTATTGCAGGTCATCTTACACATGCTGCTTTAGCCTCTGCAGGGATAATTATTTCGTTATTGTTTTTTGATCGAAAAATCGAAAACAAAATCAATTGGCCGGTTATTGGTTTTATAGTTTTGTTCTTTGCCACTGGATTTGCTCTCCGACCTTATTTCGGGATCTCAAAAATACAAGGAACTCCTTCATGGACAATGCTGTCAGCAGGAATTTGCACAATCTTATTTTACTTTCTATATTGGTTAATGGAAGTTAAGAAGCAGACAAAATGGAGTGACTTTTTTATGCCAGCCGCTGCAAATCCGTTATTGATTTATATTTTGCCGGGCGTTATTTATTATTTCTGTAAAGCATTCAATATTCATATTATTCCGGGATATTTTAGAGAGGGAGTTCCTGGGATTATTTGGTCTTTGGTATTTTCTACGATTATGCTTTTCGTGATGAAAATCTTGAACAAATACAAAATTCAGCTGCATCTTTAGTTAGTATTCAGTCGCAGTCTCAGTATTCAGTCTCAGTATTCAGTCTCAGTCGCACTCACAGTTACACTCACAGTATTCAGTGTTAAAAACTGAAACTGTCACTGTGACTGAAAACTAAAAAAAGACCGCTTTTATCCGTAATACATCTCCAGAAACTGGATTATAATTTACAAAGTTGAATTTGCATAAATTGTGAATATTTAAAACTTTTCCATCAGCAAGCTCGTCTTGTTTGAAATTTGACCAAGGAATTTTTATCGTTCTAAAGTGGTTTGGAGATGCAGGCAGACTAACTCTTGGGTGAGAACCGCCGTGCACACAGCCAGTTCCTTCAGGATTTCCTTCTCTGGCTTGTAATTTTATAATCTGAGTAGATTGATACGTAATTTCAACATACTTTGATTCGCTGGAAAGATTTGTAGAAATTCCGTCATTCGTTTCAGATGCTGTGATCATTACATTCAGTTCTATTTCGCCTTTTGGATTATCTTTCGCAGTAACCGAAACGATTCCTTTTTCTAAACGGATGGAATTTATAGTTTTTTCGTTTTCTTTAACAGGACCGGCGATAAACCATTTATTCAACTTTACAAGATCTTGCTTTTGTTGATCATTTTGAGAAAAACAAAAAAGGGAAAAAAGTAAAAAGTACACAAATAGATAACGCATAGGAGTTTAAAATCAAATGTTTAGATATTCAAATGTAACTTTTTCTATTCATTTTAAAATTCTTTTTTATTCACTTAAAAATTTGACTATAATTCTTAATAAAGTTTTAAATTTGTAAGAAGAGTTTTTAAAATATTGTAAGTGAATAGTTTAAGAATTGTATCAGCACTCTTAATCGCCTCGTTTTGTAATGCGCAAAACGACAGTATAAGTATGGGAAATCGAGACATTCTAGATGTTATTCATAGAATTTTTGATAAAAATGATACAATCAAAAAAGACAATCAAAAAAAACTAGCATTCTCCTTGCTGCCAGTTCCTGTAGATGTAAATTCCAGTACAGGTTTAGTGGTTTCTTTTTTAACTACATTTTATTTAGGCGAAGATCATCAAAAAACTAAAATGTCTCAGGTTACATTTTCCCCTTATTTCAGTTTTACGAAACAATATGTTTTTCCTATTCAGACTTATATTTATACCAGTGAAAATAAGTGGAATTTTATTGGAGATTATAGGTATATGATTTATCCGCAGCTTACTTATGGATTGGGCGAACATGAGTCAAAAAAAGAAATGTCAACTCTTGATTATCAGCAGTGGCGTTTTTATCAGTTCATAACCAGAAAAATTGTTGGAAATTATCGTTTGGGAGTTGGTTTTCTTTTTGATAATTACCAGAATATTTCTGAAGAATCTTATATAGATGAAGAAACAGATTATTTTAAATATATGAATGGCAATTATTCTGATGAAAGTTCTTTTGGTTTTGCTGTTCAAGGTTTATACGATTCTCGAAAAAATATTATAAATCCAGAACAAGGATTGTATGTAGAAGCCGATTTGCGAATTAACACCAGCGGAGTGGAAGGAGATAAATGGCAGTCATTGTATATTGATGCTCGAAAATATCATTCTTTTAGTAAAACCAAACACAGAGTCTGGGCATCAAGAGCTTTTTATTGGTCAACCTTTGGCGGAAAACCACATTATTTAGATCTTCCAAGTATTGGCTGGGACCGCGACGGAAAAACAGGGCGTGGTTTTACCAAAAACAGATATAGAAGTAATGCCTTGATTTATTTTGAAACCGAATACCGAACAGATATTAGTCGAAATGGATTTTTTGGTGCCGTATTTTTTACCAATATTTCCTCGGTTTCTAAGTTGGATACTTACGATTTTAAAAAATGGAATCCAGCTGTGGGAACAGGAATTCGAATTAAATGGAACAAACGAAACGGCAGCAATCTCGCGCTGGATTACGGAATTAGTAAAAACGATTGGTCATTACGTTTGGGGTTATCAGAAAATTTCTAACTTTCGACCCAAATTTACAGATCAAATATTCATGCAGTTATCGATTATTATTCTCAATTATAATGTCCGTTACTTTCTGGAGCAATGCATTTTAAGTGTTCAGGAAGCGATTGCTGCAATTGAGGCCGAAATTATTGTTGTCGATAATAATTCGTCAGACGAAAGTGTTTTGATGATGCAGGAAAAATTTCCAGAAGTTACTTTGATTCAAAACAAAGAAAATTTTGGTTTCCCGAAAGGGAATAATATTGGTTTTCGTCAAGCGAAAGGAAACTACATCTGTATATTAAATCCCGATACTGTTGTTGCAGAAGATACCTTTACGAAGATTCTGGCTTTCGCCGAAAGGCAGCCCAATCTCGGCATTATAGGCTGTAAATTAATTGACGGGACAGGAAATTTTCTGCCAGAAAGTAAACGCGGTATTCCCACGCCTTGGGTTGCATTTACTAAAGTTTTTGGGTTGTATAAAATCTTTCCCAAAACAAAACTTTTTAATCAATATTACGCGCAGCATTTAAGTGAAAACGAAACAGGAAAAGTTGATATTCTAGTAGGAGCTTTTATGTTTTTAGAAAGTAAATTATATCAAGATTTAAATGGTTTTGATGAAGATTGTTTTATGTATGCCGACGATATCGATTTGTCATATCGTGCGCTTCAGAAAGGGAAAAACAACTTTTATTTTCACGATACCACAGTTTTGCATTATAAGGGAGAAAGCACAATAAAAGACGAAAAATACATGAAACGTTTTCAGGAAGCTATGAATTTCTTTTATGCGAAACATTTTAAGAAATCATGGTTTTTTAGTTTTTTCATTCAAGTTGGAACTTGGTTTTTCTCTATTGTAAAAATGTTTCAGGGAAATGTAAAAGAAAAATCATTGCCAGAATGCTATATTTTGTACTCTGAAAATGCGAATTTATCTGAAAAACTAGCTTCGATTTTAGAAAATAAAGTTAGTTTTTTGAATTTGAAAAAAGAAAAAATTGTAAATTCGTGCCTGATTTTAAAGGGTAAAAAGACAGAGATCATTTTGGATAATCAATATGTTTCATTCAAAAAATGTATCAATATAATAGAAACTCTTAAAGATAAGAACATTACTTTTAAGATTTTCCCTAAAAGAACAGCTTTTATTATTGGAAGTAATTTAAGAAATGGGAGAGGGGAAATCAGAAAAATTAAGTAAAAATTATACAAAGTGTAATTTATATTTAATTTTTTCAGTAATTTCGCAATCAGAAAATCAAAATCATCCTTTAGAATAACAATATGGCAAGATTTGAATTAAAGCTTCCAAAAATGGGAGAAAGTGTCGCTGAAGCAACTATTACAAATTGGTTGAAAGAAGTTGGAGACAAAATTGAAGCTGATGAAGCAGTACTTGAAATTGCAACAGATAAGGTTGACAGTGAAGTACCTAGCGAAGTATCAGGAATTTTAGTTGAGCAGTTGTTTGGTAAAGATGATTTGGTACAAGTAGGGCAGACTATTGCTATTATTGAAACTGAAGGCGGTGCGGCAGCAGCTCCAGAAACAAGTTCAGTTGAAGAAACTGCTGTTCCTGAAGCGGCGGCTGAAATTGAAAAAACAATTGAAGCAGTAAAAGAAACTGTAACCACTGCAGAAGATTTTTCAGGATCAGAAAAATTCTTTTCTCCATTAGTAAAAAACATCGCGAAAGAAGAAAATATCTCTCTAAATGAGTTAGAAAACATGGCTGGATCTGGAAAAGACGGCCGAGTTACAAAAGAAGATATTTTAAAATATATAGAAGATCGTAAATCTGGTGTTGCAGCAACGCCACAAGCGATTGAAGCTCCTAAACCTATTGTTGAAGCGCCAAAAGCAGTTCAGACACCAGAGCCAGTTGTACAAAAAAGTCAGCAGGCGGTTCCAGTTTCTGTAAATGGAGGCGACGAAATTGTAGAAATGGACAGAATGCGTAAACTGATTTCAGGATACATGACAGCTTCGGTTCAAACTTCTGCTCACGTACAATCGTTTATTGAAGTAGACGTAACAAACATTGTAAAATGGAGAGATAAAGTAAAAACAGCTTTCGAAAAAAGAGAAGGCGAAAAACTTACTTTTACTCCAATTATGATGGAAGCCGTTGCAAAAGCATTGAAAGATTTCCCTGGAATGAATATTTCTGTCGATGGCGATTATATCATCAAAAAGAAAAATATCAATTTAGGAATGGCAGCAGCATTGCCAAACGGAAATTTAATTGTTCCTGTAATTAAAAATGCAGATCAACTAAATCTTGTTGGAATGGCAAAAGCGGTTAACGATTTAGGAAACCGTGCGAAAGCTGGAAAACTAAAACCAGACGATACACAAGGCGGAACTTATACAGTTACAAATGTGGGAACATTTGGAAGTGTTTTTGGAACGCCAATTATCAATCAACCTCAAGTGGGAATTCTGGCGCTTGGAGCGATTCGTAAAGTTCCTGCAGTAATAGAAACTCCAGAAGGAGATTTTATTGGAATCCGTCAAAAAATGTTCTTGTCGCACTCTTACGATCATAGAGTTGTAGATGGGGCATTAGGAGGAAGTTTTGTGAAAAGAGTAGCAGAATATTTAGAAGCTTTCGATGTAGATAGAGATTTCTAAAAATATATTATAAGTATAGATTTAAATCCGATAAGTATAAAAACTTATCGGATTTTTCTTTTGTAAGAAAAGGTTAGAAATCAAAGCGTCAACTAGAAGGTGACCTATTTTTGAAAAGTTAAAATTGCGAATTGAAAGCTTTTTTCGACAAAAAAAATGAGAATAAACGAGGAAATTCGGCTTTAAAAATTACATTTGTAAACTTATAAAAATTAGAAATGGAACTCAAACTAAACAAGCCAATTTGCTTTTTTGATCTCGAAACAACGGGAATTGATATCGGTAAAGATAGAATCGTAGAAATTTCAATATTTAAAGTTTTTCCTAACGGAAATAAAGAAAGTAAAACCTGGTTGGTTAATCCAACAATTCCAATTCCTCCGCAAACAACGGCAGTTCATGGTATTACAGATGAAAAAGTAGCCAACGAACCAACCTTTGCAGAGCTTGCTCCGCAAGTTCATAATATGATAAAAGATAGTGATTTGGGTGGATTTAACTCAGATCGTTTTGATATTCCGCTTCTCGCAGAAGAATTGCTTCGTGCAGGAGTAGATTTTGATATGAAAAATAAAGTTTCTGTAGATGTTCAGACTATTTTTCATAAAATGGAAGAACGTACTTTAAGTGCTGCTTTGAAGTTTTATTGTGGAAAAAGTCTGGAAAATGCACACTCGGCAGAAGCAGATACAATGGCGACTTATGAAATTTTAAAAGCGCAGTTAGATCGTTATCCAGAATTGGAAAATGATATGAGATCGTTGTCTGAATTCACAACCCGTAAAAAAATAGCAGATTTTGCCGGAATGATCGCTTTTGATAAAGACGATGAAGAAATTTTTACTTTTGGAAAACATAAAGGTGCTAAAGTTGAAAAAGTTTTAGAAGCAGAGCCAGGATATTTCAGCTGGATCCAAAATGCTGATTTTCCTTTATATACCAAAAAAGTATTAACAGCAATTAAATTAAGAAAATTAAATACGAAATAAGTTTCTAATATGCTAAGGTTCTAAGTCGCTAAGTTTTTTTGCGTAGTTTTTATTAGAATCTTACCGTCTTAGAATCTTAGAACCTAAAAAAAAATGAAAATTATCTGTGTCGGCAGGAATTATGCCAATCATATAGAGGAATTAAAAAACGAGCGTCCAACAGAACCAGTGGTTTTTATGAAGCCCGATTCGGCAGTTTTGTTGAAACAGCATCCGTTTGTAATTCCAGAGTTTTCTAAAGATGTTCATCATGAACTTGAAATAATCGTAAAGATTAATAAGGTTGGAAAATATATTGAGCCTAAATTTGCTCATAAATATTATGATGAAATTAGTGTTGGAATTGATTTTACAGCACGTGATCTGCAGAGTAAATTAAAAGAAAAGGGACTTCCTTGGGAAAAAGCCAAAGCGTTTGACGGTTCGGCAGTTATTGGCGATTTTTTGCCAAAAACTAATTTTGTTTCTATGGAAAATCTTAATTTTGAATTGAAAAAAAATGCAGAGACAGTTCAAAAAGGAAATTCAAACATGATGCTTTGGAAAATAGATGAACTGGTTTCTTATGTATCTCAATTTTTTACATTGAAAATTGGAGATATTATTTTTACAGGAACGCCAGAAGGTGTGGCAGCTGTAAAACCAAATGATGTTTTAGAAGGCTTTTTAGAAGATAAAAAATTATTCAGAATACAAGTAAAATAATGGCTTTAAAATACAACCTTTCGAAAGTGTATGCGCTTTCAGACAACGATCCTGAATTTGTAAACGAAATTTTAAATTTATTTGTTACAGAAGTTCCCGAAGATTTGAAACAAATTAAAGAGGGAATAAAGAAAAAGGATCATAAATATGCCTATTCATATGCGCACAAAATAAAGCCTACTTTAGATTTAATGGGGCTAAATGTGGCTTTTGAAGAGAATTTGCAAGTTGAGGCTTGGACAAAAGCAGAAGGCAAGAAAAAAGATATAATTGAAACTTTTAAAAGTATTAAAATACAAGTTAAAGAAGCAATCAAAGAGATTAAAAAAGACTTTGATTTGTAAAATATAATACCCAGCCCAATTCTTGTTTTTATAAAGAATTGGGTTTTCTTATCTAAATCTAAAAGATTCGTTTTTTGTGATTTGGATTAAATATGATGAATCTTATAAAAGTTCATCACGAATAACTTCTTCTTATAATAAACCTGTTCGTAATTACAGGTAATATTCCTTACATAGATATGAAAGCAGCAATTATAACAATTGGAGATGAAATCTTAATTGGCCAAATCGTAGATACAAATTCAGCTTTTATTGCCAAATCGCTTGATAGAATTGGAGTTGAGGTAATAGAAATGCTTTCGATCAGCGATGATAAAAGGCATATTTTGGACACTTTTGCCTTACTGCAAAACAAAGTGGATGTGGTAATTGTAACCGGCGGATTAGGGCCAACAAAAGATGATGTTACGAAAAAAACATTCTGTGACTATTTTAACGACGAATTGGTTGTAAATCCAGAGGTTTTGGCGCATGTAACGCAATTAATTGAAGGTTTTTATAAAAGACCAATTTCGCAGCTTAATAAAGATCAGGCTTTGGTTCCGTCAACTTGCACAGTATTGCATAATAAAGTGGGAACTGCTCCGGGAATGTGGATGAAAAAAGAAAATACCGTTTTTATTTCGCTTCCAGGTGTTCCTTATGAAATGAAATATTTGGTTGAAGAAGAAATAATTCCAAAAATAGTTCGTGAATATAAACGTCCATATATTATTCATAAAACCATTTTAACTTACGGTCAAGGTGAAAGTTTAGTTGCAGAACGTATTGAACATTGGGAAAATAATCTGCCGGAATTTATAAAACTTGCTTATTTGCCAAATCCTGGGCGCGTACGTCTAAGATTGACCGCAAGAGGAACAGATAAAGAGCTGTTGGAAACTGCAATAGAGGAAAATGTCCGTTCGTTAGATTTGATTATACATGACATTATTGTGGGATATGAAGAGAACGAAACCATAGAATCTGTGGTTGGTAAAATTTTAACCAAACAAAATAAAACAGTTTCAACGGCAGAAAGTTTTACTGGTGGAAGAATCGCGTCGCTTTTATCGGCTGTTCCGGGCGCTTCAAGCTATTTTAAAGGAAGCGTGGTCTCTTATGCAACCGAAACTAAGATAAATGTTTTAGGAGTTTCAGAAGAAATAATTAAAAAGCATTCTGTGGTAAGTGCAGAAGTTGCATCTGCTATGGCTTTGAGTGTGAAAAACTTACTAAAAACCGACTACGGTATTGCTACGACTGGTAATGCGGGACCTTCAAAAGGTGATTCAGATGCAGAAATCGGTACTGTTTTTATTGCTTTGGCGACGCCGAACGAAGTAATTGTAGAAGAATTTAACTTCGGACAACCTCGTGAAAAAGTGGTAGATAGGGCAACAGTTAAGAGTTTAGAAATATTGCAGAAAGAAATTTTAAAATTTGTGCAATAATTTTTTGCTACAATGGTTTATTTTTCTTTTCTTTGCACCCTGATTTTGAATAACGATAAAAGATAAGTATAATGTCAAGAGTTTGTGACCTTACAGGTAAAAGAGCGATGGTAGGAAATAACGTTTCTCACGCTATGAACAAAACTAAGAGAAAGTTTTCTGTAAACTTAGTTAAAAAGCGTTTTTATCTTCCAGAAGAAGATAGATGGATTACTCTTAGAGTAGCAGCATCTACGATAAAAACAATTAATAAAAATGGAATCACTGCTGTTTTGAAAAAAGCACAGTCAGAAGGATTTATCAAATAATCTTTTCCTAAATAAATATATAGCAAGATGGCAAAGAAAGGTAATAGAATCCAAGTAATTTTAGAATGTACTGAGCACAAGACTTCTGGTGTTCCAGGAACTTCTAGATATATTACAACTAAGAACAAAAAAAATACTCCAGACAGATTAGAGATTAAGAAATTTAATCCAATCTTAAAAAGAGTAACTGTTCATAAAGAAATTAAGTAATAATTAGAGATTTTTGTAAATCTCGAATGGTTTAGCCATGAGAGTTTTATAAAAGCTTCAAATAACATTTGAATCATGGCAAAGAAAACCGTAGCATCGTTACAAACATCTTCTAAGAGATTATCAAAAGCCATCAAAATGGTAAAATCTCCTAAAACTGGTGCATATACATTCGTAGAATCTATTATGGCTCCTGAAGAAGTTGATGAATTCTTGAAAAAGAAATAATTACAATTACATTATATAGAAAAGCTACTTTCTTTCGGAAGTAGCTTTTTTATTACCTATATTTGTCTATAAATTTAAAGAAATGCAGTAATTGACTTTTTTTAATATGAATTTCTGTTTAAATTAAGGTTAATTGAAAAACAATTGCACTTTCTTTAAAGATTTGGATTTCTGATCTAAAAATCAAGAGATCTAATAAATCTAAAAATCTACAAAAAATGAGTTTTTTTAAAAAATTATTCTCTACCGAAAAAAAAGAGACTTTAGACAAAGGTCTTGAAAAAACAAAAACTACTTTTTTCTCTAAGTTAAGCAAAGCCATTGCTGGAAAATCTAAAGTTGATGATGATGTTTTAGATAATCTGGAAGAAATTCTTGTAGCTTCAGATGTTGGCGTAAATACAACTTTAAAAGTAATTTCAAGAATTGAAAAGCGTGTTGCTGAAGATAAATATTTAGGAACAGATGAATTGAATCAAATTCTTAGAGAAGAAATAGGGGCTTTATTATCTGAAACCAATACAGGCGAGGCAACTGAATTTGATATCCCTAAAGATAAAAAACCATACGTTTTAATGGTTGTTGGAGTAAACGGAGTTGGTAAAACTACAACGATTGGTAAGCTGGCTTATCAATTTAAAAAAGCAGGTCATAAAGTTGTTTTGGGTGCGGCAGATACTTTTCGTGCTGCAGCAATTGACCAATTACAAGTTTGGGCTGATAGAGTTGATGTGCCTATTGTAAGACAAAATATGGGGAGTGATCCAGCTTCTGTAGCTTTTGATACTTTACAGTCTGCAGTTGCTCAAAATGCTGATGTTGTGATTATAGATACCGCAGGACGTCTTCATAATAAAATCAATTTAATGAACGAATTGACGAAAGTAAAACGTGTTATGCAGAAAGTTGTTGCCGATGCACCTCACGATGTACTTTTGGTTTTAGATGGTTCTACAGGACAAAATGCTTTTGAGCAGGCAAAACAATTTACAGCGGCGACAGAGGTTACTTCATTGGCTGTAACTAAATTGGACGGAACTGCAAAAGGCGGCGTTGTAATTGGTATTTCAGATCAATTTCAAATCCCAGTAAAATATATTGGTGTCGGCGAAGGAATTGAAGATTTACAAGTCTTTAATAAGTATGAATTTGTTGATAGTTTCTTTAAATAATTTAAAATGAGTTTTGAGTCTATAAAAAATATACCAGCGATTGCTTTTTATTTTGCAAGCGTTATTTGTTTTGTTTTGGCAAATGTATTGAGAGATAACAATCTTTCTTTTTATTATATTTTGCTAGTGGCTGGTATAATTTTATTCTTTTTAGGTATTTTGAAAAGAATAAAAACTAATCGTTAGTTTTTTAGTAGAATTTTATTTCTAAAAAAAATATTGAGCTTTTAAATATAAAAAGTGTCTTTAAGACATTTTATATTTAAAAGCTCATTTTTTTATTGATACAAAGCATTAATCTTTTCCCATAAAGTTTTATCAAAATCTGATAAAGCTAGATTTACATTGTCGGCTGCGTCTCCCATTCTAATTACAACCATTTTCTTGCTTGGAACGACATATATTTTTTGATCGTTTTTTCCTAAAGCCATGAACATGTCATTTGGACCAGTCGGAATTACGCTTCCTTGAAATGTAAGCTGCGATTGTGGTAAATGATAAGAGCTTTTGCCGTTTAGCCACCATAAATAACCATATCCTAGATTAATATTTTGTGATGTGGCGGTTGCTTCATTAAAAAAAGATTCGTTCAAGATTACATTGTTTTCCCATTTTCCTTTATTCAGCATTAATAATCCAAAGCGCGCCATACTTCTTGTGGTACTTGTATAAACGCTGTTTACTCCAATCTGTACCCAAGTACCATTCATGCCTATTTTATCTCTTAATTTGGCATTGAAATAATTCTCCCAGCTTTGTCCGCTGGCTTTTGCAACAACATCTTGTAGTTTTACATAAACATTATGGTAAGCCCATCTTGTTCCTGCATCAGCTTTATAAATTAAATTGGCTGGTTCAACTTCATCGGTACTGTCATCTAATCCAGAAGTCATAGAGAGTAAATTTTTGCAGGTAATTTGGTTTTCTTGAGCAATTGTTTCGCTTGTCCAGCCAGTTCCAATGTAGTCGGATACTTTATTGTTAATGTTTAGTAATCCTTCTTGCTGCGCAATTCCAGTTAATGTTGAGGTTAAAGTTTTTCCGGCGCTTGCCCAATACCAATTTGTTGTGGCTGTATGATTGTTGAAATAATTTTCTAAAACAATTCGTCCGTTTACTAAAATCATAAAAGATTTGGAATGTTTTAATTCTAAGTAATCTAGCAGTGGTTGAACTGCATTTTGATTCCATTTTAAATCAGTCAGCGATTTTGTTTCCCAAGCATTTCCAGTTAAAGGAGGGAAATACATTGTTTCTGTTGGAGTTGAATCTGGTTCTGTTGAATCTTTACTACAGCTTATAAACGATAAGGCTGCTAGAATTGTACAAATAGTTTTAGTCATGTTTTTTGGTTTTGGTTTAGGGTTTGACTAAAAATATATAAAATAGTTTAATGTTAATAAACTTATTTCTTGTTATGTGGAAATTTACTGATCATCAGATCCCCATTTTGTACCATCAACAAAGACAATATAATAAGCTCTAATTTTAGTTATTTTATCAGCATCTGTAGAAAAGTCTTCCCAGAATTCTGTTCTGCTTTCTCCAGATTTTATTAAGGATATTACCTTTTCAGTAAATCTTCCTTCGGCATAAAAATATCTTCCATTTGCGGGTTTGTCAAATGCATTTTTACAGAACCATTCAAATTTAATGGCTTTAATATTTTTCTTTCCTGAGTTTTTGTAAATTAATTTCAGGTCTTTGTGATGGGAATAGTCGTTTTTTAATAATGTAGCTACTGTAATTTTTATGGGTGAAACTTCTTTTTTGCTTTTTAAAGAATCGTTTTTTATTGAGTCAGTATCTTTTAAGTTTGAAGTGATTGTCTCTACACTTTGTTTCTTAGTTTTTTCTGGCTTTTCGCATTTTGAGAATATTAGTATTAGACTAAAAAGTAATATCAATATTTTTTTCATCTTTTTTGTAGAGATTTTCAAAAGTAATTTGGATCTGAAATTCATTAAAAATGTGAATATCTTTTGCCCTTAAAGTTTTTATGTTGTTAAAATAGGGTAATTATTATAATGGGTATTAAAAAGATTGTTTTGGATAGGCTCAATAAATTAAGAGATAAAGCATTTCTTTTGATGATTATAAGTTTATCTTTGTAGTTCGCTAAAAATTTATTTTGAAAACTGAAGCACTAGCCCTGATGGAAGCGGCATCCTTTTACTTTTTTCTTTAAAAAGTAAAAGATATAGCGGACAGCAGGTATCAGCTCCTTAATATTATAATAATTATGAAGAACACTTTTATGATCTTGGTTTTGTCAATCTTGTTTGTAAGTTGTAAACAAGAAATAAAACCGACGGATATTACTAAACTAAACGGTTATTGGGAAATTGAAAAAGTAGTTTTTGACAAAGGCGAGCAGAAGGATTATAAAATGAATGAAACATTTGATTTCTTTCAAATTAAAAATAATAAAGGTGTTCGAACGAAGGTAATGCCGCAGTTTGACGGGACATTTTTAACGACAGATACATTTGAAAATGTATCAGTTCGCTTTGCTGGGGAACATGTCTTTTTAGATTATAAAACAGATTATGCAAAATGGAGTGAAGAAATTATTTCGCTTTCTGATGAGCAGTTAGTGGTTAAAAATCCACAAAAAATAGAATATCATTATAAAAAAGCGGGACCAATTAATCTATTGAATGATGGCGAAAAGAATAAATAACGAGTCTACAATAAGTGCAGTTTTGCAGCAAATTATTCAGGTGAATAAATTACAGCCTGGAATGGATCAAATCGATGTTCGTGATGCTTGGAAAAGCCTTATGGGCAGTGGCGTAAATACTTATACAAGAAATGTTGTCCTAAAAGGCAGTACACTTTATGTAGAATTAGGATCTGCAGTTTTGCGTGAGGAATTAAGCCACGGAAAATCTAAAATTGTTAAAATGATTAATGAGGAGTTAGGACGCGAGGTAGTAAAAGAGGTAATTTTGAGATAGCTCTTTTTAATAGGATTATTTTTAAAATAAAATAACACTTCTATTGTGGAGTGTTTTTTTTTGCGATACATTTGCGCGTTATTTTTTGTAAGTAACATCCCTTTAATAACCCAACAATTTAACAAACAATGAAAAAATTTTTACTTATTTTAACCGTATTATTTGCCTTAACTGCTTATTCTCAAAAGAAGAAAGTTGCTGTAGTTTCTTTTTACACTGACAAAACAATAGATCTTTCAGATTTAGGTTTAAATAGCATTGCAGCAGTAACAGATTTAGGAAATAATCCAAATTTTAACCTAGCGCCTATTTTAGAGAAGTATCATAATGCTTTTTTTAATGATTATGCTAAAAAATTTCCGTTTGATTTAGTTCCAGAAAGTGAAGTAACACAAAAACAAGAATATATTGATTTTACTCCAAAATTTGCTAGAGAAGGAGATGCAGGAAGCACTATCATTAATTATCCAGGATATAAATATATATATGAAGGAATAAATGGTTCAACTAATGAAGTAGCATCTGCTAAAATTTTTAGTGAGAAGGCTGACGGAGTTTTATTTACAGAAATTCATTTCGCTTTGCAAAAAGGATTTGCAGTTGGCGGAACTGGAACCGTTAAAATGAGAGCTTATGCAAGAATCGCTTTATATGACAAAAATGGAAAAAAAGTATTTGCATTTAATGAAGGAGCAAATTCTAAGAAAACTGGAACAATTGTAGGAGGAATACCTGTTTTGTCTTTTGATAAAGTATTGCCAATGTGTGAAAGTGCATTAGATGAGCTTCTAAAAGATTTAGATGGAAAAATTGAGAAAATGGTGAAAAAGACGTCTGATAACCTTTAATCCATTTTATAATTAAAAAATAAAAACCCGCTTCAATTGAAGCGGGTTTTTTATTTGATTGAAAATCAAAATTCTTATTAGAATTGCTCTCTTCCTGCAAAGTGGAATGCGCTTTCTATAGCAGCGTTTTCGTCGCTGTCAGATCCGTGAACTGCATTTTCTCCGATTGAAGTAGCGTATGCTTTACGAATAGTTCCTTCAGCAGCTTCAGCAGGGTTTGTAGCACCAATTAAAGTTCTGAAATCTTCTACTGCGTTATCTTTTTCTAAAATAGCAGCAACAATTGGTCCGCGTGACATGAATTCAACTAATTCTCCGTAGAAAGGTCTTTCTGCGTGAACTGCGTAAAATGCTTTTGCATCAGCTACAGTTAGTTGAGTTAATTTTAATGAAACGATTTTGAAACCACCATTAGTAATCATTGCTAAGATATTCCCGATGTGTCCGTTTGCAACAGCATCTGGTTTAATCATTGTAAAAGTTCTATTTGTTGCCATTTTATATTTTATTAAATTTTGTGCAAAAGTATACTTTTTTTATCAATTGATTTTAATAAATTCATAATTAAAACTTGATAGAAAGGTGTTTTGGTTAATAAAAATGTCTTTTGAGAACCATTTAAGTAATAATTAGCGATATGCTGTCGTGCATTTAATATAAAAAGCATAATTATAATAATAAAAAATACACTTTGGTATGTCTTTATATTAGATCTAGTTAAATTGTTTTATACTTTGAAAATCAGTTTGTTTCTGTAGAAAATCCATAAAATAAATGTCCAGATTGCTACATAAGTTAAAGCACCTGCGAGAGATGCTGTCATTGGATTGCTGAAAAATGGTGCAATTCCGAAGCGGTATAAATAATCTAAAAGATTGGTTTGTTCTTGTGGGTTTTGCGGATTTTGAAATCGAATCATAGTCAATGCCTGCGGAATAATCTGTGAAGCAAAGAATACAATCATTGGATTTACACCCCAAATAACAAATAACTTAAAACCTTTTTTATATTCGGCAATATCAATTATATAATACAGTAAAGCGAGACAAGTTGAAGCTAAACCTGTAGTATACAAAACATAACTGCTGCTCCAAAGTGATTTATTAATTGGAAATACAAAATTCCAAATTAATCCTCCGATAATTAAAGCGATTCCGGCAATTGCCATTTTTTTTGCTTTCTCGGTTTTTAAAGTATTTTGTAGTAATAATTGCCCTATCAGTAAACCAATAATTCCGTTTACAATTGACGGAATCGTGCTCAAAATTCCTTCAGGATCCCAAGTATTAGTTTCATGGTACATATGTCCTTTTAGAAGTATACTGTCGACCCAGGCTGCTAAATTAGTTCCTCGTTCTAAATTTGCCTCTCCAATTCCAGGAACGGGGATTAAAGTCATCACTGCCCAATATCCTAGAAGCAAAATAGCTCCCGTAATAATTTGTGTTTTCTTGGAGGTTTTTAAATATAAAAGTGAAACAACAAAATAGACTATTGCAATACGTTGTAAAACTCCTGGAAGCCTAACGTCTTGGTAGTTTTCGAAACCGCCGTAGGCTAAAAAGAGATAGATGATTAATATACTAAAAGCTAAAATATTTTTTACTTTAGTACTAAAACTTCCCATTAAAGCATATCCTACTGCAATGGTTATCGCTAGTCGACCAATAAGAAGGGGAATTCCGTCTAGACCAAATAATTGAATTTTTCCGAAGAAATTAAAAAATATTCCAAGACATAACATTCTTAGAGAACGAATGAGTATTTTATTAAATGTAGTATCGTCGTAAACTTTATCCGGCATTGCAAGTGGAACCGCAACTCCCATTATAAATATAAAAAACGGAAATACAAGATCGGTTGGTGTACAGCCGTTCCAGTGTGCGTGTAAAAGGGGCGGATAAACATTTCCCCAGTCACCGGGATTGTTTACAATAGTCATTAATAGAATAGTCAGTCCGCGAAAGACATCAAGCGAAATTAGGCGTTCTCTTACCATTTGGTTAGTTAGTTAATAGGTTATAAAAATAATTCTATTTGGTTTGAGAGAGCAATAATCTCGGAAATGAGCTGGTTATTTGTTCCGAAATACTTACTTTAATTTTTTAAAGATAATTATTTTAGGTGATTATGATGTTAAAATTATTTTCCAACGGTTTTAATTTCTGAATTAAAAGCGGAATTAGCTGTTCTCCATTTTCTAGATAAAATTCAGAGAAGTTTGCCTGACGTTCTTGAAGACTATAATTCGGAAACAATTCGCATTGCAAATCAGTTACACGCTGTAATTGATCTTGGAGTTTTCTCTTTTGAGCTTTTAACAAACGTTTTTCCAGATTTTCTAAACCTTTTTTCTGCTTTACTTCTTGTGCTTTTACAGCGCCACTAAAAGATTTGTCGGTCTTTTCAGCCAATTCAAAAAGATAATTAAATTGCTTTTCAAGCGCTTCTTTTTGTTCAGTTAAATCAATTGGAAAAGGAGATAGTTTACGGGTAATAGCATTAATTAAAACTTCAGATTTACTAAATAAATCTTTCCAGCTTAAATTTAAATTATCAGCTTTTTTAGCTTGTTTTTCTGTAGCTAAAAGAACTGAATTTCGAACCAATAAGATCGGGAAAGTAATGTTTACGGCATCAAAAAATGCTTTTAATTCTAACCAATAAGCAATTTCACCGCCTCCGCCAATGTAGCAAAGATTTGGCAGAATAATTTCCTGATATAACGGACGCATGATTACATTTGGACTGAATTTTTCAGGATTGCTGTCAACTAATTTTAGAATTTCTTCTTTAGAGAATGAAATTTTAGTGTTGTTAACCCAATATTTATCATCTTCAAAAATTATTCGTTCGCGGAGTTTATCTTCTATATAAAATAAGTTAATTTCTCTCGGATTTACCTGAACAGTATAATCTGAAAGATTTTCAATCGATTTTTGAACTTCCTTAAATGACGTTTGATTTTCTAACTCATTTTTTACATATGGAATAAAAACACGCTTTAAATCGGTATTGTCAGCATCTATAATAACTAAACCGTAATTTGAAAAAAGACTATTTGCCAAGAAACGTGTAGCATCAGCCAGATTTTCATGTTTTAAATAGGCTTCTTCAAATAGATCTTTTAAGGTATTTGCATTTGAGCTTGAACCTAATTCTTTAGAATAAACTTCAAATAAATCTTCTAGTCCTTTTGTAGATAACCTGCCGACAGGACCCGTGCTTTCGGCATTCCAACGGATTTTTTTTCCTTTAAAATTAAAATAATTAATTTCTTCAAAATCGTGATCTTCAGTCGCCATCCAATAAACAGGCACAAAATTATAAGAAGGATATTTCGATTTTAATTCTTTAGTTAAATTAATAGTAGAGATAATTTTATATAAGAAATACAACGGGCCAGTGAATAGATTTAATTGGTGGCCAGTTGTAATTGTAAACGTATTTTCTAACGCTAAAAGAGTGATGTTATGTTGAGTTGATTCTGAAATATCAATATTTTCATATTGTTTTTTTAAAGTATCAACTAATGCAGTTCTATTATTGTTATCAAAATTAGATGCTTTTTCTGCAATCTGTTTTTCGAAATTTTCCAGTGTAGGGAAGTTGTTGTACAGCGGTTTTAATTCTGTTTTTTGATCTAAATAATCTTGCATCAATTTAGAAAAATATCCAGAAGATTGAAAGCTGATACAGTCGGTAGGCATAATTTTAAATTTATTTTTGACAGCTGTAAATTTAATGAAAATATACAGTTAAAAACTCTTTTAACGATTGCTTAAGATTTGATTTTTGATTTTTCTTTTAAAGTGCCAGTAATCAAGATTTTAAAAACGGATCAAATGCTTATTTTTAAAATGTAAAATACATGAAATTTGTTAAAAAGCATAAGTGTTCTAAAACTAATTCTATTAAAGATGAATTATTGGTAATGAAACTATATTTTTGTAATCAAAAAAAAAGTTATATCTATTTTACATGAAAACGAACCCGAATCAAAAGAACTCCCTAAAACATGTTCTTTTTGGAAGCCTTATTGGCACGACAATCGAATTTTTTGATTTTTATATTTATGCCAACGCCGCGGTGTTGGTTTTCCCTCAGTTATTTTTCCCAAGTTCAGATTCTACAATAGCGACATTAGAATCTTTAGCTACTTTTTCAATTGCATTTTTATCCCGTCCGTTAGGTTCTGCTTTTTTTGGACATTATGGAGATAAAATCGGTCGTAAATTTACTTTGGTTGCAGCTTTGCTGACTATGGGAATTTCGACAGTTACAATCGGATTTTTGCCAAGTTATGCCAGTATTGGTGTTGCTGCGCCATTATTGCTGATGTTATGTCGTTTCGGTCAAGGTGTTGGTTTAGGAGGCGAATGGGGAGGAGCAGTTTTATTGGCGATAGAAAATGCACCGCCAAATAAACGTGCTTGGTACGGAATGTTTCCGCAATTGGGTGCTCCGATAGGTTTGTTGCTTTCAGGAGGAACATTTCTACTATTAACCGATTCTATGAGTAATGAAGATTTTATGGATTATGGATGGAGAATTCCGTTTATTGCCAGTTCGCTTTTGGTAATAGTAGGTTTTTATATTAGAACCAAAATTACGGAAACTCCTTCTTTTGAAAATTCTAAAAAAGATCACGAAGAAGTAAAAGTCCCATTTTTAGAATTAGTTAAATCGTATAAAAATCAACTTATTTTTGGAACCTTTGCAGCGATTACAACCTTTTTAGTTTTTTACTTAATGACGGTTTTTACATTAAGCTGGGCAACTTCGGACTTAGGAATTGTAAAGAGAGATGGATTATTAATACAATTATTTTCGGTATTGTTTTTTGCGATTTTTATTCCGGTTTCTGCTGTAGTGGCTGATAAAATCGGACGTCGTAAAATGCTTATTATAGCTACAGCAGCGATTGCTGTTTTCGGCTTTTTCTTTTCTTACTTTTTAAGCTCAGGAAATATTGTTTTAGTGACAACATTTGCCTGCATCGGAATGGCATTAATGGGATTCACTTACGGTCCGCTGGGAACTTTTCTATCTGAGTTATTTCCAACAAACGTTCGTTATTCTGGAGCTTCACTAACTTTTAATATGGCGGGAATTCTAGGCGCTGCTTTCGCACCTATGATTGCGATTTGGCTGGCTTCAACTTACAGTGTGAGTTACGTAGGTTTGTATTTAACAGCTGCTGCGTTTATTTCTTTAATTTCATTTTTGGTAATTAGTAAAGACGAGCATAAATTTTAATTTATACCTAGACAATAAGATTTAAGCAAAGTCCGCAACGTATTAATTTACTTTGCGGACTTTCTGTTTATTTATCTTTTTAAACTAAAATGACCCCTAAATTCTGTTCCATTTAATCTTTTTACAATAAACCAATAATCTGCGGCAGGTTCTTGACGGCCAATATAATTCCCGTCCCAAGAAGTGCCTGGGGCTAATTCCTTGATGAATTTTCCATATCTGTCAAAAATTTTTATTCCCGCATTTGGTGCTAAATAGGCAGGATTTATCATCCAAAGATCATTAAAACCATCACCATTTGGCGTGAAGAATTTTGGAAAAGGAAGTTCTTCAACTAAATTAATGCAATCTCTATCTGTTGCTTCTAGAATATTTACTGTAATTGGAATTCGGTCACTTTCACAGTTACTTATGGTTTGAGAAGCATAATAGGTAATTCCATTTTCTATGGATGTTTCTTCAGATAAAGTATTATTTGAGGAAGTACTTTCATACCATTTTATATTTTGTCCAATAATTTCAATATCATTAATGGTAGCATTTTTTTGAATGCAAAATTGCTGTGGAGAATTAGCAATTGGATTTGGTGTATCTTGAATTTTTACTGTTACAGCGAATCGTGGGCTTTCACAATCATTTAGAGTTTGTGTAGCATAATAAACAGCAGTTTGTAATAAACTTGTCTCTTGTAAAATATTTCCGTCTGTTGCTTTATCGTACCATTTAAGGTTTGTTCCTGTTATATTAAGGTTTTCTAAAGTAGCAATTTCATCAATGCAGAATTGCTGATTATTATTACCAGTTGGTAAGCCAGTATCATAAACTTTTACCAAAACAGGTGTTCGGTCACTCTCGCAACCAACAGTTTGAGAAGCATAATAAGTTCTGTTGTTCTCTAACAAAGTAGTATTTGGCAGAGAAGCTGCAGAAAAAGCAGTGTCGTACCATTTTACATTTTGACCTGTTATTTTAATGTTACTTAATTTTGCATTCTCATTTTTACAGAATTCTAGATTTCCATTGGTAGTTGGAGCAGCTGGAGTGTTTATAAATGAAATTGTAATTCCCAGTCTAGAGCCTTCACAATTATTTTCTGTTTGAGAAGCATAGTAAGTCTTTCCATTTTCTAAAGCTATTGTTTCAGCTAATAAATTTCCATTTGTTAGAGTATCATACCATTTTATAGTATTTCCGATAATTTGAATATTTGAAATAGTAGGATTTTGTCCTGTACAAAAAGATTGATTTGAATCTCCTGTTGGCGGAAGTGTATTTTGAATATTAATTTTAACCGGAGCTCTTTCGCTCTCACATCCGTTTATCGTTTGGGAAGCATAATAGATTGCTTTGTCCTGAAGTACAGTTGTTGTTGGTATAATCGCTCCAGCTGTTAGATCATTGTACCATTTAATATTTTGTCCAGTAATTTGAATGTCATTTAATTTTGCATTTTGATTAACGCAAAAAGTTTGTATAGGATTAACAGTTGGCAAAGGTTGGCTGCTGATAACAATGGTTTGATTTTGGGTTGAAGTATTTCCGTTTCCATCATTATAATTCCATGTAATTGTATAAGTTCCAGGTAAACTATATGAAGTGGATTTGTTGTTGTGCCAGTAATTGATCCTGCACATTCGTCTGTGGCAGTTGGAATTGTGGTTATAGTGGTAGTACAATCTCCAGTAACTGTGGGTAAAGTAATAATATCAGGAACTGGAGCTTCAACATCTCCAATAACAACATTGATTTTTTTTATATCGTTGTAGCCACCTATTCCTGTAATTAAACAGCTGTATTCTCCGCTGTTAGCTGTTGTTGCATTTACAATTGTCGGATTTTGATCTGTTGAACTAAAACCATTTGGACCAGTCCATGAATAATTTGTTCCTCCTGATGCTTTAAGTTCTAGTGTTTTGCCTATGCATACTGGAGAATTGCTTGAAATTAAAGAATTTGAATCATAATCTTTGAATTTTATAAGAAAGGCGTCTCCTGTATTAGGCTGATAATTACTTTTGTTGGGATAAAGATTTTCTTGATGCGTTCCCGAAGTCGAAATATTAGTTTTGCTATTAGTAGATCCAGCTAAATAAATATTGGAATTATCATCTAAACATGTCTGAAATGCATTATCTGCCATTTCTCCTCCAAAATATGTCGCCCATTCTCGTTGTCCATCAGTATTAAACTTTACTAAATAGGATTCGGTTCCTGAATTTTTGGTTCTCTGAAAAACATTTTCAGTTGGTTGAAAACCATCTTCAACACGACCTGTGAAGTAAATTGAACCATTTTTAGACACAGATCCTCCTAACGTTTCTGGAAAAAAGTAGGAGCCCCATAATTTTTGACCATTTCTGTCAAATTTAAATATGCATCCGTTACCGTTGCTTAATGAATTTTGAATATAAATTTCTTGAAAAACCCCAGTACTACCTAATATTATTGAGACTATTAGTTTTTCCGAAACAATAAATATTGTAATATGAATCTATGCCTAGATTGTAAAAATAATCATTATTTTCTCCACCAAAATAAGTTCCCCAAAGACGATTTCCATCTTGAGTGAACTTTACTAAGAAGCCATCATCTCTGATATTCGTTTTTTGGTGAGAATTTTCGGTTGCAATATTGTTAGTGCTTCTTGAATATCCAAGAAAAATAATATTTTCATCTGAATCGAATCCACACCCAGTTATAGCATCTAAATTACTGCCTCCATAATATGTTGCCCACTGGCGTATACCATCATAATTAAATTTTGCTATAAAACCATCATTTGTGTTATCCATTAAATTTCCAGCTACTATTTGATGTGCATCTACTGTACTAATATTTTCTCTGCTATTAGTTTCTCCACAAATGTAAAAATTCTCATGTAAGTCAATTGCAAAGCTGTTTATAGACTCATTTGCTAAACCACCGTAATAAGTTCCCCACTTTCTAATTCCGTCAGAATCAAATTTTGCTATAAAACCGTCAAAATATCCGCTTTTTATAGGTTGATGAGTCAATGGAGTAGAGATGTTATTGGTACTTAAACTTCTGCCAGCAACAAAAATATTATTGCTACTTGAAACTTTAATTTTTAGAATTTCATCAGTACTGTTACCGCCATAATAGGTACCCCAAACTCTTGTTCCATCAGAATTGAATTTGGCAAAAAATGCATCGTAATCTATACCTATTATCAACGATGTTTGAAAACTACCAGTCGAAGCAATATTATTTTGACTATAAGTAACTCCAGCCATGTAAACAAAATCATCTTTTGTAAAGAGTGAGGTTGCGTAATCAAATTCTTCTCCACCATAATAAGTCCCCCAAAGTCTAGTCGGCACAGGATCAATAACAAGAGTTTTTCCATCCACAGATTGGACTGTATCAAAGCCATAAACATTTCTTTTTACTTTTTTATATCTAACCGCGATCTCCTTTTTGCCATGGTCATCTTCGATCCAGCTTGCAGGAAGCGTTTCCTCCATTTTCCCAAAACGAACATTCATTAGGATTTTATTATCAACCAAATCGGTTTCTGCGCCATTGAATTTTAATTGAATATCAGAAATCTTTCCTTTCGGATGAATAACAAAATTATATTCAACTGTTTTTTAGGATCTTCGGGAATTGTAAAAACAACATCAATATTGGGATAAATATTTTTATATGTAATTTGTTTGTATTGATGAACTCCAACTATTCCTTCAGGTTTATTCGGAATATTATAATAATTATCAAAATCAGATGATTTCTGTCCTGTAATTAATTCAACTTTAGAATTGGAGTTTAGAAAATCAATATCTATTCTGTGAAAAATATATTCTAAATTGAATTCCTTTTTCTTTTCATCATCTTTTTCTGGAATTAAATATGGAAGTGTTTTTGATGTTGTCGAACCAAAAATTGGAGTCTTCTTTACTTCATAAATATCATACGAGAATCCATTTTTTTTCAATTGAACATTTAATCCGTTAGAATTTAATAAATATTTTACAGCTGAGTTTGATTTTCCTTTCTGATCAATAATTTGTCCTTTATTTTCTTTAAAACCAATTGATTGGTTTTTGTTTTGAGAAAATAATTGAATTGAAATTACTAATAGCAGTACAAGTAAAGTTTGTTTCATTTGACTATTTTGGATGTCGACAAATGTAGTTAAATATCCTACAATACAAAATCAGAAACTTAAAGCAGAGCGGCCAAAAATCTTTAACTTAAAAGTCTCCAAATATCTCGTATTTTTGCAAAAAAATAATTCCTCTTGAAAACGAAACTCTTTGTAATTACGCCTCCATTTACCCAACTGAATACTCCGTATCCGGCAACGGCATATATAAAAGGTTTTCTGAATACCAAAAATATCGAATCGGTTCAGGCTGATTTGGGAATTGATGTGATTTTAGAATTGTTTTCGAAAAAAGGATTAATTGATTTGTTTCAAGTTTCAAGTTTCAGATTTGAAGTTGCAAACATTGAAGTTTCAGATAATTCCAAGAGAATTTTTGCTTTACAAGACGAATACATCAAGACGATTGATTCTGTAATTCAGTTTTTGCAGGGGAAAAATCCAACTTTGGCATTGCAGATTTGTCAGGAAGATTTTCTGCCAGAAGCTTCTCGTTTTGCACAGTTAGAAGAACTCGATTGGGCTTTTGGAACAATGGGAACACAGGATAAAGCCAAACACTTAGCAACTTTATACCTCGAAGACATTTCCGATTTTATTGTTGAATGTGTCGACGATAATTTTGGTTTCAGCAGATATGCCGAACGTTTAGGCCGAAGTGCAAATTCTTTTGATGAATTGTATGGAGCGCTTCAACAGGAACCAACTTATATAGATTTGATTTTGATTTCGCTTTTGAAAGCAAAAATTGAAGCTGTAAAACCAACTTTGTTTTTAATTTCAGTTCCTTTTCCTGGAAATTTATACAGTGCTTTTCGTTGCGCACAATGGGTAAAACAAAATCATCCTGAAATTAAAATTTCGATGGGAGGCGGTTTCCCAAATACAGAATTACGTTCTCTTTCAGATAAACGTGTTTTTGAATTTTTCGATTTTATTACGCTAGATGATGGAGAAGTTCCAATTGAAGAATTAATTTTCAACTTAGAAAATCCAAATACTGTCACTTCGAGCGAAGCCGAGAAGCGATACAAAAGAACATTTTTATTAGAAAATGGAGAAGTAGTTTATAAAAATAATTCCTTAAAACACGACTACAAACAAGCTTATGTAGGAACTCCAGATTATTCAGATCTGCCGTTGGATAAATATATTTCAGTAATTGAAATTGTAAATCCGATGCATAGAATGTGGAGTGACGGACGTTGGAATAAGCTTACAATGGCGCACGGCTGTTATTGGGGAAAATGTACTTTCTGCGATATTTCATTAGATTATATAAAAGTCTACGAACCCGTTGCAGCAAGCCTGCTTTGTGATCGAATGGAAGAATTGATCGAACAAACTGGACAAAACGGATTCCATTTTGTTGATGAAGCTGCGCCGCCGGCTTTAATGCGTGCTTTGGCGCTTGAAATTCTAAAAAGAAAACTGGCCGTAACTTGGTGGACGAATATTCGCTTTGAAAAAAGTTTTTCAAAAGATTTATGTTTACTGCTAAAAGCTTCTGGTTGTATTGCTGTTTCTGGTGGTTTGGAAGTAGCCTCAGATCGATTATTAAAATTAATTGATAAAGGTGTAACTGTAGAACAGGTCGCGAAAGTGACTCGAAATTTTACTGAAGCCGGAATTGTGGTTCATGCGTATTTAATGTATGGATATCCAACGCAGACGATTCAGGAAACAGTTGACAGTCTCGAAATGGTGCGTCAATTGTTTGAAGCAGGAGTTTTACAATCTGGATTTTGGCATCAATTTGCTTTAACAGCACATAGTCCTGTCGGATTATATCCTGAAAAATTTGGCGTAACCAAAAAAACAGAAGCAATTGGAACTTTTGCCAATAACGATATTGATTACACAGATTCAACAGGAATAAATCACGATAAATTCAGTTTCGGATTAAAGAAATCACTTTTTAATTTCATGCACGGAATTTGTTTTGATTATGAATTGCAAGACTGGTTTGATTTTAAAATTCCGAAAACCAAAATTCATCCCGATTTTATTTTTGATGCACTTCAGGAACAAAATGATTTCAATACAAAACCAAATGCAAAAGTGGTTTGGCTTGGCGGAAAACCATCTGCTGAAATTTTTATAAAATCGAAAAAAGGAAGAAGCTGGGAAATGTTGTCTTTAACCTTTCACGATAAAAAAGAAAGCTTCAATATTCAAACCAGCAAAGAAGAAGGGGAGTGGCTGATTTCAATCTTGTCTAAAATTTCAATTTCAAGTGCTAAAAATTATACCTTTCAAGAAGTGAAAAATGATTTCGAAACTTCATTAGAGGATTTCGAATTATTTTGGTATTCTAAACCTATAAATACGCTTCGTGAATTTGGATTATTAGTGCTTTAATACTCCAAACATTCACCATCTTTAGGAATAGACGTTTTTATTAAAAGCCCATGATCTGAAAGAGCAGATCGTAATTGCAATCTAGTTGTTGGGCAATGATTTAAAGCTTCTAAATGATTGGCAAGAACTTTTCCTGGAGCAAGGGTTGCAAATTTCAAAATGTCATCCATTCGCATTAATAATGGCTGTCCGATATCTAATCGCGCAGTACCGCAGGCGACAATCGAAATATCTGGTTTTAGCTGTGTTAGAACTTTTTCGACATGTTCGGTAAAAATAGTGTCAGAGCTTATATAAATTGATTTTTGATCTGCCAATTCGATAAGAAATCCCATGACATTTCCCATAAGTTTAGAGATAAGACCGTAACCATGAATGGCAGGAATTCCAGTTATTTTTCCGTCTAAAAATTTTTGAGGTTCCCAATATTCTAAAGTTTGAATAACAGTCAGTCCTCTTTGAAGAAGTGCTTTTTCGTCCTTTGAACTGCAGATTACAGGAACACTTTTTCTTCGTAAAAATACTTCGCCGGCTTTATCAATATGATCTGGATGCAAATGAGTAATTAAGCAATGTGTAACTCGGCTTAATATTTCTCGGCTGTTTTTTGGCAGTGCCACCAGCGGATTTCTTTTGGGCTTGTATCTAAAAATAGTAAAAGGCGGAATTGTTTTTCTTTTGCCTAACATTGGGTCCACTAAAATGACATGCTTTTCTGTTTCAATCACCAAAGTAGCATTTCGCAAATGATGTAATTTCATATCAAGGAAATTTAGATATTAAAAATACAAAGTTTTTCGAAAATCTATTTACAGATTTTTCTTTATTTTTAGCAAAATTGTTATCATTTTGTTTATGTATTTACAAGAAGGTTTTCATACCTATTTCATTTATATTCTTACAAATAAAGCGAGATCTGTTTTTTATGTTGGTGTTACAAATAACCTTAAAAATAGATTGTTGAAACATAAAGAAAATATTCTACTTGAGAATAAAACTTTTGTGTCTAACTATAAAGTTGAGTTTTTGCTTTACTATGAAAAATTTAATTGGTTTCAGGAAGCAATAGCACGTGAAAAAGAAATTAAAGGATGGAGGAGAGAGAAGAAAATAGCATTAATAAAAACTATGAATCCTGACTTAGATTTTTTAAACTATTAATTTACGAAGAGATTTGGTCAGAAAAGGTTTAATAGTTTAGTTTGTCATTCCGACGAAGGAGGAATCTCCATAAGTAACTCGCCAAAGATTTGTCATGACTGTGTATAAACCTTGCGTTAAGTATTATTTATAGGTAAATTTGAACATTCTGTATGTCATTCCGACGAAGGAGGAATCTCCGCAAGTAGCTCCTCAAAGATTGGTCATAACTTTGCGGAATATTGTCGCGGAGATTCCTCCTTCGTCGGAATGACATACTGTACGATTATATTTCTTAAAACTGGTTATCCAATAGAAAATCGAAACCCAATACCATGAAGGTTTTCTATCGAAATACCTTCTTCATTTGCTAATATTTTGCGAAGACGTGAAATAAATACGTCAAGACTTCTACCCATAAAATAATCATCAGTTCCCCACAAAGAGGTTAAGATTTGTTCGCGCTTTAAAACCGAATTTTTATGATCTAGAAAGAGTTTCAATAATTCGGCTTCACGCTGGGTAAGACCTACTTTTTCTTCTTCATTAAAAAGAATAAAATTTTTAGTGTCAAACTGATATTTTCCTACTTCATAAATAGTTTTTACAGACGCAATATTTTTCTGCGAACGTTTTAAAAAAATCTCAATTTTCAAAAGTAATTCCTCAATACTAAAAGGTTTTACCAAATAATCATCGGCTCCCAGACGTAATCCTTTAATTCTGTCTTCTTTTAAAGTTTTTGCCGAAAGAAAAATGATAGGAATATCAAGATCGATTTTTCTAATAGCTTCTGCCAAATCAAAACCATCCATTTTTGGCATCATAATATCAAAAATGCAGATATCAAAATCTTCTTCTTCAAAAGTTTGCAACGCCGCTTTTCCGTCAGAACAATGAATTACTTCATAATTATTCTGCTCCAAATTGTCTTTCGTTAGAAAGGCAAGAGTTTCATCGTCTTCGGCATAAAGTATTTTGAAATTTTTCATTTTTTATAAGGAATTGATAAGGTTATTGTTACTCCTTTTTCAACATTATTTTCGGCTTTTATTTTCCAATTCTGCAGTGAGCAGATTTCTTTCACATAATATAAACCGAGACCAAATCCGTTGACTTCATTACTTTTCTCGTTCTGAACACGGTAAAATTTATCAAAGATAAAAGATATTTTTTTAGGAGTAATCCCGATTCCATTATCAATAAACTCAAGTTTTAAACAATTTTTATCTTCGGTAATTTTGATTATTACTTCTGGCTTTACGCTGCAGTATTTTACAGCATTATCCAATAAATTATAAACTAAATTAGCAAAATGAAAAGTATCAGTTTCTATTGAATAATCATTCGATGAAGTTTCAATGGTAAAAACAGCATCTGGATATTTTAAATTGATGTTTGAAATTGCTTCTTCAATTATAGGAACAATTAGGATATTCTCTTTTTTAAGTTCTAAAGGAGCATAATCTGCTTTTGCAACATTTAGAATTTTTTCAATATGGCTATTTAACTTATTTCCTTGACTAATAATAATATCGGTATAAGTATATAACTTTTTATCTTCTTTAATTGGCTTTTGCTCAATTAGATATTTAGAAGCGATAAGAATAGATGCCAGAGGCGTTTTAAACTCATGCGTCATGTTATTGATGAAATCACGCTGTAATTCAGAATATTTTTTTTGCTGTAAAAGTTTAAAAATAGAATAAACATAAATCAGTAAAATTAAAATTAACGCCGTTGAAAGGATAAACCAAAAACGCATAGAACTAAATAAATACGTAGTTTCATTAGGAAAACGTACAGCGAAATAATAAACCAGATTTTTATGCTTAGGGAAATAAACAGTTTTTTTGCATTCTGCTTTTTTCTTTGAAAGCGAAATATAATCACCATAAATCATTTCATCACTCTGGCAGTTGTACATCGCGTATTCAAAATCTGTAGTGATATTCATTTTTTTGAATTCCGTTTTTAGATAAAACTCTAAAATTTCAGGTTCAAATTCATTATCGACATTTACAATATAATAATCGTTGGATATTTTCTGTACGGGATTCTGTACCGGCAGTTCATGATTTGTTCCTTCATAGAGCTTTTTTGCCACTTCCAGTAAAGCAATATGTGCTTTCTGGCTAAGCTTTTTTTGTTCAATTGTAAAAGCCTCTTTTGTCCATAACAATTGTGCCACCAAAATACTAATGATGGCTACCAATCCTAAGAGAATGATGCTGTTGAGTTTATTAATTTTCAAGAATAAGGAATTTTAAAAGTGTAATATTAATCAATTTTACCCTGAAAATAAGCGATTAACAAGTCATTAACAAACATTTGAAAGCGGTTAACAGCGATTTTGTTTTGTCTGAAATACCTTTGTAATATCAAATTAGAACTATAAACCATTTTAAATATATCCGTTATGAAAATGATTAAAATTTCGATGTTAGCTTTGGCTTTAGGGCTAATGTCTTTTTCGGCAATTGCTCCAGTAAAATCTTTAGTTTCAGAGACTAAAATTTCAGAAACTTCGGCTTCTACAATTACTTGGAAAGCAGAAACAATAGATGTTGGACAAATTCCACAAGGAACTCCAAAGGCAATTGTTTACGAATTTAAAAATACTGGAAAAACAGCTGTTGTGATTACAAACGTTAAAGGATCTTGCGGTTGTACGGCTACAGATTACACCAAAGAACCAATTCAGGCTGGAAAATCTGGAAAAGTTACTGCAACTTACAATGCTGCAAACAAAGGTGCATTTACAAAAACAGTAACTGTAACAACTAGTGCAGAAACAGCACCAAAAATCCTTACTTTAAAAGGTACGGTTATCTAAGAATTTTAATAGGTTGGTTATATGGCAAGCTCCAGACAAGTAATTGTTTGGGGCTTTTTTTATGCAGTTTAATTACTTTTAAAATCAGAAAAAAAGATAAATAAGATTTATTTGCGAAGACTTTGATTTAATAGAATTTTTTCTACTTTTAATAAAAAATTCTGGTATGAAAATTTGGTATTCGCTTATTATTACGGTTGTACTTTTTACTGTTTTTTCGTGTAACTCTAAAGCAGATAAAAAAGAGGAAAATTCGATAAAAACAGTTGAGAAAATTCCAGAATTGAAACTTACAATTGACAGTACTCGCGTTGCTGCATTTTATGAAAGTTATCCGAAACTTTCAAAATTTAAAAGTGATGTAACTTCTTTATATCAAAAAAATAAATCAACTCAATTGTGGCAGGATAATAAAGGCGTTGTAGAATTTGGTAATACTTTATTCAACCAATACAAAAATTTGGATCAAGAAGGATTAAAAGCAAATTTTCCATACAGCGAACAATTGAATTTGGTTTTTGATAATAATGCTGCCAAGAAATTATCAAAAGAAGATACGGATTTACTTCTTTCTAATCTCTATTACTATTATGCCGAAAAAGTATATGGAGGATTTGATGAAAAAACGGTTATTTCTTTAGAATGGCTTTTACCTCGTAAGAAGTTCAATTATCAAGTACTTTCAGATTCTATCTTTATAAAATCGACCATTTTAGACGATAAGAAAAGAAAGATGTTCAGCCAATATTATAAACTTCGTGATGCTCTAAAAGAATACAGAGAAATTGAGAAAAAAGGAGGCTGGAAAACCATTGAAACGGGAGACGATTTTAAAAGTTTAAAATTAGGCGATTCTTCAAATGTTATAGCTCAAATTAGAGAAAGACTTTTTGTAACCAAAGATCTTAAAGAAGATACTAAAAGTGCAGTTTGTGATACGGTTTTAATAAAAGCCATGAAAAACTACGAACTGCGTCATGGTTATGCGCCAAAAAATACCATTTTAGCAGAACATATAAACGATTTGAATATTCCAGTTTCTGACAGAATAAAAACCATAATCGCTAATATGGAACGCTGCAGATGGATTGATCCTGAATTGGAAAAAGGGAAAAAGTACATCGAAGTAAACATTCCTGAATTTAAATTGTATTTAATTGAGGATGGAAAAATTGCTTTTACTTCGCCTGTTGTTGTGGGGAAAGCAATGACAAAAACCGTAATTTTCAGTGGAATGATGAACAATATTGTTTTTAGTCCGTATTGGAATGTGCCACCGAGTATTATTGCAAAAGAGATAAAGCCAGGAATGGCGAAAGATAAAAACTATCTTCAAAAGAAAAATTTAGAGTGGAATAACGGGGCAGTTCGCCAGCTTCCAGGAAAAAATAATTCTTTAGGATTAGTGAAGTTTTTGTTTCCAAATTCAAGCAATATTTATCTGCATGATACGCCTTCTAAAAGTTTGTTCGAAAGGGAAAGCAGAGCTTTTAGCCACGGCTGTGTGCGTGTTGCAAAACCTCGTGAATTGGCAATTGAATTGTTAAAACCAGATCCATCTTGGAATCCTGCCAGAATCGATAAAGCCATGCACGCCGGAAAAGAAAGCTGGTATACGCTTAAGAAAAAAGTTCCCGTTTATATTGGCTATTTTACAGCGTGGGTAGACCGCGAAGGGCAGTTGAATTTCTACAAAGATATTTATCAAAGAGATGAAAGTCTACTGAAACTATTGACGGAAGAATAAAAGTTTAAATTCCAATTCCAATAATAAGCTGGATAAATTCCAAATTCCAAAAATGGTTTTTTAAATTTTGTTTTATTCAGAAGGGAAAAAACGAACCCAGAGATTAATGGATTAAAAAAATTATAGAAAATGGCTGCTAATCTTTTAATCTGTGGTAAAAACTATTTAGATAAAACATCAATACATTTATAAAAACGTTTGGTATAATGTTCTGTATCAAGAGCTGTAATAGTAACCTGCTGTGCTTTTCCAGATGAGGCGTGAATAAATTTAGAATGCATCCCGTTAGCTTCGCATATAATTCCAAGATGACCAACAATAGTTCTGTCTTTGTAACCGTAAAAAACTAAAATATCTCCAACCTTAAAATCTTCAGGTTTTAGAGCTTTTCCCAAATTCTTATAACCGCTTGAGCTTCTAGGCAATGTCAAACCAAAATTGCTATACACATAACTTACAAAACCAGAGCAGTCAAAACCTTTTTTCGGATTACTGCCTGCGTACAAGTAAGGTGTTCCCAAATATTGCTTGGCATATGCAATAATAGAATCCCGATCAATTTCGGCTTCAATTTTAGGATATTGAGTTATTTTTTGTTTCTCTTCCCTTTTTACAGTGAAAGAAGAAAGTAAAAAAAGAGGAAGTAAAAAAATATAAAGGATTGATCTCATTTTTTTTTAGTCTAATATAAGTTGAAACGTTAAAGATAAACCGTTATTTTATTTTAAAAGAACAAAAACACCCTTTAAAAGTACAAATAGCATTCGTTATCCTTCAAATGATGTGTTTATGTGGTGTTTTTTTATTGCATTTTGACATTTTAGTATCTTTCTGTCTAGTTCATTTCAAATATATTTGTGAATCGTATTTATATTTTAACAAATAAATTATGTTTCCCAAAAAAATAGCTCTTTTAATTTCGTTTTTGCTGATTTCGATCGTTTCGACTTCGCAAACTCAAAATTCAAGTAAAACTTTTTTATACCAAGGCCGAATTGATAAACTTCAAAACGATAATGTCATTTTGATAGGGACCGCTTCTTCGGTTTCGTTTAATTTTATTGGAAATGAATGTTCAATTGCACTTCAGAGTGTAGATTCTTACGAACATCATAATTATGTTCAGTTGGTTTTGGATGGAAAATATATTGGGAAAATCAGGATTGAAAAAGGTGATGTTCAAACATTTCCAATAAAAGTGACTTCAAACAAAAAAGAACATCGTTTAGAAATCTATAAAAATACAGAAGCACAAAGCGGTAATATTTTATTTGCTGGAACAACAGCAAAACTGACTACAATTTCTTTTAAAAAGAAAAAGAAAATCGAATTTATAGGAGATTCTATAACTTGTGGTGCGGCAAGTGATCCGTCTGATATTCCTTGTGATAAGGGAGAATATATGGATCATCATAACAGTTATTATGCATACGGACCAAGACTTTCGAGAACGATTGGTGCCGATTATTTAATGAGCTGTGTTTCTGGAATCGGAATGTATCGCAACTGGAATGACGAAAACAAAGACGAAGCAATAATGCCGGATATTTATCCGAATTTATATTTAACGAAAGATCCTTCAAAACCTAAATATGATTTTACTTTTCAGCCTGATATTATTAGTATTGCTTTAGGAACAAATGACTTTTCTGGCGGAGACGGAAAAAAAGAACGTCTGCCTTTTAATCCAGAAAAGTATGTTTCGAACTACATAAATTTCATCAAAATGTTGTACAACCATAATCCGAATGTGCAGATTGTAATTACAAACAGTCCAATGGTAGGCGGAGAAAAAGCAGTTGTTTTTGAAGATTGTCTGAATAAAGTAAAAGCGACATTCGATTCTGATAAAAAACACAAACCAATTCAGATTTTCAAATTTAAGCCGATGACGCCTAAAGGTTGTTCAGGACATCCAGATGTGGCAGATCATAAAGTTTTGGCTGATGAATATGCTCCATTTTTAAAAAGCTTATTACATGAAAAATAATATTTATAAGTTTGTTTTCTTTCTATTGATTTCCAGTACTATGATGGCAAACGTTTCGCTTCCGAATATTTTTAGTGATAATATGGTTTTACAGCGCAATTCTGAAGTGAAAATTTGGGGTTGGGCAAATCCAAAAGAAGAAATAAAACTGGTTTCTGGCTGGAATAATCAGGAATATAAAACCATTGCCAATAATCAGGCAAAATGGGAAATAACGATTAAAACTCCAGAGGCTGGCGGACCTTTTTCTATTTCGATAAAAGGCTACAATGAAGTCATTTTAAAAAATATTTTGATTGGAGAAGTATGGCTTTGTTCAGGACAATCGAATATGGAAATGTCGGCAAGCTGGGGAATTGACAATGGCGAAAAAGAAGCAAAAAATGCTGCAAATCCGAATATTCGATTTTTTACGGTTTCGAAATTGACTGCAGAAAGTCCGCAGAATAATTTATTGGGAAACTGGACAGAATCTACTCCGGAAACCATGAAATATTTTAGTGCGGTAGGTTACTTTTTTGCTAAACGCCTTCGCGAAGATTTAAAAAATGTTCCAATCGGATTAATTTCTTCCAATTGGGGCGGTACTCCAGCTGAAATATGGATGCCAGAATATGTGGTTAATAATGATCCTCTTTTACTGGAAAATGCCAAAAAACTAAACGAACAAGAATACGGACCAAGACAGCCTGGCCGTGCGTATAATGCAATGATTTATCCAATTGTCGGATTTAAAATTGCTGGAACGCTTTGGTATCAGGGAGAATCGAATGTAGGTTCTTTGGTTTATGATAAAACTTTAGGCGCCTTAATTACCTCATGGAGAAAAGAATGGAAGGATGATTTTCCGTTTTATTATGTTCAAATCGCGCCTTTTAAAACTGGAAGTAATAATTTCTCAAATGTTACGGTTAGAGATTCTCAAAGAAAATTATTGAAAGAAGTTTCAAAAACTGGAATGGTCGTTATCAGTGATATTTCAGACACAATTGATATTCATCCAAAAAATAAAAAGGATGTTGGAATTCGTCTGGCCAATTTGGCTTTGGCTGAAACCTACAAAGTAAATTCCAATTTGGTTAATGGACCGCTTTTTAAAGACATTAAAATTGAGAAAAATAAAGTGTTAGTTTCTTTTGATTATGCTGATGGATTGTATTTTAAAGACAAAAAATCGAATCAATTTGAAGTAGCGGGAGGCGATGGCGTTTTCTATCCAGCTGAAGCTTCGATTAAAAATAACGAAGTGATTTTGACAAGTAAAAAAGTTGTAAATCCAGCAAAAGTGAAGTTTGCGTGGGGAAATACAATACAGTCAGATTTGTTTAATAAAGTGAATCTGCCTGCATCTTGTTTTACGTCGGAATTTTAGGTTTTAGTCCCGAAGCCTCGGGATGATTTTAGATTTTTTGTGCAATTTTTGTCATGCTGAGTGATCGCGAGGCTTCAGGAGAAGCCAATAAAATTAAGACCCAAAGTTTGTCATTGCGAGGAACGAAGCAACCACATTTGCAAAATCCAGTATGTGGCTTATTTTTAGTGAGGTTGCTTCGTTCCTCGCAATGACAAGATTGTTTCTTTTGAAAATGTTTGCGTGAGGGATAGCAGTGGAAAGCCCACAGCCTGACGAAGGAAGTGCGAGGACTTGAAACGGATAGCCCGGCCCGCCTTTTTCGGCGGGACACGCCCAAAATATGAACTATCTGACCATTATACTATTATGAAAAATAAAAAAATAATAACTATTGGGGTTTTTGCCCTTTTTACTGTTGGAAATATGAATGCACAAAAAAAGCCGTATCTGGATAAGAATAAAACTGTTGAGGAGCGTATAGATTTGCTTTTGCCGTTGATGACTTTGGAGGAAAAAGTGGGGCAAATGAATCAGTATAACGGTTTTTGGGATGTAACGGGACCAGCACCAAAAGGCGGAACAGCCGAATTAAAATACGAACATTTAAGAAAAGGATTGGTCGGATCGATGCTAACGGTTCGTGGCGTGAAAGAAGTTCGTGCCGTACAGAAAATTGCGGTTGAAGAAACTCGATTGGGAATTCCGTTAATTATCGGATTTGATGTAATTCATGGTTATAAAACGTTAAGCCCGATTCCGTTGGCAGAAGCGGCGAGTTGGGATTTAGAAGCGATTAAAAAATCGGCGGCGATTGCGGCTGATGAAGCTTCGGCATCTGGAATAAACTGGACGTTTGGGCCAAATGTTGATGTAGCCAATGATGCACGCTGGGGACGTGTAATGGAAGGTGCGGGAGAAGATCCGTATTTAGGAAGTAAAGTGGGTTACGCGAGAGTAAAAGGTTTTCAGGGAGAAACGGTTGCTGATTTGGCAAAAGTAAATACGATTGCGGCTTGTGCGAAACACTTTGCGGCGTATGGTTATGTTGAAGCTGGATTGGAATATAATATCGTGGATATCAGCAATTCTAAATTGTATAATTCGGTTTTGCCTCCTTTTGAAGCGACTGTAGAAGCTGGAGTTCGTACGTTTATGAATTCGTTTAATACACTGAATGGTGTTCCGGCAACTGGAAATGCCTTTTTACAAAGAGATATTTTAAAAGGAAAATGGAAGTTTGACGGATTTGTGATTTCTGATTATGCGTCAATCCGCGAAATGATTGCGCACGGTTACGCAAAAGAAGAAGCTGATGCAACAGCAAAAGCTGTAATTGCGGGTTCTGATATGGATATGGAATCGTATTTATATGTGGCAAAATTGGTTGATTTAGTAAAGTCAGGAAAAGTAAAAGAAGCTTTGGTTGATGATGCTGTTAGAAGAATTTTACGTGTGAAATTTGAGTTAGGATTATTTGATGATCCGTACAGATATTGTGATGAAAAACGCGAAAAAGAAGTTGTGGGAAGCAAAGCCAATAATGACGGCGTTTTAGACATGGCGAAGAAATCAATTGTATTATTGAAGAATGAAAAGAATTTGCTTCCGCTAAAAAAATCAGGACAAAAAATTGCTTTGATTGGCGCTTTGGCAAATGATAAAAATAGTCCGTTGGGAAGTTGGAGAATTGCGGCTTCTGATGATACAGCAGTTTCGGTTTTAGAAGGAATGCAGCAATATAAAGACAATCAGCTGACTTTTGAAAAAGGAGTTGATTTATTAAAACAAAAAGCGACTTTCTTAACGGAAACGGTTTTCAACACCACAGATAAAAGCGGATTTGAAGCAGCGAAAAAAGCGGCAAAAAATGCCGATATTGTCGTAATGGTTTTAGGCGAATATGGTTTCCAAAGCGGTGAGGGAAGAAGTAGAACCGATTTGAATCTTCCAGGTTTACAGCAGGAATTATTGGAGGAAATCTATAAAGTGAATCCGAATGTAGTTTTGGTTTTAAATAATGGTCGTCCCTTAAGTATTCCGTGGGCAGCGGAAAATGTTCCGGCAATTGTAGAAGCCTGGCATTTAGGAACACAGACAGGAAATGCCGTTGCGCAGGTTTTATATGGAGATTATAACCCAAGTGGAAAATTGCCAATGTCTTTCCCGAGAAATGTAGGGCAAGTGCCAATTTATTATAACAAATACAGCACAGGAAGACCAATTGACAGCGATAAAAATGTTTTCTGGTCGCATTATATGGATGTGGAGAAAACGCCTCAGTTTCCGTTTGGTTTTGGATTAAGCTATACCAAATTCGATTATAAAGACTTGAAAATAAGTAAAACTGCTTTTGCAAAAGGAGAGAAAGTTCAGGTGAGTGTTGCCGTTACCAACTCAGGAAATTATGATGGAAAAGAAGTAGTGCAATTGTATATTCATGATGAATTTGCAAGTATCGTTCGCCCAATTAAGGAGTTAAAAGGCTTTGAATTAGTTAGTCTTAAAAAAGGAGAAACGAAAACGGTAAACTTTACTTTAACGGATAAAGAGCTTGGTTTTTATGATAATGAAGGAAATTATTTAGTTGAACCGGGAACTTTTAAAATTATGGTTGGAGGAAGCTCTGATAAAGGTTTGCAGGGTGGTTTTGAAATTAAAGAATAGAAGTTTGCCGCATAAGGCTCTAAGATGTGAAGTTTTAATCTCGCAAAGTCGCAGAGTCGCAAAGTTTTTTGAATAGCCTCCAGTTTTAACTGGAGGTTTAAGATTTAAGTTTAAAGGGCTTTAGCCAAACTTAACAGGTTTGGCTAAAGCCCTTTCGTTTGTGTTTATATCTCCATCCAGCTAAAGCTGGATGCTATTCAATCTTGATGTTAAAATTAACTTTGCGACTCTGCGAGATTAATTACTCATATAAGATTTTCTCTCGCACATTTAGCGGATGCGGCAGATTTTTTTATCTCCTAAATCTGCAAAATCTGCGAGAGTTTTTTGTATTTTTAAAACCTATAAAAACTCCAACCCTTAAATTAAAATAATGAAATATAACAGATGCGGAAAAAGCGGGTTATTATTACCTGAAATTTCTTTAGGATTATGGCATAACTTCGGTTCAGTAGATAATTTTGATAATGCTGAAAGTATTGCTGTAGAAGCTTTTGGCAAAGGTATTACTCATTATGATTTAGCCAATAACTACGGACCAGTTCCTGGTTCTGCAGAAACTAATTTTGGTAAAATTCTATGGCATAATTTTCAAGGAAACCTGCGTGATGAAATCATTATTTCGACAAAAGCCGGTTACACCATGTGGGATGGACCGTATGGCGATTGGGGTTCTCGTAAATATTTATTGTCAAGCTTAGACCAGAGTTTGAAAAGAATGAAAGTCGATTATGTTGATATTTTTTATTCACATCGTCCAGATCCTGAAACGCCGATTGAAGAAACGATGATGGCATTAGATCACGCCGTGAGAAGTGGAAAAGCGTTGTATGTCGGAATCAGTAATTATTCGGCAGAGCAGACTCGTGTTGCAGTTGATGTTTTAAAACAATTGGGAACTCCATGTTTAATTCATCAGGCAAAATATTCGATGCTGGAGCGTTGGGTTGAAAATGGTTTATTAGATGTTTTGGAAGAAAAAGGAGTAGGGTGTATCGCATTTTCGCCTTTGGCACAAGGACTTTTAACAGATAAATATTTAAACGGAATTCCTGAAAATTCAAGAGCGCATAACCCAAATGGACATTTCAAAGAAGATGAGGTGACACAAGAAAGAATTCAGAAATTAATGCAGCTGAATGAAATTGCTCAGAACAGAAATCAATCTCTGGCGCAAATGGCTTTGGCTTGGCTGCAAAAAGATAAACGAATTACATCGGTTTTAATTGGTGCAAGTTCTGTGAAACAATTATGTAATAATATTGATTGTCTGAAAAATACGGAGTTTTCGAATGATGAGTTAAATGCGATTGAGAAGATTTTATCTTGACTGTATCAAACCTAACAGGTTTTTAAAACCTGTTAGGTTTCTATATTTTTTTATTGAATAATCATCGCCAATCCACCACCGTTTGCTAATCGATACGTTAATTTCGTTGCAGAATCAATTGTAATGATTTCTCTTTTATAATCCGTTGCAGCTTTATCTGCATTTAAACCATCAGAGAAAATTTCAGCTTGGAATTTTTTGCCTTTTTCAAGGAAAGAAAAATCGATAGTAATATCTCTGGAATCCCAATTTGTAATTGAACCTAAATACCACGTATTGCCTTTTCTTCTGGCAATGGAAATGTATTTACCAACTTCACCATTTAAAGAAACCGTTTCATCAAAAGTTGTTGGAACTTTAGCAATAAAATCGGTACTTTCCTGCTCTTTCATAAAAGCTGTTGGACTGTCTGCCATCATTTGCAAAGGCGCTTCAAAAATAGTGTAAAGTGCCAATTGATGACATCTTGTTCCCTGACTCATTGGGTTGGAATGACTTGGTTTGAATTCGCTTTTTGTGGCATTTCTCATTGCGCCAGGCGTATAATCCATTGGGCCGGCCATCATTCTGATAAACGGAATCGTTGTGTCGTAAAGCGGAACATCGTCATTTGGTGTCCATTTATTATTTTCTAAACCTTTTACACCTTCAAAATTTAGAATGTTTGGATAAGTTCGCTGAATCCCGGTTGGTTTGTACATTCCGTGAAAATCAATAATTAATTTATGATTGGCTGCTCTTTGAGCAATATCGTAAACTGAATTGACCATTTTAGCATCATCACGATCAATAAAATCAACTTTAAAACCTTTTATGCCTAGCTTTGCATAATTATCGAAAACGGCTTCTGTTTTATCATGTATGGCCATCCAAGAAGCCCACAAAATAATTCCAACGTTTCTGTCTTTCGCGTAGGCGATTAAAGCTTCGAGATCGACATTCGGATTGTGTTTCATAATATCGGTTTCTACACTCCAGCCTTCGTCTAAAACCACATATTCCACTTTATTTTTAGAAGCGAAATCAATATAATATTTATAAGTCTGTGTGTTAATTCCGGCTTTAAAATCAACATTATAAATGTTCCAGTCGTTCCACCAGTCCCACGCTACTTTTCCGGGTTTTATCCACGAAACATCTTTTATTTTGGATGGTTCAGCCAATTTTTGAACCATATCATTATTCGCTAAATCCGCATCATTTTCAGAAATCACAATTGCTCTCCACGGAAAAGTTCTTGTTCCTTTGGTTTTTACCAAATAATCTGCTCTTTCTGTAATTAATTTGTTGAGGTAATTGAAACCGCCGTTGGTTTCCTTTAACGGATATTTAGAAAAGCGAGATTCAAAACCAGAATTGTTTTTATTATTGGTTACAAACAGTCCCGCGTAATCTTCCAGATTTGCTTCTAAAAAAACGGCTTTTTTATGATTTTTATAATCAATTAAAAAAGGTAAAAAGGCTAAAGTATCTTTTTTGAACTCGCTGATTTTTTTGTTTTCGTAATGCGATTCAAACGATGAAATAAACGCATCTTTTGGATTTCGTAAATCGCGGACGTAAGGCATTAAAGTATTGTAATCCTGATCAAAGTTTAAGACAACTTCTTCAGATTTAACGGTAATATCTTTTTTCTTTTTAGTTATAAAACGATACGCAGCGCCGTCATCAAAAACGCGATATTCAATGCTGAAATCATTTTTGAAGTTTAAAGTCAATTGATTGTAATTGTTTTGAACTGATTTCTTTTTGTACAAAGGTGTTTCAAAAGAAGTGTTTACAGTTTCCTTTTTTGAATTTAAAACAACAGTATTTTTCCCTAAAACAATATTTTCGTCCAAAGTCATAGACATTTCTGATGGGGCTAGAATCACATCTTTTTCATGCAAAATTGTCCAGCTGATTTTATCATCAACATTAATTTTAACTTCAATTTTTCCGTTTAGGGATTTTACAGTAAAATCCTGTTTCTTCTGCGAAAAGGAAAGGTTTAAGAAAAATAAAAGCAGCAATATTGTTATAGCGTTTTTCATCAATTTTTGATTTGTTTTTTCTGTAGAGACGCACAGCTGTGCGTCTACGCCCAGTTTACGTTGCGTATATTCGTTGCACATAAGACGCATAGCTGTGCGTCTCTACAGAAAATAGGGTTGAATAATTTTTTAATTCTTCAATTCTAGGTTGTATTTCTTAACGATTTCAAGAGTAGATTTGTCGCCGTTAAAAACAGAATTCAAACCTTGTGGTTCTTGCGGAGGATCTGTTGTAAGTGGTTCGCCCGGATTCCATTTTCCCGTTTTATTAACGGCTTTTCCTTCACCGCCATATCCCCAGAAATTCGCTGCCTGCAACGGACCTCCATTTTTATGACTTTCTAGAACTCGTCCAAAAATATAACTGTAAAATTTATCTCTGTAGATCGACGAAGCCCCAGCATTTAAGTTTTCATTTTCCCTCGGAAGACCAAATTCTTCTATAATAATTGGTCTCTTTAAATTATTTGCCACTTTAATATGATCGTCAATATATTTTCCAGCGTTTTCGATTGTTTTTGGCATTGTAGCTTCGGCATTGTCGGCTTTAAACCAGTTCCAGTTTTTTGGCCAGATATGCATGGTCAAATAATCGATATTCGGATTCTGATGCGTTCTTTCAAAGATTTCCATGCTGTCGTTCGAACTGTTTTTTCCTTCAGAACCCGTAGAAACCAAGTGATTTTTATCTAAACTATCAATTAAATCAACAATATTGTTTAGCCATTTTGTGAATTTAGCTTCATTTTCTACCGTAAAAAGTCTCGGTTCATTCCCAACCTGCCAAGACATAATGGTGTTGTCTTCGTTGTATTTCTTTTTAGAGTAAGCATTTGTTCTTCCAATAATAAACTTTACATGATTATTTAAAGCTTCCATGCAAGGTTCGCAGCTGTGAAACTGTTCTGTATACGACATAAATTGAGGCCAAGTGTTTGGCGGAATATTCGGAACCGGAATTGCTCCTTTGCCATTCCATTCTAAATATTGTGACATTCCGCCCGACCATTCCCAGTTATTGGTCAAGTACAAAACGGCATACATATTACGTTTGCTCATTTCATTGATCAAAAAATCTAAACCGTCCAAGAGATCTTCATCATATTTTCCCTGCTCATATTGCAAAGCTGGACGAATCGTAAAATCGTATTTGCCGCCATCCGCGCCAACCAAAACTCGAAGATTATCAATGCCATTTTTCTTCATTAAATCCAGTTCACGTAAAAGTCTTTTTCTGTCCCCAATTTTTTTAGAAGCGAGCATACTGCCGTACCAATAATTGGTTCCGATGTAGGAATAAGGTTTATCACCTTTATAAAACTGCGTGCCTTTTACCGTTATTTTTTCCTGCGCCTGACAAGCAATTGTCGACAAAAGCAGTGTTAGAGAAAGTGTTTTGAGAAATCTGTTTTTCATGATTTATATTTTAAGGAGCTGTTTCCCGCTATCCGCTGTATCTTTTATGGTGAACCCCACCATAAAAGGATGCCGCTTCTATCGGGGCTAGGACTTTACGTTACTTTAGACCTTTTTATTTATCTCGTTTAAGGATTTCGTTTTAAAAATTCTTCTTCAGAAAGCGTTGTTATTTTAATATCATCAAAAAATACAGTACCGTTAGTTTGGGCAAGAGCGAGCATTATCCTAATCTTTTTAGCATCTGCAGGAACCTTTATGGCTTTTTTGTAATTGATCCAGCTTGTGGTACCTTTTGCATTGCCAATTAATTCAGAACTGATTTTCTTTTCAGCATCAGTGGTAAATTCGATAATTATTGCGGCAGCTTTGTAATCTTCTTTTTGGATTTCTACACCGTCGGTTTTCATCCATGCACTGCATTCGATTGCAAAAGTATTTCGCGGAATTGAAACAACTTGATCAAAAGCCCTCCATTCTGCACCAGTATATTGATTAATCAGCGCACCATTTTTCCCAGATTTCTTATCATACGTAGAAAGAGCACCATTTTCTTCGCCTCTCCAATTTACAAACTCGTATTCAAAACCTGCATTTTTTATAAGATTTGTTTGCGCAGTTATTATCGTGGTCATGAATAATAAACTAAAAAGAAAAAAACGTTTCATAAGCGACTGTAAATTAGAGTTAATATCAATAAAGTTATTCTTTAATACGCTGTATAAGTTCCAGACAGGCTCGACCATTATGATAAGGACATTTCCAGAATCCGGCTTTGTCTTTTTGCATTAAAGAATAATCATCAAAAATTCCCCAAACCCATTCTCCGTTTTTCTGATCGAGAATATGTTTTTTTATGAATTTCCAATTTTTGTAAACAATGTCCAGATATTCTTCTTTTCCAGTTAATTGGTAAGCGTTGTAAAAACCAATTAAAGCCTCCGCTTGCGGCCACCAATGTTTTTCGGCAATTAATTTATTTTTCTCTGGATCAAATTCGTACCAGAGACCGCCGTCAGAATCAAGTCCTTCTTTTGTAACTTCAGCAATTTGAACGGCGTATTTTTTATAATTTTCGATCAGTTTTTCATTGCCCGAAATTTCCGCACACTGCTGTAAAAGCCAAGCTGCTTCAATGTCGTGGCCATATGAAATAACATCTGGTTTTTCGACCCAATTTTCGTTGAAAAATAAACGTAAATGAGCAGTTTCAGTATTAATGAAATATTTCTCGATTGTTTCTAATAATTCAATAATATCTTCGAGCAGTTTTTCATCTTTCCAGACTTTATATAAATTTACATAACCTTCAATAATATGAAGATGCGTATTCATAGTTTTCTTTTCATTCGCATCTTTTGCACTCAGGCGTAAATCTTCAATTGGCTGCCAATCTCTTGTAAAAGCTTCAAAATAACCTTTGTTTACAGGATCGTAACTGTGTTCTTGAATTTTTAAATATAAATTTTTAGCAATTTCTATAGCTTTTTCATTTTTTGAAATCACATAATATTCTGACAATCCGTAAATTGCAAATGCTAAAGCATAAATTTGATTTTTGGTGTCTTTTGGAGTTTTATCCTCATTAATGCTCCAAAAAAGACCGCCAAATTTTGTGTCATAAAAATAAGCACTGAGAAATTCAAATGCTCTTTCTGCCAATTTTTTGTGGTTTTCGTTTTTTGTGGTTTGATAACTGGCAGAGAAAGTCCAAAGAATTCGGGCGTTTAAAACCGAACCTTTTTCTGCATTTTCAATTCTTTGATCATTAAAATCGATCTGACCTGCAAAACCCCCATTTTGCTCATCAACAGTATGTTCTGACCAATATTTTAAAATGGAATCAAGTTCTGAGGTGAGTTCAGATTTTAAAAGCTTTCTTTGTAATGACACGGTATATTAAATTGCGTTGTTTCTTTCGATTTGATCAATAATAGTCTGTACAGAACCTGCAGAAATAAAAGTGTCTGCTGGTGCATTGGTAACATAATCAACTAATTTCTCTACGGTTGAAACTGCTACATGCATTCTAGTGTCTGAAGAGGCATAATATACATAAACAGTTCCGTCATTATCTTCAATCCATCCGTTAGAAAATAAAACATTCGAAACATCGCCGACTCTTTCAATTCCTTCTGGTCCCATAAAATGTCCGGCAGGAACGTGCGTAACTTTTGTAATATCATTCAAATCTGTCATGAACATATACAAAGTGTAGCGTAAACCTGCAGCGGTATTACGGACTCCGTGTGCCAAATGCAGCCAGCCTTTAGATGTTTTGATAGGAGCAGGGCCAAGACCATTTTTCAATTCATAAATAGTATGATATTGTTTTCCAAAGATTATTTTTTCTTCTTTAACAACAGGGTTTGTCATGTCTTCCACATAACCTAAACCAATTCCGCCGCCACTTCCAACATCAATGAAACCATCTTGAGGGCGTGTGTATAAAGCGTATTTTCCGTTTACAAATTCTGGATGTAAAACAACATTTCGCTGTTGTCCCGTATTAGAAATTAAATCAGGAAGCCTTTCCCAGTTTACTAAATCTTTTGTACGGACTATTCCAGCATTGGCTACAGCCGAACTTGTGTCGCCTTTTGGTGCTTTTGGATCTTTTCTTTCAGTACAAAAAATGCCGTACACATAACCATCTTCGTGATGAATCAAACGCATATCGTATACATTGGTGTCTGGTTCTTCGGTTTGAGGAATTACGCAGGGTTTATCCCAAAACTTGAAATTGTCAATTCCGTTTGGACTTTCGGCAATGGCAAAAAATGATTTTCTGTCGATTCCTTCTACACGAACTGCTAATAAATATTTGCCGTTCCATTTCATTGCACCAGCATTAAAAGCAGCATTTATTCCGATTCTTTCTTGCAGGAAAGGATTTGTTTTTTCGTTAAAATCAAAACGCCAGTTTAACGGAATGTGCGCAGCAGTTACTACAGGGTTTTTGTAACGGTCATAAATTCCGTTTCCAGCAGCTTCCTGAGGTGCATTTTTTTGTTCAAGAAGTGTTTTATGTTCTTTTTCTAATGCCGATTTTCTTTCTTGAAAAATGGCTGAAGATGTTATCGTTGTCATATTAATTGATTTCGGTATCTGTACTAATTTATTTTTGGTCTCGTTTTTGGTTTAAATCTTGTTCAATTGTTTGAAGTTTTTCTTCAGATAATGGATAAAATGCTATAAAAGCTACTGATATTCCCGCGGCAATTGCCGGAAGTATACTCAGCATTAATTGAATTCCGTTTTGAGCGGTTGCAGTTTGTTCTACATTTGCCTGAAAACCGTAATAACCTAAAAGCCATCCAGCTCCTGCGCCTCCAATTGTCCATCCAAATTTTTGTGACATTGAAGAAGCAGAAAATACTAAGCCTGTAGCTCTGCGTCCTTGTTTCCATTCAGAGTAATCAGCACTGTCTGCGTACATTGACCAGATTAATGGGAAAATACAGCCTGCACAAATACTTATTAAAACCTGGAAAGTCATGATTAAGAAAATATCTTCTTTTCCGAATAAATAGAAAATCAAACTAAGAATTGCTGCTAGAGCCATTGCACCAAAAAAGGTTTTCTTTTTACCAATTCTATTTGCAATTGGTGTCGCTGCGATCACTCCGATGATGTTGGCTGCCTGTCCTAAAACCAAATATATTGAGGTTGGAGTCATATGAAAATCGGTTCCGAAAAGCGAAAAATCGAAGTTTATACTGCTGCTAACATAATATTTGAAATAGTAAACTGCAGCACCGTCGCGAATTGAATTGAAAACTAAAGCTCCAATTCCAGCTCCCAATAAAATCCACCAAGGTCTATTTTTTAAGAGGTCTTTTAAATCCTCTTTTAGATTGTTTTGTTCGTCTCCAATTGGCTGTACTCTTTCTTTTGTAAATGCAAAACAAGCCCAGAAAAAGATAGTTGTAATTAGTCCGAAAACTGCAATTGTTGTTAGCCAGCCTGTTTTTGAATTTAAGTTTCCGCCGAAGTAATTTACCAAAGGTTCAATCAGCCAAAGTGCCAAAAGACTTCCTCCAAAAGCAAAAACCATTCGATAAGATGAAAGTGTATTTCTTTCTTTTCGATCAGAAGACATTACGCCCAAAAGTGATGCATAAGGAACATTAATTAATGAATAAATCATCATCATTAAAGAATAAGTCACGTAGGCGTAAATGATTTTTCCTTTTTCGTCAAAATCTGGGGTATAAAAAGTCAAAACTCCAATCACGGCAAATGGTATGGCAACCCAAAGTAAATAGGGTCTGAATTTTCCCCATTTACTTTTTGTTCTATCAGCTAAAATTCCAACAATTGGGTCAAAGCAGGAATCCCAGATTCGGGTAATTAAAAACATGGTTCCGACTATAGCAGGCGCTAATCCGAAAACATCGGTGTAGAAAAACAACAGATACATGCTGAAAATTTTCCAGAACATAGATGAAGCAGCGTCTCCAAGACCGTAACCTATTTTTTCTTTTAAACTAATTTTGTCGTGCATTAGATTTTTTTTAAAGGTTGTAATTTAAATTTGGGCAGTTATTTTAATTTTTTTTGAATATCTTTTTCAAATATAGTTTGATCTAGATTATAAAAATCGACAAAATCTTTTTCACTTACTTGTCCTGAGAAAGGTGCGTAATAATGCATTTTTTGCTCTTTTTCCTGCCAGCCGTGATTTCTCCAAAGTAAAACATAAGAAATCTTATAATCTCCAATTGCTTTTAATAAAGTTCCTGTCCACCATTTAGGGTCTGGAACGGCTTCATAACCAGCTTCGGCCAAAGCAATTATTTTATGTTTTTTAATATTGATTTCATTTAAGATTTTAAACTGATTTTGAACTTCGGCAATAAATTTCTCTCCATTTGGGTCGTTGCTATTTTGGTAAGAATCAAAACTTAAAATATCGGCGTAATTATCTCCGGGATAGTTAGCTAAAAAATCTGCTTCACTTCCAAAACCACCTGTATTGTAAACGTAAATTAAATTGTGAACACCTTTTTTCTGAAGATAATCAAAGGTGAATTTCCAAGCCGTTTTAAATTCTTCTGGAGTACAGTTTCCTTTTCCCCACCAAAACCATCCGCCAGTAAGTTCATGAAAAGGCCTGAAAAGTATTGGAATATTTTTGCCGTTTTTATCTTTTAAAGACAAGAAAAATGTGGCCGCTTTATCTAACCAAGAAGTATATTTTTTATGGTTTTCGGCTCCTGGCAAAATGGTTTTTAAAGAGTTTGGAGTATGATCCCAAGCATCTTTTCCTGTTGCGGGATTATCAAAATGCCAGCTTATGGTTGAAATTCCGCCTCTTGCATTGGCTTCAATAATGTATTGTTTCATTTTGGCAAAAGGAACGCCGTCAATATTGTTTGGTTTGTCATTTTCCAAACCTGCAATATCCCAGCCATATACAGCTGGATAATCTCCTGCGACATCTTTTACATCACTTCTACCGTCTTCATATTTCCATTTTACGCCGTAAGCCAAATCATCTTGATGACCAAAAAGAAAACCTTTTTGAGATAAAGTATTTAGGTTTTTGTAAAGTGTCTTAGTTTCTGTAGTTGCTTTTTTATCTGAAAGTGACAAATTAGTATTAGCTATACTTTTTTGCGCTATGCATGAACTGGTAAGTACTGTTACTGTCAAAAGTGTCAAAAAGTGTTTTTTCATTGCAGATTAGTTAGTTTGTTTTTCGGCTAAAAGCAAAATAAACAAGTGGTTATGGTTTGGAAATAGTATTGATTTGTCTATCAAAAAATCATTATGATTTTATTGCTAAAATTATTAAAACTATAAAAACATATTCAATTAAAAATGATTAATGTTTATTATTAATGTTCTTTTTAAAGAAATGATAATTTATTTTTTCAAAGATAATTGGATGATTATAGTGGAATTAATATTATTTTATCAATTATATATCATATTATTGCAGTCAAAAAACAAAATATTACGTTACTAATAATAATTCTGAGATGGGGACTACGAAAAATTTTTATAGAGAAATTGCACCGCTTGCTGCTAGCGACAGCTTTTTAGTTTTTGACCGAGTTAAAGACAGCTTTGATTTTCCTGTTCATTATCATCCGGAATTTGAAATTAATTTTATTTTAAACGGAAAAGGTGTTAAGAGAGTTGTGGGAGATAATATTGAAGAAATTGATAATATCGAACTCGTTTTAATTGGCCCAAATTTATATCACGGCTGGGAGTTGAGTAAATGTACCAGTAAAAAAATCCATGAAATAACTATTCAGTTTCATAATGACTTATTTCATGAATCCTTATTGTCAAGAAGAATTATGAATCCGATTCGTGATATGTTTAACAGATCTATTCATGGAATTCTTTTTTCGAAAAAAACAGCAGAAGAATTAACGCCAAGACTTGTAAGGCTTTCGAAACTAGACGGAATGGACTATTTTTTAGAAATTACTTCTTTATTATATGATTTGGCAAATTCTAGAAATCAGCGTCTGCTTTCGACTTATACAGTTGACTATGATACTTTTGATGATTACGATAAAATGAAATTGGTCTACGAATATGTGCAGAAACATTTTGCTGAAAAAATTACTTTAGAAGACGTGGCAAATGTAGCGAGTATGTCTATTATTTCTTTTAATAGATTCATTAAAAAACGTACAGGTAAAACTTTTGTCAATTATATAAATGATATTAGAATTGGTTACGCTGCTCGCTGGCTGGTAGAAAAAGATATGAGCGTTTCTGAAGTTGCTTTTAAATCTGGGTTTAATAATATTGCCAATTTTAACCGCAGTTTTAAAGCGACAAAAAATTGTACTCCGAGTCAATACAGAGAAGATTTTTCTGGATTGAAACGTATTTTATAGTGATACTTTTTTGTCACTACTAAATATTATTTTTAACGAAATCGTTTGATTTTACGCTTTTTGTTGATTTTTATATAGGTGTTAGGTTCTTTTTGAGGATTGTTGTTGCGAATAATTTAATTTTTATATGGTTTTATTTTCATATGTGTTTTTTTAATCGCTTAAAGTAAAAATATTATCATTAAATGATATAATATTATCGATTTGATAATTCTCTCTGTTATAGATTTGTTAAATAATTTAAGAGTTTGATATACCAGGCTTTTTGATCTCTTAGATTGGCAATAAAACAAATTTAAACTAACCAAACACTTATTATGAAAAAACTAATGACTAGCTTCATTCATTGGAAGGCTGACCACAGAGCTGTTCCTTTGATATTATTTTTGTTACTGACCAGTAATTTTATTACTGCGCAGGTAAAGGTTTCGGGGACGGTATCTGATGAAAAGGGATTATCTATCCCAGGGGCAAACGTATCAGTTGCAGGTTCTAAAGCAACGGTTTCTACTGATTTTGACGGTAAATATTCTATCGATGTTCCTGCAAATTCAACTTTATTGTTTTCTTTTATCGGATTTGCTACGCAGAAGGTTACTGTAGATGGTAAATCGACTATAAATGTAATTTTAAAATCAAATGCTGAAGATTTAAAAGATGTAGTTGTAATTGGTTACGGTACTCAAAGGAGAAAAGATGTAAATAGTGCTATTTCTAGTGTTGCGGCAAAAGATATTGAGAACCTAAAAGTAGCCTCATTTGACCAAATGCTTCAGGGTAAAGCTGCGGGGGTAGTTGTAAATAGTAACTCTGGAGAGCCTGGAAGTAATGTTTCTGTAAGGATTCGTGGAGTTTCTTCTTTAACTGGTACTAATGAACCTTTGTATGTTATTGATGGTGTGCCTATTTCTGGTGATGCGAGAAACTCTTCTACTTCTGGAAGAAATGCAGCCGGGGATTCTAACTTTTCAAACAACGGAAATATTACTGTAAGTCCATTAGCGCTTATTAACCCAAGCGATATTGAGTCTATTGATATCTTGAAAGATGCTTCTGCTACTGCAATTTATGGTTCACGCGGAGCAAATGGAGTTATCATTGTAACTACTAAATCAGGGAAAAAAGGTACTGGGAAATTGTCTTTTGAAAATTCATATTCAATCAGTAATCTGCCTAAGAAACTGCATTCTATGAATTTGCAGCAATATGCTACTCATCAAAATGCTTTGGCAGATGTCTACGATCAGTCATCAAAACGTCCAGAATTTGCTCATCCTGAACTATTAGGAAAAGGTACAGACTGGCAGGATGCTATTTATGAAACAGGATTAATGAGTTCTAATCAGTTGTCTTTTTCAGGCGGAAAAGAAGGGATTAACTATTATATCTCTGGAGGTGTTTTAAATCAAGAAGGTATCGTAATCGAATCTGGATTTAAAAGATACAATGTTAGAGCTAATATTGATGCTAAAGTAAACAGTTTTATTAAAGTTGGTATCAATGTAAGTGGCGCAATTACAGATGAAAAACTTACACTGAACGGACAGTTTAATGGAGTTGTAGCTACTTCTCTTTTGGCGACTCCAGATGTGGCAGTAAGAGAATTGGATGGTGCATTTGCTGGACCAACAAGTGGCATTTCATTTGTTAATCCTGTTGCAACCTCTTTATTAGGTTCAAATACATTAGTAAGAAAAAATTATTCTGGAAATTTTTATACTCAGGTTGATATTCTTAAAGGTTTAGAATATCGTTTTGAAGCGGGAGGGTATATCTACGATAATTTGGGACAACGATTTGATCCTATGTATTCTTTGGGTAATGCGGTGAAAAATTACGCTAATCTATATTATAATCCATCTTCTGGTAATTCATGGAACTTAAAAAACATGCTTACGTACAGAAAGACAATTGATAAACACAATTTTACAATTTTAGCTGTTCAAGAGTCAAACAGAGCACATTGGGAAGGATATTCTATGGAAGGAAATGGTTATAAAGATAATAGTAACCAGACACTTGCTGGAGGTGATTTAGCGAAAGCAGTGCTTAAAAGTACCTATTCTGGAACTCAAACTTTATCATCTTATTTAGGAAGGGTGGTTTATGATTACGCAGATAAATATGGTATTTCTGCTGCGATTAGAACAGATGGATCTTCTAAGTTTTTCGTAGGAAATAAATGGGGTGTTTTTAGTTCTGCCAGCGGTTCTTGGAAAATTTCGAATGAATCTTTCATGGAAAGCACTAGAAAATATGTTGATAATATCAAGTTAAGATTTGGATGGGGGCAAACAGGAAACAATCAAATCGGAAATAACTTGTACGATTCTAATCTTCACGTAGTGGTAAGTTCTATGGGAACTTCTTATCTTCCTTCAAATACTCCAAATAAAGATTTGAAATGGGAGACTCAGGATCAAACAAACTTAGGTTTAGATTTTACTTTGTTTCAATCCAAATTTACAGCATCGGTTGATGTTTATAAAAAAGTGTCTAAAAACTTCTTGTATCAGGTTCCGTTGCCAAATTATCTTTCTGGAGGCGGTGATTATGAAGGTGGTGTAAATCCTCCATATTTTAACCTTGGAAGTATGCAGAATAAAGGTATCGAGGTAACTCTTGGCTATCATAATAAATTCTCAGAAAACTTCTCTTGGGATTCTAGTTTGAACTTTACCAAGTATGAAAATAAAGTTACAGACATGGCAGGTTTAAATATTATAAAAACAACTAATACACTTGCTTATAGTACTGTAAGTGTTTCAAGAACGCAGGAAGGTCTGCCGATTGGTTCGTTTTTAGGATACGAAGCTGTAGGGATTTACAGAACTGATGAAGATTTATTAAAATACGGACATGTTGACGGTTCAGGAAATAGAGTAGTCTTAAAAAACGGAACAAACTCTTTATTGCCGGACTTTGTAAAAGGTGATGTTATTTATAAAGATTTAAATAATGATGGTAAAATCGATCAAAACGATTTAACGAATATTGGAAATCCAAATCCAAAATTCACTTACGGTTTTACAAATAACTTTAAATATAAAAATGTCGATTTATCGATTTTCCTTCAAGGAACTGCAGGAAATAAATTGCTGAATTTAACTCGTGCATCGGGAACGATGAATAGTAACTTGGGAACTAATTATTTAACAGAAGCTGCTGATTTCTATTCTGCGAATAACTTAGATGCTTCGCTTCCGAAACCTTCTAGTTACGATCATATCAATAATGCCGTTTCTACCCGTATGATAGAAAATGGTTCTTATTTAAGAATTCAGAACGTAACTTTAGGATATTCGTTGCCATCGGATATAATTTCAAAAATCAAACTAACAAGATTGAGAATTTATGCTTCTGGACAAAACTTATTCACTTTTACAAAATACAAAGGTTATGATCCTGAGGTTGGTGCTTATAACCAGGATGCATTAATGTCTGGAATTGATAACGGACGTTATCCTGTGCCGAGACTAATTTCTTTTGGTTTTAATGTTGAATTTTAATAAAAAATAATATGAAAAATATATATAAAAGAGGCAGCGTAGGTTTTATGGCGTTATTGATGTTGTTCTCATCCTCTTGCTCTCAAGATTTTATAGATGTTCCTGCAGAAGGAAATCCTACAATAGGAAGTTACTATGATTCTGACGAAAAACTAGACAATGCGACCAACGGACTTTATGGTTTAGTTTGGTTTAATATGAATAAAGAGGGTTTTTACGGTATTACAGATGTAATCTCTGGTAATATGTATGCCGATATTTATAATGACTTCGGAAAATTTACAGATTTGAGTTTTACAAATACATCAAGATATATTTCAGATTCTTGGAGATCTTGTTTTGGAGCTATTGCAAATTCTAATGCTTATATCAGTAATTTACCGCAAAGCGTTGGTCCAAATGTTAGTAAGGAAGCTTTAAATAATACATTAGGAGAATGCCATTTTATTAGAGCATTTTCTTATTTCTTCTTGGTAAGATTATGGGGAAATGTGCCTATTATCGAAAATAATGCAGACTATTCTAAAAACTACGTTATTCCGAGTAATCCAACTGAAGATGTTTACAAATTCATCGAAAATGATTTAAAATTTGCAATTGCTAATTTAAGAACAAAAAACAGAGGTTCAGATTATGCTGCGAATGCGCACGTATCAAGCGGTTCTGCAAAAGCAATGCTTGCAAAAGTTTATTTATATCAAAAGAAATATGACTTGGCGAGACAAATGGCTCAGGAAGTAATTAACAGTGGTGAATTTAAATTATTAGGAGGTGATGAATTACCGACTAAGTCTTTTGCCGACTTGTTTTTACAAAAAAACAATAATAACGAAGAATCTATTTTTGCTTGGCAATGGACAGGAACTGGAGGGTATTTTGATGGTAATTTCACCAATACATTATTTGCTCCAGAAAACAGATTGGTAGAAACAACGTATTCAGGACAAATTGCACCATCTCAAGATTTAATTAAAAATGTTTTTGAAAATGGAGACAGAAGAAGAATTGAGACTTTTATGCTTCCTGGGGATTTTTATCCAAATTTGACTTACGCCAAAACACTTGATCTAGGTGCTCCAAAAATTCTGGGTTATACTTTTGAACTTCAGTACGAAGCTCAAAAATCTGGTGCAGGATTGAAAAAATATGTTATCGGGAAAGAAAATCTCCCAATAACGGGAGCGTTTAATCCTGTAAATAATGGAGAAAGTAGCATGAACAGCTACATGATGCGTTATGCAGAATTATTATTAATTCATGCTGAAGCAATTTTGGGCGGACAAACAGGCAGTACATCAGATGCACAAGCGCTTCAATCTTATAATGCAGTTCGTAAAAGAGCAGGGCTTGCACCAAAATCAGTTATAACATTCGATGATATTTTTAAAGAAAGACGTGCTGAGCTGGCGTGCGAAGGAGATTATTATTTTGATTTAGGTCGTTTACCTTTTGAAAAAGCAAAAGCGATTCTAGAAGCACAAAATAGAGGAAACAGAGAAGCTGAAAAACATATTACAATCTCGGCAACAAATCTTTTATTACCTTATCCAGCTGACGACTTGACTAAAAATCCAAAATTGACAGAAGTAGTACCATATACTTTTAAATAATTTTAAAAATATAAAACATGAAAAATTTAAAAATTGTTTCATTAGCAGCATGCCTCGCATTAATAATATCATTATTGCTTTTTACTTCATGCTCTAACGATGATAATGCAGATGCTTCCAGCGGAGGACCTGTAATAGAATCAGTAATGCCTTCGGGATATAATCTTGACGGAACTCTTAAGCCGCTAGAGCCAGTAACATTAGTAGATCCGAAAAACTATTATGTTATTCACGGAAAAGGACTTTTGGGTACTACAAAAGTATATTTTAATGATTTTGATACTTATTTTAGACCAACTTTTGTAACCGATACTGATATAATTGTTTTGGTAGATGAAGCGACTCCTTTTGCGAATGCTTCGAATAAACTAAAAGTTGTTACAAAAAATGGAACAGCAGAGTTTGATTTAATGGTTGCGCCTCCAGTGCCAACATTTAGCGGTTTTAATTATATAAATTGTGCAGAAGGTGACGAAGTAATTATAAAAGGTAAGTATTTTCTAGATCCTATTGTTACGCTTTCAGCAACTCCAACACAGCCTGCTGTTCCTGTTGAAGTAATATCATCAACTTTAGAGCAGGTAGTGGTTAAAATTCCTGCCAATGCAGATCATAGATATTTGGCTGTAACCAATATTTCAGGAACAGCAGTTTCAAAAGAAGCAATTGGCACAGCGCTGTATGATGATAAACTATATGGAATGCAATGGGGTGGACCTTGGGCAGGCAAAGGAGTTAATTTTGATTTTGGAGGAGATTCCTATCAAGGAGAAAAATCTTGGCAGTGGGAATTTGCTGGCTGGGACGGTGGAAACTGGGGCTTTAATTTTGATATGACGCCATATAAAGCCTTTAGAATTGCTGTAAAAGGAGCTAAAAATGGACAAGTGAACTTTAATTTAAATGGAGGGCCAAACTATGTAATTCCAGTTACAACAAGTTGGGTTTATATGGAAATTCCGTTGGATAAATTAGGAAGTCCATCAAGTATTACAATGATTACATTCCAAGAGTCTAATAATGACGGCGGTAATACTGTATTGTTTGACGATTTAGGATTTGTATTAAAATAAACATTTCTGTTTTTTGAGTTAGTTTTGTGATATTCCCTAATTTTCAATTAGGGAATATCTTTTTTGTATATCTTTTAAATTCATTGAGAATGAAGAAAATAATTTTAATGCTGACTTTGAGTGTTTCCAGTTTTGCTTTAGCTCAAGGCAATACACATAAACAACAAGCCGGAAAATTTGAAGGCCTTGCAATGACTCCGCCAATGGGCTGGAATTCGTGGAATACGTTTGCAACGAATATTGACGAAAAATTAGTAAAAGAAACTGCTGATATAATGGTTTCTTCTGGTTTAGCGGCTGCCGGTTACAATTACATTGTCTTAGACGATGGCTGGATGACACATGAACGTGATGTAAATGGCGATTTAGTTCCTGATCCACAAAAATTTCCAAACGGAATGAAATCACTGATTGATTATGTGCATGGTAAAGGATTAAAATTCGGATTATATAATTGTGCAGGAACAAAAACCTGTGCAGGATATCCAGGAACAAGAGGTTATGAATATCAAGATGCTCGATTTTATGCCAAGCTTGGAATCGATTTCTTAAAATACGATTGGTGTAATACCGAAGGAATTACCGCTAAAGAAGCCTATACAACAATGAGCAATGCGTTAAAAACAGCTGGAAGACCAATTGTTTTTAGTCTTTGCGAATGGGGAGATAATCAGCCTTGGGAATGGGGAAAACCAGTTGGAAACCTGTGGAGAATTTCGGGAGATATCTATCCTTGTTTCGACTGCGAATTCAAGCATCCAGAAAATTGGTCGTCTTGGGGATTTATGAAAATTGCCGATATGCGAAAAGACATTCGTAAATATTCTGGCCCAGATCATTGGAATGATTTTGATATGATGGAAGTTGGAAACGAAATGAATGATATAGAAGATAAATCGCATTTTGCAATGTGGTGTATGTTGTCGTCTCCATTATTTACAGGAAATGATTATCGAAAAATGTCTAAAGAAACACTGGTAATTTTGACCAATAGGGAGTTACTGTCTGTTAATCAAGATAAGCTTGGAATTCAAGGATTCAAATACACTGTTTTAGATGGAGTAGAAGTGTGGGTAAAACCGCTTTCTGATGGAGCTTGGGCAGTTAGTTTTATCAATAGAACTGAAACTTCAAAGAAAGTTAATTTTGATTGGAATAAAAACAATTTCAAAGATGCCGATTTCGGATATGAAGCGGATTTTAATAAGACGACATTCAAAATAAAAGATCTTTGGAAAAATAAAGAAGCAGGAAATACTAAGAAATCTTTTAGTGCAGCAATTGCTTCGCATGATGTTATAACTTTAAAACTAATTCCTTAAAACCTAATATTATGAAGTTGAAGCTTTGGTATGTCACTTTTTTTCTTGCAATGTTTAGCAGTATTTCGAATGCACAATTCGTAAAAAAGCACGGTCAATTAAGTGTTCAGGGAACGCAGCTTGTAGATAAGAACAATAATCCTGTTGTTCTTCGCGGACTAAGTTTTGGCTGGCATAGTTTATGGCCTCGATTTTATAATGAAAAAGCAGTAAGCTGGTTAAAAAAAGATTTTAATTGTAATGTGGTTCGCGCTGCAATGGGCGTAGAGCTCGGAGATCTTTCTTATATCAATAATCCGCAGTTTTCTAAAGAAAAAGTAGAAGCAGTTGTAAATGGCGCTATAAAATCGGATATCTATGTAATAATAGATTGGCACAGTCATAATATCAACTTAAAAGAGGCGAAAGTATTTTTTGAAGAGATGTCAAAAAAATATGCTAAGTATCCTAATATTATATATGAAGTATTTAATGAGCCAGATCATGAAACTTGGTGGGAAGTAAAAAATTATGCGGAAGAGGTAATTAAAGTCATCAGAGAGAACGATCCTAATAATATTATACTCGTTGGCTGTCCGCATTGGGATCAAGATATTGATCTTCCTGCCCAAGACCCAATTACAGGTTATACTAATATAATGTATACCATGCATTTTTATGCTGCCACACACGGAAAAGAATTAAGAGACAGAACAGACGCGGCAATCAAAAGCGGACTCCCCGTTTTTGTTTCAGAATCAGCAGGAATGGAAGCATCAGGAGATGGACCTTTAAACTATCAAGCTTGGCAGGAATATATAGATTGGATGGAATCTAGAAAGATAAGCTGGATTACTTGGTCAGTATCTGATAAAGATGAAACTTGTTCAATCCTAAAGAAATCAGCTAAATCTGAAGGGAAATGGCAAGACGAAGATTTAAAAGAATCGGGACTTAAAGTTCGAGAATATTTAAGAAAGTATAATAAGGTAGACTAGAACATAATTGTCTGTTTAAAAAAGAGCCTGTTCAAACTTGAGCAGGCTCTTTTGTTTTATGAACTTTTTATTTAAGCATTTGAGCTTGTAAAAGTGATGATAAAGGTGGTTTCCTGATTTTATTTTTGTAAGAATTAGTTTCGCTGGTTTTCAACTGTTTTTTAATTGACACGAGAATCTGACTTTTATTCTTTTTTATGTTATTTTTGATTAATACCCCCTTTTATTTTGGGGTTGTTTTTGTTTTAAGGTTGTTTTATAATTGTTTTATGTCAGTTTTTAGCTTTGTTTTTTAATTAAACCCTGTTTTTTTAATTGTTTTACTTGAAATTCTGTTATTGAATTTTCAAAAAAAAATATCGATAAATGTCAAATAACGATTATTGTTAATTTAATTTTTGTAATCCGTAATTCTTCGTCTAAAACGTCAAAAAAGTACTTTTGAATTATTCTACTCATACAAAAGTTAATAAATTCGCTAATGAAAATGATGATGTTTTAGAGGGCGGAAATAGGTTTTAGAAATGACTTATACTATTAAATAGATATATAAAAGATTAACTAACCAGAATCAATTAATAACTAAAAACCAATTTAAAACATGAAAAAAGTATTTCACATTTTAGCCGCGATGTTAACAAGTTCTTTTGCTTTTGCCCAAGAAGATGAAGCAGCCGCTCCACCAGCAACCACCTGGGGAGGCTCTGCAGATGCGTACTATAAATATGATTTTTCAAAACAGATGAATGGATTAACGAGCTTCACCAACTCACAAAATTCATTCGAACTAGGAATGGCGTCGATCGAGGCAGGTCATACTTTTGGAAAAGCTTCTGTTTTTGTAGACTTAGGTTTCGGAAAAAGAGCAGCAGAGTTTTCATATAATGAAACACCAGATAAAGATGTAAGTGCAAAATTTTTAATTAAACAATTATTCTTTACATACAATTTGACTGATGAATTTAAAGTAGTAGCAGGTAGTTTTGGAACTCATATTGGATATGAAGTTTTGGATGCCGTAGACAACAAAAACTACAGTATGTCTTATGCTTTTTCTTATGGGCCATTTTTTAATACAGGGGTTAAAGCGCAATATACTGCTGGTAAATTTACAGCTATGTTAGGAGTAACAAATCCAACAGATTTTAAATCAGCGATGGATGCGGGTTCTTATCAAAAAACGTTCATAGGGCAGGTAGGATATATAGGAGATACAGGAAGTGCTTATTTGAATTTTACAACAGGAAGTACTAATCCAATACCAGGAAGTGTAATTCCAGTATCAGACGAAAATAAAACTCAGTTTGACTTGACTGCTTCTAAAACAATTAGTGATAGTTTTGGTCTTGGGTTAAATGCAACTTACGCTAAAACTACAAACGATTTTGATAGTGCTTTAGATGGTGAGTGGTTTTCAATAGTTGGATATGCTAATTATTCATTCAGCCCATCATTGCTTTTAGCTTACAGAATGGAATATTTTGATGCTAAGGATGCAGCGCCAAGTATGGGAACATTAACAGGATCTAGTGTATTTGCAAACACAGTATCTTTAAATTACAAAGTTGGAAAGCTTACAATTATTCCTGAGCTAAGATACGATGCAGCGTCTGAAGATATATTCTTAGATAAAGATGCATTGCCAACAGGAGGAAGCTTCTATGGTTTAATTGCTACAACATACTCTTTCTAGAGATAAAGATTGATATTTTTTTTTTTTTTTTGGAGCTGTCGAAACATACTAATGTTTTGGCAGCTTTTTTATTGGAAGAGGTTTGTGAACTGTGAACTGTGAATTGTTAGTTGTTAGTTGTTAGTTGTTAGTTGTTAGTTGTTAGTTGTTAGTTGTTAGTTGTTAGTTGTTAGTTGTTAGTTGTTAGTTGTGTTCAGTTAAAGCTCTTAGTGGGTATATTCTAACAATATTTTGTAGAGACGCGCTGCAGTGTGTCTTCTTTTTATAGATCAATTTCTTTTGTATTCTTTCGCTATTTAAATAAAAAAAACGCATTTCTAAAACTTAGAAATGCGTTGCTTATTTTAAAATTGAATCTTATTTATTGAACTTGTTTTTTGTAAATCGAATAAATAGTATCAATTGTCTTTCTGTCTAAGGTTGAGGTTGCGTCGGTTTGAATATAATGTAATTTAAATGCCTGAATTGCTGCAGTTAAATTTTTAGTATTATATCCAATTATTCGTAGCGCAGGTTCGATTTTAAAATCGAATGGTGCAGGTTCTAGAATTTCATCCGGCCAGATTCCGAAACCTTTTTCGGCAAGTGTTTTCCAAGGAAATAAAGCACTTGGGTCTTGTTTTCTCCCTGGAGCAATATCGGCGTGACCTAAAAAGTTTTGAGTCGGAATGTTATAGTCTTTTTTCAGCTTAGTCAGCAAAGCAACAAGACTGTTGATTTGTGCCTCTGTAAAAGGTTTGAAACCATTATTGTCTAATTCAATTCCGATAGAGCAGGAGTTTAAATCTGTTGTTTTTCCCCAAGTAGAATTCCCAGCATGCCAAGCTCTTAGGTAATCGTTAAGCATTTGTACTACTTTTCCATTTTCAGAAATCACATAATGTGCGCTAACCTGAGTTTTTGTTTTTGTAAAAGTATTAATAGTCTGCTGAAGCGAATCTTGAGCAGTATGATGAATAATAACGAAACTTGGTTTTCTTAAATTAAAGTTTACGGTACCAATCCACTCTGTATTAATTCCATTTACTAAATAAGTAGAACCAGTTTTAGATAAAGTATCTTTTATAATTCCTAATTGTTGTGCATAAGAAGTATCAATTACAACAGGAGTTGCAGGAATTGGTTTTGCTTCTTTGTTGGTAATCTGGTTTTCTAAAGTTTTTAACTGCTGGTCATATGCTTTTTCCGTATTCTTATACGGATTTGTAGAGCAAGAGCTGATAATAACAGCTAAAATAAGATAACAAAAATGTTTTTTTGTCATAATTCGTTGTTTATGGTTTTAAACGATTATTCTTCGATTTTCGTATCTGTGTTTTCTTTTACTTCTGTATTTTCTTTAGATTTTTTTGAGTCTTTGTCTTTTTTCTTTTTAGATTTTCCTGTTTTGCCTTCTTTTAGCTTCTCCATGAAAGTTTTGTACTTCTCTATTTGATCTGGATTTAAAAAAGAGCCAATTTTTTTATCAGTACTTTCTCTTAAAGCTTTTATCTGCTCAATTTTTTGCTCTTGACTGCTGCTTTCATTTTTCAACAAAATACCTTGTTCTCTTAAACTGTCTGTCAAAACATTTGTAATAGCAATCGCTTGTAAGTCATCAAGATTTACATCAGGTTTCATTTGTTCGACAATTTTACCAGCCGTTTCTTCAACAGGAATTTCTTTAGGCTTACTTTGTGAACCTTGCTGCTGTCCTGCCATCATACTTCTGTCCATTCCGCCGCCTCTTCCGTAACCGTTGCCATAGCCATTACCGTAACCATTGTTGTATCCGTTTCCATATTGTGCAGAGGCACTATCGAAAAAGAATAGGCTTAAAACTAAAATAAATAAAGTTTGAATTGGTTTCATAAAAGTATCTTTTATCTAATGTTAACTATTGTTCAGCGTAAATTTAAGCAGGTTCTCCGTATAAATCAAATTCTGTAGCTTCAATTATTTTTATATTAACAAATTCACCTGTTTTTACGTAATGTTTAGAAGCATCAATTAATACTTCATTGTCAACATCAGGGCTGTCAAACTCTGTACGTCCAACAAAATGTGCTCCTTCTTTTCTGTCGATAATACATTTGAAAGTCTTTCCTACTTTTTCTTGGTTTAAATCCCAAGAAATTTGAGACTGTAATTCCATAATCTCATTTGCTCTAGCCTGTTTGACATCATCTGGAACATTGTCTTCCAATAAATAAGCATGAGTATTTTCTTCGTGAGAATAAGCAAAACATCCCATTCTGTCAAATTTCATTTCTTGAACAAAATCTTTCAAAATTTCAAAATCCTCTTGAGTTTCACCTGGATAACCAACAATTAAAGTAGTTCTAATTGCCATTCCTGGAACTGCAGCACGGAAATCTTTTAACAACTGAGTTGTTTTAGCTTGAGTAGTACCACGACGCATCGATTTTAAAATCGAATCTGAAATATGCTGTAACGGAATATCAATATAATTACAGATTTTTGGCTCTCGTTTCATTAATTCCAAAACATCCATTGGGAAACCAGTTGGGTAAGCATAATGAAGACGAATCCATTCTATGCCTTCAACTTTTGCTAATTCTTCTAAAAGTTCCGCAAGATTTCTTTTTTTATAAAGATCAAGTCCGTAATAAGTTAAATCTTGAGCAATCAAGATTAACTCTTTAACGCCGTTTTTAGCCAAACCTTGAGCTTCTTTAACTAATTTTTCAATTGGCTGAGAAACGTGCGAACCTCTCATTAACGGAATTGCACAAAAACTACACGGTCTGTCGCAGCCCTCTGCAATTTTTAGGTAAGCATAATTTTTTGGAGTCGTAGTTAAACGCTCTCCAAGTAATTCATGTTTATAGTCTGCTCCTAGAGCTTTTAATAATTGAGGTAATTCTGTAGTTCCAAAATATTGATCCACATTTGGAATTTCTTTTTCTAAATCTGGTCTGTAACGTTCAGATAAACATCCTGTAACGAAAACTTTATCTACAAGTCCTCTGTCTTTTTTATCTGCATATTCCAAAATCATGTTTACCGATTCTGCTTTTGCATTATCAATAAAACCACAAGTGTTGATTACAATAATGTTTCCTTCTTTTTCTGCTGGAGCTTCATGTTCAACTTCTTTTCCATTGGCACGCAGCTGACCCATAAGGACTTCACTGTCATAAACATTTTTTGAACACCCAAGAGTGATTACGTTAATTTTGTTCTTTTTTAAAGACTTGGTTCTCATACTTTTATAAATTGGAGTGCAAAATTACACTTTTTTTATTCAAACACACTAGTTTCAACATGTTTTAGGTGTTTTTTATGAAGCGGATTTTGCTTTTAGGATGTTATTTTGAGATTAAAAATAAAAATGATCTTAAATTAGGAGTAAAAAAAAATCCGTTCAGTAAATACCAAACGGAAATTTTCATTCATCTATTTGTTCTTAATTACAATTCAAATAATAAAGTAAGTGTTACATTGTTTAGTTTTGAAGACAGGTTAGCCCCATCTGTAAAACCTGTAGCAAAAAATCCTTGATTCGATTTTCTTTCTAAATAAGAGTAAGCTAAATCTAATTTAGTGCCTCCAAAATTGTAACCCAAACCACCAGAATAGCTGGTTAAATCTCCCACAGTAGTTCCATTTTTGTACGGACTTCCTTCAAAACGATATCCAGCTCGTAAGCTTAGTTGATTAATTTTATATTCACCACCAATACGAAGCTCTCCTGTGCTAGTTAGATTATTATTGATATCGCTGTTGATTCCTCTGAAACCAGCATCATTTGTAGGTTTGAATTTTGCATTTCCGTAATTTTTTACTGCATAATCAACACTTAATAAACCTGATTTTCCAAAAACATACGCAGCACTAAAAGTCCATTTGTCTGGAGTTTGTAAAGTGTATGATTCGTATACATTTACAATATTCGGGTTAACATTCGCATTTAAAGGTTGCCCGCCATCTGCTTGTCTTGTAGTGTAAATACTTTGTGAAGTTTCATCATATAGTTCATACCAGGTATTCGATTCATAAGCAACACCTAGTCTAAAAGCATCAGTTACTTTTCCTATAGCTCCAAGCTGGAAAGAAAAACCATTTCCGTAAGTATACAATTCATTATTGAAACGTAAATTTGAAATAGTTTCATAAGGTTGTAATGGATTGATATTGTCTTCGTAAAAACTTGTCGATCTTCTATAGTCGGTTACGTGAACATTTAAGTTGGCTCCTAAATAAAGTCTATCTCTGTATGAAGTTGCAATATTAAAACCTACTTTACTGTTGTAACCTCTAGTGTGGATTTCGTTTTCTTGATAATAATTTCCTCCGGCAGGAACATTACTAATATATTGTGTATTTCCTGGTGTATTGGTAACGGGATCAATAACATGTCCCCAGTATCCCATATAAGCCTGTTGCTCTCTATAGTTTAAATCTCTATAATCTAAACCATCAATATCTTGTAATGGAATTCCATTTGCAAACGACAAGAAATAGCCATCTACAGAATTAGTTGGGTTTGTTCCAGCAGAGAAAATATCATTATTAAAATTATTTGTATTCTCGTATGTCGCTCCAATAGCAATTTTATTCCAACCGTTGTTAGGATTACGATCTTTAAAAACAAAAACACCTCCTGCTTGATTCAAAATAAAAGAGTTTTCTTTATCTGAAGTTTGAGTTCCAAAGTACTCAGAATTATTTTTAATGTTTTGATTGCTAAAGGATATTCCGACTTGATTGGTATTAAAAACTGCAGAACCAGCTGGGTTGACGCTTAAAGATGATAAATCTCCTCCAACAGCACCGAAAGCACCGCTCATCGCTCTAAATCTTGCAGTTCCTGTTAGATTGTCTTGAGAATAACGCAAAGCATCTGAAACTTCTTGAGAATATGACGCGCTGGCAGTTAGTCCTGTTATAAGTAGGAAAAGTATTTTTTTCATTTGGATAAGTTTTAGTTTGAATTTAGTTTAGTGAGAAAAAATTATCTTCTTCCTCCGCCACCGCCAGATCTCATACCGCCGCCACCGCCGCCGCCAGAAGATCTCATGCTTCCACCGCCACCGCTGTTCATTGAACGTGATGGACTGCTAGGAGTGTAGCTTCTTGATGAACTGCTGTTGTTGCTATTGTTGTAATTATAGCTTCTGTTTGTCGTAGTGTTACTATTGTTGTAAGATCTTCTAGAGTTACTGTAATCTACACTATTAGTATTAGCTCTTCTATTTGTAAATGTTGGACTAGTTCCTCCATTCATATTAGATCTTCTAAAGTCAGTATAACCATTAGATCTGTTTGTTGTGTAGTTTCTATTGGTTGTGTAATTTCCTCTATTAGTAGTGTAATTTCTATTTGTTGTAAAACCTCTGTTAGAAGTATAGCTTCGGTTGTATGCATAATTTCTGTTTCCATAATATGCAGCAGACCCTCTTCTTCCATAAGTGTAGTTATAGTTGTTGTAGCCGTAGTAACCGCCTCCCCAATATCCTGGATAGCCCCAGCCTGGTCCCCAGTATCCTGGATAACCCCAGCCTCCCCAGTAACCTGGGTATCCCCAGCCCCAGTATCCGCCATAGCCCCATCCGTAATAAGGATAGCCCATTCCAAAGCCAAATGACCATGATGGGTTTGAGTATACGTTTACAGAAACGTCAGAGCTACTGCTTCCCCATGCAGGATAAGCTACAGAAGCTGTTTGAGTACTGTCATTTTCTGAATAATTGGTATAATTGTCAACGTCAGTAAAAATTTCTGTCGGTTGGTTATCATCTTGCAGTGATCTGAAATAATCTTTGTATTGATTGTTTGTGCCATTAGACTGCTGCACATATCTGTTTGATGAAGAATTACCGTATACACCATCATTGTCATGATATGATGAATTTTGGTAAGAACCACACGACGCAAGTAATAAACTCAATAATCCAATTAAGTAAAAATGATTAGAGTTTTGGCGAAGAGAAATGTTAGTTTTCATATCTGTGGTGTTTTTTATTGTTGCACATTACAAAAATAGTTAGTTTTGTCAAACTATTTAGTTAAAATTATTAAAACAAAATTTGTGCCAAACTATATAATATGAGTAAGAACCTCACTACAAGATCAGAAGATTATTCGAAATGGTATAACGAGCTGGTTGTAAAAGCAGATCTAGCTGAAAATTCAGGAGTTAGAGGCTGTATGGTAATTAAACCATACGGATATGCTATTTGGGAAAAAATGCAGGCTGAATTAGATCGTATGTTCAAAGAAACTGGACATCAAAATGCGTATTTTCCTTTGTTCGTGCCGAAAAGCATGTTTGAGGCTGAGGAGAAGAATGCTGAAGGATTTGCAAAAGAATGTGCTGTTGTAACACATTATAGATTAAAAAACGATCCAGAAAAACCTGGAAAATTAATGGTTGATCCAAATGCAAAGTTAGAAGAGGAGCTTATTGTTCGTCCAACTAGTGAGGCAATTATTTGGTCTACCTATAAAGGATGGGTACAATCATATAGAGATTTGCCTTTATTGATTAACCAATGGGCTAATGTGGTTCGATGGGAAATGCGTACGCGTTTGTTTTTGAGAACAGCTGAGTTTTTATGGCAGGAAGGGCATACTGCTCATGCTACTAAAGCAGAAGCTATTGAGGAATCTGAAAAAATGATGAATGTTTATGCTGATTTTGCAGAAAGTTTTATGGCAATTCCGGTAGTAAAAGGTTTTAAAACTGAAACAGAACGTTTTGCAGGTGCAGATGAAACTTATTGTATTGAAGCTTTAATGCAGGATGGAAAAGCATTGCAGGCTGGTACTTCTCACTTTTTAGGTCAGAACTTTGCTAAAGCTTTTGATGTTAAGTTTGCTAATGCAGAAGGAAAACAAGAACATGTTTGGGGAACGTCATGGGGAGTTTCTACTCGTTTGATGGGAGCTTTGATTATGACGCATTCTGACGATCAAGGATTAGTACTGCCTCCAAATTTAGCACCAATACAAGTTGTTATTGTGCCGATTCATAAAACAGACGAACAATTAGCACAGATTACGGCAGCGGTTAATGAATTGACTGCGAAATTGAAAAAGCTTAAGATTTCGGTTAAATACGATGACAGAACAACTCAAAAACCAGGATTCAAATTTGCTGAATGGGAATTGAAAGGTGTTCCTGTTAGAATTGCTGTTGGTCCAAAAGATCTAGAAAACGGAACTTTTGAGGTTGCAAGACGTGATAATTTGACTAAAGAAGTTGTTGAAGGTGAAAAAATTGTTGAATACATTAATGACTTGTTAGAACAAATTCAAAAAGATTTATTTGACAGAGCATTAAACTACCGCAATACTCATATTACAGAAGTAAATAATTTTGAGGAGTTTAAAGAAGTTCTTGAAGGTAAAGGAGGCTTTTTGTCTGCTCACTGGGACGGAACTGCTGCAACAGAAGAGAAGATAAAAGAATTGACAAAAGCAACAATTAGATGTATCCCTTTAGATGCTGTTGAAGAGGCGGGAACCTGTGTGTTTACTGGGAATCCTTCTTCTAAAAGAGTGCTTTTTGCTAAGGCATATTAAAAAAATATATTTTTTTTTGTGTTAACTATTGTGCAACTAAAAAATAGATGTATCTTTGCATCCGCAATACAGAAGCACGGTCCGTTCGTCTATCGGTTAGGACGCCAGGTTTTCATCCTGGTAAGGGGGGTTCGATTCCCCCACGGACTACAAGTTATATTACATATTGAAAAGTTTCCAAACTTAGGAGAATTATGGTCCGTTCGTCTAGGGGTTAGGACGCCAGGTTTTCATCCTGGTAACAGGGGTTCGATTCCCCTACGGACTACAAATTAGTTGTAAATAAGTTTTGTAAAATAAAAATTGGTGTCTCGGTTTTTATTTTATTAGTTAAAACCAAAGTGATTGTTTTACAATTGTGGGAGGTTTTTCTTTTTTAACTAGTATTTATAATAAATTATTACATCTAAAATTAAAGAAAATGGCAAATCATAAGTCAGCATTAAAAAGAATCAGAAGTAACGAAAAAAGAAGAGTTCTTAACAGATATCAACATAAAACTACTCGTAATGCAATTAAAGCATTAAGATTAGCTACTGATAAGTCTGATGCTGCTGCAAAATTATCAACTGTAATCTCTATGATTGATAAATTAGCTAAAAAGAACATCATTCATGATAATAAAGCTTCTAACTTGAAGTCTAAATTAACTAAACATGTTGCTAAATTGTAATTAAATACAATTTGAAAGATATATAAAAGTCCTCATTCGAGGACTTTTTTGTTTCTGCTAAAAATGAAAGTTTAAGTAAACGCTTTGTTTATTAGATCAAAATCAAAAAATCCAGATTCTAATTTTAAAAGATTGGAATTTAGATTTTTTGATTTGAAATTTTTTAAGTTTAAAGATCTATTTTCTTTTTAAGATATTCCAGCATTGGCTGTGTAATGGGTTTAGAAAGAAAATCGATTATAATAGGATATTGTTTTGCTTTAGCTAAATCTTCTGGGTCAATTGTAGAGGACAATACAATTACAGGAGCAGAGTTGAATTCGTCATAATCTGAAGAAGTAAAATGATCTAAAAACTCCCATCCGCCCATTATTGGCATGTTTAAATCTAAGAAAATCAATTCTGGTTTTCTTTTGTTTTTGTCGTTTGTGTATTTTAAGGTGTTGAAATGATGGAGGGCTTCTTCACCGTTTTGAGCTGTAATAACTTCATGTGAAAATGAAGATTTCGAAATTACCTTTTTGCATAGCATCAATGTGATTGGATCATCGTCAACGCATAAAATCTGCTCAAGCATAATATTAATTTTTAAATGTTATTGTAAATGTGGTTCCTTTGTTAACTTCGCTGTCTATAGAAATAGTTCCTCCCATTGTTTCTACCTGTGATTTCACGAGATAAAGACCTAATCCTTTGCTATCTGGATAATTGTGAAATCTTTGATAAAGACCAAATACTTTGTCTCGGTTTCTTTCTAAATCAATTCCAATTCCGTTGTCTTTAAAGGTTAGGATTGTTTTATTATCGATTTTTTCTGCAGTTATAGATATTTTTAATTTTCTATTCTCTGATTTATATTTGATGGAATTGGTAAGTAAGTTTAATAAAATACTTTCAATATATGCTTTATTGGTAATGAGCTCTGGTACTTTGTCGAACTTAAGTTTGATTATAGGTTTGTGCAATTCTATTTGGAATGACAGCTGACTGAATACATTTTCAAAAACTTCTTCTAAAGATGCTTCTTCTTTTTGCATCGAAGGATTGTCTTTAATGATAATGACTTTTACTAAGTCATTAATTGTTTCGTTTAATAAATGTGTTGATTTTGTAAAACCAGTAAGGATTTCCTGAAGTTCTTCATTTTCTACAGGGATGTCTTCAATTAAATTTAAAAGTCCGATTAAATTAGATAATGGAGCTCTAAGGTTATGAGATGTAATGTAAGAGAATTGTTTTAAGTCTTTATTGTTTTGGGTTAATTCTCGAATAAGATGTTCTTTTTCTGTTTCCAGTTTTTTCTCGTCGGTAATATCTCTTTGTATGGAAATCCAGTGCGAAATAGCTCCTTCGTTGCTGAAAATTGGAATCATGGAAAAACGTACCCAAAATTCTTCTTTATTTTTGGTATAGCTGATAGTTTCAATTAGACATTCTTCTTCGTTTTTTATAGCACGTAAAAGTTTCTTTAATTCTTCAGAATCAGAATTCGGCCCCTTAAAGATGTTAGGTGACTTTCCAATTATTTCATTGGATTGGTATCCGGACATTTGCGAAAATGCTGGATTAACATAAACAATTTTAGGGATTTTTCCGTCAGGCGAATTGGCTTCTGTGATCAAAATAGAATCTCTAGATTGAGTAATTACAGTTTCTAAAAGCTTTAAACGTTGTTCTTCTTCTTTTTGTTTAGTAATGTCTTGAATAGCACCAATCATTCTAATGGCTCTTCCGCTTTCATCTTTCAATAAAAAACCTCTGTCCAAAACATATTTATAAGTCCCGTCTGCGCATCTAAAACGGTATTGATCCTGCCATTTTTCTGTTTTTTGCTCAATAAAAGAATATAATTTTATTGACATTCGGATACTGTCTTCTGGGTGAATTTTGTCAAACCACCATTTAGAAGTTTTTCCAACTTCTTCAGGGTTGTAACCAAAAACACTTTCAATTCCTTTGTTCCAATTAATACTATCCTCTTGAATTTTCCAATCCCAGATAGTATCGCTTGTTGCTTTTGCTACGATGTCATATTTCTCATTAGATTCCTTTATTTCTTCATTGGTTTTGTTTAGCTTTTCAAAAATGGTAATACTCCTTTTTTCATTTTTTGCCAGTATAAACCTGAAAACCAATCCTGTAATTAGAATAAAGATAATGTCTTTTATAAGTGATAAATATTGATATTCTGATGAAGAAAAGTAACTTATGAGTAATATATGACACAAAACTGCCATAATTATCGAGATGATTGAATAAATAAGAGTAATTTGGAGAGTTTTACTTTTCATTACCTCAAATATAGTTAAATTAACTATAACTAAACATATGTTAATATTATTTTGAAGGCGATATTTTGGTGTTTTACATTAACTAATTGATTGTATATACGCAAACTATGTCAGAAACGTTTTTTATTAAAAAATAAAGTGTACCTTTGCGCCCATTAAAAATCACAGATGGAATCTATTAGAAACATTGCAATTATTGCCCACGTCGATCACGGTAAAACCACTTTGGTTGATAAAATTATGTATCACTGTCAATTATTTCGTGAAAACGAAAACACAGGTGATTTAATCCTAGATAATAACGATTTAGAGCGTGAGAGAGGTATTACAATTACTTCTAAGAACGTATCGGTTCAATATAAAGGAACAAAAATCAATATTATTGACACCCCAGGACACGCCGATTTTGGTGGTGAAGTAGAACGTGTATTGAACATGGCCGATGGTGTATGTTTGCTAGTTGATGCTTTTGAAGGACCAATGCCTCAAACTCGTTTCGTTTTGCAAAAAGCGATCGATTTAGGATTGAAACCTTGCGTAGTTATCAATAAAGTTGATAAAGAAAACTGTACTCCAGAAGAAGTTCACGAGAAAGTTTTTGATCTAATGTTTGAATTAGGTGCAACTGAAGAGCAATTAGATTTCCCAGCGGTTTACGGTTCTGCTAAGAACAACTGGATGTCTGATGATTGGAGAAATCAAACAGAAAACATTGAACCATTATTAGACATGGTTATCGCTAATGTTCCTGCTCCAAAAGTATCTGAAGGTACTCCTCAAATGTTGATTACATCTTTAGATTTCTCTTCTTTTACAGGTCGTATCGCAATTGGTCGTCTTGAAAGAGGTGTATTGAAAGAAGGAATGCCAATCTCTTTAGTAAAAAGAGACGGTAAAGTAATCAAATCTAGAATTAAAGAATTACACACTTTTGAAGGTTTAGGCCGTAGAAAAGTAGATCAAGTTATTGCTGGAGATATTTGTGCTGTTGTAGGTATTGAAGGATTTGAAATTGGTGATACTATCGCTGACTTCGAAAACCCAGAAGCTTTACAAACTATCGCTATCGATGAGCCAACAATGAGTATGTTGTTTACAATTAACGATTCTCCTTTCTTTGGTAAAGAAGGTAAATTTGTTACTTCTAGACATATTCGTGAAAGATTGACAAAAGAGCTTGAGAAAAACTTAGCAATGAAAGTTGGAGAGACCGATTCTGCTGATAAATTCATGGTTTTTGGTCGTGGTGTATTACACTTATCTGTTCTTATCGAAACAATGAGAAGAGAAGGGTATGAGCTTCAAATTGGTCAGCCGCAAGTTATCATCAAAGAAGTTGATGGTGTGAAATGTGAGCCAATTGAGGAATTAACTATTGACTTGCCAGAAAACCTTTCAGGTAGAGCTGTTGAATTCGTTACTATCCGTAAAGGTGAAATGCTTTCTATGGAAGGTAAAGGAGAGCGTATGATTATTAAATTCAATATTCCATCTCGTGGAATCATTGGTTTAAGAAATCAATTGCTTACTGCTACTGCCGGTGAAGCTATCATGGCACACCGTTTCATTGGATATGAGCCTTACAAAGGAGAAATTCCTGGACGTAACAACGGTTCATTAATCTCTATGGAAAACGGAAAAGCAATTCCTTACTCTATCGATAAGTTACAAGATCGTGGTAAATTCTTTGTTGATCCTAACGAAGATATTTATGAAGGTCAGGTTATTGGAGAAAACACTCGTAGCGACGATATGACTGTTAACGTTACTAAAACGAAAAAACTTTCTAACGTACGTTCTTCTGGAGCTGACGATAAAGCTAGAATTATTCCAGCTGTCAAATTCTCATTAGAAGAAGCTTTAGAGTATATTCAAAAAGATGAGTATGTTGAAGTTACTCCAAAATCTCTTCGTTTAAGAAAGATTTATTTAAGTGAAACTGATAGAAAAAGATATAAAATCTAATTAGTTTTCAATTTCAATATAAAAATCCCAAATTCCGTATGGAGTTTGGGATTCTTTTTTATTATAAAATTGAGTTACTTGGAATTTACCTTTTCAACGAAAAATGACCTTTACTTTCTCGCTGGTCGCTTAATTTTAAAGTATACCAATAATCATCTGATGGTAATGGAATTCCTTGAAAATTTCCATCCCAGCCATTGTCAAATGTGGTTAATTGTTTTAATAATTTTCCATATCTGTCATAAATATAAATTTTGGAATTTTTATATTCATTGCCATTCAATCCAATGATATTCCAATAATCATTAAAACCATCATTATTGGGTGAGAAAAATTGTGGAACACCAATTACGGCTACTGTTTTACTGACCAGTCCACAATTCTTTTTATCATTAATATAGACTTCATAAATTCCAGATTTTATATTTTCAAATACATTTGAATCTTGAAAAGGACCGTTTGGAGTATTTAAACTAAATTCATAATCTCCGCTTCCAGAAACATTTATCGTAATTTTATTAGAATTATCAATTTGTAAATCGACAACTTCAACGCTTTCTATAGTTGCAATGTTTGAAGATACAACTTGAATTGTTCTTGTTTTAGAACAATTATTTTTGTTGAAAACTGTTACCGTATAAATTCCGCTGGTATTGGCTTCGATATTTGATGTTGTTTTGTCCAATATTTCAACACCGTTTTTTTTCCAGACGTATACAAAGTCACTTAATGTATTAATGTCTTTTATTCCAGCATCTAATTGGGCAAAATAAGAAGAATCATTATCGCAGACATTTGTTGTTGTACCAATAATTTCTATATCGGGTAATCGGATGACTTCTAATTTAATTTTACTGATTCCAAAACATTCATTTCCTTCTTCAATCCTTGCATAGGCAAAATCATTGTAAGGGACTTTGTTATTGTATTGTGAAGGTGTCTGAATCTGATTTTGTTCTAATAAAGCATCATTTTCTGTAGCGTAATATTTTAATTCCTGAGTGTTTGTGAAATGAATATTTGCGTTGGTTAAATTAAAGGTATTAATACCGTCTTCATTTTCATCATCATCACAAGCAATATCTAATAAATAAGTTTGTATCGAAATTACATTGGGTTTTAAATTTACGGTTGAGATGCTGCTACATTTAGTTTGTAAATTAGTGATCCTGGCAAACACAGTTTGAGGATTACTACTATTGGTATACTCTGTAGACAATTGATTTGTATTGCTTTCAGCATCGGTCTTACTTATAAAAAAAGAAGTTTCAAGATCAGGATTATTATTGGTCAAAGCTGCATTTGCCTCTTTTAAATTGAACAACACAAAGCCATTGGCATTTTCACCAGAATCACATTGTAAAAGAGTGACATTGTTTACTGGCGGTAAAGGATTTATAGTAATTTTTACTTCTGCTACAGATGCGCTGAGCTGGCTATTAAAGGCTTTTATAAATACCGATTGCTCAAATGGTGTAATGCTGTTAAAAAGATTTGGCAATTGATTACTGTTATTATCAGCATCGCTTTGAGTTAAATAATAATTGATAGTTAAACCAGAAACATCAGCATTATCAAAAACTACTTTTGTTACTTGATCAAAATCAATTTTCGTTTTTCCATCGAATGGATTTGCATCATTTTCATCACAAACTTCAACCTTGTTATTCGGAAAAACAACTTTGTCATTTATTTTAATTGTAAAAGAAGCAGTATTATAACATTGCGTAATCGTGTTTGTTGCTCTCACAAAAATAGTTTCAGGACTTGTAGTGTTTCTGTAAGCAGTTGGATCTGCTATTGGATTGCTATTAATAATAGCATCATTTTCAGAAGTATGATAAGTAATTTTTACTCCTGTTTGAGATCCTGTTATTTTTGGAGAATTTGCTGTCAAATCAAAAATTAATGAAGAATTTGCCTGCCCAGAAAAGTCAGATTTTGTAATATTCAAATCACTTAAAACAGGAACGCTGATACTTGGTGCATCATCAAATGTTGCTGTGCCCAGCCATTCTAAAGAAAAATTACTAATTCCGACAGGCCTGTCAATTACAATAAAATAAGATTCTCCAGCATTTGCGTTAATCCATTTGATGTACCCGTCTCCAAGTTCAGCAGGACCTTCAGACGTGTCAAAATAATCAGCTGTCATTCCCGTATGGTTGTAGGTGAGTTTTGCCATATTAGGGTTTGTGGTAGAACAGCGAATGGGAGATGTTAATGAAGTACATTTTGCATCTGGACCAAATACAAAAAAATCAAAATCTTCGTTAAGATCAGAACTTTCAGGTTTTATAATAAAACCAAACGTTCCAGAAGTTTTAATTGAAATTTTTAACCATACGCTATTATTTTCTCTAGAACCACAGCTGTTTTCTCCTGTAATTTCTTGAACGTTTCCGGCGCCTTGTATACTTAAACCTTTAAAACCAGAATTGCCGCAAACTACAATTGCATCGATGCAATCATTTTGCGAATAAATATTTGTAGAAAGTAAAAAAAGAAAGAGTACAGTTTTACATAAATTCATCTTATAAGAATTTAAAGTAAATATAAGATAAATTTGATGTTTTGTATTTTTTTATGCTTTACTTTTTAAATTGTTTTAAGCTTTTAGTAAAGAATTAGTTAAAATTCTACTTTACCTTTTCAAGCTGAAATGACCTTTAACATTTTTTCCATTAATGAATTGAAGGGTAAACCAATAATCATCCGACGGCAATTGTTGTCCGTTGAATATTCCGTTCCAGCCTAAACTGTTTTGAGTCATTTGTTTTAACAATTTACCATAACGGTCAAAAATTGAAATACTATAATCAGGCATTTCTTCAATATTTTTGATTGCCCATAAGTCGTTATATCCGTCGCCATTGGGAGTAAAAAATCTAGGATAATCTAACACATAGACTACAAACGAATTAGATATTCCGCAGCCATTTTTGTCTCGGGCAATTGCATTATAAATACCTGGATTTACTTGTGTAAATGTTGGATCATCTTGAAAAACAGAGCCTTCTAGAGAGAATTCATAATTTCCAACTCCAGTATATTGAATTAATACCGTATTATCTACCCCAGAAAAATCTTTTACGTCGGCTCCTGTAATTACTGCAGGCTCAGATAGAATGACTTTGAATTTTTTAGTTTTTTGACAATTATTAATATCAGTCACTATAACAGAATAATCTCCAGCAGTGTCAATTTGTGTTGAATTTGTAGTGTTTCCATTTGACCAAGTATAGCTTTGAAAACCCGCCTCAACCGTTAATGTTATCTGATCTCCTTTGCATAAATACAGTGTTTCATCTTCAAAATTAGGTGGATCAAAAGTGTGAACAATTAATTCTATTGGAGCTATATCATAACAATCAGGACCATTTGCTGCTCGAGCATAAATTGTCTGACTATTTGGTGTTGTATTTTTAAAAATATTCGGCAGTACGTTTGTTTCTGTTATCGCCTCATTTGCTGTCAAATAATAATTGATAATCAATCCTGCTGGTAATCCTGTCAAAACTTGGGGTGTTACTTCAGAATTTAAATCAAATTGGTACAAACCGTCTTGAGTATCGTCACCATCACAAGTTGCAATTGGAGATTGATCAGGAATAATTGAATTTGAAATGTTTAAAGCAATTTGTGGAGTAGTATAACAACCAAAGGAATTCTCTATTCTTGCATAAACAATTTGATTTGGAGCTTTATTGCTGTAACTCTCTGGATTTACAATTGGATTTGTTTTGGTTTTTGCATTTGCTAAAGTCTCATAATATCCTTGATTGATAATTTGTGTATTATTGTTTTTTACAATATTGGCAGCTTTAGTCAAATTAAAAATTGAAATTCCGTCAGTATTATCATCACATTGCAATAAAGAAGTATTTGTTGAGGCAATTTCTGGCGTAAATTCGATTGTTATCTCCCCAACTGAAACGCAAGTTGTGCCGTTTAATGTAGCTTCTACTTTATAAGTTCCCGATGTAATTACAGCATATGTAGAAGTTATGGCGCCAGATAGTTGGATATAATTATTAGAATCGTCTTTTTTAAACCATTTAAAATTGTAATCAGAAGTGCTTAATTTGGTGTCTAAAACGAAATTTTCTCCAAAACATACAGGATTATTATTAGCAGCCGTTCTATCTTGTCCAAAATTTATTCGGGTTACAAAACTTCCGGCTTGTATAAAAACAGCCGAGTTATATTGTCTGGTTTCATCATCTGCAATAACCAATTTTAGATGATATTTTTTATTAGGAACTACATCTGTATAAGCATTCATTACAACGGTTTGCCCCGCATAATTTATTGGACTTACTGCAGAATTATAACCATTAAAATAAGTTTCATTTTCAGCATCACATCCTTTTACTATTCCATCTGGAGTAGTAATAGGATTTATTTTAGGATGTACAGTTGTCGCAGAAACTGCAGTAGTTAAATTTGGCAGAACTGCTAAATTTTTATAATCTTCGGAACTTCCAACTTCTTTAATTAAAAAGGCAAAACCATCTGAATAAATGCATGGATAATTGAACTGATATTCATTTGAAGCAAACAGATAATTAAAGCTGATAGAATTCGTCAAAGCAGTAAAGTCAAATTCTAATACTGTTGCTTGTCTGCTATTGTTTATGCCCAATGCTCTATTTAAGTCGTTATCACCGTTCCACGATTGTACTTGTACACCTTTAGAATCTGCTTGGTTGTAAGGGCCTTCTGCATTTTGACTTGGCGAAGTACTTAGAACAAGTCCGCCCGAAAAAGGAAAATTAGTTCCTGCGGTGAAGGAAGCATAACTTTGACCATTTGCGGACGGATTTCCTGAAGCGCTTACATTGTCAATAGCAATACAAGAACTATTGATTAAAATATTTTGAACTAAATCTGCAGGTGTGATATTTGGATTAACAGTAATATTTTGAGCACTGGTCTTATTCGTGACACAGGTCAGCAGAAATAAAACAATTAAGATTTTAAAATGCTTCATAGTATAACAAATATACTATAAATCTCTATTTTTTAATAGTTTGTAAGAAAAATATACAAATAGGAAAGTCCATGTTAAAACGATTAAAACTGTAAAGTAATTTACGCTGTAATCCATATCTGTATCGATTCCCATTTGTGAACCGATATTCTTAATAACAGATAATCTAGGTCCTGGATTAACAATTAAATTTGACATAGATTCTAACGGAAAAAACTGCATAACTTTTTCGCCAGTATTACTGTCTGGGAAAATTTTAAAAGCCAATACACCTTTTGCAATTCCTTCAATTATACTCCAAACCAAAAGAAATCCTAATGCAAATGCGGAGCGTTTTACCAGAATCCCAAGAAATAAACAGAAAGAAAAGAATCCTGTTAATTTTACAAAAAAGGCTAAAAGGTAATCTAAATCACTAAAAATTATATCAAATTCAGTATAAGAAGAAAAAAACAATCCCAGAATTAAACTCATGATAAAAACGAAAACTGTCGAGCCGAAAGCAAATAAAACCACGGTTAAAAATTTAGAAAGAATAAATTCTTTTTTGCTTAAACCGTCAATCAAATTTTGTTTTAAAGTTCCGTAACTGTATTCATTAGCCATCATAGAAACAATTACAATAGCCAGAAAAAATTTAAGAATAGCTGCAACATAGGTATTAAAATGCCAGATAAAAGGGAAGTTGAAAATTCCCATTTCTGCTAAATGAAATTTAAAAACGCCAATGTCAAATTTTATGGCTGCAATTAGTGCTATAAAAGAAAGTAAGATAAAATAAGTTAGTGTTAATATACGGCTGGCTTTATTCATCCAGATTTTTTGTAATTCTATAGAGATAAGTCTTTTCATGGCTTGGTTAGTTTTTTGGATGAGTGTTTTTGGTTAATTCTAAAAATTGCGCTTCCAAACTATTTTTACGTTTGACCAAGTGACTTAAAATTATATTTTTGGAAAATAAAAATTGATTCAATTCTGAAGCTGACAAATCTGATTTTAAATACACTAAAACTTTTCCGTCTTCATCCTTAATTTGACTTATGGCATTGTGATCTTTTAAAGCGGATTTTAATAGCTCATTATCATTCGAAGAAATTTCAAAGAAGCCTTCGTTAGAAGACATTCCGTCGACAGCACCTGAATATAAAACTTCACCTTTTCTTAAAACAATTACCTGCGAACAAACTTTTTCAACTTCATCTAATAAATGTGATGCCAGTAAAATAGTAGTTCCCTGCGAAGCAATTTTTTTAATAATATCTCGAATCTGATGAATTCCCTGCGGATCTAATCCGTTAGTTGGTTCATCTAAAATTAAAATTTCCGGATCATTTAAAAGTGCAGATGCAATGGCCAGACGCTGTTTCATTCCCAACGAAAAAGTACTGAATTTGCTATCCTTTCTTTCATCCAAACCAACCAATTCCAGCTTTTCATTAACTTTAGAATAATTGATATTTTTGATTTTGCAGACCAATTTCAGGTTTTGCTCAGCAGTCATATAAGGATAAAAGTTTGGTCGTTCTATAATTGCGCCAACTTTTTTTAAAGCTTCATGCGTTTCTACATTGCCGTCAAACCAGCGGTAATTACCAGAAGATTTATTAACAACATTCAATACAATTCCTAATGTAGTTGATTTTCCGCTTCCGTTTGGGCCAAGAATGCCATAAACACGGCCTTTTTGTATAGTAAAAGATACATTTTTTAAAGCCTGAATTCGGCCGTATCTTTTGTTCAGATTCTCAATGGTTAATATGGTTTCCAAATTTTTCTGGTTTTAGTTTTTAGTATGACGAGCCAAATTGATTTTTGTTACTTTAAATTCGAACTTTAATCGTATTGACGTAAATTTGTAATAAAGATATTCAAAATGAGCGAGCCATTAATGGTTTTAAAAAAACCGTCCTATCCTTTAACACTGCAACTTTTAAACTATTTAGAGCGATACGAACGTATTTCTAAAGTTTCTGTGTTTTATGATGATTTGCTTCGTTTTTCGGGCTCGATAAATGTTTACGATAAAAATGATAATGATACTCTTTGGATTCGTGTATATTACAGCGAATTTGAACGCAATGAAATTGATTTAAACCTAAAAAGAATTTATTCTCTTCTTCATTCTGATGGTAACAGCGAGATTATCCAGTTCCTGAATATTGATGCGATTGATTATTGTACATTCGGAAATTCGAAACCTTTTAGAATTAAAGTTCGAAATATCCTCAACGATAATTATGTTCATTTTTATATTAAAAAAGCCGACGCTTCCCGAATTTATGGTTTAGAATTAGAAGATATTCTTTCGCCAGATAAAATCAATTTTTTGGTTTATAAAGATACTTTGATAGAAGAACATATTATCGGAATTCCAGGTGATGTTTTTATGGATACTTTGTTGGATAGTTGTTCTGAAACTGAAAAAGCGCAGATTGCAAAAGAATTTGTGAAGTTTAACGAACGTTGTATGATTCGTCTTTTGGGTGATATGCGTGCGTACAATTATGTAATTGTCCCAATTCACGATTTTGATCAAGTAGTATATAAAATTCGTCCAATTGATTTTGACCAGCAATGTTATGAGGGAAATTTCAAAGTATATCGCCCTCAGTTTTTCAAAGAAAATTATCCAATGATTCAGCTCATCAAAGAAAAATTGGAAGAACGTTCGATAATTCAGTATAAAGATGAAGAAAGAGCGATTTTGGCCAAACGTATTCATTCCGCAGAAAATCGAATTAAAAAACTCCTGAATATAATGTGTCACGATACCATTTCGACAGAAGAACATCTGAATCAATTAAAAATGGAATTGTACCGATATACTAACGATATGAAATTTAAAAATGCCAAATCGATGGGACATATCATGCACGCGGCATTTGAGTTTATTATCCGTAATTTTAAAAACACAAACTTAGTTTAGAATTTAACATCCAATTATGTAAGTTCATTAAATCAACTCTTAAATTGACTGATATAACTTATATGGTTTAAGAAGAAAATATAATCTTATGAAAAAATCTTTTTTAGTATTCGCGTCTTTAGTTTTATTGGCTTGTCAGCAACAGTCAGGGAATGATTTGAAGACACTTTATTCGCTTCCGAAAAAATTAAAAGAAGTTTCAGGAATAACTTATTTCCCAGAAACAAGTACAATTTATACCTTAGAAGACAGCGGTAATAAAAATGCAATTTATGCGATTGATTCTAAAGGAAAATTAGAAAAAACAATTACAATCTCTAATGCAGAAAATATCGATTGGGAAGATATCACAAGAGATAAAACTGGAAATATTTACATTGGTGATTTTGGAAATAATGATAATGAACGTAAAGATTTATGTATTTATAAAGTTGCTAAAAGCGAATTAAACAAAGATTTGGCTAAAGCCGAATATAAAATCTCATTTTCGTATCCAGAACAAACCGAATTTCCTCCAAAGAAAAAAGAAATGTTTTTTGATGTTGAAGGCTTTTTTGAACAGGGCGGTTACTTTTATCTTTTTACAAAAAACAGAAGCAAAGGTTTCGATGGAACTGCTTTTATTTACAAAATCAAAAATGCATATGGAACTCAAAAAGCAGTAAAAATTGGCGAATTTAAAACTTGTAATAATTACAATCATTGTGTTTTAACGAGTGCCACAATTAGCCCTGACGGAAAAAAAGTAGCGTTGTTGAGCCATGATAAAGTTCTTTTATTTAAAGGTTTCAAAGGAGATTTATTCCACAAAGGAACTCATACAGAAATAAACCTAAACCATTTTTCTCAAAAAGAAGCCATCGTTTTTAAAGACAACAACACCTTACTTATTGCCGACGAAAAAACGAATAAAGTAGGAGGGAATGTTTATGAGTTTAAATTAAAATGAAAGGTTCTGAGAGGCTAAGATTCTAAGGTTCTGAGTTTTTCTTAGAAATCAAAAATGATAATATAAAGTTAGCCACGAATTACACCAATTTCCACGAATAATATTAAAAAAAATCAGTGCAAATGAATGTAATTCGTGGCTAAAAAAATCTTAGAACCTCAGTATCTCAGAAACTTAGAGCCTATCTTAAAAGCTATATGCCGCTCCAAAAATAACTCTTCCTATTTCATCTGGAGATTTAAAATAAGAGATTCTGGCAGTTAAAACATTAATGGCATTTAACCAAAGTCCGCCGCCGTAATCGTGATGCCATTTTTTAGAATCTTCTCCGTCCAGCCAAACTCTTCCGTAGTCGAAACCGCCTAAAATTCCGTAGGTAAATGGAGCAATTGTTTTTCTAATTCTGCCCAAACTTAAACGTAAATCAGAACTTTGCGAGAAATAAGAACTTCCTAAAAAGCGTTCATTTCTAAAACCACGTAAATCAGTGTCACCACCTAAAGCAGCACCTTGATAGAATTCGAAATTATTATTCAAAATTGCTTTTCCTTTGAAATAAGTTGCTAAAACCAATTTTCCGTTGTGATCAATTTTATGCGTGAATCCTAAGAAACTTTCAATAGTTGGAAAATTTTGTTTTGTTTCAGATAAATTTGTGGTCCAAGTTGCAGCGACCATAAAAGCCATCCCTAAAGTTGGTTTCGCTGCAAAATCAGAATTTTTGAAAAGATATTTTACTTTCAGTCCACCATAATTCTGAGTGTCAAAAACATTTGGATTCACAATATTGGGAATGTCAATGTATCTATCTTCAGTTTGCTCAACCGTCATTCTTTGAAACATCGGCTGTATGCTAAATTCACTTCCATATCTTCCAACATGTCTTATGGCTCCTGAAGCATTAAATTTTCTGATTCTAACACGGTTATAATCTAAGCTAACGTCATCATCATATTGCGATTCATTTCCGTATCCAAAATAATTCATAGCAAAATTTGGAGTTGTATACAACGATTCAACATCAATCACCCATTTTCCTAATAAACCTGGAAAATGTGCAGCATAATTAAATTCTAAACCGCCTGTCGCAAAGTAGTAAAAAGCATTTAAAACATGTCTTTGTGTATAAGGATTCTGTTTGAAATTGTTAACAGTATAATTTAAATTGATACCCACTTTTACACCGTCATCTGGATTAAAACCAATGTTAGGAAGACCAGAAACGACATTATATTTCGGTTTTTCATAATTATATAAGTTAACATCATAATCGTCAGTTAACTGCGTTTGAGTTTTTGAATCTAAATTATAAGTATTTTCTTTTGATTTAAAATCGTAAACAATAACCTTTCTTCCGTTTTCGATATTATAAGTATCATTGTTTTGACCGCCTATTAAGCGAACTTTAATTTTCGATTTCTGATCTCCTTTTACTTCAAAAATATCATTATCATCTAAACCATAAATCCATAAATTTTTGGTTTTAGCATCAGTTACTGTTTTTGAATATTGTAATTCGTCACCTTCTTTTTTAACCCTGAAAACCTGAATTTCAATACTTTTTTTAGCATTGTGGTTCAATACAAATTTGTCTTTCTTATCAGTTCCAGCAATCATAACCGTTTTGCTTAGAACATCAGAATAACGTGATGCATATTTTTGAAGTTCTCTTTTTCTGTTTTTCAGTTTGGCTATAATTTCATTAACAGTTCCATCCTGAACTTCTTTTGGCATTTTTTTGAAAGCATTTTCAATTTCGGTGTCAGATAAATTTTCCTGAATAAATTTTGCCTGCTCAATCCATTCTTTTTCTCCAGAAGTTCTTAAAAAAGCCAGATCCATTGGATAAGGTTCCCTGCTTAACCATTTTACATTGTCAATTTTATACTTAAAAGTTCGCATATGACGAAGCGCAGGAATGTTCATTAATAAAGAAAGCAAAGTCCCATCATATTTTGCAAAAGCCTGATCACGATCTCTTGGAATTGGTCTGTAAATTACTTTACCATCTTTTTTATATTCAGCCCAGCGCCATTGATCGCTGTGTCTGTCCCAATCGCCAATAAGCATATCAAACAAACTGGCTTTTATATATTCTTTTTCATCAACCGAATATTTTTCATCCTTATGAAGATTGGTCATCAGATCATCTGTACCAATTATATTACTTGGATTTCCGAAATTTTTTCCATCCAGATGATTATCAGCAGGTCTTTCTTCAACCATATATAGTTGATCTCCAAAACCTGCATTAAATTCACCTAAACCTTTCTGTCTCGGGATATAATATAAAACTGGATTAGTGTGCAAAAGACCAATTTGATCAGACATGCTTCCAATTACAAACGGAGCGTAAGGATGAGAAGTGGTGTAAAAATCAAACAAGAAATTTTCTGCGTATGTGTCTTCAAAATCATTTACTACATATTGATCTTTAAAAGCAACAGATTGTAAAAATACAGTCGCACTTTTTTTCATGCCTCGCATGACATATTCACGACCTTTAGGATCAGACATTCTTAAAGAAACAGATTGATGTCCGCCGCCTTCGCGAATAGGTTTCAGGTCGCCCATTAAAGTGTCTACAGTTGCAACTTTCGCCTCAATTGGCATGCTGTAATATTTTCTGTAATGCTGCCCAAATAAAAATTTATGAAACAAACTTTTATTGGTCATTTTCTCTGAGTAGATAGAAGTTGTAATTTTTGCAGGGTAACTATTTGGAATATCTGAAGCCCAATTAATTTCTTTGGCTTTTATAATTTCACGTTCAAACAGCAGTTTTTCTTTATTGTTGTCATTTCCGTAGAAAGAAACTTTGGCATCGCCGCTTTTAAATAAAGTTAAGGTTGCATAACCATTTCCTCCATAAGAAAAATCATTTTCATTTATGGCTCTAGCCGCTTCGGATTTTGAACCCGCACCGCTAATAATCTGCTGAATATTTTCTTTGCTGATGAATTGAAGGTTATGATCATGCCCAGAAACTACAATTACATTTTTCTGCTTTTGCAAAAGCGTCTTTATCCTTTTGGCATAAATTGTATATTGTTTATTCTGAATATCCTGTGGACTTACACCAGATGTCTTTCGGAGTAAATTAATAAAAGATCCAATTATAGGAAGCGGAATTTTTTTCTCCAGCGGAAATAATTGTTTTTCTAGTGAAAATTGTCCGCCGTGAGTTCCATTGCTTAACAATGGGTGGTGAATTGCCAGAACAACTGTCTTTTCTTGATTTTTATTTAAAATATTTTCCAGTTCATCAAAAAATGCTTCTCTGGTTTTAATATCACAATTATCATTTATTGTCGGGTGATTATCCCAATCTTCTAGAAACCATTCGCTGTCAATAGTTACTAACGTTGTAGTACTGTCAATTTTTACATCTTCGATTGGACAAGACTTTCTGGGCATAAATGCTTTTTTGTCATTTAAATGCTTCGTTACAAAATCAGCCTGAAGTTCCAGCCCTTTTATACCGCTGTACCAATCATGATTTCCAGGAATAAAAATAGTTTTTCCCTTAAAACCATCTGCTAATTTTAACTGATTTGTAAGTTTTGTTTCTGCTAAAGCTTTGTCTCCCGATTTATTATCGCTGGGAAAACCTTTCGGATAAATGTTATCGCCTAAAAAGAGTAAGGTCGATTTCTTGTTGGCTTTTTTAAGCCTTTTGTGTAAAAGCTCAAGCGTTTGCTGTGCTTGTGCTTCATCGGCATTTCCAGCATCGCCGACAAGATAAAATGTTTGCGCAATTTTTATGGTATCTGTTGCGTTTTCATTTTCGTTTGCGCTTACATTTTTGCCATATTGCGGCTTATGTGTAGCACAAGAATTGATCAATGATATAGTAATAATTGCTAATGAATAGTTTTTAATCTTAGCAATAAAATGATTATCCAAAAACAATTTCATAATTTAGTGGTATAAAAATATTCTTTATGAATCTAATAGAACAATCCGAAGATTTCGTCAGTAATTTACTCAAAGATAAACTTTCTAATTTATATTCTTATCATAATTTTAACCATACTTTCACCGTAGTTTCTGCGGTAAAAGAACTGTGTAAAAAAGAAGATGTGGAAGGTGATGATAAAGAAGCACTTCTGGTTGCAGCATGGTTTCACGATGCTGGATATGTTGAAGGATATGACAATCATGAAAAAACGAGTGCTAAAATAGCGGCCGACTTTTTACGCGAAAAAGGAAAATCAGAGGATTTTATTGCGCTTGTTTCGAGTTTGATTTTGGCAACAGTTAAAGAGTACGTACCCAAAACTCATTTAGAAAAGATCATTAGAGACGCAGATTATGCTCATTTAATGGGAGAAGAATACGCTACAACTTGTGAATTATTGCGTTTGGAGCTAAAAAATACTGGAATAGTAAATTTTTCTAATGCCGAATGGACCAGAGAAAATTTGAATTTTTTATTGAATAAGCACCGCTTTTATACTGATTATGCATTGAAAAAATGGCAGCCTTTAAAAGAAAAAAACCTGCTTCTTATTCAGAAAAAAATAAATAAACAAGAGTTGAAGGCGGCAGCTGCGATTGAAGAAGAAAATAAAAAGAAAGAAAAATTAGAAAAACCAGATCGTGGTATTGATACTTTATTTCGTGTTACACTTGGAAATCATACCCGTTTGAGCGGAATCGCCGATAGTAAAGCTAATATTTTATTGTCTGTAAATGCGATTATAATTTCAATTGCATTATCCTCTATAATTCCAAAATTAGATAGTCCGAAAAATGCCCATTTGGTTATTCCGACATTTATAATGCTGATGTCTAGTGTTATTACAATTATTTTTGCGATTCTATCCACACGTCCAAAAGTAACTTCTGGATTTTTTACACGTAATGACGTAGAAGCAAAAAAAGTGAATTTAATGTTCTTTGGAAATTTCTATAAAATGCCTCTTGAAGATTACGATTGGGCAATGAACGAAATGATGAAGGATAGAGATTACTTATATTCTACCATGATTAAAGATTTGTATTATCTCGGATTGGTTTTACAGCGAAAATATAATTTACTTCGAATTGCCTACAATTTTTTCATGTTCGGATTAATTATCACGGTAATCGCGTTTGTGATTGCTTTTAAATCTATTTAAAATTTAAAAATATAGACGCTCATTTTACGGATTTGCTATCGCGAAAACGCTGATAAAACGGATTTTTAATTTAACCTAAAAAATCAATCTGCGTCCATCAGCGTTTTCGCCATAGCGAATCAGTTTCATCTGTATTGCAAAAAAAAAAGCTCAACTTTTAGTTGAGCTCATCTAATAAATCTTGATAAGTAATCTTTTTTACTCCTGGATTTGAATTGTTATTGATCACTTTGACACGAATAGCTCTCAAACCAGAAACACCTTGAAGATCTTCAACTTCAAATTGTTCTATCGAAGGTTCTAGAATTTTCTTGTGCTGTAAGTATTTAATATATTTTAAATATTCTGCTTCTTCGCTGTTTTGAGAATAAACAATTGTGATTTTTTCTTTCTCTGTAATTCTTTCGTTTGTTCCTTTAATGTTCGATTTGTCAATTCGTTTTTTAACGACTTCATATCTTGCATTATAAGTTCCGTCCACATCAAATCGTTTTTCATCCATTCTAAAACGGATTGAAAGGGGAGAACTGAAAACCAGAATCAATGACGTCACATCTAATTCATAAGGAAGTGATTCCTTAAGTTCATGATGCTCCAATTCCATTTCGCATAAAGTCTGCAACTGCCACAAACGAAGATTATGCAGGTACATAATATCAAATGGTTTGGTGGGCGAAATTGAAGCTCCGATATACAAATTGTGTTCCACACCATCCGTTTTAAAACGCTCGTAATAATGCGGATAAATTTGCTGCGCTTCAACTTGTTTTTTATCTAAAACCGTTGCCAGTCTTTTATTAATGATTGACATTGCATTGTCAAATTTCTTTCTTTCCTGATAAAACATTCCTGTTTTTTCGTCCAGACTTTCAAAGTAAAGTTTTTCTAATTTTTCGTTTTTAGCGTTGCTTTTTGTGTTTTTAAGGATCGGGTGAATTTCTTCTTCGATATAACGTTGGATATGCTGTTCCGTATCAGCTTTTAGAGGGAAATCTAGTTCACTTCGAAGGGATTCTAATTCAAATTTTCTTTGTTCCAAAAGAACCAAATTAGAATTCGGATCCTGATTTTCGAAAATTTCTAAAAGAGCTGTAAGCTGGCTTTTTAAATCAGTTTTTACCGTTTCGTTTCGGTGTTCTGAAGAACTTTTAATATCAATTTGTCCATAAAGCGGAAACACATTTTTAAATACAATCTCTTTAAAAATATAATCTTTTGTATGATTTAAATTTTGAAAATAGTTCTGCGATTCTTTTTTGAATTTCCAGTAAACACTTGGGTGAATCGTAGTGTACTCACGTTGAATAATTGCTTCAACCTGATGCTGCATGTCTGTATTGTAGCGATCAATTGTATCAGTTAAATACGGAAGTACTAATTCTAGTTTTGTAGCATTCACACTATTTAAATCTCTTGGATTTTCAGAAACCAATTCGACAACACCCAGTAAATGTCCGTTTCTAATAACGGGAGCAAAAATACAGCTGTTAATGTTTTGCGATAAAAGATGCTCTCCCAGTCTTTTGTTTGTCGATTCTTCTGTAAATTTAGTAACATTAGAAATCACAAAAGGTTCTTTATTATCTAACAAATTTTCAAACGAACATCCAAAAAAAGCATTTTTACAATCGACTTCCTGATCGGCAGAAAGTAAAAAGCTTTTAAGCTGGTTTTCGTATTTTGCCGGTCTAATAAATTTTTCTTCTTCAGGATTGTAAATAATAAACCCAACTTTTAATTTTGGAAGATTAAAAATAGACTGGAAAATATTAGAAACTTCCTGATCTGTTGTAACTGTTTTAGCTCCAGGTTTCAACAAATTACTTTTCAATGTAGAAATGGCACTTTCTGTTGTAGCATCAAATAAAGAAACAATTCCGAAACCTCTTAAAATCCAGCTTCCTTTTGGGAATTTAGATTTCCACAAATTAATATCGCCGTAATTATCAATCAGCTGATCGATATCTTCCTGAGTTAACGCAATAGCATTTTCAGTCGGAATAATTTCCATGAAATCTGCATTGTACAAAATACGATAATGTTTTTCGACACCGCTTTCGTCTGGAATATCATAGAAAAATGGTTTGTTGAAATCGATATGCTGTTTATAGTAACTGCTCAAAATCAAACAGCAGTTATTAATGTAAAATTGATGTTCGTCGAAATCACGAATTTCCATATAAAATTCGTCTCCAGCATTTTTTAGAATTTTCTTGAAACGTTCTGTATAATTGAAGGAGATATTTTGAAATGGAATTGTAACCGCTTTTATTTCGTTATGTGTTAAAGCTGTTGGGAATAAATCGGCTAAAATATTTTTAATTAAAGCTTCATTATCTTTAATAACCGAATAATCTTGAATCCCAGTTCTTAATTCCGGGATAGATTCAATTTGTTTTAAAATAGCTTTTGCGTAATTCGATCTGTAATCAACGTCTGATAAAGCAATTTCTTCAAGAGATTCAATCAGCTTATGAAATGATATAATGGTGGTGAAGGGACTTTCTTTAAAAAATTGAATATCCATCTTAGTTTATTTTTAATGCAAAATTAATGATAAATTAAGAATGATCGACATTTTATGATTTCTTTCGTTTATTATTCGATAGATAAAACCCTTGTTTTTAGAGGGGGTTTTAAAAGTATCTTTTGTTTTTAACAAAAAATTAACTTTAATGATAACGGAACGATCGTTCCGTTATTATATCTTTGTACCATAATAATTGAGTAATCAATAACTTAAATAACAAATAAAATGAAAAATTTAGAAAACAAAGTAGCTATAGTAACTGGTGGAAATAGCGGAATTGGGTACGCAGCTGCTGCCGAATTAGTATCAAAAGGTGCAAAAGTAATTGTGACAGGAAGAAACAAAGAAGCTTTACTAAAAGCAGAAACAGAATTAAACGTTACAGGAATTGCTGCCGATCAAGCTGATTTAAAATCAATCGATAATCTGGTAGAAGAAGTAAAAGCAAAATTCGGAAAAATTGATATTGTCTTTTTGAATGCAGGAGTTGCCTCTTTTGCTCCGCTGGAAATTGCTCCAGAAGATCACTACGACACGATTATGAATGTAAACACAAAAGGAGTTTATTTTACAGTTCAAAAATTATTGCCAATTTTAAATGACGGCGGTTCCATTATTTTCAATACTTCAGTAAACGCTCATCTAGGTATGCCAAATTCTAGTGTTTATGCAGCGAGTAAAGCAGCAGTTTTATCTTTCAATAAAGTGTTTGCTGTGGAATTAGCATCAAGAAAAATTAGAGTAAATGCTGTTTCTCCTGGTCCTGTTGAAACTCCGTTGTATGGTAAATTAGGTTTACAAAAAGAAGAGGTAGAAGGTTTTGGAGCAGTTTTGGGCGAAAAAATCTTATTGAAACGTTTTGCTCAATCTTCAGAAATTGCAAAAACAGTTGCTTTTCTGGCTTCAGATGATGCATCATTTATTACTGGAACAGAGATTGTGGTTGACGGCGGACTTACTGTAAATGCAGTGGTATAATTTTTTTTACTAATTCAGGAACGATTGTTCCGTTTAATCACTATCTTTGTATAGAAATTTAATTTTTAGATCATGGCTAGAACGAAAGAATTTAATGAAGATCAGGCTTTGGATAAAGCAATTGAAATCTTTTGGCACAAAGGTTACAACGGAACATCTGCCCAAGATTTGGTAACATATTTAGGTTTAAGCCGTTCGAGTTTGTATGATACTTTTGGCGACAAGCAAAAGTTATTTTCCAAATCGTTGCAACGTTATCAAAAACAGGCACAAGATACCGTAAAAGATCTTTTGGATAAGTCTGAAAACATTAAAGAAACATTGCATAACCTTTTTAAACAAGCCGTTATAGAAAGTTTGGAAGACCGAATTACAAAAGGATGCTTTATGACGAACTCTTCTGTAGAATTGGCTATGCACGATGAAGAAATTGCAAAAATTGTAAAAAACAACAGCCAGACCATGGAAGAAGTTTTTACAAATGCAGTAAAAAAAGGGCAGGAGCTAGGGCAGATTTCTAAAGCTCAAGATGCAAGAGTTTTGGCTCGGTTTATCTTTAATAATTATTCTGGAATCAGAGTTTTGGCGCGAACTGGAGAACGAGATAAACAAGTTTATGATGATATTGTAAAAGCAGTATTTTCTATTTTATAAAATGAAAAAATAGCGCAATAAAAAACGGCAATTACAAATGTAACTGCCGTTTTTTGTTTTAAGTAAGTAATAGAAAATGAAAACTTCTTAGCTTTTTTCTTCTTTGTTGAAGTAAACTAAGTAGTAATACATTTGTTTTTCTTCATCCCATCCTTTTTCAACAAATTTTTCTGCGCTTTCAGGATTAATAAAATCCATTTTAATCTGAATATGTGTATCCAAATTAATAACGTTTTTAATCGATTTTCTTGCGTCAGAAACTGCTGCGTTGGCAATTGGGAATGAGGTTACATCTTCGATGCTGTATTTTTCTCCTTTATCAACTTTATAGTTTTTGAATTCAGGAATTAAGTCTGGATTATCTAATACTTCATTCAAGAAATTCTGCTCTTCAAACTGATCATTTTTAGCGAAATAATTCACAGATCGGTTCATAAACATTACTTCCTCTTTCTTGTCTTCTGCTGGCAAAACCACATCTTTTGCGAAGTTTTGACAGAATTTTAAATATTTTTTAGTGATGAAATTTTCATCTTCAAAAGCATCAACAGATAAAAAGTGCTCTAACCAGTAACGAGCATCATAACGGTTACTGTCGACAGTTAGAATTTTATAACCTTCTTCTTTTTTATAATTGAAAATCAAACAGCCTTTATCCAATTTATTTAAGTTGATACCCTGCTGTAAAATCATTTCAAGATTGCTGTTTTTTTCTTCAAACTGTAAAAAGTCTGCCTGCAATTCGCTTTTAAAAATTCCGATTGCATCTACAACATTATTATCGATACTTAAGTTGGTCAAATATGTAACGTAAACTTCTCCGTTTTTAATATGCGGATGATTTGATTGTTCGTACAAATGCTTCGTGATGTTTTTAGAAACCTCATGCACATTTGCCGGATTAGCAAAAATCTCAGTTGCATATTTAAACATGTCGTTGTAGTCCAAGTCCACTTCGTGTGCAAACTGATAATAGTTTTCTTCTTTTTCTCTAAAAGGCTTAAAAAAGAATTCTTTTATAAGAGGCACAATTTCATCATTTAAATTAAATGGCTGCTCTGATAAAAAAATAGCTTCGTTACGGCTTTTGTTTCCTACACGGTGTATAGAAAGCGTCTCGATGTGGGTGTTGAATAGGTTGATCATTTTTTTTGGAGTTGCTGAGGTTCTAAGATGCTAAGTTACTAAGGTTTAGTTTCTGTCTTTTATTTTTTTAATAAAAGAAACTAACATTCTTTCTACTTCGCGGCTGTCCTCATATAAGTTGTTAAAATCTTGTTCTTTTAGATAAGATATATTTTTTGCAATTTCTAACTGCGTCTGCATTTCGAATAATGATCCGACTGAAATGTTTAAAAAACGTAAAAGATCTTTATCGCTTTCTCTTCCAAATCCTTCTGCAATATTGCTTGGGATAGAAATTGAACAGCGTCTAATTTGTGAAGTTAATCCGAAAATTTCTTCTTTTGGAAAATTGTTTGTTGAAAAATAAATTTTGGTTGTCAAGGCCATTGATTTCTGCCATATAAGCAGACTTCTAAAATTACTCATATTAAATGTTTTTAATTCGAAGAATTAAAAATAAGAAAAAACTTTCAAAATAAAAACTTAGAACCTTAGCCTCTCAGAACCTTAGAACCTCAAAAATTAATTCCAATTCTCCTCAAATCCATAATCTTCGAAGCTGTCGTCGCCTTCGAACATATCAAGATCGTCTTCGTCTAGGTCGTCTTCAAATTCTCCGTAGATATCGTCGTGCATATCAGCTTCAAAGTTTTTTTCGACAGCCTCGTCTGGCATTTCACCATGAGAGAACAAAGTTTCAGGATAAACAGCTCCAACGGCTTCCTCTTCGATAGCTGCTAATTCAACCAAGAAAGTCCACATACTGATGAAATCATAAACGTAGATAATTTTAGTGTTTTCACGATCTAAGATACTAGACAAGGGATAATCATTCATGGTTCTTATTTCGCCAGGAACATCTCCAGTATCAAAAAGCGGAATTTCATCTTCTTGATTCCAAGTTTCATCACAAGTATAAAATGAAGCGACTTCTGATCCGTCAAAGCCAAAAGCGTTGAAGATTGCATTATGTAAATCCTCAAGAGTATCATCTTCAAGAATTGCAATGTCTCTAAAAATATCTTCTTCGGCGTCTAGAATTACTCTAAATTTATAAACCATAACATTTGTTTTTATTGAGAGGTCAAAGGTAAAATATAAAAAACGAAATACGAATTGTGAATTGAGATTTGTTGAAAAGATTTTAATGTTTTGATTTACGGTAGTTTATTTAGTTGGCGCTACTGCAAGGTTTTCAAAACCTTATAGGTTTGTAATCGTATTAAAGCTATACCTACAAGGTTTTGAAAACCTTGCAGGAATAGGAATGATAATTACCTTCCAGTCAATCTTTTTCTAATTTTATGATAATGTTTATGATAAGTACTATGACTAGGATAGCTTCTGCTGGAAGTCAGATTATTAAAAACTAAAGCCGTTAAAAGTAAAATAAGCACACCAACTAAAACTGGAGAAATCACATACATATATCCTAAAGCTTTTATTTGTGTTGAACCTGTAACTGCAATCAAAGCAGTAGCACCTCCCGGCGGATGAAGGGTTTTTGTAATCTGCATGAAAATAATAGAGAGTGAAACTGCCAGAGGAGCAGAGATCCAAACAATATCGGGTACGAGTTTATTTATAGTGACGCCAATAAAAGCTGAAATAACATGACCGCCAACCAAATTTCTCGGCTGCGAAAATGGACTTTGAATAATGCCGTAAATCAAAACACTCGAAGCACCAAAAGAACCAATTAAATATACAAAATCACTCCCCGACAAATGAGAAGATTCAAGATAAGCTAGAATTCCGATACCAACAAATGAACCCAAAAAGGACCAAAAATGTTCTTTATAATCAATTAAAGTTTCTTTATAAAGAATGTAACGTGTTTTTCTGTAGCTTCTTCTAATTTTTTGAGTGGGCATTTATGTGGTATTTATTGTAAAACTTTGATATTTTTTGCAATAGATTTCAACGATACATAAAGATTTTTTAATCGTTTTAATCTGTGAAATCTGTGGCTAAATTATTTATTTAGTCAAGCTTGGCGCGTAACTATATACAGTGTATGGATATATTGTTTTCGCAGTGTATTTTGAAATTAAGCAAACTATAAGAATTGGTAAAAAGAGAGTATAATCGTTTGTTAATCCGCAGACTAAAAATATTGCTGTAAATGGAGCATGAATGCTTGCACTTAAAACAGCTGCCATTCCGATGATCATGAAATTTACTGGAATTACATTTACATGAAAAAAGCTGTTTAATATTGATGCTAATAACAATCCTAAAAATGCACCAATAAATAAACTTGGAGCAAATACGCCGCCATCACCTCCAGAGGCAAGAGTCACAGATGTTACAATTGGTTTTAAAATCAAGATTCCTATAAATGTCAGCGCTAAAGTTATGGTTAGCGGAAGCTGGCTGGTGCTAAAAATCCCTTTTATAGCATGATATCCTTCTCCGTATAATTGAGGGAAAATAAAAAGTGAGATACTCAAAACAGCAGATCCGATAATAATTTTATAATAATGAGTATTTATTTTTCCGAATTGAGATTTGAAGAATAAAACGCATTTAGTCAAATAAACAGAATTCATTCCAGCTAAAATTCCTAAAAGAATAAAATACGGAATCGCTTTTAAATGCCAAGTTGTAATAGATACAGCAAATAGAGGTTCTTCTTTTAAAATATTAAGTAAGCCAAAAGCAATTGAAACAGCAATTACATTTGAAATTATAAATGCACGTGTTACTTTTCTGGAAATAACTTCAAAAGCAAACAATATTCCCGCAATCGGACTGCTGAAAAGTGCCGTTACACCAGCAGCAACTCCGGCGCAGATTAACTCTGTTTTGTATTGGCGGAAAACATTTTCTTTTTCGTGTGCAACAGAACCAATTGTTGCTGTTGCTACAACTGTAGAAACTTCTATTCCTGTTGAACCTCCAAAAATTACAGTTAATAATCCGTTTATGAAGTGAGATGGAATTTTATATGAAGGAAGATTTTTTTCGGTTTTTGTGCTTTCAAAAACCTCTTTGATTCCTTTGTTTTCTTTTTTCTTAAAAAGATATTGTCTCAGGAAATAAATTACAGATAATCCGAAAACTGGAAATACAATGTAAAATAGAGGATGAACCGATACTTGGTGAAAGAAGATTTCTTCGTAATATTCGGTTATTTTTTTTAGAGAAATTCCAAGAAAGGCAGAAAGGAAGCCAATTAAAATAGAAACAATAACTAATTTTCGGAATTTTATAAATTGATGATTTTTTTTGATTTGCGCCGTTTTGTTCATCAGAAGTAAATTTGAAATCGCATTTTTTTTATGCGGATCACAAAATTAAGCATCAAAATTGGTTTTTTATAAGAAATAATCAATTTAGTGTGTTAAAACCGATATAAACAAGAAAATTCGTTCGGTTAAACATGTTGCCACAAAGTCGACAAGGCAAAGTTTTTGTTTACTTTATTTGCAAAGTTCTCGCATTTATGTCATTTCGAAGCCTCGGGATCGAAATGACAAATTGAAGGTGTATTCGTTAAAAGAAAAACCTCTGAAGCTTTGCAACTTTGAGCCTTTGCACCCTCTCATTATCTATCTCTCATAAAACTCGATCGGCAATAAATCAGGATCTGCAATAAAAGTAAAACGTTTATCGGTGGTTTCATCGATTCTGATTGGTTCTGATTCGATATTTTTTGAAGTTAAAAAGGCAATAGTTTCTTCTAAATTAATTACTTCAAAAGCCAAATGTCTTAAACCCACAGCTTCAGGTCTTGAAGGTCTTTGCGGCGGATTCGGGAATGAAAACAATTCAACAACATAGGAACCATTTAAAGCCAAATCTAATTTATAAGATTGACGCTCTTCGCGATAAATTTCTCTAATAATTGTTAACCCTAAAATCTGGGTGTAGAAGTATTTAGATTTTTCGTAATCTGAGCATAAAATGGCAATATGATGAACTTTATTAAGGGTAAGCATTATTTTTTTGATTCAGGTTCTTGATTTAATTTTCTAATCACTTTTGCTGGGTTTCCAACCGCTAATGAATTGTCTGGAATATCTTTTGTCACAACCGATCCGGCGCCAATAACACAGCCTTTTCCAATTGTAACACCTGGACAAATAACTGAATTTCCGCCAATCCAGCAATCGTCTCCAATGGTAACTGGGTAAGCATTTTCAAGCGTTTTTCTTAATTCAGCGTCAAGCGGATGCGAAGCTGTGTAGATTTGAACATTTGGTGCAATAAATACATTTGATCCGATATTTACAGGAGCACAGTCTAGAACGACACAATTCACATTGAAATAAACGTTGTCGCCGCAAAAAATATTATATCCGTAATCGCAGTGAAAGGGAGGCTCTATGTAAAAACCATCTCCAGTATTTGGAATAAGTTCTTTTAGAATTTCTTTTGCTTTTTTGGTTACTCTATATTCTTTTACATTAAGAGTATGCAAAAGATTTTTGGCTGTTCTACGTCCTTTTACAAGTTCTGGATCAAACGCATTATAGTATTCGCCAGAGATCATTTTTTCTTTTTCTGTTTTCATTTATTACATTTTCGTCTTGGCGATTTTTTCATGTATTTTTAAAGTTTCCAATAAAGCGGCAGTGGCATACCAAGGCGTTAATTCGGCTTCCAGTAAATTGGCTTTTATGGCAGGATCTGTTGCAACAAGTGCCTTTGCTTCTTCTATAGTTTCTACATTAAAAATATAAATGCCCCTATAATTTCTGTCGTTTTTCATAAAAGGGCCAGCAACAACCAGTTTTCCTTCTTTTGCTAATTTATTGATGTTGGCCATATGTCCCTCAAAAAGTTTTTTGGTTTCTTCTTTTGAAGCTGTTGTATTGGTTCCAGATTTTAAAAGACAAAAAACATATTTTTTCATTCCGTATTCGTCGGCATGAAGAGATTTTGCAAGATTTTCATCGTATTTGGCTTCAGTTTCCTGCGAAAAACCGATTACATTCATAAATAAAAAAAATAATAATAGTGTTGATTTTTTCATATGAACATATTTTAGATTTCGTTTTTTATTTTTCGTTAATTCTTTATGAATTAAATTAAACCAATTTCTTCAAAATAACGATCTGACCTAAATGATACACATCATGCTGAATAATTCCGTGAATGTGTTCGTAATAGGTATGGCCATTATTTACGTAAATTTTAGCCAAATCTTCGTCATTAAAATCTTCGAAAAAAGTATTCCATGATTCTTGAGATTTTGCCAATGTTTGAAGCGATTGTTCCCAAGCAGCTTCTGAAGGGTCTAGAACAGGTACAAAATAATTATGGTCAGGAGTTATAATTACTTCTCCCTGCATGCGTTCTAAAATGTTTCTTCTCCATTGTATCAAATGATTCACAATTTCCCAAATCGTGTTAAGATTTGGATTTGCTTTTTTGTAAGCCTGCTCTGCTGTTACATTTTGTAAAGTATCGGCAAGATTTACTTCCAGCCAAGGATTACCATTATAAATGGATTGATATAGATTTGAAATTCGTTTACTTTCTGACATAAATGATGATTTTGGATTTCCTAGCTAAGATACAAATTAGTAATTTACAACTCATCCTCGAAATTCTACAATTGGGTTATTATATATTTTTTAACAGAAAATGTTAAAATACATTTGCTTCATCAAAACCAAAGATGATATGAAAACCAAATTATTTTTTACCATTAGCTTTTTATTTTTTACAGCTTTAATTTTTGCGCAAAATACTATTTCTGGAAAAGTAGTAGATCAAAAAGGAAAACCAGTTGCCGGCGCTAATATTTATATTGACGGAACTTATGACGGAGCAACAAGCTCTGAAACGGGAGATTTTTCTTTTGAAACAACTGCTGAAGGAAATCAATTTATAGTAGTTAGTTTTTTACTTTTCGAAACTTTTAAAACCGAAATTGATGTTACTAATTATAAAAATCAAACGGTAAAATTAAGAGAAAACGTAAATGCTCTTGATGCCGTTGTAATTACAGCTGGAACCTTAGAGTCTGGAGACAAAGCAAGGGTTTCTGTTTTAAAACCATTAGATATTGTAACAACTGCGGGTTCTGCAGGAAATATCGTGGCAGCTTTACAAACTTTGCCGGGTACACAAACTGTTGGCGAAGACGGACGTTTGTTTGTTCGTGGAGGTGAAGCCAATGAAACACAGACTTTTATTGACGGAATTAGAGTTGCGCAGCCTTACGGAGCGACAACCAATAACTTACCAACTCGAAGCAGATTTTCTCCTTTCTTGTTCAGTGGAATTGCATTTTCTACTGGAGGTTATTCTGCCGAATATGGCGAAGCTCTATCTAGTGTTTTGCTTTTAAATACACAAGACGAAGAAGATCACGAAAAAACAGATATCGGATTAATGACAGTGGGTTTGAGTGTAGGAAATACTCAAAAATGGGAAAAAAGTTCTTTAAGTGTCAATATGGCTTATATTAATTTGGCGCCTTATCAAGCAGTAATTCCACAAAATGTAGATTGGAATAATCCCTATCAATCTCTTGGAGGTGAAACGGTTTACCGATATAAATTCACAAATGGAATTTTTAAATTATATGCTTCTTTCGACTCAGAGAAATTCGATTTGAATCAGAAAAATATCAATTTCGAAAATCCGATCAGAACCGATATGAACAATAATAACTTTTATTTGAATTCTTCATACAAAGGAAGTTTTGGAACAGGATGGCAGTTAACTTCAGGAATTAGTTACGGTTACAGTAAAAATAAATTGAAATATAATATCACAGATATTGACAGCAACGAAAATGCAGCACAGTTGAAATTGAAACTTGCCAAAAAGGTTTCCAACCATTTTAGATTGTCTTTTGGTACAGATTATTTCATTACCAAATACAACGAAAATTTCGATGATAATGTTTCTATTAACGGTTCAAACGGATACGATTCTAATATTTTTGCAGCTTACACAGAAGGAGATCTTTCGATCTCTAAAAATCTAGCTTTAAAAGTTGGTTTGAGATATTCAAATAACAGTTTGTTAAACGAAAATAATTTTGCTCCAAGAGCTTCATTAGGTTATAAAGTTTCAAAAAGCAGCCAGTTCTCGTTTGCTTACGGAGATTTTTCTCAAACGCCTGTTGTAGATTATATTAAATATTCAAAATACCATCAGTTTGAGAGTGAAAAAGCCAGACATTATATCTTAAATTATACGTTTACAAAACCTGGACAACTGCTTAGAACAGAATTATATTATAAAGATTACAGCAATTTAGTTCAATATGATACAAGAGATATTCAGTACAATTCGGTTTTCAATAATAACGGATCGGGTTATGCAAAAGGATTGGATGTACTTTGGAGAGACAGCAATTTGTACAAAAACTTAGAATATTGGATTTCATATTCATACATCGATTCAGAAAGACAATATAAAAACTTTCCAAACATGGCTACTCCAAGTTTTATTGCTAATCATAGTTTGTCTGTTGTAACCAAATATTTTATTACAGACTGGAAATCGCAAGTAGGTTTTACAAATAGCTACAGCTCAGGACGTCCTTACAATGATCCGAACCAAACGCAATTTATGAGCGGAAAAACAAAATCTTACAATAGTTTAAGTTTCAACTGGGCCTATTTATTAACCACACAAAAAATTCTTTATTTCTCTGTTTCGAATATTTTAGGAACACAAAATGTTTTTGGATATGATTATGCCAAAACAGCAGATCCAAGCGGAGTTTATCAAAGACAAGCCGTAACACCAACCGCAGATAGATTTTTCTTCGTTGGTTTCTTCTGGACAATCAGCCAGAATAAAAATGAGAATCAGTTGAAGAATCTTTAAAAGATGCTAAGGTTCTGAGATTCTAAGTTGCTAAGAAAAACTTAGAATCTTAGTCACTTAGAAGCTCAGAATCTCCAAAAAAACAATTCATCATCAAAAATCAACAACTCAGTATCATTTAATTTTAAAAGAGTAAAAAGCGTAATACTTTTGAAGTATAAATTAGAAAGGACCAAAGAAGCAAAGTGACAAAGGTTCAAAGTTTTAAAAATAGTAACAATATAAAAAAACAAACCTTTGTCCCTTTGCAACTCAAAACCTTTGAACCTTAAAAAAAAGAGTTTTAATCATCAATAAAAAAAACTTAGAATACCAGAATCTTAATAACTTATAAACTTTAAAAAAAAGAAATCATGACCAAAATTATCACCGTTATTACATTATTTATCTGCAGTTTATTATCTGCACAAACACAATTTGAACAAGGTATGACTAAAGCTTTCGGGCTTTGGAAAGAAGGAAAAAATGCAGATGCTTCTGCAATGTTTGAAAGAATCGCAGCGGCTGAAAAAACAAGCTGGCTTCCTAATTACTATGTAGGTTTGGTAAACACATTATCTGTTTTTACAGAAAAAGATAAAACAAAAATCGATTTGTTATTAACCAAAGCTCAGGATGCATTAGATATTGAATTGATAAAAGATCAAAGTAACTCAGAATTGTATGTATTGCAAGCGCTAATTTATACAGGATATGTTGTAGCAGACCCAATGACAAACGGAATGAAATATTCTGGAAAAGTTATGGAAGCTTACGCGAAAGCTAAAGCACTTAACCCAAACAATCCAAGAGCAGTTTTTGGAGAAGCTGACTATCAATTAGGAGGCGCAAAATGGACAGGAGTTGACACAAAACCTTTATGTGTACAAGTTGATAAAGCTATTGAACTTTTTGGTACTTTTAAACCAGAAACTCCTTTTTCTCCAAAATGGGGATTAGAAAGAGCTCTTGAAGTTCAAAAAACTTGTAAATAATAAAAATATTAAACTAAGCTGATTATATGAAAGATGATGGAACTGTTTTTTCTGATTTAAAAGGTGGAACTATAGCATGTTTCAAGATTGCAATGGTATTTGCGATAATATTTTCAGCTTGTTTAGGAGATGATCTAAATATTAGAAACGTTCTTTTAACCTTTTTTATAAGCTGTCTTTATTCTTTTGGATTGGGTTTCGGTAACGGATTTATCAATGTTTTTCTAGATAAAAAATGGGATTGGCTGGAACAAACCAATCTAAGAGTTTATTACGGAATCTTAATAACCGTTTTATATACGGTTCCAGTTGTTTTAGGAATAAACTATTTTATTTTCGTTGTCGTGCAACATGTAACTTTAGATGTGTTTTTTGGAGCAAGAATGTTATGGGTGCATCTTTTCTACATCATTTTATCATTAGGAGTTTCGACTTTTATGCAGGCCAGAAGTTTTATGGTAAAATGGAAAAGGGCTTCAAAATTTGAAATAACACAACAGAAAATCATTGCAGGAACAGCAAATGCTAAATTCGAAAGCTTAAAAAATCAAATTGATCCGCATTTTCTTTTTAACAGCTTGAATGTTTTAAGTTCATTGATCGAAGAAAATCCAGATAATGCGCAGCGGTTTACCACTTCTTTATCTAAAATTTACAGATATGTTTTAGAACAAAAAGATAAAGAATTGGTTTCGGTTGAAGACGAATTATCATTTGCGAAAACCTATATGAATTTGTTGAAAATGCGTTTCGAAAACAGCTTGTTTTACGAATTGCCAACAGAAGACATAAATCCAGATGCTAAAGTGGTGCCGCTTTCCTTACAGCTTTTGCTTGAAAATACAGTTAAGCATAATGTGGTAAGCGAACAGAAACCACTTCATATTAGAATATTTATTGATAAAGATTATTTGGCTATTCAAAATGATCTTCAGAAGAAAGAAGTGCTGCAGGACAGACAAGGTGTTGGACTGCAGAATATCGTAAACCGTTACGGGATTATAACCGATAGGAAAGTGAAGGTGGAGCAGGACGAGAAAAATTTTACGGTTAAGATTCCAATTTTAACAAAACAAGTTAGTGTTATGGAAACAAATGCAGATTATAATGATGAAGCTAAAGCTTATTATAGAGCCAAAAAAAGAGTTGAGGAATTAAAGGGATTTTATGCAAATATAATTTCATACTGTTGTGTGATTCCGCTTTTAGTTTTTATCAATCTAAGATTTTCACCTGGATTTCAATGGTTTTGGTTTTCTGCTTTAGGCTGGGGATTTGGAATTACGATGCACGCTTTTAAGGTATTTGGTTATAGTTCAGATTGGGAGGAAAGAAAAATTAGAGAGATTCTAGAAAGAGAAAACAAACAAAAAACCTGGAAATAATCATGGAAAAAGATTTTACAGAAGCAGAACGTTATTATGATGCTCAGAAAAGAGTAAAAGAAATAAAAGAGTTTTACGAGCATTTGACAGTTTATCTTCTAACTAATCCAATTGTGATTGTGGTAAATCTGATGACTTCTCCAGGATATTTGTGGTTTTTATGGTGCTTGATGGGATGGGGAATGGCTCTTATTATGCACGGATTAAAAGTTTTCAGCCTGCCGCCTTTTTTCAATAAAAAATGGGAAGAAAGAAAAATTAGAGAAATTCTAGAGAAAGAAAAAATTAGAAAAACTTGGGAGTAATATGGAAACAAAATTTGATTTTGATAAAGAACAATCTGAATTACAGAAATTAGCAAGTCGGAAAGTTATTAAACTTAAATCCTTTTACAAACAGTTATTTATTTACACCATCATTCTAATACTTTACCTTTTAAAAGAATACACCAAACTGCCGCTAAATGTATTCCCGATTAATTTGTTAAATGGTGTAATTATGATTTTGTGGGCTGCGGTAGTCATTGGCTCAGCAATAGATGTATTTGCTTCTTTTAAGATTTTTGATGAAGATTGGGAAGCACGTAAAGTAAAAAGTATTTTAGAGAGAAGAAATAAAAAACAAAAATGGGAGTAGTCATGGAAATGAATTATAACGAAGAAGAAAGATACATTCAAGCAAGAAAAAAAGTTGAAAATATCAAAGGATTTTATGGAAATCTTGTTGCCTATGTATTGGTAAATGCGATTCTGATTTTCATCAATTTATATACATCACCCCAATATTTATGGTTTTTCTGGCCTTTATTATGGTGGGGAGTAGGGGTTGTTTTTCACGGATTGAAAGTTTTTGAAGTTTTCCCAACTTTAGGAAAAGAATGGGAAGAAAGAAAAATCAAAGAATTTATGGAGAAGGAAAAACAGAACAAAAATAAGTGGAAATAATATTAAAAGATAAAAAAATGGGACGATTAAGAAGACATATGTACGAAGAATACGGGCAGGATTTTAACACTGATGAACGTTATAATAAGGCCTATAGGAAAGTAAAGAAAATCAAAGGCTTTTACTCACATTTAAAAGTTTACATTATTGTTAATGTAATTATTATATTTTTAAGTTTGAATAAAAATTTTATAGGTAGCGAATTTAGACAAAGTGGTCTATTTGAGTGGCATACTTACTCAACAGCATTTTCATGGGGAATAGCACTTTTAATTCACGCTTTCCTTGTTTTTAGCGGCGATTATTTTTTTAGTGATAACTGGGAGGAAAAGAAAATTCGAAAATACATGGAAGAAGACGCTGCGAATAAAAAAAAATGGGAGTAACTTTGAATTAATTTTTTTTCAAATTTTACATTATAGTAAATGATCACATTAATTATAGAAGACGAAAAACCAGCGGCAAGATTACTGCAAAGAAAACTTGAAAAGTTAGATGTAAAAGTAGAAACGATGCTTCATTCGGTTGAAGAATCAGTTGAATGGTTTGAAAATAACCCTCATCCAGATTTAATTTTTCTGGATATCCAATTATCAGATGGTTTGTCTTTTGAAATTTTTGAAAAAATTGACATCAAAAGTGCTATTATTTTTACTACTGCATATGATGAATATGCTTTAAAGGCTTTTAAATTAAACAGCATTGATTATCTTTTAAAACCAATTGATGAAGATGATCTTGAAGTGGCCGTTTCGAAGTTTAAAACCCGTATGCCAAAAGCAGCAGAAACTTCAAATCTGCAATTAGATTTTGAGCAGATTCGCCAAATGCTTTCCAATCCTTTTGAGAAAACGTACAAAAAGAGGTTTACAGTTAAAATTGGACAGCATTTAAAAGTGATTACTACAGAAGAAATAGAATGCTTTTTTAGTGAAAATAAAGGAACATACATTCATACTTACGAAAATCGTGATTATTTAATCGATTCGACTTTAGAAATTTTGGAGCAGGAATTAGACAAGAAAGATTTCTTTCGCGTAAGCAGAAAATTTATTGTGCCGTTAAAAGCTATTAAAGAAATTCAAGTGTATACCAATTCTCGTCTAAAAGTTATTTTACCAACTTACAGAGAAGATGAGGTTATTATAAGCCGAGAAAAAGTGCAGGATTTTAAATCTTGGCTGGCATAAAACTTTTACTTTAAAATAGATTTCAACAGATTATAATTCATTCGAATTAAATCTATTCCATAAAAAAAGAGCCGTAAATTCGGCTCTTTTTAGTTTACATAAAATGAGTTATTTGCTCAGTCGGTGCAGCGTAAAAGTCATAGCGCTTAAAAGGAAAAATGCCATAATCTGGTGAATTAATCCTAAAGCCAATGGAACGCTGTATAATAATGTGAAAACTCCAAGTAAAAATTGGATGAAAACAAAAACTACAAGAGTTTTGATTCCGTTAGATTGTGTGTTTGTCAGCGAAATTTTTGTACTTCTGTAATATAAGAACAAAATAAAAGCTACAACAACATAAGCAAAAGTTCTATGCACAAACTGAACACCGCTTTTTCCTTCAATAAGATTTTTAATTAATGTTGGCTGTTCGATGTAAACCGAATCATGAATAAATTGCCCGTCGCTCATTAAGGGCCAGTGATTGTGAATTAATCCAGCATTTAATCCAGCAACAAATCCGCCATAAATAATTTGGATTAATAAAGCCACTAAAGCAAATCGCCCAATGTTTCGTAACGGAATATTGATTCTGCTGTTTTTTTCAGGATATATTAAATCTAAAGCGACCCAAAGTGTATAAGCAAAAGTGATGAAAGCAAAAGTTAAGTGTAATGAAAGTCTAAAATGACTCACATCTGGATTATCAATCAAACCGCTTCTTACCATAAACCATCCTAAAAATCCTTGGAAACCTCCCATCGCCAAAAGAATGACACATTTTTTGATGGTTGCGCGATCCAGTTTTTTTCTAATTAAGAAATAAACAAATGGGACAAAGAAAACCAATCCAATAATACGACCGATGAAACGGTGAAACCATTCCCAGAAATAAATGAATTTATAATCTGCTAGTTGAAAATCGTTATGAATATTGATTTTTTGATACTCAGGAAACTTTTTATATTCATCAAATGCGGCTTGCCATTTGGCTTCAGTTAAAGGTGGAAATGTATCGGTTACCAAATGCCAGTCAGTCATTGATAAACCTGAATTGGTCAAACGTGTGATTCCGCCCACGACAACCATTAAAAACAATAAAACACAGCCCGATAGTAACCAAATGATTACTGATTTATTCTCTTTTTTCATTTTATAAATAGTACTTATTTCTCTACTTTTTTTAAGCCCAATTTAGCCGCCCTTTTAATTACAAAATCATAAGCTGCCTGATATTCATTCGGAATATCTCCTTCTAAAATGGCTTCTTTCACTGCTTCTTTTAAAATTCCGATTTCTCTTGAAGGTTTTAAATCAAATATTTCCATAATTTCTTCACCAGAAATTGGCGGTTGAAAATTACGAACATGATCGCGTTCTTCAACTTCAACAATTTTCTTACGGACGATTTCAAAGTTCTTGTGATATTTTTTGAATTTCGATGGATTTTTGGTTGTAATATCTGCCTCACACAAAGTCATTAAATTTTCGACATCTTCACCAGCATCAAAAACCAAACGATGAACAGCACTGTCAGTTACAATATCCTGCGCTAAAACAATTGGGCGCGAACTCATAATAACCATTTTCTGCACAAATTTCATTTTGTGGTTCAAAGGCATGTGTAAACGTTCGAATATTTTCTTAGCCATCTTTCCACCTAGAAATTCATGTCCATGAAAAGTCCATCCTTGTTTTTTAGTAAAACGTTTTGTTGGCGCTTTCCCAATATCATGCAGTAAAGCCGACCAGCGTAACCAAACATCATCTGTATTTGGGCAAATATTATCGACAACTTCAAGCGTGTGGTAAAAGTTATTTTTATGCGTATGACCTTCAATTTCCTCTACCTGATTCAACGCTGTTAATTCAGGTAAAATAATATCCAAAAGTCCAGTTTTGTATAAAAGTAAAAATCCGATTGAAGGTTTATCTGTAGAAAGAATTTTATTTAATTCATCTACGATTCTTTCGCCAGAAATTATTTTGATGCGTTCAGCATTTTTGGTGATAGCATTTAGTGAATTTTCTTCAATCTCAAAATTCAATTGTGTGGCAAAACGAATCGCGCGCAGCATTCGCAAAGGATCATCAGAATAGGTAATATCTGGATCCAATGGCGTTTTTATTGTTTTATTTTCTAAGTCGGACAAACCATTAAACGGATCTAAAAGATCTCCAAAATTATTTTCGTTTAAAGATAAAGCCAAAGCATTTATGGTAAAATCACGACGGTTTTGATCGTCTTGAAGTGTTCCGTTTTCTACAATCGGATTTCGGCTGTCAAAATTGTAAGATTCTTTTCGAGCTCCAACAAATTCGATATCTGTATCTTCAAAACGCAGCATTGCTGTTCCGTAAGTTTTAAAAACCTGAACCTTTGGGTTTTTCGGAAGTAGTTCAGACACTTTCAAAGCCAGTTCAATACCGCTTCCAACTGCGACAACATCGATATCCTTTTTAGAACCTCGGTTTAAAAGCAAATCGCGAACAAATCCGCCAATAACGTAACTGTCAACATTAAGTTCTTTTGATGCTTTCGAAATTATATCGAAAATTTTGTTTTGTAAAGCAGTTTTATAATTTGTTTGTGTAGCCACGAATTCAGTGATTTTTGAGTAAAATGCATTTTCTATTTTAATAGAAATAGTTTCTATTAAAATAGAATAAAAATGCATGCAAATTTACAACATAGAAAATGCCTATTATAATCTACAGCTCACTTTTTTGAAGAAATTAATAGTTTTTAATATCGATTTTTATGAATTGAGAAAAAGGTTTGCCACGAATTATACAAATTACCACGAATTTATTTTTTTCTGCCACAGATTACAGGATTAAAAGGATTAAAAAATCTGTGTAAATCTTTTTAATCTGTGGTAAAAAATCTTCGCGACCTGCATGAAAGAAAAATTCGTGCTAATTTGTGTAATTTGTGGCGGAAGAAAAAACTATAGAGCAATAAAACAAATCAATTAGGATAATCTGTTTTTAGAAATGCAATTTGTATTTTTGAGTCATAGAAAAAAGCACAAATGAAAATAGTTATATCGCCAGCAAAGTCTTTAAATTTCGAAAAAGAATTACCAACTACAAAACATACAGAGCCTTCATTTTTAAAAGAAGCAAGAGTAGTTCATAAAGTGGTTAAACAAAAAAAGCCATCTGAATTATCTGAATTAATGTCAATCTCAGATAAATTGGCAGATTTAAACTGGAAAAGAAATCAAGATTGGAAAACGCCTTTTACGCCTGAAAACGCGCGTCCTGCGGTTTATACTTTTGATGGAGATGTTTATACAGGCTTGGACGCATATACTATTCCGTTAGAGAAATTAGAAGCGCTTCAAGATAAATTAAGAATTTTATCGGGTCTGTATGGTCTTTTAAAACCGCTTGATTTAATGCAGGCATATCGTTTAGAAATGGGAACCAAAATGCCAGTTGGTGAATATAAAAACCTTCACGAATTTTGGAAACCAACAGTTACAAAAGCGCTAAATAAAGAATTGAAAAAAGGCGAATTATTCGTGAATTTAGCCAGTAACGAATATTTTTCTGCTGTTGATGTAAAAGCTTTAAAAGTTCCTGTTATTACTCCAGACTTTAAAGATTATAAAGACGGAAAATTAAAAATGATCAGTTTTTTTGCCAAAAAGGCGAGAGGTATGATGGTTCGTTATATCATCGATACCAATGCTGAAACGGTAGATGATTTAAAAGGATTTAATTATGATGGATATCAGTTTGATGCCAATCTTTCGAAAGGAAATCATTTGGTTTTTACAAGATAATTTTTAAGATGCTAAGATTCTAAGTAGCTGAGGTTCTAAGTTTTTTACAGAATTATTTAAAAAATTCAATAAAATTATCCTCTTAGAAAAGAAATAATAGTAAAATAAAAAGCCGAGTTACAGGAAAGTGAACTCGGCTTTTTCGTATTATAAATAATTATTAACATTAATGCATCGCATCTGCGGGATTAATTTTATTCTTCCCTTTTTTGATAAAGAGAATAATCGGTATACAACATAAAAACATAATTCCTAAGTACATGAAAATATCCATGTAAGCCATTACTGTACTTTGTTTCATGACTGAACCTTCTATTGCCTGATATGCTTTTTTCAAAGCAACATCTGCACTATATCCTTTCGACATAAAGGCGTGCTGCATTCCTGCAATTCGTTGCTGCACTTCAAATTTGGCAGGATCAAGATTGTTTATTAAATCTACTCGGTGTGACTGGCTGAAACGTGTGATGAAAGTGGTAATAATCGCAATACCAAATGATCCTCCTAACTGACGCATCATTCCTGTAAAAGCTGCACCTTCACCAATTTGTTTTCCTTTTAATGTAGAAAGCGAAAGTGTGGTAATAGGCACGAAAAGTAATCCAAGACCAATTCCTCTTAAAATTAAAGGCCAGTACATATGTTCAACTCCAGTATCTGGCGTCATACGGCTGTACATCATGAATGTGAAGAAGAAGAAAACTAAAAATCCTACTCCAACCATATATCCTTGAGGAACACCTTTCTGAATCATATTTCCAACAAATGGCATCATAATCGCCGTTGTAATAGATCCTGGAATTAATAATAATCCGGCATCAGTTGCGGTCCACCCTAAAATGGATTGCGTATAAATTGGTATAATTAACGTCGAGCCATATAAACCGAAACCAAGTATGAAACACATAATAGTTCCGATTCGTAAATTTCCATCTTTTAAAACACTCAAGTTTACAATTGGATATTTGTAGGTCAACTCTCTCCAAATAAAAAGAACTAATCCTAAAACAGTTATGACACTTAGAGTTACAATAAGTGAGTCGTTAAACCAATCGTCCTGCTGACCGTGTTCTAGTACGAATTGTAAAGAACCAATAAAGGTGCTCAACAAAACAATTCCCCACCAGTCAACCTGATTTGCTTTTAATTTTTCTCCATATTTTGGACTTCTAACAAAAGTTAAAGCCAAGATAGTTGCAATAATTCCTAACGGAATGTTGATATAGAAAATGTACGGCCAAGAATAATTGTCTACTAAATATCCTCCTAAAGGCGGACCTAAAGTTGGACCAACAATTACACCCATTCCGTAAATTGCCTGCGCCATTCCACGTTTTGCAACTGGGTAACTTTCTGTAATAATGGTTTGGGCTGTTACCAGCAGCGCTCCACCACCCATACCTTGTACGAATCGAAAGGCTACAAGTTCCCAAATATTTGTGGCATTACCACACAAAAAAGAACAGACCGTAAATATTATGATGGAAGCCACAAAATAATTACGTCTTCCAAATTGCTGTGATAGCCAGCTCGTCATCGGAATTACAATAACATTCGCAATTGCGTATGCTGTAATTACCCACGCCACATCGGTCAAGGTAGCACCAAGACTTCCGCGCATGTCTGTTAGAGCTACGTTTACGATCGTGGTATCAACAATTTCCAGCAATGCACAAAGTACAGCTGTAATTGTAATTACAACACGTCTGAAGCCGTATTCTACTAAATCGTCGTCTGCTTGTATTGCTGTTGCCATTTATTTATTTTAAATGTACGTCTACATCAACATTCATTCCTGGTCTTAAAAGTTTTACTTTCTCAGGATCGTTTGATTGGTCTAAACTAATTTTTACTGGTAATCTTTGAATTGTTTTTACGAAGTTTCCTGTTGCATTATCAGGAGGTAACAATGAAAAACGAGATCCTGTAGCAGGAGAGAATGAAGTTACAGTTCCTTTAAACTCATAATTTGGATACGCATCAACTTTTAAGCTTACTTTTTGTCCCACAACCATTTTGTTTAATTGTGTTTCTTTAAAATTAGCTACAACCCAAGCTTCATTATTATTGATAATGTAGAATAAAGATTGTCCTGGCTGAACCAATTGTCCTGGCTGGATATCAACTTTAGAAACCTGACCATCAATAGCTGCAGTTACCACTGTATAAGAAAGATTTAAGTGAGCAACATCTAACATTGTTTTAGCTTTTTTAATGTTTGCTGCCGCAACTTCTGTTTGTTTGTCAGAAACTTTAGATTTTGACTGAATAACAGATTTTTGGTAAGAACTTGCTCTTTGTTGTTGTTCTAAAACACGTACCTGGTTTTCAGCCTCTTCTTTTGCAGTTAAAGCCTGCTCATATTGTTGTTTTGTAATAGTATGAGTTTTGTACAAGTTATTGTAGCGGTTGTAATCGTTTGTAAGTTGTCTCAATCTAATTTTTGCACTTTCGATAGAACCACCTGCAGATCTCATTTGAGCATCAGAAACTGAAATACTTGCGTATGCACTTCCGATATCAGCTTTTGCAGCTTCGTATTGACCTTCAGCACCTAATAAAGCAGCATTAGCTTCATCAATTTTTAACTGATAATCTCTCTTGTCGATAGTAAATAAAGTATCTCCTTTTTTTACATAATCATTATCTTTCACATATACTTTGCTGATATACCCAGAAACTCTTGGGATAATCGGGTTCATTTTTTTCTCAATTTGAGCATCATCTGTTTCTTCGTGAGCCAATGAGTGCATGTATTTTGATATTCCGTAAGTTCCTCCCACTAAAACCAAAACGGTTAGTATGATGATGAATTTTTTATTTGTCTTTTTCTTTTCCATGAGAGATATCGATTATATTTTAGAAAGATTGAATGATTGTGATAATTGTCCTGATACTGAAAGTAGTTCGTAATATTTTTGAATAATTGTCGCTTTTGATACAGCTGTATTTATTTTTGCGCTTAATTGCTCAACATCAGCTTCTACCAAGTCATTGGTATCTGCCAACCCATTATCGAATTTATCTTTTACAAGTCTGTAATTTTCAGCTGCTTGTTGAAGTGCTTCGTCATAAACTACACTTTGATTGATTGCCAAGTCATAGTCTTCAAGAGATTTTTGAACTTCAACTTTAATGCGATCCGTCATAATAGCTTCGGTATTTTTAACTTCTAAAGCTCTGCTTTCTGCTTCTTTAACATGTGCGCTGTTTTTTAGAATTCCAGATAAATCATAAGATAAACCTAAACCAAAATTCATAGCATATTTTACAGTTATAATATCTTTAAGATCTAAAGCGGTATAACCTCCCAACAATGAAAGAGTTGGGTAATAAGCTGCTTTTGCAATCTTGATATTAGCTTCTGAAGCTTTTTGCTGTAAACGAATTGCTTCAAGATCTTTTCTGTTTTCAAGAGCCATAGCATCAGATGTTGGTGCATTGGTTGTTTTCAAGTTGAAGAAATCTTCTTCATTAACCTCAATCTTTACAGATGGATCTAATTTAAGTATTGTCGTTAAATAATAATTAATGTTAGTGATATTATTATTAGCTTCATCGATTGATAATTGTGTCTTTGAAACTAATAATTGCGCTTTCAATAAATCATTTCTCGGAATAATTCCGTTTTTTTCCAATTCAATGAAATCAGTAACACGTTGTTTAGCGCTTTTTTGATTCTCATTTAGAGCATCTAAAGTTTTTTGTGCTTTGTATAGAGCAGTATAATAGGTAATAACCCTTAAAGCAACATCTTCTTTTGTTTTCTCAGCGTTAGCACTTTCAGCTTCGTACAATTTATCGTAAGCTTCAATGCTGTTTTGAATTTTAAATCCAGCAAAAAGAGGTAAGCTTAAATTCGCCATTCCTATCATTGCGCGGTCTGGAGAAGCCAAAGAAGCACCTTCACCTTGATTTGGCAAATCAATCGAAGCTTTTGTAAGACGTTGATATTGCCCAGAAATTTTTAAATCTGGATATTGGTTATTCTTAACCGTTTGTAATTCATACTTTTTTGTGTTTACCTTAGTATTGGCAAGCGTAACTTCGTTACTCTTCTCCCAGGCCATTTTCACGGCTTCGTCTAAGGTTAAACTTGTTTTTTCTTGTGCTTCAATTGAAGATATTCCTATAAAGAAAACTCCAAAGAGCATTAATTGACTAATTTTCATAAACAAGTAGCGCTTTTATAGTTTGTTGAATGTGCTTTGTGAGATCGTTTTTAATGTAATTGTTAAACATTTCTTCTGTTTTTAAATCCAATAATTCTTCGAAGAAAGATCGGTTCATATGGAAGTGAAAGAAGGTTCCAATAATAGTTGGTGTAATTAGTTGAATATTAATATCTTTTCTAAAAACACCCTGAGTCTGACCCTGTTTGATAATACTTTCAACAGATTTTAAATTTCCTTTTTTAAGTTCTGTAAACGCATTTAGGCTCTTCTCTCTTTTTTTATTGTTAAGTTCAAAATGTAAAACTCTGTAAATCCCTTTGTTAAGGCAAATTCTGTTAATGTAAATTTCGATTAATTTATTGACTTTTTCAAGAGGTTCAAGGTTTTCCTGTAATAAATTTTCGAGTTGTAATTTTAAATCAACAGTTTTATGAAAGATTAAAGCTTCTAGAAGTCTTTCTTTCGAACCAAAATAATACGAAACCATGGCAATATTAATTTTTGCCTCTTTGGAAATATCTCGTATTGATGTCCCCTCAAATCCTTTCTCTGAAAATAATTTTTCAGCAACCTCAAGAATCTGAATTTTTTTATCGTTTAATTCGATGTTTGACATGATATTGTTTCTAATCGGATGCAAAATTAAACAGTTGTTTAATTTAAACACTTGTTTAATTTTATTTTAACACAACATTAACATAAAACGGTTTCGATAAATTTGAGCAAAAAAAAGCTGAAATACTTGGTATTTCAGCTTTTTTTTAAATTTTGAAGGTGAGAGAACTATCTAATATATCTCAATGTTTTGTTTTCTTTAATGTTTAATAATTCCATTTCAGAACCGTTTAATTTTAAAATTTTAAAATCTAATGAATTTTGATTTTTATATTTTATAGTAATGATATTATTTTTTAAACTATAATTAAAAATTTCTTTTTCTATAGTTTTGCCATTAGATAAAAATTCAATTATAAATAAACTATCTCGTGTAAAAGTCACTTTGTCTTCAATATTTTTACCTGTGGTATCTACTAAATCTCTAGTTCTCCAACTTCCAATTAATTTATCATTTTGAATTTCTTGACAAGAACTTATGGAAACACAAAAAATGATTCCAATTAAAAATTTTACCAATTTCATCATTTGAATTTATCTATCGAATCTCTCCAACAAACTGAGCAATTTTCCCGCTTCCGTTTTCTGCTAAATGTTTAATAAAAGCGCTTCCAATAATAGCGCCTTTTGCATATTTTGTGGCCTGATTAAAAGTTTCTTTATTTGAAATTCCGAAACCAACAATTTGAGGGTTTTTCAAGTTTAGGTTTGCGATTCTTTCGAAATAATCTTCCTGAACATTTCCAAAACCAGATTGTGATCCTGTAACGCTTGCAGAACTTACCATATAAATAAATCCGTTTGAGACGCTGTCAATAAAACGAATACGTTCGTCTGAAGTTTGCGGCGTAATTAAAAGCACATTAATTAATCCGTATTTTTCAAAAATAGCTTTGTATTCATCTGCATAAACATCTACTGGAAGATCTGGAATAATTAAACCGTCAATACCAATTTCGGCACATTTTTTACAAAAAGCTTCAACACCATATTGTAACATCGGATTAAAATATCCCATAATAATCAATGGAATTTTTACGCTTTCGCGGATGTTTTTCAGCTGATCGAATAGAATTTGAGTAGTCATTCCGTTATGAAGAGCCTGTGTAGAACTTGCCTGAATAGTTGGTCCATCTGCTAAAGGATCACTAAAGGGAAGTCCAATTTCGATTAAGTCAACTCCATTTTTTTCTAAATCTTCAATAATCTGCACGGTATCATTTAAGTTCGGATATCCTGCAGAAAAATAGATCGAGAGTATTTTTTTATCTTCTTGTAATTTCTGAGTTATTCTGTTCATTAGTGTGTGTTTTTGTCCTAACAGGTTTGCAAAAAAACCGGTTACGTATTTTTTATCGTAATATTTATCGATTATTTATTTTCTGTATAAACCCATGCCATTCTTCCTGATTTTAGTTTGACTTGGACTCTTTTGTATGAATTAGATTCGAATTGATCAACTTTTAATAATTCTGTATTTGTAACCTCAAAGACAGCACCATGGATAATGTCTTCCAGATTTTCACTTGGCACTGCAACGACATAATCTGCCATTCCAAATTCTTCTTCTATCTGCAAACTTTTTAATTTGAAACCCAGTATTTGATCTTGAGTTCCGTTTAAAACTTTATTAAAAATCTGCATTTGAATTTGTTTCGATCTTAATGTTCCGTATGAGAATAATAGTTCCATAATTATGATTTTTCTCTTTATTTGTTTGAGTTTGGATATCGGATTGGAACGTCCAAATTACAATTTTTATTACAATTTAAAGTAATCTATATAATTATCTAAATCTTTGTCACCACGTCCAGAAAGGCTGATAACCACAATATCAGTAGGTTTAAATTTTTTCTGATCTAAAACTGCAAACGCATGCGCACTTTCGATTGCCGGAATAATTCCCTCTAATTTTGTCAGTTGTAAACCTGCATTCATCGCATCATCATCGGTTACCGAGAAAAATTCACCACGTCCGCTTTTGGCTAAGTGTGCATGCATTGGCCCCACTCCAGGATAATCTAATCCTGCTGAAATAGAATAAGGTTCAGTAATTTGTCCGTCTGCAGTCTGCATTAGCAAAGTTTTACAGCCGTGAATAACGCCTACTTTTCCTAATTTACTCGTTGCAGCGCTATGTCCGCTGTCAACACCTTTCCCAGCAGCTTCAACAGCAATAATGCCAACTTCTGGTTCGTGTAAAAAGTGATAATACGTTCCCGCTGCGTTACTTCCGCCGCCAATACAAGCTACTACGTAATCAGGGTTTTCGCGGCCTTCTTTTTCTTTTAACTGCCATTTAATTTCTTCTGAGATAATACTCTGAAAACGCGTTACCATATCTGGATAAGGATGAGGTCCAATCGCAGATCCGATAATATAATGTGTATCTACAGGATTATTGATCCAGTCACGAATGGCTTCGTTTGTAGCGTCTTTAAGTGTTCTTGAGCCCGAAAGTGCTGGACGAACTTCAGCGCCTAACATTTTCATACGTGCAACGTTTGGTGCCTGGCGCGCAATGTCAATTTCACCCATATAAACGATACATTCAATTCCCATTAAGGCACAAACAGTTGCTGTTGCAACACCATGCTGGCCAGCACCAGTTTCGGCAATAATTCTTTTTTTGCCCAAACGTTTTGCCAATAAAATCTGCCCGATTGTATTGTTGACTTTGTGTGCTCCGGTATGATTTAAATCTTCTCTTTTTAAGTAGACTTTGGTGTTGTATTTTTCAGATAAACGTTTTGCAAAATACAACGGACTTGGTCGCCCAACATAATCTTTTAGCAGTTGGTTGAATTCTGCTTTAAAATCTGGTTCGTCCATTATACTAAGGTATTTTTGACGTAATTCTTCTACATTTGGATAGAGCATTTCAGGAATATAGGCTCCTCCAAATTCTCCGTAATATCCTTTTTCGTTGACGTTAAAACTCATTTTATTTAAAGTTTAAAAGTTGGCAATATCAAATTTGCGTTTGAAGTTGCTAAATAGATTTCTGTTTTTCAGCCCTGGTTCGATTTCAAATTTACTATTTACATCGACAGCATAAATAGGTAATTTACTTTTTGAAATTTCTTCAATGGCTTTTAATTCGTTAATTCCAATTCCGCCGCTCAAAAAGAAAGGTTTGTCAGAATTGTATTTTTTTAATATAGTCCAGTCGAAAGTGGTTCCGTTGCCGCCTGGTAATTTGCCTTTAGTATCAAAAAGAAAATAATCGCAGACACTTTCAAAAGGTTTAATAATTTCAAAATCAAAGTTTTCATCAGCCGAAAACACTTTTATAATTTCAGTTTTTTTCGGCAGTTGTTTTTTTAATTCCGATAAAAATTCGACGGATTCATTTCCATGTAACTGAACGGCTTGTAAATTGTATTTTGTTACTTTTTCCAGAATTTCTTCTTGGCTTTGATTGACAAAAACGCCTACTTTTTTAATTGTTTTTATCAGTTCCGGAATTTCTCCGTTAAAGTATCGTGCGGATTTTTCCCAGAAAATAAATCCCATATAATCGGGTAGGAGTGCGCCTACTTCTAGGATGTTTTCGGGGTATTTCATGCCGCATATTTTGAGTTTCATTACAGTTGTGTGTTTTTTACCGCAAAGTGCGCTAAGGTTTTTTAATTATGATTATGCTTAAAGCGATAAGTTCGCAAAGGCTTTTTATTATTTTTTGCCACGAATTACACGAATTTTCACTAATAAAATTCGTGCTAATTAGTGTAATTTGTGGCAAACCTTCATAGATTTAATTGTTTAATAAATTCTGTTGCAGCCACTCCAGCGTTGTCGGTTTTCATGAAGTTTTCTCCAATTAAAAAACCTTTGTAGCCGTAAGGTTTTAGTTCCTGAATAGCTTCGACTGATGAAATACCGCTTTCTGAAACTTTTACAAAATCGTCTGGAATTTGCGACGCCAATTCTTTACTGAAATTTAAACTTACTTCGAATGTTTTTAGATTTCGGTTATTTACACCAATCATGTCTAAAGTTGGCATAATCGATTTTTCCAGTTCTTCTTGATTGTGAACTTCTAGTAAAACTTCTAAACCTAATTTTTTGGCAAATTCAGATAATGATTTGATTTCTTCACGGGTTAAAACAGCAGCGATCAAAAGAATTAAATCTGCCCCGTGAGCTTTTGCTTCTAAAATCTGATATTCGTCTACAATAAATTCTTTTCGCAAAAGCGGAATATTTACCGATGCTCTAGCCAAAAGCAAATCGTCTAGAGAACCGCCAAAGTATTTTCCATCTGTTAAAACTGAAATTCCGCAAGCGCCTGCATTTTCGTAGCCTTTTACTACTTCTTCAACTGTAAAATTATGGTTAATGATTGATTTTGAAGGAGAACGGCGTTTGTGTTCGGCAATAATTCCTGAATTACTTTCTTTTAATTTCTGACTCAGAGAAATAGTTTGTTTTCCAAAAAATACAGAAGCTTCTAACTGAGAAACTGGAATAATCGATTTCTTCAAAATCACTTCTCTTTTTTTGTCTATTATTATTTTATCTAAAATGTTCATTTTTAAAGATGCTAAGTTTTTTAAAGAGATAGTTGTTGTAATTTTTTAAGAGCTTGATGTCCTTTTCCGGATAACAAACTTTCTTTTGCCAGTTCAAAACCTTCTTTTGGAGAGCATTTTGTAACCGTTGCGATTGCCATTGCAGCATTCGCTAAAACTACATTGTTTTGTGCTTCAGTTCCTTTTCCTGAAATGATATTGATAAACATATCAGCTGATTCTTCGATTGTTTTTCCGCCTTCAATTTCACTTTGTGATAAAAGGTGAACACCAAAATCTTCTGGTTTCAGCATTCCTTCCATGTGGTTAGAAATGGTTTTGGTAGGACCAGTTAAGGAGATTTCATCATATCCGTCAAGGGAATGCAGAATCGTAAAATTTACATCGGTATTTTGATATAAATAAGCATACATTCTTGCCAGCTCTAAATTGAAAACCCCAACCAATTGATTTTTTGGAAATGAAGGATTTACCATTGGCCCCAGCATATTAAAAAATGTTTTTACGGCCAGTTCTTTTCTAATTGGTCCAACGTTTTTCATCGCTGGATGAAATAGGGGAGCGTGCAAAACACAAATTCCGGCTTGATCGATACATTTCTCTAAAAACGAAGGATCGTTGCTGAATTTAATTCCCATTTTTTCCATCACATTGCTTGATCCTGAGATCGATGAAACTCCGTAATTTCCGTGTTTGGCAATTTTAATTCCCGCTCCAGCCGCTACAAAAGAGGCTAAAGTTGAAATATTGAAAGTGTCTTTTCCGTCACCGCCCGTTCCGCATAAATCTATTGTATTATAGGCTGATAAATCGACACGAATACATAATTCTAATAAAGCTTCACGAAAGCCTGAAAGCTCATCGATTGTTATGCTTCTCATCATAAAAACTGTCAAAAATGCCGAAATCTGGCTTGGATTGTATTGACCGCTTGAAATATTAATCAATACATTTTTTGCTTCTTTTTTAGAAAGCACTTCATGATTGATTAATTTGTTTAATATAGTTTTCATTTTTTTTAAGATTCTAAGTTGCTAAGGGATTAAGGTTCTAAGTTTGAACTGAGACTGAATACTGAGGCTGAAAAACTAACTCTTAATCCAATTCTCTAAAATCCTTTTTCCGTTTGGTGTTAAAACACTCTCTGGATGAAACTGAACACCTCTTACATCATAGTTTTTGTGTCTAAGAGACATAATTTGTCCATTTTCGTCTACGGAAGTTGCTTCTAGATCATCTGGTAAATTGCTGTCTACAACCCAAGAATGGTACCTTCCTACTTCAAATTCGTTACCTAAACCTTCAAATAAAATTTCGTCTGAAACGACTGTTTTTACATTTGTTGCAACGCCGTGATATACTTTATCAAGATTTGAAAGTGTTCCGCCAAATACTTCTCCAATTGCCTGTTGTCCTAAACAAACGCCAAGAATACTTTTCGTTGGACTATATTTTTCAATTACAGCTTTTAATAAACCCGCTTCATCTGGAATTCCAGGTCCTGGAGAAAGTAAAATTTTATCAAAAGATGCGATTTCATCAATATCAAATTCGTCGTTTCTATAAACGGTTACTTCGCAGTTTAAATCTTCTAAATAGTGCACTAAATTGTAAGTGAAACTATCGTAATTGTCTATAACTAGTATTTTTTTCATGTCTTTTTTGTTTCAGGTTTTCTATGTTTCAAGTTTCACGTTCCAATAACTTGAAACTTGAAACCTGAAACTTGAAACCAATTTTATTTTTCTCGAACATATTTTTCTGTAATAATTCGATTGATTCCTAATTTTTCTACTTTCTCAACACCTTTTTGTATTAAAGTGTCGTTTTGAATTTTTACTACAAATTCAAATTTGCCATTTTCCCAATCACGGTTATTAAAATATTCTAGGTTTTCGGTATAAATACTGTCTTTCAAAGTATATTTTCCTCCTCCTGCAAAATATACGGCTGTTGTAGAATCTTTTCCGTTTTTCAAATCATGATTTAAAAAAGCAAAATGACTGTCATTTATAATTTTAATCATTTTTGTGTTTGCATTGAAAGTCGAAAAAGTAGAATCTTTCTCTGTCGTTTCAGCAGAAATAAGACGCCAGGTTCCTTCAATAGAATTTTGCTTTTTTTCGGAATTACAAGCTGTAATGCTAATGATTAAAATTAAAATTGAAATTACTTTTTTCATGGATTATTGATAGTTTATGGTTTGTGGTTTGTTGTTAATTGTTTAAAGTTTCAGGTTTCAAGTTTTGAGATTGAAAACTGAACACTGATGACTAAATTTTCTCTGCCATTTCCAGCGCAGTATTTAAAGCTCTTAATTTATTATAAACTTCCTGCATTTCACTTTCTTCATCTGAACTTGCTACTATTCCTGCACCAGCCTGACAATGCAATTGGTGATTTTTAGAAAGGAAAGTTCGGATCATAATTGCGTGGTTAAAATTTCCGTCAAAATCCATAACACCTATTGCGCCTCCGTAAAAATTACGATTGGTTTTTTCGCAGTCTTCAATTAACTGCATAGCTCTGTGTTTTGGAGCACCGCTTAATGTTCCTGCTGGAAACGTGTCTGCAACTACCTGCATTGTTGTAGCTTTGTCGTGTAAATGTCCAGTAACTTTTGATACTAAGTGAATTACATGCGAAAAGAACTGAACTTCTCTATATTTTTCAACATTTACGTCATGTCCGTTTCTGCTTAAATCATTTCTTGCTAAATCGACTAACATTACGTGTTCACTGTTTTCTTTTTTATCTTCAGAAAGTTCTTTGGCCAAAAGAGCATCACGTTCGTCATCTCCCGTTCTTTTGAAAGTTCCAGCGATTGGATGAATCTCAGCTTTTCTGTCTTTAACGATAATTTGCGCTTCTGGTGAAGAACCAAATATTTTGAAATCTCCATAATCAAAAAAGAATAAGTATGGAGAAGGATTGATGCTTCTTAAAGCTCTGTAAACGTTGAATTCATCACCTTTAAATCCTTGTGTGAATCGGCGAGATAAAACCAATTGAAATACATCACCTCTGTAGCAGTGCTTTTTCGCTAAAGCCACATTTTCTTTAAATTCTTCATCGGTTAAATTTGAAAATCCTTCGCCTTCTTTTGAAAATTTGTATGAAGCAATATTTCTAGATTGTAATAATTGTTCGATCTCTGCTATGTTATTTTTTCCGTCTAAACTGTGGCAGAAAATATATGCTTCATTTTTAAAGTGATTGATTGCAATAATGTTTTGGTAAACGGCATAAAAAACATCTGGAATTGCAGTTGCATTGTCTTTTTTCGCAATAGAAACCTTTTCAAAATAACGAACAGCATCATAAGAAATGTATCCGAATAAACCATTGTTGATGAATTTAAAATCGTTTTTTTCAGATTTAAACTGACTTGAAAATTCCTGAATGACCTGCGGAATATTTGTAGAAGCATCAATATTGATTTTTTCTGAAGTTCCGTCAGGAAAAGTTTTAGAGATAACTTCGTTTTCAATTTTTATAGTAGCAATCGGATTACAGCAGATGTAAGAGAAACTGTTGTCATTTCCATGATAATCACTACTTTCCAATAGTAAACTGTTCGGGAATTTATCTCTAATTTTAAAATAAATACTTACTGGAGTAACCGTATCTGCCAGAATTTGTTTGTAATGTGTATTAAGAATAAAAGGTTTCAAAATGTATAGTTTTATTTAGTTCGTTGTTTTTTTATTTTAAATTTTGACCAAAAAAAAAGGCTTGTCGTGATGACAAGCCTTTTATATTTTATAGTTTTACAATACCATAGGAAGCTTTGTTCACGACGTCTGACGTAAATTGTTCCACCACCAAGTATTGTTTAATATTGTTCTCATTTCTGTTTTTGTTGTGACAAAGATATAAATGTAATTTGAATTGAAGTATATAAAATTTGAAAAAAATCTTTTCGAAAATGCAAATTTTGTTAAATTTTGATCAAATATACTATGGTAACTCTTTAATTCCCAATTGCTATTGTGTTGTTTACATTTAACCTGAAATCTGGATTTCCTTTGATATTAGGAAGCGCAAATAAGTCATTAAGCTTAATTTTAGTAAATTCAATTCCGTTTGCAGGATTGCTGTAATAGCTTTTTATGCCAGAATTGTTACTTGTAGATTCGCTTTCAATTTCACCCGTACAATTATTAGCAACAACATTTTTAAAAGTAATTTTAGCTAAATTAGCTTCCCCATTTCCGATATTTCCTTCCAATAAAACAAAAGGGGAAAATCCAGAAATGACACTATTGGTTAAATTGAAAAATGTATTTTCTTTAATGTACGCAGATTCTCTTACCAAGCCTTGATTGTTTTCTTCTAAATTAACCAATGTAATGTTGGTTGCATTAATTTTGGTCATTTTTTTGGTCATATCAGTATTAGCGACCTTCTCATAAGAATCTACCTCAAAACATCTTGAACCTGAAATATCCGAAGAAAACGGATGACGAATTGCAATACTATTGCTGATATTAATTTGAGCACCTTGTGTAAAATCAAAATCATCATCAGTTGTTCGGTATGAAATTAAATTACTCATATTCAAATCACCCCCATAACATTCGAAAGAATCATCGTTTGAAAAACTAATTTGTATATTACTAACAATTGTTTTTCTTCCAACACCAGCAAGAGAAAGTCCGTTTAATTCTTTTGAAGCACTCAGTTTTCTTCCCGCATATTCGATTCTCACATATTTTAAAATTCCAGAATTATCTTCAGCATCGTTACCTCCATAATGATTCAAATTTGCTTCTAGATCAAAAGGCAGAGTATGCATGCCTCCTAAAGAATTTATTGGAGCTTTTCCTAAAACAATGATTCCGCCCCAATCTCCTGGTTTTCTGTTGTTTATTTCTTTTTCTGATGTAAAAATAATAGGATCTGTTTCCAGACCTTCTGCGATAATTTTTGAACCAGTTGTAATAACAAGAGTCCCGCAGGTTTTGTCGTCGCCTCGAATTACCGTTCCTGGTTCAATTGTCAAAGTTGCATTATTTGTAACGTAAACCACACCTACTAAATGATAAGTATTACGCTTTAATAATTTGGTGTCTTTATCAATGTTTCCAGCGATTATATTAGTAGCTTCATTGTAGTCGTTAGCAGCAGGTTTAAAGTTCGTCCAATTGTTCATCCAGTTTGTATTTCCGATAATTCCTTTTGGCTGTTGCTGCGCTTGTGCGAAAAAGCTGATAGTGAATAGAATACAGGCAATACGTAATTTTGTTTTCATAACTATGATTTAAATTTCTAGTTGTTGATTTTTTTAATTTCCCCAAAATTAGAAGCCAAATGTTAATCAAAGTCCTGATACTTATTACGAAAGCGTTATTATACCATTAAGAACGTTAAGATTTTGAAAAGAAAAAAGAAACCCCAGCAGTATCAAACTGCTGGGGTTTATTACAATTTTTGAATTAGTAAGTTTTAAAATATTAGAATTTTAAAGCTACAGTCAATTCAAATTCGTCATTGATAGTTTTGTCTCCTAAACCTTCGAAGAAACTACCTGATCCGTATTTAATATCGTATTTAGTTCTGTCAACTTTGAAAGCAGTTGTAGCAGTGTTTCCTTTTACAGTGATATCAAAAGTTACTGGTTTAGTAATTCCTTTGATAGTTAAATCTGCAGTTACAGTGTAAACGTCAGTAGATTTAGCGCCAATAGTTTTGAAAACTAATTTTGAAGTTGGGAATTTTTCAGTTCCGAAGAAATCATCAGCTTTTAAGTGACCGTTTAATTTTCCTTGGTATTCTCCAGTTAAATCAGTTGAAGTTAATGAAGTCATGTCAACAGTAAAACTACCACCAACTAATTTTTTTCCTTTGAAAACTACAGCTCCATCTTTGAAGTTTACAGTTCCAGAGTGCTCTCCAGTTACTTTTTTACCTACCCATTTAATAGTAGACGCTTTTACGTCGATTTTTTTAGTTTGAGCGTTTACTGAAATACCAGCTGCTGCTACGAATAATGCTATTGCAATAGTTTTTAAATTTTTCATGTTTTTTAAAATTAAAATTTGAATTTGATTAATAAATAATTATAGTGTGATAAATAATTCTTCGTGAGATTTTCTAACTTTTTTAAAGTGCTGTGTATTGTCTTCTACGTGTCTGTAACCTACAGTTGCAATTACAGAAGCATTTAAACCTAATTTATCGAAACCTAAAATTTCGTTGAATTTAGCAGTATTGAAACCTTCCATTGGAGTAGCATCAATTTTTAATTCAGCAGCAGCATTTAATAAGTTTCCTAAAGCTAAATACGTTTGTTTTGCTGTCCAAATATGTTTTGCTTCTACAGGTAAATTTGAGATTACACCTTTCATCATATCGCTGAATCCTCCTAATGCATCTGCAGGAACACCTCTTGTTTCGCTTATAGTGTTGATATATTTGTCAACAGAAGCTGCATCAAGGTTTAAATCGTTAGCAAAAATAAATAAGTGAGAAGCATCAGTAATTTGTGCCTGCCCGTAAGCTGCGCCTTTTAATTGCTCTCTTAATTCTGGATTTTCAACGATAATTACTTTGTAAGGTTGTAATCCGTAAGAAGAAGCGCTTAATCTAACTGCTTCTTTCAGGGTGTTTAAATCATCAGATGATATTTTTTTTGAAGCATCAAATTGTTTTGTTGCATAACGCCAATTTTGATTTTCTAAGAAATTGCTCATAGTATTAATTTATTTATTGGTTCTGTATTTTTCTAATAATTGATTTAAGAAAGTTAATTCTTCTGGCTTTAAATTGTCAGCAAACGTTTTTTCATGTTCGTCTACTTTCGGATCTAATTCTTTTAAAACATCTAATCCTTTTTGAGTAATCAAAACTTCAATTTTTCTTCGATTATCCGGACAAACATTTCTAGTTACAAACTCTTTCAATAATAATTTGTCTACCAGCCGTGTTGTGTTGCTTGTTTTAGCAAGCATTCGCTCTTGTATTACGCACATATTGGCAGGTTTTCCTTTTTGCCCTCTTAATATACGTAACACATTATATTGTTCTCCAGATAAATCATACGGTTTAATTAACTCGTTGAAATGATCCTGAATCACATTCTGCGTGTACATGATATTCAGAATAACTTTTTTCGCATTATCCATCTTAACCGTACTCTTAATAACCTCTTCAATTGTCATAGTCGTAAGTGTATAATTTGTATATACAAATGTAGAACTTTTAATAGTTGTATATACAAATGTTGTGTTAATTTTTTGTTAATGTGTTTAAATGCGGTTTTCGAAGAACGTATTGTATAATTTTCAGAGAATAAAAGTACTATAATTTTTTAGTGTAAACTATTGATATGATGTTGTTTAATGATTTTTTAAAATCAAAAAGTAATTATGGCTCGAAAAAACATCAAATAATCTTTTGTAAGATAGTTTTTAAGCAAGCAGATCTTCAAATTCATCAGAGTTTACGATTTATTGGAATTCAGACAAAAGAAAACCTTTTGCAATTTGTTTGAAATTGACAATTTCTGTACTTATCCAAGCTTCATCATGACCAAGTTCTTTGGCAATTATTCTTGCCGTTTTTTCTGCAACTTCAATTGCAGCTCTGGCATCTAAGAATAATAATCGTACTCGTCTTGCCAATATATCATCAGTAGTTCTTGCCATTTCATAGCGAATCGCCCAAACGACTTCTGCCATTGTAAATTCGTAATCAGGATGCAGTTTTTCTTTTAACTCCAGCTTGTTTTCTTGTAATTCGAGTATTTTTGGAATATCAGAACCATATATATAAAGGTGATTTTCTCTATCGAGAGACGTTGTAGGTTTATTTCCGTGAATAGAAAGATGCTCAGTAACGCATTCCTTTTTTGTTAATTTTCCCGTTTTAATAGCTTTGTCTATTAGGTCTTCGGCAATTTTTCTGTAAGTTGTCCATTTTCCTCCAGTAATGGTAATAAGCCCAGTTTCAGAAACAATTATTTTATGGCTTCTAGAAACTTCTTTGGTACTTTTTCCTTCTTCTTTTGGGGCGGCCAACGGGCGCAAACCTGCAAAAACCGATAATACATCTGTTCGTGTTGGTTTTTTGGCTAAGAATCGTTGTGCTGTTTCTAAAACAAATTGAATTTCAGTTTCTAAAGCAATTGGTTCTAAACTTTGTTTTTTTATTAAAGTATCCGTCGTTCCCACCACAACATGATTGTGCCACGGAACAGCAAACAAAACTCGTCCATCTTTTGTTTTCGGAATCATTAAGGCATTTTCACCTGGCAAGAAAGATTTATCAAATACTAAATGGATTCCCTGACTTGGAACAATATATTTTTTGTAAACTGTATCATTGAGTTTCATGATAGCGTTTGTAAAAACTCCAGTTGCGTTTATAATGGCAGCACCTTTTAGACTATATTTAATTCCGGTTTCTAGATCTTGAGCCTGAACACCAATTATTTGATTTTTATCGTCCTTTAGTAAATTGACAACTTTTACATAATTTAAAACGCAGGCTCCATTCTCCACAGCAGTCTGAGCCATGTTAATTGCTAGACGAGAATCATCAAATTGACCATCGTGATAAATAACACCATTTTTCAATCCGATTTCTTCGACGTTTGGAAGCAATTCAATTGTTTTCTTTTTCGAAAGATATTTAGAACTTCCTAAACTCAAACGCCCCGATAATAAATCGTAAATTTTTAAACCGAAAGTGTAAAAATATCCGCCAAACCAATGGTAATTTGGAATAACAAAAGATTGATTTTTGACCAAATGATTGGCATTTTGAAGCATTAAGCCTCGTTCTTTTAAAGCTTCTCTTACCAAATGAATATTTCCCTGTTCCAAATAACGCACCCCGCCATGAACCAGTTTTGTACTTCTGCTTGAAGTTCCTTTTGCAAAATCTACAGCTTCTAATAAAATTGTTTTATAACCTCGGCTGGCAGCATCAATTGCAGTTCCTAAACCGCTAGCTCCACCACCAATTATGATTACGTCCCATTTTTGTGTATTTTGTAATTGAGATAACTGTTCGGAACGATTCATGTTTTTATTTTCTAGGAAATGTTGTTCGAAAGCAAACTTAACGAAATGAAATTAATAATCGATGAAGAAAAGTTTTTTGGTTTTTATTTGGTTCGGGTTTCAAGTTTCAGGTTTTCAAGTTTCAAGTTTCAAGTTTCAAGTTTCAAGTTTCAGGTTTCAGGTTTTCAAGTTTCAAGTTTCGCGTGATAGTGAAAGCTATAACGAAATGGGAAGTTCTATGAAGAAACGAATCTTTTTATTCCGTATGAATATTTCGTCGGTAGCAAATGATAATATGGTTTTGCATTGTGTCCTGTAAGGACACATGATTTATGAAAATAATGCATTTGAAATAATGTATCAAACGTTCCTACGGAACGTGTAATGGCAATCACATTTAATTTTCTACCAACAAGACATTCCTACGGAATGAATCTTTTCTTAAAGAATAAACCCGACAGGTTTTTAAAACCTGTCGGGTTTGTGTTATGTTAAGTTAACTTGAAATTTGAAATCTGAACAAGAAAAAACAAAATCTTAATGTGGAAGTTTATCTTTAATCAAACCATAAAACCAAGTTCCTGCAATAGCACTTAATAAAGTAACGATGATTACAGTTGCGCCAGTTCCAATCTGCGCGAAAAGAGGACCTGGGCAAGCGCCAGTAATCGCCCATCCAAAGCCGAACATAAGTCCGCCGTAGATTTGTCCTTTGTTGAAAGTTTTAGGCTGAATCTCGATTTTTTCGCCTTGAAGCGTTTTGATATTGAATTTTTTAATGATGAAAACAGAAACAACGCCTACTGCAACCGCGCTTCCAATTACGCCATACATAAAGAAAGACTGCAGATGAAACATTTCCTGAATACGAAACCAGCTGATAATCTCTGCTTTTACAAATACAATCCCGAAAAAGATTCCGACGATTAAATATTTAAGGTTTGATAGACTGCTTTCTTTTTTCTGACTTGCGTTGATTCCTTCGCTATCCATATTTTTATTTTCTAAATTATTCATTTTTGAAATTTTAAAGTGAAAGAATATAAGGTAAAATCAAAAGGGACATTACAAAACCTCCAATCATAAAACAGATTGTGGCTACCAGTGAAGGCCATAGTAAGTTTGATAATCCCATAATTGCGTGACCACTCGTACATCCGCCAGCATAACGAGTTCCGAAACCAACTAAAAACCCGCCCACGACAATCATAATAAATCCGCGAAGCGTTAATAAACTCTCCCAAGAAAATAATTGCGAAGGAACTAGACCAGTGTGATCTGTAATTCCGTAACCTGCTAATTGTTCAGAAAGTTCTGGAGTAATCTGCACCGAATTCGGATTCGATAAAAAGTAAGCTGCAATTACACCGCCAAGAAATATTCCGAAAACAAAAAATAAATTCCAGCTTTCTTTTTTCCAGTCATACTTAAAAAACGAAATATTTGACGGAATACAAGCCGCGCAAATATGACGAAGAGAAGAACTAATCCCGAAAGATTTATTTCCGATAATTAATAAAATTGGAACAGTCAATCCAATCAACGGACCTGCAACATACCAAGGCCATGGTTCTTTGATGATTTCTAACATTTTTTTAGGTTCTAAGTTGCTAAGATTCTAAGGTACTAAGTTAAAGGTTGAAAATCTTAGAACCTTAGAATCTTAGTAGCTCAGCATCTTTAAATTATTTTAATACTTTACTCTGACAAACAAAATCTGATTTTGGAAGATTCGTTTTTGAAATAGCTCCAAAACCGCCCTCAACTTCAGAAAAATTTCTAAATCCACGTGCCTGTAAAATAGAAGCGGCAATCATACTGCGGTAACCGCCGGCGCAATGCAGATAAAAATGTTCATTCGGATTAATATCTTTTACCCAGTCATTAATATAAGCCAAAGGTTTACTGTAAGCATCTTCAATATGTTCGGCTGCGTATTCTGTTTCTTTACGAATATCGATTATTTTATCTGTCTCGATATTTACTTCGTTTGCAAACTGTTCAGCTGTAATTCGGTTCACGGTATCTGTTTCAAAACCTGCATTTTGCCAAGCTTCAAATCCGCCTTCTAAATGTCCAATAATCGTGTCAAAACCTACACGGCTTAAACGTGTTACGGTTTCTTCTTCCATTCCATCAGCTGTAACCAATATAATAGGCTGCTTTACATTTGCAATTAAAGTTCCAACCCACGGCGCAAAATCACCATTAATTCCGATATTAATAGACTGTGGAATAAATCCTTTGCTAAAATCGGCAGCACTTCTGGTATCCAAAATTAAAGCGCCAGTTTCTTCTGCAACAGCTTCAAAATCTTTTACATTTATAGCTTTCATTCCGTTATTTAAAACCGATTCAAAACTTTCGTAACCTTGCTTGTTCATGGCAACGTTCATGCTGAAATAGGCAGGAGGAGGCAATAATCCATCCGTTACTTCTTCAATAAATTCAGCTTCGGTCATATTAGCGCGCAAAGCATAATTTGTTGCTTTTTGGTTCCCGATTGTCGAAACAGTTTCTTTACTCATGTTTTTTCCGCAGGCACTTCCGGCACCATGTGCAGGATAAACAATTACATCATCAGCCAGAGTCATAATTTTATTTCTTAAAGAATGAAATAAAATTCCAGCCAATTGATCTTGTGTCATTCCAGCAGCTTTCTGTGCTAAATCTGGACGGCCGACATCTCCAATAAATAAAGTATCTCCAGAGAAAATAGCGTGATCTTTTCCGTTTTCATCAATCAATAAAAAAGTAGTGCTTTCCATAGTATGCCCAGGAGTGTGCAATACCTTAATAGTCACTTTTCCGATTTTAAATTCTTGTCCGTCTTTTGCAGAAATGCAGTCAAATTCGCAGGCTGCGTTTGGTCCGTAAACGATTGGAGCTCCAGTTTCTTTACTTAAATCGACGTGGCCCGAAACGAAATCGGCGTGAAAATGTGTTTCAAAAATGTATTTCAATTTTACGGCATCGCGTTCTAAACGATCTAAGTAAGGCTGTATTTCTCTAAGCGGATCGATAATGGCCGCTTCGCCATCTGAAGTAATATAATAAGCACCTTGTGCTAGACATCCGGTGTAAATTTGTTCTATTTTCATGATATGAAATCTAAAATATGTGGGATACAAATGTACTGCTGTTTTCTCAGAAAATAGGTGACTAATGTTACAGAAATTTGATTTCTGTTAAAAAATAATATTGATTTTATCATACAGGTTATATAAAGTGATTTAAAGTTGAGCAATTAAGCTTTTACTTCTAATTTTGCATATTACGAATGTCATTTTAAGAAAAAAAATATTCAGTTACTATGAACACAAAAGACTTATTAGATCAAATTGCTTTTATAAAAGAAATTGATAAAGTAAAATACATTCAGCGTAAAACAAAGTTATTTAACAGCGACCGATGCGAAAATGATGCTGAACACAGCTGGCATTTGGCATTGATGGCAATTGTTTTGGCAGAACATTCAGATGAGCCGATTGATATTATGAAGGTCGTTAAAATGGTTCTCATTCATGACATTGTCGAAATTGATGCTGGTGACGTTTTCATGTACGATACGCTAAAAAATCATTTAAATACAGATGAAGAGCGATTAGCTGCTAACAGAATCTTTGGTTTACTGCCTAAAAGTCAAGCTGAAGAATTTATTAGTATTTGGGAAGAATTTGAAGCTGGCGAAACCAACGAAGCCAAATTTGCAAAATCTATGGACAGATTAGAGCCTTTATTGCAGAATACTTCTAACAATGGCGGAACTTGGAAAGAGTTTGGAGTGAAATACGATAAAGTTTACGAAAAGAAAAGCGTCATTAAAAATGGTTCAGAATCTTTATGGAATTACGCCGAAGGTTTGATTAATGAAAGTGTTGAAAAAGGTATTTTAGAAAAATAATCAATAATAATCACGTAATCAAAATCAACATAGCCTGCGGTTTCAACCGCAGGAACTCATGCATAATCACGATACGTTTCCCGCGGTTGAAACCGCGGGCTATGTTTATAGCGTAAATCTATACGCAATATTGTCATTTCGATCCCGAAGCCTCGGGATCGAAATAAGAAACTGTATGTACTTCTAAAAAAGGACAAGTGTCATTTCTACCCTTTAAATTGTTGAAAAGTTTAACAAATATCGGGCGATAAACTTTTTTTAAAGCGCGTTAATTCGGGTTTTAATGGGTAAATTTGTGGAACTTCATAAACAAATTACCTATTATGGAAGAAATGCTCTTTTATGATCGAATGCAATTTGCCTTCACCATTACTTTTCATTATCTTTTTCCACAGCTTACAATGGGTCTTTCGCTCATCATTGTTTACTTCAAATGGAAATACTTAAAAACCAATAATGAACAATACAATCACGCCACCCATTTCTGGATGAAAATCTTCGCCCTCAATTTTGCAATGGGCGTTGTAACCGGAATTCCCATGGAGTTTCAATTTGGAACTAACTGGGCAAAATTCTCTGAATTAACGGGCGGAATTATTGGTCAGACGCTCGCGATGGAAGGAATGTTTTCTTTCTTTCTCGAATCTTCATTTCTCGGAATATTTTTATTTGGAGAAAAACTCCTCGGACATAAATGGCATTTTGTAACTGGAGTATTAATCATGATTGGTTCTTGGGCAAGTGGTTATCTTATTATTGCCACACATTCTTGGATGCAGAATCCTGTGGGTTATGAAATTCTAGAAAACGGAAAATTTGTATTAACCAATTTCAAAGCTTTATTTTTAAATCCTTGGCTTTGGCCGTCTTATCTGCATAATCAAGCCGCTTCTTTGGTTACAAGTTCTTTTGTTGTGGCTGGAATCGGGGCTTTTTATATTTTGAGTAAAAAGAATGTTTCTTTTGGAAAATTGTTCTTGAAAACAGGAGTAATTTTCGGATTGATTTCGAGTATAATTGTGGCTGTGCCAACTGGAGATTTACTGGCAAAAAATGTGATAAAATACCAGCCGGTGACTTTTGCATGAATGGAAGGAATTTTTCATACCGAGAAAAGAGGTTCTGAAATTGTCTTAATTGGTCAGCCCGACGTAAAAGACAAAAAATTGGACAACAAAATTGCCGTTCCTAATATTTTGAGTTTCCTGACTTATGGAAATTGGGATCAGGAAATAAAAGGTTTAGATCAGTTTGAAGAAGATCTTCATCCGACCAATATTTCTGGATTGTATTATGCTTATCATATTATGGTTGGACTTGGAACGGTTTTTATCGGTTTAATGGTAATTTCTCTTTTTCAATTGGTTAGAGGAAAATTATTTCAAACCAAATGGATTTTATGGTCACTAATGTTTATGATGCCATTTCCCTATATCGCAAACACAACAGGCTGGTACACGGCCGAATTAGGAAGACAGCCTTGGCTGGTTTATAATTTACTGAGAACATCTGCAGGGGCTTCGCCAACGGTTTCTTCTGGAAATACTTTGTTTACATTGCTTGGATTCATAGGATTGTATTTGCTGCTCGGAATGTTGTTTTTACTTTTAATTGGAAAAATTATCAATAAAGGACCGCATCATGTGGAACTTTCAACAGAAAAAATATAAGTATGGAATTTTTTTGGTACGTAGTTTTAATGGGAATCCTGGCAGTTTATCTGGTTTTAGACGGCTACGATTTTGGTGCAGGAATTATTCATTTGTTTTTTGCAGATACAGAGCGAGATAAAAAAGTAATTACAAACTCAATTGGACCTTTTTGGGATGCTAATGAAGTTTGGCTGATTGCAGCGGGAGGCGTTTTGTTTTTTGCTTTTCCAACACTTTATGCATCATCTTTCAGCGGATTTTATCTGCCTTTGATTATGATTTTATGGCTTTTGATTTTTCGTGCAATTGGGTTAGAAATGCGCGGACAAGTGCATCATCCTATGTGGGAAAGTATTTGGGATAAAGCTTTCGGAATTGCCAGTTTGCTTTTGGCTTTGTTTTTTGGAATTGCTTTAGGAAATATCGTTCGCGGGGTCAATCTTGGAATGGTGCAGAATGGCGTTTCTACACAAGAAGCACATTTTTTCTTTCTGCCTTTGTGGAATCCAACTTTTAGTCCGCAGGCCAATGAGCTGGGAATTATCGATTGGTTTACGCTTTTCTTAGGAATTGTAAGTACTGTAGCTTTAACTATTCACGGGGCAAACTGGATTATTTATAAAACAAATTCATCTCTGAATCCGAAATTGAAAAAAGTAGTTTTTGCCTTGAATATTGTTTTGCTGGTTTTAGTTTGTATTTCATTGCAGATTTGGCATTTTATCGAGCCTAAACCATTTCATAATTTTGTTGAAAATCCGATTTTATGGTTTTTTCCTTTAATGACTTTTGTTGGAATTTTAGGATTATTCAAAGTTCGTTCGTTTAAAAAAGATGGTCACGGATTTCTGTTTTCGACTTTGTTTTTAGTCGGCGGATTTGCTTCAATAGCGGTTTCTATTTTCCCAAATGTGCTGCCTTCAACCAACAAAGTAAATCCGTCCTTAACGATTTATAACACTGCCGCTCACGAATACGGATTAAATGCTGGTTTGAGCTGGTTTTTTATCGCTTTGGCTTTGGTAATTGTTTATTTCATTATTCAATATCGCGTTTTCAGCGGAAAAATGGATGATATTGGGTATGGAGAGCATTAATTTTTATAAATGCGGATTCACGAATTTTAATTATTTGATTATATGAATTGCCTCCAGTTTTAACTGGAGGTTTTTTTATTGAAAGGTGAGATGGCTTTAGCCAAATAAAAAGTTTGGCTAAAACCTAGACTCAAATTTGTTTATCTCCAGATGTAGACAATTTGTTAAGAATCTTCAAAACCAAAAAAAATCATTCAATCAAGTCTGCGTTAGGGATAGGAGCGGTATCCTTTTTCTTGTTTCTTTAACAAGGAAAAGATACAAGCGGATAGCCCGGCCGGAGGAAACGCCCAAAATATAAATCTCCTAAATCAGGACATTTTATAAGTAATAAAACGGGTAAATTATTATTAAAGATTTAATTACAACTTATAGTTATATTCTATAATTTTCTATTGTAGGAAAAAAAAGAAGTTAATGCTTAATATTGCGTATCTAAGAATTATTCCCCTAATATTCTTTAAAAATGATTTCTACTATAACTTTTAAATCTATTTTTACCTACTAATTAATTATGTCTTTAACAATTTTTCGCGACAAGATTAGATTTCATTACAAATCTAAAAATTGGCAGTATCAATTTGATGAAATAAAAGAGATTGGACTGCTGAAAAAAAAGAAAAAATACTTTTTAGAAAATAGTGTTTTTATTGCCGTTACAGCTGTTACTTATTATTGCATGATTTTCTCTGATATAATAGATGTGTATTACATTATTCCCGCAGTTTTGTGTTACAGTCTTGTTATAATCGCTTGGTTTAGAGAAAAAACGGAGTTTAACTATTTTGTGTTTGTAAAGGATGTTTACAAAAATAAAATAAGAACCAAAATCAAGGCAGAGGATCGGGTTTTGATAAGTAGACAAATAGATCATTTTTTAGATCTTCAGTTTGAGCGAAGTATTGGAAGAACCGCTTAAATTTAAAATTCAAGGATGTTTGTAATTGATATTTTCCATTATGATTTTGTTTTCATAATGGGAGCTTTGATGTGTAGTTATTTATTGCAAAAAAGAAAAATTAACGAAAAAACAATGCTTCATAAATTAGTAGTATGAAGCAATACTAGAATACCCAAAAATAAGTATAGTTACGCTGTTTAACCAACGGCTGGCTGTTTTAACTATACATGACCCCAAATCAGAAAAATTATGGCCGCAACAATTAAAAACAAAATTAAAAACATTAGAGAGTTAAAGAATTATACTCAGGAATATATGGCAGAAAGATTAGGTGTAACACAAGCAGGTTACAGTAAAATTGAAAAAGGGAAGACTTCTTTGAGTTACGAGAAATTGGTTGAAATTGGAAGAATTTTAGATGTCAGTGTAGAGGATATAATTAGTTTTGATTACGATAAATACTTTAACAATTTTAATAAAATAACAGGAAACAACAACGGAAGCATTTTGATAAATGCTGATAATTCTTCGGTTTTAAAAGAGCTTTACGAAGATAAAATCAAACTTCTGGAAAAACTTCTCAACCGAACAGAACATGAGCTTGAGCGCTATAAAGAGAGGTTTGGAGAGATTTAAGAAATACACTTTTTAGTTTCATCTTTGTCAAAGTGTATAACTTTGACAAAGATTACTCTACAAGTAAAACTAAATTCAAAATATTTAAATAAAAATCTAAACAGATTGGCAATCCGTTTTAAATTTTAAAAGTTAAAACAAACTTCTTTTGCAATAATGTAAATTCCCATTACAAGTACAAACCATCCAAAAAGAGGTTTGAGTTTTGCACCATCGATTTTTTTAGAAAGCTGGCTTCCAATAATCATTCCGATTAAAGCCATTGCCGAAACGCTTAATAGAAAAGTATAATTGATTGGTGTTCCGATATATAAATCGCCGGCGAAGCCTATTGACGAATTAATTGTGATAATTAATAATGAAGTGCCGACTGCCTGCTTCATTGGTAAGTTGGCAAAGAAAAGAAGCGCAGGAATAATTAAAAATCCACCGCCAGCGCCAAGAAATCCCGTGACGATTCCCACTAAAAAGCCAATTAAACTAAGCTGCAAATAATTGGTTTCTGTTGTTTTTATTTCAGGCTGATTTTTTCTAATCATCGAAATTGCTGCCGTAATCATTAATATGGAAAAGATTATCATGATCAGAAAATCTTTTGAAACCGTATAAGAGGCAACTGAAAATAAAGTCGCGGCAATTTGAGGAAAAATTACTTCGCGGATAATTAATATGGAAATTACAGAGGGAACTGCAAAATACAACGCCGATTTCAGTTTGAGATTTCCCATTTTGTAATGGCTGTAACTTCCCGATAAAGCCGTTAATCCGACAATAAATAGGGAATATGAAGTTGCCTGATCTGGATTTACTTGAAATAAATAAACGAGAATAGGAATAGTCAAAATAGAACCGCCGCCGCCAATTAAGCCAAGCGAAATTCCGATTATGATTGAAGCAAAATAGCCTAAATATTCCATTGCATTTCTTTTAATGCAAAGTTGCTTCGGAAATTAGAATCCTACAGTAACATTTATCACAGAAGGAATTTTAAAGACGAATTTCACAAATTTTCACGGATTATTCTGTCTGCATAAATTTAAATCCTATGTGCATTAATGAAAGTAAAACACCTTTTTTAAATTACTAAAGCTATGTTTCTATGTGTTTAATACTAGTAAAATATTTGGTCACATTGAGTGAAGTCGAAATGCGATGTGCAATCTCTCCCGAAGCCTCGGGATGCTCGAACTGACAATCGTTTTAAGAAATAAATTATTGGAATTAGTGTTAATTCGTGAAATTAGTGTTTAATAACTCAATCTGGTTTCGGTTTAGTTTCACCAGACCGCGTTGTTCCATTTTTTTTAATAATCGAGAAATCACTTCGCGGGAAGTATTTAATTCCGTTGCAATTTCTTGGTGTGAAAGATTGACTTCAGAACAGCCGCAGGCATCAGAATGTCTTTTTAGGTAAAATTCCAAACGTTCATCCATAGAACGGAAAGCAATATTATCGACTACTTCCAGCACTTCTTCAAAACGGCTTCTATAGGTTTCAATTACAAATTCGTACCAGCTTCTGTGTTCCATCATCCATTTGTCCATTAACTGCAGCGGAATCATCATAACAGAAACATCTTCTACCACTTTTGCCATAATCTGGCTTTTCTCACTTTTTGCGGTGCAGATCATAGAAATGGCGCAGGCTTGGCCAGGTTGTAAATAATACATTAGGAATTCGCCGCCATCTTCGCCTTGACGATAAATCTTTATTTTTCCTTTGGTTATTAAAGCGGTATTTTTGATATACTGCCCCATACGCATTAGTATTGTTCCAGCTTCAAAATCCTGCAGGCTTCCGTTTTCTTCTATAGTAGCGATAAGTTCGTTGGAGAAATTGGGAAATATGGTTTTTAAGGAATTTTGCATTGCTATAATAATTTTGGCACCTCGATCGGAGTCGAGATGTTTGCGGTTTTCGACTCTGCTCAAACTGACAGATGATACTTTTGGTTTCTAAATTTTTATCAAAAAGAGATTAAAAATTGTAATTGTTTGCAAAGATAATAGTTTGATTTGGGATTCATTGTCATAAAATTAGATTTAAGATGTATTTAGCGGAAATGAAAAAATCCTATTTTCTACCGATTTTGTAGACTGAATTTTTAAAAATAGTAAGTAAATTTGTAAATCACTGATTATAATACTTTCTCTAAAACGTTTTCTGAGAATAATAATCGAAATCGCATTTGGTACGTTTTTTATAAATAGAAACGTCGTAATTTTACAAAAACACATTTTATTATGAATTTATCACAAGAAGATTGGGTTGCTCAGTTAGAAGCTGACGAAAATGCAGTTATACTTGACGTAAGAACTGAAGACGAATTTAATGACGGCTATATTGAAAATGCTTTAAACATTGACATCAATAAGGGTCAGGGGTTCATTTACGAAATCGAAGAATTAGACAAAAATAAAAATTACTATGTATACTGCCGTTCTGGAGCTAGAAGTGCAAAAGCATGTCAAATCATGAACGAACTAGGTATCGAAAATGCCTACAATCTGCTTGGCGGAATCCTGGATTGGGAAGGCGGAACAGTACAACCATAAAAGAAGAAGAGGCATATAAAGGCCTCTTTTTTCTTTTGAAAATAGAATTACCAGACCATTAAACAAACCAAATTATGAGTTTTATACCAGAAGAATATCAGATTAATACGCTGATAAATCAAGATACTTATCTTGTAAACGGAGAATTGAAACAATGGACAGGGCAAACCACACCTGTGTTTTCTACTATTTCTTCAACAGAAAAATATTCGCCGACTTTATTAGGATCTATTCCTTTTATGGGAGAAAAAGAAGCGGCGGAAGTTGTCGAAGCTGCAACCAATGCATACGATATGGGTCAGGGCTTATGGCCGACTATGAAAGTAGCAGATCGCATTAAGTGCATGGAAAATTTTGTGAAACAAATGAAGGAAACCCGCGAAGAAGTGGTTAAACTTTTGATGTGGGAAATTGGAAAAAATCTTGGAGATTCACAAAAAGAATTCGACAGAACGGTAGAATATATTTACGATACTATTGCCAGTTATAAAGAATTAAATGGACGCAGTTCGCACTTCGAAAAAGTACAGGGTGTAAACGCGATGATTCGCCGCGGACCTCTTGGAGTTGTATTGTGTCTTGGACCTTACAATTATCCGCTGAATGAAACTTTTTCATTGTTGATCCCAGCTTTAATTATGGGTAATACAGTGATTTTTAAACCTGCGAAACATGGTGTTTTATGTATTACACCATTATTAGAAGCATTTAGAAGCAGTTTCCCAAAAGGGGTAATTAATATTGTTTATGGCAGAGGACGTGAAGTGGCTTCTCCAATTATGAAATCTGGAAAAATTGATGTTTTGGCATTAATTGGAAATAGTAAATCGGCGATTGCATTACAAGATCAGCATCCAAACAAAAATAGACTACGTTTGATTTTAGGTTTAGAAGCTAAAAATCCAGCGATTATTTTACCAGATGCCGACTTAGATTTGGCAATTCAAGAATGTATTGCGGGAACTTTATCTTTTAACGGACAACGCTGTACGGCTTTAAAAGTATTATATGTTCACGAATCTGTTAGAGAAGAATTCAATAAACGCTTTTCTGAAAAAGTAGATAGTTTAATTTTTGGAAATCCTTGGGAAAAAGGAGTTTCTTTAACACCGCTTCCAGAAACCGAAAAACCAAGTTACATTCAGGTATTAATAGATGATGCAACTAGTAAAGGAGCGAAAATCATTAATGAAAAAGGAGGAAAGCATACTGATAATTATATTTTTCCAGCGGTTTTATATCCAGTTAACAAGGAAATGCGCGTTTATCACGAAGAACAATTTGGACCAGTTGTTCCTGTACTTTCATTCAAAGATATTAAAGAACCTTTAAATGATATGGCAGAATCTAACTACGGACAACAGGTGAGTTTGTTTGGTAAAGATATAAAAACGCTTGCCCCGCTTATTGATTCCTTGGTAAACTTAGTTTGTAGAGTAAACCTCAACAGTTCTTGCCAAAGAGGACCAGATGCATTCCCGTTTACAGGCCGCAAAGATTCGGCTGTAGGAACATTAAGTATTCCAGATGCTTTGCGTTCTTTCTCAATTCGTACGTTTGTAGCTTCAAAAGATATCGATTATAATAATGAAATTTTGCAGGAATTGCTAAACAGCAAAGAATCGAATTTTATTAATACCGACTATATTTTGTAGTAATAAAGGTTATATATTAATTGTAGATACCGTCTGTTTCTTTTAGATAGACGGTTTTTTTTTTAAATGTAAAATGTAAAATGTAAAATGTGAGATGTGAGATGTGAGATGTGAGATGTTAGAGCAGTCTTTTCACATCTAACATCTAACATTTCACCATTAACAATTAATAATTAAATTTGTAACATTCGCAGAAAAGACACCACTAATCTGTTATCAAAAATTAATTTTAAAGACCTAAGAATAACTTATGGAAAAGAAAATATTGCAATTTGCAGTAATAGCATTTGTTTTTTTTGCCCAAAACAGCTTTGCCCAAGAGCTTTATATGCCAAGAAACATAAAAAAAGCTTACGCAGAAGGAACACGTTCTAAAGACGGAAAACCAGGAAAAAACTATTGGCAGAATCACGGAAAATACAATATGGAGATTTCGGTTGATCCGAAAACTAAAATTGTAAGCGGAACAGAAACAATTATTTACGAGAACAATAGTAAAGACACTTTAAAAAACTTGGCTATTCGTTTTGTAAACAACCTTCATAAGCCATCTGCACCTCGCGGAAGCTCTGTAAGCGACGATTTTTTAAGCGACGGCTTGACTATCACTTCATTAAAAATAGAAAATGAAGTTTACAAAGAAGATGCAAGAAACTGGGGAACAGTTGGAAATGTAAAATTGAAAAAGGCAATTTTGCCACATTCAAAAACCATCTTAAATATTCAATGGAATTATCCTTTGTCTAAAGAAAGTGGAAGAGAAGGACAGATTGACGAAACTACATTTTTTGTAGCCTACAGCTATCCACGTGTTTCGGTTTATGACGATTATAATGGCTGGGATAGGTTACCACATACAGACCGCCAAGAATTTTACAACGATTTTAATGATTACGTTTTCTCTGTAAAAGCTCCAAAAAACTATGTAGTCTACGCAACTGGAGATTTACTAAATCCAGATGAGGTTTTACAGCCAGAATTTGCCGCTCGATTAAAAAAATCCTACACGACAGATGAAATTCTGCATATTGCCAATGAACAAGAAATGAAAAGCGGTATTGTAACCAAGCAGTACGATTGGAATGTTTGGAAGTTTGAAGCCAAAAATATTTCAGATGTAACTTTTGGATTAAGCGATCATTACTTATGGGATGCCAGCAGTGTTGTAGTGGATAAAAAAACGAATCGCCGCGCAAGTGTTCAGGCAGCTTATGATATTAAAGGAACAGATTTTGTAAATTCAGTAAAAAACAATCAATATGCTTTAGATTGGTTTTCAAATAACTGGCCTGGAGTTCCATATCCGTTTTCTAAAATGACAGCTTTTCAAGGTTTCGCAGATATGGAATATCCAATGATGTGTAACGATTCGCAAATGGGAGATCCTGTTTTTGCACAATTGGTACAGGACCATGAAGTTGCACATACTTATTTTCCATTTTATATGGGAATAAACGAAACACGCTATGCTTTTATGGACGAAGGCTGGGCAACAACTTTTGAATATTTAATTGGAATTGCAGAACATGGTAAAGAAGCAGCAGACAAATTTTATCAGGACTTTAGAGTAAAAGGATACATAAATGATCGATCTACTGAAGAAGATCAGCCGATAATTTCAATGTCTACACAAGTTTCTGGAGCAGGTTACGGAAATAACTCTTATGGAAAAGCATCACTTTCATATTTAGCTTTAAAAGATATGCTGGGCGATGAATTGTTCAAAAAGGCGTTGCACGCTTATATGGATACTTGGAATGGAAAACACCCTATTCCGTGGGATTATTTTAATTCATTTAATACTGCAACAGGGAAAAATCTAAACTGGTTCTTCAACAATTGGTTCTTCACTAATAATTATCTTGATATTGCAGTAAAGAATATTTCTTCGGATAATAAAATAATTACAGTAGAAAACATTGGAGGATTTGCTATTCCTTTTGATGCAATTATTACTTATGCGGATAATTCAAAAGCAGTATTGCATCAAACTCCTTCAGTTTGGGAAAAGAATCAAAAAACAGCTAAAATTATTTTAAAAAGCACAAAAAAAATTAAGCAGGTACAACTTGACGGAGGTATTTTTATGGATGCCACTCCAGAAAATAACATTTTGAAGATCAAATAATTAAACGTTTTTTATTATTGAATTATTTAAGACAATGAAAAAAAAAATAGAAAGTGTAAGAAAGTTTCTTTAAAATAAATTAGGTTTGCAAAAAAATAAACCTACTAATTTAATGAAAAAGACCTTTATTCTAATTGTTTTGTTGAAGACTTGTCAGTTTTTCGGGCAGAATGATCAAAAAACCACATTTCAAAAGAATAAATACGAATTAGCCCTTTCGTATTATAAAAAAGCTGATTTTGCAAAAGCTATTGATTTATTTTCTTTAGCTGCAAAAATTAAACCTGACAATGAAATAGCGGAAGAAGCTATCAAAAAAGTGGACACCTTACGTGATGTTTTAAGAAAAAATATCTTAGACCATGCAATAGGAACTTGGAAGAAAACTGGAAGTCATCCAGTTTGGGCAACTACATCTGCTGGTTTCGATAATCAGACTGATTTTGATGAATTTCTTGAAATTAATGAAAATGAAATTTTGTTTTTCGAAATTGATAGAAAAACCAAACAAAAGAAAATTCTAAAAACTGAGAATTTAGTTTATAATGATCAGAAGAATACCGTATCATTATATTCAGAAATCATACTTTCAGACGGAACGATTTGGAATTGCAGTATTAACGAAAAATCAAATGTATTGCATGTAATCAACGTAGCTGTTAAAACAGAAGAAGGTATCGAAAAGATAGATGAGGATAACTTGGAAAGTTACTACGTTAAGATATAATAGAAAGGGAATCAATTGATTCCCTTTTATTTTTTACAAGAATTTAAAGCCAAGCGAAAAATTTGTAATTCCTGTTTTAATTTCACCATCAGAAGAATCGATATCTGTTAAGCCAGCAAGATATCGTACGTCAAAAGTCAATTTCCATACATCAACTCCAACTCCGCCAATTATACTATGATTGTTCTTTTCTAATGCTATAGAATTGAGGTTATTATTTTTACTAATATCCGAATAATTTTTCCAGTTATACCCAACAAAAAGCCTCACATTTCCAACTTTACCCAGTGGTACAAGCTTGTACCCGGCAATTAACGAAGCGTCTGTCCCAGCTAGTTTAAATTCGGTTTCACCAATACCATCTTGATAAACACTGAAATTTGATTTCGAATAACCAAATTCACCCTGACCATAAAAAAGTAAAAGATTTACTCGGGCAAATGCCGCAAAACCAATTCCTGTGTTGGTGTGATCTGAACTAAAATTTTTTGCATTTACAGAAGTTATATTAGTTGAAATCTGAGGTCCGATTTGTATTAATTGCGCAAATCCGTTGACACAGATACATAAAAAAGCTGCTAAAAAGAAATTTTTCATAACGGAAGATATTTGATGTTGGTACTATAAAAATAATGATAATTGGTTTAAATTGAACGATTTGTCTGATTTATTTTCGTTTAATTTTTGAAAGAATATTAACATTCATCTCTTTTTTGATTTTTCAAATTCATGATAAAATGCATTACTTTTGGTCAACTTCTAATGGATTAAAATGGAAATTAAAACAATAAATGCATCCGATACGTGGCAGATCAGGCATGAGGTGATGTGGCCAGACCAGCGTTTTGAATTTGTGCAGCTCGAAGAAGATAATTTAGGATTGCATTATGGTGCTTACGAGAATGATAAATTAGTTTCAATAGTGTCTTGTTTTATTACGGGAGAAGAGATGCAGTTTCGAAAATTAGCCACTTTAGCCGAATATCAAGGCAGAGGAATTGCATCGGCATTATTGAACCACATTTTTACGGCAGCGAGAGAAAAGGAAATAAAAAAAGTTTGGTGCAATGCAAGGGCAGAAAAAAAACAATTTTATGAAAAATTCGGTATGGTTGATACTGGAGAGCTTTTTACAAAGGCAGGACAGGAATTTGTAATTATGCAGATCGTCTTTTAAGTGATTGGTTTGTAGTGTTTTGACTGTGTTTTTGTTGTCTAAATATATTCATTTTGATTTTATTTTAAAGTGAAAACGTTTTCGTTTACGATTACATGTTAAGACTTTCTTATTTTATTTTTTTTATTCCAATCTTTTATTACTTTCGCACCCAAATGAGAAAGTTAATAGTATTTTTAGTATTCATGAATATGCTTCTGTTCGGCGGAGGCCAATATCTTAATGCTAATACTTTTGGCTTACCTCAGCACCATAATCTTGAAAAGAAACACCGAGTTAAATTCACTAATCAAGATCGTGGATCTTCAACTATTGAAGATGCCGCAGATATTGATATTGAAGAGGAATTTCTAGGAAATGATGATGTTGATGGACTTACGAATAAATTTTTTGCATCGTCTTACAGTTTAGTAGACGACTTATATCTGGCTTTATCAGATCAATCTGCTGCAAATGATTCCAATCGTTTAAAAATTTCTACGCCTAACTTAGGGCATTCAAATCCTATATATATTACTCAGAGAGTATTAAGAATTTGATTTTAAAATATACATTGGTTGCCTAAGTTGCGATCCTGCATATCTTGCTGCTGTATATTTTTCTCTTACTTCCGCTTATATGACAATTAAGGTCAGACCAAGGCTTACTGATGTTTTATCCATCTTTAAGGAATCTTTGTATTCCAAGCATTCAATCGCTTAATTTCCATTTAAAAATCATGAAAAGAATCATCTTGTTCGCGGGCTTTATGGCCGCGGTGTGCTTAACCAGTTGTACAGCAAAAAAAGAAGAAAAAGAAGAAGCGGAAAAGTTTACAGTAACTAATCCCGTAAAACTTGACACTTCATTTACAAAAGAATATGTTTCGCAGATCAAATCTGTACGAAACATTGAAATCCGCGCCCAGGAAAAAGGGTTTTTACAAAACATTTATGTTGATGAAGGACAGTTTGTAAAAAAAGGGCAGCTGTTGTTTAAAATTATGCCAAACATGTATCAGTCTGAATTGCTTAAAGCTCAGGCAGAACAAAAATCAGTAGAAATTGAATTACAAAATTCAAAACTATTGGCAGATAAAAATATCGTTTCTAAAAACGAATTAAGTGTAGCTCAGGCAAAATTGCAGTCTGCAAAAGCTGAAGTTGCTCTTGCAAAACTTCATTTATCATTTACAGAAATCAGAGCTCCATTTGATGGAACAATAGATAGAATTCCATTAAAATTAGGAAGTTTAATTGATGAAGGCGAATTACTGACAAGTCTTTCAGACAATAGTCAGATGTTTGCTTATTTCAACGTTTCTGAGCCAGAATATCTTCAGTATGAGACAAATGTAAAAGATCGTGCAGATAATAAAGTGAATTTAGTTTTGGCTAACGGAGACATTTTTAAAGAAAAAGGAAATGTTGAAGTTATCGAAAGTGAGTTTAACAACGAAACAGGAAATATTGCTTTTAGAGCAAGATTCCCAAATTCTGGTAAATTACTTAGAAACGGTGAAACAGGACAAGTACAAATGCTGGTTCCTCTTAAAAATGCAATTGTAATTCCGCAAAAAGCGACTTACGAAATTCAGGATAAAAAATATGTTTTTGTTGTGGATAAAAATGATAAGGTAAGCTCTAGAGAAATCACTATTACAGGTGAAATCCCTGATTTATATGTGATTAAAAGCGGACTTAATGAAAATGATAAAATTTTACTTGAAGGTGTTCAGAAAGTAAAAGAGAATGATAAAATTAAATACGAATTTGAATCTCCTAAAAAGGTTATCAATAACCTGCGCTTAAAAGCAGAGTAAATTAGTGTTCAGTCGCAGTTTTAAGTATTCAGTTTATTTTTAAAGTACTAAAATTTGCAAGTAACTTATTGATTTCCTTTTAGTTTAATCATTAAAAAAAATAAAAATGTTTAATAAATTTATTCAAAGACCAGTATTGTCGATAGTGATATCGTTGATAATTGTCTTTTTAGGGATTTTGTCTGTATTGAATTTACCAATTACACAATTCCCTACCATTTCACCGCCAATGGTGAACGTTACCGCAGATTACCCGGGATCTAACGGTGAATTGATGGTAAAAGCTGTTGTTATTCCTTTAGAAAGAGCCTTAAATGGAGTTCCAGGAATGAAATATATGGCTTCTGACGCAGGAAATGATGGTGAAGCTACAATTAAAGTGGTGTTTAACTTAGGAACAGATCCGAATCAGGCAGCTATTAACGTTCAGAACCGTGTGGCTTCGGTTACTAATAAATTACCTCCATTAGTAATTAGAGAAGGTATCAAAATTACACGAGAAGTACCAAGTATGTTGATGTACGTGAACCTTTACAGTACAGATAAAAATACCGACATGAAGTTCTTGTATAACTATGCCGATATCAATGTTCTTTCAGAATTGAAAAGGGTAAATGGTATTGGTTCTGGAGATATCTTAGGAACTCGTGAATATGCAATGCGTATCTGGCTGAAACCAGATCGTATGCTGGCTTATAAAATTTCTGCTGATGAGGTAATGGAAGCATTATCCAGTCAGAGTTTGGAAGCTTCACCAGGTAAAACAGGAGAAAGCTCTGGTAAACGTTCTCAGGCATTTGAATATGTATTGAAATATTCTGGACGTTTTACAACAAAAGAGCAATACGAGAATATTGTAGTAAAAGCAAATCCAAATGGAGAGCTTTTGAGATTAAAAGGTGTTGCTAAAGTAGAATTTGGAAGCTCGATGTACGATATCTATTCTAATTTGAATGGAAGACCATCTGCGGCTATTGTATTGAAACAATCTTTTGGAAGTAACGCGAATCAGGTTATTGAAGAAGTTAAAGCTAAACTGGAAAAAATCAAGCAAAGATTTCCTAAAGGAATGGATTATGAAATTTCGTATGACGTTTCTAAATTCCTTGACGCTTCTATCGAAAAAGTAATCCATACTTTGGTTGAAGCATTTATTCTGGTAGGTTTGGTAGTTTTCCTTTTCTTAGGAGACTGGCGTTCGACAGTTATTCCTGCAATTGCGGTACCAGTATCGTTGGTAGGAACCTTTGTGTTCATGACATTCTTCGATATTTCGTTGAACTTGATTACATTATTTGCTTTGGTATTGGCAATTGGAGTCGTCGTCGATGATGCAATTGTAGTTATCGAGGCCGTTCACGCCAAAATGGAAGAAGAACATCTTTCTCCATTTAAAGCAACCAAAAAAGCCATGCACGAGATTGCAGGAGCAATTATCGCAATTACATTCTTGATGGCTGCAGTATTCATTCCTGTTGCTTTTATGTCTGGTCCTGTTGGAGTATTTTACAGACAGTTCTCTGTAACTATGGCAACTGCAATTATCCTTTCTGGTATTGTGGCTTTGACATTGACACCGGCACTTTGTGCGATGATGTTAAAAAACAATCATGGTCAGCCTAAAAAGAAAACCCCTGCAAATAGATTTATAGATGCGTTTAACGATAAATTCAATTTAGCGCAAGGTAAATATCAAAATCTATTAGGTAAAATTGTTGACAGAAGAGTGGTTACTATTGTGGCACTTTTAGGTTTCTGTGCTGGAACATGGTTGATAAGCAGTTCTGTTCCTTCAGGATTTATTCCCAATGAGGACCAGGGAATGTTTTATGCCGTAATTCAGACTCCTCCAGGTTCGTCTTTAGAAAGAACTAATAATATTGCAGAGAGAGTTCAAAAAATTGCCGAAGATATTGATGGAGTAAAATCTGTTTCTTCTTTAGCAGGTTATGAGATTTTGTCTGAAGGTACAGGAGCCAACTCTGGTACTTGTTTGGTGAACTTGAAAGATTGGAGTGACAGAAAAGAATCTGTTGTTGAGATTATGCATGAAATGGAGGAAAAATGTAAAGATATTACAGGAGCGAATATCGAATTTTTCCAACCGCCTGCTGTACCAGGATATGGTGCTGCCGGAGGGTTTGAGCTTCGTTTATTAGATAAAACAGGTTCTGTTGATTATAAGAGAATGGAACAAGTAAATAACGATTTTGTTGCTGAATTGAATAAACAACCGGAATTATCAAACGTATTTAGTTTCTATAGTTCTAGTTTTCCTCAATACATGATGAAAGTCGATAATGACTTGGCACAGCAAAAAGGTGTTTCTATCGAAAATGCCATGAATACTTTGTCAACTCTTGTGGGAAGTAACTACGAAATCAGTTTTATCAAATTTGGTATCAACTATAAAGTAATCGTTCAGGCTTCGCCAGAATATCGTGCACAGCCAGATGATATCTTAAAATTGTATGTAAAAAATGATCGTGATGAAATGGTACCTTTTTCTGCTTTTATGAAACTAGAAAAAGTGTATGGTCTTTCTGAAATTACACGTCATAATATGTATACCTCAACACAAATCAGCGGTTCACCAGCTGCGGGTTATAGTTCTGGTACAGCGATTAAAGTTATTCAGAAAATTGCGGCCGAAAAATTACCAAGAGGATATGACATTGACTGGGCAGGTATTTCTGCCGATGAGGTAGCTCAGGGAAATCAGGCAATCTGGGTATTCTTGATCTGTTTAGGATTCGTTTACTTAGTATTAGCTGCTCAATACGAAAGTTTTATTCTGCCGTTATCGGTAATTCTTTCTTTACCTGCAGGTATTTTTGGAGCTTTCCTTCTGTTAAAATTAACAGGATTAGAAAACAACATTTATGCTCAGGTTGCAATGGTAATGCTTATTGGTTTATTGGGTAAAAATGCGGTATTAATTGTAGAGTTTGCGATTCAGCGACACGCAGCAGGATTATCAGTTTTACAAGCATCAATGGAAGGAGCTAAAGCAAGGTTCCGTCCAATCTTGATGACTTCGTTTGCCTTTATTGCAGGTTTATTACCTCTTGCTTTTGCAACTGGTCCAGGTAAAATTGGTAACAGAACTATTGGTACAGCAGCTGCAGGAGGTATGCTTATAGGAACTATTTGTGGTGTATTCGTGATTCCTGGATTGTATTTCATATTCGCTAAGATTGCTGAGAAACACAAACTAGTAAAACATGAAGAAGAAAATCCATTAACAGAAGAAATTGATAACAATCATGTATAAATTCAAATCATATCAATATGGTATTGCATTAGGAATATGTCTTACGGTTGCAGGGTGTAAAGCCCCTGCACCTGAGGCAGCAATTACCACAAGCACACCAGTTCCTGAGTCATTTGGTACAACGGCTCAAGCTCAGGATGCAAACAATAATACAGCAGCGTTAAATTGGAAAGATTACTTTAAAGATCAAAATCTTATTGATTTAATTGATATTGCCCTGAAAAATAATCAGGAGCTGAATATCACTTTACAAGAAATTGAAATCGCTAAGAATGACATTCGAGTAAGAAAAGGACTTTTATTACCAACAGTTGGTGTTCGCGCCGGCGCTGGAATAGAAAAAGTGGGTAGATATACCAGCCAAGGTGCGGGTGATGCTACAACAGAAATTAAACCAGGTGTAGAAACACCAGATCCGCTGGGAGATTTTACAATTTCTGCTTATGCAAATTGGGAAGTAGATATCTGGAAAAAACTTCGTAATTCTAAAAAAGCAGCTTTAAACAGATATTTAGCTACTGTTGAAGGTAGAAACTTTGTTATTACAAACCTTATTGCAGAAGTTGCAGATTCTTATTATGAATTAATAGCTTTAGACAATCAGTTGGATATTGTAAAACAAACGATCAAATTGCAGACTAACGCTTTAGAAATTGTAAAAGTTCAGAAGCAGGCTGCAAGAGCAACAGAACTAGGAGTTAAGAAGTTTGAAGCAGAGGTTTTAACTTCACAGAGTATGGAGTTTGATATTTTACAGCAGATAAAGGAAACTGAAAACAAAATCAACTTTTTATTGGGAAGATATCCACAGGAAATTAAAAGAACAAGCAATACTAATTTCTTAAGCTTGCTTCCAGCTGCAGTAAGTTCTGGAATTCCATCTCAATTATTAGCTAATCGCCCAGATGTGAAACAAGCAGAATTGGAGTTAGTAGCTGCAAAATTAGATGTAAAAGTAGCGCGTGCTGAGTTTTATCCATCTTTGGATATTTCTGCTGCAATAGGTGTACAAGCTTTTAAACCATCTTATTTGCTTACAATGCCCGAATCTCTTTTATATTCTTTAGCGGGAGATCTTGTTGCACCATTGATTAATAGAAATGCAATTAAAGCGGAGTTTGCAAGTGCAAATGCAAGACAACTTCAAGCATTATATAATTACGATCGTACTGTTTTAAACGCTTATTTAGAAGTTTCAAATCAATTGTCTAAAATTGATAATCTTCAAAAAGGATATGATCTTAAATCGAAACAAGTAGAAGCTTTAAATACTTCTATTGACGTTTCTAACGATTTATTTAAATCTGCAAGAGTTGATTATTTCGAAGTTTTGATGACACAAAGAGATGCATTAGAAGCAAAACTAGAATTGGTTGATACTAAAAAAGAACAATTGAATGCTGCTGTCCATGTTTATAGAGACTTAGGCGGCGGTTGGAAATAATATTGCCAATTAATTTGTAGAAAAAGGCCTTTTGGAAGTAAAATTCTGAAAGGCCTTTTTCTTTAAATTAAATTTGAATCTATTTACATTTCTAATTTTAATTTATTTTGGCATTGAAATCTTTGCTTTAAAACCTTTACCCGGTTCTGTATCAAAATCTATAGTTCCTCTAACAGCTTGAATACGGCTTTCCATGTTTTGGAGACCATTTTTTATCATCTTAGTTTTTTCACAGCCTTTACCATTATCGGTATAGTTTATTAAGACTGATTTTGGGTCACTGTCAAATTTTATTACCACAAGGTTTGCCTCACTGTGTTTTTTCATATTGACCATCAATTCTTGTAATATTCGGCTGATAGCGATCTTTTTTACATCATCTATAGTTTCCCAGTTTACACTTTCTAAATTAGTCACCATGATATTCCTTTCTCTGGTATTATAAGTAGAAAGCATTTCCTTTATGCTTCTGGTAAAATCTACCCCCGTATCAATTTTATTGTTTTCTTTTGAAATTCCTCTTACGCGCCCGTAGATATCATCTAATTTTTGTAATAGATTTTCTTTAGTGTTTTCTTGAGATAAGGGTTGAGATTCAGCAAAAGCAATTACATGAAATACATCATTTGCCAATTCGTCGTGGATTTTTTTGGCAATTCTAGTTTCGGTATTGTATGAAGTTTTAAATTCTATAGCCTTGTTTTTATTTTTATAATAACGAATTAAAATTGCTATTAAAATCAGTAAAAAAACAAAAACGATAACAAATACAATTCGCATGTATTTGGCTCTTTGAAGAAATAATAAGTTTTCTGCTTTTTCTAAACGAAGTTTTTCGTTTTCATCTTTTTCTTTTTTAGAATCGTATTTAATTTTAGCAAACTTATTTTTAAAGTTATTTCTAATCTTAATAATACTGTCGTTTAGTGTAAAATATTTTTGCACATATTTAGTATCTTGAGAACTATGATTATTTGAAATTAGAATTTGAAGCGCTTCGAGTCTTTCGTCAACGCTGTTTAGTTTTGTGGCAATATTGTAAGCAGCAAGAGCATTTTCATCTGATTTTTGAAGGTCTTTTTTAGAATAGTAATCCGCAAGATGTAGATAACTTTCAATGCTTCCGTAAGTATCTTTAATTTCGTTTTTTAGATGGAGACCTTCATTCATTAAACGAAGTCCTTTTTCATCCAATCCTTTTTTTGAATAAGCATATCCTAAATTGTCTTGCATCCTGCCTTTTAGATATCCTTCAGATTTATTCTCTAAAAGTTTTTCTAAAATTGATTCTAGAAGATTAATTGCTTTATCATATTTTTTTTGGTGTATATAAAGTGCTGCAATATTATTTAGTGGGATTAGTTTTTCCTCCATATCTTTAGAATCTTTTATTGATTCTTTATAGTAAAAAATGGCATCATCATATAGAGAAAGTTCTTTGTCTGCGATCCCCAATGTATTATTTATGCAGCTTACATGGTTTTTATTTTTTATAGCATAAGGTAATGCCTCTGTTACTGTTTCTTTACTGCCATAATAGTCACCATTGATTTGCTGAATAGCAGCCATTTGAATAAGTATAAATGAGATATTGGCGCTGTCTTTTAAAGTTTCAAAAAGTAATTTTGATTTATTAAAATCATAAAAAGCGGTGTTGAAGTTTTGTTTTTGATAATCCTCATCTGCCTTATCTCTTAAACGAAGTGCCTCTTTCCGTACCGATTCAGTGTTAGGGTTGGCAGGCTTTTTTTCTTTACAAGAAAAAAAAGAAAGGAAGATAACAAAATAAAAAAACGGGGACCGTAACATATAAATTTACTTTCCCCGAAAATAGTAATAAATTAGACACTAAAAATATAATTTATTAAGCTTATGGCTTTACTGGAGGTCTAGGTACTTCACCAGGACCATCAGGATCTGCATCACCAGCTTGTAAAGGTTTAGTAACCTTTTCGATTTTCTTTTCTGTTTGAGTCTCGTATTCATCAGGAGTACAAGAAAATATCGTGAATATTAACGCAAAAGCGATAAACAGTATTAGTTTTTTCATTTTAATTTAATTTAGAAATTAGACATAGGTATTGCTGTCCAGAATTATCCAGAGTCTATTTATGACAATACCAAATTGATTTTGGGAAGTAGAGCGTGTAGGACTGTAAGATGTTATTTATACTTCCCGAATAGACTCGATCTTACGGTTTTTCCACACTGCTAATTAGAACTAGTTTATACATTTGTTTTAGTCTGCAGACAAAACTTGAACTAATTTCTATGGCAAAGTAAAGGCGTTTGTAGGCCACTGTAGATAAGGTATTCCCAGAATTCCCGCATTTCCCAGAGATTCCCGAGAATTCCTTAAATCAAAATACAAGGCATAGTAATTTAGGTCCGTTAGAACATGTTATTTCAATATAAAACCAATCTGACCTATATTATAATAGATGCAAAAAGTCCTGAAAAAGTTGCCTTGAATGATTAAAAAAAGATAGAAAATAGAGTATTGAAGAAATCAATAAATTGAGATTGATAGTTGAACAAGTAAAATCGTTGCAAAACAAGAAATAAATCATAGAATTACGTTTGGTTTTTTGGGAAATGAAAATGAGGAGTCGAAAGAATATCCTAAAGAGGAAATCTTTTAAATTGTCAATTCTAAAATAATTAAGAAAGAAATTGAAGCGGTCGCTTCGGTATATTCTGCACTTTTATGTTTGGTGCAGAAAAAAGATTAGAAAACAAAATTTCTAAATGAAGTTGGAAAGCATTTTTAAAAATAAAATGCGAAAAGAGATAAAAAAAATAATTTTTAAGGGAATAATTAAGGCGTTGAAAGAGTTTGTTTTTTGGCATATATTATCTGTTATTTATACCTTAAAGATAAGAAAAAAATACCGATAAACCTAATGATTATCAATAAAATACCGATTTTTTTTACTCAAAATCATGTTTTTTTTCTTGACTTTTTTCGTCGTCAATTATGAATTTTTGAGACACTTAAACTTGCCTTTTTCTTATAACTTAATTGTGATAAAATTATTTATATTTATAAAACATTACAATAGATTTAATTCTAGTAATTATCATTTAAAAAAATATCTTTTATGAAAAAGCTTCTTATACTATTAATTGTTTTTTGCACATTCGGTTGTAAAAAATATGTTGTCTCGTTTGAACAGCCCACAAATATGAAACTTGATAACTTAAAGCTGGAAGTACTTCTTGATAAGCAGAAAGTTAAAGACATCACTTTAAAAGCATCAGATGCAATGCCTACCTATGAGACAGCGTCATTATCAGTATCTGATGATGGAAAACATCTGCTTCAAATAAAAGTAAAAGACACAACCTTTAGCTATGATATAAATTACCCTGAGGAAAAATATATTCTTGTAACGGCTCACTTAAAACAGAATGGTAAGATTCATATCGGAATCTTAAAACAAAATTATAAATATAGATTGCGTTGATTAATTCGATCATATTTAAATCAAAAAAAGCCTTTCACAGTTTAATTGCGAAAGGCTTTTGTGTTTTTTAAGATTAGGGGTTAAGATAAAAAATCTTTAAACCATAAACCGGAGTTTTTAATAGTCCGTTTTTGTGTTTCGAAATCAACGTGAATTAATCCGAATCTGGCATTGTAACCTTCAGCCCATTCAAAGTTATCCGTTAAACTCCACACAAAGTAACCTTCAACATTTAAACCTTCACTTTTAGCTTTTAAAATCTGTTCTAAATGATCTTGAATGTAATGTGTTCGTTTGATATCAAATACTTTTCCGTTTGTAACTGTATCTGGAAAAGCGGCACCGTTTTCAGTAATAATAATTTTTCTAATTCCTTCGTACTCGTTAAATTTCTTCAAAACATGATACAATGCAGGCGGATAAACTTCCCAGCCCATTTCGGTCGAAATCACATTTCTTTTCTCGGCGCTGACCAATTCGGCACCAATATACGGAATCAACATGGCTGATTTTACGACTTCTCGGGTATAACATTGCAGCCCGATGAAATCAAAATCAAAATCGAGATTGTTTAAATCGTCTTCAAGAATATAATTGTTGAGTTTTTTTAGCACAGGAAGATCTTTCTGCGGATATCCTAATCCTAAGATAGGTTCTATAAAAGTTCTGTTTAGTAAAGTATCGACACGTTTTGCGGCTTCGATATCTTTAGAACTTTCCGTTGCAGGTTCAATATGGGTGCAGGAAAAAGTAGTTCCGATGTTCGCATCAGGAACTCTATTTCGTAAGGTCTTCGCTCCTGCAGCCGTTGCCAAAGTAACGTGATGCATCGCTTTTAGATAATTGGTAATTCCTTTTTTTCCTGGTGCGTGAATTCCTAAAAAATAACCCGCTCCGGTAAAAACCGAAGGCTCGTTAATTACCATCCAGTTTTTAACGCGATCGCCAAAATATTGCGCGCACACTTCAACATATTCTGAAAACCAAGAAACCGATTCGCGGTTTGTCCAGCCTCCTTTTACTTCGAGAGCGTGCGGTAAATCCCAGTGGTAAAGTGTAATCCACGGTTCGATTCCAGATGCAAGTAACGAATCGATAATTTTATTGTAGTAATCTATTCCAGCTTGATTTACAGGATGAATTCCAGTTGGCATAATTCGCGGCCAGCTGATCGAAAACCTAAAATTCGGAATATTTAATTCCTTAATCAGATTAATATCACCTTGATAAGAGTTATAAAAATCGCAGGCGGTTAGGGCATGATGTCCGTTTTTTATTTTCCCTTTTTGAGAAGTAAAAACGTCCCAGATAGAAGAACCTTTTCCGTCAGAATCATGTGCTCCTTCAATTTGGAAAGCGGCGGTAGAAACACCCCACAAGAAATCTTCACCAAATTGGTTTTTGTTCAAAAATGAGTTTTCAACTTTATTCATTCAATGGTACTTTCCTTTATTTTTAAATGATTTATTAATGAAGGAAAGAAGATTGCATAGCTCTTAAAAAAAGCCATTCTTTGAATGATACCAGGAATTTTAGGTTAAAGAATTTCATAACGATTAGTTTTATATCAAATTAATAAAACTAATGTGAATTTATTGTAAAGTGATTATTATCAAATAATTAAATAAAAAAAATGGGAAGATAATTAATCTTCCATCCACAAAGTGTCAATCCAAGACCTTGTGCCTGTTTAAGCGTTTTTTTGAACACTCCATGACTGCAGGAACTTAAACCTCGACAATTTTCATTGAAATGATATTTTTTTGCACCAGTCGGCCCGCAGATAAAGACATTAGTTTCTGGCGGATGAAAAGAGGTTAAAAAATAAAAAGTAAGAGTAAGGTATATTTCATTTGTTTGTTTTTATTTGACAATTAAATCGTACTGATTTCCTTTTTTATCAATAGCTTTTAATTTTCCGTATGAGATCCATTCGGTGTTAATTTCAGTTTCTGCAACAGTATCGCTTATTAAAATTCCTGCGCCGTATTTCCCTTGAACATTTATATTTCCAAAAACCGAATCGCCTTTGATATTAATTCCTTTTACATCATAATTGTATTTATAATTTCCAGGATTTCCCGTTCGGTATTCGTATTTATAAATTGTATTGACATGATACGTTTTGGCTTCGTCTGGCGTAATTGTTTTACGATCATCTGCTGTAATTACCGTTTTATAAAATGAATTTATTTGCGGTGGAGGGGGAGCAGAGGCTTTTTTGCAGGAATAAAATGTAAATAATAAAAGTAAGATGAGGTAGTTTTTCAGCATAGGCTTTGTGGTATTTGGTTAGGGTTTAAATCTAACTAGAATTACCTTCTAGTAAATAAGTACTTTCACCTGATTTATTCAGTTTCATAAATATTTACAGTTTCAAGAAGTTCTTTTTCAAATTGATAAATATCATCAATGGTTGTAATAGAAACTTTAGATTCTGTTTTATTATCGTTGAATAAGCTTAAATACTTTTTCCCTCCATTTAGGTGTAACCTGCACAAAGGTTTACGATTATTATCGTCTAATAAAATTCCAAAATATGATTGAGTGTCACGATAAACAATTCTGCTAATTGGTAATTTTCTGCGTAAAATTGCAATTACTATGCGATATCCATCCAGTTCTTCTTCGGTGGTGACAATTTTACTATCATCTTCAACAATTATAATTTCTTCATCTTGCTGTTTTATAGTTTCTTTAGTTAAAGCTGCATTAAGGCGGTCATTAATTTTATCATTAATAAATTGACTAACCGATTTTTGAACTAAATCTTTAAATTCATCAACAACTTTTTCAGTTAATCTTCCTGTATATATTTTACTGGCAAAAACTTTTGTAAAATCGTTGGACGGACTTTCTAATTCTGCATTTATAAGTTTCTTAATTTCTTTAATGTATTTTAATGAACTGGCATTACTAACAATATTATTGACATCAAAATTTGCTTTATGAAATTTAGCAATTTCGTTTATCGTGTTTTCTTTTAAATTGCAGATGTCAAATTCTAAAAATGGTTTTTCATCTATTTTGTTTTGATCATCTAAATCAGTAAAAAACTGATAATTGATTCCGTTTGTTAAAAGCGCAAATCGGGTTTTTGTAACATGGAAGTATCGAAATAACTGCGAATTATGAACCGTAAGTTTTTCTTTCCAGCTTTTACACTCGACGATTATAATAGGTTCTCCATTTTGGAAGATAGCATAATCGACTTTTTCTCCTTTTTTTAAGCCAAGATCTGCTGTAAATTCTGGAACCACTTCAAGCGGATTAAAAGCATCATAACCCAAAATATGGATAAATGGAAGTACAAAAGCATGTTTGGTTGATTCTTCAGTTTCGATTTTACTTTTCAGCTGATTTATTTTATCGGCTAAAGATTTTAGTTGAATATTCATTTCCATCGGTTTGTAGTTTAAATTATTATTCAAATGTAAAACCAATAAAAACCAGTATTTTATGGAAATCCGTAATGGTGTAGATTTTTAAAAAGAAGTTTTTTTTTCTGAAAAGTATTTAATGGAAAAAAGAGGACATTAAAGTTCCTCTTTAAAAACATGGTGGTTTTATTTTTTACTCCTTTTCTAAAATAAAATCTTTAATGATTTTATCCATATTTGAAGGCAGGTCGGCATTTTTAATTTCGAAATGCTTTATTTTCATTTCAGAAAGCCATTTATTCCAATAAGCTTTTATGACTTTTTCTTCAAAAGGATTATTTTTGCTGGGATTTATTCCTAAAACCAATACTTCAAGATTCGATAAATCTTTGTCAATTGTAATAAAACCAAAGTTTTCTTTATCAAATTTTTTCTTCCAATCGTTGGTGTTTAGACCATTTTGTTTAATTAACAGCGGAGTTAGATAATTGGATAAATTTCCATTTTTAATTTGTGTTCCGTCATAAAAGATATATCCATCGGTTAAAATGACGAGAATATTTCTGCACCCTTTATCAATGCATTGATCTTGCACTTTGCTGTCAAAAAAGTTCCAAATATCAGAACCAATATACTTATCATCTTTAATTGCTGATTCGTATATTTTTGATGTTTTTACAGCATAAGTATCATTTATAGAATTTAATAATTTTTTTGAAGCATTGTCTTTATCAACGCTAATTCTCAATTCTTTTGAAATGGAATTAATTTCAGAATTTTCAGGTTCAGGATTAAAAAACAATTGCATCTTATCATTAATCTGCCTCATTCTTTTTGATTTTAGATGCTGCGTAAAAGCTTCAGAAACCGATTTAATATATCCTAAATCACGCTCGAAAATTTCCATTGTTGGATTTGGATTTTTTTTAATGCTTATTCGATCAGATAAATCAATTAGAATACTGATGTTATAGTTTTCTGAAACGGAACTTTTAACAGCTGTTTCTTTTTCTTCTTTTTTGGGTTCTTCTTTACATGAAAAAAATAAAATCAATAAGAATGACATTGTCATTTTGAGTAAAGTATTTTTCATTTTAATTAATTTTAGAATATATCAAATGTTGAAAATCTGGATCGACTAAATTTAATTTTCCAAGATGCTCTTCGGATAAATTTTCGCAGCCTTCAAGTAATTCTACTTTTTCTTTATGGGGTAAAGCTATTTCAGTATTAATGGCTTGAAACCATCCTTCTTTGTATTGATGATGATAGTGCAGATATTCTTTTACAGGAAAAACAAAACCGTCTATTTTAGATTGAAGCTCAGAGATTTTTCCATTTATGGTAACAATCTGTTGTTTGAAATCATTGATTTTATTGCTGTATTCTGTTTTTAATTTTTCGAGGTTGAGTAAGTTTTCTTTTTTTTCTCTAATGAAAGCTCTGATTTTGTCAATGTTTTCAAATTCTTTCATTACAAAATCAAATACAAGTCCCCAGATAATGTAAACCACAAATCCCGCAAAAATAATCATCCAGAATTCTGGTTCTCCCAAGGCGATATTTAAATTGTAAGGAGAAGATTCTGTTGTTTTATTAAACTCATATATTTTTTTCTCAATGATATAAGCCAAAAGAGAATCGAATAAAAATGTAATTGCAAAAAGTGAAATAAGTCTAAAAACGTTCTTAATTCCTTTTCCTTTTTGCACCATGTGAATGACATAGCCTAATCCCATAAAAACAAACGGAATAGTTACGACTAAAACTCCTTCCAGCCAGCTCGCTTTAAAAGCATTAGTAAAAGCATCTGCATCAAAAATTGCTGCTGTTAAACTATCATTTGAAAATTCTTTGAAAAAAGCAGAATAAGATGCCGAAATATAGAAAACCAAAACATAAAGTGTAATTGGGAGCAGAAGAATCAAACCAATATAGAATTGTGCTTTTAAACCTTTTCCTTCATCAATCCCATATTTATCAGGATTGCGTTTTACCTCGATAATTTCATTTTTGATTTGATCGATATTTTCATTTATGTCCTGCTCTTTTTTCTCATAAATACCAATCGCAGCTTCTGATTTTTTGAGTTCAGTTCTGTTTTTTTCCTGTTCTTCGCGATAAGGTTGTTTCAGTCTATCTTGTTCCATTTTTTGTTTTCGACATTGATCTTCAAAACTCATATATAAATTTTGAAGGCAAGCTTTTAAAACGATTGGTTTTCCAGTAGCTTTTACAGATGCTGCGAATCCGCTTTGATAATATGTTATTCTAATTTGTTCTCTGTCTTCTTCATTTTCTTCAAAAACTTTAGAAGAAGAATCTTCGGATTTTTTTAAACTAAATAATTGTGTAAGTGGTTTCATAACTTAAGTGTTTAGTTGACTAATAATTTCTTCTTTTCCGATATTTCTCTGAACGCAGTCAATAAGATAATCAGATAAATCATTGATGTTTTCTTCGACAAAATCAAATTTTCGACAATACTTTCTCAGCATATTTAATTCATCATCGGTAATTTTTTCGTCTGCCCAGATAATTCGGGTAAGATCATAGAGATATTCTATTTTTGTGTTTAAAGATTCAGGAACAATGAGTTCTGTATTAACAGGATTTAAAAAAAGCTTGTCAAGTTCTTCTTTTGGAATTCCTCTTTCATCTGCAAAATGATACAGCATTTGAAGTTCTAATACATCAAATTGATCGTCGGATAGTGCCATTTGATATAATCGTAGAAAATGGCTTTTGAGTTCTAGTGTTATCATGGTTTGGAGTTATTTGATTAATCTATCAGCGATTTCCTCTTTATCAATTATTAATTGCGAAGGAAGAATCATTTGAATTTTATTGTCAATTGGATTTTGAAAAATTGAAAAATTTCCTCTACAGTTTTTATATCGGAACTGAAATGCTTTTAATCCTTTGATAAATCCTTCTTTTTGAGTTATTTCGAAAACATAATTGGAACAGGATTTTTTAAAAATGCATTTTCTTCTACTAGATTGAGGAATTAGAATCCAATACAATCGAATAATTAAGAGAATGAAATGTTTCATTTTTTCTGAAAAACCACCATCTGACTATTTGTTGTGTAACCTGGTTTAGCCCCAAATCCAAAACAGCCATTATCTGGATGAACAAATGTCGATACGCTTTCTAAACGCACATATTCCCAACCTTGGTTCCTGTAATTTTTAATTAAGCTTTCAAGTTGTTCAGCAACATGATTAGAAGTTCCTTTTTTAGGGTCAATTGAAGCTACGAACGGTACTACTTTGTATTCCATAATTTTTTTATTTTTAATTATTTTTAAATTGATTTAACAATCCAAAAGTATAACCAATCAAAACCAGTATATTACGGAAAACCATAATCAATAATTTTTAAATTACGACAATAAAAAAAGCTCCCGAAGGAGCTTTAGAATTATAATGAAATAGGATTTAAATAATCCCCATATCTTTTGTAATTGAAACCAAATGAACTGTGTTATTTGCTTTGAAAAAGTCTTTTAATCTTGCTAATCTTTTTTCCATTGCACTTTTGCTATTCGGTTTTATATCACTGTTTTTAAAAATCTCGATGATTTCATCTTGAGACGTTCCGTCGGATAAATATTTTAGAATTTTAATGTCGACATCGTCTATTTCGTAGTTCCCTTTTTCCTGAAGCGCAGAGGCAACTTCGGGTGAAATAAATTTTTGATCAGAGGCCGAAATTATGGTAAGCGCTTTTTTGAGCTCCTCGATACTATTTCTGCCTTTTAGCACAAAAGCATTAATTTCAGAATCTTCAAAAAGTGATTTTATGCGAGCATTTTTATCTTCAATCGAATACGCAATGATTTTAATATCAGGCTGTAATTCGCGAACTTTTTGAATTAGCTCGTCGCCATTCCCGATTTTTACTTCGCGATGATCTTTTTTAAACGAAAGATCACTAATTAATAAATCGTATGGTTCATTATCCTGAATGGCTCTTCTTATCTTTAGAAAAGCATCATCACAATATTTTGCGTGTTGAAAATTGACAATGTTGAAATCACTCAAAGTTTGTTTTACAGCTAAATTGAATTCTTCAAAATCCTCAGCTATTATTACTTTTTTAAACATAGGCTTTTATTTAGGCAGTTTTATTTTTACTTTAAAACCTTTATCGGGCTCAGTTTCAAAAGTAATAGTTCCTTTTATGGCTAAAATACGGTTTTCCATATTTTGCAAACCATTTTTTATAATTTGCGATTTTTCACAACCTTTTCCGTTATCAGTGTATTGGATTAATAATTTATTTTCGGTGTTGTCAAATTTCAAAACTACTAATGTAGCTTCACTGTGCTTTTTCATATTGACCATGAGCTCATGTAATACACGTTGAATGGCAATCTTTTTTAAATCTTCTAGCGAATCCCAATTTACTTTTTCGATATTATTAATAATAACATTTGTATTACTGCTATTATAGGTAGAAAGCATTTCTTTTAAATTATTCGGGTAATTGGGTCCCGTATCAATATCATTGTTTTCTCTGGAAATACCTCGTACACGTGTATAAATATGATCAAGTTTTTGCAGTAGGTTTTCTTTGCTGTTTTCGCTGGCTAAAGGCTGAGTTTGTGTGTAAGTAATAGCGTGAAAAACATCATTGGCCAATCCGTCATGAATATCTTTTGCAATTCTGGTTTCCGTTTTATAAGAAGTTGTTATCTCAATAATTCTATTTTTATTTTTAAAATAAACAAACAATATAATAATTAATACTACTAGAGAAGCAACTCCAATCCCTAATAATATTTTCTGATATCTTGATTCCTGAAGAGATAATTCATTTTCTATTTTCTGTAAGCGAAGCTTTTGGTTTTCTTCTTTCTCTTTTTTAGAATCGTATTTAATTTTGGCAAATTTATTTTTAAAGTTATTTCGAACACTGATAATGCTGTCATTAATCGAAATGTATTTTTGAGCATATTTTGTTCCTGCATCATTTGAAATTAAAAAGGACAGCGCTTTCAAGCGTTCATCAACACTATTAAATTGAGTTGCAGTTTCATAAGCTTTTTTAGCATATTCATTTGATTTTTGAAGATTGGTTTTAGAATAGAATTCAGCCAAATGAAGGTAACTCCCAATACAGCCATAATCATCATCGATTTGGATTCTTAATTTCAGGCCTTCATTTAGAAGTAGAAGCCCTTTTTCAGGAATACCTTTTTTAAAATAAGCAAAACCAAGATTGTCATTAATTCGAGCTTTGCTTTTTATTGAAGTAATCTGGTCGTCCAGAAATTTTTTATTTAAAATAGATTCCAGAATTTTTATCGCATGATCGTATTTTTTTTGTTTGATGTACACTACCGCAATATTATTTAGAGGCGATACTGTTGAGATAGAATCTGTAACGTCTTTAACTGCCTGAGTATAATAAAAAACAGCATCATTATAAAGAGAAAGTTCTTTGTCTGCAATTCCGAATAAATTATTAATTGCAGCAGAATAATTATAGTCATTTTTAGCATATGGTAACGCTTCAGTTAAGGTTTCCTTACTGCCATAATAATCACCATTTATTTGTTGAATGTTTGCCATTTGAATTAAACTAAAGACAATATCTGCACTATCTTTTGTAGATTCATAAATTATTTTGGACTTGTTGAAGTAATAGAAGGCGCTATTGTAGTTGCTTTTTTTAAATTGTTCTACTGCTTTTTGCTGTAGAATATTACCCTCTTTTTTAGATTTATTAGATTTTACAGCAATAGACGTTTTCTCTTGGCACGAGAAGAAAAGAAGAAAAATAAATAAACATAAAAACGGGGATCGTAACATAAATCTTACTTTCCCCGAAATTACTAATTAAATAAACATTTCAAGTTTTATTTAAGGTTTTTTTGGTGGAGGATTAACTGGAATCGGATCGTCGTCTGGACCAGTCGCTTGTGCACCTTTTACTGGAATTGAATCATTTTTTATCTCAGTTTTATTTGCAGCTGTTTCAAATTCATCAGCAGTGCAAGAAAATAATGTAGTTGACAATAGCGCGCACGCTCCCAATAAATATAAAGTTTTCATCTTTTTTATGATTTAAAAATTAAACATGGGTATTGCTGTCTGGATTTTTTCCAGGTTGGTTTTTAAATGGCAATACCAAATTTTGTTTGGGAAGTGAAGTGCGTAGAACTATAAAACTTTATTTATACTTCCCGGATAAACTCCGTTTTACGGTTTTCCGCACTTGTTGATTTAACTAGTTTTGTACATTTGTTTTGACCTGCAGATCAAACGTTAACTAATTTTGTTGAGGCAAAGTAACAACCGTTCTGAGCCTGCATTGATAAGGGATTCCGATATTTCCGATGATTCCGAAAATTCTAATAAATCCGTATAAGCTTATGGCTAACTTTACTATTATAGATTATAAAACTGCTATTCGAACACAATATAAAACTGCAATTGAGAGAGATGTTTCTGGTATTTTATCAGATCCGACTCCTGCTCAACTGAGAGATTTTTATCTTAGGTTATTTGAAAAAGGCTTAAGTGAAATTGATGAGGAAATTTTAAAATTGTTTTTGGAAGCAAAAGAAAATTCATCTTTAAAAAAGGCTATAGAAAATTGTAACATTGGTAAATTGAAACCGATAATTAATTTTTTGGAAGGAGGCAATACTGAAAATAAAGCAAGAATAGAAATGGCTGCAATATTGGTTGATTTTCAATTTAGACCGTTTAATAAGTTTAAGAAAGAATTTAGCGAAGAAGAATTGAATTTAATAAACGAACTAAGAAATACTAATAATACTAAAGAAGTATCAGAGGAAACAAAAGCTGAAGATGTAAAACCAAAAGTAGAAGAAGTAAGGATAGAAGAAGAGGAAATAAAAGTAGAAGTTCCAAAAGAAGAAAACCTAATAAGTGAAACAATCGAAGTTTTTCAACACGAATCGAAACCAGTAAAAATTAATCTATTTGTAAATGTAAAAGAGAAACTTATACATAACTTTAAGAATAGGCTAAAGAAAACGGCTATTGCTACAATACTTATTTTTTGTTTGATAGGAGCGGTAATTTATTTTGCTTTTTTTAAAAAACATTGCATGCAGTGGTCGGAAGATCATTATGAAGTTGTTGATTGTTCTCAAAAAGATGAGGTAGTTTTAAATGAAATAATTCCGCTTGATGAAGATCTTTTAGATTTTAGAAAATTAAAAGCCTGTGACACCACTAGATGTTTTATGGAAAACGGTGATGCATTTGTATGGTATTCAAAAACAGCAAATGGAATTGATTTTTTTAATGATAACGGAAATGGTAAACATCCTGTTACCAAAAGAGCATTAAGACCTGTAACACAATATATTGTTGGAAAATACCTAAAAGGGAAGTCTTGCGAATAATTGTTTTTTTAAGTTTAATTTTAAGTAAAAATGCGATTTATGTAAATTTTTCGTAAAATCATGGAATTTTCTGTAGGATTATACATTTAATTTAGCAGTATAATTTTAAACAAAAAATCTACCATGAAAATTAGATCAATATTATTAGGGATGCTATGCATCGGATTTTTCGCAACGTCTTGTAGCAGCGATGATAACGAAGGAGAAACAATTGTTCCATTACAAGGAAAATATAACCTTAGACAAACAGGAACAATTATTAACGGACAGGAGGTCTTAGTTGATGCTGCAGCAAATCAAGCTGGCTGTCCTGGAGATTACTTAGATCTTAGATTAAGTAACGCAGCAGTTTACGGGGATTATAATGGTTCTGAATGTGCATTAACTGAAACAACAGGAACTTACGTAAGATCTCATAATGATTTAACTCTTACTATTGGTGGTGTTACTACAACTAGTGATATCATGAACCTTACAAACAAAGAATTGAAAATTAAAGACAAAACTACTGGTATTATTACAGTTTACAGTAGATAATTTATTTCTTTTAAAACTAAAAAACGGAAATAACTTTTAAAGTTATTTCCGTTTTTTTTATGAATTGAAATTAAAAGTTTTAGCTTACCGGAATATAAATATCGAAAGAAGCTCCTTCGTTTTGTACGCCCGAAGCACTTATAAATCCGTTATGGTTTTCTACAATTTTCTTCACAATTGCTAAGCCAATTCCAGTTCCGTTATAATGGTCTCGGCCATGTAGTCGCTGGAAAACTTCAAATATTTTTTTATTGTATTGAGAGTCAAAACCAATTCCGTTGTCTGACACTTTAATGTGGCAATAATTTTTAGCTGGAATGAGTTTCTCATTTTTAAATTCTTTTCCAGTTTTAATTTCGCTGTTAATTTTAATGACAGTTGGAATTTCTGGATTTGAAAACTTTAATGAATTGCTTATTAAATTATACAACAATTGTTTGAATTGAAACGGAATAATATCAACTTCTGATGTTTGCCCCATTTCGATAATGGCACTTTTTTGTTCCAATTCTTCTTTTAAATCCTCTTTTACTTCGTTGATTATCTTAGAAAGTTCTGTTTTTTCAAATACACGTTCTTGAACATTAGTTCTAGAATAAGCTAGTAAATCATTAATTAAAGTCTGCATTCGCTGCGCAGCATTTTGCATTCTTCTAAATTTATCTTTTCCGTTTTCAGATAAATTTTCAGATTCTTTTTCCATAATCTGAGAAGCAAAAGTCTGGATTTTACGAAGCGGTTCCTGCAAATCATGACTTGAAATATATGCAAATGACTGAAGTTCTTTATTCATTTCTTCCAGTTCATTGTTTTTTTGCTCCAATTCCAAAGCATTCATTTTTAATGTATCATCAGCTCTTTTTTTCTCTGTTAAATCATGCGTCACTTTCGAAAAACCAATAACTTCACCTTGTTTATTATGAACAGCTGTGATCACAACGCTTGCCCAAAATAAATTTCCATTTTTTCGTGCACGCCAGCCTTCATGAATTGCTTTTCCTTTTTCTCTCGCGATTTGTAAAAGTTTTTCTGGAAGCTGATTTTCTTGGTCTTCTTTGGTATAAAAAATGGCAAAATATTTACCAACAATTTCTTCTGCTTTGTAACCTTTTATCTTTTCAGCCCCAACATTCCAATTTTCAACAATTCCTTCTGGATTTAAATATAAAATAGAATATTCCTGAACTTCTTCAACCATTAAATGATAACGTTCTTCACTTTTTTGAAGCGATTCGTTGATCTGAATTAATTCTCTTGTTCTAGCCGTAACTTGCTGCTCAAGTTCGTGTGTAAATGCTTTTTCAGTATGAATATCTGTAAAGGCACCAACCCATTTTATAATTTTATTATCTAAATCGTAAATTGGTTCTCCAATAGCTGTATGCCATCTATAACTTCCATCTTTTCTTCGCATTCTAACATCGCATCGATATAATTCTCCTGTTGCAAGCGAATGTTTCCAGATTTTGATATTTTCTTCAAAATCATCTGGATGTACCATAGACTGCCACGAATCGTCGAGATCTGGGTGAATACCAGTATATTCCTGCCATCTTCCAGAAGTAAACAAAGAATTACCTTCTGCATCTGTTTCCCATATTAGCTGCGGAATACTTTCGGTTAGAGAACGGAATCTTTTCTCGCTTTCTTCGATTTTTTTTCGGGCTTCTACTTTTTCTGTAACATCAATAAGTGTCATTCTAATTCCAGAAATAGAATTATCGCTTTCGCGGAGCGGTGCAAATTCAAAATCAACATAAAATTGATTAACAGAATTTAGGTCATTAATAAAAAGCAGCGATTCGTATTCAGAATAAGTTTCTCCAGCTTCGTAAACCTTTTTTAATAATCCGGCATATTTCTGTTCTTTAAGTTCTGGAAATAATTCTAAAATGTTTTTTCCTTGAACATCAGCTTCACCTTTTTTCCAAATATTATTCAGAAGAGCAAAATTGGCCATTTCGATTACAAAATTATTTCCTCTTAAAATGGCTTTAGGAACTGGAGACTGCATAATAAGATTGCGTAATTTTTTTTCGCTATCTTCAATTTTCTGCTGGTATTTTTTCTCTTCCGTTATATCTCTAACCGTTCCAATTAATTTTTCGGGTTCATTATTTTCATCATAAAAAAGTTTGCCTTTTCCCTCAACCCAATGTATCGATTGATCGATCCAGATTACGCGAGCTTCATAATGCAGCAAACCATTAGTTAAAGCATCTTTAAATGCTTTGTTTCGAATATGCATATCATCTGGATGAAGATGTGCCAATAATTCTTCATGTGTTAAAGAAACATCTTCTTTGTAACCACCAATAACTTCAAGATAACGTTGAGAATAAGCAGGAACTCTAGTTTTGACATTTAATTCCCAAGTTCCAAGTTCACTGGCTTCAACAACAATTTTAAGCCGATCTTCGTTATGTTCAATTTTTTTACGGGTTTCTACTTTTTCACTAACTTCAGTTACGGTTACGATAATACCCGTAATTTCTCCATTTTCTTCTCTTAGCGGATGATAAAGAAAATCAAAATAGCAAATTTCTTGTTTTCCATATCGGTTTAATGGAATAGGCATTTCGTTTCCATAATAAGGAATTCCAGTAGTAAAAACATTATCTAAAAGAGAGCCAACAGTATCTTTTACTTCAGGTAACGAATCAAACAGAGGTCTGCCCACAAAAGTACTTTCTTCGCGTGCAACCAATTTTAGATAAGACTCATTCGCCATTTCTACCACATGCTGAGGTCCGCGTAAAATTGTAATTCCTACAGGAGCTTGTTTAACGGTGTTTCTAAAGCGTTTATCTGCTTCTTCAATTTCTTGTCTGGCAGTGACTTGCGTTGTGTTGTCTAGAACCCAAATTGCGATTTTAGTTACTTTGCCTTCTATGTTTTTTAGTGGAGAGTAAACAAAAGTTACGTATATTTTTTCTTTTTTGCCATGCCTGATTAATACCATTTCCACTTCATTGGCATGAAAAGGAATTCCTTCTTTAATTACTTTCTGCAGTTCTTTTTCATAAAAAGGTTTAACTTCTGCAAAAGCATCCCAGTAATATTTTCCAGCAATTTCATCGTAAGTTTTTCCAGCGACTTCTACAAAACTGTCATTTACAATTTCGCTTATCAAAGTATCAGCATCAAGTAAACAAATGCCAATTGGTGCTTGATGCACCATGCTGCTTAAATTTTGTTCGTTTTCTTCAATTATTTGTTTGGCCAAATACAAATCTGTCAATTCTGCAGCAGTATTCATTACCGCATAAATTTTACCATTTGTATCGTAAAGTGGTGTAAAACTATAATTGAAGTAGAATGGCTGCAATACATTATCTATTACAATATCGATTCGTGTATTTTTAGAATGGAAAGATTGTCCGGTTTCATAAACCATTGCGACTTGTTCAAATACAGATTGATTATGCAGCTCCGGAAGAATTTCTTTGTACGTTTTACCGATTACGTCGTTACCTTTTCCCCAAATTTTTATAATTGATTCATTGGCAAGTTCAATGCGCATTTCCTTACCAACATATACTGCAATAGGAAAAGGAGCATTTTCGACCAATTGTCTTATCTTTTGTTCACTTTCTTCGACTTTTGAACGAGCCAAAACCTGAGCCGTTACTTCGGTAGCAATTGCCACAACACCAGAAATAGTGCCGTCACTTTCCCTAAGTGCTTCATATACAAAATTGATATAAGTGTTTTCGGTTTGACCATTTCTATTTAATTGAACAGAACGTTCATTAGTCGTGATTTTTTTTCCGTTTTGATAAACGTTTTGAAGAATTTCATCGAGACCTTGCTCTTTAAATTCAGGAAAAGTTTCAAAAATAGGTCGATTGATTATTTTTTCTGCATTTGCTCCCCAGAGTTCGATCATTTGCTCATTGGCAATTTCAACCACATAATTATCGCCTCTAAAAATGCACATAGCAATTGGAGCCTGCATAATATTGTTTACAAATCGAGCATTACTTTGCTGTAAAGCATCTGCAACAATTTTCTTGTCTGTAGTTTCGACTACGGTAACTAAAATACCGCCAATAGATCCGTCTTCTATTTTTATTGGACTGTATGAAAAATCAAAGAAGCATTCTTCTGTATAACCATTTCTAGATAGAAATACTTTAAAATCGGGATAGCTTACTGCTTTTCCTTTCATTACATCGGCGAACATAGGACCGGTAATATCCCAGATTTCGGCAAAAGTTACTTGAGGACTTCCACCTAATGCTTCTGGATGTTTGGTTGCGCCCAAAATTGGCAGAAAAGCATCATTGTATAATTGAGTATAATTTTTTCCCCAAGCAATGTACATCCCAAAAGGATTATTAAGCATCATTGCCGTCATAGTTTTTAAACTTTGCGGCCATTTTTCAGGATCGCCCAAAGGCGTTTTGCTCCAATCCTTAGAACGTATCAAACTGCCCATTTCTCCTCCTTCGGACAGAAAATAATGTTCCTTTTTTTTTCGGTTCATTTCCAAAGAAGATTTAGGGTTGCAATATAAAATTTGCTCTTTCGGGCTGTTTAAAATTGTTCTCTGATGCGTTCGTCAGTGCGTTTTCGATAACTTTTTTTAATTTAGAAAAATCACCTGGTTTCCTAATATAAAATGATGCTCCTTTTTTATATAAGTTGTCTACAATTTCAGTATCCAAGGAGGTTGAGAAAATTATTATTGGCAGATTTTTCAGTTTTTCGTTTTCTTTTATTTCTGCTAAACATTCCAAACCGTTTTTTCGAGGCATATTCAAATCAAGAAAAAGAACATCGGGAAGGTTTAAAGCGTTAGTTTTTAAATAATCCATCAGCTGCACACCGTCATTAACTGTGGAAAGAGCGGTCTCGATTGGAATTTCATCGAGGGCTTCCTTAAAAAAATCGCAGTCATCTTCATCATCATCAGCTAATAAAAGATTGTAATGCTTTATATTCATTGTTTTTAGTCTCCTAAAATTTATTATTAATTTTTATTTGGATAAATTTAACTTTTTTAAGTAAGAATTCCTGTTTTTTTGTCAGGAATGTTATTTGAAAACAGAAAAAAAATAGCTTATACAATTTTGTTTCAAATTTTACGTTATTAATTATTGTTAGATGTTTTTCACTCAACACTATTTTTGAGTTTGGATTTCTTCACTTATCTTAAAAAGAAATCCGGATTAAAAGGGAACACCAGAACTCTTCAAAACCCTTTTAGAATCTGACTTTGAATCTAAAATTTCCCGTTTTTGCTGTATACTATATGCACAAAGTGTAAAATAATTACACACTATTTTTTGGTCTGATTTCGCTAAAAGCCTCTACATCAGTTTTAAACCTTATTGGCACGACGCTTGCAAAGTGTGTTTATGTCAAAATCTTTGATGCGTTTGTTTTTTATCATTTCTCCCCATACGAGAAAATAAAAGGAGAAGAAAAGATTTTACTAAAAGCCATATTAAAAGAAATCAAACAGGAGTATAAGCATGGAAAGCGAAACAATTATCTCAGAACAATTTTACTCGAACAGCAGTTCGGTTATCAGCGAAAAAGCATTAAACAGTTCTTTTTTTGGAACTAAAGAAAAATCACAAAAAATACACGTAGAAAGACCAACAAGTCCTTTTGGATTAGCAGTTCTTATTGCAACATTTTTATTAATGATTGCAGGTGTGTATTTGGTAGTTCAATTACAAGACGATTTTGAACAATTCCACTTTGAAAGAATTGCTTCAACTTGGGGACTGCCATTTTTAATCATAACTACAATTTTATTCTTATACCAAACAGGAGTTTTCTTGTACAGTTCTTATTTGTATTTAAGATATAAAGCAATTCCATCTGTATCAGACGATTTATTGCCTACTTGTACGATTATCGTTCCAGCTTATAATGAAGGAAAATTAGTTTGGGATACTTTAATGAGTCTTGCAGAAAGCGATTATCCAGCAGAAAAATTACAGCTTTTAGCAATTGACGATGGAAGTAAAGATGATACTTGGTATTGGATGCAGGAAGCAAAAGCAAAATTAGGAGATCGTGTAACTATTTTCCAACAACCTAAAAATGCAGGTAAACGCCATGCTTTATATAGAGGATTTAAATTAGGATCAGGTGAAATTTTTGTAACAGTAGATAGTGATTCTATCGTTAAAAAAGATACTTTAAGAAACTTAGTAAGTCCGTTTGTAGTAAATAAAAAGTGCGGTGCTGTTGCTGGAAACGTTCAGGTTTTGAATAATAAAAAAGCTATTTTACCAAAAATGCTGAATGTAAGCTTCGTAATGAGTTTTGAATTTCAACGTTCTGCAGAAAGTGAAGCAGGTGCAGTATTATGTACTCCTGGAGCTTTAGCAGCCTATAGAAGAGATGCAGTATTTAATTGTCTGCCAGAATGGATCAACCAAACTTTTATGGGACAGCCTTCAGATATTGGAGAAGATCGTGCTATGACAAATATGATCTTGAAACAAGGTTTTCATGTATTGTTTCAAAGAAATGCAGTTGTGTTGACTAATGTTCCAGAAGACTATAAAGGATTGTACAAAATGTTTATCAGATGGAGCAGAAGCAATGTTCGTGAAAATCTTATGATGGCTAAATATGCTTTTAAAGATTTTAGAAAAGAATCAAAATTTGGAGCAAGACTTTTCTTTTTAAATCAGTCTTTCAAAATTTTAATGACATATCCGTTCCTATTATTTATGTTCTTCTTTATTGCGGTACACCCAGTATTATTTTTAAGCTCGACCTTAATGGCAATTTTGATTTTCTCTAGTTTCACAATGCTATTTTATGCAAAAAGATATACACTTGCAGAATCTTTCTGGGCATATTCATACAGCCTTTTTTACACTTTCAGTTTGTTCTGGATTGCGCCTTATGCGATAGCAACTGCCAGCAAAAGAGGATGGTTAACAAGAGGATTGTAATATTTCGTACACTATTTATATCACTATAAAAACTCCACCCAAGTGAAAGAGCTCGCTGTATTTTTACAGCGGGTTTTTTAATTATATGCCAATTCATTCTGAATGTCTGTATATAAATTAAAATTTGTTATGGTGGCATACGTTCCTTCGGAACGTTTCATTGGTAGAAAAAATATAGCAGTCATTAAAAATACGTTCCGTAGGAACGTTTGATATGTCAGGTGATTAAAAAATGAAAATCAAACGTTCCCAGGGAACAAATAAATTTTAAAATTTTTATTTGTTATTATTTGAATCTAAAGCAACAATAATCTGCTTTTTCATCGCAGTATTAATGTAATCTAAAGCTTCAGCATAGGAAATAGCATAACGTCTTTCTATATTCTGAAAATGCTCTGGAAAAGTGTCTAAAATTTTATCATAATAAATATTTAGTTGGTTTTCAGATGGCATTTCATATTTCAAACGAAGCTGAAATCTTCTTAATAAAGCGCTGTCGATTATTTCGTAATGATTCGTGGCACAAATCAGTAAACTATCAGAAGGGAAATAATCAAAAAGCTGAATTATAGTATTTACCAATCGTCTCATTTCGCCGACATCTTTATCATCGCTGTCGCGGCTTTTACCAATTTGGTCAAATTCATCTAAAAATAAAACGGCTCTTTCGCGAATGGCTTTGTCAAAAATTGCTTTTAAGTTTTTAGAAGTTTCACCAATTCTAGAGTCGATTATAGTGCTGAGGTTTACAATTATAATCTTTTTGTTTAAAGTATTTGCAATTGCTTTTGCCGTCGTAGTTTTACCGCAGCCAGAACTTCCATGCAATAAAATCTTATTATCAACTTTAAGATTGTATTTCTTTAATTCCTCAAAATATTGATGTTCTTTAATAATCTGAAGCAGTGCAGATTTGTTTTCATTACTAAAGAATAAATCATCTAAAGCAATTTTTTCGGTATCGATTACGGTAAGATCATTCAGGTTCATCTGCTGTTTATTTTGCTGCAAAATTAAGGTTTATTCTGTTTTGTTCTAACGAATGAAGATGTTAAAGAAAATCTTTTGAAATAATTAAAATCATTACGTTTTAATTCTTTTCTAAAATTTGAACAGATAAAAAATCTGCTGTGGATTCTTCTGCAGCAGATTTTTTTTATTTCTAAAGCTTAAGCAGAGTTCAATTGAAAAAATAAGATAAAAAATTTCAATTTTAGATTTAAAGAAATTGGCTACGGCATTTTTTTGAAATTTAATAAAAATACAATTTTAACTTAATAATGGTTTGAATTTGATATTTTGTAAAATCCATTTTATTTTAATTGAAGAATTCATTTAAGTTGAAAAAAAGAATGTATTTTGTGTTTTAGATTAAACATTTTTTAACGTTTAGTTATTTTTAAAATTAAGAATTATAGCAAATATAAAATTGTGTTGTCGAGAACAAATTAGGATTATTGGCTAAATTTATTATGTTTGTTGCGAATTATTCAATTTCAAAAACCATCATTCATTTGTCGACTCTTACCTTAAATCAAGATCAAATTTTAATTGATCGTCTTCGTGACGGCGATGAATCGGCTTTGACAGAATTGTATAATAAATTTTGGCAGGCGCTTTTTATGTCTGCTTATAATGTCATCAAAGACAAAGAATTGTGCGAAGATATTATTCAGGATATTTTCATGAATATCTGGCACAATCGAGAAAAAATTGAAATTCATATTTCTTTAAAAGGCTACATGTACGCGTGCGCCAGATATCAGGTTTTTAATCATTTAAGAAAAAATAAAGACAAAATACATGTCGAACTTTTTGATGATGTTGAAAAACGATTTCTAACAACTACTCCCGAAACGCAGTTAATGCACGACGAATTGGTTCAGCAGCTCAATTTAATTATCGAATCGCTTCCCGAAAAATGTCAGGTGGTTTATAAATTAAGCCGTGAAGAACAACTGAGTCATAAAGAAATTGCCGAACGACTTAATATTTCTACAAAAACAGTCGAAAACCATATTACAAAAGCCCTGCATACTATAAGATCTTCTATGGGCGAGAGTATGAGTATGGCGATGATTTTATGGCTTTCAAAAAATATCTTTTAGCAAAAAATAATGCAGTGATTAGATTGGTGATGTGTGGTTTTTCTTCTTTTTTAATTGTCTTTCAAAAAAAAATCAAAAAAATACGATTTGGACTAGGGGGTATGTGTCTTTTTGGATACTTACTTAATAACTCCCAGAATTAATATAAAAAAAATGAAAAAAGAGGATTTTTTAGTGCTGCTAAATAGATATCTTTCCGGTGATACCACTCTCGAGGAGAATAATAAATTATTGAATTATTACGAGAGTTTTCAAACCGGACAAGATTGGGACGATGCATTGGGTTCTAAAGAAGAAATGGAACTCAAAATGAGAACGCGTCTTCAAAATGCACTTCAATCTGAAGAAAATGAAATTATTCCTCTTCAGCCTTTTTATACTAAAACGACTTTTAAACTAATGGCGATGGCAGCATCACTATTATTGTTGATTTCGATTTCATTATTCATTAGTAAAACAAATCCGCTTAAAATAGAAACGCCGGCAGTTGCCCACAAAGAAATTCTAATTGGCAGCGATAAAGCTACTCTGACATTAGAAGACGGTTCTGTAATTGCTTTAGAAAAAGGAAAATCGTATACGCAGGGGAATGCTTCTAGTAACGGAGAAAAATTGATTTACAATTCAAAAGATGCTAAACCTGCCGCAATTGCAAACAACTACTTAACGATTCCAAGAGGCGGACAATTTTTTGTTCAATTAGCCGACAGTACTAAAGTCTGGCTGAACTCTGAATCTCAGCTAAAATATCCAGTTGCATTTATCGATGGCGAAACCAGACAAGTAGAGTTGGTTTATGGAGAAGCCTATTTTGAAGTTTCACCAAGCACCAAACACAAAGGTTCAAGATTTAAAGTAAAAACTCAAAGTCAAAATGTAGAGGTAATTGGAACAGAATTTAATATTAAAGCCTACAAAGACGAAACTACTATTTATACCACATTGGTAAAAGGGATAGTTGCGGTAAGTAATGCTAGTAAAAAACAAATTTTAGCGCCAAACGAACAATCTAGAATAACTGATTATAACGGAAATATTGCCGTTTCGGATGTGGATGTTTACAACGAAATTTCGTGGAGAAAAGGATTATTTGTGTTTAAAGGAATGCCTCTAAAAGATATTGCAAGAGTACTTTCTAGATGGTACGATGCAGATATTGTGTTTGCTGATCCAGCTCTTGGAAACGTAAAATTTAATGGAGTTTTAAATAAAAATCAAAAATTAGAAGACATATTAACGACCATCAAAAACATCAATTTTATTAATGCCTATGAGAAAAAAGACAATAAGATTATTATAAAATAAAAAGAAAAGGGATTAAAGTTTAGACCTCTCACCGTACTGCACTTCATCCCTTTCTGTGTATTAATCAATTAATCAGTTTTAACAACCAACCAACCAATTAACATGTAAATTTATGAAATTTAAATTAACCAGTGCCTATTTCTATTTGAGAAAGAGGCTAATTATTAACATTATGAGAACTTTTATCTTCTTGTTTTGTACTACAATTTTTGGTTTTTCTCCCGTAAATCTATTTTCACAAAACACAAAAGTTGTAATTGCCGCTGATAAAATGGTGTCTGTTGACGAAGTTTTTGACATTATCAAGCAGCAAACAAATTATACTTTTATTTATCAGGAAGATTTATTTAAAAAATTACCGAGAGTACAATTAAAAAAGGGAAAAATTAGGGTAAATGATCTTTTAAAAGCGACTTTTACAAGTAAAGATTTTGACTTTAGTTTTGCAAATGGAAATACGATTGTTGTAAAAGAGGTTCGTCCAGAAAGAGTTGTAGTACAGCAGTCTAAAAATATAGAAATTTCTGGTGTTGTAACCAATCAGAAAAAAGAACCGCTGCCAGGGGTTAACGTAAAAGTTAAAGGTACAAATGCAGCTGCCCAAACAGATTTTGACGGGAAATTTAAAATTACAGCGCCAAATGATGGAATCTTATTATTTACTTATATTGGACACAGAGCCGAGATTGTTGCCGTAAATAACAGAAAGGTAATCAATGTTTCTCTTACCGAAGAGACCAAACAATTAGAAGGTGTTGTCGTAAATACAGGGGTTACGGTTCGTAAAAAAGAATTAATTACGGGTGCAGTAACTGTTTTTAGAGGTGAGGAATTACGACAAGTTTCTACGCAAAATGCTGTTCAAGCTTTAAAATCATTAGATCCATCTTTTATTGTTTTGAACAATAATATTACAGGATCGAACCCTAATATTCTGCCTACAATCGAGGTGAGAGGACAGACAAGTTTAACAGCAAATCAGGTTGACAGTCAGTTTAGAGACGATCCAAATCAGCCATTGTTTATTTTGGACGGATTTCCAACTACTTTACAGCAAGTTGTCGATTTAGATATTAATAGAATTGCGAGTATTACTTTATTGAAAGATGCTGCTTCGACTGCCTTATACGGATCGCGTTCTGCAAATGGAGTTGTCGTTATTGAAACTAATAAACCGATACCAGGAAAATTGCAATTCTCTTATGTCTATAATTCATCTTACGAATTAGCAGATTTAAGTGTTTATCATTTAATGAATGCCGAGCAAAAATTAGAATTCGAAAGACTTTCTGGTGCATACATTATTAAAGATGGTACTAGCGAAACAACCCCATTAACTTGGGATAAAGAATACAATAGACGTTTGGCAGCAGTTCGCAGCGGTGTAAATACGTATTGGTTAAACGAGCCAATTCAAATGGGAATTACATCTGGACACAGTTTGAATTTTGGTGGAGGTTCTGAGGAATTTAGATTTAATATTGCTGGTAACTATAAAACGTTGACTGGTACAATGAAAGGATCAGAACACGATACTTGGGGGTACAATGCTACTTTAACTTACCGAAAAAATAAACTGAATATTAGCAACCAATTTTTTCTTTCTGGAGGAAATAACCAAGAATCACCATATGGTTCATTTGAAACTTGGGCAAAAGCAAGTCCGTATTATTCAAAATATAACGAAAACGGAATCATAACACGCTATATGGACGGAAGTTCATTGCCTTTAACAAGTTTACAGACAATTGTTAACCATCCGGCTAATCCGCTTTACAATGTATTTTTAGGAAGTTATGATAAAGGAAAAGATTTTAATTTCACGAATAACTTTGCTATTAATTATGATGTAAACTCACATATCAAAGCAACTGGAGCCTTATCTGTTTCACGACTTGATAGTTATAATACCGTTTTTGTTTCTCCAGACGATACTCGTTTCATTAATAATATTGCGACAGAAAAAGGAACTTACAACAGGTATGAGGCCATTACTGATAAATGGAATGCTAATATTGGAGCGACTTACTCTAATGTTTTCAAAAACGTTCACTCTTTTAATTATACCATTAGAGCTTCGGCATTAGAAACAAAAAACAATTCTTACAAATCATTTTTAAGAGGATTTCCTCTTGGAGTTCCTGGAAATCCATCATTTGCCTTTGGCTATGAACCGAATGGTAAACCAGAAATTTATACAGAATTGATCAGAAGCGTCGATTTAACCAATCAGATTAACTACGCTTACGACCGCAGGTTTTTATTCGATTTTACTCAAACCATTTCTGGAGCAACCAATTTTGGAACCAACAAAAAATATTCGCCTTATTGGGGAATCGGATTTGGATGGAATTTGAACAATGAGTTTAAAATGAACGAAGATATTGTCAATATTCTTAAAATACGTGCCAATATTGGTCAGACTGGAAACCAGAATTTAGTAGGTTTTGCCTCTTATGATATATATGCTTATAACCCAAATACAAACGTTTTTGGTCCTGGATTAGGAGTTTCTCAAATTGCAAACCCAAATTTAGAAGCACAAAGAACCAGAGATTTGTCTTTAGGATTAGATCTGGCAATGTTCAGAAACAGATTAACAATGACTCTGGGAGCTTACAAACGTAAAACGTCTCCACAGATTGTAGCTATCGATCTTGCAGCTTCAACAGGACTTAATGGTTATCCTCTTAATGTGGGGTACTTAACGACACAGGGATTAGAGTTGAAAATGAACTATAATTTTATCTACGATTTGAGCCGAAATTTTGTATGGGGAATAGGCTTAATGGGAACTACTGGCGACAATGAATTAGGCGGTTTTGGTAACGCATTGTCTTCTCTAAATTCTGAAGCGCAAAAAACAACCAGTTTGACAAGATACTATGATGGTGCAAGCAGTAATGATCTTTGGGCTGTACCTTCATTAGGAATTGATCCTGCAACGGGTAGAGAAGTTTTCTTAAAGAAAAATGGCCAGACCACTTTTATTCTAGATAAAAAAGATGAAGTAGTAATGGGGAATTCTAGAGAAACGGCAACAGGAGTAGTTTCTACCAACTTAAATTATAAAGGGTTTAGTTTTGGATTATTTGTACGTTACAGCTTTGGTGCAGAAAGATTTAACTCTGCCTTGTACAATAAAGTAGAAAATATTTCGAGAGACAATATTTTTGATAATCAAGATGTAAGAGCTTTTACAGACCGTTGGACAACTCCAGGGCAAATGGCACAATTTAAAGCAATAGGATTAACAAATAATACACCAATATCATCACGTTTTATCCAAAAAGATGATTACATCTCTGGAGAATCTATTCGCTTAGGCTACAGATTAACAGATAAAGCTTGGTTAAAAAGAAACGGATTAACTGCTTTAGGATTTAATGTTTTTGCAAACGAGTTTTTCCGCATATCAACCATAAAAGCAGAACGTGGTATCGATTATCCTTTCTCAAGAATATATTCTTTGAGTCTTAATTTATCATTTTAATAAAGAAATTATGAATAAGTATTTATATAAAATTACATTCCTTTTGCTTGCTTCTTTAATGGTAGTAAGCTGCAGTGATTTTTTGGATGTAGTACCGCAAGATAAAATTTTAGAAGATCAGGCTTACAGTTCTGAAGCTGGTGTACAGAATGTACATAACGGACTTTATCTTCAGCTAGCCGTAAACAATCTTTATGGCAGACAACTAACTATGGATGCTGTCGAGATTTTAGGACAGCAGTATAATATGGGAGGATCGCATGTTAAAGCTAAAATAGCAACTTATTCGTATGATGAAACACTTCCAAAAAATACTTTCGCTGCAATTTGGCAAAGTGCTTTTACAACAGTTTTATCTGCAAATAAATTTTTAGAAAGCATTGACGAACATTCTGAAGTTATTTCGGCTGAGAAAGCAAATCTATTAAAAGGAGAAGCTATTGCTATTCGTGCCATGCTTCATTTTGATATGTTAAGATTGTACGGGCCAATTTACAAAGTAGCGCCGGAAGATCCATCAATTCCTTATTATGATGCACCAGTAACATCAAATAATCCGCTTTTGCCAGCTAAAGATGTTATTGCAAAAATCACAGCCGATTTGGATACGGCCATAGCCCTATTGGCAAATGATCCGATACTTACTACAGGAAAAAATAATGCTTCTACAGCATTTGATTCTAATCCGTATTATTCTTTAAACCGCGGACAAAGAATGAATATACTGGCGGTAAAATGTTTAAAAGCCAGAGTTCTTATATATGCAGGAGATAAAACTGGGGCTTTTGCTTTGGCAACCGAAGTTATAAATTTTGTAAAAGCACAGCCTGTTGTTTCTTGGACTCCATTTTTAGAAGCTACAAGCACTTCTAATCCAGATCGTATTTTTTCTGCTGAGAATTTCTTTGCGCTTAGCGATTATACTTTATATACCAAACAAAAAGCACTTTTTGATTCTAGCTTAGACGATTTTAATATTTATGCTCCAATGCTTAGCCGATTGAATGCAGTTTTTGAATCTAATGATAATGATTATAGAAGTCTGCCAAGCTGGAAAATTCCAATTACAGGAGGAAAAACTCAGAAAACATTTTTCAAATACGAAGATGTAACAGACAAAACTAAAATTTTCCGTTTTCAGATTCCGATGTTCAAACTTTCAGAACTGTACCTTATTGCCGCAGAAACCGCACCAGTACCGGCTGATGGTATTGCTTTTTTAAACACGCTTCGATTTAATAGAGGTTTGACCAATTTAGCAGCTACTGCAGTATTAACTACAGAAATTACTAAAGAGTACAGAAAAGAATTTATGGGCGAAGGACAATTGTTCTTCTACTACAAAAGAATCAATTCGACTGCAATTCCAAATGGTTCTGCATCTTCAGGAAATGTTACAATGAATGCTGTTAAATACGTGGTCCCATTACCAGACGCAGAAATTAATTTTCAAAATTAAAAAAGTAATCATGAAAAAAATATTGATTTTAGGTATCACTTTTCTATCTCTGATAGGCTTGACATCTTGTGATAAAGAAGAAATTGAAGTTTATAAAGGCACCAATAACATTTATTTTCCACTTGCTGTATTTCCAGCATATACGAACGGACCGCTTATAGACAGTACTGGATTCAGTTTTAGTTTTGATAATGCTTCTATTACTGGAAGGGTTTATCTTATCCCAGTGCGAGTTCAAGGAACTGTAAGTGATGTTGATCGAAAAATTAAAGTTTCGGTAGATCCTTCAAGTACAGCTGTTTTAGGTACACATTTTTCGTTGCCCGAAAATATTGTTCTGCATGCAGGCAAACAAATAGATTCAATTCCAGTAACGGTTAATAGAACTTTAGATTTAAAAGACAAATCGGTAACATTAGTTTTAAATCTCGAAGAAAACGAATTTTTTACTGTCAATATGAAAGACAGAGTCACAAATGTTTTGACACAGAAAAAAATCAACTTTACTCGTTTTAAATTAACATTCACAGACAAGTTGATGCAGCCTATTGGATGGCAGCCCGGCTCATTTGGTGTATTTACCGCAAAAAAATTCTTCTTAATGTGTGAGTTGATGAATCTGGAACCAGAAATGTTTAATCAGACCCAAGGCTCGCCGGGCCTTTCCATTCCTGAAGTACTATATTATGCAAGTTTTATGAGACGTTATCTGGCCGATCAAAAAGCCGAAGGCAATACTATTTATGAGGAAGACGGAAAAGAAATGTTGTTTCCTTAATAACCATTCTCTAATTTAAAAATATAAAGCGATGTTTAAAAATATAAAAATACAGACAGCCCTAATAGTGCTTCTCTTTTTGGCATACGGATGTGTAAGCGACGAAGGAAATTACAATTATGAGAAGATAAATGAGCTTGAAGTAACTGGAATAGAAAAAGAATACACGGTTTACACGGGAGATTATTTTAAGATTGCACCAGAATTAAACCCAACTTTCGATGATGGATCAGATCCTGATCGCTACGAATATAAATGGGTTGCATTAAATCCTGCAAAATTGGCTTATGAAGCTAGAACAACTATTGCAACAACAAAAGATCTCGATGGTATTTTGAAATTACCGCCTGCAAAATATGAGCTTTATTACTTCATTAAAGATAAAGTAACAGGAGTAAACTGGCAGCAGCCTATTATTACATTAAATGTAGTATCATCTATCTATGAAGGTTGGATGGTTGTTGGAGATGTAGATGGTAAAGCACGACTGGATATGGTTTCTATTATTCCAGGTATTCCACAGCCGCGTATTATAAACGATGTACTGGATGCCGCTGGATCTGCACTGAAATTAAGCGGAAAAGCAGTAGATGTAGAGTGTTTTAGCACGCCTATACCGGGAACTGTTATTTACGGAGTTTATGTAACTGCTTCAGAATCTGGAACAGCAAGGCTCGAACCAGATTCTTTTCAATGGAATCAGACGATGAATTTAGCTTATGAAAGTGTTGGAGGAGCTTTTCCGACAAACTTTGGAATAGATTTCATGAAATCTCCTGCAGGAGGAGAAAACTATCTTTACAGTAAAGGAGATATTTATTATTTTAATAGAGCCCTGCAAATTAGATATGGACTGCCGCAAAATAAAGTAGATCTCGAAACTAAAACTTTCTATGCAGCACCGTTCATTGCAGAGAGTTCAGGAACGGGAACGCCTGTCTTTTTTGATGTCGAAAAACATCGTTTTCTGCGTTATAGTACATCAAAAGGAAATTGTTCGGCTATGCCTCCTGTTACTGCTTCTCCAACAGCGCTAGATTGGAATAATACTAACTGCGAGCTTGTTTATATGACTACATCGAATTTCAATCTGAATGAAAGTTTTGCAGTATTAAAAAATATTTCGACAGGGAAATTTTATTTGCTTCGTTTCAGTACAAGTTCCGTGCAGACCTATTACAAAGAGATGCTGAACGCGCCTGATTTAGATAAAGCAACAAAATTTGCAGTAAGTCCAGATGCCGGCTATTTATTTTATACTGTCGGAAACAAAGTGTATGAGTATGACAGCGGAACTCAATCTGCAAAATTAATGTTGGATAAAGGAAATGAAGAGATTACCTATCTAGGTTTCAGCAAGAGAGGTAAAAAAGAAATTATCAGCAAATTAATTGTGGGTTCTTACAGTACAACAGGAAAATTAGAGTTGTATACAGTACCTCCTGTAAATGGAGATTTAGTTTTAGAAAATTCTTACTCAGGATTATGCAAAATTGTTGATGTTTCGTACCGTGTACGATAATTGTAGAAAGTTTAAAACCTAAAAACAAAACCGAATGAAGAGTAAAATTCATTCTTCATTCGGTTTCTAAAACCACACTTTATGAAACGATTTATTAGAATCGCAAGCGCAGTTTTGCTGCTTGCCTGTCCATCTATTGCCTTAAAAGCACAGGCTCAATCTACCGAAGAAAGCTGGGCGCAGGCCAAAAAACAAGCGCAAACGGAGAAGAAATTAATCTTTGTCGATTTGTATTTTACAGGTTGTGCGCCGTGTGCGCAAATGGACAAAGAAGTATTTCCAGATCCAAAAGTAGCAGCTGTTTTAAGTGCAGATTTCGTCACTTTCAAGTCTGATATTTTAAAAGAAGAAATTGGTAAAAAATTATGCATGAAATACGGCGTAACTGGTTTTCCAACATTTTTATTTATGAATGCAGATGGAAAAGTAATTGATATTGCAGGCGGATTTCAAAACGTTGAGCAATTTACAGCCTTGCTTCAAAATGCAAAAGAAGCAGCTAAAAAAGGAATCTTCAAAAAGTATAGTCCAGAAATCCAGGAAAAAGATTATCCTGATTTTTACAAACAAGCTTATTTAGACGGAAAAAGAAATGTGCCGTTTGAGGTTATCGATACGTATTTAAAATCCAAAGATGCTTCTGAAGAGGTTTCTTTTGTGATTATTACCGGATTAAGAGTGGGTAAACAATATGACGATCAATTTCTTATGAAGAGTAAAAAATTAGCGAATGATTACGGAAAATGGAGTGTTAACAGTCATGTATTTACAATTTTACAGCGCAAGAAAAAAGAATTTGAAAAAAAGAAAGATTTGAAAGGTTTTACAGAATTAGTAAATGATGCTAAAGAACTATACACGCCAGAAGAATTTACAAAATACTCTGGAATTTTATTAAAAGATTTTGGCGTAGAAAAAGTTGTAGTTAGTCCGCGTACTACACAAAAGTAAATCGAAATGAAAAAGATATTCCTGTTTTCAATATTAATTTTTGGCTGTAGCATGTATGCTCAAAACAGCATTCAGAAATCTATTGAAACTTTCGAAAAAGCCTTTCAAAATAAAAGTTATAACGATATAAAAAATCTTCTTGCACCGCAGTTTACTGTTGGTGTAGGAGATTCGTCTTCAAACGAATATTATCTGAATGGTATTTTTAATGCTTTTCCCGCTTTAGATTCTATTCAGATTGGAAAAACTGTTGAGATGAAAAATGAAACCTATGTTTTGGTAGATTTCTATTTTAAGGGAAAAGAAAAGAAACCTTCTCAAATCGTTTTCAATTCAGAAAACAAAATTTTGTATGTGACTTTTTTTGATGGTTTGTATAAAGTTGACCGAAACGCAACAGTAAAAAAAGTGGCCAGTATTCCGTTTCAAATTATTGAAAACGGAATCGCCATTAAAATAAAACTAAACAAAGCCGACCGAGAATTTTTAATGCTTTTTGACACAGGCGCCGACGGAATGGCTTTAAATCCAGACAGTGCGTACAAAGCTGGAGTTGTGGTTACGAAAAGTAAATCGGCATCTGTTGTTGGCGGTAGTCAGCAAGTTCAGTATTCCGCAGATAATACTATTTATTTAGGAGATCAGGTCTTAAAGAATCAAGGATTGGTAATTTTTCCAAAGCACGGCGTTTATGACGGCTTATTTGGTGCCAATTTGCTTCGAAATTATATCACTTCTGTCAATTTTGATACCATGACTATTGATTTGTACAACTTCGGAAATTTTAATTATTGGGGAAAAGCAAAGCCGTTGGTTTTTGATTATAAATCGGGACTTCCGGTAGTAAAAATGAATCTGACTTTTGAAGATAAAAAAACAGTCGAAGGCAGTTTCACTTTTGATACTGGAGCAGGTTATGATCTCATTGCTTACGGACCTTTTAATCATAAAAATAATCTCGAAGCAAGTTTAAAAACCGAGTACACATCTGTCAATTACAGTTTAGGAAAACAAACTAAAATTGTTGGCGGCGCCATTCCGAATATTTCTATTAACGGAAACAATTTTTCAAATGTAACCGTGGCACTTCAAGAGTATGACGAAGCCAATAAAAGCTGGGCTTTCGCCGATGGATCTTTGGGGATTGATTTAATAAAACGTTTCAATTTTACAATCGATTTATTACACAAAACCGTGTATTTAGAACCCAATAAAAATTTCAATAAAACACCTTCTTTTTATTTGAGCGGACTCGATTTAGATTTTGATGAAAACCAGAATCTTTTAGTAAAAAGAGTTTTAGATCAGCAAAACGAAGATTTAAAGAAAGTAAAAGTTGGAGCAAAAGTTACTCAGATAAACGATTTCGAAGCCAAAGATTTAGTAAAACCAGAAAATCTAAAAAAGCTGAAAGAAACTAAAGAAAGCAAAGATATTATTATAGAACAAGACGAGCAATCGATGCGAATTTCAATTTAATCTATCAATCAAAAAACAAATATACTATTATGAAAAAACACATTTTTTATTTCATTTTAACCTTCATTACGGTTCAAATGAGTTTTGCTGCAAACCTATCTGAATATGCAGTAATCAAAGGAACGATTTCGATTCCAGATAGTAAAGTAAAAGAAGTTACACTTTACAATGTCGAAGAAGGAAAGCCAGTCGTTGCAGCTACCGCAAAAGTTAATTCGCTGGGGGAGTTTGGCTTTATGACACCAGTTTCAGCTGCTGGCTTTTATTATGTCGATTACGGACAATTTAAAAGCAGAAACCAATTAATTCGTTTGTATTTAGAAGCTAAATTGGATATCAATCTTGTTATCAATAAAGAAAGTTACGTTTTAAGCGGAAAAAATATCGGACAAAATGCCTTGGTTCAAAAAGCCAATGAAATTTACAACGAATTTGCGCCTTTCGCTAGACTTGGAGGAAATGTAACTTATGTGGAGTTTTATCCTTTTATAGATAAAGGTGTGGCTAAAGCAGAAGAATTTTCGAATTCAATAAAAACGAAAGATGCTAGCTTTAATAAGTTATTAAAGTTAGCCGTTGCAACAGATGTTGAAGAATTGACGTATACTTTTTTCAGAATGCCTAGAACTGCATTTCCAGATAAAGATGATCGTCCTGCGGTGATCAAAACTTGGCAGACCGATAAAAAGTTTACAGATCCAGATTTATTAAAATTGCAAAATGGCGTTTCATTAATGTCACATTATTTCTTTTATGTAACAATGAATTCTGGTGGAGGACCAAAACGTCTGGATTTAGCAGAAGCAATTACTCACATTACAGATCCAGCTTTAAAAGATGTTTATCTTCGTGATGCAGTTGCAACATCAAGAATGAAAATTGAAGAATATGAAAAAATTGCACCAAGTATAAAACCTTTTATGATCTCTGATGCAAGTAAAACATTTTTAGTAGAATACGAAAAAGTATTGCATAAAAGCGTAGGTCAAAAAGGATTAGATTTTACGTATAAAGACATTAACGATAAACCAGTTTCGTTTTCAGATTTTAAAGGTAAATTTGTTTACATCGATTTATGGGCAACTTGGTGCGGACCATGTAAGGCTGAGATTCCTCACATGAAAAAAATAGAAGAAGATTATCACGGAAAAAATATTGTTTTTGTAAGCCTTTCATTAGATAAACCAAAAGATGCACAAAAATGGAAAGATTACGTTATTAAAGAACAATTAAAAGGAATTCAGTTAATGGCAGATAAAGATTTTGGTTCAGATGTGGCTAAAAATTACGAGGTAAATGCCATTCCGAGATTCTTATTGTTTGATCCAAAAGGAAACATTATCAATGCAGATGCGTTTCGTCCTTCAAATCCTGAACTAAGAGAACAGCTTGACAAATTATTGAAAAGTTAATAAACCAGCTTTATGAAATACAGCAAAAAAATAGCGATCTTACTGCTCTTCGTTGGATGTTTGTCATTCGCGCAAGCGCAGCATTATAAAGCAAACGATCCAATTGCGGTCAACCAAAAAATAAAAAAAGGAGTGCTGCCAAATGGAATGACGTACTATATTTATCCTACTGAGGTCAATAAAAATACAGCAAGTTATTACATCATTCAAAATGTAGGTTCGATTTTAGAAAACGACCAGCAGAAAGGTTTGGCGCATTTTCTGGAACATATGGCCTTTAACGGAACCAAAAATTTTGAAGGAAAAGGAATCCTGAATACACTTCAAAAGCAAGGTGCTGTTTTCGGCAAAAATATCAATGCCTACACCAGCACAGATGAAACTGTTTATAATTTAGACAATATTCCGTCAAAAGATGGAGGAGTAGTAGATACCTGTTTATTGGTTTTGCATGACTGGTCTAATTTCTTATCGCTGACAAATGAAGAAATCGATGCCGAGCGCGGTGTAATTACTGAAGAATGGCGTACGAGACAAAACGCGCGTGCTAGAATTTACAATCAGTTAGCGCCGTATTACTACAACAATTCGCTTTACGCAGACCGTATGCCGATTGGCGATATGGAAATCGTTAAAAACTTCAAATATCAAGTTTTAAAAGATTTTTATAAAGATTGGTACCGCCCAGATTTACAGGCAATCGCAATTGTTGGAGATATTAATGCAGATGAAATTGAGGCAAAAATCAAAAAGCTTTTTGCAGATATTCCAAAGCCCGTAAATCCGAAAAAAAGATTTGAAGTTGCTATTCCAGAAAAAGTAGAACCTACGTTTAAACTAGCTTTAGACAAAGAAATTGCAGCATCGAATATCAATTTTATGATTCGTCATAAAGCTGAGAAAGCAACTGGAACTTATGCCGATTTAGAAAAATCTACACAACGAAGCATTGCGTTTGGAATTATAAACAATCGTTTGAGCGAAATGGCTCAAAAACAGGAATGTCCTTTTAAAGGAGCACAAATTGGATATCAAAAATATTCACGCTTGAACGATGTTTTTGTTGTAAGCATAACGCCAAAACCAGATAAACAAGCCGAAGCTTTAACGGCAGTAATGAACGAATGGGTTCGAGCCTATAAATTTGGTTTTTCAAAAGGAGAAATCGAAAGAGCAGTTACAGAAACGATTTCTAGATATGAGAATTATTTAGACAAACTAAACGAGATTTCGCACAAACAAGTAATCGGAATGGTAAAAGATGATTATTTGAACCATGAAGTTATCGCAGATCCTAAAGCAGAATTTGAAATGACGAAAAGCATTTTGAAGAATATTGATACTAAAACGCTTCAGGACGAAATCACTAAATTATACACAAAAGAAAATCGTGTTGTAACAGTAACCGGTGTAGAAGGGGAGGGAAATTTAGCACAAGAAAAAGCTTTTGATATTATTGAGAAAGCTGAAAATGACACTTCGCTACAGGCGTATGTAGATACTTTTGAAGGAAAAACACTTTTAGGAAATCTCAAAATTAATCCAGGAAAAATTGTTTCTGAGAAAAAAGAAACTGCAATCGATGCCACAACTTTTGTACTAAGCAACGGCGTAAAAGTGCATTATAAGTTTGCAGATAAAAACAAAAAACAGATAAACCTGCAAGCAGAAAGTTTGGGAGGTATATCCATGTATAAATCTGAAGACATGCCTTCAGCATATCGTTCTACAAGTCTGGCAATGATGTCTGGCGTTGGTGAACTTTCTAATGTTGATTTAGAAAAGGTTTTAAAAGGAAAAATTGCAAATTCATCTGTAAGTTTAAATTCTGTAAAGGAAACAGTTTCGGGTTCTGCAAATGTTAAAGATATCGAAACGATGATGCAGCTAGTGCATCTGCGTTTTGTACAGCCAAGATTTGATTCGGAAATGTATGATCTCTTAAAACAAAGACTTCAAAACTCCTTAAAAAATAGAGAAAACGACATTAATGCTAAGATGCAGGATAGTCTCTCCAATATTGTTTACGGAAAAAATAACCCTAAAATTCGTCCATTAGATCAAAAATATATCGATAATTTATCTTTTGATAAAATGAAAGCGATTTATACGGATCGCTTTGCAGATGTTTCAAATTTTGATTTTTTTATTGTTGGGGATGTTACAGCAGAAGTTTTAAAACCATTACTAGAAAAATACATCGCAAGTATAAATGGGATTAAACGAAAGGAAAAATTTAATACCGAGATTCCAAAATGGACGTCGAATAAAATTGATAGAGATGTTTTCATAAAAATGGAAACTGCAAAAAGTTCTGTTCGAATCACATTTGTAAAGGACTATGCTTATAATCAGCGAAACAAAATTTTAGCTTCTTTCTTAGGAGATATATTGACTTTGCGTTATACAGAAAGTCTTCGTGAAAAAGAAGGTGGAACTTATGGCGCAGGTGTGGATTCAGGAATTGACAAATTACCAATTTCAAAAGCTAGTCTAGAAATTAACTTTGACTGCGATGCTAATAAAGTAGAGCATTTACTTCCAATTGTTTATCAAGAAATTGATAAAATTAAAAAAGGAGATATTGTAGCTGAGGATTTAGAAAAAACAAAAACAAACTATTTAAAGGAGAAAGAAGACAGCAAAAATTTTAATATGTATAGCAGTTATTTGCTTTACAGTTATTTTATAGATGGCAAGAATATGAATGATCCTAATAATTACGAAAATATTATAAAAGGTATTACAGCAAAAGATATTCAGGACTTTGCGAATTCGTTTTTATACAAAGCCGATTCATATGAAATCGTTTTCAAACCACTACAATAATCTGAAGAGTTTTTATTACTAGAGTTTAATTTGTATTTCCCTATCAATCAATTATTTTGAATTAGTAAGCAATTTAGTTTGAATAGCGGATTTAATAGAGGGTTGTTTTTGCTATTCAACCCTCTTTCTAAAGTTTTTACCCATGAAAAAGAATATTTTTTTACTGGGCTTTTTCCTGCTGTTTTCCATATTAGTAAAAGCTCAGATATATAACCCAATAAAATGGAAAACCAGTATTGCGAAAATTTCTGATACTGAATATGAATTGCAGGCAAAAGCCATTATAGAATCGGGCTGGCATTTATACAGTCAGGAAGTTGCAGACGGAGGTCCGCTTCCCACAACTTTTAGTTTCAGCAGGAGTTCAGATTTTCAATTAGTTGATAATGTAAAAGAAGAAAAAGGAAAAAACATTAATGATCCCGTTTTTAAAATGCAGATCAAGTTTTTTGAAAAAGAAGCAGCTTTTACACAACGCATTAAAATACTTTCGTCCAAACCTTTCAAAATTAAAGCTCAAGTGGAGTTTATGGTTTGTAATGATGAAAATTGTCTGCCGCCAAGTTCTGATGAATTAGAATTTAATATTAGTCCTTCCGCGAAAGCGAAAACTTTAATAGAAACAACCGTAAAAGAAAATAATAAACCAATTGTTGTTGATTCTTCGGTTTTAGAATTAAAAGAAAAAGCATCAATAGTTTCAAAAGAAATAGTTGAAACGCCAAAAGCAGCAGTAAAAAAAATCCAGCCCAAAACAGCATCAAGAAGCTTGTGGACTATTTTTCTTTTATCATTTTTCTCTGGATTTGCTGCATTGCTGACGCCTTGCGTTTTCCCGATGATCCCAATGACGGTCAGTTTTTTTACCAAACAAAGCAAAACCAAATCGCAGGGAATTAGAAAAGCCATTTTTTACGGAATTTCGATTATTGCCATTTATATTTTTCTAGGTGCCGTTGTAACTTGGGTTTTCGGAGCAGATTCATTAAATGCGCTTTCCACAAATGTCTGGTTCAATCTGATCTTTTTTGTGCTGTTAATGGTATTTGCCTTTTCATTTTTGGGTGCATTCGAAATTATGCTGCCGAATTCATGGGCAAATAAAGTTGATACGCAGGCAGACAAAGGCGGAATCGTGGGGATATTATTTATGGCTTTGGCCTTGGCAATTGTTTCCTTTTCGTGTACTGGACCAATTGTTGGAACGTTATTGGTGGAAGCCGCTTCACGCGGAGGAATTGCACCTTTTGTGGGAATGTTTGGTTTTTCTTTGGCTTTGGCTTTACCCTTTACACTATTTGCTGCTTTTCCCGGCTGGCTGAATTCACTTCCAAAATCTGGTGGATGGTTAAATTCGGTAAAAGTGTTTTTGGGATTTTTAGAAATGGCTCTAGCGTTCAAATTTTTATCAAACGCCGATTTGGTTCTGCAGTTGCATTGGCTGGAAAGAGAAGCTTTTTTAGCCATTTGGATTGCCATTTTTGGAACGCTGACTTTTTATTTATTCGGAAAAATTCAGTTACCGCATGATACGCCGAGTTCAAATATCAGCGTTGGAAGACTTGGACTTGGTGTTGTAGTCCTGGCTTTTACCATTTATTTAATTCCCGGAATTTGGGGTGCTCCGCTAAAAATGATCAGCGGTTTTCCGCCGCCAATGCATTACAGCGAAATTCCAAATGGATTGAATAATTCAAGTTCGTCGCAAATAGTACAGAATCTTCCAGAAGGAGCAGAGCTTGGCCCCCATAACATTATGGCCTTTACCGATTACGATTTAGGAATGCAGTACGCCAAAAAAATAGGAAAACCAGTTATGATCGACTTTACCGGCCACGCCTGCGTAAACTGCCGAAAAATGGAAGACAATGTCTGGTCTGACGAAAAAGTACAGAAAATTCTAAAAGGCGATGTGGTCTTGATTTCTCTATACGTTGACGACAAGAGAGAATTGACGCAAAACGAGCAGATTACCTCTAAGCTGACAGGGAAAAAGTTAAAATATATTGGTCAAAAATGGAGTGAATTTCAAACACTAACTTACAAAACCAATGCACAGCCTTTTTATGTTTTGGTAAATCATAACGGCGAAAAGCTCAATGAAACTTCAGCCTACAATCCAAATATTCAAGAATATTTAAACTGGTTGCAAAAAGGCGTTTCTAATTTTGAGAAAAGTTCATAAAGAGATTTTTATCTTTAATTTGTAATTATATTGTTGATGAAAGAGACTATCTAAAAGTGATAGTCTTTTTTTTTATATTTTTTTGTTCCGTAGGAACATTTCATCGGTTGAAAATTAATTGTTAGCATATTCATCGTTCCATAGGAACGTTTCATTTTGACATTGTTTTTTAACAATTTACCAATTTCAAACGTCCTACGGACGTGAATATGGCGGGTCATTATTTTGTCTACCAATGAAACATTCTTACGGAATGACGTTAGCTATATAAACGTAAAAAAGCGGTTATCTCAATTTTGAGATAACCGCTTTTTTTAGAATCCTAAGAGAGTATTAAGAAAGAACAGCTTCTGGCTGTTTAACGGCTTTTTTAGTAAAGTTTAAAGTCATTTGATCTAAATGTCCGTAGAAAAAAGTATCCAGAACTTCTTGAAAAACAGGATCTGCATTTTCTACCTGAACAAATAAACTCATTGACGAATGTAGTTTTCTTGCACCAAGTTCTCCCAAAATACCTTCTGCTGACTTTTTCTTTAAAGTCAAAAGCAATTTTGAGATTTCAATTAAATGTTTGGCTAAAATCGGATGATTTAAAAATTCAGTTGCTTCTTTAAGATCTGCAACCGCATAATAATCAGAGAGTGCGCTTTTTCCCAATCCTTTTATCTGCGGAAAAATAAACCACATCCAGTGTGTTTCTTTTTTTCCTTTTTTAATCTCAGAAAGAGCAGTCAGATAAAGTTTATTTTGTGCATCTAAAAATCGGGTCAAATCATTTTTTGCGTAGATCATCTCTTGATTATATATTAAATGGTTTATAAATCGGGTTTGTTTAATCGGTAACACTTGTTTAATCTTTTATTATATTTTATCGAAATTTTCGTTTATCAAAAGTAGAATTCCTATCTATTTGGGAGTTATAGAATTATAGCGTGGTGTTATATAATTTCGATAATCTTTAAGTGTAGGAATGTCCTGTTAATTTATTTTTAAAGTTTTAAAAAGAGCTAAATTCTAATGTTATTTTAATGTTCTGCAAAAAAAATGGCGCTAAATTGCGCGCTCCTAAAAATTAGGATGACTGCTCTAAATCACTGAGGTTTTGGATAAAATCGAATGTGGTTTTTAGACTGAAAAGTAAATTTAGAGGCAAAAAAGACTTAGGAATTATTAAACTGTTTTTTGGTTAAAGTCTTTCAAGGATTTTATTGGTGATGTAACTTTTATTTTTTAGAAAATGTTGAATAAAATTAAAAATAGCTTTTTTTGCAAATGCCTCCAGGTGTTACTAGTCGGTTATTTTTTAATCAGCAGTTTAAATATCTCCAATAGTTTTGGCAGAATTATAAGCGACAATGCCGAAACTTATACTGTAAAAGGTATTGCATGCAATTTTCTAAAGAAAGTTTTTAAATGCGACGGAATTCCAGAAGAATTGGATGATTACGAAACAAAAGACACGAAAACAGCCAAATTAGCTAAAGGAATTCCAGCAATGGAATATTTGATTTCGATAGAATCATCAATGCCTAATTTTTATTTTCACATAGAAACCAAAGGAAAAAACTACATCAATAATCCAATGTTTTCGTTTGGATTTCATGGTAAGATACATTTACCGCCTCCTCGAATGAACTCATAAATACTTGTTTTTTAGGGATTGGAAGAAAAATCTTGATCTCGAATACGGTTTTTGCCGTATATTTATTCTATGTAATAATCTCGTATTTATACTTACATTCATGACACCATTAAAACGTTTTTATACCTTATTGCAGCTCGATAAGCGCGATGTATATCAAATTATCTTCTATGCTGCTTTTGGAGGGTTAGTAAACCTTTCACTGCCTTTGGGAATCCAGGCTATTATTAATTTTATTCAAAGCGGACAACTCAGCGTTTCTTGGATTGTTCTCGTAGTTTTAGTTACAATTGGAGTTGGTTTTGGCGGTGTTTTAACAATCTTACAGCTTCGTATAGTCGAAAACCTGCAGCAGCGAATTTTCGTTCGTTCTTCATTTGAATTTGCATACAGAATGCCTTTAATTAAATTTAAAGAAATGTATTCTGAATATGCGCCCGAAAAAGCCAATCGTTTTTTTGATACCTTAACGGTGCAGAAAGGAACGGCAAAATTACTGCTTGATTTCTGTACAGCATTTCTTCAAGTGGGTCTGGGTATTATTTTACTGGTTCTTTACCATTCTTTCTTTATGGTTATCGGACTTCTTTTCATTGTTATTTTATATGTCATTTTTAAATTTTCTTACAAAGATGGTCTAGAAACCAGTTTGAACGAGTCGAAGTTTAAATATAAAGTAGCCGCATGGCTTCAGGAAATTGCCCGCAATCGAGAAAGTTTCCGTAGAAAAGGTGCTTTTGAATACGCTTTAGACAGAAATGACGGCTATGTGAGTCAATATGTTAACTACCGTGAAAAACACTTTCAGGTAATGAAAAAACAATATATACAGCTGACTATTTTTAAAGTAATTGTTACCGCTGCCTTATTGTCGATCGGTGGTTTTCTGGTAATTCACCACCAAATGAACATAGGGCAGTTCGTAGCAGCTGAAATTGTAATTGTATTATTGATTAACTCAGTTGAGAAAATTATTTTCGGATTAGAATCTTTCTATGATGTTTTGACTTCCCTTGAAAAAATTGGACAGATTACGGATATGGAAATTTCATGCATTCCGCAGACTTCTGATAAAACAGAAAAAGGAATTAATATCGAAACCGAAAGCATCAGTTATAATTATCCAGAACATACCAAAAAATCGCTTAAGAATATTAATTTAAAAATCTCTCAGGGCGAAAAAATTATTCTAACCGGAACAAACGGAGCTGGAAAAAGTACCTTGTTAAGACTTCTCTCCGGAGTTTTGGAGCCAGAAAGCGGTGCCATGTATGTTACAGATAATTATATGAACCGCCTTAACGAAGATACTTACAGAGCTCAGGCGGGGACTTTTCTTCAAGGCGATACACTTTTTGCGGGTACAATCCGCGAGAATATTGTTTTCGGAAACGAGACATTAAACAGTGATGATTTAAAATGGGCTTTAGATAATGTTGGTTTAACGCCATATATTAAAACTTTTGAGAACGGACTCGAGAATCAAATTCATCCAGGCGGGCGCGAACTTTCTGCTTCAGATGTTCAAAAGATTCTTTTGGCCAGAAGTATTGTCGGGAAACCGAATATTTTATTTTTAGAAGATCCGGTTGATAAAATGGACGAATTAACTTCGAACAAAATTGTTGATTTTTTACTTTCTGATGAAAACGACTGGACTGTAATTGTAACTTCTAAAAGTGACATTTGGAAAAGCAAGTGCAGCCGTATGATCACGATTGATGACGGAAAAATTATTAACGACATAAAGCTTTAATCATGCTCAATATATCTAAAGATAATAACGTACTTATAACGCCGGGCAAATACAAATCGATTACAAGCGTTGCCCGCAGGCCACATTATAAAATTTTAAATAAAGTCATAATCGGATTCTTGATTTTTCTTATTTGCTGTCTTTTTCTGCCTTGGACACAGAATATATCTGGAAGCGGTTCTGTAACGACTTTAAAACCAGATCAAAGACCGCAGACCGTGCATAATGCTATTGCTGGACGTATTGAAAAATGGTTTGTGAAAGAAGGAGATTATGTAAAAAAAGGAGATACTATTCTTTTTATTTCAGAGATTAAAGAAGATTACCTAGATCCAAATTTGGTTGCAAATACCAAAGAACAAGTTGATGCCAAAAAAATGGCTGCAGAATCGTATAGTGATAAAGTAGGTTCTCTTGATGTTCAGGCGCAGTCGCTTACAACAGAAAGACAATTGAAATTGCAGCAGGCGCAGAATAAAATTCGTCAGGCACAGCTGAAAATAAAAAGTGACAGTATGGATCTTGTTGCGGTAAGAACACAATTGCGAATTGCAAAAACACAATTTGATCGTTCCACAGCATTAAACAAAGAAGGTTTAAAACCAATGACAGATGTCGAGCAGAAAAGATTAAAACTGCAAGAGTCTGAAGCTTATATTATTACACAGGAAAATAAACTTTTGAGCAGCAGAAACGAACTGATAAACGCCAAAGTTGAAATCAATAGAATTACGGCCGAATATGCTGAAAAAATATCAAAATCAAGAAGTGATAAATTTACAGCGTTAAGTACACAGTACGATACAGAAGCTCAGGTAAATAAGCTGGAAAATCAATACACCAATTATAAATTGAGAAACGGTTTATATTACATTACAGCACCTCAGAGCGGTTATGTCAATCGTGCTTTGCTGGCTGGTCTTGGAGAAACTATTAAAGAAGGAACTCCAGTTGTAAGCATTATGCCGTCTAAATATGATATTGCTGTAGAAACTTACGTAGATCCTATCGATTTACCGCTTGTTCACCGCGGTGCAAAAGTTCGTGTTTGGTTTGACGGATGGCCTAGAATCGTATTTTCTGGATGGCCAGGATTATCATACGGAACTTATGGAGGTAAAGTCGTTGCGATAGAAAACTTTATTAGTCCGAATGGGAAATATAGAATTTTGGTTTCGCCAGATGGAGAAGATCGTCATTGGCCAAAAGAATTAAGTATTGGTGCCGGAGCACAAAGTATTGCTTTGCTCGAAACGGTTTCTGTAGGGTATGAAATTTGGCGAAACTTGAATGGTTTCCCGCCAAACTACTATAATTCTGGTGATAAAGAAGAAAAAGGAAAGGAGAAAAAATAAAATGAGAAATCTTGTAAAATTGCTTTCTTTCTTATTTCTGCTGAGTTTTTCTTCACTTCAAAGTCAGAACTTTAATGAAGAAGAATTGAGTTTCAGCGAGTTTTTGGGATATGTCAAAAAATACCATCCGCTTGTCAAACAAGCTAATCTTGAAGTAAGCAATGCGCAGGCGAGATTAATGGCGGCGCGTGGGGGCTTTGATCCAAAAATTGAAGTAGATTACAATAAGAAAGAATTTAAAGGAACCGAATATTATTCCATATTAAACAGCAGTTTCAAAATTCCGACTTGGTACGGAATTGAAGTAAAAGCTGGTTTTGATGATACAGACGGACAATATTACAATCCGCAGAATCGTACACCTGAAGCGGGTTTAACATCGCTCGGAATCAGCGTGGCTTTAGGGCAGGGAATGTTTATCAATCAGCGAATGGCTGATGTGAGAGAAGGAAAACTTCAGGTAAAATTAAGTGATGCCGAACGAAAGCTGAAAGCTATCGCCGTTTTGTACAAAGCAAGTGAAGCTTATTTCGAATGGAGAAAAAGCTACAACGAAGCCGAATTGTATAAGAATTACTTAGGCTTTGCAAGTACGCGTTTTTCTGGTGTTAAAAAATTAATTGAATCTGGAGATTCTCCTGCAATTGACAGCGTTGAAGCTCGAATCACGGTAAGAAACAGAGAATTAAATGTAGAAAACGCAAATTTGAAACTAGCAAAAGCAAAACTTAATCTGGCTAATTATTTGTGGATTGAAAATGTTCCAGTTGAATTAGGAGATTTTGTAAAACCAGAGCAGAATTTAGGTCAGACGATTGAAGAAACTTTAAGAACAGATGCCATGATGGTCGATGTTGAATCGCTGGATTCTCATCCGAAAATACAATCGTTAGAAACTAAAATGTCTATTTTGGAAGTGAACAGGCAGTTAAAGGCAAATTCACTGCTTCCTAAAGTAAATGTTGGTTACAATTATATTTCAGAACCTCAATATTGGAACACTTTTAATGCCGATGATTATAAATTTAATATCGATTTTAGTTTTCCTATTTTCTTAAGAAAAGAAAGAGGGAATTTAAAAATGGCTAAAATTAAAATTCAGGATCTGCAGTTCGACATTGGGCAGCAGCGATTGGAACTTAAAAATAAAATAAAAGCACAGCAGACAGAAATCGCTTCTTTAAGAAGACAGAAAACCGTAATTGATAATCTTGTTAACGATTATATGACAATGCTGAATTCAGAAGAGAAACTGTTTTCATTTGGAGAAAGTTCCATTTTCTTAATTAATTCGAGAGAAAATAATCTGGTAAGTGCTAAGTTATCTCAAATTAGTTTAGAAAATCAGTTTTATCTTTCTAATGCCGAGTTGTACAAAATATTGGCAAATCCAGATTAAAACAAATCAAATATGCAGTTTGCAATGACTGTAGTATATTAATTTTCAGAATTTAAATTCAAAAAAGCTTCAGATTTTTTCTGAAGCTTTTTTATTTAGAGAAATAATACGACCTTTCTCTTTTCATTTCTGAATTAAAATTAAAAGAAATAAATTAAACATGAAACAAGCAATTGTAAACGCTGTTGTGCATACTGGTGAAGAAATAATTGAAAACGGTGTCGTTATCATAGAAAACGGAATTATTATTTCGGTGCAAAGTGAAATTCCAAGTGATATTGAAAAAATTGATTTAGGCGGCAATCATCTCGCAGCTGGTTTTATAGATATTCAAATCAATGGCGGCGAAAAGTATTATTTCAGTCAGACTCCAAACGAAGAAACCATTCAGGATATTTACGATTCGAGCTTGAAATACGGCACAACACATGTTTTACCGTGTTTGATTTCTTCTTCAAGAGAAACCATTTTAGAAGGAATTCAAGCCGTTCGCAATTACATGAAAAAGCATAACAATGGTGTTTTCGGAATGCATTTAGAAGGGCCATTTTTAAATCCCTTAAGACGGGGCGCCCACAGTATCGATCAGGTGCGAAAACCAACAAATGAAGAACTTAGGGAAATTATCGAAAAAGGAAAAGATGTTATTAAAGTAATTACAATTGCTCCAGAATGTTTTACAGAAGAACAATTAAATATGTTGATTGAAAGCGGAATTACCATTTCAATCGGGCATTCGACCATAACCCATAAAGAAGCGCAACCTTATTTTGCTAAAGGAATAAATCTGGTAACGCACTTATTTAATGCCATGACACAGTTTGGACATCGTGAACCAGGATTGGTTGGGGCAGTTTTTGAAAATGAAGAAGTTTATTCTCCAGTTATTCTGGACGGCGTACATTGTGATTATGCCGCGGCCAAAGTGGCTTATAAACTAAAAAAAGACAAATTCTTTCTAATCAGCGACGCAACGTTTTTAGGCCGAAAAGTATCCAATTTTAAATGGGACAATTTTGATGCTCATTTAGAAAATGGTTTTTACAGAAATGAAGACGGTAATTTGGCAGGAGCTTCAATATCAGTGGCAGAAGCAGTACAAAACGCCTATAATCATCTTGAAGTTTCTGCGGATGAAGCAGTAAAAATGGCGGCTTCAAGAGTTGCAGCAGCAATTGGTCTGCAAGATAAAATCGGAAAAATTAAAGCTGGATTTCCTGCATCTTTTGTAAAATTCAATGCTGATTTATCTACAATCGAAACGTTAGATTTAACGTAAAATACAATTTTTTAAATCTTAAAATATAACTTTTAAGTACTGTAGTGACTGGATAATTTTACTTTTAGTACAATTTAATTTCATACTTTTCTTTCAATCTGTTTGTTTTTAAAAAGCATATTGATAGTTTTGTGTGCATATTTAACCCCCAAACCTACTTACTTAAAATGAGAAAAAAAACTCACTACATTGTACTTGCGTTACTTTCAAGTATAATTTTTGGCTGCAGTGACGATGGAGATTCGTACAAACCAAATTACCTTCCGAGCATTGATGCTACAGCTTTACCCGCAGAAAATCATCCGATGACCATGTTTGCTGATGACGAAGATCCAGCAAGAATGTACGATAAAACAGATCGATGGTTTAGAGTAAATGAGCCGCTGCAGGTCATTCAAAAAGGAAAAGATTCTGTACAAATTTCGCTTTATTCGCCTGTTGGACTTAACGATGTAAAAATTTATGCAAAACTGCCGAATTACGATAAGCGATTTTTGATTTACAGCTTTTCAAAAATTCCTGCTTTTCACCGTTCGTTTCATAAAATACCTTTAACAGATCAGAAAAATGATTATTTGTTAGAAACAGGAAATACGGTAACAATTGACAAAATCGAAGGATTCTCTTCTGGTGCAATTGAATTCTCTGTTGAATCTGAAGATCCATTATTTCAAAAAATCAAAAAAATCAAATCCAATCATTTAGTGCAGTTTAATGATTCGTATCATATAAACGATTTGGGTAAATACCTTCCAATGAATCCAGCTTTGGCAAAAGAAGCAATAACAATGATTATTAATTATTCTTACGCCTTAAGCCATCCGCTATATTACAGCACTTTTACCAATTTTGATAAATACAAGCAAGAGCAGGCTGCTTTGGCGGGAACTGCTGTAAATGGGGCATTGAATTGGCACGGAAATGCTGATGACGTTGACGGCGTTTACGATTATATTTCAAAAGAAGAAATTGAAAAAATATATTGGAATTATCTAGATAAAAGAACGCTTTGGATGGCAATGGTTGGAGGTGATTCTGCCTGGGGCGGAGGAAATCTGGCATCGCAGTGGGAATCTGGATATGTTACTGGACATTGGTTAGGAGAAATGTCAGTTTGGTCGCATGAGTATTCGCATCATATTGGTTTCAGCCACAGCAGTAATTTGGCCAATAGCGGAGAAGGCGGCGGACAGCAGGAAATGCTGACTCATTTTTATAAATATTTGATTTATTTAAATGACCTTCCTTTTACAGATCCAGAGGTTTTACAAACTTATACAAAGACAAAATACCTTAACGGAACGTACAAAAAACCAGTATTTACCATTAATCCAAAGAATCCATTTTTGCTGAAATATAAAGGCGAAGGAAAATGGAATTAAAATATAAAATAGATATGAAACATATTTTGACCTTAATTCTTGTACTTTGCTTTTTTACCAATTGCAGCAAAGACGATATTGAATCTAAAAATTACGATTACTATTATCCAACAGAACAAGCGACTCTAACCGCAGAAAATATTCCTGGAAGCACAGAAGCATTTGATCCTAAAGGAATAGCCGTTTCAAAAGATAAATTATACGTTGTTAATGGAAACGTTTTGGAAGTTTTTGATGCTCTTACTTTTACTCATATCAAAACCATTAAAGAATATGTAAAAGGAACAACTACAATTCCGCTAACGAGTTTGACTTCTGTTGGGGTTGACAATGGCCGTATTTATGTTGGAAGTACCGAATCCAGATTATTTGTTTTTGATGAGACCACAAATGCGGGAATCAGTACTGTTGGAAACGGACAATGGTGGAAGACTTTTGTACACGTTTTTGGCGTAGTTGTAAAAGACGGATTGGTATTCGTAAAAGAAAAAGAAAAGTCTATAAAAGTATTTGAAACCTCTCAGATTACAGAAACAAGTGATTGGGATTTACAGCCTCTCGCAAAATTAAACACATTAAATGGTTATACAGAAGTATATTCAATGGATGTATATGGCGGTAATCTTGTGGTAGCAGGAAGAGATGCAAGAAGCTATTTGTATTATAATATTGCCAATATTAAAGCAAATGCTGCAGTATCTTTAACAACTCCAATCGAGCCTCAGAAAACACAATTTGTAGATATAAAACCAATTGCTCTTTCTTTCAGCAAAGATTGGGCAGTGACTTCAGAAAATGTTGGAAGTGCTTCTTATTTAAGATTATACCCAAAAGAAGATTTTATCAAACAAAATTATAAAGCAGTTGTAAACGCTTCAGATATTTTGGGACAGAATTCATTCGGAACTATTGTGGGAACGGCACAGCTTAATGATTTTATTTTTTTATCGGACAATACCAATAAAAAAATCAGAATTATAAAATTGAATAAATCTACTATTGCAGAACAGAATAATTAGGATTTAAATTCCAAAATAAAAAAAACAAATTCCAAATTCCATAATCAATTGGAGTTTGGAATTTTTTATTTGGAGTTTCTCCTAAGGATTTTTTATTTGAAATCAAAAAGTCTATTAAATTGATAGGTTAACAAAAGTTTTAAGAATTTATAGCTAAAAATTGGAAATAACTATTTAAATTTGCACTCGCTATGAAGAAATGTAACCAGAAAATGAATAATTATTATCATTGCAGCATGATGTGCTGTGCTGTTGTAATGGTATTTATTGATCTGGCTTAATATATAAAATGATAAAATTTATTTCCAAAAGCCTTTCATAACTATTTGAAAGGCTTTTTGATTTTAAAACGTAATTAAAGAATGATTGAATTAAAAAATGTTACCAAAACATTTCATCAGAAAGACAGAATTGTGGCTGCTTTATCTGATGTCTCGCTTAGAGTTCCTCCAGGGAAGATTTTTGGTGTAATTGGAACTTCTGGTGCTGGAAAAAGTACTTTAATTCGCTGTGTGAATTTATTGGAGAGACCAACTTCAGGAGAAATTATTGTAGACGGCAAAGCGCTTATGCAGTTATCAAATTCGGAACTGGCGATTGAAAGAAGACAAATCGGAATGATTTTTCAGCATTTTAATCTGCTTTCTTCACGAACTGTTTTTGAAAATGTTGCCTTTCCGCTGGAATTAGCTGGAACTTCAAAAACGGAAATTAAAACGCGTGTTTTAGAACTGCTTCAATTAGTTGGTTTAGCAGAAAAAGAAAATGATTATCCTGCAAGTCTTTCGGGAGGCCAGAAACAAAGAGTTGCAATTGCAAGAACTTTAGCCAATAATCCGAAAGTTCTTTTGTGTGATGAAGCTACAAGCGCGCTGGATCCTGCAACTACCAGATCTATTTTAAATTTATTGAAAGACATTAACAAACGTCTGAATATTACTGTTTTATTGATAACGCACCAAATGGAAGTTGTAAAATCTATTTGTGATGAAGTTGCGGTAATAAGTCACGGAAAACTAATAGAGCAGGGAAGTGTAGGCGAAATCTTTGCCGATCCGAAACATGAATTGACTAGAGAGTTTATTTCATCTTCTTTACATATTGATATCCCATCCGTTTATCAGGAAAAATTAAAACAAGAAGATGACGGAACTTTGAATCCGTTATTGAAATTAGAAATGACTGGGAAATCTGTAAATGAACCTGTTATTTCTGAAGTTTCAAGACTTTTTGATACTGATTTTAAAATTGTCAGTGCACAAATGGATCAGGCAGGCGATGTAAATTTTGGTGTAATGCTGATTGAATTATCAGGAAAGCGTGAAAATTATAGTGCCGCGATTCAATATTTTAATTCAAAACATATTAAAACAGAAATTATAGGTTATGTCTGATTCCATTATAGAATTATTGTTAAAAGGAACATGGGAAACCATTGTTATGACTTTTGTATCGGGATTTTTCGGTTTTTTACTGGGGCTTCCAACAGGAATTTTACTTTTTCTTACTCGTAAAAATCAAATTTTAGAACAGCCTGCTTTAAACAGGACATTATCTGTTTTAGTAAATATTTTTCGTTCGATTCCATTCATTATTTTAATCGTTTGGATGATTCCGTTTACACGCGCCCTTGTAGGAACTTCAATTGGTGTTAGTGCGGCATTAGTACCGTTAAGTATAGGAGCGGCTCCATTTATCGCCAGATTAGTCGAAAACAGTTTGTTAAGTCTTCCTTCAGGATTAATTGAAGCGGCAAGAGCTTTAGGAGCAACTCCACTTCAAATCGTTTACAAAGTATTACTTCCAGAGGCTTTACCTTCATTAATAAACGCTGCATCGATTACGTTAATCACGCTTGTAGGTTATTCTGCAATGGGCGGCGCTGTTGGTGCGGGCGGACTTGGACAAGTGGGCTATCAGTACGGATATATTGGTTATGATGCTGTTACGATGAATTCGGTTTTGGCATTACTGGTAATATTAGTATTCCTGATTCAGTTTGCAGGAGACAGATTATCAAAACGATTTGATCACAGATAATTATCAATTAAAAAATTAGAATTAAAAATTTAAAAATAGAATTGTCATGAAAATAAATTTCTTGAAAACAGCCGGAATTTTAGCTTTAGCACTTGTTGTAGCAAATTGCGGAAAAAGTAAAAATAACGATCCGCATTTTATAAAAGTTGGAGTAGCTTCTGGACCAGAATTAAAAGTAGCCGAAGCAGCTAAAAAAGTAGCAAAAGAAAAATACGGCTTAGAAGTGGAATTGGTTTCTTTTAACGAATATGTGATTCCAAATGAAGCTTTAAGCCAAGGAGATATTGATGCGAATGCATTTCAGCACAAACCATATTTAGACGAACAATCTAAACAACGCGGTTACAAATTGGCGATTATCGGCAAAACATTTGTTTACCCAATTGCAGCTTATTCTAAAAAAATAAAAAGTCTTTCAGAATTGAAAAACGAAAGCACAATCATTATTCCGAATGATCCAACAAACGGCGGGCGTTCTTTATTGCTTTTGCAGAAAAACGGATTGTTGAAATTGAAAGATGGAGTTGGTTTACTTCCTAAAGTTACAGACATTGTTAGTAATCCTAAAAATTTGAAAATTTTAGAATTAGAAGCACCGCAATTGCCTCGTGCCTTAGACGACGAAAATGTTTCTATCGCTATTATCAATAATACTTTTGCTTCTGCAGCAGGATTAGTTCCTTCCCGCGATGCTTTATTTGTTGAAGATAAAGATTCTCCGTATGTAAATTTAGTGGTAAGCCGTGAAGACAATAAAAACGAAGAAAAAGTAAAACAGTTTTTACAAGCGTTTCAATCTGCTGAAGTAGAAAAAGCTGCTGAGCAAGAATTTAAAGGTGGAGCTGTTAAAGGCTGGTAATTAATTGTTAATTATGAATTATGAATTATAAATTATTAATTATGATTTCGCCCATAACTCATAATTTATAATTCATAACTCATAACTTTATAAAATAACGGGTTGATTTTGTAACGTTTATAGATTATTCCTTATTTAATTTAGGAAGATATTTCTAAAACAATAATCATGAGATCAATTTGGACAGGTTCGGTAAGTTTTGGTTTAATTAATATTCCAATTAAAATGTTTTCGGCGGTTGAGGAAAGCAGCCTTGATATGGATATGCTGGATAAAAAAGACCATGCAAATATCAAGTTTAAGCGTGTGAATGAAAGCACGGGTAAAGAAGTCGATTTTGCTAATATTGTCAAAGGATATAAAATTGACGATAAATATGTCATTTTAGACGATTCAGATTTTGAAGCTGCTGATGCCATCAAAACGAAAACTATTGACATAGAAAGTTTTGTTCTTGAGAAAGAAATTCAAAGTATTTATTACGAACAGCCATATTATCTTGAACCAGACAAAGGTGCGATGAATGCTTACGGACTACTTCGTGACGCGCTTCAAGCTTCTGGAAAAGTAGGCGTGACACGTTTTGTTTTAAGAAATAAAGAAAGTCTTGCGATTTTAAAACCTTATAAAGATGTAATTGTTTTAAATCGAATTCGGTTTGAGCAGGAAATTAGAAGTACAAGTGAATTAAAATTACCGCCAATGTCGAAAAAATCTACAAAAGAAATGGATATGGCCGAAAAACTAATCGATCAGCTTACTGAGAAATTTGATATTACAGGTTTTAAAGACGAATATACTGCCAAACTTTTGGACATTATTAAAAAGAAAGCCAAAGGAAAACCACAAAAAGCTTCTCCAAAACTTAAAGTCGTGCACAAACAAAGTGACGACTTAATGGAAATGCTGAAAGCAAGTCTGGAAACTAAAAAGAAAAAATCATCTTAGCTGTTTTGTTTTTCTTCAAGTTTTAAAATAATCTTTTTAATATTGGCTCCTTTTGATAAAATAGGCTGCCATAAATCACCTTTTTTCTCAAAACGGCCCAATACATTTTTGATGGTAAACTGTGAAGGATGCAGTTTTTCTGTTACTTCACTCCATTCTAAAGGTGTCGAAACTGTAGCGCCAGGTTTTGGACGAACAGAATACGGCGCAGCCAAAGTTTGCCCGCGGCGGTTTTGCAGAAAATCTATATATAATTTGTTTTTTCTTTTCTTGATGCTTCTTTCAATAGAAGTAATTTTAGGAAGTCTTGCATGAACTTCTTTCGCAATTAATTCGGCTAAAATTTTAATCGAATCATAATCGTACTGCGCTCCAAGCGGAATATAAATATGAAGTCCAGTAGCGCCAGAAGTTTTGCAAAGACATTCCGTTTCCAATTCATCCATCACTTCTTTTACCACTAATGCTGTTTGTACTACTAATGGGAAATCATTTTCTGTAGCAGGATCTAAATCAATTACCAGCCAGTCTGGATTTTGAATATGTTTTATAGTCGAATTCCACGGATTCATTTCTATACAGCCAAGATTTGCCATATAAAGTAAGGTTTCTTTATCATTACAAATCAAATAATTAACATCGGCATCATTTGATTCAGAGAATATTTTTTTGGTTTTCAGCCATTTGGGCGTTTTGTCCAAATCAATATCTTTTTGATAAAAACTAGGAGAATCAATTCCGTTTGGAAAACGATTCATAGATTCTGGTCGGTCTTTTAAATACGGCAGCATAAGTGGTGCCACTTCATTATAATATTGAACGACATCGCCTTTTGTAATTCCGTCTTTAGGAAAATAAATTTTGTTTTGATTGGTTAAATGCAAAGTCGTTTTACCAATTTTCAAATCATAATCATTTTCTGTTTTATGTTCTTTTAAATCTTCCATTGCAGTTGTATTATCATTGGTTTTTTTATTCTCTTTGATATTGCCAATGAAATTTACTTCGCTGGCTTTTTTGTCTATTCTCAATCCTAAATAAACCGGATGTCTTAAATTTTTGTCCTGCGTCCATTCAGAATATTTTACTTGACAAACTACTTTGGGTTTAACCCATTGAATTTTGTCGCGTATGGGCACTTTTTCTTTAAGTGGTGACTTATCAATAAAAAGAGGCTGTAATTTGGTATAAAGTTCTTTTAAAACCGATTCTGTAAAACCAGTACCGCATTTTCCAATAAATTGCAGTTCTTTTCCGTTGTACTGCCCCAGCAGAATTGCACCAAAATATTTTCTGGAATTTTTAGGTTCTGTAACTCCAATAATAATAGCTTCTTCTTCGTTAGAAATTTTAATTTTCAGCCAATTATTACTTCTGTTTCCTACGGAATATGAGCTGTCTGCTTTTTTAGCGATAATGCCTTCGCTGTTACTTTTTCTGGCATTTTCAAATTGTTTTATTCCATCGCCGATTGTATGTTCAGAATAAAAAATATTCGAAAAATCATATTTATTAAATAAGATTTTAAGCAGTTCTTTTCGGTCAAGAAGAGATAAGTCGGTTATTGAATTTCCGTCAAGATTCAGTAAATCAAAAACATAATATTTTAAATTGCCAATGCCGGTTTTAAGATAATTTTGAAGCATTTGAAAGTCTGCACGTCCAGCATCATTTTCAACTACAACTTCGCCATCGAGAATTACAGTATGATCTATTTTTTTTAATTCTTCTGCAATTGGTTTAAAATTAGTATCAAACGAAATTTTATTTCTGCTGAATAATTCTACCCTTGGCGGATTGACTACAGCAATTGTACGATAACCATCATATTTGTTTTCGAAAATCCACTCTTCATTATCAAAAGGCTTTTCAGTAATATTGGCAAGCATGGGTTTTAAGAATCCTGCTTCGGCAGTTTGTGCTTTAGGCTTTTTTTTTACGGCACTTTTAGTTTCTCTTTTTTCTTCAGTTTTGGAAATTAACTTTTCAGATCTCTTTTCTAATTCATCCAAAGTTCTTTTAGAAATCACGGATTTATCGTTTTCTAAAACATCAGAATCAGAAGCGTATTTGTCGTGTTTTTTAATCAACAGCCAGGCATTTTCCTGCTTTCCATGAAGTTTAACCAAAGAAAATTCTCCTTTGAGTTTTTTTCCCTTTAGAATAAAACTCAAACGTCCTTTTTTAAGATCGGCTAGTAATTGTTTTTCATCAGATGCCGTTTTTTCATCAGAAGTATACGTTCCATTATCCCATACTATCACATTTCCTGCCCCATAATTTCCTTCTGGAATAGTGCCTTCAAAATCTTTATAACTATAAGGATGATCTTCAACCATCATAGCAAGACGTTTTACTTCAGGATCCATTGACGGTCCTTTTGGAACTGCCCAGCTTTTTAAAACACCATTCATTTCTAACCTAAAATCATAATGCAAATGTGATGCGGCGTGTTTCTGCACCACAAAAATTAACTTGTCAGCCGATTTTTCGATTTCTCCTTTGGGCTCACGTGTTTGTTTAAAATCCCTTTTTTGGTTGTATTTAGACAGTGACATAAGTTTTCTTAGATTATCAGGGTTAACATAATAGCATAAAGTGCAGTCGCAACAACAGCAAAAATTATATGGGCAAAGAACAGCTGAATATAATAACCTCTAAAATCAATTGGGGGTTGATGATGGGTCATTTTAAAAATGATTATCCAGCTGATTATGCCAATTATACCGCTGATAGCGCCTAAGATAAGAGCAGTTAACGGTGTAATTGGTGCAATATTCTTTACCCAAATAATGTGATATCCAACTACAAACAAAAAACCAATTGCATAATGCAATATCCATCCCCAATTTATTTTTGCTTGTGTTGAAAGTTCAATTTTCATTTTGTCAATAGCGTAACTCAAGAGTACCGGCTCTTTATACAATTCCCTGAAATTTTTAGACATTGCATAACTAAACCATGTCATGGCAGATGTTGCCGCAATAGATACTAATAATAGTTGTAAAATAGTATAAAGCATGATATAGGTGATTTAGAGACTAATTGATACCAAAGTTAGTTTCCAAATACCTTTTCTGCTTATAGGATTAGAATTACAAATTACATAATTGTCAGTATATGAGATACTTGTTCAAATTAGTTGTGGGAAGAAACTGTAGCTTCCAGACTTGTGCTTAATATTGTTACGGCTTTTTCCATTTCTTCTGGCTCCAAATTTCCAAACCCTAAACGGGTTGCAGTAAGATCTTTGGTTTGGTACAAAATGGTTTTAGGAAGGAATAATCCGTTTGTAGAGCATTCTTTCTGAAATTTTATGAGGTTAAAATCAGGAAGCCATTCTACCCAAATCGCTAAACCTCTCGGCGGTATTTTAAATTTAATTTTGCCTTTTAGTTTTTCATTAAGTAATGAAACAAAATAGTCTCTGCGTTCTTTGTAGATTTTTTTATTTTTTTTAGAAAGCCGATGCACTTCTCCTTCAGTAATCCAATCGGTTAAAACCTGTTCTTTAATAACATCAATTCCGGGTTCGAGAATGTTTTGATGTTTTTCCAGTTCTTTAATAAATTCAGATGGTGCAGCAACAAAACCATAGCTAAATCCCGAAGGTAGTGATTTTCCAAAAGATCCTATATAAACCACACGCTGGTTAGAATCAAATGCTGCCAACGGTAAAACAGGATTGTTATCATAATGAAAATCAAAGTCATAATCATCTTCTAAAATCACAAAACCGTATTGATTCGCCAGTTCCAAAACTTCAATTCTCTTTTTAGCGCTCAGCAAAATTGTTGTCGGATAATGATAATTAGAAGTAAGATACAAGACTCTAATTGTAGAAGTTTCGCAGATTTCTTTTAATCGTTTGGTGTCAATTCCGTCTTCATTTACTGGAATAGAAATAATGTGAGCTCCTGTGTTAGTCAAAGTCATATTAGACATGTAATAGCCGGGAGAAGCGACCACAACTTTATCTCCAAGACTTATGAGCACTTTAGTAACCAGATACAAACTAATTTCGTGACTGCTGGTTGTGAGCAGATTTGAAGTCGAAATTCGAATTCCCCTCGTAAGATTTAAATAATTGGAAAAATGGGTTTTAAAATTTAAATGCGATCGAAGCTCGATTTGTTCGTATGTTTTAGAAGTTTTTCGTCTCTTTAATTTAGAAACATAAAGTCTTGCCAGAACATCTGTTTGCACCAATCGCAAATCTGGCATTCCGTCATTAAATTGATAAGGAAGATTACTAATTTCTATTGGATTTTCAAGAATCGTAGAACGCTGAAATGTAAAACCAGTACTTAATTCAGATTGATTTGCGTCTTTTACAACAGTATATTCAATTTGTTTTTTTTGTTTTTTCTGTGATAAAATAAATGTTCCTTTATTTGGAAGCGTTTCAATCCAGCCTTGAGATTCCAGATCCTGAAAAGCTTTAATTAATGTATTTCTATTAACAGCCAATACTTTGCAGAGTATTCTTGTGCCGGGAAGTTTGGTTCCTTCGGGAAGAAAACCAGTTTGTATCGCTTTGATAAATTCAAAAACAATCTGAAGATAAAGTGCTGTATTTTCTTTTGGTTTGAGCTGAATAAAGCTTTTAAAAGGAATTTCAACCGGACTATCCATAATTACAAAACTGGTATACTTGATTAGTACGGCAAGATACTACTTTTGCCAAAAAAACATTAACCAAATGAAAAAAATCTATTTTGCTGTTTTTACAGTAATTTGTACCAATTTTTACGCGCAGACCAAAAAAGATTCCATCAATAATATGGAGGAAGTTATAATTAATGAAAACCGTTTTAGTACCCCAATTTCTAAACAAAATAGAAATGTGTATGTTATAACAAGTGAAACCATTAAGAAACTTCCAGGAAGAACGCTTCAGGAAGTATTACAGTATGCAAACGGAGTTGACATTAGACAAAGAGGTCCATTTGGAACTCAAGCCGATATTAGTGTAGATGGCGGAAGTTTTGAACAGACGGTTGTTTTGCTAAATGGAGCAAAAGTAATCGATTCGCAAACCGCTCATAATATGCTAAATCTGCCTCTTCCGGTAGAAGCAATCGAAAGAATAGAAGTAGTGCGGGGACCAGCTGCGAGAGTTTTCGGAATTAACAGTTTAACGGGAGCAATTAATATTGTAACTAAAAAACCAACAGATTCTGGATTTTTGGTAAGTACTTATGCGGGTTCTAATTTTGAAAAAGATACTCAAGATACAGGAGACACTTTCTACGGAACTGGTGTTCAGGCAGGAGCTGTTTTAGGTAAAGAAAAACAACAGCATTTAATTTTTGCTTCGCACGATAAAAGTAACGGTTATCGATATAATACCGCATTTGAAAACAATAAAATTTTCTACCAAGGAAATGTACAGATCAATGATTCTAATGAAATTTTAGGTTCGGCAGGTTACATCAAAAACGGCTTTGGAGCAAACGGATTTTATGCAGCTCCTGGAGATTTAAATTCTACTGAAATTGTGCAGACTACATTTGCCAATATCCAGTCTAAACATGCTATTACAGAAAATTGGAAAATTATGCCGAGAGTAACTTACCGCTATAATTATGATGATTACCGTTACTTAGGAAACTCAAATTTGAATGTTGGAAGAAGTCAGCATTATACTAATTCTATTGCTGGAGAATTGAATTCGACAGTTAAATTGTCTAAAGGCGAAATTGGTTTTGGCGCAGAATTTAGAAACGAAAATATTCATTCTACTAATATTGGCGATCACGACCGTGAGAATGTTGGAATCTATGCCGAATACAGAACAAGTTTTACAGAAAAACTAGACGTAAATTTAGGAACTTATTTAAATTATAATTCTGATTATAAATGGCAGGTTTATCCTGGAATTGATGCTAGTTATGCCATTACAGATGCATTTAAAATCATTGGAAATGTTGGAACAAGCCAGAGAATTCCATCGTTTACAGATTTATATTTAAAGCAGACAGGAAATATTGGTAACGCCGATTTAGATTCAGAGAATGCTTTTCAAAGTGAAATTGGTTTTAAATACAATAAAAGAGCTTTAAGTTTCAATGCCAATTATTTTTACAGAAAAATAAACAATTACATCGATTGGATGCGTAACTTAACCACTCAGCCTTGGCAGAGCCAAAACACCGGTGATTTAAAAACAAACGGAATCAACCTGCGTGGTAACTATAGATTTGATTTTTCTAAAGATTCAAGATTGAACATTCTTTTAGCATATACTTATTTAGATTCTCAATTTGAAAGTTCTCGTACCGAAGTATATTCTAAGTATCTTATTTCTTCGTTGAAACATCAAATAACAAATACGATCGATTATCAATACAGAGATTTTTCCGTATTGTTTGCAACACGCTTTGACGAAAGAATTACTGGACCTTCTTATTGGGTAAATGATTTTAGAATAAGTCAATCTATTCAAAAATTTACAATCTTTTTAGATGCGCAGAATATATTTAATGCTACTTATTATGAAGTAGGAGCGGTGCCTCTGCCTTCAAGATGGTTTACTTTAGGAGTAAAATTGGTTACATTTTAATTTAGAAAGAGCCTGTAAATCAAAATTTACAGGCTCTTTTATTGCTAATCAAACCAATTGCGGTTATATAAAATTCAATAGAAATATTGTAAAATAAACTGCTTTATAAGTAGTTACTTAGCTTTTGTAAATATTAAAACGTTTATTATGAAAGCTTTATTAAAATTAAAAGTCATACTTTTTGTAGTTGTAATTGGATTGCTGTTTTCTTGTAAAAAGAATGACGGCTACAGCGATCAAATAGAAACTTCCAGTGTTCCACTTGATACAACAAATACAGAACAAGTTTCTGATACTGCAACTACATCAACCAATATTGTAACTACTCAAACGCCAACATCTGCAAATGGTAATACAGATTCTTTAAGTACAGCCGGCAGAGGAAGCGGGCCAGGAGAAAGTGCACAAGATGGGTCTACCTACACGCCTTCAAAAGGAGTGCAAAAAGACAGTGTTAAACTGCAGACGGAAAGTGCTAAAAAAAGAAAGAATAAATAATTTATTCGGTCAGAAAAGTTAAAAACTCATTTCAAAACGAAATGAGTTTTTTTATGGAGTAAAGAATTTAAAGCTATTGTATTAGGAATTACTGTTCTAAAAATAAAAATTAATTGAAATTTATTTTAGGATTAAATAATTGTTTTTCAGAGTGTTTTAAAGGGTTTTGAGCAACTCTTAAAATAAAATTTTAAAAAATATTATTAAATACTACTAATTTGATAGAATTAGTATGTATATTTGTATCACAGAAAATTTCTGAATGATACTTATCCAGAAAGACCGAGGGAATAGGCCCATTGACGTCTTAGCAACCTGTTACCGAATAAGGTGCTAAATCCTTCCACTGTGGTGGACAGATAAGAAAGATTTCCTCCAAATCTGAATAAGATCATATTTTTAAACTTTATTTTTTTAAAATGAAAACCGAATCAATCTTATACTCAGGTTACGAACTTTTGAATTTAATTTTCGAAGAAAATAGTCTTGCTTTTTTCCGAATGTGAAGACATTAAATTATACCCAATATTTTTATTAAACAGCATTTTCTAGAAGCCTTTGTGACTTTGGCCTAGAATTCTTTTGTCCAATCTTAAACTAAAAATCAAAATAAAATGAAAAAAATACTATTAGGCTTTGCGCTACTTTTTGGCTTTACGCAAACTCAGGCACAGGAAAATAATTTACAACTAAAAGGAACTGTTGTAGATACAGTTGTCAATTATGTTTATCTGCAAAAGTTTCATAATAAAATGTTTACCACAATTGATTCGGTAAGAGTAAAAGACGGAAATTTTAGTTTTAAAACTAAAGTAAAAACGCCAGAACTATATGGTTTAAGTGTGAATACAGAAAGCAGTCCTTTGTATATTTTTCTTGAAAAAAGCCCGATTACAGTAAAATTAAGTCCGAAGAAATATTACAGTAATTCTGTAGTCGAAGGTTCTGCTTCTCAAGATTTATTTGAAACTTACAAAAAATCCAAAGATGTAGAAATCAGTACATTCATTAAAGAAAATCCTAATTCTATTGTCTCGGCTTATGTATTGTACAGAAATTGGTCTTACAGATTATCGCCAGAACAAATAAGACAAAATATTGCCTTGCTCGATAAAACCCAGCAAAGTACTACTTACGTAAAAGAACTAAGAGATCTTGCCCTTGTTTTGGACGGATTAGCAGTTGGGAAAAAAGCTCCAGATTTTACTGCCAATGATCCTGAGGGAAAACCAATCCGTTTTTATGAAAATTTAAAAGGTTACACTTTAGTCGATTTTTGGGCTTCGTGGTGCGGTCCATGCCGAAGAGAAAATCCAAATATCGTAGCCGCTTATAAAGAATTTCACGATAAGGGATTTAATATTGTTGGAATCTCTTTGGATAAAAAGAAAGAAAACTGGATCAAAGGAATTCAGGATGATAATCTAACCTGGCTGCACGTTTCCGATTTACTTTTTTGGAACAGCGCCGTTGCGAAATTATATGGAATAAGAGCGATTCCTGGAAATTATTTAGTGGATTCAAACGGAATAATCGTAGCCAAAAATCTTCAGGGCGAAGAATTACAGTCAACACTTAAATCGCTTTTAGAGAAAAAAATATGAACGTTTTAAAAACATAGAGTCAAGTCAAAATGCTTTACTCACCAAAAAAATAAAGTTCATCAATAAAAAATTTAGTTAATTTAAAATGATCAGGAAATGAATGCTATTGAGACAGAAACACAGCCAATTGAATTAGAATGTTACTTCTCTAAATTTAGAGAAAATACAGTAGGTATAAATCATATTTATAAATCGGTATATGGAAAGCAGAATCTGCTTTACGCCGACTGGGTTGCCAGCGGAAGATTATACAATCCGATCGAAGATATTATGCTTAATAAAATAGGCCCGATGATTGCCAATACGCATTCGCTTTCAAGTCAGACCGGAAAAACGTCTACTTACGCGTATCAACATGCCAGAGATATTATTAAAAAGTCAGTTAACGCAAATGAATCTGATGTTTTAATCACAACAGGAACCGGAATGACTGCTGCTTTATCGAAGCTGCAAAGAATCATGGGACTGCGAACGAGTAATGAAGCAGATAAGCCAGTAGTTTTTATCACACATATGGAACATCATTCGAATCAGGTTTCCTGGTACGAAACAAATGCCGAAGTTGTGATTCTTCCCGCAGATGAAAATAATTTGGTCGATCCTAAAATTCTTTCGGAAGAAATTAAAAAATATGCCGGCAGAAGTTTAAAAATTGGTTCGTTCACAGCTTGCTCGAACGTTACTGGAATTATTACGCCTTATCATGAATTGGCTAAAATCATGCATCAAAACGGTGGACTTTGCTTTGTAGATTTTGCAGCTTCGGCACCTTATGTTAAAATCAACATGCATCCAAAAGATCCAGAGCAGCAGTTAGATGCTGTTTTCTTTTCGCCTCATAAATTTCTTGGCGGACCAGGAACATGCGGTATTTTGGTTTTTAATGAGAAATTATACAAATCAGATTTTCCGGATAATCCAGGCGGTGGAAATGTAAAATGGACCAATCCGCTGGGTAAATATTGTTATAGCGAGGTCATAGAAGTTAGAGAAGATGGTGGAACGCCAGGCTTTCTACAAGTAATCAGAACTGCCTTAGCTTTAGAATTAAAAGATAAAATGGGAGTTTCAAATATTAAAAACAGAGAAAAAGAACTGCTTGATCTTTGTTTTTCAAGACTTCAAAAAATACAAGGTTTGTCCATTCTAGGAGACCTTACAACAGAACGAATCGGCTGTGTTTCTTTTGTAATCGAAGATATTCACTACAATTTAATCGTAAGACTTTTAAATGACCGTTTCGGAATTCAGGTTCGCGGCGGGTGGTCTTGTGCGAGTACGTATGCGCATTATCTTTTCAATATAAATGAAAAAAAATCGGCAGAACTTACTAATGAATTATTAGAAAGAAACCAGACCAATAAACCAGGCTGGGTTCGTTTGTCACTGCATCCGATTATGACAAACGATGAGGTTACATTTATATGCGATGCAATTGAGCAGATTGCTTTGCATTATAAAAAATGGAAGAAAGATTATGTCTACAATTCGGTTTCAAATGAGTTTGAAAATCCCGAAATAAAAGAAACAATTGTAGAAGAAGTAAATCAATGGTTTAGACTTGATTAAGATATTCTATTATTACAGAAGATTAAACCTAGCAAGTTTTTAAAACCTGTTAGGTTTTTTAATAATGTCTTTTAAAATTAAAAATTAAATGAAAACAATTCCCAGAAGAATCGTAACAGGTTTACGAGATGGAAAATCAATAATTGAACAAGATAGTATCGTTACAAATGTTTCGGAGCATTTTCCGGGTTTAATTATTTCTGATATTTGGTCAACCGATATAACGCCTGCTAAGTTTGAAGAAAAAGCTATAGAAAATACTGCTTTCCCAAATACGCCAAAAAATGGAAGCTATTTCCGTTATGTACAAATCCCGCCCGACAAAGATTTAGGGATTGTGGCGCCAGCAGGTCAGCCTCATCCATTAATGCATCAAACCGATACGCTGGATTATATTATAATTATTTCTGGAGAAATATATCTGATTGTTGATGAAGAAGAAACTTTATTGCAGCCTGGAGATATTGTAATTCAAAGAGGAACCAATCATGCCTGGAGCAATCGCTCTGATTCTCCATGTATTCAGCTGGCAATATTATTGGATGCAGAAAAGAAATAATTTTTTTGAACTGATTTAATATAGGAACGTGGAGATTTATATTAGAAAAGGTTTCAAATAAACAACCAAAATTGAAAATAAATATGTTTTCATTAATGGCAAGAGTGTAAGTAAAAGATCTCAAAAAGTTTTTATATTTGATTGATTCTATTCTTTAAAGACATTTAAAATTTTACTTAATTCAACTCTGTATGAAGCTATTTTTTATGAAGACAATGCTGTTTTTAATGTTCTTAACTTTTTTTTCTTGTAATACTAAAAACGAAAAACCTGAGCCAAAGCCTTATAAAGCTGGTGTGATTTTGTCTTTTGATGATGCTTACGTAGATGAGTGGGCTGAGGCAGATGCCGCTTTGAAAAAATATTCTTGGAAAGCGACTTTCAATGTCTGCAGAATAGATTCTATTGGAGAACCTCAAATTAAAAAACTTCTTCAAATGCAGAAAGAAGGGCATGAAATTGCTGGCCACGGTTACCATCATTATAATGCTGTGAAATTTGTACAAAAAAATGGAATAGACGAGTATATGAAGCAGGAAATAGAACCAATGATTGCTTCGATGAAAAAGAAATCTTTTAATGTTACTTCATTTGCCTATCCTTACGGCGAAAGGTCTGAAGAACTGGACAAAGCTTTGTCGAGCAAATTTAAAATTATTAGAGGCAGGGCATTTGGAGGTGAAGTTCCTGAAAAGCAGGACAGTTATTTTAATAATTCAAAAATTGTATTTGCCTTTGATATCGATAACAGCCATATTCATTTTAGTATTCCATATCTTTTGGAGTTATTAGATTACGCGAAGAAAAATGATAAAATTTTGATTTTATGCAGTCACAAACCAGTTAAAAATGTAACTGAAAATTATCAGACAAAAATCGAAACCTTAGAATTTGTCTGCAAATACATGAAGCTTAACGGACTTAAATTTTACACTTTATCAGATTTAGATAATTTACTTCCTGAAGAAAAATAGCTTTTAAAGATAAGCTTGATCGGATTTTATATTGTTTCAAAAAACAATCTTCAAATTTAATATTGTTGCAAATTATAACTTGCAACATCTTTGTAAAACAAACGGCGTTTTAAATTTATAATTTAGTATAGAAATAATTTACTGCTTAGTTCCTAAAAGAAATTTTATGGAATTACTTTCTTCTCTTAGAGACTGTTAATCATAGATTAAAAGTGTAAAAATTTATATTTTAAATTCTAAATTATGACTGTGCCTGAAGAATTATATAATATCAAATTTGCGGAATATTTTGAATCTATGAAAGTTCTCTACTTAACCAATGATAAGTTTAGAACCATCTGCGATGATTATTGCAGTAATGTTGTCAATGCACAGGTTTATAAGAAACGGTTTGAAAAAAATTTTCGACGTAAGCTGGAATGTGAAAATTTATCAAAAGAACTAGAAGAAGAAATTTTGTTTTTTATGATAAGAAGCACAGATGAATCTTAAAAATTGAGACTCTATTTCAATCAATCTTTTCCATATACTTTTTAAAAATTTTATAAAAAACATTTCCTAGATATTTAAGTTTTCGGCAGCAGAATGCTTTTTAAGAGTTTTATTTAGGATTTAGCTTTCTATATTGTTTAAATTTGGAATTCCCAATAGAATTTTTAAAAATGATACCACGATTATTTTTTTTATGGCTTTTTTTGCTTCCCCTTACTATTTATTCACAGTCAACACAAGAACTGATAGATAGTGTAAATACTACTAACAATCATCAGAAAAAAGTAGAACTGTGTCGCAAAATTGCTTTAAGATTACAAAAAACAGATTGGGAAAGAGCTATAAAATACATAGAACTGGCTGAGACTGAAGCTAAAAAAACAAAAGAATCTGAACTTACCTTGGCTGGTGTTTATATTACATCAGGCAAAATGTATTCTGCGAGAGAGGTATTAGATGTTGCCCTTCAGTATTATTTAAAAGCCTATGATATTTACAAAAAAAATGGCAACCTTGAAGAAGCATCCAAATTAGAAAACAATCTTGCGATTATCTATGCACAGGGGAAAAATAAAGAAAAAGCACTGCAATGTTTCTTAAACGTATATCGTTTTCAAAAGTCAAAAAATGATGCTGTAAAACTGGTCAAAATTTTAAATAATATTGTGACTTTATATCTCAGTCGAAATTTAGATTCTTCATTGCATTATTTTCATAAAGCCGAAGGACTAAATAAAAGTTTAAAAAATGATGATCTAAAGGTTTACGTATACACTAATCTTGCAAGAGCATATGTTTTGAAAAAAAATAAGACACAAGCTGATGAGTATTTTGACAAAGCTTTTTCTTTATTGAGCAATCGTGTTGATAATTTACTGCAGGCTTTTGTATATCAGTCTTTTTCTCAATATAATTTAAAAGAAAAAAACTATGATACCGTAATTGTAAATGCAAAGAAAGGTTTAGAATTATGCAGCGAAAATGTATATAGTTCTTCTGGTTTAGACCTCAATAAAATGCTTTATGAAGTTTATGTAATTAAGAAGGATTATAAAAATGCTGTTTATTATTTTCAGAAATATAATGCCATTAAGGATAGTATAAATATTGAAGAAAAGACAGTAAACATTGAAAGAATAAAGCTGGAACAGGATTACAAAGCCAGAACCCAGATAAAGATGCTTATTGAGCAAAAAAAGCGATTTAAATATTATGTAGTAGGGTTGATATTGGTTATCGGGATATTGATTTTAATTATTTTACTGATAAAATACCGCAACAAGAATATTAAAAATCAGCTCGAAAAAGAGAAATTAAAGACAAAAATGCAAGCCTTAAACGAAAGTTTGGAAGCCAAAAAAAAGGTTCTAATAGGAAAGGCAATGGCAGAAATACATCGTACAGACAGCATTAATGAAATCCTAACGGATCTTAAACAGATTAAACTCAAAACTGTTAATAAAGAAATGCAGCAGGCTATTGATATAGTTTTAAAGCGTCTTGAGAAGAATTTGAATACAGACATCTGGAAAGAATTTGAAATAAGTTTTGAGCAGGTTCATAAATCTTTTTTCGACAAATTAACGGAGGATTACCCTTCTCTTACTCCAAAAGATCGAAGATTATGTGCACTTTTATATCTGGATTTAACCACAAAAGAAATCTCTCAAATTACAGGACAATCCTTTAAATCTATCGAAAATGCCCGAACGAGACTGCGTAAAAAGTTTGATTTAACCAACGAAAAGGTAAATCTCTCCACTTATCTCAATACAATTTAACGTATTTAACATCATAAAATAAACCAAGCTAATGATCTGATTTAGTTTGGTTTATTTTTTTTTGAGTGCTTTCTGGGTGGAACTTTTCTGCCTCAGAGTGTTTTTGCAATAGTCCTTTTTTGCATAAACACATAATCTCCATTCTACATTTACCAAATCGATTAGCGCGCAGATCGAAGTAAATAAATTAGAATGAATAGGAAGAAAAAAGATATCCCTCCTAAAAGTTTAGAACAACTCTTAGAAGAAACAGAAACAAAAAAGAAAACCCTTTTAAAAATTCTAGAAAAAATAACAAAAGAAAATCCTAAAGATCAAACTCCGAATTGATTTTTAGAAACTGCTTTTATGGTTTTGCTATGAGCCATCGAAGCACAATATTTATTAACCAAGCATACTATATTATTAATTTTTAAATTTAAAACGAATGAACCAAATTTACTTTAAAACCAAGTATTTGTTTGTTTTGTTAGGTTTCTTTGTCTGTTCCGTAGGAATGGCTCAGTCACCTGTTCCCAACAAACTAAAGGGCAATGCAGTAATGGCATTAGGATCACCAACTTTGAGCAGGACAAAAGATAAGGTTTCTAAAAATGCCAGTGATTCATATTCAAGTCAGAATAATGATGCTGCAAATCTTCTCACTCAAAAAGAAGAAAAAATAAACGGAATAGAACTTTCTGATGCTGAAACTGAAGCAGTAAAGAAGAAGGAACAGGAAAGCCAAAAATTATACGGACAAAATCTAAGTAGTACGGTACAAAAAACAAATCCGCAGGATTCAGTAAGTACAAAGGTTAAGTCTTTTGCAAAAACTGCAAACGTAACGGCTAAAAATATATTTGAGGTTAAAAAAGGCGATTTTGATTTAGCTGCGTCAGATAAAATGCAGGTAAAATCAGTTTCTGATACTCATGGCAGAACAGTAGTTACGTATCAGCAAATGCATAACTCGGTTCCTGTTGAAGGAGCAATTTATAAGGTTAGAGAAAATAAAACTAAAATTGATGCATTTGGTGCTACGGCTAAGAAATTAACCGTAAGCAGCAATTATAAAATAAATGCATCGACAGCTTTAGACAATGCGCTTAAAGCTGTAAATGCACAGCAATATATTTGGGAGAGTAAAAAATTAGGTTCTTTAGTTAATAAAAACATTAGCACAAAACCACAGGGGGAGCTGGTTTATGTTGGACCTAATTTTTCTTCTGAATTAAAAGAATATTACCTGGCTTGGAAATTTAATATTTATGCAACAAATCCGCAATCAAGTCATACCATTTATGTAGATGCAAATACAGGAAAAATAGTTTTAAACCTTGATTTAAGCCGTGATGCTGCTTTTGGCGATCAGAGTCTAGGAAAAGGTAAATCAAGATATGCTGGAGAAGTAGTTTTTAATACCAAGCAATACGCTGACGGATACAGACTAGAAGGTCTGCAAGGTAAATATAAAGTACCAATGGTTACTTGGAATATGAACCATGCCGAGCATGCTGCAGATGAGGTAATCACAGAATTTGTGGATGAAGATAATATTTGGAATGAACTGCATAACAAAGATCACGATGAGGTTGCTATGGATATTCATTGGGGTATGCAGAAAACCATCGAATATTATGGTGAAAGGTTTAATCGAAATAGTATCGATGATAAAGGAATGACCATTATTGGTCTTGCGCATTTAGGTACTAATGTCGAAAATGCTTCATGGACTGGCGGATGGGCACAATTTGGAGATGGTTATGGTACGCCGTATGTTGGTTTAGGAATTACAGCCCACGAATTAACTCACGGTGTAACAGGTTTAACTGCCGACTTAATTTATCAAGGAGAATCGGGAGCGATGAATGAATCTTTCAGTGATATCTTTGGTACGTGTGTTGAATTTTATGTTGGAAAAGACAAAAAAGAAGATATTTGGATGCTTGGAAGTGAACTGTACACTCATGGCAGTATGAGAAATATGGGTAACCCAAAAGCGCAGGGTCAGCCTGATACTTATGGAGGAATAAATTGGGTAAGTCCAACAAATGTTAGTTACGATAATGGCGGCGTGCACATTAACAGCGGTATCACGAATTATTGGTTTTACCTTTTAAGCGAAGGCGGTCAGGGTGTAAATGACCTTAATAATAGTTATGATGTTAAAGCTATTGGTCTGACTAAAGCAGAGAAAATTGCCTATATAACACTTACAGAGTATTTGTCGCCTTCTTCAAACTTTAGCGATATGCGTCAGGCAACCTTAATGGTTACAGAAGATTTATACGGAATAGGTTCTGAAGAATACAAACAAGTTAGTAATGCCTGGTACGCAATTGGTATTGGAACTGCTTATGCAGATAAACAAATAGCACTTGTTTCTGTTGAAAATCCTGTGGCATCTTGTGGTTCTTTAAAAGGAGATGAGCCTTTTTACATTAAATTTAAAAATACAGGGTCAACTGTAATTAAAGCGAATGAGGTTTTAAATTATAAATTGAGATTAATGGTGCCAGGTTTTGGCGGCAGATTGAATGAAATTTACGGCAGTAATGGCGTTATTAATTTTGATAAAGATTTGGCATCTGGTGAAGAAACGATTGTAAAAATTCAGGAAAAACTTCCTTACTTAATAAGCACGACTAAATTAAACTATGTAGAAGTTAAATTTGATTTTGCTCCAGTTACAGAATTTGGCGCAAAAGATGGAATTTCTTTTACTACAAGTTTTATGGTTGTTCCAGAGCAAAAAGATTTTGATCTTAAAGTAGTAGGATTAAATCTTCCGGAATATACCGGCACTTCGCTGTCAGCAAATCATGCACTAACAGCAACGATCTATAATGTGGGCTGTAAAGATATACCAGCAGGATCTCAATTAAAAGTGGGATATGCAGATACAGCTTCTGGAAATCAAACCATCTGGAAAGATATAACGTTAAACACTGCATTTAAAGGAAATACAGAAATGACAATTGCTTTTGATGGCACAATCGATTTATCAGCAACAGGTCTGCATACTTACGAAGCTTTTGTATCGTACAGCCAAGATCCTGTAGCAGCTAATAATAGTGGTATTGGTGCTTCATACAGTGGTATAATAACACAGTTTCCGTACAATCAAGATTTTGAAAGAACACCAGGAGGCTGGTATTCAAAATCATTGGCTACCAATCAAAAATTTGTATGGCAGGCATCTGCTTATACGTTTAGAGATACTAATTCTAAATATTTGTGGGCTACTGAAAACCTAGGTGATACTGGTGAAAGAATGGCTCTAAATGCTGATTTTACCTTACAATCGCCAATATTTGATTTTAGTAATGTTGCGTTTCCGTATGTTGAATTTGATATCATTTCATTGTTTCATAACGGATATGACGGATTAGTTGTAGAATATTCTGAAGATAATCAAAACTGGAAAAAAGTTACAGGTATCGATTATCCTTCAACTGTACATATTTATGACGATGGTGTATTGTCAGGCCCATGGTTTACTGGAATTAATAATGATTTTAGTAAAAAGCCAATAGGCATTCGTTTAAATGAATTAGCAGGTAAAAAAGGAGCGATTCGTTTTCGCGTTGCAACAGATGATTATAACGATGGATTCTTAGGAGCTTTTATAGACAATATTCATGTAGATAATGCACCTTATGATTTAGTTCTTTTAGATGCTAAAATAGATGCTGGAAGTTGTAAAATTGATAATTCAAATACAAAAATAACGGTTAAAATCATCAATAATTTTGCGACAAAAGCAGAGCAGGTTAATGTTGCAGTAAAAATTCTGGATAATTTACAAAATGAAGTTTATTCGAAAACAGAAAAAGCATCATTAGCGTTTACTAAGTTTAAAGATACTATAACGTACACTATTCCGAATATTGATTTAAAAACTATTGGTAATAATACCTTTACAGTTTCTGTGTTTCCAGATGATATGACTCAGGATGTCAGACCAGAAAATAATACTTACACTTTTGATTACGATAACTGGAACAATGAAGATGAGAAAATATCGGTGCTGCCATACACAATGGATTTTGAAGATGCAGCTGGATATAAAGGATGGAGAACTTTTGAAAACAAAGGAGCTGCAGGATGGAAACTGGGAACAGATTTAGACTTAAGATCTCCAAGTTTTTACCTAACAGAGCATACAAAATTTATGGCCAGTAACGATGATATTTGTAACTGCGACGCTGCAAATGATATGCTGACTTCTCCTGTTCTGGATTTGAGCAATTATAAAGAAGCACATTTAACATTTGATGCTTTTGGAGACGGAACAGGACTTTCTGACGGATATGTAAAAGTAAGTACAGATGGTGGTAAAACCTGGGAAAAGGCATTTAAAATGTATTACATTAATAACTGGATAGAATATCACGTAGATTTAACTCCGTATGCAGGAAAACCTTGTGTTATTGTAGCATTCCAGCACGATGATAATGGTTTATTTGCTAATGGTTTTGCAGTAGATAATATTAAGATTACAGAGAAATCAGAATATATACAGTTATCTGATTTAAGTGTACCTGAAATTATGTACGAAGATGCACCTTCTCACCAATTTTTTATAGGCGCAAGAAATGTATTTTATAAAAAAGTAGAAAAAGCTTTGATAGAATATCAAATTACCCAAAATGGTAAAGCTGTAGGTGAACCAATTGTTTTAGAACGAAATGATCAGATCTTACAGTATCAAACTATTGTTTACACATTAGATGGTCTTCCTAAGTTAGAACCAGGAAATTATGAAATCAATGTAAAAGTAATTACAAACGGCCAGCCAAAAGCTGAAGCGGCAACTCTTACAAAATCTTTTCAGGTTGTGGCTAAGGCACCGACTCTAGATATTGAAACTTTTTCAAGTGTAGCTCAGGGTTCAATATTTGGAACAAATGGTTACACTTCAAATCAAAGTGATGATAATTATCCTTGGAGAGCTGTTCCAAAGCCAGATAATACAAATCTGACACTGCCGAAAAAAGATCATACAGGAGATGCTTTAGGAACAATGCTTTACAATCAGCTTGAATATTATGCAATTAATGGAGAAATGGTTTCGCCAATGTATAAGTTATCTGAAAATGCAACTTCTTTAGAATTTTACTATGCAATGCAATGTAATTATAGGAACTCATTCAGCATAGATATTAAAACGCAAGGTGGTGAATGGACAGAAATATGGAAAGACGCTAAACAAGGAACTTATTCAGATACTGATTGGCAAAGAGGAGCAGTAAACGTAAGTAAATATGCAGGAAAATCTGTAATGCTGAGACTTAAACATGCTAAAGAAGGCGGATACTCTTATATGGTTTTAGATGATTTAAAAATAATCAGCGAACCTGTTTTAGATGTATCTGTGCAAATAATGTCACCAAAAGATATATGCGGCGGTTCTGAATTTAAAGTAAAGCTGACAAATGAAGGACAAATTGCAATTCCTGCAAATAGTATTCAATTAGATGTGGAATATATCAACACAAATGAAACTATTTCAGAAGCTATTGAAGCTGGAATTCCAGTTGGCGAAAGCGTAGAATATATTTTAAAGAAACAGCCAAAACTTGATAACAGCGGAGATTCTCATGTGTTTAATGTTACTGCCAAATTGGAAAATGACGGTATTGCACAAAACAATAAAGTCGAAAATTATCTTTATCAAGGTACAACATCAGATTTTAAAATATTTGATAATCCAGTAATTCATGGATATGCAGGCAAAAGCTTATATATTGATGCCCAAACTAATTTTAATTCAGATAAATTAAAAGTTGCTTCATACAAATGGAGTACAGGTGAAGTTACTAATGGTATCGAAATAAATAAAGCTGGAGATTACTCTGTAACAATAACAACCAAAAACGGATGTACACTTACAGAAAAGATTACGGCAACATTTGATACTTTCGAATCTGACTTAGTTAGTGGAGCTGTCTGCGGCCCTGAAGTTGTTTTGAATCCTGGAAATTATAAATCATACGAATGGTTTGATGGTTCAACAGAGCCAACTTACAAGACAACAGAAAGCGGCGATTATTTTGTAACGGTTTATAATGAAAATGGAATTGGTAAAACTTTTAGTACTACGATTTCAATTTTGGAGAACAACATTGTACCAGAAATTCAGGTTGTGGGAGAGAAGAAATTAACAACTTCGGTTGAAGGAACATCTTACCAATGGTTTTTAAATGAAAGACCAATACCAAATGCAACTGAAAAATCTATAATTACAATTTGGGAAGGAAATTACAGCCTTCAAGTAACAAATAATAATGGATGTAATAGTATGTCAGCACCATTTGACTCAAAAGGTATGCTTGTTGGAAAAATAACAAACCCTTTTAGAGTATTCCCTAATCCAGCTGTTGATAATGTAAACCTATTTTTAGCTGAAAAGATTGATGGGCAGGCAGAAATCAAAATGTATGCAATGGATGGTAAAGCCGTATGGAGTAAAACGTATTCAAGTATTCCATCAAACGTAAATCTAAGCGGATTAACTTCTGGAGTTTATGTTTTAGAGTGCGCTGTACAAGGCAAGAAATACACAGCTAAGGTTATTAAAAAATAACAAATTAAGATAGAAATACGGCAGCTTTCCTTTTTGAGAGCTGCCATTCTTAAACAAATATTATCTATGAAAAAATATATGCTTATATGCACACTCTTTTTAGGTGTGACTGTTATGGCTCAAACTGAAAAAGTCAAGCTCGGTGTAAAAGCGGGTTTAAATTTAGCAAATCTTACTTTTGATGAAAGTGAATTGAATTCATCAAGCAAAACGGGATTTACTGCAGGATTAATGGTCGAAATTCCAGTGGCGAAAAACTTTTCGATTCAACCAGAATTATTGTACAGCCAGCAGGGAACAAAAATTTCCTTTTCTGATCAGGATGTAACTAATTCCAATTATAAAAGCACAATAGACTTAAACTATTTGAATATTCCTGTAATGCTAAAATATTATGTTTTAAAAGGATTAAGTGTGCAGGCAGGACCTCAAATAGGAATACTTCTAAAAGCTAATAATGAATATCACGATAATTTTTTAGGTTACGACAATCATGAAAATTTAGATTTGAAAAAATACTCAACAGGTATTGATACTTCTGTAAACTTTGGATTGGGTTATCAATATAAAGATAAGTTTTACACAGACCTACGATATAATCTATCATATTCTAATGTTTTTAAAGAAAGTGATGTCAGTTATGTTATCAATAATGACATGAAGAATAGAGTTTTCCAAATAACGATTGGTTATTTTTTTAAATAACGTGAATTAGTAAAAAGCGGTTTAATTAAGTACATAAAAAAAGCCTGTAAACAAATAGTTTACAGGCTTTTTTGTGGAGTCGCCGGGAATCGAACCCGGGTCCAAACAAGCAACTAAAGAGCTTTCTACACGCTTATTTCCTGATTAGATTTTCGATGTTAAGCTAGGCCAGAAACAGCCACCGAACACTTATCTTCTTAATTTTCGAAACCCACCCGAAGCTCATGGGTATCTAGGTTTATTTTTACGGTTCTCCTTGACGGAACGCCACAAACCAAGGCTTTCCAGGAGAATCCAGCTTCTCTACCTTGTAGAGACGTGGCGCAATCTTACTATGATTCGGATTATGCAGCTAAAGCGTAATTATTTTCGCCGTGTAAAAGTTCGAGATCTTATATTTACGAGCAAGGTCTCAATGCTCGACGTGCTTACTGTTCAATTCGACTTGCTGTCAAAACCAGTCGACCCCAAAAATAGGATTGCAAATTTATGCTATTTGAAATTACTTTATGCTAAAATTTTCAGAAAAATTTTCTTATTCTTCGTCTTTAAAATTAAAAGGATAATCTCCAAAAATCGGCGCTAATTTGCGAACTGCATAAGTGTTTCTTGTCATCTTATTTGAGAGCGCAATTATGGTAACTCCTTCTTTCATTAAAGTAATATACGACGAAGTATTACCATGCCACCAGCCATTATGAAAGTAAAAATTCTGACCAGTTTCCCAATTAATCATTCTAATTCCAAGTCCGTAATTTTTAGTCCCTTTACGTTCGTTGCTATAGCCTGTATAAACTTGTTTCAATAATTCAGGTTTTAAAAAGTCAGGTGATTGTCTCGCGCGGTCAAATTTTAAAAGATCTCGTGCCGTTGAAAAGACATTTTTGTCTCCGTACACATTATCCAAATAATCGAAACCAATTTCTACACCGTTTCCTTTGTAAGAAGGAACAATTTTCTTTCTGTCCTTATCATCGTCAAAAACATAGGTATGAGTCATTCCTAATGGTTTAAAAATCATTTGAGACATCGCCTCTTTATAACTTAAACCAGTAATTTTCTCAATAATAAGAGCCAGCATTGCATAATTAGTATTGCAATAACTAAAACGTGTTCCAGTTTTAGATTCCAAACCAATGTCTTTTGTTGCTAAAATATTCAGAATGTCTTTGTTCGTTAATTGATTATGTCTATCCCAAACAGATTTATCTCTATCTGTAAAATAAGCATAATTACGCATTCCAGTACGATGGCTTAAAAGCATTCTGATTGTGCAGTCTTCGTATGGAAATGTCTTTAAAATAGTATTTACCTTCTGGTCCAAATCAATTTTACCTGCATTTACGAGTTTTAAAACCGCTGTAGCTGTCAAAACTTTACTGACAGAAGCAATTTGGACAGGCGTTTCAGGTGTTATTTTAGTGCCTTCATTTTTATTAGCAAACCCATTATATTTTTCAAAAATAATCTGGCCGTTTCTTGCCACTAAAAAACTGCCATTCATAGTATTATTAGGCCAGTTTTTATTGTAAAAATGATTGATTCTACCAACAACCGAATTTTTATAGGCCTGTGAAATTTTCTTTTCAGGACCTAACGGCTTCATTTTAGGTAATGTATCTTCGACTGTAGGAGTAGTATCTGTTTGTGTATTTTTGTTTTTACCACATGAACTCAAAACTAGAATTGAGAAAAGTATTTGTGGTATCTTTGTTTTTTTAAGGAAAATCATTTGCATCGTTCTTTAAAAACAAATATATCGAATTCAATTTTGTTGTTTTCTCAATTTATACAGTTTAATTTACTCTTTTTAACATAATTTTAAGAGTTGTAAATTTTATTTGTTTGTTTTTCAGCTTGTAACGTTTTTGAAGCATTCTAAATAGTATTTTGGAAAGAAAAATTTAACTAAATTTGTTATATTTGAAACAAATACAATACAAAAAGTTATATTATTCAATATTAAAATCATTTATAAATGAAGTTTGGAATCATAAAAGAAAGAAAAAATCCACCAGATAGAAGAGTTGTATTTTCTCCAAATGAACTCACAAGATTAAAACAGCTTTATCATGATGCTTCTGTAAAAGTAGAAAGTTCGGATATTAGAATATTTTCTGATGAGGATTATAAAAATATGGGAATCACCGTTACTGAAGATGTTTCAGATTGTGACGTTTTATTTGGTGTGAAAGAAGTTCCTGTCGAAGATTTGATTCCAAACAAAGCCTATTTCTTTTTTTCTCATACGATTAAAAAACAGCCTCACAATAGAAAATTATTGCAGGCAATCTTAGAAAAAAATATTGATTTGTATGACCACGAAACCATTGTTGACGAACATGACCGCCGTTTAATTGGTTTTGGACGTTATGCTGGAATGGTTGGTGTTTATAACGGAATTCGTGCTTTCGGAATTAAATTCGAGTTATTTAAGTTACCAAAAGCTGAAACACTTTCAGGAAAAGAAGCTTTGATAATGCACTTAAAACGTATTACAATGCCGGCTTTAAAATTTGTAATTACTGGAACTGGAAAGGTTGGGAGCGGGGCAAAAGAAATTTTGGATGCCATAAAAGTGAAAGAAATTACGGTTGATAATTATTTGACGAAAAAATATGCGCAGGCAGTGTATGTGCAGCTTGATGTTTTGGAATATAACAAAAGAAAAGACGGACAGGTTTTAGATTTTAATGATTTTGTGAATCATCCAGAAGAATATGAATCTGATTTTGAAAGATTCACCAAAGTGTCTGATATTTACTTTGCAGGACATTTTTATGCCAGTAATGCACCAATGATTTTAACTAAAGAAATGCTGAATGCCAGCGATTGTAAGTTAAAAGTCGTGGCAGATATTTCCTGCGATGTAAATGGTCCGATTGCGAGTACAGTTCGTTCTTCGACAATTGCAGAACCTTTGTACGGATATTTTCCTTTAGAAGATAAAGAAGTTGATTTCTTCCATCCCGCAGCAGTTGCTGTTATGGCAGTAGATAATCTTCCATGCGAAATTCCAAAAGATGCCAGCGAAGGTTTTGGAGAACAATTTATGGAACACGTAATTCCAGCTTTCTTCAACGGTGATAAAGACGGAATTCTAAAAAGAGCAAAAATCACAGAAAACGGTAAATTAACAGAGAGATTCAGTTATTTACAAGATTATGTAGACGGAAAATGATTTTTTAATTGTGAATAGTGAATGGTGAATGATTAATGGTTAATTGTGAATGGTGAATGGTGAATTGTGAATGAATGATTAATGGTTAATTGTGAATTATAAAAGGTTATAAAAAAAAGGATTTCTCAATTTGAAAAATCCTTTTTTTATAATAGTTACCATCAACCATCAAAAATTTAAACCATCTCCTCAGGTTTCACCCAAGCATCAAAATCTTCTGGAGTTACGTAGCCTAAACGAACTGCTTCATCTTTTAGAGTCGTTCCGTTTTTGTGTGCGGTTTGTGCGATTTCGGCAGCTTTGTAGTAACCGATTTTAGTATTTAAGGCCGTAACCAGCATCAATGAATTGTCTACTAATTCTTTAATGCGTTTGTGATTCGGTTCGATACCTTGTGCACAATGTTCGTCAAAAGAAACACAAGCGTCGCCTAATAATTGTGCCGATTGTAAAAAGTTAGCTGCCATAACAGGTTTGAAAACGTTCAATTCATAATGTCCCTGCATTCCTCCAACGGCAATTGCCATATCATTTCCGATAACTTGTGCGCAAACCATTGTAAGAGCTTCACATTGCGTAGGATTTACTTTTCCGGGCATAATAGAAGAACCTGGCTCATTTTCAGGGATATGGATTTCTCCAATTCCAGAACGTGGACCAGAAGCTAACATTCTTATATCATTCGCAATTTTATTTAAAGAAACGGCTAATTGTTTTAAAGCTCCGTGAGTTTCAACAATTGCATCGTGTGCAGCAAGAGCTTCAAATTTGTTTTCTGCTGTTACAAACGGATGATTCGTAAATTTTGCAATGTATTCTGCAACTTTTACATCGTAGCCTTTTGGTGTGTTTAGTCCTGTTCCAACTGCAGTTCCGCCCAATGCGATTTCAGATAAGTGCGATAAAGTATTTTTTAGAGCTTTTAAGCCAAAAGCTAATTGCGCGGCGTAACCAGAAATTTCCTGGCCTAAGGTTAATGGTGTTGCATCCATTAAATGTGTACGGCCAATTTTTACAACATCTGCAAATTCTGCTGCTTTTTTAGCTAAAGTAGCATGCAGTTTTTCTACACCAGGAATGGTTGTTTCTACAACCATTTTATAGGCTGCGATATGCATTCCGGTTGGGAAAGTATCATTGGATGATTGTGATTTATTTACATCGTCGTTAGCTTTTATGAATTGTTCGCCTTCGCCAATTTCAAAACCTTTGAGAACTTGTGCGCGATTTGCAATTACTTCATTAACGTTCATGTTGCTTTGTGTACCAGAACCAGTCTGCCAGATAACCAGCGGAAATTGATCGTCTAGTTTGCCTTCAAGGATTTCGTCGCAGACAGCAGCAATGGCGTCTCTTTTTTCTATTGGCAGAACACCTAAATCATAATTAGCATAAGCAGCAGCTTTTTTTAGATAAGCAAACCCTTCTATAATTTCTTTTGGCATAGATGCCGATGGTCCGATTTTGAAATTGTTTCTAGAACGTTCTGTTTGTGCACCCCAATACTTATCGGCTGGGACTTGAACTTCGCCCATGGTGTCTTTTTCTATTCTGTATTTCATTTTTTTGTTTGTAAAATGTTATTTGAAAAATGTGAAATGTTATTTGTAAAATTGAAACTTCTTTTGAAAACGAGTGCCTTAGCCCTGATGGAAGCGGCATCCTTTTTGTTTTTTCTTTAAAAACAAAAAGATACAGCGGACAGCAGGAAAGAGCTCCTGAAAATTATTATGATTTGAAATGAACTCTTTATTTAAAAGGTTTCACGTTCAAAAAAAAGCTTATTTAAAATGAGTATAAATATACGGATAAATGTTATTTAACGAAAATTGATTTAGATTTTATTGCTGAGAAAAAATATATACCCTACATTTGTCTTAACATTCAAAAATTCCGGAAAACATGTTTGAATTTTCACAGTACTTAGGCTTTTTACTTTTCTTAACCATACTAACTATAGGGTTTTGGTTAATGTTTTTCTTAGTTGGTTTCGTATCTTACTGGGTTACGGGAGCAAGCTGGGAAATGTTCAAAGAAAAGAGAGCTAAAAAAAGACAAGAAGAACAATCTATTAAATATTAGATTGATGTCATAAGAAAAGAACCCTTTTGGGTTCTTTTTTTTGCTGCACAAAAAAATAAATTCCAATACTATAAATTCCAAATTCCAATTTCATTTGGAAAATTCCAATTCCTGAAATTCTAAATATAAAAGGTTAAATACAAAAAATCCCAAATCCCAATCTTATAAATTGGAATTTGGGATTTTTTGTATTATAATTTATCTCAAAGAGATTGGAATTTGGAATTTCAGGAATTGAAATTTAACTAATGTTATCCAGGAAATTCTCCGCCGCCTTCTCCGCCGCCTTCATTGTTTTTAGGTATATTTTTATCTCTTTCACCTTTTGCTTTGTTGAAACGGTAAGTGAATGACAAATTAAATTGACGTTTACGAAATTGGAATTCGCTGTATGAATTTACATTATCCAAATACGTATAAGATCTCATTTTTCTAGAATTAAAGATGTCGCTGATATTGAATGCAATTGTAGCTTTATCTTTTAATACATCTTTGCTTAAAGCAGTATTCATTCCGAACATTCCTAAATTTTTACCTTGAGCTGTTTTTTGTTCGCCATTGTACATAGCTGTCAATTGCCAGTCAATTTTGTATGGAAGCGTTACTTTAGAGTTGATTCTTGCAAACCAAGAATTAGCCTGATTGTCTAAATTTTGAACAATTTCGTTTCCTTGTGTATCGGTATAACTGTTTTCTCCAGTTGTTTTTACGTTGAAAAAGTTGAAGTTACTGTTTAATTTCCACCATTTGAATGGAGTATAGTTAAATGTAAATTCGAAACCAAATTTTTGTTCTCTTCCTAAGTTGATAGGAGAACTTTTGATTACTGGAGTACCAATAACTGTTTCACCTGGTGCAGGGGTTACCACTTCACCGTCTGGAGTTACAACGTCACCAGTAGGAGATCTTACAAAACTAAATACGTCTTTTGTGCTTTCAAAATACGCTGAGGTGTTAAATGTTACTTTATCCCATCTTTTGATATAACCGATGTCATATTTATCTGTTAAAGAAGGATCTAAATCTGGATTTCCTTGAAATATGTTAATGTTACTTGCGTAATTTACAGCTGGATTCATAAAACGTCCTCTTGGTCTGGATAAACGTTTGCTGTAACTTGCAGAGAAATTACTTTGGTCTGAAATTTCGTAACTAACAAAAGCGCTTGGAAATAAATTGTTGTATTTTTTAGTGTTAAAATCGCTGTTATCTAATAAGTTAACCTCGATATTAGTGTCTTCCCATCTTAGACCAAATAAATAAGAGAATTTATTTACTTTGAAACCATATTGCGTATAAAGGGCATTAATGTTTTCTTTATACTCTAATGTGTTTGATAAATTAGGATTTGGAACTGTACCATTTGTAACATCATAAACGTTGTTCAAATCACCAAAACTTCCTTTATAGCCTGCTTCAAATTGACTACCTTCGCCTAATGGCAATACATAATCTGCCTGAAATAAAACTTGTTTTTGTACTTGGTTGTTTAATGTTGTATCAAAATTTGGTGAATCAGTAATAGTACTATTACTATCATCTGTATTTCTGGAAACAGAAAGATCTGCAGTAAGTTTGTGTCCTTTGTCGTTAAAATTTTTAATTAAGTTTGAAGTAAACTCAATATTTTCGCTCCCAGTATCTGCGTTGTTTAAACGGTAAGTTGTTCCTGTAAAATTACGGCCTGCATCATAATTATAATAATTAATCAAATCTCGATCGTCACCAGTGTTCTTTTGATAATTAATGGCGTTTGTCCAGAAAGTCGTTGGAGTAACTGTCCATTCAAATCCAGCTCTTCCGTTAAATCCGTTTCGGGTACGTTTAGTATCACGATCTTCATCCAAGAAACTTTTTGTTGTTCCGTCTGGATTAAGGTATTCTGAATTTGTTTTACCAGCTCCTTCGTTTGTTCTGTAGTTGTACCCCGCAGTTGTGAAGTAGTTTAGTTTTTCAGTTTTATAATTCACATTGGCACTTAAACCATAAGTTTCTGGTAAACCTGTAGAAGCAATTAAAGTTCCGTTAAAACCTTGATTTTTCCCTTTTTTAAGAATAATATTGATAATTCCAGATCCGCCTTCGGCATCATAACGCGCTGATGGATTAGTGATTACTTCAACTTTATCAATTGCATCAGCAGGAAGCTGTCTTAAAGCTTCTGCCATGTTTATAGCCTGAGAAGGTCTTCAGTCAATTAAAATACGAATGTTGTCACTTCCTCTTAAACTTACATTTCCTTCTGTATCAACAGAAACAGATGGAACATTGTCTAAAACATCGCTTACACTTCCACCTTTTACAATCATATCTTGACCAACGTTGTAGACTTTTTTATCTAATTTTATTTCTACAGATGATTTTTCTGCACGAACTACAACTTCATTTAATTGTGCAGCATCTTCAGATAAATTTACTACGCCCAAATTTGTGTCGTCTTGAATACTCTTTTGCTTGATTTCTGTTGATTTAAAAGAAATAAATTCAACTTTTATGTCGTAAGTTCCAGGCGCAACAGCAACCTCAAATTCTCCTTTTGGATTTGTAATACCACCAGCAATAACTTTAGTGTCATTTGGGGCAGTAATAGAAATTGTAGCATACTCCAAAGGTTGTTTGCTTACTTTTTCATAAACTTTTCCTGTGACTTTAACTTTGTTTTTGCCACCCGGACCTTGCTGAGAGTAATTGTAAAAACTTGTAAGTAAGAATACAAGTAATACGGCAAATTTGATTTTTTTCATTTTTTTTGGTTTCTTTTTCTCTTTAGACGGCAAATGTAGTTTTTGGTTTAAAGCAAGAACTCACAAAAAAATGTTAATAAGGTATTTTAGAATCAATCTAAAAAAGAAGCTACAAGGTCTGGATCCCTGCCAATGATAGCTTTTCCGTCTTTTACAACAATTGGTCTTTCTATCAAAATTGGATTTTCTACCATTGCGTTAATAATTTGATCATCGCTTAAAGTTTTGCCTTTAAAATTTTCGATCCAGATTTTTTCTTTGGTTCTAATTAATTGAATAGGCTCAAGATTAAGTTGTTTCAGTAAAGTTTTAAGTTCATCAAAGGATGGAGTTTGTGTTAAATAAGGTATGATTTCAAATTCTTGGTTGGATTGTTCTATAAATGCAAGGCAGTTTCGTGATTTTCCGCATCTCGGATTGTGGTAGATTTGTATCATTTTGTTATATTTAAACGTTTCAATATTCGTAAAATAAAAAAGAGGTATTTTAGCTATACCAAAAGTAAGATTAACTTATCGAATTTGAATTCTCATTTTTTAAAATTTAAAATTTATGTTTTTAGAGCAAGGAATTAAACCTGAAAATAAGTTTTGGAAATATCTTGTAGGATCTGTTTTTATTATTGCAGCTTCTTTCGTCGGACAAATTCCAATTACGGCCGCGGTGTTTTATAAAACTTTTTCAGAGAAAAAAGCTTTTCCAACGACCAATGAAGGAGTTATGAAAATGTTTGAGTCCAATACAACGCTTTTTTTGGTAATGATCTCGTTTATTTTTGCTTTTGCTGGAATTTATTTTGTTGTAAAATATATTCACCACCAAACATTATTGTCAGTAACAACTTCAAGGCCAAAAGTAGATTGGAGCCGAATTTATTTTTCTTTTTTCTTGTGGACATTCTTTTCTTTATTGAGTTTTTTATTTGTTTATCTAAGAGCACCAGAACAGTTTGTATTGAATTTTAAATTAATTCCATTTCTGATTTTAGTTGTTTTGGGTTCTATTTTAATTCCTATTCAGACTAGTACAGAAGAATATGTTTTTCGTGGATATTTGATGCAGGGATTTGCTAATCTGGCTCGAAATAGATGGTTTCCGCTGCTTATGACCTCAGTTATTTTTGGATCAATGCATTGGGCAAATCCAGAAGTGGCTAAAATGGGAAATGTTATAATGATCTATTACATAGGAACAGGACTTTTCTTAGGAATTATCACCTTAATGGATGAAGGCATGGAGCTGGCTCTTGGGTTTCATGCTGCTAATAATCTCGTAGGAGCATTATTGGTTACTTCAGATTGGTCGGTTTTTCAAACACATTCTATATTTAAAGATCTTTCGGAGCCTTCAGCAGGAATTGATGTTATTTTGCCTGTTGTAGTTATTTATCCTATTCTGCTTTTTATTTTCAGTAAAAAGTACGGCTGGACAAATTGGAAAGAAAGATTAACAGGAGATATTAATAAAATTGAAGTAATAAATTAAAATCATGTCAAATTTAACCCATAAAAATGTTCACAATTATTTCAAGTTAAATGGTTATCATTTAAACGCAAAAGATTTGTGTCGTGTCGCTTATAGTTTTATCAAAGAAGGAGATGCTTACGAACAATCAATAGGAGAGTTCTTTTTGGATTGGTTTGATAAAAAAGAATATATCGAAATGACAACTTCAGGAACTACTGGTCTTCCTAAATTAGTTCGACTGCAAAAACAGGCAATGATTCATTCTGCCTTAGCAACTGGTGATTTCTTCGATTTAAAACCGGGAGATAAAGCTTTATTGTGTCTTCCTACTCAATTTATTGCGGGAAAAATGATGCTGGTGCGCAGTTTAATTTTAGGATTAGAACTTGACGTAGTTTCGCCAAGTCTTCATCCGCTGGCTTTAAATTCTAAAACTTATGATTTTGTTGCGATGGTTCCGCTTCAGGTTCAAAATTCGATAAAAGAACTCTCAAAAGTTCGTAAGCTGATAATCGGTGGTGCAAAAATGGATTCTTCTCTTGAGGAACAACTTTTACCGCTTAAAACCGAAATCTACGAAACTTATGGAATGACGGAGACAATTACTCATATTGCAGCAAAACGTCTTGGAGATTCTGTTTTTTCAATTCTGCCAAACGTAAAAATATCTCAAGACGATCGTCAATGTCTAGTAATTAATGTTTCTACAATTTCTGATGAACCAATTGTGACTAATGATCTGGTAGAATTGGTAAATGAACAGCAATTTATTTTTCTAGGAAGAATTGATAATGTAATTAATAGTGGAGGAGTGAAGCTGATTCCAGAACAGATTGAAGCTAAATTGATCGGCAAAATAAGTAACCGATTTTTTGTAACTGGACTTCCTGATACTGTTTTAGGAGAAAAATTAGTTTTGGTTATTGAAGGTGAAAAACAAGACTTTCCAGCCGATTTCTTTGATGTTTTGGGAAAATATGAAAAACCGAAAGAAATTGTGTTTGTTTCAAAATTTAAAGAAAACGAAAACGGAAAGTTACTGCGAAAGCCGACCTTGCAATCTTGAAGAAATTTCAAATTAAAAATTCCAAATTCCAATGTTTTTAGTTTAGAACTTTGTCAAAGTTAGACAACGAAGTACCAATATCAGAAATTAAAAAAATCCAAATTCCAAGTTTAAGATTGGAATTTGGAATTTTAAATATTGATTTATTCCATAAATAATTGGAATTTGCAATTTAAAAATATTGGAATTTAAATTAAGCTTTACGTTCCAAAAGTGCCATGTAGAATCCGTCAAAACCAGATTCTGAAGCCAGCATTTTACGGTCTTCAACAAAAGTAAATTGTTGTCCGATTTCTGTTTTTAAGAATTTCTCTACCTGCTCCTGATTTTCTGATGGTAATATAGAACAAGTTGCGTAAACTAATTTACCACCTGGTTTTACGATTTTAGAATAGTTTTCTAAAACTTCACTCTGTACTTTACGAATATTATCAATAAATTCAGGCTGTAATTTCCATTTAGAATCTGGATTTCTCTTTAAAACTCCTAAACCACTGCAAGGGGCATCAATTAAAACACGGTCTGCTTTCTCGTGTAGTTTTTTAATCACTTTTGTGCTGTCGATAATACGGTACTCAATATTAAAAGCACCGTTTCTTTTAGCTCGTAACTTTAGTTGTTTTAATTTGCTTTCGTATAAGTCCATTGCAATCAACTGACCTTTATTTTCCATTAAAGAAGCCATATGCAATGTTTTTCCTCCAGCTCCAGCACAAGTGTCAACAACACGCATTCCAGGTTTTACATCCAAAAATCCTGCAACTAATTGCGAATTGGCATCTTGAACTTCAAAAAGACCTTGTTTAAAAGCATCTGTTAAAAATACGTTTGCTCTTTCTTTTAAAACAAGAGCTTCTGGCTGATCTTTCAAATATTCTTTTTCAATATTTAAATCCATCAGAGTATTTCTAAGGTTTTCTTTAGTACCTTTTAAAGTATTGGTTCTAAGAATAACTTTTGCCGGCTGATTTTGTGCGGCAATTTCTTTTGCCCACACTTTTTCACCCAATTCTTTAACTCCTAATTCGTCCATCCAATCTGGAATAGATTCTTTTAGAGCTCTATTTTTAGATAATTCGTCAAAACGACCTTTTATTTTTCTTTCAGGAGTTCCTTCCAATTGTCTCCAATCAGGAATTGGATAACCGCGAAGAACAGCCCAAACGGCAAACATCCTCCATAAATTATCTCTGTCATAAGGTTCCTTAACATCTGCAATTTCTGCGTATAATCGTTTCCAACGAACAATTTCGTATATCGTTTCAGCAACAAACTTCCTGTCAGAACTTCCCCAACGTTTGTCTTTTTTTAATGCTCTTGCTACCACTTTGTCTGCATATTCTCCTTCATTGAAAATTGCATTTAAAGAGTCGATGGTAGTATAAACTAAATTTCTGTGTAATCTCATTTTTAATATTTGAGTTGCAAAGGTACTATTAATTGATTGAAAGTTAAATTTTTAATACTGAATCTTAATTCAGATTCTCATTAAAAGAAAAAAACACTCTAAAAGATAGAGTGTTTTTTTGAATTATTTAAAAGCGTTTATTTAATAATACGCGTTAATCCAATATTTTCTGGCGCATGAAGCACCATTGGGAATTTCTCTATTTTTACAGAACTGCTGTCTAGTCCAAAAGCTCTTTCTTCAGATAAACTCAGTTTTTTAATAAAGAAGTAAGAATTCATGATAATGTTTTCATGCCATCTTAAATCGTTGTCGTTTGATAAGAATTTCTCAGATAAAACAAATTTAAAGTCTCCAATAATATTGTTTTTGTTTAAAGATTCGTAACGGCTTGTAATATCCACTTCGCCGCGTTTCACCATGTCTTTGATAACTTCTCTAAACATCAAATTGATTTTAGTAGGTTCTCTAAAACCTAAATTAAAGTCAATTCTATAAATATCGTCTTTAGCGATTTCTGTTACTTTATACTGTGTTTTATAAGGTTCTGTCAAGATATTAACGTGAACAAACCAATAAATATCAGCTCTTTTTGGGCGTTTTTGCAGAATAGAATAAATTACTTTTTCTTCCAATTCATCAACTCGATTTGCATTGGTCATGTAAACTAAGTGTGTCGCATATTTCGGAATAGATAAATCTTGGCTTAGTTCTACTAATACACGTTTGTAGTCATCAATTTTAACCACTTTCGTGTAGTTTTTATTAATTTTCTTAGCTAGGTACCAAATAGTCATTACAGAGATCAGCATACTTGCAATAATCAATGTTACATAACCACCTTCGGCAAATTTGGTGATATTAGCAAAAAGAAAACTAAATTCAATCAAAAGATAAATTGTGATCAACGGAACCATGAAATATAATTTCACACGTTTCATGATTAAGTAATAATTCAACAAAATCGTGGTCATGATCATACATAAAATAATGGCTAGACCATACGCATGCTCCATGTTTCCAGATTTTTCAAAGTGTAAAACGATTCCAACACAACCAAAAAACAATAACCAGTTGATTGACGGAATGTATAATTGACCTTTTACTTCTGTTGGATATTTGATTTTTACTTTAGGCCAGAAATTCAAACGCATAGCTTCATTTATCAAAGTAAATGATCCGCTGATAAGCGCTTGAGAAGCAATTACAGCTGCTAATGTTGCCACTACAATTCCGAATGGTAAAAACCAATGCGGCATAATTAAGTAAAACGGATTCCCGTTTTCTCCACCTAGTTGCTGCAACGTACTTCCTTCATGGTGAATTAAATAAGCTGCTTGTCCGAAGTAGTTTAAAACTAAAGTTGTTTTTACAAAAATCCAGCTGATTCTGATGTTTTTTCTTCCACAGTGTCCCATGTCAGAGTATAAAGCTTCAGCTCCAGTTGTACATAAAAATACAAAACCAAGAACAAAGAAACCATCAGGATGAATCGATAATAAATGATAAGCGTAATATGGATTAATGGCTTTAATTACTTCTGGAAAATTAATAACTTGTATAGCTCCTAAAGTTCCCAGCATCGCAAACCATATTAACATCATTGGTGCAAAGAATTTACCAACGAGTTTAGTTCCGAATTGCTGAATCGTAAATAAAACAAATAAGATCGAAATAACAATATAGACAATGGTTTGTGTTTCCATTGTTGGATAAAATGCCCTAATTCCTTCTACAGCAGATGAGATTGAAATCGGCGGTGTTATAATTCCGTCTGCAAGAAGGGCACTTCCTCCAATGATGGCGGGCACAATGAGCCATTGAATTTTTGTTTTCTTGACTAATGCATATAGTGCAAAGATTCCACCTTCACCATGATTGTCTGCACTTAAGGTAATAAGTACATATTTAATTGTAGTTTGTAATGTCAAGGTCCAAAACACACAAGAAATACCTCCTAAAACAATATCGGCATTAATCGTGTGATCGCCCAGAATAGCCTTCATTACGTACAATGGAGATGTTCCAATATCTCCATAAATAATCCCTAAAGTAATCAATAAACCCCCAATAGACAACTTACTATGTAAGTTTTTATGCGATGCGCTCATGTATATTTTTATAAAAGACGGTTGCAAATTTACTGTTTTAAAACAAATTAGAAGCAATTAAAATTAAAAAGATAAAAAAAAGCACAATCGTAAAATTGTGCTTCTATTTTAATGATAAATTGAAATATTGTTAACCTCTTCTTCCGCCGCCTCTTGAATTTGAGCCGCTTTCTCTCTGTGTCTGTCCTCCTCTTGATTCTTGACTAACTCTTGGAGACTCAGAACGCTGAGTGTTTTGAGGTCTTGCAGTGTTTGATCTGCTTTCAGAATAGTTTCTTGAAGGCTCGGTTCTTTGAACTGGAGCAGACTGAGTATTCACTCGATTTGAACTTGCTCTGTTTTCAGAATAATTTCTAGGAGCATCACTTGTTTGTGAAGATTGTCTGTTACTATAACCTCTATTTTCTGAATTTCCTCTTGAAGCAGGAGTAGTAGCCGAATTATTTCTGCCATAATCTGATCTTTGAGTATTTTCAGTTCTTACAGGTGCGTTTACTGTTGCAGTATTGTCTCTGTTAGTATTTGCTGTACGATTTGTGTTGTAACCTCTATCAGAAGCTGTTCTGTTAGTGTTATAATTTGTATTCGTACTTCTGTTTTCTGAATAAACTCTTCCAGTATTCGATCTGTTAGTGTTGTAAGTGTTTGAATTTCTATTAGATTCTCTGCTTGCAATTCTTCTTTGATCTAAATCGTATCTGTTGCCGACATTAGAATGTCTTTGAGCAAAGCTGTAATTTGGTTTCATTCTTTCGTAACCATATGTACGTCTTGTTTCATAAATAGCTGGAGCTCTGTAACTTCTTCTAGTGTTTACGTAGTTGTAGCTGTTGTGAACATTGATACATACATTTATGTTATTTCTGTATCTATACACAGGATAAGGTCTCCATGCAGAATAGTATGTTGGATAGTAACCCCAATACCATGTTGAATAGTATGGTCTGTAGTTAGTAACCCAGAAAGAAGTATAAATTACTGGAACAACACTATAAACAGGCTCATAAATATAGTTGTCGCCATATAAATAAGAGTTTCCAACAACCTGAACACTTACTTTATTATAATTATCTCTTTCAACATCAATAGTAGCAACGTCTTGGTAAACATCACGATCCAAAACAGCTTGAATAATTACAACATGGGTTCTGTCTTCTACAGATTCAATTACACGCAGGTAATCAACTTGGTCGTCGCCATTTAAATCAAGGTTAGAAATTTGATATTTAGGATCGTTTAATCTTCTTTCAAAATCTTGAAGATTTGCAGATTCTCCAAACATAGAAGCTACTGCTCTTAAATCTAAATTATCGCTTATATCTGAATTTTTGGCGTATACAGTAGCTCCGGCTTGTGCTTGACATGAACTGATTGCTAATGCAAATAGGGCTATTATAAGTAATTTCGCTTTCATGACTAAATCATATTAAATTATTTGTATTAGTAGATATCCAATTACTGTGCCACAAAATAATTTTATTGCTTTTAGATTTTATGTTGTTGATAATGAGTGTGATTTTATTGGGTGCTTTATCTTCTAATAGTTAAATAGATATTTAGTGCTGTGTACATAAACGGAAGTATGATGTCTTTAGCACGTAAACCTGAGTCATTATAATATGAACTTCGTTCTCTATCTGCATTCCTTTTTGGATTTATATTTTGACGATCTGTGAGGATAGCCGAGTTTGCACTTCTATTTTGATTCTTTAATATAATATTGATAGATGCTACATCTTGATATATATTGGGACTTATTTCAGATTGAATTTTTATTATTTGAATGTTGTTCTCGATTTTATCTGAAACTTTTAAGTAATCAACTTTTCCATCATCATTTAAATCAAGATTTGAAATTCGATCTTGGGGATAATTTATTTTTTTCTCAAAGTCTGCGAGATCTGCAGATTCTTCAAATAGTAAGCCTACAGCATTTAAATCTAAGTTTTCTTGTACGTAAGAACTGTTAGGATATACGTTAACTTTTTGTGAATGAGCTGAATTCATAAATAATAGTAAGATTCCAGTTAAAACTATAATTCTCATATTTTTTTTTTTTACAATTGTAAGAAATATACTTCAATTATTATGCCAGAAAAAATCATTTGAATTGTTAGAAATAATCGTATTTTAGCATTAACCAAATTTTGAATTCTTATGAAAAAACTCGCTTTATTTTGTGGTATTTTTATTTTATTGATGTCTTTTAAAACATTTAATTATAAAACTAAAGTTTGCTACAGCGGCGGTTTTACATCAATGACTGTAGATACCTTATTTAAAGATAGAATTAGCATAAGAGCAATTCTAATTGATAAAAATAAAATTTGGTATGGTGCTGATAATTCGCGTTTTGGATATTATGACCTAGATAAGAAAGAGAAATTTGAAGAGCATATTTACCGAGATACGCTTAAATTAGAATTTAGAAGTATTGCTCAAACTTCTAAAGATATATTTCTACTGAGCGTCGCAAATCCAGCTTTACTTTATTCTGTATCAAAAAAAGATCGTAAAGTTAAATTGGTTTATAAAGAAGTTAATCCCAAAGTTTTTTATGATAGCATGCAGTTTTGGAACGATAAAGAAGGAATTGCAATTGGTGACCCGACAGAAGATACTTTTTCTGTTATTGTTACTCGCGATGGAGGAGAAACTTGGACTAAATTATTATCTGATAAATTACCAACAAATGCTACCGGAGAAGCTGCTTTTGCTGCCAGTAATACGAATATTGTAATAAAAGGAAATGATACTTGGCTGGTTTCTGGAGGAAAAAAATCACGTGTTTTCTATTCGCCAGATAAAGCAAAAACATGGAAAGTAATTGAGACTCCAATTGTGCAGGGAAAGGAAATGACAGGAATTTTTACGGCCGATTTTTACGATTCTAAACAAGGATTTATTGCTGGTGGAGATTATGAATTTCCGAATAAAAAACTAGATAATAAAGCTTTTACAAAAGACGGAGGAAAAACTTGGGAATTAATTGGCCAGAATCTAGGATTTGGCTATGCATCATGTGTGCAATATGTTCCAGGAGGAAGCGGTAGAGAAATTATTTGTGTGGGTTCTGAAGGAATACAATATTCTCAAAATGGAGGTGAAAACTGGACACAGCTTTCTACAGATTCAAAGCTTTTTACCATCCGATTTGTCAATCGTAATACTGCAATTGCTGCGGGACACAATAAAGTAGTTCGACTTAACTTTAAATAAAAAAATAAGAACCCTAAATAATAAAGTAAGTATTATTATATAGGGTCCTTATCACTGTTGTTTCGTATTTGAATTTAATCTTTACCAGCTTTATCTCTATATTGCTGTAGTAATTTTCGATTAAAGTCGTCTTCAGATTTTTTAAGCTTTAGTATTTTTTTTGCTGAAAGCACTTTCTTTAAGCTTGTCATGTATTTTTCTCGAAGCACATATAATTCCTTATCTGTACTTTCTATTTGCGATAGTAATGTTACTGCGTCTTTATCTGAAAGATTATTGATGTTGTCATCATTTAATTTTCGCAGATAAGTTTTCATTTTCAAATGCTTTAAGTCGAATTGCTTGTCGTCGTAAGCATTGTAAATTGGCCAGAATTTTTCGGCTTCTGTAGAAGTCAGCTCTAATTCTGTTGTTAAAAAAGAAACTTTAAAAGCTTTAATTTTTTCACGCTTTTCGTCAATTTTTCCATTTTGTGCAAAAAATGAAAAACTGGTCAGAAAGAGCAGAAGCGGTAAAATATTTTTTATTTTCATTGTTAAGTTAAGTTGAGTTAAGTTTAATTTAGTTTTGTTCTGAAATTAAATGTTCTATGTTCGGACTGGTCGATAAAATATCTTCTATCGTTTCATCTTCCAAAGTAATGTCATTGTTTATTTTTTCGATATCGCTGTCATCTAATTTTTGAATTAAATCGTATTGATTTAAATTAGATTGATACGATAAATAGGTTTCTAAAGTAGCTTCGTCAAGATCATTTGATGTTGCTCTATAATTGTTCACAATTGGAATCATTAAGGCAAAACCTACTACCGCTGCCGCTACTAGAGAGAATGTTTTTTTACGTTTGTAAAAAGGAATTACTTTTACTTCTTTTTCGTTTAATTGCTGTAAAACTTTCTCTGAAAAATCATCAAAATAATGCTCGGGAGTTTTAAATCCAGATTTTATTTTTGGTTCGTTTTCTAATTTAAATGTTTTCATAATACCTATAAGATAGTTTTAGTTACAAAAGGTTTAATTTGATGTAACATATAATTCGATTTTTTTTACTGCATGATGATAAGACGCCTTCAAAGCTCCCACAGAAGTACCTAAGATTTCTGCTATTTCTTCGTATTTTAATTCTTCAAAATATTTCATTTTGAAAACCAGCTGTTGTTTTTCTGGAAGTGTTACAATTGCTTTTTGAAGTTTGATTTGAATTTCATCTCCATCAAAATAAAGATCTGCTTTTAGGTTGTCAATTGTTTTATTCTGCAGATCTTCGGATGAAATACCGCTTAATTTTGCTTTTTGAGATAAAAAAGTCAAAGCTTCGTTTGTAGCAATACGATACATCCATGAAAAAAGTTTACTTTCACCTTTAAAGTTTTTAAGATATTGAAAGACTTTTACAAAAGTATTCTGCAAGACATCATCGGCATCATCATGATTCAAAACAATGTTTCGAATATGAGAATACAAAGGTCTCTGATAATCAGATAGGAGTTTTTGAAACGCTGCATTTTGCGTTTCAGGGTTTAATAATTGTTTTATAAATTCCTTCTCGTCTATCAAACTTTTTGTTTTGTAAACCTTCTTAATATAACTTAGACTGAATTTAAAACAAAAGGTTTAATCAACACCTTTAAGTTTAGAATTCTGACTGTTCTTCTTCTTTAGCAGGAGTTGTTGCAGCTGGGGCTGGAGTAGCAGCAGGTTTTTTCTGTGCTGGTTCCGCTTGGGTTTCTGGTGAATAAACTGGTGTAGTTACTATAGGTTCTTCTACTTTAGGTTTAACTGGGAAATAAATTTCAGTAACTAATTTAGACGAGCCTTTAACATCCAATTTACTTAGTGTCCAAATTTCAAGATGCGACCAGCTTAATTCTGGGGTAATCTTTTCTTTGTTTATAAAGGCTGTTGTTTTGGCAATAGCTTCATCTCTATGAGAATAATCTCCGGTAAGCGTAGTTTTTACGGCATCAAATCCGTTAAGTTTTCCAGAAAGAATGTCACTTCCAGAACTAATAGAAATTTCTTTATTAATAGGTAAACAGATAGAGATTTTAGCTAAACCTGTTTTAGTGTCGTACGTATGATAAATAATAAAAGGCTTTCCGCTTGCAGATAATCCGTTTGTTTCGCTAAAGTGAATAAGCTTCGGAATTACAATTCGGGCATTTTTGTTTACTTTTTCTATCTCACTTGTAAAAGTTTGTTTTATATATGGAGTTTCAGTTTTTTTAACCAATCCATCAACTTTGACAGCATAAGTTTTTGTTTCGTAATCAAGGTTTTTATCAATATTGGCTAAACTTTTTTCATAAATAGTACCAATAACTCTGTCAGAACCTCCATGTAATGCAGTGTAAATTTTGAAAAGAAAACTCATAGTTCCTTTTCCTTTCCAGGTAACTTTAGTTTTTCCGTTCAAGGTATCTTTTAAAGTCCAGCTCACATCTGCTTCTGTACCTTCATATTTCATTTTTTGCTCAATGCTTTCACCATCTTTTGTTTTCAAGATGATTGCATTTCCTTTTCCTTCAACCCCGTCCCAATAAAAAGAAGCGCCGCTTCCGCTTGTTTTGTTCGGAAAAGTCATTTGTATTGAAGGATCTTCAACCGACCAAGATTCAAAATCTTCGTAATTTCTAAAATCATTAAGATAATTGTAAACCGTTGCACGAGGCGAATTGATTACTTTGCTTCTTTCTACATCAAAAATTCCTTTTTGTGTAGCAACAAAAACGGTAAGGGCAACAAGACTTAATAACGCAAAAAGAAATAAATACTTAAGAATTTTCATTGGTAGATTGTTTGGTTTCGTAAAGTTATAAATTTTATTGTGAGTCTTACTAATAACCAATAATTATTAGGTTTTATTTTGCTGTGATATACTTTTTTATCGAAAAAAGACCCTTTTAAATTTGAAGATAATTATCTTTTAAAGAAAATTTTAATCAAAAATAAAATTGCGATGAATAGTAAAAAAACAAGTAATACTTTATAATTTCCTTTGTAAAAGATTTTATGCAATGCCAAATCTTTTCGATAAGCAAATATCATTACGATTACAAAAGCAATAAAAAAACACACCCCAAATATTAATTGTCCTTGACTAAACATAGCTTTAAAATTATTTTTGGCAAATTTAGAGAATTGCAGACGATTTGCTGCTAAATTGCCTTTTGATTTAATTCAGTTTTATTGCTAGATTTATATCGAAGTACCTTAAATTAGCAAAAAAAAGAAACAACTATATGAAAAAACAACTTGACGCCGTAACTGAATTTCACACCGCTTTTAAAATTGGCCACAGCGCAACACCAATTGCCGATGTTGGAGCTGAGAAAAAATTACTTCGTTACAATTTAATGAAAGAGGAAAATGAAGAATATTATGAGGCAGTTCAAAATAATGATTTAGTTGAAATTGCAGACGCACTTGGAGATATGATGTATATTTTGTGCGGTACAATTATAGAACATGGTCTTCAAGATAAAATTGAAGCTGTTTTTGATGAAATTCAGCGTAGTAATATGAGTAAGCTTGGCGAAGATGGAAAACCAATTTACCGTGAGGATGGAAAAGTAATGAAAGGTCCAAATTATTTTAAACCTGATTTTTCGAAATTACTTTAAAATCTGATTTTTATTTTTAAGTGTTTAAAATATTAGGTGACATGAAAATATTTGTAATGATGAATTAAATATAATAAATGCGAAAAGATCAAATATGGCTCACGATTTAAAATGTTATTTGTGTTGGAAAAATGAAACATCTGATAATCATTATTATTGTTATGATTGTATTCAAGTTTTAAAAAGGCATTTAGACTTAAATATAAACTTCGTTAAAAATGTACAGTATGCGGATCATTGTGTTTCTTGTGGGCAATTTGAGAATAGAAAAATTATATTAATGAATGAGGTTGTACTAATTTGTGAAATATGTATAATGTCGGAGCTGTCAGATTACGATAACAATAGATGATGAAAATTGATTATTTATAGTAAAAATAAACCCGATAAAGTTAAAATTTATCGGGTTTCTCATTTTATGTGGTTTCGATTATTGAACTTTAACTGTCCATCCGTAAGTGTCTTCAGAAAGTTTGTTTTGAAGACTTGTTAGTTTTTCTTTTAAGAAAGAAGCGTATGAATTCTCGATTGGAGCCATTTCATAATATTCATCTTGATAAGAGAAGCCTTTAATTACGCTGATAACTGCAGCAGTTCCAGCTCCAAAAATTTCTTTTAAAGATCCGTTTTTAGCAGCTTCAACTAATTCTGAAACAATTACTGGACGAACTTCTACTTTAAGACCTTCTTTTTCAGCCATTGCGATCAAACTTTTTCTAGTAACACCATCCAAAATTCTTTCGCTTGTTGGAGCAGTCAATAAAGTATCGTTGATTCTGAAGAAAACGTTCATTGTTCCAGCTTCTTCTAATTTTGTGTGCGTTGCATCATCAGTCCAGATAACTTGTTGGAAACCATCTTTGTTTGCCAAGTTAGTTGGGTAAAATTGTGCAGCGTAATTTCCAGCAGCTTTCGCGGCACCAATTCCGCCATTTGCAGCTCTACTGTAATGTTCAGCAATAATTACTTTTACTTCACCTCCGTAATAAGCTTTTGCAGGAGAAAGTAAAATCATGAATTTATATTCGTCAGAAGGATTGGCGATAACTCCAGGTCCTGTAGCAATCATAAACGGACGGATATACATACTTGCTCCGTTTCCTCTCTGAATCCAGTCTTTGTCTACTTTCAATAATTCATTTAAACCATCCATAAAAATAGATTCTGGAATTTCTGGCATCGCCATTCTTACTGCAGAACTATTAAAACGTTTGTAGTTTTCATCCGGTCTAAACAACCAAACATCATTATTGTCATCTTTATAAGCTTTCATTCCTTCAAAAATAGCTTGACCATAATGGAAGACTTTTGAAGATGGATCCATCAAAATAGGAGCATAAGGTTTAATGACAGGATTTTGCCATTGTCCGTTTTTAAAATCGCATTCGAATAAATGGTCTGTAAATACAGCACCAAAACTTAAGTTGTCAAAATCTACTTCGTTTATTTTTGTAGAAGTAGCTTTTATGATTTCAATTTTGCTTGTTTGAGTTGTACTCATAGTTATGTAAGTTTTTTGTGAGATATTTCACGGTCGAGAATCTAACGTGATGATATCATGTAAAATAGAATTTATTGAATGCAAAATTAAGTAAAATAATGTAAAAAGCTTAGTGAAAATTCATTATTTACTGCTTTTGATTGAGATTTATTTATCCTATAATAAACTCAAATATTTAATTCGTTTTTATAAAGATTTTATGAAAAAACTATCGATTTTTAAGGCTTTACGCATTAGTTTTGACTAATTTTGAATATTAAAATGGCTTGAAAATCAATAAAAAGCTATTACAAATTTCGAAAAAATGAAAAGGGAAATAATTAAAACGCTAGACGGCTCAACTACAATTCGTTTGCCAGAATGGGATGAATGTTACCATTCAAAACATGGTGCAATTCAAGAAGCTAAACATGTATTTATTAAAAACGGACTTGATTTATTTGAGCAGCCAATAAGTATATTAGAAATAGGTTTTGGAACAGGTTTAAATGCCTTTATTACTTTTTTAGAAGCTGTCCGTAAAAAACAGAATATTGATTACGTTGGAGTAGAGGCTTATCCCGTTGATGTAAATGAAATTCTGGAAATGAATTATGCTGAAGAACTGGAAGCATTGGAATTTGAGAACATTTTTGAAAAAATGCATAAAAGTGAATGGGATAAAAAGGTAGAAATTTGCGATCTGTTCTCGTTAACCAAAAGGAAACAATTTTTTCACGAAATAAACGACTTTGAAATTTTTGATTTGATTTACTTTGATGCCTTCGGATATAGAGTACAACCGGAGCTTTGGAGTACAGAAATTTTTCAGAAAATGTACAATAGTTTAAAGCCAAACGGTGTTCTTGTAACTTATGCAGCGCGTGGAGTTGTTAAAAGAAGTATGATCGAAGTTGGGTTTACAGTAGAAAAATTGGCAGGTCCTCCAGGGAAAAGAGAAATGTTTCGAGCTTTTAAAAAGGTTTAAATGAACTATTTAGAATTATTCTAGATTGATTTATATGTTTTAAGAAAACGTATTCGTTGCTAAATTTTTTAAAAAAATAAGTTAAAAGTAGTATTTATGTTGGATATTTGATTAAATTTGCTCGAGTTTAAAAAAATAGATAACCCCCGAAAATCTTATTTTATTATGTCAAAAATGATGTTTGATTACACGAAATCAATACTTGAAAGAGTAAGTTTCGACCCGGTACTTTTCTGCAAGGAGTTAGAAAAAGCTATCAAAACACTGTTACCTTACGAAATGGAACAATTGCAAGAATGGTTATTAAATTTCATTATTGAAAAACCAGAATTAAAACAGAGTCTACAGCTAATTAAAGTATAAGAGAAAAGGAGCCAAAATTGGCTCCTTTTTTTTATGCTTTCTTTTGTAAAGGACTAATGATTTGAACATTCTGAAAAACAATTGCTCCTTTTACAACGCCGGCAATTGTAGATCTGATCGCATCAATGATTTGCATTTTTAATTCGCTCTTTGGGTAAATTAAACTTACCTCACGAGCAGGTTTTGGTTCCTTAAAATTACGTAGTTTCAGTTTGTCGGAATCTTTTAAGTCTAAGGTGTGCAAGTACGGAAGTAACGTTGTACCAAGGCCTTCGTCTGCTAATTTAATCAGGGTTTCAAAACTGCCGCTTTGAATCTGAAAATTAGTCTGATCGATGTCGGAACCATTTTTGCATAAATTAAGAATTCCGTCTCTAAAGCAGTGTCCGTCTTGTAAAAGAAGGATTTCATTTAAATTTAAATCAGAAACTTCTATTTCCTGCTTTTGAAAACTAGCATGATGCTCAGGAATATAAGCCACAAATGGTTCGAAGTATAAAACTATTTCTTTGATTTTTTCATCTTCCAGCGGCGTTGCGGCAATCGCGGCGTCCAAATGTCCATTTTTTAGCTTTACAATAATTTCGTCAGTATTAAGCTCTTCGATTAAGAGTTTTACTTTGGGATATTTTTTAATGAAATTATTCAAAAACATCGGTAAAAGAGTAGGCATAATAGTCGGAATAATTCCTAAACGAAATTCTCCTCCAATAAAACCTTTCTGCTGTTCTACAATATCTTTTATACGATCGGCTTCGTTTACAATGTTTTTCGCCTGATTCACTATTTTTTGACCAATGTCGGTAAGTTGAATAGGTTTTTTACTTCTGTCGAAAATTAATATATTAAGTTCTTCTTCAATCTTTTGTATCTGCATGCTTAAGGTTGGCTGAGTTACGAAGCATTTTTCAGCAGCTAGAGTGAAATTTTTATGCTCAGCAACTGCTAACACATATTGTAATTGAGTTATAGTCATATTGATAGTAAATTTTGATGCAAAAATAAGAAAATATAATTTTTATTTATATAAAATTCATGAAACTTACTTTAAATTTGTAGTAAATTAGTGTAAAAATTAAATTATGAAAACAAATATTTTAGGATTACCTGTAAAAGAATCAGAAGAATTAGTAAAAGAGTTGAATGTATTATTATCAAACTTTCAGGTATATTATCAAAACTTGAGAGGGATTCACTGGAACATTCGAGGAAAACGTTTTTTTGATTTACACGTAAAATTCGAAGAATTATATACAGATGCACAATTAAAAATTGATATGATAGCCGAAAGAGTTTTGACAATTGGGGGAACTCCACTGCATACTTTTGAGGACTATATTAAAAATAACAAATTAACTGTTGGAAAAAATATTTCTAATGATGAAAAAGCTGTTCAGTTAATTGTTCATTCGTTATCAGATTTGTTAAAAATTGAAAGAGACATACTAAACAAATCTGACGAAATTAACGATGAAGGTACTAATTCTATGATGAGTGACTTTATTGCTGAGCAGGAAAAAACAATTTGGATGATGAATGCTTGGTTAGAAGAAACTCTTTAAAATATTGTTTGTTAACGATTTAAAAGCAGAACAGCATAAAAATTGCGTTCTGCTTTTTTGTTTATGTTAAATTTCTATAAAAATCTCTTTGATTTTATTTGTTTAACGCTATTTTTGCTTCAATGAAATTAGTTGCTCGCATATTATTATTCATTTTTATTGCCTTCTTATCGACCCCGACAATTGTTCAGGCGATAAAGAAAGGGAATAATACAGTTGTATCTTTTAGTATAGCTGAAGAAGAAGTACATAAAGAGCTGAAAAATGTTATGCATCATCCATCAATTTTGGAGCATGAAGTTATAATTCCGGTTTACATCGAGAAAAAAACAATCATATCTGAAAATATTGTAAAACTTGACAATATTTCTCCGAGCATATTTGCTCCACCTCCCAATTTAGTATAATACTTCCGATTATTTGATCTTTAGCCGCATTTGAATTTAAGCAAATGGGGTAAATCTTTAATGAATAATTTTTTTAGTATTGTATTATGACAAAAAAAATCAATCTTTTTGCCAACCTTAAGTCTGATTTTGCGTCAGGTTTAGTGGTTTTCTTGGTGGCTCTTCCATTGTGTTTAGGTATTGCAATGGCTTCTGGGGCGCCGTTATTTTCTGGAATTATTGCTGGTGTTGTAGGCGGTATTGTGGTAGGTTATTTAAGCCAGTCACATATTAGTGTATCGGGTCCAGCTGCTGGGTTGACAGCTATTATTTTAACCGCAATTACCGATTTTGGAGCTTTCGATGTATTTTTAATGTCTGTTTTTATTGCAGGATTAATTCAATTAGCATTAGGATTTTTAAAAGCCGGAAGTATATCCAACTATTTCCCAACAAATGTAATTGAAGGAATGTTAGCTGGTATTGGAATCATCATCATCTTAAAACAAATCCCTCATGCTTTTGGCTACGATGCTGATTTTGAAGGTGACCAAGCCTTTATACAAAATGATGGAAGTAATTCTTTTTCGTTTTTGTTTGATCTTTTAAATCACATTCAATTAGGAGCTGTGGTAGTTTCTTTAGTCTCACTGATAATATTGCTTTCGTGGGAGAAAGTACCATTTCTAAAAAGAATAAAATTAGTTCCAGGAGCACTAGTTGCAGTTATTGCTGGGGTTGTTTTAAACGAAATATTTGTATCAACAGGAAGCGCTTTGGCAATTGGAAAAGAACATTTGGTTTCTTTGCCAGTTCCAAAATCTTTTGATGAATTTAAATCAATTATAATTACGCCAAACTTTGCCGCTGTTTCAAATCCGCAGGTTTGGGTAGTTGCTGTTACAATTGCCATTGTTGCTTCTATTGAAACACTTTTATGTATTGAAGCCTCTGATAGAATGGATGCTCAAAAACGATACACAAACACAAATGTTGAATTAAAAGCGCAAGGTCTGGGTAATATAATAAGTTCTCTTTTAGGAGGACTTCCTATGACATCTGTTGTAGTGCGTTCGTCAGCCAATAATAATGCTGGTGCAAAATCTAAAATGTCTACTATTATTCATGGTGTACTTTTGTTAATAAGTGTATTATCGATTCCAGCAATTTTAAACAAAATTCCGTTGGCAACATTGGCAACAGTTTTAATTTTAGTGGGTTATAAATTAGCAAAACCAGCAACTTTTATGCATTTCTGGGAAAAGGGGAAATACCAGTTTGTCCCTTTTATTGCAACTTTGGTCTTTGTCGTTGCGACAGATTTGCTAAAAGGTGTTGCGTTGGGAATTATTATTAGTATCATTTTTGTTTTAAGAGGAAACTTAAAAAGAGCTTATATCTTCAAAAAAGAAGAATATGAAGACGGTGATATTATTCACATCGATTTAGCGCAGGAAGTTTCATTTTTAAATAAAGCTGCGATCAAACAAACGCTGAATGAAATTCCTGAAAATTCAAAAGTAATTATCAATGCTCATGATACAGAATATATTGCACATGATGTTTTAGATTTGATTCGTGAATTTAAAGAAACAAGGGCAATTGATGATAACATTAAAGTCAAACTTAAAGGCTTTAAAGAAGCATACGAATTAGAAAATACACCAGATAATAACAATCACGTTACTATTGAACATTATTATGATGTAGCAAAAAGGGAAGTGGTTAAAAAAGAAGTTGTTAAAGGAGAATAATTAAAATAAGGTGTTTTTAAGGAGGAAGAAATCTTAAAATTTAAGTAACTTTACCTCAAGTTCTTTTTTGAGAAGATTATAACTTAAAAATTACCACAAAAAAATAAAAAAATGAGAAAGTTTTATGAGCAGTTATTAGAAAACAATAAAAAGTGGGTAGAGAATTCATTGGCATTAGATCCAAATTATTTTGCTGATTTAGCAAAAGGTCAGTCGCCGCCATTATTATGGATTGGATGTTCTGACAGCCGTGTTCCTGCAAACGAAATTGTTGGTGCAAAACCAGGTGAAGTTTTTGTTCACCGTAATATCGCAAATATGGTTGTGCATTCTGATATGAATATGCTTAGTGTTCTAGATTATGCTGTAAATGTATTAAAAGTAAAACACGTTATCGTATGCGGACATTATGGATGCGGAGGTGTAAAAGCTGCAATGGGACACCAATCTGTTGGAATTATTGATAACTGGCTGCGTCACATAAAAGATGAATACCGTCTGCACGATAAATACTTAAACTCAATTGAGGACGAAACAGAACGTTTTAATGCTTTTGTTGAAATCAATGCAAAAGAGCAGGTTTACAATTTAGCTAAGACTTCTATTGTACAAAATGCATGGAAAAATGGTCAGGATTTAATGCTTCACGGATGGGTTTACGGATTAAATTCAGGTTTTGTAACCGATTTAAATGTAAATATCGCGTCGAATGATGAACTAGACGAAGTTTATCAATTAGATCTTTAATAGATAAAAAAATCGCCCTCAAAAGGGCGATTTTTTTTATTCATTTTCATCTAAGTTTTCGTTAAATGCAGATGGAAGCATTGTTGGGATAAACTTGATTAATATTGGTAATAACAAACTTCCTCCTGGAAGTAAAAATATCGTAAGCGATGGAATTGTTTTACAAATGTCCAAAAGCTGTTTTTTGACTTTCTTTTTTTCCTTTGCATCCAAATCTCTTGTTGTAGAGTATGCTAATAAAACAACGAGTTCTTTACTCTGCATAATTTCTCTTACCAATCGGTTTTTGTTTCTTGTGATCAATTTTATAACGCTGTGCGTCATTTGATCGTAAAAATGCTTAACAGGGTTCGAGTAATTAAAATACGGAATTTTACTTTTATGAGTTGTGATAAAAGCGTTTGTTGTTGCAATACTTTGGGCTGTAAATTCATCTGTAACACCCATCATTGATCCTAAAGAATATAAAAAATAAGCTTCTTCATTTTCAACAACACCATCACTCCAAAGTGCCATTCCAGCCATATCAATTAAATAATATTGCTCTAATTTGTTGCTGAAATAATCTAACTGCAAGGTTTCTAAAGTATCTACAGTAACTTTAGAGAATTTAGAATAACGAATAGAAGCTTCGAATAATTTAATCAATAAATCATCGTGCTGTGATTTTACCGTTTTAGTTTTTAGCGCTAAACCCACAATACCAAGAACTGTTTCTTCAATACGTTTTAGATATTTTTCTGGAATTTCGCCATGAGCCAAATATTGTCTGAAAGCCAAAACATCAATAAACAATAAAGCATTGGTTACTAAATGCGAAAAGTTTTTGCTGATGATGCTGTCATTCGTCTGAACTCTTTGGTCAATAATGCTTTCCAGAGAGAGGGAAGGAGTATCTTTTGGAAGTAAAATTTTAAACAAGTTAAATCCTTCTGGATTCATTTGTTTGTAAAACTTTAAAACTTCTGAGATGAAATTTTTAGGTTCCGAGTTTCTTTTCTCTAAACAAAAAACATGATAGAGTGTATTAAGTAAAGCTACTTTAGAAATTTCGGTTTTAAACCAGCCTTTTATCGGAATCGGAATCTGAGAATCTATAGCAATAATATGACCATAAATAAATCCCGTTTCTCTTACTTTATAGTAAAACGATTCTACTGTCTCAAAAGGAATTGCTTCTGAAAACTTCTGTTCACTAAAAAACTTATCTATCCAGCCGTGTGCTGATGGGTTAATCATTGACTTAATTTTGCTAATGCAAAGCTATGTCTTTTTCTTGTTTTAGGATTCATTTTAAAATGAAATAACCACTAGATTTTGTTAAAAATAGTGGTTATTGTATTTTCTTATTTGATGATTCCTGCACAAGCAACTCTTCCGCCGGCATTTCCTGTAGGCTGGGTTGTAAAATCATCTGTTCCTGCATGAACGATTAAACCTTTGCCAAGAACATCTTTGTTAGAATCTCCACATCCAACGCACCATTCGTCAGTAGTTAAAGTGATCGATCCATTACCTTTTGCATCTGCAGTAAAGTTTCCGATATCACCTTTATGATATTCGCCAACTCCCCATTTTCCGTGTTTTTTAAAAGTTGGATTCCAGTGTCCTCCAGCAGAGCTTCCGTCTGCAGCACTACAATCTGCTTTTTCGTGAATATGTATAGCGTGAACCCCTGGTTCTAGTCCAGTCATTTTTGCAGTGAAAGTAACTTTTCCATTTTTCTCCGTAAAAACAGCAGTTCCAGTAACCTTACTGTTGCTTTTTGGTTCTAATGCAACTGTTAATGTTTTTGCATCACTTGATTTTGTATTTGTCTTACAGCCAATGATTACGGCTGTAATTATAGCGAAAGAAACAATTAGTTTTTTCATATATATGGGCATTTTAGTTAAATATTAAGTAAATTTAACATAAAAGAACGGAATGGCTTAACTCTAAAAGTTAAAAAAAAGTCAAACTATTCGTTATAATTTAATATCGATTGAGCACATGACACGGAAATATTGCGTAAATTCGTATGGTTTTAAGGAATAATTTCTGAGATCATCCTGCTCTAATTCGCTCATATTTAATTCTTAACTATTATGATTAAAAAGATTTTTACTCTCGTTTTTCTTAGTTCAATATTGCTTTCCTGCAATATTTTTAAATGTAAAAAAAGTGATGCAGTTTCAAAACTCGACGGAACTTGGGAACTGAATTATATCACTGGTCCAAAGATTACTTTTGATGGTCTATACCCAAATAAGAAACCTACAATAATTTTCAATACAAAAGAAAACCAAGTTTCGGGCAATAATAGCTGTAATTCTTATACGGGAAAATTGGTTGTAAATGGAAATAAAATTGATTTTACCCAGCCAATGGCAGTTACCAAAATGATGTGTCTGGACGGACAACAAGGTGAACAAACTTATATGTCTACACTTCAAAAAATTACTTCATACGATATTACGGATGATGGTAAAACTTTAAATTTTATTTCTGGAGATATTGCAATGATGCGTTTTACTAAAAAATAATGCTATGAAAGCTAAAATATCTGTTATGTTCCTGATTTTTTCACTCTTAAGCTTTTCAGTTTCGGCACAGGAAAAAACAAAAAAAGAATTAAAAGAAGAAAGAGAACTAAAAAAGCAAAATGAAATTCAAGCACTTTTAGATGTCAAGAATTTTGTTTTTGAAGCACAAAAGGTTACACCGCAAGGTGGAAGATTAATTCAGCTGGATTATAATACTTATTTCTTGAATTTTAATACTGAAAAGACAACTTGCGATCTTCCTTTTTTTGGACGAGGATTTAATGTTGGATATAATAGTGACGGCGGAATTAAATTTGAAGGAAAACCTGAGAATATTAAAATCGAAAAGAAAAAGAAAAATACCATTTTAAAAGCAACAGTTCGAGGAAAAAACGATGTTTATGATCTAATGTTTAGTATTTTTTCTAATGGAACAGCTACGCTTAATGTAAATAGTAACAATAGAGCGCCAATTAGTTATGATGGAATAATTAGTGCTCCAAAGACATCGGTGAATAAATAATAGTTTTACCTATTTAAGATATAGATATACTGTTTTGGGTTTTAAAGTTTTAATAATCAGTATATTTTACTATGCATATTATTTTTAAAAACAAATTTAAAATTGAAACTATGAAAAAATTAAGTCTTATTCTTATTCTGGCTGTTGCCTCATTTTCATCTTATGCACAATCTTCTTTTAAAGAAGATGTAGATGTTTTGCAAAGTGTTTACGGGAAATCTAAAAGTGATTTAGTAAAACAATACATGAACTTGTCAGATGCTCAAGCAGCAGCTTTTACAAAGGTGTATGATGAGTACGAAACAAAACGTAAAGCGCTTGGTCAAACCAAATTTCAATTAATAAATGATTATGCAGCTAATTATGAAACTTTGACAGATGCCAAAGCCGATGAATTAGCAAAAGGTACTTTAAAAAATCATATTGATTATGAAAAACTTTACTCTAAAACTTATAGTCAAGCCAAAAAAGCGATTGGAGCTATAAATGCAGCTAAATTTATTCAGTTGGAAGTGTATCTGCAAACGATTATTCGCAGTGAAATTTTAGAATCTATTCCTTTTATCGGAGAATTGGATAAATCAAAAGTTCAATAAGGTTTTTGTAACTATAAAACAAAAAGGCAGTTATTTAGATAACTGCCTTTTTTTATTCTTTTAAACAAAATTATTTTGCTGTTTTTACTTTGTAAATTTCATTTACCATTCCGTCACGGAAACTATCTAACGTAAGTTCCCAAAACATAATTCCTCCTAATTTCTTCGCTTTTACGTATTCTGCTTTTGCTTTTATAGATTTAAGATCATCAGATGTTGCAAAAGTTTTGGTTGAAGCGTTATACCAATATGGTGCTTTTGCTTTATCATCCCAAAAGTATTTCCATCCATTTGCTTCAGTATAAGTTGTAGCAAAGTTTTTAAAATCGATGCCTTGAATATGTTCTCCAGCTTGATAAAGACCATTATTTACGTTTTCTACATTTTTCCAAGTTCTTGAATAAAAAGCACCGCCAATAACTAATTTCTCTGCAGGAACGCCTTGTTTCAATAAAAATTCAACAGCTCTATTCGTAGATTCTTCATTAGCATTTGTACTGTACAATGGAGAATGATGGCCAGTAACTTTAGAATACCCGTTTACTAAATCATAACTCATAATATTGATGCGGTTTACCAACGGAGTTACAGCTTTCCAGTCAATAGATTCGTCTAAATATTTTTGGAAACCTCCTGCAGCGAAACTCAATTCGTATTTTTTACCTAATGTAGAACGTAATATTTTTACCAGTTCAGTAAAGTTAGGCTTGTCAACAGCCTGATACAAATGACCTGGAAGCCCTTCGATTGCTGGATATTCCCAATCTAAATCTAAACCGTCAACTTTATAAGAATCGCTTATTTCTTTTACAGATTTAGCAAACTTTAAACGACCTTCTGCAGTAGAGAAAGCAGCAGAACAAGGTTCGCAGCCACCCCAGCCGCCAAGTGATAAAATAATTTTTAGCTGCGGATTTTTTGCTTTTAGAGAAACTAAGTGTTTGATTGTAGTTGAATCTTTAGGAGAATCAACACTTAATTTTCCATCTTTTAAATGGCAGAAGCTGAAAATAATTTGATTTAATTTGCCAACTTCGTATTCATCAATAAGTTTTGAATCGCCAGTGTAATAAGCGATTATGTCCATTTTTTTGTTCTTTTGAGCAAAGGTCGTCGTGATACCAAAGCACAACAAAAAAGATGCGATTAGAGTAATTTGTTTCATTATTTTGTTTTTAGCGTTTTTAGAATGTTAAATATAAAGTAATACATTGGATATTTAACTATTGTAATTCACTTTGAAAGTTAATTTTAACGAAAATTTTGCAAATCGTTGCAAAAATATTGCGAATAAAGATCTGGAAAATAACAAAAATAAACCCGCGCAGTTTCGGACTTGCGCGGGTTTAAACAAATTAAAAGCTAAAAACTATTGTAATATTAGAAGCAGTATGAATTTTCTGCAACTAATTTTTCTGCAATTTTTTCTCTCAATGCCACAACATTTGGCAGATTAGTGTATTTTGTAAAACGTTTCAATCCCATTAACATCATACGTTGTTCGTCACCTTCAGAGAAAGAAGCAATTCCTTCTTTTCCTCTTAAGTTTACAATATCAACTGCTTTATACAAGTATAATTTTGCCATAGCAATTTGCTCTTGAACTTTATCTTCGCCTTGAGCTTTTGCCAATTTTTCAGTTCTAAGAATTGTACTTTCAGCCATGTAGATTTCGATTAAGATATCAGCTGCAGCCATTAATAATTGTTGGTGAGAATCTAATTCTGGACCATATTTTTGTACGGCGCTACCAGCAACCATTAAGAAAACCTTTTTCAAGTTAGCTATGATTACTTTTTCTTCTGCAAATAATTCAGAGAAATCCGGAGTATCAAAAGAAGGAATTCCCATTAATTCTTCTTGAACTTTCATTGCTGGTCCAAGTAAATCAACGTGTCCTTTCATTGCTTTTTTGATCAGCATACCTACAGAAAGCATTCTGTTAATTTCGTTTGTTCCTTCGTAGATACGTGCGATACGAGCATCTCTCCAAGCACTTTCCATTGGAGTATCTTCAGAGAATCCCATTCCCCCAAAAACCTGAATACCTTCGTCAGAACAGTTTTGAACGTCTTCAGAAACCGCTACTTTCAAGATCGAACACTCGATAGCATATTCTTCAACACCTTTCAATTCAGCTTCCTGATGAGAAGTTCCTTCAGCTTCACGAGCAGCAATTCTGTCTTCGATGTCTTTTGCAGCACGGTAAGAAGCACTTTCTCCCGCGTAAGCGCTAGTTGCCATTTCAGCTAATTTAGAACGGATAGCTCCAAAAGATGAAATAGGAGTATTGAACTGAATTCTTTCGTTAGCATATTTTACAGCTCCAGTTGTTACTCTTCTTTGAGCATCTAAACATGCAGCAGCCAATTTAATACGACCAACGTTCAAAGCATTCATCGCAATTTTGAAACCGTTTCCTCTTTCAGACAACATGTTTTCAACCGGAACTTTTGTTTCGTTGAAGAAAACCTGACGAGTAGAAGAAGCACGAATTCCTAATTTATGTTCTTCTTCATTCATAGAAATTCCGTTTGACGGATCGTTTTCTACGATGAAACCTGTAATATTTTTATCATCACCAATTCTAGCAAAAACAATGAATAAGCTGCAGAAACCTGCATTCGAAATCCACATTTTTTGTCCTGTAATTAAATAATGAGTTCCATCTTCAGATAAAACTGCTTTAGTTTTTCCTGAATTTGCATCAGATCCAGCGCCTGGCTCAGTTAAGCAGTAAGCTCCAAACCATTCTCCAGAAGCCAATTTTGGAACGTATTTTTTCTTTTGCTCTTCAGATCCATAAAGTGTAATTGGCATTGTACCAATTCCTGTATGCGCACCAAAAGCAGTAGAGAAAGAACCAGTTGCTCCAGAAATGTAGTCGCAAACCAACATTGTAGAAACAAATCCCATTCCTAATCCGCCGTATTCTTCAGGTACTGCAACTCCAAGAAGTCCTAATTCACCTGCTTTACGCATAGAAGCTTCCGTATAAGCGTAATCTTTTTTCTCAAAACGATCTTTATGCGCCCATAATTCTTTGTCAACGAACTCCTTAACAGAGTCACGCATCATTAACTGCTCTTCCGAGAAATCTTCTGGAGTAAAGATATCCTCGCATTTTGTTTCTTTAACTAAAAACTGACCACCACGAGTCACTTTTTTTTCGATTGTATCTGCCATTGCTTATGTTTTTAGGTAAAAGATGAAAGAAGCAAGAAGCAAGATTTTAATTTAACTTGCTAATAAAGCCTGTGGTCATCTTTTGAAATTCAATTATTTTGTTTTCTAATTTTTCTGTTTTTTCCTTTGTTACATAGTCATTTTGACAAGCTATTAACAATTGTGTTTGCAATTCAAATGACGAACCTAAACTAATATTCAAATAATGTTGAAAATGTTTATTGCCTCTGTTTGAGCCCTCAGCGATATTTGAAGGCATTGAAACAGAACATCGATTCATTTGATTTGCCAAACTATAAATTTCTGATTTTGGAAAAGTGGCTGTTAGTCTATAGATGTCATTTGTAATTTCCATAGCTAAAATCCAAATTTTCAAATTCTTAAAATTGTGTCTCATGTTTTTTTGAGGCAAGATAAGAAGAAAAATTAAATGTAGGTTTTATACTACTTTTAAAAATGTTTACTCTCAGAATATTTTCATTCCAAAAATCAAGTCTTGCTTCTTGCTTCTTTCCTCTTAAAAACTACAACACTTCGTAAATCCCAGCACTTCCTTGCCCAGTCCCCACACACATAGAAACGATTCCGTATTTATTACCTCTGCGTTTCATTTCGTCAAATAACTGAACAGAAAGTTTAGCGCCAGTACAACCTAGAGGATGTCCTAAAGCGATTGCTCCACCGTTTACGTTTACGATATCAGGATTTAAACCTAACTCGCGAATTACAGCCAAAGACTGAGAAGCAAAAGCTTCGTTTAATTCAACTAAGTCAATATCTTTTAATTCTAAACCAGCTTGTTTTAAGGCTTTTGGAATTGCTTTTACAGGACCAATACCCATAATTCTTGGCTCAACACCAGAAGAAGCAAAGTTTACCAAACGTGCAATTGGCTCAAGTTTTAATTCTTTTACCATTTCTTCGCTCATGATTAAAACGAATGCAGCACCGTCGCTCATTTGAGAAGAGTTACCCGCAGTTACACTTCCGTCAGCGGCAAAAACCGGTTTTAAACCTGCTAAAGCTTCTTTAGAAGTTCCAGCTCTTGGACCTTCGTCTTTATTTACAACGTATGATTTAGTTTCTTTTTTACCGTTTTCATTGATGAAAGTCTGCTCAACCGTAATCGGAACGATTTGTTTGTCGAATTTTCCTTCTGCCTGAGCTTTCAAAGCTTTCATGTGAGAGTTGTATGCAAACTCATCCTGATCTTCTCTTGAAATTTTATATTGATTGGCAACCGCTTCAGCAGTTAAACCCATTCCCCAGTAGTAATCTTCGTGACCTGCAGCTGCAACCTTATAGTCCGGAGTTGGTTTGTAACCTCCCATCGGAATAAAACTCATGCTTTCTGCACCACCTGCAATGATACAATCTGCCATTCCTGACTGGATTTTAGCAGTCGCCATTCCGATAGTTTCTAATCCAGATGCGCAATAACGGTTTACCGTAACACCAGGAACGTCTTCAACTTTTAATCCCATAAGAGAAATCAAACGTCCAACGTTCAAACCTTGTTCTGCTTCCGGCATGGCATTTCCTACCATAACGTCGTCGATACGTTTTTTATCGAAATTAGGCAGTTCGTCCATCATAAACTGAATGGTTTCTGCAGCTAATTCATCAGGTCTTTTAAATCTAAAAACACCTTTTGGAGCTTTTCCAACTGCTGTTCTATATGCTTTTACTATATATGCTGTTTTCATTTGTTTTGTTTTTTTTAAGATTTATTAGAAGAAAGAGACAAGAGGCAAGATTTTCTAAAGTCTTGCTTCTTGTTTCTTGCATCTTATTATCTAGTTACGAAGCGGTTTTCCTTTAGTCAACATGTACTGAATTCTCTCTAATGTCTTACGTTCTGTACATAAACTCAAGAAAGCTTCACGTTCGATATCTAATAAATATTGTTCAGAAACTAAAGTTGCTTCAGATAAATCACCTCCGGCCATAACATAAGCCAGTTTGTTAGCGATTTTCTTGTCGTGTTCAGAAATGTATTTTCCAGCTTCCATTTGATCCGTTCCTACTAAGAACATTCCAAGTGCTTGTTTTCCTAAAACTTTAATATCATTTCTTCTAATTGGCTGTGTATAACCAGCTTCTGCTAATAATAAAGCATGTTTTTTAGCTTCAGCAATCTGACGATCTTTGTTTACTACAATAACATCTTTTCCATGTTGAAGAAGTCCAGTGTCAAAAGCTTCATAACCAGAAGTTGAAACTTTTGCCATTGCGATTGTTAAGAAATATTCTTGAAGAACGTTCAACTCCACATCGTTTTTGCGGAATAAATCAGACGCTCTTAAAGTCATTTCTTTAGAACCACCACCACCTGGAATCACACCAACACCAAATTCAACCAATCCCATATAAGTTTCTGCAGCGGCTACCACTTTATCAGCGTGTAAGCTCATTTCGCATCCACCACCGAAAGTCATTCCGTGAGGCGCTACAACAACAGGAATAGAAGAATAACGAACACGCATCATTGTATCTTGAAACAATTTAATTGCCATGTTCAATTCGTCGTATTCCTGTTCAACTGCCATCATGAAAATCATTCCGATATTAGCCCCAACAGAGAAATTCGCTGCTTGGTTTCCAATAACTAAACCTTGGTATTCTTTTTCAGATAAGTCAATTGCTTTATTGATAGCCTGAAGCACATCGCCACCAATTGTATTCATTTTAGATTGGAATTCTAAGTTTAAGATTCCGTCTCCTAAATCCTGAATGATTGCACCACTGTTGCTCCAAACTTTTTTGCTTTCGCGGATGTTGTTTAGAATAATGAATGAATCTTGTCCAGGAACTTTTACTTGTGATTTTGTTGGAATGTTATAGAAATAAGTTGCTCCTTCTTTTACAGAGTAGAAACTTTCGCTTCCAGAAGTCAACATTTCTGTAACCCATGCAGCTGGTTCTAAACCTTCCGCTTTCATGATTTCAATTCCTTTGGCAACACCAATAGCATCCCAGATTTCGAATGGACCATTTTCCCATCCAAAACCAGCTTTCATGGCATCGTCAATTTTGTATAATTCGTCTGAGATTTCAGGAATTCTGTTTGACACATAAGCAAACATTCCGGCGAAACTTTTTCTGTAGAATTCTCCCGCTTTGTCTGTTCCTTTTACTAAAACTTTAAAACGATTGATTGGTTTATCGATAGTTTTTGTCAGTTCAAGCGTAGCAAAATTTGCTTTTTTCGCAGCGCGGTATTCTAATGTATCTAAGTCTAAAGAAAGAATATCTTTATCTACTTTTTTGTAGAAACCTTGTCCCGTTTTGCTTCCCAGCCAATTGTTTTCCATCATTTTGGTAACAAATTCTGGAAGTTTAAACAATTCGTGTTGTTCATCAGTTGGGCAGTTTTCATAAATACCATTAGCAACATGTACCAAAGTATCTAAACCAACAACGTCAACCGTACGAAAAGTAGCCGATTTTGGACGACCAATTACAGGCCCCGTCAATTTATCAACTTCTTCAATCGTTAATCCCATTTCTTTTACTAAATGGAATAAACTCTGGATTCCGTAAATTCCTATTCTGTTTCCAATAAACGCCGGAGTATCTTTAGCAACAACCGAAGTTTTTCCTAAGAATTTAGATCCGTATTCGTTTAAGAAATCCAATACTTCAGTAGAAGTTTTCGGACCAGGAATAATTTCAAATAATTTTAAGTAACGCGCAGGGTTAAAAAAGTGAGTGCCGCAGAAGTGCTGCTGGAAATCTTCGCTTCTTCCTTCACTCATAAAGTGAATTGGAATACCAGAAGTGTTAGAAGTAACCAAAGTTCCTGGCTTACGGAATTTCTCAATTTGTTCAAAAACTAATTTTTTGATATCTAAACGTTCCACTACAACTTCGATAATCCAGTCAACATTGGCAATTTTTGCCATATCATCAGTCGTATTTCCAGTTGTGATTCGGTTTGCGAATTTTTGACTGTAAATAGGAGAGGGTTTCGATTTTAATGAATTCGCCAAATGTTCGTTTACCACACGGTTGCGAACGGCTTTACTTTCAAGTGTTAATCCTTTTTTAGCTTCAGCTTCTGTCAGTTCGCGCGGGATAATGTCAAGAAGTAAAACTTCAACACCAATGTTAGCAAAATGACAAGCTATACCTGAACCCATAATTCCGGATCCAATTACAGCAACTTTTTTAATTGTGCGTTTCATATTTGTAAAATTTGTTTTTTTGGGTAGAATTTGAATTTTCTCTTTAAAGGAGATTATTCATTTTCTGAGTTTTCTGTATGATTGAAAATATTTTTGTCCTGAATTAATTCGTTGATAATTTCAGAAACTTCTATAAAATGCTGCAGCTTTTCGTCTGAGACATGTTTTCTAACCGTTTCATTAAATTTCAGAACTGTATTTTTAGATAAATCTCTCTTTTCTTTTCCAAATTCGGTTAGGTATATTAAAACACCTCTGCCGTCGCTTGGATTTTTTTTGCGAACAATTAAACCTTTCTCTTCCATAGATTTAAGCGTTCTTGTTAAGCTGGTTGCTTCCATGCCCATTCTCGGACCTAAAGCGGTTGATGGAGTTCCTTCTTCCTTGTCCATACTTAAAAGAGCAAATCCTGTTGCCATTGTAGCATCATATTTGGCAGCCTCTTCATTATACATTCTTGAAACAGCCTGCCACGTCGCTCTCAAAATATAATCTATCGTTTTGTCTTTCATAGGTAACTATATCGATTTCAAATATAATTAAAAAATACTATGCATGCATATAATTTTTTAATAAATTTTTGGTTAGTTAAAAAATATCACTGATTTAGAGTGATTTGGTGGTTTATTTATAGGGAAATATACTATTCTTTTTTTAGATTTTAACATTTTCCATGCTGTAAAAATGTCTTTTTGGTTTTTAAATCGGATTTAATTCGATATTCTTTAAAAAATTATGCATTTATTTCAGTTGAATTTTCAGAATCGTAGCGAGAAATGGCATCTTGAAGTATCTTTTTCATACGATTTCTCAGACTTTCTGGTCGTAAAATCTCCATACAACTTCCAAAACCTAGAAGAAGTCTTTCCATTTCATAATTTGGTATCACATATAATTGGACAATAATGCTTCCGTCTTCATTTTCCTTAATTAAACGCTGAGAAGTGTGTAAAGGTTTTGTCAATACATAAGGTGCATTTGACGCATCTACCCAAAGTTCAATTCGCCTGGCTTTTAATCCCGAATTAACCGTAACACCAATTACATCTTTATAATACATGTCGGCATCAAAATCTTCTTCTAAATAAGGATGATTAAAATCGTAGTCAATTGCAATGATTCTGTCCAAAGCCAAATTGGTAATCGGCTGTGAGACTTTTTTCTTTCCAATCAAAAACCAACGATTATTGAATTCTTTTAATATAAAAGGATGAAAATGAAATTTTGTTTCTTCTGCAGATTTAAAAGATTTGTACGTAATTATCAGAACCATTTTCTTTATGATAGCCTGATATATTTCATCCAGATAATGCAGCCCTTTTAGATTCTCATTTTTATCCAGATAAATTACGGGCTTGGTATGTGATTTTTCAGAATAGATTTTATCCTCTAAACGCTGTAAAATATCGGATACATCATTAAAAAGGGAGAAATCTTTAAACTGTTTCAACATCGAAACGGTTTCAGTCAAAACATTCATATCCGTTTCCGTAAGCGGAATATCGGTTATCGAAAAATCATCATCTTCATATTTATAATACTTTTTATCGTAAACGACAATTGGCGCATTATAACCCAGTTTTTCACTTCGCATCAGCTGAATATCCATTTGAATAGTTCGCTTGCTGATTGGATTTTGGCGTCCTTCGTATTCAAATAATGCTTCAGAACATTCTTCGATTAAATCTTCTAAAGTCCATTGTCTGTATTTATTTTGGAGGCATTTATCGATTGTTTTATAGCGGATTAAGGCATTTTTATTTTGTGACATAAGAAAGTTTGTTTTTCGGTTTATATTGTAGAGACGCACCGCAGTGCGTCTAACGTATTGTGGATATTCGTTGCGTAGACGCACTGCGGTGCGTCTCTACAGATATACTTTATGTTAATATTGAAATTTCCTTCTCGATATTTTGTCTAGCTTTTTCCTCATACAAATTCCGAAACTCCTCAGTTTGAAAAATAAACTCATTTTCCAGAAAATGTTTCAACGCTTTTGCGCGTCCAGGTTTGTATAGGAAATCAGGATAAATGCGGTATTCTTCTCTAATCTGTTCAAAATAGATTTTATAAGAATCCCAATCTTTAGCAAGGATTTTCAAATCAAAATCGATTAACCAATTGATATCTTCAATATCATTTTGCTGATGTTGTTGTGTAGCGCAGATGGCATCAAAAACCAATTGTTTATTTAGATTGACATTTTCAGGTAAAATTTTCAAAGCATATTCAGCACTTTTGAGTTCGTTGTCTTTTTTTGAAGCTGAATAAACAAAATCATGATAAAAAATAGAAAATAATATTTCATTCGGATTTTGTAGAAGATTAGAATGGGTTTCAAAGCTTTTTGTCATTTCTTTTAAATGTGTGAGATTATGATAATGCCTTGATTTTTTGGAATATGTCTTTTCTAAATCAGTCCAGTTCTGCTGAATTTCATTTGCTGAAAAGCCAATATTTGAGAGTAATTCAGAATAAATTTTATCTAAATTCATGTTGTTTTTTACTCAAATTTAAAATTCTTTTTTTACTGCGCAAAATAATTGCGTAGTGGTTTTGAAATCTTTGTCATGTTAAAACGAAACAGTTATGAGAGCAATTAAAATTTATTGCAAAGAATGTGAAATTGAGTTGACTTCAGAATTAATCGAAATTTCGGAAAAAGATTTATGTTGGGAAGATAACAAGGATATAATGCCGAAAAATTCTTTTTCAATTCTAGTTAATAAACAAACAAATAATAAGTCTTTATTAGTTGGCTTGTATGATTATAATTTAAAAGACCATCCTGATAAAACACGATTTTATGGATGTTGTGGAAGTGATGGTTCTCACGGTTTAAATAAACTGTGCTTAAATGATCATGAAGTTGCGACAGAAGTTTCAGATTGTTGGACAGGTTGTTACATTGAATTTGACATTAATAAGGTTACAGTTAAAGATGAAAATTTAGAATAAATTTTAACTACGCAAAATAACTGCGTACTAGTTTTAAAATCTTTGTTCAGAAATAAAAACAAACGTTCATAGAAATAAAAAAAGAATAAAACAGGTCAAGTTTGAGTTACTTCGAAACACTTTCCACGTACACACTTACGCCATTACCTTTTTATTCTACTATTATATGGGACAGTAGCTCAGCGGTAGAGCAGGTAGTTTTGAAATTATCCTTCAAAGGTCAATCAAAACTTACTTCGTACACTTTTAATGTCCGGGTCGTGGGTTCGAATCCCACCTGTTCCACAATTAATGGTCAATTAAAACTTACTTCAGAAAATTGGTACTCCGGTTCGAGTCCGGCAAGTTTTAAAATCATCATTAATAAAAATAGAGGGTCAAGATTAACTTACTTCTTCCAATCCGATAATTTGTTAGTTAATCCATTACACTCCAATTTCAGGTCAAGTGTTTCTTACTTCAAAATCTTTTAGGTAGAACTCAGAAACGCAATTATCTAAATTTTAAAAATTAAAAAAAATGAAAACAAAAGAATTATTAAAAATCAGTTTACGTCAAAATGCCATTTTCATTCCATCAGAAATGATTTCGAATGATGTTAAAAATTTATCAGGAACGACATCAGTTTTGTTAGCCAATGTTTCTAAACTCGGATTTACATTTTCTGAATCGTTATTACACGCTTTAAACAACGTAAACCCAAATTATAAAGTAGAAGTTTTAGAAGTGCTGAGAGAAGTTTTAGGAACAGATAAAAACTGGACGCCATTGGTGAAAGAATGGAATATTCCAACGGGAGAATCTGTTGTAGATCATATTATCACGTATTTCGGAAATGTTTTTAAAACAAAAAACGGAACAACTTTACAATGTGGACATATTATTCCAGATAATACTTTTCCATTAGAAAGATACAACGGTTGTCCGTTCTGCGGAACTCCGTTTGAATTTGGTAAAATCGAAAAATTTGGTCAGGGAAGCAAATTGAAAGTGCTTGAATTGTGGACAGAAAAAGATTTAAATGATTTCTATATCTCATTATTGGAGTCAAAAACGGCTTTAGACGCTACTCAGGTAGATAGTTTAAAAATGGCGATGCAAAATTTGCCTTTGCCAAAAGTTGATGTTGCAATGAAGGAAACTTTAATGCTGGTAATCGATCTTTTGATTGAAAACGGTAAAGAAGCCGAAGCATCTCAATTTTTAAAAACTCCAACTGATATCTTAAGATACTTATGGTATAAAAATACTGGAATGCTGCAGATTATCGAACCAAAAACGATTGTAAAAAGAGCGACTAAAAATGGCCAGCATTTTCATAATTCTTTGGATACAAGTGCGCAGGCAAAAATTGCATCTGCAAAAGATTGGAAACTTAAATATTCAAGAAAAGAGTGTTTGATGGTAGCAAATTGGTTGAATAATATGGATATTGATGTTGAGACCATGTGCGAAATTATGCATCCAAAAAGAGGAATGTGGGTTCGTTTTATCCGAGCGTTGCGTTTGGCAGAATACAGCAAAAGAAAAGGGTTTGAGAAATTGAACTTTTTAATGGATGTGTTCTACAACCAAGTGTATGATGTTTGGCAAAGCAAAGTAGATTCGTCAAGATTGAAATTTGATGCCGATAAAACATTTGCGTTATTAAAACAACGTCCAGGATTGTTTGCACGTTCATTATTTTCGAATATGCTTTGGTTTGGAGCAGAAGAAACAATTGCACATTTTGAAGAAATCATCGATAAAGTTCCGGCTCGATTGGTGTTTACTTTAAATATGTATGCTCAAAATTACTTTGATAAAAATATGCAGCGAAGTGTGAAACCTTTGGGCGGAACAAACAAAAGAATCGAACCAAACGGTTTATTGAAATTGTATGATGATGTTCAGTTGGAAGCAATGAAAAACCAAATCGAAGAATTGTGTCTTTTGGCCATGAAAAAACGATTTGTAAAAATGGCGAACACCAACAAAACAATGTATATCGATCCGCAGTTGTTTAACATTCCGGTTTCTATAGGAGATCGAAGCGATACCGTTCAGGATTTGCCGGTTGCTTTAATGGGTACACGTTTCCCAGTTGAAGGTAGCGAAGTGCGATTGTTTATGCAATGGGGTAAAGATCTGCCAGCACAACATTTAGATATGGATTTGAGCTGTCATATCGCTTACGAAGACCGTTCAGATATTTGTTCTTTCAGCCGATTGACTACAACTGGTTGTCAGCATAGCGGTGATATCAGAAGCATTCCGAATAAAATTGGAACTGCCGAATATATCAACATCAACATCGACGAATTGGCGAAAGCCAATGCAAAATTTGTAACTTTTACCTGCAATGCGTACAGCAACGGAAGTATTACGCCAAATTTAATTGTTGGTTGGATGAACAGCAAACACCCGATGAAAATTTCGGAGAAAACCGGCGTAGCATACGATCCGTCGTGTGTAGATCATCAGGTTCGTGTGACGCAAAATGTTGCCAAAGGTTTGGTTTTTGGAGTGTTGGATGTAGCCAAAAGAGAAATCGTTTGGTTAGAAATGACTTTCGGAGGTCAGGTTGTAGGCGGTTTGGATTTCAAAGGCGTTCAGGCGTTATTATCAAAACTAAACAGCAAATTGAATATTGGTAGTTTGTTACAGCTTAAAGCGGAAGCTCAAGGCTTAACAATCACCGAAGATCAAAATGCCGATGAAATTTATACAGCGCAATGGGCAATGAATCCAGCAGTTGTTACGCAATTATTAGTAGATTAGGTTTAATTAGGTACAAAGAGGCAAAGGGTCAAAGGGACAAAGGTTTTGTAGAGACGCACTGCAGTGCGTCTCCGCAAAGATTGGTAAATTTAATCTCGCAAAGTCTCAGAGTTTTTTCTGCGTAATATTTGTCATTTCGATCACGAGGCTTCGGGAGAGAAATCACACGCGGGATTCGACAAAGATTGGACTCACGTTGCGGAGTTGCTTGCGAAGATTTCTCTCCCGAAGCCTCGGGATTGAAATGACATAAAATGAGAAAAAAAATCATTTTAATCCTTTAATCTGTGGCTAACTAAACCTTTGTTCCTTTGTCCCTTTGCAACTTTGTCCCTTTAAAAAAAAAATCTACGCAAAATAACTGCGCACTTATATAAAACCTTTGCACCTATGAAACTTTGACCCTTTGTCACTAAAAAAGAAACAATGAAAACACAAATAAACGGTACAGATATATTAGAATTAGGATTCCCGGAAGGAAAAATAATTGGGATTGCCTTAAAAATAAACAGCAAAAGAAACGGATTCACAAGAGACGAAATGATTGCCAATTTCAAAAACGTCTTAGAAACTCCAGAGAATTATATAGACGATAAAATCTTCAGTAAACTGGCTGTGGCTTTAATCGAAAAATCAAATGAAAAACCAGAAGATTTTATCGCTTTAAATCAGAATCCGAATGCGTATTCGGCTTACGGATTAGATCATATCGAAGACGGAGCAAGAAAACAAATGGAAGTGGCCATGAAATTGCCAGTTACGGTTGCGGGAGCTTTAATGCCAGACGCGCACCAAGGTTACGGACTGCCGATTGGCGGAGTTCTGGCCACAAAAAATGCCATTATTCCGTATGGTGTTGGGGTTGATATTGGGTGTAGAATGGCGTTGTCGGTTTATGATATTCCTGAAGATTTTTACTTTGAAAACGAAGCTAAATTCAAAAAAGAATTAATCGCCAATTCGATTTTTGGTGCGGGTCACGGATTTCATGGTCAGTACAAATCAGATCATGCGGTTTTGGAGAATGAGACTTTCAATATGAATTCGTTTGTGAAGAATTTGAAAGATAAAGCCTGGTCACAATTAGGATCTTCGGGTGGTGGAAATCACTTTGTGGAATTCGGAATCATGGAATTTACGAAAGACGATGCTGTTCTGAATATCCCAAAAGGGAAATATGTCGCTTTGTTAACGCATTCTGGTTCACGCGGAATGGGTGCCACAATCGCGGGACATTATACTAAAATTGCGAAAGACGAATGTAAACTTCCAGAAGTGGCCAAAAACTTAGCGTATCTGGATATGAATTCACAATTAGGACAAGAATATTGGCTTGCGATGAATTTAGCGGGTGATTACGCTTCGGCTTGTCACGAGATTATTCATAACAAAATGGAACACGCTTTGGGTGCGACGATTTTAGCTAAAGTCGAAAACCACCATAATTTTGCGTGGAAAGAAATCTGGAATGGCGAAGAAGTGATCGTGCATAGAAAAGGAGCAACTCCAGCCGGAAAAGGCGTTATGGGAATCATTCCGGGAAGTATGACTGCGCCAGGATTTTTGGTGAGAGGAAAAGGCGAGGAGAACGCCATTAATTCGGCTTCACACGGAGCAGGACGACAAATGAGCCGAACTCAAGCCATAAAAAACATTACGAAAACGGAGATGAAATCCATCCTGCAAGATCATGGCGTTACGCTTATCGGTGCAGGTCTGGACGAAGCCCCAATGGCGTATAAAGATATTAACCAAGTGATGGAAGCACAACAGGATTTAGTTGATGTTGTTGCGAAGTTTACGCCGAAGTTGGTGAGAATGGCAGATGATGGGAGTCGTGAAGACTAGTATTTTTGAGATACTGAGGTTCTAAGATGCTAAGATTCTAAGTTTTCTCATCACAGCGATTTCTCTCATTCTATGTCATTTCGATCCCGAGGCTTCGGGAGAGAAATCTCCACGAGAAACTCTACAAAGATTAAACTCACGTTGCGGAGCTACTTGTGGAGATTTCTCTCCCGAAGCCTCGGGATCGAAATGACAAATATTACGCTTAAAAAATAATAATAACCACACCAAAGAATAGAAAACTTTGTGCCTTAGCGCCTTCGTGGCAAAAACAAAAAAGAAATGAAAACATACATAGATATCGGAATTAATTTGACCAACAAACAATTCCAAAACGACATAGACGATGTCGTACAAGACGCGCTCGACGCCGACGTATCGCAGATGATACTCACGGGCACAAGCATACGAAACAGCGAAGCTTCATTAGAAATCGCAAAACAATATCCGGGAATATTATATTCGACGGCTGGAATTCATCCGCATGATTCGAAGAGTTTTGATGAAAAAAGCATTTCACGACTGCGGAATTTATTAAAACAGAAACAAGTCGTTTCGGTTGGGGAATGCGGACTCGATTTTGATCGTGACTTTTCGCCCAGAAAGAAACAGGAAGAATGTTATAAAGCCCAATTAGAATTGGCGATCGAAGTACAGAAACCTTTGTTTTTGCACGAAAGAGCCGCTTTTGACAGCTTTATGAATATCACCAAAGACTATTTACCGCAATTGCCAAAAGCCGTTGTGCATTGTTTTACAGGAACGCTGCAAGAAGCCAAAACCTTTCTCGATAACGGATTTTATCTCGGTTTTACAGGAGCGATTTCAGATGCCAAACGTTTCAACCATTTAAAAGAAGTCATTCAGTACGTACCGCTCGACCGAATGATGATCGAAACAGATGCGCCGTTTATGCTTCCTAAAAATGTCCCCAACAGCCTTTTAAAGAAATACCACGAACGCCGTTGCGAACCTGCTTTTCTGCCGTATGTTGCCGGAACAATTGCACAGTTTAAAGGAATTACTTTAGCGAAAGTAGCGGAGGAAACGACGAGGAATTCTAAAAGCTTTTTTGGGATTTAGATCTTAATTATAAAGATTATTTGTTGGCTTTTAAATCAGGTGTTTGTACTTGGTTTGAAGGCTTTTTGTTTGTATACATTTGAGACTAAATAATTCTGTAAATTATGGAAAACCATAAAATATCTTCCGAAATTTTATGCATTTTTGATAACTAGATTATTAAATAACTAGATTATTAAATAACTAGATTATTAAATAAAAAGTAAGCTAACTAACCAACATAAACTAAAGTAATTATGAGTAATAGAGGTTCAGAATGGAGAAAATGGAATTTTCATGTTCATACTAAGGGAACAAATAAAAATGATCAGTTTACTTCTGCGAGTATGGATGATTTCTTTTGTGCATTTTTTAAAAAAGCGTATCAAGATAAAATTGAAGCAATTGGTATAACCGATTATTTTTCAATAGACAGATATTTAGATGCGATTAATTATGTTAAAGAAATACATAGTAAAGAAGATGATTGGTGTGTAAAACTTTTTACTGACGATGAAATAAAATTTATTCAAAATATTTTTCTTTTTCCAAATGTTGAATTAAGAATGTTACCTGCAACTGATAAGGCTAGATTAATTAATATTCATTGCATATTTAATCCTAATTATGTTTCACATTTAGAAAATGATTTTTTTGGTCATATTGAAAATCAAGACGGTTTTAAAATGAATAAACATGGATTGATCGAATATGGAAGAAGTCAAGATGATTCAGGAGATGATAATAAATTATATAAAAAAGGTGTAGATAATTTTGTTATAGATTTAAAAACATTAAAAAAGTTAATTTCAAATAATAAAAATTTTAGAGAAAATTGTTTGTTAATTGTTAGCAATTCAAATAATGATGGTGCTTCTGCTATCCAAAAACATTATGATATGTTTGATAATGAGGATGGGTCTTTAGATGGATTAAGAAAATCAATATACAAATTATCTCACGCAGTTTTTTCGACAAATCCTAAGGATATAAAATATTTTTTGGGTAAGAGACATGAGGGTACAGATGGTTACAATGAAAAAGTTCATGAAAATGAAATTAAAGAAGTTATTAAGCATAGAGGATCTCTTAAGTCATGTTTAGTTGGTTGCGACTCACATTCAGAAGATACATTATTTAATAGATTTACTTGGTTGAAAGCAGATTTAACTTTCGAGGGATTAAAACAAATATGCTACGAGCCAGAGCAAAGAGTAAAAATACAGTCTGATAAACCTGATTTTAAAGAGGATAAAGTAATTATCGATAATGTTAGATTTATTTCTCCAAATAAAGTTTTTACGGATGAGAAAATTTATTTGAATCCAAATTTAAATGTAATAATTGGTGGGAAATCTTCTGGGAAATCAATTTTTCTTTATTCTATAGCGAAAACACTACTGGTTGATAATACTGTACTAAAGAATGATAATTCAGAGGAAAAATATAACTTAAAATTGATAGACACTGATTTTGATTTTGAAATTACTACTAGTGCAGGAATTACTCAAAGAATGTTGCGTGATGTTGATGAGAATTCAATTATTCCAGATATTAAATATATTCCACAAAATTATTTAGTAAAATTAGCAGAACCTGAAATAAATAAAAAAGGTAAATCTTTGAATAAACTTGTGCGTGATTTGATAAATGAAGATGCTGATTCAAAATTCAAATATGATCAATTTATAAGGAATGTTAAGCAAAATGATAAAGATCGAGATGCTTTAATTGATAGATATTTTGAATTGCAACAAGATATTTTGGCAAATGAAGCGGAATTGAGGAAGAAATCAAATAAAGAAGTTCTTGAAAAGAATATTAAAACTAATACTGAAAATGTTGAAAAACTAAATAAGGAATCTGGTTTATCAGAAGAAAAAATAGCAGAATATAAAGGAATACAGGAAAAATTAGAGTTTAATACTTTGAAAGCTAATGATTTTAAGGAAGATTATGTAGCTGTTAAAGATTTTTTCTCTGATTTAGAAAAATACTCAAATGAAATTTATGCTAAGAAAAAAGAATTTATTGAAAAGATTAGAATAGAAGAAGTTAAAAAATATTATGATGAAAAATTAGCATTTATTGACAATGTGAAGGAAATAGTTAATGAAACAATTGAAGAATTAAAAGTTGAAACAGATGAAGAAGGAACAAGATTTTTCAAAAATGATAATATTTTAAAAAGTAATCTAGATTCTATTAACACTGAAAAAGAGTTGATAAATAAGCAACTAGAACCTTTTCAACAGAATAAAGAATTGAAAAAGCAAATAGAAATTCTTAATGTCTCAATTGCGGAAGACAAAAAATTGTTACTAGATATAGAATTTTTAAACAAAAGTATTTCAGAAAAGAAAGGTGCTATAGAAAATTGTCATAGGGATATTTTTAAATTATATAAAGACAATTATAGAGAATATATTGATATTATAAATGAACTTAAAGATAGGACATTTGAGTTAGAAAGTGATGGTTTAAAAATAGATGGAATTGCTCAATTTAATTTTCCTAAACTTTTTAAAATGCTATATGAAATTAGTGATGGTAGAAGAGCTTCATATAACAATTATAACATTTTAGATACAAATAGAAAAGCTACTTCTGAAACTGATTTTGATATTATTACAGAGGAAATGGAAAAAATATTTATAGATATCTTAAATGGAAACTATTATATTTTGCCTCGAATTACACCCAAACAAGCGATAAAAACTTTGTTGGATGATTACTTTTTTGATTACTGGAAGATAACTTACAAAAAAGACAAATTGGGAGAAATGTCAACAGGTAAGGCGAGTTTTGTAATTTTAATGTTGATCATTGGATTAAGTAGATCAAAGGCTCCTATCTTAATTGATCAGCCAGAAGATAATTTAGACAATAGATCAATAACTTTAGATTTAGTTTATTATTTAAAAAATAAAAAATTAGAAAGACAAATTATTATTGTTACTCATAATGCGAATATCGTTGTTAATTCAGATGCAGAAAATGTAATTGTTGCAAATCAAGAAGGACAAAATGATATCTCTGCATTAAGTAATTTTAGGTTTGATTTAATAAATGGTTCAATTGAGAATAGCTTTGAAAAGAAAAGCGAAGAAGAAAATAATATACTAACAAATATGGGAATCAGAGAACATATTGCAGATATAGTTGAAGGAGGAAAAGAAGCATTTAAAAAACGTGAAGAAAAATATGGATTCTAAATGTTCTAAAAAATAACAATTATGCCACAAATAATTATTTCTATCTTTGTTTCCAACCTAAATTAGGTTTTATAACTCTAATTGTTAAAAAGTAAGTTATTTCTTTCTTTTTTAAAATAAAGCTATATCTTTGCGATGCAAAACAATCAAAGGAGAAATCCTTAAAACTTTTTTTAAGTTAACATAAACGAATACCTCGTCATGGTGAAGGAACAGGAAACTGTCCTAAATCATTCCTTTGAATGTTTTGCACACCTAAAGCGAGGTATTCGCGCATATAAAATTTTCTATTATGCAAAAAGAAAATCAAAAACCGACACATCGTGATGTAGTCCCATCCGTAATTAATTTCCTTTCAGACGAATTGTTTGAGGGAGATTACAAAGAACAGCCCATGTATTTGCAGGAAATTTTCGAGCTATTAATGCATACAGAGTTTGGCGACGATATCAATTTAAGGCAAAAAATACTGAGCTGTTTAAGAACCAGCCGTAATCTGGCAGAAACTTTATCGCCATTTTCAGAAAAGCAGATTTATAAGGCTTGTGCCAGTAATAGATAATAACATAAAAATCAAAACTCTTCAAGCTTGATATTGCAGGGTTTAAAAGATGTATTGATAAAAAGTTTATCTTTGAACTTTAAACTTCATGAAAAATGAATTACAAAATATCATTTCAGGAAAGAGCCAAGTTAGGCATGGAAATTCTATCCAAACAATCTCCCGTTACCTTAGAGAAAGCGAGAGCGCAAGCAGAGCGCTTAAGTCAAGCAAGCAAATCAAAAGTGAAGAAACAGCGTTAATAAAAAAATTCTGTGATCGAAATAGTTTTTGGATTACATACATAAACATTCATGCCTTTATATCTTCAGGTGCAGAGCAAAAAGTTTATCTTCAGAACAAGCATAAAGTAATCAAGCTTAATGATAGTATATATTATGAATCTTGGGAAGATTATTTCAATAATTTGTTGCTGAACAATTATTTCTTTCCAGATACTGCATATCAATTAATTGGATTTTATGAACAAGCAGAAGTACTTTATGCTGTAGTGGAACAAAAATTTGTTCAATCTGATAGTGCAACAGAATTAGAGAATGTGAAACATTTTTTAAACTCAAACGGTTTTGTTAATACTAGAAATAATGACTATTTTAATGATGAATTAGGTATTATTCTTGAAGATTTACATGATGAAAATGTTCTGACTTTTGATAATAATTTATTTTTCATTGATACAGTTTTCTATCTTACGGAACAATTTTACAAACTTTGATTTGTTATAAAAAATATACTTTCGGTATAATTTGTTAAATTATCACAAAATATATTACATTTGTATCTGTAATTAAAAAACAGAAAAATACATATGATACTTTCAATTAAATCAAGTTTTGAACTTTTAGCAGGAGATTTTCCCGCTGAGATGGCAGGACGCTATATGTATTTTTATGAAATTGAAATGTAATTTTAGAGTTTAACTCATCATAAAATATAAAAAGCGTCCTAATTCGGGACGCTTTTTTTGTTTAAAAGCATTTCTCCCGAAGTCTCGGGACGCTCAGTGTGACAAAAGAGAACAACAAAATGATAAAGAAAACAAACCAGAACTAAAAAAACTAAAAAAAATATTTAACCAATATGTTTAATGATTAATCAAAATAGAGAGATATAGTCTTGGAAAGTAATCTGATGAGTAACAGTCATTTGATGTAAAATAGAGATCTGCACCAGTTTGCGGACAGGAATTTCTTTGTCTTAATTTTGCGTGTAACTAATTGATAGTCAGAAAAATAATCTTAAAAAATATTTGGAAATATGATTTTTTCCATCATATCTTTGCCAGACAAAATTAAAACAATGAGTTTCAGAAAAACAACAACAACAATTAAAAAATAAATAAAATGAGTTTTAAATTATACATACACAACCCAGGATTAGTAGCCGCGCCTTCGGAGCGTGAATGCTTTTACATGTCGGTGCATCAATATAGGCAATAAGATAGTTATATCGTATTTGTTATGAAGCACCTTTAATTGGGTGCTTTTTTTTTGTTGAGGTTGCAAAGGTGCAAAGGTTCAAAGGTACAGAGGTACAGAGGTTTGAAAACTTAGCAACTCAGTCCCGAAGCTTCGGGATAGAAACTTAGAGAAGTACGCAAAATAAATGCGCAGGGCGATTGTAATATTTGTTCGTAAAGAAATCGTCGCGACGTAAAAAATTTAGTTTAATAATAAAAATTCAAGGATGAATCAAAAAAGTGGACTTAGGTCGGATCATAGTGATCAAACAGAAACAGTGGAGTTTAGCGAGTCGTCATATGCCTCAAGTAAAAAAATGGATTTGAAACTGATTAACCTATGGAATGAAAGGGTGAATTTTAGGGAGATTAAATATATCATTTAGAGATATTTCTCTGGTAGAGCAAGGGTGCTTTTAACTTTTGTGATATTGGATTTCCCAGAAAACCTTCGATTTCCTGAGATTCCCAAGAATTGCAAAAAAAAAAATACAATGCAAAACAATACATTAGAAAAATACAAAAAAGCAATTAGAAAAAAATACGAGACCGAAAAAGAAGGTAAATACTTTGATTATTTGTACAAACCTTCTCGTGGACAACTTCGTGATTTGTGCTGGCTGATTTTCGAAAATAACCCAACAAAAGATGACTTGAATGTTTTCAGTAATCTATTGGGCTTAGATTTCGATCATAGTAAAAAGAATAAATTTAAGGAGAAAAAAGATAAGTTTAGACCTATCGAGACTTTCTTTAAAGGTGAAACAGATCCGTCAAACATTGATGCTATAAATATGGCTGCAATTTTGGTTGATTTCGAGCCGCGTCCTTTCAAAAAGTTTTACGAAAATTCTAAAACTGAGGAAACAAAACCAGTGAAACGGATAGAGAAAGCTAAAGAAGTTTTGAAAAAGAAAAGTGCTGCAAAAAAAGAAAAGCATGAAAAAAAGTCTAAGAAAAGAAGTTTCTTTTTAGATTTTAAAAGCATGTTCTTCTAAGTTTCTAGCCACTCCGATAGCTATCGGGATAAACGATTAAAAACATTATACAAAATCTGCTAAATCTGCGTGAAATTAATCTTAGCGTTCTTAGCGGTTAAAAAAACAATTATTAAAAAATTAAAAAAATGAAAACAACAGATAAAATTATTATTATCGATTTAGAAGCCACATGCTGGCAGAGTGCAGTCCCACAAGGACAGGAAAATGAAATTATCGAAATCGGGTTAGCGGTTTTAGATACGCAAACGGGAGAAATTACGAAAAATCAAGGGATTTTAATTAGGCCCCAGCGTTCAAGTGTGAGTCTGTTTTGTACAGAATTAACCACTATAACTCAGGATTTGCTGGATAGTAATGGAGTTCTTTTTGAAGAAGCCGTGAATCAGTTAATTGACCAATACAGCCCCGATTTATATACTTGGGCAAGTTACGGTCAGTACGACTTAAATATGCTTAAAAAGCAGTGTAAATCGTTTGGAGTGCAGTATCCGATGGCTGATGAACATATTAATGTGAAAACCCATTTTGCCGAAAAGTTTGGATTAGTAAAACCAACCGGAATGAATGGTGCACTTGAATTACTGAATATTCCGCTGGAAGGAACCCATCACCGCGGTATTGATGATGCCAAAAACATCGCGAAGATTTTGCGTTGGTGTCTTCAAAATTAAAAACGGCTGTCAAAATTATCGACAGCCGTTTTCTTTTGGTTATATTATTCTGATTTAATTCTGACCATAAATTTTAGCATACAGATCTTTATAAATCTCTTTGATGATTTTACGTTTTAATTTCAGTGTAGGAGTCAATTGTCCGCCGTCTATAGACCAAACATCTGGCGTAAGTTCAAAACGTTTGATTTGTTCCCAGTGTCCGAATTTTTTATTGATTTCTTCCACTTCACTATCAATACGTTTAATTACTTCTGGATTTTCGCTGATTTCTTTATCTGTGCTTCCTAAAGTAATTTTATGAATTTTAGCCCATTCTTTTACAAATTCAAAGTTTGGCTGAATAAAAGCAGCAGGCATTTTTTCGCCTTCACCAACAACCATAATCTGCTCAATAAAACGAGATTGTTTCATTGCATTTTCGATCATTTGCGGCGCAATATATTTACCTCCAGAAGTTTTGAACATTTCTTTCTTACGATCGGTAATTTTCAAGAAACCTTCACTGTCAATTTCACCAATATCACCTGTGTGGAAATAACCGTCTTGTAAAGCTTCAGCCGTTTTTTCAGGATCTTTGAAATAGCCTAACATTACGTTTGGTCCTTTACAAAGAATTTCTCCGTCTTCGGCAATTTTAACTTCTATATTACGGATTGGTTTTCCAACGGTTCCAATTTTAAAACCTTTGTTTCTTTGATCGTTTACAGCGATTACCGGAGATGTTTCAGATAAACCGTAACCTTCCATAACTGGAATTTCTGCAGCAGCAAAAACTCTTGTTAAACGAGGCTGTAAAGCCGCACTTCCAGAAACCATTAAATCCAGGTTTCCGCCCAAACCTTCTTTCCATTTACTGAAAATAAGTTTGCGGGCAATTTTTAATTGGAATTCATACCAAAATCCGTTTGCTCCGTATGGCTCATATTTTAAACCTAAATCAATAGCCCAGAAAAATAGTTTTTTCTTAATGCCGGTTAATTCAGCACCTTTAGCATAAATTTTATCGTAAACTTTCTCCAAAAGTCTTGGAACAGCTGTAATAACTGTTGGACGAACCTCTTTTAAGTTATCACTAATTTTATCAATAGATTCGCCAAAATAAACCGAAACACCATAATATTGATAGATGTACAAAATCATTCTTTCAAAAATATGGCAGATTGGTAAGAAGCTTAATGCGGTGCTTTTTCCGGCATCAAAAGGAATTCTTGGTGCACTGTCTAAAACATTTGAAACAATATTTTTGTGCGAAAGCATAACGCCTTTTGGTTTTCCTGTCGTTCCAGAAGTATAAATAATAGTCGCTAAATCGTCTGTTTTAATGCTGTCTTTTATAGCTTCAACTTCGTTTTGGTTGCTTTCGTCTTCTCCTGCTAATAATAAATCAGACCAATGTTTGCAGCCTGGAATTTCATTAAAAGAATAAACCTCTTTTAAAGTTGGTACATTCGCTCTAATAGCCTGTACTTTTTGATATACTTCATCATCAGAAACAAAACAGTAAATACTGCCGCTGTGATTTAAAATATATTCGTAATCTTCCTCAGCAATAGTTGGATAAATAGGAACATTCTGAGCACCAGTCTGCAAAATACCAATATCCATGATATTCCACTCGGTTCTGTTATTTGAAGTAATTAAGGCAATTTTATCATCTTTCTTAACGCCCATGCGCAATAATGCTCTTGAAACAGCATTTGCTTTTGCAATATATTCCTGGCTAGATGTTTTTTCCCAGACTCCATTTTTTTTGGTTGCAAGAGCAACTGGGAGGTTGTAAGTTTCTTGTTGATAATAGGGAAAATCAAAAAGGCGTGTGATTGAAACCATGTTTAATATATTGAATTTTACTGCAAATTAAATAAAATTTAGGTATAATTTTTTATTTTATGAAATTTTATGGGAAAATTTATAGAGACTATCAAAATTCAACGAAAACGTTTTCTTTTTTGTAGTAAACTTTCATAAAAACCAAGAAAAATTTAATAGCAGGACTATTTTTTACAGACTATTGAACATTGTAATCTTCATATTCTTTTACTCGCTCTCCCATTAAGAACATTTTTTTCTTGGCAAAATGAATCGAGAATTGAGAATAATACCATTCTTCACTATCATTTGGTCTGTACCAGAAGGTGTAAGAGGCGCTATTGAAGCCTTCTTTAAAAACAGTAACTCCTTCTTCTGTGCACTCAATTCCCCAATTGATCTTTTGTTTGCTCAAATCATCAGCCTGAATAAAACCAGTTCCGTCTGGATTTAAAACCGTAATAGGCTGTTTTTGTCCAATTGGCGCATAAGTTCCAGAAACAGGATAATTGATTGTAGTAGTAATAAAACGATCTTTAGAATTGTGCGTAATTTGATCTACGTGAACTTGTGAATGCGATGTTGTGGCAGCAAAAAATAAGCTGAAAATAAAAAGTAATTTTAAAAATTTCATTCTATGTAGGTTTAATGTTTTTGGGCTTAAAAAATCTAGCGGCTGATTTTTTCTGAGCGAATATAATCCATTTTTTTAATAGAATGGAAGCTTAAAAATACAAGAATGAAATTATTTATTTTTGGTCAGTTTTTTACTCTGTAGAAAACTGATTTTCGAGTAATTTTTCTTTAAAATCAGATTTAAAAGTGTAAGCAAAAGTCAGCATCAAAGCTCGAGTATCAGATTTAGAAGTTCTATTGTTTCTAAACAATAAAGTGCTGTTTTTATAACCGCTTTCTAAAGTGTTAAACATATCGGTAACAACCAAACCCAATCGGGCATTTCCTTTTCCTAATTTCTGCTGAAAACCCATATCTACATTGTAAATCGGAATTCGCTTTCCCTGCGGAGTTGCAACGGCAGAATTATAGTTGCCAATAACCTGAAGTTTTCCGCCTTTCCAAGGAGTAAAATTATTAATCATTTTTCCGTACCAGCTGAAAGCGCTGCTGACAATATCTTGAACTTGTGCTAAATTATCGGCATTAATGTTTTGTTCAAAAGCGGTTAAACTAATATTGGCATCGTAAAAAGAAATCGGTTTAAAACTGAAAATCGTTTCGAGTCCGTAAGTAACGGTGTTTCCAATGTTTTGAGGCTGTAATAAAACCACTCCGTTATCTTGTAAAATGGCATATTGTCTAATCGTATTATTGGCATTTCTATAAAAAACATTTCCAGAAAGAGAAGAATTATTCCACTCTTTATTATAATGCAATTCGACAATATGAATAATTTCTGGTTTCAAATACGGATTCCCTCCATGCGGATTCAATGCATCTGTAATATCTATAAACGGATTCAAATCATCTAAATCTGGACGATTAATACGTTTGCTGTAACCGAATTTTAAAGACTCATCCGATTTTAAATTTAATTGAATTGATCCAGAAGGAAAAAGTTTTAAATAATCATTATTAAAGCGGTCACTATTGTTTTGGGTTGCTCCATTGTTTGAAACATTTTCTGCGCGTAAACCTAAATTGTATTTCCATTTCGGATTCTCTTTGGCACCTGAATAAGAATTTAAAAGTCCATACACAGCATTTATTTGCTCATTAAAATCAAAAATATTGCTGGCTAGCGGATTAATCACATATTCATTATTGATTTCATCTGCACTTTGAAAATCAGAATTAAAGAATCTAAAAGTTCCTTTATATCCAGTTTCAATAATAGTTTTTTCTGAAATAGGGAATGCGTAATTTAAAATGGCATTTGAGATATTTTCTTTTTCGTAATTGTGAGTTCTCTGCCAAAAAGTGTCGCCAATTTGTATCTGATTTTCATCATAATTGTCAGTATCAATATCGGTGTTTTCTCTATCAAAATTAAACGAAGTCGTAATGCTGGCGTTTAAACTTTTTCTATCATCAGAAAATTTTCGATCATAATTAAAAGCAAATTCTGCGACTTTTGAACGCTCTAATTCTAACGAATGACGTTTGTTACTAGAGTAAAATTCATTTGAACTCTTAAAAATAGCTGTTCTTAATGTTTCATCATTATCTTGACTTTCAATGTTTCCGAGTGCTTCAAACGAAAAAGTATTTCTTTCATTTGGAGAAAAATCTACATTAAACTTTAAATTTTGTAAACCTTCAGTTCTTTGATCGCTTCTATTTTGATTGATAAAATGTTCGTCCCCAATAAAATAATTCGTTCTTTCGCCTTTTATGCTTTTGGTTCTTCCAGCAAAACGGTTATCATAAGCAAGACCCACATTCCATTTATCTGTTTTATGATTTAAAAGAACCGAACTATTAATTCTGCCTTTTGCACCAAAACCGCTTCCTAGAACCGCTGCACCGTTTATTCCGTTTGAATTATTTTTCTTGAGTTTTATGTTAATAATGCCGCTCTCTGCACTGGCATCGTATTTTGCAGTTGGACTTGTAATAATTTCAATACTTTCGATACTGCTTGCCGGAATCTGATTCATATTGGTAATAGCAGAATTTTTTCCGTTAATTAAAATCAAAGGTGTTTTTCCTCTTAACGAAATAGCATCATCTGCATCAACAGCCACAGTCGGAATGTTTTTTAGCATATCAATTGCAGTTCCGCCAGACTGGGAAATATTAGAAACAGCATTAAATACAAAACCTTCGGCCGTTTTTTCAATTTGCTTTTTTTCTGATTTTACAACAACTGTGTTCAGTAAATTGGCATCTTCCTGTAAAACGATATTTCCGAGAGCAATAGAAGAACCTGAATATTTTATTTTCTGACTTACTGTTTTAAAACCAATTAATCTAAATTTTAAAACATAATCGGCAGGATTTATATTTTCAATAATGAATTTTCCAGAAGCATCAGTAACGGCATAAGCTGCAGTTTTGGTTGTATCAGTAACTGGTTTTAAAACTACGTCGACAAATTCGATTGGAGCTTTTCCATCTGAAATAGTTCCATTTATAGCATTTGTTTTTTGGCTAAAAGAATATTGGCTTAAGGCAAATAGGATAATTGCGGCTGCTAAATTTTGTTTCCATTTTTTCATACCGCAAAGTTATTTATCAACTGAAATACCAAAGAAGAAAGCATCTTAAGATATTATTAAGTTAGTCTTAGTATAGACTAATGGTTCCTTAATGAAACTCCGAATTTTAAAAAAAAGGTGTTTTTCCCCCTTTAAAAACAGGAAATTTCATTGACTTTTTAAAAATTTCTAATCCTACTTTTATCCCGTCAAAATGCGGAAGCCGAAAAGCAAACGAGTAGGCAACACATAAAACTAATATTATGGAAACTGCTTTTTTCTTAGCGATGGGCTGGTGCGGAACTAAATATCCGGGCTGGTGGAGAAGATTTTTGAAAAAACCGCCAATTCCGGAACCAGAACCTTGGTGGATTATTTCGACAATTGGTTTAGGTTTAATTGCCGGACTGGCTGGCGGAACAATTTTTAGTGCTGTAATTCGCGATAGTCAATTTTTCTCTGGACAAGCCGCAATTGCTTCTGGATTATTTGCCTTTGGAACAGCGAATATTGTTACCGGAATTGCATCAGCTTTTAAGGAATGAAATATGAAATGCTTCGGCTTATTTGGGGATAGTGCCGAGGTTTTTTTGCCGCGAATTGCACGAATTTCCACGAATTAGTTTCAATTTATTAGGATGAGCGATGAATAAAAATCCTTCTATCCTTAATCTGTTGCTATTTTTTAGACTAATAATTAATTAGTAGAAATTCGTGTAATTCGTGGCTATAAAAAAAGCGCCCGATAAATTCGGGCGCTTTTAAAATATATTTTTTAGTTTTTCTCAATCCATTTTCTGGCGTTAACAAAAGCTTCATGCCAAGGCGAAACCTCGTCATTTCTGTCTTTTGGATAATGCGCCCAGTTCCATTGGAAAGTCGAACGCTCAATATGAGGCATCATAACCAAATGTCTTCCAGTTTTGTCACACATCATTGCTGTGTTGTAATCAGAACCGTTAGGGTTTGCAGGATAACCTTCGTAAGCGTATTTAGAAACAATGTTGTATTGATCTTCTGCATAAGGCAATTTGAATTTACCTTCTCCGTGAGAAACCCAAACTCCTAAAGTACTTCCGGCCAATGTCGATAACATAACCGAATTGTTTTCCTGAACTTTTACAGAAGTAAAGATACTTTCGTGTTTCTGGCTTTCGTTATGAAGCATTTTTCCGTGAACTTCATGCTCAGGATTAATCACTTCCAATTCCATAAACAACTGGCATCCGTTACAAATTCCGACAGATAAGGTATCTTCTCTTTTGAAGAAATTATCCAAAGCTGTTTTTGCTTTTTCGTTGTATAAGAAAGCTCCAGCCCAGCCTTTAGCAGAACCTAAAACATCTGAGTTAGAGAATCCTCCAACTGCACCAATAAACTGAATGTCTTCAAGAGTTTCACGACCAGAAATTAAATCGGTCATGTGAACGTCTTTTACATCAAAGCCGGCTAAGTACATAGCATTTGCCATTTCACGCTCAGAATTACTTCCTTTCTCGCGGATAATTGCTGCTTTTGGTCTTGGTTTAGAATTGTCGATTTCTGGTTTTTTTCCTGTAAAGTGTGCAGGGAAAGTATAATTTAAAACCTGATTTTTATAGTTTTCAAAACGTGCCTGAGCTCTTCCGTTTTTAGATTGTTTTTGATCTAATAAATAAGAAGTCTCGAACCAAACATCTCTGTAAGTTGGAATATCCAATTTGTAATCTGCAAATTCTAAAGTGGCAGTTTCTTGAACTGAACCAATTTTGAAGAATTCGATATTATTCGCGTTTAATTTAGCTTCAACAGCTGCATCAGATTTAGCTTGGAATATGATTCCGATGTTTTCTGCGAAAAGGATTTTCAATAAGTCTTTTTCCGCGAATGCGCTAAAATCAATTTTAGCTCCCAGATTTACATCAGCAAAACATAATTCTAATAAAGTAGTAATTAAACCACCGCTTCCGATATCATGACCCGCTAAAATCTGGCTTTCGCCGATTAATTCCTGGATTGTGTTAAAAGCATTTTTGAAGAAAGAAGCGTCTTTAATAGTAGAAGTTTCGTTTCCGATTGTATTTCTAATTTGTGCAAAAGATGAACCTCCTAATTTGAAATCATCTTGAGACAAATTGATATAATAAATAGAATCTCCATTTTTCTGTAAAACTGGCTCCACTACTTTTCTAATGTCTGTACAGTTTCCTCCAGCAGAAATAATAACCGTTCCCGGTGCGATTACTTCGTCGTTTGGATATTTTTGTTTCATCGAAAGTGAATCTTTTCCTGTCGGAATGTTGATTCCCAATTCGATTGCAAATTCTGAACAACCTTCAACAGCAGCATATAAACGAGCGTCTTCGCCTTCGTTTTTACAAGCCCACATCCAGTTTGCAGAAAGTGAAATTCCTTTTAAGCCATCTTTAATTGGTGCCCAGATAATGTTTGATAACGATTCTGCAATAGCATTTCTAGAACCCGCAACCGGATCAATCAAAGCTGCAATAGGAGCGTGCCCAATAGAAGTGGCAATTCCTTCTTTACCTAAATAATCCAAAGCCATAACTCCAACATTATTCAAAGGCAATTGTAACGGACCTGCATTTTGTTGTTTTGCCACTTTTCCACCCACACAACGGTCCACTTTGTTTGTTAACCAGTCTTTTGAGGCAACAGCTTCTAAACGTAAAACGTCTTTTAAATAACTTTCGAAATCCCCTGCGTTGTAAGCAACATCAGCATATTTTCTATCGATAGTTTTATCTGTCATAACCGTTTTTGGAGAACTTCCGAAGAAATCTTCTAAAGCATAATCCATCGGTTTTGAACCATTTGATTGTGATTGAAAAGTAAAACGGTGATCTCCGGTTACATCTCCAACCTGATACATTGGCGAACGCTCTCTGTCGGCAATTCTTTGCAACGTATCAATATCTTTTTGACCAATAACCAATCCCATTCTTTCCTGAGATTCGTTACCAATAATTTCTTTTGCAGAAAGTGTTGGGTCTCCAACTGGTAATTTATCTAAATCGATTAAACCTCCCGTTTCTTCCACTAATTCAGAAAGACAGTTTAAGTGCCCTCCAGCTCCGTGATCGTGAATAGAAACAATTGGGTTATTGTCGCTTTCTACCAAACCACGAATAGCATTAGCAGCACGTTTTTGCATTTCAGGGTTTGAACGCTGAATTGCATTCAACTCGATTCCTGAACCGAAAGCACCAGTATCTGCAGATGAAACCGCAGCACCACCCATTCCGATTCTATAATTTTCTCCACCAAGAATTACGATTTTATCACCTTCTTGTGGTTTTTGTTTGATAGATTGATCTAATTTTCCGTAACCAATTCCTCCCGCCTGCATTATTACTTTATCGTAACCAATTTTACGGTCGTTTTCTGAATGTTCGAAAGTTAAAACAGAACCTGTAATAAGTGGCTGTCCAAATTTATTTCCGAAATCCGAAGCTCCGTTTGAAGCTTTGATTAAAATATCCATTGGCGTTTGATACAACCATTTTCTTTCTTCAAGAGCATTTTCCCATTTTCTGTCATTGTTCAAACGAGAATATGAAGTCATGTAAACAGCAGTTCCTGCTAAAGGCAGCGAACCTTGTCCACCCGCTAAACGGTCACGGATTTCTCCTCCAGAACCTGTTGCAGCTCCGTTGAAAGGCTCAACTGTTGTTGGGAAATTGTGTGTTTCTGCTTTTAATGAGATAACAGAATCAAATTCTTTTATTTCATAAAAATCAGGTTTGTCAGCAGATTTTGGTGCAAACTGCTGCACTTTTGGTCCTTTTACAAAAGCAACGTTGTCTTTGTAAGCAGACACGATATCGTTAGGATTTTCCTGAGATGTTTTTTTGATTAATTTGAAAAGAGAAGTCTCTTTTTCTTCACCATCAATTACAAAAGTTCCGTTGAAAATTTTGTGACGGCAGTGTTCTGAATTGGCTTGCGAGAAAGCAAAAATCTCAGAATCAGTTAATTTTCTTCCAAGTTTTGCAGCAAGATTATTTAAGTAATCTACTTCTTCTTCGCTTAAAGCTAAACCTTCAACTTTGTTGTAAGCTGCAATATCATCAATTTCCAGAATTGGTTCCGGCTGAATGTTGATAGTAAAAATCTCTTGATCTAATTCATTGAATTTTTGAAAAAGCATCGGATCAAAATCAGTAAAATCTTCCGTTGCAGGATGAAATTCTTCAATTCTGATAATGCCCGGAACACCCATATTTTGAGTGATTTCTACAGCATTTGTGCTCCAAGGTGTGATCATAGTGGCGCGTGGACCAACAAAAAAACCCGTCAGTGCGGATTTTTCGATCTTATTCGAGTCGGCAAATAGCCAGTTTAATTTTGAAATGTCTTGAGCTGAAATTTCGTTTTGCGTTTGTACGGCAAAAACAGTTTTGCTTTGGTTTTCAAAGAAATGGATCATTGTGATGTGTAGTTTGTTGTATTGAGCTGCAAATTTAGTTTAAATAAATAGTAAGCGCAAATTTGATAACAAAGTCTTTAGAAAAAATATAAAACTGCTTTTTTCTGGCAGATTTCGTTTAACCACAATGGATGCAAAGTCATAAACTTTTTTTGAATCAAAGTCTTTTGCAAAGGTTTTTATTTCAAGAAGATTATGAAAATGACGGCAATTTTTGAGCTACGAAAAATCCAAAATTACCTAACCTTTTGTTTTTCGTAGATTTTGCAAATTTTGCGGATTTTTTTCAGTTTATTAAGTGAAAAAGTTCTGCGAAGTATATTATTTCACGCAGATTTTAGTGATTAAACAGGTTTAATTTTGTAAAATCTGCGTGAAAATATAGTTTTCTGAATTAGTTAATAATTATCTTTTCGATGATAGTTTTAGAGTCTTTGACAATTTTAACTAGATAAATTCCTTTTGGAAGATTTCCTGCGGTAATTACAGCATCTGCACTATTTTGTTTTTCAAACACTTTTTGTCCAGTAAAAGAAATAATTTCTATCGAATAAGGAGATTCAAAATTGTTTAAACCAACATTGAAATTTCCATCTGATGGATTTGGAAAAATAACAATATCCTCTGATGTTTCAGCAATTTTCTCTTCAATTGGCAGCGCTTGTTTGCTTGCTAAGTTGCCGCACGTGTCGGTTGTATAAGAATCCCATTGTGAGCTTAAATTGAAAGTTGTGCTTGGAGAAGTTACAGTAGATTTTCTTCTTAAAGTAACATCAACAGCAAAATTAGCAGTTCCGCCATTAAAAGTTCCAATGATATCAATTAGTACTCCGTTTTTGAATAAACCTATAGCGTCATTTCCGTTAAAAGTCAATTCAGTTGCCGTTGTCGAAATATTGGCTGAACTTGTAGAAAAACAGCTTGAAGAAATGGAACTGTTTACAATTACAAATTTACTTCCAGTTGTTAATGTTCCCGTTAAAGCCAAACCTGTGCTCCAAGAACCAGCACCATTAGTTTGTTTTTTGATTGTATAAGCAGCTAAGCTAACCGAACTTCCTGTGTTATTCGCAATTTCCAAAGCTTTGTTGTTTCCAGAACCTTCAATGTATTCAGAGAAAAGCAAGTCGGTTGCTGTTCCAGTTCCGCTGCTGTTGGTTGTAACCGAAATTGTATTGCTTGACGCAGAAGTGTTTCCAGCTGCATCTTTTGCTTTTACATAAATAGAATAAGTGGTAGAAGCTGTTAATCCATTAATTGTTGCTGTTAACCCAGTAACAGTTGTTTTTAAAGCACTGTTGGCATAAACATCATAACCTGTCACACCAACATTATCTGAAGAAGCATTCCATGTAAGTGTAATTGAAGTTGCAGTTTTTGATGTTGAAGCCAAACTCGCAGGTGCAGTTGGCGCTTGAGTATCTGTAGAAGATGTTCCGCCCCAAATTTGATTTACATATTCTGGATGGTCAATGTATGGATTTCTATTGCCTTGACGCGCATAAATAGCATTATTTCTAGCAATTTCTCTTGCACTAACAGGATCTTGAGCATGCCAAGCTAATAAAGTATTTAGAAAAGCTGTTGTAAAAACTTTGTTGCTTGAACCATCAAACATAGCGTATGAATAACCTGCAACTGTATTTTCATAACGGGTTGCAAAGTAAAAATACATTCTCGCAATATCACCTTTAAAAGCATTGATAGGTTCAAATACAGTCCCTGAATATCCAGATACTGAACTTGATCCTAATTTACTTCCGTTTTGAGAAGTGTAAGTCACAGAGCTTACCGTTCCGTGCGGGTAATTAGAACGTATTCCATTTACTTTTCCATCTGTTGGAGTAATAAAATGCGCATCGGCTACCATTGGAGACTGCTCATTAAAAACAGATTGCGGAATAATGTGTTCTCTGTTATAACAATCGCCTTCTACAGAATAGCTGCCGCATCTTTGTGTGCTTCCAGTACTGTAGTTGTAAGGATCTGTTCCTGATGGATTTTCAGAATACATGTCTAAAACTGTTCCGTCGTTTTCGTAAAAATTGTCAACGTCAGATGTTTGGTAGGTTGTGTATAAACCTGCATAACCATTATCAGTATGTCCTTTGATAATGTTGTACAATTGAGTTTTTAAGGTATAACCTGTGCCAGTTGCGGTGTTGTAGTAGCCTGATGGAATTTGAGAAAAACCAACAGCGGTAAACATCAATAAAAGTAAAAAGTAGTTTTTTTTCATAAATTAATAGTTAAGATTTGGGTTAATAAATGCATTTTAAAAATCTGATTTTTAGAAGTTTAAAAATGTATTGTAACAAATCTACTACTTTTATGAATGCGATACGTTAAGCGATGTTTAATTTTAGATACATTTTCTTACGATTTGTTTTTTAATCATATAAGTTATGTAAGTTCATTTAAAAGTATTAGTGATATACTTTAAATAGAAAAAACTTAAATTTCTTATATGACTTATATGGTTTAAAAAAGTTACTTCGGAAAATCTTGACTCTGATAAGCACCTAAATCTGGTGGAGAAGTTCTCGTAATTCCTAAAATATCTAACGAAATTATATATGCCGGATTCCCTTTCGCGAAAGCGGAAGAAGTTTTGTCAATATTGAATTTATTCTGAGCAGCATTATAAAACTTCGGATTTTCATTTAGAATAATGTTGTTATAATGCTCTGTATCGGTTTTAAATTGATAATCAGGATTTGTGGTATTTCCGAATTTCAATAAACAATTATTGAGCTGATATACAAAAGCTGCATTTGCATTTTTACTCAAATTCAATTCGTTAAAATTAGAACCGTAAATAATGCAGTTGTTGAAAGTTGCATTTGTCAACGAATTTGCTTCAGGAGTTTTGCCAGTTAAACTATTGCTTAAAGTAACTGCGAAATGCGAAGGGTTTGACCAATTGTTATTAAAAGTACAATGTGTGAAACTATAATTGCCGCCGTAAACGCAAGATAAACTTGCTATACCAGCATAATTGATTACGATGTTTTCGCCAATGATATGAGTGTTTTCAGCTAAAATTCCGTATTCAACACAATTGTAAATTTGGGTGTTTTTAATTTCAACCGTATTAGATGGATTTTTAAAGTCTAACCCAGTAACCGCATTTTTTAAAGTTAAATGATTGATAGAATGATTGGCACTTCCATTAGAAAAAATAACCGATTTCCACTGTCCAGGAATATCAGAATACAAAGATTCTAAACGATCTCCTTCAAAGATAACTTCATTTTCTAATTGATCGGTTTTTGAGATAGTTCCGTTAATCTGCAATGAAGCATTTTTACCAACATATAAACCAGAATTAGCATGAAAATGGACTCTTGCGCCGGCTTCAAAAGTTACGGTCTTGTTCTCTGGAACTCCTGCATATCCGTAAATTACGTAGGGTTTTTGTTTGGTGAAAATCAATTCATTTCCGTTTACGGCATCATCTTCACTCAAATAAAATCCATCAACATCTTTGCCGTCAATTTGTATTTTTTCTTTTGTTCCGTCAGGATTTTGATTGGGATACAAGAAAACAGCATCTTGGATCAAAGTAACCAAAGCTACTTCCTGAAGATTAGCCCCGCTGTCGAACTGGATTTCATCAGTATATAAAAAATCAGTCGGGTTGGCGTCTGTAATATCAGCCGTTGTTTCTATAAAAATATACAAACTGTCTTTCGCTAAAAGCGTAACATCTTTAAAAATCTTGCCGTTAGTGCCGGTCATTCCGTCAACGGTCATGCGGTATTTAGAGCTTAAACCTTTTTTGAATTGAACAATTGGAATCGAAATGTCGTTTTTACTTCGGTTGTAAACTTTCAGCTGGTAAGTACTCGAACCAATATTTTTAAAAACAGTATCTAAATAAACAGTGTCTTTTGAAAACTTTAAATCTCCAGTGCTGGCAACAGTATCAAAATCAGTTCGACATGAACTAAAAGCTAGAATTAAACCCAGAATTAAGATTGTAAAGTATTGACGCATTTCTATGTTTTTTTTTTGCCAGATTAAAGAATTTTTTTTCGCCACGAATTTCTCGAATTTTCACAAATTTAATTCGCGGAAATTCGTGCAATTAGTGGCTATATTTTTAAAATCCTTTAAATCTGTGAAATCTGTGGCAAAAAAAACATTGCATTTCAGCCTCAGATGTATATTGATAGTTTTTGTAAAAATAGCAAAAAACTGACAAGTTCATAAATGATTTTCAATTTAGAATCCGATTTTTCGATTTGTGTCTTATCTTTCTTTAATTTTACGTTTTTAAAGTTTATTTTAATGAATCATACAAAAGAGCAGATTTTAGCGCGATGCAATGAGTTTTCTAAAAACACATTGATGGAAACGCTGAAAATAGAATATATCGACGCCGGAGAAGATTTTTTAACTGCAAAAATGCCTGTAAATCCAAGTGTTCACCAGCCAATGGGATTGCTGCACGGCGGAGCTTCTGTAGCTTTAGCAGAAAGTGTAGGAAGTGCGGCTTCTTTCTTTTTTATTAATCCGAAAGAGCAGGAGGTAAGAGGTATCGAAATTTCGGCAAATCACCTAAAAAGTATTCGTGAAGGTTATGTTTTTGGTACAGCCAGAATTATTCACAAAGGAAGAACGGTTCATTTGTGGGAAATTAAAATTACAGATGAAGCTGGAAATTTGATTTCGCTTTGCAAATTGACGAATATGGTTTTGGATAGAAAGAAAAGTGAATAAATTATGAATCCATTTTTCTTGAAAATTAAAAATCATAAAGAACAGAATTTACCATTTGTACTTTATTCTAAACCTAATACTACTGATCTTATTGGGATTTTACAGCAAAATAATACTTTGCACACCGTTTCGGATTACAGCGAAAAAGGTTTTGTTTTTGCTTCTTTTGATGAAAAGCAATTGATTTTAATTCCAGAAAGCGAATCGGAAATTATTACTGCCGAAAAAGAAGTTACAGCATTTGAACCCATTAAAATTGACGATTTAAATTTTGATCCTGAAGCGAAGTTTCAATATGAATATTTGGTTGCCCAAGGAATCAATGCCATTAAAAACGGAGAATTTAAAAAAGTAGTTTTATCAAGAAGCGAAGAAGTTCCGTTAACTGAATTTGATTTTATTGAAACCTTTCAGCATTTGGTTCAATTGTATCCTGCGACTTTTTGTTATTGCTTTTTTCATCCAAAAATTGGACTTTGGATGGGAGCAACGCCTGAAAAGCTTTTAAAAGCAAATGGAAATGTTTTTGAAACTATGGCTCTGGCTGGAACGCAGAAAGATAATTTGGAAACTGAAATTGTCTGGCAGCAAAAAGAAAAAGACGAACAGCAGTATGTAACCGATTTTATTGTAAAAAGACTTCGCGAATTTGCGGCTTCGGTTGTAGTTTCTGAACCTTACAGTCTTAAAGCAGGATCGATCTGGCATATAAAAACCGATATTTCAGGAGTTTTAAATGATAACTCCACTTTAGAGGAGGTTATTGATACATTGCATCCAACGCCTGCCGTTTGTGGTCTGCCAAAGAAAAAAGCAAAAGCGTTTATTATTGAAAATGAAAACTATGATAGAACTTTCTACACAGGTTTTTTAGGAGAATTAAACAGCAGTTTTGCTGGAAATAATGCAAGTTCTGATTTATTTGTAAATTTACGAAGCATGCAGATTCAGGAAAACAAAGCCATTTTGTATATGGGATGCGGTATCACCAAAGAAAGCATTCCAGAAAAAGAATGGGAGGAAAGCGTGAACAAATCGATGACGATGAAGAGAGTATTGAAAAAATAGTTTCAGGTTTCAAGTTTCAAGTTTCACGTTCTGTACGTAACCTGAAACCTGAAACTTGAAACAAAACAAACAAAAAAGCAAATGAAATTAGATATATTAGCCTTTGGTGCACATCCAGATGATGTGGAATTGGGATGTGCAGGAACAATTTTAAAAGAAGTATCACTTGGTAAAAAAGTGGGTATTGTAGATTTAACACGCGGCGAATTAGGAACCCGTGGAACGGCAGAAATTAGAGATCAGGAAGCAAAAGATGCCGCAAAGATTTTAGGTGTCGCTGTGCGTGAAAATTTAGCAATGCGTGATGGCTTTTTTGTGAATGACGAAAAACATCAATTAGAAGTCATTAAAATGATTCGTAAGTATAAACCCGAAATTGTATTGTGTAATGCAATCGATGACCGCCATATTGATCACGGAAAAGGAAGTAAGTTGGTTTCTGATTCTTGCTTTTTATCTGGTTTAATGAAAATCGAAACGTCAATTGATGGGGAGAAACAAGAGGCTTGGAGACCTAAAGTGGTATACCACTACATTCAGTGGAAAAATATCACTCCTGACTTCGTAGTAGACATTACAGGTTTTGAGAATAAAAAAGTAGAAGCGATCTCGGCATATAAAACACAATTTTACGATCCGAATTCGAAAGAACCTGCTACGCCAATTACCAGTAAAAACTTCTTTGAAAGTTTAAATTATCGCGCGCAGGACTTAGGAAGATTAGTTGGAAAAGATTTTGCCGAAGGTTTTACTGTTGAAAGATGTTTGGCAGTCAATAGCTTAGAAAATTTGTTGTAAATTTTTCATTTTTTTCTTTGTAGAAGTAAACCTTTGTTATATATTTGCACTCGCTAAGCAAAAATGGTGGTTGTAGCTCAGCTGGTTAGAGTAGCGGTTTGTGGTGCCGCGGGTCGCCGGTTCGAACCCGGTCAGCCACCCAGATTCAAAGCCTTGAAGAAATTCAAGGCTTTTTTTGTTTTCTGCAGAAAACAACAAAAGTAAAATTCCAATTTTTTGAAATTTCAGTTTTTTGAAATTCCAAATTCCAAAATTCAAAATTCAAAATTCAAATTCCAAAATTCAAAATTCAAAATTCCAAATCCCAAATTCCAAATCCCAAATTTCAAACGCCAAAATTCCGAAACCAATTTTATATTCCGTAGGAATATTTCATCGGTAGAAAAAAAAATGGTGTTGTTTTTCATTGTGTCCTGTAAGGACACTTGATTTATCGAAAAATAATACATCTTCTCCCCATCAAACGCTCCTATGGAGCGTATAACCTATTATCTAAATTTAATTCTACCAATGAGACATTCCTATGGAATGTATGTGATCGATTAAAACATACTATTGTTTTTCTTCTTGTTAATTGTACCGACGAGACAATCCTATGGAATGTATTGTGTTCGATAAAAAAAAAGCACAACTTTTAGGTTGTGCTTTCTGGTGGTTAATATATTTGGTTTATGTATTATCGAATTTCTTCAAATGTAGTTCCTTGTTTGATATCACCGGTTTTAAAACCTTTTTTAAACCAATACATTCTTTGTTCAGATGTTCCGTGTGTGAAAGAATCTGGAACAATTTGGCCCTGCATTTTACTTTGAATTGCATCGTCACCAACTGCATTAGCAGCACTTAATGCTTCGTCAATATCGCCCGTATCTAAATTTTCCTGATTATAATGTGCCCAAACCCCAGCGTAAAAATCTGCTTGCAATTCTAACGCAACAGATAATTTATTGGCTTGTGCTTCGCTTTTTCCTTCCTGTTCCTGACGCATTTTTGCAGATGTTCCTAATAAGGTTTGAATATGATGACCTATTTCATGTGCAATTACATAAGCAATGGCAAAATCTCCGCCTTTAGCACCAAATTTGGTTTTTAATTCTTCAAAAAAAGCTAAATCCATATAGACTTTACGGTCGCCAGGACAATAAAACGGACCAGAAGCAGATGATGCACCGCCGCATGCTGTTTGTACAGAGCCTCTAAAAAGTACTAATTTTGGTTTTTCGTATGTCATTCCGTTTTCGGCAAAAATTTTGCTCCAGATGTCTTCGTTATCAGCTAAAACAACTTTTACAAAATTCCCCATTTCTTCATCTTCTTTGCTTAAGGGAACTGCAGTTTCAGTTTGTGATTGGCCGCCTTGCATTTGTTCTAGGATTGGTGCTATCTGCTGGCCGGTTTCTCCTCCAAATACATTAAGTAGTAAAACTATAATACCAATAACACCACCTCCAGCGATTACTTTTCCGCCAGATAAACCTCTTCTGTCTTCTACATTATCACTTTGTCTTCTACCGAGCCATTTCATATTGAATTCTTTTTAAACTTATTATCAAATTGATTGTACGAATTTATATATTTTTTATGATAAATTTCACATTCGAAAGATTAATGTTTAAAAAAAGTACAGAAATAATATGCTTATTTTTTGATACATTTAAAATTAGGTAAGCCATTTGATTAATGTCTCTTCGACACTTCCTTTCATGATTGGTTTTGAAATGTAGTCATCCATTCCAGCAGAAAGGCATTTGTTTCTTTCGTCTTTTTCTGCACCAGCTGTAACCGCAATTATCGGAATATCACGGCCTTTTTTGGTGTTTCTAATGGCTCTTGCAGTTTCATAGCCGTTCATAATTGGCATCTGAATATCCATAAAAACGATTGTTGGATTTATTTTTTCAAATTGCTGTATCGCTTCATATCCATTTTCGCATTCATGGATGTAAGCATTGTTGTAGAGATTTTTAATAATTGTTTTAAGAAGAAGCATGTTTACTTTGTTGTCTTCAACAATTAGAAATGTAATTTCATTATCGTTCCGTTCGATTTCTTCAGGATCCAATTCGATATTGAGACTTTTCAGTTCAGCATTATAGCGGTCACTAATACTTTGATTGCTTGTTTTTAGGTTTAAATCAAAGTAAAAATTGCTTCCTTCGTTAATTTTACTTTCAAGCTGTAAACGGCTTTCCATTAATGCAAGTAATTGGTTTGAAATGGTTAAGCCTAATCCTGTTCCTCCAAATTTTCTCGTTGTAGAACTATCCTCCTGCGAAAAAGCTTTGAAAATTTTCTTCTGATTCTTTTCAAGAATACCAATTCCGGTATCGATTACCGAAAAGCGAATCACACAATTATTGTTTTTCTTTTTTTCTAAAACTGACACATTTAATTTTATTGAACCTTCAGTCGTGAATTTTACTGCATTTGAAAGAAGATTGATCAAAATCTGCTTTATTCTCACAATATCTGTCCAGATGTATTTGGGAACATCAGGATCGATATTTAATTCGAGTTCCAAATTTTTCTGATTGGATTCGTAAACAATTAAATCGAAAACTTGGCCCAGAACTTTTTTGATATCATAAAGGTCAATAAAGAGTTCTAATTTTCCAGCTTCAATTTTAGAGAAATCCAAAATGTCATTTATAATTTCAAGCAGCGAATGTGCCGATTGATTGATAGTTGTCATGTATTTTTCCTGAATTTCTTCAAGATCAGTTTTCATTAGTAAATGTGTAAAACCTATAATTCCATTAAGAGGAGTTCTAATTTCGTGCGACATATTGGCCAGAAAATCCGACTTCGATTTATTGGCTGCTTCGGCTAATTGCTTGGCTTTTATAGCGTCTTCGATTTCTTTTTTATTGGTGATATCAAAATAAATACCGCCAACAAACTCAATTTCGTCATCTCTTTTAATTACGTCTCCAAATTCTTCAATCCAAATATATTCTCCAGTTTTACGTTTAATGCGATATACATTATGCAGAGGCATTCCCTTTTGCAGATTGTCGATTTGGCTGTTTATCACTTCTTCTTTATCATCATGATGAATTAAAGAAAGAAACGATAAATTGTTTTCTATAAATTCTGATTTAGAATATCCAGTTAAATTTAAAACTTCATCATTAAGAAATATTTTAGTTGAGAAAGCATCAAATTTGGATAGATAAACTGTGCCCGGAATATTGTTTGCTATTAATTTGAATTTTTCTTCGCTTTCAAGAATTTTAGTTTCATTTCGATTTCTCTCCAATGCAGAAGAAATGTTATTTGCTAAAACCTGAAAGATGTAAATTTCTTCATCAGACCATTTCTTTTCTTTCGTACAATCGTCAAAACCTATAAAACCAGTAAATATATCGTTAATATAAAGAGGCAATATTAAAATAGATTTGATTTCATTATTAATCAAAAGGGTTTTGAAAAATCCTTCGTCAAGTTTTCTGGTGAGTGTGTTTAGAATTTTTTTCTGTGCGGCTGCTTCGTAAATTTCCTTTAAATTTTCTTCGGTCATGTGACGCAAAGGTGTAATTTGATGCTCGATTCCTTCGCGGGACCATTTGTATTTTTGGCTGACGGTATTGTAAATTGGATCTTTTTCATAATAGTACATATGATCCACTTTGGCAGCTTTACCAATAATATCGTACGTTTCTTGAAACATTTGCTGTGTGGTTTTACTCAGCAGAAATTTCTCGGTGCATAAGGAAAGTGCAGATAAAAGATGGCTTTTGAATTCTAATCTTCTTTCTGCTTCCAAGCGCATTTGAGACGAAATAGCCAGCGAAATGACATCAGATATTGTTCTCGCATAATTGATGTCTTCGTTGTCCCATTCGCGTTTTTTTTCGGTGCTTTCAAAACAAACCACACCTGCCAATTGTCCCGTTAAAAAAATAGGCACATCAAGCATTGATTTGATGTTATTCTTTGTAAAATATAATTTTTGAAATTCAGATGTTTCTAATTTATTAAATACATCCGGCGCATTTATAATCGCTTTATTATTTAAAGTTTCAAAATAAATTGGATACGATTCTTTATTTAAAATGTTTTTGTCATTTAGATTTTGATTGTCAAGACTGAAAAGATTTTTACAAATAATTAAATCTTTATGATATTTCCAGAAGCTCACACGATTAGCATTGCTTATTGTTGCAGCCTCTTGTAGAATTAAATCAATTACAGTATTTAGTTTGTCGTATTTGCTGAAATCAGTCGTTGATAATTTTTTGGTCGAATTATTATAGGCTTCAATTTTTTTGAGACGTCTTTTTTTCTCGTTTTCTATATTCTTTTTCTCTGTAATATCTCTTGCAATTCCAGAGAATCCTGTTGTTAATCCGAAGTCATTTCTGCGAACAATAATTTTTTGTGAAATCCATATTTCTTCTCCATTTTTCGTTAAAATCGGGATTTCAATTATCGGATAATTGTTTTCATTAAGCACTAAATTTTCGTAAAAGTCAACCGCACTTTTAATATAATTTTCGTGAATGAAATTAGAATAATGTTTCGAGATAATTTCATTTTCAGGATATCCCAGAATAGAGAAACCAAATTCATTTAAAAAAGTAAAATGTCCTTCGGCATCAATTTCAAAAATAATATCAGTTGCTGTCTGAATTAGGTTTTTATATTGATCTTGAACAATAATCTGCTCTGTAACATCCTGCCCAATACTGATAATTAAATCGTCAGAGAATTTTTTATCTTTCCATTGAATATATTTAAACTCGCCATTTTCACTTTTTAGTTTTCTAATGTAAAGTTTGTCTTCATGATTTTTAACGGGATTTGATTTTTCTATGAATTCTGAATCTTTTGTCAACTCCCAAAACTTTAATCCCATTACATCTTCGGGTTCATAACCTAAAATAGCAGTTACGGTTTCGCTGCAAAATAAGATTTCGCCTTTTTGGTTATAGGCAATTGTTAGAGAATTTCCTTTATGAACAATTTCACTGGCAAATCTAAAATTGTCACGATTGTTTAATAATACAGCGTATTTTACTTGATTAATAATGAAAATTAGAATACAGAAATTAAGCAGTAAAATAGAGGATTTAATTGGAATTAATTGAAATATAATCGTCGTAATTAAAAAAGTAAAAGTTAAACCAACAAAGAGCCAATAAATTTTGATGGGTTTAAGGATACTATACGAAAAGAAAAAAGAGATGAGGAAAACGATAATAGGAACAACATCATTATCAAGAGTTACGATGTTGAATCCTACGTATGCAATGTAAATGAAAAAAGAGAAAATAAAGATCTGCTGAATTTGATCTCTCAGCCATTTAATTTTGTCTGTAATTGCGTATATGATAAGTACACCAACACCAACTGAAACATTTACTATAAGTAGACTTTTGGGTCTAATCTTAAAAATTTCGTTGATGATTTCAATTACAATTACTGCAATACCAAAAAATAGAATATAGAGCTGATATTCTTTACTAATCGTATCCTGTTCTTTCTTTTTTTCGATGAAATATCCAATTTTAGCTTTGATCCTAAAAAACTGGTATACTAACAGCGAAAGAAATGCGAAGAGTGATAATCCTAATAAAATGAGTTTAGGATTATTGTAAAAAATAATATCATAGTTTACTACGTACCATCCTGTCATAATTGATTTTAAGGTATTACCAATGCTGGCAATTCCTGAAATAACCGAATTAAAAAAACTATAGTCAGCCGCCATAGAATTTGGATGTATTGGTTTAGTAAACAGCCTTTTGAGAATTCTTAAAAGAAGTGGTTAAGTTCTTTACAAATAAGAATTTCTATTTTAATCTAAATTAGATTTTCCAATTGAATCAATTGAATCCTCTTCTTCTTGTATTCCAAAAATGGCAAAATAAGTAGCATAAATCATCGAGCTATTAAATACGACCGTAAAGATAATTCCCACGCAGCATGCGAAAATACCAATAAGCGAACCAATAAAACCTATGATGAAAAATGCAAATATGTTAAGCGGATTTTTAGTAACAAGAGTAATGCTTGATTTTATGGCATCTATTGCACTCAAATTCCCGAAAACAATTAACGGAATTGATAAATACATAAAGAAAGAGACCATAAAAGAAATAACATTTCCAACATACAAAACGTCGAAGCTGTCAATAAAATTCGAAAGAGCAGTTCCTACAAGAGCTGGAATAAACGCTGCTACAAAAATTTGTCCAAAATACGGACCTTTATAATAGCTGAAAATAGTAGAAACATTAAACTCGATATCTTTATCTGCACAATCTGCCATTTTTAGAAAACCTGCACCAAAAGGTGCCGTAATTCCAGCTAATGCAGACACGGTAACAGTTTGAATTACAAGTTCTAATGCCGTAAGTTTTTGGTTTTCTAGATTTTCAAAAAAATCTTTCGTCATGCTTCCCACTCCAAAATAAGCAATTATTACTCCCATAAATACCATCGCAGCTATAATTGAAAAAACTAAGATAATAAGACCAGAATAAAGCGCAATTTTTTTATAGTTTTCGAAGGCGTGATTAAAAACTGTAGCAAAATCAAGGGAATAGCCATTTTTTTTAATGTCCTCAATTTGGGCAAGTGTAGATTTCATTTGGTGTAAAATTGTTTTATAGACTTGTAATATTTGATAAGTATCTTGACGTAAATATAATATTTTTAATCAATTCCGTATAAAAATCTATAAAACATTCCGAAAGGTTTTAACTAATTTAAAGCCAGTCTAAAATCCTTTTAATTGAAGCTAATTTTTCTTTGTAGGGTGCGTAGCGCATAGGTAAATCAAGCCAGTTTCCTTTTTTAACCATGGCTTTGTGATGCGAAAATGTGTCGAAGCTAAGCTGGCCGTGATATGCGCCGATTCCGCTGTGTCCAACACCACCAAAAGGAAGTCTTTTATTAGAAAAATGAACGACTGTATCATTAATGCATCCGCCTCCAAAAGAGTATTTTTTAATTAATTTTTTAGTAAATGAATTATTTTCACTAAAAATATAAAATGAAAGAGGTTTCTCATAACGGCTGACGACCTTTTCAATGTCATTTTCGTTTTCATATGTAAGAATTGGTAAAATAGGGCCAAAGATTTCTTCTTTCATAACGGGACTATCCAAATCTGGTTCTTCAAGTAAAGTTGGAGCGATATAAAGTTGATTTGCATCACTTTCACCTCCAAACAATACATTTTCGTTCTGGATCATATTGGTTAATCTGTACCAGTTTTTGATGTTGATAATGCGTGCAAAATCTGGCGATTTGTCAATTTTTTTTCCGTACGCTTTAATGATTTCTTCCATTAAGTAGGTAATAAAATTGACTTTCATGTTTTTCTGCACCATGATATAATCAGGAGCAATGCAGGTTTGTCCGGCGTTGATAAATTTTCCCCAGACAATTCGTTTAGCCGCTAGTTTTAGATCAGCAGTTTCGTCGACAATACATGGGTTTTTTCCGCCTAGTTCCAATGTTACTGGAGTTAAATTTTCGGCTGCAGCTTTTGCAACGATTTTTCCAACAGCAACACTTCCGGTAAAAAAAATGTAATCCCAGCGCTGCGCTAATAATTGATTAGAAACTTCAACACCGCCTTCGAAAACTTCGACGTGATTGATGTGAAATGTTTTCTCAATAATTCTCGCAATCACAGCAGAAGTATGCGGAGTAAGTTCTGATGGTTTTAAAGTAACTCTATTTCCGGCAGCTACAGCGGCAATTAGAGGGCATAAGGCTAATTGAAAAGGGTAATTCCAAGGAGCAATTATTAAAACGTTCCCATAAGGTTCTTTATAAATTTTATCAGTAGAAGGAAAGTTTAAAAGAGAAGGAAAAACGCGCTTGGGTTTAGCCCATTTATGAATGTTTTTAATAACATCTTTAAGTTCCGAAATAACATAACTTGTCTCTGTAACAACAGCCTCAAACTCTGGTTTTTTAAAGTCATCATACAAAGCTTTTATAATTAAATCTTCGCTTTTCTGAATGTTATACAATAACTTTTTCAGCGTTTCTTTTCTATACCCGATGTCACTTTTATAATCCATTTTACGATTAGCTTGTTTTTTACTCTATGCAAGTTAATCGATAAAAATTAAAAAAATAAGAATTAAATCATAAAAATCATACAGCATTCCAGATTGGATCCTCTGGAGTGGGAGCAACAATAGTGACATTTTCTTTAGAAACTGGATGCACAAAAGTGAGTTTTCTAGCATGGAGATGAATGCCGCCGTCAGGATTACTTCTGTCTGCGCCATATTTTAAATCACCTTTAATAGGGGAACCAATCGCAGTTAATTGTGCGCGAATTTGATGATGACGACCAGTGTGCAAATTGATTTCCAGTGCCGTATAATTCTGTAATTCTTTAATGATAGTGTAATCTAAACTAGCCAGTTTACTATCGGGAACTTCTTTTAAATGTGCTTTTGAAGTATTGTTTTTCTCGTTTCGTTTTAAATAATGAACCAATTTGGCAGATGCTTCTTTTGGTTTGTTTTTCACAACCGCCCAATATGTCTTTTTCGTTTCACGATTGCTGAACAATTCGTTCATGCGTGTCAATGCTTTACTCGTTCGGGCAAAAACAACAATACCAGTTGTAGGTCGATCCAAACGATGAATCACTCCTAAAAAAACATCTCCAGGTTTATTGTATTTTTCTTTAATGTATTCTTTTACAATATCAGACAATGGTTTGTCTCCTGTTTTATCTCCCTGTACAATATCGCCAACACGTTTGTTAACCACAATTATGTGATTGTCTTCGTGTAGAATTTGGAGATTGTTTTTGTTAGAAAGAATTTTCATTTTTAGACTAGCTTAGATTTTTAGATTTTAGACTTCTTAGACTGGATTTTTTTTGATAAGTTTTACAGCAAAGTTGCTCTAAATCTTGATGTCATTTTTGTTATTTCTTCAAGTAAATTTATTAATTCGGTTGTACTTTCTTCATTTATAAATCCTAAATCAGAAGAAATTAGAAGTTGTGTTTCTACTTCATAAGCAGAACCAATTGCGATTTCTAAAAATCTAGCAAAATCTTTGTTAGAATTTCTCGAAGAACCTTCTGCAATATTTGAAGGAATTGATACAGATGCTCTTCTCAATTGATTAATTATTCCAAACTTTTCTTCATTGGGAAATGTGGCTGTAATAGAATAAATTTTAGAACAAAATAACCTGCTTTTTTTCCAAATCAAAAGCTCTTTAAATTGATGCATTTTTAAATAGTTGATAGATTTTGGTAAACACTTTAGATGTTAGAATGAGACTTCTTAAGACTTGGTCAAATGAATAAAAGTAAGACAAAGTTCTAAGAAGTCTAAGTCAGTCTAAAAATCTAAGCTAGTCTAATTTTAGTACTGTTCACTAGCATTAGGAAAATCACTAGACTTAACATCAGCAGCATATTGACCAATTGCTTGTGTCATTTGCTCGTAAAGATTTAAGTAACGACGTAAGAAACGCGGACTAAATTCATTATTCATTCCTAACATATCGTGAATAACCAAAACCTGACCGTCAACACCGCCGCCGGCACCAATTCCGATAACAGGAATCGAAATGCTGTCTGCTACTTTTTTAGCAAGATCAGCAGGAATTTTTTCAAGTACAACTGCAAAACATCCTACTTTTTCAAGCATTTGAGCATCTTCAATCAGCTTTTCTGCCTCCTCTTCCTCTTTGGCGCGAACGCTGTAAGTTCCAAATTTGTAGATCGATTGAGGAGTTAAGCCTAAATGGCCCATAACTGGAATTCCAGCATGTAATATTTTTTTGATTGATTCTTTAATTTCTTTTCCGCCCTCTAGTTTAACTGCATGTCCGCCGCTTTCTTTCATGATTCTGATTGAAGAACGTAAAGCTTCTTTAGGATCGGATTGGTAACTTCCAAAAGGTAAATCGACTACCACTAAAGCTCTTTCGACAGCACGAACTACAGACGAAGCATGATAGATCATTTGATCTAGCGTAATTGGCAGTGTCGTTTCGTGACCAGCCATAACATTTGATGCCGAATCACCAACTAAAATTACATCAACACCTGCAGTGTCAACAATTTTCGCCATTGTATAATCATACGCAGTAAGCATAGAGATCTTTTCTCCGTTGCTTTTCATTTCAATTAATGACTTTGTTGTGATTCTTTTATAATCTTTTTTTGCTACTGACATTTTATTTTTTTTTGATATTGTAAAAGTATTGAATAATTGTAAACTTAGAATCAGCAATAATAGAATATTTCGACAGAAAATAGCTTTCCGTTTTTAAATTCTAATCTAAATTGACTGTCTTCCATTATGATAGAGTATATGTGCGGTGATTTTAACGAAGCTTCAATATAAGTTCCATATTTTTCAATGAAAGCTTTTTCAGACAGCGTATGATCTAAAACTGCATTTTGATTTAGTATAAATTTGTTGTTTTCGTTGATGAAAACTTTAATGATTTCGGCTTTGTTTTGTTTCTCATCTACAGAAACTTCCAAATCTGGATAATAATAAAACAAGTCACTTAAGTAAAGACCGCACTCGTCTGAAATACGAGTCTTTTTGGGCGGATTTCCAAATGTTTTAACCAGATCAGCCTGTGATATATAAACAGATTTTGTTTTAAATCCTTTTAACGAATATTGAGATTTCTGGATAAAAGCAATAATTTCTTCTGGCTGTTTATGTTTGGATAAAGCTTTTGCCAAAGCCATATTCAATTCTGTTTCAGTGATTAATTTCTGATCATTTGTCTGCTTAACCACTTCATAATATCTTTGATAAGCTGGAACTAAGCTAGAATAATCGCTGTTCCAAGCCAATTCTACAATTCTTTCGCTCAATGTTTTACGCTCGGCAATCGCATTAATATCTAATTTATCGAAGTCTTTTATTAAAGCATTAAAATTAGGTCTTGAACCGAGAAATTTTCTCAGTGTAAATTTGGCATATTCTTCAGAAAAACTACCGTTAATATTTACCCATTCGTCTGGATTTACAGGAAGATAATTTACCGCAGCAGGATCGCCGGTAAAAAGAATTTCTCTAATTTTTGAATTTTTATCTGGTAATGCCCTTGCTTTGAGTCCAGCTGCTAAAACAAAAAGGTGATTGCTGCCGTAATAAGCATCGCCGCCTTCAAGAATTGGGTTTTGAGGATCTTTAGTTTTTACATCTTTAGCATTCAGTCTTGTTGCTAAAAATTTCTCTTCAATAAATCCTTCATTAAAATTGTCGGCTTGTACTTTTTGCCATCCATTTTGACTTTCACCCAATAAACGAACTTCTGCACCATATTTAAAATAACCTAAAAAATCAGCAGATGAATTTGGAGAAGTGTATAATCTTGTATCAGAATTTAGAAAATAACGTTCTTGGGAATGCAGTAAAAGCGAACAGAAAAAAAGTAAAAAGTAAAGTTTTTTCATGAAAGTAGATTTTGGTTTTGCCACAGATTACACGAATTTACACGAATTTTTCACGAAGTGAATAAAAAATGAATTCGTGTAATTCGTGGCAAATAAATATTTTTAACAATCAGCCATATTAACAGCAATTGCAAGTCCGCCTTCTGAGGTTTCTTTGTATTTGGAATTCATGTCTTTTGCTGTTTCCCACATGGTATTAATTACTTTATCCAATGGTACTTTAGCATTTTTAGAATCAGTTTCTAAGGCTAATTCAGCCGCATTTATAGCCTTTATAGCACCCATTGTATTTCTTTCGATACAAGGAATCTGAACCAGACCGCCAATTGGATCACAAGTCAAGCCAAGATGATGTTCCATCGCAATTTCTGCAGCCATTAAAACCTGAGCAGGAGTACCGCCCATTAGTTCGCAAAGCGCCGCTGCGGCCATTGAAGACGAAACGCCAATTTCTGCCTGACATCCGCCCATTGCAGCTGAAATTGTAGCACCTTTTTTGAAAATACTTCCAATTTCGCCGGCCACTAATAAAAATTGTTTGATTTCTTTTTCGCCTGCATTGTGGTTTTCAATAACCATATAATACATTAGAACAGCAGGAATTACACCAGAACTTCCGTTCGTTGGAGCAGTAACCACTCGGCCTAAAGACGCATTTACTTCGTTCACGGCAAGTGCAAAACAGCTAACCCATTTTAGGATCTGGCGAAATTTAACTTCTGTTTTTCTTATTTCTTCTAACCAGCTTTGCGGATCATTATAATTAGATAAACCGATAAGATTTTGATGCATGTCAAAAGCTCTTCTGCGCACATGAAGTCCGCCTGGAAGAATTCCTTCAGAATGACAGCCAATGTACATACATTCTAACATCGTATTCCAAATACGCATTAATTCAGAATGCACTTCTGCTTCAGGACGCATTGAAATTTCATTTTCATACACAATTTCAGAAATCGATTTGTTTTCAGAAATTGTATAATTTAATAATTCCGCAGCTTTCTGAATTGGATATGGAAAAGCACATTTGATAACTTCTTTTCGTTTAGCATTTATGCGTTCTTCTTTTACCACAAAACCGCCGCCGATAGAATAAAAAGTAGATTCATATTCCGAATTATCAGCTTTGTAAGCCGTAAATTTCAATCCGTTAGCATGGAAAGGAAGGAATTCTTTGTTGAAAACAATGTCTTGGAGAAAATAAAACGGAATCACTTTTTGGTTTCCCAAATTGATTTCATTTGTAGTTTCGATTTTTTTGATAATTCCAGCAATATCCTCAACTGGAATATATTCAGGATCCTGACCGCTCAATCCGAGCATAACGGCAAGATCTGTTGCGTGCCCTTTTCCAGTTAAAGAAAGAGAACCGTATAAATCAACTTTTACCCTTGTAATATCTTCTAAAATTGCTTCGTCTTTCAGTTCTTCCAGAAAGCGTTCCGCAGCGCGCCAAGGACCCAAAGTGTGTGAGCTTGAAGGGCCAACGCCAATTTTAAGCATATCAAAAACAGAGATACATTCTTCCATTGTTCAATTTTTGTTAAGACAAAGATAATTGAATAATGCAATGAAGATTTATTTTTGAATGTTAATCTTGCGTATTTGTTAAAATAAATATTAAATTTTAATAATTCAGCAACGAAATAAATTTAAATCCGTAATATGCAGTTTTCGTAGAAAGTTCGTGTTTTTTAGGTATTTTTGTAGTAAATCAAGCTGTGAAAATCAGCGCGATTCTTTCCAATTATTAATACTTCAGGGATTTTGTTCTAATTCTGAAAAATGTCTTTTTACAAATTATAATGCCACAAGAAGATAAAGTTACAATATGATAGAATTTTTCAAACATCTATTACAAGAATTCGAATTACCGCTCACCAACCCCGTGTTAATTTTTTCTTTAATACTTTTTATAATTCTGCTTTCGCCGATTTTACTAAAAAAAATCAATATCCCTGGAATTATCGGACTTATTATTTCGGGAGTAATCATCGGGCCGCACGGATTAAATATTCTGGCCAAAAATTCTGCTGTCGATTTATTTTCCACAATCGGACTTTTGTACATCATGTTTATTGCGGGTTTAGAATTGGATATGAATGAATTCAAAGCCAATCGAAATAAGAGTTTATTATTCGGTTTTTTTACTTTTATATTTCCGCTCTCTATAGGTTTTCCAGTTTGTTTTTATTTGTTGAAATATGATTTCAATGCCAGCTTTTTAACAGCCAGTATGTTCGCGACGCACACATTAGTGGCGTATCCAATTGTGAGTAAACTGGGAATTGCTAAAAATCAAGCCGTTGCTATTACAGTCGGCGGAACAATTTTGACTGATACTGCGGTTTTAATAATTCTTGCCGTAATTATGGGAAGCAGTCAAGGGAATCTTAATCAAGCTTTTTGGATCAAATTAGGGGTTTCATTGGCGATTTTTTCTGCCATAATGTTTTTGGTTATTCCAAGAATTGCCAAATGGTTTTTCAAAAAATTAGAAAGTGAAAAACACGCCCATTATATATTTGTACTTTCTGTTGTTTTCTTTGCAGCTTTCTTAGCCGAAGTAGCAGGAGTAGAACCTATTATTGGAGCATTCGTTGCAGGTTTGGCACTAAATCCTTTAATTCCGCATTCTTCTGCTTTGATGAATAGAATTGAGTTTATTGGGAACGCTTTGTTTATACCATTTTTCTTGATTTCTGTTGGAATGCTGGTTGATGTAAGCGTAATTCTTAGCGGACCAACCGCTTTGATTGTTGCAGGAACTTTAAGCGTTGTTGCCATATTTGGAAAATGGATTGCAGCATTTTTTACACAGCTTGTATTTAAATATACCAAAACCGAAAGACAGCTTATTTTCGGATTGAGCAGTGCGCACGCGGCCGCAACTCTAGCCGTGATTTTAGTTGGGTTTAAAGCTAAAATCTTAGACGAAAATATCCTTAACGGAACTATTATTTTAATTCTGATAACTTGTATTGTAGCTTCATTTGCAACTGAAAAAGCGGCTAAAAAAATTGCCATCTGCGAAGAAGAAATTTCACATGAAGATACTGGAAGAGATCAAATTTTAGATGAACATATTTTGATTCCGCTGGCGAAAACTTCTGCAGCAGCCAGTTTGCTTGATTTTGCTTTATTGATTAAAGATAAAAAATCGTCTAATCCCGTTACACTGCTGACGATTGTTCCGAATAACGGTCAAGCCGAAAAGAATATTTTAAAATACCGAAAAGCAGTTGATAAGTTTGTAGTTCAGGCTTCTGCCTCGGAAGTAAAAATTAATACAATTGCCAGAATCGATCACAATCCTGCAAGTGGAATTGCGAGAACTTCAAAAGAAATTATGTCGGATATTGTGATTGTAGGATGGCCGAGAAAAACAGGATTTATTGATAAAATCTTTGGAGAAAACGTTGATTCCATAATTAATAATGTGGATAAAAGTTTATTCATCTGCCGTTTTCAAAAGAATTTTATCGAAGAAAAAAGATTAGTTTTTGTTTGTCCGCCATTTTCAGAAAGAGGAGTTGGTTTTCATTTACTGCTTCAAAAAATTTGTCGTTTATCGCAGGAATTAAGTATTTCGATCGTGCTTTATGCCGAATATAAAACACATGAAACTATTCAGCAGATTGCTAATAATTTGAAGTTGAATGCTAAATTAGGGTTTAAAAATGTTTCGGATTGGGAAGATTTTGAATCTATTTCTGATGAAATGAAATCAACAGATTTAGTGGTTTTCAATCTATCTCGAAAAGGTTCTGTTTCTTATCAATCGATTTTTGATAAACTGCCTCAGAAGTTTGAAAAGTCTTTTGGAGAGAATAATGTAATTTTAGTTTATCCGCAAGACGACCGTAAAGAAAGTGCGATGGACGCTTACGAAGATTTTACAGCATCGCCATTGGCAAAAGGTATTGAGGCAATTGAACAAATTGGACGTGGTTTAGGCAGTATTTTGAAGAAAAGTTAAGAATTTATGAAATCACTTATACTTGCCATTTGTTTCCTTTTTTTGATACTTTTTAGCAGCTGTAATAAAAATAAAGTTTCTGAAGATTCAGCTTCGGAAATTCAACCACAAAATAGTGAACAAGCATTAGATACTGTTTCAGCAAAGAAAAATATTGTAGTTGAAAACTTTGAAGAATTCAACAAAAACTTTCATTCCGATTCTCTCTTTCAGGTTTCACGAGTTGATTTTCCTATTGAAGGTAAGCATGTTTCTGGTTTTGAACAATACAGCTGGAATCGAAAAAACTGGCAGTTTCAAGCTGTTCCGGTCGCTGAAGAAACTGAAATGGGAGAATATCAACATTCATTGGTGAAAACCGATACTTTAATTACTGAAAGATTTTGGATTCAAGACAGCGGTTTTGAAGTCGAAAGGCAGTTTAAATTGATTGGAAATAAATGGTTTTTAATTTATTATAACGACATAAATATTTAGGAATATGAATCACAATGTAAAGTCAATTCGACCATTTATAGGTTCTAAAGATTTCGAAATTTCGAGAAGTTTTTATCGTGATCTGGGATTTGAAGAAACAGTTTTAGATACAAAAATGTCTGTTTTTAAATACAATGAAATTGCATTCTACCTGCAAGATGCGTATGTCAAAGACTGGATTGACAATACTATGATTTTTATTGAAGTAGATGATGTTGAACGTTATTATAATGATCTTCAAGTTTTAAATCTTCAAGAAAAATATGAAGGTGTAAAATTAACTCCAATTCGTTATTTAGATTGGGGAAGCGAATGTTTTTTGCATGATCCGTCTGGAGTTTTATGGCATTTTGGGAAGTTCAAATAAACTTTGAAGAGTTGCTTGTTAGTTGAAATAAATAATTAGTGCAAATTAGTGGAATTCGCGGCAAAAAAATCACCTCAAACCAAAATCACCCAAAATACGAGTAGTACTTTTACGCTGATACCAATCATTATATACTAATTCGATATTTTTTACATCAAATTCTCCAAAATCGTAATCACGGAATTTTTCTGTTATTTCCATTAGTTTTTTGGGATCATGAAGTTTTTCCTGAAAACGCATTACCGTAGAATGTGCGGTGAAAATTTCATATCGACTGTCAATACTTTGTTTTAAATCAGACTTTTTAAAATTCTCGCGGAGTCTGTTTCTTAAATTATTCAAAGTTTCATCCGAAGGAAATCCTTGAATCATAATAGCCGAAGGTGAGGCAGTTACACCTTCGTAATGAATTTTGATTTTATCGACATCTACAAGACTTCTGCAAATAATCTCGATGTATTCGTTTGGCGAAATCTGATTTAAATGAAATGCTTTAGAACAAGAAATAATAGACATTACCGTAATATGAATATCCGAATCAGGATAGAAATATTGTTCTGGTTCTGCTTTTTTTAATTCGTTTATAAATCTTTGAATATTGGCTTTAATTTCTTCGTTTGGACGAATAAGCAATGTAATCCCGAAACGAGAATCAGATTCGTTTTTGAGCTCTGAATCAATACCATATTTCCCTGCTGCAATAGTTTCAGAAGAGGTTTTATAAAGTTGATTATAATGTTCAATTAAATTCATAAAGGCTTATTTCTTTTTCGCTTTTTCTAGATTTTCTTTGACTCTGAATTTTACAATTTTGGTTATCAAATCATAAGGTATTTTTTCTTTCAATGGAAATTGAACAGAGCCTTTCCCAGATTTATATTTAGAAAGTTCTGCAGCAAAAGCTTTATGTCCGCTGGGTAATGCGTAAAGTCCAATATGATTTTTAAAAGCAGCAAAATAAACTACAATCCCGTTCTGTTCAAAAGCCGGCATCGAATAACTGATTTTTTCTTTGGCTTCTGGCGCAGCTTTTTGAATCGTCATTCGAATTTTCTCCAAAATTTCCTGAACTTCATTCGGAAATCCGCCAATGTATTCGTCTATGTTTTCAGGTTTTTTAACTTCCATTTTGTGTTGTTTTTTTTAGTTTCAGGTTTCAAGTTTCTCAAGTAAGCTTGAAGCTAAAATCAAAATATGCCTTTTGTTTTTAACGCAAAGTGCGCTAAGGTATTTTAATTACGAGACTTGGGAGAAACCTATTTATTAAGTTCGCAAAGCTTTGTCTGTAAAAAAAAATAAATAAAGCTTTGTGAACTTTCCATTTTAAAGACCCTCCAAAAAACTTCTCGAACTTTGCTAAAAACCTTTATGTTCTTTGCGTTTAAATAACCATCAAGCAAGACCTTTCGGAAATCGATCTAAAACTAGATTTAATTGTAAGTTATGCTCTAAATGCGCTTTTGCACCTGCTAAAACCAATGTAAAACCTTCTGTAGAATTGCGAACCTGATCGATTATTTTATCTGTATCACCATGAAAGCCTGAATTTGTAATACTCACAAAAGTTTCATTTTCGTTTAACGGACTAAAAACCCATTCTACTAAAGTGATTTCGTCAGGATTTCCCCATTCAATAACAATCTTTTTATTTTCTTGTAAAACCAATGTTTGAACCGTAAGCGAAAAACCATACATTTCCCAAGTCCATTCGGTTTTTTGGTTTTCTTCCAGCTTTCCTGAACCTTTGGTAAACCAAAATTTGCTAGTAATCTGTGGATTTACAAAAGCCTCAAAAACTTCTGAAACCGGTTTCCGAATCAGCATTTCGGCTTTTGCAAATTTGTTGTTTTCTGTTTTCATTTGTTTGAAGGTTAGATGTTATAAGTTCTATGTAAAACAATATTTTACAGTCAAACTTCAATTTTTTCTTCCGACCTCTAAATTATGAAATTGCTGTAGTAAAAATGTCAAAAATTAATTAAAAGTGTAACCTACTAATAAATTAAGTGAGTTGGTTTTTATAGAACCATCGTTTATAACTGGAGTGTCAGAAATATTTGTTAAGCCAAGATTTTCTCTTAATTCAATATAAATTTGATTAGTACCATTTAATTTAAATTCTTTTCCAATTCCTGCTGAAAAACCAAAATCTATAGATTTTTTATTTTTTGTGTCCTCATCATTTTCATTAATTAAACCTGAAATATTTGAGTTTGATTTTAGACCAGATTTAAGTAAATAACCTAAATAAGGTCCACCATTTATGTAAAAACTTTTATCTCCAGAGAAATTGTATTTTAACAAAATAGGAAGTACGATATAATTTAAATATGCTGTTGTTTTAAATTTATAAGTTCCAAATGGTTCTGTTGGAAGCGTTGGTTCTAATACTTCGATTGTACCTTTCGAAATCTGAGTTTTTCTCTCATAATTCAAATCTGCTTTTATCGATAAATTTTCTTGAATTTGATGTTGAAAAGAAAACCCTAATACGTAAGCGAAACCAGGATTGTTGTCTACATAAGAATCGTAACCTCTAAGGCTGGAGTAGTTTAAACCTCCTTGTATTCCGAATTTAACTTTTGAATCTTGTGCCGTTGTTTTGAAAGTAATTAAAGAAATGATAAATAATAATAAAGTAATTTTCTTCATGTTTTTTGGTTAGTTAATTTTGGTTGAATGTTTTACAGTATTTTTAAAAAGGTTTTAAACTTCTTTTTTATCAATCCATTTTCCAACTGTTGGAGGAATGTAATTTTTCATTTGGTTCAATAAATCTTCTATATCCTCACTCACCAAAAGCATTTTTTGATTTACCTCTTTTAAAAGACCTTTTTCCGTCATAGTTTGAAGCAATTCTAAAAGTGAATCGTAGAAACCATTTATGTTTAAAATTGCAATAGGCTTTTTATGAAGTCCTAATTGTGCCCAAGTCAGCATTTCGAAAAGCTCTTCAAGAGTTCCAAAACCACCCGGAAGCGCAATTACACCGTCGCATAATTCATTCATTTTGGTTTTGCGTTCATGCATACTTTCAACCAAAATCAATTCGGTTAAGCCTTGATGTGCAATTTCTTTAGATCTTAAGAAGTTAGGAAGAACGCCAATTACTTTTCCGCCTGCATTTAAAGTTCCATCGGCAACTGCGCCCATCAAACCTACATTTGCGCCTCCATATACTAATTCTATGTTTTGCTGAGCTAAAGTTTTACCCAGCGCAATTGCTTGTTTTTCGTAAATTTTATCAGTACCAAAACTTGAGGCACAGAAAACTGTAATTCTTTTCATTTTTTTTGGAGTTATGGGTTATGGGTTGTGGGTTAAGGGTTGTGGGTTAAGGGTTAAGGGTTAAGGGTTAAGTGTTAAGGGTTATGGGTTAAGGGTTAGAAGTTATGAGTTATGAGGTTTTGAATTATGAGTAGTGGGTTATGAGTTATGGGTTATGAGGTTTTGAATTATGAGTAGTGGGTTATGAGTAGTGGGGTATGAGTTATGAGTTATGGGTTATGGGTTATGAGGTTTTGAATTATGAGTAGTGGGTTATAAGCTGTGAGTTTGGCTTAAATGCCACAATAATTAGCCGATGACTCTAGTTTGATTTCTAACTTCTAACTTCTAACTTCTAACTCATAACTCATAACTTCTAACTTATAATTCATTAACTCTTCTTCAGTTCATATTCAAAGTGGGGTAAATTTATCCCATTATTAACAACTACCATTGTATTCGTTTTTTGCGCTCCAAGTTTTAAAACGGCTTTCTGCGAACGGAAATTTTCTGCTGCAACATGAAATATTATCGAATTTATATATTGAAAAGCATAATCAATCAATAGTTTTTTACAAGATTTATTATAAGGTCCTCCCCAAAATTTTCTTGCTAAGAAAGTATATCCAATCGCAATACTTGAGTTTTCTGGTTTGTAATCGTAATAACGGGTAGTTCCTATAATTTCATTGGTTTGCTTATCTAAAATTAAAAAAGCGCCCTTAGAATTTATTCCTGTTTCAAAAAAGGTTTTAAAGCCTTCTCTGTTACTTCTGTCTTTTGCAGGATGCTGTTCCCAAATTAAAGGATCTGAAGCAACTTTGAACAGCTCTTCAAAATGTTTTTCTTCTAACGGAATTAATTTTACGATTTCATCTTCTAAAAAATCGGGTTGTAAGTTGAAATATGGTTTTGTCATTTTTTGAAGTTTTATAGTTAGTTTTTAATTGAGATCGTAGAATATGTCATTATAAAATAAATTAAATCCTTTTAATCTGCACACACGAAACATTTTCCATTTTAATTTCTTTACCAACTTTTTTTAGTAATCCCGTTTTGGGATCTCTTCTAAAAACAATCACATTCCCAGTGAGAACATTCGAAGCAACCAAAAATTTGCCGCTTTCATCAATGGCAAAAATTCGAGGATGTTTTCCTAAAGTCGGTTGATAACCAATATTTTTCAAAAGGCCATTTTCGTCAATAGAGAAAATAGCAATATTGTTTTCATTTCCTCGGTTTGTGGCATAAAGAAATTTTCCGTCTGGAGAAATATGAATGTCAGAACTTTCAAAACCTTCTTTTATTTTGTCAGGATGAGTAGCAATGCGCTGGATTTTGTTTAAAACGCCATCATTATATTTATAAACACTTATTTGACCCGCCATTTCTTCAATACAATACCCAAATTTTTGATTCGGATGAAAGGTAAAATGTCTTGGACCAGCTTCTAAATCGGTTTTGGTAAATGGATTTTTAGTTTCCATTAACGGCTTTTTTCGATTTTCATCAAAAGCATAACAACGTATTTTATCGGCACCCAAATCAGGTAAAAAGAGATAATCAAATTGCGGAGAAAATAAAGAGGAATGAACGTGAGATCTTGTTTGTCTTTCTTTGTGTGTGCTTCCTTCCATATATTGAAAATTCTGTGCAATAGAATCGATTTTTCCGTTTTCTAAAATCGGGAAAACAGAAACACTTCCTTCTGTATAATTGGCATTTGCAATCCATTTGCCGCTTTTGTGAACGGCAACATAAACAGGATTTTCGCCTCCGCTTCTCTGACTGTTTAGAAAAGTCAGACTTTTAGCTGCAGGATTAAACTCAAAACTACTAATGCTTCCCGCGTTCGGCGTTTTGGTGTCGGTACACGCGTAAACAAATTTACCATTTGGAGAAACAGTTAAATAAGAAGGATTAACAACGTTCTTAACCGAAGTAAACTTCACCAATTTACCACTTGAAGTATCAAGCTGATAAACCTGAATAGCCTCTGCCGATTTATCACGATTGTACGATCCTAAAAAGACATAAGTGTTTTGAGCAAACAGATTTATCGTTAGGAGAAACGAAATCGTTATGAAAGTTATTTTTTGTTTCATTTTTATGAAGTTTCAAGTTTCAAGTTTCAGGTTTCAGGTTTCAAGTTTTTACCCGTATTGTCAGGCCGAGCGAAGTCGAAGCCCTTACTTTGTGCCCTTCTCCCGAATTCTCGGGACCCTCGGGATGACAAGGCCTACGTTTAAGTTTCAAGTAAAATCAACAATCAACAATTAACAATTAACAATTAACAATTCACCATTCACAATCAACAATTAATCATTCACAATTAAAAATTACCTAACACCTTTCCACCATTGTTTAAATTTTTGGTTTTCATTTTTCAACTCTACTGCTTCACCAATCATAGGTGTGATCAAAGAGATTGGATTTTCAGATAAACTATTTAATTCTGTCACTCTGATTAACGGCTCATCCCAAGAGTGAAGTGATAAAGCAAATTTAGAAGAATGAACTGGAAAAACCCTTTTCGCTTTTAAATCTTTCATGGCTTTTATAACATCATCTGGCATATTGTGAATGTATTTCCATTTTTCGTTGTATTGACCATTATCAATTAAAGCAATATCAAAAGGTCCGTATTTTTCGCCGATTTCAGCAAAATGCGAATCGTAACCGCTGTCTCCGCCCAGATACATTTTAAAATCTTTCGTTTCTAAAACAAAAGAAGTCCAGAGGGTATTGCAGCGTTTAAAACTTCTGCCCGAAAAATGTCTGGAGGGCGTCGTGTGAATAGTAAGATTTTCATCTAATACTATTGTACTGTACCAATCTTTTTCGATGATATTTTCTGGGGGAAAACCCCAGAATTCAAAATGAGAGCCTACTCCAAGAGCAGTAATTATTTTTTTAGTTTTGGGTTTTAATTTTAAAATAGTCTCATAATCCAGATGATCGTAATGGTCGTGTGTAATCAATAAATAATCAATTTCTGGAAGATCTTCGACGGTATAAATATCAGATCCTTTAAACGATTTTGTTGTGCCGGGAATAGGAGAGGCGTTGCCGCTAAAAACGGGATCGATTAGAAAACGCTTTCCTTCAAGCTGAATGAAATAAGACGAATGCCCAAACCAAACCAAAATATCCTGATCAATAGGCAGTTCGTGTAAATTGGTTTTTACGGACGGAATCAAATCGGTAGGAATTTTTCTGTCTACTTTTTTAAAGAAGAATTCAAACAGAACTCCCGCAAAGCTTGCTCCTTCGGCAAGATCTGGCGTGAAATGCTGGTTTTCGAATTTTCCGTTTTTATATTGAGGTGAATTTTGAATTGCGGTTAATCTTTCACCAGAAGGTGCTTTTCCGAATTTTGGATGTTGTAAAAAGTTATAAGCTATAAAAACTATTAGAACTAGGAGAATTAAGAATGTGATCATTTTTATTTTTCGGGATATAATTTTTGGGTAAATTCAATTGAAAGCAAAATTATCTTTTTTAAAATTTCAATATCAATATCAGTCAATTTATTGATGTAAATGCAGGCTTTTGAAGATTTGTGTTTTCCTAGTTTAGACAAAAGTTCCTTTCTATTTTCTTCGGGTAAATAGAAATAAACAGTAGTGGCGACTTTTCTTGGCGAAAAAGCGGCAAGCGGCGCATCGCCTTCGTGTCCGCTATCGTATTTGTAATGATAGCTTCCGAAACCAATTATACTTGGACCCCACATTTTTGGTTCAAAACCTGTGGCTTCCTGCATTATTTTTACGAGTTCAAAAGCATCATTTCTTTTTGCGTCATTTTCGACAGCATTAATAAAATCAGTTACACTTTGCTGCGTTTCGGTAGTTTTATTTTTTGCCATTTTATAATTTTTGATTGAATAATTTGCTCTTCATCAAAATGTCTTTGATCTTAATTTCTGAAGCATAAAAAAGATCAGATTTAGCGTTCATTTGATTTTCTAGAATAATTAAACTAATTCCAGAATCAGGAAAATATAAGTTAAGAGAAGAGAAACCATCTCCTAAACCTGTGTGTCCCAAATATTTTATAGGTTCGTTGTCGATAATTCTTATGCCGTAACCGTAACCTTTTTTGTCTTTTCCGAAGACATTATGCTGCGACAAAACATTATACTTTATCATTAATTGATAGGTTTCTGGCTTTAAGATTTTCCCGTTGTGCAGCTTATTATTCCAAATTACCAAATCTGCGGCGGTAGAAACAACGCCGTCTGCACCTAAACTTTGCGGTGTGATCTGGCTTTGGGTTACTTTTTCTAAAACATTATTTTCATTGAAATATCCTGAAACTAAATTTTGAATTTTGTTTTTATCGTAAGAAAAAGTATTCTTCATTTCCAGTTTTTGAAAAAGCTCATTTTGTAATACTGAAAAGTTTTTTTGTGCCGAATATGCCGCAATTTCTGCCAATAAATTATTGCTTAGATTTCCGTATTTAAAATCGGTTCCAGGTTTAAAAGCCAAAGGTTTTTCTAAATCTATAATTCCGTGAGTATGATTTAATAATTGATGAACGGTAACCGAATCTGCCCAAGTTTGTTTAAGATGAGGCAGATATTTTTTAATTGGAGATTGCAGGTCAATTTTTCCTTTTTCAACTTCCAATAAAATCAAAACAGCTGTAATCTGTTTGCTGTTGGACATGATCTCAAACTGGCTTTCAGGTTTTAAAACTTTTTTAGAATCAAAATCAGAATATCCTTTTGCTTTTGAATATAAAGTTTTTCCCTTTTGCGAAATAAGAACAACGCCATTAAAAAGCGGATCTGCATTTTGAATTAAACTGTCAATACTTTTTTTATAATCTTCTTTTTTTTGGGCCGTTGAATAACAGCTGGATAAAACAAGTACTAAAAATAAAAAAGACGAAAGTTTAAAAAATAAGTTCATTGATGGATTAAAGATTGGTGATTAGCGTTTTATGTGTTTTACAATTAAAAATTAAAGATTAAAAATTAAAGATTAAAAATTAAAGATTAAAAATTTATGATTGAAAATTAACAATTAACAATTAACAATTAACAATTCACAATTCACCATTAATCTAAAACATTCCATTTTCATTGATAGTTTCTTTAGGAATCGGCTGGCCTAAATCCCACAGTTCGACGATTTTATCCGATTCAAATTTAAGGATATGAACAACGGCAAAACCAATATCTGTGGGTGTTTGTTTGAGGTGCGAATGTACTGCGACAAGATTTCCGTCTTCTAAAATATGGTGAATTTTAAAAACCTTGTTCGGATTTGTTCTGGCAGATTCTTCCATAGCCAGCATCAAAGTTTCGGCATCACCTTTGAAGTGCTGGTTATGATGTTTGAAATTCTTTCCGACATATAATCTAAAACCTTCGTGAGAATGCCCTTTTGCGGCCAATTTCAGAAAGTTCTTAGCGATTTCTTTCTTAGTCATAATTCGAGATTTAAAAGCAAACTAAGGTAAGGAATTCGGCTCGATAATTATTGCAGAAAATGACTGGAAATTTATAAAATTAAACTTCTTCAGATTTAATTTTTGAGAGATCAATTCCTAATTTAGAAAACTCTTTTTCGCCCAATTCTGTAATATAAAAATGTTTGTCTGAAGGCGATTTTTTAGCAATCCAGTTTTTGTCTGCAAAGTTTTCTAAAAGGAGTTCGCCAAGTTTACCGCCAAGATGTTCGTAGCATTTTTTGGCAGGTTTTATTGTAGATTTTGTGCTCATTTATTTTCGTTTTTAGTATAACGAATTTATGAAATAAATGAATCGTTTCGCTAAATGTTTAATTGAAAGATTGTCTGAATTCCAGAGGAGAAACATTTGTTTTGGTTTTAAATAATTTGCTAAACGACTGCTGATGTTCAAAACCTAATTCAAAAGCAATTTCGCTTATAGATAAATTCGTGGTCGATAGTTTTTCTTTTGCTTTTTCAATCAATTTATTGTGAATGTGCTGCTGCGTGCTTTGTCCGGTAAGATGTTTCAATAAACCGCTTAAATAATTGGGAGAAACATTCAGGCTTTCGGCAATATAGTGTACGGTTGGCAGACCTTTTTTACTAAGGGAATCGTTGTTGAAATAATCTTCAAGTAATTTTTCTAAGCGCGCCAGAATCTGATGATTGCTTATTTTTCTGGTAATAAACTGACGGTTATAAAAACGCTCCGAATAAGTAAGCAATAATTCGATTTGGGCAATAATTACCTCTTGGCTAAATTTGTCAATATTCGATTGATATTCCTGCTGAATATTTTTGATGATATCGATAATCATTTTTTCTTCTTTATCAGAAAGATGCAATGCTTCATGAACGGCATATCCAAAATATTCGTATTGTTTAATCTTCTGCGCAAGTGGTGTATTCCATAAAAAATCAGGATGGATCAATAATGACCATCCTGTATGCTGCATTTCGGAATTTCCTTCTATAGAAAAAACTTGACCCGGCGAAATAAATAACAAAACTCCTTCTTTAAAATCATATTCCTGCTGGCCGTAACGCATTTTTGCATTTGCATTTCTTTTGAGTGCAATAGAATAGAAATCAAGCATCAGGCTTTTAGGTTCATTTTCGTTTAAGTATTTTAAATCTTCAAAATTATAAACACTTACAAGAGGATGTTCTGGTTTAGGCAGATTTCGAAATTGATGAAATTCGCTGATGCTTTTTATGCGAACGGGTTGTTGATTTGCCATAGTCTAAAGTACTTAATTTTGGTTGTATATAGAAGCAAATTCTTTGGCATATTCAGCCAGTTTTGTTTTTCCTAATTCATAAGGGCGATTTTTATAATAATCTTCACCTAGTAAACCGTTGTAAAGTCCGGCGTACATTTCAACTAAACCTTGGGCAATTTTTGGCTGCATTCCAACAGAAACTAATCCGTTTAGGACTTCTTCGTCGCTGATTAACTGCCATTTCAAATCTGGTTTTCCAATGGCATCGCCCAGAATTTTAGCTGTTTCATTACCCGTTAATTCTTCACTAGAAACATAACGAATTTTTCTTCCTTCAAGCGGAGTTGTTATTTCTTCTGCAATAGCATTGGCAATATCTTTTGGAGAAACCCACGGAATCAATTGATCTCCTCCGTAATTTGCTGCAATAATTCCTTGGTTTTTAATCATCGGAATGTAAGCCAGTAAATTGTAATAAAATGAAGTCGGACGCATAAACGTAATCGAAACATCTGAAATTGTATTCAGAACCGCTTCAATCTCGTTATAACGCTGGATAATTCCAGAATTCTGTTCTAAATGTGCGCCAATACTGCTCAGAAAAACAACACGTTTTACACCAGATTGTTGGATTGCTTCGGCATAATTATTTCCTATTTTTCGTGTAAACGCATCCAAATCAAGATTCGGATCAAAATAATTCGCTCTAGGAATCATACAATAAACGGCATCTGCGCCAGTAAAAGTTTCGGTTAAAAAACTCAAATCTTCTACAGAACCAATTGCTGCCGATGCACCCAATTTTTCAATTTCTTCTTGTCTTGCATTGCTGCTTGCAATTACCGTAACAGAATGTCCTTTTTGTACTAAAGCTGCAGTTAAAGGCTTGCTGATGTTCCCTAAAGAACCTGTAATTATAATTTTCATAATTCTATTTTTTTGATGATACAAAGTTGCGAAGCATCTATCAAAGAGATGTAGCCAAATCTATTATTGATGTAGTCTAAAAATAGAATTATGAATCTGTATTTTATTTTTCAGATAATTTTCGTTCGGTTTCTGTTTGAGGTTTTCCAGTTGCATTCGGTTCACCCTTACCAGTAGTAATCAGTTTTTTTAAACTGTTTTGAATATAATTCGTCCAGCCAGATTTACAGACTTCATAACATTCGTATTCAGGAACTAACCCGAAATGGGTGAATGTAAGTTCTGTTTTTCCGTTTTCTTCTGCGATTTCAAAAGTTGGTTTTGTTCCTGTCCATTCGGTTTTGTCTTCGGTGAATTTGAAATAGTTTTGCTCAACCAGCCAGACTATTTTTTGATTCTTAATTACTTCAACCAGTTTTATTTTGCATCGATGAACATCTTCATAATGGTAATCAAATTCATCATTAAGTTCGGCAGTATTTCCTTCAATTTCTTCAGACCACCAGCCTCTAACATTTTGTATGGCTTTAAAAACTTCTTCTGCAGATTGATCGACTATTATTTTTGTGGTAAAACTTTGTGCGCTCATTTTTAGTGATTTATAAATTAGTAAAGTAAAATTACAATCTAAAAATCAATTAGTTGAGGTGTTTAAAAGACAATTTTACGGTGTGTTTCGGACAAGGAAGGGGGGAGGGATTTTAGATTTTAGATTTTAGATTTTAGATTTTAGACTTTAGATTTAAACTTAATGTTGAATCATTTCTGTTTTACTTTTTCTAAAAATTCCAATTAATAAATTGATTATATAAATTGGAGTGGCTACGAAAATTATGATTAAGAATTCAGACACTAAAGTAATATTGATTAATTCAAAATCATCAAAATAATTATAAGTACGATTATTAAGATGGAGCTTGCCAAATACTACAACGATCCAATAAAAGAGAAAACTACCGATTAAAATTAAGGTATGAATAATAGTCAAAAGTTTAAACAGCTGTTTATTTAAAATTTTTAGAACCAGCCAATACCCGAGCCCCATTAATAGATAAGAAAAAAATAAAACAATAGCTAAATGATAATTTGAAATGACAAAGTAAGTATCTGAAATGTTTATATCTAATGCTGAGTTAGGATAATTGCTTGACACTAATGCAATGAATGCAACTAATACAGCAACAAACCAAAATAAATGATAAACTTTTATTTTTTTAAGATTCATGTTTATTTTATTAAAGTCAATAGAAATTTTAGGTAGGAGTGTTCTTAATCCTTCTTCCAAATTATTAACAAATTGATTTTAAGATTTAATTAAATACCGTCAATTAATGTGGAAGCACCTAAAACAAGACTTAAAAAAATCAAAATACTGATCAAACCAATCAAACAAGTTCTCCAACCGCTGAAAGTTTCTCCACCTTTTTCGATATGGTCTTGAATATTTTTTTCTTGATAAGTTTGAACAGCATAAGAAGCCATTCCTAAATAAGCCGCTGGAAATAAAATTGAAGGAAAGTTATCAGGAAGCCAGAATACCAATACAATAACTAGTATTGTAGAAATTATAGTGAAAATCCACGTTTTTCTTGCTTTCTCAAAATCATTAAAAGCTTTAAAATTTTCAGCAATGCAATATCCTCCAACTAGAATACCAGCAAAAAATGTTGCTGTTTTTATGGCTTTGGAAGAGTAAATTTTTTCGGTTGGAATTTCTTCAAATACTGATTTTTGTGACTCGTCTTCTTGTATCATTTTTTATTAATATTGGGTAATTACTGCTTTATAGTTTTTATTTTTTCTGGAATTTGATTCATTTGGTCAAAGTGCTTTTCCATTACATTTTCTAAGTCCAAGGTACCGCCTAAAATAATCATTTCTTTATTTTCAAAACGTTTTCCAAGTCGATCTTGGAGCATTACTTTTTCCATGCTTTGGGCAATTTCGATTTCATGTAAAAAATCATTTGGATGTCCAGCCGTACAGATTACAAGTCCAAACGGAATAGTTTTCATTTTTCTTGAAGTTTCGTTTTGGCCGTAAGCATATCCAACAGAATAAACACGATCAAACCAGCCTTTTAGTTTAGCAGGACAATCGCTCCACCAAACGGGATAAAGAAAAATAATGCAGTCTGCTCGTTCTATTTTTTCTTGTTCACTCCAAACATCTGAAGAAATCGGCAGTTCTGTTCTTCCAAAACCTTCACGTTCGTATTCTTCTTCAGACATATCGCTGATGAAATTGGAAGCATATAAATCGGAAACTTCGACATTCCAATTTTCACTAGCCAAAACAGATTTTAATTTTTCTAAAACTTGAAACGTATATGATTTTCTGTTGGGATGTGCGTAAACAATTAAAATATTCATTTTTAGATTCTTTAGATTTAAAACCTTTTGAAATAGAAATAATTTTGTACGAAAATACAAATTAAATCCAAAAAAGCTATCTAATTTATTCTTCCGAAAATTCTAGAATATCTCCAGGCTGGCAGTCTAAAACTTTACAGATTGCTTCAAGTGTGCTAAAACGAATTGCTTTTGCTTTGCCGGTTTTTAAAATCGAAAGATTAGATAATGTCAAATCTACTTTTTCTGAAAGTTCGTTTAATGACATTTTTCTTTTTGCCATCATTACATCTAAATTTACTATTATAGGCATAATTTCTCGTTTAAATAGTTAAGTCAATTTCAGACTGAATTTCAATTCCTCTTTTAAAAACCTGTCCGATAACAAATAGTATAACACCCATAAATATCCATACGCTGGCACCTTCTAAATTTAATGTTTCTAGCGCAGGAAGCTTTACACCATTTGTAGTGAGCCAATTGTTGAATTTTGAAGCCCAGTAAGAAAATAAGCCAATTCCAAAAGCCAGATAAGCCATGTAAAATATAAAACGACCCATTTCTGCAGTAAAAGGCTGTGTCACATTTAGTTTTTTCTCGTGCAGCATTTTTACAATTAGGTAAAACATAATCGCTTTTAAAACAGCTACAATACTTATAAGAATCATTTCTTGAATATAATGGCTGGGACTGAAATTATACAGATCTAGTAAATTGAGAAAACGTGCGTTGTATGAATTTATAGTCATTGTATAAATACCATTAAATAAATACATACCCGCTTCTATGCATAAACCAATAAAAATGATCCAAGATAGAATATTCAAAAATTTCAGGATTTCTGGTGTTCCAATTTTAATTTCCATTGTAATTAGATTAAAAGTTATGCTGCTAAAATAATAAATATTTATTGATAAACAATAAAAATATAATTTTTATCAAAAAAAACTCCGGTAGACAAAAATCTATTGGAGTTGTTATTTTGTTTTTTAGAAGCAGTACTTTAGTTTTCAAAAGACCACTTGTCCCGCTGTCCACTATATCTTTTTTGGCAGACAATAGGAGTGAAGAGCCAAAAAAGGATGCCGTTTCCATCGGGGCTAAAAGAGAAATTTAATTTTTTATAAGAGCAAATTTGAAAAAAATTATCGAATTGCTTTTCTTTCGTTTTCCAGCATTTTTTCAATATTAAAGTAAATACCGTCAACATTGTAAGCACCTTTTTCAAAACTTAGATAATCGCAGTTGTCGACAAGAGACTGACCTTTCGATTCGATTTCGAAAACGTTCAAAAGAACATATTCGTGTTCGACTAGTAAAACATGAAAACCAGTTTCGCATTTTTTTCCGTCACCAGAAGATAAAATCACATTCATAATACTGTGAAATCTAAAAGAAGTGATTTTAGATGAAGTTTCGTCGCCCTTTAAATGGTAAATATAAGATAGGTAATTGAGTTGTTTGAGGTCAAAAGGAAATTCACTTAAAGAATGATTGATTAATTTAATAATCTCATCATAATCTGCGTTTTCGAGTTTTTCTTTTCCAAATAATTCGTTTAGTTTTTGCTCATCTGGCGATTTCCAAAAGGCATTGTATTTGGGTTGAAAAAAGTACCCAAGATACAAATGACGGTATTCCTCATGCGATAATAAAGTATCATTTTTCGTCAGCCTTTCCATTAATTTGGGATAAAAGAATTTGGAATTCTTATCGTTAATTTCTTTTTCGATTGCTTTGTAATCTGGAATTGTGAAACCAAGTTCTTGAGAATACGTTTGAATTCCCAAACAAAAAATTAGGAGAAGAAAAATTTGTTTCAGCATGATTAGAAGGTTTTAGGTTGTAGTTCTGATCTTACTAAAATACAAATTAATTTGACGCAAAACGTTGTTGTGAAAACTGATACGTGAAGGACACTATTTAATAAATCATTAATGGCCAAGCTGTTTTCTTAAATCTAAATTTAAGCTGTATTGTTCTTCAATAGGAATTATTTTTCTCTGCACTTTGTTGATATCGTTTCCTTCTTCTGACCACAAGAATGGATAAAAATTAAAAACTTGATCGCCTGGCAGTACAGCAACTTCTTTCTTCCAATTTTCCCATCTGCTGCCTGAATAAAATTTGTCTAAGTCATTATTAAAGCAGAATTCTAAAAATTGAGAATAGGTAATATCAAGTGGTTCGTATTCTAAATTATCTGGAGCAAAATAATAAACATTGCCAAGATCTGTTCCTAAAGCGCCTCCGTTTAATATATAAAAACCACCCAGAGCATCGTCTGCAATTAAAAAATAAGAAGGAGCTTCTCCAAATTCTTTAAAAGATTTTCCTTTATTCCAATCCGGAAGACTGCGGTTGAGTTTGGAACTGCCTGAGCCTAAGATTCTAATCCAGCCATTGTCTACTATGATTCCGCCGGTTTTATATACAATCGCACCCATTGGTGATTTTGTTGTTACTTGTGTATGATACAAAGCATCTTTGGCTTGCTGTGGATCTGCTGGAAGAATTTCTACTTTGTTTTTGGCAGTATCAATCCATTCTTTTACTAATTTCCATCCAGAATCTTTTGGATCTATGAGTTCGTTTACAGGGCGCATTTTGGTTTGTGAAAAGGTTGTTGATGTAAAAAAGATAACGGCTAATAATTGAAAAAATTTCATTTTGGTTTTTAAGTTAATAGGGTTTGGTCATTAATCGAATAAGAACTCCTTTTCGTTTTACAAGATTTTTATAATCCCACTGAATTTCTTTTCCTTTTTCCAGCCAGCGTTTTAAATCTTCTTCATTGATTTGATCGGAGTTTGTATAACGGATTTCGGCAGCTTTAAAAGATCCTTCATTTTGAAGTTTTTCTTCGTCAAAAGATTGTCCGCTCCAAAAAAGCAATCTAACAGAATCTTTCAATTTGCTATAACCCACAATCGGATTTCCATCTAAAAACCAAACCGGGTGTGCATGCCAGATTTTATTTTCCGCTTCAGGCAGCAAATGGTTGATTATAGTACTTAAAACTGTGCATATCTTTTGATCTTCATCGCTTTGAGAATCGTTATATGCCTGAATTTCTTTGTTCATGTTTTTTAAGTTTAATGTGTTAAACTATTTCTTCAGAAGATTTTAAAAAAATACAGCTGCCATGTTGAGAGTATGCCTTTTCTTTTTCTGTAAATCCTCTTTTTTTATAAAATTCAATTGCTTTTGTATTGTTTTCTAGACATTTTAAAGTTACGGCAGATTTTGTTACGCCAATAGCTGCTTTTAATAATTCTGTTCCAATTTTTTTGTTTTGATATTTTTCGTCAACATATAAATGATGAATAAAACTTGTCGGCATCCAAATCGAAATAAAACCAACAGGAATATCATTTACTAATGCAGTGAGAATATATTCTCCCTGTGTGTATTTTTCGAAATCATCTAGATGGAATTTGGATGTATCGAGCCATGAAAAAGTTTTTTTTCTTTCGTTTAAAAATAATTCTTTTAAAGCTGAATAATATTTATTTTGGACTTCTTCTATGATCATTCACGAATTCGTTTATTGATTTATTTTGAAATTTTCTGAAATCAAAGAACCATCTTGTGCAAAACCTTGAACTGAAAATAAATAACCTTCTAATTGAGGATTGGATTTTATTTTGAATGAAACCTCTCCATTATTCGTTAGTAAGTCTGGTTTCCAATCAATTTCTGTCCAATTACTGTACTTTTCGGTATTGAAAGCGTAAATTGGTGAATAGTATTTTTTCTCTTTATCGAATCCGTCTGTAATGATGTATTGATTAAAAAGTTCAACGATATTATTTTGATAGTTTTGTGTGGTGAAAACCTGAAAAATTTTATTTCCTTTCACAGTTTGAATCATAATGTTTTCGATGTCTTTTATTTCTAAAGAAACACCAAGTAATTCATTAGATGAAATATATTTTCCATCAATATACAAAACAGCTTCTTTGTCAATTCCAGTTTCTAGATAGGTTTCTTGACCTTTCCAGGTTACCATTTTGACATTTTGATCAAAATTTAAAAAATACATTAAATCTTTGTTCTTAAAATGTTCTGCAATTTCTATATTATAATATTTCCCAATATCAAAAACCAATGGCTGGTACTTTTTTATGAGTTTTTTTCGATCGACAGCTCTTTTGTTTTGAGCAGTAATTCTTATCTCATCCAATTTTATGGAGCCCTCTGTATACATTTCATTCCATGAATTTTCGTTTAATATAGAAGTTTGTTTTATTCTGTTTTGAATGTTTATATTAGTCAGCGACGAGTTTTTTAAATTATTAAGCTGAATATTTTCTGGTTTTATGGCTTCGTTATTATTGTTTACAAATGAAATTTTGACTGCATCTCCTTTGTAAATGAGAAGATTATTGAAGCTGAAATCTTTTTTTCCATTCAAAAATATTTTATCAATAATTATATTATCTGTTGTTAAAAGAGCCAGATGATTTGCAGGAAGAGTTGACAAGCTGCCCTTTAGCTTAAATCCTGCTTCAAAATCATATTTATAAACAGGATTTAAGTCAGCAATCATTTCTTTTAATGTAAATTGAGTCCAGCCTTGTGTAAGCAACAGTAAATCTAAATGCTGGTTTCTGTTATCATTTTTTGTATTAAAATAATAGGCAGGATTTTCAATATATCCTTTTACATAAGGAGATAGGAGGAAAGCACTTTTTATAGTATTGGTTTCTGTATAATTTAATGCGTTTACAGGTAATATTGACGTACTCAAATTTGCATTTATACTTTGATCTAAGTGAGATATTTTTAGTTTGTAGTTAATAGAATCATTTTCGACTGTTGTTTTTTCTATCGCAACGATTGGTTGTACTTCTTTTTCAACATAAAATTTTCTTTCCGCAATTGGCTGATTATCTTTAAAAAGGGTAATCGTATTAATACCCTTATAGAAGTTTTTTTTGTCGATTTCTAGATTTAATGCTTCTAAGTTTTGAATTTCGAGATAATCTAGAATATTATTTTTTTGATGAAATAACAGTTTGTAACGATTCTTTTTTATTTCAGGAATAGAATTGCTGTTTGTCTTAAGACTTAGTTTAATATACTCATGCGGTGTATTGTCAAGATTTAAAAGAATACCTGTTTTTTGAGCAGCAGGCAGATTTACTTTTATTACAGTGTCATTAATATGAACAACGGCACTGTATGTTTCATTTGGCTCATAGATAAAATTACACTTAGTCATTCCCAAATGCTGGCTTTTAAAAGTGGCAACTTCCTTATTTTTTGTATTTATTATCTTGCCTAAATAATCAATTCCTTTTCCATTACATAATGATTTAATGCCAATTGTATTTTCTACATTCTCCAGTAAATAACCTCCTTCTGGAAAGAACTGAATATCATATTTATTTTTCGAAGAGGTTTGCTTTACGGAAATGTTGTTCAGAATATTTATTTCTTGAATAAAGGTATTGTCATCTCCAAAGTTTCTCATGTAATTTGTCGCAGCTTCAAGATAATAAACTCCAGTTTTTAGCGAATCGTTTAATATAAACTGTCCTTTTCCGATTCCTTTATAAATAAAAACTTGCTGATTTTGAATTATTTTGCCTTTTACATCCAAGAGATTCACATTGAGACGTGTTGTTTTTAGAGAAGGTTTGTTCGAAATGTCACCAACATAAGCTTTAAACCAAACAATGTCATCAATAAAATAGGATGTTTTATTGGTATGAAGAAACACTTTTTCAAAATATAACGGATTTTTTTTAAGCGGTTCAATAACACTATCAAGAAAGGATTCTTTTTGTGAAAAGGTTGTTTCGGGATTTTTCACTGCATTTTCCTGAGAAAATGAAATGCCGTAAAAACATGCTGTAATAATAAAAGTTATAATCTTTAATTTCATTTAGAGATGTCTTTTTATATTGAGGTTATGTTTTTAGGCGGGCTAATTTTTTTAAAAGACCAAATCAAATTGAACTTGTTTTAAATATCTGATTTCTACTGTTCTTCGATTATAGAATTTCCTTTAGAATGATCTCCAGAGGTCCATTGCCAGGTTTCATGGAGTCTTATTTTTCCGTTCTCTAAAACTTCTGGTTTCGAGGAACACATTCCTGTCATTAATTCGCCTTTGTCATTTACTTGATGATAGCGCATTTCGATATTTCCTTTTTCATCAACCAAACCAATTAAATGCCCAGTAACTATTTTTCCTCCCGAATATTGAGCCGTTAAAATATTCCCTTCTTGTTGATAATGAAATACTGTCTCGTGAGACGTTTCTCCATTGTCACTATTGCTGAAGGGTTTGAAAATTTTACCGTTGTAATTAATCATTTTGGATTTTTTAGTCTTTTCGATTTAAATCTGTAATCAATAACGGATTGTTCTCTTTAAGTTTGTTCACCAATTCTTCGGCTGTTCCAGGATTTGCTTTGATATGTTCGAATTCCGATGAAGTTATTCCAACAATCTGTAGAAATGAAACTTCTCCATGCGGGGTATGTTTTTTTTCAATTTCGGGATCGTTTACAATAACAAGTGCTGTAATATCGGTATCTGTATCGAGACGAATAGGTCCGTTTGCAGGCATGTAATGAAATTCTTCGAACCAGTTACCGCTGCTAAAAACATATTTTGCAATATTTTGAAGTAGGACCACTGCCCAGCTTGGGTTTCCGTTATCGGCTTCGAAAGGTTTTAGTCTAAAAGTAAGCTCAAAACCCCATTTGCTAAATTCCCCATCAACTTTTTCTTCATTATAATATAATTCAGAAAATCCGTAGGTTATAAAATGATAATGATCTGTTTGTTTTTTACTTTCATACACGCTTATACCATCTAGAGGGTCTTCTCCACCAAGCATATAACTAATCGCAGGTACAAAATGTTTAGGTTCCTGCCTTGGATAAAGTCGGTCAAATTCTTTGTCAATTTCTAACCATCCAACGGCGTCATCTTCTGAAAATTCTTTCTTGTATTCTTCTAAAGTCATTTTTATCGGTTTGTAGTTTAAGTGTATACAAGATATTATTTTTATTCGAAAACTGTGAATTTACGATATAAAAAAATCCGACTCGCTTTCGCAAATCGGATCTTGTTTTATTCTATTTTTTTTATCAGCTGCAGAGTGCCTTGCTGTAAACCTTTGTAATAATCGCCTTTTTTTAACTCAGGAACCACATACGCAGCTATGATATCTTTCATTTCTTGATCGGTCATTTTTGCACGTATTTTGTCAACTCCCTGTACTTGAATTTGTCTTAGTTGTTTACTGATTACAATTAAAATTGAAGTGTCGATCTTTAATTTAGAAAGCAGGTATTTATCTAAGTCCAGCGAATAATCTGTCAGGTCTGTATAAGGTGCTATTGATGAGGTTGTAACAATTAGGATTTTGCTTTTTGTTTTGGCTTCACTTGCTTTTAAATAATCGTTTAAATCCTTGATTTGTTTTGGAATAAGGATTTTTTCGAAATCATTTACATAATCGTATGATTTGGCAAAGATGTTTTGTGCTTCACCTTTTGTTTGTGCAAAAAAATAATTTGGAAAAAAAAGAACAATTGCAAAAACGAATACTAATTTTTTCATGGCAGATATGTTGATTTGGGCGATGCAAAACTAATGCTTTATTATTAAAATTCAGGTCTTAAATTGTTACGAAAAATCAATATTTATTTCTCATAGTATTCAAATAAAAAAATCCGATTTACAATTAAATCGGATTTTTAAATTTTACTGCAATAAAGGAAGTAAATGATCCCATTTAAGTTCTTTTGCAAAATCTAATGCAGTTTTTCCATTTTCGGTTTTGGCATTTTTATCTGCGCCAGATTCCAATAAAACTTCAATAGAAGTCTGATTTCCTGCAATTGTTTCGCGATGTAAAAAAGTATAACCCAATTCGTCTTGATCTGTTATTTCTTCAGGATTATTTTTTACAAAGTCAATAAGGCTTTCTTTCATGTTTTTACTCATAGGATGTTCAATGATGTTTTCTGGTTTTTCTTTTTGTTCGTTAACCACCAGAATATCATTAAAATCACCAAAATCTAATCCCCAAGCTTCATCATGTGATGCTCTTTCTTCCTCACTCATTTCAGAACGCATTGCCTGAATTGTAAAAGCACCATACGTTTTTCCGCCAATAGCAAATAACCAATCGCTGATTTGATTTACTGGAATTTGTACTTCATCACCGTTATTTACATTCGTTAATTCGTCAGGATCATTTACTAGAACACCGTATATATTTTCTCCGTCAAAATTTACATCGTTAATCCACATGTGTTCTACAACAGTTTCATTGTCGATTTCCTGCGTAAAAGCCAGTTTTACACAAGCAACATCAAGCCCTGGAATTATTCGGCGATATTCCCAGGATAATTCTCTCCAGAAGTATTTAAAGGTTTCTTGTGCTTTTTTATAAGCTTCAATCATTTTTGGATTTTCTCCGTCGGCGTAGAATATTTTTGTCTCTTCCATTATATAGTATTTATGAGTGATTTTCTAATTTTTACGTTATTCTAAACGAATAAAAAACCGATTTGTTTTCGCAAATCGGTTTTTTTATATCAAAAAGTAAATCGGGTTTAGAAATTTACATCGTCTGCAATATTCCCGCCTTGTTCTGCGGCAAATTTTGCAGCATATTCTTTTTGTTTTTCCTGCTGATAATTTGTGAATTCCATGATGTCTTCTGAATTCCAATTCTGATTTTGCTCCGTCATCCATTGCATTGCCACAGATTGAAAATCGGCAAGATTGATTCCGAAATTATCCAAAATCCATTGAGCACCGTCAATTCCGTATTCATAAGCTGCCTGTCTTGCTCCTGCAAGTTCTTCGTAGAAATAGCGATCAGTTCTGATTCTTTCTAGATTTGCAGCACCTTCTTCAGAAATTTCAGCTTTAAGATTTTCCAACTGCGGAACTGTTACATTTTCAGCGTAATATTGTCCGAATAAAGTTGTAACCGTAAACGAAGTATCTTCGCCCATACGCTGCGGCCAGATTGTATTTAATTCTTCCCAGATTATTGGTTCAAATCCCATTGCTTTACAAACTTCCAAGTAATCTATTCCGGCGCTTATTTTAAGACACATTGCGGTATAAGTTCTTAAATCTACGCCATGTACAGGTTCTAAAAACGGATTGTTGTCATCTACTTTTACAAATCCTGAAGTTTGAATTCCTGAGTATTTTAATGAATTAGCATGTTCAAATCGTATCATTTGATCAGAATCGCAATTGTTCCATTCTGTGTAAACTGCTCTTCTGTAGTTGAAATATATATTTTGAATATCTTTTTCATCTAGATTTTCGCCGTTTGCTCTTTCGTCTGCAATCCAAGCTTCCGCTCTTGCAGCTACTTCATTATCAAAATCTTCTACATCGTAATGTGTTCCGTGTAAAGTTTCAGGATCGTATTCTGTTTCTTGATAATTGTTATCGTCTTCGTAATTGTTATTTGAAGTCTGCGCTTCGTAATTTTGGTTTTCCTGTTTATTGTCTCCAGTTAGAGATCCAAAAAGCTTTTTAAACATTTGTCGATTTTTAGGGTTAATAACTATTTATATTTCAATTGATTTTGATACATTTTTTCGTTGTGTTCTTTCAAATCTGGGGTAATTTTATTCCACTCATTATACATTGCTCTTAAATAAGTATGATATAATTTTGGAGCATTTTGAATTGCAGACTGTCTTTGTTCTTCCAGTTCATCCATTTTCGTATTGATTTCACTCAAAATTTTTTTGTCTGTTTCGTGTATTGTGCTCAAACTTAATTCATGTCGCTGATGGTATAAGGCACGTTCTTTTTCATTTTCAATTTCATAAGCCTCTTGTAAATGTGCAGTTCTCTGTTCGGCAAGTCCCCGTGCAATATGTTGTAAATTCCTTCCCTGTGTGCTTGGCGCAAAAGTATTCTGTGTTTTGCAATACGGACATGAAATATAGGTTTCGATTAAAGAGATTTTTTCGATTGTGATATTTCCACCGCATTGTTTACAGCTGAATTTATCTTTAATAGATTCAAATTCATCTAAGATTTTCTGATATTCTATTTCAAGATCACGCTCCTGTGTTTTTTCTATTTGTTTTCTCCAATATTCATATTTGTCTTCAAAACCTCTATGATAACGATCGGAACAAACAGTTCTAAAATCAGAAATTAACCCGTAATATTTACTTAGAACAGAAACCTGCGAATTGATGTTTTGGTAAGTATCCAATATTTTTTCTTCGAAAGTGTCTCTGGCTTTTTCTCTTATATTGTTTAATTGCCCATTTACACCTGAATAAACTTTCTGAAAAGTTCTTTTATAAAGATCATCATCTTCTTCTAAAATCTGTTTTAGTTCTGGAATTGCTGCCGTTGCAAACTCTTCCATTTTGGTTTCCAATTTTTCTAAAAAACTAAACCATGTTTCTTGTGATTCCTGAAGTTCACAATACCAATCGGGTAGACTTTCTTCTTTTTCTTTCTTGAATAATCCGAACACTTATCTTGATTTTTTAAATTGAATTATCTTCTTTCTTAATGTAAACTCCGTCTGTAAGTTGTACTGTTATAAACTCAAATCCGCAATAAGCGCAATGTGTTACGCCATCTTGTTTGGCTCTTCCAGCGCCGCAATTTGGGCAATCCCTTACATTCATTTGGGCTTGGGTAATTTCTAATTCACCGCCGTAATTAGATTGTTTTTTTGCGTTTGCTTTAAGTTTGTCCAGAAATGAATTGACTTTTTTTTCTTCCATTACAGTTGACTTAATAGTTCAGATTTCTTTGTTTTAAATTCCGCTTCGTCAATTAAACCAGCATCAAACAATGATTTGAGTTTTTGAAGTTTAGAAGTCAGATCGTCTGTTTCTTGTTTTGGAGTTTCTTTATTCTGCTGTATTTGGTTTAAAAGAATTCCCATACTCAGTGCATTTTGTGTTGCATCGTGAAGCGCTGTTCCTTTGTCTCCAATAGCAGTTGCGGTGTTAAATTTGGTAAACTTATCCATATCCGTTACCATATTCATATTGGTGATTTTATCGTAATGAGCGGTAACTTCTTCTGGCAATGTCACGCTGGTAATAACAAACTGCGTTAATTCAATTCCCAATTGTAGAAAATAAGGTTTAAGATAAGGCTCTATTTTTTGACCTAATTGGGTAATATTTCCAGCAACATCAGTAATTGTAATATTTTCATTTGCGAGAACTTCACCAAATTTTGGCGCAACAAAATCTCTTAATTGATTCTGTAATTCAAAAATGGTCAACTGTTGATATGTTCCTGCATATTGACGAAAGAATTTGGCAGCATCAACAATCTTAATATCAAAACTCCCAAAAGCGCGAACCCTGATTTGCCCAAACTGAGGATCATTTAATAGGATGGGAGCAGGAGTTCCCCATTTGTTATTGATAAATTGATGAGTATTGAAAAAGTAAACGTCAGCTTTAAACGGACTTTCAAATCCGTATTTCCAGCCTTTTATTTTACTCAGAATCGGAATGTTTTCTGTAGATAAGGTGTAAAGTCCCGGTGAGAATACATCTGCAAGCTGTCCTTCATTTAGTAACATTGCCTGCTGACTTTCTCTAACGGTTAATTTTGCTCCGTTTTTGATTTCTTTGTCTTCATCATAATATTTCCACATTAATAGATTGGGATCAATTGTAGTGGCTTCAATTATTTCTATAAATGGTAATTTCATGCAAAATTATTTAGAAATAATAAAAATAAGAATTTTAAGACGATGAGAAAATTTTTTAATGTCAAGTTTTTAACAAATTTTTCTTTATAAAAGTTTAAGGCTTTATTTTTGAGACAATGTATTATCATTCTTTGTTCCTCGAAATGACAAACAAAGCTGTTGATTGGATATAACAATAAAAAAATCCGACTCGCTTTCGCAAATCGGATTTTTAGATTGAAAATTATATATAACCGTAAAACGGTATATTTTTACAAGTGAATTACTTCGCCGTAAGCATCTGCAACAGCTTCCATAACAGCCTCGCTCATTGTTGGGTGAGGGTGGATAGATTTAAGGATTTCATGACCTGTAGTTTCTAGTTTACGAGCTACAACTGCTTCAGCAATCATATCTGTAACACCAGCACCAATCATGTGGCATCCTAACCATTCTCCGTATTTAGCATCAAAAATTACTTTTACGAATCCGTCTGCAGCTCCGGCAGCTTTTGCTTTTCCAGAAGCTGAGAATGGGAATTTACCAATTTTTAATTCGTAACCTTTTTCTTTTGCTTGTTTTTCTGTTAAACCTACAGAAGCAATTTCAGGAGTTGCATAAGTACAACCTGGAACGTTTCCGTAATCAATAGGATCTACGTGAAGACCTTTAATTTTTTCCACACAGTTAATTCCCTCAGCAGAAGCGACGTGAGCTAAAGCTTGACCTGGAGTAACGTCTCCAATTGCGTAGTATCCTGGAATGTTAGTTGCGTTGTAAGCGTCTACCAAGATTTTATCTCTGTCAACAGCAATACCAACTTCTTCTAATCCGATATTTTCAATGTTTGTTTTGATTCCAACAGCAGAAAGTACGATGTCGGCTTCAAGAACTTCTTCTCCTTTTGCAGTTTTAACAAACGCTTTTACTCCTGCACCAGTTGTGTCTATACGCTCAACAGATGAGTTAGTCATAACTTTAATTCCTGCTTTTTTCAATGAACGCTCAAATTGTTTTGAGATATCTTCGTCTTCTACAGGAACAACGTTTGGCATAAATTCTACGATAGTAACATCTGTTCCCATTGAGTTGTAGAAGTGAGCGAACTCAACTCCAATTGCTCCAGAACCAACAATGATCATAGATTTTGGTTGTGTTGGCAATGACATTGCCTGACGGTATCCTATTACTTTTACACCATCTTGAGGTAAGTTTGGTAACTCACGAGAGCGAGCTCCGGTAGCGATGATAATGTGGTCAGCGCTGTATTCTGTAACTTTATTATCTTTATCAGTAACGTCAAGTTTTTTTCCTGGTTTTAGTTTTCCAAAACCTTCAATAACGTCAATTTTGTTTTTTTTCATTAAGAATTGAACTCCTTTGCTCATTCCTTCAGCAACACCACGGCTGCGTTGAATTACTGCTGGGAAATCTTTGTCAAATTCTGAAACTTTCAATCCGTAATCAGAAGCGTGTTTTAAATAATCAAAAACCTGAGCCGATTTTAGTAATGCTTTAGTTGGGATACATCCCCAGTTTAAACATACACCACCAAGATTTTCTTTTTCAACTACAGCTACTTTAAAGCCTAATTGTGAAGCTCTAATTGCTGTAACATATCCGCCAGGACCACTTCCTAAAACAATAACGTCGTATTTCATTTTTTTGGTTTTTAATATTAACTACCGAAAATGAAGTTTATATTTCCGAAACTCATTTTTCGATTATTATTCTTTTGTTATTTGTGCTTGCGAATTTAATGATTTATTTTAAATCAACGTTCGAAAATTTGTTTTTAGCAACACAGATTTTGGTCTTTTCACAGAAACTGAAGGAATTGTTAATTGTAAATTGTGAATTATGAACTGAAAATTGATATTTAGGAGTTAAATCTGAAAATTTATCAATAACAATGTCAATATCAAATATCAATCTCAATGTCAAAAATAATATAGCCACAGATTGTTAGGATTAAAAAGATTTTAAAATCAGTGTTAATCTGTGTAATCTGTGGCTATTATAATTTTAAATTTCATGTGGAATTCTTTGCGTGGGCTTCGACTTCCTTATTAATTGTTAATTGTTAGTTGTTAATTTTGAAGTAACATCAAACAATTAATAATCAACCATCAACTATTAAATCTTAACATGTCCCCAGTTTTCTCCGCTGGCAATTCTTCTGATCTGCATTTCGCTTACTCCGAATTGTTTGGCAATCATTTTAAGACGCGTTTTTTGTTCTGGGCGCGCAAGAATTTTTTTGATTAACATGACTTTCGTTGTTGTTAATTTTCGTCCGTCGGCTTTAAGATTGTGTTCGATTAGATTCTTTTTGGCTTGGATAACTCGCGGACTTTTACGGCTGTGCGCCATCATTTCCTGCTTGGTTGCCCAGCGTAAATTGCTTACATCATCATTTGCTCTGTTGTAATCTAAATGCAGAACATACGTTTGATCTTCGGAATCTTTCGGAATAAAATATTGGGCTACTAATTTGTATAGGAAGAGATATTTGTTTACGATTTTATCGTCTTTTTTAACCTTAAAACGGAAGGTTGGATATCCGTCGCTTAATCCGCCTTTTAGGAGGCGTCCGTTTTCAATTTCATCAGTAAAACTTATAAGTCTTCCTCTGTTTGAAATGGCATATCTTAATTGTAATGAGGCGTTTATTTCTATTTCTTTAAACTGTTCGTTTGGATAAAATCTATTTTGTGGCATTTTCTTTTACATTTGATTTCTATATTCTCAAAGATAAATAATAAACGAAAAATTACCGCTATGTTGTTGATTATGAAAGATCAATTTTATGATTTCTATAACGCTAATTTAACGTTTTAAAGCGATTTCGACAGTTTTTAATCGGATTTTAAATCACAAATTGTGAATTATGTAGTTTTTTAATTTTCCAGTAAGTATAAATTTTAAGATAATGAATTGTTAATTACTGGTCGAGCCAATTTTTAAAATTATTAATTTCTTTTTTGCTGATGAAAATAGGGTCATTTTCTACAGACGGAACGGTCAAGATTAATTCGACTTTTTGGTGAGAATGTTTGATGACTTCTTTGATGCTGTTTCTATGAACGATATACTTTCTGTTTATTTTAAAGAAATTAAAGGTGTCTAGGCTGTTTATGATGTCTGTAATCGTACTATTATATAAGTAACTATTTCCAGATTTTACATAAATAAAAAGATGCTTTCCTGTGGCAGCAAAATAGTTGATTTCGCTTTCATTAATAGAAATCAATTTATAACCGTGGTTGACCAAGAAATGACGCTGTATTTTACTGTTTTCTGGATTTTCTAGCGCTATTAGGGATTGAAGCGTAGATTCGCTGTTAAAACTGTTTTTGATTTTTTTGAATTTATGAAGCGCTTCTAATAATTCTGCTTTTTCAAATGGTTTTAATAGATAATCTATTGTAAAATGCTTGAAAACAGAGATCGCATAAGAATCGTATGCGGTAATAAAAATAACGGGGCAGGCGATAATTGTTTTTTCGAAAATCTCCAAACTCTTTCCGTCGCCCAGATGAATGTCCATAAAAGCTAAATCAACTTTGTTTTCACTAAAAAAAACAACAGCTTCTTTTACAGATTTTAGAACTGTAATTGCTGTGATCTGTAGAATTTCCTGCTGCTCTAAAATGGATTTTAGATAGCTGGAAGCAAGATATTCGTCTTCAACAATAGCAATTTTCATCTTTTAGACATTTTTATACGCTCGAATTATTTGCAAAGATAATTCACTAATTATTTATTACAATAAAGAATGCATTTTGTTGTAAATATTATATCAAAAAAAAAAGGTCCAGTTTTTCAACTGAACCTTTTAAAAAAAACAAATAGGTATTATAGATTGGGATTGTTCAATCTCGCACTTGCTGGATAAATAATCGTGTAACGCGGATCGTTTTGTATCAAAGTATAATCTTCACCACCAAATTTGTGAACAATTTGTTTTTGAGATGTTCTTCTCAAATCAAACCAACGCTGTCCTTCAACAGCAAATTCACGTTGTCTTTCGGCTAAAATGAAGTTTGTTAAATCAGCTTCATTCATCGCATTTACATCACTTTCAAGCTGAGCATAAGCTGCAGCAGTATATCTGTTTTTGATGAAACTCAATAATGTTGTTTTAGCATCGCCAAGGTTATTTAATTTTGCAGCTGTTTCTGCCTTTGTTAAATACAATTCAGAAGTTCTGAAAGAACATTTTTGATCGTCATTACCGCCTTTTTGAATTCTAAAACGGCTTCCGCTTGCTAAAAAGTAAAGAGGAAAACGTAAATCGGTTGTTCTGTTGTAAGCAGCAACTAATTCAGGCGAAGCATATGAAGCTCCCTTTAATCTGTTAATGTATGCATCTTCTAAAGCTAAAATAGATTCTTTTGAATCGTATTTTGTTGCAAAAACAGAGGCAGCTTTTAAATCAACCAGATTGTTGTTGATTGCCAACGCTTTATTTGCAGCATCTAAAGATTTCTGCCATTGTTGCTGATGTAAGTAAACACGGCTTTCTAAGCTGAATAATGCAACTTTTGAAAAACGATAATTTAAACCTTTTGGTTGTGAATTTAAATTGATTAGTTTTTCAGCTTCTTGAGTATCAGTAATTATTTGATTGTAAATTACTTCAACACTTTGAGGAACGAAAACCTGCTCCAAATCAATTTCTAAAGCCAAAGGAACGCCTTTGTCTGAAGCAGCAGTTGCAACGTTGTATGGTTTTGCGAAAAGGTTAACCAAATCAAAATAAGCCATTGCTCGTAAAGCATAAGCTTCTCCAATTAATTGATTTTTTTCTTCAGAAGCAGCTAGTTTTTTTGATGCTTCGTTGATCACCACATTCGTGTAGAAAATTACATTATATAAATCCTGATATTGAAAATCTCTTGTAATACGGTCTGGATTGGAATCTTTCCAGATAAAAATATCTTTGTAGATATTGACATCTTCGTTAAATTCATCCATCGTCAATTCATCTGTACGAAGTGTTGTCAATGCTTTATGTTCCGGATATTTTGAATATCCTGTTGTTAATACCGCACGAAATTGTTCTTGTGTTTCTGGAATAACACGGCCAACAGGTGTTATATCCAGATAATCATCGCAGCTTGTTACTGCAATTGCAGCAACAAAAAGTAATATGTATTTTGAGATTTTTTTCATCTTTAATTGTATTAGAAAGTTACATTACATCCTAAAGTGAATGATTTAGGAACTGGTTGTGCATAAATGTTTCCGAAAGTTTCTGGATCAAAGTAACCTTTGTAATCTGAACTAATTACGAATAAGTTTCTTGCCTCAACATTAAGTCTGATGCTTTGAATATTGATATGATCTGTAAATGCTTTAGGGAATGTGTATCCTAAACGCATACTGCTTAATCTCATATAACTCATTTCACTAACCCATGTATCTAAATAATTGTAAGTTGGAATTTGATTTTGTCCAGAAAACCATAAGTATGCCATATACGAATCTCCTGTTCCAGAATCCTTACTTGTAATTCCAGGTAAATTAGAAGATGTATTTGTTGGTGACCATGCATTTAAAATATCATTAGTATAATTTTGTCCTCTATCAACTATTGTCCCGTTATAAGGAGGAGTTCTTACTACAGTTTGCTTCAAATTGAAGGCAGCAGCTACTGTGAAATCAAAATTACTTACTTTAATAGTGTTGGTAAGACCACCTGTAAATTTAGGATCTCTATCGCCTAAGTAAACAAATAGATCTCTCATTTCAGCAGCTGATAAACTTGACTGTGTAAGTTCTCCAGGGAAGAAGTCAGCATAAGGATCATATAATCCGAAGAATTTCTGAGCATTTACTGTTTCTCCTTTTTTGTTTACAAATAAAGGATATCCGTTTTCGTCAATTCCATTTGTTTTATAACCAAAAACAGCATTTACAGGAAGACCTTCTCTACTTGGAAGAAAATCATTATCACGTACTTCAATACGATCTACATTACTTTTGTTGTGAGAAAAGTTAATACTTGTATTCCATTTAAAATTTGGACGGTCAATATTTCTTGTAGACAAAGTAATCTCGTAACCTCTATTGGTTACTTGCGCCCAGTTTAAATTCGTGTATTCAAAACCATTTTCTAACGGAAGTGCTCTTGAACCAATTAAGTCTGAACTTTTTCTTCCGTAAAAATCAGTTACAATGCTGATACGGTTGTTGAATAAGCCAAGATCCATACCTAAGTTGGTATTAGACGTTTTTTCCCAACGTAATTTATCGTTTGGCGGACTTTCTACAGAAATGGTTTGTTCTGTCTGTCCTGGTAAAATGGTTGTGTTTTTATACGTTCCTACTACAAATGGAGAAGTATTTTTGTCAATGTTACCTTGTAAACCATACGAAGCACGGAATCTTAAGTTAGAAACTGTTAAGTTATCTTTTAAGAAATCTTCTTCAGAAACGGTCCATGAAGCAGATGTTGACCAAAGCGGCAGATATTTGTATTTTGGATCTACACCAAATAAATCTGAACCATCGTATCTAACACTTCCAAAGAAACTGTATTTTCTATCGTATGTATACGATGCCGTAGCAAAAAATGAAGCAAAAGCATTTTCGTTTTCCGTTTTCAAATACGTTCTGTATTCCAAATCATTAGCAAAATTGGTATTTGGGAACATAATTGGTTTTGTAGTCAAAGTGTTCTTGTCAAAGCCAAAACCTTTTGTTGAAATAGAAGTTGCGTAACTTCTTCTTAACTCATTACCAATCATGGCTTCAACTTCGTGCTTTTCTCCAAAAGTTTTAGAGTAATTCACCATAGTTTTTAGATTGTACTGAAAAAAGTCAGTGTTTGAGTTTTGGATAATACCACCATCAGGAAGGAAATAGTTGAAAGCTCCGTTAGTAAAGTAACGAGATTTTTCTCTTTGTTTTCTAGTATAATAAGTGTCTTTATCAGCAAATTTTTCGCTAGAAGTATTGTCTAATTGTAAACCTAATTGTGATGTTACTCTTAAATCTCTAGTGATTTTGTATTCAGCGTCCAATAAAGCTTTTACAGCTCTTGTTTTTAAGTCGTAAGAGGTGTTTGCTCTTTCTTCTAAAATATTAAATGGAACATAACGATCTGAGTAACCAGAAATATCTTGGTCATATTTATAACTTCCGTCAGCATTGTATGGAGTTAAATATGGGTTTACATTTCTAGAATAATTACTTGGACTTGTAAAAGCGTCAGTATCTGTTAAGTAAGATGTAGTTTTGTTTTCAGAACCAAAAATTCCAACTCCAACTTTAAATTTATCTGTAATTTCGAAATTGTTTTTCAAAGTTAAGTTGTAACGTTTGAAACCAGTCCCAATAGTTGTTCCTTTCTCATCATAGTATCCTAAAGAGAAATAGTAATCTGATTTTTCACCACCGCCAGATAAACTTAAACCGTGCTGCGTGTTTATTGCAGTTTGGTAAATTAAGTTACCCCAGTTGGTATTGTTGTTTCTTAAATCATTAATCGATTGTTGAGTTGCTGGACTTAAAGAAGAAAATCCACCAGCTCTAAAAGCAGCTAGCTCATTAGATCGGTTAAGGATACGAGAAATTTCTCCAGCGTTGTCTCTGTATGTTAAATCTTCACGGCTTGCCATGTTAAGCTCTAAATCAACTTTTTGGCTTGCATTCAATAAGTTTAATTTAGAAAATTCTGGTCTTTGTGTAATAAAAGTATTTGTATTAAAGTTTACAACCATTTTACCGGCTTTACCTTTTTTTGTAGTTACAACGATTACACCATTTGCAGCACGAGCACCGTAAATAGCCGTTGCAGCAGCATCTTTAAGAACGGTAATATCTTTAATATCGTCTGGGTTTAAACCTGCGATAGAGAAATTGTTTAATACATCGATATTATCTTTATCGTAATTTTTTGGAACTTCATTTCCTTCTAATGGTAAACCATCAAGTACCCAAAGTGGATCTTGTGTACCGTTAAGAGATGCTGTACCTCTAATTCGAATTTTTGCCGGAGCACCAGGCGCACCAGATGGAGTAGAAACAGCAACACCCGCAATTTGTCCCACCAATAATTGATCTATACTAGAAACCCCAGTCTGCTGGATTGCAGCCATATCAATTTTGGTAACAGCACCGGTAACTTTTCTTTTCTCAATTTTTTGATAACCTGTAACTACAACCTCTTGAAGTTTTGCAGATTCAGATTTTAAATTAATGGTATAGTTTTTTTGAGAGTCTAATTCAAGAGTATACGATTTGTAACCCATAAAAGTAACTCTCAAAGAAGTAACGTTTTTTCCAATTTTTAAGGTGAATTTACCGTCGAAATCTGTAGTAGTTCCGATTGCTTCACTTTGAATAATTCCTGCTAATGCAGTTTTGTTTGAAATAGCATTGTTTTCGACAAAAATCGATGCACCTGGAATAGGCGACTGATCTGCTTCGTCTAGAATGATTCCCGTAATAGTTCGGGATTCCTGCGAGTATCCTGCGATGGCCAGGAACAGCAGTAAGGCATGTAGAATTTTTTTCATGTTTTTGGATTGGTATTAAAAGGTTGTATTATTTAGGGCTTTTTCGATTCGTTGTATTAAATCGCGGTAATGGTTTTGGGTTGATTGATCTCCTGTATTCTTTTTTGTTTTTAATAATTGAAGTACTTTATTTAATTCTCCTTTTTTATCAGAAGTCACTTCTGTAACTCTTTTTAAAGAAGATTGATTGATATTTCTTGCCATGTGTGCATCATCTATATAATTACATAAATGCGGCATATTAAGTGTTTCCTGAATTTCGATTGTTTTTTTTGCATCTGTTTTTTCAAACAATTTATTGGTCGATACAACTAAAACATCTACATAATTCTTTTGTGTCATTCTTTCTAGAATGGTCAAAGATTTATTGGCCAATGTCCCGGCAAAAACACTTTGATGTAATTTTTTAAACAAGTCATTTACGGTAAAAACCTGTTCTTTGGTTTTATTGCGCTGATACAATTCGTTTTCTGTCATTCTAAGCAAACGATCATCGCTTAATAAATCATACAAAATGCTGTATTGTAATTCTCTTGAAAGCGTGTATGGCGTATACTCGTAAGGACCAAGAGGCGAATCTTTCAGCGGATTTGTTTTGTCTAAAATGTCATTAAAAAATAACCATTGCGGAATCGTAATTATGTTTTTATTCAAATAATCTACAGCTCTTTTTTGCATTGCCGCAGGAACTGGAACATAACTTTGTTTGTTATCGCCATGAACAGTTGTATTGAGATAAATACCGCCAATATTGTTCATTACATGACGATTGTACATTTGCCATTGCCCAATAGTTCCGATGTATAATTTTCCAGTTTCGTAATACGATTGATCTTTCTCGTAAGTCCAGTTTACAATATTATCAACAACACGTTTTAAGTTTTTCAAACCATATTCGCTTGCTTTAACTGCATCATTCCCTAAATCTTCAGACTGTGAACGCGGATCAATTATATTTTCCTGCTGTTCACCGTAGAAATAAATTGGGTCATTTTGGTGCTGGGCAATTAAAGTGTTTAATTTTAAAGTTTCATTGTCATTTGGACCATACCATCTGTAACCCCATTCGATAGCATATTTATCGTATTCACCAATTTTTGGAGTAATAACGGTAACATTATCTTCTGGCTGTGCTACATAATTGTAACGCGCATAATCCATAATAGAAGGAGCTGTGCCGCCCATTTTTGCTGTAAATTCTTTAGATCTTAAAGATTCAACATCATAAGCAAAAGAAGAACCCATGTTGTGTTTTAAACCAAAAGTATGTCCAACTTCATGAGACGAAACAAAGCGAATAGCTTCTCCCATATGTTCGTCGCTGAATTTATTTCCTCTTGCTTTTGGATCGATTGGTCCAGTTTGAATTCGCATCCAGCTTTGAAGCGAAGTCATAACATTATGCCACCAGATAATATCCGATTCGATAATTTCACCGCTTCGTGGGTCCACAACAGATGGTCCCATAGCATTCGATTTTGGAGATGCAGCATACGTAATCACAGAATAACGTACGTCATCAATATCAAAATCTAAATCATTTTCAGTAGGTTCTTTTGCAATAATTGCATTTTTGAAACCCGCTTTTTCAAAAGCTGCCTGCCAATCGTGAACTCCATCGATAATATATTTTCTCCATTGTTTTGGAGTAGATGGGTCGATGTAGTAAACGATTGGTTTTTTCGGCTCTACTAATTCACCTTTCAAATATCGCTCTTCATCTTCTTTCTTAGGTTCTAAACGCCAGCGGGTAATCAATTCTTTTTCAAGCATTGCCTGCTGTGCATCGGCAAAGTACCAATGCTTTTCGGTAAAGAAACCAATTCGGTTATCAGAAAAACGAGGTTTCATTGGAGTTTTATCCAATAAAATAATATTACTAGTCACGCCAAGCGTTACCGATAGTGCCGGTCCGCCTTCGCTTACAGAAGTTGTTAATTGAGATTTAACAACAATATTTTTTGGGAAAGATTTTAATCCTTCTATATAAGATAGTTCAGATTTTACAGAACCTCCAAACCCAATGTTGCTCAAAACATCATTGAAGCTTTTTTGTTTTCCGTCAAAAATCTTGTTTACTTTTATTACGACAGATGTAGAATCGTTGTTTTTAGTTTCAATATCAAAAACTTCAATAATAGATTCGGCAAAATTATTTTGTACAGATTGTGTAATCGCATCTTCTTTTGGTGAAGAAACTTTAGGAACATACGATTTTACCCAGACTTTCTTTGCGATTGTATCTTTATAAAAACTAATAATTTTGTTTTCATAATTCATTCCTTTATTTAAACCAGCTTCATTTACTTGAAAAGGAACTTGAGATAATTTATTTACAACTAAAAATTCTCTTTGAAATAAGCTGTCCTGAATTTCAAAATAAACATCAGTTTTAACTTGAATAATATTGAACAATCCTTTTTTAACGGAACCTTTTTTTACAAGGTCATCATATTTTTTTCCTTTTTTGGAGTCGGTTGAATCTTTTGTAATTTCAGTAGACGCTTCTTTTTTGTCTTTCTTTTTCTTTTGAGATTGAACAGTAAGCGGAGATAATAATAAAATGAGTAAGCAAAATGTTATCAAATTATGCAGGAATGCCTTTTCCTTCATCAGATGTTAAGTTTAGGTTAATTTTTGGCCGAAACTATTTGATTTTAGTTCAGCAAAAAAAAAAAAAGGAGTGAACGGATTTTTTTTAGGAGTGAATGGATAGTAAAGGAAGGATACAAACGAAACTGCCATCTTTTTCTGATGTCTCAAATTCGTTTTTTGAATAATAATTGTAAATGCTCTGCAGATAATTTAGACCAAATTTAGTACTTGGTTCTGCATTCAATTTCTTTTGAAGATTGTTACTGATAATAACCTGATTTGCTTTGATCAGGATTTTTGTCGTCAAAGGGTTTTCTTGAGTAGCTGTGTTGTGCTTTATAGCATTTTCGACTACAACTTGAAAAGCCAGATACGGAATAAATTTGTTTAACGCAGATTCTTCTTCAATTTCTATAGAAAAAAATAATTCTTCTTTAAAACGGGTTTGCTGTAAAAAGATATATTTCTCGATAAATAATAATTCATCCTTTAGAGGAACGACATTCTTCTCAGGCGGATCAATTAAATAACGATAAATACGAGATAAGTTCAAAGTAAATTTCTGCGCAGTTTTAATATCGCTTCCAATTAACATATAAAGTGAATTGAGCGAATTGAATAAAAAGTGCGGATTTATCTGCTCTTTTAATTGCTGCAGTTGGATAAGTGCTTTCTCTTTGATGATTTTTTCATTTTCTACCAAGAGTTTGTTTTTCTCCTTAATAACAATTCCTTTTTCTTTATAGGCGCGTCTGTTGGCATAAGAAAATAAGTAGAATATCAGCAAAAGCATAACTGTTGTTATAGAATATATCCATGTTGAATATTTTTTAGTCAATAAAACAGTTTCATCCTCAATCATTTTTGGAAAACTAATGGAAATATACCAAGGCAGATTTTTAATATCTAATCTTGTCGTAAAACTGATTACATCAAGTTTTAAAAATTCAGACATTGTAACTCTTTTGGTGTAATCCAATTTTAAAAAATCAGATGCAGAAGTTCTGTTAGGATCTTTCTTATAAGTGAAAATGGTATCTGATGGCTTAATAGCAGAGAAATCATAAATGTTTTTCCCTATGAAAGTAGAGTCGGGGTGATAAACGCATGTTCCTGCCTTGTCAAATACAAAAGCATAATTCGAAGCAGCTTTGTCAACAGTCGAAAAATTATCGTGTAATTTTTTTAAACTGATGTCATAACCACAACGAATCGTAGTATGATTTTTAGAGATAGTTTTAAAGTAAATTCTCCAAACCCATTCTTTTCCTTGTTTAATTACTGTGTTGCTGCGAACAGTGGTTTGATTTTTAGCAATAAAATTGGTAATATCTTTTTTTATTTCATCAGAAACAGAATCGTTTCCAAATTCTATTTTTTCATCATTAATCTGAAACCAGTTATCAACTATCATAGAATTGATGGACTGAACAGATGACAATACTTTTATATTAGCTGATAAATTTGATTTATTGCTGATTTTTAAAGCATGTTTGATTCTGTTTTCCTGTTCTAGAAATCTCGAAAATTCCCTCGACATTAATTCATGTTTTTTAATAAAATTCAATCGCGCCTCACTTTCATTTGCTTTTTTTGTAACATCAGTAATTAAATTACTTAACATGTATACAGAACAAACAGTGATAAGAATCGAAACAATAACGTATATTAAAAAAGCACGTCGTGAAGTAATATTTTTTAATCTAAATTTCAAAGAATATCGGTTATGACTTAGTTCGCCACGGCGAATTGTGAGTCATATAAATTTTTATAATAACCATCAGTTTTGTGCAATAATTCCTGATGCGTTCCTTGTTCAACAATTAGTCCTTTGTCCATCACTACAATCTTATCTGCATTTACAATTGTTGCCAATCGGTGGGCAATAATAATAGAAGTTCTTCCTTTTGTAATTGTTTCAGTTGCACGCTGAATCAATTCTTCAGAATAGGTATCTATAGAAGAAGTTGCTTCGTCTAAAATCAAAATACTTGGATTGCTTACATACGAACGTAAAAAAGCAATCAATTGTCTTTGTCCAGACGACAGCATTACGCCTCGCTCTTTTACATCAAAATCATAATTATCGGGCAGATTCATAATAAAATCATGAACGCCAATTTTCTTCGCGGCATCAATTACTTGATCGCGGGTAATTTCTGGATTATGTAAAGTGATGTTATTATAAATCGTATCAGCAAACAAAAATACATCTTGTAAAACCACAGCGATTTGTTTTCGAAGTGAAGCCAAAGTATAGTTCTCGATATTTTCGCCGTCAATACAAATCGTACCGCTGTTAATTTCGTAAAAACGATTCAGCAGATTAATTATAGTCGATTTTCCTGCACCTGTAGAACCAACAATCGCAACGGTTTGTCCTGCAGCAACAGATAAATCTATTCCTTTTATAACTTCTTCCTCAGGAATGTAACTAAAACGTACTGCTTCAAATTCGATACTTCCGTTAAAAACTGGCGCTTCAATTTTTCCAGTATCCTGAATATGATCTTGTGTATCAATAATATCAAAAACACGGTTGGCAGCAATCATTCCCAACTGCATTTCATTGAATTTATCTGCAATTTGTCTTAATGGATTAAAGAGCATTCCAATAAACATTGTATACGAAAACAAATCTCCAAAAGTGGTAAAATGATCTCCGTTCAAGATTCTAAAACCGCCGTAAACCACAACTAATCCCAAAGTAATAGATGAAATAATATCAGCAATAGGGAAGAAGATCGAGTTGTATAAAATCGTTTTGATCCAAGCCACGCGATGTTTATTGTTGATGTCTTTGAAGTTTTCTGCTTCGATTTTTTCACGGTTAAAAAGCTGAACAATTTTCATTCCCGTTACGCGTTCCTGTACAAAAGAGTTCATGTTGGCAATCTGAGTTCTCACTTCTTCAAAAGCCACCTGCATTTTACGTTGAAATATTCTAGTAATGAAAACCAAAATAGGCATGGCAAGAACCACAATCCAAGTCAGCTTCCAGTTCATGTAAAACATAAAAATAAGTACGACAAACATTTTCATCAAGTCGCTTATAATCATAAATAAACCTTGACTGAAAATACGGGCAATCGATTCAATGTCTGAAACGGCTCGAGTAACCAACTGGCCAACTGGAACCAAATCAAAATACTTCATTCTGAAACTCAAAATGTGTTTAAAAAGTTTTGTTCGAATGTCCTTAACAATGTCTTGACCGAGCCAGTTCGCCCAATATACAAAGTAAAACTGCGAGAAAACCTCCATTAATAAAACTACAGCCATCAAAATGATATACATCAATAATCCCATCTTATCATGGGTTTTGATATATCCGTCAACTGTTTCTTTAAGTAAATAGGGACGGAGTGCAGCAAAAATAGACAGCGATACGGCAAAAATAATTACACCGTAGTAACGCCATTTATAAGGCTTTGTATATTTTAAAATTCGTTTGAATAATCCTGTATCGAATGCTTTTGCTTTCATTTTTTTTTGTGCTTTGAGCTATAAGCTTTAGGCAGTAGGCTTTTAATAAAGTCCTAGAAGCTTATTGCTTAAAGCTTATAACCTAGAGCTATAAATAATCGTAATCTATTTTGGTTAAATATAAACCATGTGCTGGAACCGAAAACCCAGCTTTTTCTCTGCTTTTGCTGGCAATTATATTTTCAAAATCTGCCAGCGTAATTTTGTGTAAACCGATATTAATTAAAGTACCGACAATTGCCCGAACCATATTTCTCAAAAACCGATTTGCTGAAATAGTAAAAATCAGTTTTGAGTTTTCTTGTTTCCAAAACGCCTCAAAGATAGTGCAGTCAAAAGTATTTACATCTGTATTTACTTTTGAAAAACATTGAAAATCGGTATGTTTCAATAATAACTGCGCCGCTTCGTTCATCAAATTCACATCCAGTTTCTGATTTACATACCAGCTTAATTCCTGTAAAAATGGATTTTTAATGGTATTGATATGATATTCGTACGTTCTTTTTGTAGCATCAAATCGGCAATGTGCATCATCATGTACCAGAATAATATCAAAAATGGCAATATCTTTTGGTAAATAAGAATTCAGTTTATGAATCAAAATTGGAACATCTAAAGTTTTCTCAGTATCAAAATGCCCAAACATTTCAGTTGCATGCACACCAGTATCTGTTCTTCCAGCGCCCATAATGCTAATAGATTCATTCAATAAAACCGATAAAGCTTTATTTAAAGTTTCCTGAACAGAAGAGGCGTTGGGCTGTATCTGCCAGCCATGATAATGTGTTCCGTTATAAGCAAATTGAATAAAATATCTCACTGTAGAGGTTCAAAGGTTCAGAGGTACAAAGATACGAAAAAAGGTTCTGAGATTCTAAGATGCTGTCGCGAGACTTCGGGACTAAGTTTTTTCTTTTTAGGGACAAAGGTTTAAAGAGGCAAAGGTTCAAAGGTTTTTCTGTGATGTGTATCTGTAGAAATCCACCGCAGTGCGTCTAACGCAAGATTGGAAATTTAAAGGTTTTGATTCTAAGATCATAAGGTTATAATTTTTTTTAACATATGTCAAAAAAAAAAAATCTCAGTATCTTAGCATCTTAGAACCTTAGCCCCTTTAAAAAAAATGACAAAAATCCTTCTGCTTTCTGATACGCACAGCCATATAGATGATACTATTTTAAAATATGTTAATCAGGTAGATGAGGTTTGGCATGCCGGCGATATTGGAGATTTGAATGTTACCGATACTATAAAAAAACTAAAACCGCTTAGAGCAGTTTACGGTAATATCGACGATGCAAAAGCAAGAATGGAATTCCCTTTAAACAATCGTTTTTCATGTGAAAATGTTTCCGTATGGATTACGCATATTGGCGGTTATCCTGGAAAATACAATCCTAATATTAAAGAAGAAATGGCACAGAATCCGCCAAAGCTTTTTATCTGCGGGCATTCTCACATTTTAAAAGTAATGTTTGATAAGAAAAATAATTTATTGCACATGAATCCGGGTGCCGCAGGAAAAAGTGGTTTTCATAAAGTGAGAACAATGCTTCGATTCGTAATCGATGATGATAAAATCAAAGATTTAGAAATTGTGGAAATTGGAGCAAAATAAACTTTAATTCGGTAACGGAATCTGAATTTTAATTTTAGTTCCTTCATTTTCTTTTGATGTAATAGACAATGATCCTTTGTATTTTTTAATTCTGGCTCTAATTCGGTTCAAACCAAAACCTTCTACATCTTTTAGCTTTTGGGTTCTAAAACCAATTCCGTCATCATGTATGCTTAAGATCAATTGGTTGTTTTTTTCAGTCAAAGAAAGCCGAGCTTTTTTGGCGTCGCTATGTTTTATAATGTTGTTGAAGAGTTCGCTTACAATGAAATAAATTTTCATTTCAAATTTTTCAAGATATCTTCTGCTGGTTGGGATAGAACTCGAAAATTCAAATTCAATCGCAGAATTGGAGTTTTTTTCGCATAAATCTTCTAATGCATAAATTAACCCAAAGCGAACTAAAAGCGAAGGAACAAGATCGTGGGACATATCTCGTAAAAGTTCATGTGCTTCAGACAAAATGGCTTTTGCTTTTTGTATTTCGTCAGATTTAATATCGTTTTGCGCAGTAAACGTATTTAAATGTAATCCAGCAGATGAAAGCAGTGAATTAATATTATCATGCAGAAAAGAAGCTATTTTTTTTCGCTCTATTTCCTGAGTATCAATTCCAGAATTAATGATGTCAAGGAGGATTTTTTGTTTTGTATCTTTTCGTTTTATTTTTTGTTTTAATTTATTGTTCTGATATAAAAAATAAAATAAAAAGAAGATGATAACTATGATAACAATTGATAAACTGACTATTTTTTTATTTCGCAACTGCTCACTCATTTTAAGCTGATTAACAGTTGTTTTGCTTTCAACTTGTGTTACAGGATTGTGACTTTGAAGATTTGAAACAACTTTTTGCGAAACAAAAATTCCTGTGACAGCGAAAGAGAAAAGAAGTGATATGAAAAAATTAAAACCAAACATAAAAAACTGATTTTTATGGATTAATCAAATTGTTTTTAAGAGCATATTTTACTAAACCAATTGTGCTTTTAATGTTTAGTTTTTTCATAATGTTTTTGCGATGGGTTTCAACAGTATGCGAACTAATGAAAAGTTTTTCGCTGATTTCTTTTCCGCTGTATTCCAAGGCAATTAAAATGATGATCTCGATTTCACGCGGACTTAGAATCGGATTTTCGATAACTGCATTGTGGTTCAATTTCGGATTATCTTTAAATGTATTAAAGATTTTTTCTCTAACAGCATCGCTAAAATATTCCTGTCCGTTATAAACTGCTTCAACCGCTTCAATGATGTTTTCGCCTGCGCAATTTTTTGTGAGATAACCTTTTGCGCCAAGTTTCATTACTTCTTTAATGATTTTTAAATCATCATAACTAGATAAAATAATGACTTTGCAGGGCGATTGTTTTTCATTAAATTCTTTTAACGTTTCAATTCCATCTTTTTTCGGCATGCTGATATCCAGAATTAAAACATCAGCTCCATCCAAAACCACATCATTAAAAACTGTTGTGCCGTCTAGTGAACTTCCTGCTACTTCGAAGTTTGGCACTGTTTTCAATAAGTTAGATAATCCATCAATTAAAACCTGATGATCGTCTGCAAGATGGATTTTTATTTTTGAAGTCATTTCTTTTGAAGCTAATTAAATAACAAAATTATGAAAATTATCTTACAATTATTTCGTTTTAAGGCGAAAAAAAACCCGAATAAAATTCGGGTTCTTCTTCGCACATAAAAATTAAGTTTATAGGTTTATCTCAAACGGTCGACAGATTTTACAAGATCTTCATCCTTCTTGATGGCCTTATTAGCTAAAACTAATAATACGATAGCAACAATTGGTAGAAACATCCCAATACCTTTCTCAGAGACTTCAGCCTCTCCAGATAAATTTAGCGAACGATATACAAATAATCCTAATAAAATTAAATTTAATATTATGTTCAGTCTGTTTAATACAAACTGATTTTGTCTCTTTTTGAATGAAATAATACTAATTACACTAAGCATTGTGGTTAAGCCTAACAAAACGGTGTAAAGCTGGTCCTGCATAAAAAAGAATGGTTTTCCTGCTGTTGTTGTCCATAGCGGAACAAAAAGCATTAAAATGCCCGTTGCAGCAAAAGCCAGAAATAGATATACAGTTTGAATTCTTTGTATCATGATCTAAAAATGTTTTACAAAAATATATTTTCTTTTTTTAAAATACTATTGTATGATTAAATTTTATTCGTATTATTGCATCATAATACCGTAAGCACTTCATACTGCGGTCAATTCAAATTAATTATCTACCTATTCTTTTTACAGTATTTCCTTTAAAATAATTAAATTCATAGAACATTCATGTTTGATATTTCTGCATTAAAAGAAATGAAGCTTGCTGAGCTTCAAGAAATAGCTAAGTTAGCTAAAACAATAAAGATTAATGGTGTCAAAAAAGAGACTTTAATTAGTCAAATTTTAGCACATCAAGAAAGTACTCTTGCGCCCGCTGGAGCTCCTCAAACAGAAGCAGTTTCTGATTCTAAAGACGAAAAACCAAAGCGAGCGAGAATAGCTCCAGTGAAAACTAAAGCAGCAAATACCAAAAATACTCCCGTTTTAGAATTTGATAAAGTAGAGGAAACTGTTCAAAAAAACGATACTGCTGAAACTGTGCAGCCAATTGCAGAAGCTGCCGCTCCAGAAGTACAAGGAGATAAGACATCAGCAGCAAAGAAAGAGCCTAAAATTGTAAAGTTCAACAAATCGGCTTACGAGAAAAAAGTAGCTCTTAAAAAAGATAAAGAAGTTGTAAAAGAAATTACAACTGAAGAGCCTTCAGAATCAGTTACTTCAGAAATAGTTACTTCTGAACCAACAGCTGAAACGGCTGAGAAAACTCCACAAATTGCTCCTGCAAAAAAGGTTAATCCGAATCAAAATAAAAACCAGAATCCAAACCAAAATCAAAACCCGAATTCGAATCCAAATCAGAATCAAAACGGGAATGGCAATGGAAACGGAAATCACAACAACCAAAATCTTAATCATAAAAATAAAAAAAGCAATAATTTTAGAGATTCAGACTTTGAATTTGATGGAATTATCGAAAGTGAAGGCGTTCTTGAAATGATGCCCGACGGTTACGGATTTTTACGTTCATCAGATTACAATTATTTAGCTTCTCCAGATGATATTTATTTATCAACTTCGCAAATTAGATTATTTGGTCTAAAAACCGGAGATACTGTAAAAGGAGTGGTTCGCCCTCCAAAAGAAGGAGAGAAGTTTTTTCCTTTGGTTCGTGTATTAAAAATTAATGGGCACGATCCGCAGGTTGTTCGCGATAGAGTTTCTTTTGAACATTTAACACCAGTTTTCCCTTCAGAAAAATTCAAACTAGCAGAAAAAGGCAGTTCTGTTTCAACCCGAATTATTGATTTGTTTTCACCTATTGGTAAAGGACAGCGTGGTATGATCGTTGCACAGCCAAAAACGGGTAAAACAATGCTTCTTAAAGATATTGCAAATGCAATTGCTGCTAACCACCCAGAGGTTTATTTGATCGTTCTTCTTATCGACGAACGTCCTGAGGAGGTTACTGATATGCAGAGAAGTGTTCGTGGTGAAGTTATCGCTTCTACTTTTGATAGAGAGCCACAAGAACACGTAAAAATTGCTAATATCGTACTTGAAAAAGCAAAACGTTTAGTAGAATGCGGTCACGATGTTGTGATTCTTTTAGATTCTATTACACGTTTGGCAAGAGCTTATAATACAGTACAGCCAGCATCTGGAAAAGTATTAAGTGGAGGTGTTGATGCAAATGCATTGCAAAAACCAAAACGTTTCTTTGGAGCTGCGAGAAATGTAGAAAACGGAGGTTCTTTAAGTATCATCGCAACTGCATTAACAGAAACAGGTTCTAAAATGGACGAAGTTATCTTCGAAGAATTTAAAGGAACTGGTAACATGGAATTACAATTAGATCGTAAGATAGCCAATAAACGTATTTTCCCTGCAATCGATCTTACTTCGTCTAGTACACGTCGTGATGATTTATTGTTAGACGAAAAAACATTACAAAGAATGTGGATTATGCGTAAATATCTATCGGATATGAACCCAGTAGAATCTATGGATTTTGTAAATGACCGTTTCAAGAAAACTAAAAACAACGAAGAGTTTTTAATTTCGATGAATGACTAGCGAGAGGTTCTTAGGGACTAAGGTTCTAAGGTACTGAGGTTTTTCTTAAGAGGTTAAATTTCAATATAATACAAAAGGGATGAGTTTTTAAACTCATCCCTTTTGTATTTTACTTAGCGCCTTAGAACCTTAGCAACTCAGAACCTTATTTTTTATCAACTACAGGTCTATTTTCTCTGTTTGCTAAATCCCATGCGATTACAAAAGCTAATTTTGTTCTTCTGGCCAAAGCATCGTATTCGATTTTTTCTGGAGTATCGTCTTTTCCATGATAATCTTCGTGAACTCCGTTAAATAAGAAAACAGATGGAATACCATGTTTTGCGAAGTTATAATGATCAGAACGCTCGTAAAAATGATTTGGATCTTTAGGGTCGTTAAATTTAAAATCTAAGTCCATTTTGATGTATTTGTCATTTTGAGCTACAACAGCATTATGTAAATCTGAAGATAATCTGTCCGCACCAATCACATATACGTAATTGTTTGTTTTAGCATGCTCAACATCGCGACGTCCGATCATGTCAATATTGATATCAGCAATCGTATTTGCGATTGGAAATAATGGATTTTCAGAATAGAAACGAGATCCGTGCAAACCATGTTCTTCTCCGGTAACGTGAAGAAATAATATAGAACGTTTTGGTCCGTGACCTTGTTTTTTAGCTTTAGCAAACGCTTTAGCCATTTCTATAACCGCTACAGTTCCAGAACCATCATCGTCAGCTCCATTATAAACCTCTCCGTCTTTAATTCCAACGTGGTCATAATGAGCAGAAATTACTAAAACTTCATTTGGTTTTTCAGAACCTTCAATGTATGCCCAGATATTTTCTGAGTCAGGTAAATTTTGATTGCGTTTTGCGTTTAAGAAAGAAGCAGGAATTGGCTGGTAGTAATCTGAAGCGCCTTTAGGAAAAGATACCCCGTTTTTTTTGTATTGCTCAATCATATAAAGACCAGCTTTTTTCTGTCCTTTAGAACCTGTTTCTCGGCCTTCCATTTCATCAGAAGCAACAGTATAAAGCATTTTTTTAAGATCCTTCTCGGTAATAACTTTGATATATTTTGTCGGATCCGAATTGTCTTTGGATGCAACTGACTGCGTAGTTTTACAAGAATACGCAGAAGCAATTAATAATAAAACGAGTAATTTTTTCATTCTTATTGTTAGTGTAAATTAATAAATGTGTAAAGAACATAAAAGGTGAGTAAAAATATAATAAATAGTGAGTTTATTACAAATAAGAAAAAACTTTTTATAAAGGACACTATTCTAGATTCGCCATAAAAACGATGGTGTGCGGGATAAAAATAATAACACATCCAAATCGTTCCTGCAAATGTTATAATTCCTGATATAAAAGATAACGGACTATCTTCTCCCAAAAGACCAATTAATCGGTTGACGATAAACATGATGAGAAATATCAAAAGCAGAAATGAAAAATAGTGAAGTGTAAAAATACCATGATCAAAATAATACCATCTTTTTTTACTGTGGAAAAGCCACAAGAAAAAGGCAAAAAAAGGCATGATGATAAACAGGATTTTAGGTATGTTATGTACAAAAGATTCTATAAATTTTTCAATGATTTGCTTTTTAGTGTTGTTCTCCGTCACGTGCACAGCTTTTTCATATAGCCAGTATTCAAATTGTGTCAGTTTTTCGCTTTCTTTCCCATATTTTTGAATGGAATCGATTTCTTTCATTGTTTTCAATTGAAAATAGGACTTATCCAATGTTTTTGACTTCAAATAAGACTTTTCAGTGTAGCTTTTAATTTCTTTTGTATTTTCTTTTTCTAAACTTGACGCAATTTGCTTTTCACTTTTTGTCAAATTCTCAGTTATCTCACTTGGGAATAATGCAATTAAAAGAAAAGTAATAAAACTTATAAAAATATAAAGACGAACCGGAGCCAGATAAGAAAGCCTTTTTCCAGAAAGATATTCTTTAGTTAAAGTAGAAGGTTTAAAAAGAAGGTTTTTTATTGTTTTCCAAAAAGCATTTTCATAATGCGTTAAATCTTCAAAGAAATGAATAAATAAATGATGAAATGTTTTTCTGGAATCTGTATTTTCCTGTCCGCAGTTTGGACAGAATTTTTGTTCTACAACATGCCTGCAGTTCAAGCAGGTTTTATCTTCTCTAATTTTACTATGTGACATTGGTTTGGTTTAGTTAATTTGTTTTTGGCTGGGAGGGCAGGTAATATTACTTTTTTAGAACTTCATTCAAAAATAATTGCAAATGGTCAAAAGATCTTTTTGCGGCAACAGGATTATAAGCCGCACCTTTTGAATTATCATTTCCAGCTTCTGGATTGGTGAATGAATGAACGGAATCAGCATAATAAATCATTTGCCAGTCGGCTTTAGAATCACGCATTTCTTGTTGGAATGCTGTAATTTCGTCTTTTGGTACAAACGGATCGTCAGCTCCGTGGCATATTAAAACTTTCGTAGTTATAGTTTCTGTTTTTCTGCTGGCATCTTTCCCTAAACCGCCATGAAATGAAGCAACTCCTTTAAGTTTTAGATGACCGCGTGCAGCTTCTAAAACTCCTGTTCCTCCAAAGCAATAACCAATAGCAACTATATTATCGGCATTGGCTCCCTGTTTTACTAATTCTTGTAATGCAGTATTGATGCGTTTTTGGTACGCTTCAAAATTGGCTTTATAAAAGCCAGCTTGTTTTCCAGCTTCTCCAGTATTTTTTGGATAATTTCCTTCTCCATAAATATCAGCGATAAAAACATGATAACCCAATTTAGATAATTCCTCCGCGATTCCTTTAGAAGCATTGTCGATTCCCAGCCAGGCAGGTAAAAGTAAGATTCCAGGATTTTGACTGCTCTTTTTAGCAGATTTTATAAATAAACCATTTAACTGCTGGTTTCCTTCTGTATACTTAACGGGTTTTAGTTGTGCATTCATAAGGTTTGAAAATAAGATTGCACTGAATAAAATTAGCACTGTATTTTTCATAATTCTACAATTTTTAACAAATATCAGAAATATTATGTTACAAAAAAACCTCACAAGTAAATTCTTGTGAGGTTTGTAACCAATATTTTATATAAAGAATACGTGTATTTTTATAAGGATATATTTCTTTTAAAAGCGCACCCCAATTCCACTATAGAATCAGTTTTGGCAATACCTGGAATTCCGTCAATTTTTTCATAAAGAATGCGACGCATATGTTCATGATTTTTGGCAATTATTTTTATGTATAAAGTAAAGGAACCCGTTACATAATAACATTCTGTGATTTCTGGAATTTCTTTAAGTGCTTCAATTATTCGGTCAGAATCAGAATCTTTGTTTAGCGTAATTCCAGTAAAAGATGCCCAGTCATATCCAATTTTCTTTTCCTGAATAATGGGTTTTATACCTCCAATTACACCTTGTTCGATCATTCTGTTAATACGTTGATGCACCATTGTATTTGATATTTTCAAATTAGCAGCAATCGCAGAAAAAGCCATTCTGCCATCTTTTTCTAATTCTTTAATAATACTAATATCAAATTCGTCTAATAATTCCATTCAATAAAATCGTTTAATAAATTCGGTTTTTGTGATTTATAAAAGTAACTATTTTTTTTAATAAAGGGAGAATAAAATATAAAATGTATTAAAATGAATATAGCTTTTTAAATGCTGAAAAAATAATTTTTGACTTTAATTTTGTTATTTTTGAGTCAAAATATAATTTTATAATCGAAAATTAATTTAATTTTAATATTTTTGTAAAAATAAAAAGCAGATTATGATAAGTACAGAAAAAGCACTTTCATCAAAATCAGAAATTTTGATCGAAAAAGAAAATAGATATGGAGCTCACAATTACCATCCGCTTCCAGTAGTTTTAGAACGCGGAGAAGGAGTATACGTTTGGGATGTTGACGGGAAAAAATATTATGATTTTTTATCGGCTTATTCTGCAGTAAATCAAGGTCATTGTCATCCAAAAATTGTGAACGCAATGATAGAGCAAGCGCAAAAACTAACTTTGACTTCTCGTGCTTTTTACAATGATAAATTAGGAAATTACGAAGAATACGTAACGAAATATTTTGGTTTTGATAAAGTTCTTCCAATGAATACTGGAGCTGAAGCCGTTGAAACAGCACTTAAAGTTTGTAGAAAATGGGCTTATGAAGTAAAAGGAATTCCTGAAAATCAAGCGCAGGTTATTGTGTGTGAGAATAATTTTCACGGAAGAACCACTACCATTATTTCTTTCTCAAACGATGAAACAGCCCGTAAAAACTTCGGACCTTTTACAGATGGTTTTATAAAAATTGAATACGATAATCTTGAAGCTCTTGAAAATGCTTTAAATTCATCAAAAAATATTGCTGGATTTTTAGTAGAGCCAATTCAAGGGGAAGCGGGAGTGTATGTTCCTTCTGAAGGCTATTTAGCAAAAGCTAAAGCCCTTTGTGAAAAACACAATGTGCTTTTTATTGCAGATGAGGTTCAAACCGGAATTGCACGTACAGGGAAATTATTAGCCGTTCATCATGAAAATGTGCAGCCAGATATTTTAATTCTAGGAAAAGCAATTTCTGGCGGTGTTTATCCAGTTTCGGCTGTTTTGTGTAACGACGAAATTATGAATGTTATTAAACCAGGACAACACGGATCTACTTTTGGTGGAAATCCTGTTGCTGCTGCTGTTGCCATTGCTGCTCTAGAAGTAATTAAAGATGAGAAACTTGCTGAAAATGCAGAACGTTTGGGAATTATTTTAAGAGATGGATTAAATAAAATCGCTGAAAAAAATAATTTAATTACACTTGTCCGCGGAAAAGGACTTTTGAATGCAATTGTAATCAACACCGATGAACACTCTGATTTAGCGTGGGAAATATGCTTAAAATTTAGAGACAACGGATTATTAGCAAAACCAACTCACGGAAATAAAATTAGACTAGCTCCGCCTTTGGTTATGACAGAAGAGCAAATTAATGAATGTCTGGAGATTATTGAGAAATCTTTAAATGATTTTAGATAATTACTGGGGATATAAAAATAAAAAAGCAGCAAATAAATTGCTGCTTTTTTTGTACACCATTTTTTATTTAAAAACGACTATTTTACAACAATCGCTTTTGGTATAATTACTAAAAATATCAAAAAAAAGTAATTATTTCTTAGGCACTGCTCCAGGGATCAGTTCTTCTTTTTGTTTGAATTTGCTGTATTCGACAACTCCAGTTTTATCTGCCCAGTCAAAGTATTTTGCAGAAAGATCATTTACAATTCCAGGGTTTTGTGCGGCGACATTTGTTGTTTCGCCTCGGTCTTTTTCTAGATCATAAAGTTCCCATTGGTAAGACGGATAAATAGAAACCAATTTCCATTTTCCTTCTCTAACAGCTCTATTTCCAGCTCTTTCCCAGAATAACGGTGCACCTCTGTTTACTTCAGAAGCATTTTCAAATAATACTGGCAGTAAACTTTTCCCTGGAAGCGGATTAGAATTTACACCATTAAGGTTTTTAGGATATTCAATTCCAGCCAATTCGTAAAAAGTAGGAGCAAGGTCAATAATGTGTCCAGTTCCTTTATCAATTCTACCGGCTTTAATTTTGGATGGATACCATGCAATAAATGGAGAACTGAAGCCCCCTTCGTGCATATTATTTTTATAATCCTGTAATGGAGTATTGGATAAATAAGCCCAGTTTTGTTCTTGATAATCAAAAGAACCAGAAGTTCCAACTGGTCCGTCGTTACGAACTAAACCTCTTCTCAAGGGATTGTAAGTGTTGAAACCGCCTTGTGCACCATTATCGGCAATAAAAATAATCAGAGTGTTTTTGTCTTTTTTCAAAGCTTTAAGTTTGTCTAAAACCTTCCCAACATTCTGGTCCATATTGTCTACCATTGCGGCGTAAACTTCCATTTTAGCTTTCCAGAATTGCTTTTCGTCATAGGTCAATTTATCCCATTCTGGAACTTCAGGATCTCTTGGTGATATAGTCTGTCCTGGAAGTAAAATTCCGTTCTCTCTTAATTTTTGAATTCTTTTTTCTCTTAAAGCATCCCAGCCTTCATCAAATTTTCCTCTGTATTTAGCAATATCAACAGGTTTTGCCTGCAGCGGCCAGTGAGGCGCAGTAAAAGCGAGATATAAAAAGAAAGGTTTGTTTTCTTTATTTTGTTCGTCTAAGAAAGTAACTGCATTATTTCCAATTTCATCTGTAAAGTAGTACGAATCGTCTTTTGGATGCAGCTCTTCATTATTGCGAATCATTTTTACAGGATAAGGCGTTTTTCCAAACGGAAGCGGTTTAGTATCAAAATAATTTGAAGCACCTTTTAAAATTCCGTAAAACTTGTCAAAGCCTCTTTGGTTTGGCCATTGCGATTGATCTTCAGAACCTACGTGCCATTTTCCAGACATCAAAGTGCTGTAACCTCCAGAGCGGAAAACTTCGCCGAGAGTTAAAGATTCTTTATTTAAATAACCCTGATAGGCTGGTAAACCTAAATTCACATCAAAATACCCAACTCCAGCTTTATGCTGATATTGTCCCGTTAATAAAGAAGCTCTGGTTGGCGCGCAAATCGAGTTGTTATAAAATTCGCGAAGGCGTGTTCCTTCTTTTGCTAAGCGATCCAGATTTGGTGTTTTAATTTCAGAACCATAATTTCCTAAATCCGAATAGCCCATATCGTCCACCATAATCAAAATTACGTTTGGTTTAGAAGATGCAGTTTGGGCATTGGTTTTATAAGAACCTATTATTCCTGTCAGTAAAACGGAAAATAAAATGTTTATTCTTTTATTCATGTTATTATAATTTACTAGTCAAAATTTTATCTTGGATATTTTTGTAAAGTGAAGATTTTTAAGGCTTAAAAAGTAAAAAAGCGATAATCAATGTGATAATAATATTGAATAATTGAGCCGTTAAAAATGCTATTAAAGGTTTTCTGCTATTATGTTGCAGTAAATCTTTAAAATTAGTTTCTAAACCAATACTTGTAAAGGCCAGAGCAAACCAAAGTCCCTGTAGGTTTTTCAAACTTTCTTTTAGTACTTCTCGAGTTTCAGGAGCTACAAAAAATGAAAAAACAATTGATGCCCCGATAAAGCCAATGACAAACTTTGGAAAGCGTTCCCAAATTACACCCAATGTTGGTTTAGAATTCTTTACTTCAGCAGATTGATTATGTGTGTAAGTCCAATAAATGGAAATGGCAAAAGCAGCTAAACCCAGTAAAACATTCTGCGAAAATTTTACAATTGTACTTATTTTTAAAGCTGTTTCTCCCACCAATGTCCCAGATGCTACAACCGCTCCAGAAGTATCAATACTCCCGCCAAGCCAGGCTCCGGTAACTTCTTCGGGAAAATTAAAATGACTGGCAACTATGGGCATAAAAATCATCATCGGAATGGCGGTAACCAAAACCATCGAAATTACATAAGATAATTTTTTAGAATCTCCTTTTATTGCACCCGAAGTTGCTATGGCCGCAGAAACACCGCAGATAGAAACAGCACTCGAAATCATCATTGTTAATTCTTCATCTACTTTTAACTTTTTGCAAAGCCAGAATGCAAAATACCAAACGGATAAAACAACCACTAAAGCCTGAATTAAACCTAAAGACCCTGCTTTTAAAATATCTGAAAAAATAACACTAGTTCCCAACAAAACGAGCCCGATTTTGACAAAGAGTTCGGTTGACAAAGCAGAACGAAACCATTCTGGAAGTTTGAAAAAATTCCCAATTATTAATCCGATTAGTAAACTGAAAATTACAGCTTCTAGATTTAATGCTTTAACTTCTGTATTTCCTGCAATTATTAGTGCAAGAATAGTTAGAATATAAATTACTGGAAATGTGAATAGGAAATTTTTAATTGATTTTCCCACTAGAAAAGTTCCGATAAGTCCGATTGAAATAAAATAAATAAATTGAAAACCAATAATTTGGAGGTTTTTTATTTCGAATACATTAGTGATTAAATCAGCTCCGTTTGTCCATTTGAAAACAGGAACTTGTGGAAGGAAAATAAAAAGAGATATTCCGATAATAAGAAAACCGAGAATGACGACAGTCCAATCTTCGTGAATATTAAATTGTTTTGTTGAGGTTGACATTTAAATGCTTTCTTTCCTGCAAGGTTTTCAAAACCTCGTAGGTATTAATTTTAGATTTGAATTTTAGATTAAACCCGACAGCTTTTTAAAACCTGTCGGGTTTGTATAAGGATGATTAGAGATCTACAAAGTATTTTTGTTTTCCAAAATCAAATTCATAATAGGTTAGATTTGGCCAAAGCGGATCAATCAAACCTTTTTCCCAAGTTTGTAAAGCAGTTTGCAATTCTTTTACCTTTTCTGGATTTTTCTGCGCAAGATCTGTTGTTTCAAATTTATCAGAAGCAAGATTATACAGCCAATTTTCATGTGTTTTGCCGCTAATGATTAATTTCCAGTCACCGCTTCTAATCGCTTTTGCATCGCCCGAGCGCCAATACAAATCTTTGTGGGCTGTTTTATTTTCATTTACTGTTGCAACTAAATCTACCCCGTCATAAACTCTATCTTTTGGCAAATCAGAATGTATGGCTGCGGCAATTGTGGTGAAAAAATCTAAAGTACTAACCGGTTTTTTGTAAACCGTATTTGGTTTGATTTTCCCTTTCCACGAAAGTGCAAAAGGAACATTTATACCGCCTTCAAAATGAGAAAATTTACCGCCCTTTAACGGTGCATTTGTTGTCGCAAAAGTATAATCGGCGCCGCCATTATCACTAGCAAAAATTATTAAAGTATTATCTTCTAAACCTTCTTTTTTCACTTTTGCACGAATTCTTCCAATCGCATCATCCAAAGCGCTGATCATCGCAAAATAAACACGTTTATTCTCGTCTTTTACATTCGGAAAACGATCGTAATATTTTTTTCGAACCTGAAACGGCGTGTGTGGTGCATTAAAAGGAATGTACAGCAAGAAAGGTTTGTTTTTATTTTTATCGATAAAAGCTTCAGCTTCGTCAGCAAATTTTTCTGTTAAATACGCTTTCTCATCAATTATGGTATTGTCTCGGCGAATTTGCCCAATTCCGACACGGCCTTTTCCCCAAATCGTTTTATCGGTAAAATCTTTATGATGATGGTTGATAATATCAGGATTATTGTCTTCTGGAGCATATAATGAAAAAGCCTGATAAAATCCGTAATGGTAATCGAAACCTCTATCCAGCGGAAAAAATCCTTTGTTATGTCCCAAATGCCATTTCCCGATAATACCGGTGCTGTAACCTTGTCTTTTGGCTAAATCGGCAAATGTAATTTCAGATTTTGGCAAACCCTGCGTTGCAATAGAGGCATCATTTGGATATTCGATCTTATCATTTAATTTCCAATTATTGGTATCCAGCAAATATTTAAAAGCATAATATTCTAAGTTATTTTTAGGATAACGATCTCCCGGCTGATATTCATGTCCAAAACGTTCCTGATATCTTCCTGTTATTAATCCAGCTCTCGAAGGCGAACAAATCGCAGCCGATGCATATCCATCTGTAAATGTAACTCCGGATGCTGCCAGAGAATCAATCTGTGGTGTTGGAGTCGATTTTCCGCCGTAGAGCGAAATATCATATTTGCCTAAATCATCGGCTAAAAGAATAATAATATTGGTCTTTTTTCCAGAAACGGAATCTGCAGCAACTTTTGATGCTAAAAATTCTTTTTTGCCTTCGGCAAGTTTTTGATCTTCTTTTACTAGTGTTTCATTAGTATTAATAGGCCAAAATAGAAAGGCTGCCAGAATAAGCAGTATAATTAAAATGGGTATAACGATCTTGGTTATTTTTTTATATGCTGGCATATTGGTTTTGGTTAGTTATTTTTGAATTTTATACGCATTTTTTCATTTCGAAGAATCTTTAAAAGTGGTCTTTCAAATATTGTCGATTTTGATAGCGTGGCTTCGACTTCGCTCAGCCTGACATAATGCGGATGTGTTTTAGTTAATTAGATGAACTTCTTCAGAAGTAAAAAATCAAGTATTATTTCGAAGCCAATGCAACATCAACTTCATTTTTTAAATCGCTGATGCCTTCTTTTTTAAACACAATTTTTCCATCTTGGTATAAGAGTAAAGTTGGAAAAATTTTAATTGTTTTTAAATCTGCAATAACCTGCGGACTGTCTTCTAATTCAATTTCTACGATTTTTAAATTCGAACCATATTCTCCTCTAATCGTTTCTAAAACAGGTTTTACTTTTTTACACGGACCACAATATTTGGAGCCAATATCTACTAAAACCGTTTTGTTATCTGCAATTATTTTATTGAATTCTTTTAAGGATAATTTGCTTTTAAGATTGGAATAAAACGGTTTTCCGCCGCCAATCCAATTTGCAATACCGCCTTCTAAGCTATACGCTTCTGAAAATCCTGTTTTTAGTAATTCTTTTTCTAAAATAACACTTCTGCCGGCTCCAATAGAATAGATAAAAACAGGTTTAGATTTATCTAGTTTAGCCACATATTGGTCATAATTTTCAGATTGTAGGTTGAAATTTACAGCACCTTCAATATGATTTAAAGCAAATTCTTCTGGCGTTCGCGCGTCTACAATCTGCGGATTTTTTTGACTTTTTATTTTCGAATAAAATGAATCTAACGATAATGAACTATGATTTTCATTTTGCGAAAAAGCAGCAACTGCCCATACAAAGGCAATTGCTGTTATACTAGTTTTTAAGATTTTATTTCTCATACCATTACGCTTGTTCTAGTACCGGAGTTTGCGGTTGTTCTTCAGAAACTGGTTTGGCTTTTATTGGTAGTGACAATACACCTTCTGCAAGTGAACTTCCTTCTTTTTTAGACTTGAAAATTGGCCATAAAAATTGTGCGTACCATTCTTCTTGTTTGTATGATTTTGTTCCGTATGATTCTGGGAATTTACGAGTAATTAATCCAGTTCCGAAGATTACATCCCAGATAAAAAACATGTTTCCGAAGTTTCCTTTAAAATGTCCAACGCCATCTCCGCTTGTATCTGCGTGGTGTGCGTGGTGTGTTGCTGGAGTAGAAATCAATCTTTCTAAAACCCATGCAATTGGGTGCAAAACTTTGTATTTGTAAAATGGCTTGTCCCAAGCAATACTTGAATGTGCGCCCAAAGTGATGAAACTTTTGATTACTAAAACAAATAAAGCTGGTAATCCTAAACCTAAATACGTTAACGTTGCTGTCAAATAAATTTGAGAGAAGAATACTGTATAAATAAAGTTTTGTCTAGAAGCCATCGCCATTCCCATGTATGGAGCTGAGTGATGTGTTCTATGAAAACGCCATAAAAACGGAACTTGGTGGTGCAGTCTATGATACCAATACTGCGTTAAATCGTCTGCAATTGCAATTAAGAAAAACCCTCCCCAAAACGGAACCCATGCCAATGCATTTGACAGATTTGGAAGTAAATAAGGTAAAGCTGTTAAACTAAAAAAGGCAATTACCGGCGGTAAAAGTAATTTTGGAGCTAAAAAACAAACGATATCAATTTTACGTTCTTCACCTGTCCATTCATCATCGTACAAACCTGCAGCAAATTCGATAACTCCCAAAACCAGCATAAAAACCGTTAATCCCCAAGTGCGGATATTTTCAAAAGCAGGTTTTGCGAATTCTAAAAATCCAGGAAGCGCAATATGAGAATCAGTTACTGATCCGCCTGTTAGTTTAAAATAAAGGTAAATTGCCAATACCGGCAATGAATAGATGAAAAAACTTATCGTTAAATCTCTTGTTAATTTTTCTTTTTGAACTATTGCCATGATTTCTTATTTTAAAAATTGATTAATTAATGCTAATCCTCCAGCTAAAATTACCAGCGGAACTAAAAATAGGATTGCCCCAACGACAATCTTTTTCCCTATGATTTCATAATCTACTCGTTTCATATCTTTTTGAATTTTAATTCTTTAATGTAAAAATAAATAATTTAACTTCTAATTCTATGGATTTAGTAGAGTTTTATTTTTTATTTTTTCATTAATTTGTTAGAATTTGTTGTTTTACTTCACTTTTTGAATGGTTGGAAGTGTTTCAACGGTTAAATTTTCTCTCAATTTTTCTGATGGTAAATACAAACGAATGATCAAACTCGTTTTTTGAACATTGTTAATAGGAAGCCAGTTTCTTTTTTTTCTGTACCCGAAAGGTTGATTTTATAAGAAGTGCTGTCGGCCTCATATTTTACATCTTCAAGATTATAGCCGTATTTGTTGATTGGGTTTTTAATTAAAAAACCATTTTCATCATAAGCCGTAATGCTCCAGTATTTTGCATCAAGTTTTTTTCCGTTAATCACATAATCCGATTTTGGGTCTAATGCATTTCCTTCGCTGTCTGTATTTGTACTCAGGTAAATCACTTCTTTTTTAGTCAATGCATAAGGTCCGTAAACTGCTACTTGTGCAATTGTCAGCAAATCAGCTGTGTTGAGGTCTTTGTCTTTATCAACTGTCTGCCAGTTTCCAATTTTGCGCTGTGAATCACTTTTTCCTGATTTGATATTATAAATACCAATGCCGCTTCCTAAAACTACAGCCAAAAGAATTAATCCTAATCCGATTGCTATTTTTTTAATTTTTTGATTTAAAGCCATTTTTATTTGATTTTAAAATTACTTCGCTAACTTCTCTACCGTAACGCCATGCTGTAATTCGGCCAGTGTTTTTACGGGATACGCTTTTGAAACTAAATAACGAAACAGAATCAATCCTTTTGTCGTTGGACTGTAAATGATTTTTTCTTTCGGAACATTTTTTAAAACTTCTGAAGTACTTCCTTCTGGAGCTAAATAATATTCGAATTTTGTTTTTACTTTTTCTTCATTTTCTACAAAATAATTGGTTGTATTTTCTTGGTATGCAGATATTGACCAATAAGTAGAATCAGGAACAACGCCAGAGATTTTTAATACATTCTCTTTCAAATCATAATTAATTGTAGAATACAAGAAATCAGGATTTGGAAGCGGAATTACTCTGCTGTTTTCTGCATTTGGCTGATTTCCAAATCTTGGCACATTTACGTAACCGGCACTTTTTTCTGCAAATTTACTTTGCACATAATAGGGAGTTGCCCATATTGTTAAGTAGTAAAAAGTGACTGCGATTACTACAAGCACCAAGGCAAAAATGCTTTTTTTGATAATTGGTTTTGTTGCTGCCATAATTTATTTTTTTAGTTAATGATTTTCAAATCTTTTAAAAGATTGTGTTGAGATTCAAAACCTGCAAGATTTGTAGAGTCTTGCAGGTTTGGTAATTCTTATTTAGAAGTACTTTCTGTATCTCCAGATTTAGTTACTTGTTTAATCAAATCAGAAACTGTTTTTCCTTTATCGGCTCCTGTATTATGGATTCGTCTGTTGTACACATCCTGCCAGTCTATTAACGGGTAAACGTTGTTTTCTTTTGCCTGTTCATCAAACAATTTTTGAAGTTCAGCAAGTTTCTCAGGATATTTTTTCGCAAGATTATTACGCTCGTTAAAATCTTCGTTTAAGTTGTACAATTCCCAAACATCAGTATCGAAATTACTTGGTGCAGGCTTTTCATTTTTACCAAAAGCTTTTTTAACGGCAAACGAATCTGGAAGATGTGCTGCTCCAGCTTTCCAACCATCTTTGTAAATTGCTCTGTTTCCGAAGATATAGTAATATTGAACTTTGTGTAAAGATTCTGATTTCGGATTATCTAATGAGGCCTGGAATGAAGAACCTTGAATAATATCTTGCTTGATTCCTTTGATGTATTCTGGAGCTTTAATTCCCACAATATCCAATGTTGTTGGAAGCAAATCGGTTACGTGGCTGTATTGATTTCTAATACCGCCTTTGTCTTTAATTCCGTTTGGATAAAAAACAATTAACGGATTATGTGTTCCTCCTTCAGATTGGGCATCTTGTTTCCAGTTTTTAAACGGAACATTCGTTGCTTGAGCCCATCCTAACGGATAATTGGTATTTAAACCTTTTGGTGTACCAATTTCATCAATATTCGCTAAGTTTTTCTTCAAATTTTCCTCGTCAGATACACCTTGAGAAAACAAACTTTGATTGATTGTTCCTTCTGTAGTTCCTTCTTTACTAGCTCCGTTATCTCCAATCGCTACAAAAATCAAAGTATTGTCAAGCTGTCCGCTTTCTTTTAAATAATTTACAACTCTTCCAACTTCATAATCTGTATAAGTCAAGAAACCAGCGTAAACTTCCATAAATCTAGCATAAACTTTCTTTTGCTCTGGAGTCAGTTTTTTCCAATCTGTAATCAGTGGATTGCGTTCTGGCAAGACAGCATTGGCAGGGATTACACCTAATTTCTTTTGGTTTGCAATTACTTTTTCACGGTAAACATCGTAACCTTCGTCAAATTTTCCTTTATAAGGATCGCTCCATTTTGTAGCAACTTGATGAGGTGCGTGCGCTGCTCCCGGTGCGTAGTATAAAAAGAATGGTTTTCCAGGTGCGGCTTTTTGTTGTTTTTGAATATAGCTGATTGCTTTGTCGGTAATCAATTCATTTAAATGACGTCCGTCAGGTTTGATATGAACTTGATCTTCAACCAAATCAGGATTGTATTGATCTGTCTGAGAACCTAAGAATCCGTAGAAATGATCGAAACCTTTTCCTGTCGGCCATCTGTCAAACGGACCTGCATCTGTAGCATCTTCGTCTGGTGTTACTCCATATTTACCAACGGCAAAAGTATTGTATCCGTTTTCACGTAAAATCTCAGCGATTGTTCCTTTATCAGAAGGAATTCTTCCGTCCCATCCTGGGAAACCAGCAGATAAAATAGTGTGAGAAAATCCGCTTACGTGAACTCTTCCTGAATTTCTTCCTGTTAGTAATGCAGCACGTGTTGGAGCACAAATTGCAGTAGTATGGAAATTCGTATAACGTAAACCATTATTAGCCAGATTATCAAAAGTAGGTGTATTGATTAAACCTCCAAAAGTACTTGCAGCACCAAATCCAACGTCATCCAATAAAATCCAAACAATATTTGGAGCACCTTTTGGAGCTTTTACTGGTTCTGGCCAATATTCTTTAGAATCAGCTAAAGTTTTGCCGACAGTTCCTTTAAATTCTGTGCTTTCTTGCGCAAACCCGATCTGGACGGCTAGAAAAGCGGTAAACAAAAGCCCTGTTTTAGGACTTTTGTTTAAAAGGTTATTTAATTTTTTCATGATTTTATAGTTTTTTTAGTTACTTTTTAGATTAATATCCAGGGTTTTGTGGTAAACCGTCAGGATTAATATTTCGTTCGCTTTGAGGAATTGGATAAAGATTATTTCTTTCTGAAACCGAATTTTTAGCCGTTACTTTTTTCACTTCAGTAACCAGAGTTCCCCATCTTACCAAGTCGAACCAGCGCTGTCCTTCCTGAACAAATTCTTTTTTACGTTCTTCCTGAATTGCCGCTCTAAACGTTGTCTGGTTTAGCCCAGCCAAATCAACAGCTGAATCTGGAGTCGTAATCGGCTTTCCAAAAGCTCTTCTTCGTACCTGATTGATTAATTCGTAAGTTTCTGCAGTTGGTCCGCTTTGTTCATTTATCGCTTCCGCTAAAGACAATAAGATATCGGCATAACGAATAATTGGAAAGTTGATAGCGACATTTCCAGGTGTTGCTAAATTGGTTAAATCCAAGTATTTTTTGAAAATTGGTTTCGGAAATGTGTATAGCGTTCCAGTTGTGGGATTCAGCAATTGTTTGGCGTAACTCACATCTCTTCTTTTATCTCCAGGCGCATAAATGTCATAAAACAATGCTACGTCTGAAATAATATCTGCTGGTTCTGTTGCCGTAAATCCAGTAAATGATGTTGATTGAAAAGTACTTCCGCTGGATCCGTTTCCTGCTTGATTAGGTTCAAACTGAACAGAAAAAATATGCTCTTTTCCGTTCTTTTTGGTTTTTGTGAAGATATCTTGAAAATCTTCAAACAAAGCATATCCATATCCGCCGTTAATTACTTCTCTAGCTTTTAAAATTGCATTTGGCCAGTCTTTTCTCGTCAAATAAACTTTTGCCAAAATTGCTTTTGCAGCTCCAGAAGTTGCACGGCCGGCATCTGCAGCAGTGTAAGTAGGAGGTAAAGCTTCAGCATCAGTCAAGTCTTGAATAATCTGAGTATAAACTTCTTCTACAGTTGCTCGATTGGTTTTTAAGTCTCCTAAATTAATAGATTTTGCTTCGTGTAAAACAATTGGAACACCGCCCCAAAGACGCACTGCTTGAAAATACAATAACCCTCGTATGAATTTTGCTTCATTGATCAGTCTAGTTTTGATCACTTCATTTCCAGCTACTTTCGGGATATTATCAATCGAAACATTCGCTCTGTTGATTCCATTGTAAATTTGTCTCCAAGCTACTTGAACGCGGTCATTTGTTGCATCGTGCGTTAAACTGCTCATCGCTCTAACTTGCGGATTTGTCGCAGAAACTCCAGCTGCAGCATAATCTGAACCCATATCTGTTAAGAAATAAAGGTTTCTTCCAAACAAACTCTGCTCTCCCGGATCAATACTTAACGAAGCGTAAACTGCAGTTACACTTGCCACAGCATCATCCTGGGTTATAAAGTAATTGTCTTCTGTTACAAAAGAGGTAGGCGTTACCTCTAGTTCCGTGCACGATACAAGTAAACCTGCACTAAAAAGGAATGTTATAATAATCTTTTTCATTTTATATTTTTTTTACTTAGAAAGTTACGTTCAAGCCCGAGATGAATGTTTTAGAGTTTGGATAAGAACCAAAATCAATTCCCGGATATAAGTTGTTTTGTTCGTATGAACTTACTTCTGGATCATAACCAGTGTATTTTGTCCATGTAATTAGGTTTTCTGCTGAGATATAAAATTTCACGCTTTTTGTTCCTAATTTTTTAGAAACACTTTTTGGTAAAGTATATCCTAATGTGATTAATTTTAATCTTAAGAAGGAAGCATCTTCTACATAGCGCTCAGAAACAATTCCTAACGGAGAACTTGTTGCTCTAGGAATTTCATTGCTTGGGTTTGTTGGTGTCCAGCGATCATTTAAAGTAGATGCTGCATTTGTTCCCAGCGTAGAAATTTCTAACTGCTGATTTAAAGCATTGAAAATTTTACCGCCATAAGATCCTTGAAAAGAAAAATTTAAATCAAAATCATGATAAGATATCGTGTTGCTGAAACTTCCAACAAATTTTGGCTGAGACGTTCCTAAATTTCCTTTGTCCAATGCATTGATAACGCCGTCGCCATTTGCATCCACATATTTTCTGTCTCCGACTTTTGTATTGGCTAAACTGTTAATTTTTGGCTGTGTATTTACTTCTTCCTGAGTTTGGAAAATCCCGTTTGTTTTATATCCCCAGAAGCTTCCCAAAGGCAGACCAACTTTTACAATAACTGGCTGCTGCTGTAATAGAGAACCATTTGGAACTACAGGGAAAAATTCATTAACACCATTTCCTATTTCTGTAACTTTATTTTTATTGGCAGAAAATACGATGTTTGAATTCCAAGCGAAATTTTCTGTTTTGATGTTTTCTGTTGTCAAACCAATTTCAAGACCTTTATTTTCAACACCTCCAATATTTTGAAGAACAGTTGCATAACCCGAACTCAATGGAACTGGAACATTGATTAACAAATCCTTTGTTTTTTTGTAATACACATCAAATACAAAATTGATTTTTCGATCTAATAATGATAAATCCAATCCAACATTATATTGATTTGTTTTTTCCCATCTCAAATCTGGATTTGCCAATCGGGTAGGAGCCAATCCGGTATACAATGTACCTCCAAAAGAATAGTTTACAGAACCCATTGAAGCCAGCGAAAGATAATTTCCAATTTCCTGATTTCCTGTTGTTCCAGCAGTAATTCTAAGTTTAGCTTCTGTTACACCTTTTATGTTATTTGCAAATTCTTCGTCAGTAATATTCCATGAAAATCCAGCAGAAGGGAAGTAACCCCAAAGTGATTCAGAACCAAATCTAGAAGAACCGTCTGCACGTCCAGATAATGTGAAGTTGTATTTTCCTTTATAAGAATAATTTACTCTTGCCAGCCATGATTTTAAAACACTTTCGTAAGCATCACTGTATGGTTTTACAGGCACACCATCTTGCAGAGCATTGTATGTATTTGCATCATTTACAAATGTCTGCGCTCCTGCATTAACAACTTCTCCTTTTGTATATTGAAGTGTATAACCTCCCAAAGCAGAAAACTTATGATTTTCGCCAAAATTTGTATTGTAGTTTAAGGTATTTTCATTTAAAACAGAACTTACAGCTCTTTCACCAACAGAAGCTAAACCTTTTGTTCCTGCACCATTTGATGTGTTTGCAGGAGCGTAGTAATTTTGTTTTGTATTGATGACATCACCACTTACTGCAACTTTAGCCGTTAATTTTTTAGTGATTTTGTATTCACCAAATAAGCTGGTTAAAATTCTATTGATTTTAGTTTCGTTAGTGGTATTTTCTAAATCATTAATGGGGTTAGGAACATAACCATTTACAGAAGTAGCATACGGGTTATTAGTAACATTATAACTTCCGTTATCATTTTTTATAGGCACTACTGGAGCAGTCAATAGAACACCAACTAAAGGATTTGGATTTCTTCCTCCACTGCTGCTGGCACCTACACCATTTGATACTGAATTGGTATAATTAGCATTTACACCAAATTTGAAATTCTGAGAATAATTTCTTTCGTAGTTAGCACGAAGTGAAATACGTTTAAAATCACTACCCAAAACAATTCCGTCTTGATCAAAATAACCAGCAGATATGGCATATCTTGATCTTTCATCACCTCCAGAAAAAGACAAGTTATGACTTTGGATTGGTGCTGCAGTTACAAATGCTGCAGACTGCCAGTCATAATTTCCAGAAGTTTTTAAGGCTTCTATCTGCGCTGCAGAAAAAGAAGGTGCCTGACCAATACTGGCTTGAACATCGTTTCTTAAACTTGCCCATTCGCTGGCATTCATTATCCTAAGTTTTTTCGAAATATTCTGAAATCCAAAATAACCTTGATACGAAATATTATCTTGTCCCTTTGTTCCTTTTTTAGTGGTAATAATTACTACACCATTGGCACCTCGAGAACCGTAAATTGCTGTTGCAGAAGCATCTTTCAATACCTCGATTGATTCAATATCAGCAGGGTTGATAGTTGACAAAACGTTAACACTAGAACCTGCATAAGCTACTCCCGCAGAGCTGTTAGAATTATCATTGTAAATTAAGATTCCATCTACAACATACAGCGGTTCATTACCAGCAGTTATAGAGTTTCCTCCACGAATACGAACACTTGAAGAAGCACCAGGACGTCCGGAACTTTGCGTAACTACCACGCCAGAAATAGCGCCTCTTAAAAGATTATCTGCCGAAGAAGTTACCTGAGATAAATTAGCTTTAGGCACAGAAGCTACAGAACCTGTAATGTCTTTTCTTTTCTGAGTTCCGTATCCAACAACGACCAATTCATCAAGTTCTTGGCGTTCTTCTTTAAGACTAATGGTAACTGGATTTTTTTCAACAATAATTTCTGCTTTTTTATATCCAATGTAACTTACAAGTAAAGTATATGGAAATTTTTGTCCTGTCTGAAAATAAAATTTTCCTTCCGCATCTGTCACAACGCCGTGAGTTGTTCCTTTAATTGTAACAGATGCTCCTATAATTGGCTGATTTGTAATAGCGTCTACAACAGTTCCGTCAAGTTTAGACTGTATAAGAGGTGTAGTATTTTGGGCATGTATTCCCGCCGTTATGAAGAGTAGAAACAGCGGTATGTATATGTTTAACTTTTTTTTCATTTCTTTGTACTGGTTTTAAGTAATTAACAAGACGCCCTGAGCACTGTTTATACAGCACTCTAAAAGTGTTCTTGATTTAGTGATAAATGTTCTTTAAGCCTTGCCATTTCTGTTGCCGCAGAAATGGCTTTTTTTATTTACAGCAGCAGGTTTGCATTGTTTTCATTTTAGTTTTTTTAGTTGTTAGTTATTTAAATTATTGAATAATAGGTGTGGTTTCAAGAATCCATCCAACGCAGAAAATGCATCAGAAAGATTTTTGGGTAAAATTCAGTAAATATTTTTTTGATAGTGTTTTTAAGAAATTTGCTGTAACAGAATATCAAATAGCAAATAAAATAAAAGTAGGTTTTAGCAACAGAAGCACATATAACAGCAAGTGTTATAAGTGTACTTTTTAGGAAGAATGTAATACGATATGCTTTCTGTTGTTTTCACAATAATAGTTTTTATGGTTTGAAATATTATTTTAAACTCTACTAATCCTATAGACAAAGTTAATTTTTATATAATAAAAACCAAAAGTTTGTTGATTTTTTTTTGAAAAAACTTAGTTTATATATACGTTTAAAATTCTATGGTATTTGTTAAGCCCTTATTTTAAAGAGATTTCAAAAGAACATATACTTCGAATATTTGTTAAAATAAATTTTTCTTGATGGTTGAAATGTAGTATTTTACATTATTTTAAACCTCAATTTTAAGGTTTTTAATGTCTTATATTCAGGCAAAAAATGTTAAAAACTATCATATAGCCTTTTTCAAATTAAAAAACAGATTAATTGTAATGAAATTTTAAAGTTGATTTTGAATAAATTAAAGTAATTTTATAAAGACGAAAAAGAAAATTCAAAATTTGATCCATCCTAATATTAAATACTTATATTTGTAATAAGTATTTATACTTAGTTTAACTAAATAAATAATGATAGAAGTAAAAGAAGCTTTAGAAATTGTAGCAGCGAATAGTAATGCTATGCCAACGCAGAAAATTAAAGTACAGAAAGCGCGAGGCTATGTTGTGGCAGAAACAATTTACTCGCCAATTTCTATGCCTCCTTTTCGTCAATCTGCAATGGATGGGTATGCTTTTACGCACAGTATAAGACATCAATACGATATTGTAGGGATTTCCCAGGCTGGAGATCATTCGAATATCAAACTAAAACAAAACGAAGCCATCAGAATATTTACTGGTGCTTATGTTCCAGACGATGCTGATACAGTGGTAATGCAGGAGCATGTAATGGCCAATACAGATTCAATTCTAATTGCTCAAATGCCAGAGAAAAATACAAATGTTCGTGCAAAAGGAGAGCAAATTGGTAAAGGTGATGTTGTTTTCGAACCTAATACTTTGCTGACTCCTGCCGCAATTGGATTTCTAGCTTGTTTGGGAATTACAGAAATTGAAGTTTATAAAAAGCCAAAAATAGGTATTTTAGTTACTGGAAATGAATTAGTAGAGCCTGGAAAAAAACTAAAAAAAGGAAAAATATTCGAAAGTAATTCTATTATGCTTCAGGCAGCACTTGAGACAATTGGAATCGAAAAAACGAAAGTTTACAGAGTAAAAGATAATCTAAAAGCCACGAAGAAGGCATTAAAATCAATTTTAAAAAAGAATGATATCGTATTAATTTCGGGTGGAATTTCTGTAGGTGACTACGATTTTGTAAAAGAAGCATTATTGAAAAATGGAGTAGAAGAACTATTTTATAAAATCAACCAAAAGCCTGGAAAACCAATGTTTTTTGGATCTAAAAAAGATACTTTAGTTTTTGCACTTCCAGGAAATCCAGCTTCGTCATTGACTAATTTTTATATTTATGTTTTGCCGGCAGTGAAAAATAAAATGGGTTTTTCTGAAATTCATAAACCAAAAGTAGTTCGAAAGCTAAATTCTGAAATCAAAAATGATACAGGAAAAACGTTGTTTTTAAAAGCAAAATACGACGAAACAAACGTAACAATTTTAGATGGTCAAAGTTCGGCGATGCTTAACTCTTTTGCTATTGCAAACGGATTGGTAATTGTAGAGCAAGATCTAGAAAATATAAAAGAAGGACAATTAGTGACTATTTTGCCAATTGATTAGTTTTTTTTAAGAAGAAAGAAAATAGAAGAAAGAAAATAGAGAAAAGAAAATAGAGAAAAGAAAATAGAGAAAAGAAAATAGAAGAGAGAAAATAGATTGAAGCAAAAAAACGATTAAACAATTAAACCAAAAAATGAGTCTCCTTAGTTCCGAAAATATAGTATTATTCAGTTTCGCATTAATCGTTATTGCGTTTTTATATTCAAGTGTTGGGCACGGGGGAGCTTCGGGTTATTTGGCTTTGATGAGCATTTTTGCGTTTCCTATTTCGATTATGAAACCATCTGCTTTATTGTTAAATTTATTTGTTTCCAGTATTTCATTTTTGTTTTACTACCGAAATAATTATTTTAAACCAAAGCTCTTTTATCCGTTTGCAATTGCGTCTATTCCTGCGGCATTTATTGGGGGTTTTATAACTTTAGATAATACAATTTACAAAATAGTTTTAGGAATTGTTCTCGTATTTGCGGCATTAAGATTATTCGGGATATTTAATTTTAAAGAAAAAGAAGAAGTAAAAATTAATTTACCTTTTGCATTATTAATTGGTTTTACCATCGGATTATTGTCCGGCATGCTGGGAATTGGAGGCGGAATAATTTTAAGTCCGATTTTATTGTTTCTAGGATGGGCTTCTGTTAAAGAGTCGGCAGCGATTTCGAGTTTATTCATTTTTGTGAATTCATTTGCAGGAATGCTGGGATTTTTTTTAGGAGGAAAAACAATTCCGATAGAAAGTTTTTATTTAGTTCCAATTGCGGTAGTAGGAGGAATGCTAGGCGGATTTTATGGAAGTGGTTCTTTTTCTAACCGAACATTAAAAATGGTTTTAGGAACAGTCATTTTGATGGCAAGTATTAAATTGATTTTTCCTTGAAACTAAAATATTAAATGATTGCTATATGAAACATAGCCGACGGTTTCGACCATCGGGACAAAGATTGGCAACCTGAAACCTGAACCTGAAACAAAAAAAAGTCATGGAAGCATTAACAGTATTTATTCTTTGCGGCGGAAAAAGCTCAAGAATGCAGTCAGAAAAAGGATTGGTTTTGTTTCAGGATAAACCATTCATTGATCACATTATTCAGGCGATTCTGCCCATTACAAATCAAATAAAATTAATCACAGCATCTAAAGACTATGATTATCTGGAATATGAAAAAATACCAGATTTGATTGTGGATAAAGGTCCGCTGGGTGGAATTTACACAGCATTATCTCATTCTGAAACCGAATTTAATCTGATTTTAAGTTGTGATATTCCCTTGATTTCAACCGAATTATTGCAGGAATTAATCTCAAAACATACCAAAGAAGCTGGAATTACAATTTTTGCATCAGAAAGTAAAACACATCCTTTAATTGGCATTTATTCCAAAAATATTGTTCCGGTAATAAAACAAGCAATCGATTCAGATGAATTGAAAATGATGGACTTGTTAGCCAAATTACCACATCAAATTATAAAAATAGAAGAAAGTGAAAATTTTCCTTTAACCAATATTAATTCAATGGACGAATTAGATGACCTCAATATCAATTTAAGTTAATTACTATGCGAAACTTAAAAACACCAAAATTGACGATTGTAGGCGCAGGTCCTGGAGACGTCGAATTGATCACAATGAAAGCCATAAAAGCACTGAAAAATGCAGACGTAGTTTTGTACGATGCTTTGGTTAACGAGGAATTATTAAACTACGCAGCAAATGCAGAAATTGTTTTTGTTGGAAAACGTCTTGGCTGTCACGCCTATACACAAGATCAGATCAACGATTTGATTGTGAGTATGGCAAAAACATATGGACATGTTGTTCGCTTAAAAGGCGGTGATCCTTTTGTTTTTGGGAGAGGAAGTGAAGAAATTGAATTTGCAGAACAATTTGGAATCGAAACGGCAATTGTTCCTGGAATTTCATCTGCTTTAGGAGTTCCTGCTTCGGTTGGAATCAGCTTGACGCAGCGTAAAGTTGCAGAAAGTTTCTGGGTAATTACGGGAACAACTTCAGATCATAAATTATCAAAAGATGTTGAATTGGCTTCGAAATCGGCTGCGACCGTTGTGATTTTGATGGGAATGCATAAATTAGATGAAATCATTTCTATCTATCAGGAAAACAGAAATGATGATCTGCCAATTGCAATTATCCAGAATGGAACTAAAAATTCAGAGCAAAAAGTAATTGGAACTGTCAATACAATTAGTAAATTGGTATCTGAAAAAAATATATCATCACCAGCAATTATAGTTATTGGAGAAGTAGTGCGAAATACATCAAGCTGGATTTCGTATTTTCAAGAACATTTTGATGACGAATTTATATTTCAGAATTTAAATTTATAAGAATGATCGAGGTAAAATATTTTGGAGCTGTTGCTGAAAAAACAAAGTGTGAATTCGAAAAGTTGTCTTTTTCCGAAGAATTATCATTGCAAAAATTATTGCAGGATTTAAAAGAAAAATATGAATTTGAATCATTGAGTTTTAGCGTTGCAGTAAATCAAAAAATAGTTTCAAAAACTACAGATCGCATTTTGCAGGCAAGTGATATTGTGGCTTTATTGCCGCCATTTGCAGGAGGATAATACATATGGAAACATCAAATCGATATAACCGACAAATAATTCTTCCTGAAATAGGAGAGGAAGGACAATACAAATTACTGAAATCGAAAGTTTTGGTTGTTGGGGCTGGAGGTTTAGGCGCGGCAATTCTGCCCTATCTGGCTGCAGCAGGAGTTGGCGAAATCGGAATTATTGATGATGATCGTATTGAAATTTCAAATCTGCATAGACAGGTTATTTACAAAACTTCGGCTGTTGGAAAATCAAAAGCAAAAGAAGCCAAACTGATGATTTCAGAATTGAATCCGCAGGTAAAAGTAAAAGCATTTTCAGAGAAATTATCAGGGAAGAATGTTTTTAATTTATTCGAAGAATATGATATAATTGTCGATGCAACAGACAATATTTCGATTAAATATTTAATTAATGATGCTTGTCTGGCTTTAAATAAACCAATGGTTTATGGATCGATTTTTAGATTTCAGGGGCAGGTTTCAGTTTTCAATTATCAAAACGGGCCAACATACAGATGTTTGTATCCTGATGAAAATAATAATAATGCTTTGAATTGTGAAGATGCCGGAGTGATCGGAGTTTCGGTGGGAATTATCGGAATGTTTCAGGCAAACGAAGTTTTGAAAATGATTCTTGGTATAGGAGAAGTTTTAAGCGGTAAAATATTAGTTTATAATATTCTAAATAACGAACAGCAGAAATATGATTTTGAAAAAAGCGATTTTCAAATAATAACCAGAGAAGCATTCGACCAAAAATACAATAAATCGGAAACCGAAGAAGTAAGTTTTGAATTGATTTTGGGTGAAAAACAAAACGATGCCGTTTTATTTCTAGATGTTAGAAATAATGATGAATCACCAAAAATCAATTTAAAAAATCAAATCCAGATTCCTTTAATGAATTTAGAAAATGAGATTGAAAAATTAGATAAAAATCAAACCATTTATATTTTCTGCCAATCGGGAATTAGAAGTAAAATTGCAGTAGAATTACTTCAAAAACATCAATTTAAAAATATAAAAAGTATTGCTGGAGGTGCTTTAGCAATGAAACAATCGTTGCATGAAAAATCCATTCTAATTAATAAATAATAGCTACTATGAAAAAAGTTATTTTCGGATTGTTTTTGTTTTTTTGTTTTTCTCAATTCGGTTTTTCACAAAACCAAGTTGATGCTACTGGTGAGACAGAGCTTTATGAAGCTTATGATAAAGCAGATAAAGAATTGAATAAAGTTTATAATCAGCTGAAAAATAAATTAGGAACAAAAGATCAGACAGCTTTAGTTGCTGCTCAAAAAGACTGGATAAAATTTAGAGATTCAAATTGTAAATTTAAATGCTATTCTGAAGGTGACGGTGGTGTTATAGCAAATAAAATGTACGCAGATTGTAGAATGCAGCTTACCATTAGCAGAACAAAGGAATTGAAAAGTTTGATGAATGGCTTTTAAAGTCCTTATTAAAAAAACTTAAAAATGAGTAAAAATGTATTTGTAGAAGGACCAATTGCTCCTGAATTTATAGCGGAATCTATCGCTAAACATCAATCCAAACATACGATTGGAGCACATAATATTTTTCTAGGACAAGTTCGTGCCGATGTCATTCACAATAATACTGTGGTTGCGATCGATTATTCAGCGTATACCGATATGGCAAATGAAGCTTTGTACACGATTCGCGAAAAAGCTTTCGCTAAATTCGATTTAACCTGTATGCACATTTACCATAGTCTGGGCGTTGTAAAAGCAGGTGAAATTTGTTTGTTCGTGTTTGTTTCGGCAACACGCAGAAAACAAGTTTATGAAGCGACAGAAGCCATCGTAAACTGGATTAAAACCGACGTTCCGATTTTTGGCAAAGAAATGTTTGAAAACGATACATTTACTTGGAAACAAAATAGTTAATGGTAGATATTACACATAAAATAAGTACATTAAGAAAAGCAACAGCAACCGCAATTGTAAAAGTCAGCAGACAGGAAACGATTGATGCTGTGGTAAATAATTTGGTTCCAAAAGGAAATGTGCTTGAAATGGCAAAAACCGCTGGGTTATTTGCGGTTAAAAACACACATTTATCTATTCCGGATTGTCATCCAATTCCAATTGAATTTACTTCGGTGGAATATAAAATTGAAGGGTTAGAAATTCAGATCATATTCAATGTAAAAACCGTTTATAAAACGGGAGTTGAGGTTGAAGCCATGCACGGCGCATCTATCGTGGCGCTCACAATGTATGATATGCTGAAACCAATAGATAAAGAAATTGAAATTTCGACAATCAAATTAGTCAATAAAGAAGGGGGAAAATCTTCTTTTAAAAATAAATTTCCAACCGCGATAAAAGCGGCTGTTTTTGTTTGTTCCGATTCAATTTTTGCGGGTGATAAAGAAGATCGTTCTGGAAAAGCAATTGTTGAAAAATTAGATTCTTACGGAGTCGAAACTTCTCATTATGAAATCATTCCCGATGAACTGGATATAATTCAAGAGAAAACAAAAGCTTTCGCAAAAGATCATCAGTTAATTATTTTTACGGGAGGTACAGGTTTATCGCCAAGAGATGTAACTCCAGAAGCGCTATCGCCGATTTTAGAAAGCAGAATTCCTGGAATCGAAGAAGCAATACGCAGTTACGGACAACAGAGAATGCCTTATGCAATGCTTTCAAGAAGTGTCGCTGGAACGTTGGGTAAAAGTTTGGTCTTGGCACTTCCGGGGTCAACAAATGGAGTAAAAGAGTCGATGGACGCTGTGTTTCCACACGTTATGCACGTCTTTCATATTTTAAAAGGAAAAAATCATGACAGCCTCTAACACTATTTTGACGGATGTTTTTGGGCGTAAACACAATTATTTACGCATTTCGCTGCTGGAAAAATGCAACTTGCGTTGTACGTACTGCATGCCGGCCGACGGAATTGCGCTTTCTCCAAAAGCCAGTTTAATGACGGCTGAAGAGATTTTTGGTATCGCTCAGACTTTTGTAAAAAATGGTGTTGACAAAATAAGATTAACGGGCGGAGAACCTTTATTAAGAAAAGATTTTCCGGAAATAGTTTCTAAATTATCAAATTTAAATATCTCACTTTCGATAACCACTAACGGAATTTTAATTGATCGTAATATTGAAGTTTTAAAACAGTTTAAAATCAAAAACATCAATTTGAGTCTAGATACTTTAGTTTCGTCGAAATTTCATTCGATAACACTTAGAAATCAGTTTGAGAAAGTAATTGACAATCTGCATTTGCTTTTGAATAATGATTTTAAGGTAAAAGTAAATGTGGTTTTAATCAAAGGATTTAATGATAACGAAATTGTAGATTTTGTTAAACTGACGCAGTTTCTGCCTATTTCTGTCCGATTTATTGAATTCATGCCTTTTGCAGGGAATGAGTGGGACAGGAGTAAAATGGTTTCGCAAAAAGAAATTTTATCTTTGGTAGAAAATGCTTTTTCTGCAGATGAAATTCAAAAATTAGAAAACGAAAAAAACTTTACTTCTAGAAATTACAAAATAAAAGGTTTTCAAGGTGATTTCGGAATCATAAGTTCTATTACAAACCCTTTTTGTGACAGCTGCAACCGAATCCGCTTGACGGCAGATGGCAAAATAAAAAACTGTCTTTTTTCTAATTCTGAAACTGATTTATTGACTGCTTTTAGAAATGGAGAATCAATTGCAGATTTGATTTCAGAATCCATTCAAAATAAAAAGAAAGTCCGCGCTGGAATGGTTACCATTGACGAAATGGACGATCCAAAAAAACACTTTGATAATCGCAGTATGATTGCGATTGGGGGGTAGGTTATTTAATTATGAATTGTGAATTGTGAGTTGTAAGTTGTAAGTTGTGAATTGATAGTTGCGATTTACAAATTGTTTTAACGATTGTCAGGCTGAGCGGAGTGGAAGCCTTTTACGGAACACGAAATTAGTATCTTTTTTTTGATGTTCATACATGCATCTATTTTAAAAAAAAAGGCTCAACCCTAAAGTTAAACCTTTTCTTCAGTAATTATTTTTTCTTTTTAGCCTTTGCTTTTTTCTTGGATTTAGCTTTTTTTTCTGCTGCTTTTTTAGCTTTTTTTGCCTTTTCTTTTTTTGCTTTTTCTTTTTTCTTTTCGGCTTCTTTTAGTTTTGCTTTCTTAGCTTTTTCTAATTTTTTGATAACAGCTTTAATCGCTTTTTCTCTTTTCTTTTCTTTTTCTTTTTTAGCTTTAAGTTTAGCTTTCAGCTTTGATTTTATATCATTGTTTTTGCCAATTTTTTCAATTGTCACAACTGGTTGGTTTGCTTCAAAAGGAACTGGAATATCAGTAGTTTGGATTTCAACAATTTCAGAAACAATGGGTTCTGTATTTTCAGGTGTTATTGCTTCTTTCTTTACGGTTGCCCTAGGTGCTCCTTTTACTGCCGCTCTCACAGGTGTTTTTGCAACTGGTTTAACTGCTGCGGGTGTTTTTACAGCTGTTGTCTTTGCAGCAGTTCTGGTTGTTCTTCTAACGGTGGATTTTGCCTCTGGCTGTGTTTCTGTAGTTTGTTCTACAATTGTTTCTGCTGGAATATCGGTAGTATTTACAGCAGGGGTTTTAGTTGTTCTCTTTATCATAACTGTATTTTTATTGAGTAAAATAGACGATTACTAAGAGCTAAACAATAGCTGGAGTACAATGTTTGATATAAATTCTTAGTTAAGCTAAATATACGCAATTTTTGAATACCCAAATGTTAAGTTTTTTGTAGAAAAAGCTAATGCTCAACGGCTTCCAAAATTTTGAAATTGCTTTTAGGAGCTTCACAAAGAGAGCAGCAATATGTTTCTGGCAGATTTTCAAACAAAATACCTTTTGGAATTTCCTGAGTTTCATCTCCGTATTCAGAATTGTAAAGCGTTAAACATTCTTGGCATTGATAAATATCTAATTGTGGTTTTTCTTTTTTCTGCGGATTTTCTGTTGTTTCTATTGTTGAATTTCCAAGCTCTTCAAAATATTTTCGGCTTAATTCAATTAAAATTGTCGGCAGTTCTAGTTTGTCAATATCCTGAGAATGTACAATATATTCTCGTGTGTTTGGGTCGAAATTTTTAGCAAAAAGAACATTATAAGTATCTCTGATTTTGATGGATTCTAAAGCTGCAGGAAGTTCGTTTTTTTCGATTACAATCGAAGTAAAATAGTGGCCATCACGATTGTATTCTGCAATTCCAAAGTTTAATCCGTATGTGCTGATGTCAAATTGGTCGAGTGTACGCACCAGAAATGTTTTGAGATTCAATGCCCATTCCATTGCAACAGGCAAATGCCAGTTTAATTCTAGTAAAGAATGACGGACGTTGATTCCTCTTTTACCTAAAAATTTTTCCCATTCTAATTTGCGGTCTTTCGGAATTCCCTTAATAATGAATGATTTCCAAGGTGTGATACAGATTTTACCGATCTTGCATTCAAAACACAAATCACACATTTCTTTTAAAAAATCGAGATCGTACAAATTATTACGCCAGTATAATCCCAGCCAATATTGATCTATCCCCATTCTATTCATTCCTTCGTAATACGGAAACGGATAAAAAGGAACTTTCAAAGGTTTATCAATTGTTCGATTATTAGTATCTAATGTTTCGCTGACCAAAGTAAAAAGTAATTCAATGTCAACAGCAGTTTCGTCTGTTATTTTTTCAATTTCGTAATAGGTTTTGGCCAAATCCCAGCTGTAAATTAAAACAGGATAAACCTCCATTTTTTCCCATTGCGGAAGACGAATATACAAATACCAGTAATCCTCGTGCTCTGAAGCAATAAAGTTTATATGACCCGTGAATAAAGGGACAAGCTGCTGTTTTGGATCTGTTATATTGACTTTTAATTTGGGCTGTTCTTTAAATTCTTCTAAAATATATAAAAAACGATTTCCGGTTAGCCAGTTTGTATTTCTAAAAATATCTGTCGAAACATAAGAAGAAACAATATTATTCCCGCTTTTTTGATCGGGATAAACAAAGTGATGTTTGCCCAAAGTCGTTTTGTCCAATGATTTAAAACCTTGCGGAAAAATAATATCCTGTCTGGAACCAAAAGAAATGGAATCGAGACCTTCTTCCAATGCAATATCAATTACTTCTCGTAATTCCCCCGGCGAAATAACGCCTCCTTTTACTATTAATCTTGTTAGTTCCATTTTTTTTAGTTTCAATTTTTAGGTTTCAATTTTTAGGTTTCAAGTTTCAGGTTTCAAGTTTCAGGTTTCAGGTTTCAGGTGCACGTTCCAACAACTTGAAACTTGAAACCTGAAACAAAAAAACTCATCTACACTTCGCAAGAATCTCCTTAACCTCTGTTTTACAGCTGCCGCATCCTAATCCTGCGCCAGTGTTTTTGCATAGATCGGTAAAATCGTTTACGCCGCTTTTAATAGTTTCTTCTATATTTCCAGCACCAACCTGACTGCAGGAACAAACTAGTTTTCCTAAAACAGGTTTTGCATTTGAACTTCCTCTGAGTAATAAATTTCGTTTGTCTGATAATTCTATTTTGCTTTCGATCATCGTTTTGAATTCGGCAAATTCGTTTTTATCGCCCATCAAAATCGCGCCAACCAAAAGATCATCTTTTACAATACATTTTTTATAGTAACGTTTTTTCAAGTCTGAAAAAACAATTTCTTCGTATGAATCGTCGTTTTCGGGAATTTCAATATCACCAATACTGCAAAGATTGATATCTTCCAGTTTTAAAATATTCATTAGAATCGAACCTTTGTAATAACTGCTGATATCGCCTGCCAAAAAGTTAGCCAGAATATCGGCCTGTTCTTCGGCAGCAGAAGTGATTCCGAATAACTTATTATTGAATTCAGCTATTTCTCCAATAGCAAAAATATCAGGATTTGATGTTTGTAAATACTGATTGACTTTTACACCGCGTCCGCAGGCAAGACCGCTTTCGCGCGCAATTTCTATATTCGGAATTGTTCCAATCGTATAGACAATCGCATTTGCTGTAATGATTTTACCGCTCTTTAAAGCTATTTCAATCTCATTTGGATTATCCGTTTCGAAAACCGTGCTCACTTCATTATCAAAATAAATCTGAATATCACGAAGCTGTACTTCTTCTGCCAGAAGCTTACTTGAAATTCGATCCAGCTGGCGTTCCATTAAACGCGAAGCCCTTTGAACAATTGTAGTTTTTACTTTTTTATGTTTTAAAGCTGCAGCTAATTCCAAACCTAACAATCCGCCGCCAATAATCACAACGTGCTGTTCTTCTGGAGGAAGATTGGTGCTGTCGAGATGTCTTTTTAAACGATCGGCATCTTCTTTACGTCTCACGGTAAATCGTCCTGGAAGATGTAATTGTGCATTTTCAGGTACAAAAGGACGGCTTCCAGTCGCTAAAATCAAGGAATCAAAAGTATGTGTGTTACCCTGATTGTCTTTTATTGTTTTTAAGTTAGTATCAACTTTATCAATAGAAATCCCCGCTTTCATGGTGATTTTTAGTTTATTAAAAGTTTCGCCGTCTTTTACTTTTAATAATTGTTCCCAGCTGAATTCTCCAGTCATATATTCTGGAAGTAAAACGCGGTTGTAAAACGGATTTACTTCATTCGAAAAAACAATGATTTCATCAGTTGTATTGAATTCACGATAATTTTGAATGAATCGGAAAGAAGCAGCGCCGGCGCCAACAATTGCAATCTTCTGGAAAGGTTTTACATATTTGGTAATGGAAACAGTAGTGAATTTAAAATCAGGTTCTTTTGAAATTGGATCGACTACTGTATTGGTTAAATTATTGGTTCGATTTAGATCATTTTCTAATTGTTTTCCCCAGTGCATTGGCAGAAAAACAACTTTTTCTTTTATAGAGTCTGTCACTTTTGCTTTTACACGGACTTCTCCTTTTTTGCTGGTAACAGTAACAATATCACCGTTTTTAATATCGTTTTTAAAAGCATCAATCGGATTTATTTCTAAAACAGGACTCGGAATATGTGTTAACAACCTCGATACTTTTCCCGTTTTGGTCATCGTATGCCATTGATCGCGAATTCGTCCTGTTGTTAGTATAAAAGGAAATTCCGCATTTGGCTGTACGGATGTATTTTCGATAGAAACAGGAAGGTTGAAAATAGCTTTTCCAGAAGGCGTATAGAATTTTTTATCGGTAAATAATCTAGGTGTTCCCGGATGTCCATAATCTGGAACCGGCCATTGAAAAGTCCCTTCGGTTTTTAAACGGTTGTAATTTAAGAACGAAATATCGATGTTAGTTCCTTTCGTAAGTGCACAATGTTCCTTGTAAATTTCTTCGGCGCCATTGAAATTAAATCCGTTGAAATTCATTTTTTTCGCAAAGCGAATTAGAATCTCAATATCTGGAAGCGCTTCTCCCGGCGCATTAATTCCTTTTGGTAAATAAGAAATACGACGTTCAGAATTGGTCATCGTTCCTTCTTTTTCCAGCCATCCTGCTGCAGGAAGTAATAAATCGGCAAATTTGGCTGTGTCTGCATTGTGCGAAATGTCTTGGACCACAACAAATTTGGCATTTTTAAGTGCTTTTTCGGCTCTTCTGGAATCGGGTAAACTCACTAATGGATTGGTGCAAATAATCCAAACTGCTTTCATTTTTCCCGATTCCAATGCTTCAAACATTTCAGTTGCTGTCAATCCAGGTTTATCTGAAATTTCGTCAACACCCCAAAAATCTGCAACTTCTTTTCGATGCGTCGGATTTGCAATATCTTTATGTGCTGCCAAAAGTGTTGCCATTCCGCCCACTTCGCGGCCGCCCATGGCGTTAGGCTGACCCGTTAATGAAAATGGCCCAGAACCTGGTTTTCCTACTTGTCCCGTTAACAAAGATAAATTCAGTAATGCTGTATTTTTATCAACGCCAACTGCACTTTGATTTAAACCCATTGCCCAAAGCGAAATAAAACCTTTTGCCTTACCAATAATGTCTGCCGCCAGTTTAATATCGTTTACAGAAATTCCACAGAGTTTAGAAGCTTTTTCTAATGAAGTACTTAAAACTAGATCTTTGTATTGTTTAAAGTTTTCTGCATTATTTTTTACAAAATCATGATCGACATAGCCTTTTTCGATGATTCGTTTGGCAATGGCATGATATAAAATAATGTCAGAACCTGGAATAATCTGCAAATGCAAATCGGCGAAAGCAGCAGTATCTGTTCGCCTTGGATCAATTACAATTATTTTTATTTTCGGATTTTTCTCTTTATGTTTTTCAAGTCGTCTGAATAGAATAGGGTGGCACCAAGCAGGATTTGCCCCTGTAATTAAAAAAGTATCAGCCAATTCAATATCGTCATAAGCAATTGGAACAGAATCTTCTCCAAAAGTTTTTTTGTAACCCACAACAGCCGAACTCATGCAAAGTCTGGAATTGGTATCGATATTATTGGTTTTTAAAAATCCTTTTACAAGTTTGTTTACTAAGTAATATTCTTCTGTTAAACATTGTCCAGAAATATAAAAACCAACGCTGTCTGGTCCGTGTTTTTTGATGATAGAAGAGAAAACAGCAGCAGCACGGTCCAAAGCGGTATCCCAGCTGACACGTTCCAGCGGATAAGATTTACTGCCTCGCATTTCGGGATACAGAATTCTATCAGATGTGTCGTTAACTACGTAGTGCAGATTCATTCCTTTAGAACACAGCATTCCTTTATTAACAGGATGGTCCTTGTCGCCTTCAACCATTACACCATTTTTGGCATCATTAGTTACGATTATGCCGCATCCAACGCCGCAATAGGAACAAGTGGTTTTGATCTTTGTATTTTGCATTACAATTCTGTTTTTGAATACTACTTTAACGAATCTGCTTCACTCTAGATGAATACGTAAACAAAAATAAGTATTATTTACGTATAAATACTTAATTTTTAAATTTATTTTTTTATTTTTGATGCAGTAAATGACAAACAACAAATTAGTTTTTAATCTGCTAAAAATGAAAAGTCATGAAAGAAGAGCAAATTATTTGTTATTCCTGTAACAATGAAAATTGTTTCATAAAGAAACACTTGCATTTAGAGCAGATGACGCAGTATGTTTCGAAAAAACAAAATTTAGTTTGTAAAAAATCAGATCGTTTTATTACGGAAGGTTCACCGCTGCATGGACTTTATTTTATCTGCAAAGGAAAAGTGAAAACCGTAAAGACGGGCATTAACGGCCGTGAGCAAATTGTCCGCCTTACAAAAAATGGAGACATAATTGGCTTTCGCGGATTTGGAACGGGGCAAAAGTATTTAATTGGAGCTTATGCCTTAGAAGATACTGTTTTGTGTAATTTCAGCAACGAAACAATGCTGGAAATTTTAAAACAAGTTCCTGAATTTACATACGCTCTAATGTTATTTTATGCCGATGAATTAAACAAAAGCGAGAACAATATTCGCAAAATTGCCCACATGAATGTCCGCGAACGTGTGATCGATTTACTGCTTTACATACATCGAAAATTTGGACAAATCGATGGTTTAATTGATATCGATCTTTCTCGCAAAGAAATAGCCGATTTTGCAGGAACTACAGAGGAACAGGCAATTCGAGTAATTTCGACTCTTAAAAAAGAAGCGTTGATTAAAACAGTTGGAAAACGAATTGGAATTCTAGAAGTTGCTACATTGCGCTCCGAAATTATGGAGCATAAATATTTTTGATGTGAGGTTCTAAGTTGCTAAGATGCTAGGGTTTTGACTGTAGAGACGCACTGCAGTGCGTCTCTACTCGTATTAAATTTATTTTTTCCTGCCAATAAATCGAATTACAGAACCAGTTCCGTTATGGAACAAACCTTCATTAAGTTCAATTTCTTTTTCTTCCAATTCAATGATTTTGTAGTTCGGAAAATCAGCTTTGATTTCTTCTATTGAAAATAAAGATTCGATATCTTTTGGTCCGCCCACTTTTTCGTTTATGGCAAGATATTCTAAATGTTTTTTGCTGAAAGCTTCAAAAATAATAATACCGTCTTCGCGGAGTAATTGATCCAGCTGTTTGTGAATTTCAGATTTAATTGCTGCAGGAAAATGCGCATAAATCAAAGCAAGTGTATCAAATTGTCCTGGCTGAAAGTTTAGTGTTTCCAGTTCACCAACTTGGTAATCAATAGAAACATTATTTGTTTCTGCAAGTTTTATAGCTTTGTTTTTTCCTTCTTCACTAATATCAAAAGCCGAAACTTTCCAGCCTAATTTTGCGGCAAAAACAGCATTTCGTCCTTCGCCTTCGGCAGGAAAAAGAACAGTGCCGGGACTTAATTTTTCCAGTTGTTCTTTTAAATAATTATTAGGCTCTTCGCCGTACGCAAATTCTTCACTGCTGTAGCGGTCGTCCCATCTTTTTGTCCAGTTGTTCATGTTTATATATTGAATTTAATGATTAAAGGTTTGTGGTCGCTGTACAAAGTCCAATCTTTGTAACTTCCCACTTCAACGCTTTCTAAAACTTCTATAAAATCATTTGAGACAAAGCAATAATCCATATGATAAGGCTTGTTTTCATGTCGGTACATATACAAAGTTGGATGTGCTTCTTTGCCTTGAATTTGATTGAAATATTTGTGATAGGTGCTGAAAATATTTTTATCTGCTAATTTTTTTACCACCGTCGTGTGATTTCCTTCTCGTCTCGGTTTGTCCCAAATCGTATTGCTGTTGAAATCGCCAATTAAGATTGTTTTGTCTCTTTGATTAAATCGTCGTAATAATTAATTGCTTTCCACACTTGAGTTACATAAGCGCCATCTTTATCAGCGGGATTATTTGCCCAAACAGCAAACAAAGTAAAATTAACTTTTCCGCCTGTGACGGCTATGGGCAAAATATTTTTAAAGTCTGGATTATGGCAGTCTAATAATTGAAGTCGGTAGTCACTATAAGAAAAAACACCAATTCCTTTATTCAGATTGGCTCCGTACCAAATAATGTCATTTGGAGTTTGTACGCCGTTTGGGAATTTTAATTTTTCAGGACTTTCGCACTCCGAAATTACAGCAATATCAGGATTGTGAGCGAGAATGAATGCTGCTTTTTTTCTGAATGCCATGTTGCAATTCCATGCGATGAGTTTCATTAGACTATTAAATTATTCTATCTCAAATATAGCGATTAAAGAGTAAAATAAATTCCTCCCAAATTAAAAAAAATACCCTTTTTCTACTTGGAAAAAGGGTACTGTATAAATTTCAGATTTATAAAATCTCTCTATTTTTAATCTTAACCAACGATTGTTGTTACGCCGCTATTTATGTCAATTTCTGCAAAATGATGTTTTCCCATTACGATAAGCAGTTTATCTGAATTATAACCTACATATCTAATTTCAGGTTGTCCTTTTTTTGGTTCTCCGCAAGCAGAAATTACATTGGTCTGCCATTTCAATTTGCTTCTTTTGTAAGCAGATATGGTTTGTAAATCCTTTTCAACATAATAAACTATGTTGTTTTTTTTAATTCCTCTTTTTTGCGTTTTTGCAAAATTTATTTCTGAGTTTTTTGAAATTAAATCATCATTGTATTTTTGGGCAATGCCAGGCTGGGCTACAATGAAAGTTAACATTGATAATTTTAAAAATGGTTTCATTAGGATAGAATTTGGGGTTCATAATCGGCTCAAATATAATTAATTAAACTATATGTCAAGTTTCTTTTAGGTGAAAAAAAAATACCCTTTTCCGAAATAGGAAAAGGGTAAAAAATATAATTTAATTTTGTAGAAAAATTATTTTTTCCAGCTAAAAATTCTTGGATTCACAGAAACCATTAACCAAGCCCAATTATTAGTATGGCTGGCATCTCCATTTTTTATAAATTCCATTGTTTTTGAACCAAACATTTGAGAATAACCTCCTGTAACTGCAATGTCTTTTTTAAAATTATAGCCAAAAGTAACATCAACCTCAGTTCCTAAATAAGAATCTAATTTTTCGTCTAAAGGCGTAACTACATCAGCAGCAGCTAAAAATACGTGAGGCATTAAAGCAAACTGCCATTTATTAATATTGTAATTTAATTTGATAAAAGCATCTTGTAAACCTACATTGTTTAAATGGTTTCCAACATAAAAATAATCCATATAACCATTGAAGCCGTGGTTAGTTCCAAAAATCGGATTGAACGATTTAATAACTGAGCTTCCGTCGTTTGAATCTTTTCCAGACAAGAATTCATATCCTAAGCCAGCTTTGAAAGATTCGGTAATTTGATATCCAAAATTTGCCGCCGCATTCCAGGCACTTACTTGTAAATCTGTACTTTTTCCAGTTTGTCCGTATACCCAAAAATTGCTGTCTATTTTACCAGTTTTATAAGTAAGGTAAGGCCCAAAAGTTTGCTTGTAATCTACTAGTAATTTGGCATCGGCATTGGCATATTCATAACCAGTATTTAATAATAAGAAACTCAAACCTAAATTTTCATTGAATTGATTGTGATACCAGGCATATTGCAAAGTTTTATATGTGGCAACAGTGTAAGGCGTTTGGAAAGTATTTTCGGCAGTAGAATTATAGGCGCCTCCAAAATCAAATTTTTGCTTTTCTGTATGATAACTTACAGTAAGTGCATCATGACTTTGTGCCTGTTGTCCCCAATCTTGTTCTCCAAAAATACGCTGATTATCATAAGAAAGAACTTGGCGTCCCATTCTTGCGCTCCATTTTTCAGTAAAATTATATTGTGCCCAAGCTTCAAAAACGGCAACTCCATTTTTATCAGCAACTGCTGTTGGTGCAACATCGCCCCAGGTTCTGGTGTTTTGAAGAGTTAATTTTACAATTAAATCTTCTTGTTTATAATTGAAATTTAAACGGGAACGCTGTGATATTTGAGATGTTCCTTTTTGTCCCTCAGGGATCAGGGTTTTGTAACCATTACGGTATTCAAAACGCGGTCGAATCTGCAGATTCACATCTAACTCCTGAGCCTGAATTTCGAAACTTAATCCTACGATAAGTATTAAAATTAGTTTAAGTTTTTTCATAAGGTTTTTATGTTTTTATCGAAGGTAAATTTATAAGAAAAAGCTGTTTTTACTATGGCCTTAAATCATATTTCTAATTATTTTTTAATCTACGTTTAAGCTGCTGCTTCTAATATTACTTTGTTTGTTGTAACTTCTTTTTTCTTAGCTAGTTGTGTAATAGTGTAATGCATCCAAACCAAGCATACTATAGAAAAAAGTAAAATAAAAATCCATGAACTTGACCATATTCCAGTTGCAGTTAATAGATATCCGAAAATAATCGGGCCTAAAAAGCCTCCTAAACCGCCAATCATTCCCACTATTCCGCCTACAACACCAACTTCAGTAGGGAAATATTCTGGAATATGTTTATAAACTGCCGCTTTGCCAATTCCCCATGAAATTCCGATTAAGATCACTAATACTAAAAATACCCACATGTTGGCATCAAATTTAATAACCGTGATTCCTTTTGCGATTAACTCTTTTTTGGCAACATTTTGATTATGAGCTACTACAACATTCTGCCAGCTAGAAGTGGTTGGGAATATAGCATTTTCATTTATAAGTGAGGCTTTCTGTATAATAGGATATTCTTTGTCACCCACTTTTACAATTTTTTCGTTGATTTCTTTCACAACTCCTTTTTTGGCTGCTAATATTCCTGGTCCCGCAGTAGTGATTTCCATTTTCGGAACCATTAATAATGCGCTTAAGATTACAGAAGAACCTAAAACCCAGTACATCACTTTTCTGGCTCCAAATTTATCAGACAAATAACCTCCAAAGGCTCTAATGACACCAGAAGGAAGACTAAACATTGTAGCAAACAAACCGCCCATGACCAAACTGGTTTGATAAACATTCATAAAGTTTGGTAAAAGCCATTGCGAGTACGCTACAAAACAGCCAAATACTAAAAAGTAATAAGCTCCAAAACGCCAAACTCGAGCCGATTTAAGGGGAATCAGCATTTGTGAAACAGTTTTGTTGCTGTTTTCTATTTTTTTATTTTGGGCAAAAATTAGAAATGCGATTCCGATAATAACTAAAGAAATAGCATAAATCACAGGAAGTATTTTCCATCCATTTTGCGGATCACCAATTGAAAAATGATTTAATAATGAAGGTGCAAGAAAAGTTGTAATAGCTGCGCCTGCATTTCCCATTCCGAAGATTCCTAAAGCGCGCCCCTGCCATTCTTTTGGATACCAGATTGATGTATAGCCGATTCCGACTGCAAAACTGGTTCCGACCATTCCGAAAAAGAAACTTAGTAAAGCAAACATGAAAAAACTGTCGGCGTAGGGAAGGAGAAACAACGGAATTGAGCTGAGAAGCAGTAAAAGTGAAAAAACGTATTTCCCTCCAAATTTATCGGTCAGAATACCAATTGGAAGACGCATTATAGATCCCGTTAAAATTGGAATTCCAAGTAACCATCCAACCTGAACAACGCTCCAGTGGAAAATTCCGTTATCTACCAAAAAGGTTACTAAAACCCCATTTAATGTCCAGCAGGCAAAACACACTGTAAAAGCCAATGTGTTCAAAAATAAGATTTTGTGTGATTGCGATAATGAGTTTGTATTTTTCATAGCACTTATATTTTTTTAGTAAAATTAAGTACTATAACTTAGTTAAAAGATGCTAAAACGCAGTTTTTGAAAAATAATTACGTATTTATACGTATTTTTTTTAGATTAAAGAATACTCTGCAGCTTTATTCGAAAGTTCCATCAAGTTTTTAACTTTTAGTTTTTTCATCAAATTAAATCGGTGTACTTCAGCTGTACGTTTACTGATATCAAGAGCTTCGGCGATTTCTTTATTTCCTTTTCCAGATAATAAAAGAGTTAGAATCTCTTTTTCTCTTTTAGTGATCATCATTTCTTCTCCTAAATTTTGCTTAGGTTCTAATGATGTAGATGAATTCGTTAATTGACTTATTAAAATAGAAGAAATATCACCGCTGAAATATTTTCCGCCGGCCGCAACACTATGAAGCGCTTTTAAAAATTCTTCTTTGCTCGAACCTTTTAATAAATAACCATCAGCACCAGCTTTTATAGATTTCAAAACATATTCTTCCGATTCGTGCATCGAAAGCATTATAATTTTGATGTCGTTATTTTCGCTTCTAAGTTTTTCTACTACCTCTATACCAGTTAAGTTTGGCATACGAATATCTACTATAAGTAAGTCTGGTTTGCTTTCTGCAACTACTTCAAGCGCATCGGCACCATCTATTGCTTCGCCTACAACCTCAATGTTTGCTTCGTTTTCTAGTAAAGATTTGATTCCGTCTCTAACAAAAACATGATCATCTGCCAGCACTACACGAATGTTATTACTCATAATTTACTTAATTTGATTTCTGGATATTTACGTATATTCATCTATAAAGAAGACGCTAATATACGTACTTTTTTTATTTAAAATTTCAATTTTTTGAAATTCCAAATTCCAACATTAAAAAATCATTAGAAAAAAATGCAATGTAAATGACAATTGCAATATCAAGGACAATTTCAATATCAAGGACGATATCAAATTTCAATTTTTTTAATTGTAAAGTTTGTCATTTCTAGAAACGAGAGATCACACACGGAATTCGACAAAGGTTGCCGATTTAGATTGCTGAGTTTCTTGCGCAGATCCCTCGGTCCTCGGGATGACAAGATTGTGATTAGATTTTAGACCATATAAAGTTTGTCAGGCTGAGCGAAGTCGAAGCCCGCGCAAAAAATGTCTGCAAAATTGTCGATTGAGATTGAGGTGGCTTCGACTTCGCTCAGCCTGACAAATGGAAAGTTGGACGCTTAGGTAAATTTTCTAATTATCCCATTTTCTAATTACCACATTATCTCATTTAAGAATTGGAATATTAAAAGTGATTCTCGTTCCTTCGCCAGGAATTGAATTGATGAAAACGCGGCCGTTAACGTATTGTATGCGCTCTTTCATAAATAAAAGTCCCATTCCAGATTCGCTGTTGCGTTTTTTGTCGACTGAATTCATGTCGAAACCTTTTCCGTTATCATCAATAATAATGCTGAGGAGCGTTTCGCTGTGTGAGAGCTGCACAATAATATGAGAAGATTCGGCATATTTTATGGCGTTGTTGATGGCTTCCTGCGTAAGACGGTAAATATTAATCTCGATTAGAGAATCCAAACGCTGGTCAAAATCGGTTTTGTTGTAAAAAAGGATTTCTTTTCCCGTTAGTTTGGAAAGTTCTTGCGTAAGTTTTGCCAGCGAAGAAACGATTCCGTGATCGCTTAATTCTGGCGGCATTAAGTTGAAAGTTGCCGTGCGGACACCTTTTATAATATCAAGTGAAAGTTTTTTTAAATACTCAATTTTTTGTTCCGACTTTTCTCTGTCATCTAAATTAATACTTTCCAGACTGAACTTTAAACCTGTAAGCATCTGGCCAATTCCGTCATGGATTTCTTTCGCGATTCGATTTTGTTCGTTTTCTTGATTTTCAACAATCTTGCTTGAAATAATCTTTTGCTGATTGATTTTTTCGGTGGTGTTTTCAAGGTTTAAACGTTCGACTTCGCGTTGTGCTTTTTTGCGTTCTGTAATGTTGAAGCAGACAATTAGAAGTTCTAATTCGTCTTTTTTAATCATAACTGGAACCATTGATAAATCAAGCCAGATTTCGAAATCTTCTTTGGTGATAATTTTTATTTCGCCCTGCCAGCCGCTTCGCTGTTTTTCAAATATCAGGCGGTCAAAATTGGATTGTTCTTTTTCGTCAACGGTTAAAACTTCTGAGAATTTTTTGTTGGATGAAAATTTGGTATAATTGAGCAGTTTGGCAAATTTTTCGCCAATATGTATGATCGAACCATCGGGTGCAATTCGGCAATAGAGAAGGGTATTTTCCATTGCATAGTTAAGTGATTTTAATTCTTTAACCGAGTTTTCCTTGATTTCGCTAAGTATTTCGGTGTCGTATGCCAGTTTTAAAGCTTTCTTTTCGGAAGAAAGAAGTTTAGCAATTAAGCGTTCGATTTTCTTATTTGTGGGTTTGAAAATAAAGAAGAACTCTAATAGTAAAACCAAAAGTGTAAAGCCAAAAATCCAATATTCTATTCGGCGTTGTTCGGTTACTTTTTCGTGTGCTTCAAGATCGTATTGCGTTACAATCTGATTCATTTTAGAAAGGAAAATGCCTTCGTTTTCAAGAATAATCTGAACCAGTTTTTGATTTTCTGAAGTTTGTTTTTTCTGTTTTAAATTTGATAGAAATGCATCGGTTGTTTGGGCAATTTTATTAAAAATCGGATTGATTTCTAGATACAATTTATTTAATGTCTCGCTTTTTTCTTTAGGAAAAGCCAAGCTGTCACTGCCGTTTACAAGTGCATTTTGGTTCTTTTTCCAAAGTGATAAAACGCTTTTTAAATGTGAAATTTGTTTAGCAGAAGCGGTGTCAGAAACATAATGGAGAATCAGAACTTCTTTTACTATTTTCTGACTCAGCATTCTTTGCTTTCCTGAGAAATTAATGATTTTAGAATCGCTTAACTGCTGGTTCAGATTGTATTGTACTAAAATCTGACTTACAATTATAGTTAAAGCAATAGTAAGAAGTGCAAAAAAATACAGACGGCGTAAATTTTTGAAAGTGATTTTATCTTCTTCCTGACTGCTTTTTTTCATATAATTGAATTACAATCCTAAAGAGGCTTTTATAAGATTTAAGTTTTCTTCGGAATAGTTGATTTTTAAGGCTTCCTGATGTCCTTTGTCCGACATTTTATCCCAGGTTTTTTTGATGATGTTTTTTAGTTTTTCCTCATCGTGTTTATGAACGAAAGGTTCTAAATAATACTCAAGGAAAACAAGACAAATAACATCTTCTAATAATTGTGTTTCGTGATCTTTTTTTAGTAATTTTTTCTCAATTAAAAACGAAACGCGATCAACAAAAGTCTGGTCATAACCTGCTTTTTCCAGAATTTCGGCAGTAGTTTTGGCGTGGAATTTTTTTAATTCTTCTCGCCATTTCAAATAACCAACGCGATCCATTGGGTATGATTCTCTTGCGACTTTCCATCGGCAGATGTGCTGTGCTTTTGAAGCAATCTGGATTTCTTCAGATGCATTTGGTTCAAACTGCATCAGTCTTTCGTACATCCTGTTGGAATACAATAATTCTTTTGGATATTCTGTATTTTGATCGATTTCAATGTTTGGATCTTGTGCGTTTTCAGCATCAATCCATTCGCTTGCTTTTTGAAAAGGTGTAGTCATTGTTTGGTTTGATAATAGATTTCAAAGATACGGAATTAGTAAATATGTGAGATGTGAAATGTGAAATGTGAAATGTGAAATGTGAAATGTGAGTAGTAAAAAGTGAAAATTGAGAATGTATTTTTAAGTACTAAAATTCGTTTCACATTTTACTTTTAGCATCTCACATTTTTTCTAATCTACAAATCCAACAAATACTTCATTCTCCACAACCTTAATCGGATACGTTGCAATTTTAAAATCATCTCCGTTTAGGTTAGATCCATCAACAAGTGAAAATGTTTTTTTATGCATTGGGCAGGCAATTTTTGGGATATCATCGGCAGATCCTGTCATTCCTCTTGAAAGTACCATTTCCATTTTGTGCGGGCAGGCATTTTGACAGGCATACCATTCATTTCTGCGTGTAAAATTGAAAATGGCAATCTGTTTGTTTTTGTATTTGATGCATCCGCCTCGGTTGGTTGGAAAATCTTCTACTTTACCTGCTTTGAACCAAATTGTTGCATCGCTTGCATGAACTGTTTCGTATTGATTTAAGATTTCTTCCATGGTAATAAATTTTAATTCCTGTTTCTTAGCCCTCTTTTTACAATCATGAGAGTTATGATGGCGCAGTAAAAAAGGAGGGTAAGAAGGACAGCAACGTTTATGATATTTTTTTTTGGAGCTGATTTTTTAATTAAAAATTGAGAATTAAAAATTAAAAATTTTTGAAACTGTAATTTTTTGTTACAGCTATGCTATGTTTGTTAATGTAAGTGAAACGCCTTTATATATGCCTATAAGTTATGTTTCTATGTGTTTAAAAATTATTTAGAAAACTAAGACCAAGCTTTTGGTGCTTTTTGATCTCTTAACGGAACAAAAACAGCATTATCATCTTTTTCGTCTGAGTTTATAAAGTGATTGAAACGTTTCAATAATCTTGGTTTTTCCAGGACTTGTTTCCATTCGCATTCGAAAGTATTTACTAATGTCTGCATTTCAGCTTCAAGTGTTTCGCAGATTCCTAAACTGTCTTCGATAATTACTTGTTTTAAATAGTCTAAACCTCCGTCCAATTTTTCTAACCAAGTTGAAGTTCTCACAAGCGGACCAGCAGTTCTTATGTAATACATTAAGAATCTGTCCATATATTTGATGACGGTTTCTTTGTCGATTTTCTCCGCTAATAAAACAGCGTGTTTAGGATTTGCACCGCCATTTCCAGCGATGTATAAATTCCATCCGCCTTCAACAGCAATTAATCCAAAATCTTTTCCACGTGCTTCTGCGCATTCGCGGATGCAGGCCGAAACACCGCCTTTTAGTTTATGCGGAGAACGGATTCCTTTGTATCTGTTTTCGAGTTCTATTGCAAATCCTGCGCTGTCGTCCATTCCGTAACGGCACCAAGCATTTCCAACACAGCTTTTTACGGCACGAAGTGATTTTCCGTAAGCGTGGCCGCTTTCAAAACCATTATCTATCAAGATTTTCCAGATTTTTGGCAAATCACTCAAATGCGCTCCGAATAAATCCACTCTTTGGGCGCCAGTGATTTTGGTATATAAATCGAATTGTTTGGCTACTTCGCCAATTACGATTAGTTTTTCGGCTGTAATTTCACCTCCTGCAACTCTTGGAACAACAGAATACGTTCCGTTTCTTTGAATGTTTGCTAAAAATCTATCGTTTGTGTCTTGCGTTGTTACGTGTTTATTTGCCGTATCATTATAAATACTAGAGAAAATTGAAGCAACAACTGGTTTGCAAATTTCGCATCCATCGTCTTTTCCGTGGTGATCTAAAACGTCATAGAAATTCTCGTATTTATTGATTTTTACCAAATCGAACAATTCCTGACGTGTGTAGCTGAAATGCTCGCAGATAACTTCTTTTACTTCTTTTCCAAGTGATTTTTGGGTCGCTTTTACTAAATCAGAAACCATTGGTTTACAGCCTCCACAACCAGAAGTCGCTTTTGTTGCTTTTACAACATCTGAAAGTGTAGCACAAGATTCGTCTAGGATTTTACAGCAAATAGAACCTTTCGTTACATTTTCGCAAGAACAGATTACAGCAGTATCAGGTAAATCCATTACACTTCCTAAACTTGAACCTTCAGATCCGTCTCTTGAGCCAAGAATTAAATCTTCTGGATTTTTAGGCAACGTCATTTCATTAACATAGATTTGAAATAGCGAATTGTAATCGCTGGAATCTCCAACTAATATTCCACCTAAAAGCTTTTTAGAATCTTTGGTAACGTTGATTCTTTTATAAATGCCGCTTAATTTGTTTTCATAAATAATGGCTGTTACGTCATTATTTTCAATAAAAGGATCACCAAAACTCGCTACTTCAACACCTATTAACTTTAATTGAGTCGACATATCGATGGTTTCTCTCATGGTTTTAGAACCTTTCAAGATTTGTTCAGTGGCAACATCGGCCATTTCGTAACCTGGGGCAACAAGTCCGTAAATATTTTGATTATAAAGTGCCGCTTCGCCAATTGCATAGATAGAAGGATCTGATGTCTGCATTTGATTGTTTACCACAATTCCGCCTCTTACACCGACTTCCAGCCCAGAAACTCTTGCCAGTTCGTCGCGGGGTTTAATTCCGGCAGAAATAACCAGCATGTCTACTTTTAACAATTCTTCATTGGCAAACATCATTCCTGTTATGCATTCCTTTCCGTCAATATATTGCGTGGCTTTATTAAGATGAATTCCGATATTTAATTCTTCAATTTTAGATTGCAGCATATCGCTCGCGCCCTGATCTAATTGTCTGGGCATTAAACGAGGTGCAAATTCCACAACGTGCGGGTTGAGTCCTAAATCCCTAACCGCTTTTGCTGCTTCAAGACCTAATAATCCTCCGCCTAAAACTGCAGCTTCGGTTGCGCCTTTTTGTTTAATTTTTCTGGCGTATGCCATAATCGCATCCAGATCTTCAATAGTTCTGTAGACAAAAACGCCTTCTTTTTCTACTCCTTCAATTGGAGGAACAAAAGCCGAAGAACCAGTTGCCAAAACTAAGTAATCGTAAGTATGCGTTTTTCCTAGATGTGTATGTATTGTTTTTTGTTCACGATTTATATCAGTAATTAATTCTGATGTATTAAGAGTAATGTTATTTTCAGCGTACCACTCACTTGTTGATAGAGATAAATCATCTGCTGTTTTCCCCCCGAAGTATTCACTTAAGTGAACACGATCGTAAGCTCGTCTCGGTTCTTCACCAAATACGGTAATTTGATACTTTTCTTGTCCTGATTTTGCAACGAATTTTTCGCAAAATTTATAACCAACCATGCCGTTTCCAACTACTATTACTCTAATCATGATTTCTTTAATTAAGTATTATTACACAAATATAAGTATTTATACTTATTTAAATACGTATTTATTTAAATTTTTAAGTATAGTAGAGGTTTTTTTACTACGTATTTCAGCGTAATATCATACGTAGTGTAGCTTTTGGATGGATTTGTAAAATTTTAAAAGCATTAAATTTGAAAAGATTCTAAATAAGGTTTTCAAAAAAAGTCGTAAATTCATAGGAATTTTACACCTATTTAAGGATTGGTAACATTTTTAAATAAAGATCTTATGAAAAAAATACTTTCACTTTTGTTATTGTCTCTTTTGATAATAAGCTGTAAAACGGCAGCAAATAAAGAATCTAATACAAGCGCATCGACTTCAGGAACTTTACAAGACGATTTAAATTTTTATTTTAAAGCAACAGGAAATGAGCCTTTTTGGGGAGTTAAAATAGGAAATGATCAAATTGTTTTTACTTCATTAATAAGTGGTAAAGAGAGCATCACTTTTCCTGCTGTAGATGCGATACGAGCGATGGATGCCAATGTCAAGATGTATAAAAGCAGTAACGAAACGGCATCTATAATTGTCACAATCCAGCAATTAGATTGTCAAGACTCTATGTCTGGCGCAATTTCGCCTTACAGCGTAAAAGTTGAAATTAAAAATAATGCTGACTTGGAGTTTCAAAAGCTGAGCGGCTGCGGTAAATATATAACAGATTATCGCCTTCACGATATTTGGGTTCTCGAAGAATTGAATGGTTATAAAGTTTTTGCTGCCGATTTTCAAAAGGAATTCCCAAGAATCGAGATTAATTCGACAGAAAATAGATTTTCTGGCTACGGCGGCTGCAATACTATTAGCGGGCAATTTTTTTATGAAAAGGATGTATTGAGATTTACCAAAGTCCTTTCGACCCTTATGGCGTGTCCTCAAGGAAATAAAGAAGGAGAATTTATTAAAGCACTTCAAAACGTAACTACTTATTCTATTGAAAATAACAGATTAACACTTTCGAACCCTTCTGCAAAGCTTTTGGTTTTTAGAAAAGTAGATTGATATTTATTACTAAAATGTCTTAAAGTGGTTTAAAAATAACTTTTAGGGAATATCAATGCTGTAGCGACAAAATATTTTTGTAAAATAAAACTTATATTTATTTTACATGAAAAAGATTTTAATGTTATTTATTGCAGCATCATTGGCTTACAGCTGCAAATCGAGTAAAGAAGCAACATCCGTTGCTGTAACAAATGAAAAATCAGTTGAAAAGAAATTACAACAAACTTGGATTTTAGAGAATTTGAACGGAAAAACAATAAGTGAGAAAGATTTCGCAAGTTTTCCAAAAGTTCAACTGACTCCGTCAAATTTTTCTGGATCAACGGGATGCAATGCTATTAAAGGAAATTTACTTTCTAAAGGAGAAGGAAAAATTCAGTTTTTGGATCTTACTTCAGAAACTAAAAAATGTGATGCAAAAAAAGAAAGCGAATTTCTACAATTGTTAAGAACCACTTCAGGTTATTCTATTGAAAACAATAAGCTTTATCTTTCTAATCAGTTTGGATTGACAATGTCTTTTAAAAAAGGGTAATTAATAGAAAGGCTTCGAAATTAATCGAAGCCTTTTTTTATTTATTCGAATAATTCCTTAGGATCTTCAGTTTCATCTTCCTCAATAAAATCTAATTCTAAAGCTCTAACGGTCTGCACAGCATTTCCCGCAATTCCACGAATCGAACCGTACATTCCTAAAGTGTTATGAACTACTTTTTCGATTTGCTTTTCTCTTTGTTTCCAGATTCTCTGCATCGCTCTTTTTTCAGAATCTAAGTCGTTTTGCATTTGCGTAAATCCTTCTACAATTCCTTCAATCTGTAGTCGGAATTCGTTGCTTGTCAAGAAATCGTATAACATTGACATTTTATCACCTTTGTTTTCCTGCGCCTGTACAGCCTGGCTAACCTGAATTAAGGATTGACGTAAAACTGCACTTAAACCCTTAAATTCTTCATAGGTACAAATCCAGATTCCGTCGCGCATTCCCATTCTTTCCATTCCAGAAGGCATCACTTCGGTAACTAGCACGCCAATATTGGCTCTTTTAGTTCTAATATCATTTTTAAACTTTTCAATCCATGATGGCTGAAAAGCTTTTGTTCGTTTACTTTCGTAATAAATAGAACCGCAATTTTGTAGTTCACGTGTATTTACAATTTGAAGACAGTCGGCACCATTTGCGCCTTTTTTAACTTCATCGATACTATCAAGCGGAAAATTATTTGCGAGCCATTCTTCAATCGCCAATTCCATTACTTCGCCTTGCAATTGCATAGAACCTTGTTCCTGCTTGCGTTTCATTTCTTCAATAAGTTTCTTCTGGTCGTCAGACTGCTTTTGGTATTCTTTGATTTTTAGCTCGTTTTTTTCTTCTTCCTGTTTACGAATTTTATCACGCTCTAAAACCAAAGTTGCATTCAGCTGTTTTTGCGCTTCGGCTTCAATTGCTTCTTTCATTTCCAGTTTTTCACGTTGTAATTTGGCAATTTCCCCCTGCATTTTATTCAACTCCCTAATTTTATCTGATTTTTCAGAGAGTTCTTTTTCCATTAAAAGCAAACGATCTTTGTTTTCTTCTTCGAGTTTAATTTTAAGTTTTTCAGAAATTTCTTTTTCGGCTATTTTTCTTTCTCGCTCCAAACGCTCAGCAAAGAGTTCGTTTTCTTGTTTTTTCTTGGCTTCAAACTCAGCTTTGGCTTTTTCAAACTGTTCGTTTTTAAGCTCAATTTCACGGTTTTGAATAGTGGCTTTTTGTTGAAATTCTTTACGGATGCTATCTTCCAACTGATGTTTTAAAACATCATTGACATCGATAGGAGTTCCGCAGTTTGGACACTGAATTGAAGATTGCTCGGCCATTTTATATTGAAATTTTATTGTAGAATTTGAATTTGCTAAGATATTTAAACTTTCTGTTTTTCTTACTGCGATTCGTGTGATAAATTGTAACGAAATTTTTGTCTGCCACGAATTACAACAATTTTCACGAATTGTTTTATATGCTGCAATTTAAATACATTTATATTTAGATTTTACGGATTTCCTTTGTTTTAAAATAATCGCGAAAATTGTTGTAATTCGTGGCAGTTTTTTATTTCTTAGAAAAATTCAATAAAAAAGCAACAGCCGTTTTTGTAATTTCAGAATCATCTTCTTTTAAAGTAATCAGTGAAACATCGGTAAAAAGATTTACTTTTTTTAATTCGATAAATCCTATCTCAGAATCCTGATTGTTTTTAGCAATATTCGAAGGGACGATCGAAATTCCTAATCCATTCTTCACTAATTGTACAATAGAGTTAATGTTGTTTGCTTCATGGATGATTTTCGGCGTAAAGCCATAAAAAGCACAAAGTTCTAACAAAACTTCATGATAATGAGGTGCATAATCTTTATTGAAAAACACGAAAGTTTCGTCTCTTAAATCCAAAATATCTTTTTCAGATTTTAATTGAATCATGTTTTTATTAAAAACAATAGAAAATCCGTCCTGAAACCATAAGTGTGCTTTTATCTTAGGAGATTGTATTGGTGAACGAATTATTCCCATTTCGATTTTTCCTTGTTCTAATGCTGTAATTTGTTTTGTTGTTGAAACTTCAAAAAGTTTGAAATTGACATACGGAAACTGCGACTTCAAATGCTTGATTAAGTCTGAAATAACAGCCGAATAAATGGAACTGATATACGCGATTCTGAATTCACCCGAAACGTTCTCTGCGATTTTTTTTGTTTTTAGTGATATTCGTTCCAAATCTTGAAAAAGGGTTTTTACTTCTTTTTCAAAATATTTTCCAGCTTCGGTTAATTCTACTTTTTTATTGTTTCGGATGAAAAGCTTTGCCTGAAGTTCTTCTTCCAATTCAGCAATTTGACGGCTCAGCGGTGGCTGTGAAATAAACAATTTTTCCGATGCTTTGGTAAAGTTCAGTTCTTCGGCTACAGCCAAAAAATATTTTAAGTGACGTAATTCCATGATACCTTAAAAGTATTATTAATTGATAAAAATAGTATTTTTAAAGTATTTATGAAAAGAATAGTTTTGAAAAATCAAAAAATAAGCCTCTCGCAGATAAAGCAGATTATTAATTTAGATAAAATCGTCTAAACCATAATATTTCCAATCTATAATAGCATAAAGATTCGCGAAATCTGCGAGAGATTAAAAAAACAAAAGACAATGAAAAAATCAACTATTGAAGAAATCAAGGAAAGATTTGACAAAGATGTCGAACGATTTTCAAATTTAGAAACTGGTCAAGTGGCAACAATCGATGCTACTATTTCTTTAGAATTAATAACTGAAGCTTCAAAACGAATTGTTCCTAATGCAGCAACTGTTTTGGATGTGGGATGCGGTGCTGGGAACTATACTTTAAAGATGTTGTCTAAAGTGCCAAACTTAAGCTGTACTTTGGTCGATTTGAGTTTACCGATGTTGGATAAAGCTTTTGAAAGAGTCTCAGCAGAAACAAATGGAAAAGTTATTGTGAAACAAGGGGATATTAGAGAAATAGATTTAGAAGAAAACAGTTTTGATATTATTTTAGCTGGTGCTGTTTTGCACCATTTGAGAGACGATCAAGATTGGGAAACTACTTTTACCAAATTGTTTAAATTGTTAAAACCAGGTGGATGTCTTATGATTTCTGATTTGATTACACAGGATACCGATTTGTTGAATGAATATACCTGGCAGATTTATGGCGAATATTTAGAAGGCATTGGCGGAGCAGTATATCGCAAAAATGTATTCGATTATATTGCAAAAGAAGATACGCCAAGATCTATGAATTACCAATTGGATTTAATGAAAAAAGTAGGTTTTTCTAAGGTAGAAATTTTACACAAGAATATGTGTTTTGGCGCTTTTGGGGGAATAAAGTAGTTTTTATAACCACGAATTCACGAATTTATTTTTAGAATCTATATGTGTAAAGTTTAGATTAATTAATTCGTGAATTAGTGGCGGAAAACCTTTATAAAATTTGAGCTGTTTTGTAAACTTGAATTGGGCTTGCGACTAAGCTTTCGGTTTTTGAAATAAAATCAATTAAATAGGATTGTGCGTTATGTGAATCTAGACCAATTTGATCTCTCCATTCTTCCCAAAGAATAAATACGTTGTCGGAAGTATGTAAATCGTAACGAATACATGCTGTTTCTTTTCTAGTTTCGGTTACTAAATGTGTCAGCATATTTTGAACTTCAATTAAGTTCTCTGGTTTACTTTTTAAAATTGCGGTAATCGAAATCATATTATAAGTTTTTAAAAGTTTCTTCCAAATGTTTCGTATAATCTTCTTTAAAGATAACGATATTTTCTGGTGTTGCGCCTTTTTCTACATCATGAAAATGGAATCCGTTTACGCGTTCCATTCCTGTAAATTTATTCATTTTATGAAAACCAAACATTACGCCGTCGTCAACAGAAGTTTCTTCGAAGAATTCTCCGGGCAATGTAAACGCTGTTTTTGGAGCATTCCAACTGGTTGTCAGCATATATTTACGACCGTGTAAAAGTCCGCCTGTTCCGTAGTTAATGTCTGGATTTACGCGGCTTCTTCCGTCACTTTTATAGATTCCGTTGTTGTGTCCTTGTGTAAAAACATCATCGATATATTTTTTAAAAAGATTTGGCAGTTGAAACCACCAAACGGGTGTGTGATAGATAATTAAATCTGCCCAAACGAATTTTTCTACTTCTTCCTGAAGATCGATATTGTCTTCGATATGAGTTGTTTTTATTTCGTAATTATTGTTTTTTGAAAGAAATTCAACTGTCCAGTCTTGAACTGTTTTATTGAATTGTCCACCTGAATGCGCGAATTTTTGGCCGCCGTTGATTATAAATATTTTTTTCATTTTAAAATTATTGTTTCTTTTGAAAATGGATGCGTGAGGGATAGCAGTGGAAATCCTTTTGTGTCTCGTTTTTTAACGAGACACAAAAGATTGTAACGGATAGCCCGACCCGGAGGGACACGCCCAAATTCTAATTATTTAAATTTTGAGATTGTTTTTAACACATAGAAATATAGATTTTCTTTCTTGAAAAGGAATGAAAAGAAACTAGTTTCTAACATATAGTCCCGAAGCCTCGGGATATGTTAATGAAAGTGAAACGCCTTTAACCACAACAAAAAAACTATGTTTCTATGTGTTTAAAAGAATATTATTTAAGTTTCGAAATTGCCTGATTAATGAAATCTAATTCTGAAACTGATAAATCGAAATCCATTGTTTTTGCATTTGAAATTGCTTGTTCTGCATTTCTAGCTCCAGCCAACACTATTGCGATTCCTTTTTGTAAGCTTGTCCAGCGTAAAACCAATTGCGAAATTGAAATGTGTTTTGCGTTTGCCAGCGAACTTAGTTCTTCTACCAAAGTTTTTACTTTTTGAAGATCAAACTGACCGAAGTAACCATTTCTATGATCGTTTTCTTTTAGTTTACCGTCTGTGAAATATTTTCCAGTCAATAAACCTCTTTCCATTGGACTGTAAGCAATAATTCCGATGTTTTCAGCCACTGTAAACGGAATTAAATCGGTATCAATTTTGCGGTTCAGCATGCTGTACGCCACTTGGTTTGAAGTAATTTGAACTGTTTTTTGTGCTTCCTTAATTTGAGAAACATTATAATTACTTACTCCAAATGCTCTAATTTTTCCTTGTTGTATTAAGGTTTCTACAGCTTCCATTGTTTCAGAAATTGGTGTTGTAGCATCTGGCCAGTGAATTTGTAAAAGGTCAATGTAATCAGTTTGAAGGCGTTTTAAACTTTCTTCTATTTCTTTTATTACATTTTCCTTTGATGAATATTTGTATACAGGAACTTTTTTTCCGTTGTCATCAGCATCAAAAAAGAAATCTCCTTTTCCGTTATTACTTCCGTCCCAAACCAAACCGAATTTTGTAAGCAGTTGAACTTTAGAACGATCTTGACCTTTAATAGCTTCACCAATCATTTCTTCACTTAAACCGAATCCGTAAAAAGGAGCAGTGTCGATTGTAGTTACGCCATGATCTATAGAAGCGTGGATCGAATCGATTGAATCTTTCTTTTCGTTTCCGCCCCACATGGTTCCGCCAATAGCAAAAGCGCCGTATGTAATAGTTGATAATTCAAGTTCTGAGTTTCCTAATTTTCTATATTCCATGATATTGTATTTTTAAATCTTAAATTTCACTTGGCAAAATTATACTGTTTTTAGGACTATTAATTTGTATATATTTGTCTTTTTTATGTAAATTTGCAACTTCAAATAATTATCAGTGTCATGAAAAAAGAAAATTTGTACGAACCTTTTACGGTTTCTTTTGAGACTTTAGATGAATATCCTGATGTTGGTGATCGTCATAATTTCTTTGAATTGGTCTATATTTTAAGGGGAACAGGAAGGCAGTGTATCAACAAAAATATTTTTGAATATGATGCTGGACATATGTTTTTATTAACGCCTCAAGATTGTCATAATTTTACGAATGAAACCGAAACGAAGTTTTTCTTTTTGCGTTTTAATGATATTTATTTGAAGAATTCAAGTCTGCAGAATGAAAATATTCAGCGTTTAGAATACATTCTGCAAAATGCTAATCATCAGCCAGGCTGTATTTTAAAAAATGATGCCGATAAATGTCTGGTTAAAGTAATGATCGAAGCAATTTGCCGAGAGCATAATGATAAAGATGTTTACAATCAGGAATTGATTCAACAACTGGTAAATACTTTGATTATTATTGTAGCAAGAAATATTGCTAAATACCTTCCTGAACAAGTGAATATTGGTACTGAAGGAAAAGCAATGGATATTCTGCAATATATTCAGAACAATATTTATTATCCTGAGAAGATTAAAGCAGAATCTATCAGTGATTATTTCGGAATTTCGAATACGTATTTAGGCCGTTATTTTAAGAAACATGCGAGTGAAACGATGCAGCAATATATCAGTAATTACAAAACAAAACTGATTGAACATCGTTTACAGTTCAGCGATAAGCGTATTAATGAAATTGCTTATGAATTTGGTTTTACTGATGAAAGCCACTTTAATAAATTCTTTAGAAAACAAAAAGGTTATAGTCCTTCTGAATTTAGAAAGACGATTCGATTAAGTGCTTAAACACTAATTGCACTAATTTATTTATTACCGTTGGATGATGGTAAACTTTATTTAAATCGTTGTTAATTTTGTGTTTAAATAATTTTCTTGATTACTCTTAATTTGTGAGTGTGTTTATTCAATTCAGGATTGTAAATTCCGGTGTGGTCTAAACGGTCAATACGAACTTTTCCACTGGCGTGAATGATGTAATTGTTGTCCATTATAATCCCAACGTGAGTAATGTTTCCTTCATCGTTATCAAAAAACGCTAAATCTCCCGCTTCGCTTTCTTCGATAAAGCTTAAAGGTTCGCCATCAAGTGCCTGTTGTGAGGCATCACGATGAATTTTATAGCCATTTAGTTTATAAACCATTTGGGTAAAACCAGAACAATCGATTCCGAAAGGTGTTTTACCTCCCCATAAATATGGAGCATTCAAATACATAAAAGCTGTATTTATAAGTGCACTTTTAGGTTTGATGCCACTTGTTTTTGTTCCCTCAAAATCAAAATTAGAAACATTGATTTCGCTGTTATTTAGAAATGATAATGAAGCTCCTAGTGGAATTGGAAGTAATAAATTGTCGGGAGCGGTTATGTAATCAATTAAATCGGCATTTAAGATAATCGCCTCTTTACTTAATTGATTGAAATTTGCTTCAGAAATTACCTGATATTGTTTCGAATCTACCCAGCCTTCGTATTCATCAAACTGAATTCTTATTTTAGCCCATTGATTATGGCGTTCTAAAATTTCGATATGCTCGCCAAACAAAAGTTGTGTAACGATTTCACTTCTGTCACTTGGTTCAGATCGAACGGGTACTATAGCTAAATTGCAAATTCCGAACATTTAAGGAAATTTATAAGTTAAAAATTAGGAGTTATAATTTGTGATAACTCCTAATTTTAGATAATATTATTTAAGCTCTTTCGATAACAATTGCAGATGCACCACCGCCTCCGTTGCAAATTGCAGCAGCTCCGGTTTTAGCATTGTTTTGTTCTAAAACATTTAGTAAAGTTACAATAATACGCGCTCCTGAACAACCCAGTGGATGTCCTAATGAAACAGCACCTCCATTAACGTTTACTTTATCGTTATCTAAATTTAAGATTTTCGCATTGGCTAAACCAACTACAGAAAATGCTTCGTTAAATTCGAAATAATCAACATCTGAAATTGAAATTCCAGCTTTGTCTAATGCTTTTGGTAATGCTTTGGCTGGACTTGTCGTAAACCATTTTGGTTCTTGTGCAGCATCTGCGTATCCTTTTATGTAGGCTAGAGGTTTGAATCCTAATGCATTGGCTTTTTCTTCAGACATTAAAACTAATGCTGCAGCTCCGTCATTAATTGTCGATGCGTTAGCAGCAGTTACAGTTCCGTCTTTTGTAAAAACAGGGCTTAAAGATGGAATTTTATCTAATTTAACATTAGTATACTCTTCGTCTTTTGAAAATGTAATTGGTTCTCCGCGTCTTTGCGGAACTTCAACGGGAACGACTTCATTGTCAAATTTTCCAGAATCCCACGCTTTTGCACTTCTCTCATAAGATTGAATAGCAAAATTATCCTGCTCCTCACGGCTGATGTTATATTCAGTTGCACATAAATCAGCGCAAACTCCCATTGCGTTGTTATCGTAAGCATCTGTTAAACCATCTTTCTGCATTCCGTCTAGCATTGTAGCTGGACCAAATTTATTTCCTGCACGCATTTGTACGTAGTGAGGAATTAAGCTCATGCTTTCCATTCCGCCTGCAACAACAATTTCAGCATCTCCACATGCGATTGCCTGTGCAGCAAACATAACCGCTTTCATTCCAGAAGCGCAAACTTTGTTTACAGTTGTAGCGGCAACTTCTTCAGACAAACCAGCAAAAAGAGCTGCTTGGCGAGCTGGAGCTTGTCCAACGCCGGCCTGAATTACGTTACCCATAAAAACTTCATCAACTAATTTTGGGTCTAGGTTAATTTTTTGAAGTGCTCCCTTAATTGCGGCAGCACCTAATTTTGGTGCGGGTACGGTAGATAACCCTCCCATGAAACTTCCGATAGGTGTTCTAACGGCAGAAACGATAACAACTCTTTTGTTCATTTTCTGTAATATTAGTTAATAAAGCAAATTTACTCTTTATTTGAATAAATTCAAATTTTGTGTAGAATAGGGTGATTTTAAATTGAAGATGAAATTTTTGTTAATTCTATTTGTTTGATTGTGAAGTGTTTTAAAAAAAAGATTAAAAAAACTTAAAAAAAAGCGCAAAAATAGTTGTGAGAAATGGAATGTTGTCTTACATTTGCAACCGCAAAACAGAACACGTTTCTTGAGCTTGGAGAGGTGCCAGAGCGGTAATGGAGCAGATTGCTAATCTGTCGACGGGTAACCGTCGCCAGGGTTCGAGTCCCTGTCTCTCCGCTTAAATTTTGCCTTCGGGGTGTAGCGTAGCCCGGTTATCGTGTCCCGATTGAGATCGGGAAGACCACAGATACGAATCTATGACTAAAGCTCGGGGTGTAGCGTAGCCCGGTTATCGCGCCTGCTTTGGGAGCAGGAGGCCGCAGGTTCGAATCCTGCCACCCCGACAGAAACTTTGCCATAAAGTTTTAAAACAAATGGACGCATAGCTCAGCTGGATAGAGCACCTGCCTTCTAAGCAGGCGGTCGAAGGTTCGAATCCTTCTGCGTTCACATCAAAAGCCACTCAAATCGAGTGGCTTTTTTGTTTGCATAAAAATGGTTTTTGATCACGTAGTTCAGCTGGCTAGCGCATCCCGATTTTTAATCGGGACGGTCGAAGGTTCGAATCCTTCTGCGTTCACAGCAAAAGCCACTCAAATCGAGTGGCTTTTTTGTTTTGGGTTATATTGGTTATTGATGATTTCTTGTTGAAAATCAATTATTCTTGATTTGAGCCATTTCTAGAAGCTTGTCTATTTTATTAGGTATAATATAAAATACCAAATTTCTACTTATTGCCGATAGGTTTTCAAATGCAACAGCGCCCAAATAAGAATCTGCAAGATTAAAACTATTTACCTGCCAGTTTTTACTGTTTTTTATGAGGCTAAAATCAATTTTATGCTGTCCGTCTAAACTCGGAATTTGTTTAAAATCTTCATCGATGCCTTTTCCTAATGCTTTTACAAAAGCTTCTTTGCGTGTCCATGAAGTATAAAAAGCATGTTTTTTATCAGCTGCATTTTGAATCTGCAAAACTTGATTGTCGTCAAACACATCTGGAAGAAGACTTGTAAAATTGAAATCTTTAGACATATATTCAATGTCTAATCCAACATTTTTGCGCGAAACTGCTATAGCTGCAAAGTCTTCAGAATGTGAGAGATTAAAAAACAACCAAGGATGTGAAGCCAAATATGGTTTTTTGTTAAATTGATAATCCAGATAAATATTCTTTACATTCAATTTGGTATGAGCTGCTAAAACGAACTTTAAAATTGATCTGTATATAATGAATCTGCTTCGGTCTATTTCTTTAAAAAAACGTTGTGCTTTCTTAAGTTCTTTAGAAGTTAGAAACTGAGATAAATCAGATTTTAGTTCGATAAAATCAGGCAGATAAATAGTGTAAATGATTATTTCATCAGTATCTAATGGTGCGAGTTTACAAGGAATCAGTTTTATGTCCTTTATCGTTGAATATTCAATGACAGGTTTAAATGTTCTCATGTTTCTCATCTAAAATGTCCTGAAGTAATCGCGCTAATACTTTGTCATTTGGCGGTGCTACAATATCTAAATGATTACCAGAGATATTATGAATTGTAACGCCTCCTAATGCTGCTTTTTTCCATCCCAAATGTGTTGGGTCTAATTTGTAATTAGCGTCATCTTTTGATCGAAATAAATCAACTTCAATGTTTTGTGGTTTTAAGTGGTAACGGTCTACAATCTTTTTAACCATGCCATCGGCTTCTATAAATTGCTGAAGAGCTAATTCTTCCTGCTCAGTCATTTCTTTTTTCTTGCCAAAATGTCTTTGTAGAATGTATTCTTTTTTTCCATTGATACGCATTTTAAAAGCTTCCCAGCTCAATAACATTTCTTTTAAAAAATCCAGCCTTCTGTGTGTAATATCGAAGTATCTCACAAGTTGTTTTCGCCTGTAATTTCCATAATAATAAGAAGAATCAACATAAGAGTCGAGCAGTGCGGTCAAGCTTACTTTTTTCCCCTGTGCTTTCAATTGGCGTGTCATTTCAAAAGCAACAATACCTCCAAAAGAAAACCCTGCTAATGCGTATGGTCCTTTCGGGTTTACTTTTATGATTGCATCTATATAATGAGCAGCCATGGCTTCAATTGATTCGTACCATCCGTCAAAACCTTTAGGTTTAGTTCCTTGAATACCATAAATAGGCTGGTCTGGGTCAAAATGTTTGCTTAAATTAATGAAATTTAAAACATTAAGTCCTGCTCCATGAACGATAAAAAGTGGCGCTTTGTTTCCCTGCGGTTTTATTGGAACCAGACAATCCGAATAAATTTCTGTGCCGGTGTTCAAAAGTTTTGCAAATTTTTCTACTGTCGAATATTTGAACAATGCTGATAAAGGAATTCGTTTACCGGTATGCTTTTCAATTTCAATCATAACCTTAACGCCTTTGATTGAATGCCCGCCCATTTCGAAGAAATCACTAAAAATATCAATGTTTTCTATATTTAAGCTTTCTTTCCAAATGGTGGCAACTATATTTTCCTCTTCGGTTCGAGGAGCAGTATAAGTTACTTTTTTGTTTACTTTATATTGCGATAATGCTTTGCGATCGATTTTTCCATTAAGCGTTGTTGGTATTTTCTCGATTAAATTAAAATCATGCGGAATTAACTGCACTGGTAATCGTGAGGCTAAAGCTTCGCGCCATTGCGGTATCTGATTTTCTGCATTTTCTAAGCTGCTATCAGGTACTATATGTGCTATAAGAAAATTTTCATCGGCTAGTACGACCGCAGCTTTTATGCCGTCAAGTAATAACAAAGCTTGTTCGACTTCGCCGGGTTCAATACGGTGACCTCTAATTTTAACCTGCTGATCCAGGCGTCCTAAACATTCAATTTCATTGTTGGGAAGTATTTTTCCTAGATCTCCTGTGCGATAAATAACCTCTTCTTTATTAGAAGAAAATCTGTTTTCAATAAATTTTTCAGATGTTAGCTCTGGCCTGTTCCAGTAACCTTTTGCAACGCCATCACCTCCAATAACAATTTCTCCGATATTTCCAGGTGCAGCAAGCTGAGCATGTTCATCGATTAAATAAATTTGTGTGTTTCCAATTGGTTTTCCAATAGTTATTAATTTATCGTCAGCTTTTATTTGTTTTATAGAAGACCATATTGTGGTTTCTGTTGGCCCATAAACATTCCAAAGGGTATCACATTTAGACAAGAGTTCTCTGGCTAGATCTGCAGGCATTGCCTCACCGCCGCAAAGGGCTTTAAGTGGTAATTTTTCAGACCAGCCAGAATCTAAAAGCATTGACCAGGTTGTTGGTGTTGCTTGTAAAAAATTAATATTTTCACGTTCTACTAATTCTAGTAAAAGTCTTCCATCTCTGGCTGTTTCATGATCGGCTATTATTAATGTCGCACCTTTAATAAGCGGGAGGTATAATTCTAAACCTGCAATATCAAAAGATATAGTGGTTATAGATAGTAATCTGTCATTTTCAGTAATGCCAGGTTCTAAAGCCATGCTGCAAAGAAAATTCACCAAATTTTTATGGGTAATAGGAACACCTTTTGGGTTACCAGTTGACCCAGAGGTATAAAGTACATACGCTATATTTTCTGGACTAACGGTTTCAGGAAGCGGTAATGTTGAATATTCATCTAATGAATCCATTGCATCTTCTATAAAAAGCGTTTGCGGCCATGATGGCAAAGAGGCGAACAATGTTTTACTGGTTAATAAAACTTTCGCACCCGAATCATTGAGCATGAATTCTAAACGTTCTTTAGGATATTCTGGGTCTAATGGTAAATAGGCGGCGCCGCATTCCATAATGGCTAATAATGTATAAACCAGTTCTGGACTTCTTGAAAAAGAAACCGCAATAAAATCACCTGATTCAACTCCTTGTGCTTTTAAATAATGCGCCAGCTGATTTACTTTTTTATGTAATTCCAGATAGGTAGTTTTAGAATCGTGAAATTCTAAAGCTATATTATCAGGAGTAATTTCTGCTTGTTTTCGAAGTAATTCAATTAAGGAAACGTTTGGATAAGGCATTTCGGTATTATTCAGCTCACTATAATCTGCTAAATAATTACCTCCTATAAAATTGGATAATAGATTATCTGCATTGTCTATGATTTTATGGAGAATTTCTTCAAATGATGCCATCATCTGAATTATAGTTTCTTCTTTGAATAATGTTGTATTGTAAGACCATTGAAATGAAGGTCCATCTTTGGCTTTAAAAATATGCAGCTGAATTTCAAAAGTTCCAAATTGACGTGGATTTACTTTAAGTTCGTGCGAAAGACCTGAAAATGAAAATTCCTCTTCTATAGTTCGATTCATATCAACTGTAAGTATAACTGGAACTAGCGGAATTCTTGAAGGATCTCTGGCAATGGCAAAACTTTTTAATAAATGACCAAAACTAACCTGCTGATGTTCATAAGCATCAAACAATTGAGAATTTCTTTCTTTTAAATAATCTGAAAAACTAATTTCTGAGCTGATTTTACTTCTGAGCGGCAGCAGATTCACACAATCGCCAATCAATTGGCGCATGTCGTATAATGTATTTCCCGAAGAAGGAAATCCTACGACTAAATCATGCTGGCCAGTAATTTTACATAAGAATACTTCAAATGCTGAAAGTAGAGTGGTAACCAAACTGCAGCCGGCACTTATTCCTATATTTTTTAATTTATTTATAATAGTTTCATCTAGAGGAAAATCAATACGGCTGCTGTTATAGGTTCGCAAAGGTGGTCTTTCGAAATCTAATGGCAGTTCAATTGTAGGAACCGATTCTTTATAAATATTAATCCAAAAATTTTCTAAAGACTTATATTCACTGCTTTCCATAAACGAATTTATTCTTTCGGCAAATTCGCTAAAAAGTTCAGGTGTTGGTAGTTTTGGTTCTTTGTTTTCGATATACGCAGAATAAATTGTACCCAGTTCCTCTAAAATTATATCAATACTTAATCCGTCACCAACAATATGATGAATGGTTAAGGTTACGAGATATTCAAAATCATCGATTTTAAGTAAATTAACCCTAAATAGAGGACCGTTGACAAGATCAAAAAGAGCATTTACTTCTTCTTTTACTAAATTATCTGTGGATAGTTCTTTTTCAATCGCTGACAGGTTAGAAAAATCATTATGAGAGATTTCAAAGTTGACTTGGCTGTAAATACACATAAAGCGGCCGTCTGGACTAAATGTTGCTCTCAAACCTTCATGACGCTGTACTAAAGTTTGAACAGTCTTCTCAAATTTATCTATTACTAAATTGCCTTTCAGTTTAATAGATACAGACAAGTTGTAAGCTTTATTGGCATCACCTCCGCCAAAAATACAATCTGTCCATATTTCTTGCTGCGAATTTGTGGTGTAAATTACGCGTTCAATTTCAGATGAAAATGGATTAAATTGAATTTCAGTTTCAGTTTCCATTTCTGTTTGTATTTGAGGTTGATTTTTCATTACTACTCTGTTTTAAAGGTAATTGTGCAGTTTTAAATAGATAATTTAAGATGCTAATTACTAGTTATTTCTTATCTGTTTCTTATAACTTGATCTTCACAAAATTTCCATTTTGAGTAGGATCTTGTATAAACCATGCCGGATTTCCGTTTTCATCCCGTCCCAGTTTACTGCCTTGAACAGGAGGTTCATTTGCCATTATTGTATACTTTTTTTCAGCAGTATTATTTTCATTTGAATGGTGATTATTGAGTTTTGAAATTTCAAAAGACTTTTCTTTTTTATGAACCCCATTCGTTCCATTTGTTTCGTTTCCATTTTTAGTATTCAATTTAACCGTGTCAAAATGTTCTGCTTTTAGATGGGTAAACGAAGGATTTCCGTTTGTAGAAGAGCTCTGATAATTTTGTAACTGATCTACTTTCTGACTCAAAAGATGAATTTGCTGTACAATTTGTTCTAACGAAATTTGATTTTGATTGGAAGATAATTGTATGTCATTTGAAGAAATATTAGGTTTAATAGTTTGGTCAGAGCCTATTTCAATTTGCTTATTATTACTATTGATTGAATGCTCTTCGGGTAAATTAAGTTCTATATAATCGGCTAATAATAATGGCGTTGAATAACTTTCGTTAAGCTGTCTAAATGTGATTGGTAAATCAAACTCTTTTTTCAATTTTCCCGATAACTGAGTAAGTGATAAAGAATCTAATCCCAATTCTAAAAAACTGTACGACGCTGAATCTGAATCGTATGTTATGCCTGATGCATTTTTAATAATCTCTGAAATTTTAAAGAGAATAGATTCTTTTTTAGAATCATTTGACGAATTGTTTATGTTATCAGATTCTATTGAAATTGCAGGTATTTCTTCTTGGATTATTGATTTTTTGACTATTGTTTCAATTGTACCTAAAGGTTCAATCCAGCAAGGTTTGCGATCAAAAACATAACTAGGTAATTCTATTTTTTGTCTTTGCTGTTCATTGTAAAAAGCTTTCCAGTCTGGGTTTATACCTCTCAGCCATAAATCGCCTAAAGTATTTAATATTGTAGCGTATTCATTTTCTTCTTCGCCTTTTGGAAAAGTCAAACTAGGAAAAGCAGCGATGATTTTTCCCGCAGCCTGTTGACGTGCGAGAGTTGTTAAGGTTTGTCCAGGACCAATTTCTAGTAAAATAAAATCATCTAACTCGAATGCTGTATTCATAGCATCGGCAAATCGAACTGTGTTTTTTAATTGATTAACCCAATACATTGAATTTGTCGCTTCTGTATCTGTAAGCCAAGTTCCTGTTGCTGTTGAAATAATTGGCAGGCGAGGAATGTTTAATTTTATTTTTTCTATTTCATTCTTGAAGTTGTCTAAAATCGGTTCCATCATGAAAGAATGAAATGCATGACTTGTATTAAGCAACTTGTTCGGAATTTCTTGAACATCAAGCTCCTGATTAAAAGCAGCAATGTCTTCTTTTTTACCCGAAACAACACAAAACTGATTTGCATTTATGGCAGCAACAGAAAGTGTATCAGGAATCAGTTCGTTTAATTTATCAATAGATACTCGAACAATAAGCATAGAGCCGCCGGGAAGTTCGCTTATTAATCTTCCTCTTACGGCAACTATGTGTAATGCATCTTTCAAACTTAGTATTCCTGCTAAATGTGCAGCTGCAAATTCGCCAATACTATGACCGCAGAGAAAAGTTGGTTTTATTCCCCAGCTCAGCCATAACTGCGATAATGCATATTCTGTGACAAATAAAGAAGGCTGTGTTAAACGAGTATCTTTTAGAAGTTCTTCTGCTTCGTTCGATTTGATCTGCGGATAAATTATATCACGTATATCTAGCTGCAACTCGTCCATTAAAAGCTCGGCGCATTTGTCTACAGCGTCACGATATACTTTTTCATTGTCATAAAGTGTTTTACCCATTTTTACATATTGGGAACCTTGACCTGGAAAAAGAAATCCAATTTCGTTAGGGACACTTTTTAATAAAGAGGTTTTAGAACTTTTTGTTTTTAGGCAAAGTAATTTTTCGGCGGCACTTTTTGTAGAATCTGCTATTAAAAAACTTCTGTGGTTAAAGTCATCTCTCGTTATATTTAAAGAATAAGAAATGTCCGCTAAAGGAATTTCTTTTGATTTGTCAATAAAATGTCCCAGCGCATTTTCATAACCCAATAAACTGTTTTGGCTTTTTGCAGACCACATTAATATTTCAAGTGGTCTTCCAGCTGAAGATATTAAAGGTTTCGCTTCATATTCTTCAACAATGGCATGAACATTTGTACTGCCGATGCCAAAAGAACTTACGCCGGCTCTTCTTATACTGTCTGCTTTCCAATCAATTAATTTATTGTTGATGTAAAAAGGACTATTGTCAAAATCGATATTCGGATTTGGTTTAGTAAAATTGACCATAGGCGGTATTTGCTTATAGCGCATTGCCAATAATACTTTGATTAATCCCGCAACTCCGGCCGCAGCTGTAGTGTGACCCATGTTGCTTTTTATAGAACCTAATGCGCAATAATTATTTTTTTCTTGTCTGCCGTAAGCAATTTTAAGTCCTTCAATTTCTATCGGATCACCAATTGGAGTCGCAGTACCATGTGCTTCCATATAACTAATTGTTGAAGGTGATATTTGAGCATCATTAAAAGCATTAATTATTGCCCCCGCCTGACCTTTAGGACTTGGTGCCATAAAACTGCCTTTGTCTCCTCCGTCATTATTTACACCAACTCCTTTAATTACGCCATATATAATATCGCCATCTTTTTCTGCTTCTTCCAATTTTTTAAGTACAACTACTCCGGCGCCGTCACTAAAAACAGTACCTTTTCCAGAAGCATCAAAAGATCGGGTAGAACCGTCGGGGCTTTTAATAAATCCATCATCGTAAAGATGACCGCTATTAATAGGTGCAGTAACGCTCGATCCTCCTGCAAGAGCTATATCACACATGCCAGTTCTTATGGCTTTTACGGCTTCCGCAACTGCTAATAGTGAAGTAGAACATGCGGAATGTACACTAACAGATGGTCCTTTTAAATTTAAATGATAAGAAGTACGCGGTGCAATAAAATCTTTTCCGTTTACGGTATAGATCTGTAATTCGCCAATTGAGCTTTTTAGTTCTTTGTTGTTAAATATATTGTTTTCGTAATAAGAATTGATTTCACTGCCAGAATATACGCCAATGCTTCCTTTATAATGTTTCGGAAGATGACCGGATTGTTCCAGCGCTTCAAATGATATTTCTAAAAATATTCGAATCTGAGGATCCATAGCTGCGGCAAGCTGCGGATTTAATCCAAAGAAATTTGGATCGAACGTTTTTGCAGAAGGCAGAATTCCTCTTGCGCCAATATAAAGCGGATCTTTACGAAGGCTTTCGGGTAAACTGCTGTCTAATTCCTCTTTTGTAAATAATGAAATTGTTTCTTTTCCATCTCTTAGATTTTCCCACAATTCGTCTATGGTGTCAGAACCAGGAAATCTTCCAGCCATCCCAATTATTGCTATGTCTGGAGAAGTTGTTTTATTAGTTTCCTTAAATTTAAATAAGTCTTCGTTGTCAGTATCGCTGTTATTTTCTTCTAAAATAGCTGCAAGTTCTCGAATTGTTGGATGAATATAAATTTTAGAAACAGGTACATCTTTCGATAACTGCTGTTTCATTAATGTAGTTACTTTTTGTGCTAATACAGAGCTGCCACCCATATCGAAAAAGTCATCATCGATTCCAATACTTGATATTTTCAATTCTTCGCTCCAGATTTTTGCAATATCTTTTTCTAATTGTGTGTTTGGTTTCTTAAAAAGAGGAGCAGAGTCTGGTCTATTATATTCAGGAACGGGTAAATTCTTTTTGTCAATTTTTCCATTAGGAGTTATCGGGAAATCATCCACCCAAATGTATTTAGAGGGTATTAATATTTCTGGTAAAACTTTTGAAAGTGCTTCGTGTATTTGTTTTTCATCTTGTATTTGTTCACTAGATTTTAAATAAGCCACAATTTTGTCTTCATTCCCAAAGTGATTGCTGACAATTACTGCAGATTGTTTTATGCCAGATAAAGTATTTAAAGTAGCTTCTATTTCACCTAGCTCAATGCGGTGACCTCTAATTTTTACTTGATGATCGATACGTCCTAAACATTGAAACTCTCCATTTGGTAAAATTTTACCTAAATCTCCAGTACGATATAAAATTGAATTTGGGTCATTAGAAAACGGATCTGTAATGAATTTTTCGGCTGTAAGTTCTGGACGTTTCCAGTAACCTTCTGCGACTCCGTCTCCGCCAATAACTATTTCTCCAATTGTTCCTGGTGTAACGATTTGACGCTGTTCATCTAATAAATAAATTTGTGTGTTTGCAATTGGCAGTCCAATTGTTATTAATTCATCATCAGCATGAATTTGTTTTACGGCAGACCAAATAGTAGTTTCTGTTGGGCCATACATATTCCAAAGAGAATCGCATCTCGAAGTTAGCTGGCGGGAAAGGTTCAAAGGCAGAGCTTCGCCGCCGCAAAGTGCTTTTAAAGCAAGCGGGGTTTCCCAGCCAGAATCAAGCAGCAACTGCCAAGTAGTTGGTGTAGCTTGAAGTATTGTAATTTGTTTCTTTTGCAAAATACTCAATAATAACTGTCCGTCACGAGTAGTTTCATGATCTGCAAAAACGACAGCGGCACCTTTTATTAAAGGAAGAAATAATTCTAATCCAGCAATATCAAATGAAATAGTGGTAATAGACAATAGTTTATCTTCTGCATTTATGCCTGGTTCAATCGCCATGCTGAAAAGAAAGTTCACTAAATTTTTGTGGGTTACAGTTACACCTTTAGGTTTTCCGGTAGATCCAGAAGTATACATCATATAAGCAACTGCTTTTGGATCGACTGAAATAGAAAGCGGTTCTACAGCAAATTGTTCTAATGAAGCCAATACATCTTCGATCACTATATTTTTGGATGAATTTGGCAGCGAGCCTGAAAGTGCTTTTGTTGTAAGCAGAAAGCTAGCTTCAGAATCTTCGAGCATAAATTCCAAACGTTCAGCGGGAAATTTTGGATCTAAAGGCAAATAGGCAGCTCCACATTGTAAAATTGCCAAAAGAGAAGCAATTAAATTTGGGCTTCGATCCATAGACACAGCAACAATTTGTCCAGAAGATAAACCTAGAGCAGCAAAATAATGAGCTATTTGGTTTACTGTTTTTGCTAATGCGCTGTAGGTAATCTTTTCGTTTTCGAATTCAAGTGCTATTGAATTGGGAGATATTTCAGCTTGTTGTGCAAAAAGCTCGTGCAGCGGACTGTTTGGATATTCCATTTTTGTCCCTTTTATTCCTTTTTCTAAACTATTGTTGTTAGGTCTTTTCATTTTAAATTATATTAAAATTAAAGTTTGAGCAAAATAATATGATAATATTAGCGTTGGGACTAAAAGAACAGAATTTAATTTATTGGCTTACAGTTTATTAGTAGGAAAAGATTACATTTTTTTTATTTGCATTTCTGCTTGGTTAATAAATAGATGTAAGAATTTTGATTGGTTTTAGCCTAAATATTGTCTTTATATTAAAATAGTATTTACAGCTTATTATTCAATAAGTTGATCAAAAAAAGGAAAAATATTTCATTAATACTTGCATTTTCTATATAAAGCTATTATTATCGATGAAAAGCATTTTTTAAATTAAAGAAGACATAATTTATCAAAAATTGATGATAGCCTTTCATCGTTATTTTTCATTTTTTAACATCCTTTTTGTGTCAAATTCTTAAATTTTAAAAAGGAATATGATTTAGGTTAATTTTTTCCTTTGAAAAAAAAATATTTTGGAGTTAATCCATTTATTAAAAGAAATAATTAATTTTATATTTTTGATTAAGTGGTTTAAAATCAAATAGATATGTGTTAATTAAATGAATTATGTTTATTTGCATGCCTAATAAATGTGAATTATAAATTATATAGACAGCTGTATTGAAGATTAGATAAAACTGATGTTCTTATATAATTTATACAATATTGCAGCGTTATTTCATAGATAACATTCGTTTCTATTGCGAGCCAAAAACATTTCATCTTTATTGTTTCGTGTAGTTAAATTTACTTTCCCAAATTGTTTTGTTAACCATCAAATTAATTTTTTTAACTTTTTCAATGTAAGTAAAAAGTCATTAAAATACTACATTTGGTGCGTTTAATCGGAATTAAATTTAATTATATCGATTAATTTTTGAAATTAAATATTTTTGCAGTATAAACAAAATATAGGATATAAACTGTGAAGTATTTAAGAGCGAAATATACTAACCTACACATAATTGCACTGTTTTTCATTCCTTTTTTAGGAATTAGTCAAAGTACGCCGGCCAACGATATTATGGAAACCATAATTACATCTGGAAGTAATGCGACTGGAAGTTCTGGAACCGTTACCTACTCAATTGGACAAGTATTTTACACTTATATAGGAGAAGAATCTGTATATAATGTTGCTCAAGGAATACAGCATCAAGAAAAAGATGCCAATTTAGGCACTCCAGAAGTTGACAAACCTACAACAGAAATATTCGTTTTCCCAAATCCAACAATAGATTTTGTTACCGTAAGCATGACCGGATTAGAGCTGGAAAGCGGTCAAAGGTCCTACAAGCTTTATGATATTCAAGGCAGACTTTTAAAACAAAATACAATTAATCAAACTGAAGCGCAAGTCAGCTTTAGTTATCTAAGTCCATCTATTTATATACTTGTGGTGTATAATGACAACAAAATTTTGAAATCTTTTAAAATAATAAAAAACTAAAAAAAATAAAAAGAGAATGAAACTGGCATATACCCTTTTATTATTATTTGTGACTGTTACGCTTAAGGTATTTGCACAATCACCTGAGAAAATGAGCTACCAGGCAATTGTTCGAGCCCAAGATAATAGTTTGGTTGTTAATTCGAGAGTCAGCCTTCGAATTATTGTGCATCAAGGCACTGCAACAGGAACTAATGTTTATCTTGAAACACATTCTGTTACTACAAATGCAAATGGTCTGGTTTCTCTTGAAATTGGTACAGGAACAATTGGTACAGGAGATTTTAGTAAAATCGCTTGGGATAAAGGACCTTATTTTATAGAAACTCAAGTAGACGTTAAGGGAGGATCTAATTACAATATTACAGGAGTTACCCAGCTTTTGAGCGTACCTTATGCTTTGTATGCAAAAACAGCAGGAGGAACATCAAGTACTCCATTTAGATCAGCAATCGTTTCATTTACTGCATCCAGAAACATTGCGGCTGGAGATGTAAACAATACAATAGAATGTACGGCTTCATCTACATTAACGCTGACTGCTGACTTTGGAAGTATGGCAATTGGAGAAACTATTAATCTAGAAGCACACAATGGTGCTGTGCTAACAATACAGGCGGCTTCTGGTGTAACAATTAATTATAATGCAGCTGGAAGCGGAAAGTTTACTAGTACTGCTGGAAATGTAAGGTTTGGATTTCTTAGAAAAACAGGCACAAATTCCTATATTATATCGGGACAATGAAACATCTAATTTACTTTTTACTCTTTTCAACTGCAGTTTTTTCACAAAACTATCATTATGCAATTGATGAGGCGCCGGTTAAAACTCCAGAAACTCCAGTTGTTAATAATCAGCAGGAAGAAAATGACTATTTTAATGCTTATTTATTACCAGTTACCCAAAAAGCGACTCTTCAGCAGGCTTTAGACAAATATGGTTCAGTAAGATTAGAAAAAGGAGATTATTCTGGCGTGGACATTGTCATGAAAAGTAATCAAAAATTATACGGACATCCGTCTTTAAATTTGTTTTCTAATATTACAATAGCCGCAGGAAGTACAGGCGTTGTTATAGAATACCTGCTTCCAGCCGATAAGACAATTACGCTTCAGGCAGGAGGAGTAATTTCTAATTGCACATTAAAATCAATTAAATGGGCAACTTTGAAAGCTACAAATGCCACGTTTGAAAATAACTCATTTATAAATTTTGGAGGTCCTATATTAGTAGACTGTAGTCAGTCGGGATATTTTAGAAATAATAAATTTATAAAGCATCAATCTGGCGGAGTAGCTACAGTTCTTACTATGAAAGGAAATTCAACAACTCCTAGTTATGGTAATGTACATTTGCATACTAACTTTTTGACGCCTCACGCGAATACAACAGAAATGGATAATTTAAAGTCTGCTACATTTGTTGGTATTGATGCTGAGGGATGGAACCTTGAAGGAAAGGGAACTTTTGCAATGTTTAAGGCCAGCAATATGGGGAATGTTAAAATTACCGACTTAGGTGGTGGTAATAATTATTCTGCAGTTCGTACAGGAGCTTTTGATATTGATGCTGCCAACGTTTCGATATTGAATAAAAAACTTACCACAGAATTTGATGTAATTTCAGCAAGAACCAATATGACTATGATAGGTGCTGTAGGAGGATACAAAAGAGGAAGCGGAACTGTAACAGGATATGATCTTTGGGGAAATGTCGATACGAGTAATTCTATAAAATATAATGGTGTTGAACAAACAGCAGCAATCGGCAATTCGACTGTAATTTCAAATTTAAGCAGTTCTATTTTAGGAACAAAATACACAGCGTGGGCTCGACCAAACTGGGAAACTTTACCAGATCCGCTGGGTGCAAATTGGAGAAACGACAGAAATGGTAAACCCGATAGTACAACCTATATTCAAAACTTAATTAATAATGCAGGAATCGCAGAACTTCCAGAAGGTGTTTTTTATATTAGTTCAACTTTAAAAATTCCTCTTGACAAACTTCATGGAATTACAGGAAAAGGTACTGGTAAAACAGTTATTGTTGGTTTAAAAGACGATTTTCCTTTAATATCACTTACAGGCGGTCAGGATGCTAATTTTGTATTAGCACATTTAACGCTTCAAGGTGGAAGTACAGGCGTTTATTCGTCACAAAACTACGGAACACAACATATGGCTTATGTGTGGCTGAAATATGTAGTGTTTAGAGATCAAACTAATGGAATTCATCTGGATAAAATGATGGGATTTGATAATAATTTCCTAGACAATATTTCTTTTGTAAACTGTGGAAAAGGTTTCTTTCAAGATCCTCTTGCAGGTGGTGTTTCTGACAATTCTAGCTTTGTTGACAAAACAATGTTTTACAGAAGCCAGTTTATTAATTGTACCACAGCCGTTTCTATGCTAGCGACAAGGGCAGATAATTTAAATGCCTGGGTAAATTGTAAATTTAGCGGCGGACAAAATGCACTTGCTTTAGCATCAAACAATTATCCGCTGGTTGCCAATAGTGATTTTACTGGCTACACAGGAAATTACACTATCAGCAGTGGAGAGATTTCTTTGTACAGTGTTAATTTTTCTGGTAATTCAAATACAAAATCAACCATTAAAGCTATTACAACCTTTATAGAAGGCTGTAATTTCTCTGATGCTGCTCCAATATTTTCATCTGTTTTATACAACCCGGTTTACGCAAGTATATTAAACTCGACAATTACAAGTAATGTAACTGCTCTTGCGGTTGATGGAGATTGGAATAGTAAATACTCCGCTATATTTATGAATAACGATTTTAAGTCAAACTCAGCGCTTAGTAAATTGTTAGTCAATGTAAAAGAAGGAGTGTCAACTGTAATTATCAATACAACTTCTAATCCTTATCCGCAGTTTCTGGTAACTCAATAAGCATAATATTTTATAACTCCATCCGTTAACTATTAAAAAAGCTTTTAAAGCCGACATTAATAGTTAACGGATTTTTTTTGTTTGAACTCTTCATCAGAATCTTCTAATTTCTCTTTTTCAATGTAGCTATGCAGCAATTACGTTCCTGAAGTGCGTAGAATTACGTGATTATTATCTTATAAAATAAGGATTTTTGAATATTAGGAAGCACTTTTTGGAGCCTTAAAATGTAACATGTTGTATTTTATCGGATTTTAAAATACGTTGAACAGATTTATTATTAAATAGTCGAAACATTATATATTTTTGATCAAAATTTAAAATGAATGATAAAGAAAAACCGTCATTTAGCTTTAAACCTTATTAATAATTGAATAGTTGTCGTAAAAATGTGTTTTTTTTACAAATAAGACAAAAATAACGAATGACTTACTGTCAAGATTTAGTAATAGTTCTAACAGTAACTTCAAATAAGATTATTTATATTTTTTATTTTTTACTTTTTATGAAATACAGTGTATACGAAAATATTAGAAAGATAAGAGAATTAAAAAATTTCACTAGGGAATATGTAGCTGCTGAATTAAAAATGAGTACCAGCGGTTATGGCAAAATTGAAAGAGGCGATGTTGATTTAACGGTCTCTAAATTAATCGAAATTTCAAAAGTTTTAGAGGTCTCAATAGAGTTCATATTTAAATTTGATGTATCCATTTTTTTTAGTGAAACGAGATAGAATACCCATCGCAATTAATTATTAATCAAACTTTAACCAATTAGAATTAGTAATAAAAAATACGATTATGGAAAATTACTATTTAAAAATTAGAGAGTATCGGTTGCAAAATAATCACACCCCCGAGTATGTTGCAATTCAAATGGAAATTAGTGTCAAAAAGTACGAAAAAATCGAACAAGGAATGGTCGATCTTAAACTATCAAAGCTAGACCAATTAGTAAAGATTTTAGGAATCAAAAAAAGCCAGATTTTTCAATTAGATAATTAATTTTCAAAACGCAATCTTCATTTTGAAATTTTAAAAAAGAGTTTACTTAAGATCATCAGGGATATCTTAAAAAACTCTTTTTTCGTTTTATGATTTATGCTTTACTTTTAAAACGTACCCTAAAGATTCTAGAATTAAAACATAATGTGTTTTTGTAATATCTTTTACCACTGCATTTTGATCGCAGAAAGGGCCAGAATTCAAATGGATCTTATCTCCAATTTGGTATTGCATAACAGATATTTCGGAAGCTGTGTCTCCGGTATTAAGCCATTCTTTAATAGTCTCAATTTCTTGATCCTTTACAATAGCATGTCTTCCAAGCCAGAATAAAAATCGCACTACTCCAGGAGAATGAAATACTAAGTTTCTATCTTTTTCTGCTAATTGTACAAATATGTAATGATTAAACAATGGCACTTCTACCTTTATTTTCCTATCTGATCTTTGTTGAATTTTTTTAATCACAGGACAATAACAATTGATATTAAACTTAGTTAATTGTTCTGCGGCTCTTTTTTCCCATTTAGGTTTTGTGTATACTACATACCATTTCATAATCCTTAATTTATTGTATTTGTAAATTAGTTGTTTAAAATAGCTTAAGCCGTTATATTGGTAATTCTCTTTTAATGGATAATAGTCTATACATTGATTGGTGTAAGCCAAATGTTTTCCATTAAATTATATGCTGCAGTATCTGGAAACCATCATTAAGATATGATATGGTTTTGTATACAAACTAAGATGTAAATTTAATTCGAGGACACTAAAATCACTGATGGTTTTTATGCTAAAATTTCCTTATTAAGGACATTTAGCAACAAAAACGAAATTTCTCATCAGCCGTATTATCATAATTTTATCTTAAATTATTGTTCTAGACAAATTGATATTATTTGATTTTGGTTTCGAGCTTTTTAATGCAGAAATAAAAATTTTTTGATACTAATATAGGAGCAAAATTTTAAAAGTTTTTTACCATTTATTTTTTCTTTTTTGAGTAGTTAGAATGTAACTATTCACGGGGAACCCTTATTCAAAATTTTAAAAAAACTGCCGAAACCCCAATAAAACGGTTTATTTTTTTACCCGACAATTCTACATTAACAAACATATTTTTTAATTTAAAACATTAAGCAGATGAGAACTGGAATAACATTTAGTGCTTTTGATTTGTTACATGCAGGGCACGTTAAAATGCTTGAAGAAGCAAAACAACATTGTGATTATTTAATTGTTGGTCTACAAACAGATCCAACATTAGATCGCCCGACAAAAAATAAACCAACACAAACTGTAGTAGAGCGTTACATACAGTTAAAAGCGTGTAAGTTTGTTGATGAAATTGTTCCGTACGCTACAGAACAAGACTTAGAAGACATTCTAAAATCTTTTACTCTCGATGTGCGCATTGTAGGTGACGAATACAAAGACAGAGACTTTACCGGAAGGACCTATTGTGAAGAAAAAGGAATCGAATTGTATTTTAATACCAGAGACCACCGTTTTTCGAGCACTAACCTTCGTAATGAAGTGTATCAAAAAGAAATTTTAATGCACTCTAATGGCAATTAGTTCTGTAACACATGTTGTTTTAACTGGCGGAATTGGCAGCAGGTTGTGGCCTCTTTCCAGAAAAACACTGCCTAAACAATATCTGGAACTTTTTGACGGTGAGTCGCTTTTCGAAAAAACGGTGGCCCGCAATCAAAATGTTTCAAACAAAATGATAGTAGTAGGAAATATTGAAAATTACAAAATGAGTAATCTCATTATGTCCAAATTCAATAAACCTTTTACTCATATTATAGAGGCAGTTCCCCGAAACACAGCTGCGGCAATTGCGTTTGCAGCTTTTGCATCAAAGCCAGAAGATGTTTTATTGATTACACCATCGGATCATATTATAGATGGCGAAGATTCATATCCAGCTGCTTTGCAACAAGCAATTGCATTAGCCAATCAGGATTATCTAGTAACCTTTGGAATAAAACCAGCAAAACCAGAAACGGGCTACGGCTATATCGAATTTGAAGGTGAAAATGTAATTGCATTTCATGAAAAACCAAATTTAGAAACAGCAAAAATGTATCTGAAAAACGGAAATTATTTCTGGAATAGCGGTCTTTTTTGTTTTAAAGCTGGAAAGTTTTTAAGCGAACTTGAAAAGCAGGAACCAGAAGTTTATTGGGCATCAAAAGCAGTTTGGGAATCTAATAAAGATGGTTTTTTAGATTATGAATTATCACTTACTATTCCCTCCATAAGCATTGATTATGCCGTTATGGAGCGAAGTAAGGATATAAAAGTGGTTCCAGCCCAGTTTGAATGGTCAGATTTGGGTTCTTTTGAATCGGTTTATGATTATTTGGTTGAGAAAGACCATCCAATAGATGTCAACAGAAATATTGTAATAGGAACTTCAATGCATACCACTTTTATTGGGGTTAAAAATTGCATTTTGATTTATACTGCCGATGCTCTAATGGTTTTGCAAAAAGAAAATTCGCAGGAAGTAAAACAAGTCTACCAGCAATTAGAATCAATTGCTTCTCCATTATTATAAAATAAAACTCTTAAAAGAATCAATAAAAAAGAGCCTGATATGATTGATAAAAATGCTGCAATATATATTGCTGGACATAAGGGAATGGTAGGAAGTGCCATTTGGAGAACCTTGACTGCAAAAGGTTATCATAATCTTATTGGAGCTTCCAGTACAGAAGTGGATTTAAGAGAACAAGAATCAGTTCGTGATTTTCTAGGAGAAATTAAACCTGACGTTATTATTGATGCCGCTGCAAAAGTGGGCGGAATTTTGGCTAATAATGATTATCCGTATCAGTTTTTGATGGAAAACATGCAAATTCAAAACAACTTGATTAGCGAAGCGCATAATTTGGGCGTAAGCAAATTTATCTTTTTAGGAAGTTCATGTATTTATCCAAAATTAGCGATGCAGCCATTAAAAGAAGAATATTTGCTAACAGCATCTTTAGAAAGTACCAACGAATGGTATGCTTTGGCTAAAATTACTGGCGTAAAATTATGCCAAGCAATACGCAAGCAGTTTAAAAAAGATTTTGTCAGTTTGATGCCGACAAATTTATACGGCATTCACGACAATTTTGATTTGAACAGCTCTCACGTTCTGCCAGCTATGATTCGCAAATTTCATGAAGCTAAAGAAAATAATAATGCTTCTGTAATACTTTGGGGAACTGGTAAACCCATGCGCGAATTTCTGTTTGTAGATGATATGGCAGAAGCCGTAGTTTTTGCTGTAGAAAATCAGCTTCCAGGATATTTGTACAACGTAGGAACAGGAGAAGATTTAACTATTAAAGATCTGGCTGTTACGATACAAAAGATTGTGGGTCATACCGGAGATATTATTTGGGACGAAAGCAAACCTGACGGCACTCCGCGAAAATTAATGGATGTTTCTAAAATGCATAATATTGGCTGGAAACACCAAGTGAACTTAGAAGAAGGAATCCAAAAAACCTACAATTGGTTTCTAGAAAACATTGAAAACTTAAAAGAAAAGATTTACTAATCAGTCCATTCTTTTAATCTGGAAATCTCTCCCCAAAAACTTTACAAATAAGACTTTATCAAACATTGCAACATTGCAGCATAATGCCTTTGTGCCTTATAATTACATTATGAATCTATTAAAAAAAACAGCCTTCATTACAGGAGTGACAGGACAAGACGGAGCCTATTTAAGTGAATTTTTATTAGAAAAAGGCTATATAGTACACGGATTAAAAAGACGTTCGTCTTCATTTAATACCGATCGAATTGACCATTTATACCAAGATCCTCATATAGAAAACAGAAATTTTATTCTGCATTATGGAGATATGACCGACAGTACAAATTTGACGCGTTTGATCCAGGAAATTCAACCTGATGAAATCTATAATTTGGCTGCTATGAGTCATGTGGCAGTTTCTTTTGAAACTCCTGAATATACAGGAAATGTTGATGCCTTGGGAACTCTGCGACTTTTGGATGCCGTTCGTTTGCTGGGATTAGAAAACAAAACTCGAATCTATCAAGCTTCAACTTCGGAGTTGTATGGAAAAGTACAAGAAGTACCACAGTCAGAAACAACGCCTTTTTATCCAAGATCACCTTATGCAGTAGCCAAAATGTACGCTTACTGGATCACGGTAAATTACAGAGAAGCTTACGGAATGTACGCCTGCAATGGTATTTTGTTCAATCATGAATCTCCTATTCGTGGAGAAACTTTTGTAACACGTAAAATTACCAGAGCAACTTCAAGAATTGCGTTGGGATTGCAGGATAAACTTTATTTAGGAAATCTAGATGCCCAAAGAGATTGGGGACATGCCAAAGATTATGTGCGAATGATGTGGATGATTTTGCAGGCAGAAGAAGCTGAAGACTGGGTAATTGCTACAGGAAAAACTACTCCTGTTCGTGAATTTGTCCGAATGAGTTTTGCCGAAGTAGGTATCGAATTAGAGTTTAGAGGCAGAGGTATAGATGAAAAAGGATATATAGCTTCTTGCAGTAATCCAGATTATCAGCTTCCAATTGGGAAAGAAGTATTGGCAGTAGATCCAGAATATTTTAGACCAACAGAAGTAGATTTACTAATAGGCGATCCTACAAAAGCTAAAAAGAAACTAGGCTGGGAATGCCAATATGAGTTATCTGAATTAGTACAGGAAATGATGCAGTCTGATATAAAATTAATGAGAAAAGAGCAGCTTTTAAAAGAATGCGGTTTTTCGATAATGAATTATTTCGAATAACTAATTAGTTTCCAAAAACGAAAATTATTCGCCTCCCAAAAAAGATATTTAAATGAAAATCAAAAATATTTGCTGCTTAGGTGCTGGTTATGTAGGTGGTCCCACAATGTCTGTTATCGCATTGAAGTGTCCAGAAATTAAAGTAACTGTTGTCGATTTAAATAAAAGCCGTATTGCGGCATGGAATGATGAAAATTTAGACAATCTTCCTGTGTATGAACCTGGACTTGCAGATGTTGTTCGTGAAGCGAGAGGACGTAATTTGTTTTTTTCTACAGAAGTAGACAGCGCCATCGAAGCTGCCGATATGATTTTTATAGCTGTAAACACACCAACAAAAAATTATGGAGAAGGCAAAGGAATGGCTGCTGACTTAAAATTTGTTGAGTTATGCGCGAGACAAATAGCCAGAATAGCAAAGAACGATAAAATTATAGTCGAAAAATCGACACTTCCGGTTAGAACAGCAGAGACTTTGCAGACTATTCTAGATCATACTGGAAACGGATTTAAATTTGAAGTTCTTTCTAATCCTGAGTTTTTGGCAGAAGGAACAGCAATCAATGATTTATTAAATGCCGACCGTGTTTTAATTGGAGGAAACCAAACAGACAGCGGTCAAAAAGCTATTCAATCTTTAGTCGATATTTATGCACATTGGCTGTCTCCAGAACAGATTTTAACTACGAATGTTTGGTCTTCAGAATTATCAAAATTAACGGCCAATGCATTTTTAGCACAGAGAATTTCTTCTATTAATGCCTTGTCTGCTTTATGCGAAGTTACAGAAGCAGATGTTGATGAGGTTGCATCTGCAATTGGAACTGACAGTAGAATTGGTTCTAAATTTCTTAAAGCTTCCGTAGGTTTTGGAGGATCTTGTTTTCAAAAAGATATTTTAAACTTAGTCTATTTGTGCCGCTATTTTAATTTGCCAGAAGTAGCCAATTATTGGGAGCAGATAATTATCCTAAATGATTACCAAAAATATCGTTTTGCAAAAAAAATTATTACCTCTCTTTTTAATACAGTCAGCGGTAAAAAAATAACATTTTTAGGCTGGGCATTTAAAAAGGATACCAATGACACCCGTGAATCGGCGGCGATCTATGTAGCGGAACATCTTATTGAAGATGGAGCAGAAATTCATGTGTATGATCCTAAAGTTTCTGAAGCAAAAGTCAAAGACGATATGCGCTATTTATGGGAATTAAAAGGACTCACAGAACAAAAAATCGATTTAAAACTCAAGCAGATTTTTGTTTACCAATCACCAATTGAAGCGCTCCATCAGGCGCATGCAGTTGCTGTTTTAACCGAGTGGGATGAATTTAAAACCTACGATTGGAATTCGATTTACATCAATATGTACAAACCTGCTTTTGTATTTGACGGGCGTAACATTTTAGATACAGAAAAATTAGCCGCAATTGGTTTTCAGATTAAAGGAATTGGGAAAGGTTAAACTTAACAATTGTAAAAAAGAATCTATTTTTTAATCTTTTTATTTCTATTTCTTGAAAAATATTTTGATAAAGCTCAAACAACACCCTAAGTATGATACTGTTATCAATTGGGGCAAATTAATTTCAATTACAGGAAGTGCGCAAATTCTGATACAGGCTTTAGGATTTGCTTCTGGAATTTTAATAATTCGATTGTTGTCTGTTCAGGAATATGCTTTTTATACTTTGGCCAATACCATGCTCGGGACAATGACTGTTCTTGCTGATGGAGGAATAATTACCGGAGTAATGGCACAGGGCGGAAAAGTGTGGGAGAATAAAGAAAAAATGGGTGCCGTTTTGGCAACAGGTTTAGATTTAAGGAAAAAATTTGCAGTAGCAAGCTTATTAGTTTCCGTACCAATCTTATTTTATTTATTACTGCACAATGGAGCCAGCTGGATTGCAGCAATTTTCATTGTAATAGCTTTGATTCCTGCTTTTTATGCAGCTTTGTCCGACTCATTATTAGAAATTATTCCGAAATTGAATCAGACAATTTTGCCTTTGCAGAAAAACCAAGTAGGCGTGGGAATTGTGAGGTTAATACTTTCGGCATTAACCATGTTTATTTTTCCATTTTCTTTTGTAGCCATTTTGGCGGCAGGAATACCTAGAATCTGGGGAAATATTGGTTTACGAAAAATTGTGTACAGCATGGCTGCCAAAGATCAACAGCCAGATTTGAAAGTAAAAAAGGAAATATTAAGCTTAGTCAAACGCATTTTACCAACCTCAATTTATTACTGCCTTTCGGGTCAGATTACAATTTGGCTGATTTCAGTTTTTGGTAACACAACTTCATTGGCACAATTGGGAGCCTTAGGCAGATTGAGCGTAATGCTAACAATTTTTAATGTAATTATTGCAACATTAATAGTGCCGCGATTTGCCAAATTGGCGACGAAAAAATACCTTTTATTGACACGCTTTTTTCAAATAATGGGATTTTTGGCGGTTTTACTAAGTTTAATTGTGCTGGCGGTTTATTTATTTCCCGCTCCAATTTTATGGCTTCTAGGAGATGCTTATGAAGGATTATCGTTTGAATTATTATTAAGCATTATCAGCAGCTGTATTGGATTATTCAGCGGAATCGTTTTTAATTTATATAGTTCACGAGGCTGGGCGATGTCGCCAATAGCGGTAATTTTAATCAATTTAATTGCCATTATTGGTTTTGCAAGTCTGCTGGATTTGAGCAATTTGAGAGGAGTTTTATATTTTAATATAGCTCTAGGATTAGTATCCGTTGTCCAAACTGTTCTGTTTTGTTTGTATCATATTCTTCTACTAAAAAATCAAGAATATGAAGATGTCTCATAAGTCATCATTGTAAATAATAAAAGCCTGTAAATGAATTTAGACAGGAGTACTGCACGTTTTATAAAAAAAGAACATAATAAGATATGATTTCAGCTGTTTGCACCTTATTTGAGGGACATTACCATTATGGAGTTGCTACCCTTTCTAATTCGTTATACATAAAAGGGTTTCGTGGAACTGTTTATGTAGGTTATCGAGGATCATTGCCAGATTGGGTTTCAAAAGACAAAAAAGAACACATTGGTAAATGGAAGGACGCAATTACCGTAAGTCCTGTTGAAGGCATTCAACTCGTTTTTTTGCAGCTCGTTACGAGCTACAGTCTTACGAATTACAAACCAGATTTTATGCTGGAACTATGGGAAGGTCCTGCAAAAGATGCAGATGCGCTATTCTATTTTGATCCAGATATTGTTGTTGTTGATTCGTGGACATGCTTTGAACAATGGGTTCAATGCGGTGTGGCCGTTTGCGAAGACATTAATTCGCCTTTACAAGAATTTCATCCGCGCAGACAAGGATGGAGAGACTATTTTAAAAATTATAATATTGATTTACAGTTTAAAAACCAGATTTATGTAAACGGCGGTTTTGTTGGACTCAGTAAAAAAAATATTTCTTTTTTAAAGTTGTGGATTAAACTTCAAGAGCGAATGGGCGACGCAATAGGCGGACTAGATAAATCGATATTTCTAAATCAGGTGCATAATTCAACCATATTAAGAAGGGAAGGATTTCAGTTTTTTGATAAATCAGATCAAGATGCTTTAAACGCAACTATCGAAGCCTATCATGGTAAGATAAGTTACATTGGAAAAGACGGAATGGGTTTTATTCCCGGAGAAGCAACCATGATTCATGCATTAGGAAGTTCAAAACCTTGGAGAATAAATCACTTTGCAAGATTTTTTAAAGGGAGAATACCTAGAAAAGAAGATGTAGTATACTGGGAATATTCTAAAAGTCCAATTTTAGCGCACTCGAGAAGAGAAATTAGAAAAAAACAAATAGCTATTAAAATCAGCAAGTTCTTAGGGAGGTTTTATAGAGTTTAATCTAAAAAAGGATAATAAATTATGATTCCAAAAACAATTCATATATGCTGGTTTAGCGGAGAAGAATATACTCCATTTATAAAAGAATGTATTGAAACTTGGAAAATTCATTTGCCAGAATTTAATATCCGTTTGTGGGACAAGGATAGTTTTGATTTTGATTCGATACCTTTTGTAAAAGAGGCATTGCTGGCCAAAAAATGGGCTTTCGCAGCAGATTACATTCGTCTATACGCCTTATATACTGAGGGCGGATTATATCTAGATTCAGATGTTCGAATACTTAAACCCTTCAAAGAAGAATGGTTTGATTATGGGTTTTTTAGTGCCCATGAAATACATCCTGGATTGTTTGAAGAAGATGGGGGAATGCAGCGTTTAAATTCTTCCTTCCTGCCTAAAACTGCCGGAAAACCAATAATGGGTTTTGCTATTCAAGGTGCCATTTTTGCTTCAGTACCCAAACATCCTTACATTAAAGATTGTTTAGACCAATACAAGAATCTGCAATTATTTGCTGATGACGGAACCATCGATTTAAAAAAAGTAATAATAGGTTCTGTAATAACCCCAGTCGCCGAAAAATACGGATATACCTATCAAGACAAAGAACAAATCTTAAAAGAGAATATGCTCATTCTCCCATCCAATATATTAGTAGGAAACTCAATTTATTTAGATAAAGAATCGTACGCTATCCATCTAATTAATGGAAGCTGGAGAGGAAAAAAAGGAATTGAAAAATTTATGCATTTAGTGCGAAATCATTATCCTCGAATATTCCCAGTTGTCAACTTTATTGATAAAGGTTTTAAGAAAACTTCCCGTACCTCCAAACATATAAAAAAAGTATCCTACAACACCATCAAGACATTGATTAAGATTGTTTCCTGACTTGTAAGTAAGGAAATTATCAAACCTGATGATTCTATAATTCATAATTAAAATCAAAAAATGGATATTCTCTTCATTTGCGGTTCTGCCGAAATTGGCAATGACGGCGTAGGCGATTATACTCGCCGTTTATGCGGCATGCTGATAAGATCTGGCCATCAAGCTCAGATTTTAGCCTTATGCGATCAGCAGATTACTTTTTTTACTACTGAAAATCAAATTGCAGAACAAACTCCAGTTACAGTTCATAGAATTCCTGTAATCGCAGATCATAATGAGCGCTTAGTTTTACTGCAAAGTGTTATAAAAGATTTAGAACCCGATTGGATTTCTTTACAATATGTGCCGTACAGTTTTAACCCGAAAGGATTGCCATTTTGGCTGCCTTCTTATTTAAAAAAAATAAGAGGAAATCATAAGTGGCATATTATGTTTCATGAGTTGTGGTTAGGAATAGATTCAGAATCTTCAATCAGGCACAAAGTTATTGGCAAATTGCAACAGGTAATAGCCAAGAAAATAGTTCATAATACTAAAACGCATTCGATTAATACCCAAAATAAATTATACCAATTCTTTCTTCAATCACAAAATATTACAGCAGAAGTACTGCCAATTTGCGGCAACATACCGCTGACAGCTGTGAAAAAAGAAACGCAGGAATTTACACAGTTTGTTTTGTTTGGTACAATTCATAACGGAGCTCCTTTTAAAGATTTTGTTGATGATTTGATGAAAACTTCAAATACATTTAGTAAGCCTCTAAAATTTGTTTTTATTGGGAACAATGGTCCTCAGCTAACGAACTGCACCGAGATATTAGAAAATTATAATATAGAGTATGAAGTTCTAGGAATACAAGCTGAAAATGTAATATCGCAAGTACTCTTAGACAGTGATTTTGGAATTTCAACAACACCTTATTTCCAGACAGAAAAAAGCGGCGTTTATGCAGCCTACAAAGAACATCAAATAAATACGATTTGTGTTTCTAGAAACTGGACACCAACTCAAGGACAATATACTATACCGCAAATCATTAAGTACGAAAAAAATAATTTGAATATAGTTCCAATGAATCTTGAGGTTTCTGATTTAAACGGCATGGCATCACAATTTATTAATTCAATTTCTATATCATGAAAGTGCTGGTCTCACATCCGACCTTAAATGCAAATTCAAAAAATTTGATCAATGGGTTATTAAAAGAGCAGCAGCTTTTTAAATTATTTACCTCAATTGCAATATTTCCAGGTCAATTATTATATAAGTTAGGCAATAATCCGAAGTTAAAAGATTTAAAAAGAAGAAGTTTAGATACAGCCTGGCAGCCTTATACACGTTCAAAATCTTTTTTTGAGTTTGGACGTCTGCTGACTTCAAAATTCAAATTAGACTTTTTAATCACACACGAAAAGGGTTTTTTCTGTATTGACAGAATATATCAAAAACACGATAATTGGGTAGCCAATACTTTAGCGAAAGCCAAAAAACAAGGATTATCTGGCGTTTATGCCTATGAAGATGGTGCGCTGTCAACTTTTATAGAAGCAAAACAATTAGGACTTTATTGTATTTACGACTTGCCTATTGGCTATTGGAAAAGTTCTCGATCATTAATGCAAAAAGAATTTATTATCAATCCTGACTGGTCAAGTACACTTACTGGTTTTAATGATTCTCCAAAAAAGTTAAATAAAAAAGATCAAGAACTGGCTTTGGCAGATATCATTTTTGTAGCCAGCAGTTTTACCAAAAAAACACTTGAAGAATATTCTGGAGACTTAGCAGAAATAAAAGTGATTCCGTATGGATTTCCAGAAGTTACAGCAGAAAAGAAATATCCGCCGCTTGTTAATAGAAAGCTTAAAGTTTTGTTTATAGGCGGCTTATCACAGCGAAAAGGACTTTCTTATTTGTTTGAAGCTGTTGAAGGACTGCAGGACAAAGTAGAGTTGACAATTGTAGGACAAAAAGCCGTACCCAATTGTGCTTCACTAAACCGTGCATTAGAAAAACACAAATGGATTCCGTCCTTATCTCATGATCAAGTGCTGGCCTGTATGAGAGAACACGATGTATTTGTATTTCCTTCTCTTTTTGAAGGTTTTGGATTAGTAATTACAGAAGCAATGTCGCAGGGAATCCCAGTAATTACAACCGATCGTACAGCAGGCCCAGATTTAATAAAAGACGGCGAAGACGGCTGGATTGTACCAGCAGGTTCGTCAAAAGCATTGAAAGAAGTAATTACAAAAATACTTGAGAAACCTGAATTGGTAGAAAAATTTGGGCTTGCAGCACAAAATAAAGCGAAGACCAGACCTTGGTCGGTATATGGAAAAGAAATGGCAGATGCACTTTCTTCTTTGAGTTTTATAAAAAATTGGGATAAATGGATATAACAAACGAAATAGCGGCACCAAATTACAAATCTATAAAAATAGCGATATGGCTTTATTTTTTACTATGGATTTTTGAAGGTGCTTTGCGCAAATGGATTTTACCAAGTTTGGCGACGCCTTTATTAGTAGTGCGTGATCCAATTGCGGTTTACATTATTCTGCGGGCTTTTTATCTGCATGTAAAATTTGTAAACGGTTATGTGGTTTTAAGCAGCATTTTTACGCTTTTAGGATTGGCGGTAACATTGACTTTCGGACATGAAAATCTTTTCGTAGGACTTTATGGAGCAAGGATTATGCTGCTTCATTTTCCTTTGATTTTTATAATTGGAGAAGTTTTTAAGAAAGAAGACATATTGAAATTTGGACGTGTGATGCTGGCAATAAATATTCTGGTAACCTTAATCGTTTATTTTCAATTTATAAGTCCTCAGACTGCATTTATTAATATTGGAGTTGGAGGAGAAGGAAGTGCAGGTTTTTCTGGTTCGATGGGATATTTTCGTCCATCAGGAACATTTTCTTTTACAACGGGATTATCGGCTTATTACATTTTAGTTTCTGTTTTTGTCTTTTATTTTTGGATGTCTAAAGAAGCTTGTTCTAAGATTCTGCTTATTTCCAGCACCATCGCCTTGCTGATTGCTTTGCCTCTTACAGTAAGCAGAACTTCGGTTGGAGGCGTAATCTTAGTAGGCTTATTTACTTTTTTAGGTTCCTCTACAAGTGTTAAATCGATAATTAGACTGGCATTTACTGTTGTAGTAATCTTTGTTTTATTTACAGTTTTACAAAAAACGACAACAATTTTTAGTTTAGGAACAGAAGTTTTTATGAGCCGTGTCGAAACCGCAAATACTCAGGGAGGCGGTATGAAAGATTCTTTTTTTACCAGAGCGATATCAGGATTTACCGAGCCCATAGTTTCATTATTAAAAGCACCTTTATTTGTGGGCAATCTCGGAATGGGAACCAATGCTGGTGCACAAATGTTAGTAGGAAAAAGAGATTTCTTAGTTTCTGAAGGAGAATTGAATCGAGTCGGAGGAGAACAAGGACTGATTCTGGGCGGCGGTCTTATTGTTTTAAGATTGGTTTTAGCAATCAGTCTGTTTTTAAAATCAATTAAATTACCCAGTGCATACAAATTACTGCCAGTAACATTTTGCGGAACTGCTTTATTTATGATTACTCAAGGCCAATGGGCACAGCCAAGTATGCTGGGCTGCGCGGTAGTTGCTACAGGTTTATTAGTAGCAAGTATAAATATCAAACCGAAAACCGAATAAATGAAAATTGTTCTTTTTGCACATCCTTCTTTTTTAGATCACCAAAGCATGCCCCGTTATGCTAATATGCTGTTCAACGGAATGACAGAAAGAGACCATGAAGTAGAAATTTGGAGTCCGAAAGCTCGATTTTACAAACTTCCAAGTTCTAAGTCTTTAAAAAAGTGGTTAGGGTATGTAGACCAATACATTATTTTTCCGCTAGAAGTAAGGTTTAAACTGCTGGGAGCTTCAAAAGATACTCTTTTTGTATTTACAGATCAGGCTTTAGGACCTTGGGTTCCTTTGGTAAAAAATAAAAAACATGTAGTGCACTGTCATGATTTTTTAGCCTTGAAATCGGCTTTAGGGAATATTCCTGAAAATCCAACATCATTTTCAGGTAAGAAATATCAAAATTACATTCGAAATGGCTTTTCAAAAGGGAAAAATTTTATTTCAATTTCAAAAAAAACACAAGAAGATCTGCACGAGCTGCATCAAGGCAAAATTGTGAACTCTGCAGTATGTTACAATGGATTAAATCGTCCGTTTCATCCATTATCTCCAATTGAATCCCGCAATTTATTGAAAGCTAAATTAAATATAGAATTGACAGATGGATATATTATGCATATTGGTGGAAATCAATATTATAAAAACAGAAAAGGCGTAATAGAAATATATGATTTCTGGCGCGGAATAAGTAAAAAAAAGATTCCGCTGCTTTTAATAGGCTCAGAACCTTCAGAGGAATTGTCTGATTTACATCAAAAATCACCTTATAAAGAAGATATTCATTTTGTTAGTAATTTATCTGATGAATATATTAACAATGCATATTCTGGGGCTGTTTGTCTTTTGTTTCCTTCTCTTGACGAAGGTTTTGGATGGCCTATAATCGAAGCAATGGCTTCGGGGTGTCCAGTCATAACCACTAACAGATCTCCTATGAACGAAGTGGGCGGACCAGCAGCTTTTTACATTGACAAAAGACCTAATGATGAATTGCATTTAAAAAAATGGAAAGAAGATTCGGCAAAAATTTTAGAAAGATTGATTACTCGGGATACACTTCAAATGAAGGAATTGATGGAGAAATCATTAAAACAATCTCAAAAATTTACCACCGAACATTCTTTAAATGCTATTGAAGTTGTTTATAAAGAAATTAATCAAATTGTATGAAAGTAATTCACTATATAGCCAGTATCGATAAAAGCGGCGGCGGCACTACAGAATATATGCGTTTGTTAAGCAAAGCATTAAAAAACGATACTTCGTTTAGCATCGCTACAGGAATGTCCAAAGATCCTATTTCTATCGAGGGAGTTTCAATTAAATTTTTCAATAACAGTTTATTACGCTGGTTTTCTTTGGCAAATGAGTACCGCATTTTTCTTGAAAACGAAAAACCAGATATTGTACACATCAACGGAATTTGGAGCCCTCAAAACTGGATCTTTCAAAAAACAGCTCAAAAATTGGGAATCAAAGTAATCGTTTCTCCTCACGGAATGCTGGAGCCTTGGATTCTGGCTCATAATCCGCTGAAAAAAAGAATAGCACTTTTTTTATATCAAAAACACGCCATAAATAAATCGGTTTGCCTTCACGCAACCGCTGATATGGAAGCTGAAAATATTAAAGCATTAGGGTTTAAAAATCCAATTCATATTATTCCAAACGGTATTTATTTAAGAGATGTCAAAAAAATCAAGGAAAAATATGGAACCAAAAAGATGATATTCATGTCAAGAATTCATCCTAAAAAAGGTGTAGAATTACTGATAGATGCTTGGAGAACAAGTAATACAGAAGACTGGACGCTAGAAATTGCAGGTACTGGTGAAGAAGAATACGTAACAAACTTAATTAAGAGCGTCGAGGATTTAAAAAATGTCCGTTTTGTAGGGGCAAAATACGGAGAAGACAAATGGGATTTTTTACGATCTGCAGATGTAATGGTTCTTCCAACTCACAGCGAAAATTTCGGAATTGTTGTCGCCGAAGCACTGGCAGTAGCCGTTCCGGTAATAACAACGCACGGTACGCCGTGGGAAGATTTGGAAATACACAAATGCGGGTGGTGGATTGATTTATCGGTTACAAATTTAGAAAAGACTTTGCTTAAAGTTTTTAATTCTTCAAACATGCTCTTAGAAATGATGGGAAAACATGGCAGAGAATTAATAATAGATAAATACGACATAAAAACAGTAGGAAAGAAAATGGTTGAATTATATAAAACTATGTAAGGCAATGAAAATAACAATAGTTCAAGGCGCTTTTTTCCCCGTTCCGCCATTATTGGGCGGTGCTGTAGAAAAAATGTGGTACGGTTTGGCAAAAGAATTTGTTAATCAAGGTCATGAGGTAAATTACATATCAAAATCGTACGAAGGATTTTTAAATGTTGAAAGCGAAGGCGGAATCAATCACGTTAGGGTTAAAGGTTACAAAGTTCCCTCTTCTGGTATTGTTCTTAAAATTTTAGATCTCTTTTACACTTTAAAAGCCGTCCGAAAAATAGCCAATAATACAGACGTTATTATTTCTAATACTTTTTGGCTTCCCATTATTTTAACATCCAATCAAAAGAAAAAATGTATGATTGATGTATCTAGAATGCCTAAGGGGCAGATGAGATTTTACACCAAAAATTCCAGATTACGCGCAAATTCAACCCCAGTTGCAAAAGCAATAAAAGACGAAATCAAAAAAGAGTATTTTGATAAAGTGGTAATGATACCTAATACACTGCCTTTTAGAAATACAAAAGCTGTTGATTTTTCAAAAAAGGAAAAAATAATACTATACACAGGGCGAATTCATCCTGAAAAAGGTTTAGATATTTTAATTAAATCTTTTGCCTCTTTAGACACTAACGACTGGAGGCTGCTTATTGTAGGACCTTATTCTACAGAAACCGGAGGAGGCGGAGAAGCTTATTTAGAAGAACTAAAACAGCTGGCAAAAGACAGCAATGTGAGATTTCTGGAACCTATTTTTGATATGGACAAATTAAACGAAATGTACTCCAAAGCTTCCGTATTTGTCTATCCTTCAGTAGCAGAAAAAGGCGAAACATTTGGAGTCTCCCCATTAGAAGCCATGAGCTGGGGCTGTGCAACAATAGTTTCCAATTTAGATTGTTTCAAAGACTTTTTAATTCATAATAAAAACGGTTTATGCTTCGATCATCGTGTTGAGAAAAGAGTTGAAATTTTGAATCAATACCTTAAAGATTTAATCAATAACCCGTCACAGCTAAATGATTTAGCAAGAGCAGGCTTAAAGGTAAACGAGACTCATTCTAACGAAAAATTAGCGGTTGAGTTCTTAAACGAATTTGAGTCTATGAAAATCAAATAATAACAATAATGGAACAAGAATACTCACAAAATTCGCCTTACGATTCACCATGGTCGGTAACGCAGCGAATTAAAATGATAGTTTGGGAATATGTTTGGTTATTATTTTGTGTCTGGACTCCAAAACCGGCGAATGCCTGGAGATTATTTTGGCTCAAATTATTTGGCTGCAAAATCTACGGAAAACCATTTGTGCACCAAAGAGCGAGAATTCAAATTCCGTGGAATCTAATTCTTCACGATCATGCTTGTCTGGGAGATCGCGCCAACGCCTACACGCTTGGCATTGTAGAAATATTTGAGCACGCCACAGTAGGGCAGGAAGTGTATTTGTGTACTGGAACCCACGCCTTTGATAATCCGTCAATGAATTTGATTACCAAAAAAATAACAATTCATAAAGGAGTTTTTATAGGAGCACGAGCACTTATAATGCCAGGCGTAACAGTTGGCGAAAATGCAATTATAGGCGCAGGAAGTTTAGTAACCAAAAATGTCGAGAAAAATACTATCGTAGCAGGAAATCCTGCCAAATTAATAAAATCTAGAAGCTTTGAATAAAATTCCAATTTCCGTAATCGTTTCTGTTAAGAACGAAGCTCAAAATTTACCCTCATGTCTGGGTAAATTAAAGCGATTTTCTCAAGTAATTGTAGTAGATTCAGGTAGCACCGATGATACTATAGATATAGCAAAAGCTATGGGAGCCGAAGTATTGCAATTTCAATGGAATGGTAAATTTCCAAAAAAAAGAAATTGGGCACTTCAAAATGCAAACCTTCTCAACGAATGGATTTTGTTTTTAGATGCTGACGAATTTGTAACTGACGAATTTGTGAACGAAGTAGAAACTAAAACCCAAGATCCTGCTTATAATGGTTTTACCATTCAATTTGAAAACTATTTTATGGGCAGAAAACTGAGATATGGTTATGGATTTAAAAAATCGGCACTTTTTAAAAAATCAAAAGGAGCCTACGAAAAAATCGATGAAGATTTATGGAGCCATTTGGATATGGAAGTGCATGAACATCCTATTATAGAAGGTAAAGTTGGTATTATTGATGCCAAAGTTATCCATAAAGATTTTAAAAATCTAGAGCATTATATTGACAAACACAATGCTTACTCGACTTGGGAAGCACAAAGGTATTTACAGCTTAAACAATCTAAGAACACTCTTTTATCCTTAAATCAAAAAATTAAATACGGACTCCTCAATACAGGATTACTTCCTGTTGTTTATTTTTTTGGTGCTTACTTTTTAAAATTAGGTTTTTTAGACGGAAAAGAAGGTTTTTATCTGGCACGTTTTAAGTCACATTACTTTTTTCAAATTCAGACAAAAATTGATTTAATCAAAAATAAATAGAATATATGAAAAGAATACTGATAACTGGAGGAGCTGGATTTGTAGGTTCACATTTATGTAAAAGATTATTGAATGAAGGAAACGAAGTAATTTGCTTGGACAATTATTTTACTGGAGCAAAATCTAACATTATTGAGCTATTGGATAATCCGTATTTTGAAATGGTGCGACATGATATTACAGAACCGTATTATGCTGAGGTTGATGAAATTTACAATCTTGCCTGTCCTGCATCTCCTGTACATTACCAATACAATCCCATTAAAACCATAAAAACGTCTGTAATGGGAGCAATTAATGTACTTGGATTAGCCAAACGCATTAATGCTAAAGTATTGCAGGCCAGTACAAGTGAAGTATATGGAGATCCGCTTGTGCATCCTCAAACCGAAAGTTATTGGGGACATGTCAACCCAATTGGGATTCGTTCCTGCTATGATGAAGGAAAACGTTGCGCCGAAACCTTATTTATGGATTATCACAATCAAAATAAAGTAGCGATTAAAATTATTCGAATTTTTAATACCTACGGACCCAATATGAATCCGGCAGATGGGAGAGTGGTTTCCAATTTTATTGTACAAGCACTGCAGGGAAAAGATATTACAATTTTTGGAGATGGACTGCAAACGCGCTCTTTTCAATATGTTGATGATTTAGTCGAAGGCATGATTAGAATGATGGGTTCTGCTCCTGAATTTTTAGGACCTGTAAATTTAGGAAACCCAAATGAGTTTACGATGCTGGAACTGGCTCAGGCAATTATTGACTTGACAGATTCTAAATCAAAAATAATTCATCTCGATCTTCCGCAAGACGATCCAAAACAAAGACAGCCGGATATTTCTCTGGCAAAAAATAAACTTAATAATTGGGAACCTAAAATCCAGCTTAGAGAAGGTTTGGTTTCTACAATTAACTATTTTGACAAGCTATTGTTAAATCAACAAACAGCTTCTTCTGTTTTTTACTAAAAACATAAATTATCGCTGCTAATTTCTTCCCTAAATTTCCTGATTAAGGACATACATCGCTCATTTTTAAGACCTAAACTTCATTTTTTTGGGTTTTAACGAGGATTACGGTGCTTCGTCGAGAACTTTTTTTAGTAGTATTCTTTTGTTTTAGCTTTACCTTATAATTATGAAAGATTTTCACCTTAAAATATAATTATTATGAGAATTACCATAATCACAGTTTGTTACAATCGTAAAAATACAATCGAAAAAGCGATTAAAAGTGTATTGTCTCAAAATTATCATGATGTAGAATATATAATCGTTGATGGGAACTCTACAGACGGAACCAAAGAAATTATTTCCTCTTATAGTGATAAAATAACTCAGTTTATTTCTGAACCTGATAAAGGAATGTATGATGCCATAAACAAAGGACTTAAACTGGCAACAGGAGACGTTATTGGATTAATGCATTCTGATGATGAATTTTATGATAAAAAGGCTCTAACCAGAATTGCAGCTCGTTTTGAATATGAACCAAACATCGACGGCGTTTACGGCGATGGAGTTTATGTTTCGAATGATCTGCAGGAACGATTAATTAGAGACCGAATAGGAGGTGTTTTCAGTATTAAAAAACTTAAAGAAGGCTGGCTGCCATTGCATCCTACTGTTTATCTAAAGAAAAGTATAATCGATAAACACGGTTTGTACAATCTGGATTTTAAAATTGCTTCAGATACAGAATTCTTACTTCGCTATTTGTACAAATATAAAATTAAGATGAGTTATATCGATTCTTATATCGTTAAGATGAGAATGGGAGGAATGAGCACTAGTTTTAAACGCGCTTTTGAAGTTTTACAAGAAGATTATAAGATTTATAAATTTCATGGTTTAGCAGCAATTGGAACTGTTTTTTTGAAGAAAACAATCGCTTTAAGGCAGTACATCGTTCATTAACAATGATCCATTTGTTTAAAGAAGTGTAAGTCATCAGCAGAATTTTGATTCACGAAATTTAGATTAAGAATACTAATATATAATATGATTAACATGAAAAAGATTTCCTTTTCAATAATTTTATTGCTTTTAATGATGCTTCAGTCTTGTACGACCAAGAAACAAATGTTGTATTTGCAAGATTTAGATAAATATGCAAACACGACGATTAATTATACATCTCCTAAAATTCAGCCAAATGATATTTTAAAAATTGATGTTGGTGATCTAAATCCTTTAGTTGCTGCGCCCTTTAATATTAATAACGGAACCAATAATTCGCAGACTTCTGTAGAAATGATGAGGTTATCAGGATATTTGGTTAATCCGCAAGGAACGATTATGATGCCGATTTTAAATGAAGTTAAGGTTGGCGGATTAACTCCAGCCAATGTCGAAGTCAAAATAAAAGAACGTCTCATCAGTGAGAATTATTTAGTAAATCCAACCGTTCAGGTAAGAGTCCTCAATAATAAATTTACCATTTTGGGAGAAGTAAATTCTCCAGGTGTTATAGCTTTTAGCGAAGAATCTATAAGCTTACTTGACGCAATCGGACTGGCAAAAGACTTGACTTATTCGGCAATTCGTACAGATATACAACTGATTAGAGAGTCAGAAGGAAAACGTTTGGTATATCATATTGACTTGACAACCGCTTCTTGGATGTCGAATCCAAATTTCAGAATCAGACAAAACGATGTTATTGTTGTAACGCCAAATAAACTCAAAGCAAATAGCGGCGGGGTAATCAAAGATCCATTGCAATTAATCGGAATAGTTGCTTCTCTGGCAGCGCTGATTATAGTAATTGCAAAGTAAAATTTACAAGTAAAAAATAGAGTAATAGAATTGCTAATTAATTAAATGGTTATGGATTTTAAAAAAGAATTTTTAAAGTATTTTCAGTATTGGCCTTGGTTTTTACTTAGCTTAATTGTATTTGTAGGTGCTGCTTATATTTTCATAAAAATAACGCCGCCAACATACGAAACTTCGGCTACGATCTTTATTGATAAAAAACAAGAAGACAAAACCAAAATAATTACCATCAGTACAGACAAAAAAAGTAGTGAGGATAATTTAGAAGACGAAATTAGACTGATGACTTCCAATGAGTTTTTGTTGGGTGTAGTAAAGAATTTGAATTTAAATTTCAGCTATTTTGAAAAAGCATACACTGTACAAAATAATTATATAAATGAAGTTCCTTTTGTTTTGATTCCAACAGTTTCTAGAGATTCACTGCCACAAGTTACCTATGAAATTAAAATAGACAAAGAAGGATTTACGGTAACAGATCCAGCTGCAGAAAAAAGTTTCAGAATTAAAGGATATCAAAGCAATGAACCAGTGTATGGACTGCCATTTAAAATTCAATTATCTGCAAAAGCAAAAAAGAATCCAGCCTATTATTTTGAGAATGATTATAAGGTAAAAATTGAACCTACAGATATAGCTTTAAAAAATCTGAAAGAAGCGCTTATTGTTTTATCTGACGAAAAAGCACAAGGAGTAATAGAATTACAACACACAGGTTCAAGTCCAGATCGTTCCAGAAAAATATTAAACGAGATGATCACGTTGCTGGATAAAAATATTGTCATCAACAAGCAAAAAGTATTTAGTAATACGGTTTCTTATTTAAATCAGAGGATAAAAAATTTCACCAAAGAAAAAGATTCTATAGAAAGTGTAAAAGAAAAATACCTGCAAAATAATGATATCGGGGTAATGGACAATTACATCGTTGAAAAAACAGCCGATAGAAGCCAGACAAAAGAGAGTTCTATGCTCAACGAACGTCAAATAACACTTACCAATTTTGCGATTAACGATATTAAACAATCTGGCGTTGCACAAACTTTGGGTACAGGTTATAATTTAGATTCTCCAGCTGTTAATCAGATGCTTGTAAATTACAATGCAAAACTAATGGACAGCCAGCTGATCTTAGAAAGAGCACAAAAAAATAATCCTGCGTATATTAGTTTAATGACCCAGTTAAAGGTTCAAAAACAAGAAATATTAAATACGCTGGAAGGGTATTTAAACTTTCTAATTCAAAATAGCAGAGCAAATAAATCAGAACAAAGTATTGCCGAAGCAAAAGTAAAAAGCATTCCTACAAAAGATAAAGTATTGGGTAATATCAATAGCAATCTTAATATGAAAGAAGAAACTTATGTGGCATTATTGCAAAAGAAAGAAGAAGCAGTTTTAAACGGCGCAATTTTAGAATCAAACCTAAAAACTTTAAATGCTCCTGAAACCAATTATTCGGCAATTTTTCCGCAGCCAAAAGCATTTATGTTAGGAGCTTTTATGTTTGGTTTACTTATTCCTTTCGGGTTCACATATCTTAGATTATTCTTAGATACCAAAATTCACAACGAAGAGGATATTCAAAAGGTAATTGCCGACATTCCAATTTTGGGACATATTCCTAAAATAAATACGAGCGAAAAACTGGACAACACTGCGACTTCTCGTTCGCTGATTGCAGAAGCATCACGAGCCTTAATGTCAAATATATCCTATCTGCTGCCCAGAAATAAGGAAAGTAAAGGAAATGTAATACTGTTTACGTCATCTATTCAGGGAGAAGGAAAATCGTTCTGTGCTTTTCATAATGCCATAACAATTAGTAATATCAATAAAAAAGTACTGCTTATTGGAGTCGATTTAAGAAATCCTCAATTACACGATTACTTTAGTATTAATAGAAACGTATTAGGACTCTCTAATTTCTTAGCTAATAAAGCAGACGACTGGAAAGAATTTTTGCAGAAAGACAATAATTTTTCTACCAACTTAGACGTCTTGTTTGCAGGAGAAACACCGCCAAACCCTTCTCAATTAATAACCAATTCTAATTTTGATTCCTTGATTGAAGAAGCTAGAAAAATTTATGACTACATCATTCTAGATACGGCTCCTGTGCAAATAGTTTCTGATACACTGAATTTTAGTCATTTGGCAGACGTAACAGTCTTTGTAGTAAAATACGATTATACAGATAAAAGCAATTTAGTTCAGGTAAGTAATTTTATTAAAAAAGAACAATTAAAAAATGTCGGAATTGTTATAAACGGCGTAAACATGAAAACGGCATACGGATACGGTTATGGCGTAAGCTACGGCTACCAGTATCAAGAAGCAAAAGTAAAGAAACCTTGGTATAAAAGAAGTCTTGCTGTAAAAGGCGCTTAAGCAATACAAAGCCATTTACTAAAATTAAATAATATAAAATGTTTCATAAAATAGTTCTATTGCTATTGCTCTTTGTTATTGGTGCCGTTTTTTATTTTTCGTGGCTGTCTGATCCTGGTTTTGGGGGAGAAACCTATCTGCCAAGATGGCTTTTGAACTGGAGTAACCATTATTATAATTTGCGTACTGCTGTTCCTTTTTTAGCTGTAGGTTTCTTGTTGGAAATCTATACGGAACAGAGTGAAAATAACAGCAAAAATTTGAATTTCATACAAAATATTGGGATCGCAACAATAATAGTATGTATAGCTGAGGGAGGACAGTTTTTGATCCAGAGAAGAAGCCCCGATTTGATGGATATTTTTTATGGAATCGTTGGAAGTTTAATAGGAGCATTGTGTTACAATTTATTGAAAAAGATAAGAAATGCGAAACAGACATAAATTTACTTTCATAATGTGCTGCGCCATTGTAGATATGATTGCGATGGTTTTAGGGACTATGATATTTTTGAATTTTGCAACTGAAGAAAATATTGGTTGGAATGGATTATTTCTAAATAAAATGATTCCGATTACAATTTTAAGCTGGTTGTTTTCAGTTACTTATTTTCAATTGTATCGAGTAGACGTTCTTTTTAGTTTAGATGAATTTTTTAGAAACAGCTGGCGTGCTTTCTTTACACAAAGAATATTATGGCACAGTTATATTTTCATTTTTCAGGATGACGTTTTGTACTTCTTTGGAAGCAAGGCAAATTTAATACAGTTGAGTTTTTTACTGTCTTACTTTTTGTTTTCCAGAATTTTGTTTACAGTAGTTATTGGAAAAATAAAAGGCTGGGTTTTTAAGCAATATACAGTTGCAATATGGGGCTTTAATAAAACAAGTATCGAATTGGCTTCTCATTTAGAAAACAATTCATTCTTCATAAATTTTGTGGGTATTCTTAACGAAAATTCGTCTGTAGAATACACAAGTAATGAAGATTTTTCCTTGGCACTTTGCGACGCCATTCATAATGCATCTGAAAATAATATAAATGAATTGTACATAGTTACTAAACCTGATTTTATTTCAGATTTGAATTATTTCTTTGAGCTTGGTGACAAGCATTGTATGCGTTTGAAATTTGTACCCGATTTTTCATCAATTTCAAAAAAACACTTTAACTCAACTCATTTAAATAATTTTCATGTTATCAAGCCCCGTTTTGAGCCTTTACAAAATGCTTATAATAGATTAGCAAAAAGAATATTTGATCTAGCTTTCAGTATTTTGGTTATTGTTTTCATCTTGTCCTGGCTGTATCCTTTGTTAGCTTTTTTAATTAAAAAACAAAGTAAAGGACCAGTTTTATTCAAACAAATGCGAACGGGTAAAAAGAACCAGCATTTTTGGTGTTATAAATTCCGAAGCATGTATGTCAATATGGGAGACGAAACCCAGCAGGCACAAAAAGGAGACAGCAGAGTAACGCCAATAGGAAAATTTATCCGCCGTACCAGTTTAGACGAAATGCCGCAGTTCTTTAATGTTTTGATAGGAAATATGAGTGTCGTAGGGCCTCGCCCTCATATGATTAAGCACACATCTGACTATAATGACCATATCAATAATTTTATGGTACGTCATTTTGTTAAACCAGGAATTACAGGTCTGGCCCAAGTTTCGGGTCTTAGAGGCGAAACTAAAAAAGTATCAGACATGAAACGCCGTGTGACAACAGATATTGAATATGTACAGCGCTGGAGCCTGATTAAGGATATTAAAATTTGCTTTCTAACAGTTATTGTAACCTTAAAAGGAGATAAAAATGCTTTTTAAAAATTATAAAATAAATTAACCAAAAAAATAAACTAATAAACTTAAATAGAAGAAATTATGGACATGACTAATTACCTTATTGGTTTACTCACAGGAGTTTCTGTGACAACCTTTTTTATTGGAAAAGAGTGGTATAAATATTATACTAAATACACGATCCAACAAAAGCAATTGGATCGAGTTTTGAAATTAAACGATAAAATTAAAAAACTGAAAAATTACAGTCCGTCTGAAACTCAAAACTTAAATGTTGGAGTCTAAAATTATTTTTCTGATTTAATTTTTACGAATGCTTGTTAATTATTTAAATCTAGATACTTATTATCAAGTGTAAATAAACGATGCCAAAAACTTAAATAATTTTATGATGAAGTTAATAATGAGCTCGATAAAATGTCGAGCTCATCCCTTTTGAAATTACCTCTACGCCTGTTGCTTATTTAAGTTCCTTTTATAGTCCTGACTATTGAGGAATATTTTTCCTTATATGATTCGTGTTCTTAATTCATATAAAAACTTTTAAATCTCCCTTATCTCCAAGATGTTATATATTATGTTTTCTTTAATGGAAATACCCAATACATCTAACCTTCTTTATACAACTTTACAAAGCTCCCAAATCCTATTTGAGGCTTAATAGCATTGCGATTGAGCCATTTGCATACATGTTTTTGCTCGTATGTATTCTTCATTTTACAAGTCAGCTAAAAATGAACAGTACTTATTTTGTAAAAACTATATATGATTTTAATTAAAGTCCCGATATGAGAATATAAGGGATTTTCGTGTTTTATGTTGTTGAAGTATAATCTATTATAAATAAGGATAAAAATGCTAAATCTTGAGAGATGATTAAAAAAGAAAAAGTTTTAGTTCGCGATAATAAAGGTATTTTTTTAAAAATGTTCAAAAGAAAGTTCAAGAGTGAATTTGACTTTTCTGAAGATTCCTTCTTGTTGAAAAATGAAAATAAATCGGGAGGTTTTGATCATTCTGTCTTTGTAGTTTATGAATATTCTGAATTAGTAGATTTTTTCGAATTAGACGGAATAAATACAAATTCTATGGTTTGTTTATTTAGTAAACATCTCTATAACAGCTTATCTAGAATAGAAGAGATTAAAGATTTAATTTTAATAGATGCCTCAAAGTCAAAAACAGAAATTTTTGAAGATTTAAAAGTATGCTTTAAAAAGTCTTCATCGCTGCTTCCAAAATTATCTCAGAACAAATTTGTAAAATCAAAAATGGCCAAAAAACAGCTCGAAGTACTACAGAGAGCTTTATATTTTATGATGTAAGTAACTCGAAAATTTATTACGAATGCATAGCTCAGCTGGTTAGAGTCTCCCAACTTCAGTCGGGAACGGTCGGGGGTTCGAATCCTTCTGCGTTCGCAAATAGCCACTTCTTTGAGTGGCTTTTCTTTTTTTTAGAATTGACTGAAATTGAAAGCAATTTTTAGAAGATTTATTAAAAGCTTTTTCAGAATAGAAAAGTATATTTGCAGCCTGCGATTTATTCCATTCTTCGCTTCGCAGCAATTATTCTAACAGCCTGATAATGTCACAAAATAAAAAATCTATTTATACGCTTCAATTCATTCTGCTTTGCATGAGCTCGCTTTTGTTCTCGTCAAGTTTTAATATGATAATTCCAGAACTTCCAAGTTATTTAAGCAGTCTAGGAGGAGCAGAATATAAAGGATTAATTATTTCATTATTTACTTTAACAGCAGCAATTTCGAGGCCTTTTAGCGGAAAACTAACCGATAAATGGGGACGCGTTCCTGTAATGGCTGTAGGATCTGTTGTTTGCTTGATCTGCGGGTTTTTATATCCCATCTTAAGTTCAGTTTCTGGATTTTTACTTTTGCGTTTAGTTCATGGTTTTTCAACCGGATTTAAGCCTACTGCGACTTCTGCTTATGTAGCAGATATTATTCCGCAGGAGCGCTGGGGCGAAGCATTAGGTTTGCATGGTTTATGTTTTAGTATTGGCGGTGCTTTAGGACCTGCATTAGGCGGCTGGGTCGTAAATGCTTATGGAATTGATGTTATGTTTTATGGTTCGTCATTTCTTGCCTTTCTTTCAATTGTCATTGTAATGAACATGAAAGAAACTTTAGCAACAAAAGAAAAACTTCACAGATCTATGTTTTATATCGGTCGAAAAGATATTATAGATGTTGGGGCACTTCCTGCAGGAATCATCACTTTCTTTTCTTATACAGCCTATGGTTTAATTTTGACATTGATTCCAGATTGGAGCGAACATTTGGGAGCACAGAATAAAGGAATATTTTTTACAGCCTTTACAATAGCATCTGTTCTGATAAGATTTGGAGCTGGAAAAGTTTCTGACAGACACGGAAGAACGAATGTGATATTAGCAGGACTAGTGGTAACTGCAATTGCATTATTTGTAATAAGCGAAGGCACTCATATAAATATGCTATTAGCAGGCGTAGCCCTTTACGGAATGGGAACTGGAATTTTATCTCCTGCAATAAGTGCATGGACAATCGATTTAAGCAATCCAGAACACCGCGGCAAAGCAGTAGCCACAATGTATATTTCTATGGAAATAGGAATTGGGTTTGGTGCATTGTTAGGAGGAAGCTACTATAGCGATCATATAATGCGAATACCGCAGATTTTCAAAATAGACATCCTAATAATACTAACGGGACTCTTGTATCTTTTGTATTGGAAAAGCAGAAATACTAATAAAAAAATGTTGAAATAAGCAATTTTTAAATTCAGTAAAAATAACGTACATTAGTGTAAAAGCTTACAATAAAGCTCCAACTTTAAATCATAAAAATGTACTTTAAATACCTATTGACTTGTTTCATATTGTTTACAATCACATCCAACTCACAAATTGTAGAAGAGAAAAAAAATTTCCGCGCAGCAGATTCACTGTTAAAAGAACATAGCTTTTCTGTTCATAAGGATAATTATTTTTTAACCGGTATACCGTTGAGCGAACCCATTACACGAAATTCTGCAGATGTAAAATATCAAGTTAGTTTTAAACTCCGACTAAACTCAAAACCTTTATGGGGTGGATTTTTCCCTTATCTAATGTACACTCAAAAAGCATTTTGGGATATTTACGCAAGTTCAAAACCCTTTTCAGAAATTAATTTTAACCCTGGAGTTGCTATCGTTCGTCCGTTTTATTTAAAAGGCGGAAGATTAACGTATGGAACAATTTCGTTGGAACACGAATCAAACGGAAGAGATTCGATCTATTCAAGAACTTGGAATATGCTTGCCTTTTCATTAAAATCACAAGTCTCTCCAAGATGGACAGTTGGAATTAGAGGCTGGATTCCGCTAGTTGATAAAGAAGATAATCCTGGATTAACCAAATATGTCGGTTATGGTGAGGCAAGCGCAACTTATCAGATTCAGCCAGGAAGATGGAGCGCCGACGTTCTTTTTAGAAAAGGAAGCGGACTCATCAATTATGGTTCTCTGCAGACGCAGCTGAACTGGAAACCCTATAAAGACGAGAATTATTACATTACATTGCAATGGTTTGTGGGATATACAGAAAGTTTAATAGATTATCAGGAACATAAAAGCATGCTCCGTTTAGGCTTTACAATCGAACCAGAAAATATGGGAATTTTCTAAATCAAAAAAAACATCATTTTTTAGCAGCATTCCAAAAAGATCCAATTTCGAGACAAAATAAAAAAATATAGTTTTAATTTAATTCAGCTTCTATTTTTTTAAGCTGATTAAAACATCTGAAATGTATTTCTGCGCCTTCTATATATTGTTCAGGAGTCATTCCGTATAAGTTTAGGTTTGCTAAATCGTCTAGGGTAAGAGATTTATTTCTGAGCAAATCATTAGTAAAATCCATTTGGTATTCTTCTTTTGTGTTGTGTATATCCTGGTTGATCATAATTTTATTTTTAATAAGATTCGGTTAGAAATCTTTTTAAGAAGTTATAAGTTTAATTTTTTCAATTGCCTCTTTATTTTCTGCAGCTACTTCTACCAATGCAAGTAAAATGTCATTTCTTAATATTGCTTTATTTCTTACATTTCTAATCAAAGCTTTACTTGGAGGAGTTTTTCCTTTTTTAAGCAGGCAAGCGATAGTTAAGTCGACATAGGTAACTGGTAAATGCTTGTCAATAAATTCGTAAGCTTTTAGGTTGTGAGAATTATCTTCTTTAAAATTGCTGTTTTTGATTAATTTTGACATATATTTGCTATTAATAACTTAATCTTTTATAATTTATGTAAATGTAAGAAAAATATTATATTTTAAATAAGTTTTTATGTTAAAAAAAGTATTTTGAGTACATTTTATATTGAATTTAAATAATGATGTATAACGAAAAATTAAGCAAATTCTTTAAAGCTAAAGGATTAAAGCAAAAAGAGGTTGGCGAAATTTTAGGATTTAGCCCAGTAATGATTGGAAGATATTTACATGGTACTGCTAATATTGGATCTGAATTCCTTATTAGTTTAAGTAAAAACTTCCCAGATGTAGATTTGAATGATCTTTTTGCTCCAGAAAAAGAGCAAAATATGGTTAATGAAGACAGGGCGGTTTACGAAAAACATGATATTCTTAATGATTTAGAAGAAATAGAAGATCGTATCCATACCATTAGATTGCGCCTGGCAGAAAAAAAGTTTGAGGAATAGTTTTAAAAAATAATTTTCCGAAAATATCTAACAAAATAACCTGAAAAAAAATTATTGAAACCACTCTAATAGAGTGGTTTTTTTTATTTTACGAAGTTTATAGTTAAATAAATGTGTTATAGTAGATTAAGTTTTTTTTTATTAAATTTGATAGACAATTTCTAGCCAGAATACACATGGAAAAATTAAAACGACCGGTTTATGTCAAACCCGGAACTGATGATTTTTTTAAAAAGATGCGTTTAGAAGTGAATGAAACCGTCTTAAAGAATTCATCTTTATACGTATTAAATGTTGTAAAATCTCTAGGACTTCTAGTTGTTTTCTTTCTATTTTACAGCTGTATTTTACTTTTTGGTAACCAGACCTATTTGCTTTTTCTATTTTATATTTTGTCTGGAATTACTATGATTGTTTTATTTATAAATGCTTTTCATGATGCAGCGCATGGAGCATTGTTTAGAAAACCGAAACATAACGAATGGTTTTTATATGTTTTAGAACTCTTCGGCAGTAATCACTGGCTCTGGATGCGCCGTCATATCAGCCTGCATCATGCATATCCAAATGTCCCAGATTGGGATGTAGATATCAAACAAAGCGATATAATTAGAATATTTCCCAACAGTCCATTACTTAAATATCATAAATATCAGCATATTTATATGTGGTTTATATATCCGCTTTATAGTCTCAACTGGATATACATTAGAGATTTTAAAGATTTTTTTGGCACCAAAGATAATTACGTAAAAAAAGTAGTCGAAAAGATTCCGAGACCAGAAATCTATCGCTTATTTGCGGCCAAGATTATTAATATTGCTTATTTGCTTTTCCTGCCAATGATACTTTTAAATCAGCCCTGGTATATTGTTCTTTTTGCCTGGCTGTCTATGCACATGTGCGGCAGTGCGCTTGGGGTAGTAGCCTTGGTTTCGACTCATGTCGATGAAGATGCTCATTTTCCGAATACAGATGAAGAAGGCAATCTTTCTGATACTTGGGCAGTTCACCAAATGATTGTTACCAAAGATTTTAGCACCAATAGTAAACTAGCCAATTTTTTATACGGCGGATTTACACATCACGTAGCGCATCATCTTTTTCCAGGTGTTGGGCATACTTATTATCCGTACATCACCCCAATAATAAGACGTTACGCAGAAGAATACAACCTGCCTTATACTTCGTATCCTTTTTATCACGCGGTGCGTTCCCATTTCAGAATGCTCAAAAATAAAGGAGTAAAAGAAAATATTTTAATGACGGGGGAGATTTGATTAAAAGTTAAAAGTTAAAAGTTAAAAGTTAAAAGTTAAAAGTTAAAAGTTAAAATAGGCATTAAACACCAACCATTAACAATTAACAATTAATAATTAATAATTAACCATTAACCATTAACCATTAACCATTAACCATTAACAATTAACAATTTACCATCAACCATCAACCATCAACCATCAACCATCAACAATTACCCCTCAACTTCTACATTTTCTTTTTTAACGTTCAAATCTTTCAAAAAGTTATCTTTAATTTCGATTTCAAAATCATCTTCTTTAAAAATAGTTAGCTTAGATTTTTCAAACTTGTAAACATTTATCTTGTTATTTTTTACGTCGATAAAAAGATCATACGAATAGGTACTGCAGTCGTGTTGTTTACAGCCCCAGGCATGCAGGATATTTTCCTGTTTTTCAAAAGGCGTTTCCGTATTCCAATATTTTACCATTTGCTCATAATCAGCTCCTAGTAATTTTTTCAGTCTTGGAGCCAGACTGCTTTTAGTTAAAAACTGAGTTCCAATAACGCTTTTATCAACCAAATCATTTAAAGTATCGGATGGATTAATTACAGCCGAATCTGATTGTAAGGCATGTGTTATAATAGATGTCGAATCTGTTGTAGGAAGACTTTTAACCGTTTCTTTTTTACATGAAATCAATATAAAACTATTTAATATAACTAGAGAAAAGTATTTGGCTTTGCAATTCATAATAATTGATTTTAGAATTAATAATTTAAATTATAAAGTCATAATAATCTAATATTCATAAAGATATTAAAATAAAGTCTGTTTTGAAAGAGATTTAAAACCATGTAAATTATAAAACATATTATTTTAGTGTAAAGATCAAATTATAAAGGAAGCAGTTTTAAGTTTTTTTGATTAACTTCAATTTTTTAAAATTATAAAGCAATGAATTGTTTTTCAAAACTTTTATGCGTTTTCCTTTTTGGTACCGCATCTTTACAAGCACAAAACGAAGCCTACACAGATATTTCTGAATCACAAATCTCAGATACAACATTTGTCAATCTAAGAGATTACAGCAATGATTTTATCTACGACATGAAATACGCAACCGAAGATAATTTTCTAAAAGCAAAAGTATATGATTGTGCCGAATGTATGCTGCGTTTAAAAACGGTCAAAGCTTTAATTGCGGCCAATACTGATTTTCTAAAAAAAGGCTATAGAATCAAATTATTTGATTGTTACAGACCTTTGGATATCCAAAAGAAAATGTGGGAGATTGTGTCGAATCCAGAATACGTTGCAGATCCAAAAAAAGGCTCCATCCATAATAGAGGAGGAGCCGTAGATATTTCTTTGGTAGATATAAATGGACAAGAAGTCGATATGGGAACTTCTTTTGACTTTTTCGGAATTCAAGCGAGCCACAATTTCAAACAGCTTTCAAAAGAAATCCTTTCAAAAAGAGCTTATCTGAAAAAAGTTATGATTAAAAACGGCTTTAATTCTTTTGATTCAGAATGGTGGCATTATAATTTAAAAACGGGTTTAAAAGATAAAGTTGCCAATCAAAAATGGAAATGTGATTAATTATTCGACACATCGAATGTTGTCCATAAAATAAGTATTTGGATGGAAAACTTTACCATTCATTTCAGATGTTAATTCAGACTTTACAATGTAATCTTCAATGTTGGTTAAGTATTTAACTCGCATTAAGGTTACAGGAGATTTTTTCAGCTCTTCGTAATTGTCTTTCATAAAAAGAAAAATACCAGTATTAACACGATTGTCAAAACCTTTTTCGTCACGGATAAGAGTTCCGCAATTTTCTTGGTTAATGTGCATTAGCGAAACAATTTTTCCGTTTTGCAGCTGTAAAAATATTTTAGAATTTTTGTCAAAACAATTCGCTTTGATAAATTCTTTACTCTTTTGAATTAACTGCACATTTAGAGTTGGTAGTCCGTCAGTTTGAGCAAGCGAAAAAAAGATGTAATTAGAAGTTCCTCCAAAATTTTTCTCGTTTACTAAATATTCGTTAGTGATTTTATAAGAACCAATAGAATCGGTAACGTTGGTACTATATTCACATGGTTTTTGGGCAAAAGCGGTAAGGGTTAATAGAAAAATGGTTAAAGTAAATAGTTGTTTCATTGTTTAGATTATTTTGCTGCAAATTAAAACTATTTTGTTATCTTTTACATCGGTTGTAAAAAAACAATACAAATTCCCGCCATTTTTTATTTTCCATTTTTTTCTAATATTTTCCACCGTTTCTGGAAAATTACGCGTTGTGATATTCGCCTGCTGATTCGCAAGTTCATTTTTCATTTCGTTTTTATTGTACGGAATCACTTTTTGGATTTCAAATCTTCTTCCCGGAAAATCAATTAAGTTCTCTGAACTGTACAAATGGGAATGTTTGTGAAGTTTGTTAATTTGAAAAACAGCACTTACTTCATCAAAACCGCCAGATTTCATAATAGCCGAATTGGGTTCATAAAGATATTTCTGCGGAAAATCATAAATAGGAAAAGAAATTTCGCCTAAAACAAACTCAAAAGTTTCGGTTGTCTCTTTTAAAATATTGGCAGTCTTTAATTTTATTTCACTTGAATAATTTTTGTGAATTTCAAAAAGTAATTCTTTAACCTCATTTTCCAGTGCAATGACATGAATGTTTTTTACATTTTTCAATTCAGACAATCCAGCCGAAATATCCAGCAAAGGCGCAGTTTTAATTAAAATAGAATCTGCTTTTTCAAAATAAAAATCAAGTAATTCGGGAACATTTGGCAGGCAGTCTTTCAGCATAAAAACTTTTCCTTTTGCGTCATTTCTGCGCGATGGATCTATGTAAATCCAATCGTATTTTTGATTGGATTTTTCTAATAAATGAATGGAATCGCCAGCATAAAAAATACAGTTTTTAATTTCTAAATGATTGAAATTATGTTTTACAATTTCAGATAAATCTTCATTGATTTCACAGTGCGTTACAGCTTTAAATTTCTTAGAAAAATAATAATCATCAACGCCAAAACCACCTGTAAGATCGACTAAAGTTTCACCAGAAATTAAATCAGCTTTGTAAGCAGCTGTTTTTTCTGAAGAAGTCTGTTCTACCGAAATTTTGCTTGGATAAATAATATTTGCAGCCGAAAACCAAGTAGGAAGTTTGTCTTTTGCTTTAGAACGCGCTTCGATTTGGTTTAAAATTAAAATCCAGTCTGCTTCTGGAAATGGATTTTTCTGAAGGGCTAGTTTCGTTAAGTCTGCACCAGTATTTTGAATTATAAATTCCTGAATATCTGGATGCAAAATAGAAGTGTTCAAAGCTAAATTCTTTCGGTTAATACGGAGACAATTTTATTGTTAGGAAAAAATTCTTTTAAGATTACTTTAATCATTGTAAAAACAGGAACCGCGATGATCATACCAACAATTCCAAACGTAATACCGCTGATTAAAATAATTAAGAATATTTCTAACGGGTGCGAATTTACACTTTTTGACGAAATTATTGGCTGGCTGATATTATTGTCAATAGCCTGAACGACTAAAAATCCTATTATAACATAAATTGTAGTTGGCAGAATTTCCGATTGAAAATCTTGTCCGATCATGCTGATCATGGTTAAGATTCCAGCCAAAGTAGTTCCGATAATCGGTCCCAAATATGGAATTATATTTAATATCGCACACAAAAAAGCAATTACAAACGCATTTTTATTTCCGAATATGAGTAATACAATAAGGTATAGAATAAATACCACTATTAATTGCAATAGTAAACCAATAAAATAGCGGGTCAATAGATGATTTATTTTGGTGATTGAGTTTATAATTTTGTCTTCATTTGAATCTGGAAGTATTCTTCTCGCTTGATCTTTAAAAACGGTTTGATCTTTAATAAAAAAGAAAGTAATAAAAAATACTGATACTAATCCCATTCCCATATTGGCCATGAAATTAAGTATTGAATTAAGAAATCCTGTGAAATAGCTGAAATCCAATACGGAAGTAAGTTTAGAATCTTTTATAACTTTATTTAAATCAATATGCTGGATATTAAAATATTCCTCAAGATGTCTTTCTGTTTCCATAAATTTTGTCTGAAGATGCGCTGTATCTAAAAGCGCTAAATTGTTGGCCTGAGAAATAATTAACGGAACAAACAATAATATGAAGCCTGCAATTAAAAAAACAAAAAGAATGATTGTTGTTGTAGCAGCTAAAGAATTGCTGAATTTTAATTTATTCTTTAAAAATAAAACCAACGGATTTGAAATTAAGCATAAAAGTAATGAAATGCATAAGTATACAATTACTGTTTGAATTGAATATAAAAAGTATAAAATAATGCCGACTATTAAGATTGTTGCTAAAGCTCTTAAAATTCCGTTTGAAATAGTTTTTGAGGTGATCATGTTTTCATTTTAGACTATAAATATAGGAAAAAGCATTTTAAAATTTGAGTTTAAACAAAAAAAGCGGGATGTATTACATCCCGCTTTGCCATATAATTTTTTGCTGATTATTGTGCAAATGAAGCTCTAGCACCTCCAGTTGTGAATATTGCAGCTATTCTGTTTTTTTGTCCAGTTGAGAACATATACATTGCAGCATCATCAACATAATCCATGTAGTTCATAGTCATTTCTACAGGATTTCCTGAGCAAGTACTATAGTGAGGATAAGCAGGAACGCCATAGTTTTCTGCGTTATGAGTAGGAGTATCAGCAACAAGGTCGCTTCCGCAAGTTGCATCTCCCCAGATATGACGTAAGTTCATCCAGTGTCCAACTTCGTGAGTAGCAGTTCTTCCTAAGTTAAATGGAGCATTTGCAGAACCAGATAATCCAAAATAACGAGAATCGATAACTACGCCATCAGTAGCTGAAGAACCTCCAGGGAATTGTGCATAACCTAAAATTCCACCTCCAATGTTACATGACCAAAGGTTTAATTTAGTTGTTGGAGAAGTAGGAGCAAGTCCGCCTTGAGCTGTTTTTTTCATGGCATCATTTGTACCCCAAGAAGTTTTGGTAGTAGATTTTCTAATGATCTGATCTAAAACAAATGTAATTCCGATATTAGCTTTAACTCCAGAGAATAAAGCAGGTACATTATTAAAATCAGAGTTTAATGCATTAAAATCTTTGTTTAAAACATCAATCTGCGATTGAATTTGTGCATCTGAAATATTTTGTGCAGCAGTTCTATACAGAACGTTTACTACAACTGGAATTTCGATTTTGCCATTTACTAAACGGCCTGTAAAATTGGTAAGAGAATGTTTTGCAGTAAATGCTTCAATCTCATTCATTCTAATAGCTAATGAAGGATCAGCTTTTAATTGTGCTTCTAAAACGTCTTGTGTAGCACATCCTCGGCGAGAAGCTGCTACTGCATCTGGACTGTTAGAATCAGATTGTTCATTTTGACAAGCAAAGAGCATTAATGCTGCAAATGTGGTAATAATAACTTTTTTCATAATAATTTGGGTTTTTGTTATAAAAATGTTGATTAGTTAAACATTGCAGCAATTTTATAACAAAAATAAATTACAGAAAAATTTTATAAAGAATATTTTGTGGGAATTTTTGCAGTGCCTTACAAACACTGGTTCTTACAAAAAATCAACGAAAAATATTAGTAAGATTTTACTTTATTTTTATTTTTTTTGATGCATTTCGTCGTAAAAATTTGTACGTTAAACGATTATTTCGATAAATCAAATTGTTGAAAATCAAAATAATGGTTCAAAATACAAGCAGAATTGATTAATTATTTACACGTAAGTTCGTAAAGCGCAATACTCGCAGCCTGAACCACATTCATACTGCTGTTTTTTCCAAACATATTGATATGGACAATTTGGTGTGAAAGTTTTAAAAGTTCGTCTGAGATTCCATTGATTTCGCTTCCTATCAAAAGAGCGATTTTTTTGTTTTCTGGAATAACGACTTCTTTTAAGGGTTTACTGGTTGAAGCAATTTCTAATGCAATAATTTCAAAATCATTATCGATCAGAAAAGATTGAAGGTCGGTAAAATCTTCAATCACAGAATGAGGCACATGAAGATGAGTGCTTCGAGAAGTTTTATTGATTTTACGAGGTGTCAGCGGAATATCCTTTCCAAAAAAGATAATATTTTCTACTCCAAAAGCTTCAGAAATTCTGAATAAAGAACCAATATTCTGTTGAAAGTAAATATGGTCACAAACCAAAGTGATGGGAAACGTTTTTCTTTCAAATTGATTTTCTTCGTGAGTAAGCTGCATTTTTTTAGTGAAAAAGTAATTAGTGATTAGTGAAAAGTGATTAGTGTTGAGAGGTGATGTTGTTTTTTAAAATTGATGAATTACTAATTACTAGTTACTAATTACTTAGGACTAGCCATTAATTAGTAAAAATATAATTGATGATGTTTGCACCCATTTTCAAGGCTTTATCTCTAACATTTGCTGGATCATTATGAACTTCAGCATCTTCCCAGCCATCGCCCAAATCGCATTCGTAGGTATAAAGCAAGACCAATTTATTTTCGATAAAAATACCAAACGCCTGCGGACGAGTTCCGTCATGTTCGTGAATTTTTGGTAATCCGTTTGGGAATGGAAATGGTTTTTGAAAAATAGGATGATTTGCAGGAATTTCAACTAAATTATTATTCGGAAATATTTTTTTGATCTCTTTTCTAATAAATTGATCCATTCCGTAATTATCATCAATATGCAAGAAACCGCCAGCTGTTAAGTAATTTCTAAGATTGGTAACATCAGAATCGCTGAAAACTACATTTCCGTGTCCAGTCATGTGCACAAAAGGATATGAAAATAAATCAGGATTACTTGGCTCAACAGTCGAAGGTTTGCTTTTTATACGGGTATAAATATTAGCGTTGCAAAAACTGATTAGATTAGGCAGAGATGTTGGATTGGCATACCAGTCGCCGCCTCCGCTGTATTTAAGCAAAGCAATTTCTTGTGAAAATGAAGAAACGGAAACCAATAAAAACAAAAGAAATATTTTTTTCATGTAATTTATATTATCGGTCTGTCATTGCGAGGAACGAAGCAACCTCACTCAGTAATACGACCTTTTGTACTTTGACAAAGCTTTGTAAATTTAATTTGAAAGTGCGATTGCTTTGTTCCTCGCAATGACTAATTAAACTTAATTATTAGGAACTTCATTAAAAAAAACAACACTGTGACAAGCCACAACTGCAGCTGTTTCTGTTCTCAAACGTGTATTTCCTAAAGTTACAGGCTTGTAATTATTTTCTAATGCCAATGCAATTTCTTTCTCAGAAAAGTCACCTTCTGGTCCAATTAAAATAGTTACATCTTCGTTTGGTTTTAAAACCTCTTTCAATGATTTTTTATCGGTTTCTTCACAGTGTGCAATCAGTTGTAAGCCTTTTTGCTGTTTTTTGATAAATTCCTTAAACGAAATCGCTTCATTTAATTTGGGCAGAAAAGTTTCGTTGCATTGTTTCATTGCCGAAAGAATAATTTTCTCGAAACGGTCTTTATTAATCACTTTTCGTTCAGAACGATCACAAAAAATTGGAGTAATTTCCTGAATTCCAATTTCGGTTGCTTTTTCCAGAAACCACTCAAAACGATCATTCATTTTAGTTGGCGCAACGGCTAAGTGTAAATGAAATTTAGGTTTTTCGGCATTTGTTATAGAAAGAACTTCCACGATACATTTACTGTCTGAAGCCAAGGTAATCTGGGTTTCAAACAATAATCCTGAACCATTTGTAACATGCAGAATATCTGAATCTTTTTTTCTAAGAACTTTTATAATATGGCGGCTCTCTTCTTTATCAAAAGAAAAACTTTGAGTGCTTTCGTCTATATTCGGATTAAAAAATAACTGCATGGTTTAAAATTGAATTCGTGCTTTTGAAACTACCGCAGAAGTTTCAAAACGATTTGATAAATATTTTTGATAACCTACAATTCCAATCATTGCCGCATTATCTGTTGTGTATTCGAATTTCGGAATAAAAGTTTTCCAGCCGTATTTGCTTTCAGTTTCTTTCAATGTGGTTCTAATGCCTGAATTGGCAGAAACACCGCCGCCAATAGCAATTTGCGTAATTCCTGTTTCTTTTACCGCCATTTTTATTTTATCCATCAAAATTTCGATAATCGTATGCTGAATCGAAGCACAAATATCATTTAGATTTTCTTCAATAAAATTGGGGTTGGCTTGTTTATTTTTTTGAATGAAATATAAAATCGCTGTTTTTAGTTCAGAGAAACTAAAATCTAAACCAGGAACTTTCGGTTTAGTAAAAGTAAATGCTTTCGGATTTCCTTCTTTGGCATATTTGTCAATCAATGGTCCGCCGGGATAAGGAAGTCCTAAGATTTTTGCGCTCTTGTCAAATGCTTCACCTACAGCATCATCCGTAGTTTCTCCAATAATTTCCATGTCAAAAAAACTGTTCACTTTTACAATCTGCGTATGTCCGCCGCTAATCGTTAAAGCTAAAAAAGGAAATTCTGGTTTATCATAACCTTCTTCATCAATAAAATGCGCTAAAATATGTGCATGCATATGATTTACAGCAATTAACGGAATATCTAACGCCAATGATAAGGATTTACTAAAAGAAGTTCCAACTAATAAAGATCCCATTAAGCCTGGTCCTTGTGTAAATGCGATTGCGCTTAACTGTTCTTTTTGTACATTTGCTTTACGAAGTGCAGCATCTATAACAGGAACAATATTCTGCTGATGTGCTCGCGAAGCCAATTCAGGAACGACACCGCCGTATTGATTGTGAATTAATTGATTGGCAACAACATTTGACAATACTTTGTCGTTATGTAAAACCGCGGCAGCAGTATCATCGCATGAACTTTCGATGGCAAGAATAAAAACCTCTGGATTTTGCATATAAAGGCACAAATTTTGAATTATATTTGACAAATCAAATTATTATATTTCTTTGATTTAAGAAGTGACCAAAATTAAAGAATTTTTATCAAAAACAGCCGTTCTTTGTCTGTTCAAAATAAATTTAAAAGAAAACTAAAATTAAAGAAGCTATCAAAAAAGTAAAGAAAATAATATCTAGAACCCTAATTGGGTTGATTTTACTTTTGTTAGCACTTGCTATTACATTGTCACTTCCTGTTGTTCAAACTCAGATTGCTAACTATGTGACCAATTCTTTAAACGAAGATTTCAAAGTAAATATTAGTGTAGAAAAAACGGCGATCAACATTTTTGGTGGTGTTAAATTGAAAAATGTGATGATTTTAGATCATCATAAAAAAACTTTGATTTATTCGGATATCATTACTACTGATATTGCCAGCTTCACCAGAATACTTGACGGCGATTTGATTTTTGGCGATTTGCGTTTAACGGGTTTAATTTTTAATCTGAAAACGTATAAAGGCGAAAACGAAAATAACATCAATAAGTTTATTAAGGCTTTTGAGGTTAAAAATACTCCAAAGAAAAAATCAACAAAACATTTCCTTTTAACTGCAAAAAACGCTTACATCGAAAAGGGAAGATTTTCTGTTGTAGATGAAAATAAAGCAACGCCTTTGTTTTTAGATTTCACCAAACTAAATGCTTATATAAGTGATTTTAAATTGTATGGACCAGAAGTAACTACTAGGATTCATCGATTTTCATTTATGGATCACCGTGGTTTGTATGTTTCTAATTTTGCTGGGAAATTTGCGTATAGCAAAAAACAAATTAAGGTTGAAAATTTAGCAATTACAACCAAACGATCTTCAATTTACGGTTTAGCAATTTTAAATTATAAACCAGAAGATTTTATTGATTTTACAGATAAGGTTAAGTTTAATGTTGTAATAGATTCTGCATCGATTGCAACAAATGATATTCGTAATTTTTATGATGGCTTAGGTAAAAATCAGCATTTTAAACTAAAAACAAAATTAGATGGTCCGCTAAATAATTTAACACTTTCTAAATTAAAATTAAGCGATACAAACGGATCAAAAATTAACGGAACTATAAATTTCAAAAATCTTTTGGGCAGTAAAACCCAGAAGTTTTTTATGGATGGTAAATTTGATAAACTGCTTTCTAGTTATGATAATTTAGTGGTTTTGCTTCCAGAGGTTTTAGGTAAAAAACTTCCGAAAGAACTTAAAAGAATAGGAAAATTTAATATTGTCGGAAAAGCAAAAGTTTCTACAACAGCATTAGAAACAGATTTTAAAATGGCAACCGATCTCGGAAATGGACAAGTCGATCTTCATATGAATAATATGGATTTTATTGATAAAGCTTCATATTCTGGAAATATTATCCTGACTAATTTTGATGTTGGTGCGGTTCTAGCCCGAAAAGATATCGGAAGAACAACGCTGAATCTGGATGTGGATGGAGTTGGTTTTACAGAAAAGTATTTAAATACGATTATAAAAGGAGATATTTCGAAATTAGATTATAACAAATACACGTATAATAATATAGTAGTAAATGGAAATTTTAAACTGCCGTATTATAAAGGTCAAATTGCGATAAATGACCCAAATCTGAATTTAAATTTTGATGGTTTATTAGACTTAAGTAAAAAAGAAAATCGTTATGATTTTCATATTAATGTTGAGAATTCAGATTTAAGAAAACTGAAATTTATCAACGATTCCATTTCTCGTTTCAAGGGAGATGTTGTGGTTCAGGTAACGGGAAATTCGATAGAAAACCTTCAAGGAGATATTTTTATAAAAGATGCTGAATATCAAAATCCAAAATCAAATTATGTTTTTGAAGATTTAACGATCAATTCCAATTTTGACGCAGACAGGCTAAGAACTATTACAATTAGTTCAAATGATGTTGTAGACGGAAAAATTGTTGGAAAATTCAGATTTGACCAATTGGATAAATTGGTAATGAATTCCGTTGGAAGTTTATATACCAACTATAAACCTTATAAAGTTAGAAAAGGCCAGTTTTTGCGCTTTAATTTCCGTGTATACGATAAGGTGGTAGAAATGCTTTATCCAGACATTAATATCGATTCATCTACAGTTGTTCGAGGAAAAATCGATTCAGATTTACAGGAATTTAAATTCCGTTTTAGATCACAAAAAATTACGGCCGCTAAAAATACATTTGATAACATTCGAATTAATATCGATAATAAAAATACGCTTTACAATGCGTACATTGAGTTAGATAGTATCAAAACGCCTTATTATAAGATTCGTGATTTTAATTTGATTAATGTTACATCAAAAGATACGCTCTTTGTACGTTCTGAATTTAAAGGCGGTAATGCAGGTGAAGATTACTTCAATCTCGATTTGTATCATACTATTGACAAAAATAAAAACAATATTGTCGGAATCAAGAAATCAGAGATGAAGTTTAAAGACTATATATGGTATTTAAACGAAGACTCTGAGAAGGATAATCAAATTGTCTTTGATCAGTATTTTAAAAACTTCACGATCGATAATATTATTTTATCGCATGAAAATCAGAAAATTGATTTGAATGGTGTCATTAAAGGAAGTGACTATAAAGATCTCGTCCTGAATTTTGAAGATGTTGACATTAATAAAATTACGCCTCTAAATTCCAAGTTTGTATTTAATGGAAATTTAAACGGAAACATAAATTATAAACAGAATAAGAATGTTTATCAGCCTACCGCGTCTATAAAAATAGATCATCTTGTTTTAAATAAAACAGAGCTGGGAACACTTAATTTTGATATTTCTGGAGACGAAACTTTTAGGAAGTTTACGGTCAATTCGTCTATACAAAATGGTTTTACAGAATCATTTAGAGCCGGAGGAACTTTTGCAGTTGAGAACAAAGAAACGATATTGGACATGAACTTAAAACTGGAAGGTTTTAATCTTGCAACTTTAGGAACGGTTGGAGGGGATGTCCTGTCGAATGTGAGAGGTTCTGTTTCTGGAAATGCAGCTGTTGTAGGGAATTTGAAAAAACCAGAAATAAACGGACGATTGTATGTTGAAAAGGCAGGAATGACTGTGCCCTATCTAAATGTCGATTACGAATTAAGCGATCGAACAGTAATTGATTTGACAAATGAGAAATTCTTGTTTAGAAATAATCAGCTGACGGATACTAAATATGGAACAAAAGGTTTGTTGAATGGAAGTATTGAGCATCATAATTTTGGAGATTGGAAATTAGATCTAAACATAACTTCTAAACGATTATTGGCACTTGACACAAAAGATAGTGACGATGCTGCGTATTTTGGTACGGCTTTCATAAACGGATCGGCTAGTATAAGAGGTCCAGTAGAAAGTTTATTTATTAAGGTTGATGCCAAGTCTGAGAAAGGAACTGAAGTTAAGATACCTATTAATAATGTACAAAGTGTTGGAGAGAGCAGCTGGATTCATTTTGTTACGCCAAAAGAAAAATTTAACCTGGCAAACGGAATTGTTGAGAAAACCAGAAATTACAACGGACTTGAACTTGAGTTTGATTTTGATATCACGCCAGATGCCGAAGTAGAAGTTATACTCGACCGAAATTCTGGACATGGTATGAAAGGAAAAGGATACGGGTCGCTTTTATTTAAAATTAATACGCTGGGTAAATTTAATATGTGGGGAGATTTCCAGGCATACGAAGGAACTTATAATTTTAAATACGGCGGACTTATCGATAAAAAATTTGCTGTTAAAAAGGGAGGTTCTATTATTTGGGAAGGAAACCCGATGCGTGCTCAGTTGAATTTAGAAGCAGTTTATAAAACTCAAGCCAATCCTGCTGTACTTTTAGATAATACTTCTTCATTCAACAAAAAAGTTCCTGTAGAAGTTGTAATTGGATTAAGAGGAGATTTGGCAAGTCCAGAACCTAACTTTGATATTCAGTTTCCATCTGTGAGTAATGTCTTGAAATCGGAGATACAATATAAGTTAGACGATAAAGATATTCGTCAGACACAGGCGTTATATTTATTATCTACAGGTTCGTTTATGAGTACAGACGGTTTTAGCCAAGGAGATTTCTCTGGTACTTTAACAGAAACTGCATCTAGCTTATTAGGCGGAATTATAAAATCAGATAATGATAAAGTCAACATAGACTTAAACTATATTGCTGCCGATAGAAGAATGGGGCAGGAAGTAGATGGCCAGTTTGTGGCGAATATATCTTCTCAGGTTAACGAAAGAATTACTATCAATGGTAAATTGGGAGTTCCTGTTGGAGGTGTAAATGAATCCGCCATCGTAGGAGATATTGAAATTCTTTATCGTGTTAATGAAGACGGTACAATGAATCTTCGTTTATTCAATAAAGAAAATGATATTAATTATATCGGGCAGGGAATTGGTTATACACAAGGAGTAGGTATTTCTTATGAAGTCGATTTTGATACTTTTAGTGAATTAGTCAATAAGCTGTTTAAGAATCATAAAATTGAAAAAGCTGTAAAAGGTTCGTCAGACGATCTTCAAGATTCTTATTTAAATCCTGATTACGTGAACTTCACCAGTAAAAAGGATGCGGAAAAAAATAAAAAGAAAGCGGAGAAAGAAGAAGAGAAAAAGAAAAAGGACGAAGAAAAGAAGAAAAAACAAGAACCAGTTAATAATCAAGGTTTAATTCCAGATAACGATTATTAACAGTTTGTTAAAAATATACATTTATAAACCATTATACTTATAATGGTTTTTTTTGTGCTAAATTTAGGGCCTCTATTCGAATTTTTCATGTGAGAGAGAAATTCCGATTTTTATAACACTTCATTTAGGTATTGTTAATTTTGACGATTTAATTAAAAAAATAGCGATTTATTATTTTAAATGAAATTTTTACCTATAAAAAACTTATTAACGAAAACGTTTGAATTTAACATATTTTATTAATTTATAATAATCATAACCTAATAAGTGCTGAATGTTTGCTAATTTTACACTTTAATACTTAAATAATGCCAAAAACAATAAAAAAAGTAGGTGTTCTTACCTCAGGAGGAGATTCACCTGGAATGAATGCTGCAATTAGATCAGTTGTTCGAACTTGCGCATATCATAATATAGAATGCATCGGAATTTATAGAGGGTATCAAGGAATGATTGAAGGAGACTTCAAAGAAATGGGACCTCGTAGTGTAAATAATATTGTAAACAAAGGTGGAACGATCTTAAAATCGGCTCGTTCAGTTGAGTTTAGAACCCCTGAAGGTAGAAAAAAAGCACACGAAAACCTTGTAAAAGCAGGAATTGATGCTTTGGTAGTTATTGGTGGAGATGGAAGCTTTACTGGAGGTTTGATTTTTAATTCAGAATATAATTTCCCAGTTATGGGAATTCCAGGTACAATTGATAATGATATTTATGGTACAAGTTTTACTCTAGGGTACGATACTGCTTTAAATACTGTTGTAGATTGTATTGATAAAATTAGAGATACAGCAAGTTCACATAACCGTTTATTCTTTGTAGAGGTTATGGGTAGAGATGCTGGTCACATTGCACTTAATGCGGGTATTGGAGCTGGTGCAGAAGAAATTCTTATTCCTGAAGAAGATTTAGGTCTTGATAGATTGTTAGATTCACTTCAAAAAAGTAAAGCTTCAGGGAAATCATCAAGTATAGTTGTTATTGCCGAAGGAGATAAAATTGGTAAAAACGTATTCGAATTGAAAGATTATGTTGAAGCTAATTTACCTGAGTACGATGTACGTGTTTCTGTTTTAGGACACATGCAGCGTGGTGGTTCTCCATCTTGCTTCGACCGTGTATTGGCGAGTCGTTTGGGTGTAAAAGCAGTAGAGTCTTTAATTGAAGGAAAATCAAATTATATGGTTGGACTTAAAGAAGATAAAGTGATTTTAACGCCGCTTGAGCAGGCAATTAAAGGAAAATCTGAAATCGACAGAGAATTATTAAGAGTGTCTGACATCATGTCAACATAACGTAATATAAAAGTTTAAAAAGAAGAGAAGTTTATTGTGAGGAAATTAGACTTTGAAATAGTGTAATAAAAACAAAAGCAAAAATTTAGTAAAATGTCAAAAGTAAAATTAGGAATAAACGGATTTGGACGTATCGGAAGAATCGTTTTTAGAGAGTCTTTCAATAGAGATAATGTAGAAGTAGTAGCAATCAACGATTTATTAGATGTTGATCACTTAGCTTATTTATTAAAATATGATTCAGTTCACGGTCGTTTCGACGGAACTGTAGAAGTTAAAGAAGGAAAACTTTATGTAAACGGAAGAAATATCCGTATCACTGCAGAAAGAAATCCAGCTGATTTAAAATGGAACGAAGTTGATGTAGATGTTGTTGCTGAATGTACTGGTATCTTCACAACTATCGAAACTGCAAGTGAGCACTTAAAAGGTGGTGCTAAGAAAGTTATCATTTCTGCTCCTTCTGCTGATGCTCCAATGTTTGTAATGGGAGTGAACCACGAAACTGCAAAAGCTTCTGATTTAGTTGTTTCTAATGCATCTTGTACTACAAACTGTTTAGCTCCATTAGCTAAAGTTATCCACGATAATTTCGAAATCGTTGAAGGTTTAATGACTACTGTTCACGCAACTACTTCAACTCAAATGACTGCTGACGGACCTTCTAGAAAAGACTGGAGAGGTGGACGTGCAGCTGCAATCAATATCATTCCTTCTTCAACAGGTGCTGCAAAAGCGGTTGGAAAAGTTATCCCTTCTTTAAATGGAAAATTAACTGGAATGTCTTTCCGTGTTCCTACTGCTGACGTTTCTGTAGTAGATTTAACTGTGAAAGTAGCTAAAGAAACTACTTACGAAGAAATCTTAGCTGTATTGAAAAAAGCTTCTGAAAACGAATTGAAAGGTATCTTAGGATATACTGAAGATGCTGTTGTTTCTCAAGACTTTATTTCAGATAAAAGAACTTCAATCGTTGATGCTACTGCAGGAATCGGTTTAAATTCAACTTTCTTCAAATTAGTTTCTTGGTATGACAATGAGTACGGATACTCAAGCAAATTAATTGATTTATCTGTACATATTGCAGGTTTAAAATAATAATATATATTTTTGCAAAATCCCGTTAGTCAAATAACGGGATTTTCTTATTTTGTTACCTCTATAATTAATGTAAAAAGTACACTTTTAAGTTGAGAATAGGGAAGACCTAATCCAAAAACAAAAAAAAATGAAATTAATAGTTGATAGTGGATCTACTAAAGCCGATTGGATTGCAATTGATGATAATGGAAAAGTATTATTCACGACACAAACCTTAGGATTAAATCCTGAAATTCTTGACGGTCCAGAAATTATTGAAAGATTAAACGATCGTTTTGATATTTTACAAAACAAAAAAAATGCTACTCATTTATTCTTTTACGGTGCCGGATGTGGTACTGATAGAATGAAAACAGCACTATCACAAATTTTCCAAGAGTATTTTGTTAACGCTATTGTTGATGTTCAGGAAGATACTTACGCAGCCGTTTATGCAACAACTCCAAAAGGACAAGAAGCAATCGTTTCTATTTTAGGAACAGGATCTAACTGCAGCTATTTTGATGGTAAAGTATTACATCAAAAAGTACAATCATTAGGATATATTGTTATGGATGATTGCAGCGGAAATGTTTTCGGAAAAGAATTAATTAGAAAATACTATTTTAATAAAATGCCTAAAGAACTGGCTGTTGAACTTGAAAAAGAGTACGACGTTGATCCAGATTTTATTAAAAATAAATTATATAAAGAACCAAATCCAAATGCTTACTTAGCAACCTATGCGAAGTTTTTAATTAAGCACAAAGACACTGAGTTCTGCAGAAAAATTATCTTTAAAGGAATGAAATCTTTCGTTAAGAATTACATTAAACAATTCGATAACTGTAAAGAAGTTCCAGTTCATTTTGTAGGTTCTATTGCATTTTATTTGAAAGATGAATTACAAGAAACATTCAATAAATATGAACTACAATTAGGGAATGTTTTAAGAAGACCTATTGATGGATTAATTGCGTACCATGTTGCTAATCAATAGTTCTGGTTTTATGGAAATTGCCATTATTGCTCATGATGGAAAAAAAGCTGATTTAATTGATTTTTTAATCAAAAATGAAGCTGTTTTGCATAATGAAAAGATAAGGCTGATTGGTACAGGAACTACGGGAGGAAAAGCCGAAGCTGCTGGTTTTAAAACACAGAGAATGCTTTCTGGCCCGCTGGGCGGAGATGCGCAGATTGCGGGAAGAGTAGCGGAAGGAATAACGCAGATGGTTTTCTTTTTTAAAGATCCTTTGTCAAGTCATCCACACGAAGCTGATATCAATATGTTGATTCGAGTTTGCGATGTACATAATGTGCCGCTGGCAACAAATGAAGCAACGGCACAATTATTATTAGATGCTATTGCACAGCAATTATAGAAATCTCAACATTTACATTTTTTGGCAGACAAGCCACTTGAACCGTTTCACGAGCTGGAGCGGTTTTTTCGTTAAAATAAGAACCATAAACGGTGTTTATAGCGCCAAAGTTATTCATGTCCATAATGAAAATAGTAGACTTCACTACATTTTCAAAAGTCATACCTGCTGCTTCCAAAATAGCTGCAATGTTCTGCATAACCTGATTGGTTTCGTCATTAATGTTAGCTGTAATCAATTCTCCTGATTCAGGATTGATTGCAATCTGTCCAGAAGCATAAAGCGTGTTTCCAGATAAAACGGCTTGATTATAAGGTCCGATTGGAGCCGGAGCTTTCTCGGTAAAGATGATCTTTTTCATAATAAATTATTTTGATTCGAAAGTAGTTTATCTATTAGAAACGCTTCGTTTGTTCCATTTAATATCACTAAGCATACCAGATTTAATTCCGATGAAGAAATTCCAGTTAGAGTTTGTTCCAAGAGGCTGCCAGTTAAATGCCATTCTCCAGCTTAATAAATCTCTTTCAAAACGGAATTGCGTAAAAGTAACCCCTTTTTGTACGAAATCGTAACCAGTATAAACCCCGCCTTTCCATTTTGGCGTAATATCTGTGTTAATCGAAATCATGATAGAGTTTCCTGAAATTTCATTTTGCCTGTTGGTATTTGAATACGTTAATGAGTAGGCTAAAGTCATATCCCATGGAATTTTCGAATTAAAGAATTCGGTAATTACATCCTCTTTTTCCGGTTCATTAGCAAATTGACTATTTCTGCTGTCATTTAAGTCAGTATTCGTACCAAATAAGTCATCGCTTCGCCCTCCATTCCGCTGGCTCTGAGTATTTTTTTCTTTGCCGGTTCCTTTGTTTGAAAAGGAATAATTAACCGTTAAATTGGCACTTGTAAGTCTGAATAAACTTCCTCCATTGTCAATATTGAACTTGTCGATTTTTTGGTTACCGCTATCTAGTGCGTAGGGATCTAGTGTTGCACCAAAATTCATGTTCATTTTATTGTCAAAAAACTGTGTTCCACCGCTTACTAAAACAGGCTGCCAGCCGAAAGTAGTTTTTCCGTCAGCATCAAAATTATAACTTGTGCTAAAGTTTAAATTGTTTAGCAGCATTATTTTTTTAGGTTCTGTTTTTGTGCTGTCTCGGTCTCTTACTTTGGCTTCAAAAGTATTACTCAAAGCAAAACCAACTATGTTTGAATTGTCTTTTCCAGGCTGTCCAAAAAGACCGTTTTCAAATCTTGTATATTCAGAAGTAATTCTTCCGGTAGCATCAACCGCATATGTGTCGTAATAACGTTCAAAACTTGGTGTGTAAGCATAAGTAATGCTCGGACGCATTACGTGTCGAATCGATTGAATTCTTTTGTCATCGCCAAAATTGAAAGTTCCGTAAATAGTAGTTCCTAAATTGGTACTGAAATTATAAGTTCTAAAAGAGTCAAAACCATTTACAGTTGTATTAACTGCCTTTCCTTCAGCTGAATCGTAATTTTTGGATACGGTTTTATTAACCCACGTTTCTTGATAAGTCGTTGAAGCTCCCGCACTAAAATATTTAAAAATTTTAAAGTTGGTACTAAGCGGAATGGTATGCTGCATTCCTAACTGAGCATCGTTAAACATCTGCGGCTTAAAAAACAAAGAATCTTTTGTTTTAAAATAGTTTTTACCGCTTACGCTATATTGTAAGTTAATGTTTTTAATTAAGCCCTTTTTAACGCCGTCTTTTCCAACAAAAGGGTATACACGGTCAATACTTCCCTGTAATGACGGAAGAGTCATGATAATGTCTTCTGTTTGCGTATTTTGCTGATGCGTTGCAGACAACGAAATACGAGAACCAGGAATAGTGTTAAAAGTTTTATTGTAAGATATCGACGAACTTAATGTGTTGTTCAAATTCGATCCAATATTCGCCTGGTTGATAGATTGTTTAAAGTACTTACTGCTACCCATGTTGACCGATGCAGAAAAGGTTGAATTAGGATTCGATTTCGTATCTTTAGAATGAGACCACTGAATATTATAAATGCCTTGTTTGCTGTAGTCAGGATAGCCGCGTTCGCTGCTAATTAAATTCTCAAAACGAACATTTATATTTCCTCGATACTTATATCTTTTGGCATACGATGATTCAAATCGCATGGCATAACTTCCGTTGGTGTAATAATCTCCAAGTACCGTAAGGTCATAATTGTCGCTAAGAGCAAAATAATAACCCATATTTTGCAAAGAGAAACCTCTTGTGTTAGAGTCATTGTAACTTGGAATGATAATACCAGAAACACTTTTTTCTTGACTCATCGGGAAATAAGCAAAAGGCAGTGCAAGTGGAGTAGGAACATCAGCAATTACCATGTTGGTCAAACCAGTAATTACTTTTTTTCCTGGAATAAATTTTACTTTATTGGTCTGGAAATAATACTCTGGATTGTCAACATCTGTAGAAGTTGTAAAACGGGCGCCTTTTAAGAAGTAAACAGAATCATTTTCTTTCTTAGTAACAGCAGCTTTAATTTTAAATTCGCCTTGTTCAGTTCTCGAATTGTAAATTAAAGCTTTTTTGGTTTTGAAGTTAAAACGAATAGAATCTGGCTGTACTTCGCTTCCCCCTTGTTTGAAATTTGGATATTGAGTCAAAACACCAGCAGAGTCTTTAATTCTTCCAGCGTAAACTTCATCTTTTTCATAATTAAGAACAATTATACCAGATTTTAATTCAACATCTTTATAGTATAATTCAGCTTCATTATACAAAGTAATAAGCTTTTTCTTTTGATCTATCTTAGCGTAATCTTTTGCTTTGTATCTTACTTTTCCATCCAAAAAAGTCTTTTTGGGTTTAACAGTATCAAGCTTTATAGTATCTGTAATTGCAGGAGCTTCTTTATCTGTTTGTTTTACAGCAGGTAAAGGCTTTTTTTTATTTTTTATTTCTTGCGAATATAAATTACCACAACCTATAGTTAGGAAAAATGATATTAAAACGATATTAAATAAGTTTGTATGCAAAGGTTTAAATGCTATTTTTGTAAAATTATGGCTTGTTTTTTGACATGTCAAACTTACATATAATTTTTTGGCAAAAATAATCAATTCTAAAAATTATAACAGCTGCGTTTTATTAAAATTAACTTTTAGATTTATGAATAGAATTAACAAATTTAAGGTAATATTTACTTTATTTCTAACAATACTGTCTTTTTATGCTCATAGTCAGTCAAATGTGTTTAAGGTGACTTTGGATGCCGGACATGGAGATCATGACTTTGGAGCAGTTTATAGTGGGAGAATTGAAAAAAATATTGCTTTAGCTATTGTGTTAAAAGTGGGCAAGATTTTAGAACTTAATCCTAATGTAAATGTAATTTATACTCGTAAAACAGATGTTTTTATAGATTTGGTCGAAAGAGCGAATATTGCCAATAGAGCCAATTCAAATATTTTTGTTTCTATTCACTGTAATGCCAATAAAAATACGGCAGCCGATGGAACCGAAACTTATGTAATGGGTTTGAGTAAAGTTGCCTCTAATCTTGAGGCGGCGAAAAAAGAGAACTCTGTAATTACATTAGAAAAAGATTATAAACGTAAGTACGAAGGATATGATCCTAATTCTCCAGAATCAATGATTGGTATGACTTTGATGCAGGAAGAATATTTGGATAATAGTATTTCCTTAGCGAGTAAAATTGAAGAAAACTTTGAAAAATTAGGTAAAAAACTTCGTCATGGCGGTGTAAAACAAGCGCCATTTATGGTACTTCATAAAGCTTATATGCCAAGAGTTTTAGTTGAAACTGGTTTCGTTTCAAATCCGACCGAAGGAAATATTTTAAATTCAGAAGAAGGGCAGGATGATATTGCAAGAGCAATTGCAGAAGCTATCTTAAGCTATAAAAGAGAATATTTTGGTTCTGGAGCACCAGAAGCAGCTGAGAGTCGGCCCATAAGAGATACTACTCCAGCAAAACCAAAAGCAACGGCGCAGGTTGCAGCGGTAAAAAATGCTCCTAAAGGAACATTCTTTAAAGTACAGCTTATTGCCAGTATTAAGAAAACACCTTTAGAACCTAAAAATTTTAAAGGTCTTAAAAATGTAACTATGATCTACGAAAATAATATTTATAAATATTTCTACGAAGAAACTTCAAGTTACGAAGCAGCGCAAAAATACTTGCAAGAAGCTAAAAATAAAGGATATGGCGCAGCATTTTTAGTAGCAACTAAAGATGGAGAAAAAATCAGTATTCAGGACGCAATTAAATAATAAGCGTAAGTTCGAATATTTATATTAATTTTGTATAAACACTTAGAATTTTGAAACTAACAAGAGAAATTAAAACGGCTATATTAGTCATCGCATCGATTTTATTATTTATTTGGGGTTATAGTTTTTTAAAAGGCAGAGATCTTTTTACAAATTATAAAGTATTATATGCTGAATATGATAACGTTGAAGATCTATCACCATCAGCTCCAGTAACACTTAACGGACTTGCTGTTGGTAAAGTAAATAAAATTACTATTGATGAAGTAACAGGTAAATTATTAGTTGAGCTTCAGCTTAAAACTGATTTTCCAGTTTCGAAATCAAGCGTAGCTGCAATTTATTCTCCAAGTTTAATTGGAGGTAAACAAATTAAGATTGTTCCAAATTTTGCTGATAAAGAATTAGCAGAAGATGGGCAGAAACTAACTTCTACTGTAGAGCTTGGATTGACGGAATCTTTAGGCGGAAAAATTGAACCAATTCAGCAAAAACTAGATAAAATGCTGGTTAATATCGATGTTCTAGTTACAGGTTTAAACAATACTTTAGATAAAACTACACAAGAAAACCTAAAGAAAACAATTGCTGAGTTAAGCCAGACTATGGAGCAGTTTCATAGAGCTTCTGGAAGTCTTAACAATATTTTGGATGCCAATAAAGGCCAAATTATCAGCGTTGTGACAAACTTGAATAAAATGTCAGGTAACTTTAACAAAATATCAGACTCTTTAAACAAAGCAGATTTAGGAAAAACAGTACGTAATCTTAATCAGGCTTTGGCAAAAGTTGATGGTTTAATGAATAATTTAAACTCTGGTAAAGGCACAGCTGGTAAATTATTGAATGACGATGCATTGTATAACAACTTGGCTAAAACTTCAAAAGAGCTTGAATTGTTGTTGCAAGATGTACGTCTTTATCCAACTCGTTATGTAAATGTTTCTCTTTTCGGAAAGAAAAATAAACCATACGTAGCACCAGCAGAAGAAACAAACTCAACTGATAAAAAATAATTATAAATGAGTTATTTAGATAATATTTTATTCGCGATACTTCTTATAGTAGGTTTCGGTTTTTTTGCAGCGAGCGTAAAAAAAATCATCCGAAATATTAATTTGGGGGTTGATATAGATCGAAAAGATAATCCTAAAGCTCGTTGGAAAAACATGGCATTGATTGCTCTTGGGCAGTCAAAAATGGTGAGACGCCCTGTAGCAGGAATACTTCATATCTTTGTATATGTTGGTTTCATAATAATTAATATCGAATTATTAGAAATTATTATAGATGGACTTTTTGGGACACATAGAATTTTTGCACCATATTTGGGTGTTGTTTATGATGTTTTAATTGCTTCATTCGAAATATTGGCAATATTGGTAATTTTTGCTGTCACAGTTTTCTGGATCAGAAGAAATTTTATCAGATTGAAACGTTTTATACATTCAGATTTAACTGGATTTCCAAAAAGCGATGCCAATTATATTTTGTATTTTGAGACTGTTTTAATGATTTTGTTTTTATTAATGAATGCTGCCGATTTGCATTTACAAAATGTTCCAGGCGGTTATTCACATTTTCATAAAGCAGGAAGTTATCCAATAAGTCAGTTTATTGCACCAATTTTTAATGGTTCGTCTAATGAATTGGTAGGTCTTTTATTCGAAGTTTTCTGGTGGCTGCATATTGCTGGTATTTTAGTTTTTATGAACTATTTATACTTCTCAAAGCATTTACACATTCTTTTAGCTTTTCCAAATACCTATTTTGCAAACTTGAAACCAGAAGGTCAGTTTGATAATTTAGAATCGGTTACAAAAGAGGTTAAATTAATGATGGATCCAAATGCAGATCCGTTTGCTGCTGCACCGCCTGCTGATGAGAATGCTGCTCCGGCTAAATTTGGAGCAAGTGATGTTCAGGATTTAAACTGGGTTCAGTTGTTAAACGCTTATACTTGTACAGAATGCGGACGTTGTACTTCTTCTTGCCCTGCAAATCAAACAGGTAAAAAATTGTCTCCTCGTAAAATTATGATGGATACAAGAGATCGTTTAACTGAAGTTGGTAAAAATATAGATGCTAACAAAGGTGTTTTTGTTCCAGATAACAAGACACTTTTAAATGATTATATTACTCCAGAAGAATTATGGGCTTGTACATCTTGTAACGCATGTGTGGAAGAATGTCCAGTAAACATAAGTCCGTTGTCTATTATTATGGATATGCGTCGTTATTTGGTGATGGAGCAAAGTGCTGCGCCAATGTCATTGAATGCGATGATGACCAATATAGAAAATAACGGTGCACCTTGGCAGTACAGTCAGCAAGACCGATTAAATTGGAAAAATGAGAATTAGAATGTATTGTTTAAACGGTTAATTGTTTTAACTGTTTATCAATTTTAAAATATTTGAGGTTTTTAGTAGGTTATAGTAAAGAGTACGATTAACCAAATAAACGATTAACCGATTTAACAACAAAATAAGATGTCAGAAAGTTTAGTAGTGCCAACAATGGCAGAGATGCTTGCCGAAGGAAAACAGCCAGAAGTTTTGTTTTGGGTGGGTTGTGCAGGAAGTTTTGATGATAGAGCAAAAAAAATTACTAAAGCGTTTGTACGAATTTTAAATCGTACCAATGTTTCTTTTGCGGTTTTGGGTACAGAAGAAAGCTGTACTGGTGATCCTGCAAAAAGAGCTGGAAACGAATTTTTGTTTCAAATGCAGGCCATGATGAATATTGAGGTTTTGAACGCCTACGAAGCAAAAAAAATTGTTACTGCTTGCCCGCATTGTTTTAATACTTTAAAAAATGAATACCCAGAATTAGGAGGTACTTACGAGGTAATTCATCATACAGAATTCTTAAAATCATTAATTGATGATGGAAGATTAACTGTTGAAGGCGGACAATTTAAAGGAAAAAAAATAACTTTTCATGATCCTTGTTATTTAGGAAGAGCTAATAAAGTTTACGAAGCTCCTAGGGATTTAATTGAGAAATTAGACGTCGAATTAGTCGAAATGAAGCGTTCTAAATCAAATGGTTTATGTTGTGGAGCAGGTGGTGCTCAAATGTTTAAAGATGCCGAACCTGGAAATAAGGAAGTAAACGTGCTTCGCACAGAAGATGCTTTAGAAGTACAGCCTGATATTATTGCAGCAGGATGTCCGTTCTGTAATACGATGTTAACAGACGGAATTAAACATGCACATAAAGAGGGCGAGGTAAAAGTAATGGACGTTGCGGAGTTAATTGCTAATGCGCAGGATTTGTAAAAAAAGGGTCTAAGATTCTAAGGTGCTAAGATGCTAAGTTTTTAACTGAACATGAAACCTTAAACTTGAATCTTAAATCTTAAATCTTGAAACAAATCTAAAATCAACAATCTAAAATCTAAAATTAAATGTATATACCTTTTGAAAATTTACCTGGTGAATCCAGAGTTTGGATTTATCAATCGAACAGAAAATTTTCTGAGGAAGAGTTTTCTGAAATCGAAACAGACTTAAAAGCTTTTGTGGAACAATGGGCCGCACACGGAACAAGTCTTGAAGCTTCTTTTTTACTAAAATACAATCGCTTTATCATATTGGCTGTTAATCAAGATGTGCAGGCTGCGACGGGTTGTTCTATCGATAGTTCGGTAGAATTTATCCAAAGTTTGGAGAAAAAATATAATGTTGATTTGTTAGATAAAATGAACGTTACTTTTAAACTGGGAGAACATATTGCACATAAACCATTGATCGACTTTAAGAAGATGGTAAAAGATAAATCGGTTTCTGAGAATACGATTGTTTTTAATAATCTGGTTAACAATATCGAAGAGTTCAACGAATCTTGGGAAGTTCCTGCTGCCGACAGCTGGCATAGCAGATTTTTCTAAAAAGAAATTTTATAAGATTTGAAAAGGCATGAAACTTTGGTTTTGTGCCTTTTTTTTATTTCATTAGTTTAAATTGTTTCAAGTTTAAGGTTTAAGGTTTCAAGTTTCAAGTTTTCCTAAAACTTAGGGATTAATCTTTGTCAAAGTTTTGAACTTTGACAAAGATTGTCATACTACACTTCTTATGAAAACTAAAAGGTCTATTCTAGCCCCGATGGAAGTGATATCCTTTTTCTTGCTTCTTTAGCAAGGAAAAGATTTAACGGACAGCGGGACTACTGGTCTTTTTTGCAGATATTGTGGTGCTGCTAAAAATATTTATTAACTAGAATTAATCTAATTTTGTCAAAAATCTAACAATTTAAAAGCTTAATTGAACGCTATTTTTGAGTAATTTCGTAGAATTAAATTTAATCCATGAAAATAGCAATTGTTTGTTATCCTACTTTTGGAGGTAGTGGTGTAGTAGCCACAGAGTTAGGTCTCGAATTAGCCAGAAGAGGACACGAAATACATTTTATCACATACAGTCAGCCGGTAAGACTGGCACTTTTAAATCCGAATGTCCATTATCACGAAGTAAATGTTCCGGAATATCCATTGTTTCATTATCAGCCGTACGAATTAGCCTTGTCAAGTAAATTGGTTGACATGGTGAAGTTATACAAAATTGAACTTCTTCACGTGCATTATGCTATCCCTCACGCGTATGCGGGTTATATGGCAAAACAAATGCTTAAAAATGAAGGAATTAATCTTCCTATGATTACTACGCTTCACGGAACAGATATTACTTTGGTTGGAAATCATCCTTTTTATAAACCTGCCGTAACTTTTAGCATTAATAAATCGGATTATGTGACTTCGGTTTCGCAGAGTTTGAAAGATGATACTTTGAAATTATTTAAGATTAAGAATAAAATTAAAGTAATTCCGAATTTTATTGAATTGGATAAGGTTAAAAAAGATCCAACTGCGCCATGTCATCGTTATGTTATGGCAAATGAAAACGAGAGAATTATTACGCATATCAGTAACTTTAGAAAGGTAAAACGTATTCCGGATATTATTAAGATATTTTATAGTATCCAAAAAGAAATTCCAGCTAAGTTAATGATGGTGGGTGACGGACCTGAGAAGGAAAAAGCAGAGATTTTATGTCAGGAACTGGGAATTTTAGACAAAGTTATTTTCTTTGGAAACAGCCACGAAATTGATAAAATTTTGTGCATGACAGACTTATTTCTGCTTCCTTCAGAAACAGAAAGCTTTGGTTTGGCTGCTTTGGAAGCAATGGCTTGCGGCGTACCAGTAATCTCTAGTAATTCTGGAGGTTTGCCTGAGGTAAATTTTGATGGTTTTTCTGGATATTTAAGCAACGTTGGAAATGTTGAAGAAATGGCCGAAAATGCTCTTAAAATTTTAAGAGATGATGCGGTATTGAGTCAGTTTAAGGCAAATGCGCTGGAAGTGGCAAGAAAATTTGATATTAAAAACATTCTGCCTAAGTATGAGGCTTTGTACCAAAAAGCTGTTGATGATTATAAATATGAAAAGCATTAATTTTAAAAAAGATAAATGAAAAAAGTAATTTCTGTTTTAGCAATTTTTGTTTTGGTTTCGTGCGGTGTTAAGAAAGTTGAAAATTCAAATGCTTTGTATGAAGTCTTGACAAAGCAGTCTGACGGCGGCGGTAATATTAAGTTTTTTGAGATCTTGACCGAACCAAATGAGATTAAGATGCTTGAAAACGATCCGCTTTTGGCTGATAAAATGAAGGATCCAAATGTTCATGATTATAATTATGTGATTTTGAATATGGGGGAGAAAAACACAAGCGGTTATTCTATAGACGTTGAAAAGGTCGAAGAAACAGATAAGAATATCATTATTACTGTAAAAGAAAACAGCCCGGCGCAAGATGCAATGACAATGCAGGTGATTTCGTATCCTTACACTGTGGTGAAAATTCATTCTAAGAAAGAGATTATTATTAAGTAATTAGTTTTTTAGTTCTTGGTTCATAGTTCTTAGTGATTAGTACTAGAGTTTGGTACTTAAACTTTAGTACTTATTCTTTGATTTTGTTATTTTAAGTTAAGTGTTATCCTGAGTGAAGTCGAAGGTTTAAGATGTAGAAAGGGCTTCTAGTTCGCTTACCCTGACAAAAACTTTAATCAATAAAAAAAAACCTGTCGCTTTAAACGACAGGTTTCTTCTTACAATTATTTTTTAATTTTTTATTTTAGAATCTGAATTTAACACCTAAACCAACGTCAAATCCAAAATTGTCATCATCATAGTATCCTGAACCAATTTCAGGTCTAGCATCTAATGATAATGTAATTGGCACTTCACTAAATCTATATTCGATACCAATATCTCCTGCTGCGAAAACATAAGTTCCGCTGTCATTATATCTGAAATTATTATTGTAATAGTCATAATCCCAAGCAGCAACTCCACCACCGACACCAGCGTACCAGTTAAATCCTCCGTCGATGTTCCAAACCCATTGGTAAAGGGCAACTCCTTTGATAGCATCAACATCTCTGCTGTTTCTCCAGCCTAAATCAAATTCTAGTCTGTTTTTTTGGTTCAATCCTAATTGGTATGATACTTCTCCTCCGAAACCGTTATTGTCACCTAAACGTAACCCTAACGCATGTTTTGAAATTTCTTGTGATTGAGCCGTAAATGCTAATCCTAAAAGCATAAGGGCTGATAAAATGATCTTTTTCATAAAAATGGTTAATTAATTTTTTTCAAATGTATAATTACAGTTAGATACAGAACGTATAATATTTTTGAAAATTGTTATATAATTCACATTTTCGAAATTAAGATTCTTAAAATTGTTAAAAAATAGGTTTTTGTGAGGTTATTTTAATATGATTGAAGATATTAATTGGGAAGTTAAAATATCTTCCATTTCAAAAAGATTTTCTTCTTCAACAAAATTAGCTGCTTTGTAAGAGAACAATTTCCAGCGTTTTTTATGGTATTCAAGAGCTGTTAGGTTTTCTACCCAATCGCCAGAATTAAGGTATAAAGTAGAGCCGTGTTTGTTTTCCTTAGTTATAATTTTTGGTTCATGGATATGACCGCAGATTACGTAATCGTAATTTTTTTCGATTGCTAAATCGGTTGCAGTAGTTTCAAAATCAGAAATAAATTTAACTGCTTTCTTTACGCTTGCTTTTATTTTTTTAGAAAAAGAGTAAGGTTCTCGACCGAGCTTTGATAGACACCAATTTACAAATCGGTTTATTAGAATTAAATAATCATAACCTAATCCGCCTAGTTTTGCAATCCATTTTGAATGCTGCACAGAGGCATCAAACACATCTCCGTGAAAAATCCATGCTTTTTTATCGTCTAATTCTAAAACTAATTTGTCGACCAAAGCAAAATTACCCATATTCATATCACTGAATTTTCGAAGTATTTCATCATGATTTCCAGTAATATAATACACTTTTGTTCCTTTAGAAGCCATTCCGATTATACGCTGAATTACTCTTAAATGCGCTTTCGGGAAGTACGATTTACGAAACTGCCAAGCATCAATAATGTCGCCGTTTAAGACTAAAGTTTTGGGTTTAATGCTTGAAAGATAGTTGTTTAGTTCTTTTGCATGACTTCCGTAAGTTCCTAAATGGACATCAGAAAGAACGACCAATTCGACATTTCTTTTTTTCAATTTTTCTTGATTTGAAGTTTTACAAATGAAAGAAATTTTGAATGGTTTTATTTTATCAAAAGGTTATGAAAAAGCGGATAATTTTACCAAATTGTGATTTTTAATCGGTTTAATGTTTAGTTAATAATACCAGTTTTAAATTTTTTAATTTAATTCATAAAACTTACATTTGCTCAAAACAAAATACAATGGCAGGAAACAGCTACGGCACCCTATATAAAGTTACAACATTTGGAGAATCTCATGGTGAAGCTTTAGGCGGCATTATTGACGGATGCCCTCCAGGAATACAACTTGATTTTGAAGCAATTGAATTGGATATGGCTCGAAGAAAACCAGGGCAGTCGGCAATTGTTACACAGCGTAAGGAACCAGATGCAGTTCAGTTCTTATCTGGGATTTTCGAAGGAAAAACTACAGGAACCCCAATTGGGTTTATTATTCCAAATACCAATCAAAAGTCAGATGATTATTCACATATAAAAGATAATTACAGACCAAGCCACGCTGATTATGTTTACGATCAGAAATATGGTTTTCGTGACTATCGCGGCGGCGGACGAAGTTCGGCTAGAGAAACTGCAAGCAGGGTAGTAGCTGGGGCAATTGCAAAACAAATGCTTCCAGAGATTAAGTTTAATGCTTACGTTTCTTCTGTTGGGCCAATTCATTTAGAAACGCCTTATCAAGAATTAGATTTTTCAAAAATAGAAAGTAATCCTGTTCGTTGTCCAGACGAAAAATCTGCAGCGATAATGGAGGAATATATTCGTGATATTCGTAAACAAGGAGATACTGTTGGAGGTGTTGTAACTTGTGTAATCCAAAATGTTCCTGTTGGTTTAGGAGAACCAGTTTTTGATAAACTTCATGCAGAATTAGGAAAAGCAATGCTTTCTATAAATGCAGTAAAAGGTTTTGAATACGGAAGCGGTTTCCCTGGTTCTGAAATGAAAGGAAGCGAGCACAATGATTTGTACAATCCTGACGGATCTACTAAAACCAATCTTTCTGGCGGAATTCAAGGAGGAATCAGCAACGGAATGGATATTTATTTTAGAGTAGCTTTTAAACCTGTAGCAACTATTATGCAGACTCAGGACTCATTAGATAATAAAGGTAACATTACACCAATGACAGGAAAAGGACGTCATGATCCGTGTGTAGTGCCTCGCGCAGTGCCAATCGTAGAAGCGATGGCCGCAATTGTTTTAGCTGATTTTTATTTAATCAACAAAACATATTAATAAAAGGTAAGACAGTGAGGGTCTTATATTTTAATAATTAAAAAGTAAATTAATGCAAGTTACAGAAACTAAAAAAAAATCATTTCTTTCAGGATTAACAGGGCAAATTATAATTGCGATGATTCTTGGAGCTATTTTGGGAATCATATTACACAATTCAATTTCGCCTGAAGCAGCACAATCTTTTAGTACTAAGATAAAAATGCTGGCAACTATTTTTATTCGTTTGGTGCAAATGATTATTTCCCCTTTGGTTTTCACGACTCTGGTAGTGGGAATTGCAAAATTAGGAGATATTAAAACTGTTGGGAGAATTGGAGGAAAAGCTATAGGATGGTTTTTTACAGCTTCATTTATTTCTTTATTAATTGGATTGTTTTACGTAAATATTCTACAGCCAGGTGTTGGTCTAAAACTAGAGCACGTAGATATGGCAGCTGCTACTGAGGTAACTGGTAAAACACAAAATTTATCTTTCGAAAATTTTGTTGAGCATATTGTGCCAAAAAGTATTGTTGAAGCAATGGCAACAAATGAAATCCTGCAGATTGTAGTTTTTTCTATTTTCTTCGGATTAGCTGCAGCATCTTTAGGAGAAAAGGTAAAACCTATTATTGGTGCCTTTGATAAGTTGTCTCACATTGTTTTAAAAATGGTAAACTATGTAATGAACTTTGCTCCAATTGGAGTTTTTGGTGCTATTGCAGCTGTTTTTGCTATTAGAGATGCTGAAGAATTGGTAATTACTTATTTTAAATTTTTCGGATCATTCTTAATCGGTATTAGTACTTTGTGGGTGCTTTTAATAGCTGTTGGTTATATTTTCTTAAAAGGAAGAATGACAGAATTATTAAGACGTATCACTGGGCCATTAGCAATTGCTTTTGGAACAACGAGCAGCGAGGCTGTATTTCCTAAATTGACAGAAGAATTAGAAGGTTTTGGAGTAAAAGATAAAATTGTTTCTTTTATGCTGCCGCTTGGTTATTCGTTTAATCTTGATGGAAGCATGATGTATATGACTTTTGCCAGTATTTTTATTGCACAGTTTTACAATGTACATTTAGATTTGGGAACTCAAATGGCGATGCTTTTAGTATTAATGCTAACCAGTAAAGGTATTGCAGGTGTTCCAAGAGCAAGTTTAGTTGTTGTTGCGGCAACTTGCGGCATGTTTGATATTCCAATTGAAGGTATTGCATTGATTCTGCCTATTGATCATTTTTGTGATATGTTTAGAAGTGCAACAAATGTACTTGGAAATGCACTGGCAACTTCTGTTGTAGGACAGTGGGAAGAAGGTAAAGAATAACAATAAACGAATAAGATTTTAACACTAAGAATATTATTTTTTGGCCTTAGTGTCCTAAATAACAAGTCAAAAGCTGTATTTTTTTATGAAATACAGCTTTTTTTTATTTTAAAGTGTATATTTGATAAAACTAGCCGATTAATGCCCCAAATACGGATATTTTTACTTCTATTCTTTGGTCTGAATTGCTTCGCCAATTCGGCAATTTCTCAATCTAATTGTAATAAAGATCCTCAGATCGATAAGCTGGTTAAAAAAGCACTTTTAAATTTTCGGGAATCTAATTTTGAGCAATCACTAAAAATTTCTAGAGCGGCATTAAATTCTGCGACATTACTAAAAGACTATTGCCTCATTTCTCGTTCCTATAATATTATTGCGGCTAACTATAATGAATTATCAGACTTTGATAAAGCGATTTTCTTCTATAAAAAGAGCTTGTATTATGCCAATAAAACAAATAACGACTCTCTAAAATGCAACCTCTATAATAATCTAGGGAACATGTATTGTTTCGAAAAGAAACAATTTGACAAAGGTATTAGTTATTATAAAAAATCTGTAGCTTATGGTTTGAAAATTAATGATTTAAAAGAAGTTTACTTTACAAATGTAAATATTACCTGGGCATACTTTGATATTAAAAATTACGATCAGGGATATCTTTTTTTAAAATACATTAACAGCACAAAAAACAAATATAGCGACGGATCTACAGAAGTTATTGTAGATATGCTTAATGCGATTTATTTAAGTTACAAAAACGATAATAATGCGGCTAATACTTATTTTTTAAGTGCTATTGAAGCAGGAAAAACATGTGAAGAAAAAACAGATTTATCGAATGTTTATTTAGAATATTCAAAGTTTTTAAATAAAATTAAAAGGCACAAAGAGGCTTATGAAGCTTTAGTGAATCACAATAAAATTTCGGAAGTACTATATAACGAAAAGAAACTAAAAAAAGCTTCGATTGCGGGAATGGGGCTTGAGTTAGATGAATATAAAAGACAGATTGATAAAATTGAAAGTGAAAAAGTAGAGCAGTCTCAAAGTCTTAAAAAATCAAGGATCATCGTTATTCTTTTTATCTTGATTTCTTTTATACTTCTGTTTTTAATCATCACTTTAGTTAAGAATATTCGATTTAAGAAAAAACATAATTTAGAGCTTCTAAAAGCGAAAGAAATTGCAGAGGAGGCATCTTTGCTCAAAACACAATTTATTTCGACTATAAGCCACGAATTACGCACTCCGCTGTATGGTGTGGTTGGAATTACCAATATGTTATTAGAAGAACATAAAGAAATTTCTAGAAGCCAGCATCTAAGTTCGCTTAAATTTTCTGCCAGGTATTTACTGTCTTTGGTAAATGATATTCTCCAGATTAATAAAATTGAAGAAAATAAAGTAGTACTTGAAAATTTGACATTTAATATTTCAGATGAAATCACAGTTATAAAAAACTCACTTTCTTTTCTTTCCCAAAAAAACAACAATAGAATTTCAATAGACATAGATCCTGAAATTCCAGAATATTTAATTGGAGATAAATTAAGACTGGCTCAAATTTTAATGAATTTAGTGAGTAATGCACTAAAGTTTACTAAAGATGGACAAGTCGAAATAATTGTAAAACTAAGCAGGGTAGAAGGAAAACTGAATTATCTGCATTTCTTAATTAAGGACAATGGCGTAGGAATTGCCCTTGTGGACCAAAGTAAGATTTTTGAAAAATTTGTTCAAGTTGGGAGAAAGGATGAAGATTATCAAGGAACTGGACTAGGACTTAGTATTGTAAAAAGACTTCTCGGACTCTTTGGAAGTACTATTACTTTGGATAGTGATCTCGGAAAAGGTACTTCATTTTCGTTTGAAATTGGTTTTGAACATGATTTGGCTAAAACGAAAAGCATTATCGATGAAATCGAAGTTGATTTAACCTCAAATGAAGTTTATAAAATTTTAGTCGTAGAAGATAACTTAATTAATCAATTGGTAACCAAAAAGATTATTGAGAAAAATAATTATATCTGCAAAGTGGTTGATGATGGTTATGCAGCGCTTAAAATTCTTGAAAACGAAGTCTTTGATTTGATTTTAATGGATATCAATATGCCTTTGATGAATGGTTTTGAAACGACAAAAAGAATTCGTCTGGCAGGAATAGAAACTCCAATTGTTGCTTTAACGGCTTTTGACAAAGATGAAATTACCGATGAAGCACTTTCGTCTGGAATGAATGATATTATAATTAAGCCTTTTGAACCAGTCAAATTATTTAAGATAATCAATTACCTTATAAAAGAAAAAAACGCTGTTTAGTACCAGCGTTTTTTGTTTTTCTTAGAAGTATTTGATTTTCTTGATTTATGAGCTCCACCGCTTCTATTAGAAGAATTTTTTGGTTTTTCTCCAGCTTCAGGACTTCCAGACTGCCATTGATAAGGGTGATCTGCGATTGTTTTTACATCAACTTTAATTAATTTCTGAATATCTTTCCAATATGGAAGTTCATCTTTTCCGCAGAAAGAAATTGCAATTCCGCCATTTCCTGCACGACCTGTACGACCGATACGGTGAACATATGTTTCTGGGATATTCGGTAAATCAAAATTAATTACATACGGCAGTTGCTCAATGTCAATTCCTCTAGCTGCAATATCTGTAGCAACCAAAACACCAACTTCTTTATTCTTAAAAGCGTCTAAAACTCTTTGTCTTGCATTCTGAGATTTGTCTCCGTGAATGGCTTCTGCTGGAATATCTTTTTTACGAAGCGCTTTAACAACATTGTCAGCACCGTGTTTTGTTCTTGAAAAAACAAGCACATTTGATAAATTTTCTTCTTTAATTAAACTATACAACAAGTTTCTTTTTTCAGTTTTATCTACAAAATAAATGCGTTGTTCTACATTTTCGGCTGTTGATGAAACAGGAGATACTTCTACTTTTTCTGGATCCTGCAAAAACATTTCTGCCAGTTCGCGAATTGCAATTGGCATTGTAGCAGAGAAAAGTAAAGTTTGTCTGTTCTTTGGTGTAAGTTTTACGATTTTTTTGACATCATTAATAAAACCCATATACAGCATTTGATCGGCTTCATCGAGCACTAAAGTGTGCAGATGGTCTAAATCTAGAAAACCCTGTTTATGAAGGTCAAGCAAACGTCCTGGAGTCGCAACTAAAATATCGATTCCATTTTTTAAAGCCTCAACTTGAGGGTTTTGAGATACACCTCCAAAAATTGTCAGCTGTGTTAAATTAGTATATTTAGCATAAGTGTCAAAACTCTGGCCAATTTGTACCGCTAATTCACGTGTAGGCGTAACTACAAGAGCACGAATTTGTTTCGCTTTTTTTGATGAACCGACAATTCTATGTAATTGATGTATGATTGGAATAGCAAATGCTGCCGTTTTTCCTGTCCCTGTCTGCGCGCAGCCAATTAAATCACGACCTGCTAAAACTATCGGAATAGATTTTTCCTGAATTGGTGTCGGATTTAAATAGCCTTCTTCAAATACGGCTTTTTGTATACTTTTTGAAAGTGATAAATCTTCGAATAACATATCTTAGGTATTAAGTATTTTAGTTTTAAGTACTAAAATGCCGTGCAAAGATAGTTTTATTCGGTTAATCGTTTGTTTGAATTAGCTTTTATTTGGCAAAACAGCTTCGCGTTAGAATTTTATTTGGTCGATTAATTAATCTTTTTCGATGTTTGCTTTGATAAAATCGGTTACTAAATATCCAATTAATTTACCAATTAAATTATTATTAGGCGAATTGTCTAAATCTGGTGCTCCTTCGCAGACATGCAGATAAGCAGCGTTTTTATGTTCGGCGAAAAAAGAAACAAACTGTCTCAATTCTTCAACAGAAAAACCGCTAATTGTCATGGCACTGCTTGCAATGTTAGGAATTGCATCAAGATCAATTTCAATTCCGAAAGCATCATTTTTAACAAAATCTAAAGCAGCAATCATTTCTCGATTGAAATCTTTTTCTTTTCTAATGTTTACACTGTCATAAGTATTATATCGAACTCGGTCTTCTAGTTTTTTAATTATATCTAAAACACTTTTTGAAGTATAATTTTCGTGAAGTCCAAAAATGAAATATTTTTTTAAAAAGCCTTCTTCGTAAGCGTATGAAAATCCGTTGCCGCTGTGACGTCCTTCAAGAATTCTAAAATCAGAATGTGCATCAAAATTTATTGCGTTTATAGGTTTTCCTTTGGCTAAAGCCGCTCCTTTAATATTTCCGTAAGCATTATTGTGACCCCCACCGATAATAATAGGCGTTTTTCCAGCTTTAATTATGGTAAAAATAATATGAGATACTTCTTTATCAATTTTTTCAACCAGCTGACTTAATTTTGAACGATCATCGATATCATTAAAATCAAGATTTTCGACTTCACGCATTTCGTCAGCAACATTAATCTGTCCTAAAACAATAATGTTGCTTCCTTTACAAAACCGATTATGCTGAATGTTGGCAATACTTTTTATCGCGCTCTGCCATGCAGAAGCAGCTCCAGGTCTTCCGTAATTGGCACGTACGCCTATATCTTCAGGAATTCCAAGAAGAACATATTTAGCTTCACTTTCTTTTAAAAAATTGATTTTATCAACTCCAGATGGAATGACAATCATTTTTTCTCCGAACTTTATTTCACCACTTCGATGATTTGTGACTTTTGCTAAATCATTTATAGTGAAAGGGATTAATTTTTCCATGAAAAAAATTTATTTTCCAAAAATAATATAATTGTAGAAACTTACGTTATTACCTTATATTAATTCTTAAATTTGTTATTAAAGAAAATTATTTAAATATGGAAAACCCAAAGAACAACAATTCAAGTCTAAAGGCGATAATCGCAGTTTTAGCAGTCCTACTGATTGGTAGCTTAGTGTATATTTTTAAATTATCATCTGATACAGATGTAGTTAAAACAGAACTTACAACAACTTTGACAGAGAAAGAATCTGTTATGAAAGATTTGCAAGAGCTGAAAGCGACTTATGATGCTGCAATTGCTGAAAACACTTCTATGTCTGACGAATTAATCCAAGAGAGAGATAAAGTAGTTGCTTTAATGGATGATTTAAACAAGTCTAAAGGAGATGTTTCTAAATACAGATCTCAAGTTCAGGCAATGCAGAGTAAAATGAAAACTTTAGTTGCTGAAAATGATGAGTTGAAAAAACAAAATGGTGTTTTAACTACTCAAAGAGATAGTACTATTGTAGTTCTAGGAGAATCTAAGAAATATAACGAAGTATTAGTTGGTCAAAACGAAGAATTGGCTAAAACAGTAGAAAAAGGTGCGAAGTTATCAGTACTAAATACAAAAACTTCAGCTTATAAATTGAAAAGCTCTGGTAAACAAATTGAAACAGACAAAGCAAGTCGTGCTGATGTTTTAAAAGTTAGTTTTACTATTGCTGAAAATCAAATCGCAAAATCTGGAGATAAAACGTATTATGTACAAGTTATCGATGCTAAGAACAATGTTTTAGGTGAAAAGAAAACCGAAAATTTCGGTGACAATTCATTGACTTACAGTTTTAAAACTACTGTGAAATATGAAAATAAAACTGTAAACGTGAGCGAAGATCTTCCAGGAAAAGATTTTGCTAAAGGAACTTACTTTATCAATATTTTTGATAATGACGAATTAGTTTCTAAAACTAGTTTCAGTTTAAGATAATTTCTGCCAAAGGGATATAATACCACTTAGATATTAAAGGTCTGTGATTTTCACAGGCCTTTTTTTATGGGTAAATTTGAATGCTTTTGTCACTGTTCGGAGAACTGTAAGTTTCCCGTAGTTGAAACTACGGGTTATGTTTGGAATGATTTATTTTGTAAAAAGAATAATTGTTTATTCTAGAATTTTTCCTTCAACAAAAACAGATTCTATAAGATTGCTTCCAAAGGCATAAGGAATTTGGTAATAAGAAGAAATGGGTTTTGTTAGAATCAGATTGGCTTTTTTGCCTTTTGTAATACTTCCATGCGTTTCTGAAAGTCCCATGGCATAAGCACCGTTTATTGTTGCAGCATTAATTGCTTCTTCTGGTGTCATTTTCATCTTGATACAAGCCGTTGCAACAACAAAATTCATGTTTCCAGATGGAGTAGAACCAGGATTGAAATCTGTTGCTAAAGCCAAAGGTAAGCCTGCTTTAATCATTTCACGTGCGGGCGTGTACGGAATGCTTAAAAAGTAGGAACAAGACGGCAAGGCTACAGGCATTGTTTTGGTATCTTTTAAAGCTTCAATATCTTCTGATGTCATAACTTCAAGATGATCAACAGAAAGTGCTTTAAATTTAATACCAGCCTGAATGCCGCCAATAGAATTAAATTGATTGACGTGAATTTTTGGTTTTAGACCAAATTGAATTCCTGCCTGCATAATTTTTTCGGTTTCTTCCACAGAAAAGTAACCGCTTTCACAAAATACATCTACATATTCGGCTAATTTATTTTGAGCAATTTCTGGAATCATTTTAGTGATGATTTCTTCAATATATCCAGCTTTATTTTCTTTATAATGCGTTGGAAAAGCATGCGCTCCTAAAAATGTAGCTTTAATTGAAATTGGATAATTTTCAGCCAGTTTTTTAATAACACGAAGCATTTTTAATTCTCCTTCAATAGTTAGCCCATATCCAGATTTTATTTCAACAGCACCAGTTCCTAAATGCATAACTTCTTCCAGGCGAAGTTTTGACTGCTCGTAGATTTCTTCCTCAGAAGTTTCGTTGAGTTTTTTAGCCGAATTTAAAATACCGCCGCCGCGATTTGCTATTTCTTCATACGAAAGTCCGTTAATACGGTCCACAAATTCTTGTTCGCGATTTCCTGCGTAGACAATATGCGTGTGACTGTCGCACCAAGAAGGAAGAACAACTTTGCCCGTAGCATCAATAATTTTATCAGCTTTAATTTCAGGAAGATTTTCCATTGAACCAAAATCAGCGATTAAATTATCTTTTACAACTAAGAAAGCATTTTTTATAGTGGGAAGTTCTGCCATTTCTGCTCCAGAAACTTTAGCAATTGGAGTTTCGCGAATCTGCAGTAATTCTTGTATGTTGGTAATTAAAGTAATCATCAATTTAAGTTTATTGTATTTAAGTAAAATCTATAAAAGCACAAATTTCACAAATTATCACGAACTAATCCGTGAAATCTGTGAAATTCGTGTTTAGATTTTGAAATTAAAATTTTGAAATTTTATTTCAAAATTATTCTGAAACTGTTATTTCAAAAATTTTGTCCCAGTATTTTCCAGTAACAAAAATAGTTTTCGTAGCAGGATTATAAGCAATTCCATTAAGGACTTCTGCATTTTTAGCTTTAATAGATTTGCGCAGATCTGAAAGATTTAATATTCCTTCAACAGCTCCAGAAGTCGGATTTACAACAGCAATCGCATCTTTCTGCCAAACATTTACATAGAATTTTCCGTTGATTAGTTCTAACTCATTAATAGCTTTAATTTTTGCAGATCCAGAGTAAACGTTTATGTAGTCAATCAACTTTTGAGTAGCTGGATCCATTTTCCAGATTTTTTCTGTTCCGTCAGAATGATAAATGTATTTATCATCATGTGTCATTCCCCAGCCTTCGATATCTTTATCGTATTTAAAAGTCTTTTCTAGTTTAAAAGTATTGGCATCATAAATAAAACCAGTTTTTTCCTGCCATGATAGTTGGTAGATTTTACCATTGAAAAAAGTGATTCCTTCTCCAAAATATTCTTTAGGAAGATCCACTTGTTTAATCACTTTTCCTGTTTTATAGTCTACTTCTCTAAAATAAGAATCTTCTTTTTGTCCTGTACTTTCAAAAAGTCTTCCGTCATGAAATTCTAAACCTTCTGTAAATGCTGTAGTATCATGGGGAAAAGTATTTACTACTTTGTATTTTAATAGTTTTGGTTCAATATCAGAAATCACTTCAATTCTTTTGGTAGCATCTGAAGAATCGCCGCCAAAATAGGCAGTAGCTTTTAAGTATTGATAACCTAGTTTTTGTTCTTTTAAATCAAATTTAAATTTCTCAGCACCTTTTGTGCTTCCTACTCTTTTATCATTTACAAAGTAAGCAATACTGTCAATTTCTTTCGAATTAGGGTTTAAAATTCCAATTGAAACTGATTCTTTTTGCGTAAAATGAGCCGGAAAAGCAGAATCGTCGATAGTAAACAAAGAATTTTCACCTTTTTTTGTGTCTCCACATCCAATTAATGTGATTCCTAATAAAATGAAAGTTAGGAAGTTATATTTTTTCATAGTTTAAAATTTGAATAAGCCAATATACGATGATATTTTTATAGCAACAAAGGTCTTGCAAAAATATAAAAAGGTTGTATATTTGCACCGGCAAGTCCTACACGACCAGCTCCTGCAGACTCCCCCAGGATGGGAACATAGCAAGGGTACGTGGTTGAGCGGTGCGATGTAGGTCGCTTGCCATTTTTTTAGAATAAATTTAATTTGTAATCTTCCTTATCAGGAGGATTTTTTTATTTTTGGGACTTCGTAAAGTTAAAAGTTATTAGTTAGAGGTTGAAATTTTACCTCAATGAACCAACTCATAACTTATAACTCAAAACTCATAACTTTTCAAAATGAATAAAGTCGTTTTAATTACCGGAGGATCATCAGGGATTGGAAAATCTATTGGTGAATTTTTACATCAAAAAGGTTACGTTGTGTATGGAACCAGCAGAAATCCTGAGAAAGTTTTAAATTCAGTTTTCCCTTTGGTGGCTTTAGATGTACGAAATTCTGATTCTATTCAGAAAGCAGTTTCTAAAATTATTGAAACTTCTGGGAGATTAGATATTGTTATAAATAATGCTGGAGTTGGAATTACAGGGCCTTTAGAAGAAATTCCGACTGAGGAAATCCGAAATAATTTTGAGACTAATTTCTTTGGACCAATTGAAGTAATGAAAGCTGCTTTACCGCAAATGCGTAAACAAAATTCTGGACTTATTATAAATATTACTTCTATTGCGGGTTATATGGGACTTCCTTACAGAAGTGTTTATTCGGCATCAAAAGGGGCTTTGGAATTGATTACTGAAGCTTTAAGAATGGAAGTTAAATCTTTTGGAATTGAAATTACCAATGTTGCGCCTGGAGATTTTGCTACAAATATCGCTGCTGGCCGTTATCATGCGCCAGTTATTAAAGATTCTGCTTACGAAAAAGTTTACGGAGAGGTTTTGGCAACGATGAATGATCATGTTGACGCAGGAAGTAATCCGAATGAAATGGCTGAGGCAATTTACAAAATTATTCAAACCAAAAAGCCAAACGTGCATTATAAAGTTGGTGCTTTTATGCAGAAGTTTTCGATCGTTTTAAAACGTGCTCTTCCAGATAAGATGTACGAAAAAATGTTAATGAATCATTATAAATTGTAATACTATGGATAAGATTTCAGAGTTTTTGCCTGCTATTTTTGCTGTTTTGATTTTTCTGTTTATTTGGTTTGTAATTCGTAGGATCTTAAGTGCTTTAAGCGATAAGATTAATAATTCTGAAATTCAGAAAGAAGAGACACTTGCGCTTCTTCAAGAAATTAGAGATGAGTTAAAAGAATTAAACAGAAAAAATTCTTCTGCGAGTTTATAATGATAAGTTTAGCTGAATTTGAAACATTAAAGCCAGATTTTTAAAATTAAGTAAAATTATTGTTTGCAATTTATTTTGTGAATTTTAATGAAATTTGCAAATTGATTTGGTTTTTGAAATTGTTATTGGTATTGATTTCGTAATTTTGCAGCTGAATTTGCGTGATGGATAGAAGCTGATCCGCCGAGAGGGAGCGGATAAGTCCAACCAGATTAAAAAAGGGTACTTATAATCATTTTGCTGAGTGCGCCTTTTATAAATGTGGTCACGCCCAGTTAATCAACACAATTTAAATAATATAAATTATGAAATTTTTTATTGACACAGCTAATTTAGCTCAAATTAAAGAAGCACAAGCTTTAGGTGTTTTGGATGGTGTAACAACTAACCCATCTTTGATGGCAAAAGAAGGAATTACTGGAAAAAACAACATTTTAAAGCATTATGTTGATATTTGCAATCTTGTAGAAGGTGATGTAAGTGCTGAAGTTAATGCCCTTGATTTTGACGGAATGGTTAAAGAAGGTGAGGAGCTGGCTGAATTACATGACCAAATCGTTGTAAAACTTCCTATGACAAAAGAAGGTGTTATGGCAGCAAAATATTTTTCTGATAAAGGAATTAAAACAAACGTTACTCTTGTTTTCTCTGTAGGACAAGCACTTTTAGCTGCTAAGGCTGGTGCTACGTATGTTTCTCCGTTTGTTGGACGTTTAGATGATATTTCTACTGATGGATTGAATTTGATTCAGGAAATTAGAGAGGTTTATGATAACTACGGTTACGAGACTCAAATTTTAGCAGCTTCTGTACGTCATACAATGCATATTGTAAATTGTGCAAAAATTGGTGCTGATGTTATGACTGGACCACTTTCTGCAATTTACGGATTGTTGAAACATCCTTTAACTGATATCGGTTTAGCGCAGTTCGTAGCTGACTTTGAGAAGGGAAATAAATAATTCTCAAATACTTATAAAATTAAAATCGTCTTTTTTCTAACGAGAAGAGACGATTTTTTTTACTTTTATATGAACCTTAAATACTTGAATATGAAAGTTATATTGATATTGTTGTCTTTTTTTGCAGCTAGCTTTTCAGTAAATGCTCAGGCAAAAGTTATTACTTCTATAAACGATGCAGGCGACGTCGCAACTTACGAGTTGGATTCTTCTGTGAAATTTCAAACCCTCGCTAAAGGTCTACGTTACAATATTACGCGGCACGAATTTAAAGGTCCGGAAATGAAGAACAATTATAGACTGCTTTTGGTTATGGATGGTTTTTATTCGAAAACGTTAAATAAAGAAATGACTATTTCTGCAGTTCTGAGTGATGGATCTGTTATTGAAGCCAGAAAGATTATTGAAGATGACGGTTTTTTTGACGGTGCATGCACATTGAAAATAAAAGACCCTAATGCTCTTTTAAAGGCAGATATCAACAAAGTTATAGTTCATGCTGATAAAGATGTTGTTTATTCTTTAACGGCAGAAAACAAAGCGGTTTTTAAAAAGAATCTTAGCAATATTATTAATGCAAAGTGAAATTAAGGTTCTAAGATACTAAGGTTCTGAGGTTATTAATGTCGATTACTATTGGTTAAAATAAAAATTCCAAATCCCAATTACTATAAATTGGAATTTGGAATTTAAAAATTGGATTTTTTATACAGTTTAGTGACCTCCGCCACCACCTTCAACATGGTTGATACCTTGTCTTTTTAATATTTTAGGGCAGTAGTAGCCATAAAATCCTAAATAAGCAAAACCTAAAAGCGGAACGATATAAGAGAAATGTGTCCAAGTTATTCCGAAGATTCCTTCTGGATGAGAAATATCAAAGTCACAAATACTTCCTTGAATTAATGGAATTACACCACCTCCAAGAATCATCATGATTAAGAAAGAAGATGCTTTTCCTGTGTTTTTTCCTAAACCTGCAATGGCTAAATCGAAGATTGAAGGCCACATGATAGATAAGAATAAACCTCCTGAAATAAAGAAGAATTTAGCTATTTCTGGGTTTGGCCATACTAATCCTAATACCATCATTAGTAATCCTGAGATTCCGAAAAGCATTAAAGTTTTTCCTGCGTTTTTACCTCCTACAAAACTTACTGCAATGAATAATAAGATCCAGATTGGGTAAATATAGAATGAAGAAACATCATGCGCAGCAAAGATATTTGCTCCAATAATAACCCCGAATGCTAAAGCTGGAACGATAAATTTCAATGCTGTGTTTACAAGATTTGAAGTGTTGAAAACGTTAACTCCACCATTCCAACGGCCAATCATTAAGCTTCCCCAATAAAGGGCAATGAATGGAGCAATGGCATCTTCTAAAACGTTTCCGAATTCTGCAGTATGAAGTAAAGCTGGTAAATTACTGATAATAGTAACCTCAGTTCCAACATAAATGAAGATTCCTAACATTCCTAAATAAAGTTGTGGGTAATCTAGTATATTAAATTTTTCGTGTGCTGTTTTAACTACTTCAACTTCTTCTTTTTCAGGATCTTCGATTTTAGAGAAGTTCATAAAAACGGCTACAACAATAAATGCTAGTCCAAGGATGATGAAAGGTAATTTGATGTCTTCTAATGAAAGTGTAGTGTTTTTATTATCTCCCATTCCAAACAAAGCAATTCCTAAAAGAATAGCTCCAATTGTTGTTCCGAAAGAGTTAATACCTCCAGCCAATGTTAAACGGTGTGCTCCAGTTGCAGGACTTCCCATTTTAATAGCTAATGGATTAGCAACAATTTGTTGTATTGAAAATCCTAAACCTACAGTAAATAAAGCTGTTAAGAAGAAAGGGAAACTTTCCATTGTTGCGGCAGGAATGAATAAAAATGATCCTACTGCTGAAAGGAGTAAACCAGCTGAAAGGGTTTTTTTATATCCGAATTTTTGTAAAACGTCCATTTTTAAGGATACTAAAAAGAAAATAATAGATCCTACGAAGTATGCAGCATAAAATGCCCACGCAACTAATTGTGATTGTACTTGAGATAAAGTGAATACTTTTTTGAATACTGGAATCAGGATGTCATTGGCAGAACCAACAAAACCCCAAAAGAAGAACACGATTATCAAAGAGATAAACTGCCCCCATTTGGTTTGCACATTTTCTGAACTCATAATAATAAGGTTAATTTTTTATTTTATTGTTTTTTGAAGACCGTAAATATATTTGTTAGGTTTATCAAAAAAAAATAAAAAGGTATAAATAATGTTAAATTTATACCAACGACACTCTTTTTTCAACAAAGTGTTAATTTTAACCTATTTAGAAAATGTAATTCATAAATATATTTACTCTAAAATTTTATTTTTAACCTCTTTGCTGTAGTTTCGGCCTATCGGAATGTTATAAGATTGGATTTGAACACGGTTTCCTTCGATAGATTTTACCTTATTTAGTGCAATTACATAAGATTTATGGATTCTAAGAAAGCGATCTGCCGGCAATTCTTCAGACAAGGATGTAAGAGATTTATGTGTAATATAAGTTTTATCCGGTGTGACAACTTTTATGTATTCCTTCATTCCTTCAACAAATAAAATTTCTTCAATATTAATTTTCATCATTTTTTTATCGACTTTGATAAAAATATGAGAATCACCTTTTGTGGTTTCAACTTTAATATTGTTTTTGAGATTGTATTCGGTAGTAATTTTATTGATACATTTAATAAATCTCGGAAGCGGAATAGGTTTTACTAAATAATCTAAAACATCTAAATCATAACTTTCGGCGGCGAATTCTCTAAAAGCAGTTGTAATGATAACTTTGGTTTTACTTTCAATAAGGCTGATAAGTTCAAACCCTGTCATCATAGGCATGTTGATATCTAAAAAGACGGCATCAACAGCTGTACTGTTAATAAAATCCAGCGCCTCTAAAGAGTTATTGAATGTTGCTATAACTTCAAAATCTGTAAAATTGGTGAAATAATTTTGCAGGACTTTGATCGCTAAAGGCTCATCATCAATTAACACGCATTTAATCTTCATTCTGAGTAGGTATTTGTAATCTGATTATGTAGAAATTTAGTTTGGTTTTGTGTTTAAGACTAAAATTGTTTCTGTAAATGAGTTTTAATCTCTTTTTTGTGTTTACTAAACCAATTCCTCTTTTCGGATTATGATTTTGTGAAATTACAAAATTATTTAAGATTTCAAAATCGAGCATTTTGTTGTCTATAACTTTACAATTGATTTTAATCTTCAAATTTTTGTTGTTTACTCCACCATGTTTAAAAGCATTTTCTACCAGTGAGATAAATATTAGTGGTGGCACAACAGCATCTTCGATGTTCGATTCGAGATTTATAGTTACTTCAACATTTTCAAAACGAAGTTTTTCGATTTCAATATAATTCTGAATATAATCGATCTCTTTTATTAACGGAACAAATTTAGTTCCTTTTACATCGTAGAGAACATATTCCATTAAGTTCGAAAGTTTGATAATTACATCAGGAACTTTTTTTGAAGATTCTAGTGAAAGTGCATATAAATTATTTAATGTATTAAAGAAAAAATGCGGTTGAATCTGGTTTTCAAGATACTTTAATTTTATTTTAAATTGATTTTCCCGTAAAGATCTGTTTCTTTCTCTTTCTCTTAACCAGGTTAAAGTAAGATAAACAGAAGATGCCATTGCAAGAACATACAATTCACCAATACAAACTGCTACAATGTGATTAATTTCAAACGGATGGTATTCTCTGTTTGCTTCAGGCCAAATATTTTCGGAAATGATATAATAGGTAAGGGCGGTTTTTAATAAATAGATTCCAAAAAGACTCACTAAAAGCCATGCAGTATATTGAATGTATTTTTGTTTAAGAACATATTTTGGAACCAAAACAAATAAATTCAAATATACTAAAGGGATAACCAATGAGAATTCAATCAAATTTGATTTGAAAGCGTACGGATAATCATTAAAGTAAGCTCCCCATCTTAAAAAGTTTAATGTAAAATAGACTCCCCAAAACCAAATATGATTTTGCAGTTTAATATCAAATTTAACTTTTCTAATTTCTTTCAATTGGTTTTAAGTTATTTGTGTTTTTAGTTTTTCTTAACAATACTGAAATATTGTGCAACTTTAAACAATTAACTGCAAAGCGACAATTTTTTTGAATAAAATTTCGAAAAAAAACGATATTGGTGTTTTATTTTTTAATTAGAACGTTTTCGTAAAGCGTATTATTGAATGATTTATGTCGTTGGTTTAAATTTTGTTGTCGTTGGTTTAATTTATTTTTTTTAACAATGTCTTAAGAATAATTTTACCTCATAACTAACAAAATAAAATAAACATGAAAAAAATTTTCTTAATCTTTATGATTGTTTTTACGGCGCAGGTTTCGCTTGCACAAGTAAAAAGTGTCAAGGGTGTGATTACAGATTCTGACGGTATGCCATTACCAGGGGCTTCTGTTGCTGTACAAGGAGGTCAAAAAGGAACAACCACCGATTTTGACGGATTGTACACGATTGAAGTTCAAAAAGGTCAGAGCTTAGTTTTTACTTATGTAGGGCTGGAAACTCAGACAATTGTTGTAGGAGACGCTGCGACAATTAATGTGAAGTTGGTTCAAGGAGCTTCAAATGCATTAAACGAGGTTGTTGTAACTTCTTTAGGTATTAAAAAGACAAGAAAATCTTTAGCATATGCAGCTCAAGAGTTGAAAGGCGAAGAATTAACTCGTGTTAAAGATGCCAATCTAATTAATACTGTTGCTGGTAAAATTGCTGGTGTTGCAGTAACTAAAAGTTCTTCTGGAGCTGGAGGTTCAACAAAAGTTGTAATTCGTGGTAATTCTTCATTTGTAAATAACCAGCCATTATATGTAATAGATGGTATTCCATTGGTTAGTTCTGGAGCGGCACAGCCAAATGGTACATTTGGTGATTTAGCAGGAGGTAACCGTGACGGTGGAGATATTGTCTCATTAATTAATCCTGACGATTATGAAGGAATGACAGTTCTAAAAGGAGCTGCTGCATCTGTATTGTATGGTTCTCAAGGAGCTAATGGTGTAATTTTACTTTCTTCTAAAAAAGGAAAAGTTGGAAGTGAAACTTTTAATGTAAATTCAGTTACTACATTTGATTCTGCAGCATACTTACCTAAATTTCAATCAGATTATACTTCAGACCCTGGGGATTCAAGATCTTGGGGAGCTAAACAAAAAGTTGAAGGTGATATAAAAGATTTCTTTGAAACGGGAGTTACACAAATTACTTCTATGGCTTTTTCCAAAGCCTCTGAAGGTTCTGCTACAAGTTTAACTTATGCTAATACTGATGCTTCAGGAATTGTTCCAGGAAATCATTTGAAGAAGAACAATTTTGGTATTCGTCAATCAGGTAAATTTTTCGATGATAGATTAAATGTTGCTGTTACAGGTAATTATGTTAATCAAACTATTGATAACAGACCTGTTAACGGATTATACTTTAATCCAATCAGTGGTGTTTATTCACATCCAAGAGCTTTCAGTCTTAATGATTTGAAAAACTATGAAGTTTATGATCCATCGAAAAACTGGATGGCTCAAAATTATCCAGGCTTTGAAACTGCACAAATTAATGAAAGCAATGAAAACCCATATTGGCAGATTAATAAACAAAAATCTGTTGATTATAACAATTTCTTTAACGGGGCTATTGCTTTAGATTATAAAATCAATGATTGGTTGCATTTGACTTCTAGATATAGTTATAATAGAAATGAAAGTAATTTCCAAAAACGCATGTTTGCAACTTCTGCTTCATCATTAGTGCATCCTAAAGGAAGATATATTAATTCTACATTAATTACAACTCAAAACTATGCTGATTTATTGGCTTTAGTAAATACCAAATTATCTGATAATTTTTCTTTAAATGCGACCCTTGGTACAAGTATCAATAATGGTAAAAGTGCTGGTGTAGTTCTTGACTCTGGAATTGGTGGAGGATTAGCAAACGCAAATATATTCACGTTAGGAAACTTCGTAAATAATAATGGAAACGTTCAAACTGCTTATCAAAGAGAAGTACAGTCCTTATTCGCTGCTGCAACATTTGGTTATAAAGATTACTTGTTCTTAGACGTAGCAGGAAGAAATGACTGGTCATCAACTTTAGTAAATACAAATGATGCAAGTTATTTTTACCCATCTGTTGGTGCGACAGCTATCTTAAGTGAAATGGCTACAATGCCAGAATTCATTAACTATGGAAAAGTTCGTGCAACATATGCTCAAGTAGGTAATGATATTGCTGCTTTTATCACTAATCCGACATATTCAATTGTAGCAGGAACACCTATTAATCCACCAGCTGGACCAAGACCTGGTACTACATTAAAACCAGAATTGAAATCAGAAGTTGAGGTTGGTACAGAATGGAGAATGTTTAATAATAGATTTGGTTTTGAATTATCATATTACAATTCAGAAACGAAAAATCAATATATGTTAGTTCCTGCAGAATCTACAAACGAGAATGGATACACTAATTATGCTATAAATGCAGGAAGCATTTCAAACAAAGGATTTGAGGTAGTATTATTTGCTGACATCATTAGAGGAGAGAAATTTAATTGGGAATCAAGAATCAACTATTCTCAAAATAAGAGTAAAGTAAACGATATCCCTGCTCAAAATGCAGAAGGAAGAATTGTTTTAACTGATCCAGGTTCTAATAGTTACAGATATTCACTAGTTGAAGGAAGACCATTTGGAGTAATCGAAGGATATAACTTTAAAAAAGATGCTCAAGGAAGAATATTAGTTAATGATGATAATACAATTCAAAGAACTGACTGGGAAGAACTTGGTAACGCAAATCCTGATTTTATGTTAGGATGGTCTAATACTTTTAAGATCGGAGCGTTTACAGCAAACATTTTAATAGATGGACGTTTTGGAGGAGAAGTTTTAAGTTTAACTCAAGCTATAAATGATCAAAATGGAGTTTCTAAAGCTTCTGGAGATGCGAGAAACGCTGGAGGAGTTAAAATTAATGGAGTTAGAGCTAGTGACGGAACTACGCCTGTAACTACAATGGATGCAAAAGAATATTACAATACAGTTGGAGGAAGAAATGGAGTAAGTGGAGAATATATTTATGACGCTACAAATGTAAACGTAAGAGAGGTTTCTATTGGTTATACTTTTAACAAATCTAAAATTCCATTTGTTCAATCTGCATCAATCTCGTTGATTGCAAGAAACTTATTCTTTATTTACAAAAAAGCTCCTTTTGATCCAAATGTGGCGCTTAGTACAGGAGAAGGATTACAAGGTGTTGATGTTTTTGGAATGCCATCAACAAGAAACATCGGTCTTAATTTAAACATAACATTCTAATCTTACTATCATGACACTAAATAAATTTAAAAAAACAGCAATTTGCTTCTCTTTACTAGCAGCTGTAGGTTGTACAGATAATTTTGAGGAGATTAATACAAATCCCACTGGGGCTACAACAGAGCAATTAGATCAAGATTATAATAGTATAAAAAGCTTGTTTAAACCTGCTTTTAACAGAATGTATATTTGTGATGTAACTTGGCAATATCAATTGCAGCAAAGTTTGCAGGCAGATGGTTGGTCTGGTTATATGACTACACCAGTTCCTTTTGGAGCATTTAATAATCATGATTATGCTCTAAATGTTGGATGGAACAGTTATGCTTGGGACGATGCTTATGTAAACATTATTGCATATTTATACAAAGTAGAGCAAAGATCTAAAGGTAAATTTGATCAGTTTTATGCATGGTCTTTAATATTTAAAGCGGCTACAATGCAGAGAATTACGGATATGTATGGACCTGCAGTTTACTCTAAATTTGGAAGTGAAGTAGCGACATACGATTCTCAGCAGGAAATTTACACTCAGATGTTTAAAGATCTGGATTTCGCAGTTGCGGAATTGTCTAAAAGAATTGCGGCTAATGAAAAAACATCGTTTGATGAAACAGATTTATCTACTTACGAAGGAAGCTATGAGAAATGGGTAAAATATGCGAATTCTCTTCGTTTAAGAATGGCAATGCGTATCTCAAAAGTAGATCCTGCACTAGCAAAAACAGAAGCAGAAAAAGCAGTAAATAATCCTATTGGTGTTTTCACAACGGTTGCAGATCTTATGAAAGTTAAGTCTCCAGTAGATTTAAATGTGATCGATGTAATGAGCCACGCTTGGGCTGGTTTATTTATGGGAGCAGATATGGAGTCTATTTTAGGAGGGTATGAAGATCCTCGTATGGCTAAATATTGGGAGACTTCTGAAGTTACTCCAGGGGAATACAAAGGAGTTAGAACAGGTATTGTTTATCCAACAGGAACGACTTATGGTAAATTTTCTAAAACTGCCTCAAGAACTAAAACAGGAGAAATTACATGGATGTCAACATCTGAAGTTTATTTCTTAAGAGCTGAAGGTGCTTTAAGAGGTTGGAACATGGGAGGAACTGCTAAAGATTTATATGAAGCTGGTATAAAAGCATCTTTTGACCAAAATGGTGTTGAAGGAGCAGCTGCTTATATTGCAGACAATACTAAAAAACCTAAAGATTATGTTGATCCGCTTAATGCAGCCAACAACGCAGCAGCTGTTTCTAAAGTTACTGTCGCGTGGGGAGCAACTAATGAGGAAAATCTTGAGAAAATTATTACTCAAAAATGGATTGCAACTTATCCTGATGGTCAGGAAGCCTGGTCAGAATTCAGAAGAACTGGTTATCCAAAATTGTTTAGAATTACCAATAATAAAAGTGGTGGTTTAATAAGCACTGAATTAGGAGTTCGTAGATTAGGTTTTTCACAATCAGAAATTAACAATAATAAAGAAGGTATCGAATCTGGTTTAAGTAAACTTGGTGGTCCAGATAATGGAGCTACAAGACTTTGGTGGGATGTTGATAAAGCAAACTTCTAAAAAAAAACAAAGATATTGAGTTTGGTTAGTAGTATGGTATAGGCGGCGAAAGTTGTCTATACCATTCTTAAAACCAAAATGGTAATTACTACAAAAAAAGAAAAGAAATGAAAAGTGCTTTAGAAATAAAACCTGATATCAGTTACAAAAGCGCGGGAAAATTTGAGGAAACTCGATTTGAGAAAATTCATAACGAAATCTTCAAAGGCTCAATAGAAGCTTCTGTAATTGTGGCACAGGAAATTGCGCAGCTAATTAGATCTAAACAGGAAAAAAATAAATCTTGTGTTTTAGGTCTTGCTACAGGTTCTTCGCCTATTAAAGTTTATGAGGAACTAGTGAGAATGCACAGAGAAGAAGGACTAAGTTTTAGCAATGTAATTACTTTTAATTTGGATGAATATTATCCGATGACTAAAGAGAACAATCAGAGCTATCACTATTTCATGCATCAGCATATTTTTAATCATATTGATATCAAACCCGAGAATATTAATATTCCAGACGGTACAGTAGGAATTGACGAAATCAATCAATATTGTATAGATTATGAAATGAATATTAAAAATGCAGGCGGTCTTGATTTCCAACTTTTAGGAATTGGACGTACAGGGCATGTTGGTTTTAATGAGCCGGGTTCTCATATCAATTCTGGAACCCGAATTATTACACTGGACCACATCACTAGAGTAGATGCTTCATCTGCTTTTAATGGTATTGACAATGTACCGAAACGCGCCATTACGATGGGTGTTTCAACCATTATGAGATCAAAACGTATTGTTTTGATGGCATGGGGACAGAACAAAGCCGATATCATTAAGAGAACAATTCAAGGAGATATCAGCTCAGAAGTTCCGGCAACATTTTTACAAAATCATCCAAACGCAACTTTCGTTTTAGATCAGTCTGCAGCTTCAGAACTAACCCGTTTCAAAACGCCTTGGTTGGTTGGTGAATGTCTTTGGACACCTGAATTAAAAAGTAAAGCAATTGTTTGGTTGTGTCAAAAAACAAAACAATCTATTTTAAAATTGACTGACCGTGATTACAACAATAACGGAATGTCAGATCTTTTGGCGCAAGAAGGTTCTGCTTATGATATGAACATTAATATGTTTAATATTTTGCAGCACACTATTACTGGATGGCCTGGAGGAAAACCAAACACAGATGATTCTCATCGTCCGGAGAGAGCAAATCCTGCAAAAAAGAGAATAATTCTTTTTAGTCCGCACCCCGATGATGATGTTATTTCTATGGGAGGAACATTTTCAAAATTAATCAAGCAAGGTCACGATGTTCATGTGGTTTACCAAACTTCAGGAAATATTGCCGTTACAGATGACGAAGCATTAAAATTTGCAGAAGTTGCCAGTGATTTTATTGGTAAAGGTGAATCTGATATCAATTTTAAAGAAGTAATTAAATTTCTAAACAATAAATCAGAAAATCAAATTGATTCTCTTGAAGTTAGAAAATTAAAAGGACTTATTCGAAGAAGAGAATCTTATGCTGCAACAAGATATATTGGGTTGAAAGATGAGAATACACACTTTTTAGATCTTCCTTTTTATGAAACTGGACAGGTTAAGAAAAATCCATTAGGTCCAGAAGATATTGCCATTGTAAAAGATATTATTGCTAAAATAAAACCACATCAAGTGTTTGCTGCTGGAGATCTTGCAGATCCACACGGAACTCATGAGGTGTGCCTAAATGCGATATTCGCTGCATTAAAAGAACTTAAACATGAGCCTTACATGGACGATTGCTGGCTATGGCTTTACAGAGGAGCTTGGCACGAATGGGATATTCATGAAATTGACATGGCTGTTCCTTTAAGCCCTTCTGAAGTTTTATTAAAACGTCATGCGATTTTATACCATCAGTCTCAAAAAGACAGGGTTATGTTTCAAGGAAATGATTCTAGGGAATTCTGGGTTAGAGCAGAAGATCGAAACAAAAATACAGCCATATTATATGATGAATTAGGTTTGGCTGAATATGAGGCAATAGAAGCTTTTAAACGTTTTGATTACTAAAATTTTTTCCGATTCATTTAAAAATGAATCAAATAACAAAATTCAGATTGGTCTCATCGCAAAAGTGAGGTAATGCAGAAATCTGTCTGAGTTTTGTTTTTTTAATAAATTTAGGATACTTAGAAAACTATCCAAACCAAAAAAAAAGAAAAATGAAATATCTATTTGTACTATTATTTGCAGGTATATCTGCAGGTGCTCAAATTCAGAAAGAGCAGCTCAATCTTATGCCTTGGCCTCAGAACGTTGTTATTAATGAAGGTAATTTTAATTTAACTAAAAATTTTAAAGTAAACATTACTGGTAATCCAAATCCAAGAATTTTTGGTGGAGTAACTCGTTTTTTGCGCCGTTTAGATGGTAGAACAGGTATATTTTTTGAACAAGGTTTTATTTCCAAATTAAATGAAGTTCCGAATGCAGAATTGCAGATCAATTGTACAAAAAATGGTAAAATTGGTTTATATGAAGATGAAAGTTATCATTTAGATATTGCTTCGAATAAAATTATTTTAAATGCTTCGAGTGATTTAGGAGCTTTGCATGGACTTGAGACATTATTGCAAATACTTCAAAATAATTCGACCTCATTTTATTTTCCAGCTTCAAAAATTTCAGATTTTCCAAGATTTACATGGAGAGGCTTAATGATTGATGCTTCAAGACATTTTCAGCCAGTTGATGTTATCAAAAGAAATATTGATGCTTTGGCAGCTATGAAAATGAATGTTTTTCATTGGCATTTGGTCGATGATCAAGGCTGGAGAATCGAAATGAAAAAACACCCAAAGTTTACCGAATTAGCTTCGGATGGACTTTATTACACACAAGAGGAAATTAAAAATATCGTAAAATACGCAGATGAGCGTGGTATTTTAATAGTTCCAGAAATAGATGTTCCAGGTCACGGATCAGCAATTTTAACAGCTTATCCAGAAATAGGAAGTAAAGTAATTACTTTAACAGGAGGAACATCCGAAAAAAATATTCAAGGTACAGCAATCGCTACCTATGGAATTGAAAGAAATGCTGGTATTTTTTCGCCTACATTAGATCCTTCAAATCCTAAAACATATCAACTTCTAAGTGAAGTTTTTGATGAGGTTTGTCCGTTATTTCCTGGAGCTTATTTCCACATTGGAGGAGATGAAAACGAAGGAAAAGATTGGGATGCAAACCCTAAAATTCAAGAATTTAAAAAGAAACACAACTTAAAAACCAATCACGAGTTACAAACCTATTTCACGATGCAGCTGGCTCCAATGTTAAAGAAACACGGAAAACAGTTAATGGGATGGGAAGAAATTTTAACCAAAGATTTATCTAAAGAAGCTATTGTACATTCATGGAGAGGTCCAAACGAAGGAATGGCGGCCGGCCAGTCTTTGGTAGACGCTGTAAAAAAAGGTTATAAAACAGTTTTATCAAATGGGTATTATATCGATTTGATGTATCCAATTGCAAGTCATTATTTAAATGATCCAATGCCAAAAGGAGCGAATTTAACCGCAGAAGAAAAGGCTAGAATCCTTGGCGGAGAAGCTACAATGTGGACAGAATTAGTAACCTCTACAACAATAGACTCTAGACTTTGGCCAAGAACAGCTGCAATTGCAGAAAGACTTTGGTCCGCAGAAGATGTTACTGATGTAGAGAATATGCGTAAACGTTTAGAATCGGTTTCTTTCAGATTGGAAGAATTAGGGCTTACACATATTCGAAATAAAGATGTGATTTTAAGAAATATTGCCAATAATCAAGATATTAAAGCGCTTGAAGAATTTTCAAATGTTACTGAACCGCTAAAAGGATATACACGTAACAAAGGCGGAACGGAATATCAAATGTATTCTCCATTTACCTTATTTGCAGATGCATGCGGACCAGATGCCAAAGATGCTTTAGGATTTAACGCGGCTGTAAATCAATATTTAGCAAATAAATCGGCAGATAATAAAGCTAAAGTAGCAGCCTATTTTACAAAATGGATTGCAGTACATCAGGAACTGACAAAACTAAGTGCAAATGCTCCATTAGTACAGCCATTACTGCCTTTGTCAAAAAAATTAAATGATGCGTCACAAGAATTGTTATTGGTTTTAGATAATAAATCCACATTAAAGGCATCAGATTTAAAAGGTTTAATAGAACAATGCAACACAAAAGATCATGCAGATGTAGAATTATCTGTTTATGAGAGTTTGAAGAAATTAATTTAAAGTTGGATTTGAATTAGTATTTAGTACGTTTTTAAAGCTGCTAATGTTTTTTTAAGAGTGGTGATTATCTCTGCCATAATTATTTGGCAGAGGTAATTACAAATTAGAATTTTAAAATGAATTCAAGTCATAAGTAAGTATAAAAAATAACCAATAATAGAGTATTAACCTTTAAAAAACCAAATAGAAAGAATAAAAAAACATGACAAAAAGAAGAGTATAGATTGATGAGTCGTCCCAAATTTATCATTTGTATTTAATATTAATTTTTTAAAAATTATAAATAAATATCAATCACTACTATTTGCTATTGATTATAAAAAAATCGGTAATAGTAATATTTATCTATAGAATGTAATTTGAGTTTATTTCCCAGTCGACAGCAGCCTTCCAACCTGCAGTTGAGCGAAACCCAGATGCTTTTGAGATCTGCGGCCCAATTATTTATTTTCTATTAATCAAATATTTATTAACTATGAAACATTATTACAGATTGCTCTTTTTGTTACTGTTTCCCATGCTCGCGTTGGCACAACCAGCTCACGGAAAAAAAGTAGTGGGATATTATGCACAATGGTCTATCTATGCTAGGGATTTTAATATTCCCAAAATTGATGGAAGTAAATTGACGCATTTGAATTATTCTTTTTATGGTACAAGTTATGATCCTGCCCATCCTGAGAATACAAAATTACAATGCTTGGATACCTATGCTGATTTTGAGCATATGGAAGGTGGAATTCCGTGGGATGCTCCTGTTAAAGGTAATTTTTATGACCTGATGAAACTCAAACAAAAGTATCCTCATTTAAAAGTTTTAATTTCTGTAGGAGGTTGGACGAAAGGTCAGGATCTTTCTCCAATTGCAGCAAGCCCAGTGGCAAGAGCTGCTTTGGCTGCAGATATGGCAAACTTTATTGTTACCTATCCTTTTATTGATGGTTTTGACATCGATTGGGAATATCCTCTTTCTGGAGGAACTGATGGTACAGAAGTGATTAATGGAGCTCCAATTCCTCCGCAAAAATACAGTCCTGATGACAACAAAAACTTGGTATACTTATTAAAAGCAATGCGTCAGGCAATGCCAGATAAATTAATTACAATTGCTGCTGGAAACAACGTTAGAAAAGTAGCACAGCAATATTTAGGACCAACAAACAGATCACAATACGGAATGACAGAAGATATTTCGACGTATTGCGATTATATAACTTATTTTGGATATGATTTTGGCGGGAACTAGTATGACAAAACATGCTACAACGCACCTTTATATTCAAGTGGAAACACAAACGATCCGCTTTATGGCGCAACACAGTCAGAATCATTAGATGAACTAACAAATCAATATTTAAACGTAGTTGGTTTTCCTGCAAATAAATTAATCATGGGGCTTCCTTTCTACGGAAAGAAATTTGACCATGTGGCAAATAACGGAACCAATCCAAATTTACCTGGATTATTCGTTTCTGCACCAAGAGATATTGTTGCTGGATGTACCAATCCGCAAAATCCAACAGGTACATGGGATGGTCCTGCAGCGTGCGAAAAATCAGGAAGTATTGAAATCTGTGATTTAGTCGGAAATCCGGTTACGAATTCACATCCTTATTTAGATCCGAATACTATGTTAGTTACTCCGGCCGCGGCTTCAGCAGGATGGGTACGTTACTTTGATAATACTACTAAAGTTCCTTATTTATACAATTCGACTTTAAAACAGTTTATCTCTTACGAAGATAAACAGTCAATGGATTTAAAAGTACAATATATAAAATCAAGAAATTTAGCTGGAGGTATGGTTTGGGAATTATCTCAAGATACGAGAGGTTCAGTTCCAAATTCTTTACTAACACAGGTTGATACTTCTTCCGGAAGCATTGTTGCTGGAACAGTAAGTATCTCAGGTTCTGTAAAAAACGGATCAGCTTTAATTCCAGATGTTACGGTTGAATTGCGTAATGCAAGTAATACTGTTATTCAAACTGTGGTTTCTACAGGAGGAAATTTTACATTCAACAATCTAACTTCGGGACAAAACTATACATTAACAGCTTTAAAAGCGACTTATAGTTTTACTCCTGTAACTTTAACAAACGTTACAGTTAATCAAACTGCAGTAGTTATTAATGGAACTCAGCCAACATATACAGTTAGTGGAACAGTTTTAAATGGAACAACTCCAGTTTCTGGCGTAACTGTTTCTGCAGTTTCAGGAAGTACAACATTAACAGCAGTTTCAAACGCAAGCGGCGTTTACAGCATCGCAGGTTTAACAGCAGGACTTAACTTTACAGTAACAGCTGCAAAAACTGGATTCTCTTATGCTCCAGCTTCAACAGTTTATAATGCTATCGACGCAAACAAAACGTTGAATTTTACACAAGGTGCAGCAGTTGTTAATTATACCGTAAGCGGAACTGTTTTAAACAATACAACTCCCGTTTCAGGAGTAACTGTTACAGCTTCTTTTACAGGAGGAAGTTATGCTGCTGTTACAAATGCAAGCGGCGTTTACTCACTTAGTTTACCGTCAGGCGGAAATTATACAGTAACCGCAGCCTTAACAGGTCAAACGTATACGCCGGCTTCGACAGTTTATTCTAATTTGAATGCCAACAAAACATTAAACTTCTCTCAAGATGTAGTGGTAGTTGGAACGAACAAAATTAGCGGAACGGTTAAAAATGGAACAACTCCAGTTGCTGGTGCTAAAGTAGAATTGGTTTTACCTTGGACAGACAGCACACACAACTGGAAAAGCGTTATTGCTGTAACCGATGCGCAAGGAAAATATAGTTTTGATAATTCAGTTGTAGCAGGTTATACAACTGTTACAAGTTTAAAATTAAATACTTGGGAAAACGGAGAAGTAAATTATTTTCCAAATAATCTAGCAAACTTCCCTGTTCCTGCCAATCCAACGGTTTATAATTTCAATACCAGTTCAACAGCTAAAGCAGCGTTAGCAATGGCTGCAAATTTAATTAGCGGAACTGTGAAAAATGGTTCAACACCAGTAGCAAATGCTAAAGTTGAATTGGTTTTACCATGGACAGATAATACTCATAACTGGAAAAGTGTTTTGGCAACAACAGATGCATCAGGAAATTATACTTTTGATAATTCAGTTGTAGCGGGTTATACACAGGTTTTAAGTTTGAAATTAAATTCATGGCAAAATGGAGAAGTAGCTTATTTTCCAAATAATCTGGCAAACTTTGCTGTTCCGACAACGCCGACAGCTTATAATTTCAATACACAAGCGGTAGTTACGACTAAGCCAGTGGTTGCCATTACAGCGCCAACAGCTTCGGCGATTGCTATAAATTTAGGATCATCAATTAATTTTGTTGCAAGTGTTGGATTAAGCGCTGCTGATGCCACTACAATATCATCTGTTGTATTTAGTTTAGACGGGCAAAGCTTGAGCGCTACTAATTCTTCAGGGACTTATACAGCGGTTTGGACACCAGCTGCAAATCAGTTTTCGCTTTCTCATACATTAACGGTTACGGCTACCGCATCAAACGGAACAACAGATTCAAAAACATATAGTTTTACATTGACTTGTTCAGGTGCAAACTGTCCAAATGCAGTGCCTGTAATTACTTGGAATTCACCATCGAACACAACTGTAAACCAAAGTTCTTTCCAAGTTGTGCCAATTTCAGTTACAGCTGTTGATAGTGACGGATCAGTTTCTGGTGTTACTATCACAATAAATGGAGGTACATTTAACATGACAGCAGGTACAAATAATACTTATACGTATAATTTCACACCAACTGCTTATCAGGATTATCCAGTTGTAATCAAAGCGACGGATAATAAAGCTGCGGTAACTACATTCAACAATACTATTAAAATTGCTCCAGTGAGCACGAATAGATTCATTCCGCTTCCATCTAAAGTTATTTTAGGATATGCACATTCTTGGGAAAATACTGCTGCTCCATTTTTATATTTTTCTCAAATGGTGGGAAGTAAGTTTAACGTAGTGGATTATTCTTTCGTAGAAACAGTGAATCGCGATGGTTATACACCAGTATTAACTACAAATGACACTAGATATTTGAGTAATGGCGTTTTCAATAAGCAATTGTTGAAAAACGATATAAAATCCTTAAGAGACAGCGGAGTTCCTGTTATTGTTTCTATTGGAGGTCAAAATGGACATGTTGTTTTGGACAATGTAACTCAAAAAAATATTTTTGTTAATGGTCTAAAAGCAATTATCGACGAGTATCAATTTGATGGAGTTGATATTGATTTTGAAGGCGGATCGATGAATTTTAGTGCAGGAAATTTAAGAGATATTTCGTATGCGGGTATTTCTGCTTATCCAAGATTGAAAAACGTAGTAGATGCTTTTAAAGAATTAAAAGCATACTATGGCCCTGGATTTTTATTAACCGCAGCTCCAGAAACACAATATGTACAAGGAGGATATACTACTTATACGGATACTTTCGGATCATTTCTTCCAATCATTCAAAACTTACGTAATGAACTGGATTTGTTAGCTGTTCAATTGTATAATACAGGAGGAGAAAACGGATTAGATGGTCAATATTATGGCACGGCTAAGAAAGCAAACATGGTAACAGCCTTAACTGATATGATAATAAAAGGGTACAACATTGCTTCAACAGGAATGCATTTTGATGGTTTACCAGCCTCAAAAGTTCTTATTGCATTACCAGCTTGTCCGAGCGCAGCAGGCAGCGGTTACTTAACTCCTACAGAAGGAATTAATGCTATGGATTATTTAAGAAACGGAACTACTTTTTCAGGAAGAACATACACTCTGCAGCCAGGCGGGCCATATCCTTCTTTAAGAGGTTTAATGACTTGGTCTGTAAACTGGGATGCATCTTCTTGCGGTAATTCATCTGAATTATCTAAAGCATACGCAGCTTATTTTGCGTCACAAGCTACAGCAAAAACATTAGCGGTGGACGATATTTCGGCTGAAAGTAATGCGACAGTAGCTTATTTTAAAAACAATACCTTATCAGTAGCGAATGAAACAGGAGATATTACTCAAGTTGACGTATTTAATACAATAGGGCAAACTGTTACAAGTCATAGAAACATTCAAAACAACAAAGAGGTACTGCTAAATAGCCCGAGTTTTGCTAGTAAACAAATTTTTGTTGTGATAGTAACAGATAAATCAGGTCACAAAAAGTCATTGAAAGTAATGAACTTTCTAAACTAATATAAATGATTGAAAATTTAGAAATAAGAAAATTGGGACGGTTAAAATTGAGTTTGGTTATTTATTTTTTAACCTAATTTTTATTTCTTAAATGCTGTGAATTGAGGTAATTTGTTATTTGGTTTTTGCCTCAACTAGCGCATTATGAACCTGGCAATTTTTATTGCCAGGTTTTTTTTAGTGCATTCCTCCCAATGAAAAATTTGCAGCACATGTACCAAAGCCAATTACAAAACCAATCACAGAATACAAGATTATTTTTAATGATGTATTTTTGTCATCTGATATAAATATCAAACGGAATAATCCGATAAAAAAAGCAAGTACACTTGCTAAGGCAGCTAGACCTCCTGCTAAAGCTAAAAAATCTCCCATATTTAGATCTTTTTCTAGGTGAGTTAAATTATAAAGTTACAGACCGCTTATTATTAATGCACATGTTCCAAATCCAATTACAGCAAAGACAACAGGAATTAACATTAAGGTTAGATAAAATTTTTTGTCTTCTTTTCTAAAAATTAAACCAATTAGACCAATCAAGAACATTGCTGTAAAAATAACGCCAATAAGTATTAATGCTTCCATATTTCAGACTAATTTAATAACTAGACATTTAATTCTTGTCGGATTTTTTCAATTTTATTATCCCTGTAAAATAAATTCATGGTTTCGAATGGAATAATTTTCATTTTATCGCTTACAATGTGAACACATGATTTTTTTACAGCTCTTACATCAAAATCATGGGCATCCATAAAATTCATAATTAAAATTCGAAATAAATTATTATAATTCAAGGTATCTGACTGAACTCTTGGCAGACAGCACATCAATTCATTAAACTCTCCTTCTGCACAATCCACAGAAATACCAGTACTAAATAAGTTAAGCATATGTGTTTTTAGCTTTTCATCATGCTCAAAAACAATTGTATTTTTTGAGTTGTTTAACAAATCTTCTGGGTTTATTAAATGAGTCATTGGAAAAACTTCGCCATCTATTTTAAGAGCATATGCCATACACAAAGCGTCTGGATTACAAGGAACAGGAATGAGATCCTGAAGTGTAAAAAGAGGATATTGCTCGTAAATTTTTCTTCGTACTTCTGTCAAGGTTATTCTTCCCGAAATATCATCATAGTTGTCATTTCTGCCTGCAACCTGTGTAGGTTGAAAAGTGACACCACGAACACATTTCTGTTGTAATGCATACTCAATTATTTTTCCAATCTCATCGTCATTTTCTCCTTTTTGCAGTGTGATTACTAGTGTGGTTGAGATATTAAACTGATTTAAATTTTCTATTGCTTTTTTGCGTACTTCTGTTAGGTCTTCGCCTCGTAATTTTTCTAATACTTCTGGTTTAAAACTGTCAAACTGCAAATAAATTTCAAAGTCAGGCATATACGTAGCCAATGTTTCTACAAATTTGATGTCTTTTGCAATTCGAATACCATTTGTATTAAGCATTAAATGCTTGATTGGTTTGCTTTTGGCTATATCTAAAATTTTAAAAAATTCTGGATGTACTGTTGGTTCTCCTCCAGAAATCTGAACAACATCGGGTTCTCCTTCATTAGCGACAACAGCATCAAACATTTTTTCTATTTCTTCTAAAGTCCGGTGTCTTCCATAGTTTGGAGCTGAGTTTGCATAGCAAGTAGGACATGCTAAATTACATCGGTCTGTAACTTCTACAATCGTCAGACAAGAATGCTGTTCATGATCTGTACATAATCCGCAGTCGTAAGGACATCCGTAATGCACTTTTGTATTGAATTTTAAGGGCATTTCAGACTGCTTGTTGTAATTACGTAATTGTTTATAATAATTTACATCATCCGCAATCATCGACTTTGATTCACCATGTGTTTTACAATGTTTGAGCATCCAAACTTTATCGTCCTGAAATACAATTTTTGTATCTACAAGTGCTAGACATTGATGACATAGACTCTTGGTGTAATCGTAAAATATATAGTCGCGAGTTTTCATTAAAATATTTTTATGTTATAAAGTACGTTTTTTATTTATAGCTAAAGGAAAATTCCCTGTAAAGAAATTTCCAATAGTAAACAAAAATTAAGATAGAGCTCCATTGTATACTGCTCAAATTAAGTAGCAAAGGCTCGTATGGTTTTAAAAATTCAATTAAAAAACGAAACAGAAAATATAAAATCATAAAGATTTTAAAACGGTCACCATTCAGCAGCGCTTTATTTTTTATACTTTGAAAAAAGATGAAAAGCAGAATCATGAAAAACATTTCATATAATGCAATAGGATGTCTTTTTAAACCGTCACCTAAATTAATTCCTGTAAAAAAGTTAGTTTCTATGCCGTAAGTAGGTTCTGCCATTCCCATCGAAAAACATCCAATACGTCCAATAAACAAAGCTGTTATTATTGGAATTACGTATAAATCTCCCGACGAAGATTTTTCTCCAATCGCTTTTTTTATAAGCTCGACACCAAATAATCCTCCTAGAAACCCGCCTGCAACCGTTTTATTTTGATATAAGGTTAAAAAAGTTTGATGGGTTATTTGAGATGGATTTTCTAATAAAGCAATAAATCGCGATCCGATCAACGCTCCAACCATTGCTCCGATCATAATAACTAAACGATTGGTGTCTGATATTGAATCTTGAGTTCTCTTTTTTAAAAAATAATACATTCTTATTCCAACAAAAAAAGCTAACGTTTCAAATATAAAATGCCAGTAAAAAGTTTTTTCAAAAATTTCAAATTGAAAAGGAAACGTCATTTTTAGTCAGAATTTTTTGCGAATATAAGAAAATCACATTAACATTTAATAAACTTTCAAAAAAGAATGGCAATCTGTTTAATTTTATTTTTTACACAGTGAAATTGTCAAAATTAGCCAAGTTGTCATTTGTAGTTGTAAAAAAGTAAAAGTTTTGTTCTAAAAACTCCATAGATTTTTAAGTACTTTTGAAACTCATTATATCTGATTAAAACTCATGCATAAATTCATTTACATAAATACTTTTCTTTTAATTCTTAATTTCTGTTCGGCCCAAAACAAATTCGGAAATCCTGAAGTTGATCCCCTTCAAATTCAGAAAAACTATATGGAATGGTCGGTTTATCAGAATAAAAAAATAATGCTTTCGCGAGATTTTACAGCTCTTGATTCTTCTTCTAAAGAAATTTCGAAAGAGGCTTTTTTTGATCAATTAGCAAATGGAAATTTTATCCCAATTCGGTTAAAATCAGATAACTCTACATACTATTATAAGTTGTTCAAAATTCTGCCAAAGACAGATACAAGCATAAAAGCGACAATCAATCAGATTGGTTTTGACGCTTACAAAAATTATAAAATGGAAGGAACTGTTTTTCCGAAATTCTCCTTTAAGGATTTAAATGGAAATTTAGTGACCAACGAATCCATGAAAGGAAAAATTATCGTGATAAAATGCTGGTACATTCATTGTACACCTTGTATAAAAGAATTTCCGCAAGTCAATAAATTGGTTGAAGAATACAAAGATCGAAAAGATATTGTTTTTATGAGTTTAGCCGAAGATTCACCAGAACAATTAAAAACATTTTTGGCTAGAAAACCATTGTCATATTCGGTAATTCCAGATATGAAAGAATATATGAATGAATCTTTGCAGTTGAATTCATTTCCAACACATTTTATTCTTAATAAAGAAGGTTTAATTTCTAAAGTCCTTCCGAATTTTGAAAGTCTGGAAGTTGCGCTGGCGAAGGAAAGTAAATTGTAAAAGCTTAGAAGTTAGAAGTTTTTAGGGTAATCATTTCATATTTTACAATTTACATTTCACATTCCGACATCTTTGCAACTCTGAACCTTTTTCCGTACTTTTGCACCAAATTAATTAAAAAGACATTCATGTTAACAGTCAATAATTTATCAGTTCAATTTGGCAAACGAATTTTGTTTGACGAAGTAAATACCACTTTCACTCACGGAAATATTTACGGCGTTATTGGAGCCAATGGTGCTGGAAAATCAACTTTCTTAAAAGTTATTTCGGGTGATATCGATCCGACTTCTGGGCACATTCATTTAGAGCCGGGAAAACGTATGTCGGTTTTAAACCAAAATCACAACATGTTCGACGAACATACTGTTTTGGAAACCGTTTTAATGGGGAATAAAATTTTGTATGCTGTTAAAAAAGAAATGGATGAACTTTATTTAGATTATAACGATGCCAATGCCGACAGAATAGGGGAGCTTCAGGTTCAGTTTGAAGAAATGAACGGATGGAACGCAGATTCTGATGCAGCTGCGATGTTGTCTAACTTAGGTATCACAGAAGCAGATCATTATACTTTAATGGGTGATATGGAAGGAAAAATGAAAGTTCGTGTGCTTTTGGCGCAGGCACTTTTCGGAAATCCTGATTTGCTTATTATGGATGAGCCTACCAACGATTTGGATTTCGAGACAATCGCTTGGTTAGAAAACTTCTTGGCAAACTACGAAAACACTGTAATCGTTGTATCTCACGACCGTCACTTTTTAGATGCCGTTTGTACACATATTTCTGATATTGATTTCGGAAAAATTAATCACTACTCAGGTAACTATACGTTCTGGTACGAATCTAGCCAATTAGCGGCAAAACAACGTGCACAGCAGAACAAAAAAGCAGAAGAGAAGAAACAAGAGTTGGAAGAATTTATTCGTCGTTTTAGTGCAAACGTTGCGAAATCTAAACAAGCAACTTCTCGTAAAAAAATGATTTCTAAATTGAACATTTCTGAAATCAAACCATCAAGCCGTCGTTATCCTGCCATTATTTTCGATCAGGATCGTGAGGCTGGAGATCAGATTTTAAATGTAGAACATTTATCTGCATCTGTGGATGGGGAAGTTTTATTTAAAGATGTTCATTTGAATATGGCAAAAGGCGATAAAATCGTTCTTTTCTCTAAAGATTCACGTGCTACAACAGCTTTCTACGAAATCTTAAATGGTGAACAAAAAGCAGATTCTGGAACTTTTGACTGGGGAATTACAACCAACCAAGCTTATCTGCCAGCTGAAAACCACAAGTTCTTCGAAAACGATTTGACTTTAGTAGATTGGTTACGCCAATATGCGAAAACAGAGGAAGAGCGTGATGAAGTTTTCATTCGTGGTTTCTTAGGGAAAATGATTTTCTCTGGAGAGGAAGCTTTAAAAACGTCTAGAGTTTTATCTGGAGGAGAAAAAGTGCGTTGTATGCTTTCTAGAATGATGATGGAGCGTGCTAACGTTTTAATGCTGGACGAGCCAACAAATCACTTAGATTTGGAATCTATTACAGCTTTTAACAACTCGTTGAAAAACTTTAAAGGTTCTGTAATTTTCACCACTCATGACCACGAGTTTGCACAGACTGTTGGTAATAGAATAGTAGAATTGACACCAAACGGAGTAATTGACCGTTACATGACATTTGACGAATATCTTGATGATGAAAAAATTCAGGAACAAAGAAAGAAGATGTACAATCTTTAGTTTTTAAATTCCAATCATGAAAATCCCAAACTCCAATTTTTGACTTTGGGAGCTTTGATAAAAGATAAATTACAAAGTTGATTTGCCCATTTTTGTCATTTCGATCGAAGGGAGAAATCTTCACGAGAAGCTCCGCAAAGATTGACTTTATTCTACACTCATAAAAAAATCCCAAACTCCAATTTAAATTTGGAATTTGGGATTTTTTAATTTTTTATTTGTGTCTATTTACGTCCGAACATTTTAGCGAAAATCCAAATAATAATCGCAACAATGAAAATTACGATAAATATCCCGAATCCCATTCCGGCTTTAAAAATGTCTCCTACTAGTTCGCAGCTTGTAAATGAAAATAGTATAACGAATACCATTAACAATCTTAGTATTTTATTTTGCATGATGTTGAGTTTTTAAGTTCAATAATAAAATTACTTCAACAATCAGGAAAATGTTTTATACAATTTTTGGAAAAAGTTTTAGGATTTGCGTACAACTTCGCTGGCAGATGAGAATCGTCCAGTTTTAATTTGTGAACTTATAAAGTTATCAAAATAATCCCTTAATAATATTGATGTATTCTTTGGCATAACTAAAATTTTATCAAAAACACCAAGAATTGGTATTCTTTCCAAAAAAGATTGTATTTGTTTTTCTTTAGAGATAAGATTATCAATATCTTTTATTCTCCAATAATCCCTGTTTTAACTTCGGCAGCTCGCTTATAGCTTACAGCAATTACCCCACTTGGCGTAACTGTACTTTCAACTAATTTAAATCCTGATGGAGTTGAACTTTCATTAAATAATTTTTTTCCTTTACCTAAAATTATGGGATGAATTTTTAGAGCCAATTCATCAACTAAATCATGTTGAAGTAAAAGCTGAACAAGTGTTGCGCTTCCCCAAACTTTAATGTCGCCGCCATCAGAGTTTTTAAGTTTTTTGATATCTTCTATAGAGGAAAGAAATTCGGAGTTTTGCCAATCAGAGTTTTTTCTGGTAGAAGATAAAACGTATTTGGTAACTTCGTTAATTCCCGGCCAGCCTTCTGCGTGTTTTGGCCAATAATCCTCGAAAATATCAAATGTTTTTCTGCCTAACAGAATATCCGCTGGAGCCATTTGTGCCTGCATAACTTTTCCATATTCTTCATCACCAAATGGAGCAACCCAGCCTCCGTATTCAAAACCTCCTGATGTGTCTTCTTCAGGTGCGCCCGGTGCCTGCATTACGCCATCGATTGTAATCATTGATATGACGATTATTTTTCTCATGATGTTTAATATTTCAGTGTTTATCAAATATAAGAAAAATCATGGAAATCTTAATTTTTCAAAAAAAGCGTCATCGGCTCGATTAGTATTGTAGGAGTGGATTTTAATCTAGCTAAAAAATAAAAGAAGTATTAGATTCAATTATTGAAAGTTTTGACAAACGTAATTTCAAAAAATAATATTTGTCTTTAGATTTCCCCAACAAATAAAATCAGATTCCGTATATTTGCAAACCAAACATTACAATTACTTATGAGCCAAAAAGTATTACTTAATTCAAAAGAAGTTACTATCATACTCCATCGTTTGGCTTGTCAGTTAATCGAAAAACATCTTGATTTCTCCGATACTATTTTAGTGGGAATTCAGCCAAGAGGTGTTTTTTTAGCTGAACGTTTAAAACAAATATTAGAAGACGAATACAAGGTTCCCGAAATTTCTTTGGGATATCTAGACATCACTTTTTTTAGAGATGATTTTCGGCGTACTGATAAACCGCTTGAAGCCAATAAGACCCAAATCAATTTTATAGTCGAAGACAAAAAAGTCATTTTTATTGATGATGTATTGTTTACGGGGCGAAGCATTCGTTCTGCATTAACCGCGATTCAATCTTTTGGAAGACCTTCAGAAATTGAATTACTGGTATTAATTGACAGACGCTTCAGCCGTAATTTACCAATTCAACCCGATTATAGAGGCCGTCAGGTAGATGCTATAAATGGCGAAAAAGTAAAAGTGAGCTGGAAAGAAAATGATGGTGAAGATGTTGTTCACTTAGTAACGAATTAGTTTAATCGGTTAACCGGTTAATTGTTTAATCGGCAGATAGACCGATTAAACGATTTGAAAAAAAACGATTAAACAATTCAAAGAATAAACAAATAAATAATAAAAATGAAAGAATTAAGCGTAAATCATTTATTAGGAATCAAATATATCAACGAAAATGATATTAACCTGATTTTTGAAACGGCAGATCATTTTAAAGAAGTCATTAACCGACCAATTAAAAAAGTTCCTTCATTACGAGATATTACCATTGCCAATATTTTCTTCGAAAACAGTACCAGAACCAAACTTTCCTTTGAATTAGCGCAGAAACGTCTTTCTGCGGATGTTATTAGTTTTTCTGCAGCTCAGTCATCGGTTAAAAAAGGAGAAACTCTGATTGATACTGTAAATAATATCCTTTCGATGAAAGTTGACATGGTTGTAATGCGCCACTCCAATCCCGGAGCGGCTTATTTTTTATCTAAAAATGTCAAAGCCAGTATTGTAAACGCTGGAGACGGTGCGCACGAACATCCAACGCAGGCTTTATTAGACAGTTATTCTATTAGAGAAAAGCTGGGTGATGTTGCCGGAAAAAAAGTAGTTATCGTTGGAGATATCCTGCATTCAAGAGTTGCCTTATCAAACATTTACGCTTTGCAAATGCAGGGCGCAGAAGTAAAAGTATGCGGACCAAAAACGCTGATTCCGAGATATATTGAATCTCTTGGTGTTACAGTTGAACCAAATTTAAGAAAAGCATTAGAATGGTGCGATGTTGCGAATATGCTTAGAGTTCAAAATGAGCGTATGGATGTAAATTTCTTCCCATCAACACGCGAATACGCACAGCAATACGGAGTTGATAAACCGCTTTTGGATTCTCTTGGAAAAGAAATTGTAATCATGCACCCAGGACCAATCAATAGAGGAGTAGAGATTACTTCTGAAGTTGCAGATTCTGATCACTCTGTTATCTTAAATCAGGTGGAGAATGGTGTTGCGATTAGAATGGCGGTTATTTATTTGCTGGCTTCTAAGATTCAGTAGCTTTTAGTCGCAGTTTTCAGTCTCAATCACAGTTTTTTGATCGCGTTTTTCAGTTTTGAAAGAATGTCCACTCAGCAATCCCGAGGCTTCGGGAGAGTGCTTTTTTAATACTAAACGTGGCTTCCGCCGAAGCCTCGGGATCGCTCAGCCTGGCAAACTTGAAGTCTGAAACCTAAAACTTGAAACAAAAAAATAAAAAAACTTCGTACCTTAGCTCTTAGAAAATCAATTTTTATATAAGCCCCACAAATTAAAAAATGAAAGTAGATCAAAAAGGACATACCGTTACTATTAAAGATACACAAGGAGATGTAAATTCTTTCCTTGAAAAAGTTACGCAGCAGTTTAAAACCTTTGAAAAACAAAATATTATAATCGATTTATCATCAGATTCTAAGCTGTCAGAAAATGATTTAAAAGCTTTTTTACCGCTTTCTAAAGCTCACAAAAAAGCAAAAAAATCTTTCGTAATTGTTGCTTCTGATCTTGATTTTAATGCTATTTCAGATAAATTGGTTGTGGTTCCTTCTCTTTTAGAAGCGCACGATATTATCGAAATGGAAGAAATCGAAAGAGACCTAGGATTTTAGATTTCAGATTTTAGACTTTAGATTTTAGATTGTTACTAAATCTAAAATGCTTTTATCAATTCTAAAATATTTCATCAATCTAAAATCTAAAATCAACAATCTAAAATGAAGTTGACTATACTTGGCTGTTATGCCGCAACTCCCAGAACGCTTACCAACCCAACTTCGCAGGTTTTAGAAATTAAAAGCCGATTATTTTTAATTGATTGTGGAGAAGGAACTCAGGTTCAGCTTCGAAAAAATAAGATTAAATTCTCAAAGATTAATCACATTTTTATTTCGCATCTTCATGGAGATCATCTTTATGGCTTGATTGGTACGATTTCGACTTTTTCCCTTTTAGGAAGAACAACCGATCTGCATATTTATGGTCCAAAAGGAATTAAAGAGCTTATTCTGCTTCAATTAAAATTGACAGAATCTTGGACAACTTACAGTCTGTTTTTCCATGAATTGGAATCAAAAGAAAGTGAAGTAATTTTTGAAGATAATAAAGTCATCGTTAAAACAATTCCACTGAAACACCGCGTTTATACCAACGGATTTTTATTTCAAGAAAAACCAGCTGAGCGCAAGCTGAATGTTGAAGCTGTTCAGCATTACGATGTTCATATTGCTTATTATCAAAAGATAAAAAACGGCGGCAATGTTACTCTGGATGACGGAACTGTAATTGAAAATGAAAAACTGAGTTTTGATCCCGAACCGCCAAAAAGCTATGCCTTTTGTTCAGACACAGTTTATAACGAAGATGTGATTCCGATTATCAAGGATACAGATGTCTTATATCATGAATCTACATTTTTAGAATCTGAAGCGCGTTTAGCATTAAAAACATTGCATTCCACGGCAAAAGAAGCGGCTAGAATTGCTTTAAAAGCCAATGTGAAATATTTGGTTTTAGGTCATTATTCAACACGATATGACGAAATTGAACGTTTTAAAGAAGAAGCTAAAACCGTTTTTCCTAATGTACTTTTGGGTGATGATGGGGTGAGTTTTGAATTTTGATCTAAGGTTCTAAGGGGCTGAGGTACTAAGATACTAAGTTTAGGAACGCGAACAAGGGATGTCACCCTGAGCGATTCCGAGGCTCCGGGAAAAGGGCTTTTGCAGCACGAGAGGCTTCTCCCGAAGCTTCGGGATCGCTCAGCCTGACAACTTGAAACCTGAAACAAAAAAATCTAAATTCTGCAATCTAATATCTAAAATATAAAATCATGAATGATTTAAGTAATTATAGAAGATCCTACGAAAAAAGCGAATTACTGGAAACTAACATTCCTGAAGATCCTATTAATTTATTTAATAGATGGTTTCATGAAGTAGAAGATTTCGGTGGAAGTGGAGAAGTAAATGCCATGACCGTTTCGACAATTGGTCTGGACGGATTTCCAAAATCGCGTGTTGTTTTGTTAAAGAAATTCTCTGAAGAAGGATTTATATTTTATACCAATTATAATTCTGAAAAAGGAAAAGCGATAGAAGCGAACCCAAATGTTTGTTTGTCTTTTTTCTGGCAGGAAATGGAACGTCAGGTAATCATAAAAGGAATTGCACAAAAGACTTCTGAAATTATTTCCGATAATTATTTTGATTCCCGCCCAGAAGGAAGTAAACTTGGTGCAATTGTTTCTAATCAAAGTGAAGTGATTCCGTCCAGAACTTTCTTGGAAGAAAACTTGAAAAAACTAGAATCAGAATTTGAAGGAAAATCAATTCCCCGACCAGATAATTGGGGTGGTTATTTAGTTACTCCTCTGCAAGTTGAATTCTGGCAGGGAAGAGCTAACCGACTCCATGATAGAATACGTTATACAAGTCAATCTGATTTTACGTGGAAGATTGATCGACTTTCCTCTTAATTTGTAAGTTTTTTATAGGTAAAAGAAAAAAACACATGTAGTTCATCGATTAATTTTGTAGTTTAACGGTAAATTGAATATGTTTGGTACAGAAATCAGACGATAATTATTCAAAAATAAATTTAAAGGATTTGCCCCAACATTTACTTTAAACCGCTAAATGCTGTTGATTATGAAAAAGATTATGCGCATCATATTGTTCATTGCGATTCTAATCGCAATGAACTCATGTTCTGCTGAGACTGCCGAAGGAAGCGTGGATAATACTCCTGTCGAAACGCTTGTTGCCAATTATACTTACAACGATACAGAAATACAAACCATGAAGCTAATAAACGAATACCGTGTGAGTATTGGTTTAAATGCTTTGGAACGCATTAATCATATATCTTATAAATGTGAAGAGCATAATAAATATATGATTGAAAATAATGTTGTAAACCATAATGATTTTACTGAAAGATCTAAAAATCTCACAGATGTTTTGGGAGCTAAAAAAGTTGGTGAGAACGTTGCCTACAACTATAAAACTCCCGAAGCAGCTTTGAGAGCCTGGTTGGACAGCCCTGGTCACAAAGAGAATATCGAAGGTGATTATACGCACTTCGGATTATCTGTAACGACAGACGCTGCTACAGGAAAAAAATATTACACTAACATTTTTGTTAAGATTTAAATCGAATATTGAACAGGTTGGTTTTTTAGAGGTCGTTGTAATTCTTTGAATTGCAACGACTTTTTACATTAAAAAAGGCCGTCTTGTACAGACAGCCTTTTTAAAATGAAATGATCAATTTTTATAAAGCAGTAATAATAAATTCACTTCTTCTATTGGCTTGATGTTCTTCTTCGGTACATTTTACACCGTCAGCACATTGATTGACAAGCTGTGTTTCGCCGTATCCTTTGCCGGTTAATCGGTTTGGGGCTACGCCATTTTTAATCAGCCATTTTATAGTTGATTTTGCTCTTCTTTCAGATAAAACTTCATTGTATTGATGTGTTGCTCTGCTATCTGTATGCGAACGAATATCGAGTTTCATTGTTGGGTTATCGTTTAAAACAACCAATATTTTTTCTAAATCTAAAGCAGCTTCTGTTCTTATATTGTATTTATTCAAATCGAAATAAATCATTTTAATTCCAAAACATTTTCCGAGGTCATCTCCAACAGTAACTTTGCAGGTTGATTTTTCTAATGCAATTGGTAAAGTGGTTTTACCGCTTGTTTTGGCAATAGTAACATTAACTTCTTTTGTGGTGTATTCAGGCTTTTCTGCTCTTACATTATAGGTTTTGCCGCATTCTACAGGAAAAGAATATTTTCCTGAACCGTCAGAAACAGTAGAGTTTTTAACTGCCATTTGATTGTCGTATAAAGTAATTATTGCTCCAGGCAGAATTGCTCCTGTTTCGGCATCTGTTATTATGCCTTCCAGTTCTTGAATGCATTTTAGTTTTTTGGTTTCTAAGAATTTATAAATATCATCAGAACCTTGTCCACCGTCTTTATTAGAGCTAAAATATCCTCTTCTGGAAACTGGATCAATAATATAGGCAAAATCATCATTTGGGGAATTCACATCTCCTCCGACATTTTGAATATTACTTATTGTACCATTTTCTTCTATATTAGCAACAAAAACATCTAAACCGCCTAAACCTGGATGTCCGTCTGATGAAAAGTAGATTTCATTTTCATTTGTAACAAAAGGATAAGTCTCTTTTCCTTCTGTATTTATTGTATTTCCCAGATTCTCAGGAGTTCCATATCCGCCATTAGAATTAATGCTCACTTTATACAAGTCTGATTGTCCTACTGAACCAGGCATATCTGATGAAAAATATAATGTTTTCTCATCTGGACTTAAAGCTGGATGTCCAGCGCTGTAGTTATCGCTGTTAAAAGGAAGTTCGGCAATATTGGTCCATTTGTTATTACTGTCTAATTCAGCTTTATAGATTTTGATTAACGTAATCTTATTATCGTCTTTTCCTTTTTTTCCATTGATGTAGTTATTTCTAGTAAAATAAACTGTTTTTCCGTCTTTGGTAAAAACTGGAGAAGCTTCATGGAATTTTGTATTTATAGCAGATTTAAACTTATTTACTTTTGCAGCTTTTCCTGTTTCAGGATTAAGATCTGCATTGTAAATATTCGTAAAATATTCTCCTGTCCATTTGTGTTTTCGCTGCGAAAAATTTCCTGTATCTCTTGCCGAGGCAAAATAGATTTTATTATTGTAAACAAAAGATCCGTAATCTGAATATTTGCTGTTTATTCCAGCATCTTCAATTTTATATCTTCCAGAATTTGCTTTAATTTCATCGAGATAATTGACATCATTCTTATAAAGTTTGGCTCTGGTATCGTTTTTTGATTGAGTATTAAATTCATCAAAAATTTTATTTGCCTTAGCAATATCTCCAGTAGACTTTAAAGATTGGGCGTATCGATAATAATACTCAGGTTCAACAACACTATTCATGGCAAATAACTCACCATACCATTTTGCGGCACCTTCAAAATCAGAATTAAAATAATAAGAGTTGCCTAATTTTTTGAACATGTCTTCAGATTTATAACCCTTATTGGCTACTTTTTCATAAGTTTTTATGGCATCAACGTAGGCGTAATTATCGTATTTTTTGTCTCCAGAATTTATTTTTGACTGCTGTGCATAACTGCTAAATGAAAAAGCACTTATGATTGTGAAGAAATATAGTGTATAGTTTTTCATAATACTTTTTTTTTAGAAGAAACGAGGAGTTGTCATTTTACCATTGTTTTTAAAGAATTCAAAGCGCAGGAAAATTTCATGTGAGCCAGAATTGTAATTTCTTAATCGGGTCGTTTCATTATCATAGGCATAACCAAGATATAGTCCGTCTGTGAGTTGAAATCCTGCCATTGCACTTACAGCAGCATCCCATCTGTAAGCAACACCCAAGGTGAGTTTTTCAAAGAATAAAAAGTTAGCAGACACATCAACTTGAAGTGGTGCGCCTTCGACCATTTTAGTTAAAACTGCAGGTTTGAATTTTACTTCTTGAGAAAAATCAAAAATATAACCTCCCATTAAATAGTAATTTATTTTGTCTTTGTAAATGGCAACATCATTGTCGTCGTAACGATTGGTTTGTATAAAATTTGGAACAGATAATCCGATGTAAGCGTTATCAGAATGCCAATAAATACCTGCCCCAATATTGGGCGAAAAGTCATTGTTCAGATTTTGAAATTGCGGATCTCCTTGAGTTTCTGGATTTAGTTTTGTTACGTCAAGATTAAAGATATCGGCTGTACCTTTTATACCAAAAGAGAGTTTCCAAGTTTCTGAGGTTGGAACTGTATAAGACAGATCTACAGAAAATTGATTCTCGTTTGTTGGTCCAATTTTATCGTTTACCAAAGACACTCCGAGCCCGACATTACTATTATTAATTGGGGTATTTACTGAAATTGTATTGGTTTTTGGAGCTCCATCGAGTCCCACCCATTGATCACGATGCAGCGCAAAAATGCTTAATGCACCACGAGAACCGGCATACGCAGGATTGATATTTATGGTATTGTACATATATTGAGTAAACTGCGCATCTTGTTGTGCATGCCCCATATAGGTAACTAACAGAATGACGAAGAAAAATAATTTTGTTCTCATAGTAGATATATTATTTTAATGTTACTAATGATTTAAAAATCAATTAGTTGTTTTTATTCAAAATGGAATTATTTCGATAGATATAAATACCCGTCTAGTTTGTTATCTTGAATACCATTATTTCCATCGACAGACTTATAATTAATAATATAAAAATAAGTACCAGTTGGGAGTCCGTCAGATTGCTTTACAGTTGTTCTTCCTCTTGAGTTACCGTCAAATGCATTTGTTGTATTGTTATAATTTTTGGTTTCAAAAACTAGAATTCCCCAGCGGTTATATATTTCAACTGTATTTTCTGGATAACAAGTTAAATCTTCAATATTGTCAATTTTGAAAATATCGTTCGTTCCGTCGCCATTTGGAGAAAAGGCATTATGAGGTAAAACATTGCCACAGGCTAGTACTTTACAATCATCGTTTACTTCCATATCTAGGACAATGCTTCTTGGACATTTTTCATCTGCTATTATATACTCAAAAGAATAATTCCCAAGCGCTAAACCAAACGGATTAAATACACTTCCCTGAAGGCTGTTCGTATTATTTCTATCAATCCAAGAACCAGTAGTCGGACTGCCTTCTGGGAGTAAAGTTGTTAAGTTAATCAGGGTTGAATCGTCAGTACAAGCTGTACTTTTAATTTCTGTAATTCCGTTTGGAGCTACCGTAATAGTGACAATCGCAGTATCACAATTCTCAGCACTCAATTTGTCACAAATTCTATAACTGTAAGTGTAAGTTCCTGCTGGTGTCAAACTAGAAACGGTTACATTTCCAGAAGCGTCAATTGTAATGTTTGGATCTGTTTTAGTATTATTTTCGTTAATAAGTGTAAAGTTTACTAGTTGCAGCGTTGCAGGATTTAGCCCTTTGAAATCATTACTTAAAACATTGCCGACAAGTCCAAAAGTATTACATCCGATATTGTTGTAACTATCATCATTAGCCACAACTGGAATAGGCGGAGCAGGAGCATCTAGAATTATGATAGTTACAATAGCTGTATCACAGTTTCCGAAATCGGCCTTTTCACAAATCTGATAAGTCAATATGTAAGTACCGGAAGGTGCATTGGCAGCAACGTCTACCGATCCGTTTGGATTTAATGTTAAAACTCCTTTAGGATCTGGTGTTACGGTTGTTAATATTAGATCATTAATATTTGCAGGACTATTGTTTAATGTATCGTTGGTAAGAACATTTACAATATTGGTAACTGCTCCAGGTCCTGTAATTGGTGCTGGATTATCGTCATTAGCATTAATTGCAAATGTTGGTCTGGCAGTACAATACGGATCTGCTGGAGGGTAATTAACAGTAATAGTTTCGGTTGGATTTAAAGATATTATCAGATTAGCTGCAGGACGTAATTTTTCAAATCCATCAGGACCTTGAATCCATTTATTATTTTCAAAAATCCATCCCGGCCAGTCAATTCCTTTTCCAGTTCCGTCTACAATAGCTCCCGGCCATAATACACGACCATTTAAGGGTAAATCGGTCATTGTTGTAATAATAGTATTGCTACTGTCTGCCCAAGCAATTGTTAATCCGTTCACAGGAGTGAAGTTTATAGGAGTAACCACATAATCAATGTAAGGAACGTCGTTGATACAAATAGGTGTTGCAGTAACCGTCATTTTTGGTGTTTCAATTGTAATTGTAACAGTTGCAGTATCACAGTTATCTGTTTGGCCTGCTTCACAAATTTGATATACTAATGTTAATGTTCCTGCCGGCGCATTTGGTAATACATCTACAGAACCATTAGGATTTAATTGTAAATAATTATTTGGTGTTACGGTTGTCAGTATTACATCGGTTGGCGTTACTGGGATACCTTCAAGAGTATCGTTTGAAAACACATTCAAAACATTAGTGGTACTATGATTTACACCGGCAACTGGTCCAGCAGTATCATCATTCGCTACAATGACTTTTATAACTTTACAATTTACACTAAAGGTCTGAACCAATTTAGTGATGTTTCCAGCGCAATCTGTTAAGGTGTAAGTTCTCGTTACGATAGAAACATTTCCGTCGCACTCAGTACTGGTATCTGCTACAGTTATATTTACTGTAGGACTGCAATTATCAGCAGCATCTTTTATGTCTGATGGACTTCCGACAGGAATCAAATCTATACTGGCTAAATTATTTACATTCGCAGGAGCTGTTCCAGTCGGAGCCGTTTTATCTCTTACAGTAAGAATTTGAGTATATGATGCTGTGTTTCCACTACAATCACTCGTTTTCCATGTGCGGGTTAAAGTGTAGTTAGAGGTGCATCCATTTTGAATATCCGATTTTGTTTCGGAGAATACAATTGGCAAATCTCCATTGCAATTATCTGAAGCATGCATTTCAGCTGGTTCAGGAACTGCGTCACAAGATGCTTCGATATCCAAAGGAAGAGTACCTGTAAATATTGGTGCAGTTGTATCTTGAATAGTAATCACCTGCGTGAAAGTATCCGAAGTATTTCCGCAGTCATCTTTCACAGTCCAAGTATTGGTATAAGTTCCAGCATTTGCACAATTTGCAGAAGCTGTAAATGAACCGCTAACTTTTACAATATTGGTTACATCAGCATCACAAGTATCAGAAGCTGTTGGAAATAAAGCCTGTGCAGCTGTTAAAGCTGCTGCATCACTGCACTCAATAGTTTGATCTAAAGTTCCCGCTTGAATTGTCCAAGTTGGCGCCATATTATCTTGTACCATTATAGTTTGGCTAACAGGAAGCGAAATGTTTCCACAAGTATCTTTTGCGGTCCAAGTTCTTGTAGTTGTATACGATCCAGCACAATTTCCTGGCATAATAGTATCAACGTAGGTTAATGAAGAAATAGTTCCATTAGTATCAGAAGCAGTTGCTTGTTCAAAAACAGGAGCTGCTGGACAATAAATTGTAGTAGTCTGTGGTAACGGATTTATAATTGGTATAACTGAATCTCCATCAATAATTGTAAATGATTCCGAAAGCTGGCATCCATTTGCATCTGTGATAACAACGCTATAGTTTCCAGCAGTAAGACCAATTGCCGAAGCAGTTGTCTGCACAGGAGTTGTATTCCAAGTATAAGTATATCCAGAAGTTCCGCCAGAAACCGTTACGGTAGCAGAACCGTTATTACCGCCTCCACAAGTAACATCAGTTTGTGTTTTTACTGCACTTAATGCATTTTGTGGCTGCGAAATTGTTACAGTATTAGATTGAGAAGAACAAGAATCTGTTACTGTTAAAGTATAAGTTCCCGCAGGCAGATTTGAAACAGAAGCTGTACTTCCTACTTCAACATTTGCACTGTTTTTCCAGGAATACGTTACTGTTCCCACAGCATTTGTAATTGTTCCTGCAGTTACAGATCCAGTACTTTCACCAAAACATACAACATCTGTTTTAGAAGAAATTCCCAAAGTTAAAGCAGCGATTGGCTGATCGATTGTAACCGAATTAGATTGAGAAGAACAAGAATCGGTTACCGTTAAAGTATAAGTTCCCGCAGGCAGATTTGAAACAGAAGCTGTACTTCCTACTTCAACATTTGCGCTGTTTTTCCAAGAATAAGTTAGTGTTCCCACAGCATTTGTAATTGTTCCTGCAGTTACAGATCCAGTACTTTCACCAAAACATAAAACATCTGTTTTTGAAGAAACTGCAAGGGCTAAAGGTGCATTGGGTTGTAAAATGCTAATTGTTATTGTTCCTTGGCAGCCATTGGCATCAGTTGCTGTAACCTCATAAACTCCAAATCCCAAATTATTTAAAGTTTGAGAAGTTCCAGCATACGCAGAACCGTTCTTTTTCCATGAATAAGTGTATGGAGCAACTCCTCCAGAAGCATTATTTACAGTAATTGAGCCAGTAGCTTCATTAAAACATTTTACATCTACGTGCGAAGCAGTTAATTCTGTAACTATAACGGTGCTTTTGGTAATTACGACTGGTTTTATATCGTAACAATTAGAAGTATTTGTTCCTTTGATATAATAAGTTCCAGGAACGGCAGTACTAAAATTGGCATACGGAATACTCGCTGCAGCATCAGTCCAATAGGTATAAGTCAAACCTGATGTGCTGCCAGCAGTGATATTTGCAGCGGTTAAATCTACTGTTGCTGCTGGTGCACAAATAGGAAGTGGATTGGTTATAGTTATTGTTGGTTTTGAATTTATATTGAATACAATTGCTTTTTTAGGACCAATGCAGGCATTGGTTTTTCCTTCTGCAACATAATAAGTAAATTGTCCTGCAACAGCAGTAGAAGGTGTTAATGTCTGCTGGCCTGTTGAAGTGGTAGTTTGGTAATAGTATAATGTATACTCGGGTTTGCTTGGTACCGCAGTTAAAGGAAGCGCATTATCGCCAATACAATAGTTTAGAGAATCTGTAACAGTTGGCATTGTTGTAATGCTTTCAACTTTAATCGTAAATTGAAAGTAACATCCGGCAGCAGCTCCGGGAGGAATTGCATAATAAGTTGATGTTCCCACTGTCCCAGGGAAAGGGTTGTTAATCGTATATTGGGTTGTTGTTCCCGCTACTACTGGGTATGCATTGTAAAATGTGGAACCAGAAGGAAACGAACCCGTTACATCTGTAATTGGAATTGAGGATGCATTATTACAAAAAGTAAAAGAAATAGTTGGTGAAGTAGCCTGACAATTCACATTTGTATAATTTGAAGAATCTATAGTGGTTTGAAGCGGTGCAGATATAGTAGTTCCTGTACAGCTTCCAGAGGTTGTATAACCTAAAATTAAAGGTTTGTCGGTTACTGTTACAGTCGAATTTACACCTTGTCCGCTTAACGAGCCGTTTACTTGAATTACATTACTGCAGTTTGAGTTTTTAAGCAAAGCACAGTTTTCTGTAGATTTTAATTGGAATGTCAGCTCAGCCAAAACAGTATTTGGATCAGATGGTAAAGGTAATGTGCCAATGTTCCAGACAATAGATCCGTTGGCGCCAATTGTAGGTTCGTAAGTAAGCAAATTTGGCGAAGGAGCTGGAGTGAAATTCACTGTTTTAGCTAAACTTCCGCTAACAAATGTGGCATTGTACGGAATTGGAATAACAATCTTGCTGTTTTGAATCGCTTCAGAACCTCTATTTTTTATTTGTATTTTATAGCCAAGTTCTTGACCTGGCAAAACAGTGTAAGGACCAGCACCAGCAGAACTTCCGTTAATAGTTGTAGCTGTAAGAACACCTTCAATTTCTGGTACGTATGCATCAATTGCCATTACGATCGAGAAAATCGTATAGGTGTCAACCGTAGATCCATATTTAAAAGTCGTAGACGTCTGATTGTTTCCAATAATATCTTTGTTACTGTTTGGAAGTTTAAACATGCTGATATCAAGTCCCGAATTATTAACCAAATTCGGATTTCGGTTGTTTCCACCAGTGCTAATAGAAGAATTAAAAAAGTTATTGGCAGAATTTCCAGTTCGGCTTAAGCTTAAATAATTGTTGGTATTCAATTTTTGAATCTGAAAGTAATCACCCTCATAGTTCACATCACCTTCGCCGGCCATAACTCCAAGTTTAACATCGACTGGCCCAGATGTTACAGAGTTAAAGCCCGAAACAGGAAAACTATGTTCTGCGGTTATATTATTTTGCACAAAAGCGTGTCCGTCAAAAACAGTAATATCTCTGTTTTTCATGTTAGAATTTTCATAAACCACGACCAAACCCCATCCCGCATATTTTCCTATCGCGCCTCCGTCAGCACCTTCAGTTGCCGCAATGTTGGCCGCAAAATATTCACCAATTCCGTTTGTTCTAACATAATCCGTAACCTCCGCGTAAGCAGTAAACATATTGTTATCTGCATTTGTCGGAAAATAAATATCTGTCGCCGTAAATTCATCATAAGTACTGTCATTAGGCCCTTTAAACAGAATTTTTCTTTTATCTAAAGTTTTAGTCACGCCATTTTTAGTCACATTAAAAGAGTTTGGGCTGTAAGCCGCATCAGAAACTCTCCCAGTCCAGTACAATCCAGCATAAACAATATTATAGCAGTTCGTTAATTTTACTCCGCTGTCATTTAGCAAATCCAAAGTTGCCGCAGAAGAGTTAACAGTTTGATTGTTATTATCCTTATCTACATATACCATCGGGAAAGGTCCGTTGGTTTCACCAGCGTCGTAATTCTGCATAGTTAGATTAGTGTTTCCAATCATCGTAAAATCTCCTTTAATTTTATAAATCGTTTTGGTAGGAGAATAAGAAGATGTTCTTTCTTTAAACGGTTTTATAACCTGCGCATTTGCTTCAGTAATACCAATGATAAGCATCAAAAAGAAATAAAAAACCGCAAAATATTGAGAGTAGATTTTTTTCATAATAGTAGTTTTTTAAATTATCCGCCTATAGAAATTTTATACAGAAGAACATATTTTGAAGTATCATTTTTTATCAAATTATTGATAACAGAAGGATTAGTCCCAATTCCTGAAATGATGAAAATGTATTTTAATTTTTCGAAACCGGAGAAAGAATTCAGATCGATGGATTGGTTTAAATCTGTCATTTTTTCAATTTTAATCGATACAATTTCGATGTCACTTTTTGTAGCAATAGAAGAATTAAGACTATTAACCGAACTAATATCTGTGAACAAAGCAGTAGGCTGGTCGCCGTAAACATTTATATCTCCAGAAGAAACATAAACAGCTGATTGTAAATCGTAAAGAAGATGTTTGAGATCACTAAGCTTAGAATCCTGTCCCGAATTTTCTAAGTTGGTTAAGTACGAATCCACATTTTCACTTTGAGCAAATGAAAAAGTTGTTGTTAAAAAAAACAGCACGAAAAAAATGTTTTTTTGAAAGATGTTCTTTTTGAACGAAAAAATAAACTTACAATTGTAAACAAATTTTACTGCTTTTTCAAGAGTAGATTTAGTTCTCATAACTTAAGACTTTGTTTTGAAGTATTTATAAAATTTTAACAGAATCAAAGTTATAGGGTCTATTTATTTTTGATTTTTTTTGTCTGTAACTAACCTAAAAACTAGTTGAAATGTATTTTTTGTATATAAAACAGCGTCAAAAAGCATTTTTTTTAACACAAAAAAGCCAAATTTTTAATACATTTTTTTTGCTTTTTTGTTGAAAACAGAGCGTTTTTAAATATTGTAAGTTGTTGAAAATCAATTATTTAGTTAAAATTTTGAAAATTTAAAGAATATCGACTAAATACTCATTTTATAGATGAAGTACATAAAAAAGAAAAATCTGCGTTTTATGTTATACTTAAAAGTTAACGATTAATAAACTATTCATTCTTGTTAAAATTTGGATATAATGTTAACACAAATAAAAAAAAGAAAAGGTTTAAAATATCTTTTGTAAATTAGAACTTAATTAAAAATATAAGTCTGCAAGTCAGGTTTTTAAATTTATTATTTATGAAAAATCTTATTTTAATACGTCATGCTAAATCAAGTTGGGAAGCACCATTAAAAGATTTTGATCGTCCGTTAATGAAAAGAGGAATCTTAGACGCGCATGATGTGTCATTAAATATCTCAGATTACCTTCCTAAAACCTATATAATTTGGAGCAGTACTGCAGCAAGAGCTTCAGAAACGGCTTTAATATTTGCACAAAACATTTCTTACCCTATAGAAAGCATCGTTTATAAGGATGACCTTTATACTTTTGATGACAAACAACTCGAAAAAGTTATCAAATCGTGTGATAATAGTTTTGAAAGCGTTATTCTTTTCGGACATAACGAGGCTATTACAAATTTTGTTAATAAATTTGGGGATGTTTTTATAGAAAATGTTCCAACATCTGGCTTTGTCTCATTGCAATTTGATGCCGACAGCTGGAACACAATCGATAAAGGCAAAACACATAAAACTATTTTCCCCAAAGATTTAAAATAATTACAGTGTACGAACAGAAATATATCGATAGAGAAAAAAGCTGGTTAGCGTTTAATGCAAGAGTGCTTCAAGAAGCAGCAGACAACACGGTTCCACTTTTAGACAGACTGCGTTTTGTTGGAATTTTTTCAAACAATTTAGATGAATTCTTTAGAGTTCGGTATGCAGCCATTCGTAGATTAAGTCTCTCTGGAATTTCTGGCGAAAAATATTTGGGAGGTATTTCTGCCCATCAATTAATTAAAGATATTACAGAAATCGTAATTCAGCAGCAGTCTGAAAGTTTACGTATTTTAGGAAATATCGAAGCAGAGCTTGAATCTGAAAACATTTTTATTATCAACGAAGATCAGATCACGCCAAAGCAGGAATGCTTTTTAAAAGATTTTTTCACCCAAAAATTAAGTCCAGAATTAGTAACAATTATTCTGAATGATTTGGCTGTTTTTCCAGTATTAAAAGATACCTTAGGATATTTGGCAGTACGTTTGGAATTGAAAAATGATGAAGTTCGATATGCTTTAATCGAAATTCCGAAAAACATAAACAGATTTGTCGTTCTTCCTTCAGAAGATGAAAAACAATATGTAATTCTAATCGATGATGTTATTCGTTTTAAACTGAAAAACATCTTCAATATATTTGATTATAAGACTGTTTCTGCGCACATGATCAAAATTACTCGTGATGCGCAATTGGACATTGATAGTGATTTGAGTAAAAGTATGCTCGAAAAAATTGCTACATCTGTAAAAGACCGCCGAATAGGAGAACCCGTTCGTTTTATTTATGATAGTTTAATCGAAGAAGATACGCTGCGTTTCTTCCTAGATAAAATGAAAATCGTCGAAACCGATAGTATTATTCCAGGAGGAAGATACCACAACCGACGTGATTATATGAGTTTTCCAAATTTAGGACGTTACGATTTATTGTATAAGCCAAACGAGCCGCTTCCAGTTCCGGGTTTAAGTTTAGAAGGAAGTATTTTAGAAAAAATCAGTAAAAAAGATTATTTGGTACATGCGCCATATCAGTCTTTTTCTTATTTGACAAAGTTTTTGCGTGAAGCTGCTTTAGATCCTAAAGTTACAAGTATCAAAATTACTTTATATCGTTTAGCAAAAAATTCACAGATTATCAGTTCGCTGATTAATGCTGCTAAGAATGGAAAAAGGGTAGTGGTTCAAATCGAACTTCAGGCGCGTTTTGATGAGGCTTCGAATATTTCCTATGCAGAACAAATGCAGACAGAAGGTATCGAACTGATTTTTGGAATGAAAGGTCTTAAAGTACACAGTAAAATATGTGTTATTGAAAGGACAGAAGAAGATAAAAACCGACGTTACGGATTTATTTCAACTGGAAATTTTAACGAATCGACCGCAAAAATTTATACCGATGTTACGCTTCTTACCTGCCATCAGGGAATTTTAAAAGACACATCAAAAATATTTGAATTTTTTGACATCAATTATAGAGTTCACAGATACAAACATTTAATTGTGTCGCCGCATTATACCAGAACAAAATTTATAAAACTGATTGATCGTGAAATTCTTCATGCCTTAGCGGGTAGAAAGACACATATTAAATTAAAAATGAATAGTTTATCCGATTTTAAAATGATCGATAAATTATACGAAGCCAGTAATGCCGGTGTAAAAATTCAGCTTCAAGTGAGAGGAATTTGTTCTTTAATTCCTGGAATTCCGGGAATGAGCGAAAACATTGAAGCCATAAGTATCGTTGATAATTATTTGGAACATTCAAGAGTTTATATTTTTGGAAATGCAGGTTTAACAGAAGTTTACATTTCATCTGCTGATTTCATGACCAGAAATCTTGACGGAAGAGTTGAAGTAACGTGTCCGATCTATGACCTTGAAATTAAAAAAGAACTGATAGATAATTTCAACATTGCCTGGAAAGGAAACGTAAAAGTGAGATATCATTCGTATAAATTAGATAATAAATATAAACCTAAAAATCATCATGCCCCATTTAGAGCACAATTTGAGACCTATAAGTATTATCAGAATAAAATAGCAATGCTGGATGAGGTTCCTCAAAAAGTAAATTAATAATAAAACAATTTCAAATCATATAGTGAGCATGATTAATATAAGGAAGTTTGCAGCGATAGATATCGGTTCAAATGCCATGAGGCTTCTGATATCCAACGTTGTAGAACAAGATGGGAAAGAACCGCAGTTTAATAAAAGTTCCCTTGTTCGTGTACCAATTCGTTTAGGGCAAGATGCCTTTACAGTTGGAGAAATTTCACCAGAAAATATAGACCGAATGGTTGATGCTATGAAAGCATTTAACCTTTTAATGAAAGTACATAAAGTAGAGCGTTATATGGCATTTGCAACTTCTGCAATGCGTGAAGCCTATAATGCAAAAGAAGTAGTAGCTTTAATTAAGAAAAAAGCCGACATTAAAATTGAAATTATCGACGGTAAAAAAGAAGCTGCAATTATTGCTTCTACAGATTTACATCATTTATTAAAAACAGACGAAACCTATCTTTTTGTAGATGTGGGTGGTGGAAGCACTGAATTTACATTATTCTCAGATGGAAAAATGATAAATTCGAGATCTTTTAAAGCTGGAACCGTTCGTTTGCTGAACAATATGGTTCATGATGTGGTTTGGGACGAAATCGAAAAATGGATCAAAACGAATACAGCTGGATACGAGGAAGTTACTTTAATTGGTTCTGGAGGAAACATTAATAAATTATTTAAAATGTCTGGAAAGCAGCAAGAAAAACCGCTTTCATACATTTATATTAATTCACAATATGCGTTCTTAAATTCATTGTCTTACGAGCAAAGAATTGCCGAACTAGGTCTGAATTCTGACCGTGCCGACGTTATTATTCACGCTACCCGTATTTATCTAAATGCGATGAAGTGGAGCGGCGCACGCCAGATTTACGTTCCAAAAATTGGACTTTCTGACGGAATCGTAAAAGCAATGTATTACGGTAAAATTTAAATACAATAACTTTTTTTGCCACGAATTCCACAGATTTACACAAGTTATATTTTACAAAGCGTAAAAAACCGTGTAAATCTATGGAATTCGTGACAGACTTTATTAACCTATAAGTTGAAATATTAAATCTTAGTAAATGAATAAAACTAGACTTGAAGCCTTTAGTGATGGTGTCTTGGCAATTATAATAACCATTATGATCTTGGAAATTAAAGTGCCGGAAGGAAACGAGTTTGGAGATCTAAAACCATTAATACCTAAGTTTTTAAGTTATATATTGAGTTTTATTTACGTTGGAATTTACTGGAACAATCACCATTATTTACTGCACGGTTTATCTAAAGTAAACGGAAAAATTTTGTGGAGCAATCTGCATTTATTGTTTTGGTTATCCCTAATTCCAGTTTCGACAGGATGGATGGGAGAACATAATTTCTCAAAAGCAGCAATGGCATTATACGGAGTCATTTTGTTGTTGTGCGCAATAGCTTTTGTAATTCTTCAAAAAATAATTGTTGATACAGAAGGAAAAGATTCGCTCTTGGCTAAAGCATTAGGAAAAGATTTAAAAGGAAAAGCTTCTGCAGTTTTGTATATAATAGGAATAATAGCTTCATTTTATAACGAATGGATCTCAGGAGCTGCTTATTTTATAGTAGCAATGCTATGGCTTATTCCTGATAAAAGAATTGAAAGAGTTTTTTCTTAAAGTTGATATTTAATAAATGAGGTCAATTTTCCAGTCCATTCAAGATTTTTCTCAGGAAGAATTAGATCTTTTAGATGATTTAATCACATTTCGAACACTGAAAAAAGGCGAACTTTTATTAACAGAGAATCAGGTTTGCAATGAAATTGTATTTATAAAGAAAGGAATTCTTCGTTCCTTTTTTATCAATCATAAAGGAGATGAAATCACCAATTGCTTTGCCTTTGAAAATGAATTTATGGCTTCGTTTGCCAGCTTTATAACAGAAGAAAAAGCAGAAGAAAGTATTCAGGCCTTAGCAGATACAGAATTACAGGTTTTAGATCGAAAAAGCCTGGAAGAATTATATAAATCAAGTTTCAACTGGCAGGAAACGGGCAGGAAATTAACAGAACTAGAATTTGTAAACCTTCAAAAGAGAATGATTTCTTTTCAGAAATTATCAGGCGCACAGCGTTATGAAGAACTTTATAAAAATCAAAAAAAATATTTGGAGTTAATTCCATTGCAATATTTAGCTTCCTATTTAGGAATAACTCCAAGACATCTAAGCCGAATCAGAAAAGCAGCGATATAGTATTTTTTGTTTAACACAGATTTTGCAGATTACGCAGATTTTTTCAATCGTTTCTTCAGATAAAAAATCTGCTAGAAAATTAAATCAAGCAATTTCAATATTCAGGACATTTGTCCAGTAAAAGAAATAAGTCGAATAGTATTTTTGAAAAAAGAACAATATGAAAAAAATACTGATTATAAACGGGCATCCAAATCCTGACAGCTTTAATTTTGGCATTGCAGAATCCTATAAAAATGGAGCCGAATCTTCTGGCGCTGTAATAGAAACTATTACAATTGCATCTCTAGATTTTAATCCCAATTTAAAATTTGGTTACCAAAAACGAACCGAATTAGAAACCGATTTGTTGGAATCTTGGGATAAAATCAAAAGAGCAGATCATTTGGTATGGATACATCCCGTTTGGTGGGGCGGACTTCCAGCTATAACAAAAGGCTTTATCGATCGTTTATTTCTTCCAGGAATGGCTTTTCAGTACAGAGAAAATTCAGTTTGGTGGGATAAACTGCTAAAAGGAAAGACTGCACACATAATTACAACTTTAGATCAGCCGAGCTGGTATTATAGATTTGTTTACGGAAGACCAAGTGTTAATCAGTTAAAAAAATCTACTCTAGAATTTTGCGGTATAAAACCTGTAAAAGTCAGTTATATAGGAGTTATCAAAGGTTCTGAAGAAAAGCAGAGAAAAAAATGGCTTGATAAAGTTTATAATTTCGGAATTAGAAATCTGTAAGCAGAAACAAAAAAATTAATCTTTCAAATCCAATCCAAATGTTGAACGTAACAATTCGATGTTTGGATTGATCTCTAAGAAACGATTGTAACGGTCCTGATTGTTATAACTTCTTTTAGCTTCTACTTTTTCATTTACAATTACTTCAATAGTAATATCATGATTGTGTAAATGTCCTTTTAAATGCCCTAATAATCCATTAATCTGACTTTCAAACTCTAGTTTTGAACCTTCGTTTGGCAGTTCGTAAAGAATTCTTGTTCCATCCAAAACAGGATCGTTGATCAATAGGATAGATTCCATAATTTTGAATCCTTTTTGACCTAAACGTTCTGCATATTTGTTCCAATGCAATAACATTTCAGTTTCTGTAAATTCTTCAGTAGGTAAAACAGATGAAGGTTTTACGTAAGATTTACTGCTTGCCTCAAGTTCTTTCTTTTTTCGGATACTTGCCAATGAAAATGCAGAAACCTTAGGCGTATTGCTTGTTTCTGTTTTCGGAGTTTCCGTAGTTTGAACTTTTGGAGCTTCTGCGGCTGGAGTACTATTTCCAGTTTTTGGAACGTTAGAATTATCGTTTTCGCTGCCATTTTGATTGACATCGATATTGATTTTTTCTTCCGTATTTGGATTTTGGGATTTTAAATCTGGGGTTTTAACTTCAGTTATAGAGAAGCTTCCATTTTTATAATAAGTAGGCGGAATTATGAATTGCTCAACTTTTTTTTTTCTCCATCAAAGTTGATAAAGGCCAATTGCATCAAACATAATTCTACTAAAAGTCGCTGATTCTGACTCAATTTGTATTTCAAATCGCAGTCGTTTGCAATATCAATTCCTTTCAATAGAAATTCCTGAGAACATTTTTGAGACTGAGCGCCATACATTTGCTGTGCTTGTTCTCCCACTTCTAATAAAGCAATGGTAGAAGGCGTTTTGCTGACTAGTAAATCTCTAAAATGAGAAGCCAATCCAGCAATAAAATGATGTCCGTCAAAACCTTTTGCAAGAATATCGTTGTATGCTAATAAAAGATCTGGAATTTTATTTTCCAAAATCAAATCGGTAATCGAAATATAAGTTTCGTAATCTAAAACGTTTAGGTTTTCCGTTACGGCTTGACGTGTTAAATTAGTTCCGCAATACGAAACCACACGGTCAAAAATAGACAAAGCATCACGCATTGCACCATCTGCTTTTTGAGCAATAATGTGCAGTGCATCATCTTCAAAATTGATTCCTTGACTTTTTGCAACTTCAGCTAAATGTTCTTTAGCATCTTTTACTGTAATTCTTTTAAAATCAAATATCTGACAGCGAGATAAAATCGTCGGGATAATTTTGTGTTTTTCTGTTGTTGCTAAAATGAAAATAGCATGTTTTGGCGGTTCTTCTAATGTTTTAAGAAAAGCATTAAAAGCAGCCGAAGACAACATATGAACCTCGTCAATGATATATACTTTGTATTGTCCAGTTTGCGGCGGGATTCGAACCTGATCAATCAAGCTTCTAATGTCATCAACTGAGTTGTTTGAAGCAGCATCTAACTCAAAAACGTTAAAAGCAAAATCTTCATTTGGATCGTCATATCCAGGCTGGTTTATTTTACGAGCCAAGATACGCGCACAGGTAGTTTTTCCAACTCCACGTGGTCCCGTAAACAAAAGTGCAGAAGCAAGGTGATTGCTGTCAATAGCATTCAACAAAGTGTTGGTAATGGCTTTTTGCCCCACAACATCCTTAAAGGTCTGCGGGCGGTATTTACGAGCCGATACTACAAATTGTTCCATATTCTGTTTTTATTCGATAGCAAATATAGGCTGAAAATTACCAAATCACAAATCTGAAAATCATAAAACTTTTAAAGGTTTTTTGAGTGGATTGAGTTTGAGTTACTAACGTTATTTTTTATTGAAAAAGTGATTTTTGAATTTTATTCTAGAAATTAAAAAGATCTTTTTTGTAGTAAAAAGTTTACTATTTTTGTTGCCAAATAAATTTTAAAGATTAATGGAAGGCAAACAAATAGTAAGGCTTACTGAAACAATTCGATTTGTATCAATATTATTACTGGTTTATTGGATTTATGATTATAAAATGAATCATGGTCTTGGTATAGCAGTAACTTTTTATCATGTTATTTTAGGAGTTTTGATTTTAATGAGTGGAATATTAGTTCATTTAATAATAAAGAATCAGACTTCTATGTTCGAAAGTCATAATAAAAATGTAAATAGAGAACGCGTACGATATCTTACTAAGATTCTTATTTTTCCTTTACTTGCAGTAATTCTTTATGGAACAAATTATTATACAAAATTTCAACCAGAATTATCGGATGCTTCTGAGATGTCACTTTATCCAGATTATCAAATGACAAATCAACCTGTCGAATCTAATGAGGTTGTAATCAGAGATTCTATGTATGATATTATCGAAAAATATAAAAAGAGTACAACATTATTGCAGCCTCATAAATCAGAACATGAAATAAGCTGGAAAGAAAGTAAATTTGGAGGTTATCCAAATATGGAATCTTTTAAAGAATATCCAAAATGTGATGTTTGCAAATCCTCTTTAAATTTTGTTTTTCAACTTTATAAGAAAGATTTTCCTGAATTTTATTTCCCTGAAGATGCTAATATTTTTCAACTTTTTCGCTGTCCTAATGATAAATGTAATTATTTTTTAAAAAGTTCTGTTTCTGATCGTAAAATGTTTCATTATTATTCTAAAGTGAATTGTGTAAAAAATAACGTATTTGTAAAAAATAAAAATGTTTCAAATAATATAGAACCCGAAGTTCCAGATTGCTATTTGAAACATATAAAAACTTTTGATTATCCCTATTACGATAATTATAAAGAGGTGGATTTAGCAAAGCTAGATGAAAAATTTAAATATCAGTTAGGGAATGAACAAATAGAAAAATATGCTACCAAACCTCAAACTAAGCTAGGGGGATATCCAAGTTACATTCAAGATTCATATTATCTAAAATGTAATTGTGGCAGAATTAAAGAATTTTTATTCCAGTTTTCAAGTGATGAAAGGGAGAATAGTAATGAAAATATTTATAGCAGTGGATACAATGGTATACATTGGTCAGATCATGGAATTATGATGGGAGATGTAGGAATTATTTATTATTTTATATGTTTTCATTGCGGAGAAAAGAGTATTGAAAGTGTTTGGGATTGCTCTTAATACTTTGCTATTAAATTATATTAGCAGTTAAACGTAATTATATTAGTTCTACAGATATCAATTATTATCCATTCAATTTTTTTTAATGGGATTATAATGCCTTTCAAAAGTTTTTATCTGAACTAAAAAATGAAGTAAGAAAATATGCAACAATATAATTTATCGAATAATACCTTAAATTTAAAAGTAAAAAAATCTCCGTTCTTAGTGAGAGTAGTGATGTTTTTCTTAGCTTTTTCTTTTTTTATTTTTCCAATAGTTGGGGCAGTTTTTAGTGTCGCACTTGGTAGTGGTTTACATATTGGCTTCTTTATCGGAATTGGTATATTCTCTCTAGTAGGTTTTCATATACTTAGAGTTTCTCTGTGGAATACTTACGGCGAAGAAAACATTCAATTTTTAGAAAACAAAATCATTTATGAAGCTAATTATGGCTGGTTTAAAGATGGAAAGAAGGAAATAGCAATTTCAAATCCAAAATTTTATGCTTTGGCTGCAGGATATGAAGAAGATAAGAAAGGAACTTTAGTAATAACTTCTAATGAAGATGAAATTGATACTGTTGTAAAAATGCCAATGACTGAAGTAGGTGAATTAGTCTTATTGTTAGAAACTCTCAAAAATAAATCTAGCTTATTTTTACTGGAAAAGATATAAAACTCATTAGCATATCCTATAATGTTTTGATATTTAAACTGTTTAATTTTAGATAGTTAATTATTAAAACTTTATTATTATGAAAATCAAATCAATTTTATTGGGAATCGGTCTTTTTGTTTCACTTGCAGCATGCGCCCCTAAAGATGCAGATATAGAAAAAGCAATCAGCGAAAAATTAAGTGACACACCAAACATACAAGTTACTGTGCATGAAGGTGTCGCAACAATTACTGGAACTTGCGACGACGAAATTTTCAAAAAGAATATCGAAAAAAGTGTTAGAGCAACTAAAGGTGTAAAATCTGTAGTAAACACCTGCGAAATTGCAAGAGCTAATCAAGAACCTGCTGCAGCAACTGTGGTAATCAATTCAGATGCTGAATTAGATAAATCGATACATAAAGTAGTAGATGCTTACGATGGCGTAAGTGCAACTGTTGTAGGAGGTGTTGTAACACTTTCGGGAGAAATTAAAAGAGATAAATTACAGCCTCTATTACAAAGCATACAGGAATTGAAACCCAAAAAAGTTGATAACAAATTAACTATTAAATAAAGAATCATGAGTTTACTAGATAAATATAGAGAATTGACAAATTTGGCAGCTGAATTAGGAATCGCCAATTTGCAGTTAAGAGAGCAGGATAACGTTTTATATATTGACGGAGAAGCAAAATCTGCTGAGGACAAAGAAAAACTTTGGAATTCTTATGCTAAAATTGATCCAGATTATAGATCTGGCGATGTGGTAATGAATATTCAAGTTGCCGCAAGACCTACAACAGATTATACTGTAAAAAGCGGTGATTCGCTTTCTAAAATTGGAAAAGAATTTGGAGTTTCCTGGCAGACAATCTTTGAAGCTAATAAAGATGTTATTTCAAACCCTGACTTAATTCAACCTGGTTGGAAATTGAAAATACCAACGGCGTAAATTAAATTACGCTTTTTGCATAAAAGTCCGTTTTATTGACGGGCTTTTTTTGTGGAGCATATTTAAAGTAAAAAGACGTTATATTAAAAGAAAGTGGAAGGAATTACCAATTTTTGGTAACTTTATAATTCTAAAAATTAAGCATGGGAAGAAATACTTCTATATCATTAGGAAATCATTTTGAAAATTTTATTAAAAATAGACTTTCTGAAGGAAGATATAAAAATGCAAGTGAAGTTGTGAGAGCTGGATTGCGTCTTTTGGAAGAAGAAGAAAATAAATTATAACATTAAAAAAAGCTGTGAAGAAGGACAATACAGTGGTCATGTAGAAAACTTTGATCCAATAAAACATCTTAAAAGTTTAAAAGCAAAGAAAAAAATGAATTTAAGTTTTTAATGTTTTGAATCAGTTTTTAAGGTTAAAACTAACACATTTTTACAATAATTCTTTCCATTTATATCATTTCGACGAAAGAGAAATCGCATTTTACTTTACAGCATTTTAGTTGATTTGTTTTTCGTCGAAATGACAAAAGTTAATAAACTACCTTCCTCTAATACTTAAATCAAATAAAAATTTAGCTGTTTCCTGATCTGAATCGGCTGAAAAACCAGCTACATACACGCCCTTTTTGCCGTTAGTAGATTTAATTCCGTATACAACTGCCTCATCCGCTGGGTCTGATTCCCCTTCGTATCGATACACATGAACAATTTCAAATTTCTCAGGATTCTTTTTAATCATGTCAGCATTTCGATTAAAATCACATGTAAATCCTTTTTCATTCAATTGATCTAAAGCCTTTGAGACAGTTGCGTAATGATACATTCTTTTCATGATAACTGAATTTAAATTAATAGATTTTTAAAGATAACTAATTTAAAATTAAAAAGTTATGATGAACTCATAAAATCGGAAATTTAAAACCAATATAGTTAATTGATAAAATTGTACTTTTGCCGCGCAGACCGCCTTATCGTCGTTCCAATTTATTGGGAGGGAGGAAAGTCCGGACACCACAGAGAAGCATAGCGGGTAACACCCGTCGGTCTCGTCCCGAAGTCTCGGGATCGGGATTAGGACAAGTGCAGCAGAAAGTATGTACAGGTAATGCTGTAGTGAAAACAGGTAAACTCTATGCGGTGAAATACCAAGTATATCAGCATTTAAGGGCTTCTCGTTCGTTGCTGAAGGGTAGGTAGCTTGAGTTCCGAAGTAATTCGGAATCTAGATAAATGATAAGGTATTGTCTCGTTGTAAAATGAGACAAGAACAGAATCCGGCTTATAGGTCTGCATTTTTTATATATTTGTGAAACTATCTAAACCTGCTTCATGAATATTTCTACTCCAAATCCTTCTTCCAAAACTAATAAAACTCTTTTCCGCACTGTAATTACCAATTTGACTTTTTGGGTTTTAATTGCAATTATTGCAGGTATTCTGCTCGGACATTTTTCACCAGAAAATGGTATGAAAATGGAAGTTTTGGGCAAAAGATTCGTTGATCTTATCAAGCTTTTTATTGGGCCAATTATTTTCCTAACAATTGTTTTAGGAATTTCTGGAATGGGAAATCTAAAGAAAGTAGGGCGCATTGGGATAAAAGCTCTTGCTTATTTTGAGGTAGTTTCTACAATAGCATTGGCAATTGGCGTTGCAGTTGCTTATTTATTTCAACCTGGAAAAATTGATAAATCGGGATTGACTCTCGGAGATGCAAGTCAATATACAAATGCGAATGCTGAAAATTTTTCTTGGCTTCAGTTTTTCTTTTCCAATTTTACACTGCAGGTTTTGCTGGCAGCAATTATTTGCGGAATTGCTCTGAACTTTTATAAAAAAAGGGAACAAACTATTTTGGTTTTGGAAAGATTTTCTAAAGTTGTTTTTACCTGTTTAAAATATGTAATGTATCTCGCACCTATTGGAGCTTTTGGAGGAATGGCTTACACAATTGGAAAGTTTGGATTAGCAACTTTAATTCCGCTTGGGAAATTAATGCTTTGTGTATATTTAACCATGGCACTTTTTGTGTTTCTAATTTTAGGAAGTATTCTGCGATATTATAAAATCAGTATTCTTTCGATTTTAAAATATATCAAAGAAGAACTTTTATTGGTTTTAGGAACTTCCTCTTCAGAAGCTGCTTTGCCGAGTATTATGGTAAAACTAGAAAGAATGGGCTGTAGTAAATCGGTTGTAGGATTGGTAATTCCGACTGGATATTCTTTTAATCTCGATGGAACTTCGATTTATCTTTCGATGTCAGTAATTTTCTTAGCACAACTATACGATGTACATTTGAGTTTCTTCGAAATCCTAACCGTTATCGGAATTTTAATGATTACTTCGAAAGGTGCGGCGGGAGTTACTGGAAGCGGTTTTATTGTTTTAGCATCTACATTAACGGCGCTGCATAAAATTCCAGTTGAAGGCTTGGCTTTTTTATTAGGAGTTGATAAATTTATGAGCGAAGCCAGAGCAATTACAAATTTGATAGGAAATACAGTAGCAACCATTATAATTTCTAAAACTGAAAGAGATTTTACAGAATTGAATCTTGATCCAGTTTTAGAAGAGTAGATTTTTTAAGGTTCAAAGGCTCACAGTCACAAAGGGACAAAGTTTTTAAATCCTTTGAACCTCTGCACCTCTGAACCTTTGTTACTTTAAATGTTGCTTTAAAAGAAACTAAGCCTCATCTTTTGTAGCACGAACCAAACTGATTCCTGACATAAAAAAAACGATTCCTAGTACACCGTAGATAATTAATGATTTGATATCTCTTGTTTCTCCAGATGTGCTGGCAAAAATTACAGCAGTATATATAAGTCCTACTATTCCTAGGATTGTCAATAATCCTCCGAAAAATCTTTTTAGGTTCATGATTGTTAGATTTAAAAGTTCTTATTCAAATGTATAATTGAAATAGACAAAAGTTGTTATACAATTGTTGGTGAAAGATTATATGATTACAAGCAAGAACTTGTGAGAAAAATAAAATAAGGTTTTAAAGTTTTACATTGTTCAATTGCTATTTTTAACCAATTGATAGACAATGAATAATAATTCTCAAATAAAAAAACCTTGATACGTCAAGGTTTTTCTATTTTAAATTCTAAGCCGATATTACGAACGCTTTCAATTTTGATTTTTGGATCTGAATTAAAATATTTTCGAAGCCTGCTGATAAAAACATCCATGCTTCGGCCTGAAAAATAATCATCTTTTTTCCATACAGACATTAAAATTTGATCTCTCTTTAATAACTGGTTATGGTTTAGATATAAATATTCAATAAGAGAAGCTTCTTTTTCTGTAAGCTGCTGTACGTGATTTTTATTGTTGAGTGTTAATCTTTCATTATCAAAAATATAAGAACCAATTTCGATTATATTGTTGCCTTCCAAACTTCTTTTTTGTTCTATTCTTTTAAGGATATTCTGCAAGCGGAGAACGAGTTCATCAACTTCAAAAGGTTTTACGATATAGTCATCCGCACCTAATTTTAATCCAATGATTTTGTCTTCTTTTAACTTTCTTGCCGTCAGGAAAATAAATGGAATTTCAGGATTGATCGTAATTATTTTTTCAGCCAATGAAAATCCGTCCAATTTAGGCATCATCACATCAAAAACACAAATATCAAAAGTCTGGTTTTTGAAATACTCTAAAGCTATTTCGCCATTTTCTGCCCAGATTACTTCAAATTGATGCAGTTCTAAGTATTGTTTTAAAATTGCTGCAAAATCAAAATCGTCTTCAGCTAAAAGTAATTTTTTCAAAATAAGGGAATTAAACTTTTAATAAAATAGTAAACTGTGTTCCTTTTCCTAACTCACTCACAACGTTGACAGAGCCTTGATGCGCTTTTATAATTTGAGAAACATAATACAAACCTAAACCTAAACCTTTTGTATTATGAAGATTTCCTTGTTCTACGCGATAGAATTTGTCAAATAGAAGCGATTGTTTGTTTTTGGCAATTCCAATTCCATCATCCTCAATACTGACTGCAAACTGATTTTCGACTATTCTAGTTTTGATAGTAATCGTACTAGAACCGTATTTTACGGCATTTTCCAATACATTCAAAAAAGCAGTTGTCAAGTGGAATTTATCTAAAACTAAAATCGTTTTCTGGGTTTGAAAATCGGTTTTTAGAGTAATTTTTGGAAACGTAATTTTAAAATCATTTACAATAGAAAGCAGAAAATCTTCTGTTTCGATTTTTTCTTTTTGTAATTCCAATTCATTTTCTGCCAAAGAATTCGCCATAACCTGATCAATCAAACTTTGAAGGCGATTGTTCTGACGCGAAATTGTATTGACAATTGCATTGAAATTTTCATCGCTGTCACGAATGTTCTTCTGCTCCAAAATTTTTGTTGAAATTCCTAAAGTTGCCAAAGGAGTTTTGAGTTCGTGTGTGATATTATTGATGAAATCGGTTTTAACATCACTTACTTTTTTCTGTTTAATTAATGCTTTTAGCGCAATTACAAAAAGTGTGATCAGCGTGAGAATCGATAATAATGACAAAACCAAAATAAATGTCATTCGTCTTAAAATAATCATTTCCCAATCGATAACCGAGACGTACATCGAATCTTCTGTCAGTAATTTATATTCTTGATTATCAAAGTTTCCGTTTGTGGTTCCAACATAACTTCTCACCAAAAAAGCATTGTTTAACGAAGTCAGATTACCGTATAGTTTATTTTGGATAAAAGGTTTTTCAGAGAAAATGGTATCAGCTTTTGCAGCGTTTTTGTAGAGTATAAATTTATTGAGAACAATCGCAAAATCAATTTCGAAATTAGGTAAATCCCTTTCAAATTTTCGTTTAATTTTCTGTGTTAATGCATTTTCGAATTCATTTTCTAGAATTCCATTTTTAATATCCAGTTTGGATTTTTTTCCTTTAAGATAATTCTCAGACAGATTTTTATAAAGCGCTTCTTTTCTAGCAACCAACGCCGAATCAATATCGCTGTAATTATTACTAATCAGTGCAATTTCATTTTTAATCTGCGTATGAAACTGCGCCACTTTATATTCGTAAGCGGTTTTTACCAAATAGCATTGTACCGTCATTAAAACAATTAATGCGACGACAGAAAATGCGATTAATAAATTGATTCTTTGTTTCATTTATAACACGACGATTAAGCTGCTTTTTTTGTGAAATTCGCATGCTGATCTTTAAAAATTGCGTTCGATTTCTCGATTCAAAAATAATGCTTTTAAAAGACAATCTGGAGATTAACCCCGCATTAACCTTCAATTAACTTTCGGAATTGGTTTTTCAAAGCACTTTTGCATTGTCATTAACCAAAACTTTTATTTCAAAAATGAATATTTACCTGCCGCTAAAACTTTTGATAGCTTTTATGCTTTTTTGTCTTTCATTTATAGCAAATGCTCAAAATGAAACCCCTAAAGATTCCATCTCGCAAAAACTAAACGAAGTCGTTATTACCAAAAACAAAAAGACTTTTACCAATTCAAACGGAAACATAAAAGTGGATGTTGTCAACTCAATTTACAATGCAATTCCGAATCCTGTTGATTTGCTTTCCAGACTTCCATTGGTGCAGGTAAGCCCAAACCGTGAAAGCGTTTCAATTGTAGGCAAAGGAAATCCGCTTATTTATATCGACAATCAAAGAGTGGGTATGAATGAGTTAAATGCTTTAGCTGTAGCTGATATCAAAACAATTGAAATCATCCAAAACCCATCTTCAAAATATGAAGCTGAAGGACGTGCCGTAATTTTGATTACCAGAAAATTGAGTAAAAAAGATAGTTTTAGAACTGAAATTAGTGAAACAGCTTCCTTTAAGAAAAACTACAATAATTACTTAGGATTCAATTCGAGTTTCAAAAAAAATAAACTGGAATGGAAAGCTAATTTCAATTACAATAAACTCGAACCGTGGGAAAATCATAGTATTGCGTATCAAATTCCTCAAGCGGGTATAATTTCAGATTATGATGTTTCGGCTGTTACCAAAAGAAATCAATATATTTTTGGAGGAGGTTTATTTTATAAAATAAATGAAGAAGATTACTTCTCGGTGAACATAAATGGTAAAAGTCAAGGCGATAATTTTGATATTAATACCTTTACTTTTAATAAAAATAAGAACGACGAAAACAACGTTTATACTTTTAGCGATAATTCTAGTTCAAAGAATTTTATCAATTCATTTGTCAATTATTCAAAAAAAATAAAAGCAATTGATACTAAGCTTTTTGCAGGTTTTCAGTATTCCAATTTTAATCAGCATTTGTGGAGTTTGGTGCAGAATAATTACGATGAAACCGAATTGGAACTATCTCAAAACCGTGATCAAAAATTTAATGTTGATGCTTTTTCGGGACGAATTGATTTAGAAAAAAAGTTTAAAAACGAAATGAATTTAGAATACGGCGGACTTTATTCTGCCGCAAAATCTAAATCTAATTATGATGTTTTTGATTATGATAAAAATGAAAACACCACTTTTGATTATAATTTTAAAGAAGCCAATTTAGCAGTATATTCCCAGCTTTCTGGAAAAATTAAAAAAGTAGAATTCTCTGTTGGACTTAGAATTGAAAACACTAATGTCAGCGGAAAATACAGCACAGACAATTCTTTTTTGATTGATAAAAATTATACTAATCTTTTTCCAAAAGCACAGCTTTCTTATGCGATAGACAGTACTAAAAGTTTAAGTGTCGATTATTCTAAAAGCATTTCGAGACCCAATTATTCTTCATTAAGTATGATTGCAACTTACATAAATCCGTATTTTATTTATGGAAGCAATATCAATTTAGGACCAACTTTTTTGGATGTTGTTTCGACGGTTTTTCAGTATCATGATAAGTCTTTAAAACTAACTTTATATCAAAATAAAAATCCTGTTTATCAAGATTTTGTTTTTGACAATCAGAATAATGTGCTGACTTTTACGGAGAAAAATTTTCAAAAAGAGTCAGGGTTTAATATTGAATTAACAGTGCCTTTTACCTATAGATTTTGGACTAATACAAACTCTTTAGTTTTTACTAAAAACAAAATTGAAGATGAAAATGCATTATTCAATTCGTCTAAACCTTATCTATATTATTACTCTAACAATACTTTTAAACTTCCAAAAGATTTTACATTTGTTCTGTCTTTTTGGGGAGCAACCAAGCAAAAAGAAGGTGTTTTTGAACGAAATGCAAAGCTGATTTTTGATATGTCGCTGGCAAAATCTTTCGGTAAAAACTGGAATTGTACTTTAAGCTATAATGATATTTTTAAAAACACTATTTATACAGAGCGATTCACAATCAATGACATAGGATCTAGAGCGAGATATTTGGTTGATGCGAATGAAGTTTCAATTACACTTCGTTATTCTTTTGGAAAAATAAAAGAAAGTGAATTTAAAGAAAAAAGCGTTAATGATAATGAGAGCAGGATTCGATAGCTCGATTGCGTGTAATTATTTGCGGAGATTTCTCTTTCGTCGAAACAGTCATTTCGTTTAGAGATAAACGTAAAAAGAGTCTAATTTTAGACTCTTTTTATATCTTTTAAAAAAAACTATCCTTCGTCTTCTTCAGTATCTTTTTTAGAACTGTCATGTGGCAGTTCTTCATCATCATCGGTTGAATTTAGTTCGAAGAAACTAAAAAACGAACCGCCGTAACTTTTTTGAAAAGAAAAATTACTCAAATGATCCATTTTAGTATACTTTGAATGCTCGATAATCATCATGCCGTCATCTTCTAGTAATCCTTTTTCAAAAACCGTTAAAACAACTTTTTCGAAAGTAGCCTGATCCAATCCGTAAGGCGGATCGGCAAAAATAATATCGTAAGTCGTTTTACAGTTTTCTAGAAATTTAAAGACATCACTTTTAGTCGCAGCAATATCAAAATCATATTCTGATGAAATTTGCTTGATGAATTTAACGCATCCGAAATCGCCGTCAACAGACGTAATTGGCGCGCTTCCGCGTGAAGCGAATTCATAACTAATATTGCCAGTTCCCGAAAATAAATCCAGAACCTTTAAGCTGTCAAAACTAAAATGATTATTCAAAACATTAAACAATGCTTCTTTACTCATATCAGTCGTTGGTCTTACAGGTAGATTTTTTGGCGGAAAAATTCTGCGTCCTTTATATTTTCCTGAAATGATTCTCATGATTGAAATAAGATATAATGTTTTTGATTTTGAGCAGTTGTAAAATTGTTCTTTTCCTGCAGTTTTGTTACGTCTAGAAAAGAAATATGACGGATATATTTGTATGCAGTTGCATAGAAAGGATCATTTTCTGTAATGGTTCCCAGCAATTCTAATTGAAAACTTTCTGGATTCAGACTCAATTGTTCTGCGGTAAATAAAATGTAATAAATAAAATCTTCCGGAGTATTGTATTCAAAAGAATTAAACAATAAAAGCTTCTGATTTTGAACCACAATGATTTCGAAATTTCCCGGATTGAAATTCACAATCATTTTCTTATCATCATTATTACGAGAATTATCCAGAATCTTTTCGACCAAAATGCTGTTCGCATGTTTGTAGTCAAAAGATCCAACATTATCAATCAGGAAGTTATTGATATTCACATACGGAATATAAACGGCATTCATTTCATAATTAGAAATTTGATCGAAAGTAAAAAAGTCAGTTTCAAATACTTTTGTAGTGTATTGAAGATAACTTCCTAAATAATTTTCATCAAACAAAGCAGTCGGAACAAAAGTTGAAAGATTGTTGGTATGAATAACCATTACTTCATCGTACGTGTTTTTTAATTCAGGATTATTCTTAAATGCATCAGCAAATAAGTCCTCAATTTTTGTTGATTTATTCGAATTGTCAAATTGAATTTCTTTAAAAGATGTGATGACATTATTTAAAGTATCAAAACAGCAATATGAAAATCCAGTCAGAGAAACCTGAATAGAAAGTTTTTTGTAATTTTTTGAAGTAATGTTAGTGTTTTGTAATGACATAGTTGATTTACAATTCGTTACCTGTTTTAAATCAAGAAAGAATTTAAGCGACCACAAACTTACAAATTAAAAAGGAACAATTATAATTGCAATTTCAAAAAACAAATGGAATTAAACTTTAATCTAAGGTTAAGAAAAAGTTTAATTATTTGAAATTGAGTAATTTGTAGTGTTTGTTTTTGATTATTTTGTGGATTCTGCATTTTTGAATTTAAAAGCTTGGAATTTGCAATTTGATTTTGGAATTTAAAATTTGAATTTTGCCATTGCCGTTTAAAAAACCGATCTTTGTCTTTCAATAATATTATATGAATTCTGCACTGTTTTACGGTATTTTACAAAAACGATTTCCTTTTGCTCCAACTCACAAACAGGATATTTTTTTTCAGAAGATTGCAATTTTTTTAACGGAACCTCAAAACGACACCATTTTCGTTTTGAAAGGATATGCTGGAACGGGAAAAACAACCGTAATCTCTACTATCGTCAATAATTTAGGAGATATCAATAAAAAGTTTGTTTTGCTGGCACCAACTGGACGCGCCGCAAAAGTAATCGCAAATTATTCAAATACGCCAGCGTTTACGATTCATAAAAAAATATATTTTCCTAAAAAATCATCGGGTGGAGGAGTGGCTTTTACCAAACAGGTTAACAAGCACAAAAACACCATTTTTATCGTCGATGAAGCTTCTATGATTTCAGACAGCACCTTAGACAGCGGTTCACTTCTGGACGATTTAATTAATTATGTCTATTCTGGAAACAATTGTAAAATGATTCTGTTGGGAGACACGGCACAGCTTCCGCCGGTAAACTTAGATATTAGTCCAGCACTTGATATTCAGACATTAGGAATTCATTACGATAAAGAAATTGAACATATCGAACTAGACGAAGTAATGCGTCAGGAAGAAAGTTCTGGAATTTTATATAACGCCACAGAATTACGTGAATTGCTGAAGGAGAGTTTTATAACTGAGTTCCGATTTAATGTAAAAAAGTTTAAAGATATTGTTCGTTTAACGGATGGCTATGATATTCAGGATGCTATAAATATGGCGTACAGTAATTACAGCATTGAAGATACTGCTTTTATTGTTCGTTCGAATAAAAGGGCAAATCAATACAACGAACAAATTAGAACCCGAATTTTATTCAAAGAAAGTGAACTTTCGGTGGGTGATTTTTTGATGGTTGTAAAGAACAATTATTTCTGGCTCAAAGAAACCGATGAAGCCGGATTTATTGCCAACGGAGATATTATCGAAGTTTTAGAGTTATTCGGAATCAAAGAATTGTACAGATTTACTTTTGCTAAAGTAAAAATAAGAATGGTCGATTATCCCGATCAAAAACCTTTTGAAACGGTTTTGATTTTAGATACTTTAAAAAGTGAATCTCCATCTTTAACTTACGAAGAATCAAATCGTTTGTACGAAGAAGTTATGAAAGATTACGAGGATGAATCTACAAAATACAAGCGTTTTCAAAAAGTAAAAGAAAACGAATATTTTAACGGATTACAGGTGAAATTCTCGTACGCCATTACTTGTCATAAATCGCAAGGAGGGCAGTGGAACACGGTTTTTATTGAACAGCCTTTTTTGCCAAACGGAATCGATCGCGATTACATACGATGGCTATACACAGCAATGACACGTGCTAAAAATAAGTTATATTTGATAGGATTTAAAGACGAGAATTTTGAAGAGTAAAAATACGAATTTCACGAATTAGCACGAATTAAATAAAAAACAATTTGTGTAAATCTGTGAAATTGGTGTTTGAAATTATATAGCAATGACAACATTAAACGATTTACATTCGATTTCATCAACGTTTTCGAATACTGATAAAATGCCGGTTTTGTTTTTAGGACATGGAAGCCCAATGAATGCAATTGAGGAAAATCAGTTTGTGGCGGGTTTTCGTGATTTGGCTAAGACATTGCCGCAGCCTAATGCTATTTTATGTGTTTCGGCGCATTGGTTTACAAAAGGAACGAAAGTTACGGCAATGGAAATGCCTAGAACCATTCATGATTTTGGAGGTTTTCCGCAGGCACTTTTTGATGTGCAGTATCCCGCAAAAGGGAGTCCCGAACTAGCATTTGAAACACAGAAAATCCTAGATCCTGTAATGGTCGAATTAGATGAACATTGGGGATTAGATCACGGTGCTTGGAGTGTAATTAAACATTTGTATCCGAATGCAGATGTTCCTGTAATTCAATTAAGTATCGATTATACCAAATCGGGACAATATCATTTTGAATTAGCTCAGAAATTACAGGCATTGCGATACAAAGGCGTTTTAATCATCGGAAGCGGCAATATCGTGCATAATCTTAGAATGGTTGATTTTAGAAATTTTGATAAAGACAATTACGGTTACGATTGGGCAATTGAAGCTCGTGAAACTGTGAATAATTATTTGCTTGATGGAAATTTCCAACCTTTAATTAATTTTGAAAAATTGAATAAAGCCATTCAATTGGCAGTTCCAACGCCCGAACATTATCTTCCGTTATTGTATACGTTAGGATTAAAAGATAAAGCTGATGATTTAAGTCTGTTTAATGATAAATTACTGGCAGGTTCATTAAGTATGACTTCAGTAAAATTGATGTGAAAAAAACTTTGAGAATCTCTGTGAAAACTCTGTGTATCTCTGTGGTAAGGTTATAACGCAAAGTGACACAAAGATTCGCAGAGAAAAAATAAATTTAAAAATAGAAGAATGAAAATAATAGCGGTAATTCCAGCCCGATATGCATCAACTCGTTTTCCTGCAAAATTAATGCAGGATTTAGGAGGGAAAACTGTGATTTTAAGAACTTACGAAGCGGCAGTTTCAACAAATTTGTTTGACGATGTTTTTGTAGTAACCGATTCTGATTTGATTTTTGAGGAAATCGTTTCAAATGGCGGAAAAGCGATTATGAGCATCAAGGAACACGAATCTGGAAGCGACCGAATTGCAGAAGCTATTGCAGATCTTGACGTTGATATTGTGGTGAATGTTCAAGGCGACGAACCTTTTACAGAAGCAGAACCTTTGGCACGAGTTTTATCTGTTTTTGAAAATGATACAGATAAAAAGATTGATTTAGCTTCACTAATGCGCGAAATTACCAATGAAGATGAAATCAATAATCCGAACCATGTAAAAGTTGTCGTAGACCAATCGCAGTTTGCCTTGTATTTTTCTCGTTCAGTGATTCCATATCCAAGAGAGAAAAATGTTGGAGTGCGATATTTTCAGCATATCGGAATCTATGCTTTTAGAAAGCAGGCCTTATTAGATTTCTACAGCCTTCCTATGAAATCTTTAGAAGCTTCTGAGAAACTAGAGCAGTTACGATATTTAGAGTTCGGAAAACGCATTAAAATGGTCGAAACAACTCATGTTGGTATTGGGATTGATACTGCAGAAGATTTGGAAAGAGCTCGAGCAATGTTACGTGATATTTAGACACGGATAAAACGGATTCGCTTTCGCGAACACGCTGATTTAAACGGATTTTTATTTCATTGCAAGCAATCTCATTTGCTAAGTTCAAATTATAGGGAGATTGCTTCGTTCCTCGCAATGACTCTAACTTTGTGTATATAAAAACAAAAAGCTCCAAATATTTGGAGCTTTTTTAATATCTAAAACATTCTAAATCTTAGTATAAACTAGGAAACTTAGAAGGATTAACTTCGTGCATCATATCATATACTTTCTCGAAAATATCTTCAGCAGAAGGTTTAGAGAAATAATCACCATCAGTTCCGTAAGCTGGTCTGTGTGCTTTTGCAGCTAGAGTCTGTGGTTTGCTGTCTAAATATTTATAAGCATCCTGCTCTTCTAGAATTTGCTGTAAAATGTAAGCTGAAGCGCCACCAGGAACATCTTCGTCGACTACTAAAAGACGATTTGTTTTGGCAATACTTTTTACAATATCTTTATTGATATCAAACGGAAGTAGAGATTGAATATCAATTACTTCACAGTCAATTCCTAAATCTAATAATTCGTTAGCTGCCTGCTGCACCAGTCTTAAAGTTGATCCGTAAGAAACTAAAGTAATATCAGCACCTTCTTTTAACGTTTCTACAACACCAATCGGCGTTTTAAATTCACCAAAATTCAGAGGTGTTTTTTCTTTTAAGCGGTAACCGTTTAAACATTCAATTACCAAAGCAGGTTCGTCGCACTCTAAAAGTGTATTGTAAAACCCTGCGGCCTGCGTCATGTCTCTTGGAACCAAAACGTGAATACCACGAATTGCATTGATAATCATTCCCATTGGAGAACCAGAATGCCAGATCCCTTCCAAACGGTGTCCACGGGTTCTAATGATTAATGGTGCTTTTTGTTTTCCAACAGTTCTATATTGTAAAGTAGCTAAGTCGTCACTCATGATCTGAATAGCGTACAATAAATAATCTAAATATTGAATTTCAGCAATTGGACGTAAACCTCTCAAAGCCATTCCAATTCCCTGTCCGATAATAGTCGCTTCACGAATTCCGACATCGGCAACACGAAGTTCTCCGTATTTTTCCTGCATGCCTTCTAGACCTTGATTTACGTCGCCAATGTTTCCAACATCTTCACCGAAAATTAACGTTTCTGGGTATTTAGAAAATAAAGCATCAAAGTTATCACGCAAAATCATTCTTCCGTCCAAATCTGGTTTAGCATTTTCGGCATATTTAGGAAGCACTTTTTCTACAGAAAATACATTTTGAGAAGATTCAGAATGCAGATTGCTGCTGAATTTTTCCTGAGTTTCTGCAATGAAATTTGTAATCCAGTTTGATAAAAGCATCTTACTGTTTGGAACTTCAATAAAACGAAGAATTTTTCTAGCGTAAACCAATAATTCCTTTTTCAAAGGAGCTTTGATAGCGCCTAATTCAGAAATCAATTTTTTGATTCTGTCTTTATGATTAATGCTTGCTTCAGCAATTTGTTCTAGTAAGCTAAGAAGATTTTTTTGATCTTCTATAATTGGGTTAATGAAAGAATTCCAAGCCTCTTTTTTAGCTTCAAGAACCTCTTTCTTTATTTCAAAATCAAGTTCTGCCAATTCTTCTGGAGAAGCAATATTAATTGCAATCATCCATAAACGCATTTGACGAATACAGTCAAAATCTTTTTCCCAAGCCAGTCTTTCTGCATTTTTGTAACGTTCGTGAGAACCAGAAGTAGAGTGGCCTTGCGGCTGCGTTAATTCGTTTACGTGAATCAAAACCGGAATATGTTCTTCGCGTGCAATTGCTCCAGCTCTTTCATAAGTTGAAACCAATTCGGCATAATCCCAGCCTTTTACTCTAAAGATTTCATAACCTTTAGCGTCTTCGTCGCGTTGATATCCTTTTAATATTTCAGAAATATTTTCTTTAGTAGTTTGATGTCTGGCGTGGACAGAAATTCCGTATTCATCATCCCAAACACTCATTACCATCGGAACTTGTAAAACCCCTGCAGCGTTTATAGTTTCGAAAAATAAACCTTCAGAAGTACTTGCATTCCCGATAGTTCCCCAGGCAACTTCATTTCCATTTACTGAAAATTTGTCTTTGATGGTGATTCCGTCAACATTTCTATAAATTTTAGAAGCCTGCGCCAATCCCAATAATCTTGGCATTTGTCCTGCAGTTGGAGATATATCTGAGCTTGAATTTTTTTGTTTCGTTAAGTCTTTCCAAGAACCATCTTCGTTTAAACTGTGCGTTACAAAGTGTCCGCCCATTTGTCTTCCCGCAGACATTGGATCATAAGCTAAATCGGTATGACCATATAAACCAGCAAAAAACTGTTTAGCATCCAGTTCGCCAATAGCCATCATAAAAGTTTGATCGCGATAGTATCCAGAACGGAAATCACCATTTTTAAAAGCTTTTGCCATTGCCAGCTGTGGAACTTCTTTTCCATCACCGAAAATTCCAAATTTGGCTTTTCCTGTTAGTACTTCTTTTCGACCTAAAAGACTACATTCACGGCTTGTTACAGCAATTCTATAGTCATTCAATACCTCAGTTTTGAAATCTTCAAATGTCAGTGTAGTATTGTTTTTTTCTTTTATCATAATCTTGAAGGGTCATGTTTATGTCGCGAAATTACTTAAAAACAATCAATAATCATAATTCTTTAAACTAAATATAATTTAATTATTTGTATTTAAAATCAAAAAACTACGTACTTTTTTTATGCTATTTCTATTTAAAATTTATTATTATTGATAATTTCGCAAGTTTTTGTTTAAAATTTATTCGATTAAAACCATTTTCGGGTAAAAAGTGTGACTAAAGTTTTTGGCGAAAAAGTGATAATAAATCGTATTTTTTCATTGTATTTTGTTTGTGCTATTTCCCATCCGTTATTAGAATAAACAGGAAAATAGAGTTCAAAGTAGTCTGGAACAAGATTTAAACGCACACCAGTATCATAAGCAAAGAACTCTTTTTGGTGTTTATTTTTAAGGAAACCAATGTCGCCATAAAGTTCAATCCAATTCCAAACTGCATAACTAGTATTCAAAGTGGTCATCCATTGATTGGCAAACGCAGGTTCTAATTGTGATTTAAAACCCCCTTCTGCAATTACATACTGCTGACTAAAAAAACCGCTGGTTTCAGATCTTCCAAAAAGATTGTAATCAAACAAATAATCGGTTGGCCGGTCTAGACCAAAACTAAAATAATCTGAATTTGTTTTGTTGTACAAGAAACTTCCAGCGTACAATCTTAAGTTTAGTTTACGATTGTTCTCAAATAATCTTCGGTATTCAACTTCTCCTGAGACTTTTCCAAATCCACCCGAAAATTGCAAATCGGTCATAAAACTAAAATGGTCAATCAGTTCAGTTTTGGTGTTTGAATAACGTGCATTAAAAACAGAATAATTGGGCTCAGAGTTATCCGTAATAAATTCACTCGCTTCTCGCTTTACAATAATCTGGCGAAATAAAAATTGTTGTTTTCTATTGTCTCTAAAATCTTTTTCACGAATGCGGAACAGCACCATCGGGTTCAATCTCAAATAAGTAGCGTCTGGTGCGTAATGAAAATAATTTTGACTAATGGAATAACGCACATTGTATAAAGTGCTGTTTCTATAATATTGATTCCAAGAAAAAGCAGACGAACCAGAGATCGTTCCCGCTTTAAGGGAATAAGCTGGATTAATATCAAAATTAAAAGGTTTGTCTAAAATCGTCTTATTGCTAAAGCGAATTCCAGGCGTAAAACCATCATAATAATTATAAGTCAGCGTCGGAAGATATAAGATCTGATTGTAAAAAGGATCTTCTAAATCTTTGGCGAAGTTAAATTTAATTGGGCGATTGGTTACTGCAATATGTTTTAGCGATTTCCAATTATTTCTTTGGTTGTATTCTGGAACTTCATTATCGTAGTTTAAAACAATTTTATCAGCATTCTTTCTGTCGAATTCATAAACAGAATCCTTTGTTTTAGGTTCGATCCATTCTTTAAAAACAACTTCCTTTTTTTTAATTCCGTAAACGGGAATCGGAGCGTAAAATCCAGTTTTGTTTTTAATTGAAAATTTAACGCTGTCTGCAGTTCTAGAAACATTAGAGAATTTATAATCGATAATGTCTCGAGAATCAATAATCGTATTAAAGAACCAATCTAAATTTTTGGGACTTTTTTTGGTTAATATTTTTTCAAAATCGTAGCGGTTTGTTTGTTGTTGTTTGTTGAGATTGTAAAATTCCTTTACACTTTCTGGAACAATATTATGATTCAGATAATCATCTAAATAACTCAAACTTAATCCAGCTCGATATTTACTGGCAATTTGTTCGTTGAATTTGATTAAAGTATTCTTTGGATCTCCCAGAGGCTGATCTAAATTTTTACGAGCCATTAACATGTAATAATAGCTGTATTGCTCATTAAAAGTTAAGTTGGTGATGTTGTAACTTTTAAAAAGCTTCATGTTCGAAAGTCTTCCCAGCATTTTTTGATCCAGATGATTTTCTTCCATATATTTCATCATGGCATAAATCTGAATTCCATCATAAACCCAGTTGTCTTTTCGCGGATCCAAACGAAGACTGTTTTGGAGATAAGTATTTAAAAATGTTTTTAAAAACTGAATTTCAAATATAAAATCATCTGAAAACGGACTAATAAAAGAAGGCAGCTGATTTAATCCATAAAACGGATTTCGATCGTAATCTATTTGAGAAACTGTTATTTTTTCATGCGGATATTTACCAATAAAGTTTTCAGCAAAAGAAGCAACCCGATCAATAATTATAGCTTTTTGAATTTCATCGATCTTCTTGCTTTTCAAATTAGTTGCAATTTCTATTGATTCATTCGCATAAGTTCGAAATCCGTTTTGCTTTTCTATAAAAAGACTAAAGTCGGTTCTGTCTTTACCAGAGAAGGAATAAATACTGTAATCGCTATTGCTTACATCTTTAGAAACCGAATTAAGGTCTGTTGTAATAGAATATTGATTCGGGATTTTAATAGCAATTTCGTAACTAGTTACTGCGTTGGCAATATCATCTAGATTGAAATTGTTGTACTTTATAAAATTATGATCTTCAAAACGCGCAGGACTTATAAACCAATTTTTCAAAGCCATTCCACCATTTTGGTCAAAGCCAAAACGAGTAAATTTGTCGTTTGGAATTTTTGAAATGTAAATAAGATGTAAATCTATTTTTTCTCCAGGCGCCAATTTCCTGTTTAATTTTACCGTAATATAATCTGGATTTTTACCGTCTCTTTCCCATTCAAGAGCTATAAAATTGGGATCCAAAAGGTTTAGAATTGTAGTTTTTCCCCTGTCAGCAGCTTTGGCCAAATGAAAACCTCTATAAAATTCATCAGAAAATCGTTTTGCCAGAGGTGTGTTTTTATCAGCAAAAGCATTATTCCAGTCGTTTAAAACAATCGAGACTAAAGAATCATTCGAAGTATTGTAATACGTAATATCTTGTTTTACATTCAGTGTTTTCAATTCAAGATTTACCGCCACCTCCATCTTAGACAGATGTTGTGCATGAAGTTTTATCGAACTGAATAAAACTAAAATAGAGCAGATAATTTTAAAAAAGAATTTCAAGAATGGCGCAAAATTTATGAGTTATATACTTAAGTTACGTATATAAAGTTACTTCGGATTTTTGTAAAAATAGCATAAAAAAAGCTGTTTAAAAAAACAGCTTTCAATTTTTGCGTATTTGAAGTAAAATTTAACCATATAAGTTATATAAGTTCATATAAAAGTATTGTTTTAAACGTTGCGCTTAAACGCTTATATCACTTATCTATATAGCTTAAATTTAGAAATTCGGACTTAAATCGTATTTCTTGTAGAATTTATCTAATACGTCAACAACTTCATCTTCAGTATCTACAATCTTAAATAAGTTTAAATCTTCTGGGCTTACTGTATGCATTTTTTCAACCAATACCGTTTTTACCCATTCGATTAAGCCAGACCAAAATTCAACCCCAACCAAAATAATTGGGAATTTTCCAATTTTCTTAGTTTGAATCAAAGTGATCGCTTCAAACATTTCGTCCAAAGTTCCAAAACCACCTGGCATAACCACAAAACCTTGCGAATATTTAACGAACATTACTTTTCTCACAAAGAAATAATCGAAATTCAAGTTTTTATCATGATCGATATACGGATTAAAATGTTGCTCAAAAGGAAGTTCGATATTTAATCCAACCGAAGTTCCACCACCCAAATGAGCGCCTTTATTTCCAGCTTCCATAATTCCGGGACCACCTCCTGTAATCACACCGTAACCTGCTTTACTAATTTTGTAGGCAATTTTTTCAGCCAGTAAATAATATTTGTCATCTGGTTTGGTTCTCGCAGATCCAAAAATCGAAACACAAGGACCAATACGCCCCATTGCTTCGTAACCATTTACAAACTCAGACATAATTTTAAAAATTGCCCAGCTGTCATTGGTTCTAATTTCATTCCACGTTTTTTGTTTCAAACGATCCTGAATTACTTTATCTTCATCATTATCAAAATCTTCTAATCTCATTTTAGGTATTTTAATTTATTATTTTATTATGTTTTTCCTCATTGTCATCATGAACTCAGACTATGAATAAGGAGCTGATTCCTGCTGTCCGCTATATTCCCGATAAACAAAAACTACGGCTAAAAAGCCTTGTTTTTCTAAATCGGGAGATGCCGCTCCCATCAGGGCTAGGGCAGTTGGTTTCAAAATAAACAATTGGTTTAATTTAAAGATCTCTCTTTAAAACTTTGAAGTTTTCAGAAAAAGCGGATACTAAATTAACGCTTTTTTCTAGAATTGTTATAAAAAACACGAATTATAATCTAAAAGTAATATTATAATAATGCTGGAATTGTGCTTTTTCTTTCATTATCAAATGATTATCTAAACAAATTAGGAATTTGTTTTAAGTTCTATACAACTTTCCTACTTATTTAATTTAGAAATGTGACACATTGATATATATCCACTAAAAAAGCATTCTCATTTTTGTCATTCCGATCCCCAGGCTTAGGGAGAGGAATCTCCGCAAACCTGGGGATCGGATAATAATGATTATGGAGATTCCGAAGGATTCCAATTTTGTATGGACGCTTTTTAATCCGTCCATTTTCCAAATAAATAAATTACTCTAGTTCTTTCTTCAAAAACTTAGCGGTATAACTTTTTTTATTTTCGGCTACTTGCTCAGGAGTTCCTTTTGCAACAAGCTGTCCGCCGCCTTTTCCACCTTCAGGACCAATATCGATGATATAATCGGCAAGTTTGATCACGTCCATGTTATGTTCGATTACCAAAATTGTATTTCCTTTGTCAACCAATTTATTGATTACTTCCATTAAAACACGAATGTCTTCGAAATGCAATCCAGTTGTAGGTTCGTCTAGGATATAAAATGTATTTCCAGTATCTTTTTTAGATAATTCTCCAGCCAGTTTAATACGCTGTGCTTCTCCTCCAGAAAGAGTTGTACTTTGCTGACCAAGAGTAATATAACCTAAACCAACATCTTGGATAGTTTTAATTTTACGGTGTATCTTCGGAATATTTTCAAAAAATGGAACTGCTTCATCAACCGTCATGTCCAAAACATCAGAAATTGATTTTCCTTTGTATCTAATTTCTAAAGTTTCTCTGTTAAAACGTTCTCCCTGACAAGTTTCGCATTCTACGTAAACATCTGGCAGAAAGTTCATTTCGATTGTTCTTACTCCAGAACCTTCGCAGGTTTCGCAGCGTCCGCCTTTTACGTTAAAGCTGAAACGCCCCGCTTTATAACCACGAATCATGCTTTCAGAAGTCATGGTAAACAGATTTCTAATTTCTGTAAAAACTTCGGTATAAGTCGCTGGATTTGAACGCGGTGTTCTTCCAATCGGACTTTGATCTATATCAATTACTTTGTCAATATGTTCTAAACCTTCAATCTTTTTATAAGGCTGTGGTTTTTTTACGCCATTAAAATAATACGCATTTAAAATCGGGTAGAGCGTCTCGTTAATTAAAGTCGATTTACCACTTCCAGAAACTCCAGTTACGCAGGTTAATTGTCCCAAAGGTATTTCAATAGAAACATTTTTCAGGTTATTTCCTGTTGCGCCGGTTAGTTTTAAGAATTTCCCATTTCCTTTTCTACGCTTTTTCGGAATCTCTAATTTCATTTTACCATTCAAATATTGAGCAGTAATGGTATTTGATTTTAAAGTTTCTGCCGGAGTTCCAATACTGATGATTTCTCCGCCGTATTTCCCTGCTTTTGGACCAATATCAATAACGTAATCAGCTGTTTCGATCATGTCTTTATCGTGTTCTACCACAATAACCGAGTTTCCGATATCACGTAACTGCTCCAAAGATTTAATCAGTTTTTCGTTGTCTCTTTGATGTAAACCAATACTTGGTTCATCCAGAATATAGAGAACTCCAACCAATTGCGAACCAATTTGTGTTGCCAAACGAATACGCTGTGCTTCACCACCAGAAAGCGATTTTGAGCTTCGGCTTAAAGCCAGATAATTCAAACCAACATTCATCAAAAAGTTCAAACGATCTTTTATCTCTTTTACCACTTCAGAAGCAATCAAAAGCTGTTTGTCTGATAAATGATTATTCAAATCCTGAAACCAGGCAGTCAAATCAGATATATCCATATCACACAATTCGGTGATATTTTTTTCATTCACTCTAAAAAACTGTGCTTCTTTTTTCAAACGAGAACCATCACAAACGGGACAGTTAATTTCGTCCATAAAATCTTTTGCCCAGCGTTTTATGCTTGTTGTGGCACTTTCATCGTATTGATTTTTGATGAAATTAGAAATTCCTTCAAAATCAATTTTATATTCTCTCGTTACGCCAAGATCTTTTGAGTTTACGGCAAATTTATCTTTTCCGCCATACAAAATCATAGTCATGGCTTCTTCTGGAATTTTCTCGATTGGATCCGTAATTTTAAATCCGAATTTTTCTCCAATGGTTTCTAACTGCTTGAAAATCCAAGAAGATTTATATTCGCCAAGCGGAGCAAAACCACCGCTTTTTATCGATAATTTGGGATTCGGAATAATCTTTTTTACATTGATTTCATGAACAGTGCCTAATCCATTACAATGCGGACAAGCTCCTTTTGGAGAGTTGAAAGAGAATAGATTCGGCTCTGGATTTTGATAAGATATTCCAGTCGTTGGACACATTAAATTTCTACTGAAATAGCGCACTTCATTACTGTCCTGATCTAAAATCATCAAAACATTTTCACCATGATGCATTGCTGTATTGATACTTTCAGCCAATCTTTTCTGATTGTCTGGTGTGTCTTCAATCTGCATTCTATCTACAACAATTTCAATATCATGGGTTTTGTAACGATCCAGTTTCATTCCAGAAACCAAATCCTGAACTTCACCATTTACACGGACTTTTAAAAATCCTTGTTTGGTAATCTGCTGGAATAATTCGGCATAATGTCCTTTTCTGGCTTTAATTACAGGAGCAAGAATATTAATTCTTTTTCCTTTGTAATCCTGAATAATCAAATCTTTAATTTGTTCATCAGAGTACGAAACCATTTTTTCGCCAGTGTTGTAACTGTAAGCGTCTGCACCACGTGCGTATAGAAGTCGCAGGAAATCGTAAATTTCAGTGATAGTTCCAACAGTCGAGCGTGGGCTTTTGCTGGTAGTTTTTTGTTCAATAGCAATTACAGGCGAAAGTCCGTCGATTTTATCTACATCAGGACGTTCTAACCCGCCGAGGAATTGTCTGGCATATGCCGAAAAAGTTTCAACATAACGACGCTGACCTTCAGCATAGATAGTGTCAAACGCCAAAGACGATTTTCCAGAACCAGATAAACCAGTAATTACAACTAGTTTTTCTCTCGGAATAGAGATATCGATATTTTTTAGATTATGAACTCTTGCACCAAGAACTTCAATAGTATTGTCTTTTTCTAACATAAATTTGAGCAAAACGCAAAGTTACCACTTTGATTTGTTCTTTTTGCACTATACTATAGAAGTTTATGTTAAAAATTGTAACAAAATGCGCTGATGAAAATCAGCGCATTTTTTACTTTTTTCTATTAAAAAAATAATCTAAATTATTTTGTACTAATATTATTTGATGCTAAAATTTTATTAAAAGCATCTTCTTTCCCATCTTTTTTCATTTGAGCATAAATCATTTGAATTATTTTTTCAGCATCAGTACGATAGGGCGATTTTTGGTCTATATAAATATTATATGCTTTACACATGTTATCTAAACCTTTTTCTGAATCGTTTAAATGCAAGGCATACATTTGTCCAATTCCATAAAAAACTTCTGGATTGTTAGGTTCTATTTGTGCTAGTTTTTCGTATGTCTTTACGGCCTTTTTATAATCTTTTTTATAAGAGTAAACAACAGCAATATTTTGAAGCGGCATTAAACCGTTCGGATCTATTTTTAGTGATTTTTCGTAAGCATCAATCGCTTGGTCGTACTGCTCTAACCTGCGATAGCAAATTCCCATATTATCATATGCAAAAGCAAAATTAGGATCAATTTTTACAGCTTTTTTATAATATTCAATTGCTCCTTTGTAGTTTTCTTTTTTTTTTTCTTCAATTGCGAGCTGATAATTGTCTAAAGCTTCTTTGTTTTTAGAAACAGAGTTCGTATTCTCTTTGTCATTAGCTGCTATTTTATCTTTTAGAGGAACACAATTTGTCATTAAATAACGTTCGATTTTATAATAAATATCCTTGAACTCTGCGGAGTTTTGATCAAAATTCATTTCCATATTTATCTCCTTGTTGCCGCTTGAATCTGTTGTTGCCTTTGATAAATCAAGATTTGCAAATTTTTCTCCCAATTGGTATGCGCCAACTCTTACGCTTATACAAGAATGTATATCTGCAGTTACAGAATCTCTTGCTCTATCTATTGTTGAAATAGAATCAATACATTTACAAGCTTCATCAGCTATTTCAGCCAGCAATTTTTTTGTGTCAATTTTTGATGTTTCCTGCGATTGAGCATTTTCCAATCCAGCAAGTAAAAGAAGAATAATAAAAATGTTTTTCATTCTTAATGGTTTTTGGTTAGTTTTTTTTTGATATTAAATCATAACCAAATATAGTATATTCTGTATGAATATGTCTATTAATATTTTACCATAAAAATTATTCAATCGTCATAGAACGAAGTTTTGTTCTATAAGCTTCAAGTGCTATTGATTTGGAAATGAAGCCGTGATATTTGCCGTTTCTTAAAACAGGAAGAAATGCCGATTTCGATTTTTCAAATTTACTCATCACGATTTCCATACTGTCAAATGAAGAAATTGTAGCAGCTGGCGTTTTCATTACATCTTTGATCTGAGTATATTTTACGCGGTAAGCATTGAAAATAATTTCTCTAATATCATTAAAATGTACAACGCCGACTAAATCTTTATCATTGTTAACAACTGCGAAAACAACTTGGTTAGAATGTGAAATAAGATCGACCAATTTACTTAAATTTTCATCGGGATGAACGGTTAAATAATCACATTGAATGATGGTGTCGATATCTAAAGTTGAAAGAATATTAGAGTCTTTATTACTGGTAAAGGCGTGACCTTTTTTCGCTAATCCTTTTACGTCAAGCGAATATTTTTCATAACGTTTAGAAATCGCAAAACTAATAGAAGAAACTATCATAAGCGGAATCATTAATCCGTAACCTCCTGTTATTTCTGCAATCAAGAAAATAGCGGTCAAAGGAGCATGAAATAAACCACTCAAAATTCCAGCCATTCCGACCATCGTGAAATTGGTAATAGGAAGTTTTGATAAACCAATAAGTGTTATAAATTTAGAAAAGAAATAACCCAAATACGAACCTAAAAATAGAGAAGGAGCAAAGTTTCCTCCATTTCCACCACTTCCAATAGTTAATCCTGAAGCAAAAACTTTAACCATCATTGTTGCTCCCACAAATAGCAGCAAAACCCATTGGTTATTTCTAAAATCTGCAAACAAAGTATTGTCTAATAGTTTTCCAGGATCTGTTTCAGACAAAGTTTTGATACTTTCATATCCTTCACCAAACAACGTTGGAAAAATAAAAATTAATAAAGCTAAAAGCGATGAACCAATTAACGCTTTTTTGTATGGATTAATCTGCTGCTTGGAAAAATAATGCTCAACTCTCTGAAAATTTCGAGAATAATAAATAGCAACTAATCCCGTAAGGACACCTAAAATAACGTAAAAAGGAATATTATGAAAATCGAACGTTTCTTGCTTTTTAAAACTCAAAAGAATCGTTTCATCTAAAACAATTGCAGAAACCAATGCACCTGTTGCAGCAGAAATCATAATGGGTGTAAAGGCAGAAATACTAACATCTACCAGTAAAACTTCAATAGCAAAAAGAACTCCAGCAATTGGGGCATTAAAAGCAGCTGAAATTCCAGCCGCAACGCCACAGCCAATTAATAAAGTTCTGTCTTTATACGGCAGTTTGTAATTTTGAGCGAAATTTGAACCAAATGCAGCTCCAGTAATCACAATCGGACTTTCTAAACCTGCAGAACCTCCCAAACCGACGGTTAAGGAACTGGTAACAATCTGAGCATACATCTGTTTTCTCGGAATAATGCTGGCTTTTTTTGCAACAGCATAAAGTATCTGTGAAGTCCCTTTTTGTATTGAGCCGTTAAGTACTTTTTTTACCACAAAAACCGTCAGTAAAATACCAACAATTGGCAGAATACTATTAATGAAACTTAGTTTTAAAATTCCGTTGATGTAAGTGGCAAAAGAAAATACGCTGTGAGCAAAAGTTTTTAAAACGATTACTGCTAAAGAGCATGAAATCCCAATTAAAACACTTGATAAAAAAATAAACTGCTTTGGAGTCATTAACGATTGCGCCAAAGCAATTATGCTTTCGAGTCTTCTGAAATATTTTTTTAGCATTAGGTTTTAAAAATTATCGTTCTTACAAAATTAGGCTATAATCTTAGATTAAAAAAATAAAAAGGCAGAACTATTAAAAACCAACGGCAGTATCATCTCCACGAAAATCAGCTCCGCCTTCAAGACTTTTATTTGGAAGAACTAAAATTGCATCCACTTTTCCGATGATAGGAGTTGGTTTTTCGTTGATTAGATAATTTTTAGCTTTAAGCTTGTCAATTGTTTTTGTTTCGAAGGTACTAGGCTCAAAAGTAATTAAATCGGGAAGCCACTGATGATGGAAACGTGGTGCATTTACAGCTTCCTGCATACTCAAATTATATTCGTAAACATTTAAAATAGTTTGTAAAACAGACGTAATAATGGTTGAACCTCCAGGAGTTCCTACAACCATAAATAATTTTCCGTCTTTCTCTACAATTGTCGGTGTCATTGAACTTAACATGCGTTTTTGCGGTGCAATGCTGTTGGCTTCATTTCCAACTAAGCCAAACATATTTGGAGAACCCGGTTTAGCGCTGAAATCGTCCATTTCATTATTTAAGAAGAAACCCAATTCATCACAATAATATTTTGATCCATAACCATCATTTAATGTTGTAGTAGCAGCAATTGCATTTCCGAATTGGTCTACAATAGAGTAATGGGTGGTTTCTGTACTTTCGGCGTAATTTACTTTTCCTTCTTTTATTTCAGAAGATAGAGTGGCTTTTTCTGGATTGAAACTAGCCATTCTATTCTGTAAATAATTTTTATCTAATAATTCTTTAATCGGAATTTTTACAAAATCTGGATCTCCTAAAAAGAAACTGCGGTCGGCATAAGCTCTTCTTTCAGCTTCTACAATAACCTGAATAGATTCATCCGTATTATGTCCCATTTTTGCTAAATCGTATGGTTCCAGCATTTTTAAAATTTGTGCCAGACAAATCCCGCCGCTGCTAGGAGGTGACATCGAAGTAATTTTTAAATCTTTATAAGTAAATTGAAGTGGTTTTCTCCATTTGGCTTCATATTTCGCTAAATCCTGCAGGGTAATAATACCGCCTTTTTTTTGAAGATAATCTACAAGAATCTTAGCTGTTTCGCCTTTGTAAAACTCATTTCTTCCTTTTTTCTGAATTCTTCTCAAAGTCTTAGCTAAAGCTGGATATTTAATAGTATCATTCTCTTTAAAATTTCCAGACAAAAGAGAAGTTTCTCCGTTTATCTTTGCAATGCTTTCGTGATAATCTTTTAAGCTTTTTTCTTGTTTTTTGGTCACTACAACTCCTCTTTCTGCAAGAGCAATTACAGGTTCTAGAATTTTAGAAATTGGCATTGTTCCGTACTTTTTATGTACAGCAAAAACTCCAGCAATAGTTCCAGGTACACCAATAGCAAGAGCTGTTTCGGTGCTTTTTCCTTTTATAACATTTCCTTGGCTGTCTAGAAACATATCTTTTGTTGCTGCCAACGGTGCTTTTTCGCGGTAATCTAAAGAACCAACTTCTCCATTTGCTTTTCGATACACCATAAATCCGCCGCCGCCAATATTTCCAGCAAAGGGAAATGCAACTGCAAGCGCTAATTCGGTTCCTACCATGGCATCAAAAGCATTGCCGCCTTTTTTCATAATATCGGAACCAATTTTAGAGGCTTCTTCGCGTGCAGAAACGACCATTGCTTTTGTGACAACTAATCCCGTTGGTGCTGTATTTACCTGCTGTGCATTGCTGCTAATATAAATAAGAGCTATTAAAAGCGTAATTTTTTTCATGTGTGTAATAATTTTGTAAATGAGAAAAAGCAGTTAAAGAGAAATCAATTTTGCTTTTGCTTGTATTTTTATTTCTTCAAAAAATGAAGTAAATTCTTCTTCAAATTCGTCGTAAAATTCATTAAGTTCTTCTATCGCATACTGCATTTTAGAAATGTTTTTGGATCTTCGATCCATCTGTGTTAGAATCTGGTGAATCCCCTCTGTAGTTCTGTAACTTAAAAGCCAGTTTCTTTCGATCATATAAGGCATTAATCCTTGTGTTTTTTCAGTCAAAATACCATAATTCTCATGTAAAGAATTATAAAACCGATTAATGAAACTTTCTAGTTTTTCTTCCGAATAATTACTCCAGTTTTTGGCCAGAAAATGATCGTAAACGATATCTACAATAACTCCCGAATAATGGTGGTATCTATCGTGTAAGCGTTTGGTACTTTTTCTGAAAATATCGTGAGAATCGGTATAAGTATCAATGAATCGATGCAGTAAAATTCCTTTTTGGACATCTTCGGGAAAATGCTCAAATTGTTTCCCGCGAATTCCATCGGCCATAAAATTTCCAATTTTGATCAAATCATTTTCTCCAGAAAGATATATGTGGGCTAAGAAATTCATTTTTTTGATTTGCTAAGATTCTTAGAGGCTAAGTTTCTAAGTTATTTTAGTAAATGTATAAAAACTTTTTTAAATCATTTTGTTATAAAATTGTGTTCTTTCAAAGCAAAACCGTACTGCAATTTCAAATTCTTAGAAATTTACTGCGGGAGTAACTCAGTAACTTTTCTATATTTGTAATAAAATAACCCTAACTCACAAAAATGACTCTAATAAAATCTATTTCTGGAATCCGTGGGACGATCGGAGGAAAAGTAGGAGATAATTTAACTCCTGTTGATGCGGTAAAATTTGCGTCGGCATACGGAACTTTCTTAAAAAATAATATTTCTAAAGATAAATTGACAGTTGTAATTGGTCGCGATGCCAGAATTTCTGGGCCAATGATTCACAACTTAGTAGTAAATACTCTAATTGGTTTAGGGATCAATGTAATTGATCTTGGACTTTCAACAACCCCAACGGTTGAAGTTGCCGTTCCTTTGGAAAAAGCCGATGGCGGAATTATTTTAACGGCGTCGCATAATCCAAAACAATGGAATGCTTTAAAATTATTAAATGCAAAAGGAGAATTTTTAAGCGGTGCAGATGGTGCAAAAATCCTTGAAATTGCTGAAGCTGAAGCTTTTGATTTTTCGGATGTTGATAGTTTAGGTGAAATTATACCAAACGATGCTTATATGGATATTCATATTGATGAAGTTTTAAACTTACCATTGGTAGATATCGAAGCGGTAAAAGAAGCTAAGTTTAAAGTGGTTGTAGATGGTGTAAATTCTTCTGGAGGCATTATTATTCCAAAACTTCTTAAACAAATGGGAGTTGAAGTGGTAGAATTATACTGTGAACCAAATGGACATTTCCCTCACAATCCAGAGCCTCTAAAAGAGCATTTAACTGATATTTCTGAATTGGTTGTAAAAGAAAATGCACATTTAGGAATTGTTGTCGATCCAGATGTTGACCGTTTGGCTTTTATCAGCGAAGATGGCGAAATGTTTGGGGAAGAATATACTTTGGTTGCCTGTGCAGATTATGTATTGAGTAAAACTCCAGGAAACACAGTTTCAAACATGTCGTCTTCTCGCGCATTGCGTGATGTAACTGCAAATCATAACGGAAGTTACGAAGCAAGTGCAGTAGGAGAGGTAAATGTTGTTGAATTGATGAAGAAAAACAATGCTGTAATTGGCGGTGAAGGTAACGGCGGAATTATTTATCCTGAATTGCATTACGGACGTGACAGCTTGGTGGGAGTTGCTTTGTTCTTAACGCATTTGGCTAATAAAAAAATGTCGGTTTCTGCATTGAGAGCTTCTTACCCGGAATATTATATGAGCAAAAATAAAATTGAATTAACACCTCAGATTGATGTTGATGCCATTTTAACTCAAATGACAGAGAAATATAAAAATGAAGATATTTCGACAATTGATGGTGTGAAAATTGATTTTGCAACAGAATGGGTTCATTTAAGAAAATCGAATACAGAACCAATTATCCGTATTTATACAGAAGCACCTTCTCAAGATGCCGCAGATAAACTGGCTCTTCGTATTATTGACGAGATTAAAGTAATAGCTGGAATCTAAGATTTTAGTTTTTTTATATATTCAAAGGGTTGTCTTAAGTAAAGACAGCCCTTTTTTTTAAATCAAACGTTCCTACGAAACGTGAAATTTGGTGATGTTATATTTTTTTTCTACCGATGAAATGTTCCTACGGAACAAATATTTATAGACGATTTTTAATTTCTAAAAATTGAAGAATTAATATCTTAGTTTTTAATAATCTTAATTGATTTTTCAATTTTACCATAAACAGCATTTACAATATAAACCCCTTTTGGTAATTTGTCACCAATTTTTACTTCTTGATTGGTAAAATAAGCATCTGAAGAAAAAACGGTATTTCCATTCATATCCACAATTTTTAATTTTACTGACTCAGTTTCTGCCGATTTGATATGAAGAATAGACTGATTTTTTATTGGATTTGGATAAACTGTAAAACTGTTTTTTTCCAGTTCAGATTCTCCAACACCAAGATTGGCGGCAACAACATCAATATAATTAAAATTAATATCGTTTGATTTGAATTTTATTTTCAAGTAAACTTCACCTTTTGGTAATGCAACTCCGTTTACGACTTTGTCTCCATAAGTTTGCCAGTCACCAGTTGGCGGAAATGTTTCGTCTGTTTTAACAATTACATCATTTATAAATATATCAAATTTTCCAGTGTTAACGGGTGATGCAACTCTAAAAGTCAAGTTATAAGTTCCAGCATCAGGAACATTTAGCATAAATTCATTCCAGTCTCCATCATTGATAAAACAAACATTTTGCCCCGTGTTAGAGTCTAACGTGGCTTGTAAGCCGGTTCCTTTTCTTCTATAGTGCTTGTTTGCTACAACACGGCCTGGAACAGTTATTTTTTTTGTTGTATAAGGGACATTGATATATTCAGTTCCAATTGGTCGTAGAACACCGCTTGTGGAACTTAATAATTGTCCTTCTAACATATCTGTCCAAGTAGGATTTACTCTTCCGGTGTACCATGAATAACGGAAAATATCAGGATCATTTTCAAAATTGGTTAAAATAGTTTTCATAAAAGCTGTTTTATCAGCAGCACTTTGAATAACTCTATTGGCAAATTCAGTAATCCAAAGCGGACGATTGAACTTCTTTAAAAGTCCGGTAACACCAATGACAGAACCTGCAGTATCATCATACGTGTGAAATGCAATATAATCGACTTTGCAGTTTGGACATAATTGAAAAAACTGATTGTGCCAAACAACAGGATCTTGATAACCGCCATAATTGTTTGGACCGTTATAAGCTGGAGATGCGCTTACAATTTCAAGGTTTTTTGCAGCAGCAATTTTTTCAATATTTGGCCAAGCATTAACAGCTTCTTGTGGTGTTAATCTTGCGCCGTCGGTGAAATTTGGTTCGTTAAAAGCGAGAAGATATTTCGCTCCTGGTTTTATTTTATTGATGAAAGTCTGAACTTCTGCATCGCTGATTTTTCCCCATGCCATTGGGACAAATTCAACTCCAAGTGATTCATAATTTGCGTTTAAAGCCGCATCAGGTTCTGGCGACCAATTGTACCACCAAGAAAGACCAGGTTTTAAGGCCAGCATATCTGCTTCTGAATGATATCCGTAAGCAATGCCTCGTTTGGGACTTTGAGCAGAAATGCTGAGATTGAGAAACAGTAATAAAACTGTAAATAGTAATTTTTTGATCATGGTTAATGATTTTTTGTTTTTTTGATAATTAGAGAAGATCAAATTTATATCGTTTCCCTTTTTAATCAATCTAAAAAAATCATTACAAAAACACATCAAAATACTTATAGAATGCGTTTTATGAAATTCGAAGGTAGTATTAAAGGAAAAATCCGAAAAGCAAATGCTGCATTTCGGATTTTTAAATTTTTATTTAACTCGATGTTTCCATCTTTTATGTGTCCATAAATAAAATTCTGGTGTTTCAAGAATTTGCTTTTCGACTTCCTTTAAATACATTTCTGTAATTTCAAAATCTTCAAAATCTTTCGGATTATCAGCAAGAGAAAGAAAAGTTGCTTCATAATATCCTCTTCTCACTTTTTTTACCTTTACCATTATAACCGCAAGATCATATTTTTTAGCCAGCATTTCAGCGCCTGTGTGTACAGGAACTTCTACTCCCATAAATTTCATTGAATGGAAAATTCTATCTAATTTAGGAGATTGATCACTTGCCAAACCATACATGCTTAGAACCCCATTACGCTGGTTTTGTGCCATTGTCGGAATTGCTTTTCTGGTTTCAATCATTTCGGTATTGTATTTCGAACGAATTTTTCGAACCAATTTATCAAAATACGGATTGGCCAATTTTTTATAAACAGCAATTCCTTGAAATCCAAGTTTTGGATTAATCGTTAAAAGCCATTCATAACTTGCATAATGCGATGCAACAAGAATTACACTTTTTCCTTTTTTAGCATAATCTAAAACGAGATCAATATTGGTTACATGAAATCTCTTTTCCATTTCTTCTGGAGAAATACTCATGGTTTTTATCATTTCTAAAAACATATCGCACATATGTTTATAGAATTTCTTCTCGATATCTTTTCTTTCAGCTTCACTTAAATGTGGTAAAGTAAGCGCTAGGTTCTCGCGAACAACTTTTTTACGTTATCCTATAACTCTGTACACTAGAAAATATACAAAATCTGAGAATAAGTAAAATAATCGAAAAGGAAGTATAGAGATTAGCCAAAGCAAAGGATAGGCTAGAATATAAACGAGAAACTGCATGTAATTTTTTTTTACAAAGATAAATCAAAAATGATTAATGATTGATATTTTGCTTTCTTACGCACTTATGTTTTAGAATGATTATCTTTACAATTCACAATAATTATAATTTATGAATATCATTTTAGCAGGGATTATCGTTGCCAACGCTGTTATTAGTTACAAAGGTTTTAATGATCTTTCTTTTTTTAGAAAATACGAATTTCATGTAGGAAGTATTCGTTCGGGCGAACAAATTAGAATGCTGTCTTCTGGATTTCTGCATGTAGATATGATGCATTTAATATTTAATATGCTGACACTTTACTTTTTTGCACCAGTTGTTATAGGCTGGCTTAGTACCTTCTCTTTTATTCTTATTTATTTCGGAAGTTTAATTTTCGGAAATCTTCTTACCATGTTATTTCATAAAAATGATTACAGTTATCGCGCTGTTGGTGCTTCAGGAGCTGTAACAGGAGTTTTGTATTCTGCTATATTGTTGCAGCCTGACATGATGCTGGGAATATTTTTTATAATTCCGATGCCCGCATATATTTTTGGAATCTTATATTTATTGTATTCTATTTACGGAATGCGCGCCAAAAATGATAACATTGGACATACGGCACACTTTGGAGGTGCTATAGGCGGTTATTTAATTACTTTGATCAAACAGCCTTCTTTATTTACAGATCAAACCCTAATGGTAATCCTGCTTGCCATTCCGATTTTGATACTTTTTGCAATGGCAAAATTGGGAAAATTATAATGCTGGCATAACTTTTGAAAAGCTTTTACTAAATATTAAAATTTAACAAAAATGAAAAAACTAGTATTATTTTTAACAATCATGTTTATGACTATGTCTTACGGCCAAGAAATCAAACAAATACCTCTAATCAACGTGAATGGAGAAGGAAAAGTAAAAGTAGCGCCTGATCAGGTTTGTATTTCAGCTTCGGTTGAAACAAAAGGGAATAATGCTAAAGACGTTAAAAAACAAAACGACGAAAAGATGGATGCTGTTTTAAAATTCATCAAAAAAATGAATATCCCAACGGCAGATTTCAAAACAAAACAAGTTGCTCTTAATCCGCAGTACGATTATGAGAAAAAGAAAACTTCTTATAACGCAACTCAGACTGTAGAGATTATTGTAAAAGATTTGTCTAAATATGACGAATTAATGGAAGGTTTGGTACAGCAGGGAATCAATCGTATTGACAGAGTTTCTTTTGAGTCATCTAAATTAGCACAATACCAATCTGAAGCTAGAAAATTAGCGATGAAAGATGCTAAAGTGAAAGCAGAAGAATATGTTTCTGTTTTAGGACAAAAAGTAGGCAAAGCTTTTACAATTTCAGATAACTCTCAGATTTATACTCCGAGACCAATGTACGCTGCGATGAAATCAATGGAGATGGATGCAGCTGGAGCTTCAAACGAAACTTTGGCAATTGGCGAAATCGAAATTACTGCAAATGTAAGTGTGAGTTTTGTTTTAGACTAAACGATATAAAAATCCAATTTTTAAAATCCAAATTCCAATTTAATTGGGATTTGGATTTTTTGTTTTAAAAAGCATTCATTTATATTTACACAAAAAGTACCTTTTATGAATAATCCAGAGCAATTTTTAAAAGCGCATATTGAGAAAGTAGTTCCATTAGCGGATGATGAAGCGGCTTTTATTATATCTCATTTTGAGTTAAAAACTTTTCAAAAAGGCCAATTTATTATAGAAGAAGGAAATGAAGTTTCAGATGTATATTTTGTGATTTCTGGATTAGTCAAATTAGTTTATGAAGATAGAGATGCCAAGAAACATATCGTTTCTTTTGCAATGGAAGACTGGTGGGAAACCGACTTTCAGGCTTTTTATACTAAAAGTAAAGCAACACTATCCTTAGAATGTATTGAAGATACAATTGTGTATAGCCTTTCGTTGGAAAACTTCGAAAAACTTTGTTCGGAAATACAGAAAATGGAGCGTTTTTTTCTCCGAAAATCTATTGCAGGTCATATTGGATCACAAACAAGAATATTGTCATTTCTAACTTCAAATGCACGCGAAAGATACGAACAGTTATTGCTCAAAAATCCAGCTTTGCTGCAACGTGTTCCTAAAAGCTATTTGGCCTCTTATCTTGGGGTTTCGCGCGAGACGCTGAGCCGTTTATTTTAATAATTTAAAATTGTGATATTTATCACACCCTAGAAAACAAAGCCTTTCTGATTTTTGCATCTATTAATTTTAAAAATAGAAAGATGGAAAAACGAATAATAAATCCTTGGAAATGGCAGGACGCCAGAAGCTATGTTCAAGCTGTCGAAGTTAGTAATGTAAAAGGAACTCTGTATGTTTCTGGTCAAACAGCTATTGATGATAATGGCGTTTCTAGTGATGCAGATATGCGTACTCAGTTGATACAAACAATCGAAAACTTAGAAAAAGTAATTAAAGAGGCTGATTACGAATTAAAAAATATCGTAAGACTTAATATTTATACAACAGAAAGTGTTTCGTTATTTGAAAATTTCGATGTGTTACAAAATTGGATTCAGGAGAACGAAATTAAACAATCGAGTACAGTCCTGGAAGTAAAAACTCTTTTTGAAACTTTAAAGGTCGAACTTGAAGCAACCGTCGTAAAGTAGATTTTAAATTTATTTCTAAGAATATAACTAATCGAAGTCCTAATGAAAATTAGGACTTTTTTTGAAATATCTTCCTGAAGATTTTAAGTACCAATTTATATAGGTTTTTTATTAATAATGAAAATTAAAATTTTGATTGCTAGTGTTTTAAAATTTTATTACTTTTACAAAACTTTAATTAAATAGGATTGTCTTATAAGTATTATTTCAATTAATTAGTTCAAAAAATCCTTATTTAATTTATTCAAGCCATTCAAATCTAATAAGTTTTATAGAGACCTATAATTTTTTTCATGCCGTCTCTTTGTACATGTCTTCTTAAAAGCATGTAATTTCTTTTATCATTTATTGTAACCTCTAATTCACTCTTTTTAAACTTATATCGGTTTGTCTAAAGTGTTTTACTTATCTGCCTCAGATTTCTGTCTTTAGTTTTTATTTCTATTATAAATAAATTGTTTGATAATCCTAATAATTGAACTTATGAAGAATAAATTACTCTCTTTACTTTTATTTTCAGGCTATTATGCCAATCGCATTGCAAATCACTTTGTATACTTTGCTAGTATTTGGTACGGCAATTTTTCTACTTAAATTATTTAAGACTTACTTCCAGGTAATAGAAAAAAATAGTAATAATAAATATTCTATTATGAAAACAACATTATTTTCTTTCATTTTGATGTTTACAGCTATTGCAAATTACGCTCAGCAAGATGCGCAGTACACGCAGTATATGTACAACACAATCAATATCAATCCTGCTTATGCCGGATCGCGGGGAGCTTTGAGTATTTTTGGATTATATCGTACCCAATGGGTGGGTCTTGATGGCGCTCCGGAAACCAGCAGTTTTTCTATTAATACCCCAATTAACCATAGCAAATTAGGGGTAGGATTATCAGTAGTAAATGATAAAATTGGACCTACTAATGAGAACAACTTTTCGGTAGACTTGTCTTATACTGTTCAAACTTCGGCAGATTTCAAACTCTCTTTTGGAATAAAAGGAACAGCCAATTTGTTTAATCTCGATATTAATAAATTGAATCCAGAAGATCAAGGCGATCCGCAGTTTCAGGACTTAGACAATAAATTTTCGCCAAACGTTGGAGCAGGAATCTATTGGCACTCTGACAAAGCCTATATCGGATTATCTGTACCTAATTTCATAGAAACTAATCGTTATGACGATAATGATGTTGCCATCTATAAGGATAAAATTAATTATTACTTAATGGGAGGCTATGTCTTTAATCTAGATAAATATCAGGATATTAAATTTAAACCAGCAGTATTGGGTAAAATGGTAGAAGGAGCTCCATTACAAGTAGATATTTCGGCTAATTTTATGTTCATTGATAAATTTGTGGTAGGTGTGGCCTACAGATGGAGTGCTGCGCTTAGTGCTATGGCAGGTTTTCAAATAACCGACGGTTTATATATTGGTTATGGCTATGATCGTGAAACTACTCGTCTGAACAACTATAACTCAGGCTCACATGAAATATTCCTGCGTTATGAATTCTTCAAAAACAATAATAGAATGACAACCCCTCGATTCTTCTAAAAATATTTATTATGAAAAAAGTTATACTCATTTGTACAATAATAAGTGTTTTTTTTCAAGGTTATGCTCAAGAGAAAAAAGTAGCCTTGGGAGATAAAAACTATAATAGTTATGCCTATATCGATGCTATTAAGACTTATGAGCGCGTAGCAGATAAAGGATACAAATCTGAAGATATGTTTAAAAAGCTGGGGAATTCCTACTACTTCAATTCTGATTTTGAAGGCGCTGCTAAATGGTATGGTGAACTTTTTGCTATGAACCCTTCTCCTGAAGCTGAGTACTATTACAGATATGCACAATCACTTAAATCAATAGGTCAGATCGAAAAAGCAAATAAAATGCTGGCAGAATTCAGCGCTAAGTTTAATAATGACAGCAGAGGAAAATTATACAAAGAAGACAGTAATTATCTTAACCAAATCAAAAACAATTCAGGGCGTTATAAAATTGAAGATGCAGGAATAAATACCAAATATTCAGATTACGGCTCTTTTGTTTATAATAATAAAATATACTTTGCATCTGCAAGAGATACAGGTAATTTCTCGCAGCGCAAACACAAATGGACAGGAGAATATTTCACTAATTTATATTTTGCAGATATTGACCCAGTAACCAATGCAAGTTCTAAAGTTAATAAGTTTAAAACCTCCTTAAATACCAAATTTCATGAATCTTCCCCAGCTTTTACCAAAGATGGAAAAACGGTTTATTTCACAAGAAATAATTTTATAAATGGTAAAAAAGGTAAAGATGAAAATAAAATTACTTTAGTAAAAATATACAAAGCTACTCTCGAAAATGATAAATGGACAAATATAACAGAACTTCCTTTTAACAGCGACAATTACAGTACAGCACATCCAGCTCTAAGCGATGATGAGAAAACGCTTTACTTCGCATCAGACAGGCCGGGAACATTAGGGCAGTCGGATATTTATAAAGTAAGTATCAATCCTAACGGAGGATATGGGCCACCTGAAAATCTCGGAAACACCATAAATACAGAAGGCAAGGAAACTTATCCATACGTTACAAGCGAAAATGAAATCTATTTTGCTTCGGATGGTCATCCTGGACTAGGCGGATTAGATGTTTTTGTGGGGAAAATTGAAGATGATGGAAGTATAAGCAATATTCAAAATGTCGGTTCTGATATTAATTCTCCCAAAGATGATTTTGCTTATTTCATTGATCCAGTTTCGAGAAGAGGATATTTCAGCTCCAATAAAGATGGCGGACAAGGCTCTGATGATATTTATAAATTTATCGAAACCAGAAAACTACAATGTATTCAAGGATTAGAAGGTACAATAACTGATGCTACAACCGGCAGTATTCTTTCGGGTGTAAAAGTAACATTATATGAAGATCAGATCGTTAAGAGTACCATAGTTTCTGATGGTTCAGGAAATTATTCTTTTCCTGTAGAATGCGGTAAAACGTATAATGTAAGAGCAGAAAACACAGATTATACGACTAAAGAAGTAATGGTGACTATAGATAGAGTAACAGGAAAAACCACCCTGCCAATTGCTTTGGATAAAGCCACTTGTCAGGTTACCGTTGGCGATGATTTAGGAAAATGTTTTGATATTAAAATGATTTATTTCAAATTGGACAAATCAGATATTCAAAGGGAAGCAGCGCTAGATCTAGAGAAGATTTTGGATGTTTTAAATAATAATCCAACAATGAAACTCAATATTCGTTCACACACCGACAGCAGAGCCAGCAATAAATACAATCAGGCTTTATCTAATAGAAGAGCCGAATCAACTATAAAATGGCTGATTAAAAATGGTATTAATGCCAGTAGATTAACTGGAAAAGGGTATGGCGAAACCCAGTTAGTAAATGGATGTACTGATGGAGTAAAATGTTCAGAAGAACAGCATCAAGCCAACAGAAGAAGCGAATTTATTATTTCACAATTATAATATTTTAATTGAAATCAAAACAATAAAAAAGTCCTAATGAAAATTAGGACTTTTTGTTATATAGTGTATTATAGCTTTTTAATTACTGAAAATTTTTCCTCAAGTCAATTATAGTTTGATTAGGAACATCTAGGTTAACGAAACCTCTGCGCGGTCTGTCTAAATCTAAAGTAAATAGAACTACTAAAGAAACCAAAATACAAAATCCAATTTGTACCAGCCAGTCAATTTTTCCTTTACGGCCCTCAGAATAACCTCCATAAAATGAAATTATTACAGCCAGAAAAAATAACATGACTAAGATACTCTGAGGAACTTTTGCCTTTTCTCCAGAAAGCCTGGTAGTAGTTACATCAATCATATCATTTAAAGCAGGAATCATTTGCTGCGTTGCAGCTAGATTAGCGGGATCTTTAGAAAGTGAAGTTGCACGTTTCCATAATTTAGCCGAAATAATCTGCGATAAGCTGTCGGCTTTTAAAATTCCTTTTGTGTCTGGGCCTGCCTTATAGTAAGAAATTCGTGTTTCTACATAATCTTTAAAATCTTTACGAAATAAAGATCTTGTTGTATCTGGATATAAGTCACTTCGCAATATGGCAGTACCAATAATATTTGCTTCTTCTACAACAACCTTTCTTCGTGAATCATAGCGTTCGCCGCTCATACCAAATGTAAATGCAAGTAAGAAAAAAAGCAAAGCAATGAGAGCCGAAGTTTCTGGCGGTTTTTCTTCAGTTTGATTTTTATTATGAATGTAATTTCCAATTTGTTTTCCAACAAAGCTTGAAATAAGCATCAATGCAAAAAGGAGGAGAGCAATTACCCAGGCTTCGGTATGCTCTAATGTATTTGAATTCATATTTTATTCATTAAAGTCCAGCTTCTTTTCTTGCTTTTTTAAGCGCTTTTTTTTCAGCTTGTTTTTTTTCAAATTCTTCATGAGCAGCAATAATTGTTCTTCCTGCTTCAAGTACAAAAATTAGATATACACCAACACCTATAAAAATGTATATAATATTAAAAACAACACCGATAGTGGAAAAAGTAATTTCATGATCGTACGGACTATTCATGGAAAGTGTTCCTACGGAATAAGCCAATGCTTTAAGAAAAGGCAGGTGTTCTACCAGCCAAAAAAACATTGTACCAACCAAAATTAAAACGAAAAGTAAAAATCCTAGGGTTCGAAATGTCTTGTCATTTCTCAATCTTTTAACAATATCTACAATGAATTTTCCCGTTAAAGCAAGTTCTATAAGCATCGTGTTTTGATTTTAAGTTACTCAATATTAGTGATTTATTTTTATATACAGAAATATTTACTATATTTATAATGAAAAAAATTAACAAAATTTTATGTTAATCCTTTAAAATCAACCCATACAAGCCTAAATATCTAGATTCCTTCTTTTAAACGGTTTTAAATTTAGATACTTTTTGAAAATCAACGCATTAAATTATATTAATGAATTATATGTTGAACAAAAAAATACGACTTCTCTATTTGTTTTTGATTTTGACCTTCTTTAGTACTTTGCCAATTTTTTCTCAGGGAGACAGTCTTGACCATTCACGAACAATTCTACTGGAAGAAGCACTTTTATTAGGAATCCAGAATAATAGGCAACTCAAAATGGTAACTGTAGATGCGGCAATTTCAAATGAAAATGTAAGCCAGGCCAAAATTGGTAAGGCCCCTCGTATCGCGCTGAATGGTGGTTATACTTATATTGGAAATCCAAAACTATATGAAGGTTTTTACGAAAACAGTATAACAGTAGATTATTTTAATCATCAAGCATTTGCCAATATTATTACTTCAATGCCAATTTATAATGGAAGTTTAATTAATAGAAAAATTGAACAGCAGAAAATCCTGAGCCAGATGCAGGAATCAGCAGTAAAAATGACGCAGGCAGAAGTAAAGAATGCCATTACAACTTATTATTTTACGCTTGAAAAATTATACAAACAAATTGAAGTAACGAAACAAAATATTATAAACACTGATCTTAGAATTAAGCAACTAAAATCTCGTGTAGAGAATGGACAAAATTTAAAAAGCGATTTGCTTAGAACAGAATTGCAACAATCTAATTTTAAAGTTTCGGTTTTTAAAAATACAAACGATATAGAATTAGTAAGCAACTATTTAGATGTTTTAATAGGTATTCCAACCAATACAATTCTAAAACCTCAAATAGATAAAAGCGGCGTTCCATTTGAAGAAATAAAATTGCAAGAAAGCATTTCGCAAGCTTTCCAGAATAGAGAAGAAATCAAGCGTGCGGAAATTGGCATTCAATTATCAGAATCGACTCTAAACATCTCAAAAAGCGGATTTTCGCCAAGTATAAATGCTAATCTTATTTTAAATACAGAATATCCTGCACAATGGCCAAACTATGTCAATATTATTAATTATTGGGCAGCGGGAATTTCTTTAAATTGGGATGTTTCAAGTTTTTATAACATTAAACACCGCATAAAAGGAGATAAACTTCAAATTGAAAAAAGCAATGTTGCTCTTGATGCAGCCAAAAACCAAATTGAAAGCGAAGTAAAAACAGCATTTGTTAAGTATGAGGAAAGTAAAAGAAATATAGCGACTTATAAAAAAGATGTAGAGCTGTCATTAAGTAATTATAAAATTGTAAAAAGCAGATATGATAATGATTTTGCCTTAATAAGCGATATGGTTGATGCTGAACTGCAATTGAATAATTCAAATATCTCACTTGTCAATGCGAATTTAGATTTAATCATTCAGTATTATTCCCTGCAATTTGCGATGGGTAAACTTTAAAATTAGAATAGTATGAGCGAAGAAAATAAACCAGCTGAAGGAATTCAAAAGGATAAAAAGAGAAATACGATTTTAACTATTATTTCTTTTGTTTTTTTAGCTGCTGGAGGGCTTTGGATTTTGAGTTTGTTTTTTGATTTCAGCAATTACGAAACTACCAATAATGCTCAAGTTGAGGCTTATATAAGTAACGTTTCAGCAAGGGCATCTGGACACATTGCCGCAATTCGGTTTGAAACCAATCAGGTAGTGCACAAAGGAGATACACTGGTAATTTTGGACAATTCAGAATATTTAATTAAAGTGAGCCAAGCCGAAGCAGATCTTGCAATTGCAGTTGGAAACCTTCATTCATTAGAGCAAACCATAATTACTTCATCTTCAAATCAATCTGCAGCAAAAGAAAAATTAGCAGGCGATTTGGCCAGTCTTGAAAAAGCACAAAAAGATTACCAAAGATTCAAAAATATGTATGCAGATTCTGCCGTTACGCGTAATCAATATGATCAAGTAGTTTCAAAATTAAGATCAGAAGAAGCTTATTTAAAAGCAGGAAAAAAAGGATTAGACGCAAATAATTCTGTAACAAAGCAAAGTAACATCAATCTCGAAGCAGCTAGAGCTACAGTCGCGCGTAAAAAAGCTGATCTTGAAGCAGTAAAATTACAATTATCGTATACCAATATTATTGCTCCCGCAGATGGTATAGCTGGAGAGCGCAACTTATCAATTGGCGAATTAATAAATGCCAATCAAGTCATTGCAACAATTGTATTGAATCAGAAATTATGGGTTTCGGCTAATTTTAAAGAAACACAAATCAGAAAAATTAAAATAGGACAACAAGTTGTTATAACAATTGATGCTCTTGGTGAAAAAGAGTTTAGAGGGAAAGTTACCGGCTTTTCTCCAGCAACAGGTGCTAAGTTTTCAATGGTTGAGCCAGATAATGCAACAGGAAACTTTGTCAAAATAACGCAGCGAATTCCAGTTAAAATTGAATTTGAGTCAGAACCTAAAGATTTAGAAGAAGTAAAGCCAGGAATGAACGTAACAGTCGAAGTAAAAAAATAAATATGTTTGCAGGAAAAAAAGGAAGCGTTTTTACACTCGTAGGATTATATATCTTAACCATTCCTTTTTTTAATGGATTGAATGTTACCACTTACGACAATTCTCAAGTTTTAGGACATTTTGGTGCATCGACTACCGTTTTTACCTATTCTATATATATTCCAATTTTTGTCATGCTGGCTTTTATGCCTTTAGGATTAAAATTGGGCAAGCAGATTAAGGTGCGGACAATGATTTTGTCAGCTGCATTTTTATCCATTATATTCAATACTGCTTCCTTATTTGCTTCAAGTATAGAATGGTTTACCTTTTGGCGTTCGCTTTTAGGAATTGTTTCTGTAATTGGAATTTTTGCTTCAATGGTGCCAATTTTATTAAAATACAATCCAGCTTTTAATATGGCATTGCTGTACGGAATTCTGCAATTCATTCAAAAAGGCAGCCAGCATGTTTACCAATATTTAGGAGCACATTTTACTAGTTTTTATAATTGGACATTTGGCATATATTTTCTGAACATCAATTTTTTAATCGGTATTCTTCTGGCGTGGTATTTTTACAAAGCAGATGTTGCTCCAATGAAAACCAAATTTCAATTTGACTGGCGTGGATGGATTATTATGATTTTATTTTTCACCGTTATTCTCTTTCTATGCGCGGAGGGGCAAAGCAGAAATTGGTTTAACGATCCTAAAATTAATTTAGCAGCAGCTTTATTATTGATTCTAATTGGCATTTACCTAATACATGTACGTTTTACAGATGATCCCATAATTGATCCCGATGTTTATCGTTTTAAAAATGTAATTATTGGAACTTTTTTAATGTTCTATATTGGTGTAATCAACGGAACAGGAAGTGTTGTAACAGGCTATATGACCAATATTTTAGGTTTTGATGCTGTTTCAGGAGCCAGAACACATTTAGCATTATTAATAGGATTATGTATTGCTATTCCTCTATCGACTTATCTTTTATTTAAGAAAATTTACCTTGCTACTATTTGGATTATGGGATTTGCATGTTATGGATTTTACCATATCATTCTTTTTTTTCGGTTTTATCCCGGAATAGATTCTTCAGATTTTTTTCTTCCTTTAATATTTAAAGGACTCGGAATTGGTTTTATTTTCCCAATTTCTCTTCTTTATATTTCCGAAGGAGTTCCTCCAAAACTAAGCGCATCTAGAATGATGAGCGGAATTATTGCCCAAGCGGTTTTTGCAGGTTTATTAGGAAGTGCCATTTTAGGGACTTTTATCTCAGGTTTAAATATACAGCATAAAACAGGTCTTAACCAGCAATTAACAGAATTAAACCAAATGGCGCAGAAGCAATTGGCTAATTCTAAAAAGAATTTTCTCTATATGGGCTTATCCGAAGCGGAAGCCCAAAAAAAGGCTGAAAAAGCTCTCTCGAACAAAACTTCGCAAGCTTCCATATTATTAGCATATAAGGATATTTATCTTGTCATGTCGGCAGTTTGCTTTTTTCCTGTTTTAATTATTTTAATATTTAAACTTTGGCGAAGACCACTCAGAAGAGTAGATGTAGAACCAATACCAATCTAGCTGTCAATAACTTTAGCTAAAATTGAAATATTTATGAAGACAAGAGTGGAATGATATGTAAAGTTTATTTTAATATAATAGATTTTATCTATAAAATAAAAAATATTTATTATTCAAACCAATAGAATTCTCTTTGTATAGTTTGTAATTTAGTAAAAATAAAAAAAAGCAATTATGGATAATCAATCGAATGACATCAGCAAATGCCCATTTCATAATGGGAGCATGGATAAGGAAGCAGCAACAGGCACAAAAAATCGTGACTGGTGGCCAAAGCAGCTAAAAGTAAATATCCTGAGACAGAATTCAGCTTTATCAAATCCGATGGATAAGGATTTTAATTATGCTGAAGCATTTAAAACTCTTGATCTTGAGGCGGTAAAAAAAGATTTACATGAACTCATGACTGATTCACAAGATTGGTGGCCCGCAGATTTTGGTCACTATGGAGGTCTTTTTATCCGAATGGCGTGGCATAGCGCTGGAACTTACAGAGTACATGACGGACGCGGTGGAGCAGGAGCAGGACAACAGCGTTTTGCGCCGCTTAACAGCTGGCCAGATAACGTAAGCCTTGATAAAGCCAGAAGATTATTATGGCCGATAAAACAAAAGTATGGTCAAAAAATTTCTTGGGCAGATTTAATGATCTTAACTGGAAATGTTGCTTTGGAATCAATGGGCTTTAAAACATTTGGTTTTGCAGGAGGAAGAGCAGATGTATGGGAGCCAGATGAATCAGTTTATTGGGGTTCTGAAACTACATGGCTTGGAGGTGATGAACGTTATAAAGATGGTTCTGAAGGTGTGCCAAAAGATCATGGAGTTGTATCGTCAGATGATGATGCAGATGGTCATATTCACAGCAGAAATCTAGAAAAACCTCTTGCCGCTGTACAAATGGGGCTTATATATGTAAATCCGGAAGGTCCAGACGGAAATCCAGATCCGATTGCTGCGGCAAAAGATATTAGAGATACTTTTGGACGTATGGCAATGAATGATGAAGAAACAGTAGCATTAATTGCGGGAGGACATACTTTTGGTAAAACTCACGGTGCAGCTTCTTCTGACCACGTTGGTAAAGAACCAGAAGCAGCAGATTTAGGACTTCAAGGTTTTGGATGGAAAAATAGTTTTGGTTCAGGTAAAGGTCCTGATGCCATTACAAGTGGATTAGAAGTAACATGGACAACAACTCCAACACAATGGAGCAATAACTTCTTTGAAAATTTATTTGGTTTTGAATGGGAACTTTCTAAAAGTCCTGCAGGTGCACACCAATGGGTAGCTAAAAATGCTCCAGAAATTATTCCTGATGCTTTTGATCCTAATAAAAAGCATTTGCCAACAATGCTTACTACTGATTTATCGCTGAGGTTAGATCCAGAATATGAAAAAATATCACGTCGCTTTTTAGAGAATCCAGATCAGTTTGCTGATGCTTTTTCACGTGCATGGTTTAAATTGACACATCGTGATATGGGACCACGTGCACGCTATCTAGGACCAGATGTTCCGCAGGAAGAATTATTGTGGCAGGATCCTATTCCAGAAGTAAATCATAAATTAATAGAGGAGAATGATATTGCTCAGCTAAAAGAAAAAATACTAAATACCGGATTAAGCACATCTCAACTGGTTGCAACGGCATGGGCTTCGGCTTCTACTTTTAGGGGATCTGATAAACGTGGTGGTGCAAATGGAGCACGTATAAGACTAGAGCCGCAAATTGACTGGGAGGTCAATAACCCAACGCAGCTTAGACAGGTTTTAAACCAATTAGAAACGATACGCGTAGAATTTGACAATGCTCAAATCGATGGAAAAAAAGTTTCTCTGGCAGATTTAATAGTTTTAGCAGGTGCTGCAGCAGTAGAAAGAGCGGCGAAAGAGGCAGGAAGTACAGTTGTTGTACCTTTTACCCCAGGTCGTATGGATGCATCATCAGAACAAACAGATGTTGAATCATTTGGATATTTGGAGCCTAAAGTAGATGGTTTTAGAAATTATAGAAAAACTAAATCACCAGTTTCAACAGAAGAACTTCTTATTGATAAAGCAAATTTATTAACCCTTACAGCACCTGAGCTAACAGTACTTTTAGGAGGACTACGCGTCCTGGACATCAATACAGATGGTTCAAAAAATGGTGTATTTACACATCGTCCGGGAAAATTGACGAATGACTTCTTCATAAATCTGCTTGATATGAATACACAATGGCAGGCTGTTTCCAATGATAAAGAGCTGTACGCAGGAAATGATCGCGCAACAGGTCAGCCAAAATGGATTGGTACACGTGCAGATCTTGTTTTTGGTTCTAATTCAGAATTAAGAGCTGTAGCAGAAGTGTATGCAAGTACAGACGCACAAGAAAAATTTGTAAACGATTTTGTTGTAACATGGAATAAAGTAATGAATCTAGATAGATTCGATTTAGTTTAAAACAAAAATTAATTTTACAATTGCCCCCAAAAAGTTTGCTGCTTATTGGGGGCATTTTTTTATAAAAAAAATTAAACAGCTATGATTTAACCTTCCGTGCGCTTAGAGTCTTTAATTTTTTGTTAAGCACTTTTTTATCATTCAAACCTCAAAAAAAGCTTTTTTATAAGAGAAGGATTATTATAAAAGAGACACGATTCTATTTTTTACTTCAAATACTTCATAACCTTATTTTACAAGGTAACTTTTGGTTTCAAATGTTAATAATATGTTTCGTTTTAAGACCGTTTTATTAATGTAAACGTAACCTTTTCGACCTACCCTCATCTTTAATTTTGAAGACATATAAAAAGAACCTAATACTTTGTATATGTCATTTTTGAAACAACAAGAACATTATCAACACGAAATCAGAAGAAATGCTGCAGACTGCATTTTTCATTTGATTATTCATGCCAAAATAATGTACAATGTATAAGAAGTTTACAGACGAAGAACTTGTCGAACTATTAAGAAACGGCAAAGACAAAGCTTTTGATGAACTCTATTTTAGATATCGAGACATACTTGTTCGATTTGTATACCTCAGAATGAAATCGGTAGCAATATCAGAAGAAATTGTTCAGGAAGTTTTTACTAGTATCTGGGAACGACGCAAGACAATTGTCATTCAAAAAAGTTTTGCGGCTTATATCTACACTTCGGTTCGTTATATGACATTAGATTATATAAAATCTCATACAGTTGCAGACCAATATGTACAAGAAGTTTTGGATAGAAATACTGTTTCGTACGGCAGTCATAATGCAACAGAAGATTCTATTTATTACGACGAACTGCAAAAAGCAGTTGATAAGGCAGCAATGCTACTTCCTAAAAAATCAAAAGAAGTTTTTATTCTAAGCAGGGTAAAACATTATACCAATAAAGAAATCGCTGAGGAACTGAATGTTTCAATAGAAACGGTAAAGTATCATATTACTTATGCGCTCAAATTTATGCGCACTTATTTGGGCGAGTTCAATTAAAAGTGAAATCAAAATTAAGGTTTCTTTTTTTTCTTAACAGAAGCGTAACCTTACGCGCCTACCGAAAATTACAATTCCAAAGACATATTATTAAAGACATAAAGAAATTATAATGCCTGATAAATTAAGACAAGAAATAAAACATTTTTTAGAAGGAAAGTATTCTCCAAAAGGACAAGAAATGTGGAATAAATGGTACGATCGTACTGATGATTTTTTTGAAAACATGGAAATGATACAGTCAGATCGTTCGAAACTAAAAAAAGAGTTACGTCAAATTAAGAAAACCAATAATGTTATTGCTCTTCAATATAAAAACTGGGCGGTTGCTGCATCTTTGGTTTTTCTAATCGGATTATCAGTGTTTTTTTATCAGTCATCACATTCAATTGAAAACACACAATTAGCCGTAAAACTGGGCGAACATGCTCAAGTAAAATTGAGTGATGGAACGCAGATATGGCTGAATGCCGGAAGTGTTTTAAAATATCCAAAAGAATTTAAAGGAGATACAAGAGAAGTATATCTCTCTGGTGAAGCTTTTTTTGATGTAGCCAAAGACAAAAAACATCCTTTTATCATTCACACCAATAAGATGGATACCAAAGTTCTCGGAACCAGTTTTAATGTACAGGCATATCCAGACCAAACAACCCAGGAAGTTTCAGTTTTAACTGGAAGAGTAAATGTAAAATCTACCGTTACAGAAGAGAATGTGTATGTAACTCCTGGCCAAAAAGTGGTATTTAAATCACACAACAATAAGCTTCAGGCTTTTAAAGATATTCCTGTGAATACAATTTCACTATGGCGAAAAAATATTATGGTTTTTGAAGATACGCCTCTGCCCGAAGTTGTTGCCACAATTAACCGCAATTATAATGTGGCTATCGAAATCAAAAATCAAAAATTAAATGCTTTAAAGATAAGCGCCTATTTTAAAGAACTGCCTGCCGATCAAGTAATTGGATTGGTGTGTAATATCATCAATGCCGATTATAAAATGGATTCGGGTATTTATAAAATAGAAAAATTATTAAGCACATTAAAAATAAACTACGTAGCATCCTAAATAAACAAAAACAATCAACTAAATCTAAAAATTATGAATGAAAAACAAATGCGGTATGCCGTAAATTGTCAGAGCTTAAAGACAATAGGAACAAAATTATTCCTGTTTATGGCTTTGTTTTTTGCGACGCTGACAGTAAACGCCGGGAATGTTGACATTAACAAAAGAGTAACTTTAAAAGTTGAAAATGAAAGTATAAAAAATATTTTTCAAAAAATTGAAAATCAGGTCGATGTGCATTTTATGTACGAAAGCAGCCAAGTCAATACCAATCAAAAATTAAGTTTAAAATTGAGTAATGTAACGCTGGAACAAGCGTTGGACCGAATTTGCGGTGCAGCACTTCGATATGAAATTGTAAGCAACAATATCGTTATCAAAAAAAATCAAAAAGTAGCAGCGGCAGATCAGAATAAAATAATTGTTTCAGGAACTGTTTTTGGAGCAGATGACAATATGCCGTTACCAGGCGTTGGAATCAAAGACAAAGGTTCTGATGCAGCTGCAGCTACAGATTTTGACGGAACTTTTAAAATGGAAATCAACGCAGCAGAAGCTACTCTTGTTTTTTCATACGTTGGTTATATTACACAAGAAGTAAAAGTTACCAGCACACAAACCATTACAGTAAAACTGGCAGCTGATGTAAAACAACTTCAGGAAGTAGTTGTTATGGGTTACGGAAGTGTAAAAAAGAACGAAGTTCTTGGCGCTGTAGGATCTGTTTCTATGAAAGAAACTTCTAGCAGAACGTATAACAATGCTGCTGAATTACTGCAGGGAACAGTTGCTGGTGTAACGGTTATTAATGATGGAGGTGATCCAACATCTTCGCCAACAATTAATATTCGTGGTATCGGATCTTTAAATGCTGAAACTCCGTTAATTGTTTTAGACGGAATTATTTACAGTGGTTCTTTAAACACTTTAAATCCAAATGATATTGCTTCGATAAGTGTTTTAAAAGATGCGGCTTCTGCGGCAATTTACGGTGCGAGAGCTTCTGGAGGTGTAATTTTAATTACTTCTAAAAAAGGAATTTCAGATCGTATCAATGTAAATGTAAACTATCAGGGAGGTTTTCAAAATGTAGCAAAAAAATTAGAGGTTCTAAACGCTGCAGAATATGCTGATGCTATGAATTTGGCAAGAGATAACGCTGGATTACCAAGAATTCCTGCTTTTGACACTGCATTTGAACCAACAGCAAGAACTACAAAAACAAACTGGATGGATGAAATTTTCCGTACAGGAGAAATTCAAGATCTGTCTCTTTCTGTAAACGGAAAAACAGAAAAATCTAATTTCTTTCTTTCTGGAAGTTATAGAAAAAACGAAGGTATTTTGTTAAACACATACGGAGAACGTTATACAGTAAGAGCAAATTCATCTTTTAAATTGGCTGATAATTTCACAATTGGGGAAAATCTTTCATACTCGTTAACTGATGGGCAAACTGCTAATACTTCAAGTTCGTATACAGGAGCAATTCAAGCGGCGATTTTGTATCCGCCAAACGCGACGATTTACAGAGAAGATGGTTCTGGCCAATTTGGCGGTGTTCCTGAAAAATATATTGGTTCTTACGGAGACGTTATCAATCCAGTGGCATATTTAAAAAGATTAGATAACAAAAATCCAATTTCTACCATTTTGATAAATCCTTATGCAGAATGGGAAATTGTTCCAGGGTTAAAAGTAAAATCAAACTGGGGATATACCAGAATTCAGGATAATGAAACAGATTTCACAGTAAAAGTTACTGAGCCAGGAAAAATATTTGATTTCAATAGACTGACTCTAAAAAATATGACAATTACTGATTTATTGAGCGAGCAGACTATTTCTTATGAAAAATCATTCGGAAAACACAACCTTAAAGCTTTAGCCGGATATACGTATCAAGAAACTAAAAGAGATTTTTATACAGTTGAGGGAACTGGATTTGACAACGAAGATCCATCACAGCGCTATTTATTAAATGCAAAATTAATTCAACAGACAGGGGCAGGTTTATCAGATGAAATCATTTCTTCTTATGTAGGAAGATTAAATTATGACTTCAATCAAAAATATTTATTCTCAGGAATTGTGCGTCGTGACGGAACTTCAAAACTTTTGCAAGACAACCGCTGGAAAGTATATCCTTCTGTTTCTGCAGGTTGGTTAATTTCTGAAGAAAGTTTTATGAAAGGTCTTGAACCAATTGTAAGCAATTTAAAATTACGTGCAAGCTGGGGACAAATTGGAAATTTAGGAAACCTTGGACCATATCAGTTTAGTGTGCCATTATCACAAACTCAAGCTTTAATTGGAGCAACTCCATCTATTAATTACGGTTATGCAGAAAGCGAATTATCAAACCCTAATTTAAAATGGGAAAGCTCTGAGCAGACTAATATTGGTTTAGATTTTACAATGCTAAATAATAGTTTAGTTGGATCTGTTGATGCTTATGTGAAAAAAAATAAAGACATGCTGGTTCGTGACCAACTGCCAGGTGTTTCTGGAACGCCGCAAGGAAGAATTGTAAACTCTGGAGATGTTGAAAATAAAGGTATTGAGGTTAGTTTAACGTATCAAAAAACAAAAGGCGAATTTAAGTTTGACGTTACAGCAAACGCTGGATTCTTAACCAATAAAATTGTCTCTATTAAAGACGATTTGACTTCGCTTGAACCATTAAATCTAAGTAGAGTTCGTAGTTTGCCTTTAGCAAATATCTATCAAGTTGGAAGTCCTGTTGGTGCTTTCTACGGATATGAAACAGACGGATTATTTCAAAGTGATGCAGAAGCAAAAGCGTATGTAAACAAAAATGGTGTGGCCTATCAGCCAAATGCTGTTGCGGGAGATATTAGATTTAAAGATGAAAACGGCGACGGTGTTATCAATAACAGCGATAGAGTAGTATTAGGAAGTCCTTTTCCAAAAACAACTTATAGTTTGAATGCTAATTTTAGGTACAAAGGATTCGATATGAATATCTTTTTTAACGGTGCTGCCGGAAATAGTGTTTTCAACGCTGTAAAACATACAGGTTTAAATGCTTCTTTCCCAGGATATAACTTATTGGCAGAGTCTAAAGATGCTTGGTCTCCAACCAATACAAACACCAATGTTCCGGTTCTTTCATCAACAGACAACAACAATAACTTCGGACGTATCTCTGATCTTTATATCGAAGATGCTTCTTTCTTGAGATTGAAAAACGTGTCGATTGGTTATACCGTAAAAGAAAGCTGGCTGAACGGAAAAGCAAAACTTAGATTCTTTATTTCTGGACAAAACTTATTTACAATTACTAAATATTCTGGAATGGATCCTGAAGTTGGTCTTAAAAACTTCGGAATGGATTTAGGTAAATATCCACTTTCACGTATTTACATGACAGGTGTTAATGCAACTTTTTAAAAAATAAAAAACAATTAAAATGAAAAAAATAAGTCTTTTATTATTGAGTTTTGTGCTTTTAATGGGCACTTCGGCTTGTGAAAGTGAACTTGATGTTGTACCACAGGGAGCTCCTTCAAGCGGAAATTTCTGGAAAACTCCAGCAGATGCAAAGGCAGGAGTAAACGCAATATATGCTTTATATTCTGATGATAATATGTATGGCCGTGGTTTTTTCTGGCTGAATAATGCAAGTGATGATATCGGAACAAAACCAAGACAAAACGCAGAGCGTATCAAAAATTTTATTGTTGACGGAGCAGAATCGGATACAAAAGATATTTGGAGAATTCACTATGAAATTATGAAACGCTGCAACGATGTAATTCGCAATGTGCCAAATATTCCTTTGGATGAAAGTACAAGAAACGGAATGCTGGGAGAAGCTTATTTTAATCATGCCGTAATGCATTTAGAATTAGCATACCATTATGGAGACGATCGTGCAGGAATTCCAATTCAGGACAGAGAAAACCCAACAAATGTGTATGTGCCTCGTGCTAAAAACGTTGCAGAAAACTACGCTTACATTGCTGCAGATTTAATTAAAGCGGCCGATTTATTACCTTACTTTGACCAGCTTACGCCAGACAATTACGGACGCGCTCACAAAACTGCTGCATGGGCTTATTTAGTTCGTACGTATTTGTATGCAAAAGATTGGGACAATGCTATAAAATATGCCAACATGATTGTGGCAAGCGGAAAACACAAATTATTAGACAATTTTGAGGATGTATTTAAAATCAGCAATAACTGGTCATCAGAATATATTTGGTCTGTTACTTCAAGTGCAGAAAATACTTCTTTAGGATCTATTTTTCCTGGAGTTTGTTTAGAAGATAAAGGATGGGGAGTTTACAACGGATGGGGAAATTTCTATCCAACAAAAGAATTGTTTGATACTTATGTTCCAAACGACAAAAGACGCAGTGCTACCATTTTACAAAAAGGAGATAAATTCATGTATTTTGGAGAATTGGTAACTTTTAACGAAGGAAACCACGTGGTGAGTTCAAGTAATAGAACAGGTTATCAGTTTAAAAAATACATGGAGCCATTCAGCTATCCAAAAACAACATCGGGCGGAGTTGATATTCGTTACGTAAATGCAAACGGAGACAAACCTTCAACGGCTTTAAACGTACCTCTTTTACGTTATGCAGATGTGATTTTAATGTTAGCGGAAGCGAAATTAATGAAAGGGCAGAATGCCGATACAGAAATCAATATGATTCGCCGCCGCGCAGGTCTTACAGATCTTTCTGGAGCTACTTTAGTTGATTTAAAAAGAGAAAGACGCTGCGAATTAGCAGGTGAGTGGACAGACCGTCACTTCGATTTAGTGCGTTGGGGAGATGCAAAAGAAACCTATGCCAAACCATTGCACCATTATGATGGAAGCGTAATTTATCCAGCTCGTAATTTTAATCCAGCTATACACCATGTTTGGCCAATACCGCCAGATGAAATCGCAGTAAGCAAAGGAGCTTTGACTCAAAACCAAGGCTGGTAATCAATAATTTCATTGTGTTTTTTTAGTTTTTTTACGCTGCAGTCTTTTTGTCGGGAGGCTGCGGCCGTAAAAAATTAATAAAACCATTTTTTATTTTCATACAATTCAAGAAGTAACCTACCACTTTTTGTTATTTAATTTATTTTCAATGAAAAAAATAATCACCCTTTTTTGCCTTCAGTTTTTCCTTTTCGCGCAGGCGCAGGAATACAGTTCTTCTAATATTCATTCTCATAACGATTACGAGAGTAAATTACCATTTTATGGCGCTTATTCTAATGAAACCGGTGTTATTGAAGCCGATGTTTTTTTGGTGAATAACGAATTGTTTGTCGCCCACACTTCAAAAGAAATTGCAGCTCACAATACCCTTAAAAACATGTATTTGGAACCGCTTTCTTCTAAATTAAAAACTTTAGAAGGAAAGGCATACCCAAGCGGCAAACCTTTAATTTTAATGATTGATATTAAGTCTGATGCCGATGCGACTTTGAAAGTTATTGCACAGCAGTTAAAGACTTTTCCAGATATTATTTCGAATAAAAATATAAAAGTGGTCATTTCTGGAAATAGACCTTCACCTTCAAAATGGAATGAATATCCAGATTTTATTTATTTTGACGGAAGATTAAACGAAAATTACACGCCAGATCAATTAGCGCGTGTAGAAATGATCAGCGAAGATTTAAAAGAAATCACCGTTTGGAACGGGAAAGGAGTTCTAACGCAGGCAGATTCTGAAAAAATTCAAGCCATTATAAAGAAAGTTCACGATCAAAATAAAAAAGTAAGATTCTGGGCAACGCAGGATAATGTCAATACTTACATGACGTTGATGAATTTAAAAGTTGATTTTATCGGAACAGATAAAGTTACTGAGCTGACGCAGTTCATTAATAACATTAAAACGACATTTTACCAAAACACAGAATTTCATCAAGCTTACGTTCCTAAAAATGCATTTAAAAGTAAACGTCCTAAAAACGTTATTCTTTTAATTGGCGACGGAATGGGATTAACTCAAATATATTCTGGTTACACTGCAAACAAAGGACAATTGAGTTTGTTTAACATTCCAACTCAAGGATTTTCTATCACCAAAGCCTCAGATAGTTACATTACAGATTCTGCTGCTGGAGCAACTGCAATGGCAACTGGACATAAAACCAATAATCGTTTTATTAGTGTTGATGAACAAGGAAAATCTTTAGACTTGATTACGCAGCAATTGATTAAGAAAAACTATAAAACGGCAATTATTTCAGCAGGAAATATTACAGATGCTACGCCGGCGGCTTTTTACGCACATCAGCCGGAAAGAAGTTTGAGCGAACCAATCGCAAATGATTTCCTGGCAAATCCTGTAGATATTTTAATTGGCGGAGGTCAAAATGAATTTAAATCCAGAAAAGATGGTAAAGATTTGTCTAAAGTTTTAATCGAAAAAGGATATACATTTTCAGATAGTTTTGCCAGTTTAGATACCATCAAAAACAATCGATTTGTAGTTTTAGAAGATAAAGCAGTCGTTTCTATGAAAAATGGGAGAGGAGATTTTCTAACTAAATCTTTAGCGAAAGCAACAAGCACTTTTTCAAAAACTAAAAATCCATTTTTTATCATGGCAGAAGGTGCGCAGATTGATTACGGCGGGCACCAAAATAATGTTGAATATGTTGTTCGTGAAATGCTGGATTTTGATAAATTAGTTGGACAAGCAATGGAATTTGTAGATAAAAATCCAGAAACTTTATTAATCGTAACCGCAGATCACGAAACAGGTGGATTATCATTAATTGATGGAAGTATCGAGAAAGGTTACGTTCACGGAAGTTTCAGCACAAATGATCATACCGCAGTTCCAGTTCCAGTTTTTGCTTATGGACCAGGAGCAGATAAATTTATGGGAGTTTATCAAAACACAGCGATTTATCATAAGATAATGGAATTACTTTCAGCGAAATAAGATTTTTTTATTGAGATATAAAAGGGCGGTTGATTTTCTTCAAACGCCTTTTTTTAATGAATGGCCGAACAAAAAAGGCTGCCCAGAGAGGACAACCTTTAATGACTAATAAAATAAAAATGTATCCTAAAGTTTTACTTTCCTGATTCGATTTCAGGGCTCATAATAACTTCGACACTGCTAGAACTATCCAAAACGTGCTTACTAAACTGCTGAATAGTTTTTTGATTAATTTTAGAAATTAAATTTTTATATTCCTCATCCGTCGAAAACGGAATCTGATTTAATGTGCTGTTATAGATTGTCGTATTCCAGAAAGAATTGGTTTTAAGCGATTCTTCTCGGTTTTTTAACAAAGCTTGTTTAATATCTTCCAAATCATTTGCATTGACTGGATTTGATTTTAAGTCGTTTATTTCTTTCCAGACAATCTGCATTAATTTTTCCTGTTTGTCATGATTACAGTCAAAAGTGAGAGCCAGACTGAAAGTTGGTTTAGGAATCAATTCCAGATTTCCGCCAACGTTTACACCGTAACTGCCGCCTTCTTCTTCACGAATGGTCTGCAAGAATCGTTTTGATAACAGTTCTCCGATGATATACATTGTCAAGGCATTTTCTTTACTGTATTCTGTTTTTCCGGTTAAGTTTAAATAAACGGTTGCTTTTGCAACTTCCATAGGACGTTTGAAATGAACTTGGGTCTTTCCTTTTTTAGGCTCAATATTATGATCCACATAATTTTCCTTTAAGGCTGGATTGGAGTTGATATTTCCGATGTATTTCTGAATTAATCCTAATGCGGAATCTGGAATGTTTCCAACAAAAATAAAAGTAAAATCACCGGCATTTTTAATTCTGTCACGGTAAATGTTTTCGGCTTTTTTCAGATCAATAGATTCAAGAAATTTTTCATTGAAAATAAAAGTACGGGCATTATGATTTGAATTTGCTAAATCAATAGAATCTTTAAAGACACTTTCATTATCTTTTTTAATAGTTTCCAGTCGGTTTTTATATTGGTCTTTTAGGATATTGAAAATATTTGGATCAAAACGCGGCGACTCAAAAGAAAGATAAACCATTTGCAGCATAGTTTCGAAATCGGCTTTATTTGAACTTCCTTGGAATCCCTGTGTATTTTGACCAATAAACGGTGCGGCCTGCGCAACTTTTCCTGTCAGTTTTTCTTTTAGACCAATATTATCAAAATTACCCAGACCTGAAGATCTTGCAATTGTTGTTGCAATTTCAGCAGAAGCGAGATCTTCTGTCTTAATTAAAGATTTACCTCCTTTTGAAAATGCCGAGAAAATAATCTGATCTTGTGAATAGTTTGTTGGAAGTACAATTATTTTAGCTTCATTTTCTAAAATATAACCTTTTGCGTCCTTAACTCCAGCTATTTCAAATGTTTTTTTAATTGCAGCAGGTTTTAGTTCCTTATCAATTAACGGCGCGTTGTTTTCTTTTTTAGTGTAAGGTTCCAAAGTCATGTTTTCGACTTTTTTCATTACGCTTACAACAGCTTCTTTTGTTGGAAAATCATTTTTATCCTGATCTGAACCAGTAACTAAAACCACTTGGTTTGTTGGTTTTTGAATGGTTTTCGCATAAGCATTCAATTCCTCTAAAGAGATACTTTTTATAATCCCAACAATTAATTTATAATCATCTTCAGGGGAAAGGAATGGCTTAGCTTTTAAGAAATAATTGGTCAGTTTATCTGCCCAGCTGTCGTTGTCAACTTTATCTTTATTGTTTATAAAATCATCATAAGAGCTTATGAAAATCCTTTTAGTGCGATCTAATTCTATTTGAGAAACACCAAAACGCTTTAGGCGCTCTGTCTCTGTATAAGCTTCTTCAAATGCCTGGATTATTTTTCCTTTTTTGGCTAAAGCCGAAATATTAAACGAAGTATTTAATCTTGAAATAGGTTCAAAATAGGTTTTTAAGTTTAAAGCACCACTTTGATTTTTTAAAAGCAATTCTTTGAAACGATTGTTTAAAATGCTGGTGTAAAATGAGTTCATTACGTTTTTACGCGTAACGATGCTGTCTTTTAATAAAGGCTCGTCTAAGACATACTGAAGTGTAATGGAAGTAGATGAAGCTTCTTTGTCTGATGCCGTACCAAAATACAATTCATCGTGTTTTGGAATATTAAAGTAGGGGCGGGGAACTGCTTTTTTTGCCAGTGGAATTCCTGAAAAAATGGTCTTCACTTTTTGTTCCATTGCTTTTACATCAATATCACCAACAATGATTACAGCTTGTAAATCTGGGCGGTACCATTTTTTATAATAGTTTCTCAGTTCAGGATATTTGAAATTGTTGATGATATTTAAATCGCCAATAACATCTCTTTTACTGTATTGCGAACCTTTGTATAAAACGGGATCTGTCTGCATTTTTAAACGAAAATCACTTGTTCTTCTGGTTCTCCATTCTTCTCTGATTACACCTCTTTCAGCATCGATTTCGGCATCAGTTAAAGACAGCGATCCTGACCAGTCATGCAGCACCCAAAGTGTAGAATCGATTAGTTTTTCGTTGCTGACAGGAACTGTACTGATATTATACACTGTTTCATCCTGAGCAGTATAAGCGTTGATGTCTTTACCAAAACTTACTCCGTTCTTCTCTAACATTTTAATGATCCCTTTTCCTTTAAAATGTTCTGTTCCGTTAAATGCCATGTGTTCCAGAAAATGCGCCAATCCGTTTTGATTGTCGTCTTCTAGAATGGCACCTACATTTTGAACAAAGTAAAAACTGGCTCTGTCTTTTGGTTCTTCGTTGTGGAGAATATAATATGTCAGCCCATTTTTTAATTTTCCGGTTGTCACATTTTTATCCAGCGGAATGTTGGTTTTGAATTGGGAAAATGCGCCTTGAAAAGACAAGGCGAGAATCCCAATGATGATATTTTTTTTAGTGTTCATTTTGATATTTTTTATCTTCTGTTTCTTCTAATCAGTATGAAAGCAGCACCTAGTATAATCAATAAAGGAAACAGTGCAATGAATACAATTTTACTCATGAAAACCTGATTGGCATTTACCGTTATTTTTTTATCGATATTTTCAGGTCGAGTGGTGTCTATAGGAAATTCATAATTGGTAAACCAGCTGAAGATATCAGTAAAAAACTGAAATGTTCCTGATCCGCCTCGGCTTAATTCGGCATTACCCATAAAATCGGCATCTCCTGCCACAATTATTTTTTGTGATTTACCATTTACATTTCTGGTTAAAGCTATAGCAAGCGGAACAGCAGTTACAGCAGGTTGTTTTTTCAAATCTTCAGGAATTGAAGTAATTCCAGTCTTTGCTTCCCAAGCCGGCTGTGTGTTGGTTTTTAAAAGCGGTGTCACTTTAAAACCAACGTCTTTTACCATTTTAATCCCACTGCTTCCTAAAAACGGAATTGGATTGTTGTCTTTGTTTTTAGTTAATTTGATTACAGTCGAATCAATATTTTTTGAAACTTCAGTAACTAAATAATCTGGCGAATTAGTTTCACTTTCTTGAACTAGAGCTTGTTTGGTAAAACTTAAACCTAACTTATCTGTTACAGCAGCCAAAGCAGAATTCGTTTCAGGTTCAGCCAAAAGCATTACATTTTTTCCCTGATCGATGTATTTATTGATGCGGTCTACAGCACCTTGGCTCAATTGCGTTTTCGGATCGGCAATGATTAAAATTGTGGTTTGTTCTGGAATATTCTGCGCATTAATATCTACAGAAGAAACATCAAATCCTTGATTGATAAGTGAATATCTGAAAGTGATTTCATTAAAACCAGTTTTGTAATTTTTATCTCCAATTTTATCAACGCTTCTTTCCATGTTGCCGGTTGCAAAAACGATTTTAGGAGCAGGAACGACCAGACGTTTTAAAGAGGCGGAGATTTCTTTTTCCATAGGAACCTTAAACATATCGTCATACATTCTTAAGAATGTTTTCTTACCGTTATATTCCACAGTTCGTACAACTCTATTCTGCTCAGGTTTTAAATCTACAACCTTTTTAATCTCTTCTGGAGAATAAAGTTTTTTTAGCTTTAAATCCTGTGTTTCGATCATTTTCTGCGCAAGCTCTTTATCGTTTAATCCAGGGTTTTGAGCATATAGAGCTTCATTGTTTGAAGTATCATAATAATACACATATTCCATTTCCATCTGTGGTATAAAACGGGTGTATTTTTCAAAACTTGCTATATCTGAATTTTGAGAGTAAGGCATAGCCATATAATAGTTGATGTCTAGTAAGTTTACATAAGTAGTTAACTTTATAGGACCGTCTATTTTTTTGACAATATCTAAACTGGTTTTTGTTAATGTTCTGTCTTTTGTACGCGTCATATCTTGATACAGCGTAAGAGAAGCTCTGGAAGTAATATAGCCAAATGATAAAACAATTGTGACTAGTAAAGTATATTTTAAAACTCTTTTTGAGATTGTTTGTGCGTCTCTTCCTGTCTGTAGTTTATAGATGCTCAATACTATAAAAAGACTGCTTACCAAAATAAAGTAGATTACATCTTTACTGATGATAAGACCTTCCAGCATTTCATTTGCACGTCCGGAGATAGAAAGGAAATAGGTGATGTCTTTTACAACTTCAACATCCTGCCAAAGTTTGCCGATGAAATTTAAACCTGCCAAAACTACCAAAGTACTGATCGCAGCCACAACCTGATAAGAAGTGAGGCAAGACATAAAAAGCCCGATTGCGGCATATGTACAAACCAATAAATACAAACCAATAAGACCTGATACGGCAAATTTTAAATCTAAATTTTCAATAGAGAAGTACGCAATACCAACCTGTAATCCTAATATCACAATGAATAAAAGACAGTAAGCAGCGATAGCTAAATATTTACCAAGTACAATATCTTTAATTTTAATTGGCGAAGAAAGTAACAGTTTGATCGAACCGCTGTTAATTTCGCGACTTACTAGTCCCATTGTTAAAAGCGGCACATACAAGTATAAATAATTCTGCATTTCTGTATATAAACCATTGAAGCCTGAAAATGTAATCTGAGTTAAGTTGCCAAGACCCTCTCCAATTTTTTGTGCTTTTTCAAAACGTTCAATAGAGTTGAAAAATTTCCAGCTGGACTGGATTGAAAATATTACTAAAACAACCCATGCGACAGGTGAGTAAAACATAGTGTTGAGCTCTGTTTTAGCAATTCTATATATTGTTTTCATTTGTTTATTTTTTAAGAAGGAATAGAATTTTTAGAAGGCGCTTTTTTAGATAACTGCGCAAAAATTTCATCAAGGGAAACTTTTTCGAATTGAATCTCACGTAATTTCCAATTGTTATGAACACTTAACGAAATGATTTTTTCGGCAACTTCCTGAGTTCCGTCAAATGTTATCTGCACTTTTTTAGGAGAAAGAAAAACGGCATCTGTCACTTCTGGAATAGCTGTTAAAGATTCGACTTGCGGTGGATTTTCAAAACTTGCTGTCAATTTATCTGCTTCGATATAGTTATTGAAGGCATCAAGCGTATCGGCAAAAACCATATGTCCGTTTTCAATCATCCTGATATCCTGGCAGGTTGCCTGAACTTCGGATAAAATATGAGAAGAGAAAATAACCGCTTTATCTTTTGATATTTTTTTGATTAATTTTCTAACTTCTAAAATCTGGTTAGGATCAAGTCCGTTTGTTGGTTCATCTAAAACTACTAATTTAGGTTCGTGAATAATAGCTTGAGCAATACCTACACGTTGTCTGTAACCTCCAGATAAGTTTCGAATTAATCGGTGGCTGAAATGTGAAATACCGCATTGTTCCTTGGCTTTCTCTAAAGCATTTTTTAAATCTTCTTTTTTTACATGACGCAGTTCCGCACAGTGAATTAGATATTCATCTACCGTTAGATCTAAGTGCAAAGGTGGTGTCTGCGGTAAAAAACCAATTAATTTTTTGGCTTCAACCGGGTTTTCCTTTAGATTTATTCCATCAATAAAAATATTGCCGCTGGTTTGGTTTAGCACGCCGCAAAGAATATTCATTGTAGTTGATTTTCCAGCTCCATTAGATCCTAAAAGACCTAAAATTCTATTTTCTTTAATTTCAAAACTAATATTTTGTATTGCCCAATCCTTACTGTATTGATGCGACAAATCCTCAACTCTTACAATTGTTGTTTCCATAGTGTTTTTAAAATCGCAAGAATGTATTTTTGTTGAAAGTACATTCTTGCGTTATTTTTAATTTTTTAGTATCCTGTATTTTGGATTAAAAAGGGATTAGAACGAATAGCAGGTTCTGGTATTGGATATAAATTATCTGTAGTTTTCCAGATTTTATCAGATAAAACAGAGAGGGTTTCATCTAGTTTGCCAGTTCTTTTAAGGTCCAGCCATCTATGTCCGTTTTCTGCAAAGAACTCGCGTTGTCTTTCAAGAGCAATTAAGTCTAGCAACTGATTTACATCTGTTAAGGTAGTATCATTTAATAAGGCTCTATTTCTAAGAACATTAATATCCTGCTGGGCACCTATAATATCATTTGATCTTACTCTGGCTTCGGCTCTAATTAAATACAGCTCTGCTAATCTTAATACAGTAGAGCGTTCTACAGGAGAATCACCAAATCCGTTGTGATATTTATAAGGTGCGATACCTAATAATACGCCGGCTCCATTTGTAATATCAATTGTCCAATTTGTTTTTCTGGCGTCACCAGTTTCAAAGAGCGAATTGCCTTTTCTCAGCAAAAAAGCACCACCGGTTGTGAATACAGAAGATCCTTCGTATGTGTAATCAACATTAAAATAAGGTATCTGTAATATAGCTTCATCATTGTCTGCAATAAACGGACTGTTATCATCTCCCAGATCAGTAATTATTTTGTAAGTTCCTGTCTGGTTTATTACTGTAGAGGCATGAGCAGCGGCTTCAGTCCATCTTCCTAAATAAAGATTTACCCTTGCCAATAAAGTTTCTGCAGCCCATTTTGTAGCTCTAATTCTTTCTTGGTCATAATCTTTGTAATCCGTTGGAAGATCTTTTGACGCATCTGTTAAATCAAGCAAAATTTGGGCATAAACCGTTTCTTGCGGAGATTGCGGCAACAGTGCAGATACATCTACATTTGTAGTCAGTACTAAAGGCACATTTCCCCAAAGATTAGTCAGATAAAAATAACAATACGCTCGTAAAAATTTTGCTTCTGCAATCCATCGCTTGCTTTTCACATCATTAAGAGAAGTACTTTTAGAGATTCCTTCAATTACGTTATTTGCGTTATAGATAGTTTTATATAATTCGCCCCAATTACCATTTATAGTTCCGTCGGTTTCTGGGATTTCATTAGAACTGTAAACATTGGCAATACCAGCTGCTGGCACCAATTCATCAGCAGTTTCTCCAAGAATAGAATGCACTCTGTTATAATAAAAATCTGTAACCATACTTTGGTAGATTCCGTTTACAGCGGCTTCAGCAGTTGCTTCTGTAGAGTACACGTTTTCTGATGATAATTGATTACTAGGGATATCAACATCAAGAGCATCGTCACAGCTCGTAATTCCTAGCAAAAGAAAAAATGAAAATATATAGGTATATTTATTTGAAATATTTTTCATGATTTTGAGATTTAAAATGTAAACTGAGTTCCAAAAGTTATAGTACGTAATGGCGGAAGTGCCAATCCCTGTGTTTCAGGATCAAGACCTTTATACTTAGTAAATGTTACTAAGTTTTGTCCTTGAATCGAAAGTCGGATACTCTGCAAATATTTCTTTGTTGCCTCATCTAAAGGAATTTGGTAAGAAGCACTTACATTTTTAAGTTTTATATATGATGCATCTACAATTGAGGCATTTGATCCCATATAATCATAGAAACTATCTTGAAAACCAGAGCTTAAAACATTTCCCTGCGCTAAATAATGATTATACTCATCCACTTGAAAATTTGCAGTGCTGTAAGGATAACCTGGTTGTGCCCCGGTGTCCGTCATTAAAGTTGTACCATCCTGTTTTACAAATTGAAATAAAAAATCAAGAGTAAAAGCCTTATAGCTAATGGTATTGGAGATACCGCCATAATATTGCGGATAAGTTGGTCCATAATATTTTCTGTCTCCTCTGCCGGTCTCAGCAAATCCGCTGGAGATTCTGCCGTCTCCATTTTTATCTTCAAATTGAGCAATTCCATCTGCATCAACACCTGTAAAGTTGTATAAATATCTGCCGCCTAATGGTTTTCCAACAACATATTGAGAATAGTAACTGGTAGACTCTATTCCAGAAAATGATACTAATTTGTTAGAATTGGTTGAAATATTAAAAGAAGTTGACCAGTTTAAATTTTTAGTATGAATATTTGTTGTACCAAGGGTAAATTCCCACCCTTTATTTTCAACTTCAGCCGGTAAATTTGCCGTATAAGTTGTAAAACCTGCCTGTGCACTAAGGGTATAGTTTACCAATTGGTTACTCGAAGTATTTTTATAATAAGCTGCGGTAAAAGAAATGCGGTCGTTTAGGAAACTTAAATCAAGTGCCGCTTCAAATTTCTTTGTTAATCCCCATCTAATGTTAGGGTTTGCAATTCTAGCTGCTGTCATAGAGGCATTTCCGCTTCCATATGTACGAGTGTCAAAAGTATCAGCATATTGGTAATCTCCAATAGCATCGCTTCCAATTTCACCATAACTAGAGCGTAGTTTTCCAAAGCTTAACCATGAAAGATTGTTTAAGAATTTTTCCTGTGTAAATACCCAGGCTGCACCAACAGAACCAAAATTTCCAAAACGATTATTCGCTCCAAAACGGGATGAGCCATCTCTTCTAAAGTTAACATTTAGTATATACCTGTTTTGAATATTATAGTTTAATCTGCTGAAAAGAGAAATGTACTTATATTCAACACTTCCATTGTTGGCAGTAATGCTTTCTGCAGTTCCTAAGTTACCAATTAAATTATCTGAGCTGTAACCATTTGAATTCACATAAGAAGGCATCTCTGATTTTCTATTCTGCAATGAACCTCCAACAAGTGCTGTTAAGTTTCCTTTCCATAATTCTGTTGTATAATTAAGCTGAGGCTCAACAGTAAAATTATTGGTATTATTAGTTGAAACCGTATAAGATCTTTGAAAGTTTACATTACTGCCGTTTGCTTCAGCATAAACATGATTAACTGCCGATCCTGGCATAAATTGTTTGGTCTGCATTTGAGCTCTTCCATATCCTAGATCTGTTTTGAAAGAAAGTCCTTTTGCAATTTCATATTGAAGATTAAAGCTGGTAATTAAATTGAGTCCTTTATCGTCTACTCTCTTCTCTAGAGCGGCAAGAGGATTTATATCACTAAAATAGTCTGGTGACCAATAATAGCTGCCATCTGCATTGTATAAAGGACGGTTAGGAGCAGTGCCGACCGCATATGTTGTGATATCAAAAAATGGTAGTTTATTATTATCTGTAGCAAAAATTACCGAAGCACCAATTTTTAATCTCCTGTCTAATGTGCTGTGATTAATATTAAAATTAGTAGAGAATTTATCATAGCTAAAATCTCCAGGCACAACCGTAGTTTCTTTATGGTAAGCACCACTCAAAAGGAAATTCGTTGTTTCGTTCCCGCCTTTTAAAGATGCCGAATAATTATTAAAGTTAGCAGTTCCTCCTATTAATTTTTTCTGCCAGTTTGTATAAGCATTAGGATCCCAGTCTGTAAGGGCAATACCGTTACTGCCAACATCAGCAACATCGCCGTTATTATTCAAAGCAGTCTGCAGCATGTTCAGGTAAGCGGGAGTATCTAATGTTTTGACCATATGTGCTACTTCCGAAACTCCAGAGTTGGTAGTTATGGTAAACTCAGTTTTTCCAGATTTGCCTTTTTTAGTCGTAATCAGTACAACACCATTTGCACCTCTTGAACCGTAAATTGCCGTTGCATCGGCATCTTTTAAAATTTCGATGCTTTCGATATCATTTGGATTAATGATGTTTAGCGGACTTGTTGATTTTTGAGCTCCTCTAATCACATTTTGATCCTGCACCTGTTGTTTAATATCGTCTCCAATGTATGGAACTCCATCTACTATATAAAGAGGAATATTACTGCCTTCAATAAAGTTTCGCCCGCGGACACTAATATTCATATCACTTCCTGCGTAACCCGAAGTCTGCGTTACAAAAACGCCGGGAGTTCTTCCCTGCAGCGTTTGCAGAATATTGGTTATCGGTTGTTTTTCAATATCTTCAGATGTAATTTTCACTACAGACCCAGTTGAAGTTCTTTTTGTCGTTGTGCCGTAACCAATCACTACGATTTCATCTAGTTTAGCCAGATCGGGCTGCATTTTAATGGTAATAGAGGTTTGGTTTTCAACGGTAACCTGCTGTGTTTTATATCCTAAATAAGATACTTTCAGCACGTGTTTCCCTGCTGGCAGTTCGATGTAAAACTGACCATCAAAATCTGAAACGCCCTGTTTATTGCTTCCTACAACTGCAATAGACACACCCGGCAGAGGCAGGCCATTTTCATCCAGCACTTTACCATTTAGCATGTAATTGGCTTCACTGTCATCTGTTTTTGATGCTGTGGTTTTAGGAGTTTCTTTTTTATAAATGACAACGTTTTTATCTACTTGTTTGTAAACTAAATTACTGCCCTGAAATACGGTATTCAAAATGTCACTAACACTGCGGCGTCCTCGTGGTGTAGTTACTTTTGGAAAATCTTTTATGATCTGCGGCTGATAAGCAAACAGTAGTCCCGTTTTATTTTCTATTGTCTTAAATAAAGTTTTAATGTCTTGATTATGAAGTTCAATATCAACAGATATCGATTCTAAATTCTGACCGCTCATTTCGGTAGCAAATACCATTGGAGTGCCGCAGGTCAGTAAGAAAATGTGGAATAAACTGATTCGCATGATCATAATGGTTTTTTTTGACAAGTGAAAAAAAGATGATTTCTTTTCCCTGTCAAACATGGTTGTTTTACAGCGTAATTTCATAAATTTGCTTGTTTTTTAATGGTTACTGGATTAATTGTTAAAAATCTTGGCCATCTGGTGTAGGAGCTGGATGGCTTTTTTAGTTTTGGTTTTGGGTTGTTTTTCTTCGTTTTTTAAGGTTAATATTTATTTTTCTCAGCTTTCTAAGTAGGAGATTAGCCAGCCTGATTACTAGTTATTATGTATTCTTTACTCTTTACTCTTTACTCTTTACTCTTTACTCTTTATTCTTTATTCTTTATTCTTTACTCTTTACTCTTTACTCACACCCTTTGCCATCTAAAATAACAGCGCCGGCTTTGTCGTAATGATATTCTGTTTCTAGAACACTTGAGATTACTTTTAAAACATGATCCAAATCTTCTTCATTTAAGAAACTCGCGGTTATTCTGCAGTTTTTAATTTTTTCATTCTGTATTAAAATCTGAACTTTATATTTCTGAGAAATTAATGCAGTAGCTTCAGTCATATTAATATCATCCAGAATCAAGTAATTACTTTTCCACTCCGTTACAACAGCAGCGTTGATATTATTCTGCTCAAAATTCAAAGTGTTTTTGTTGACTTTAATCTGCTGGTTCGGAGTAATCACACCATAGACTTTTTGAGTGTCTCCAACCTGAACTTTACCACGGGTAACGGTAACTTCGATATTGTTTGAAGAATTTTTGGCATTGATATTAAAAGCAGTACCTAAAACTCTAGTCTGTACCTTACCCGTATGTACAATGAAAGGTTTTTCTTCGTTGCGTTTAATGTCAAAAAAAGCTTCTCCCGTCAGTGTTACTTCGCGAGTTTTGCTGTTAAAGGAATTTTGATCGTATTTTAAACTACTGTTGTCATTTAAAAGAACCGTACTGCCATCAGGAAGGTGTACCAACTGTTTACCGCTGAAATCAATTAAAGTGTTTTCTGCTATAACTTCTGGTTGAACAGCTGGGGCAGGAAGAGAATTATTTTTTGTAAAAAAGAATGAATTTCCAACAGCTATCAAAGCAATAATACTAGCAGCCGCAAATACAAATTTCAAAACTGTTCTTCTGTTTCTTTTCTTAGGATTTAAATCTAAAACTTTAGGTTCGTTTTGCGGTTTAGATAAAATGTAGTTTAGAATATCATCTCCCTGCTTTTTATCCATTACTTCAGTAACGTAATCGTTTTTCAGCATATCATGAAGTTTTTCTTTTAGAAAATCATCATGGGTTCCCTGCTGAATTATTTCCATCATTTGCTGCTGTTCTGCATCAGATAGATTATTCTGCAGGTAGCCTTCAAATAACTCTTCGAATTTTTTTTGCTGCATTGTTTAGTAAATTAAATTAGTACTTGTTTGTAAATGATAGATTGGGTTATTCTTCTTTTTTTCTTTTTCAGCCCTTCTGATTTTAGGGATAAGACATCTTTAATGTGTCTCTTTATTATAAAGACCATTTAAAAAAGGGGAGGGAGTAGTGAAATGTAAAAAAAAAGTAAAAAAAAGGTAAAATAATAGCCAATGAGGCTTTTTTGAGAGAAAAAACTTTAATCTATAATTTAAAAAATAGAAGAAACGTCATGAACATATTCATGTACGGAGAAATTTTAAGACGTATAAATTTTAGAGCCTGCGCCATATGTTTTTTTACAGTCTCAGTCGAAATGCCTAAACTTTCACCAATTTTTTGATGACTCAAACCGTCCAATTTAGCCATTTTATAAACTTTCTGCTGCTGCGGAGGAAGCTGTTCCACAATCTGGTTTAAAATTATATTGTACTGCTCGTCTTTAATTGAGGTATCTGTATCTATAAAGCCGGTCTCTTTTAAATTAATTTCTGATGCTAAAGTAGCTTCTCTTGCAATTTTCTTAATGGAATTGAACAAATGATTGCGCGAGATGATATAAAGATAATTTTCAAAATGGTCTATTTCAGACAAAGTTTCACGATTCTGCCAGATCTTTAAGAAGATATCCTGAACAGCTTCTTCTGATAAAATTTTTGATTTAGTAATTCTAAAAGCAGTAGAATAAACAGTATTTTTATACTGATTGTACACATTTGTAAAAGCAAGCTCACTTCCTTGAGATAATTCAAGAAGAAGTTTTTTTTCGTCAATATTTGAATTTTGAGCCATGCTTTAGGTAAGAATCAATTCAGCAATATTATTTATTTTTTTTCAAATAAAGATTATATATCAAGAATATGCATTCAAAAATGTTGTTTTACGATTTTATTGAAGAAAATAATAAATTATTGTAAAAATAAACATCTCTATTTTGCATAAGATTCATTGCAAGTTATTGTAGTGTTTAAATTATTGTAGGTTAAGTCTTGTTTTAATTGAGGATTAAACAAAATGTAATAAAAAAAGTATTTTTTATTGAAGGATATTTATAAAAAGTATAGATTTGTTTTTTTTCAGACCCTTCTTTTTTTGCAAGAAAATTATTTTAATTCTTTAATTTGATTTTAATTATGAAAAAGAAGTTATTTATATTACTTAGTTTATACTGCAATGTGATTTTTTCGCAAGCAGTAAAAAAGCCTTTAGTTTCTGCAATTACGGTAAAAGATCTTAAAACGGATATGTACCAAATGGCAGGAGACCACTTTAATGGGCGCGAAGCCGGTACTTTAGACGAGTTGAAAGTATCTGTTTGGCTGGCAGAAAAAGCAAAACAAGCTGGAATGTCTCCTGCAGGAGACGATGGTACTTTTTTCCAGTTTTTTGATTTGTACAGGCATCAGGTTACAAACTACACCAAATTTAAGATTGGTCAAAAAGAATTCAAATTGTGGAGTGAGGTTTTAATTGCCGAAACCACAACCAATAAAGTTGAAGCTCCCTTACTTTATTTAGGAAAAATTTCACCAGAAGAAATTAAAAAAGTAGATGTAAAAGGAAAAGCTGTTGTTTTGCTTGCATCGAAAGACGGGATTTCTGAAGACATTTCTCTTTTTGAAAGACGCTATCCAGGATTTGTTAAGCAGAAGTATTATGAAGATCTTGCTTATAGAGGCGCTGCAGCTCTTATCATTATTGCAGATGAATTTGGAGAAAAATGCTGGTCTCAAGTGGAGCCGCAGATGAAAAGAGGTGTTTATGGTATCGAAGGTTATCGCGACAAAATGCCTGTGCCCTCTAGAATGCCTGCTTTTTGGTTGCATAATGATCAAATTGATTTTCTAAAAAACACGAAAGAGAATTTATCAGCCGAAGTCATTTCTGAAACTTATAAATATCCTTCAGTAAATGTTGTTGGAAAAATCGAAGGCACAGATCCACAATTAAAAAATGAATATGTTCTTTTTAGCGGACATCAAGATCATGACGGTGTGCGTCAAAAATATGGACAAGATTCAATCTACAATGGAGCAGATGATAACGCAAGTACTTGTGTCGCCATGCTTGCCATTGCGAGAGCTTATAAAAAACAACCAGCTAAGAGGTCTGCATTATTTGTATTTCATGGTTCAGAAGAACGCGGATTATTAGGTTCTAGCTGGTATGCTTCGCATCCTACAGTGCCTCAAAAAGATATAATCGCAGTTTTAAACGGAGATATGATAGGAAGAAACGATATTAATCAAGCGGCATTATTGGGTTCAAGTGATCCTCATCAAAATTCTCCTGACCTGGTTAATATCGCTAAGAAAGCAAACGAAGAAGGTCCTAAATTCGAGCTTGATAAACTTTGGGACAGACCTGAACATCCTGAATTCTTTTATTTTAGGTCGGATCATCTTCCTTACGCTCAAAAAGGAATACCAGCTGTTTTTTTTACCAGCGTACTCCACAGTCAATACCATACACCAATGGATGAGTCTGAAAATATTGATTTCGCTAAACTTCATAAAATGACAGATTGGATATACCGCACCGGCTGGATATTGTCTAATAACTCTGATAGACCTAAACTCATAGTAAACAAAAAGACAAAAGAATAATTCTTAGTATAGAATTTTGAAATTATACAGCTCTGTATTCAATAATGTTGGAAGATCATTTAAAGTAAATTTAGATGATCTTTTCACTTTATCATTAGTCGCCAAGATTAGTAATTTTTATACCTAACAGTCGATAAGTATTGATTATACTGTGATTTTGTATATTTGCGGTCAGTTTTTAATATACATAACTCAATAATGTTCAAATTTTTACCTCTAGATCCAAAAACGGTTTTTATGCTCTATTTTTGGGGAAACTTATTTATTTGTATTCTTATTTTTAGTTATGCCTTTTCGTATGCTACAGCAGAGAATAAGAAAAAATTAAAAACATTTGGATATGGAAAAATATTACTGACTATTGGCTGGGTATTTATTTTTTTAAGAAACGTAGCTCCAGATTTTATCTCGATAAACCTTGCCAATACTACCATTCTTGCAGGCGCTTGTTATGAAACGATCGCAATAATGTCTATGATTAAAACCAAATTTTCAAGACGTTATCATTTGCAAATTGGTATTACAGTTGTGACAATGTTGGTTTTTAATATTTCAACGTTTTTAGAAAGTACGATGAATACTCGTATTTTGATTATGTCCCTCGGAATATTTGCCATTTATCTGCCGCCAACAATTAGTTATTTTAAAGAAAAAAAGAATAATTTATTCCGTATTTTTTACCTGCTTTGTTATGTTTCTTTTGAAATTTTAATCTTTTTGCGAGCGGTTTACAGCTATATAAATCCACAGAAAAATTTTTTCAGACCAAGTATTTTTGACAGTTTGTATAGTATCGGCTTATTTTTATTAACCCTCATTGGTACGGTTGGATTTTTATTATTAGTAAAAGAAAAACAAGATCTTAGAATACAGAAACTTCTAAGAGATAAAAACTTATTCTTTTCTATTATTGCACACGATCTAAAAGGTCCATTGGGATCTTCGGTTGCATTATCAGAAGTAATGTCGGAGGAAATTGACACGTACAGCCGTGAAGAAATTAAAGAGATTACCGAATTGCTGCACGAATCAAACAAAAATATTTACAAGTTGCTTGAAAACCTTTTGGATTGGTCTAGGGTACAAACTGGAATGATGGAATACAATCCTAAAAAAGTGATCTTAAATAAATTGATTGAAGAAAACATCGGACTTAATAAAAACGCTGCATTAAATAAAAACATTGACATTAAGTTTGAATCAACTGAAATTATTGAAGCTGATCTGGATAAAGATATGATTGATACTGTTTTGCGAAACTTGTTGACCAATGCCATTAAATTTACAGATCATCATGGTGAAATTATAATTCGAATGCAAAAGTCCAATCAAAAAGTTGAAGTTTCAATTAAGGATAATGGTATAGGAATTCCAGACAACATAAAAGAAAAACTGTTTAAAATCAATGAGAAAGTAATCCAAAAAGGAACAGAAAATGAAATCGGAAACGGACTTGGATTATTACTTTGCAGTGAATTTGTAAAAAAACATAATGGCGAAATTTGGGCTGAAAGTAAACTCGGAAAAGGAAGTACTTTTAAATTTATCTTACCATTAAAAAGACAAAATCACTAGAAATCTCCTGTTTTATAAGCAGAACGGGTTTTTTATTTATCTTTATAAAATAAATTTATAATCATGACTATACAACAATTAAAATATATTGTAGCATTAGACGAAGAAAGACATTTTGCGAGAGCTGCTGAAGTATGTATGGTTACACAGCCAGGTCTTACAATTCAATTAAAAAATCTGGAAGAAGAAATAGGCATCAAAATTTTTGATCGTAATAAAGTACCCTTAACGCCTACAATACTAGGAGTAGAAATTATAAACCGAGCCAAAAAAATACTACGTGAAGCCGACGAAATACGTGATTTTGTAGTAAATGAAAAAAACTTATTAGAAGGAGAAGTTAAAGTAGGAGTAATTACAACATTATCTCCATATCTGATTCCGTTGTTTATTAAGGCAATGAAAGAAGCGACTCCAAAAGTGCATTTTATTATAAAAGAAGCCAATACAGGGCAGTTAATGAAAGATCTGGAAACTGGTGCCTTAGATGTGGCTTTAATGGCAACACCAACAGGAAACCCAAATTTAATTGAACATCCAGTATTTAAGGAACCCTTTGTAGCCTATCTGAATAAACTTCATCCGATGATTAAAGATGAATTTTATGAAATGCAGCCAGGAGATAAAACAGAGTTATTGCTGCTTCATAGTGAGTTTTGCTACAATGCGCAACTGCTCGATATCTGCGGTATAAAATCACCAGGAAAAATAAAAGAACAATTTACTTATGATATTAGTTCGATCGAAACTTTAAAAAATCTGGTTCATGCACAATTGGGTTTTGCCATTATTCCAGAGCTTTCTATTCTTAACGAAAAAGATTTGGGACTTTTTAAACCTTTTAAAGAACCAAAACCAGTACGAGAAATAAGTTTAGTAGTTTCAGATTCCTTTTCAAAGAAATTACTGCTGGAAAAAATGAACGAAGCGATCTGGAATTGTCTTCCAGAATCATTAAAAAAAGACTTCGCTTACCGTAAAATAAGATGGAACGATTCTCCTTATTTTGTGAAATCAGTAAGTGATTTTATAATGCAAAGTAAAAAAGCCTGACCGTAAAGTCAGGCTTTTTTTAAGTATTATTCTTAGTAAGCTTCTATTTTAATTTGCTTATGCATTTAGTGTTACTGCTAAAGTAATTTCAGTATTTAATAATTTAGATATCGGGCAAATTTCTTTTGCTTTTTGAGCTGCTTTTTGAAAATCTTCTTCTGAAATTCCAGGAACTTTACCATTAAGTATTAATTGTATTAAAGTAATACTTCCATCTTCAAAAGTCACTTTAGCTTCTGTACTTAAATCTTCTGGAACAAATCCGGCTTCAGAAAGCAAAAAGCTTAACTGCATAGTAAAACAACCAGAATGTGCTGCAGCGATTAATTCTTCAGGATTCGTTCCCACGCCTTGATCGAAACGAGTTTTAAAAGACAGCTGGGCATTATCTAAAGTAGTACTTTGTGTACTTATAGTTCCTGTTCCTTCCATTCCTGTACCTTTCCAATTTGCGTTTGCTCTTCTTGTAAATTTCATGTTTTCTATTTTTTAAAAGTTATTTTTGATTTCAAATCAGTTGTTTGATTTTGATGAGACAAATTTATGGCGGTCTGTGTTATTAATCAAATTAATAATTTTTAGTGTTTATAAAAATAATTTATAATTGTTTTTGTTTTCAGTTTGATTTAAACAACAAAGCCTTTAAACGTAGTTGTTTAAAGGCTTTGTTGTTTTTTAATTATAAATACTATTTATCCAGTAGTAATTCTTTTCCTGTAATATTTATTCGGCCAGTTTGAATATCGCTCGAGCCATCTGGCTGTTTTCCTCCAATTGAGATCGTAAACCATCCTGGTTCTACAACACGTTGTTTTTTCTTATTGATTAAAGATAATTGTCTCGAATTAATTGTAAAACTAACAGTTTTTGTTTCCCCTTTTTTAAGATGAATTCGCTCAAAACCTTCTAACTGACATATTGGTCTCGGAGTAGACGCTTTTTCATCTTTTATATACAATTCAACAACTTCATCTCCATCGCGGTCACCAATGTTGGTTACATCAACCGATACTTTTAAGTCAGTTTCTGCACTTGCATTTGCAGGAATTTGTAAATTACTGTACTTGAATTTGGTATAACTCAAACCAAATCCAAAAGGATAAAGAGGATCTTTTGTAAAATAGCGGTACGTACGGCCTTTCATGTCATAATTTTCGAAATCTGGCAGTTGGTCTACAGATTTATAGTACGTAACTGGTAATCTTCCTGCTGGATTATAATCACCAAAAAGTACATCTGCAATTGCATTACCGCCTTGCTGCCCTGGATATCCAGCTGTTAAAATAGCAGGAATATTATCATTTGCCCAATTTATAGAAAGAGCACTTCCGTTTATTAAAACTAAAATAACAGGTTTTCCAGTTGCTTTTATTGCTTTCATCAATTCTTCCTGATTTGCTGGTAAGTTAAGGCTGGTACGGTCTCCGCCTTCAAAACCATCCGCTTCCACTTTCATTTCTTCACCTTCCAAACGTTCATTTAATCCCAATACCAAAACCACAGCATCCGCTTGATTGGCAGTTTGAACCGCTTTTTCTAATGCATTTTCTTGTGGTTCTGCCCATAAAAGTTGCGCTATTGCATCGCCATAGAAATTTTGATATTTCACTTCAATCTTGTATTTTTTTCCAGCTTCTAATGTAATTTTCTGTGGACGAATTCTCGGGTGATGATTGTTTTTACCGCCAGTAGTTTTCCCCGTTTCAATATCTATGGTCATAAAAGGTTTTGACCAATCAGAAATATTGTAAATTCCTGTTTTTGGAACCGTTATATAACCAGACCATTTTACACTATAATTTCCCATTTTCATACGCGGATCAGGTGTGTTAATGTCCCAATGAAAATCTATATTGTCGTCATTACGAACAAAAAGTGGTTTTCCCTGCCATTCAGTGTTATCAAAATATTCTCCTGTTAAGCCTTGAGTTCCATTTTCATTTTGAAAGTAAATAGACGGAATAACATTCATTTCAGGAACACCTTTCGCAAGGTCCGTTCCCTTTGCATACAATACCTTTGCATTAGGTTCAATTTTGTTTTGAATCCCCTTAAGCACAGTAATTGGATTGCTCGGAACACCGCTGTAATTTCCCCATAGTGACTGTATATCATTTGCGTTTGGTCCAATTACAGCAATTGTTTTGATGTCTTTAGAAAGCGGTAATGTATTATTTTGATTTTTTAAAAGAACAATACTTTTTTGAGAAGCTGTACGAGCAAGCCAGTCATTTGCAGAATTATTATTTACGGAGTAGGGAATTTGAGCATAAGGAACAATTTCATCAGGATCAAACATTCCTAATTTAAAACGAGCGGTAAACAAACGTTTTATGGCAGTATCAATATCCGCTTCTGTCAGCAATTTTCGGTCAAGCGCTTCTTTTAGTGATTTATAACTGCTGCCACATTCTAAATCTAAACCTTCTTTTACTGCTAGAGCCGAAGCTGAAGCCGCATCATTGGTTATTTTATGATATTTCCAAATATCAGTTACAGCACCGCAATCGGAAACGATATAACCTTTAAATCCCCAATCATTTCTAAGGATATTGAATAAAAACGGACTTGCACTGCATGATTCACCTCTAAATCGGTTGTAAGCTCCCATTACAGAATAAACATGACCGTCTTTTACAAGAGTACGAAAAGCGGGAAGATACGTTTCATAAAGGTCAATATCACTCACATCGACATTAAATTGATGACGAGATGGTTCTGGACCAGAATGAACAGCAAAATGTTTGGCAGTAGCAATTACTTTAAAATATTTTTCATCAGTACCTTGAAGTCCGTTAACGTAGTTAAGTCCGAGCTGGCTGGTTAAAAAAGGATCTTCTCCATAAGTTTCATGTCCGCGTCCCCAGCGTGGATCACGAAAGATGTTGATATTTGGAGACCAAAAAGTCAATCCCTGATAAATGCCATGCTGTCCTCGTCTTAAATATTCATGATGTTTGGCGCGCGCTTCATCAGAAATAGCACTCGCAACATCAAAAATTAACTGTCGGTCCCAAGATGAGGCAATAGAAATAGATTGCGGAAAAACGGTAGCATATCCCGCACGCGCCACACCATGCAGGGATTCGTTCCACCAATTGTATTCTGGCACGCCCAGACGATCTATAGCAGGAGCTGAATCCATTAACTGATTTATTTTTTCATCGATTGTCATTCGGGAGACCAAATCGTCAACGCGTTGTTCAATAGGTAAATTTGGATTTTTAAATGCAGCGTTTTCTTGTGCAAAAGTGTTTAATGCAAGGAAGTTTAGCATAAACACAAGTTTGTATACTTTTTTCATTGAATTGTGTGAGTGGTTTTGGGTTTATATAGTTAATAGGTTTTTTATTGAAATTGCGTAGAATGTTTATCAAAATTGAAGATACAAAATTATAGGATTACATTTTTTAGCTGAGTACTAATTGCTATTTCACACGTGCTGTAAAGCTTAAGCATCATTTTTATGAATTTGCTTCAATTGGTAAAAGAGTAAAAATAACTATTTAATAGAGGGCATTTTGCTAATTACAGTTCGTATTTTAGGTTAGGAAAGTAATTTTGATATTTTTGTGACTTCCGCCAAAAACTAAATTTAAGTATGCTGAAACATAAAACCATTGTCTTATTTTTTTGTTTGATAAGTGCATTTTGTACTGCTCAGCCAACAGGCCTTCTTACTCATTTTTCAAATGATGGTAAGTTAAGCCAATCAAGAGTTTTAGGAATTCAGCAAGATGAGAAAGGATTTATTTGGCTGGCAACTTTCAATGGACTGATTCGTTATGATGGAAATACTTTTCGAAAATTTAAAGTAGAACAAAGCGTGCCTTTAAATATAAAGTCTAATCGTGTCTCTAAATTTAAGTTCGATAATGATGAAAGAATTTGGATTCAGTCTGAGAAAAATGATGTCTATTATTTTGATGCAAGAAAACTAAAATTTCATAATCCTACAGAAGGAGATTCCTCTAATCATACTTTTGACCATTTTAAAATTATGCCTTCTGGAAGGACCTGGCTTTTTCCTGAAAGTAGAAACTACATGATCGTTTTTGAAACTAACAAACAGGTTAGACGAGTTAATTTTGATGTTGCAAAACATTTCGGAAAAATTACAGATGTTTTTGAGGATAAGTTAGGAACGACCTGGTTTTTGACAGATGCTGGTGTTTGCAGGTTAAACAAATCCGCCAAAATACCAGAATATTTCTTTTCGAATATGGGAGGACAAGCCGGAAAGTCTAATTCATTTAATATTGTTGAAGAAACAAAGGAAGATCTTTGGTTTGGCGGTGATAAAGGAAAATTTATACGATACAATAAAAAATCAAGTACTTTCTTTGATTTGAATTTAGGAATCAAAGATGATATTCTATTATTGAATATTGTCGAAGACAGTAAGGTATTGATAGTTACAAAAAGTAACGGCTTTTGTTTGTATGATATAAAAGCAGGTAAACTCGATACTTATAATGCTAAAACACTGCCGGGACTGCCTAATGAAAATATCAATTTTTTAGGATTAACGCATTCAAGATATTTTTGGTTTGATACTCCATCGGCAGTATTTCAGTTTGATTTAATTACCCGAAAATTACAACGATTAGAAGTCGATTCAAGCAATCCCGCTACAACAGCAGGTAAGCAAAAAAGTTTTCTGTTAACCTCGCCAAACGGAACAGTCTGGATTCAGTCCAATAAAGGAGCTTTTGCTTATTGGGACGAAAAACAGAATAAGTTACGTTCTGTACTGCGATGTATTAAGGAATCAAGGGAAACTGTATCAGATGTTATGCATACCGCAATGTTTGATAAATTAGGAAATCTTTGGTTTTGTTCTTATAAGCAGGGATTGGACTTAATTACATTTAATAACAGTAATTTTTTGTCATTAAACTTAAGAACATCCGCAGATAACAAAAAGAAAAATGTCCGCAGTCTGATGGAAGACAATAAGAAGAATCTTTGGGTAGCAAGCCGCGGTGAAAATATTGAATTGTTTGATTCGCAAAAAAGAAAGATCGGTTTCTTGGGTTCTGACGGAACATTATCACAAAACAGTCCAGGCTGGGGTGCAGATATTTACAGTATGATGCAGGATTCTAAAGGCAGAATATGGATTGGAACACGCGGAAATGGCGTTTTCTGTCTTACTCCCAAGCAGTCCTCTTTTAGTTTTGCAGTACAACACTATAAATATGATGAAAAGGATAAGTATAGTATTAGTTCAGATGATATTTATAAAGTTTTTCAAGCAACAAACGGCCAAATTTATTTCGCTACTTGGGGAGGCGGAATTAATTTAGTTCGAGAATCAAACAACCGAATCAGTTTTGTGAGTTATAGAAACGAACTAAAAAACTATCCAATTGGCGGAGCAGATAAAGTTCGTTCAATCGTTGAAACCAAAGAGCATAAAATCTTTTTTGTATCGTCTTACAAATTATTTTCTTTTGCAGAAGGCAGTAAATCCCAATTGAAAATTAAAGAACATTTTCAGGCTTCTGGAAATGATATTCTGGATGTAATTGTTACTTCTGATAATCGTTTGGCATTGGCTACAAACGGAAAAGGACTGATTCTGATTGATATAGATAAGCAGAATAACGTAAAGGTTAAAACATTTTGGAGTGAAAATTTTGGTTTTCCACTAGAAGGTGTTGTCGGAATGCAGGAGGACAAATTTGGAAAAATATGGCTGATGGGTGATAATCAGATAGTTCGTTTTGATCCTAAAAATAATAGCTGCGAAACCTTTCCGGAGTTAAAGTCTATTATTGGAACCGAAATATTCTCAGAAGCAACAAAATGCAGATTATCAAGCGGCGAAATTGTTTCAGGTTATTCAGATGGAGTTATCTATTTTAAACCAGAGGCAATTAAATCGTCTACGTTTAAACCTTATCTGGCAATATCTGGATTTTTAGTAAACAATAAAGAATTGTACGAAGTAAATCCTGAGACACCCAAAAATCCTGATTTATTAAAGGAAGTCACGCTGCAGCACGATCAGAATTTTTTCAGGGTTCAGTTTTCTGCATTAGATTATATCAAAAATGAAAACATTGTTTATCGCTACAAATTAGAAGGAATTGATAAAGAATGGAATTACATTAAAGCAGGACAATCTATTAATTATACCAATCTGGGGAGAGGAAGTTATACACTTTTAGTGTCTTCTACAAATGGGCATAATTTATGGCTGGACAATGATAGACAGATTAAAATTACAATCCGACCTTCAATTTGGGGAACCAACTTGGCGTATTTCTGTTATTTATTATTGGGTATTGGTTTGTTTTTATTAATTCGACGAGCGGTTTTAACAATTTTAAAACTGCGTAACGATGTAAGGGTTGAAAAAGAAGTAAGTGAATTAAAATTGAATTTCTTTACTGATATTTCACATGAAATTCGCACGCCTCTCACCATGATTACAGCTCCTTTAGAAGTAATGCTTTCAGATGATCAAATAGATAATTCGGTTAAATCACAGCTTCGTGTTATCGAAAAATACAGTACTAAGCTGCTCAATCTTGTCAATCAGATTTTAGACTTGAGAAGAATGCAGGATAGAAAATTAGAAGTTCGTGAAATAGATCTAGGGCAATTTGTGTCTGAAGTTTGTGAAGGTTTTACAGAAACCAGTATTCAGCGCAACATAAAATTAAAAGTAGATATTAGTGAAACCAAACCGCATATATGGGCAGATCCAGATAGTCTTGATAAAATTTTAGTCAATCTGCTTTCGAATGCTTTTAAATACTGCAAAAAAGGAAATTCGATTGAAGTAAAAGTAGAAGAATCTGAAAAAAAGGTTTCTTTAAAAGTGAGCGATAATGGTCCGGGAATCAATTCGGTAGTTCAAAAAAAGTTATTTGTCCGTTTTTCAAATTACAATGAAAATCCTTTTAATCCAAGTACCGGAATAGGTCTTTCAATCGTAAAAGATTCTGTTGAAAAACATGGTGCAGAAATTTCACTTGAAACAACACTGGGTAAAGGAAGCAGTTTTGAAATTTCTTTTCAAAAAGGATACAGCCATTTTTCTAATGCGGTAGATATAGTATTTGAAGAAACAGATGAACATTTGGCTGAGGATGAATTAACAGCAGAAGAACATATTGAAACAGAAATAAGAGAAAAACCTATTGGTTTGGTGGTTGAAGATGATCCTGAATTGAGAAAGTTTATTGTTTCAATTTTAGAAAGTGATTACAACATTTATATAGCAGAAAACGGAGAAGAAGGACATTTAAAAGCGGCAGAATTATCGCCAGATTTTATAATCAGCGATATTATGATGCCTGAATTAGACGGGATAGAAATGCTTAAAATTATCCGAAACAACTTTGCAATCAGTCATGTTCCGGTGATTTTACTTAGTGCAAAAACAGCAATTGAAAGTAAATTGCAAGGAATGGAATACGGTGCAGATGATTATATTACAAAACCTTTTAATGTAAGTTTTTTAAAAGCAAGAGTAAAAAATGTTTTAGAACAGCGTATTCGTCTGCAGCAGTTGTATTCTACAGGAAAAATTGCTGAAATAGAAGAGGAGAAACCATTGCAGATTTCCAATAGAGACAATAAATTTATGCTTCAAGTAATTGAATTGGTGAAAGAAAACATTTCTAAATCTGATTTTTCTGTTGATGAATTAGGAAAATTAATGTGCATGTCACGCGCTAGTTTTTTTAATAAACTTAAAAGTATTACAGGTGTTTCACCAGTTGTTTTTATTCGAGATATGCGGCTGAATGAAGCTGCAGAGCTTCTTAAAAATGAAGATCTGCTGATTAAAGAAATTTGTTTTGAAGTTGGTTTTAATGATTTAAAATACTTCGGAAAATGCTTTAGAGCAAAATACAATTATACTCCTGTAGAATATCGTAAACAATTCCGTTAGATATAAAAAACTATTTTATAGTGGTTTAAATGCAAAGTGAACGTCTTTTTTTAGTTGTAAAATTTAATGTTTCTATGTATTAAAAAATCCCATTCATACCTCAATGCTAATTTGTATTGAGGTTTTTTTATGAATTTGCTACTGCGATTTGCAATTACATTAATGCTCAAAGTTTGTTGTGAAGTGATTTAGAATATTGATTATATGTGTTTGAGATATGTTTTTTTATTTGTGAATATTTTTTTACATAATATAAAAAATAATAAAGTTAATTATCAAATAGTCAGTTTTTGAGACGTAAATAGCGATTTAACCCTTTCTGAAAAGCAATATTTACCCCAATTTGAGATTAGCTATATCTAGTTTTGCTTCATAATCTTAACGGATTTTTAACTAACTAATCTTAAAACCAAAATTATGAACCAAACTAACACTCACACCAAATTTTCGCCACCAACGAAAAAAGTCAGCCGCAGCTGTAGAAGAAACGAAAAGGCAAATATTCTTCATTTTTAAATTTAGATGATATGAAAATGATGAAAAACCTAATACTTGGAGTGGGTTTATTTTTCGTGCTGACTTCCTGCTCTAATGATGATTTTAAATATGAAAGTTCTACAGTAAAATCATTAGATTTTCAATTAAATGGTGAGCCGTGGAATTTGAATGTCGGAATCTCAACCAGACCTTTATTTGTCTATAAAGACAATGGAGATTATTTTGCTAATTACAGTTTGCTTTATCGTTTTTCATTAGACAATGGAAAATACAAATTTGTAGCATCCGATTATCCAGATCAAATGATTCCTTCTCCAACCAATTTAAATGATTTGGTTGTGCCTCAGCCTGCATTGGCAAACCAGCATGTCAACTTATCAGATGCCATGCCGTATGCGTCTCCTTTTGAAGAACCGCTTACCTTGAACATCATTACGAGGACAGGAATACTGCGTTTAAAATCATTGGATATTACGGCAGACAAAAGTTATTCGACAATTAAAACAACAGTTTCCATAAAACGAAGCGGCTATAAAGTTTCTGATGGAACTTTTGTAAAAGAAGACATGTTTGTTACCAGAAGTAAGGCAACTGCCAGCGGCGGAATTAATTATACAGACGATTTTATTTTATTTCAAACGGGCGAAGAAGCTAACAATGTTCGTGTTAAAATAGAGTGTTTAGATCAGAACATGCAGGTTGTAAAAACAAAAGAATTACAAGCAGCATTTCCTATTGAAGCCAATAAGGTCACGAATGCAGATTTCTTTTTAAATGAGCTTTAATACATCTGCGGATACACTCGGAATACTTTAATAAAATAAAATAAGCAGTCCTTAACAGATTTACACTTATACCACATGATCCTATCATCGTGGAAACATTCTGCATATAAGTATAAAATCTAATGACTTCGTTTTTAAAACAAATAAAAAAATAGTCTAGTTATGAAGATAAAAAAATATATCTGGAGCATTTTAGCCGTGTTACTTTTAACATGCAGCGCTTATGCTCAGAAGCGTGTAACCGTGACGGGTACAGTAAGGGATAATATGGGGCTGATTCCCGGCGCAACGATTATAGTAAAAAATGAAAATACAAATACAGTAACCGATTTTGATGGTAAATTCAGCATTGCCGTGACAGATCCAGAAACAGCCGTTTTGATTGTCAAATTTATTGGTTTGACAGATGAAACGGTAGCGTTAAAAGGGCGCACATCTGGCATTACTGTTCAAATGAAAGAATCTAGCAGTGAGCTGAACGAAGTCGTAATTATTGGTTATGGTACGCAAAAGCGTAAAAATCTAACAGGAGCGATTTCGAGTATTAAAGGTACAGAGTTAGCAAAAGTACCAACAGCTTCGGTAGCTGAAGCTTTGGTAGGAAGACTTCCAGGTGTGCAAGTTACAACTGCCGATGGTTCTCCAGGATCTGAAGTTATGATTAGAGTTCGCGGCGGCGGATCTATTACAGAAGATAACTCACCATTAATCTTGGTTGACGGATTTGAAGTTGCCAACTTAAATGATATTCCGCCAACAGATATCGAATCTGTAGAAGTTTTAAAAGATGCTGCATCAACAGCTGTTTATGGAGCGAGAGGTGCCAACGGAGTAATTTTGGTTACTACAAAAGTCCCAAAGGCAGGAAAAGTTTCGGTAAACATTCATAATTATACACAAATAAAAACGCTTGCCAATCACCTTGATGTAATGGATCCGTATGAGTTCGTAATGATGCAGTATGAATACGAACGTCAGCGTAACTCAAATCCAACTGGATTTTATAACAATTACGGACGTGCCAATGAATTATACATTTATAAAGGCAACAAAGGAACAGACTGGCAGGACGAAATATTTGGAAGTAACCCAATTACCAGATATACCGATATAAACGTTAACGGAGGAAGTGAAAAAACGAAATTCAAATTCACATTTGTCAATCAAGAGCAGCCGGGAGCATTGATAGGAACTGGTATGCGCCAAAACTATCTTTATTTGATCTTGAATTCAAAATTAACAGACAATCTTACTTTCGAATATCAAACCCGTTTAACAAATCAAACTATAGACGGTTCTGGAACAGAAGGTGTTAGTTTGCTTCGAGCTTTACGCGAAGCACCAACGGCAGGTTTAGAGGACTATATGACTTTACCAGACGACAATACTTATTTTGATCCAGAAGATTATGAAATACGCGCGCGTTTCAACCCAATAGAAGAATCAGAAAAGAATTACCGTGAACGAACTACACGAACTTTTAATACTACCGGAGCATTAACCTGGACTATCAAAAAAGGTTTAACGCTGCGTTCTTCATTTGGTTACGAATACAAATACAGTGAAGACGGTCGTTTCTGGGGTACAGATACTGGTACAGCCAATGCCAATAACAATCTGCCTGTTGTATATTGGTCAATGACGCAGTCACCGAGATGGCAGTTGAACAATGTTTTAAACTACGGATTCAAATTAAAGGAAAAACACGATTTTCAATTAATGCTTGGTCAGGAAATTAAAGATCAGGAAAGTTCTGCAAAATTTTACCGCACGCGTTATTTCCCAGAAGAAATCTCAGGTTCAAAAGCCTTAGATAATCTGGCATTAGGAACTCCTTTTGATAACGGTTCAATCGCAGGTTCTCCAAATAGAATTTCTTCCTTTTTTGGACGTGTAAATTACGGATTCGACGAAAGATATCTTTTTACGTTTACTGTTCGTACGGATGGTTCTACAAAGTTTGGACCTGATAATAGATGGGGAGTATTTCCTGCGGGAGCTTTTGCCTGGAGAGTTTCAAACGAAAGTTTTTTAAAAGACAGCAAAGTGGTTTCCAACTTAAAAGCTCGTGTAAGTTATGGAGCATCTGGAAATGACAGAATCAGCGGCGATTTATATGCGAAATATTACGGCGTATCTAGAGACCGTTCTGTAGGATGGGGAGAAGAAAATCATTATTACTATAATTTTTATAATGACAAATACCTAAACAATCCAAATGTAAAATGGGAGACAACTTATACCGCCAACTTAGGTCTTGATTTCGGTTTCTTTAATGAACGTCTTACGGGTAGTCTTGATTTTTATCACAATAAAGTAAAAGATTTATTAGTGCCGTCAGATATTGCTTCGGTATCTGGTTTTACAAAAATGATGACAAATGTCGGGCAGACTTCTAACAAAGGAATTGAGTTTGCAATTACAGGAAATGTTATCAGAAAAAAAGATTTTCAGCTTGATTTAACTTTTAATATCGGACATAACAAAAACAAAATTGATAAGCTTTCAAGTGGAGAACAAGAGTGGATTCTTAGTTCTGGCTGGGCAGGAACACAATTATTAAATGATGACGATTACCGTGCTTATGTTGGCGGTACAAAAGGTTTAATTTTTGGTTTTGAAAATGATGGCTTCTATACAATGGATGATTTCGAATCTTTTGATTCAGTTACAAGAACCTGGAAATTGAAAGACGGTGTAGCAAACTCAAAAAATCTTTCGGGAGATCCGCGTCCTGGAAATGCTAAATTCAAAAAACTTACAGATGTTGATCCTTCAGATCCAAATACTTATGTAATTGGTGATAAAGACAGAAAAGTTATTGGAGATACTAATCCTAATTTCTCAGGAGGATTTGGTTTAAATGCAGTTTGGAAAAACTTTGATTTATCTGCATTCTTCAATTTCATGTCAGGTTTTGATGTGTATAATGCCAACAAAATCATGATGACTTCATGGTATCAAAACACACAAAATAATTTAGGGATGGAAGTAGGTTTGAATAACCGCTGGAGAAATTTTGATGACATGGGTAACGATCTTCGCTATTCACCAGAAATGCTGGCGAAACAAAACGAAAATGCTACAATGTGGAATCCGACCAGTATCGGACGTCCTATTGCAATGTCTTATGCAGTCGAAGATGGTTCGTTTCTTCGATTAAATAATCTGAGTATCGGATATACAATTCCAAAACAAAACAGCAGTAAAGTGGGATTCAGCAGGATCAGACTTTATGTAACTGGAAGTAACTTATTTGTTTGGACAAATTATTCTGGATATGATCCTGAAGTAAACCTGGAAACAGGCCTAACACCAAATATTGATTACAATGCCTATCCAAGAACTCGTAACTACGCTTTTGGAGTACAGCTGTCATTTTAATTAAACGAATTAAATCACAAAAAGATGAAAAAGATATTATTAAGTTTTCTGTTAATTTTTGCGCTGACTTTTACAGCCTGCGAAGATTATCTAGATGTACAGCCTGCAACAGGTTTTACTCAGGCAGAAGTTTTCAAATCAGAAAAAGATATACAATCTGCAGTTGCCGGCGTGTACACGCTTATGCTTACCGATGATGCTTATTCAAATCGTCTGGCCTTTGTTTTTAATATGAATACCGATGTCGAAATGTCGGGAGTTACAACCAATACAGTAAACGGAAACGGGTCGGATATTGCCTGTTTTGATCCAAAACCGTATTGGACAACCTTAAATTCGACATGGAGTGCGATGTATAAAATTATCAATACAGCAAATGATGTAATTGAAGGAATTGAAAGTTCAGAACTATATAATTCAGATCCTAAAACACAGCCGTCAAATATTATGCATATGTATGGTGAAGTAAAAACACTTCGCGCAATGGTTTATTTAGACATGATTCGTATTTGGGGAGATGTTGTTTTTAGAACAAAATCCTCAACTGGAGACGAAAATTTTGCAGTAGGAGTTACCGATAGAAATACAATTCTTGAGTTTTTAATCGACGATTTAAAATCGGTTGAACCTTTAATGAAAAATGCAAGTGAATTAGATTATGGAGTAGAACGCGCATCGAGAAGTTTCAATCAAAGTTTAATTGGTTTGCTGGCACTTACAAGAGGAGGATGGACACTTCGCCCTGACGAAAACAATCCTGCAAGTATTGGGCACATGGAAAGAGGTAAAAATTACGAGCAGTATTATGACATTGCCATTCAATATCTGGATAAAGTAATCCAAGGCAGACAGCACGATTTAAAATTGAGTTTCAAAGATTTTTGGGTAAAACAAAATAATTGGGAAACCCCAGTTAATGACGATGTGATATTTTCGCTGCCAATGCTAAAAAACTCATCAGGAGAATATGGCTATTTTGTTGGAGTTCCAATTATTGAAGGAAGTCATCCATACGGAAGCGCATCAGGAAATTTAAGTTTATGCGGAGAATATCTTTATTCATTTGATAATAAAGATTTAAGAAGAGATATTACATGTGCACCATTATCATACGATCAAAACCTGAATCAGGTAATCCGTCTGGATTTAGCACGTTTAGCAGTAGGAAAATGGTCGAAATTATTTATGACAGATCCATTAGGAAGCACCAGCACAAAAGGCACAGGTATAAACTACGCCTGGATGCGATTTGCAGATGTATTATTAATGTATGCCGAAGCCGTAAACGAACGTTTTGGTCCACGCGAAGATGCCAAAGAATGTTTGAGACGAGTGCGACGCAGAGCTTTTTCACAGTCTAACTGGCCAGATAAAGTAGATAATTATGTACAAGCTAAATCATCTCCAGAGTTGTTTTTTAAAGCCATTATGGATGAGCGTAAATGGGAATTTGGAGGCGAAAGCAAACGTAAATTCGATCTAGCACGCTGGAATAAATTCAGCGAAGTTATTTACAATCAATATTATAAACTGCTTAACTGGGGGCGCGTAGCAAATGGAGCTTATGTACCGGGAATAGACCAAGTTCCAGGAAGTATTTACTATAAAAATATTCCAGATCCTGCAAACTCAGGCAGAACCATTTTAGATATTAAAGGTATTGATGAAATATTACAAGCGCGTCCGGCAGGTTATACAGAACTTCCGTTTGCAATAAGCTGGTATTCATTAAACAATGATACTGCAAGTTATGAACCTAGAAATGATATTAAATGGAGTTTTAGAGGTTTTATCAATTACAACAATGCTTCATCTGTATCTCCAAATGATCCATTACGTTATTTATGTCCTTATCCTTCCAAGGTAATTACAGATCATAGAGGAGCCATTCAAAATTTTTATGGTTTTAATTTTTAATCGAATAGTAGTATGAAAAATTTTACAACATTAATTTATATTTTATCATTTATAGGCTTAATTGTCTGTGGAGAAATGCTAAAATCCTGCGATACAGATGAGTTTCGTTATAAACCTGTCGAAGACTTATTCCAGCCAAAATTCGTGCTTCCTGCTCCATTAGTAAAAAGCAATTCAATAGCTGTGGTGTGGTACAAAGTCAATGATGCAGCGTCTTATACAGTTGAACTTCACTTGGATAACTATTATAAAAGTTTGTACAAATCGTATACCATTACAGATACACAAATTTTGATGGACGACATTCCTTATAAAACCCAGTTTTATATTAGAGTAAGATCGAATCACGTTAACGGAGATCATAATTCACAATGGGCTTACACAAGTGCTCTGACAGAAGACCGTCCGCCATTCGATCCTATTTTACAGCCAGTCGAAAGAGTGAATATTACCGAAACAAATGTAACTGTAACATGGGCAGTTTCTGCTGGAAATCCAGTAGACAGTATCTCGGTTCAGCCAGCTCAGTCTGCAGAACTTCCTGCTATTGGACGTAAATTAACTTCTGATGAAATGAGTAAAGGAGAAGCAAAGGTTGAAGGATTAGAAAAAAACACTTTGTATAACGTTAATATTTTTGATAACAATAAACCAAGACGTTATGATAAACCTTATAATCAGGTTTCTTTCCGTTCTGCGGGACCGTCAGCTTCTACTATTATTGTAACAAAAGGAATGGATTTAGATGCATTGCTGCGAACTAACAACGACGATCCAACAGTTCCAGAAGGAACAGAATATTTCCTTGAAGCAGGTTCATTATTCAAAATTACTCCGTTTACCATATCAAAAGGATTTAAGCTGACAGGAGGAACACAAGGAGAACGTCCGCAGATTGAAATGAACGGAAACTGGAATATTGCAGAAGGATCTTACTTATCATCTCTGGCTTTTGAAAATATTCGTTTTTACCAAACTATAGATGCCAGCTATTTCTTTAATAGCGGAACTTCTTGGACAGTAGAATCTATTACATTCTACAACTGTGTTTTCAACTATTTCAAAAGAGGTTTCTGGAGACATCAAGGAAACGGAAAATACAAAGAAATCGGAAACTTTGATATGAGCTATTGTACGTTTGATCAAGTTGGAGGACACACAGGACCTTACGGTACATTTGCTTTTGGTTCTGCTGGAGCTGACAATGTAAAAAGAGCAGTTTTCTCAAATTGTACTTTTATGAGAGATTACTATCAGACAACAGATAAAAATAGAAACTTTAAAAACCTATTCGATTATGGAACATCTGCATATCCAATTCATTTGGAATATCAAAATGTTACCATTTACGATTATGCTTATAACAGATCATTAATCAATATACCATCTGCAGTAGGATCAACCTTAATCTTTAAAAATGTGTTACTGGCTTCTGCCTGCGGTAAAGTGATTCAGGCAATTGCGGCCAACACACCTACGACATACGGCAATAATTACACCACAACAGATTATCTGCTTGGTGCCGCTGGAATACAAGGAACAGATTTAGGCATTAGTGCACAAAATTTATTTGTCGATCCAGCAAACGGAAATTTAATGATTAAAGACTCTAATTCTCCAATTGTAACCAACAAAGTAGGAGATACAAGATGGCTCCCATAAGTTTTTGTTAATTAAGTAAGTGGTTTCAGTACTGAGGAAGTATCCTTGTGGTTGAGGATACTTCTATGTACTGTTCGATGCTGATTAACCTAAACGAATCAATGAATTATATCAAAAACAATTAAAAAATGAAATTCAAACAATTACTGCTTTCCCTTGGATTATTATGTTATTTGGGAGTAAAAGCTCAAGGCTGGAATGCCGATTTAGGAAACGGAAAATATAAGAACCCTATTTTACACGTAGATTACTCGGATCCCGATGTATGTGCAGGTAAAGAGGGGTATTATATGACCGCATCCAGTTTTAATAGTATTCCCGGGCTTCCTATTCTTCATTCCAAAGACTTGGTAAATTGGCAGTTGGTTGGATATGCATTACAAAATCAATTTCCTATTGAGCATTATCGCACCGTTCGTCATGGTGATGGCGTTTGGGCTCCCTCTATTCGTTACCACAATGGAGAATATTTCATCTATTGGGGAGATCCAGATTTCGGAATTTACATGGTCAAAACCAAAAATCCAGAAGGTGTTTGGGAAGAACCAGTTTTAGTCAAAGAAGCAAAAGGAATTATTGACACATGTCCGTTTTGGGATGAAGATGGAAAAGCCTATTTGTCGTATGCTTTTGCAGGAAGTCGTGCCAATGTAAAAACAGTTTTAATGCTGTCTGAACTTACGTCAGATGGCACTAAACTAATTGGAAATGCCGCAATGGTTTTTGATGGACACAATGGCCACACAACAGTTGAAGGTTCTAAAATGTACAAACGCGATGGTTATTATTGGATCATGGCTCCTGCTGGAGGTGTAAAACCTGGATGGCAATTGGCAATGCGCTCTAAAAATGTTTGGGGTCCTTATGAGTCTAAAATAGTTTTGCATCAAGGAAATACGGTAATGAATGGACCACATCAGGGAGGTTATGTAGAAACACCGAATGGTGATGGATGGTTCATACATTTTCAAGATCGCTGGGCATACGGACGTGTAGTTAATCTACAGCCTGTTACTTGGAAAGACAACTGGCCGATTATGGGAATAGATTCTAATAAAGATGGTATTGGCGAACCGGTTTTAGAATGGACAAAACCAAATGTAGGCAAAAACTATCCTGCAACTCCCTTGGTTTCTTCTGATGAATTTGATGGACATCAACTTGGATTACAATGGCAGTGGCAGGCCAATCAAGACCCAGCTAAACATTGGGGATGGTCGTCTGCAAATCTTGGATTTATGCGTTTAAACTGCATTCCGCGCGATGAAAATACCAAAACAATGTGGATGTCGCCCAACCTTTTACTGCAAAAATTCCCTGGCGATAATTTTACAGCAACTGCAAAACTGACTTTCGAGAACAATCCAGAAGCAGGAGTAAGCAGTTCTGGTTTAATTGTATTTGGTGAAGACTATTCTTATATCGCAATCGAACAGGATAAAACAGGAAATCTTAATCTGGTGCAGCGCACAATGAAAAATGCGAGAACTGCCAAAGAAGGTGAAAAAGATATTGCCTCAGTTTTGATAAATAAAAAAGAAGTACAGCTTCGCGCTAAAGTGGAGATGATTCAGAACAAAGAACCATTTGATGCCAGAGTTACTTTTTATTACAGTATAGATGGAAAGAATTTCAAAAAATTAGGTGATTCTTTTAAACCAGTTGCAGGACGATGGGTAGGCGCAAAAATTGGTCTTTTTGCCACAGGAACAAAAGCGGTAAACGACAGCAGTTATGCCGATTATGACTGGTTCAGAGTAGAAGGTAATTAAAGAGCTATGAAAGAAAAAATGAAATATTATGCATTCTTTTTGATCGTTTGTCCTCTGGTAACCTTTGGACAATTAAAATCAAAAGAAAAATCTGGAATAACGCCAATCGAGTGGGCAAAGAAAATGGCCGATTCTGACCAAAAACGTGTTCCGAATCCTGTATTTCTTGATGGTGTAAAATTTCCAAAATGGAATTACACCAATGGTTTGGTCACACTTGCTAATCAGAAATTATATGATTATACGAAAGAACAAAAATATTACGATTACGGACTTTCGTACGCAGACCAGCTTATTGATAAAGAAGGTAAAATTGGCGGTGGTTATGAGTTTGAAAAGTACAGCCTAGATTTAGTGAATTCTGGAAAACTTCTTTTTGAAATTTACAAGAAAACGAGTGATCCGCGATATAAAATCGCAATGGATATGCTTCACAAACAATTAGAAACGCATCCAAGAACTTCTGATGGCGGTTATTGGCACAAAAAAAGTTATCCGTGGCAAATGTGGCTCGATGGTGTTTATATGGCAGACCCTTTTGCTGCTCAATATGGATTTGTTTTTAATGATCCAAAAGCAATTGATGATGCCATTTTACAGGCAGAACTTATTCAAAAACACACGTTTGATGCCAAAACAGGTTTGAATTTTCATGGTTATGACGAGAAACGAACTCAGTTTTGGGCAGATAAAAATACTGGAACTTCTGCCCATGTGTGGGGGCGTGCGCAAGGCTGGTATTGTATGGCATTGGTAGATATTTTAGATTTTGTTCCAGAGAATCATCCCAAAAGAAAAAATTTAATAGAAATTCTTCAAAAGGTATATGAAGCTGTTCTAAAAGCACAGGATTCTAAAACAGGCGCGTGGTGGCAGGTCATGGATCAGCCGGGACGAAAAGGTAATTATTTGGAATCTACCTGCTCAACCATGTTTGTGTATTCGTTTGCGAAAGCCTATAACAAGGGTTATGTCGGAGAAAAATTTCTTAAATCGGCGCAAAAAGGTTTCAAAGGAATTCTAAAAGAGTTTATAAAAGAAAATCCAGACGGCACAATATCGATTACCAAATGCTGTGCTGTTGCCGGATTAGGAGGAAAAAATCCTCACGATCGCGACGGTTCATTCGAATACTATATTTCGGAACCCATAAGATATGATGATGCAAAAGCTGTCGGTCCGTTTATAATGGCTGGAATTGAACTGCAAATGCTTTCAGACAAAAAATAATACATCACATTATACAATTGGTTATGATAAAAATAAAAAAAACAATTCTTCTAGCAGCATTTCTTTTTGTTGCTTTTTCTTGTATGAGTCAAAAGAAAGGAGCTCAAAATGTGACAGAAAAAAAGGCAGATTCGGGGTTAAAAATTCCCTTCAAAATGCCAGAAGTACAGCTTCCGAAATTTAAAACAGACACATTAAATATTGTTGATTTTGGAGCAGTGCCCAACACCGAGCAACTTTGTACAAATGCCATTAATACAGCAATCGAAAAGTGCTCTAAGTCAGGTGGAGGTGTGGTCGTAATTCCTGCTGGTTTATGGACAACAGGTCCTATAAAACTGAAAAGCAATGTAAACCTTCATACCCAAAATGGCGCTTTTATTTCTTTTACAAGCGATTTAAAACAATACAAGCTGATAGAGTCTTATTTTGAAGGAAGTAAAGTAATTCGATGCGAATCGCCTATTATGGGTGTTGGCCTAGAAAATATTGCGATTACAGGCCAAGGTATTTTTGATGGAAATGGTGCTGTATGGAGGCCTGTCAAAATGGGTAAAATGACTGCAGGACAATGGGACGAATTGGTAAAATCTGGCGGTGTATTGTCTAAAGACGGTAAAATATGGTATCCTTCAAAAGGAGCTTATGAGGGGAATGAGGAAAGAAATAAACATCCTAAAAAACAAACCATAGAAAACATGGAGCCTTACAAAGAAGCGCTTCGTCCCGTAATGGTAAGTTTAGTGAATTGCAAAAAGCTGCTTTTGGATGGAGTGACTTTTCAAAACTCTCCTGCTTGGAACGTAAATCCGTTAATGTGTGAACATCTTACTTTACGCAATTTAACGATTCGCAATCCTTGGTATTCTCAAAACGGCGATGGCCTGGATTTAGAATCCTGCCGAATCGGATCGGTAACTAACTGCCGTTTTGATGTTGGTGACGATGCGATTTGTATCAAATCCGGAAAAGATAAAGAAGGAAGGGACAGAGGAAAACCAACAGAATTATTTGTAATAACAGATTGTGTCGTTTATCATGCACACGGTGGTTTTACTATTGGAAGTGAAATGTCTGGAGATGTTAGAAATATATTCGTTAAAAACCTCACATTCAATGGTACAGACTGCGGACTTCGTTTTAAATCGGTTCGAGGTAGAGGCGGAGTGGTCGAAAATATTTGGATGGAAGATATTCGAATGAACAATATTCCAACAGATGCCATCAATTTCAATTTGTACTATTTCGGAAAATCACTCTCAGAAGATAAAGATACAGGAGAAGTAACAGTAGCAAAAGAACCAGTTTCAGAAGAAACTCCTGCATTTAAAAATATGTATTTTAAAAATATCTATGTAAACGGAGCTTCTCAGGCTTTGAAAATTATGGGAATTCCCGAAATGCCAGTTACTAATATCGAATTTGAAAATATGATCATTCGTTCAGATGTAGGTATTCAGATGAATTACGCAAGCAAAATTGCTTTTAAAAATCTTGATTTAAGATTAGATAAACCAGGAATTGCCGTAAGTTTTTCTAATAGCCAGAATGTGAGTTTGGATGGCTTGAAATCTACTGGAGAAAATCAGATGTTTTGGGTTGGCGGTTTAGAAACAAAAGATATTTCATTAAAAACCAACGGGAAGAAAATGGTTATGAATAAAGATCTAAAAGTTCTAGAATCGATTAAAGGAGAAGTGAAAGTTGTGGATTAAAACAGAAAACAAAATGATACTATTCAGATTTTTAGCAGTCTCGATTTTCTTTACGAATGTTTCATTTGCAAATGATGCTATAAGAACTCAAGTTCCAAAAGAACTCAAATCGTACGATATTGTTGTAGATGCCAATGGCACTGGGAATTTTACAACAGTTCAGGCTGCCTTGAATTCGGTTGCATTATTAAAAACAACCGAAACTACTATTTTCATTAAAAACGGTGTTTACAAAGAAAAACTAGAAGTAGTTTTAGACCAAAACAATATTACTTTAATAGGCGAAAGCAAGGAAAAAGTAATTCTTACTTATGATGATTATGCTTCCAAATCGAATGGTGCAGGCGGAACAATTGGAACTTCTGGATCTGCCAGTTTTATAATTACAGCAAACGATTTTAAAGCACGAAATATAACTTTCGAAAATTCATCTGGACCAGTAGGACAAGCAGTAGCAGTGAGAATTGACGGCGATCGAATTATTTTTGATAATTGCAGGTTTTTAGGTTTCCAAGATACACTTTATCCGCGTGCAGATACCAGCAGGCAATACTATAAAAATTGTTATATCGAAGGAACAACCGATTTTATTTTTGGAGGTTCAACAGCTGTTTTTGATCAATGTGAAATCTTTGCCAAGAAAGGCGGTTCCTACATAACTGCAGCCAATACGCCTCAATCTAATCCGTATGGATTTGTATTTCTGAATTGCAAGTTGACTACAAATTCGGGGAACAGTACTTATTATTTAGGAAGACCTTGGCGCAATTATGCCCGAACAGTTTTTCTAAAATGCGAAATGGGACCGCACATTAAACCAGAAGGATGGCACAATTGGGGTAAACCAGAAGCCGAAAAGACCACCTTTTATGCTGAATATTTGTCTACAGGGACAGGAGGAAATACAAACTCCCGCGTAAAATGGTCTCATGTATTATCAGCCGAAGAATTTAAAAAAGATTATTCGATGAAAGCCGTTTTGAGAGATTGGAAACCGGCAATTAAATAATTCATTTTTAAATCATATAAATCATAATAAGTTAAAGATATGGACAATGAAATTTCAAAATAAAAATCTTAGCGCAGTAATTATTGGGGTTTGTATGATTTTCTTTCAAAACGTAAACGCTCAGTATTTAAAAGGCATTACAAATGTCAGGGATACTTCGTTTACCAATGCAAGTGCTTTTAAGAAAACGCTTAAATATTTTCCGCAAACGACGAGAGTTCCAGAACTGCATTTTGATAATGTGATGCAGAAAACAGATATAACTTATTGCAGTTACGGAAAACGTAAAATGAAACTGGATATATTTTATGATAAAAATGCCAAGAAAAAACAAACCGCAATTATCATTATTCATGGCGGAGGCTGGCGTTCTGGAAGCAGACAGCAGCATCATCAAATGGCACAAAAACTCGCAAGCCTGGGATATGTGTGTTTTACGCCAGAATACCGACTTTCTACAGAAGCGCTTTTTCCCGCAGCGATTTACGATCTCAAAGCATGCATTCGCTGGGTAAGAGAAAATGCAGTAAAGTTCAACATCAACGCAGATCAAATAACTGCTCTCGGATTTTCGGCAGGAGGCGAATTGGCCGCTTTTATGGGCACTACAGCAAATATGCCGCTTTTTGAAGGAACGGCAAACAATTCAAATTCAAAATCTCAGGTTAATGCTGTGGTGAGTATCGATGGCACTCTTTCATTTGTACATTCTGAAAGCAGTGAAGGAGATGATAGTAAAAACATTTCGGCAGGAACCTATTGGTTTGGTTATTCCAGAAAAGACAATCCTAAACTTTGGGAAGCTGCTTCTCCTCTCAGTTATGTAAATGCATCAACACCGCCAACATTATTTATCAATAGTTCAATCGCACGAATGCACGCAGGAAGAGACGATTACAGAAAGGTTTTGAATGAAAACGGAATCTATTCTGAAGTTCATGAATTTGAAAATTCCCCTCATTCATTTTGTCTTTTTAATCCGTGGTTTGAGCCCACAATTCAATACATCGACAATTTTTTAACTAAAATATTTAGCACATAATATGAAAACAAAATTTGTAATTCCACTAGTAAGCATGACTCTAGCAGTCTTGATAATGGCTTTTACCAGATCGAAAGCGGTAACCACAGTTTATTTAATCGGCGATTCCACAGTAGCTAATTATGCCAATAATTACGAAGAAGGAAAAGATTACATGAAAGTCAGATATCCAGTTACAGGCTGGGGACAAGTATTTCAGCAATTTTTAGTCAAAGACAGCTTAAAAAAGATCGATAAATTAATCAAAACAGACAGCGCATTTGTAGATGACAGGGCGAGAGGCGGCCGAAGCACTCGTACTTTTTTTCAGGAAGGCAGATGGCGCTCTGTTTATGAAAATCTCAAAAAAGGAGATTTGGTTTTAATGCAGTTTGGTCATAACGATGCAGCTGAAGACAAACCAGAACGCTATGTTAATCTTGAAGGATATAAAGAATTCTTAAGGCTTTTTATTGAACAAACAAGAGCAAAAGGAGCCAAACCAATTTTGATAACTCCAGTATCTAGAAATTTTCCATGGAAGGAAGGTAAACTGCAGAATATTCATGGTTTATATCCTGACGCTGTAAAAGAAATTGCGAAAGAAATGAACGTAATGATTATCGATTTAAACCAAAAATCAATGGACTTTTTTACAAAGAAAGGGCAGCCTTATGTGAGTGAAAACTATTTTATGAATTTACCCGCAGGATTATATGAAGCTTATCCGAATGGTCAAAAAGACAATACACACTTTCAAACCAAAGGTGCTGTAGAAGTTGCAAGGCTTGTTTTTGAAGGAATGAAAGAATTAAATTAAAATTTTTATAAACCGTTAAAAGAGTGTGAAGAAGAATAAAAACTCTTTTGACAAACTATTACTAACTAAAACCAAAAACCAAATGAAAAAACAATTTATTCACCTATTCCTCATACTGTTTACAGTAATGGGGTTCTCTCAGACCATTGAGAGAATTGAAGCCGAAACTTTTAATCAGGCTTCGGGAGCGAGGGCAGAAACCAATGCTTCTCTTTCGGGAGGAGGAAACGTAGGTTACATTAAAAATAATACGTGGATTAAATTTAATGCCGTCCAGTTTACCGAATTTGTAACTCGTTTTGATATCGCCGCTGCGGGTTCAGCAGGAGGTAATATCGAATTGAGGTTAGGATCAGCGACAGGAACTTTAATAGGAACCGCTGTTGTCTCTGGAAGTACTGGATTTTCTGATTATAAAAAGTTCTCTACCACCATTACTCCAACAACAGGTACATACGATTTGTATCTTGTTTTTACTGGATTAGGAACGGGATATTTATTCAATTTAGATTACTTTGAAAAAATAACTGAAAATTCTAATGCGATTACTTATAAACTAACCACAAGTGTTAATCCAGCTTCATCAGGAACTGTGGTCACTAATCCTGGAGGAAGCACATTTGCAAAAGGAACCGAATTAAAATTAACTGCCAATAAAAATTTCGGATATAATTTTAAACAATGGATAGATGATAAAGGAGCTGTAGTTTCAACAGCGAATCCTTTAACCTATACCATCAATGACAATACAACTCTTATTGCAGAGTACGAAACAATTCCAACTTATAACCTGACCGTTAATGTTAATGGAGCATTCGGATTAGGAGATTATTCTATTGCTCCAGCTGGAAAAGACGGTGCATTTTCGGTGTACGAAAAAGGAACAAATGTTACCATTACGGCTGTTGAAAATGATATTATTAAATTCAGCAATTGGTCTGATGGTTCTACTTCTTTAAGTACCTCTGTGGTTATGGATCAAAACCAAACAGTTACAGGAACTTATGCCAATCAAAATTTTATTGCGGGATGGACATTCAAAAATGACCAATATGCTAATCCGAGAGTAGCAGAACTTTATTCTAAAATAGAAAATAAACCTCAATTATTTGCTTACAATGTTGCCGACAATGTGTTTGCGCCTAATGTAAGACTTCAAAACAGAGGCGGAAAAAATGGGGTTTGCGTCTGGAATACAGAGCGAGGAAATTTCTATTATTTTATGACAACGCTTTCTACAGTGGGCTACAAAAATATTAATGTTGCCTCAGGACTGCTTGGCTATTATTATGGAGCTGATGAATGGACTTTTCAATATTCATTAGACGGCGTAAATTTTGTTAATGTTTCGGCATTAACGACCATCAATACTAATACAATTACTTCTATTGGAGGAATTCTTCCTGCTGAAGCAGAAGGTAAAGAAAAAATATACCTGAGATGGTTTCCAAATATTAACGGACCCAAACACGGATCTGCTGTAGATGTAACGGCTACGATTTTATCTAATGTGATGATTAAAGCCGATGAGGTTTTGGTTACAGATACAAACGCACCTATTCTCGAATCTTCGTTTCCAGCAGAAGCGTCATTAGCTGTTGGAGCAAATGGAAATATCATTCTGAACTTTAATGAACAAGTTCAATTAGGTTCTGGACAAGCAGTTTTAAACGGAAAAAATCTAACTGCCGAATTCGTAAATAAAACGGTAAAATTTAGTTATTTCGGATTAGAATATAATAAACAATATACTTTTAGTATACCTGCAGGATTTGTAAAAGACCTTTCAGGAAACAATGGCGACGCGATTAATTTATCGTTTAAAACAATGGAAAAACCAGTTCCCGTTAAACGAAAATTTGATTTAATTGTCGATGCTGATGCGACTACAGAACAGCTGGCTTCTGGAAAATATGTAAAAACCATAGCCGAAGCATTTAACACAGTGCCTAATAACTCTGCATCTAGATTTTTGGTTTTAATTACCAACGGAACCTATAATTTGGGTGGAGATGGTACAAATCCGCAGGATATTGTATTGAAACTTCCATCAGGAAAAAACAATGTTTCTTTGGTTGCACAATCCAAAGACAAAGTAATCCTTCAGGGAAATCCAGGTCAGGGAATTAAAAATGCCGTTCTCTCTATCGAAGCCAATGATTTGTACATGGAAAATATTACGATAGAACACAAAGACGGAATTATAAATTCTGGACAAAAACCTGCACTAAATCCCACAGGAGATCGAAATGTTTATAATGGAATTAGATTAAGAAGTAAACAAGATACGCAGGTAACAGGCGGAAAAAGAAGTTTTTATTATAAATCAACAATCGAAGGAGATGTCGATTTTATCTGCGGAGGAGGAACACATTGGTTTGAAGAATGTAAATTGGTTTCTGTTGCACCCGGTTATATCGTAGCACCAAACCACGATGCAGCTACACAATATGGTTATATTTTTAATAATAATACCATTACTGCTTCAACCAGTTATTATTTAGGGCGTCCATGGCAGAATTCACCAAGAGCAGTTTATCTCAATACCAAAATGATAAATGAACCCAATGTACTTGGATGGGCAAATATGGGAACATATCCGGCACTTTTTGCAGAATACAATAGTGTAAACGGAAACGGAATTGCTGTTAATACCGATAACAGAACCAATACATTTACAGTAAATGGCATTTCGCAGACAGGAAATTATAATCCAGTTTTAACAAAAGCTCAAGCAGATGAATTCACAATCGAAAATGTGCTTAGCGGTACAGATAAATGGGATCCGCGCAGAGTTGTAGAACAAGTTACAAAACCAGCTAATCTTATTGCTGCTGAAAATAACACTTTAAAATGGGATGAAAATCAATATGCAATGTGTTATGTTGTGAGTAAAGACGGAAAGATTTTAGCCATTACGACTGAAGCAAGTTATGTAGAAACTTCTAAAACAGCAGGTACTTATGTTTATACCATACAAGCTGCAAATGAATATGGCGGATTAAGTGATGTAAGCACTATTAATATGACAATTGGCGGAGCTGTTAAATCATCTATTGCTTATTTAAATTCGATTGATGGTACTACGATATCAGGTTTAACACCAATAGAATATACTGAAGGTACAGCTCAAACACTGCCAGTTCCAACTTTAAAAGGTTACACTTTTTTCGGGTGGTCAGCTTCTGCTTTAGTACCCAATTCTTTAAAAGAAATTGCAGCTACTGTAACAGGAAATCAAACATTATTTGCTTTTTGGGGAACAGCAGGAAACAACAAACCTGATGAAGTAACTCCGCCAACAAATTTTGATTATGAATTTACAGCAGCAGTCAATAAAAACTGGGATAATGCAGCAAATTTCACTCCAGCTGAAATGCCTGCTGCGGGTAAAATTGTTTCAAGCACAAAAGAAATAGAAACAACAGCTACTGTTTTTCCAGCTGATATTATTTTTTCTGGCGCAGGCACACTTCGATTAAGAGGTGCTCATAAAGCCACAGGAAATTTAATTTTTAAAGACGGAACACGCGTATATTACAATACAAGCGGTGCAGGAATGACATTAGAAGCTCCAATAGTAGTGTCTGGAAACGTGAAATTTGAAATGATTTCAGGAATAGCCAATCAAACTATAATGACTCTAAGCGGACCAATTTCTGGAAGTGGAAATATTATTCCTATGAATACGGGTCAAGGCGTTATTGCCAATACAGGTATTTTACTTTTAAAAGGAGACAACAGCGAATTTATCGGAACTTGGGATTTAACTCAAAAAAGCACAAAATTCCCAACACTAAATTATCCAACTGCGATTGATGGAGCATCTGCAAATGCTTTTGGTTCTGGAACAATAAACGTTGGTCAGGATAATTACGTAATTTTTAGTCATGAACGCGCCGCAGGGTCAAACTTAAATTTGAATATAACGGCTAATGGAAAAGCGGCATTAAATACTGTTTTGAATGTTCAAAAGCTTACTATAAATGGAGTAGATTTTAAGGAAGGACTTTATGACAAAACCACAAATCCTGAGTTTTTTACAGGAGAAGGAAAGATTGAAGTGAAAAAAGAAACTACTGGCGGAGGTACAGAAACCGTTCCTGCGTTTCCAGGAGCAGAAGGTTACGGTAAATACGTAACAGGAGGCCGCGGCGGAAAACTAATTTATGTAACCAATTTAAATGATTCGGGAGCAGGTTCTCTTCGTGATGCCATAAATCAGGCAGGTCCGAGAATTGTTGTTTTTAAAGTTTCGGGAAATATCGAATTGAAAAGTGAATTAAATATTACAGATAATATCACTATTGCGGGACAAACAGCGCCAGGCGGTGGTATTACGATAAAAGATTACAATGTTAAAGTAAGAGGAAATAATGTAATTCTTCGTTATTTACGTTTTAGAATGGGAGATACCCATGATGTAGAAAATGATGCATTAGGCGGACGTTTCCAAAAAAATATCATTGTAGATCACTGTTCAATGAGCTGGTCAACAGACGAATGTGTCTCTTTTTACCAAAATGAAAACTTTACGCTTCAATGGTGTATCATTTCCGAAAGTCTTCGTAATTCAGTTCATGCCAAAGGAGCTCACGGTTATGGTGGTGTTTGGGGAGGTAAAAATGCTTCTTTTCACCACAATTTATTAGCGCATCATGACAGCCGTAATCCAAGGCTGGGAGAATATGCTAACGATATTTTTGCAAAAACAGATTTAGTGGATATTCGTAACAACGTCATATACAACTGGGGAGGAAACAGTTGTTACGGCGGAGACGCTATGAATGTGAATCTGGTTAATAATTACTGGAAACCAGGCCCTGGAACTTCTAATTCTACTAAAGAACGTATTTTATCAACGGGAAGAAGTTTAGATACCACTTCTCCATTATACGGAATCTGGGGTAAATATTATGTAGACGGTAATTATGTTGTCGGTTCTCCAAGAACCACTCAGGATAACTGGACTTATGGTGTTTACAGTCAGTTTCACAGCAGTCAGCTGCCGGTAAGTGACGCTGATAAAGCAGCATTAAAAATTGATGTTCCTCATTCATTTGGAGAAATAACAACTCATACTGCCACAAAAGCATACGAATTGGTTTTAGAAAATGCAGGTGCCAATTTATACAGAGATGCTGTAGATAAAAGAGCCGTAGATGATACTCGCTCTGGAACTGCAAGTGTTATGAATGGCGGTAACGGAAGTACAAACGGTTATATCGATACGCCATCAGCAACTGGCGGATGGCCGGTTCTTCCTACTGGCGAAGCACCTTTAGATACAGACGGAGACGGTATGCCGGATAAATGGGAAACAGAAAAAGGATTGAATCCTGCAAGTGCTGCCGATGGTAATTTAAAAACAGTTGATGGCATTTATACCAATATTGAAGTTTACATCAACAGCCTTGTGTATAGTATTACGTCAACTCAAAACGGAAGTTTAGACGTTTATGTAAATCCGCAAAATTTTGTTGAGAAATACAATGCTGCAGAAGATGGAACAAAGTTTATTATGGCTGGCGGTACGTACACAGCCAGTACTTCGCTAGCGGTGAAAAATCATAAATATACATTTGTTCCAGATGAAGGTGCAAAACCTGTTTTTGCTGGATCTTTTTATTCAGAAAATCCAGAAATCTTCTCCGGAAGTTTCAGTTTCAATGGTGTAGATTTTGATTTCACAAATGCTGATTCTAATGTAATGCAGTTTAAAAAAGGAGCAGGTTTGTCTAATTTTGAAATTAAAAACGCTTCGATAAAAGGAATCAAACAAAGTTTATTAATAACAGAAGGAACTAGTGAACATCCAATTTCAAAAATTGCTTTAGATAATTGTTTAATTGACGGAAGCACCGCTCAAGGGGGTAATTTTATCCAGTCAGATTCACATATTGTAAATTCGGTTTCGATTAAAAACTCGACCATTTTCAATTATTCAAAAGGAAACAACTTTATAATTCTTCAGAAAAAAGATAATGTAAACGAGCCAATAAATGTAACGATCGAAAATAATACAATTTATAATGCCTGCAGTCAGGAAGGAAATGGTTTTGTATTTATAGATAATCAATACAGCAAAACATCAACTTTCACCTTCAAGAATAATATTATGCAGGACGAACGTGAAAATCCGAAAGCGATTTATATGTTCTATTCTAACAATGTCAATGGCGCAGGAACGGCAGTTTTAGACAACAATCTTTTTACAGGAGTATCTTCTCAATCGACAAAAGGAACTATTGCCGTTACAGAAACCAATGTTAAAACATTGACAGGTTTAGGTATGACAGCACTTTCGTTTCCTAATCCAGTACAGGGAAATTTTAGTTTTTCTAAAAATTCTCCGTTAGCAGTATCAGGTGTAGGCGGCGGCGCTTTGGGAGATCCGAGATGGTTAAAAGCAGATGCTAAATTTTCACCAATAAATTATCTGAATTCTATCGATGGAAAACCCATAACACTTTCACCAGCTGAATTTATGGAAGGATCAGTTACCAATTTAGGAACACCAAAATTAGAAGGATATACTTTTTTTGGCTGGTCAAGTACAGCGACTTCGCCTGGATTAATTAAAAGTATTCCGGCTACAGCAACAGGAAATCAAGTGTTTTATGCTTTTTGGGGCGAAGGCGGAAACAACAAACCCGACGCAAAACCAGTTGTAAAATCTACAATTTCCTATATGAATTCAATTGACGGTAAAGCTTTAACGGGTTTAATTCCATTAGAATATACTGAGGGTACATTATTAACGCTGCCCGTTCCAGTTTTAAAAGGGTACACATTTTTCGGATGGTCGGCTTCTGCCACATTGCCTAATTCTTTAAAAGAAATTGCAGTTACTGCAACAGGAAACCAAGTTTTATATGCTTTTTGGGGAACAGGAGGTAATAACAAAGCCGATGAGGTTGTGCCGCCTACTTTCTATAATATCTCTTATATGAACTTACCATCAGGAACAGTTAATCCTAATAAAGCAAGCGTAGAAACAGGAACTGTTTATAAACTTGAAGAGGCTTCCTGCGTAGGTTATCGTTTTTTAGGATGGTATTCTGACAGCGCTTACGGAAAAGAAATAAGTGGATTTGACAGTAAACAGAAAGAAAACTTTACGCTTTACGGGCGCTGGAAAAAGTTAGGAGATTTTTATGCATTTCCAACAGTTGCAACTGGTAAAATTACCTTGAAATCCAGCATTGATTATGACAGCGTAGTAATTTTTAGTATGAACGGACTTCTAATAAAACAATTGGATACAGCGGGTTTTGAAACAGATATTTCTATCTCAGATCTTGCATCAGGAAGTTATTTTATCAAAAGCCTAAAAACAGGATTATCTACTAGAATCATAGTTAAATAAGTTTGAAATCAGGGACAGGAATTTGATTTACTTTCCCTGATTTATGAAAACGAATTATAAGTATAAAAATTTAATCATAAAGATATGAGTAACAGTATCAAATTATTAGCGCTGGTTTTCGTTACATTATTTTCCTCCTGTTCCAAGGATGATGAGAAAAACTCCAATGGAAATGGAAATCAAGGTTTTTTAAAAATAGGGAATCAAAGTGTCGAGTTATCGCAGGGTTATCTTGAAAATTTCGGCGTTCGAGGAAATGCATATAACATTGATTTTTCATTAAAATCAAAGTCGATTTCTGGAGAAGAGAATGGGGCAGTAGTTTATTTTGAATTGTTTTCTTCCCTTCAAAATAATTTATCAAAAGGAGATTATGCCTTTGGCGGTTATTCAGAAGCAACTGCTTATACTTTTACAAGATGGGGACAATCTTTGCTTGGCAAAAGTATTAATTCTGAAAAAGGAGGAATGTCGGTTAAAAATGGTATCAGTATTAGACCATTAGGCGGGACTTTTAAAGTGATAGAAAATGGCCAGTTGTATAAAGTTAGTTTTACAGGAAAAGGTACTGCCACTTATTATAAAGATGGAGTACTGACTTCGAGTGAGAATGATGTGAGTTTTAGTATGCAATATCAAGGCGATGTAAAACGCTCTGAAGGAAAAACTTTTACAGCCAAAAAAGTATTTTCAGAAGAACGATTAGAAAAAAATCATGCGGTTATTTTTAATTAAAAAAGTTTCTAAGAACAGAAAGCATTAATTAGAATTGCTTGATTGCATTCTAATCGAATTTAAAAACAGAAATTGGTCCAAAAGATCATTTTCTGTTTTGTTGTTTTAGAATATTTCTGATTTTAATTGTAAGTGAAAATCTGAAATTTTTCATTAGAAAAAGAGACCAGTAAAATCGCTTTTTTCGCATAATGGAATCATCAATAAAAGATGATGTAAGAAAAGGATTCTTATAAAACTATGCATCCTTTTGTAACTGAATCATCTTTTAGTTTTTAACACAAAAAATGTTTAATATTGCTTTTTTGATTCTCAACCCTTCCCATAAATGCCTGTTTATAGCGAATATGCTGATCATATTTTAGTTGATCTTCTTAAAGAAGATGATCAGCTAGCGTATACAGAAATTTTTGAAAGGTATTCGAAACTTTTATTGAATCATGCCTATAAAATACTTGAAAATCAAGATGAGGCTAATGACGTTGTTCAAGAAGTTTTTCTTTCGATTTGGAACAAACGTTACGAATTGATACTAACAGGATCTCTTTCTTCCTATTTATATAAAGCGGTAAAAAATAGGGTACTCAATTATATCGCTCATGAAAAAGTGGTTTCCCGCTATGCCGATTCCATTTCTAATTTTGTTGAAAACGACTATGTATTTGCTGATTCTAGACTTAGAGAAAAAGAATTAGAAGCAATAATTGCAAAAGAAATTGCTTTGCTTCCCGAAAAAATGCGCGAAGTTTTTCTTTTAAGAAAAGTAGAGGAACTTTCATATGATGAAATTGCACTTCAATTAAATATTACAGACAAAACAGCCAAACAGCAAGTTTATAATTCCGTTAAAATATTACGAGAAAAACTCAAAAATTTTATGGGTGTTTTTATGTGGTAACTATGTCGCTGTGTTTTTGTTAATTTCTCTCGTAAAATATTGATATATCGTTGTAATCCGTAAAGAAGAGTTAATACTATTCTTGCTTTATTAATGATATGATAATAATTTTTTAATTTTTTTTTTTCATTGTCTATGACAAAACTCATTTCTAACTGTCTTACTTAAAAACGGGACCAAATTTCGTATTGTATTTATGAATGAAACGGAAATCTTAGCATTGCTAAAAAAATATCAGGAAGGGACTTTATCTCATGAAGATAAAGACAAACTCGATGCCTGGTATTTGCATAAAGCTTCGAATAGTAACAGCCAGCTTAACGAGTATGAACTACAGGATAGTTACGAATTGCTGCAATCGAAGTTACCTTTGTATAAAGAAACAAAGGTAATTCGTATTTGGCCTCGTGTTGCTGTGGCCGCATCAATAGCTGTATTATTGGGTACGGGAATATTTTATTTCACCAAACCCAAACAACAAAATATTGAGGTTGCTGCAAAACCACAAGAAATTGCTCCAGGAGGCACTAGAGGAATCTTAACGCTTTCTAACGGAAAGCAAATTGTCCTGTCTGCGATTTCTGGAAAAGATACAATTGCGAAAGAAGGAGACGAGCAAGAAGTGACTATTAAAATGGGAGCAAATGGTGTTATTACTTATGTCATTAACCCAAATGCTGATGCTTCAAAAGATGATCCAGATTCATTTAATACGCTTTCAACTCCAACAGGAGGACAGTATAATATTGTCTTGGCAGATGGAACCAAAGTATACTTAAATACCGTTTCATCCATTAAATATCCAACTCAGTTTAACGGCGATCAAAGAGTTGTGGAGTTAGAAGGAGAAGCTTATTTTGAAGTAGCCAAAAATAAAAATAAACCTTTTATAGTAAAGTCAGGCAACCAGTCGATTGAAGTACTGGGAACTCATTTTAACGTCCATGCTTATAATAATGAATCGGTTTTAAAAACCACTTTATTAGAAGGAAGTGTTGCGGTTTCTTATAAAAATCAAAAATCAATTTTAAAACCCGGACAGCAGTCTAGTGTATCTGACAATTTTGCTAAAATTAAAATTAAAGAAGTGGATACCGAAGCTGCGATTGCCTGGAAAAACGGCCGTTTTAAATTTGATAATGCCGACTTAAAAACAGTGATGAAACAACTGGAACGCTGGTACGGAATTAAAGTAGAATACCGCGGCGATGTTTCGGATGTGAGATTTAACGGAGGTACGTTTATGAATAAAAATTTATCTGAAGTATTAAAAGTACTTGAGCTTAGTAATATAAAATTTAAGGTCGAAGGAAAAACAATTATTGTTTATCCCTAAAGCTAGATTTACCGTATATATTGGTCTATAAACTAAAAAACCAGAGGCAGTTGCGATGCTTCTGGTTGTTATAAAAGTTTATAGCCAGTATAAGTTGTCCACCTATTGTTTAACTATAACCAATGTAAATGTATGAAATTAAATTTACAACCAAAAAAACCTTACAAAAAATCTGGAAAAAAGATTCCCAGATTTAATTTTTCTACTTGTTTAAAGATATTCGGTGCACTTATTATGCTGCTTTGCAGTTATTCAGGACAAGCGCAGAATATTAGCATTAATTTCAAAGACGCACCGCTTGAAACGGTTTTAAAAGAAGTTGCTAAACAAAGTAACTACGAAGTCTTTTATACTCAGAAATTGCTCAAAGATTCGAATCCTGTTACTATTTATGTAAAGAATTCGAGTTTAAAAGAAACATTAAATCGAATTTTCAGTTCGCAAAATTTAAAATACTCGCTTACCAATCAAACCATTGTGGTAACTGCAGGAAAAGAAAAAGCGGAAAATTTGGGAAACGGATCAATCGACGTCCGAGGAAAGGTCTTAAATAATAAAAATGAGCCTTTTCCTGGAGTCACTGTTACCCTTGTAGGAACAAACAGAAATAGTATAACCGATTTTGACGGAAGTTTTACATTTGATAATGTTCCAGAAAATGGCATTCTTGAATGCTCTGGATTGACTATTGAGAAAAAATCTTTTGGTATCTCAGGCAAAACACAGCTGACCCTAGTTGTAGAGGACAAAGTGGCTGCGATGAAAGAAGTTGTGATAACGGGATTTCAAACCATAGCAAGAAGTAATTTTACTGGAGCAATTGCCAAAGTTGATGAAAAAACATTAAATGAAAACATTAATACTGATTTATCAAGTGCGCTGGAAGGTCGTGTTGCAGGTTTGATGTTTCAAAAAAATCCAAGCGGCGCTGCAGCAGATAAACCAATCTTGAGAGGTATAGGTACTTTTTCTTCTCTTGAAGTTGGTTACAGTCCGCTTATTGTAATAGATGGTCTTCCAACAGAATTGACTCTAAATGATATTAATCCTTATGATATAGAAAGTGTAGACGTTCTTAAAGATGCAGCTGCGGCTTCTATTTACGGTTCAAGAGCAGCAAATGGTATTATCGTCTTAACAACCAAAAAAGGAAATGGGAAATTAAAAGTAAGTATAAATTCAGATTTCTTTATTGCCGAAAAACCGAATTTGCGAGATATGAATTATGCTTCTACAAGTGATATAATTGATCTTGAACAAGCTGTATACAATAGAGAAAGAGCCAGATTTGCAAACACATCGACGATGTTTAACAATTATGGAGATATTGGAAACAGCAGTATGAAATATTACAGTCCTCTTTATCAGCTGAACAGAAATTTGGAAGAAGGAAAAATTAGTAATGCTGATTACGACAGCACACTTGCGCAATGGAGAAAAAACGACTACATACAAGATTATCATGATAATGTATGGCAGAATGAATTCAGACAGCGTTACAATATTGCATTTTCTGGTAGTACAAGTAAACAAAATACATACGTGTCGTTAAATTACGACGAATCAAAAAATCGGGTAAAATTCAACCAAAGCAGAGCCTTTAATCTTTATGCAAAAAGCAGTTTTCAGATCAATAACTGGTTGAATGCAACATTTGGGGTAAATGGAACTTATAGCAATGACGACGTAACCGATGGTGATTATAATGATTACCTGACTATTCAAAAAAGATACGAGCGAATTACAGATGACAATGGAAATCTTGTAATAGCACCTTTTGTTGGAATTAGAGATGGTTTTACTTCCAGCGGTGTTATTAATCCGGCTGTTGCCGAAAAACTGGCAAGTTTAAGTGGTTTTAAACCAATGTCTTTTAATATTTTAAACTCACTTCAAGAAGGGATTGAGAAACAAAATTCACTAAGTTTAAGAGCATTTGCTAACCTAAAAGCTAAAATTTGGAGAGGACTAAGTTATAATACACAGTTTCAATATGAGGTAAGAAGAAACGATAATGAACAGTATTATGACATTAACTCTTATAAAATGCGTTATGCAATTAATACACTGACAGGATATAATCCAACAACAAATGTTTATACACCAGTAGAAGGCTTTTCTACAGGAGGACGTTACGAACAATCTAGTAATCAATCTACTAATTACTCTTTTAGAAATCAGTTAGACTATGCTGAGGAATTTGGCGAAGGGAAACATTCTATTAATGCTTTAGCTGGTTTTGAAATGCGCGAAACTTTTCTGCCAAGAACTGTCGAGTCGCTGCGTTATGGTTACGACCCTGTAACGCTTACATCGGCTGTAATGAATAATCTTGCATTAAGTCAGACTGGAGTTTCAAGTTATATATTCGGAAACAATAGAACTTTAGGGGCTTTAGCGAGAACACAAAAAGAAATACTGCACCGTTATTTTTCAGTATTTAGTACTGCGAGTTACACCTATTTATCTAAATATAATTTAACAGGAAGTTACCGTGTAGATAGAGCAGATTTATTTGGAGTAGATCCGAAGTATAAAAATCGTCCTTTATGGTCTGCAGGTTTAGGATGGAATGTCAGCAATGAAGAATTCATGAAAGAAGTAAAGTGGGTAACCTCTCTTAAACTTAGAGGAACTTATGGTATTAACGGAAATATAGATCAAAGCACAACTCCATACATTACCGCTACAAGAAGAAACGATAACTTATATCAATCTTTACAATACACCAATATTACAGCACAGCCTAATCCTATGTTAAGATGGGAGAAAACGCAAAGTACAAACGTTGGTTTAGATTATAGTTTGTTTAGGGCGAAGTTAAATGGTAGTATTGATTTATATCGTAAATATAGCAGCGACTTATTGGCAACGACAGATTTAGATCCTACAGTGGGAGCTTTGACAAGAAGAATTAATGCGGGAGCCTTATTAAACAAAGGAGTCGAATTTACTGTTGGGTCTGAATGGTACAACGATGGTAGTTTTCGTGTAGCTTCTAATGTTGTATTTGCTTACAACAAAACAACTGTTAGAAAAGTGACAAGAGCACAGTCATCAGCTTCTGTATATATTGCTTCGCCTGGAGATTTCTTTGAAGAAAATGAATTGTACAATAGTTTATATGCCTACCAATACGGAGGAACAACAAATGGTTATCCGTATGTTTTAGATGAAAATGGCAATCCATCAATTACTTTTGATGCAAATGGCAATCCAATTTCTACAAGTATAAAAACGGTAACAAATCCCGATGCATTAGTAAACATGGGAAGTTTAATGCCAACTTATACAGGTTCGTTATCACAGCGATTTTCGTATAAGCAGTTTGATTTGAATTTCTTATTTGTTTTCTCTGGCGGGAACGTAATGCGTAAAGAAGTTCTTGCGATGGATACAGATGTGGTAAACCTATCAGGTATTGCAGATCGTTACACAGATGCCAATCAAAATGGCAATACGCGTCTATATGTAGATTTAGACGAAAGTGTTAGAAATTACGCAACTACCATAAGCAGCCAGTGGAAAAATTCAAGTGCAAATGTTGTAGATGGAGATTATATTAAACTTAGAAACATTTCACTAGGTTATAATCTGCCAAAAACCTTTGCTGCTAAAATGAATATTTCATCAGCAAAATTTACTTTTCAAATGAATAATATTTGGTATTGGAGTGCAGCCGGAAATCGTATCGACCCAGAAGTTTACAGCGCAAACTCTGCTACACGTAATTTGCCATCGCCAAAAACGTATTTATTAGGCTTTAACCTTACTCTTTAAAAAAATGAAAAAGATATATATAACACTGCTGTCGCTGATGATGCTTACAGTAACATCATGCGAAGATTATACAGATATTACGCCAAAAGGAGCTTTAGTTATTGAAACACCAGAACAATTTCTTGAATTGGTATCGCTGCCAAACAGAGGTTATCCAATCAATAACTTTCAGTATTTGTCAGACGATCAATGGATGAAAGAAGCAAACGTAATAGGCAAAACTCCAAATGTAGATATTGTCAATTTTACTTTTGATGAAAGTGTAGATAGAGTCTCTTTAATTGGAAGTTCTAGTTTTTATAATCAGGCTTACACCTATATTAACAGATGGAATACTATTATTTCATTAGTAGATGAAAGTAAAGGTGATGAAAATACCAAACGTTTAGCAAAAGCAGAAGCTAAAATTTACAGAGCTTACGATCACTTTTTATTGGTGAATACTTACGCAAAAGGTTATGATCCTCAGACTGCTGCTACAGATGGCGGAATTTGTATTATGGATAAATTTGATTTAGAAGCACAGCCTTCAAAATCTACCGTAGCCCAGGTTTACGATTTTATTCAGAAAGATATTGAAGATGCACTGCCGTTTCTTCAAGAAAAACCACTTGACATTTACCATCCTTCATTAGCTTTTGCTTATGCATTTAAGGCTAAAGTTCATTTGTTTAAACGTGAAATTGCCCAAGCAAAAGAAGCTGCAGAAAAATCATTAAGCTATAACAATCAAATATTTGATATGGTTGCTTATAATGCCCAAGGCGGACCAAATGTACTTGCTGTTCCAGCAGCAAATAATGTTGAAGTCCTAAGTTACATGTATATGACGGGTTATAATGAGATGAACTTTGCTTATCAATATATCATCAGTCCCGAGCTAAGAACTTTATTTGGTACAAACGATGCGCGTTTTAATTTGTTTTTCAATACTACAAGCGCAACCAATCTGGATCAGGGTTCAAATACAGCCTATTGGGCAACGGTATATACAAAATTCTTTTATCCGACAGTTGGTATGAAAACAACAGAGGTATATTTAATGCTGGCAGAATGTTACGCAAGAGATAACCAGTTTAAAGAAGCCGTTGATGTTTTAAATACCTTAAGAGCAAAACGTATTTTATCTGGTACTGTTAACTTAACCGTTCCAACTACTCGTAAAGAAACAATGGACTTGGTTATTAACGAAAGAAGAAAAGAACTGCTTTTAGGCTTTAACCGTTTTTTTGATTTGAAGAGATTAAATACCGAAACAGAATATGCTAAAACAGTTACGAGAGTATTTCCAATTGTAAACAAAACTGTTCCTCAAAAAACATATACGTTGCAGCCAAACTCTAGATTATATATTATACCATTTCCTTTATCTGTTTTGCAAAAGAATCCTAAACTTACCTTAAACACAGACGAAAAGGTTCCATTTTAATTCTCATGAAGAAATTATTTATTTTAACAATCATGCTGGTGGCCACTCACCAGCATGGTTTTGCCCAAACGCCCGAAAAGAAAGCGGATAGTACGAGTACACAGCCGAAAGGTTTACAGCCCTACGAGAAAATCATAAAAGACAATTCTAAAAATAAAGCTGGTCTTTTTACGATTAGCCAGGTAGATACGAAGTTTTACTTTCAAATTCCTGATAGTTTGTTTAACAGATATATGCTTGTTGTAACAAGATACCTTTCTACTCCAGAAGGAATGGGGGTTTTTGGCGGTGAAAAAGCCAACGAGCAGACTATTTATTTTGAAAAAGGAGCAAATAATACCGTTTTTTTAAGATCGTTACAATACAAACAAGATGTCCGCAACGCAGATTCTATGCTTGCAAAAGCATTAGCAGGTAGTAGTGAAAATCCAATTGTGGCCGCTTTTCCAATAAAAACAACCAATCCTGAAACGGGAAATGTTGTTATTGATGTAACTGATGCCTTCAAGAAAGATAATCCAATGTTTTCTTTGGAAAGTAAAGAGAAAACAGAGAAAAAACTAACCTCTCTTGCAGATGATAAATCTTTTATTGAATCGATCGATACCTATCCAATTAACATTGAGGTAAAAACAACAAAAACGTACACCAACTCAACAGCGAGCAGCGGAAGTGTGACCTTACGATTAAATACTTCTATTGTACTATTGCCAAAAACACCAATGCGCAAACGTTTTGCCGATGAAAGAGTTGGTTTTTTTGCCAATAAATATGTTTTGTTCGATGATGATGAGCAGCGTGCGCAAACGAAATTCATAATTCAGCGTTATCGTTTGGAACCAAAAGACAAAGACATTAAGAAATATCTAAATGGCGAATTGGTTGAACCTAAAAAACAAATTGTTTATTATATCGATCCTGCAACGCCAAAAAAATGGAGACCGTATTTAATTGCAGGAATCAACGACTGGCAGAAAGCTTTTGAAGCTGCAGGTTTTAAAAATGCAATTGTGGGTAAAGAATGGCCGGAAGACGATAAAACAATGAGTTTGGAAGATGCAAGATATTCTGTAGTAAGATATTATGCTTCTGAAACACCAAATGCCTACGGACCACGTGTAAGTGATCCAAGAAGTGGAGAAATCATCGAGAGCCATGTTGGCTGGTATCATAATGTGATGAAATTAGTGCAGAGATGGTACATGATTCAGGCAGGACCTTTAGACGCCAGAGCCAGAAAAATGCATTTAGATGATGAATTAATGGGACAATTAATTCGTTTTGTTTCTTCTCATGAAATTGGCCATACAATCGGTTTACGTCATAATATGGGAGCGAGCAGCGCAACTCCAGTAGAAAAATTAAGAGACAAAAAATGGGTTGAAGCAAATGGACATACCGTTTCTATAATGGATTATGCACGTTTTAACTATGTTGCACAGCCAGAAGATAATATTAGTCCGAAAGGTATTTATCCACGAATTGGCGCTTATGACAAATGGGCTCTTAAATGGGGATACAGCTATTTTCCAAAAGCAAAAGATGAGTTTGAAGAAGAAACAATACTGGCTAAATTAACGACAGATAGCCTGACTGCAAATCCTAAATTATGGTTTGGAGGAGAAGGTAAAGACGAAGATCCACGCAGTCAGACAGAAGATCTTAGTGATGATGCAGTAACTGCAAGTGATTACGGAATCAAAAATTTAAAGCGTGTAGTGCCAAATCTTATTCAATGGACGTATCAGCCAAATGATGCATATGATAATTTATCAGATATGCACAAAGCGGTTGTCAGACAATATGGTTTGTATTTATATCACGTACTAAAATATATAGGTAATAACTACATCACTAAAAGAACTGTCGATGAAAAAGGTGTAGTATACCAGCCCGTTCCAAAAGCAAAAGTAAAAGCAGCGATTGATTACGTAGGAAGACAATTGTTTGTTGCGCCTCTTTGGATGTATCCGCAGGAAATTAATCAATTAATTGCTTTAAAAACAGAAGATCAAATAGCAGATCAGCAAAATCAGGTATTAAATATGCTTTTGAGTTCTGGAATGCTTTATAACATCAGCCTTAAAGCAATGCAGTCAGAAGGAGCTTATACCGTTCCTGAATTTTTAAACGATCTGGGGCAAACCGTATGGATAAATTTTAGCGGGAATGAAAAATTAGATTTTTACAGAAGAGGTTTACAGCGTAGTTATATTGAAAAACTAAACTTGTTGTTATTGCCTAAAGAGGCAGACCCAGGGAAAGCTTTAAATACAGCGCAGCGCAGTGATGTACGATTATACGGAAAACAACATCTGGTCAAATTAAGAGCTGATGTTACAAAACTAATGAACGGAACAACAGGATTAAATAAAGAACATTTCGAAAGTATTTTGATTGAAATCGATAAAATCCTTTCAAAAATTAATACCACTACTACTACTACTACTACAATATGAAAAAAATAATAGCACTAGCATTTATTTGTTTAAGCAGTCTGGCTCAGGCTCAGTTAACATCAAAAGAAGAAGTTGCTCCGGAATTGACAGCAAAACGAGAAGCACAGAAAAAAGAAATCACAAACAATTATCTGGCTTTAAAAAACAACCTTCTAATTTCAGATAGCATTGCAGTTGTAAAAAATGCCACAGCATTACAGAATTCATTACAGAGTTTTAAGTTTAAAAAACTAACTCTCGAGAAAATGAACGAAGCAACGATAACAAGAAAAGAAATCATAGAACTTGCGGCTGAAGTTGCTGCAACAAAAAACATCAATAAACAGCGCAAAGTTTTTCAATCATTGTCTGTCAAGTTTTGGGATCTGGCACCTAAATTCAAAGCAGAAGATACTGCATTGTTTTTACAAGTTTGTCCCATGACCGGGGCAGGATGGGTGAGTGACAGTAAGGAAATCAAAAATCCTTATTATCCAAAAAATATGTTGACTTGCGGTGAAGTGAAAGCAAGTTTATAGTTTTTTTTAATTGAATTAGTTTGATAAATGCGGTATCCTTAATAGGAGCCGTATTTGTTTTTTAGCCAAATTGTTAATTACCTAAAAATAAAACCTCCAAAACAATTTGATTTTGGAGGTTTTTATATAGAAAAAGCAGTTTGTTATTTTTAAGATTTAATAAATTCTAAGATATCTTTATTAATAGTCGCAGCTTCAGTTGTTGGCATACCGTGAGGAAATCCTGGATAAGAAATTAGTTTACCGTTTTTCAATAATTTAGCAGCTTTTGGTGCTTGATTATAAGGAACAATTTGATCGTCTTCTCCATGCAGTACAAGAACAGGAATATCTAAACTCTTAAGATCTTCTGTAAAATCAGATTCAGAGAAAGCCTTAATTCCTTCATAATGTGCTAAAACAGAACCCATCATTCCCTGACGCCACCAATTATGTTTAATTCCTTCCTGAACTTCTTTTCCTTCGCGGTTCCATCCATAAAAAGCAATTGGAAAATCATAAAAATATTGTGCTCTATTAAATCCAGTACCTTCTCTTATTTCATCAAAAACAGATAGCGGAACACCATCAGGATTGGCTTCATTTTTTATCATAATTGGCGTTACTGCGCTAATAATAATTGCTTTTGCAACACGGTCTTTTCCGTATTTTGCTGCGTAGCGAATTACTTCACCGCCGCCGGTTGAGTGGCCAATATGAATAGCATCTTTTAGATCAAGTGCAGCTGTTAATTCCGCAATGTCTGATGCGTAGGTTTCCATGTTATTTCCTTCAGAACTTTGACCAGAGCGACCATGCCCGCGTCTATCATGTGCAATAACACGATATCCTTGTTTTAAGAAAAACATCATTTGTGCATCCCAATCATCACTTGATAAAGGCCATCCGTGGTGAAAAACAATTGGTTGTCCAGTTCCCCAATCTTTATAATAAATTTCTGTTCCGTCTTTTACTGTAATTGTACTCATTTTTTTGGTTTTTAAGATTAATAAATTTAGGAATATCCCAATTTGGTATTTGTTATTAAGATCTAAGTTTTTATCTGTTTTTTTCTTAGATTTCTTTTACAAATTTATATAGGAGGCAACAGCCTATCGATTAATCTAGATTAAGTTCTGAGAATTTATTTGTAAAATATTGTAATTTAGGTTTTTATATAAATTTAGCAGAATAAATTTAATTAACACCTTATATTTATCATTTCTTTTTATTCTCAAGCTGCACCTTAAATTTACCCCAATAAGGATTGTCAGCCATTTGCGAATGTCCAATTACAATAATATGATTTCCTTTTTGCGTTAGCGGAATTTTCAAATCCATTCCAAAAGGTCCGTCTGAATTTTTATTTGGGAAAATAATTTGATTGAAACGAATGTTTCCTTTGCCTGCAGCTGGAATAATATTGCCATTCAATTCGCCTAAATCTTCATTTTTATACTTAACATATACTTTTGGATGAATAGAATCCAATAAGCCATCAGCAATAAATAAACCTTGCTCATTTTTAGAATCCATGAAGATTGTGTCACCTACTTGTTTGTTTATTTCTTCTTTTGTATTCGTGACCATTTTAGTAGTTAAAGTGTCTTTATTGGTAGCAATTGAATCTGAGCCAGATACAGAAGTGTTTTTATTTTCTTTTGATTGACATGAAAAAAAGAAAATTGATAATAAAAGCATTAATAGATTTTTCATAATTGTATTTTTTAGTAAATCATCTCAAATTTATTTGTTTTTAGAGAATGAGCTATTACATAATAGCATTTCGATTTTGCAAGATCTAGACATAAATGTATTTTTTCCTTAAAAAACACATTCGCATATTATTAATAATTCAGAAAATTGAAATTAAAAAGGCTGTATTAAATTTCCTATCGATTGATTTCTTAGCTTTGTATAAAGCACATTAAATCTTTTTTATCATGCCACTAATTGAACAATCAGAATATGATTTTCCTTCTATTATTCATCGAAACAGGCACGTTTCTACTATTTATGCTGCTTTGTTTAAGAAGTTTGATGTGCCAGGATACACAAGAGAAAAACTGGAGTTAAATGACGGTGATTTTATCAATATCGATTTTATGATAAATGATCCTAAAAAAGCGGTTATTCTGTGCCACGGTTTAGAAGGAGATTCCAGAAGAACTTATAATAACAGCTGTGCAGCTTATTTTCAACAAAAAGGAGTTTCAGTCTTTGCATGGAACAATCGTACCTGTGGAGGAGAAATGAACCGCCTGCCAAGACTTTATCATCATGGTGCAGTTGACGATCTGGATGAGGTCGTGCAGTTTGTTTTAAAAAAAGGATTCGAAGAAGTTTATTTAATCGGATATTCAATGGGCGGTGTACAGCTTTTAAATTATTTTGGCTGGACAAAACTCGACGAACGCATAAAAGCAGGGGTTTCTATTTCAGTTCCAACTCATATCGCCACCAGTGCAGAAGTACTCAAACAAGGATTCAACAGAGTTTATCTGAAGAATTTTACAATTGATATTAAAAGAAAACTCAAATATAAAGCGGCTCAGTTTCCTGATTTTATTAACCGTGATCAAATCGATAAAATTTCTTCGTTTGATGAAGTGGATCAATATTTTACGGCACCGCTGCATGGTTTTGCGAGCAGAGATGACTATTACCAGCAGGTTTCCCCTGAATTTTCACTTAAAAATATTACCATTCCGGTTTTAATTATCAATTCGCTTGATGATCCTTTTTTAGGTGAAAGATGTTATCCCAGAGCTATAGCAAAAGAAAGTGAATACGTGTATCTGGAAACTCCAAAATATGGAGGTCACTGCGCTTTTCCGCTGCGTAATTCAACGTATTCCTATGCAGAAAAAAGAGCTTATGAATTTTTTGAATCCTGCAAGGCATTAGCATAGTATTATTTCCTGAAAATAACCTAATAACAACTAAATGTTGAAGCAAAAAATTAAGGTTGTTTGTATGATGATTTTTTAAATTTTTATAATTGCTTCATACAATTTTTCTCAAAATTAATAAGTAATTACCTGTCATATAAAACGATAAAAGTTTCAAAATTTAGTAATTTTTTTTTTACATGTATTTTCTTGAATTGGAAATTATGGAGAATTATTTGTCTATATTTACATAAATATCCAAATATCACAGCAAATGCAAAATAATCTCCTTGGAAGCTTGAAAGAGCACCAAAACAAATTATTGACTACATGGTCTCAGCTTTTACAAGCAAATGGTTCTACTGATGGGGCGACAGAAGAAGAAGAATCAAAAGAGTTCGCAGCCCTTTTATTAGACGCCTTACAGCATTCAAACGGCAATACAAACTCACAAGAATTTGAGAGAGTAAATGATCTGCTAATTGGAATTTCAAGTTCAAGAGGGAGACGTGGTTTTTCACCTCGTGAAAATGCTCAGTATTTAATTGCTTTTAAAGAAGCTGCTTCAAAAATCCTTTCAGAAATTGAGCCTGAATCTTCAAAATTATACGACGCAAATTTACAGCTAAGTACACTTTTGGACAATATGACGATTCTGACTTTCGAATCTTATATGAAAGGACGTGAAGATGTTATCGCTAGACAAATTGATGAAATAAGCGAAATTTCTACTCCGGTTATTAGAGTTTGGGACGGTGTTGTGGCACTGCCTATTATTGGTACACTTGACAGCTCAAGAACTCAGGTTGTAATGGAAAATCTTTTACAACAGATTGTTGATACAGGAAGTTCTATTGCTATACTTGATATTTCAGGAGTGCCTGCAGTAGATTCGCTTGTAGCACAACATCTTATCAAAACGGTAAGTGCAACCAGATTAATGGGAGCAGAATGTATCATTAGTGGTATTCGTCCTGAAATTGCACAGACTGTAGTGCATTTAGGAATAGATCTTACAGGAATTATTACCAAAGCTTCACTTGCAAGCGCTCTTCAAACAGCTTTTGACATGCTTCAGCTTACGGTTGTGAAGAGAAAATAACGAATTAAGATTATTGAAATGGAAAGAATTCCTATACTCAAGATGGGAGATTTTCTTCTAGTTACAATACAAGTAGATTTGTATGACCAATTAGCGGAAAATCTTGAATCTGATTTAATAAATACTATAAATAAACATAATTCAAAGGGTGTCCTAATTGACATATCAGCGGTTTCTATTATTGACTCTTTTATGGGACGAATTTTAGGAAATATTGCGGTAATGTCAAAAATTATGGATGCACAAACAGTAGTAGTAGGTATGCAGCCAGCAGTGGCTATTACACTCGTCGAACTTGGATTATCTTTAAATGGTGTTATAAGTGCCTTAAACGTTGAAAAAGGCATGGATTTGCTTCGCGCGAAAATGTACAATGGCGATAACGAGGAGCAGGTATATGACGACAGCAACGAATAAAGAAGAACTGCTTATTGTAAAAGAGCAGGATGTAGTTCCGTTACGCAATCGTGTAAAGGAATATGGCGTACAGATTGGAATGAGTATTTTAAATCAAACCAAATTAATTACGGCCACAAGCGAACTCGTCCGTAATCTTTTAAAGTATGGCGGAGGAGGAAAAGTCATTATTGAATCTGTAAGCAACGGACGCGATAATGGCGTGCGTGTGACTTTTATTGATAAAGGACCAGGAATAAAAGATATTGGAATGGCTATGCAGGATGGATACAGCACCGGAAAAAGTCTTGGACTTGGCTTGCCAGGGACAAAAAGACTAGTGAATGAATTTGATATACAAACCGAATTAGGAAACGGCACAACCGTTACTATAATAAAATGGAAAAATGGATAATACTTTTTCCGTTTACAAAATTGACGATAGGAGCTTAATTGCTTTTATAAAAAGAGAAATACATAATTTAGCATTACAGTTAGGTTTTACACCACACAGAGCTGCTGAAACGGATATTATAATTGCAGAACTTACTTCTAACCTTATTAAATATGCCGACGGCGGTGATCTGCTTTATAGAGCGCATTACAACGGAAGTCATAATGAAATAGAAATTTACTGTCTGGATAAAGGAATAGGAATTGAAAATGTAACCAAAATAATGAATGATGGTTACTCTACTTCAAACACACTTGGTCAGGGACTTGGAGCAATCAAAAGATTAAGTAATGATTTTCAGATTTACTCCATGCGTGGTTGGGGTACTGTGCAGTATATAAAAATTTGTGATAAGGCTGATTTTTCCGTTATCCATTCAGAAAATGAATTAAACCTTTCTGCTATAAGTGTAAATTATCCTGGTGAAAGAGTTTGCGGGGATGGATATTACATTAAATATAGTAAAAAAGGTTTTCAGATTTTTTGCGGCGACGGATTAGGTCACGGTGCAAAAGCAAATGAAGCCGTACAGCAGGCTATAAGAGCCTTTAAGCAATGTACAGAGAACGATCCGACATCTATTTTACGATATGTTCACGAACATGCTAAAAAGAGCAGGGGACTTGTCGCAACCATTGCCTGCGCAGATTATACAACCGAAACTTGGAATATATGCGGTATAGGAAATATCAATACACGTATCTATAACGGACTTGATAATAAAACTTATACGCCTTACAATGGTATTATTGGGCATAATATACCACGTACCTTAAACAATACGGTTGTTCCTTATCAAAAACATCAAATTATTATTATGCACAGCGACGGACTCCGTACTAGATGGAATCTCGCTGAGCTGACTTCGATAATTAAGCAAAGTCCTGGTATTATTGCTTCGGCTTTATATAAAGACAATGTAAGAGGAACAGATGATGCTACAATTTTGGTAGGAAAAATATTTTAGGGATTATGAAGGAAATTGTAAAAATTAATCTTGATAATGAAATGGACCTTATACTGGCCCATAAGCGTTCAATGAAAATTGCGGAAATGTGTGGCATGCCTTTACAGGCTCAAACCAGATTTTCGACAGCAGTTTCAGAAGTAGCAAGATGTTCCATAGCTAATGGAAAAAACTCTGTACTGGTATTAGGAATTAATATTATCAGAGCTACTCAAAAAGAGATATTGGCTGTTCTTACGGATGAGGTTGATCTGAAAAAATGCAATCCCGAGGCGTATAAATATGCAGCCAAAATATCTGGAAATATAGAATATATTTATACAGATAACCATTCAAAAACCACTCTCAGTCATCAAGTGCCTTCACCAGGACTTCTTTCAGATGCAAAAATAAAGACATTGGTAGACTACTTTAAATACGAACCGCCAATATCTGCTTATGATGAAATCAGAAAAAAGAATATTGAGCTTGTAGCACTTTCCGAAAAGCTTGGAGAAAGTGAAAATCGCTATAGAAAGTTAGTTGACACTATTCCTGTTTTAATCTGTATTGTAAATGACCGCAATAATGTACTGCTTTCAAATAATGCCTTCGAAGCCTATTTAACAGCACCTTTTAGTTCTTTTGATAAAAAAAGCATAAGTACTTTTATACATGATGATGATATAGATCTTTTGATTGAAGGATGGAGCAGAGCCAAAAAGATTAGAGGAGATTTTTCGGCAGATATTAGAATTAAAAAAGATGATTATTATATCTGGCATAATGTTTCTATTATACCTAATAAATCTGAAGATGGTTCTTTTAGCAGCTGGCTTATTTATTTTGTAAATAATAATGCTCAGAAAATGATTGTTGAAGCCCTAAAAGACAATTCAGAATTAAAGGAGATTCAGCTTGAGCTCGAAAGTGCAAATTCAAAATTAAAATTCAAAAATAAAGAGCTGGAGCAATTTGCTTTTATAGCCAGTCATGACCTGCAGGAACCACTTCGAAAAATTATGATCATGCTGTCACGCGCATCAGAACATCTGACTGAAGAACAGAAACAACTGTATTATTTTGATAAAATAACCTCTGCTGCGGGCCGATTGTCCAATTTAATATCAGATGTACTGAATTACTCGCGTATTAATAATCATGACAAATTTATTGGTAAAGTTGATCTTAATGAAGTCATCTCAGAAACTTTAGATGATTTAAGCCTGATTATAGAAGAAAAAAATGCAATTGTAAACGTAAATGTGCTTCCAACTGTGACTGGGCTTGAACCTCAGCTTCGTCAGTTATTTTATAATTTGATAAATAATGCGTTAAAATTTAATACTTTACAACCAGCGGTAACAATATCTTATCAAGAAATCTCAGCTAGCAGCGAAAGATCTTTTGATCAGGCTGCTCCTGTAGGTAACTTTCACGTAATCTCGATTGCAGATAATGGTATCGGAATGAATAATGAATATTCAAGCCGTATTTTTGATATGTTTCAGCGTCTGCACCAAAGAGATCAGTACGGCGGAAATGGTATAGGTCTTGCTCTCTGCAGACGTATTATTGAAAATCATAACGGAATTATTAACTTCACCAGTATTCCTGAAGAAGGAACAACTTTTTGGATTTATCTGCCTGTTTAAGGTCATATAAATAAAGAAGCCGCCTAATTAGGCGGCTTGCTGTAAGAGAATATCATTATTCGTTATCATAACTGTCTCTTTCTTTCTTAATACTTTCTTCAGAATCTTGATCTTCGTCATCTTCATCGTCAAGATCATTTTCTAAATCATCATCGTCCTCTTCTTCAAGATTGGCATCTTCATTAATAACGAAATCCGTACTATAATCTGGTTCTGCATTTTCTGTGATAGAATGATCTACAGGAGGCAAATCAATATCTGGATCTTCATATTCATCTCGGTCGTTTTGAAAATACTGGTCTTTTTGCCCGTAATTTTCTTTTTCATCTAAATTCATACATCACTATTTTTTAGTTGTGGTTGTTCCTTTTTTTGTATCTGAAGCAACTTTTGAATCTTTCTTAGAATCATCTTTAGAATTGCTTTTTGATGCACTTTCTTTTTTATCAGTTTTTTTATCTGATGCCTTAGCACTATCAGTGCTTTTTTTTGTGTTTGAAGTATTCATAATGTTATTTTTTTTAAATTTTTATACTGTAAAAGTACACTTGCTTTATGTCTATAATTTTACATATGTATTTGTATTAATTGTATAATTAACAGTTAGTTAGGTTTAAGTATTGGAAGTTTTATGCTTGAATAATTGTTTGGATAATTTGGCTGGCAGTTTACTCTGCGTTCATCAAAAAAAAAACATCTGCATTGTACAGATGTTTTTTAGTGAAATTGAAAAATATAAGTTAAAATGTTTGAAGAAGTTTATTCGGCTGCTACAATATTAACTGCATTTAAAGCTACATCATTCAGTATGCAGTCAGCTTCTTTTTCTTCTGCAAGAGTTTGCGTTAATAATTTTGCAGCATCATTCTCTCCCAGCGTTTTGGCAAAAGCGACTAAGGTTCCGTATGTTGCAATTTCATAATGTTCTATTTTTTGCGATGCGGCAATTATTCCAGCATCTCTCACCGCTCCAGGAGTAGTTTCTAAAAGAATGCTGTCTCCTTCTTTAAGAAGTCCAGCCATTGCTTCACATTTTTTTCCTTCGGCTTTTTCACCTAAAAGATCAAAAACTTGTTCTAATCTTTTAACTTGGTTTTTTGTGACATCAAGATGTTCTAATACAGCACTAGCAAGCCCTGGATCAGTAGCGTTGTCAGCCATTTTTGGAAGAGCACCTACTAATGCATTTTCAGCCCAGTAAATGTCTTTCAGACTGTCAATAAAAAGATCTTTTAATTCTGTTGCAGCATCTGATGCAGGTTCAACAAAATTCTTGTTATTTTTTGCTGCTTTGTTTTCTATAGGTTTTTCTGAATTTTTCATGTGTTTTTTCTTTGAAATTAATTGTATAAGTTTGGTTCACGCTGCCAAAAACGGTGCATTGTCATTGCAGCGATAAAATCTTGAGCAAATCCTTCAGTTGCTACATCGCTTGTTATAATAATTCCAGCGTCATCATTTGTGATTTTTGAAGCAAAAGGTGCGCTGCTGATGATTTCTGATGCTTCGCCATCTGCTCCAATAACTTTACAGTGTTTATAAGCGTCATTAACGAATTCTAGAAGATCTTCATTTTCTGCCAATGCATTTAATCCTAATCCGTGTGGAATGTAAACAGCATCAAATAATACCGATGAAGCCGTTAAAAAACTAAATTCGGCAGCAATTGCACCATCAGAATCAGTTATAATTGACCCTAAATGTGGCGCAATAATACATCCCTTAGCATCTTCTTTTTTAAGTGCTTTTTTCATATTCAGAACAGCAGCTTCAGAAACACCATCCGAACAAATGATAGCAACCTTTCTAGAAGCAATTGTTGGTGAATTTGTTGGATTTTTAATCATGCTCAATGCTTCTGAAGCAGAAACACTAGATTCTACAGTTTGAGGTTCTTGAGGACCGCCTTCGTTTTCAGGAGATACACCTTTATTAATCGGCGTTTCCAAAATTGGCGGAACAGTAGCTCCAAGTCCAAGAGCCACTTTTTCAGCAAGAGTGGTATCAATTTGCGAAAGCAGTCCTAATATTCTAACTCTTATGGCAGTAGTTTCTACTTTCCCAAGTTCAAAACGCAATGCTTTTACAATATGGCTTTTTTCTTCTGGGGTTTGGCTGTTAAAAAATAATTTTGCCTGCCCAAAATGATCATTGAAGCTCTCGCTTCTTTCTCTTACTTTATGCGCATCAACTCGTTCATTAAAACTTGCAAAACCGCCTTGTTCAATTTTTGCTTGATAAGGACAGCCGCCGCCAAGCGAATTAGGATGATAACTTACGCGACCTTTATTAATTTCCTGACGCATATGTCCGTCACGTTGATTATTGTGAACTGGAGCGACACTTCTGTTAATTGGAATTTCATGAAAATTTGGACTTCCTAATCTAGAAAGCTGTGTATCGGTATACGAAAATAAGCGTCCTTGTAAAAGAGGATCATTACTAAAATCAATTCCTGGTACAATATGACCTGGGTGAAAAGCAATTTGTTCTGTTTCTGCGAAGAAATTATCTGGATTTTTGTTCAGAACCATTCGGCCGACAATAGTTACCGGAACTAATTCTTCAGGAACTAATTTTGTCGGGTCAAGAAGATCAAATTCGTACTTATTTTCATCTTCACCAGGAATTACCTGAACGCCTAATTCCCATTCTGGGAAATTACCCATTTCAATGGCTTCCCAAAGATCTTCTCTGTGAAAATCTGGGTTTTTTCCTGAAATTTTTTGCGCTTCATCCCAAGCAACAGCGTGAGTTCCTAATTTAGGTTTCCAGTGAAATTTTACAAAAACAGATTCTTCTCGTTCGTTGATCAATCTGAACGTGTGCACTCCAAAACCTTCCATCATTCTATAACTTCTCGGAATGGCGCGATCAGACATTACCCACATGATCATGTGCATGGATTCTGGCATTAATGAAATGAAATCCCAAAAAGTATCATGCGCAGATGCAGCTTGCGGCATTTCATTATGAGGTTCTGGTTTTACTGCGTGAATAAGATCGGGAAATTTAGCGGCATCTTGTATAAAAAACACAGGAATGTTGTTTGCAACTAAATCATAAATACCTTCTTGAGTATAAAATTTAACTGCGAAACCTCTGGCGTCTCTAGCAAGATCTGTAGAGCCTCTTGATCCTGCAACAGTAGAAAATCTTGCAAAAACAGGAGTTTTAAGACCTTTTTCTTTAAGAAAACCTGCTTTAGTTAATTCTGGAATTGGATTGGTTACTTCAAAAAATCCATGTGCTCCTGATCCGCGTGCGTGAACAATTCTTTCTGGAATTCTTTCGTGGTCAAAATGCGTTATTTTTTCCCTTAGTATGAAATCCTCGAGTAGAGAAGGTCCTCTTTCTCCAGCTTTCAGCGAGTTGTTATCATCATTAATTCGAAGGCCTTGATCTGTGGTTAGAAATTTGTTTGTGCCATCTGATTTGTTGATTGATAAATCGCGTTGTTTTTCGTCTTGAAAATTTTTCATAAAATATCTTATTAGTTAAATACTTTGAAATTTTGAAAAATTATAACCCTTACTTGTCAGATCTCTAGCTAGTTAAAAGTTGTAATTTTTCTTTTATCAAATGTAAATTATCCTAATGTCACGTATTTATAATATTACAATATATAGTTCTACAATTACCAGTAGGTCAGATAAATAAAAAATGACCATCAACGAATCAGGTATTTTTTTGGCATCAGAACAAGATTAATTTTTTAGAATTTTTACTAAAGTTAATTTTTACAGATAGGGAATGACTTATAAACTAAATGATCTATTATTTATATTATTGAACGTAATTGCTCAAGTAATTACAGTTAATTTAGTTAATGATTTTTCGATACTGGACTTTTAAAAAATTGGTCATTCATTAAAATTGCTTTATCTTTCCACTTAAAACAAAATATTTCGCAGGTGCAGTTAAGTAAAAAAGAATTCGAAAATTCATTTCTAAAAAATGGAGGAGAATTAGGAACCCTAGTAAGGGAAATGAAATGGAGTAATACCTCTTTGGGAGAAACAGAATCTTGGCCGAATAGTCTTCGTACTGCTTTGAGTATTATGTTTGGTTCGAGTATTCCTATGTTTGTTGTATGGGGAAAAGACAAGATTTTTTTTTATAATGATTCTTTTCGCCCCTTTCTTTCTGGTACAGAAAAGCATCCGCATGCTTTAGGAAAATCATTAAAAGAAACTTTGCCGCTGGAATGGAAAAGTGTGTCTGATGCTATTTATAATATGATAGATGATGGTATTTCTAGATCTGAATCTAATATTGTAACAGTTCTCAATAGAAATAACGTTTCACAACGCGTATACCTGACTCTGGGATATAGTTCTATTTTCAATTCCAATAATACAATTGAAGGTGTTTTTGTCACCTGTACAGAAAATTCAGCAATTATTCCCGATCTTATAGAATCTGGATCTGTTCGATCACAGCTCAACAGCGTTTTAATGCAGTCCAATGCAGGAATTGCACAAGCCAATATTGAAGGGCGGGTAATAGAAGTGAATGACCGCTACTGTCAAATGCTGGGTTACAGCAGAGAGGAAATATTAAAAATGAATCTGGGAGAACTAACTCATCCTGATGATTTAGAAAACAATATGATCCTTTTAAAAGATTGTATTGCAAATGGAAAGGATTTTCTAATTACCAAACGCTACATCTGTAAAGACGGTTCTGTCATTTGGGTTAACAATAGTATTTCTTTAGTCAAAGATACAGCGGGAGAAAAATATATTACAGCAATTGCTATAGATATAACTGCCGAAAAAGAAAAAGAAAAACAATTGCAGGTCAGTGAACTTCGTTTTCGTGCACTTATTGAAAAAGCTCCTGTTGGTACTGCTTTATTTCGTGGCAGTGAATTTTATATTGAATTGGTCAACGATGCAATGATGGAATACTGGTCAAAAGACATTGCTATTATCGGTAAGAAGATAAAAGAAGTCTTTTCAGGTAAAGATTACGAGGATTTATATAGAAAGCTCAATGAAGTTTATGTAACGGGAGAAGAATATAAAATTTCTGGAATCAGAATTCGAAATGAAAAATTGAATATAGAACAGTATTTCGATTACTCCCTTACACCTTTGCGTGATGAGAAAAATACTGTTTATGCCATTCTCGTTATGGCTTCTGATGTTAACTCATCATTTAGGGCCCAGCAGGAAATAATAGCACGTCAGGATGAGTTGGTAACAATGTTCGAACAGTCACCTGTAGGTATTGCTACTATTAGTATAGAAGAAGATTTGATTTTTCAAAATGCTAATAAATTTTATTGTGAATTGGTAGGGCGCCAGCCTCATGAAATTATTGGGAAACCACTTTTGGAGGCACTTCCAGAACTAAAAGGTCAGGGATTTGACGACCTTTTAAGACAAGTGATCCAAACAGGTAATGCCTATATTGCCAAAGAAGTAGAAGTAGAATTGCTCCGCAAAGGCAGGCTCGAAGATGTGTATGTTGACTTAACTTATCAGCTTAACCACAATGCGCTTGGAGATGCAACAGTTTTATTGGTAGTAGCTACCGACGTAACGCAACAGGTCCTAAGCCGCCGTGAAGTAGAGGAGAGCGAAACCAAATTAAAAACCCTGATTGCTGCCGCTCCCGCTGGTATAGGTCTATTTGTTGGCAGGGATCTTATTATAGAATATCCTAACCAGACTTTTATTGATATAGTAGGTAAAGGACCAGATATTAAAGGACTTCCGCTTCGAGAGGCTATGCCAGAATTGATAACTGAAGGCCAAGCGTACCTTAAAATACTCGATGATATTTTTACTACGGGAGTTCCTTTTATTTCACCTGCTTCGCTGGTCAAAATAAACCAGAATGGAGTCCTTAATGATAATTAATATAATATTTCGTATACACCACTGCGCAACAAGGCAGGAGAGATTTATGCAATTTTAGATATTGCTATTGATGTCACGGCACAGGTTATGGCACAAAAAGCAATGGAAGATAGTGAAGCTCATCTGCAGTTATTAAGAGATACTGTTCCGGCCATGATTTTTTATCTGGACGAAGAACAGCGTTATCAAACTTATAACAGTGTATTTATGGAGTGGTTCTCTGTAAATGAACATGAAGCCATTGGTAAAAGTGTACGGGAGTTTTTAGGAGAAGCTGCTTATGCAAAAACACTTCCGCATCTTGAGGTTGCTTACGGAGGTGAGCAGGAGAAATATGAAATGTTTGCTCCTTCGAGAATGGGAGTTACAAGATGGCTTAGTATTGTATATACGCCGCATAAAAATAACGAAGGAAAAGTAATTGGCTTAATTGTTCATGCTACTGATATCACACAGAGTAAATTAACGGAGATTGCACTTCGAGAAAGCGAATCTAAACTTCGTTCGGTATTAGCAGCTGCGCCTGTATCTATAAGTTTATTTGTAGGCGAGGATTTAATTATTGAGAATGCAAATGAACCCTTTATAAAGAAAATAAATAAAGGAGATTCAATAGAGCAACAATCTTTAATTACAGTCTTGGAAGGAAGTTCTCCTGAATTTATAAAAGCCGTACAAGAGGTTTATCGCAGTGGAGAACATTTGGCTGCCAATGGGGTAGCAGATATCCATACTACAGAAGAAACACCGCAGTATCACAATATAAGTCTTACGCCTTTGATGGATAGTAAGGGTGAAGTATATGCGGTACTGTATGTAAGTTCTGATGTTACAACAGAGATCAATGCAATTAAGAAAATTGAACAAGCTGAGGAAGCACTTCGATCTGCTGTAGAACTAGCACAGTTAGGTACATGGTCAATGGATGTCAATACAAGAATGAGCACCGTTTCTGAACGCCATGCCGAAATGTTTGGACTTAATGGTACTCATGTATCATCTCAAGATATACAAGCGCTTATCAAGCCTTCAGATCATAAACGGGTAACAGAGGCTTTCTTTGCCGCACAACAAGTAGGATCTAGCGGAAAGTACGAAGCTGAATACCGCATTATTCATGGAGAAAGCGGAAAGGAAAAAGTAATTCATGCTGTTGGGCAAACGTATTTTGATATAGAGGGCAAACCACTAACAATTAGCGGGACAGCACAAGACATTACGATTCAGCGTGAACTGCAATTAGAACTGGAGATTGAAGTAGCACTTAGAACCAGAGAACTTGAAACTGTTTTACAAGAGCTGCAAGCTTCTAATTTAGATTTGGAGCAGACCAACTATGCCTTGAAACATTCAAACGAAGAACTAGCACAATTTGCATATGTAGCCAGTCACGACCTTCAAGAACCTTTACGAAAAATTCGAATTTTTGCAGGTTTGCTGCAGGAAGAAAATTCAGGAAGAAATCCGAAAACTTTAGTTGAAAAAATTGCTTTTTCAGCAGCGCGTATGAGTCAGTTGATTTCAGATCTTCTGAGTTTTTCTCGATTAATACAACCTGAGAAAAGTTTACAGCCTGTAGATTTAAATAAAGTAATAGAAAATATATGGACTGATTTTGAGCTGGCTATTGAAGAGAAAAAAGCAGTGATTGAAATGGGAAAACTGCCAGTGGTTCAGGCTGTAGGTTTACAAATGAATCAGCTGTTTTATAATCTAATGAGTAATTCTTTAAAATTTACTAATCCAGAGGTTATACCACAGATTAAAGTTAGTTCGACTCTAGTTTCTCGACAGTATGTAGCGCAGTTTACAGATTCTCCGCTAGTACTAGGCGAGTATCATCATATTTCATTTACCGATAACGGAATTGGCTTTAAGGAAGATTATAAAAATAAAATTTTTGAAATTTTCAAACGTCTGCATGGACAGAATATTTTTCCAGGAAGCGGTATTGGTCTTGCTTTGTGCAGAAGAATTGTTATGAATCATCAAGGAGTTTTATTTGCAGAATCTCAATTAGGAGAAGGATGTACATTCCATATTTTCCTGCCAGATTTCCCAAAAGATAGAAATAGTATTTAAACCTGATTAAAGAATAATCCGTATATTGGGATAATAGCACGCAAAAAAAAAAAGAATAAAATTATGTTATACAAAGAAATTCTACTCATTGATGATGATATAGATGACGCTGAAATATTCATGGAAGCGGTCTATAGTATCGACACAGAAATAGTTTTTCGCGTCGAAAGTAACCCCGTTAATGCATTCAATAAATTAGAAAGCGCCGAAAAGCTTCCTGATTTGATATTTCTAGATTACAATATGCCACTTTTAAATGGTAAAGAGTTTCTGCAGAAAATAAAAAGTCATGAGAAACTGAAAGACATACCTGTAATCTTGATTTCAACGCCTTCCCAAGAATTTGTTCAGGACTTATTGCAAAAAAAAGAAATTATACACTATATGAGTAAGCCCAATAGTTATGATGAACTCATTAGTATGCTCAAATCTGTACTACAATAATCTAACTATTTCTTTATCTTAAGATTCAGTAGATTACACCAAAGTTTTTGATCTAATTAATGAGACGATGAAGGAGTTAAACTTGTACGCCAATATTCCATGATATTTTGAATCATTAACTTGTATGTTGGGAAATTTTCTTCTTTCGTAAAATAACCCTGCACATTATAATTGTAAGCTTTAGTTACATTTTCAGGATTTTTTGAAGTAGAAAGAAAAATATAAGGCACACATTTTTGACTTATTCCGTCATGAGCAAGAATCTGGCTTCGAAGTTCGAATCCATCAATTTTCGGCATATTAATGTCCGAAAGAATAAGAAAAGGATTTGTCTGAGGTTTTAACAAATAAGGAATTGCAAGTGTAGGGTCTTCAATGAATACAATTTTGTTCGGGTAGCCCAGACTATCAAAGATATCTTTAAGAAAATTTCTGTCATCTTCGTCGTCTTCTATTATAATGATTTCTCCATTTCTTCTCATGGTGTAAATATACCACAATTATTGGAAAAAGTAGTGTATTATAAAAAACGAACTTTTATATTTTGCAAGAAATTAAACTATAGTTTTAGTATTTGATTTCCCAATTTTATACAACCTAATTTAATAGTAGCTAAGAATTCATTATATTTTTTTTAATTTTCTACTGGTTGATATTCAAATATTTGAATGTTATAATATTGAATTAGAATTGTATAAGCTAACTGTTTGAATGCTCCCTACATTTGATAAACTAATTTTAAAAATTATTATCATGAAAGATTCAAATACAAAGACAGCTACAAAAAAGCCAGCTGCATCTAAAACAAACGCATCTAAAACAAGTGCGTCTAAGACAAGTGCATCTAAAACAGCTGCACCAAAAGGAACTGTAAAAGCTAAATCATCAGCAGCAGAAGGATTAAGAGACTTATTTGTTGACTCTTTAAAAGATATTTATTGGGCAGAAAAAGCTTTGACTAAAGCATTACCAAAAATGGCTAAAAATGCAACCTCTCAAAATCTTATTGATGCAATTAATGAGCATTTAAAAGTTACTGAAGGACAAGTTACCCGCTTAGAAGAAGTTTTTGCATCTGTTGGAGAAAAAGCTGTTGCAAAAAAATGCGATGCAATGGAAGGCTTGATCAAAGAAGGTGAAGGAATTATGGAAGAGACAGAGCAAGGAGCAGTTCGTGATGCCGGAATTATTGCAGCATCTCAAAAAATTGAACATTATGAAATTGCAACATACGGAACACTTGCAGCGTTTGCTAAAACACTAGGTGAAGATGAAGCAGTATCACTTTTGGTTCAAACTTTAAACGAAGAAAAAGAAGCTGATACTACCTTAACAGAAGCGGCTTATAATACTATTAATTTTGACGCCACAGAAGGCGATGATAAATAATAGAAACGCTTAGTTATGAAAAAACCTCCATCTGAAATAAGGATGGAGGTTTTTTTATTTTATATTTTTATGAAATTATTTGACGTGTATTCGACTCAAATCAGTTTTTGCAGGACCATTCATTACCGTTCCATCTGATGCAAATCGAGAACCATGACACGGACAGTCAAAAGATTTTTCGTTAGTATTCCATTGCACGATGCAGCCTAAATGCGGACAAACAGCCGAGAAAGCATGCAGCGTATTATCATAATCACGATATACGGCAATTTTTTTCAAACCAGACGAAAGAATACCTCCTTCACCAGCATTTAAATCCGCAGTATTTTTTAAATCAGAAGCTTTTACCCAATCCAGATATTGTGAAGCCATATTCGCAGTTTCTTTAGCAAAATCTCCAATAGATTTGAGTGAAATTCTGGATGGATTGTATAATTCTTCCCATTTGTTTTTTATTCCAAGTATTTCATCACTGATAATCATTGCGCCAATTGTGGCATGAGTCATTCCGTTGCCAGAATCACCAGTTATAATATAAATATTATCATCACCAGGATTTTTCCCCATATAACCTAAACCATCTACAGGTTCCATTATCTGGCCAGACCATCTGTAGGCAATATCTTCAAGTACAGGAAAATAATTTCGTGTCCAGCTTTCCAGTCTTTCATATCGTTCAAATTCCGAAATTCCTTCTTCGTCAGCCTGCCCAGTTTTATGATCTTCTCCACCAGAAATCAGCAGGTCATATTCGTCATCAAAATTTTCCAAACGAACATAATGATAGGGTTGCGAAACCCATTTCGAATTTAAATCGCCAGTATCCCACCATAGTGAATTTGGCAGTTTGCCTTTGGGAACTTTGCCCGCAATAACATAACTTCTGTAGGCCGCTTGTTTGGTGTGCATCGTAAAAGTATCGTTAATAGGCGAATTAGTAGCCACTACAATATGCTCTGCAGAAAAGGTATAACCATTTACTTCTGCGCCATCTTTAGTGATTTTTTCGGCCCTTGCTTCTGTATAAATAGTTCCGCCAAGAGCAATAACTGCATCAGCAACTCCTTTAAGGTATTGTAAAACATGAAATTGAGCCTGATTATTAAAAACAATACATGGCATAGATTCCCCGCCGTTTATTGTTGGGGTTTCTTTTAAAAAAGCGGTATCTATTCCAGCGTTTTGTGTGGCATTGAATTCCTTTTCTAGATTTTCTATTTTATCCGAAGGATGCAGAAACAAATAACCGTTTACTCTTTTGAAGGAACAATCGATATTTAAAGTCTGCACTATATTTTCTATTTCATCAATTGCAGCACTGTGGCTTTCGGCCGCTAATTTTGCTCCATCTTTGCCAAAAGTATCTTCTAAATAATAATATCGATCATCTAAGGCGCAGGACAAATGTGCTGTAGTGCGGCCGGTTTCTCCGCTTCCTATGACACCATCGTCTACTAAAACCACTTTTTTACCTGCTTTTAATAATTTATAAGCTGTAGTCAAACCAGCAATTCCACCGCCAATAATAAGGACTTCTGTTGTAATATCTTGGTCAGGATTTTGAAAAGCAAGAATAGAAGTAGAATCAATCCAATACGATACATTGCTTCCTGACGAAATGCTGCCATCATTCCATTTATCATCTGTTTGTGACATAATAAAATTGTTTTAAGGATTATTGGATTTGAATCAGATTTTTCAAATCTCTCTCAAATTTATAAAATCAACACCCCAAAATATTATAGCTTAAAATGATTAGTTTACATCATTACCAGTCAATTTTTATGTAAGAAAATGGATTTAAAATATAATATTAATGGTTTAAATAAGAGTTACTTAGCGTTCTATTAATGTAAAAATAAATATTATGAAAGCAGCAGTTATCCATGGACCTGGATCCATAAAATACGATACAGTCGATGACCCAAAATTAAATGCAAAAGACGATATCATTCTTAAAGTTACTTCGACAGCAATTTGCGGATCTGATCTTCATATTTATTCAGGAGGATTTCCTCAGCCCAGACCTATGGTTCTCGGGCATGAATTTATGGGGATAGTAGAAGAAGTTGGCTCTGAAGTAACTCATGTTAAAAGGGGCGATAGGGTTGTAGTTCCTTTTCCTATTGCATGCGGAAATTGTTTTTTCTGTAATCACGATGTTCCCGGAAATTGTGAACATAGCAATCCTGAACATTATGGACCTGAAGGAGGCATAGCCACAGAAAAAGGAGGTGCACTTTTTGGATATACAGATCTTTACGGAGGTTATGACGGAGGTCAGGCTCAATACGTAAGAGTTCCTTATGCGAATTATGGACCAAGAGTTGTTCCTGATAATTTAACAGATGAGCAGGTTCTTTTTCTAACAGATATTTTCCCGACTGGATATACAGGAGTAGATTGGGGAGAAGTTAAAGGAGGAGAAACAGTAGCTATTTTTGGTTCGGGACCAGTTGGTTTAATGGCTGCAAAAAGTGCCTGGTTAAGAGGAGCAGCGCAGGTTATTGTTGTAGATACTCTTCAATACAGACTTGATAAAGCAAAAGCTACAACGGGTTGCACTACTATTTTATGGGAAGACGGGCCAAAAGATGTTGTAGAACATATTCGTTCTTTAACCCATGGCCGTGGAGCAGATGTATGTATTGATGCCGTAGGTTTTGAACCTGATCGAAATCTAGGTGACCGAATTAAAGCAACTATTAATTTTGAAAAAGGCTCAATAAAAGTACTAGAAGCTTGTATGAGTGCTGTAAGAAGAAGCGGAATAGTTGCTGTACTGGGCGTTTATCCTGTTAATTACGACAATTTTCCGTTGGGACAATTCTTTGACAAAGGAATTATCCTAAAAGGCGGACAAGCTCCTGCACATAAACATATCGATAAATTATTAGAATATGTGGTTCAGGGAAAAGTACAGCTTGATGATATTATTACACACAGACTGCCATTATCTGAGATTTCGCATGCTTACGACATTTTTAAAAAACGTGAAGACGGATGTGTAAAAGTAGTTTTAGATCCTTGGAAGTAATTCAACTCTATATCACGCAGTAATTTATTATTGAAGTAAAAGAAAGGGAAAACTTTAAAACTATTTAGAGTTTTTCTTTTTTTTTTAAGCAGCACTATTTATTTAGGGATTTTTGAATACTTGATATTCAATAAATCATTTAATAATATAATAAAGCTCTATAATGTTGTAAAATACTGAAAGCCAGTATAAGTAATTTTAACATTGAGAAAAATAAATGAATTTTCATGTTGTGATTTATTTATTAAATAATGAAAAGAGAAGATTTTGTATAACAATAAGGATAAGATTATGTTTAAGAAAGGTCAAAAAGTACAGCAGGAATTTGGTAATCAAGTAATGAAAATTATAGATTTTGAACCAGATTTGATAGAAAATGTCATTACCCAATGGGAAGATGAACAAGGAACTATTGTTACGGGAAAATTTATGGAATCTCAGCTTTTACCAGCAGATGAATAAATGCAGAAGATAGAGGGATTATGGTTTAATATAATACACCTAAAATTATGAAAATGAATTCAACATATAATAAGAACACTTTCTATGATTATCAAGAAAAGGATATCGAAAGTTTATTTGGTCACAAAAAAATAACTACAATACAAAAACTGTTTTATGAATTGCCAAGTGCTGGCGGTATATCAGTAATGTTTTCTGAAATGAACATATTATGAAAACTTTTATACGCAACAACGGACTTTCAATTTGTTTCTTATTATTATTTTTTGCTTCGTTTGCCGGGCAGATTCTTTTTGGTTTTAAAGAATATAATAAAGATCTTATTGAAAACGGAGTGACTCCAATTACTATATTATCTTATTTCTCAACAGGACATTTTGTAGAGTCTACTTTTGAAAATTGGGAAAGTGAATTTTTGCAAATGGCGCTTCTTGTTGTATTAACTATTTTTTTACAGCAAAAAGGATCTTCAGAATCTAAAGATTTTGATAAAGAAGAAGAGGTTGACCGTGAACCTTCTCCCAATACAAAAGACGCTCCTTGGCCCGTTAAAAAAGGAGGATTTATTTTGGCTCTTTACAAGCATTCACTTAGTACTATGTTGTTTTTATTATTTGCGCTTTCATTCGTTGCACATTTTTATGGAAGTTTAAAAGACGAAAATGAACAGCTCTCTTTCAAAGGAATGCCCCTAGAAACAGCATCAAAATATATTACCGATTCAAGATTTTGGTTTGAATCATTTCAAAATTGGCAGAGCGAATTTTTATCAGTATTTGCAATTATAGTACTTTCTATTTATTTGAGACAGATAGGTTCATCACAATCAAAACCTGTAGATGCACCTCACGCAGAAACTGGCGAGTAATATTTGTTTAAACAAAATTTCAAAATTTACCATTAATGCTATCTTAAACAAATGATGTATGCATACAATTTCACCATGGGCAGCCACAGTGCAGGCCGATTTAGAAAACAGCGTTTTAATATGGGAAAAGGAATTTCATAACTATTTTTTCCAAGTTTATAATACAGGCGATTCATTATGGATTTTGGTGATTTGGCCAAATCAGGTAAAGATGGCCTTTCGTGCCGCATTTGCTATGAATAGTTGTTTTGAAGTCACAAATCTATTTGATGACGAGCAAATACTCATAATTAATTTAGAAACAAAACTGGGCACTTACAGCACAGCTATTTCTTTTCCGAATTCTGATAAAGCTTTACTTCATTATAAAACTACATTTAAAGCTAATCAGCCTTTTATGATTCCATTTTGGCCGAGAGATATAATTCCTGTAACACAAAATGGAAATGTAGCCAATACAAACGGAATCATCCATACCAATCAAATAGGTTCAAGGTCTGGACTACTTTTTGCAAGTATGACCAAACCAAAAGGAGGTTCTTTTTTTTACTTTCAAGATTTGGGCTGTATAAGCGAATATTGTGAGGCAACAGAAACATCATTAGAAAATACTGTTGGCGGAAGCTGGCCTGAAATTGGTTTTCAATTACCAATAACAGAAGAAAAACCTTTGCCTTCAGATAAAGCCTACGTAATATCAGACGCCTATGTTTTATTTTCTGAAGATACAATTGAAAATGAAATACAAGAAACACAAGAGTTTATTAGAAATTTGGCAGATGTTTATTGCGTTTTACCACATCCTGAAATCATTTATCACAACTGGCCTGAAATTACCCAAAATTGTCTGGACGAGTTGTATCATAATAAAGGATCTTGGACTCAGACAAAAGGAAACTCTTTTTTAAATGCTTATTTATGCGATTACGATACTCCGGCAGAAGTTATGGTTCAGCTCGCCGTATTAATGCCTCTTAATGAATTAACCCTCTGGTACGGAGAAACACATCCAGTTTATAATGATTTGCTCGAAGGAATAGATTCGTTTTATGATCCTAAAATAAAGACAATCAACAGATGGCTTCCAGAACTTATTGAAGAACTTGATAAGTCAGAAGAACAAAAGAAGGAAATGGTAATGGATTCCTGGTACCTGCATCATCCTCTCATGAATCTGACAAGACTCGCTTTGAATGGCGAAAAAAAAGCAGAAGATCTCGTTTTAAAATCTGTTGAATTTGCCATTAAGGTTGCGCATCATTTTGATTATGAATGGCCGGTATTTTATAAAATGGATACTCTTGAAGTTGTTAAAAAGGAAACTGCTCCTGGAGAGGGAGGTGAAAAGGATGTGCCGGGATCATATGCACATTTAATGCTGCTGCTGTATCGCTTGACAAAGGAGAAACGTTATCTAAATGAAGCTGAAAAAGCAGTAAAAAAACTCATTGGCTGTGGATTTAGTATTTTTTATCAAGCGAACAATACTGCTTTTTCTGCTGGAGCACTTTTAGAATTATATAAAATTACGAACAAAAAAGAATACCTAGATTTAAGTTACGCTTGTCTGGCTTGTCTTTTCAAAAATATGCAGATATGGGATTGCCAATACGGATTTGGGAAAAACTACCCAAATTACTTTTCTGTTTTTCCTCTTAACGAAGCACCTTATACTGCCGCATACGAAGAAATGGAAGTATATGCAGCGCTATCAGAATATTTAATACAGGCCAAATCGATAGATCTTGAACCCGCATTAAAAATTCTTATTCCAGAATTCTTAAAATATGCTATCAGCAGATTTCCTTATTATTATCCAACCAAACTTCCTCCTGAGATGGTTTCAGACGAAGCTAAAACAGGCGAAATAGGCAAAACATTTTGGATTCCGCTCGAAGATCTTTATAATGGATGGGAAAAAAGCGGACAGGTAGGGCAGGAAGTTTATGGAGCTGGCGTGGGTTTTGGAGTCATGACAAGACAATATCATCAAGTAAGAAATGAAGACTTTTTAATTTTTACAGATTATCCAATTGTAAATTTTAAAAAAGTAAAAAAAACAATAACATTTAAAGTTTTAGGAAATGCGGATTTCGAATGCAATTTTAAAATTCTACTAAATGAGAAAAATAAAATCGATTTTGAAGTTTTCCAAAATAAGAAAAAAATCGAACCTGAATCTAAATCCAAAACTTTAGCAGAGTACAAAATAAATGGAGATTCTTCTGTAAAAATAATTTTGTAGTGTTTGTTGTTTGATTTTCAGATAGATGTATGAAATATATAAAATCTAGAGATCGATAATGTAACAATAAAAGAGTGTGGAGAAATAACTTTGAATAATAACTAAAAAATAAAAATTATGAAAACTATATTCAAAACCTCCATATTAATCTTCTTGTTTGCAGCGGTCATTTCTTCATGTAAAAAGAATGAAAGTGCTGCTGAAGATAATACTTACACCAATAGTGCTGATTCAACAGAAACAACTATTGATACTGTCGGACCAAATTCTGACACCACAAATACTAGTACAAATGGAACAACCGGTGCCGTTGGTGAAGGTTCAACAGGTTCTGGATCTGACGGAACAACGCAAAAAGGAAGTACTAGTGTAAAAACAGACTCAACATCTAATAGTAAAGGCAGTAAATAACTGCCCTGGTTGATTACTTAATGTTGAACCTGCAGCAGTTGCTTGCTGCAGGTTTGTTTTTTTAATAAAAAAAAATTGATCAAATACTAGAGAATCAAAATTACGATTACTTGATCGAAAATTCAGGCAGGAAAATAGGTAGTTAAAAGATTTAAAGTTGTCTCATAAATAGGCTTCTGTCGTACTTTTGCGAGCAGCCATGCCAAAAAGCTCATGATCAAAATATCCTTAGGTCCGTTTTGAGATGTAATGATAAAATCTTCAATTGTTTTTTGAAATTTTTCAGTTTTTATAATTTCTGGTTTCAGTACATATTGTTCTACAAATAAGAGATACTGCACAACTCGCTCTTCATTTACCGTAAATAGATATTTTTTGTAACGGCGTTTAAAACTTTTTATACGCGATATTGCCAGTTCTGTATTTTCTTCCTGTACATGAAGCAAGATTTCTACAAGACACTTTTTGATTGTCCAGTCCATTCCCATTTTTTTTTCGTACCAGCTGTCGGTATGGTTTAGTTTTGCCATTTCTTTTACGGCATTACGTCCTGCATTTTGCTGTATATAAAAAACGATCAGCATCAAACGAATATCGTTACTGTCATTAGGATCTGTCTTTTTATTTAAAGTTAAAGACTTCTCGGCAGTCTCTATCGCTTTTTGAAAATTTCCAAGATAATTTTCATTGAAGGAAAGCAGTAAAAAATATCTCAGGCAAAAACGCTGATAATACTTACCAGACTGATTATTCAGTTGTGTAAACATCGAATTCAAATAGCTTAAAGATTCTTTAAATTGACCATTTCTAAAATAGAAGTTCGCTATAAAATATAATATGTAGATATGATAGTACAAATGCTTATTTGTCAAATCTGCTTTTTTACTAATGAAGCGATAGCTTTTAAGAACAAATGGCTGTATAAGCGAGAAATTGTTGTTTATAGAAGCATACTCATTGGCAATGAATAAGATCTGGTAAAGAGATTTAAAAGTTAATCCTTGTTTTAAAGAAATTCCGTATGTTTCAATAGTGCTTTTTATAAGCGACTGGAAGTCTACAATCCGGCTTTCATGATAAATAGCAGCCAGTTCGCGTCGCAAAACAGCATAGCCCAAATTAAGCTGTTCTTCGTATTCGAGCTGTTTTTTATTTGCTTTGAAATTCTGTATTATTTTTTCAATTGGCTGTGACAGATCGAAGTGGGCAAACTGTATCTGAGTCAGATATATTTCATTAAGCAGACTAAAATGTTCCAAGTTGACTGCAATTTCTTCAGCCTTTGCCAAACATTTGAAAGCCGTTTTTTCGAGTTTATGTTCAAAAAATAGGCGGCTCACAACAATAAGACGAAGTATTGCATTTTCTTGTGAAGTATCATTTTCAAAACTTCGATTAGCCATGAAGTCAATCATGGTGTCATAAAGTCTTTTTCTAAGGGCATGATATGCATCTGTACTTTTTGTATCTAATAAATTCTTTTTTTTAAGTTTTATATCGTCAGTTTTTAAAGAGTTAAATAAAGCTATATTACATGCATCTTTTCGCTTGTTTTTTCTTGATAAATACTGTAAGAATGCCTTTTTATCATTCTCATTCATTATGTTTGATATTTCTTGGAGTGCATTCATAAATAAGATTTTTATTGAGGTAAAAATAATAAAAATGTATTTTATATCGTCAGTTTTATATGGAAATTGATTTTGATAACTCCTGCTTCATCCTGAAATTTGTCTCATAATTATAAAACATAAAATTATGGAACCGCTAAAATCAAATGAATCAAACAACAATTCAGAATCAAAAAATGCAAAATCAAACAATGGATTTAATCCGTTAAAACCGAGCGCTGCCTTTGTGGGAGCATCTTGGATGACATTAATTATTGGTATGACCTCTTATTGTATTGGTCTTTACAATTCGGAAATGGCTTATAATGAAAAAGGCTATTATTTTACAATTCTTCTCTTTGGTCTTTTTTCTGTAATATCAGTACAAAAGAGTGTGCGTGACAAGCTGGAAGGAATACCAGTAACCGACTTATATTACAGTATAAGCTGGTTTAGTACTATTGCTTCTATAGTCTTGCTTATAATTGGTTTGTGGAATGCTAATTTACTATTGAGTGAAAAAGGTTTCTTCGGAATGTCATTCGTATTAGGATTGTTCTCGGCCCTTGCTGTGCAAAAAAATACTCGAGACCTTAAACAATTTGAATCTACTATTGTATAATATTTTAGCGGAGCCTCATTACTGTCACAGCAATGTGCAGTTTTGAGGTTTTCTAAAGTTTAATTCGTATGATTATGAAATCTAGATACAAAACGATTATTTATAGTATGGGAGTATTATTGCTTGCCATTAATGTTCTAGATAAAATTTGGTGGATATATATAAGCAAAATCTACACTGAGTTTGAAGATTGCAAGACAGCTTATCTAAGTGTGTTTCCCGAATGTATTCAAGATGCTTTTCTTTTAACAGTTATTGAAATATTTTCATTAGCAATAACGGCGATTATCTTTTCAAAAGCTAAAAAGGTTGCTTATCTAAAAAAGACATCCAAAATTTTGATGATAATTTCTTTAGTACTCTGTGGATGGAATGTTTTTTCTTTGATGTAAAAGATTTACAATTTTACATATTATACAAAAAAAAACACTTCACAATGAAGTGTTTTTTCCTTGGTTGCTAATAAATATTCTAGATATTTTATAAAAAAAGAGGCTCCCCAAAGCCTCTTTTGCATTAATGTTTCCCATTTCCTTTGCCCTTACCATTTCCATTATGGTTCCCACTATCGTGATGTCCATTATTCCCTTTACCAGGTTTTGGACCAATTGTTTTTTGAGGTTTTCCTTTATAACCTTTTGCATATTTTACCTTATGGGTTTTAAAATTGTCATAAGGACGGTCTCCTCTATAATCTGTCAAAACTACTTTGTACTCATTGTAAAGATCATAATTTCTATAGGCAGCAGGCAATGCTCTTGTTCTGACCCATCTTCCGTTGTTTAAGTACACATAATTTGACGTGCTTACATCATAATAAGTCTCAAGATCTGGAAGGTAATAATAGCGAACATCTGTGTAGCCCACCGGACCCCATGCAGGAGGAGTACCTATATTTACATTTACAGATACTTGTGCTTGAGATTGACTAAAAGAAAAGAATACGATTCCAATCAATAAATATTTTAAAGTTTTCATAATTTCATTTTTTTAATTCATTACTGTATTTACAATAAACAAGAAGCGTGCCTAAATTTATTTTATTTTTTAAGTGGTTGATTATCTATTGTAAAATAATTAAAATCATTTTAATCCAGTCAGGATTCTAAAGATTTTTTAAACATTTCCGAAAATTATTATATACTTTGTGTTGTTTGTTTTAAAGGAAGCGTTACTGTAAATTCGGCTCCATTATCTTTTTCTCCGGTGGCTGTAATTGTACCATGATGTCTTTTTGCTATTTTTCTGCAAAGCGAAAGCCCGAGTCCATTTCCTTCATATTCGTCTTTAGAATTTAATCTTTCAAAAGCATTAAAAATCCTTTCAGCGAAAACAGAGTCGAGTCCGATGCCATTATCTTTAACGACAATTTGTACAGCATCTTCACCATTTAAAGTTGTATTTGCACATGTAATAATAACTCTTGGCGGCTCATCTGCTTTTGAGAATTTTAATGCATTTTGTATAAGGTTATAAAAAAGCTGTGTAATAAGAATAGGCGCTCCTTCTATTTCGGGCAGGTCACAAGAACTCAATATTGCACCTTTCTCTTTTATAATCAGTTCTAGGTCTGTTTTTATACCGTCAATAACTTCATTGAGATTAATTTTTTCAATTGACTGCTTGGTTTTATCAATAGTAGAGTAGCTGAGAATACCTTCTATTATATTGTTCATTCTAAGTGTAGACTGGTCTATTTTATGGAGATATTTTTTACTGCTCTCATTAAAATTAATTTCTTTTTCATTTTTTAAAAGAGTATTAAAAATTTTAATTTTTCTTACAGGTTCTCTTAGATCGTGACTTACTACATTAGCAAAATGAAGTAGATCATCATTTGATCTCCTTAGTTCTTCGGTGCTGTAAGCAACCTGTTTTTTTAATTCTTCTTCAAATTGCCTCTGCTCACTAATATCCTGAATAATTCCAATTATAGTGATTGGAATTCCATTTTCATCTTTAATAATCTTGCCATTAATTTTTGTCCATCGTATGGATTTATCATTATTTACAATTCGAGCTTCATAACATATTTTCCCTGTGCTTTCAGCTTCTTTATGTGCTTTTTCACGAGCTGCTAAATCGTCTGGATGAAGTTTTGCGACTAATTCTTCAGTGGATATTTCTGATTCAATAGCGCATATAGAATTGAAATTCCCACAAGTTTTGATTTTTTTGGTTACGAGGTCTATTTCATAAGTTCCCATTCCAGATGACTCTATTGCAATTCTAAGCCTTTCTTCTGCACTCTGAACCTGTTGCTTAGCCATATGTAAATCAGTTACATCTGCCCCAGTATTCATTACTCCATAAATTTTTCCTTGTTCATCAATAAGAGGAATGAAACTATAATTGAAATAATATGAATTTGTGACGCCATTACTAATTAGATCTACCTTTTTGTCTTGAGCATGAAAGGGAATTCCAGTTTTAAGTACATTAAGTGCCTCATCAAAAAAAGAATCTTTTTTAATCTCAGGAAGAATGTCAAGATAATTTTTGCCTATTACATTATTGCCTTTCCCCCAAAGTTGAATCATAGCAGTATTGGCAAGCTCAATTTTTAGATTATCACCTGTATAAACTGCGATAGGCAATGGTGTATGGTCAACTATATCTTTTAAGATCCTCACATTTTGATACATAGCAATTTATTTTAGGTTTTTGTTTGACAAATCTAATTTTTTATTAAACATTTTTGTTACACTAATAAGCTAAAGTGTTTCATAATTTGTGGCTAATATTAACTCCAAAATATCTTTTTAATTTGGGGTTTTGTGTTATTACAAGGAAAGCTTATTATTGAAATCTAAATTAAATAAACAATTTTATTTTGTTTAATATTGTTTTAAAATAGTTAAACAGAATAAAATATTTAACAATTAAACAGGTCAATTATTCAAAAATTAGAGAATTAAGAGTAAATGATTTGAAATTTTAATACTTAATATCTCATTTTTAAATTTGGTTTTGTAAAGTAGATTAAAGTAAATGTAATTGATTTTTCGACAGAACTTTACTTTTTAAATCAATCATATTTTAAATTCTAAGTTTTGCATCGATTTTGTCAAAAAACTTTTCAGGAATTTTTACAAGGTCAAAAAATGTTTTTACACAAAAAACTAAATAGTATCATTTTTTAGTCTCTAAGATTTAAACCTTTTCTTCGGCAATCAAAGAATGAATAAACAATTCCTTTAATGTGTATTTTCAACAATACCATTTTTAAATAAACAAACTGTAAAATATGTCTATGTTTTTGATTGATGAATCCATCTTTTCTGATAGTCTTATACATAATTTTATTTTCCAGTTCAGAGCCCATTATTTTGCTCTAAATTTTATTAAATAAGAATTGTTAATTATTAGTAATAGATTTTTGTTTGGTTTGTTTTGTGAGGGAGATTAAATAGTTAATCTCCCTTATTTATGTTTTAGAAATGTTTTAAGACAATTTAATAAATATGTGATTGATATGAAAAAAGAGAATTTTCTAAATAAAAAGCACGGTTCTTTAAAAAGAATTGTACCATTTTTTATGCTGCTGTTTTTTTGTGTAGTGAAAGTATACTGCAAAAATGAAGAAAAAACAGAAAGTGCCCAAAAGGTAATAGAAAGACTTATAGGTAATCGTGCCAGCGAGTTCGAATTAAGTATTATTGAAAACAAAGGGAATAAATTAGATTGGTTTGAAATTGAAACAACAAACAATAAAGTAAAAATAAAAGCATCAAATAATACTGCTGTCTGCTATGCTGCTTATAATTTTCTTAGGGATATAGGTGCAGTTTTAGTCAGCTGGGAAGGAAATAGAATTCATTTACCCACGACATGGCCAAAATATTCTAAAAAGAGTGAGACACCATTTCAATATAGAGAATATTTAAATGCCTGTACTTTTGGTTATACGACACCATGGTGGGATTGGAAACGATGGGAACAAGAAATCGACTGGATGGCGATGCACGGAATAAATCTTCCTACCGCAATGGAAGGTCAGGAAGCAGTATGGCAGGAACTATGGAAAGAGTATGGCTTGACCAGCAATCAGTTAGAAGCTCATTTTGCAGGGCCAGCCTATCTGCCATGGCAGCGAATGGGGAATATTAATAGTCTAGAAGGACCATTGCCAAAAGAATGGTTTAGTAAAAAAGAAGAGCTGCAAAAGAAAATATTGGAAAGGATGAGAGCCTTAGACATGCATCCTGTTGTTCCTGCTTTTAGTGGTTATGTGCCTAAAGCTTTTGCCGAAAAACATCCTGAGGCTAAAATAACAGAATTAAAATCTTGGTCGGGAGGCGGCTTTGCAAGCACTTTTCTATTAGATTCCAAAGATCCATTGTTTAAAAAAATAGGAAAACGTTTTATTGAAATTTATACCCAAAAGTATGGCGCATCTAATTTCTACTTAGCAGATTCTTTTAATGAAATTGAACCTCCTGTTTCTGAGCATAATAAATACGAAGAACTTTCTAATTACGGAAGTGCAATTTACGAAACTATTAATGAAGCAGCTCCTGGTGCAGTATGGGTAATGCAGGGATGGCTTTTTGGAGACAATAAAGAGTTTTGGACAAAAGAGGCAACCAGCGCATTTTTAAGCAAAGTTCCAAATGACAGATTGATGGTTCAGGATTATGCTAATGACAGGTATAAGGTATGGGAAAATCAAGAAGCTTTTTATGGTAAACAATGGACTTATGGTTATGTCCATAATTATGGAGGATCAAATCCTGTATACGGAGATTTAAATTTCTATAAAAATGAATTGACAAGTTTGCTGCAGAATCCAAATAGAGGAAATATTGTGGGTTATGGGGCAATGCCAGAAGGCTTAAATAATAATTCAATTGTTTATGAATACATATATGATCTTGCGTGGACTAAAGGGGAGCAGCCTCTTAATGACTGGCTGACTAAATATTTACATGCGAGATATGGACAAAAACCTACTCAATCTATTTTTCAAGCTTGGGAATTATTACTAGAATCTGTTTATAATGCGAAATACTGGGAAACTCGCTGGTGGAATGATAGAGCTGGAGCGTATTTGTTATTTAAACGCCCAACTGTCACAATTACAGAATTTAAAGGAAATCCTGGTGATAAGAAAAAATTAAAAGAAGCTTTGGATATCCTTCACAAAGAAGCTGCAAAGTATGATAAAAAGAATTTCATTAACTACGATTTAATTGATATTTCAAGACATTATTATTCATTGTGTATTGATGAGGATTTAATGAAATGTGTAAAAGCGTATCAGCAGAAAGATGTTATCAAAGGAGACCAGCTTTTTAAAAAAATAGAAAAACAAGCTTTGGAGATTGATAAAATGATGTCCGGGCAGCCATTAAATAGTTTAGATCAATGGGTAAAATCGGCTTCTGATTACGGAAGTTCAGCAGAGGTTTCAAAATTATATGTAAAAAATGCAAAAACACTAATTACGCTTTGGGGTGGAGAAGGTCATTTGAATGATTATGCTTCCCGATCATGGCAGGGAATGTACAAAGGATTCTATTGGCCGAGATGGAAAATGTTTTTAGAAGCCTTTAGAAAATCAGTTGTAAACAATACTCAATTTGATGAATCTAATGAAAGAGAATTAATCAAAAATTGGGAAATTAAATGGACTGAAAGTAATTAAAATAATACTTAATTGCGATTAATTCGTAGATACATAAAAAATAACCAATACTTCATAACCAAAACCAAAACAACAATGAAAAACAGGAACTGAATCTTCGCGAAAACGATTTATTAGTAAGTTTTTAACTATAGAATTTTAGAAAAATAACTTTGGCAAGCCTTACTATCACTGACTTTATAGAAATTATCCATGTTTATGAATAACTTGTCCATTTCTTAACATTTCATTAGCACTAATTTCGTCAGTACTATTTAACCAATTAACCAATATCACAATGGAAAAACTTAAACTTTTATTATTAGCCCTTTGCTTTGGCTTCTCAATTAATACCTGGGCACAAAAAACAGAAGTGTCCGGTGTAGTTTTAGATGACAAAGGCATTCCACTGCCAGCCGCCAATGTACTAGAGAAAGGTACAACGAATACAGTAACAACAGATTTTGATGGGAAATTTAAAATTTCAGCTTCAAACAAAAATGCGACACTTATATTTTCCTTTATGGGATTTGATGATCAACCGGTAAAATTAGACGGGACAAAATCAAATTATACGGTTAAATTACAGTCAACTACAACTAACTTAGAACAAGTAGTAGTTGTAGGTTACGGAAAAGGATCTCGAAAAAACCTTACTACTTCTGTAACTTCTGTAAAAGCCGAAGATTTAAACCGAGGAGCAATCAGTGACGTGGGACAGCTTTTGCAGGGTAAAGTTTCTGGTTTGAACATTTCCTCTAGTGGTGACCCAACTAAAACAGCATCTGTAGTTTTGCGTGGAGCATCAACATTAAATAGTTCTCAAGGACCATTTTATGTAATAGATGGAATTCCAGGAGTCGACATTTCTGTAATCGCTCCAGATGACATTGCTACAATTGACGTTTTAAAAGATGCTGCTGCAACAGCAATCTACGGTAACCGTGCGGCAAATGGTGTTATCATGGTAACCACAAAAAAAGGAAGTAAGGGCAGAACACAAATTGCATACAATGGTTATGTGGGCTGGGAAGAAGTTTCAAATAATCTGGACATGATGAATGCAGATCAGCTGAGAGCTTTTACAACTAAAAACAATTTGAATTTTACTCCAGAAAATGATAAAGGCGCTAACACTAACTGGCAGAAAGAAATTTTAAGACCAGGACGTGCGGCATCAAGCAGTCATAACTTGTCTATGAGCGGCGGAGGCGATCATGGAAACTATACCGCAAGTATTACTTCTCTTAACAAAGAAGGAGTAATGTTGAAAAGTGATTTTTCTCGTATCATTGCTCGTTTGTCAGTCGAACAATTTGCTTTTGATGATAAGGTTAAATTTGGTCTGAATGTTACTAATTCTAGTACCAAATATCAAAATGTACCACAGCGTAATACTGTTCTTTTACAAGCAGCAAGTTATCTTCCTGTGTCGCCAGTAAGAAATGCTGATGGAAGTTATTTTGAAAATTTTGTCAGCCCAGGATATTTCAACCCAGTAGCTTTAATCGAGCATGGTACTGACGAAACTAAAACGGATAACCTTGTTGGGAATCTTACTGCAGAAGTAAAACTACCATTTGGAATTACTTATAATTTGAATTTAGCACATCAAAGATTAACTGCATCTCATGGAGAATTTTACGACAGCTATTATTCACAATACAATAGTGCCAACTTCTACAACAATCCAGATCCGCCTTTGACAAAATCTTTAGTAAATTTTGGTGTAAATGGTTCTGCATTGAGAAATTCTTATGAAACAAGAAACAATATTATTGAGAGCTTCTTTACTTGGGATAAATCAATAGGAGAGCACAAAATAAAAGCGGTTTTAGGGTATTCTTGGCAAGAAAACACTTTAGGTGATGGTTTTCAAGCTACAACAACAAACTTTCCTGTAGACAATGTTGGATATAATAACCTTGCTTTAAGTAATTACACTTCTGTTAATGGATATGTAGTAAATTTTGGAGATAGTAAAGCATATCAAAAAACACGTTTGATCTCATATTTTGGACGTTTAAATTATAACTATAAAGATAAATATCTTTTACAAGGATCTCTTAGAAGAGATGGAGGCTCTATGTTTGGAGCAAATAACCAGTGGGGATATTTTCCTTCTGTAGGTGGTGCTTGGAGATTAGACAAAGAAAGTTTTATGCAGAATCAAAGCTTTTTTAGTGATTTGAAAATCCGCGGAAGCTGGGGGGTAACTGGAAACTCTTCTGGATTTAATGCTTACACAGCTCAATTTATTTCTGGAAGTTTAGGAACTTTCTATTATAACGGACAACAAATTGGAGCTTACGGGCCTAACCAAGCCGCTAACCCAGATTTGAAATGGGAAAAAACAGCTACTTCAAATATTGGAGTTGACTTCGCTATCTTAAAAGGAAAAGTTACAGGTTCTGTTGATTTATATAATAAAAAGACAACAGACATGATTTTCAATTATAATGTTAATCCTGTACTTGTGCCAGTAGGAACAATTGTTGCAAACGGTGGTACAATGTCTAATAAAGGTATTGAGGTTAGTTTAAGCACAACTCCAGTTAAAACAGCAAATTTCAGCTGGACAACTAATCTGAATTTATCACATAATAAGAATGAAATCGTAAAATTAACCAGTCCATTCTTTGTTGGAGGTGATTCCATTCGTCGTGTACAGCCAGACGGTGGCGGACAAACAGGAAGTACATTACAAATCTTTAAAGAAGGAAAACCTTTAGGACAATTCTTTACATTGAAATATGCAGGAAAAAATGCTGCAGGAGTTTCACAATACTATGATAAAAATGGTGATTTAACTACTACACCTCAAATTGGAGTAGATTATCATTATGCAGGAAGCGCACAACCCAAATTATTGGTAGGATGGGCAAATAATTTTCAATACAAAAAATTTGATTTAAGTATTTTCTTCAGAGGAGTATTTGGTAATAAAATTTTCAATGCAACTCGTGCCGATTTATTCAGGCCAAGCACCGCAATGACCAATAATATTTTAGTTGATGCAGGAAATGAATCACCAAATGACTTAAACTCTTACAAGTATTCAGACCGTTTTATAGAAGACGGTAGTTACGTAAGACTAGACAACATGACTTTAGGATATAATTTTGGTAAGGTGGGCAAATACATACAAAGCGTACGTATTTACCAAACAATAAACAACGTATTTGTTATTACCAAATACACAGGAATTGATCCGGAAGTAGAACAAGGAGGAACAGCTCCGGGTGTAGATTCAAATAATTTCTATCCAAAAACCAGAACTTATATGTTTGGTTTAAATGTGATCTTCTAAAAATTAAATGCTAAAAATTATGAAAAAGATATTAAAATATTTAGGACTTCCAGTACTTATAGCTGGTTTAATATGGTCTTGTGACGATCTAGAAGTGCCTATTACAACACAATTAACACCTGAAGTATTTCCTCAAAACTCAACACAATATATTCAAACTACTGGACCTGTTTATGCAGCTTTCCGCGGTGAATTTTCATTTGCCTGGTGGTGGTCTCAATCTTTATCTACAGATGAAGCTATTTTGCCGTCAAGAGGAGGTAACTGGTTCGATAATAGAAACTATATTTCGATGCATTATCATGATTGGAATGCTGATAATGGTATTATCGGAAGTCTTTGGGATTGGTCTTCTAAAGTGATAGGAACAAGTAATCAGGCAATTTCTATTTTAAGACAAACAATGCCGGAGGGTGCAGAGAAAAAAACTTTGATTTCAGAGTTAAAAACTATGCGTGCTATTTCGTATTTCATGTTAATGGACAGTTATGGAGATGTACCTTTAGATACCTTATATGGAGATTTTACATCTCATGCTAAAACACCAAGAAAAGAGGTTTTCAATTTTATTGAGAGCGAATTAAAAAATGCAGTTCCCAATCTAAATCCAGCAGCAGGAATTACAACCTATGGTAGACCAAATAAACAGACTGCTAATGCAATGCTTGCTAAATTGTATTTAAATGCTGAAGTTTATACAGGGACACAACGTTACAATGAATGTATTGCAGCTTGTGATGAGGTAATTAAATCTAATTTATATGCTGTTGAACCAAGAGCGACGTATTTGCAAATGTTTTATCCAGCAAACGGACCACAAATGAAAGAGTTCATTTTTGCAGTACCTTATGATCCAGCAGCCGTTACAGTTGGTTATAACGGACAAATGTATCACGCTCGTTATGATGTGCCACGTTCTGAAAGAACTAAGTTTGGTCTTCCTTATACACCAAGTGCACCAAGAAGTACGCTGCCAGAATTTTATGCTTATTTCAATGATGCAAATGACATTCGTAACAAACAGTGGCTTACGGGTCTCCAGTATATGAATGATGGAGTTACACCAGTAATGGTTACTACAACTAAAAAAGGATACGATCAATTTTATACTGGATCTGATGGCGGTGCAACTTACACGTATCAGGTAAATTTAACACCAGATATTATTCTTCGTCAAAGTGTAGCCTTATTCGATCTTGGAAATGATGAAATTGCTTGGAATATGGGGTATAGAAATATTAAATTTTATCCAGATGCAACATCAACAAATCGTAACCAAAAGAACGACGTTCCTTTCTTGCGTTACTCAGATGTTCTTTTAATGAAAGCAGAGTCAATTCTTCGAGGTGGAGCAGTAACTTTAGGACAAAGTGCAGATGCATTAGTAAATATGGTTCGCTCTAACCGTACAACATCTGTAGCCTTGAGCGGTGTAACTTTAGAAGAGCTTTACAAAGAAAGAAGCCGTGAATTTGCTTGGGAAGCTTGGCATAGAAATGATATGATCCGTTTTGGAAAATATGAAGGACAATGGGGATACAAAACCAATACAGATGTTTATCGTCGTGTTTTCCCAATTCCAACCAACGCGATGGTCTTAAATCCAGCCCTGATTCAGAACGATGGATATTAAAAATAAAGTTTTAGTTAAGTACGCATTGTAACCCAATTTTAATTTTGAAAAGGAGAAGAGCGTAAAAATTCTTCTCCTTTTTTACTAAAGAAAAACTGGTTTCTAGTTGCTCGTGAGAACCAGTTCAGTTTCATTTTCATTTTTTTGAATGAATGCAAAGCTTAATCAAATGCCGATCTTGAAAGTCAATGAAAGATTAAGCTTTGTACCATTCTATCAATTTATACTTTAAAGAATAATATAACTCTTTGTTGTTTAGAAAATAGTATCTCTACTGATTTCAATTAGCCTATATCCGAACAAAAAAATCTGTCTAAACCATATTTGCCCCACCAATAAATAGAATAAATGAAACTAAATAAAATCTATAAAATAGGACACATTGTAATAGGTTTAACTCTTATTTTTTTAGTGTCATGCAATGCTCAGAAAGCTGTTAATTTAAAGAAAAAACAGCTGTCTGATATGGTATATCCGTTGTTGGACACCGAAAATTCTAGATGGTTTTACTTTTCATCAGCAAGTCGTCCCTTTGGAATGGTAAACCTAAATCCTGATACCGAAATTAACGGCGATTGGGGTGGCGGTTATAAATATACTACAGATACAATTAAAGGTTTCAGCCACATTCACGAATGGCAAATGTCAGGAGTATCAGTAATGCCTGTAACAATTGCACTAGAAAATAAACCAACAATCTTTAAAGACTTTTATTCCAAATTCAGTCACCAAACCGAAATCATTACTCCAGGATATCATTCTTTAAAACTAGATCGTTATCAAATAATTACAGAATTAACCAGCACACAAAGAGTTGGTTTTCATAGATATACTTTTCCTGTAAAAGCACAAAAAGCAGTTCTTTTTAATTTGAACACTATTTTAGGACCTTGCGAAAATACAAATGGGAAATTAGAAAAAAACAATGATTATGAACTTTCAGGATCATTAGTTTTGAGTACCAATTTTAGACGTCCAAAACCATTAACCGTATTTTTTAAAATTAGAACCAATGAGCCTATTACGGCTATAGAAAGAGATAATCTAACAGGAAATTATTTAGTTTATTTTAATAAAACAAAAGAACAATTATTGATGAAAGTGGGAATATCCTACACTTCAATTGAAAATGCCAATAACAATATAGAAACCGAATTACCAAATTGGGATTTTAATAAAACAGTTGATAATTCCAGAAATGAATGGAGTAATTTATTAGGAAGAATAAAAATAGAAGGCGGAACCGAAACCGATCAAAGAAGATTTTATACAGATCTTTGGCATGCCCTGCAAGGGAGAAAAATGATTAGTGATGCAAATGGATCCTATCCTGATAATACAGGGGAAAAATTCAGGGTGGGACATTTGCCTGTAAATGCAGATGGAAAACCAAAATTCAATCATTACAATTCAGATGCTTTTTGGGGTGCACAATGGACAATAAATAATCTTTGGGGACTTGTATATCCTGAAATTATGGAAGAATTTGTGTATTCGCTCATGCAGTATTACAAAGACGGAGGCATGATTCCGCGCGGACCTTCTGGAGGAAATGATACTTACGTCATGACAGGAGCTTCTGCAACACCATTTATCGTAAGCGCTATTCAAAAAGGAATTGTAAAAGATGATTTAGAGGGAATTTATATTGCACTCAAAAAAAATCATATGCCAGGCGGTATTATGGAAAAAGCAGGATATGAACATAATACGAACATTGGAGGCGGATTAAAATATTATTTGCAAAAAGGATATGTCCCTTATCCGCTTCCAGAAGGTAATTTCGGAAGCCATGAAGACGGTGCAAGCCAGACTTTAGAGTACGCTTACCAAGATTGGACTTTGGCACAATTGGCTAAAAAATTAAATCATGAAGAAGATTATAAGTATTTCATGAAAAGAGCCCAAAACTATCAGAATATTTTTGATAGCAAAATAGGCTGGATGCGTCCGAAAAATGTAGAGGGAAAATGGCAAGAAAATTATGATCCGTATCAATATGAAAATGGATTTATAGAATCGAATGGAGCGCAGTCAACCTGGTTTGTGCCGCACGATATTGAAGGTCTGGCAGTTTTGATGGGAGGAAAAGAGAAAGCTGTCGTAAAATTGAATACTCAATTTGAAACCGCTAAAAAACAAAAGTATACTTCAGGTACATCGCACGATGCAGAATTACACCCAGAATTCAGTAGAATTCCTGTAAATTTTGGAAATCAGCCATCTATGCAGACCTCTAATATTTTTACGGTTTTAGGAAGACCAGATTTAACACAGTATTGGACAAGAAACGTAGTAAAAGAAACTTTCAGCGGATTATCACCTTCAACGGGATATAATGGAGACGAAGATCAAGGATTAATGGGAAGTTTAAATGTTTTGCTCAAATTGGGTTTATTTCAAATGAATGGAGGAACAGACCAAGATGCCGTTTACCAGATAGGAAGTCCAATATTTAATAAAATTTCGATAGATTTAAATCCAAAGTATTATTCAGGGAAAACATTTGTAATTAAAGCAGCCAGCAACAGCAATGAAAATGTTTATATAAAAGACATAAAATACAACCATAAAGAAGTACAAAATTTTAATCTTTCACACCAAGATATTACCAGTGGAGGTGAGTTAATCTTAGAGATGGCTTCTCAACCAAACCCTTAAAACTAAAGAAATAATATACAATGAAAATAATATCCAAGTTTATCTTTTTTTTAGGAATATCAATTTTTAGTGCAGGTACGGCTAAAGCACAGCAAACAGTTCATCAATATGTAGATCCGATGATAGGATCAGAAGGAGTTGGGCGGGTTTTCATTGGTCCGTCTTGTCCATACGGAATGGTAAAGCCAAGTCCAGATTGTACCTCAAGTCCCAACAGCGGCTGGCTTCCCATGCCAAAAGAAGTTACAGGTTTCAGCCAAGTACACGTAAGCGGAACAGGCGGAGGCCCGAAATACGGAAATATTCAAATCATGCCATTTTCTGGAGCTTTAGATAAAATGGATCAAACATCCTTTAGAACAGAAGAAAATGTAAAACTCGGATATTATGAAACTGTTTTTAAAGAAAATAAAATCAAAACAGAAATAACCACTGGAGAAAAAGTATCTTTTTACCGTATTACTTATCCCAAAAACATTTCAAAAGAATTAAAAATTGATCCCGGATTTTTTCTGGGAGAAGAAAAGATTCCAGATGCCAGAGAAGCTCAGCAGTTTGTAGGTTCGCAGATTGAAATCGTTTCGGATACCGAAGTTCGAGGATACAGCAGAATAAGAGGCGGATGGAATAACGGACGCGCTTATACCGTTTATTTCTGGGCAGTTTTCGATCAGCCAATTGCAAAATATGTAACCTTTAAAGATGGGAAATTTTACAACAATCAAAAAGCGCAGTTTGATTCAGGAAAAAAAACTGGAGCTCTCATTTCTTTCGGAAACACGGGAAAAGAAGAACTAAATGTCAAAATAGGAATCTCATTTTTAAGTGACTTAAAGGCAAAAAATAATATTGAAGTAGAAATCCCACACTGGAATTTTAATACTGTTTTAACTGAATTAGAAAATAAATGGGAAACATTATTAAACCGAATTAAATTATCGGAAGATACATCAGATGCTTATAAAAAAATGTTTTACACAGGTTTATATCATACCATGATTATGCCGGTTGACCGAACAGGAGAAAATCCGTTATGGACAAATGATGAACCATATTACGACGATTTTTATACAATTTGGGATACGTTTAGAACTTCGAGCCCTCTAATTACATTGATTGACAGCAAAAGGAAAGTTGAAATAATCAATGCGATGCTGAATATTTACAAACGCGAAGGATATCTGCCAGAAGGAAGAAGCGGAAACGACAACGGAAGAACTCAAGGAGGTTCTAACGCTGAGGTTGTTATAGCCGATGCTTTTGTCAAAAACTTAAAAGGAATAGATTACGAAATGGCGCTTCAGGCTATGATCAAAGACGCGACAGTACCGCCGGGAGGAAATGAAGAAAAAGAAGGAAGAGGCGGATTATTAGATTATCTAAAATTAGGTTACGTTCCCTACGGAACAGACCGCGCCGGAAACCGAACAATCGATTATGCATACAATGACTACAATATTGCTATTGTAGCTAAGGGATTAGGAAAAATAGATTTGTACAATCAATACATGAAACAAGCAGACAGCTGGCAGAATTTATGGCGTTCCGATTACGAAAATAATGGCGCCAAGGGTTTTATTATGCCAAAAGACAAAGATGGAAAATGGCTGGATGATGTTGTTTTTGGAGAATCAAAAATTCAGAAACCTACTTTCAAATATACGCCCGTAATTATCGAATCTCCTTGGTATGTCTGTCATTGGTGTGTGTTTTTCTACGAAGGAAATTCATGGGAATATTCATTTAGCATTCCGCACGATGTTCCAGAACTGGTTCGTAAATCTGGAGGAGAAAAAGCTTTTGAAGAAAGATTGAATACCTTTTTTAACTCAGATTTATATAATGTTGCCAACGAGCCGTCATTCTTAACACCATGTCTATATCACTGGATCGGGAAACCGTATAGGAGCAGTGACAGAATCAGGACGATTATCAAAAATAATTTCAATACCTCAAGAGAAGGTTTGCCTGGCAATGATGATTCTGGGGCAATGTCTTCCTGGCTAGCTTTCCACATGATGGGATTGTATCCAAATGCAGGACAGCCTTACTATCTTATTAATACACCTTTGATAAAAGAAACAACGATACAATTGGAAAATGGTAAAAAGTTTAAAATCTCAGCTAAAAAAATGAACGATAAAAGAAAATACATAAAAGCTGCTTCGTTAAACGGAAAACCGTACAATAAAGCGTGGATTTTACACGATGATATAAATAACGGAGGAGAATTAATTTTAGAAATGGATTCAAAACCTTCCGCATGGGGAACAACAGTTTTACCGCCAGCAAAATAAAATGATGAACAAGATGAAAAATATAATAATAGTATTTCTGTTTTTATCATTTTATGAAACTGGAAGGTCACAAACCTACATTCCGACACTTAAAAACAATACAGAACTGAATTATGTCTGCAAATTGCACGGACAGACCAGAACTTTATCCCTTAAAGCGGAAACAGCAAAAGGCGGTCTGACGTTTAAACTAGAAACTAGAGGCGTAAAAAGTAGTATTGTAATGCTTCCCGAAGCTGTTGAAAAAGGTAACGCCCTAAGCTTTAACCAAGGAGAATATGAGCCAGTTTTAAATTTAAAACCAACAGAAACTTTTTTTATGATTTCAAGATCGGCATATCAAGATCTAATAAAAAGTAGTTCATTCGTTTATAATAACACAAATTATGTCTTATATAAAAGCGAAGATAAAAATCCTGTTTCTATTGATGGAAAAATAGTCGATGCTTTGCACGTAATCGCGCAAATTGATGAAACCGAAATGTGGATCGTAAAAAATCCTGAATATCCTTTAATCTGTAAAATAATTAAAAACCCGTTAGGGATAAATTTTGTTTTGGTGAAAGTAGATGATAAGTAAAGAAAATATTTTCCCTCCTGTTGTTTTGTAGTGCTGCTCTTTTTTTATCACAAAATGAGTATTTATTGAGAAATCGTTTGCGTAATAGTGAAAGTATTGAAATCTTAGTTTAAATTTACGAGAATTAAATTTTAAACTATAAATAATTGAAATTATGAGATTATCAGTCATCATCACTTTACTTTTTTGCTGCATTTGTTTTGGACAGAATAATACAGACACCAGTTTGTATATGAAGTCTGATAAAATTACTTATTTGACAGATATTGGCTCAGAAACAGGAGATTTATATAAAACCATTGGACATCACGGTCCAGCTGTTGAAAATGAATGGATGGCTTTAAGAATTTATTTCAGCGATAAAGTAGCGATTGATGTTTATTCTAAAGCTAAACCAGGTTTAGAGTTAAGAAAAGCAAATTGGTACCCAACACCGCAGCAGCAAAAAGAAGGATGGGGAGCTGATTATTATAAAGTAGCATCAACTGTTGGTTTGGGAGGTGTAAAACTTTGGGACGGCGAAAAAGTTGTGCCTTTAAATCCAGTAACAAATCGTTTAGCACGTGTAGGAAAAACAGATACTACTTCGTGGATGGAAATGATTTCTAGAGGGGTGCCATACAAAGGAAAAAAAGTAGACATCTTAGTTCGTGTTACAGTGTTTTCTGGTAAAAGAGAGGCTAAGGTTGAAGCAGTTTCTTTAAGCGGAGAAAAAGTGCAGTTTGCTACAGGAATTAATTATTTCAAAGATTTTGGAACTAAAAAAGGAACAAATTATATCGCAGTCTGGGGAAAGCATCCCGAAGATGTTGCCGCTGAAATCGTAGAGATTGGAGCAGCAATTATGTATAATCCAAAAGATTATGAAAAAAGTACAGATGACGGAACTCAATATTTATTGATCTCAAAACCTGCGAAAAATTTACAAACAACAATTATTTCTTCAAGTGCAAGAGAAACAGAATTAAACACTTTAGATAAATTGGAAGCTTACATTAAAAAATAAAGCATAAAAAATACATGTTTAGAATATCGGCTATAGTAATACTATTACTTTTTTTATATTCCTGCAAATCGCAAAAGGTCTCTAAAAAAGAAGTTCAAATCGCTTTTATAGCCGATGTTCATTTACAAGATATTTTTGCAAAATTTGAGGATAACGATTATCAGGGAATTAAAAATCCGATTACTGGCGAATATGCCAATATTAGAACAATGAATTCTCAGCTGCATTCTACCAGAATTTTCAATGAAAATTATTTTGCCTTTTTAGAGGCCTTGAATAATATTGTAAGAAGAGGTATAAAACAAGTTGTGCTTCCAGGCGATTTTAGCGATGACGGACAACCCGTTCATGTGCGCGGATTGAGAAAAATACTTAATGAATATTCTCAAAAGTATGGTTTATCTTTTTGGGTGACCACAGGAAATCATGATGTTGTAAGGCCATTTTCGCAAGATGCAGCAAAAACTGATTTTCTGGGTAAAGATGGAAAAGAGCAGATTATAAGCAGTTCTAAAGAAAATGTCAACAAAAATAAAAGTGAATTAGAACCTATTATTACTTCTGATATAAAAAATTGGGGCTATAAAGAAACCATTCACGAAATGCGTGATTTTGGTTTTTTTCCGAAAAAAACAGATTTGTATTGGGAAACGCCTTTTTCAAACTATACGTATGAGCAATATAATTTTGAAGAAGTGCAAAAAAAATCTTCTTTAGAAAAAAGAACGTATGCAATTAAAAATACCAGTTTGTTTCTTACAGATGCCAGTTATGTAGTTGAACCTATTAAGGGAATCTTGCTTTTAGCTATAGATGCCAACGCTTATGTTCCGAATGAAAAATTATCAGGAAAACCAGATAATCCCCAAGATTTTTCAGGAGCCAATACAGGTTACAATAACGTTCTGGTTTATAAAAGCCATTTATTAAAATGGGTGAAAAAAGTTTCAGCAGAAGCGAAACAAAGAGGAAAAATACTGATTGCTTTCAGTCATTACCCAATGGTAGATTTTAATGACAACGCATCGCCTGAATTAAAACAGCTTTTTGGTGCCAATAAAATGCAATTACAAAGAGTTCCAGATGAAGAAGTAGCACAGCAATTTGCAGATGCTGGAATTCAGATTCATTTTGGCGGCCATATGCATATTAACGATACAGGAGTAAGAACTTCTGCAAAGGGGAATACTTTGTTTAATATTCAAACACCTTCATTAGCTGCCTATATGCCGGCTTATAAAATATTGACCATTCATTCTGATTCTGAGTTTGAAGTTGAAACAATTATCATTGGCAAAGTCCATAAATTCAATAGTTTATTTCCTTTTTACGAAGAAGAATATGCTCATTTGCAAAACACTAAAAATGATGATATTTGGAATAAAGAAATTTTAAAAGCTGAAGATTATAGAGAATTTACAAATTGGCATTTAAAAGAATTGGTGCGTTTAAGATTTCTGCCAGAAGATTTTCCAGCTGATTTTCTAAAATCAATTATAAATATTTCAGGCAAAGATTTAGTAGAAATAAATAAAAACACATCAGAGATTGCCAAAGATTTAAAATCAAACTCCCTGTCAATTTCCGATTTTGAATCATGGACTGGTTTTGATATGATTTTCGATTTTTACCGTTTAAAAAATGCCGGTGAATTGGCTGTTTCGCAAATTGAAAAAAAGAGATTAAAGCAATATGAATTGGTTTGCATCCAATTGAAAAAATCAAATAATCCCAAACTCGTTTTATGGGCCGAAATATTCTTGAAAACCATGGATGGAGAGCCTTCTAATCATTTTAAAATTGATTTAAAAAACAACAAAATTGATAATTTATCTGTTAAATAATTTTGATATTTATTAAGTCAAAAAGTTTAAATTACATTTATAATTTATTTTAATGAAACAGCAATCCCTTGTAGCAGTCTTGTTTTTTACCATTTTTTATCATTCTTATTCACAGAATATAAAATTTGCGCATTATAATGACAATAACGGATTGTCTCATAATTCGGTGCGCCATATTGTACAGGATAAGAAAGGTTTTATGTGGTTTGGAACGTTTTCGGGATTAAATCGTTTTGACGGTTACCAGTTCAAAAACTATATGAGTTCTACCCCTGGAAAAAATAAACTATACAACGATGACATAACAGCTTTGGAGCTGGATGAACAATCTAACCATTTATGGATTGGTACCAGAAAAGGATTGACTCTTTTCAAAATGGATACACATGTTTTTACCACTTTTTTTCATAAAAATGAAGATCCAAATAGTCTGCCCGACGACGAGGTGCGATCTGTTTATGTCGATAAATTTAAAAGAGTCTGGGTTGGTACTAAAACAAAAGGAGTATATCTGTTTTTTCTCAAAGAGAACCGATTTGAAAAAATTAAGCTTAAAGGTTTTGATTACGTAAAAGAAATTTTTGAAGACAAAAAAGGCAATGTCTGGATAGGAAGTTATGAAAAAGCATCGGTAGCAAAAATTACTATGGATGCAAAAGGAGCAATAGTAAAGATTAACAATTACACGCTAGCTGTTCCAAATTCAAACATAAAAAATCCATATCTTAATTTTATTTACGAGGATGGCAAATCGGATATTTTTGTTGGAACCCGTGAAGGATTATACAAGCTCGATCGAGCCACCGACCAGTTTGTAAATTTATATATAGAAAACAAACAAATTAGAGGCGCTTTAGGTCCGTATTTTTTATCAGTAGCCCGCGCTCCAGACGGAAAATATTGGGTAGGAACTTTGGGAGGATTGTTGGTTTGTAATCAATTAGAAGACATTCAGAAAGGAAATTACAAATGGTATTATTCTATTTTATCAGATGACACTTCACTTGTAGATAATTTAATTTCAGCCCTTTATTTTGATGCATCAGGAGTTTTGTGGATTGGAACAGAAGATGGATTGGATAAGTATGATCCTTATGAAAATCAGTTCACTTTAAATAAAGATATATCACGTTCTATTGGCAATCAGGCACCTCGCATTAGGGGTTTTGCTAAAACTTATGACGAAAAAGTGATTGTGGCAACCTATCACAACGGACTTTTTATTTCTAATACAAAGGGCTCAACTCCTTTGCACAATACCGGAAAAGACATTGCCAGTATTTATTCTGATGATGGAAAAATATTTTATTGCGGTCTTTGGGATGGTAATATTTTAGTTTACAATTACGGCACAAATTCTTCGAGAGAAATAAAAGCTGGATTTGATAAATCGCCTGTTTTTGCTTTTAGAAAAATTACAGATGATTTGATGATAGTGGGTTCTTTTGGTGAAGGCGCAGTGATTTTGAATACTAAAACACTTCAAGTACAAACTTCTAGTAAACTTTTGCCAGACTTTCAAATTAATGCCATTGAAAGAGATGCCAAAAACAATGTTTGGTTTGCCACCGAAACAGGAGTGGTAAAATACAATATCAATTCAGGAAAAATAGAAACCTATTCATCCCTTTTTATCAAAGAAAAAGGAGTGCCGCACGATGAAAATGTCAGCGATATTTTAGTAGATGGAAAAGGAAAAATCTGGGCGTCAACACGTTTTGGATTATGTTTATACAATCCGAAAAATAATCAATTTGAGCCTGTAAAAAATCTAAAAGAACTTTCAGGCAAATGGATTACCGATATTTTATCTGATGCCAACGGAAATTTGTGGCTGAACATCAATAATAATAACATTGCTTTTGTTAAATCTAATTTGAAAGATATTAGTATTTATCACGTAAACAGCGGTAACAGACTAGACGTTTTTAGTTCTAGCGGCTTTTTTTACTTTAATAATTCTAATATTTTCCTTGGAGGTAAAAACGGAATTATTTCTTTTTCACCGCCAGAAATGAAAAGAAATAAATGGTCGCCATTGCCTGTCATATCCGAATTTAAAATTCAAAATGAGGAAGTATTTCCCGAAATGGAGATCAATGGAGAAATTCCGCTTTCAAAAGATTTGAATTATGGAAAAGAAATAGAACTTACCCATAAAAACCGCAATTTTTCGATTCAGTTTTCTGCTCCTTCATTTGCAAATGAAAAGCTGAATAAATTTCAATACATGCTGGAAGGTTTTGATAAACATTGGATTACGGCAAATAGTACTTCTAGAATAGTCCAGTATACCAACCTTTATCCAGGAAATTATGTCTTTAAAATAAGAGCAAGCAACAGTGACGGATATTGGAGTAAATCGGTTTCATATAAAATAAAAATCCTGCCTCCTTTCTGGCTTACGCCGACTTCTTTTTTACTGTTTTTAGCACTTCTATTTGGTATTTTTTATTTCATCAGAAAAGAAATTAAAAACCGAATTCGTTTAAAGCAAGAATTGCTTACTGAAAAAGTAAACAGGGAGCACGACATTAAACTGAACAATGAGAAGTTACGTTTCTTTACCAATATTTCGCATGAATTAAGAACCCCGTTAACGCTTATTTTAGGTCCGGCAAAACAGCTTTTGGACGAAAGCAGCAATGCTACCGATTATGAAAAAAGCAGATACAATCTGATTTATCAAAATGCCAGCAGATTGCTGAATTTGGTAAATCAAGTATTAGATTTTAGAAAAGCACAATCTGGTGAATTAAAATTAAAGGTAACTCAAACGGATATTCTTGCTTATTCGAAAAATATATTCGATTCGTTTAAGGAAATGGCTTATAATAAAAAGATTAAGCTCAATTTTATTACTGAAGATGAGGAAATAAATGGCTGGCTGGACAATGATAAATACGATAAAATTCTTTACAATCTGTTGTCGAATGCCTTAAAGTTTACTAATAAGAACGGAAACGTAGATTTTTACGTCAGGCTGAAAGATAGTGTTGAAGATATTTTAGTAATCGAAGTAACGGATGACGGAATAGGAATTCCATTAAAGAGTCAGGATAAAATTTTTAAACGTTTTTATCAGGCAACAAACAGTAAAGCCAATAATACAGGATCTGGTATTGGTTTGTCGCTGGTAAAATCTTTAGTAGCAATTCATAAAGGAACCATTTCTGTAGAAAGCACACCAGGTAAGGGAAGTACGTTTAAGGTTGAAATTCCAATTGACAGAGCATCTTATGAACATAAAGAAGTTTTTGAATATGCGCTGAAAAATGATAATCTGAGTATGCTTATTCCAGAAAAAGCGGCTAAGAAAATCATTCAAAACACAGAACTTAAAGAGAAAATATTGGTAATTGAAGATAACAGTGAACTCAGAAAATATCTGGTTGACTATTTGTCTGATTATTACAAAGTTTATGATGCAGAAAATGGTGAAGAAGGTTTGAGAATCTGCAGACAAATTAAACCCATTTTATGCGTTACCGATGTTATGATGCCCGTGATGGATGGACTTGAATTTTGCCGACAACTTAAAAACGATGAGTTCATTAGCCATATTCCGGTGGTAATGCTTACCGCCCTTTCTGAAAACATGGATAAAGTTAAAGGGTACGACATGGGTGCAGACGGCTATTTGGTTAAACCCTTTGAGCCATTACTGCTAAAAACAGTAATTGAAAACATGATTAAATCAAGACTGGAGCTTAAACAGAAATTCTCTGGAGAAGTAGAAGGAAAAATCAGCATGCTGACTCACTCTCCAATTGACGAAGAATTTATGGAAAAAGTCACCAAACTAATCAATGATAATTTAAGCGAAGTAGATCTTTCCACAGAATTTCTATGCGATAAACTGGGAGTTAGTTCTTCAAAATTGTACAGGAAAATTAAAGAACTGACCGATTTGGCACCAAACGAATTCATCAGAACCATTCGTTTAAAAAAATCAGCAGAACTGCTTAAAACTAAAAAGTATAATGTTTCAGAAGTCACTAATTTGGTTGGTTTTAATGATCCACTATATTTTAGCCGTTGTTTCAAAAAACAGTTTGGTTTTCCGCCTAGTAAAATAATCAATTAGTTTTTAGCCGCTACTTACACGAATTATTTTTCGAAACATAGCCTAAGGTTTCCACTTTCGGCGCGCGTTTCAAATTCGCATTGCAAATCCACAATCTAATTTTTCAGGCTTTCCCACATAGGCTAAACCTTTAACTATCTTAAAATGCGGGAATAAAAAAAAGTCAATAAAAAAGTATAAAAATCTTACAATAATTAAAATTATCCATGTTTTTGATGTATTAATCCATTTTGAACGGTAGATGTAATTCTATTTTTGTCTTATAACTTTTAAACTTTTTAGCATTATGAAAAAGCATATAGACACAGATAATCCGTTGAATAATTTAGATGAATGGGAAGATGATTTGTTGCTGCGATATCCTGATCCTTCAGAAAGTACACCAGAAAAACAAAAAGAAGAATTTAGAAATTACGTCGATTCGGAAAGAGTAGAAACGGTTAAGGAGTTTTATAGAATAAACCATACTTATCAGACTTATGATTTTGTATGCAGTAAAGAACAGGATTTTCTGCAGTTTAATAGAAAAGAAATGTCAATCTGGGAAGCTGTTGAGTTTTTAAACACACTTGTAGATGACAGCGACCCAGATATTGACTTAGACCAGACACAACATCTTTTACAGACTTCTGAAGCCATTCGAGCAGACGGACATCCAGATTGGTTTGTATTGACAGGATTTATTCACGATTTGGGTAAAGTTTTATGTCTTTTTGGAGAACCGCAGTGGGCAGTTGTGGGCGATACATTTCCAGTGGGCTGTGCTTATTCGGATAAGATTGTTTATTCGGAGTTTTTTAAAGAAAATCCAGATTATACCGACGAAAGATTCAATTCCAAATTTGGTGTATACACAGAAAATTGCGGGCTGAATAATGTAAAAATGAGCTGGGGACATGATGAATATCTGTACCAGATTATGAAAGATTATCTTCCAGATCCAGCTTTATATATGATTCGCTACCATTCCTTTTATTCACAGCATAAAGAAAATGCTTATGCTCATTTGATGAATGAAAAAGACATCGAAATGTTTGACTGGGTAAGAAAGTTCAATCCCTATGATTTATATACCAAAGCACCTGTTAAGCCAGACGTAAAAGCACTACTTCCATATTATAAAGAATTAGTGGCTAAATATTTACCTGAGAAATTGAAGTTCTAGGAATATCAAAATTTCATTTGAAAGCTATCTAAAACCAAAATAATGTATAAAACCAAAACCAAAATATTTTTTATAAACCTTTTACTGCTTATCACGGCAGGAATTTCGGCTCAGGAAAAAGACCGCAACGATTGGGAAAATCCACAGGTATTTCAAATTAACAGGGAACCTGCCCGTGCAGCTTTTCTTCCTTATGCAGATGAAACTTCTGCGATAAGCGATAAATATGAAACTTCACCTTGGTATTTTTCTTTAAATGGTAAGTGGAAATTTTCCTGGTCGCCAACACCAGATCAGCGCCCAAAAGATTTTTATAAAACGGATTTTAGCACCCTGCACTGGAAAGAACTTCAGGTGCCTTCAAATTGGGAACTGAATGGCTATGGTATACCAATTTATACCAATATAACCTATCCTTTCGAAAAAAATCCGCCCTTTATAAATCATTGGGATAATCCTGTTGGTTCTTATAAAAAAGATTTTGTACTGCCTGAAAACTGGAAAAATCGACATGTTTTTCTTCATTTTGAAGCAGGAACATCTGCCATGTATATTTGGGTAAATGGTGAAAAAGTAGGATATACCGAAAACACTAAAAGTCCTGCAGAATTTGATATTTCTAAATATTTAAAACCTGGAAAAAATGATCTGGCTGTAGAAGTTTACAGATGGAGCGATGGCTCATATCTGGAAGATCAGGATATGTGGAGACTTTCTGGAATTGATAGAAATGTATATTTATACAGCACAGATAATATTCGAATTTCAGATTTTTTTGCCAGACCAGATTTAGATACAAAATACAAAAACGGAAGTTTGAATGTCGAAGTAAGTTTAAAAAACCTTACGTCGACTGCTGTTAACAATCAAAAATTGACAGCAAAATTGGTAGATGCTTCTGGAAAAAACGTATTTACAAAAGAACTTAATGTCAATTTTGAAGCTTCAAAAATTCAGACAATCAATTTTTCACAAAAGGTATCCAATCCTAAATTATGGAGCAGTGAAACGCCAAATTTATACACCTTGCTTTTGACTTTAAAAAATGCAAAAGGAGAGATTATCGAAACCGTTTCCTCTCAAATTGGATTCAGAAAAGTAGAACTAAAGGGCGGACAATTATTGGTAAACGGAGTTCGAATAATGGTTCATGGTGTAAATATTCATGAACATAATCCAAAAACTGGACATTATCAGGACGAAGCCACGATGATGAAAGATATCAAAATGATGAAGCAGCTGAATATTAATTCCGTACGCTGCAGTCATTATCCAAACAATATTTTATGGGTGAAATTATGCAACAAATACGGTTTGTTTTTGGTAGATGAAGCCAATATCGAAAGCCATGGAATGGGAGTAGAGGGACAGCCTCTTATTTATATGAATCCAAAAACGAATCCTGGCCACCTTCCAGAATGGAGAGAAGCGCATCTGGATAGAATCTATAGTCTTGTTGAAAGAGATAAAAATGCGCCATCTGTCATTATTTGGTCATTAGGTAATGAAAGTGCCAATGGACCTGTTTTTCATGAAGCCTACAAATGGATCAAAAAAAGAGATAATACAAGATTGGTTCAGTTTGAGCAGGCAAAAGAAAATGAAAATACAGATATAGTATGTCCGATGTATCCAACAATTGCTTACATGAAAGAATATGCGGCACGTAAAGAAGTCAGCCGTCCATACATCATGTGTGAGTATTCGCATGCAATGGGCAATAGCAGTGGTAATTTTCAGGAATATTGGGATATCATTCGCGGCAGCAAAAATATGCAGGGCGGATTTAGCTGGGACTGGGTAGATCAGGGGTTTGAAGGAACAGATGAAGCAGGCAGAAAATATTGGACCTACGGCGGCGATATGGGGAGCCAAAACTATTTAAACGATGAAAACTTCTGTCACAACGGATTAGTTTATCCCAATAGAACTCCACATCCCGGAGCATTTGAAGTAAAAAAGGTATATCAGGATATTTTATTTAATGCCATTGATATCAAGAACGGATTAATTGAAATTGTAAATGATTTTGGATTTACAAATCTAAATAAGTACAACTTTAAATATGAGGTTTTAGAAAACGGTAAAGTAATTAAAGAAGGAATAATGAATGTTGCTCTAAATCCAAAAACAAAAAAGCAGTATAAGCTCGATTTACCGACATTAGAGTCAAAAGAAGGAACAGAATATTTATTGAATGTCTTTGCGTACACCAAAACGGGATCAGAATTACTGCCTCAGAATTTTGAAATTGCGAAAGAGCAACTTGTTATCGAAGACTCCAATTATTTTGCAAAATCAGAAAAGATAAATACTGCTAAAATTCAGGAGGAAAAAGAGCAATTTGTTCTGACGTCAAATAATGTTGTTGTAAAAATCAGCAAATCAACTGGATTAATTTCGTATTACAGTTTAAATGGTGAGGAATATTTTAAACAATATCCTGAACCCAACTTCTGGAGAGCACCAACTGATAACGATATTGGAAATAAAATGCAGATTAGAACTAATGTTTGGAGAACGGCAGGAAAAAATACCACTTTAGAAAACATTCGGCAGACAGAAGAAAATGGGCAGCAGTATGTGATTGCAAAATTAAAACTGAACGATGTTGCATCTGATTATACTATCAAATATTCATTAGGAAATGATGGTGCTTTAGCAATACAATCATCTTATAAAAAAGGCAGTAATCCGTTACCAGAATTACCTCGTTTCGGAATGATTTTTACCTTGAAAAAGACATTGGAAAATCTGGATTACTATGGAAGAGGACCTTTAGAAAATTATCCAGACAGAAAAACAGCCTCATTCAAAGGAATTTATAATAGTAAGGTTGCAGACCAATATGTGCCTTATACACGCCCACAAGAAAATGGATACAAGACCGATATACGCTGGTTCAAATTGTCAAGCAATACAGGAAATGGCTTGGAAATAAAAGGTCTGCAGCCTTTATCTATGAGTACTTTGAATAATTATCCTAGTGATTTTGACGGAGGAATTTCTAAAAAGAATATTCACTCCAGCGATATTACCCCAAGAGAAGAAGTAGTAGTTTGTGTCGATTTAACACAGCGAGGTTTAGGAGGGGACAACAGCTGGGGATTGCCGCCGCACGAACAATATGTACTAACACAAAGTGAATACAGCTACGGATTTGTTATTCAACCAATAAAATAAGTTTGCAGTTTGCAGCCTCAGTATTCAACATAAACTACACTGAATACTGCGACTGCGGCTGAATACTAAAAAAACTATCAACCTACCACTGAATATTAAAAAAATGAATAAGCCTACAAATGGAAGATTAATTTCCTTAGATGCACTGCGGGGATTTGTGATGTTTTGGATTATGAGCGGGGAACATATTATCCATGCTCTGGCAAAAGCAGCTCCAATTCCTGTTTTTATCTGGATGTCATCACAGCTGCATCACGCAGAATGGAATGGAATTACTTTTTATGATATGATTTTTCCTGTGTTTCTATTTGTTGCGGGAGTTTCTATGCCATATTCTTTTGAAAAGAAAATGAGTTTAGCGGGAGTAAAAACACCGCAGGAATTGCCTTCAAAAGAAAAACGAAAGATTTATTTTTCCATGCTGAAAAGAACCTGTATTTTACTGGTTTTAGGTCTTGTAGTAAATGGATTGTTGCGATTTGACGGTGTTGACCACACGCGTTTTGCAAGCGTTTTAGGGAGAATTGGACTAGCATGGTTTTTTGCCGGAATCATCTATTTGAATTTTGATTTGAAAAAACAATTGATCTGGTTCTTCGGAATTTTAATTGGTTATTACGCTGCAATGAAATGGATTCCCGTACCAGATTTTGGAGCTGGAGTTTTGACCAAAGAAGGATCGCTGGAGGGCTATATTGACCGTTTGCTTTTACCCGGCAGACTGCACAGCACAGTTTACGATCCAGAAGGCATATTTTCAACCCTGCCTGCTATTTCGACTGCTTTGCTGGGTGTTTTTACGGGAACATTTTTAAAATCAAAATGTCATTTATCTATAAAAGTAAAAGTTCTTTTAATGGCTCTTGCAGCAGTAATTTTAATTATTGCTGGTTTAATTTGGGATATTAATTTTCCAATCAATAAACATTTATGGACAAGTTCTTTTGTTTGTTTTGTTGGCGGGTTTAGTATTTTATTTTTTGTTTGTTTTTATTTAATTATCGATTTACTAGATTTTCATAAATGGGCATTCCCTTTAATTTTAATCGGTTCAAATTCTATTTTAATTTACATGGCCGCCGAAGGTTTAGTAGATTTTAAACATACGGCAGATTATGTCTTTGGCGGACTTATAAATTTTCTGCCGCTTATTTGGCAGCCCGTATTTGCCGCTTTATCAGTAACTGTTATACAGCTTCTTTTACTTTATTTTCTATATAAAAGAAAATGGTTTCTAAAAATTTGATACAAATCAAATCTTAAAATACATTTTACTATCTAACCACACTATAACCACACAATTATGAATGTATTACAAACCGCAGATTACATTGTTTTCTTTATTTACTTTGTCATAGTTACAGCTTATGGAATGTATATTTACAGAAGCAAGAAAACTGCAGCCACTAGTTCCAACGAATATTTTTTAGCCGAAGGATCTCTTACTTGGTGGGCAATCGGAGCTTCTTTGATTGCTTCGAATATTTCAGCAGAACATTTTATAGGTATGAGTGGCTCGGGGTTCGCCATCGGACTTGCGATTGCTTCTTACGAATGGATGTCGGCTGCTACATTAATTATAGTGGCAATGTTTATTTTACCAGTTTATCTTAAAAACAAGATATTTACTATGCCGCAATTTTTGGCCAAAAGATATAGCGGAACAGTCAGTACTATTATGGCTATTATTTGGCTGTTAATATATGTATTTGTAAATCTTACGTCTATTATTTATTTGGGAGCTTTGGCGATTTCATCTATTGCGCCGGTAAGCTTTCAGTTTTGTGTTATTGCATTAAGTTTATTCTCGGTAATTGTTACTTTAGGCGGAATGAAAGTGATTGGATATACCGATATGTTCCAGGTTATAGTCCTAATTCTTGGAGGATTAGTAACAACTTATTTAGCTCTAACATTACTTTCGGATCAGTTTGGTTTTGGAAAAGACATTTTAAAAGGACTTTCTATTATTGCCCATGAAGCGCCAGGACATTTGCATATGATATTAGACGAATCGAATCCGCATTACAATGAACTGCCTGGAATGTCTGTTTTAATAGGCGGTATGTTAATCAATAATCTGGCGTACTGGGGATGCAATCAATATATTGTTCAGAGAGCTTTGGGAGCCGATTTAAAAACTGCCCGTAAAGGAATTTTATTTGCTGCTTTCCTAAAATTATTGGTTCCAATTATAGCTGTTTTACCAGGAATCGCGATGTTTGTAATGCATGAAAACGGCATGTTTCAGCAGGAAATGGTAGATGCTGCTGGAGTTTTAAAACCAGATCATGCGTATCCAACTTTAATGAATTTACTTCCTGCAGGTTTAAAAGGAGTAGCTTTAGCGGCTTTAACAGCTGCAATCGTAGCTTCTTTAGCCGGAAAAGCCAATAGTATTTCGACTATTTTCTCTTTAGATATTTATAAAAAATATTTTAATTCTCAGGCATCAGAAAAAAAGCTGGTTCGTACAGGAAGATGGTGTGTGGTTGTCTGCATGATCATAGCCGCTTTTGTTGCGCCGGCATTAAAATCATTAGATCAGGCCTATCAATTCATACAAGAATATGTGGGCTTCTTTTCTCCTGGAGTTTTAGCCATTTTCTTATTGGGAATGTTCTGGAAAAAAACAACTCCGTCAGCGGGACTTGCAGGCGCATTATTGACAGTTCCACTTGCGGCAGTTTTAAAATTCCTTCCAATGTGGACAGAAGGCGCTTTCCCAGATTATCCTTTTTTAGACAGGATGACTATTGTTTTTTTCATGATTGTGTTGATAATGGTTGGAATAAGTCTGGCAAAACCAGTTTCTGAAGAAGAATCTGAAATCCATAAAATAGAGGTAGATAAATCAATGTTTAAGGTGTCTTCAGAATTTATTATAGGGTCATTTATTATCAGTGGCGTTTTAGTGGCTTTATATACTGTTTTTTGGTGATTTTAATTAGTAATTGAAAAGAAATAAGTATGAATATTTACAACAAACAAGTTTTCAAGAATTGCTTCATTTTGTTTTTTCTTTTGCAGCTGAGCTTCAATCCAGAAACGTATGCTTTTAAGAAGAAAGATTATTTAATAACTGCTTATGGCGCCGTAGGAGATGGTAAAACTTTAGATACCAAAGCTATTCAGAAAGCTATCGATGCAGCAAATAAAAATAAAGGAGGAAGAGTTATTTTTTCTAAAGGTAAATTTCTATCCGGAAGTATCGTTTTAAAAAGCGGAGTAGAATTGTTTTTTGAAGAAGGGGCAGTATTGTTAGGAAGTATCAGTCCAAATGATTATCCAAAGTACGGAGAAATAAGAGCTTTGATTGTAGCAAATGAATCAAAAAATATTGCCGTAAATGGAAAAGGAATTATAGATGGACAAGGAAGAGAACTGGCATTGGCAATCGACAGCCTGCATCATACTGGAGTTCGAATTGATCCAAAATACAATTATAGAAGAATGCGTCCTGAAGATGGAAGAGGAAAACTGATTTCGTTTGTAAAATGCGACTCGATAACCATGACCCATATTACCTTAAAGAATAGTCCAGGCTGGGTGCAGTGTTTTACAGATTGCAAAAATATTGTAATTGATGCTATGCAAGTCAATAGCAGAGCTTACTGGAATAATGATGGGATTGATATTGACGGATGCGAAAATGTTCGCATAACCAATTGCAATGTAAATGCAGCAGATGATGGAATATGCTTAAAATCAGAAGTACCGGGCTTGCATAATAATAACATTTACATTGCAAATTGCACGATCAGATCAAGTGCCAATGCCGTAAAATTTGGAACTGGCTCTTATGGCAGTTTCAAAAATGTAACAATTGAAAACATCAATGTTTTTGATACGTTCAGATCGGCAGTTGCAATTGAATCTGTTGACGGGGCAGCAATTGAAAATATTAATGTTTCCAACATAACTGCTGTAAATACAGGAAACGCAATATTGATTCGTCTTGGCCATAGAAATGGAGATAAACCGGGATATATCAAAAACGTATCGGTTAAAAATGTAAAAGTGCAAGTTCCTTTTGGGCGTCCAGATATAGATTACGATATGCGCGGGCCAGAAGTAGATTATTTCCATAATCCGTTTCCTGCTTCGATCGCTGGAATTCCAGGACACTTTATAGAAAATGTGACTTTAGAAAATATAGAAATTACATATCCCGGAAGAGCTTCAAAAGGAATGGCATATCATCCTTTAAGCAGATTAAAAGATGTAAAAGAAAACATAAGCGGTTATCCTGAATTTACCATGTTTGGAGAACTGCCTTCTTGGGGTTTTTACGTTCGTCATGTAAACGGAATCGAAATGAAAAACATAAAACTGATACTGGAGAAAGAAGATTTTCGTCCCGCTTTTGTTTTTGATGATGTACAAAATCTGACAATGAAAGGTATTGATGTTCCTTCTGATAAAATCAGCCAAATTATTTTTAAAGATGTTCCATCAAGTAATTTGGACAGCGAATCTTTAAAAAGAAAAATAGAGCCAGAACAAAATAAGTTTGAACTGCCTGCTAAATAAAATTGCGCCGCAGAGACGCGAACCAGCAGTATAAGATTAAAAAAATAAACCGAAAACTTTGCTAAAGCTATTTTAAACAAGGTTTTTAATAAATAAAGTAAAATGAAAAAGAAATCTATAATTGCGATCCTGATTTTTTGTCTGTCTTTAACAGTCTCGGCACAGAATGTTTATGACGTTAAAAAGTACGGAGCAAAAGGAGATGGTAAAACCAATGATGCAGCAGCCATTCAAAAAGCAATTGATGCCTGCAGTAAAACCGGAGGAAGAGTTTTAATTCCGGCACCATTTACATTTTTAGCTGGACCAATTGATGTTAAATCAAAAGTAGATCTTCATATCGAAGCAGGAGCAAAATTATTGGCTAGTCCAGATGAAAAGTTATATACAAAAAGCGCTTTTAGGACCAATCCAGGAGAAGGTACAATATGGATTGGAGGAGAAAATGTTGAGGATTTTACCATTAGCGGAAGCGGCAAAATTGATGGAAACGGAATTTCTTTCATGGGCGAGGAATTAGAAGATTCGTATGTTTTAAAACCATTTAATGTACTGGATCCAAGACCGCATGTGTTAACCATTATTGGAGGAAAAAATATCAGAATCAAAGATGTTCATATTGGAAATTCAGCTTATTGGACCATACATTTAGTAGGTTGTAACGATGTTGTAATAAGCGGGATTACTTTATTGAACAGCTTAAAAGTACGCAATAGTGATGGTATCGATTTGGATCATTCTAAAAACGTAAGAATCAGCGATTGTTATATCGAAAGCGGTGACGATTGCATTTGTTTAAAGAACAGAAGGGAATTTGAAGAATTTGGCGCCTGCGAAAATATAACAGTAACTAATTGTACAATGACCAGCAGCAGCTGTGCGATCAAAATTGGATCAGAAAACATGGATGCAATCAGACAAGTAGTGTTCAATAATTGCATCATTAAAAACAGCAATCGAGCATTAGGAATTCAGAACAGAGATGAAGGAACAGTGAGCGATGTCATTTTCTCAAATATCATTATCGAAAGTAAGTTGACCACAGATACTTGGTGGGGAAAAGCAGAACCCATTTATGTAACGGCTTTTAGGAGGGCAAAAGGAAATCATAAAGATGCCAATTGGCGTTTTCCAAAAGGTGCAACAGAAGGAAAAGTGGGTGAAATAAAAAACATCTATTTCTCTAATATTCAATGTACAGGAGAAAATGGTGTGTTTGTGAGCGGCGAATCAAAAGATAAAATAAAGAATATTGTTTTTGACAATGTGAGTATTTTTATAGATAAGACAACATCTTTTCCAGGTGGAGTATACGATAGAAGGCCTTCTAATGTTGAAGGTTTTGTAAAAGGAAGTACTTCGGGATTTTATTTTGATGCTGCTGAACGTATTAAAGTTCAGAATTGTACTGTACAATGGGGGAAAAATAAACCAGAATATTTTAAATATGCAGTAGAAAGTAAAAACGTAGATCAATTAATCGTAACAAATTTAGACGGAGAAGCAGCTTTTCCAGCTAAATTAGAGGCAGTAAAAAAATAATTCTTTCATTCCAAAAACTATGAAAAATAAGGTCCTTACAAAATTTACTATTTGTGGTATTCTTTTAAGCAATTTTTATATAAATGCTCAAAAAGTAACTTTAGAAGTAGATGCCTCTAAAACCATTACTAAAATCCAGCCAACCATGTTCGGGTTATTTTTTGAAGATATCAATTTTGCTGCAGATGGAGGGCTATATGCCGAAATGATTAAAAACAGATCTTTTGAATTTGAAAAACCTTTAATGGGATGGGAACAGCCCAATACAAAAAGATCTTCATTAAATAAAGAATCGGGTAGCGCAGCGCCAATAAAAATTGAGGCAGATAATACTGTTTTTTGCAGAGTTGAAATTAATAATGCAAAAGGTTATGTTTTAATAAATGAAGGTTTTAGAGGAATGGGAGTGAAAAAGGATGCAAAATATAACCTTTCTTTAAAAGCAGCAAATCATAACCAAGGTGTCAAAAAGATTATATTTCAACTTATTGATAAAGATCAAAAAGTAATTGGAGAAACCAGTGTCGATCCAAAATCTGAAAAATGGACCAATTATACCGCACAAATAACAGCACTTCAAACGGAAGCCAAAGCAAAATTGAAAATAACTTTTGAAGGAACAGGAACTATAGATTTAGATATGATTTCATTGTTTCCTGAGGATACTTGGAAAAACAGAAAAAATGGTCTTCGTAAAGATTTGGTGCAGCTTTTATATGATATGAAACCTGGTTTTTTACGCTTTCCGGGAGGCTGTATTGTTGAAGGAAGAACGTTGTCAGATCGTTACCAATGGAAAAAATCAGTTGGAAATGTAGAAGACAGAAAAACGATGATGAACCGTTGGAATGTAGAATTCAGTCATAAACAAACTCCAGATTATTTTCAAAGTTTTGGATTAGGATTTTTTGAATATTTTCAGCTTTCAGAAGATATTGGTGCAGAACCGCTTCCCATTTTAAGCTGCGGCATGGCTTGTCAGTACAATACTGGTGAATTGGCTCCAATAAACGAACTTGACTCTTATGTGCAGGATGCTTTAGATTTAATTGAATTTGCCAATGGTGCTGTCACAACTACTTGGGGGAAAATCCGCTCGGATATGGGGCATCCAAAGCCATTTAATCTAAAATATATTGGAGTTGGAAACGAACAATGGGGACCCGATTATATTGAAAGATATAAAGTTTTTGAGAAAGCAATAAAAGCAAAATACCCAAACATCATTATTGTATCTGGAAGTGGTCCTTCTCCAGACGGTGAACATTTTGATTTTGCTATGGAAGAACTTAAAAAACTTAATGCAGAACTTGTAGATGAGCATTATTATAAAAGTCCGCAATGGTTTAGAGAAAATGCTGGGCGTTATGATAATTATGACAGAAAAGGCCCCAAAATATTTGCTGGAGAATATGCTGCTCAAAGTGTTTCAGGAGCCAATCCGAATAACAGGAATAATTGGGAATGTGCTTTTTCTGAAGCTGCTTTTATGACCGGACTGGAAAGAAATGCAGAAGTAGTTCATCTAACATCTTATGCCCCTTTAATGGCTCACGAAGATGCTTGGCAATGGACTCCAGATATGATTTGGTTTAATAATCTACAATCTTATGGTTCCGCCAATTATTATGTACAGCAATTGTTTTCAACCAATAAAGGGACAGATTTATTGAGTATTACTAAAGACGATAAACCATTAACGGGGCAAAACAATTTATACGCATCTGCAGTAAAAGATGCCAATACAAAAGAAATAATTGTGAAATTGGTTAATACATCGGCATCAAATCAACAGATTTCGATTGATTTGAAAGGAGCAAAATTAGGATCAAAAGGAAGTATGATTACACTTGTAAGTCCGAATGTTCAGGATGAAAATACGTTTGCAGATCCGAAAAAAATAAGTCCGAAAACAGGCGAATATAAAATTGCAAAAGGGAAACAGCAATTGAATCTTCCTGCGTATTCGGTAACGGTTTTAAAACTGAAAACTATTTAATTAAAAATTTAAAAAATGATGCTTTACAATCTTTTAAGAAAAAGTTTTTTGCTTTTGTTTTTGTTCCGTTTTGTGGGTTATGCCCAAGATTTAAAACTCCAATACAATCAGCCCGCTGTTGAATGGACAGAAGCTCTGCCAATTGGAAACGGAACACTCGGTGCAATGGTTTTTGGAAGAATAGATTCTGAATTAATTCAGTTGAACGAAGCAACTTTGTGGAGCGGCGGACCTGTGCAGAAAAATGTAAATCCAGATGCTTTTAAGAATTTGGCTCTAATTAGAGAAGCACTAACGAATGAAGATTTTGAAAAAGCCTATGCTTTGACTAAAAACATGCAGGGGGCTTACAGCGAAAGTTTTATGCCCTTGGGAGATCTTATTTTGACACATGATTTTGAGGGACAAAAAGCAGCATCTTATAATAGAAGTTTGGATTTACAAACGGGATTAGCATCTACCAGTTTTAATATAAACGGTGTAAATTATAAAAGAGAAATATTTGCTTCGGCACCAGCGCAATGCATTGTAATTAAACTTTTGGCAGATCAGTTGAAGAAACTCTCAGTAACAATTGATGCTTCAAGTCTTTTAAGAAATCAAAAAACAGTACAAAATCAGTCACTGGTTTTAAAAGGCAAAGCACCTTCGCATGTAGATCCGAATTATATTGATTATAACAAAGAACCAATCGTTTATGAAGATGCATCTGGCTGTAGAGGAATGCGTTTTGAATTGATTATTAAACCCGTAATAAAAGACGGTGTAATGAATTCTGATGGAAATAAATTAGTAATTAAAAATGCATCTGAAATACTACTTTTCGTTTCGGCAGCAACCAGTTTTAATGGCTTTGATAAATGTCCAGACAGCGAGGGAAAAGATGAACATAAATTCGCAGAAAATCCAATTAAAAAAGCTTTAACAAAGAAATATGATAATTTACTAAAAGATCACGTTGCAGATTTTCAGCATTTTTTTAATAGAGTTTCTTTAAAGCTTAATGAAAAAGAAACCGATAAATCGAATCTTCCGACTGATACAAGATTAGAGCAATATGCAAAAGGCGAAAAAGATGCTGGTCTCGAAGCTTTATTTTTTCAGTTTGGGCGTTATTTATTAATTTCTTGCTCGCGTACACACAATGTGCCGGCCAACCTTCAGGGAATCTGGAATAACAAACTTCGTGCACCTTGGAGCAGTAATTATACGACAAATATTAATTTGCAAATGAATTATTGGCCTGTTGAATCAGGAAGTTTGTCTGAATTGTTTTTTCCGCTTGACGAGTTCATTAAAAATGTTTCGGTAACAGGAACAGAAACAGCCAAAAGTTATTATCATGCCAATGGGTGGGTACTGCATCATAATTCAGATATATGGGCAATGACCAATCCTGTAGGTGATTTTGGAAAAGGAGATCCTATGTGGGCCAACTGGTATATGGGAGCCAACTGGCTGAGCAGGCATTTATGGGAACATTATGAATATACAGGTGATAAAGAATACTTGAAAAAAGTATATCCAATTATAAAAGGAGCAGCAGAATTTAGTTTAGACTGGCTTCAAAAAAACAAAGACGGCTATCTGGTAACGATGCCTTCGACATCGCCGGAGAACAAATATTTTTATGATGGAAAAAAGCAAGGAACTGTAACGACAGCTTCTACCATGGATATCGGAATCATAAAAGATTTATTTGAAAATACCGTAGAAGCATCTAAAGTCCTAGGCACCGATTTAGAATTCAGGCAAAAAGTTAACAAAGCTTCAGATCAATTACTTCCTTTTCAAATTGGAAATAAAGGACAACTTTTAGAATGGTATAAAGATTTTGAAGAAGAAGATCCGCATCACAGGCATACATCACATCTTTATGCTTTACATCCTGCAAATTTAATAGCGCCGCTAAAAACACCAGATTTGGCTGCGGCAGCAAAGAAAACATTAGAATTGCGCGGCGACGATGGTACGGGCTGGAGTCTGGCATGTAAAGTAAATATGTGGGCGAGACTTTTAGATGGGAATCACGCTTATAGATTATTTAAAAACCAATTAAGATTAACAAAAGAAAACAATACAGAGTATAGCCGACATGGCGGGTGTTATCCAAATCTTTTCGATGCGCATCCGCCTTTTCAAATCGATGGGAATTTCGCAGGAACAGCTGGTGTAATAGAAATGCTCATGCAAAGCCAGAACAAAGAAATACATCTGCTTCCCGCTTTACCAGATTCGTGGACAGACGGAGCAATAAAAGGGATTACAGCAAAAGGTAATTTCACTGTAGATATTAAATGGAATGATGGCAAAATGAGCCGGGCCAAAATTGTATCTAATAAGGGAGGCATTTGTGCTGTAAGAGCAGGAGAACCATTCGTCATTGAAAAACTTAATATCAAAAGCGAGAAATCGTCTATTGGTTACACCGCAGTATTTGAAACTAAAAAGGGAACATCTTATACCATAAAACCAGTCAATTAAAAATATATTAAAGCTAAAGATAATGTATACAAATAAGATCTTACTACCCATATTTCTCTTCTCCTGTTTTTCGGCAATCAGCCAGATTTCGTTTGGAGATTCGAACAAAATCAATGAAAACTGGAAATTTAATCTTCAGGATATTTCTGATGCCAAAAACGTTTCATATGACGACAGTAAATGGCAGCAGGTAAATGTGCCGCATGACTGGAGCGTAAAAGGACAACTGAGTCCGACTCTTGCAAGCTGTACAGGTTATCTGCCGGGAGGAATTGCCTGGTATAGAAAATCTATAACTATTCCGCAAAGTAAATCGGGCGAAAAAGTCTATTTGTATTTTGAAGGGGTTTACAATAGAAGTGAAGTTTTTATTAATGGACATTCATTAGGAAAGCGTCCAAATGGTTATATATCGTTTGCTTATGACGCTACTGGATTTGTAAAATATGGCAGTGAAAATATCATTTCTGTTCGTGTAGACCACAGTCAAAGTGCTGATTCAAGATGGTACAGCGGTTCTGGAATTTATAGAAATGTCTGGTTAGTTTATGCAAATCCAGTACATATTGCACAATGGGGAGTTTACGCTTATCCAGAAGTAAAAAAAGGAAATGGAATATTAAATGTTGAGGTTGAAGTCGAAAATAGCTCAAAAGAAAAAACTAGCCTTACAATTATAAATGAACTTTTTTCGCAGGATAGAAAATCAGTAGCAAAATCTTCTTCTAAAGTTGAAGTTGCAGCAAATCAGAAAGGAAAAATAGCTGCTAAAATAAACGTAAAAAATCCACAATTATGGGATTTAGATAATCCGAATTTATACGAACTCAAAACTACAGTTTTACAAAATGGAAAAGAAATTGACAAAACAGTAACACAAACAGGTTTTAGAACTTTTACATTCGATCCTAATAACGGTTTTGCCCTTAACGGAAAATGGATGAAAATGAAAGGCGTTTGTTTACACCACGATGCTGGAGTTCTAGGTTCTGCCGTTCCTAGAGAAGTTTGGAAGACCAGATTGAAAACCCTGAAAGAAATTGGAGTAAATGCGATTCGTACAAGTCATAATCCGCAGGCACCAGATTTTTATGAGCTTTGTGACGAATTAGGATTATTGGTTTTAAACGAAGCTTATGACGAATGGGAATTTCCAAAACGCAAATGGTTACAAGGCTGGAATTATGGAACGCCAGGATTTGAAGGTTCATTTGATATTTTTGCCGATTGGGCAGAAAGAGATTTAGAAGATTTTGTCCGTCGTGATAGAAACCATCTTTCCGTATTTGCGTGGAGTATTGGCAATGAAGTAGATTATCCAAACGATCCGTATTCGCATCCAGTTTTAGATAAAGGAACCAATGGTTTTGGACAGGCTGCGTATGGTGGTTACAAAAAAGATGCACCAGATGCCATGCGACTAGGGGCTATTGCCAAACGCTTGGTTGCAGCGGTTAAAAAATACGACAAATCTCGTCCTGCAACGGCTGGTTTGGCGGGTGTTGCAATGTCTAACGAAACAGAATATCCAGGTGCTTTAGATATTACAGGATACAATTATACAGAAAGTAAATATCAAGAAGATCACAAAAAATACCCTCAAAGAGTGATTTACGGTAGTGAAAATACGCATAATATAGAGCCTTGGCTTGCTGTAAAAAATAACAAACATATTTTCGGGCAGCTTCTCTGGACAGGAATTGATTATCTAGGAGAATCTGGAAGATGGCCCTCGAGAGGATTTTATTCTGGTTTAGTTGATTTTGCGGGCGTAATCAAACCAAGAGGATATTTCCGCCAGTCATTGTGGTCAGATAAACCAATGGCTTATTTAGGAACGTATCCGCTGACAAATGAAAAAGATATTTCTAAAGATGCTTGGGCAATCTGGAATTACGAAACTGGACAAAAAATTCGCGTGGTTTGTTATACCAATGCGGCAAAAGCACGTTTAGAATTAAATGGAAAAGTAGTAGGCGATACCAAATCGTACGATGAAAAAACGGGAATAATATATTGGGATATTCCGTTTGTTTCAGGAAAATTAGAAGTAGTGGGTTTAGATAAAAGCGATAACGAAGTAACTCATTATGCAATTAAAACAACAAACCAGCCAGTTGAATTAGTTATTGACAATAAAGATATTACCATCAGCAGAGACAAAGGAGTAGCTAAAATTATGGTTCAGGTTAAAGATCAAAACGGTCTTCCAGTTATGCTTTCAGACAATGAAGTGACTTGTACAATAAGCGGACCCGGAACTTTATTAGGACTTGAAGCGGGAAACAACAGCGATATGACAGATTACACAGATAATGTACAGCGAGTTTTTCATGGACACATTGCAGCTTACATTCAGGCAAATGGAGAAGCACAACCTATCAAAATTAAATTTACGAGCCAGTGGTTAAAACCTGATGAAGTAACCATAAACGTTAAATAGAAAAATAGTATTCAAATTAATTCAAATTAAGATTAAGATGAAGATAAAAAACACAGTTGTGTTGGTATTAGGAATTATTATGTATTCGATCTCATCGAATTGTCAAAATAAAACCTTTCAAAAAGAAGAATTCAAACAATGGTCTCAGACACCGCCAATGGGGTGGAACAGCTGGGATTGCTATGGTCCAACAATTGAAGAACACGAAGTAAAAGCCAATGCCGATTACATGGCAAAAGAGCTCAAGAAATTTGGATGGGAATATATTGTTGTTGATATTCGATGGTTTGTTGAAAATGATAAAGCAGGAGGTTATAATCAGACAAACCCGCGATATGTAATCGATCAGTACGGAAGATATCTTCCAGCCGTTAACCGATTTCCTTCTGCGAAAGATGGACAAGGTTTTAAGCCTTTAGCCGATTATATCCATAAAAAAGGATTAAAATTCGGAATTCATATAATGCGTGGAATTCCGAAGAAAGCAGTTGAAGATAAACTCCCAGTAAAAGGAACCAACGGAATCACAGCAGACCAGATTTATTCTACAGCATTACAATGTGAATGGTTAAGAGACAATTATACTGTTGTGGCAGATAAACCCGGAGCTCAGGAATATTATAATTCTATCTTCGAATTATATGCACAATGGGGAGTAGATTTCATTAAAATCGATGATTTATCAAGACCTTATCATGAAGGAGAAATCAACTTAATAAGAAATGCAATCGACAATTGCGGACGTAAAATAGTCTTGAGCACTTCACCTGGAGAAACACCAATTTCTGCTGCACCACATGTAACTACACATGCCAATATGTGGCGTATGGTGGATGATGTTTGGGACACATGGCCGCATATCACACATTTGATGGATGTAGCACAAAAATGGTATCCATACATTGCACCAGGAACATGGCCAGACTGCGATATGATTCCGTTAGGACGTATTTCGATTAGGGGAGAGCGTGGCGAAGACAGAATGACGCGTTTAACAAAAGACGAACAATATACGTTGATTACATTTTTCAACATTTTTAAATCACCATTGTTCTTTGGGGGAGACTTACCTAGCAACGATGCCTTTACGCTATCATTATTGACAAATAATGAGGTCGTGAAAATGCATAACGAAAGTACAGCAGTAAAACAACTTTTCCAGAAAGAGGGAAAGATTGCCGTGACTTCAAAAAATGCAAAAGATGGAAGTATTTATCTGGCTTTGTTTAATATCTCAGATACAGTTTCAAAAAAAGTAACTGTAAACCTTTCAGATCTTGGAATTTCAGGTTCTGTGGAGGTTTTAAATATGTGGACAGGCGAAAAATCAAAAATAATTTCAAAAGAAATAGAAACAGATTTAAAACCGCACAGTTCTGTTTTGTATCAATTAAAAAGTAAAAATAGATAAATGAATATTTTTACTCTATTAGTATCTTTTGAAATATAAACAACAAATGTTCTTAAAATTACATAAAAAAAAAGCCAGCGGAAACTTGATTGTATCCGCTGGCTTTAATTTTTTTTTTTGTGCTTTTTTCAAACTAGAAAAGTACCTTCTTAGTTATAATATGGCCATCATCTAATGTTGTTTTAACTAATAAAATTTGAGGCCCTGATTGAATGCTGGAAATCTCTAATTCTGACTCCCCGATATTTTGTTTATTGTAAAGCAGTTTTCCTGCTATGTCGAAAACAGAAACCTCATTTAATCCTGTCTTGTCAGATTTTAACCTGATCGTTTTATCCTTCGATGCAACATTTAATTTCTGTGGAACATTTTTAAAATCATCTATTCCTAAGTTTTTATCAGTACCATAACTTATAAAGAAACGATCTGTAAAAACACCTGTAGGAGAGGAGAATGTATAACCGCCACTTTTCAAATTATGAACAGTACCAGTTTCTTTATCATGTAAATAAATATTGTAGTTTAATAAATCGCCATCAGCGCGATCAATGGCAATAGTCAAATCTCCAACAATACTGGATCTGTAACCCAGAGGCACTGTATCTGCTAAATCGAATGGCAGCGCACGTCCTTGAATAACGAGTTTTTTATCCTCATTGATACTGTAAAAATCGGCGAACTTGTTAGCATCCAATGAGACAGCGTCATAATTGAGATCCCATCCGTTAGTGGCTCCTTTCACATATCCGATAAGAATCTGTTTAAATAAACCGTTGGGATTTGTTAGATTAATCCACACCCTGTGTCTTTCTGTTTCAAGTGGGCTAATGGATTTTGTAAAGCCTACAGCTTCAAAGATTTGATAAGGGCTGACAGCAATAGGATTAGATAAGAGAACCGAATTAATAGGAAAAAGCAGGACAGATGATAAGAAAAGTTTTTTCATAATACGATAATTTAAATGTTTAATAAAGAGATATACGCTGATACCTTGGTTCTCTAAAAATTTTAAAATATCATCAATAGAAAAGATGCAGAATGAATATTCTGAAACTAGAAATACAAAATAAATACAAAATAGATTGTGATGAGTAGTTTTTTCTCCCTAGCGATGATTTTTAAATTTGTAATTTGTTTTTAATTATTAATAAATAGTAAAATTTTATTGATCGATGGTAAAAAGCCACGCATTTGTTTTTTAATAAATTTAGGTAATACATCGGTTTTTTTAACCGATAGTCGATCAATTATTATGTTAAGTTAAGAAATTTTCTTTCATTATAAAAGTTAAAAAATAAATAAAATGTGATTTTAACACTATTTAATTTCTGGCTTTTAGTCTGTTTTTACAAAAAAATACATGTTGAACAATAGGAAGCGATTCAAATAAAGAATTTATGAATCTATAGATCGAGAAATTAAATTTAAAAGCAGAGGTTTTGAAAAGGAATATTGATGATTGTACTGTTTATTAAAATCCTGTGTTTTCAAGGCCTCTTTCATACTGTTAAGATATTCTGCTCCCATCTACTTCTGCTGGCTGTATTGGTGTTGTCAGCTACATCATCCATTTTTTATTTTTTTGGACTCCAGTTGGGATATAATGTTTTGAACGGCTGAGAGTAGAATCTCTTGATAATACGGAATACCGTAAAAAACTTACAAATAATTAAGTTATATTGCAAGTGGTATTATACTGATTCAAATTTGAAAAATGATGTTTAAGGCATTTTTGTCAGATACAGTATGAATCAAGAATCGGGAATAATTGGCATTTTAATTTAAAAATATAAGCTCAGCTCCATTTAAATGAAGATAATACAAAGTTTTTGGACTGGTAATTCAACTGATTTAAAAAGTAATTATGGCTGGTTTTCCTATAAATACAATTGGCTGAGCTGGATTTTAAGCTGTCACCAATTGGTGAAATTTCATAAAGATGTTGAATTGTACACAGATCGTTTCGGATATGAGATCTTAATTACAAAACTTCAGCTTCCGTATACAAAAGTTCATGTCGTTTTAGATGATTTAAATGATTATCCCAGTGATCTCTGGGCTGTTTCTAAAATTAAAGTATACCAGATGCAGACCGAGCCGTTTCTGCACATTGACGGAGATGTTTTTGTTTGGGATTCTTTGAATGAAAAATTTCGGGATGCGGCTGTACTCACTCAGAATTTAGAAATTACTGCCAGTAACTATGCTAAAATGTGGAATGAAATTTCACCCGAACTTATCTACATGCCCGATGAAATGGAGAGCTATCATAAGCGTCCCGATAATTTTGGATGCAATATGGGCGTTACAGGGGGAAATGATATTGATTTTTTTAAAGAGTATGCCAGAATCAGCATTGATTTTTTAGATAAAAACAGAAAAGCCTGGTCCAAAATTAACTGCCTTAATTTTAATCTATTTTTTGAGCAGGTGCTGTTTTATCAGTATGCTCAGAAGAGGGAGGCAAAAATTGATTTTTTGTTTAGTGAAGTGTACAATGACGGCTACTATTCTGGTTTTGCTGAATTTCAGGATGTTCCCGATAAAAAGTATTTACATTTACTGGGAGCCTATAAAAAAAATCCTGCCATATGTAAAGCTATGGAAGTTTATGTAATGAAAAATTATCCGCAGTATTATTCAAAATGGGCCGTAATGATCAATGAGGCGGAAGGCGAGCAGAATGAAATTGAATTTTTGACCCCAGAAATGGCAGCAGAACTGATTTCTATGTTTGATCATGAGCTCAAAAGTAAAAAGTTTTCTGCTGAGCATTATCTGCTGAAAAGGGACCTTTATACAGAAGGTCTGTCAGGTTATCTGAAAAGCCTGCTTGGGAAGAAGGAAGATTTTAATATCGCGCTGTTAGACGGCCTTGAACAGACAGTCTCTGAGCTCAATGATGAAGAAGTCTTTTTTCTGGAAATAAAGGAGCATAACGTTGCTCCTGGAAAATACCAGCTGGATGATTTAGATCAAATTGCATTAGGCGCAATAGAACCGGGAATCCTGTATTCTGAGTTTATTGCAGAAATGCTGGTTCATTTTGATTACGACACACAGGAGCAGCAAGATGGCATTTTAACACTTTTAAACGGACTTCTTGCCAGTTATATTGTTTTAAAAATAATCGCAATTTATAAATAAGAATAATCTAAAGCATATTGGTCAAACATTTCATAGGGTTCATTGTTTCATGAATATTTTTAGATACTCCTTGTTATAAAATCAGTAATTATGTTAAAATTTAAAAAAAAGAAGCTGAAAGTAAGTAATTATCGTAAAAATAAATCATATTTGTAAGTATAATTTTGGTTTTGTGGATACCAGAACTTAATCATGACCTTGCACAGTTAATTCAAAGATATTTAAGCAGTAAACTGCGCTAAAACAGACATAAATTCCAAGTGTCTTTAAATGATTGGAATAATAATCACTTTAAAACTATAAGTTATGTTTAACAAAAAACCAAAAGACAAAGAAGTTAAAAAATTTCTACCGAGTGATGTGCAAAAACTAACTGAAAAACAGTTAAAACAGACTATGGGAGGTTATCAGTACCCTAATCTGTGTTATGATGAAATTAGAAACAGATATTATAAGTGTTAATTCAGCCTTGAATAGAACATCAGGATCTTGAAGCTCATTTTAGTGCTGTTCTTAAAGACACTTTATAATTCCAAATTAAAACTGCCAGTATTTATGCTGGCAGTTTTTTTTTATCCAAAAAGTAATGAAAGTTCTTTGGTCATAAACTTTTGGGATGTCTTATGGGTTAAGAAATTTAATATTATAAGCCTAGTGTGCCTCTCATTTTGATTATGATCTTATCATTTTGATAATAATTTGAATAGTGTAATTACTATTTTGTTCTTTATTATCTTGATAATTAATTACTTGCAAATATTTGTTTTTCTTGGCATACCCTTTGTTTTTTAGCTTTCAGAAAAATTACAGTTGTTTTAAACTTGATAGAATCGAATTGATTTGTAGGTTCTAAAACTTTTGCTGCAACTTTAACAATATAGATATATGAAAACAAATAAGACTAGAAGTAAAGAGATTACGAAACAATACATAACAAATAAATCTACACACAATAAAGGAAGGGTAATAAATTTAATGGTGTTCACCATAGTTTTCTTTATTACTGTTTTGCTAATCTCTAAAATATTGTAAACTAAATTATTATGAAAATTATAAACCCTATTATAGATCCTAAAATACAGCTGCCTAGTAAAAGTGCTTTATTTTCCAGCTCATTTTACACTAAAACAATCCCTTCAACTGCCGCGGATGTTTTGGAACCAGTTGAATTTATTATTGAGAAAGCCAGATCTGTTCATACTTTTTGGATCAAGCAAATCAGTGAGGTAACATTATCATCGGCTATCGCACGTGGAACAGGTATTTCTCAGCGCTCTCCAGAAATGCTTGAAGCAAAAATGAAAAAAGGAGAAGCTGTCATCGCTTTTGCATCAGATGGCAGGTGGGCAGGTTTTTCTTTTATTTCTGCATGGGAGAACGGAAAATATGTTTCTAATTCAGGATTAATTGTAGCACCTGAATTCAGACATACTGGACTTGCAAAAAGGATTAAGAAAACTATTTTTGAGCTGAGCCGTGAGAAGTATCCAACTGCCCGTATATTCAGTTTGACTTCTGGTCTTGCCGTAATGAAAATGAACCATGAACTAGGTTTTGAACCGGTTACATTCTCGGAACTTACAAGTGACGATCTTTTTTGGGAAAATTGCAAGACTTGCGTGAATTGCCCAATATTGCTCAGTAAAGAAAGAAAAAACTGTTTGTGTACGGCAATGCTTTATGATCCGAAAGCTGATGCATTTTCATCTGAGGACAATTAATCTCAGACGTATAATATTTCAGCTTGGAAAGCTTCCTTTATATATGCTTTTATAATAAGGAGAGAGGTGTAAGCACATTAACAACAACCGACCCTATAAACAAAGTAAATAGGACTTTTAAACAAAGTTTGTGGGATAAATGCTTTTTATTTTTGTTCTAATAAAATTTTTAAAAAAATGGAACAAAATAATTACAACGGAGCTTTACAAAAACCGATAGGTTCAGGCTTCAACAAAGCATCAACAACAACAGATGTTATTCAAGGAATCGATCTTACAGGCAAAACCGCAATTGTTACAGGTGGTGACAGTGGACTTGGATTAGAAATCACCAAAACACTGACTTCGGCAGGGGCAACAGTTATCGTTCCAGCAAGAGATACGGAAAAAGCAAAGAAAAATCTGCAAGGAATTTTGAATGTAGAAGTAGAAATATTAAATCTAACAGACCCAGATTCTATTGATGCATTCGCTGAAAATTTTTTAGCTTCGGGCAGACCGCTGCATATGCTTATAAACAATGCAGGTATTATGTGGACGCCTTTGCAGCGTGATCAGCGTGGTTATGAAGGACAATTTTCTACCAATCATTTAGGGCATTTTCATTTGACTGCGAAGCTGTGGGACGCCTTGAAAAAAGCAAATGGAGCAAGGGTGGTAAATGTTTCATCCTCAGGGCATCACTTTTCGCCAGTTCTTTTTGAAGATGTAAATTACAATGTTAGGAAATACGACAAATTTGAAGCTTACGGGCAAGCCAAAACAGCAAACGTGCTTTTTGCGGTAGAACTGGATAAAAGAGCACAGCAGTTTGGTGTTCGTGCTTATAGCTTACACCCTGGTTTAATTCTAGAGACGAATTTGAGCAGATATTTAACTTTTGAAGATTTTGTTGCAATAGGCGCACTGCATCCAAACGGAACACCAAACATTGAAGCCGAAGCAGAAATGAAAAAAATACAAAAAACCAAAGAACAAGGAGCTGCTACAACCGTTTGGGCAGCTACGAGCCCTAAACTTCAAAATATTGGAGGTGTATATCTAGAAAATGTTGAAATTGCAGACTACAATCCTGATTTCTATGATAGTGAAGCTGGCAGAAAAAGTCCTGCTGGAATAGCTGGGGTTGCACCGTTTGCAGTGGAAGACCAAGCTGCCCAAAGGCTCTGGACTATAAGTGAAGAATTGACTGGTGTAAAATTTGACATTTAATATAATTGAAAGAAATAAGGCTTACATAGTTGAGCCTTATTTCTTTTTTTACATTTGCATTATGGCAACAAGACAGATAAATAACCATGCTGAAATTGTTTTTACTTGCAGCGAAGCAGTTCATCACAATACCGAAATGATAGCTGAAGAACATTCTGTTGTTCGGGTTTTGTCGGGCGAACTAAAAGTAATCCAATCCAATAGAACGTATGTTTTGGGAGCAGGTGAAACATTTCTGTTTCCACGAAACAGGCTGGCTTCATTGATAAAATCTGAAAAAGACGGTCTGCCTTACAAAGCAATTATCGTAAAACTTACCCACGATGTTTTGAGAGATTTTTACGAGCATAAAAATATGGAAACCTTTCTGGCTTCCAAAACTGATAACATTATTCCGTTCCCCAAAGATCCTTTGCTGGACAGTTTTTTCGCTTCAATGCTTCCCTATTTTAACTTGGATTACAAGCTGCCGCAAGACCTGTCGACATTGAAAATTCAGGAAGCTATTACTATTTTACGTTCTGTAAATAGAGATATTGATACTATTTTGTCCGATTTTTCAGAACCGCACAAAATCAATATTTCAGCGTTTATGCAAAGAAATTATATGTTCAATATGCCAATAGAAAAATTTGCTTATTTGACTGGACGCAGTTTGACTACTTTTAAGCGGGATTTTAAAAAGGCATTTGATACCACACCACAAAAGTGGCTGACCATGAAACGGCTGGAACTTGCCCATTACCAGCTGACCGAAAAGCATAGAAAACCTATTGACGTTTTTTACGAAGTTGGTTTTGAAAACTTATCACACTTCTCGTATGCTTTTAAAAAACAATTCGGACAGTCGCCAACAGAGCTTGCTGTAAGAAAAACAGATATTAGCCGCTAGCCGCATTCTAATATGGCGAGTTAATTACGAAATTCATTGACATTTCTCTAATGAAATCCTGAACTGAATCTTTGCTCTTCGATTTCAACTACTCCTTCAAGACGTTATATTCTGCCTAAACTGACAGTTCGACAAACGAACTTAGAAACCTTGATTAGTGACATTTTTTCATCATAATATATGAAAAAATGTCATTTTTTTCCACTGGCACATAATTTGTTTTTTTTCTTGTGCACGCTGTGTGCACGTTCAAATTTTTATTGTCTAACAATTTTAAAAATTAATGTTATGAATCTTATTAAAAGAGATGCAGGCCGTATACCGGCTTTTCAACGCTTGTTTTTTGATGATTTTTTTGGCCGTGATCTTTTCAATTGGGAAAACAACAATTTTTCAGCAACAAGCACTACACTGCCGTCTGTGAATATTAAGGAAACAGATGAGAATTACGAAGTCCAAGTCGCCGCACCAGGAATGGACAAAAAGGACTTTAAGGTTACTCTTGACAATGGGCAGCTCACTATTTCTTCGGTAAAACAAAATGAGCATAATACCCAGGAAGAAAATTTTACTCGCAGGGAATTTAGTTATCAGTCCTTCCAGCGAAGCTTTACCCTGCCAAAAAATGTAGTGGACGAAGATAAAATCAGTGCTCGTTACGAAAACGGAATTTTACTATTGTCAATTCCAAAGCTCGAACAAGCCAAAGAAAAATCTCCCCGTCTGATTGATATTTCTTAAGTTAAACAACACAGTTAGAAAGCTGCCTCCGGCAGCTTTCTTTATAATCATTTCCACATGTTATCACAATTATTCTCTGGGATAGCTGTGCTGTCCTTTGTCATTTTACTGCTTATCTTGCTTCTTCGCGGTTTAAAACAGCCATATTTTATCGCTTATATAGCCGCTGGAACACTTTTAGGGCCTCAGGCTCTCAATATTATTGACCATCCAGGAGTGATTGCAGAAATAGGTGAAATCGGGATTGTACTGCTCATGTTCTCCATTGGCCGTGAGATTGATATTCAAAATCTGAAACGAAATATTCATAAACCGCTTTTAATCGCTTTTGTGCATCTGCTGCTGAGTTTTTTCTTTATGCATACCATTGGGGCTTATGCAGGATGGAAAATGACAACTACAGTTTTGATGGCTTTTATTATAAGCATAAGCAGCTCTGCTATAGTATTTCAATATCTGGCCAGAACGGGAGAAATTAACAGTCGTCTGGGAGTGATTACAGGAGGTGTACTTTTGCTGCAGGATATATTGGTTATTCCAATGATGCTGATCCTAAATTTTATGTCAGGAAATCATATCTCGCAGACCCAACTGATTAAAGTGTGTGCCGCTGGACTGCTTATGCTGCTGTTTTTAAAACGTGCAGTGGGGCAGAAACCACTGAAACTTCCCATGAGCAGCGAAATTGCGGCAGATCACGAATTGCAGGTTTTCATAGGTTTCAGCTTGTGTTTTGGAATGGCCTGGATAACTGGAGCGCTCGGTTTATCAACCGCTTTTGGGGCTTTTGCAGCAGGAATTTTAATCGGTCATGATAAAGCGACTCATTGGCTCGATAAATCCCTTATGCCGTTCAGGGTCTTCTTTATGGCTTTCTTTTTTGTAGCCGTCGGACTGCAGTTGGATATTAAATTCTTTTCGCAGCATACTTTAACCATACTGCTGATTTCAATCGCGGTGCTTTTCAGCAATAGCGTCATTAACGCGGTTCTCTTTAGGGTTACAAAAAATTCTTGGCGTGATAGTATATACGCAGGCGCATTATTATCTCAGATAGGAGAGTTTAGTTTCGTATTAATAACGACCGCTTCCTCACTAGGTTTGATAGGTCCTTTTATGTACCAGATTACCTTAGCAGTAATTACCTTGACAATGGCTTTTACCACTATATGGCTTATGGTAATCCAGAAGCTGATTTACAAAATCAACAAGAAGGGTAAGACGGGTTTCAAATGCTCGAACAAGAGCTTGTCTTAAAAAAAGAGACTAGTAAAATATCTCTAAAAACTACCTGAATTTTTGCGGCAAAAAATATACAAGCAAAAAAGCGATTGAAAAATCAATCGCTTTTAAAAACAACAACCTGAAATTATTATTTAGTATATTTTTTTCTTAGAATGTTTATTTCCTTAGGTCCGATTCCCATTTCCTGCTGTAAAAAATTTTCTATACTTCCGTATTGCGTTTTAATGCCTCCAAAAAACGAACGGATAAGTTCAGGTTTTAATGCCATTTCATTTTCTACCTGTGCTTCAGTCAAACCGCTCATTTTTGCAAGCGGAGCCATCATTCCGTTGTTCATTTTCTTAAGATATACATTAGATGCCACATAATCTTCTTCGATGGTTTTCTCAGGAACGTTTAAAACATACAAAAATAAGGCAGTTGCCATACCGGTACGATCACGTCCGCCGGTGCAGTGGTACATTACGGCTTCTTTTTTATCAGCAGTTAATAATTTTACAAATAACGGACGGAATCTGTCTCCGCTGTATTTCACAGCATCAATCCCATAAAATTTTTCAAGAAAACCTCCTTCTTTTAAAAGTTTAACCATTTGAGCAGGATTTGGAATACTGTCACTTCCTGCTGGGCTTAAAGTGTAATCTGTATTTTGAGGTAAACGGTCTGGAGCTGCTTTAGATTCTGCAACGCCTCTGAAGTCAACTACTGTATGGATTTTCTTTTTATCCAAAAGCGCTAGATCTTCATTTGTCAATTTATCAATTCCAGCACTTCTAAATACTTTTCCCCAAACAACTTCTTTTCCATCTGTAGTTTTGTATCCGCCTACATCTCTAAAATTTAATGCACCTTTTACAGGAACGAGTCTTTTAATACTGTCAGTAAGCTGAGCATTTGCTAATGTCTGTACTAAAATTGCAGCTATAATAATTGTCTTTTTCATTTTTATATTGATTAATTTATTTGTTTTTAAAATATGTCATAACGCAGACCTGCCTGTCCTCGGCTTCCGTACCATTCCTGCGAAGTAACACGGCGTTTATCATTCCCCATATACATTTTTACTGGTGAATCACTAAGGTTGTTTAACTCAATAAATACTTTAAGTTTTTTATTGATATTGACAGTTGCAGAAGCATCAATTGTGAAATTAGAATCGGACCAGATGTAATAATCAGGACCTAATTGCTGATTTATGGTTTCTACAGAATTGCCGCGGTAATTGCCTGCAAGACGAACCATTACGCCATTTCTTTCATAAAATAAAATAGCATTGAAAAGATTCTTAGACTGGTTAGGAAGACTTGTTTTGTCATTGAAAGTATTTGTTCCGTTAACACGCGGCACTTCGGTTTTTGAGTCTAAATAAGTGTAATTAAATTCTACTCCGAAACCGCTCCAGAATCCATTAAGGAAATCAAACCTTTTATTGATTCCAGCTTCAAATCCTACTAAAGATGCTTTGTTTAGGTTTTTTGCCTGAGTAACCAAATAATCATTTCCGTCAATGTTCTGCATACTTACATCTGTAAATACCACATCTGTAATATTTTTGTAAAATACACCTCCTGAAAGAATTCCCACATTATCAAAATAGTATTCTCCCATTACGTCAAAATTATTACTGAATGTTGGCTTTAGATCAGGATTCCCTTGTGTGATAGTCTGAGGAGAAGCTGTTGTATTTGTGGAACTTCCAGGTGTCATGTCTCCAAAATTCGGACGGACAAATGTGCGGGTGTAAGCAGCACGAAGATTTGATTTGTCGCTTAATTTATATTTTAAATGAAGCATGGGAAGAAACGAATTATAATTATTCTCGACCACAGACGGACTTAGCGTTACTACGGCAGGAGTTCCTTCAGTAGTAGCTTTAGTACCATTCAAGGTCATAGCAGTATACTCATTACGTAATCCTCCAACTATCTTTAAGTTATCTGTCGCGTCGATTTCTGCCATTGCATAACCTGCAATTACATTTTCATCACCTGTATAAAAAGAAGTTGCATTTGTTTTGGATGTAAAATCCATAAATCCGTTAGCAGTCTGGAAAGATTGTCCGTACATATTAAACAACTGATCTTTAGTCAATGGGTTTACGATGAACTGGCTGAAATCGCCATTCATGTTTCCGAAAAACTTGCTTCCGTTAGGGAAATTAGTAGTTTGCAATGCTGAAAGCGGCACTAGAGCAGGCGAATTTGGAATTCCGACAGCTGCTCCAGGCAGATAAACAAAATTAGATCCGTAAGTGTTTGTTCTGTCTTTATGACGGTATTTTGCACCGAATTTCAGGTTTACTTTGGAACTGGCTTCTACTTTTAAATTAATTTGCCCGATCTGGTCTCTTTCACTGTTATCAAGCTGAGCAATTACCAGCTGGTTTAATAGTAGTTTTGAAGGATCCATCACTTCGTTTGGATTTGCAATACCAGTTTCGAAGTGATCTACGGTACCGCCGACTCCGTTTGGAGAATCAAATCCCCAGTAACGTTTTCCATCACTGGAAAGATCATTGAAACCACCTGTTATTTTCTGGCGGAAAGTAGCAATAGGAAGTCCTTTGTTGCTTGAAGTTGGAGGAGTGTCTAAGTAATATTCTGATTTATGATTGCTGTAGCTCCAGTCCAGTTTAAATTTTTCACTCATTTGATGTTCACCACCCACTTCAAAACCATTTAAAGCTGTTTGATAATGAGAATATCTGTAATTGTATTGAAAACGAGAATTGGTATAATCAATATAAGATTCATAAACAGGACGAATGTCATCAAATTTATTTGCCATTCCTCTAAAGAATATTTTATCAGATGGAGTAAGTTTATATTCAGCACCTACATTTAATCCTTTCGTTTCACGCTCTCCCATATAGCGTTTAAAAAGAACGGTATTAAGAGATTTTTTCTGTTCAACAACAGCAGCACCAGTATTATAAGTTGCAGCAAATTCATCAGATCCCCATTGTCTGCTCCAGATTGCCCCAGAAACAATTACTCCCAATTTGTTATTAAAGAATCGGTCTCCATAAGTTACAGAAGCATTGTAAGTACCGTTTTCACTGAATGTATTGTAACCTCCGGCCGCGCTGACATTCAAAACACGTTTTGATGGGGCTGTGCGTGTAATAAAATTGATAGACCCTCCAATGGCATCTCCTTCCATATCTGGGGTAACAGCTTTTGCAACCTGTACATATTGAATCATTTCTGAAGGAACGGCATCTAAAACTGATGAACGATTTCCCATAACATTAGAACTCGGAAGACGATTTCCGTTAAAGAGGGTAGAAGTCCATGCAAAAGGAGTTCCCCTGACCGTTGCCTGATCGGCCTCTCCATGATAACGTGCTACGGCAACACCCTGCATACGCTGTACTGCTTCGGCGGCATTACGATCTGGTAATTTACCAATAGCATCGGCCGCCATTACATCCATTATGGCAAGCGAATTTTTCTTGATGCTGTAAGCTTTTGCCTGAGAAGGAGCCATTGTTCCTTTTACCACAATTTCTTTTAGTGCTGCTGAGCCGTCTGGTGTCATTTGAATCAGCCCCAAATCATTTATTCCTTTTGCCAGATTTACAGTTATTGATTTTGTTTCAAATCCAATATAGCTGATCTCAATAACAGCTTCTCCTTCGGTTGGTGCTGTAAGGTTGAAAGCACCCTGCAGATCTGAAACTGCCGAGTTATTAAATGTTTTTCCAGAAATGTTGGCTGTAGGCAGTGTTCCTGCATCGCTTGTAACAACTCCTTTTATGGTCTGTGCATTATTCGATACGATAGAACCAATTGTTAGTGCAGCAGTGAAAAGTATTTTTTTAAATATCTTTTCCTTTTTAAACAAAGATTTTAAAATAATTTTAGGTGTCATGTTTTGTAGTTTTTCTGCAAAGATTGCTTCGATTTAAACTATGAAACGACTTTGTCGATCTAGAACTACTTTTCGAAAGTGTCAATCTTTTGATTAGGTTGTAAGATGTTGATATTTAATATTTTAATTTTTGTTATTAAATTGTTACGAATCAATTATTTCGCATTTAATAAACATTAAATTAACAGCCTCATGGTACTTTAGCACAAAGATTTTAAGATGAAATACATTATTGCAATAGGAATTTTTCAGGCTCTTTTAGCCGCAGTATTACTTTTAAGAAGCAGGTACAGAAAAAATGCAGATGATTTGCTGATATCTCTCGTAGTATGCATTGGGCTGCATCTTTCTATAAAATTTTTCATTTTTACTTTTGTGGAGGATCAGCAGGTTTTAAATATGATGAATACCTTTATCGGGTTCTGCTACATTCCATTATTGTACCTCTATACCTTAAAAACAATCCGTCCTGAATTTGTAACTGCTTCAAAGTGGTATCTTTTTATTCCGTTTATTATCGGTGCTATAGGTTATTTTTCAACTGTTTGTGTTTTATCAGTAACATCGCCAAAAGCTTATTTAGTGCTGTACTGGTACAATACAATTAGTCTTTACACACTGCTTCCACTGGATATTATTTTTTCATGTGGCATCATTTATCTGGCGATGAATAAACTGCCAAGAAACAGTCAGGAGAAAAAGTTAGTTGTCCAGCTTGCTTCTCTTTTTTTATGTGTTGGGGTTTTAGGAGTCTTGTTTGTAATTTTCAACTCTTTCTTCGACTCTTCAAATTATTTGTGCCGATCTATAATTTATACTCTTCTTATTGTCATTACAATTAGAATAATAAATTATAAATATGGGGCAGTAACAGGAACTGAAATGCTTTTATCTTCTGGAAATTACAATGGTGATGATATTACTACTGAAATGGAGCCAAGCAGTGTAAGTAATTTTGTATTGGATCCGATTGAAAATATTCAGAGAGAAGAAAGAGAGATATCCGTACCTCAAAAGAGAAAAGAAATATTAAGCCAGAGTGAAATGTTTAAGATACTGCTGAAACTTGAAAAAGCAATGGAAAACGAGCAGTACTATGTGGACAGCGAACTCACGCTTGATAAGCTTGCAAAACTTACGAACGTCAATAAATATCATATAAGTGAGACATTAAATCATTTTGTAAATAAGTCTTTTTATACTTTCATAAATGAATACAGAATCGAATATGTAAAAGAAAAACTTAAAAGTTTATCAGAAAAAAATAGCAGTATTACTATTTTGGAATTGGCGTATGAATCTGGTTTTAATTCTAAATCATCCTTTAACAGATATTTTAAAGAGATAACTACATACACGCCTAGAGAATACCTGAATTTAATTGCGGCAGAAGTTTTAACGACTTAGAAGAACTCTGTTGTTTTGCAGTATTTTAGAATTATTACTTCGAAGTTTAATTTTTTTAGAAAAAATACAGCTTTAGTTTTTTCTGTATTTTTGTTTACATATGAATTAGTCGAGAGTTGGAAAATTGAACAATTAAGAAGATGGTTAAAAAATATTCGGTTTTACTATGTCTGTCCATTTCCTTGATTTTGATGGTAATAGCGGCCTCACTTTATCCTGGCGGCTCATTGTTTGACAAGAATTCCATAGGGTTTGGCTGGTCAAAAAATTTCGTAAGCAATTTATTTGCTGCAAAAGCGATAAATGGTTCAGAAAATCCCGGCAGGATCTGGGCAGTTATTGCGATGGCATTCCACTCGGCGGGTTATGGGATTTTTTTTATCAATATGTCAAAAAAAATACCTTCTGTACAATGGGCCAAAATTTTAAAATTTATTGGCATCGTTAACATAGTATTTATTTTCTTAATTGCAACGCCCTTGCATGATCTGGGAACCATATCGATCGTTTTAACGTTGTTTGGTCTCTTTACAATTACGATATATATTCTAAAGTCAAAACTTCATTTCCTTAAATTCTGCTGTATTTTATGCTTGTTGACCTTTTACTGTTTCTTTTTTCTATTTGGATTTGGTTATTTGGGTTTGGCAGTCATAATGCAAAAAGTATATAATGCAAGCGCAATACTATTAGTTTTGGCATTGGAGTACTTTACCAACTATGAGGATTTTAAAGAAATCAAATCGGCAGGTCAAAAAATATAAGATTGGGTATTAACAAATACAGCGCATACCGATAGATTTCCTGCAGATTACCTCTTTCGAACGATAAATTTCCTTTCCTGATTTTCCTGATTTCGAGTCCAATTTACACGTGTGTTAGAATAGTTTAAATATTTTTTAAAGCTCCATTAAATCAATTTTAAACTCATGATAAATTTTTATTTATTCAATAAATTTTGATTTTATGTGCATTTAATTTATATAAAAATAATAATTGATTAATTAAGTTTAATGAATTTGTAAATTTTATTTTATTGAATCATTTTTTTTTATATTTTTGGTTAAATAAAATCTACTGTTTTGATTTCTAGGAAAATAAATAAAATTTTAAAAACTAAATCTCTTACTTTAAGAGGTCTTCAGCCTATTTTTAATTGTTGAAGAAAATTGTTACGGACCTTTGCTTTTAAAAGCTTCTCGTTTACAATTTAGTTATTTTATTTTTAATTTTCTCAACTACAAAAAATGAACTATAATAACTTAGCACTCGTTTGTATTGATTGCAAATCACTTTATTTAAAAGGGTTGCAGCCAATATTCAATTGTTGAAAATAGCTTTCTTCATACTTAAAGTTTTCAATATATTAATTTCTACTTTCTACTTTGGAAATTGTATTGAAAACTAATATTCCATTTTATTAATTTTTAAAAGATTGGAAAATACAATTTTCAATAGCATTTAAAATTCTGTAAACATTGTTGTAATATGTTTTAAACATGTTGCAACAGTATAATTTGCGATTTTAGGACTATTGTTAGTTTTTAAATTTTAACATTAAACAAAAAACATATTATGAAAAATATTTACAATATCAAGAAGAATTATTTGAATATAGTATTATTTCTATTCACAATAAATTTTGCCTACTCACAAACTTATACAAGCTGGATAACAGGAAGTACTTCGGATGTTAACACCACAACTACAGGAGGTACATGTTTAATGGGAGGCGGAACGGATAATGATGATGCAATAAAATGGATGATACAAAAATCAGGTGGCGGGGATTTTGTTGTCATTAGATCTGCAGGTACAGGAGCTTACAATGATTATATCTATGGATTGGGAACAGTAAATTCTGTAGAAACAATTTTAATAGATACTAGAGCAAAGGCCAGTATTGCAGAAATTGTGACAAAAATCAGAAATGCTGAAGCTTTATTTATTGCAGGTGGAGATCAAGCTACTTATGTATCTTATTGGAAAGATACTCCGGTCGAAGACGCTATAAATTATCTTATAAACACAAAGAAAGTACCTGTTGGAGGAACCAGCGCTGGATGCGCTATTCAAGGTAAATATTATTATAGTGCTGCAAATGCAAGTGTTACATCAGCTCAAGCCTTGGCCAATCCATATAATTCAGATATGACCATTGGAGCAAATGATTTTCTAAACAATCCAATACTGGCAAATGTAATTACTGATACACATTATAATAATCCGGATCGCAGAGGTAGACAAACCGCTTTTATTGCCAGAATGTGGAAAGATTTAGGTGCGGGATTGAATGCTAAAGGAATTGGAGTTTATGAAAAAACCGCAGTCTGTATTGATCAGAATGGCATTGCTAAGGTTTTTGCTCCTGCAACCTCAAACTATGCTTATTTCTATCAATTTGATACCAGTTCGTTACCAGAAACTGTGACTTCAGGCTCTGCTTTAACTTGGAACAATAGCGGAAAAGGAGTAAAGATCATCAAAATTGAAGGGGATAGTACAGGGTCGACTACACTAAATTTAAACGATTGGACAACAGTTTCAGGATCTAAAGCAAGTTATGGCGTGATTAAAGTAGTTAATGGGACTTTAACAGAAACATTAGGTACCGCACCATCAGGCTGTCCTACACCTGCAAATTTAACTGTAGGCAGCATAACAACTAATTCTGCAATTCTTAACTGGACTGGTACTGCAACAAATTATACTGTTAAATATAAGGCAAATAGTTCGTCAACTTGGACAACACTTAGCGCTACAACAGCAACTTCGGTTAATTTAACAAGTTTAAATGCTAATACTGTTTATAATGTTGAAGTTTATGGCAATTGCACAAGCGGTTCTTCTCTAGCTGCAACGATAAACTTCACCACAACATCTGGAGGGGGCGGTACAGTGACCTATTGTTCTTCCGCCGGAAGTGATGCCAGTAGAGAATGGATTAAAAAAGTAGCAATTGGCAGTATTAGTAATTTAAGTAATTCAAATGGAGGTTATGCTGATTTTTCTTCACAAGTAGCTGGAATCACTAAAGGAACTGCGACCACTTTAACATTGACGCCTGGATTTAGTGCAACGAGAAAATTATACTGGAAAGTATTTATTGATTTAAATAATAATGGTGCATTTACCGATTCGGGAGAAGAGGTATATTCTATTTTCAGTAGCTCCACTTTAACACCTCAAATCACAATACCGTCATCAGCCGTAAATGGAAACATCAGAATGCGGATCATAGTAAGTTACAATTCAATTACATCTTCTTGCGGTACTTATACTTATGGCGAAACAGAAGATTATACATTGAATGTTTCAGGCGGAACCGCAAAATTTAAGGAAATTAAAAATATAGAAGTGACGAATAATCCGATAGTAATTTACCCAAATCCGACTGTAGATATCCTTAAAATTGATTTTGCAGTGGCAGAAAAAGAAGATATTCAAGTTTCTATTTATGATCTTAATGCTTCGCTTTTAAAAACAATTAACGTTAAGGGGAATCCTGGTGAAAACAGCTTAGATGTGAACGTTTCAGATCTAAAAGCGGGTCAATACTTACTTTCCATCAGAAAGGGCGACCAAGTCGTAAAACGTTCTAAATTTATAATATCAAATTAATTTTTTTGTTTTTTAAAGCATTCCGCAGATAATGACAAAGCAATCAATTTTCATACTTCTTTTTTTAGAATTATTTATTTTGATATTGGGAAACTATTTTTCAAATGAATATGTTTCCCAATATTAGATTTTTAGAAAATCTTTTTGTTTTATTTGGCAGGAATCTTAAAATTATAAAGAAAAATCATTATAAAAACTAAAAGGGTAAATAAAATTTAATTAAAAGTGTGGTTTTTATTTTTTAATTCATTTTTTTTTCTACTTTTAACATCAAATAAAATCAGTCTCTTTTGATTTCAGGAAAAGCAAATACAATCACAAAAACAAAATCTCTTACTTTAAGAGGTCTTCAGCCTATCTTTAATTGCTGAATAAAATTGATATTTATACACCACCGTTCTGGAGTGTTTGATATCATTATTGTATTTTTTTATTTTCTCAACCAAACTAACCCAAACCAAATGAATTTTACCAATTTATCAAACCGCTGTATTGATTGCAAATCACTTTATCTAAAAGGTTTGCAGCCAATATTTAATTGTTAAAGTTTCCCTTCTTCGTTTACAGATTTTTATGCCAAAACGCTTCATTTTCATGAATAGTTAAGGTATTTCTATTGTCAATTTTATTAAATTTTAAATCAAGAAAATGAAACTAAACAATAAACTAAAGCTAATTGTTGTGTTGTTATCATGCATTTCAACATACGCTCAAAAAACTATAAAAGGAACTGTTGTAGACAAACAATCCAATATACCCATGGCAGGTGTCAATGTTATTGCGCCTAATTCAAAAGCAAGTGCAATTACAGATTTTGATGGAAAATTTGAACTTCAAATACCTGATAACAGCAATTTAATAGAACTCTCTTATATCGGATTTCAAACTCAAAAAGTAATTATAGATGGAAAATCCAATTACACTATTTTTATGACATCAGGTCAAGGCCAAAGTCTAGATGAAGTGGTGATTATTGGTTACGGAACACAATCTAAAAAGGATGTAAGTTCGAGTGTACAATCTATAAAAACAAAAGACCTGCCTCAGGGAACCTCCTCAAGTTTTGAAAATAGTCTGCAGGGACAGACTCCAGGGGTGAATATTAGTTCATCGTCGGCTACACCGGGAAGTGCTGTGAGTGTTAATATCCGTGGTGTATCTTCTATTTCGGCCAGCAGCCAGCCTTTATACATAGTAGACGGAATTCCAATAGTATCTCGAAATAATTCAGCCTTGAATGCTAATATACAGCCTGTTAATCCTTTAGCGGATTTGAGCCCAAATGACATTGAATCTTTTACAATTTTAAAGGATGCTGCAGCTGCAGCTATATATGGATCAAGAGGTGCGAATGGTGTAATCTTAATTACCACAAAAAGAGGTAAAACTGGTGCAAGTATTGTCGATGTTAATTACTATACTTCTTTTGCTCAAATTTCAAAATATCCAAAAATGGTAGACAGCGAGAAGTTTAAAAAATTTTTTAATACCGCTGCAGAATTTGACGGACTAGGTTCTGATTATTTTGATTGGATTGATACTTCAAAAGGAATCAACACCAATATCTATGATGAAATTTTCAGAGTGGGTGTAACGCAAAATTTAGATCTTAGTGTTAAAGGCGGAAGCGAAAAAACAAGTTATTACTTAAGCGGAAATTATTATAATCAGGAAGGAATTCAATTGGGGCAAGGCTTTAAGAGATTAAGTGCTCGTATGAATCTGGATCATAATATTAATGAAAAGTTTAAAATTGGAAACACTTTTTTTATAACTAGAAGTAATCATCAGCGAACAATTGGAGAAAACGATGAATATGGAGTTGTAATTAATGCGCAGGGATGGGATCCTACAGAACCAATTTATGATGATAAAGGGAATTACACCAATCCATTCAAATACAATACTTGGTGGCCTCTTGAGAATCCTGTTCAGATTGCCAAAGAATATAAAAACAACTCTCAATCGACACGTGTACAAGGAACAGCATATGTGGAATGGAAAATTATTCCAGATTTAAAATTTAAGTCTGCTTTTTCATTAGAATATTCCAACTTAGTTGAGGATTCTTACGTTCCGTCTGGCACAAATAAATCGAAAACAGGTGAAGGTATTTTTGCGACTTATGAAGAAACCAACTGGCTTTTGGAAAACACTTTAAACTACAACAAACAGTTTGGCGAAAAGCATAATTTCGGAGCTATTTTAGGCTGGACAATACAAGAAAATGAAACTCGTTTTTCAGATCAGTCTGGTGTAGGATATGCTACCAATACAACATCCAGTATTTCGGCAGCAAGTACAATTATTGCGAGTACGTCTGGTAGAAATCAATACGGATTGCAGTCTTTTTTCGGGAGAGCAAATTATGTTTATGATGATAAATATATAGCATCATTTACGGTGAGAGCTGATGGTTCTTCCCGCTTTGGAGAAAATAATCAATACGGTTATTTCCCTTCAGGATCATTAGCATGGAGAATTAATAAAGAGAAATTTTTCAAAATTGAAAGTATCTCTGATTTTAAAATCAGAGCCAGTTACGGACTTACAGGAAATCAGGAAATTGGTTCAAACTGGAGAGGAACTTATACTTTGAATGCTAATTATAACGGAGTTCCGGGAATAGCGCCTAATCGATTAGAAAATCCAGACTTGGGATGGGAAAAAACAAAACAGCTCGATATTGGATTAGATTTTGGATTGTTTAAAAACCGAATCAATTTTACGGCAGATTATTTCAACAAACAAACAGATGATCTTTTATTGCAGGCTAAGGTTTCGGGACTTACAGGCTTTAACTCCGTTTACCAAAATGTTGGGGCTATAGAAAATAAAGGATTCGAATTTGGAATTAATGCTGCTGTCTTTGATGGAAATGATTTTAAATGGAATACAGGAGTAAATTTTACGCTGCTTGACAACAAGATTAAAAAATTAATCAATGATGGAGAAGAAGTAGGAAGAAATCATATTCTTAAAGAAGGACAAGAGGTTAGTACTTTATATTTAATTAAATTTTTGGGTGTGGATCCTCAAACTGGAGACGCAAAATTTGATGACGTGAATAAGGATGGAATTATTGATTTCTCTGACAGGCAGATTGTTGGTGGTGCATTACCAACTTATTTTGGCGGATGGAGCAATAATTTTACATACAAAGGATTTACCTTAACAGCAAACTTCGTATTCTCTGGAGGAAATAAAATATTCAATCAAAGCCGACATGTTTATGATAATTATGGTTATACAAAAAGCGGCATCCCTTATTCTAATATAAGCGAAAGAGTATATGATAATTATTGGAGAACGCCTGGGCAAATTACCGACGTACCAAGACCATCAACAAAAGATGGGCAAATGCAGCGTTTTAGCACGCAGTTTTTGGAAGACGGTGATTTCATAAGATTGAAAACGTTAAGTCTTGCTTATAAACTGCCCTCTAATGTTATTCATAAAATTGGTTTAAATAGTCTTTCTCTTTACGTACAAGCTCAAAATTTGTTTACCATAACAGATTATTTAGGTTTTGATCCTGAGGTTTCTACAAATACTTCAAGTCAGCAAGATTTAAACAGCATGCAAGGGGAAGATTTTGGAACGCTAGGTCAGGCGCGCACTTTTACATTAGGACTAAGTACAACATTTTAAATTTTAAACTCATGAAAAATAAAAAGATATATATATTCTTGTCTATGCTGCTTGCCTTTACAGTTTTAGGATGTGACGATGTATTAGACACTAAATTAGATGATGAAATTCCAGCGGCAACTGCAATAACTGATAATATTTCATTAAAGGCAGCAGCTGTCGGATTATATGATGTGATGCAAAGCGGCACTTACTATGGAGGTGAATTTATATTGGCTCAGGAATTAACAGGCGGTAATGCTGATGCGACAGGCTTTCAGGAACGTTTTACACAATTAGACAATGCTATTGTCCCTCCCTCAAATGCTTATATTCAAAGCAATTGGGTAAATGTTTATTCTCTTGTTAATGCCAGTAATTTGATTTTGCTAAAAATGGAAGAGCTTCAGTTACAAGATGATAATTCTAAAGGAACTGCACTTTTCTGCAGGGCATTAGGGCATTTTGATGCGCTGCGTCAATTTGGACAATTTACAGATCTAAACTCAAAATATGGTGTTCCTGTTTCAACTAAATATTTGGATGCAAAAGCGGCAGCCGAAATTTCTAGGTCTACTGTTGCAGAATCTTATCAGCAGATAATCTCAGATTTAAAAGAAGCTATCGGAATTTTGAAATATGACAGTGCTAGATTTTTTATTACAAAAGCAGCAGCCGAGGCTTTACTTGCAAGGGTTTATTTATATCAAGGTGATTATGATAACGCTATATTGTACGCCAGTAAAGTGATCAGCAATAGTACTTATAAATTAAATACAAAATTTAATGATATTTATGATGTTGAAGGTTCGTCTGAAGCTATACTGGAGTTACAGTTTTTAGGTATTGACGGTAATAGTTTAACCGAATATTTATCAGTTTCGCCTCCAGAGGTTTCTGCCAACTACAATAATTTCTTCAAAGCAATGGACGCTGATAACGATCCAAGAAGCTATAAATATTATGATTCAGGAAAAGAAGTTTTTTGTGATAAATATGGAACCCGTGACAGCGAGATAGATGGAAATGCAATTATCCTCAAACTTTCAGAAATCTATTTAATCCGTGCAGAGGCATTGGCAAAGAAAGACCCGCAAAATTTAACTTTAGCTTTGGCTGATTTAAATGTGGTGCGTCAAAGAGCTCTGCCTGCTAAACCTTACACTTTGGTGGAGATTCCAAATCTAGATGCTTTTATTAATGTTCTCATTGAAGAAAATAAAAGAGAATTAGGCTTTGAAGGACATCAGTGGTTTACTGTAGTTCGATTAGGAAAGGCATCTTCAATTTTAAATATTCCTGCCTTTAGAACAACTTATCCGATTCCGCAAAATGAAATTACGATTGCGCGCGGCAAATTAGAACAAAATCCAGGATATTAAAATCAAAATAAGAAGCTGCTACTGCGGAATCCATCAATAAATGGTATTTCGCCAGCAGTCTTCTTTCAAATCAAAAAAAAGAAAAAGAAAAAAGAAATGACAAATAAAAAAACCTTTGCACTTTGTATACATGGAGGTGCCGGTGTAATAACTCCTGAGAATTTATCACAAACAGACAAAAATAAAATAAAAAATGACTTAATTCTTGCCTTGAATGCAGGAGAAGCAATTTTAGCAGAAGGAGGCAATGCTGTTGATGCTGTTAGTGCCGCTGTAGTAGTTTTAGAGAATAGTATCCATTTTAATGCAGGAAAGGGAGCGGTTTATTCTCGTGAGGGCAAACATTTACTGGAAGCGTCAATAATGGATGGTGCTACTTTAGAGGCTGGAGCGGTAGCGAACAGTATGAAAATTAAAAACCCTATTTTATTTGCCAAAAGCTTATTAGCAAATAAAGATATTATAATGATTTCAGGCGAGGCTGCGGATAGTTTGGCAGAACAAACTAATCATGAATTAGTGGATAACCATTATTTTGACACTGATTTTAGAAAAGAACAATTTTTGGAGGCGAAAAAAATTTCTGAAACAGCAAGTTTTTTGGATCATACCAATTTAAAGATGGGAACTGTTGGCGCTGTTGCTATTGACAGAAATGGTAATATAGCTGCAGCAACTTCAACTGGAGGTATGACCAATAAATTGGATGGACGTATTGGTGACTCTGCAATTATCGGTGCTGGTACTTACGCCAATAATAAGACTTGCGGCGTGTCCTGTACAGGTGTTGGAGAATATTTTATCAGGGCCACAGTCTCTTCAATGGTTTCAAATTTAATGGAATTTGGGAAAATGTCTCTTGAGCAGGCAACTGAAGTAACCATCAAAGGCCATTTGACAAAGCTTGGAGGAGAAGGAGGACTTATCGCAATTGATAAGGATGGCAATGTTAATTTTTCTTATAACTCGGAAGGAATGTATCGAGGATATGTGAGTGAAAAAAATAGTGAGAAGAAAGTGTTTATCTGGGATCTGGAAGAAAAAATTTAATGTCAAAAATGAAAACTTTCAAACAATTAGCAATGATAATTTTATTACTAAGTTTATCATGCAAATCAAAACAAAATAAGTCTTTCAAACAAGATAATTTACCAGCAGGCAAAATTGTAAAAAATACAGCCAAAGGAAACTTATTTATAATTGGAGGCGGTAAAATATCTAAATCACTGATTAAGGAATTGATAAGCACTAGTAATTTGAAAGATAACGATTTTATTGTAATACTTCCAATGGCAAGCGAGGAGCCAGACTCTGCGTCATACTATGCTAAAAAAAGTTTTGTTGACCTAGGAATCAATGCGGATAAAATAAAAACATTTAATTTAAAAAAAGAGCAGCAAAGCATTTATCAGATTGATTCTATAAAAAGAGCATCCTTAGTTTACATTACTGGCGGTGACCAAAATTTATTTATGTCCCAAATTCTTCACACACCAGCATACCAAGCCATACACACCGCATACCAAAATGGTGCGACAATTGCTGGAACAAGCGCTGGCGCTGCTGTAATGAGCAGGGAAATGATAACTGGTATTGAATATAAACATTCTCAGTACACTGGTAACTTTCGAACTATTGAGTCAGAAAATTTTGAGATTAAAGAAGGACTTGGACTAATGCCCTCTGCAATCATAGATCAGCACTTTATTTACAGGATGAGAATGAACAGGCTCCTTTCAGTTGTCTTAGAGCATCCTGATAAAAAAGCAATTGGTATTAATGAATCAACTGCCCTAATTGTTCATGGTGACTCAGCAGTAGTTTCTGGAGAATCACAAGTTATCATTTTAAAAAACTCGAATAAAAATAGTATTAAAACAAAAGATGGTCTTTTGGGCGGTGAAAATATTCTTATAGACATTCTTCTACCTGGAGAAAAATTTAAAATTTAAAAAAATGAAACTATTACAAAAATTTCCAGATACAATCACTATTATTTTAGTGATCACTATTCTTTTTATTGGTTTAACCTGGGTTATTCCTGCAGGAGAGTTCGATAGGTCACACGGGAACAATACTGAGAAGATTATTGCAGGTTCGTACAAACATGTAGCGGCATCTCCTCAAGGAATTAAAGCTTTTTTAGAAGCTCCGATTAAAGGTTTTATTTCCGCATCGCAAATTATTGCTTTTGTATTTTTGGTTGGAGGTGCTTTTTCTATTATAAATTTGACAGGTGCCATAAATGCTGGACTTTTTAATGTAATTGAGTTCAGTCAAAAAAAGCCAAAACATAAAATTTTCATTATTCCTTTTTTAATTATATTGTTTTCTTTTGCTGGAGCTACTTTTGGATTGAGCGAAGAAATTTTAATATTTATTTTAATTACCGTACCCATGGCAAAAGCGATGGGTTATGATGCTATTGTTGGTGCCGCTATTCCAATTGTTGGCACTGGTGTTGGTTTTGGAGGAGCCTTTAGTAACCCATTTACTATTGGTATTGCACAAGGTATTGCACAAATTCCAATTTTTAGCGGGATGGAATATAGGATTTTTGTATGGTTTGTTTTGACAACCTGTGCCTGCACTGTAATCACTCACTATGCAATAAAGATCGAAAAAAATCCCGAGAAAAGTCTATTATTTGGCAGTACTGATGAGAAAGAGAAAAGCAGTCTTGAGGTATCAGATTTTAAATTAGACGGTTCAAGAAAAATAATTTTATATGCACTTTTTGCTTCAATTATCATATTAATTTATGGGGTGAGTAATTATGATTGGTACATAAACGAAATTGCTGCTTTATTTTTGGCATTAGCAATTTTTGTTTCCATTATTTACAGAATGTCTATGTCAAAAGCGATAGATGCTTTTGTATCTGGAGCTAAAGATATGATGACTGCAGCTTTGGTAATTGGACTGGCTAAAGGACTATTAATCATTGCCCAGGAAGGCAAAATTATTGACACAATACTTAATTCAATTGTATCAATAACGCAGGACACGCCCAAAGCTATATCCGCCGAATGTATCTTTTTTTTCCAATCATTTTTAAACTTTTTTATTCCTTCAGGATCAGGACAAGCTTCTTTAACGATGCCTATTATTATTCCTATTTGTGATGCATCAGAAATAAGCAGACAAATGGCTGTGCTTACTTTTCAATTAGGTGATGGCTTTACTAATCTTATCATTCCCACAAGCGGGGTTACAATGGGAGCGCTTTCTTTGGCGAAAATACCCTATAGTAAATGGTTTAAATGGATGTTGCCTAGAATGTTGGTGTTTTTAATAGCGTCTATGCTGCTGATTCTCCCTCCTTTATATTTATTTAATTGGTAAAATCATAGTAAAATGAAAACAATTACGATAATTTTTCTGCTGATTTTAAGCGGTTGTTCTTCTGAAAATAATCAGGAAAATTCAGTTCAACAAAAACCAGAAGTAAAAAACTACGTGTCTTATTTTACAGGAAATAAAGTAGATAAAATTACTGTTCCAGAAGGCGGAATCTGCTTAATGGGAGGAGCCACCGAAAATGATGAAGCAATGAAATGGTTTCTAAAAAGGGCAGCTGGCGGAGATGTTTTGATATTAAGAACTTCGGGATCCGATGGTTATAATTCGTACTTACACTCTTCTTTAGGTGTTGCCGTTAATTCTGTTGAAACCATTGTCTTTAAGACTGCTGCAGCGAAGTCAGATAAGTATATATTGGATAAAATAAATAATGCTGAGGCGATATGGTTTGCAGGCGGAGATCAATGGGAATATATTTCGTATTGGAGAAATACTCCAATTTCAGAAGCAATTAATAAAGCTATTAAAAGAAAGGCAGTTGTAGGCGGAACCAGTGCTGGAATGGCTATTCAGGGTGGTTTTTATTTTTCGGCTCAAAACGGCACGATAACTTCTCAAGAAGCTTTATTGAATCCTTATGATACTAAAATTGCACTATCAAATGATTTATTTTTAGATAATGCAATATTAAAAGATGTAATTACCGATACGCATTATGATAACCCCGATAGAAAAGGAAGGCACGTGACTTTTTTAGCTCGAATTATAAATGATTATAAAGTAGAAGCTAAAGGAATTGCGTGTGATGAATACACATCGGTATGTATCGACGAAAAAGGAATTGCAAGAGTCTTTGGCAATTATCCTGCAAGGGAAGATAACGCATACTTTATAGTACCAAATACAGAAATTCCAGATAACAAGCCAGAAATTTGTAAGCCTAACACTCTATTAGAATGGAATCGGAATACAGCTGCAATCAATGTTTATGAAATTAGAGGAACTAGTACAGGAGTCAATACATTTAATTTGAATAATTGGAAGGATGGAGTAGGAGGCATATGGAAAAAATGGTTTGTAGAAAGTGGTAAACTAAAAGAGTAAAGAAGCTAAAGAAAAATGCATTTTAATGAAAGATGAACCATTTTTGTCTTTAAAATATAATAAAGTTATGTTGCAATTAAATGTAAAGAACGAAACGTCAAGACTGCGTGCCGTAGTTTTGGGTTCTGCCGTTCATAATGGGCCGACTCCTTCATTAGAAGAAGCCTATGATCC